>Ga0213830_1000007_pt1 | contig 842146 bp, 741 predicted proteins | sample SWATP11_FD_161661 | JGI IMG/M metagenome (GOLD analysis project Ga0213830, IMG submission 161661) | Coastal seawater microbial communities from Marineland, Florida, United States - SWA TP1 #1 | ecosystem: Environmental > Aquatic > Marine > Coastal | place: USA: Florida | collected 2016-08-06 | reverse complement strand
TGATACTAATTACCCGTGAGGCTTAACCATACAACACCTAAGTGGTCTTGTATGACTGATATTAAAATCACGTACTCGAACTTGAATAGAATATTGATAGAAAATTGGCTTTCTAGATTAACGTTTTTATGTCTAGCGACAATAGCGCTGTGGAACCACCTGATCCCATCCCGAACTCAGAAGTGAAACGCAGTAGCGCCGATGGTAGTGTGGGAGGTCCCATGTGAGAGTAGGACATCGCTAGGCTTCGATTTAGAAAAGCCTGATTTATGTCAGGCTTTTTGTTGGAGGGGTTCCCGAGTGGCCAAAGGGATCAGACTGTAAATCTGACGGCTCCGCCTTCGGTGGTTCGAATCCACCTCCCTCCACCATCATTCCGAAAGGCTGCCTAACTAGGCAGCCTTTTTTGGTTTTGACATTTCATAAAATCACACTTAACTTCGTGCTCAATTTCTTTAAGCAACGTTCAAAAACAATCTAAGCATTTTCTTCAATAAAATTTAATACCCTTCGACAAGCTCAGGGTGAGTAAGTATCAATTCACTTCTTCATACTGAAGAATCGCCCTTCGAAGGCTTCGCACTCAGGTGATAGCACATTTAAACTCTGTTTCATGCGAACTTGTGGTCATTCGACTTCTTCGCGCTCAGGATGAAAAGCCCTTCTAACAACTGTTTCATGCTGAGCTTGTCGAAGCACTGCTATTACAACTTAATTCTGTTTCCTTAAGCTATTACTTATACACTTAAGTAACCGCAATGAAACGTTTTGTTACGCCATTACACAAGACTAAAGAGTTGACGCTACTTAACACAAATAAATATCAATTCGTCTGATCAAGTGTGACATCGGTATTACGAAGGTATTAGTATTAATGTGTGCTCATTATTAACTCCTTGGTAGTGAGTTACAAAACAAAAATCAGATGGACCTGATCTGTCAATCTGTCCTAGTTTTTGTTTTCCAGCAGGCACAGGTAACTGAGCCTGCTTTTTTATTTCTTTTTTATTAACTGTCTATTTTTTGAACTTGTTGTTCTTCAAGCTTTTTTCGTTTTCTATTCCTTTTTGGAATTAAAAAGCCATTTCTATTCTTTTTCTTTTTAATTAGAAAGCTCTATTCTTGCAACATAATTTCAAATGGGCTTATTGACAGTATGATGTCTGATCAAAACAATCTAAATCAAACGATGCTAGATGCTAATCAATTAGCATCGTTAAAAGATGTAGTAGGGACGTTCTCACCACTACAATTAGCATGGGCAAGTGGCTATCTAGCTGCAAAGAGTGAAGGTGGTGCTGTTGTAGCTCCTGCTGCTGTTTCATCTCAACCAGCGTCAACTTTGACTATTCTTTACGGTTCGCAGACTGGTAACTCTAAGGGTGTTGCAGCCGCTTTGGCTGAGCAAGCCAGTGCTCAAGGCCTTAATGTAGATCTTAAGAGTATGGCTGATATTAAGCCTAAGAGTATTAAGAACCTTACTCACCTACTAATTGTCGCTAGCACCAATGGTGAGGGTGAGCCACCTGATGATGCTATTGCTTTACATGAGTTCTTGTCATCTAAGAAAGCGCCAAAGTTAGAAAATTTACAGTACAGTGTTCTATCACTAGGTGATTCTAGCTATGAGTTTTTCTGCCAAACGGGTAAAGACTTTGATGAATACTTAGCTAAATTAGGTGCTAAGCGCATTGCTGAACGTGTTGATTGTGACGTTGATTATGAAGACGATGCTAATTCTTGGTCGGCAAGTATTATTGAAAAAGCAAAAGAGCTGTTAGGTGATACAACTGAAGTAGCTAGTAACGTTGTTGCTATGCCTGGTGTAAGCACAGCCGCTAGCCAATATACAAAGCAAAACCCTTATGCTGCAGAGTTAAGTGTAAGCCAAAAGATCACGGGTCGTGATTCAAATAAAGACGTACGTCATATTGAAATCGATTTAGGTGAATCTGGTTTAACTTATCAAGCAGGTGATGCACTTGGTGTGTGGTTTGAAAATGACGCTGCTCTAGCTGTAGAAATTTTGACGCTACTATCGATTGATGCTGATAGCGAAGTAAGTGTTGGTAAAGAAACGCTTACTATCAAAGACGCTTTAGTAAGTAAGTTAGAAATCACTCAATCTTCTATTGGTTTGATCGAGTTTTGGGCTCGTCACACTGAAGATGAATTCTTATTGTCGTTAACAGAAGACAAAAGTAAAGCTCGTGATTACGCTGCTAACCATCAAGTAGCAGATATTCTAGTTAAGGCACCTAAAGCAGTTGAAGCACAGGTATTAGTAGACAATTTACGCAAGTTAACACCTAGATTATATTCTATCGCTTCAAGCCAATCCGAAGTGGAAGAAGAAGTTCACCTTACCGTTGGTTTGGTTCAGTACCAAGAAGGTGAAAGCACTCGAACTGGTGGAGCTTCAGGCTTCTTGTCAGAGCGATTAGAAGAAGGTGGTGAAGTTAAAGTCTTTGTTGAACACAATGACAACTTCAGATTACCGAGTGATTCAAACACACCTGTTATTATGATCGGCCCTGGTACTGGTATAGCTCCTTTTAGAGCCTTCATGCAAGAACGTGAAGCGCAAGATGCTGAAGGTGAAAACTGGTTGTTCTTTGGAGACCAAACGTTCACTCAAGACTTCTTGTATCAAGTAGAGTGGCAAAACTACCTTAAGTCGGGTCTATTAACTCGCATTGACCTAGCATTCTCTCGTGATCAAGAGCAAAAAATCTATGTTCAAGATCGTTTAAAAGAGAAAGCAGCAGACGTATTTGCATGGTTAGAAAAAGGCGCTCATTTATACATATGTGGTGATATGAGCAGAATGGCAAAAGATGTAGAAGCTGCCTTAATCGAGATTATCTCAGAACACGGCAAACTTGATAAAGAACAAGCTCAGCAGTATTTAAAAGACATGAGAGCTGCTAAGCGTTATCAGAAGGACGTTTACTAATGACTACTAAGAATAACGGTGTAGAAGTGCAAGAGCCGGGCCCATTGGTTGTTGAAGGCAAGCTTGCTGATAACGAAAGGCTAAAGCGCGAAAGTAATTTACTACGCGGTACTATTGCTAATGATTTACAAGATCCAGTAACCGGTGGTTTTACCGCGGATAACTTCCAGTTAATCCGTTTCCACGGAATGTATCAGCAAGATGATCGTGATATTCGTGGTGAACGAGCAAAACAAAAACTTGAGCCTCTGCATAACGTTATGCTTCGTGCACGTATGCCTGGTGGCATTATTACACCTACACAGTGGCTTGCAATTGATAAGTTTGCAGAAGAGAAAACGTCGTACGGAAGTATCCGTATTACTACTCGTCAAACTTTCCAATTTCACGGTGTATTGAAGCCAAACATTAAGCTGATGCACCAGACGTTGAATGAATATGGTATTGACTCTATCGCTACAGCTGGTGACGTTAACCGAAATGTTCTATGTACAACAAATCCGGTTGAATCAGAACTTCATCAAGAAGCTTACGAGTGGGCGAAGAAGATCAGTGAGCACTTACTTCCTAAGACAAAGGCTTACGCAGAGATCTGGCTAGATGGTGAAAAGGTTGAAGGTGGTGAAGAAGAGCCTATTCTTGGTTCTAATTACCTACCACGTAAATTCAAAACAACGGTAGTGATCCCGCCACAAAACGACGTTGATGTTCACGCTAACGACATGAACTTCGTTGCTATTGCTGAAGAAGGTAAGCTGATCGGTTTTAACGTGCTTGTTGGTGGTGGTCTAGCAATGACTCACGGCGATAAATCAACATATCCTCGTAAGGCCGATGATCTTGGTTTTGTTACGTTAGACAAAACGTTAGATGTTGCTGCAGCTGTTGTTACAACACAACGTGATTGGGGTAACCGAGTAAACCGTAAAAATGCTAAAACTAAGTACACGATTGATCGTGTTGGCTTAGATGTATTTAAAGCAGAAGTTGAGAAACGAGCTGATGTTACATTCGCTGACAGTAAGCCGTACGAGTTTACTGGACGTGGTGACAGAATTGGTTGGACTGACGGTATTGACGGTAAACTTCACTTAGCACTGTTTATTGAAAACGGTCGTTTATTAGATTACCCGGGTAAGCCTCTTAAGACGGGTGTTGCAGAGATCGCTAAAGTACACAAAGGTGACTTTAGAATGACTGCTAACCAAAACTTAATCATCGCTGGTGTTGCACCAGAAGATAAAGCGCAAATTGAAGAGATCGCTCGTGCTCATGGCTTGATGGATGACGGTGTTACGAATCAACGCCAAAATTCTATGGCGTGTGTTGCATTTCCTACTTGTCCACTTGCAATGGCTGAAGCAGAACGTTACTTGCCTAGTTTGGTTACAGACGTTGAAGGCTTACTAACAAAGCATGGCGTACCGAATGACTCTATCATTTTGCGTGTTACAGGCTGTCCTAATGGTTGTGGTCGAGCGATGCTTGCAGAAGTTGGCTTAGTTGGTAAAGGCCCGGGCAAATACAATTTACATTTAGGCGGTAACATTGGCGGTACTCGTGTACCTAAAATGTACAAAGAGAACCTCAGCGAACAAGCAATCATTGACGAATTAGACGCATTGATTGAGCGCTGGGTAGCTGAAAGAAATCAAGATGAGGCATTTGGTGATTTTGTTATCCGTGCAGGCATTATAGCGGAAGTAAAAGTCAGCAAATTAGATTTTTATGACTAAAATAGCAATTAATAATCGCTTTCCTGCCTCATTACCAGAGCCTTGGTTGAAGCAGTGGAACGAGTCATTGGAAAAGCTTACTGCAACTGAACGCGTTGAGTGGGCGATGGAAAATCTTCCATCGCACTTTGTCTTATCGTCAAGTTTTGGTATTCAATCCGCTGTGATGTTGCACATGCTTACAGAGGTCGATTCTGATATTCCTGTATTGTTGACTGATACAGGACATCTGTTTCCAGAAACTTATCAGTTTGTTGACCAATTAACGGAAAGATTAAATCTTAATCTTCACGTTTTTAGCGCTAAAGAGAGCGCGGCATGGCAACTTGCTAGATATGGTGAAGAGTGGGCTAAAGACGAAGAGTCTTTGAAAGCATACAATCGAAGAAATAAGGTTGAGCCGCTAGAGCGAGGTCTTTCAGAACTTAATGCTGGAACATGGTTTTCCGGGGTCAGAAGACAACAGTCTAGCCATCGTAAAGATCTTTCAGTTGTGAGTATTCTTAGAGGCCGTTTTAAAGTGCATCCTATCATCGATTGGACAAACAAAGACGTGCATCAGTACTTAACAAAGCATAATCTACCTTATCATCCGTTATGGGATGAAGGGTATGTTTCTGTTGGTGATACACATAGTACTAGGCCATTGACGCTAGGCATGACAGAAGAAGAAACTCGATTCTCTGGCATGCAACGAGAGTGTGGATTGCACACTGACGGTGACGGCATATAAAAAAAGCTCCTAAGGGAGCTTTTTTTATATGCTAAAACAAGGTGAAAGTTGTGTCGTTAAATGGGCTAAAAACTCTTCATCTGGCTTGTCAGTTATTAAGTTGGCCAGCTCAGCACCTATCGGTGTAAATTTGTAATACTGTAAAACTACATTATCAACATTTGCGACAAGGTTTAGCTGTTTACCATTGTATGTAAACCTCAGTGTCTCACCTTTCTTATACGGTCTCGTTTCTGTTTCCTGAGAGAATATTAACTGATTGTCCATCAAGTTAAGTAAGTCAGTATAATTTAAGCCGTTTTGTGCCAAATTGATTGGGTGAGATTTTGAACCGCCGGTTAAGAAACTGAAAAAGCTAGGAGTCTTGTAGCAGCTTGTGATTATCCGCATGCTTTTTTCTGCACTGTCTTTACAGGCTAGCGCAGTGGCTTTGGCTATTAATTTAGCGTCATGAATGCTTAGTGATCTGAACGTTGTTAATGCCTTGTAGGAAAACGAACCAGGCTTCATGGTTTCACCAGCCAGTATTTTGGCCCACAGATCTTGCATTGTTTTATTCGAAATCGATTCTGCCAAGCTGGTGAAATGACTAAACCAATCAACGTCTGGTTTGGCATTAGATTGACTACTCGCGCAATAGTGCATAGCTCGATGAACGATAGCTTCTAAGTTTTTTTGCTTCCTTTGTGCATCATTTCTAGCCCGCAATATACACCTATCATCAATAGGCATCTGTTTTTCTTCCGCCACTAAGGCGCCATCAAGAACAAAATTGCGAGCCAACTGCAATAATTGAAGTTGAGATGAAGGTTTGGCTTTTGGCTGAGCATCATGAGTCTTAGCATCACTCTCTGACACTATTGTATTATTTTCCTTTGTTATGATTTCAGTCAAAGCAAATTCCTATCATCAATCAGTATTTTTAGTCTATATTACAATCATAAATTGGTACAATAATAGTTTCTATACAAGTAATTAAATAATTAGGTGTATAGGAAAATCTATTCTAAACTTAACTTTGATCTCCATTTAGAGATAAAGAACTTAATTTATTGCATTGTTTTGTTGAATAATCTTGAACTCACTTTTATTATGTACTTAACAGCGCATTAATTTTATAAGAATTTACTAGCGTTTCAGTGACTAAAGTTTAATTGGCGGTTCCGTCGATTAATTGAGGGTAATATGCAGGCTTCTGAAGATACTAACGACGATTTTCTATTTATCGATGATAGTGATGAAGATGAGATTTTGGATGACTCTGGCAAAGAGACTTGGAAAGTTTTAATTGTCGATGACGATCCTGAAATTCATTCGGTAACGCAGCTTGCATTGTCAGACTTAGTAGTATTGGGTAAACGTTTAGAATACATCCATGCTTATTCTGGTCGAGATGCTTGTCAGCTAATTGAACAACATGATGACATCGTACTTGTTTTACTTGATGTTGTGATGGAAACTGATGACGCAGGTCTAAACGTCGTAAAACACATCCGTGAAGAGTTAAAACGTCAAGATATTCGTATTGTATTGCGAACCGGTCAGCCTGGTTATGCACCAGAAGAAAGTGTCATCAAAGATTACGACATCAACGATTATAAAACGAAGACTGAATTAACACGTAGAAAGTTAGTGACTACTGTCTTTGCTGCTATTCGTTCATATCAACAAATAGACACTGTTACTAAAAACAGAGTTGGTTTAGAAAAGATTATCGGTTCAGCAGCAGAGTTACTTGAGCTGCACACTGTACACGAATACGCAGAGGGCGTGTTAAGTCAAATTGATGCATTTAGCGATGCTCAAGCAAGCCTTTTCTGTGCTCGTGGACAAGGTATCGTTGAAGGTGCGGATGATTTAAGTCTTTATATACTTGGCCAACAAGGCGTCTCATCAGTTCTTGTTAATCAAAAGCTAGATACGATTAAAGACAAAGAAGCTGTTCAGCTAATCTCAAGCTGTTTTCAGCAAAAGCAAAATCAATTTGATAATAATCGTTTAGCGCTATACATCACTAGCGGTGGCTTCAGAGCTGTAGTGTATGCTGAATTAGTTGAGCCTTTAAATGAAATTGAGCGTCAACTCGTTGAAGTATTCTTAACTAATATTTCAATTGGTTATGAAAATGTGCACCTATTCCAGAAGTTACGTAACGCAGCATACAAAGATTGGTTAACCGAATTACCAAATCGTTTAGAGTTTGTTAATTTACTTGATGCCTTTGGACAACAACCAGATACTAATATGGTTGCTGCGCTGATTGATATTAATCATTTTAGTGATATTAATGACGGTTTAGGACAAGACTTAGGTAATCAGTTATTAATGGCGGTTACTGCTCGTATCAAAATGCTAGGTGATAGCTGCCAAGTCGCACGTGTAGGTGCTGACGTATTTGGTTTGATTGGCCCTAGTGAATTGGTTAACCCTGAAAAACTAAATGCTATTTTCTTAGAACCCTTTTCTGCGGGTGAACAAAACCTACCGATCACAGCAACCTTTGGTTTATGTACGAAGCCAGATGCTGGTTCGCGTGGTGTGAAGATACTAAATCAGATAAATATCGCCTTAAACCTTGCTAAAAAGAGCCCAAATGAGCATGTGGTCTACTACAAGCAAGAAATGGAAGAAAATACGTTGTGGCGCTTAGGTATGATTCGCCAATTGCGTACAGATTTTGCAGATAACCGTTTAGAGTTATGGTATCAACCACAGCTAAATTTAGAAACAGGCAAAGTAATTGGTGCGGAAGCATTACTGCGTTGGCGTACTGCTGATGGTAAGTTTATTTCTCCAGCTGTTTTTATACCGTTAGCGGAATATTCAGGGCTTATCATTGATATTGGTGATTGGGTTATCAATGAAGCTTGTCAGCAGCTTAAATCTTTAGAAGGAAAAGGTTTTTCTGATGTAGGTATTTCTGTAAACGTTTCAATTCCTCAATTCAAACGTGAAAACTTTGTTGATACCATTATCGATGCAACGGTCAAGCATCAAATTGAGCCAAGTCGATTAGAGTTAGAAATCACAGAAAACATCTTAATGGATGAACCACAAGTGGTCATTGATGCGCTAGTTAAAGTTAAAGAGAAAGGTGTAAGTATTGCACTAGATGACTTTGGTACTGGTTACTCGTCACTGAGTTACTTACAGAAACTGCCACTAGACAGATTAAAAGTAGATCGTTCATTTGTTAATGATATTGCAAAACCAGGTGAATCATTAATTGCCGATACTATTATTAATTTGGGTAAGCAGATGAACCTTAAAGTGATTGCTGAGGGTATTGAAGAGCAAGACCAAGAAGCACACTTAAAAGCCCAAGGTTGTGATGAGGTGCAAGGCTTCTTCTATGCGAAGCCAATGCCAGCTGATGAGTTTTTAGCTTTCTTGAAAGACAACTCGTAGTAGATACAGTCAATAAACAAAAAGCCCTCTTATACGAGGGCTTTTTTTGTTTCATGTATTCTTAATTCATTGCCTTTAGCTGGATTCATCGGAATCAGACTTGCTAGTACTAATGAACAAATTGCAAAACAAGAACCGATATAAAACACCCAAGATGAGTTAATTATCCAAACCGTGCCTAGTAGAGCTGGGATAACCACCGCTGCGATGTGGTTTATTGAAAAGCTTACACCGGCGGTAGACGCGATATCTTGTGGATCAGCAATCTTTTGGAAATACGTTTTAATCGCTATTGCCAAAGCAAACAGTAAGTGGTCAATAACATATAAAGCCGCTGCAATATGAGGGTTATCAGTTAAACCATAGGCGGCAAACAGTATAGCTAAACCTATATATTCGATACGCAGAATACGTCGCTCACCAATTTTGCCAATAAGCTTTCCTATCTTAGCAGCAAACAGCCAATTAAATACGTAGTTGATGAGGAATAATAAACTGATTTCAGCAACGGTATAGCCAAACTTTTCAACCATTAAGAAGCCGGCAAAAACAACAAATATTTGTCTTCTAGCGCCACTGAAAAACGTTAACGCATAAAACAGCCAGTACCTTTTCTTTAGAATGAGTTTCTTTTCTTGCTCAGACTCTTGTGGAAATGACTTAAATAACAAGGCTAGCAAAAGGGTAAACACTAACGCTAAACCGCCAAATAATAAGTAGGTTGATTTAAAGCTCCATGCAAACTGTTCCATTAAGAACCAGATACTACCAAACGCAAGAAGTGACGCTGCGGACTTAGCCGAAAGCATTCTTCCCATGAAGTGTGCCGTGTTGTCTTTATTTATCCACTGTAAAGTTAGTGATTGATTGACGGTTTCAAAGTAGTGAAAACCAATAGACATGATCACCGTAGTAATATACAAACCAAAAGTGCTTGGGAAGTACCCCGTAATGGCAACACCAAAGGCTGTCAGGCCTAGTGATAATAGGGCAAGTCGCTGCTCTTTAATAAACAGCAATACATAAATGGCAGTAAAAGCCAGAAAGCCAGGCACTTCTCTTAAGCTTTGCAGTATGCCAATTTCAATACCGGTAAAATTGGCTTTCTCAACAACAAAGTTGTTTAGTAGCGCCATCCAGACAGAAAAAACTAATGGCATTATAAAAGCCATGGCAAGTAAGAGATTTTCGGGTTTATTAAGTGCTTCAAATTTACGCATAAAGCAGTCACTTGAACTAAATGAGAATTGTACAATCATAAATCAAACTAAATCGTTAGTCTGCTCGTCTTATAGATTAGACATAATTAGTTACAAACGATATTGGCATTAGAGTGTTAAAAAATTGTATAAAAAATTAACGAAGTATTACTAACTGTTTCGTAATTAATAAATATAACAAAATAATAAAGGGTTAAGGGATTGATTAAAGTTAATGATGTTTGCCGTCGATACGGGAGCGGCGAGACAGAAGTTAACGCATTGAGCAATGTTACTTTATCTATTGAACAGAATGAATTTGTCGCTGTAATGGGGACTTCTGGATCAGGTAAATCTACATTGATGAACATCTTAGGCTGTTTAGATACACCGACATCTGGGGAGTACCTACTTGATGGTGAATCTATTCAGAATATAGAAGATGAAGCGTTATCTGCTATTAGAAACAAGAAAATAGGATTTATTTTTCAAACTTTCCACTTGCTTCCAAGGTTAAGTGCGCTTGAGAATGTAATATTACCTTTGCGTTATACCAACCATCCACCTGAGGATGCAAAGGCCTTAGGTATGAAAATGTTAGAGAAGGTAGGCTTGGCCTCACGATCACATCATAAACCCTTTGAGATGTCTGGTGGTCAAAGACAGCGTGTCGCCATTGCTCGCGCCCTAGTTAATTCACCAAGTGTAATTTTTGCCGATGAACCTACTGGCAACCTAGATACCAAAACATCGTATGAAATTATGTCCTTGTTGTGTGACTTACACAATCAAGGGCAAACGATTGTGATGGTCACTCACGAAGAAGATATAGCTGCATACGCACATCGTACGATTCGCATGCAAGATGGAAAAGTTATTGAGGATACATTATGTACAAAACAGCAACGTGTCTCTTAGCTTTATTAGCATTTAACGCAACAGCAAATGAACGCCAGTTAGTTTTATCCGGAACAATAAGAGCAAGTGATAACCAAGCCTTTTATGCACCTAAAACAGACACTTGGCGAGTACAAGTACAATGGATGATGCCTGAAGGTGATGTCGCCAAAAAAGGTGATTTGGTTGTTGCCTTTGATGGTAGTTCACTCGAAAACCAAATAGAACAAGATAAAGTCAGCCTATACGCTGCAAATGAAGAATTGCAAAGAAAGGGGTTTACTGCTGAACAAAAACAATTCGAGGCTGATTTCGCGGTTAAGAGGGCAGCACTAGAACTAGAAAAAGCAAGAATAGATGCGCAGATTAGTCAATCTCATCTCAGTGAGTACGACTTTCAGAAGAACCAACTAGAGTATGAACGAAAAGCTGTCGCTTTGGCTAAAGCCAAAGAAAAGCTCGGACAAACGAAAGTCGAAAATAGTGTCTCGATTGAAAAGCAGAAGCTGAGTATTCAGAAGTTAGAACAACGCATTACGTATTCTCAGGGCAAATTAAAAGGCATGAGCGTTTATGCACAAAGATCCGGTCCGGTTCTTTATGCTAATCATCCATGGAATGGCGATAAAGTGTATGTTGGGATGACAGCACAACCAAGCTGGAAAATTGCAGAAATTCCTTCAATGGGTGGACTCTTTATTGAAGCTTGGATACACGAAGTCGACTATCAGTTTTATAAGAGTGGTCAAAAAGCCAAACTCTCCTTTGATGCTTATCCAGGGCATGAGTATCAGGCTAGCTTAAAGGCACTTTCTACACAGCCGGAAGAACGTAAATCTTGGGGAAAAGATGTCTACTATAAAGCATCATTTGAGTTTTCAATACCAGAAGGCATAAAGCTTATTCCTGGCATGAGTGCGCAATTGGAGGTAAATAATGGTTAGGTTATCTATTTTGCTCGCATCATTATTTGTACTTAGCGCTTGTAGTGATGTACCCACAATACAAGTACAAAAAGAAGATATTAACCTTACGGTTCAAGCCAGTGGCGAGCTAGAGTCTAAGGAAATCGCTATTATTGCACCGCCCGCTGTTGCAAGGATGTGGCAATACCAAGTCAAAACACTGGTGCCTGAAAATGCATCCGTTAAGAAAGGTCAGGTAGTTGTATCCTTTGATGATAAAAAGCTAACGGAGCGCCTTTTTGACAAACAAGGCGAGCTTAGCCAAGCAAGTAAAGAGTTAGAAAACAAGGAAATGAAAGAAGCAGAAAAAGAGCAAGAACTAGTGCTTGAAGTTGCTCGCATGCAAATGGAGTTTGATAAGGCTAAACGCAAAGCGGAAATTGTCGATAGCAGCCGTTCGGATAACGATCGTAAAAAGGCACAAATCGACTTAAAGATTGCTATAAACGACCTAAAACTAGCTAAGAAGAAATTGAGTTTTCATCAAGATAATACACAACTAAACCTTAAACTTGCCAAAGGTAAAGTGCAGAGGCTTACAGCTGAAGTTAACTTAATTCAATCTGATCTAGAGCGCTTAAAGGTAAAGGCGCCTATTGACGGTATGGTGATTTATCGCACCAACTGGCAAGGTGAAAAGCCAACCGTTGGTGAAACACTTAATTTTGGTCAGCCGGTAATGGAATTAGCCGTTTTAGAAGCTATGCAATTAAAAGCTCAAATTGATGAGCCCGATAGTGGCAAAATTGTCGTTGGTCAAAAAGTAAAGATCACTATTGATGCAAGCCAAGAAATCGTCCTTTCAGGAAAAGTGGAAGAACTAGGAAGAGTCTTCAGAGAAAAGTCTCATCAAGATAAACGTAAAGTTGTAGATGCGATCATTGCTTTGGATAGTGTCGATCCGGCAGTAGTTCGTCCTGGCTTAAGAGCTAGAGTAGAAATAGTGACTGAAACCAAAAAAGATGCATTCACAATACCTGTTAACGCACTACATTTTGAAGATGGAAAAGACGTAGTCATCTTAGAGTCGATGACAGGTACTAGCTCTGTTGAAGTGGAAGTTGAAAGCATAGTGGGCAGTAAAGCGATCATCGCTAATGGACTAGAAGTTAATGACGAGGTTGTCTTATGAGAAGATTAACATTAATAGTGCTCTCTATGCTTGTGGTTGCTTGTGATAATTCAGAGCAAGAGCATGTTGCTTATGAGGTTAAAAAAACGAGTCACCAAATTGAAATAGACGCTAGAGGTGAGTTGTTTGCTGCTAAGGCAACAGCACTAACGACACCGATGTCAAATCATGGCTTTCAAGTGATTTCATGGTTAGCACCTGAATTTTCAGTAGTAAAAGAAGGTGATGTAATCGCTCGATTTGATGCAGAAGGTATGCAAATCCAAAAGCGCGACAAGTTAAACGAACTTGCAGTGACCAATCAAGATATTCATCAAAAACAAGGCAATTTAGATAATCAATTGAGTGCCATCAATCATGATATTGGCATGATCGGGCAAGAGTTTGAATTTGCAGAACAGTTCACCATTGACGATGTCAGGATTCGTTCCAAGTTAGAAATCTTAGATCAAATGCAAAATACTGAATACTTAGCATCAAGAAAAGACTATTTAGATTGGAAAAATGGCAGTTTTAGCAAAAGCTCGCAAGGGGACATGGGCCTGTTGCAAATGAAGCAACAACGAGCTCAGTCTAAAATTGAGCAATTAGACAGTAGTTTATCTCAGCTTGAAGTTAAGGCTCCACATGACGGTTTACTCGTTTACAAAGCCGATTGGCGTGGTGAAAAGCCTAAAGAGGGGCAAACCATGTGGCCGGGTCATAAACTGGGAGAGCTTCCTGATATTAATGAAATGAAAATCAGGTTACAGGTGAGAGAAAACGAAGCTACAGGACTTGCTAAAGGCAATAAAGTAGAATTTGCATTAAACGCGTTTTTAGGAGATTCACAAACGGGTGTAGTGGAGTCAGTGGCAAAATTTCCTAAGTCGATAAATCGTGGCGACCCTCAAAAGTTTTATGAAGTAATTGTCACTATTGATAAGCAAGTGGTTGAACGTTTTATGCCTGGCCGCAAACTGCAAGCAAAGATCAAAGTTGAACAATTGACTGATAGTATTGTTGTACCATTGCAAAGTGTTTTCTCGGAACAAAATTCCGCATTTGTTTACGTTAAAGATGGTGAGAACTATAGAAAACAGCAAGTAACCCTTGGAAAATCTAGCATTAGTCACGTTGAAGTGCTGGATGGGCTCTCTGAAGGCGAATTAATAGCGTTAACCAATCAGGAGCAAAGCTAATGAATGCTAAAGAGTTATTCTTAGATACTGTTGCCGAGTTAGCTCAGCATAAGCTGCGTACACTACTTACTTTGCTAGGTATGATTTTTGGTGTAGGTGCGGTAATAGCAATGCTTAACATCGGAGAAGGTGCTGAGCGCGAAGCCATGAAAATGATAGATACTATGGGACTGAACAACCTGATAGTTGAAGGTAAAACATTTGAAGAACAAGAGCTAAAAGAGCAGCGTAAACATTCTGCGGGTTTGTCCATTAGAGATGGAGAAGTAACTGTATCTTCTTTGCCATTTGTTGTTGATTATAGTGCCCAAAAGCAAGTTGATACTTATAGTATTTTTAGTTCAATGAACAAGAGTGATGCTAAAGCTGTAGGTGTTAGTGCTAACCACTTTGAATTATCAAAATATAGTTTAGCGGCAGGCCGGTTTTTATCCATTGAAGACAATCAAGCTTTTGCTCAAGTAGCGATACTTGGCGCTTCTACGGCTAAGCAGTTATTCCCTTATGGCGAGGCCATCAACCAAAACATTAAAATCAATCATTTATGGTTTAAGGTTATCGGTGTATTGGAAGCGCCTTTCTTGAAGAAAGATGAATTTCAAGGTATCAAACTAGGTGGTGATCAACATCAAGTCTTTATCCCACTTAAAACGGCTATTCATAAATATCCTCACAAGAAGTTAGTTAGTGAAGTTTCGAGTCTTAAATTTAAACTAGATGGTGACGTTAGTCCTACAGAAGCTGCGAAGGCGTTAAGTCACTTATTTAGTAGGCGTCATAATGACGTTGATGATTATGAGCTTATTGTTCCTGCGGCGCTACTTGCTCAGCAGAAACAAACACAGCAAATCTTCAATATTGTTATGTCATGTGTTGCTGGTATTTCGTTGCTTGTTGGTGGCATTGGTATCATGAATATTATGCTGGCGACGGTTCTAGAGAGAACTAAAGAGATAGGTTTATTGCGCGCTATTGGTGCGACACAAAAGAATATTCAAGTGCAGTTTGTTGCTGAGAGTTTCACGATTTCCATTTTAGGCGGCATCTTAGGTGTGGTTTTTGGTATCGTGTTGTCTGAGTTGATTTCGCTGTATTCTGATTGGGCTGTGTCATGGTCGTTATGGGCGATTGTGTTGTCGTTTTCTATTTGTGCGATGGTTGGCTTGACGTTTGGTGTTTATCCTGCGATTAAGGCGTCTAAGTTGGATCCCATTGAAGCGTTGCAGAGTGATTAACGTATAAAGAACTTTATTTTGGGGTTTGATAAAACTTTGTGTAGAAATACTTTACAGCTTGGAGTCTTATCATTGTTATATTGTCGGGGTGCCGACAGCACTAAGAGAGGGTATTGCGCGATACCCTCTCTTAACTCTCCGCGCGCTGCTCTAACTTGCTTAATCTAATTTCATTTGATTTTCCTTCGATGTACCAGCCAAGACGCACGTCCATGTGCTACATGGCTTTTGTCCGCCGTCCTTGACGGAACAATACATGGTAAAATAAAATGAATTTAGGCAAGTTAGAAGCAGATTTAACTTCGTTCTAGAAGTGTGATGAAGCTCTTTGTTTTTGGGATTTTCTAAAATGTTAGATTCGAGTTCAGTGCTCTTGCTACAGAAACTATTTGATAGTCTGTTTTCAAAACCAATGTTCGAATACACAGATAACTCTGTCCTGATGACATACTTGCCTACTACCACTTAAAGCACATTTCATGTTACTTCAGACAACACGTGTACGCTGATTAATACGATCGATTTAAACAGGTGTTTAAAATATTTGATTTTCATTTTCAATCAAGGCACACTCAATGAGCTATTATTAAACCTGCTAGTGTTGTGATAAATATTTCAACAGTAGTTTGGGATATAAAAATTATAGGAAAGACAAAAAGTCTTTCCATACACATGAGGAGAGTGGCATGTTATTTCAAGGCAAAAGCCTTTCTGCCGAGTTGCTTGAAGATGGCATCGTTGAATTTAAATTTGATGCACAAGGCTCTGTCAATAAATTTGATCAGGCGACTTTTGAAGAATATATCGCTGTAGTTAAAGCAATAAACAACTGCGCGGAAGCTAAAGGGGTAATGGTTACCTCAGGTAAGTCTACTTTTATTGTTGGCGCTGACATTACTGAATTCTTAGAGACATTCAAACGTCCGGAAGAAGAACTCGTTCCATGGGTGAAAAAAGCGTCAGACGTATTTGATTCATTTGAAGATTTAAACCTACCTACTATTGCCGCAGTGAACGGCTTTGCCCTAGGCGGCGGTTGTGAAATGATCTTGTCATGTGATTACCGTATTTCAGATACAACAGCGTCTATTGGATTACCAGAAGTTAAATTAGGCTTAATGCCAGGTTTTGGTGGCACAGTTAGGTTGCCTCGTATTATCGGTGCTGATAATGCAATTGAGTGGATGTCCACAGGTAAAGCACATAAGCCTGCTCAAGCATTAGCAGTTGGTGTATTAGATGCTGTAGTAGAGCCTGAGAATCTTCGTTCAGCAGCAATTAGCATGCTAAAAGAAGCTATCGCAGACAAACTTGATTGGCGTGCAAAACGTCAACCCAAATTAGAAGGCCTTAAGTTAAGTCCTACTGAAAAGGTAATGACGTTTAATACATGTAAAGGCATGATTGCTGCCAAGGCAGGTAAACACTACCCTGCGCCAATGTTGACAGTTAACACTATTGAAGCTGCTTGTGACCTAGACCGAGCTGGCGCGATGGCGCTAGAAAATCAAGGCTTTGCTAAATTAGCTAAAACAGATGCTGCAACAGCGCAGATTGGTCTATTCATGGCCGATCAAGTTATTAAAGGCAAAGCTAAAAAGGCAGCCAAGACGGCTACTAAACAAGTGAATAAAGCTGCTGTACTAGGTGCTGGTATCATGGGTGGCGGTATTGCTTACCAGTCTGCTTATAAAGGCACACCAATTGTCATGAAAGATATCAATGACGATGCTCTAGATTTAGGCTTAACTACCGCTGCTGGTTTGTTATCAAAACAAGTTGAACGTGGTCGTATGAATGCTAAGAAAATGGCTGGTGTATTAAACAATATTACACCGTCATTGAGTTACGACAGCATGAAAAACGTTGATGTTGTTGTTGAAGCTGTTGTTGAGAACCCTAACGTTAAAGCTTCTGTACTAGCAGAAGTTGAAGGTATTGTTAGTGAAGATGCTATTGTCACTTCAAACACCTCAACAATATCAATTGATTTACTAGCAGAAAGTGTAAAACGCAAAGACAAATTCTGTGGTATGCACTTTTTTAACCCTGTACACAAAATGCCTCTAGTAGAGGTTATCAGAGGTAAAGAAACTTCTGACGAAACAGTTGCAGCGGTAGTCGCGTATGCTGCGAAAATGGGTAAATCACCAATTGTGGTAAATGATTGTCCAGGTTTCTATGTAAACCGTGTGCTTTTCCCATACTTTGCAGGTTTTAGCCAATTGCTGCTAGAAGGCGCTGATTTTGCGGCTGTTGATAAAGTAATGGAGAAGCAATTTGGTTGGCCGATGGGACCAGCGTACTTGCTAGATGTCGTAGGTATTGATACTGCGGATCATTGTACTGGTGTTATGTCTGCCGGTTTCCCAACTCGTATGAAGAAAATCGACAACGACCCTGTAAGTGTACTATATGCAAATGAGCGTTATGGTCAGAAGAACGGTGTTGGCTTCTATGATCACGGTAAAGACAAGCGTGGCCGTCCAACTAAAGTAGCTGCTGAAAAAGCTTATGAGTTGTTTGCAGGTGTTACCGCGGATAAAGCAGATTTTGAATCAGAAGAAATCATTGCTCGATTAATGATCCCTATGGTGAATGAAGTAGTTCGCTGTTTAGAAGAAGGCGTAGTAGATACTGCAGCTGAAGCTGATATGGGTCTGATTTACGGTTTAGGCTTCCCTCCATTTAGAGGTGGTCCAATTCGTTATTTAGAAACATTAGGTTTGGACAAATTTATTGCCATGGCTGACAAATATGCTCACCTTGGTGAGATTTACCAAGTAACTGATGGCCTACGCGAGATGGCTGCTTCAGGTAAATCTTATTTTACTACTGACGTGAAAACAGCTTAAGCAGGAGAGATTAAAATGAAAGAAGTGGTGATTGTCGATTGTATTCGTACACCTATGGGTCGCTCCAAAGCTGGGGTGTTTCGTAACGTTCGTGCAGAAGCTTTGTCTGCGCATTTAATGCAGCAACTATTAGTTAGAAACCCTAACTTAGACCCTGCTTTAATTGAAGATATTATTTGGGGTAATGTTAAGCAAACGAAAGAACAAGGCTTTAACATTGCTCGTAATGCTCAGCTACTAACGGACATTCCAAAGTCAGTTGGTGCGGTCACGGTAAACCGCTTATGTGGTTCATCTATGCAAGCGCTTCATGATGCAGCAACGAGCATCATGGCTGATCAAGGTGATGTTTTTATTATTGGTGGTGTTGAGCACATGGGACACGTACCTATGATGTATGATGTTGATTTTGACCCTGCACTAAGTAAATACATCTCTCGTGCAGCAGGTAACATGGGCTTAACGGCAGAACTATTAGGTCGTCAACACGGTGTGACTCGTGAACAACAAGACGCATTTGGCGCTCGTTCTCATCAGCGAGCTCATCAAGCTGCTTTAGAAGGCCGTTGGCAATCAGAAATCGTAGCAACAGCTGGTCACAATGCTGAAGGTGCGTTGACGATGATTGAACATGATGAAGTTATTCGTCCCGAAACGACTATTGATACCTTGTCTGGCTTACGCCCTGTATTTGACCCAGCAAATGGCACAGTAACAGCTGGTACATCTTCTGCGTTATCAGACGGTGCATCTGCAATGCTTGTGATGTCAGCAGATAAAGCGAAGGAATTAGGCTTAACACCAAGAGCCAAGATTCGTGGAATGGGCATCGCAGGTTGCGATCCATCTACTATGGGCTTCGGTCCTGTACCTGCCACTAAGAAAGCATTAAAGCGTGCTGGCTTGTCACTAGATGATATTCAACTAGCTGAGTTTAATGAAGCATTTGCTGCACAAGCATTGTCTTGTGTAAGAGCGTTAGGCTTAGAAGATAAGATGGACGATATGATAAACCTAAATGGTGGCGCAATAGCATTAGGTCACCCATTAGGCTGTTCAGGTGCACGTATTTCAACGACATTAATTAATTTAATGGAAGGCCAAGATGTGGATCTTGGTTTAGCGACTATGTGTATTGGCTTAGGTCAGGGTATTGCGACTGTATTTGAACGTGTATAAACACATAATATAGTCAAAAAAAAAGCCTAATCATTATTGTGGTTAGGCTTTTTTATTTGTTTAAGAAGTAAGTAAACTCTTAGCCTTAGTTTTTATAAAGCTACTATTAGTCTTTAACATGACAAGAGAGTGCAGAGGACGGGTCGCTCTATCTACTGGTAAACTTAACAACAAAATGTATGCTTCTTCCGCTACTTTATTGCTCTTGGATAGCAACATTGGCTTCAAAGCATCCAAGTGCAGGTAATTGATTTTCCCGTTAAGTAGACGCAGCATCACTATCTTTTCTGACTCTGTCATTTTAAGGTGTTTAGACATTAATTTGATAACTAGGTGATTGTCTATAGCGTCTCCACCAAGTGACTTGAGCTTATTCACTAAGATTAGCAAATCTTCTATGTTTTCAGTTGCCATCGCAGCATAGTAGTAATTTTCTTCATCAACCGCGTTAGTATGTATGGGGTTCGATTTAGCAACCTTAGGTCGTTGAATACTTACATCGCTACAAGCGGTGATAGTTAGAGTCAGTGATATAGCTAACGTCAAAGAAAGTGAAAAGACCTTAAACAAACGGTAGTGCATAGATTGAAATTCGGGTAAAGCTAGTTTGGTCGGTACTTTACGGAAACAATGTGGAAAAATTATGGAGCAAAAAAAGATTATTCCTGCTCCGAGCAGTAGATATAAAGGCTAGTTAATCGCTATAGTATAATAGACTACATCAACCGAGCTAAAAGCAGGATCTTCGTTTAGCTCTTCTTTCACAAATGACATGCCCATTTTTTTCATGATGGCGATCGAACCACCATTTTCCTTGTCTGCAATGGCTGAAAAATGAGTAATGTTACTTGAATGTTGTTTGATTGATTCAGCGACATGTACCGCGGCTTCGGTTGCAAAGCCTTTACCCCAAGAGGCTTGTTTAAATCGCCAACCGATTTCAAGATCGTTTAATTTAGGTGTATCGGTAAAAAAATCCATTGGTCTAATCAATATCCAACCAATAAAAGTGTTGTCATCTAATCTTGCGACTCGCCAAATTCCCCAACCTTTATCAGGCGCCAAATAGGACTCCATACGAGGAATCCATTTGTCGACAATATCTTCCATTGAATGAGGTTTACCGCCATTTAAATATTTCATTACCGCTGGATCATTATCGAGTTCAAATAATTCATGAGCGTCTGCACGAGTCATTAGTCGATAAGACAGACGCTTTGATGGAGCAATCTTCACAATCTTTCCTTGTTAATTTGAGGGGAGGCGTATTTTACGCCTCACTTTTCAAATGTCATTCTTTTTCTAATAAATAGCAATGTTAGTAATATCGTCATTAGGTAGCCAGTGCTTCCACCTGAACTTGAGCTGGACTCTTCTCTCGGTGGCTCTGGCGGTGGAGGTGGATCTGTAACTTCGAAGAGGGCACTGCCATCATCAATCAAGCGCATGCTATTGTCGGTGCCACCTGCATCTAGTTTAGCGCCTTGACTATCTTCATAATTTTGCCAAGCGCCAGATTGCCAACTAACCGGTGTAGCAGGCGATGCATCAAGAGATTGACCAACCATATCCGTTGTTGATACTGAAAATGCTAAGAGTGACGTATTATTCCAATCAAAACCACTTGGCAGCGAAAACGCCACCTCAAAAGTGTCTGTTTTATAGCGTTCATAGCTATCAACTAACCATTGTCCTGCTGAGGTCTCAATCGCTAACGTACTGTCTTGGCTTCCAGATTTAATCCGAATGTTTAATGCAACGCCATTCGATTCTGACAAGTTTGAAAACGCTACAACTTGTTCATTCTCTAACGCGCGCATCGGTTTATTAAAAACAAGCTTAAGTTTGTATGTCGTCTCTGCTTCTAGCTCGCTTTCAACCTCTTTAGACAGCACTCTCTCATTTTGATTTTGCAGCCAACTTTGTTGTAGCACGATTGTGCCATCTTTTGATATTTCTACGCCTTGTAAATAAGGCACGTCCGCAATACTGTATAGGCCGGTTAGCGCAGCCCTGCTGGTTTCCTCTCTCATACGCGCGACTTCACTGTTAGGTAGAATAAAACCATCATGTGAAACACCATTTCCGCCGTATTGAGTAGCTGAGTCTCTTGGTTCAATTTCTAACGTATAACTAGGTATGTCATAGGTATTGGCAAAATACTCGTCGGTTGCACCAATACCACTTCCCGGATTGAACGCATTGTAACTATATTTAAAACCATTAGCTGCTCTCATTGCTGTTGCAAGCTTTTCGGTGATGCTATCTCGGCGTGCATTACCTGTCGTTGGCGTTAGGTAAACTTGCGTAAATGAGTGTGTATCAGTATAAAAACGTAGTTGTTCTTCACCCGCCAATTGTGCGCCTGCTTGTAACGCTTGAATCTCTGGTTCTGACGCGGCAGATGTACCGTGATAGACGATAGAGTTGGGATTGTCCGAGCTACCATTTCCAGTACTAGTGGCCCAGTAAGGATCACTATTTCTATTCAAATCCACACCGCCGAAATTGTCTTCTATCGTCGTTAAAAGCTCGTCTGTATCACGCATATTTTTTCTGCGCATACGTCCATCACGTGGATATTCTTCAGTGCTTGTTACTTTGTTTGCAAATCGCTGGGTTTGCAAAAAACCATCTATATTAAGTACCGGTATAGTGACTAGATTTACATTATTAGTTATGTAACTAGCGATATGACTATCTTGATATTGACCGGAAAACGTTTCCATATAGCCAGTGAGTGCTTCAGGAGTTTGCCACTCCCTTGCATGAATACCACCGTTAATAAGCGCTGCTGCTTCTGGTCTACCATCGTCTGTTAATAAGTCTGCATCAGAAATTTGGTAGGCGTAGATTGTTCTGTTGTTAATTGTTGTGCCTATGATGTGCTCTGAAATCACCTCAGACATTGCCGTTAGTTGCTGATGCCTTAGGTTTAAACTTTGGTAACTTCTGAAACCATCTACCGGTGTTAACGAGTCAATGGGTAAAGGGACAGTGAAGCCAAGTGCAACATTGTTCCCTGAGTTATCGTTTTCTGTGTACGTAAACTCTGCGGCGCTAAGCCCCAACGAGCTAGCTATCGCAATAGGCAAAATGGCTTTTTTAAACATGCTCATTCTCCTATTCTTGCAAAGCACTTGCTTGTTTTAACGTGTAGGCAATTGCTCTATTAGGATCACTAGCAGCCAACTCATTCAAGGATAGATGAAATTTGGGGTCCTTTATTTTGCTCGCTACTAATGCTGCTGACCATTGATGCTCAGGGTGCTTCAGATACTGTAGTAAAATATTATGTGTTTGTAGGTTGCTGGGGTAGTGCTTAGCCAAAAGGTATAGCGCTTGAGAGTTTAATTCAGGATATGAAGCAGCTTGTTCTATGTATCTGATAACATTGTTTTCTTCTAGTTTACTCGCAGGTAATTGCTGTAATACTTGATAGCTATATGAATCAATCGATGCCCACAGTAATGAAAGTAAACGAGTATCTTTGGTCGATTCAAACATAGAAAATAGGTGCTGATTATTTATATCGTGTTCATCGTGAACGCTCAAATAGTCTGTAATTAAATTGCGCTTTTCGTCGTCTGTTAGTTTAGAAAATGCCACTTCAAACGCATTAGCAGCTTCTCTACTTACTTGTTTAGCTAATGTTTGCCATTGCCAGTCACTAGCGAGTATTTTTTCAGAAAAATGTTTAGCTAGATTATTGCTTTGCCAGGTGCCTATTGCCGTGTTTGCCATATGTTTGATATTGACAAGTTGTATTGTTTTTTGAGGGTGATCGGCATCTGCGGTAGTTAGTACTAAGTCGCTATTTTGTTGCTTTACTAGCCAGTTTTTTTGCTGTTCGGTCAACTTTCCGTTAGACAATGCTCTAATAATTTGACTTCTAGCAATTATCTGTTGTTCGCTACTTTCAAAACTACTAATTGTCGATTCATAATCGCTTGGAGAAGGTAGTACTTTCAACAAATTAGCCTGTGAGACTTTTGAGTTCGCTTGCTCAAAGCCTGCTTTGTCAATTTGCTCTGCATGGCCGTATGAAGATACCAAAAGCAGCGGTAAGATGTAGTGAGTAAATTTAGCCATCATTTGTTCCCTAATTTTGATGATTAAATAAGCATATCATTGCACCTTTAAAGCGGCAAATACTCATGTAAATGAAATGTAAAAATTAGTGGACAGTCATGTAGGCATAAAAAAAGCCGCTAGTTAGCGGCTTCTTAAATAATTATCTACTTAAGCAAATGACTCTTGAAGAGGTGGCACTACTTGCTTCTTACGGCTCATTACGCCATCTAACCATACTTTACCTGCTTCAGACGCTTTGCCGTATGCGCGTTCAGTTAAGTTAGCGTCATCAGAAACAACTAATACTTCTGAACCTTCTTTCATGATGTCTGTTAAAAGAAGTAATACACTATGACGATCACCTTCTTCTTTTAATGCAGCGATATCAGCTTGTAAGTCATCTTTCATGCTGTCAAAAATAGCAAGGTCAATAACTTCTAATTGGCCAATACCTACTTTGTTGCCGTTCATGTCGAAATCTTTAAAGTCACGAAGCACTAGGTCACGAATAGGTGTGCCTTCTACAGCTGATTTTACTTTAAACATTTCCATGCCTAGTGCTTTTGGATCTTCAATTCCAGCGATCTCAGCTAATGCCTCAACACACTTAATATCAGCTGTTGTACATGTAGGTGATTTGAAGATAACAGTGTCACTTAAAATTGCACATGCCATTGCACCAGCGATGTTCTTTGGAATCTCAACACTGTGGAAGTCATACATCATTTTGATGATCGTATTTGTACAACCTACAGGGCGAATCCAACACTCTAGCGGAGTTGAAGTCGTGATATCACCAAGTTTGTGGTGATCGATGATACCTAAAACAGTTGCTTCATCAATGTCATCTGGGCCTTGAATACGGTCAGAGTGATCAACTACGTAGATGCCTTCACCAGCGTAGCTTTCTTTTAACATTGGTGTTTCTAAATTGAACTTGTCTAAGATGAATTGTGTTTCTGGTGACAACTCACCTAAGCGTGCTGGTACACACTCTTCACCAATGGTTGTTTTTAAGTACGATAATGCGATTGCTGAACAAATAGAGTCAGAATCTGGAACCTTGTGTCCTACTGCATATGCTGGCATAAGCTTTCTCTTTTAGCCCTATAAATTGATTAGATTAAAGTTAATTGCCTATTTTAACAAAAAAGCAGCAACTTGATAAAGTCAGATTGTCTATAAAGGGCTATATGCTTGATATAAGCAGAAGTTATTTCACTTTTCGAAGTAAAAAAGCGCCTCTTTTTGACCAGAGGCGCGATGAGTGGCGAGCATTAATAGGTTAATTTGCTGGTTTTCCCGGAAAACACTTTATAAGAAAAAATGGTGTAGCCGATGATCACGGGTAGTACAATGACTGCGCCAATAAAAATAAACATCAATGAATTTCTTGCACTTGCTGCTTCAAAAATCGTGAGTTGATTTGGCACGATATAAGGGTAAAAGCTATAAGCTAAGCCAACAAAGCAAAAGAAAAATATCAATATTGCGCAAGAAAATGGGTACCAACAACCGGTATCGTCTTTCATAGGGACTTTTTTCAAGTACAAGTGGCTAGACACAAAAGCAAAAACAAAAAGCACACTTAGTGGTATCAATATTAGTATTTGAGGAAATGAAAGCCATTTATCTTTGATAACAGGATCTACGGTTAGATTTGCTAGACATACCGCAACAACACCTAAGGCCATCAGTACATTTGTTTTTATCGCCCAGTTTGCTGCACGTTTTTGCAATTCCCCCTCTGTTTTCATTACCAACCAAGCCGCGCCAATGTAACTGTAACCAGCGGTAACACAGATGGCTGACAGTGCTGCAAACAACTCATACACAATACCTTCGTTAAAGCCGGTAACAAATTTACCTAGCATATACCCTTGGGTCATTGTTGCTAACAATGACCCAAGTTTAAATGATAAGTCCCACTTTGCTTTTTCTTTGCTTGGCGCTTTGGTTCTAAAGTCAAAGGAAACACCACGCAAGATTAGACCTACTAGCATTAACGCAACCGGCAGGTATAAAGCTTGTAATATGATTGAGTGAGCAATAGGAAACGCAATAAGTAGAAGGCCAACGCCTAGCACTAACCAGGTTTCATTAGCATCCCAAAAGGGGCCTATGGAATACACCATTTGATCACGATGTGTTTGGCTATCTTTTGGTAGTAACACACCAACACCTAAGTCATAACCATCTAAAATGGCGTAGACCAAAAATGCTAGCCCCATCAGGGCAACAAAAACAATCGGTAACCAATCTATATTCATGATACTGCTCCTTGAAGTTGAACATTTGGTTGTGTGTTTTCCAAGATGTTTGGATCACTTTCTTCTAGTTTTACGGCACGATTTGCCATGACAAAAAGTGTTCTGATATAAGCCACAAGCAAGAAACCATAAACTAAGAGGTACATAGTTAACGAAATAGCAATGTTCTCAGGTGCTACTGTTGTTGCAGCTTCTCTTGTTGTTAAGACACCTTGGACTAGATATGGCTGACGACCAATCTCAGTAACATACCAACCCGCCAGTGTGGCTACCCAACCTGAAAATGTCATCCAAACGGCTGATTTCAATAACCAAGTAGGGTGCTGCTTTTTATAAACGACTTTATAAGCGGCAACCCATGAGAAAAATAGCATTAACATGCCCAAACCAATCATGATTCTGAAACTAAAGAATACGGCTGGCACGGGAGGGTGTTCGCCTTTAAATTCATTAAGACCCTTAATCTCACCATCTATTTCATGTGTCAAAATTAGGCTGGCAGCATAAGGGATCTCGATTTCAAAATGATTCGTTCGTTGCTCTTCATCTGGGATAGCAAAAAGTAAAAAAGGTGCCCCTTGCTTGGTATCCCAAATGCCTTCCATTGCTGCGACTTTAGCTGGTTGATGTTCAAAAGTGTTCAAACCATGCAAGTCACCTACAAGTATTTGTGTCGGGATAAGCAATGCCGCTAAGACGATACCTGTATTTAACGCTTTTTTCGCTGAGCTTTTAGCATCGCCCTTTAAAATGCGATAAGCCGAGATACCAATGACAAGAAAAGCCGCAGTTAGGCCTGATGCAAGTAACATATGCATTAAGCGATACGGGAATGAAGGGTTAAATATAACTTCCATCCAACTGGTTACGTGAACAACACCGTCGATAACTTCATAGCCCTGTGGTGTTTGCATCCAAGAATTTAGAGCCAGTATCCAGAAAGCGGACATACTGGTACCAATAGCGACAAGGACAGTTGCGATGGTATGGACACGATTTGATACTCTGCCCATACCAAAGAGCATAATTGATAAGAATGATGCTTCTAAGAAGAATGCCGTAATGACTTCGTAACCTAGCAGAGGACCCGCCACGTTACCTACCTTTTCCATGAAACCTGGCCAATTAGTGCCAAACTGAAAAGACATGGTTATGCCACTCACTACGCCAATGGCGAAGGTAAGTGCAAAAATCCTGACCCAGAATCGATAGACCCTGAGCCAAGCATCGTCGCCTGTTTTGTTGTACCTGAGTTTAAAAAATAGCAGTACCCAAGCTAAGGCAATGGTGATTGTTGGAAATAGAATGTGAAAACTAATATTTGCTGCAAATTGTATGCGAGACAACATGAATCCCGTTTCGCTAGCGAGCGGCGCAAGGTCAACCATGTTACTACTCCTCTTAAGGGATGATTATGATTTTGGTAAAAGTTTGTCCTTTACCTCCAGAATTTTGCTGATACCTTCTCCCAGCTTTAATAATGCAGAGAGTTTTTCAGATGACATGTCCTGCATCTCGTTTGACCAATGAGTAACCATTTCTAATAGGTCATGCATCTGTTGCACACGGTGCTGTGCGTACTTGTCTTGTTCACTTGAGGCTTCTTCAAGTAATACACCTCTTAAAGTGGATAGTGTAGGGTCGAGCTCGCGCTTTCTTCGCTCAACGACAAGTGTTCTTGCTATTTCCCAGATGTCGCTAGGTGCCGTGAAGTATTCTTTTCTATCACCTGGAATGTGCATTAACTTAATCAAGTTCCAAGATTTCAATTCCTTTAAACCCATGGATACGTTTGAGCGAGAGATTTGTAAGGCGTCGCTGATTTGGTCAGCGTTCAGTGGTTCTTTTGTTAAGACGATTAAAGCGTACATCTGACCTAATGTGCGGTTTAGGCCCCATTTAGATCCCATTTCACCAAAATGCAAAATAAGTGACTGAGTCATCGGTGTTACGTTCATGAATTTTTCTCTATTTCTGAATTTTCAGTAATTTCTGAAAATTGTAAAACTTATTTGATTTATGTCAATCTTTTGTGAGAAAAAAATGCAGATTTTTTGATCTGAAATGTAAAAAGCCTAACGAGTTTCCTCGCTAGGCTTTTCAATTCATTGAATATTGAGTGAAATTATTTGTAGTAGTTAAGACATGCTTCTACTTCATTTTTAGAGCCTAAAATAACTTCAACACGTTGGTGAATATCAGAAGGTTCAATCTCCATGATACGACCTTCACTTGTCATGCTCATGCCACCAGCTTGTTCAACTAAGAAGCTCATTGGATTTGCTTCATACATCAAACGAAGTTTGTACGGTTTTTCTGGGTTCTTGTTGTCTGCAGGGTATGTAAATAATCCACCACGGCATAAAACACGGTGCACATCACCAACCATTGCAGCAATCCAACGCATATTGAAGTTCACGCCACGTGGGCCTTCTTTACCTTTTAATAAGTCATCAATGTAGTTTTGCATTGGTGCTTGCCAAAAGCGTTGGTTAGACATGTTAATTGCAAATTCTTGCGTGTCTTGTGGGATTTGAACATTACGTTCAACAAGCAAGTAGCCACCATGAGTTCTATCAAGCACAAAGAAGTGTGTGCCTTTACCCGTTGTCATCGCAAGGATTGTTGATGGGCCGTAAAGTACGTAGCCAGCACAGACTTGCTTATCGCCAGACTGTCTAAACATATCTGGATCGTCAGCTGACATATCAGCCGGCGCTTCATGAATCGAGAAAATAGTACCGATTAGCGAGTTGATGTCGATATTTGAGCTGCCATCTAGTGGGTCAAAAGAAACAATGTATTTGCCGTTAGGATCGCCAGCAACTGATGTATCTTCTTCTTCTGAAGAAATAGCTTTTACAAAACCTGACTCTAGCAGAATGTCTTTAATCAGTTCGTTAGCGACTACATCGAGCTTCTTTTGAACTTCACCTTGAATATTCTCATCCAAAGTAGAGCCCATTAAACCACCTAAGTGCGCTTGGCTAACACGGAAAGAAATTTCTTTTGTTGCAGCTAAAATGGTTTTGATTAAAGAAATCAAATCTAAAGGAACATCATCTTGACGTAAAGCGGGTGCTAATCGTTGCATACTCTTACCTAATTTAAGATTGAACAGGTGTATATTTTATATTATCTTGCTAAGGTCTTGTTTAACCGCACAGATACAAGTAATACTAGCGTAAATAGTTTCATCTGTATGTGTTGGTTAAAATGAAATTTACGTTGTAAATTTTCAATTGAACTTACTGATTATTATAACAACAAACAAAGTGCCATCGAAATAGCTGAAAGGTACTTATTTTGACTTTAATTTGCTGACTAAGGGATCGCAATGAACTTCAAGCGTTATTTAGGGTTAGTCTTCGTATTTATTTCTACGATGTCGTTTGCAGAACAATCTTTTAAAGATTTTGTAAAAGGCAAAGAGCTAAACAAAGGTTACTACTCGTTTTACTATGATAAAAGTAAAGCTCAGGTATTTTTGGAAGTTAAAGATACAAGTGATGCATTCATTTTTCAGAGCAGTTTACCTCATGGTATTGGCTCGAACGACATTGGTTTAGATCGTGGCCAACTTGGTGATACTCGATTAGTACAGTTTGAGAGAGTCGGCGATAAAGTGCTACTTAGGCAACTAAACACTTATTACCGAGCAGAAACAGATAACTTGCTTGAGCGACAAGCAATTGATGAAGCGTTTGCAAGCTCGATTATTTGGGGATTTAAGGTCGTTAGCGAAAACCCAGACAATAATTCTGTTGTGATTGACTACACACCGTTCTTATTCTCTGACATTCACGGTATTGGCGAGACGCTAAAATCACAAAAACAGGGTAGCTTCTCAATCGATAAAAGTCGTAGCTTTGTATATAAAAAGCGCACTAAAGCATTTCCAGAAAATACTGAACTAGAAGCAACCATTACTTTTAAAGGTAAGGGGACAGGAAAGTTTTTAAAGTCGGTTACACCGGAGGCGGATGCTGTCACGGTGAACTTACATCATTCCTTAATCAAACTGCCTGACAATGGCTATAAAAAACGCGAATTTCATCCATTTAGTGGTTTTTGGGCTGAATCTTATGCTGACTATGCAACAGCTATTGATGAACCTATCATTAAACGCTTTATACCTAGACATCGCTTAGCTAAAAAAGACCCTTCGGCACAAATGAGCGAAGCGGTTGAGCCTATTGTGTATTACTTAGATGCGGGCGTGCCGGAGCCTGTAAAATCAGCATTGCTTGATGGTGCTCGTTGGTGGGAGCAAGCCTTTGAAGCAATTGGCTACAAAAATGCTTACCAAGTGAAAATGCTACCAGCTGATGCTGATCCTATGGATGTTAGATACAACGTCATTCAATGGGTACATCGTGCTACACGTGGTTGGTCATATGGTTCGTCAGTTATTGATCCTCGTACGGGAGAAATAATTAAAGGGCATGTAACTCTAGGTAGTTTACGTGTAAGACAAGATTACTTGATAGCTTTAGGGTTAACTTCACCGTTTAAATCAGAAAATACAGATACCTCTGCAATGAAAGAAATGGCATTGGCGCGCATTCGCCAGCTGTCAGCTCATGAAGTTGGCCATACTTTAGGTATTGCGCATAACTTTGCTGCGAGCGTAAACGACCGTGCTTCAGTAATGGATTATCCACACCCATACATTCAGTTAAAAGGTGGTCAAATCGATCTTTCTAAAGCATACGATGACAAAATTGGTGAGTGGGATAAACACGTTGTCGCATATGGTTATGCCGATGTAGCGCCAGCGCAAGAATCACAGTTCTTAAAACAAACGATCGCCAAAGCTCGTGCAAAAGGCCTGCTATACGTATCTGATCCAGACGCTAGACCTCAGTCTGGCGCTCATAATACAGGTCACCTTTGGGACAATGGTAAAAACCCAGCTGAAGAGTTAGACCGCGTCTTGAAAGTTCGCGAACATGCACTTGCTAACTTTGGTGAAAACAGTATCCCAGCGGGTACGCCGTTTTCACAATTAGAAGAAGTATTAGTGCCAATCTATAACTTCCACCGCTATCAGGTTGAGGCGGCAGTTAAACTGATTGCTGGTGTTGATTATCAATATCAAGTGAAAGGCGATGCAAACCAATCTGCACCTCAAGCTGTTACAGCTAAAGAGCAGAATAAAGCACTAGCAAGTCTAATGAACACGCTATCAGCGGATGTACTAACCATTCCACAGCATATCGTTTCACTGATTCCACCAAAATCTTACGGGTACAGCCGTACGAGAGAGAGCTTTAAGAGCGCTACTGGGTTAACATTTGACCCAATCTCTGCTGCTCAAAGTAGTGCTAAACATACTATTAGCTTAGTGCTAAATAAAGGACGTTTAGCGCGTTTAGCACAGCAAAACATGATGGATAGCGATATTCCTTCGGTAGACAAAGTGTTGGCTACATTGGTAAATAAAACTATTAAGCAGTCTCCTCCAAAAGCAATGCAGGCGTTAGTTCAACAACGCGTGAACAGTGTTGTTGTTGAACGTTTACTTGCGCTATACCAAGATAAGCGTTTAGTGCCGGAAGTTCGTGCTGATATCTACCAAACGTTGACTTCATTAGAAGATTGGTTAACAAAGAGCAAAAGTAAAAAGTATCGTGCTTTTAAAGATCATTACAACGTATTAGCACTTAACATCAGTAGTAATTTGGGCGCTGAACAACAGCACATTTTAGATGCTGAAGTTCGCATGCCGCCAGGTTCACCTATCGGTCAATAAGAAAAATACGACCCGGCAGGAAGGAATAAAACCCGGGTCGCTTAGCTAATAAAGCTGAAAATCTAAGGTCAAAAATCACTTACTGGTTTTTGGCCTTTATTTTTGGGTTTGTTAAGAACAACAACATTCCCTAGCACGACTAATAGCAAGCCGACAATTGTGTATATACTCCATTGGAAGTTTTCAACCACGCTAGATATTAATACCGCGACTGCTGGAAACATGATGGTTGCATAGGATGCTTTATGTGCGCCAATTCTTTCCAAAAGTGTTAAGTACGTTGCAAACGCGATGACTGAACCAAATATTGAAAGGTAGATCAATGAAGTAACGTAACTAACCGAAAAATCGAAGTTGAAGTGCTTACCCTGAATAAGCGCTAGTATTAACATCGCAATCGTTCCGTATGTCATGCCTAATGTGCTCGCTTGAGTAACGGGAATTGATTTCTTAGAGTTTCTGATGGAAATCATATTACCGCTTGATGCAAAGGCTGCGCCCGTTAAACACAATGCGATACCGTAAGCGGTCGACTGACCCAAGTCATTATCTGTGATATCAGGCCAAAACAGAATGACCATTCCAGCTACACCTATGACAGCCCCCATTAACACTTGTGAAGTGATCTTAGTTTTAAACCACACCCGAGCATTTATTATGTTCAGGAACATGATGCTAGAGAATGCAATACACGCTAATGCGGAATTTATATATTGCTGTCCTTGATACAAAAAGAAGTAATTACCGCCAAATAAGGTAGCGCCAAAAAACATTAACTGTATATGTTGGATTAACGAAAATTTCATCTGCAATCGCTTAAACCAGCAGAATAACCACATCACAATTGCGGCTAATCCAAAACGATAAACGAGTGATACTTCAGGTGCTACTGTACCTAGTTGGTAAGTAATTGCTATCCATGTGCTTCCCCAAATAATTGCGGTAATAGCATATAGTGTTAAATTATTCATCACGCTTACTCGTTTATCAAAACCTTGTTGCATAGTGTATGAATTATTTGTTTAAATAACATATACAGAAAAATGGAAAAGTGACCTATACAGTTATGATGTTACTAGACAAGTCTTCTTCTGAGTTTTTATATCAACAAGTGATCGACTTTATAGAAGAGCAACGAGAGCAGGGTATTCTTAAACCAGGAGACAAACTTCCTAGTTTAAGAAAATTGAGCAGTCGTTTTGACATAAGTATTCCTACTGTAAAACAAGCTTACCTTGAATTAGAGCGTATGGGGCTAATACTGGCTAAACCTCAGTCTGGCTACTATTTAAAAGCCAATCAAGTACGCACATTGTTACCAATGCCAAGTAAATGGTCACAAAGCCAACCTGTTGAAGTATCTTGTAGGAGCTTAATTGAAAAGGTTTATGACGCCGTCCATTTACCCGATTCAGTTGCTTTAGGCATTTCTAATCCAATAAATGCTCATCCACCTGATAAAGCACTTGCTAGGTTGATGCGCAAAGTATTAAGTAGAGTGTCTGAAAAAGCGGTTAGCTATGGACCGGTCAATGGTGATCCAAAGTTACGACTTACACTCGCGTGTCGCTACCAAGAGCAGGGAATAGCTGTTAATCATAATGATATTGTCATCACGGTTGGCGCTCAAGAAGCGTTATCTATAGCCTTACAATGTGTTGCACAAACAGGGGATATAATTGCCGTAGAGTCCCCTTGTTATTTCGGTTTGATTGAGTTGATAGAAAGCCTAGGAATGAAAGCGCTAGAAGTGTATACCTGTCCAGAAGATGGTATTTGTTTAGAAGAGCTTGAACAAATCATTGCTAATCATGATGTCAAAGCTTGCCTGTTTTCTACCGCAATCAATAATCCAGTCGGTTCGTTTATGCCTAACAAACGCAGAAAACACATGGTTGAGTTACTTGAGCAAAATGATATCCCGCTAATTGAAGATGAAGTGTATAGCGACATTTATTACGGCGAACAACGGCCAGTACCCGCACAGCTATATTCAAAAAAAGGTTTAGTGATGACGTGCTCTTCCTTTTCCAAAACTGCGGCACCAGGTTATCGCACTGGGTGGCTATTACCAGGTAAGTTTGAAGAAGAGGCAAAACGTATCAAAAGGGCTCAATCTTGTTCAACGTCGATGCTACAGCAGTGGACGTTAACTGAATATATCTTAAATGGCGATTACGATCGCCACTTACTGATGTTGAGAAAAATACTCAAGCTAAATTGTGAGCGTATGAGAGCGGCTATCGCTAGGTACTTTCCTGATGAAGTCTGTATTACTCAACCTCAAGGTGGAAGTGTTTTATGGGTACGTTGTCGTTCACATGTCGACACTAGTTCTTTTTTTCAAGAGGCAATAGAGCAAGGTGTTAGTTTTGCTCCAGGGCAGATATTTTCGCCTTCTGGTAAATATAAAAACTATATGCGAATCAGTTATGGTGTTAAGTGGGACGAAAAGGTAGAGCAAGCCGTGGCAACTCTTGGTAAACTTGTTCAAAAGTATTCAATAGAAAGGAATTAACAATGACAAAAATTGCTGTAATCTTAAGCGGTTGTGGTGTCTATGACGGTGCTGAAATTCATGAGTCTGTATTAACGTTATTAGCGATAGAAAAAGCAGGTGCTAAGTATCGCTGTTTTGCTCCGAATATCGAACAGCATCACGTTGTTAATCACCTAACGGGTGAAGTGAGCGATGAGTCTCGCAATGTTTTAGTAGAAGCTGCTCGAATTGCACGTGGCGATATAGAAGATCTTTCTGAACTTTATGTTGATGAGTTTGACGCCCTTATTGTTCCGGGTGGTTTTGGTGCTGCAAAGAACTTATCTGATTTTGCTATTAACGGTACAGAGTGTCAGGTAAATGAATCTGTGTTAAAAGCGACTAAGGCATTTGCACAAGCGAAAAAGCCAGCGGGGTACATGTGTATTGCACCAGCAATGTTACCTTTGATTTACGGTAAAGGTGTTATCGGTACAATAGGTACGGATTCAGGTGTTGCTGAACAAGTATCAACAATTGGCATGGTACATGAAAATTGTGGTGTTGATGCGATTGTTGTTGATGAAGAGCACCAGTTGGTATCAACTCCTGCTTATATGCTGGCGACTAATTTAGTGGAAGCCGCTTCAGGTATTGATAAGCTAGTTACTAAAGTTGTTGAACTAACCAATAAATAACGATTGATATGAAAAAGGGTGACTGTTTAGTCACCCTTTTCTGCTAGCTCTTTTTCTTCATTGAGCTTGGCTTGTGCTATACGCCATTTTTGTAGTTCAGCGTAATAATGATCCCATACACAAGGATTACAAGCGCCACCACCACAACAGTCATCATCAGCTGGTGGATAAGGCTTTTCTAGTTGCTCAGTCATACATTTGCTCTATAGTCATACTTCGCTATTGGTGTGATTATATAAAAAAAGCCCTGCATTGGCTATGCAGGGCTTTCAAATCAGTATGAATAGCGATTATTCGTTTTCAGCAAGCTTATGCTCTAGGTAGTGAATGTTCGCGCCACCTGTTACAAAGCCTTGGTCACTCAAAATATCTTGATGTAGTGCGATATTCGTCTTGATACCGTCTACTACTAATTCGTTAAGTGCATTGCGCATACGAGCAATAGCAACATCACGGTTGTCACCGTAAGTGATCAGTTTACCTACCATTGAATCATAGTGAGGTGGTACTGAGTAATCAGCGTAAATGTGAGAATCCCAACGAACACCCATACCACCCGGCGGGTGGAAACGCGTGATTTTACCCGGTGAAGGGATAAATGAACGTGGATCTTCAGCATTAATACGACATTCGATTGCGTGACCAGAAATCTTAATGTCATCTTGCGTGTAAGATAACGGTTGGCCCGCTGCAACGCGTAATTGCTCTTTAATTAAGTCAACGCCAGTGATCATCTCTGTCACAGGATGTTCTACTTGAATACGAGTATTCATCTCGATGAAGTAGAATTCGCCATTCTCGTATAAGAATTCAAATGTACCTGCACCGCGGTAATCGATTTCGATACATGCGTTACAACAACGTTCACCGATCTTAGCACGCATTTCAGGTGTAATACCTGGCGCTGGTGCTTCTTCAACAACTTTTTGGTGACGACGTTGCATTGAACAGTCACGCTCACCTAAGTGAATTGCGTTACCTTGGCCATCAGCGATTACCTGAATTTCAACGTGACGTGGGTTTTCAAGGAATTTTTCCATGTAAACCATGTCGTTGTTAAACGCTGCACGTGCTTCTGCTTTTGTTAATTGAATTGCTTCAATCAATTCTGCTTCTTCACGAACAACACGCATACCACGACCACCGCCGCCGCCTGATGCTTTGATGATAACAGGGTAACCAATACGCTTACCGTGTGCTAAGTTAGCTTCTTCGTCATCAGTTAACGGGCCATCTGAACCAGGTACACAAGGAACACCTGCTGCCTTCATTGCTTGAATAGCAGCAACTTTGTCACCCATGATACGGATACTGTCAGCTTTAGGACCGATAAAAGTAAAACCTGATTGCTCTACCTGTTCAGCGAAGTCAGCGTTTTCTGCTAAGAAACCGTAACCAGGGTGAATAGCACTTGCATCAGTGATTTCAGCTGCAGTCAAAATCATTGGAATATTTAGGTAGCTTTCAGCAGCTGGCGGCTTACCGATACAAATCGTTTCGTCAGCTAATAGAACGTGTTTAAGGTTCTTATCGGCTGTTGAATGCACAGCAACTGTTTTAATACCTAGTTCTTTACATGCGCGTAATATTCTTAGCGCAATTTCGCCTCGGTTGGCGATAACTACTTTATCTAACATGGAATTACCCTTATTAGTTGGGCTTATTCAATGATGAATAGCGGTTGATCAAATTCAATAGCGTCTTCGTTTTGCGCTAAAATTTCCTTGATAACACCTGACTTGTCAGCTTCGATTTGGTTCATCATTTTCATTGCTTCAACGATACATAATGTGTCGCCCGCGTTAACGTGTTGGCCTACTTCAACAAAAGCAGGTGCTTCAGGAGATGCTGCTGAGTAGAAAGTACCAACCATTGGAGAGCGTACAACGTGACCTGAAATCGCTGCTGGTGCTGCTTCCGCCGCAGGCGCTGCTGCCGCTGGAGCTGCTGCTGGTGCCGCTGCTACAGGCGCTGCCATTTGTACTGCTGGTGCCGCCGCTATTACTTGACCACGGTTAATACGTACTGATTCTTCACCTTCAGAAATTTCTAATTCGTTAATTCCTGATTCTTCAACAAGCTCGATTAATTTTTTAATTTTACGAATGTCCATTGGCACACCTTTTCTGTTGTTAAATTTAATTTTGTTCTAGCCACTGATGGGCAGCTGATATCGCTAATTGGTAGCCTTGTGGGCCTAGTCCACAGATAACACCAACAGCAACATCTGAAAAATATGAATGATGTCTAAATGCTTCTCTTTGATGAACATTTGATAAATGCACTTCAATAAACGGAATATCAACAGCTAACAACGCATCTCTTAAAGCTACACTGGTATGTGTAAATGCTGCGGGGTTAATAACAATGAAATCGATATTGTTATGAGCAGCGTGAATGCGTTCGATTAATTCATGTTCAGCATTAGACTGTATGTGTGATACTTCAATATCTAAATTCTTAGCAAAATCTACTGCGTCATCTACAACTTGAGTTAACGTTTGGTGACCATAAACACCTGGCTCTCGTTTTCCGAGCATATTAAGGTTTGGGCCATTGATTATTAAAATCTTAAACTTTGCAGACATCTTCTTTAATTACGCTTATAAAATTTGATAATTAAGTAATCATTACATAAATTTTAAAAAGTTCAAGTGAAATAGTGTTTTTAATCACTTGTTCTTCATTTGGCGCATTATTATAGAGATTTCGCAGATTTTCGCAGCAAAATAGTGGTCTAATCAGTTAAAGGCAAAAAAAGTGAGTTTTATTTTCAAAAGTATGCAGGAAGTGATTGTGTGGTCTAAAATAGATTAAAGGTCGAACAAATGGGGCTGTTTTTGATTTAAATCCCTATTTTTGTTAGCTAATTAGTTGACCTGAAAGGTCTTTATTAAGTAGATTAACCACTTTCGTGGATGCCTGGACAGGGATTACGTTATTAACCGTTTTGTTTTAATACTTATTTCAGTACTTTTTATGCCTAGCATTATGCCTAAGGCTTATGGTGCTGAAGTTGTCTCTCACTCATCAGTAACGACAAAATCGTTAACGACTTCTCAGTTACGTCGAATTTTCTCTATGCGCCAAGTCAGGTGGGCAGATAATCAGCCTATAGTTGTGTTTGTGTTATCTAGCCAAAACGACCTTCATCAAGAATTCTGCAAACTTAATCTACAGATCTTTCCTTATCAACTGGATCGAATATGGAACAAACTAACCTTCTCTGGTTTGGGGACTGCTCCATTTATTGTTGAAACAGAAGATGAACTAATAGAGAAAATAAAGTCCACGCCTGGTGCGATTGGTTACGTTAGAAAATACAGTAAGGACAGTGGTATAGATGTTATCAAAATATCAAATTAGATTTGGAAAACGACTGTTTAACACGCTTCTTTGTTGCTTAGGGTTAAGTGCAACAGGATCGGTATTGGCCGAAGAGCAATTGACCAAGCAAAAATTAAAAGTACATGGGTTTATTTCCCAAGGTGTTATTGATGTTAATGGTAGTGACTTTGTTAATGATGATGGAAAACCATCGTTTGAGTTAACTGAAGTTGGCATTAATGCTTCGTATAAAATAAGCGATAATTTCAGGCTTGCCGGGCAATTGGCTTATTTAGATGGCGGTAATCGTTATAGTCGAAATGCTCGTATCGACTACTTATTATTAGATTGGAGCATACTAAGCGACGCTCAGTGGAAAGTTGATTTATATCTCGGTAGATTTAAAAACTACCACTGGTTGTATTCTAGTACTCGTGACGTACCGTTTACTCGACCAACTATCGTCTTACCACAGGCCATCTACTTCGATGGTTTTAGGGATATTGCCGTAGGTGGAGATGGCGGTTCATTGAATGTCAGTAGAAGCCATGACGATTACGGAGATTTTGATTTTAATTTCTCGATTGGTGTGTCAAAGATATCAGATCGTCAAAAAGATATTATTCTAAGTGAATTTGCTACCGGTGATATGGAACATGATGAAGACTACCAAACGAGTCTTTATTGGAGGCCAAGCTTTTCTCAGTGGCGGTTTGGTATTGCATTGCTAGATTCAAAATTTACATATGATAGAGGAGTATCAGATGCTTTCTATGACGCCTCGATAATACTTCAACGTTATTTTGTAAATGCAACTTATGAAGGGGAGTTCTGGGAATTCAGTAGTGAGTTGTTACAAGAGCGTTTTGTGATGGATGGATTCTATTTTCCTGGTTTTGAACGAGACACCTTTGGTCAAGGCGGATTTGTTCAAGCTCGTTACAAATTGACTGATGACCTTAAGCTGTTAGCCAGGGCTGAAAAATACTTCTCTAACAAAGATGATAGAAACGGAAATCTATTGCCTCAAAACCCTATCTTTCCAATTCCTGATTATTTTGGGTATCAACATGATTTTACCGTGGGTTTTTCTTATGATTTAAGAGACAATTTGAGACTTCAAGTTGAGCATCATTGGGTACAAGGAACAGCTAGGCTGACGCCAGTGGTAGTACCTAATTTGAGAACAAATAACCAAGAGTATTGGCAAATGACTGCTGCTCAACTGATGTATTGGTTTTAATCATGAAAAAAGTTTTTGTCAGCGTTCCTAATAAGCTACTACTGTTGGTTGTCAGTGCTCTACTATTATTGAGTGCTGGTATCTCAACAATGTCTCTTTCAAGGTTAACAGAAGAGTATAAACAGTATCAGCTTAATACGTTGGCACAGGGCAAAGCACAGTTTGAGCTACATAATCGAATTGTGCGCCAAAAGCTTGGCCTTTGGCTGGAATCATTTGCCGACGTCGTAAACATAAAGCAGCAAAGTGGCTTCTCAAAATTGGTGCAAGAGTTGCCAGAGCAATTTGATGCTTTACAGTTTAATCACAACGTAGAAAATATTTGGTTGGTAGATGATAAAGGAGAGACTTTATATAGTTCATCACCTTTAAATGACGTAATCACAGACAGTATTGACACGGTCGTGCAGCAACAAATGCCGTATTATGTGCTTAGTTGTGGTCAAGTTTGTGAGCAGATTATTACAGTGCCTCTACTAGACGGACAAGGGAATTTGGCTATTATTGCTCTTAGTGTCTCTCTCGTTGATGTTATTGATGGTATTAACGCAGCGCTTAATAGTGATATCGCCCTGGTCAGTTTTGCCAATAATGATGAAGCGAGAATCTATCAAGGACATTTTCTTTCTGCCTCAAATCCGACGTTAGCGCATCAATTGTTTACTGACGAACAAAGTAACATCAAAATCAGTGAAATTCGCGAGAAAGGCCTGCAAAAGGATGTAGCACAAGGCAGCTTCTTAATAAATTTAATGTCTTTGGCTGAAACCAAAGAAAGGCATTATTATATCGTGCTTATTGATGATGTTACCTCTATAGCTCAAGGGTATGAGAGTAGTAAATGGCAATTTATCACGTCTGCTTCTCTCATTTTTATCACGCTAGCTGCATTGGTATATTTTGTCGCGAGCCCATTTACTAATCGAATTTTAACCTTATCTAGTGCTTTACCATTATTAGCGAGGAAGGAGTTTGAGCAATTTCGTCGCATTGAATTGAAAAGGCGAAGTCTATTTGCTGATGAATTAGATATCGTGACTAATTCTGCAAATGAACTTAGCTATGAGCTAGAACAGTTAAATATTGAAGTAGAGCAAAAAACAAAAGAGCTAGAGAATATTGCGATGTACGATATTCTTACTGGCCTGCCTAATCGAAACATGCTCAATTTCCAACTAAGAAAATCGGTAGCGAATATAGCAAGATATAAGCGCGGTGTAGCGGTTTTATTCTTAGATTTAGATGATTTTAAAAAGGTTAATGACAGTCATGGTCACAGTGATGGCGATAAGCTATTAATTGAAGCTGCCAACCGAGTGAGACTGAGTGTTAGAAATATCGACGTCGCTTGCCGTTTTGGTGGTGATGAATTTGTTGTCATTCTCAACGATATAGATTCGATTGATGATGCATGTGCCGTTGCTGAAGAGATATTAGAGCGCTTTAAAGCACCTATTAAAATTCATTCGAGTATTTTCTATGTATCAACGAGTATCGGTATAAAGTACACGCAAGAAGACGTAGTGAAACCTGAAGAGTTAGTTAGCCATGCTGACATCGCTATGTATGAAGCCAAAGAAAATGGCGGTGCGCAATATCATGTTTATCATACCGATATGTACAAACGAGTAGCGCAACGAGTTATGCTTGAAAGTGAAGTTAGACAAGCGCTTGCTAAAAATCAGTTTAGCTTGAGTCTACAACCGCAATTAGAAGCTAAAACGAAAAAGCTTTATGGCTTTGAAGCGCTATTAAGGTGGAATCACCCTGAGCGCGGTGTAGTGTCTCCTGATGATTTTATTCCAATCCTAGAAAATTCAGAGCACATGGTTGAGCTTGGCTATTGGGTGATCAGGCAATGTTTTGATATTCAAACACAGTTACAACAAGAAGGTCACAAGGATATTCGTATTGCTATCAATCTATCTGCTGGCCAGTTTATGGATATTCATTTGCCAGATTACCTTGCGTCTTTGTTATCTGAATATCAGTTAACTGCTGATTGTTTTGAACTTGAACTAACTGAACAAACGCTTGTTAAAGACATTGATAGAGCGATTGATATGATGAATAGCCTAAAAGAAATAGGCTTTACATTTGCAATTGATGATTTTGGTACTGGCTATTCTTCTCTGGCGTATTTAAAGAAAATGCCTGTTGATGTTATCAAAATAGATAAGAGCTTTGTCTTTGGTATGCTTGAAAATCATGCCGATTATCAAATTATCATGTCGACGATTGCGATGGTTAAGAATTTAGGTTTAGTTGTTATTGCAGAAGGTGTGGAAAGTAGTGCACAACTGCGTAGCTTAAGTGAAAGAGATTGCGATATTATTCAAGGTTATTACTTTTCTAAGCCTGTAACCCAAGTTGAGTTATTTGATTTCATCCATTCTCATATTGTTGATGGGCATTGGAAGACAGCCGTACAAGCGGAGAATATATAAAAAAAAAGCGCCATTTAGGCGCTTTTATTATTAGTTAATAACATGTCCATTAACAGTTATAAGATTCTGTTGATATGGTTAGCGAACTCTTCTGCTCCCATAAAGCCAGTGACTCTCTGGGTAGACAATTCTTGGCCTTGTTTATCAAAAAACAAGATTGAAGGTAAACCAAATACCTCAAAGTGATCCATTAACTCAATACTCTCAGGGCTATTGGTATCTGTTAAATCAATTTGCACCTTAATTGTATTGTTTAGGGCTGTTTGAACCGAAGGGGCAGGGAAGGTATATTCCTCAAACTCTTTACAAGCAATACACCAATCTGCATACAGGTCTACCATTACAGTCTTGCCGTCGGCGTTAGCTGTCTTTACTAAAGATTCCAATTCACTCAAGTTCTTGACGATAGTAAATGAGGCTTCTTCATGTTGCGCCGTGACAGTAGTGTTATTTTGATGAGGGAATATAAGTTGTTGCCCCTTTTGGAACCCTAAAAAGAACATCGCAAAAATAACAATTGTGCGGGCGCCATACATAAAACCTCTGTCTGTTGTTTGGTTAACCGTATAGAAATAGGCTGCACTAGCAAGTAAGAGAAGCGTCCATAATACTTCACTATAAGTTACGTCAATAAAACGTTCTAATAAGAAAATAGGGACTGCTAACAACAGTAAACCAAAGATATTCTTAATTACATTCATCCATGCGCCGGCTTTCGGCAGTAGCTTACCGCCTGAGCTGCCTAGTACTAGTAATGGTAGACCCATGCCCATACTAAGTGCGTAAAGTGCTGAAGCACCGACAAAAATATTGCCCGTCTGTGAGATATATAATAATGCACCTGTTAATGGAGCCGTAGTGCAAGGAGAAGCAACTAAACCAGATAAGGCACCCATAGAAAGTACACCAGTATACGAGCCGCCTTCCTGTTTGTTGCTGATTTCATTTAACTTGTTTTGCCAGCTTGAAGGCATTGCCAAATTAAACACACCGAACATAGATAGTGCTAGGAATATAAACAAAATACTCAGCGCAACTAGTACAACTGGGTGCTGAAACATCGCTTGGAATTGAGCACCAGCTAACGCCACAACAATACCTAAAATAGTGTAGGTAATGGCCATCCCTTGTACATACGAAAAGGATAAGGTAAATGCACGTTTGTTAGAAAGTTTGTCACCTTGACCAACAATAATGCCAGTCAAAATAGGGTACATAGGGAAAACACAAGGCGTGAATGATAGTAATAATCCACCAACAAAGAATGCCGCTAACGTAAGAAATAGGTTATCAGCAGCTAGCATTTTAGCTAGTTTGTTTTGTTCACTTTCGTTAACAACACTACCGCCACCGCTTTCATTATTGCCGGCTAAGGTCGCATTAGCGTCTACTGCCGTTAACTGGATTACTTTTTTCTCAGGAGGGTAACAAAGACCTTTATCAGCACACCCTTGGTAGGTAATTGCAATGCTAGCGCCATCGCTGATTTCTGAAAACTTAACCGGAATAACGACTTGATGCCTATACACCTCTTGCACACCAAAAAACTCGTCTTCATGGTGAAGACCTTTTGGCAATTTTGGCTCTTTTAAAGTGGCGTTTTCCGGTACAAATTTGAATTTTGCTTTGTAGATGTAATAGCCTTCTTCGATATCGAAGCTGACCATTAACTCGTTACCTTTTTGATTAAAATTAAACATAAAGGCCTGATCAACTTTTAAAAATTCGTTTTCATTGCTAAACAATGACGAACTATCAAAAATTGATTGCTGCGCGAAACTAACGGTTGATACTAACACCGCTACTAGCGCTATAAATGTATTTCTTACTGATTTTATCATGTTAACTAAGTGTATTGTTTATCCAGTCTAAATAGCCTTGATGGCCTTGTGCTATATCTAAAGCGATGATTTCAGGTACATCATACGGATGAATACCTAAAATGGCTTTCTCGATAGCGCTAAAACGAATAGAGTCACATTTTATGACTAATTTAACTTCATCGTCTCTTTCTACTTTACCTTGCCATAAATAGATAGACCTGATACCGGGAATAATATTGACACAGGCAGCTAGTTTTTGCGTTACCAGATGCTCTGCAATTTCGTTCGCAACGTCTTCATTTGGACATGTGCATAAAACTACTTGATACATATATAAACCGGTCAAAAATTGATTAATGTTATGCTAATTCACAAATAAGTTGAATCAATGACTATGCAAATTTATCAACAATATGAGCGTATTAACGGTTAACGTTTGACCTAGTATATCCTAACTAAGTCAGACAATATAACGTTACGCTTGAAATTGACCCGATTACCCTCATATTAGTTTCAAGCTAATTGGAGAAAATATGTTTAAAGTACTTTTTATTCTATTTGTTATTGTGCCTATTATTGAGATTGCAGTGTTAATGCAAATTGGGTCTTGGTTAGGTGTTTGGCCAACAATTGCTATCGTTATCATCACTGCTTGGTTAGGTGCTAAAAACGTTAAGCAACAAGGTATTGCGACGTTAAACTCTGTTCAAGAGAAAATGGCAACGGGTGAAATGCCGTCAGAAGATATTGTTGCAGGCCTTTTATTATTAGTGGCTGGTGTTTTATTAGTTACACCAGGTTTTGTGACTGATATTTTTGGTTTGTCTTTATTAGTACCAGCGATTCGTAAGAGCTTAATTGGCGCAGTGCAGCAAGGATTAAATGTACATACTGTCTCAGGTGCTAGTTTTCACCATCAACAAAGCTCTTTTGAACAAAGATCACCATTTGAGCAGTCTTCGCCATTTGAATCAGTGGAAAAACATCAAAGTAACACCATTGAAGGTGAATACGAGCGAAAAGATTAAAAAAAGTTAATAAATGGGCTTGATAGCTAACAAAATATCCCCATTTCTAATTCAACTAAATTATTTACAAATTAATAGTATTTATCTCAGGAGATAATCAATGAGCATTCGTCCACTACACGATCGCGTAATCCTTAAAAGAAAAGAAGTAGAAGCTAAATCTGCTGGCGGTATTGTTTTAACGGGCAGCGCTGCTGAGAAGTCTACACGTGGTGAAGTAATCGCGGTAGGTAACGGCCGTCTTTTAGAAAGCGGTGAAGTTCGCGCATTAGACGTTAAAGTTGGTGATCAAGTTATCTTTAACGAAGGTTACGGCGTTAAAACTGAAAAGATTGATGGCGAAGAAGTGCTTATTTTAAGCGAAGCTGACATCTTAGCAATCGTAGAATAATCAACAGTATTTACATTGGTTTGCCTCATTAAGGGCGAATTGAAAAAAGAATTAATAGGAAAAATATCATGGCAGCAAAAGACGTACTATTTGGTAATGACGCACGCGTTAAAATGCTTAACGGTGTAAACATTCTAGCTGACGCAGTAAAAGTAACTTTAGGTCCTAAAGGTCGTAACGTAGTTTTAGACAAATCATTTGGTGGTCCAACAATCACTAAAGATGGTGTTTCTGTTGCAAAAGAGATCGAATTAGAAGACAAGTTTGAAAACATGGGCGCACAAATGGTTAAAGAAGTAGCGTCAAAAGCAAATGATGAAGCTGGTGACGGTACAACTACTGCTACTGTATTAGCACAAGCTATTGTTAACGAAGGTTTAAAATCAATCGCAGCGGGTATGAACCCAATGGATCTTAAGCGTGGTATCGACAAAGCTGTTGTTGCTGCTGTGGAAGAACTAAAAGGTTTAGCAACACCATGTGCTGACAACAAAGCGATTGAGCAAGTAGGTACTATTTCTGCAAACTCTGACAACACTGTTGGTGAAATCATTGCTACTGCAATGGACCGTGTAGGTGCTGAAGGTGTTATCACTGTTGAAGAAGGTCAAGCATTAACTGACGAGCTAGATGTTGTTGAAGGTATGCAGTTTGACCGTGGTTACCTTTCTCCTTACTTCATCAACAACCAAGAAAATGGTTCTGTTGAATTAGAAAACCCATTCATCCTATTGGTTGACAAAAAAGTTTCTAACATCCGTGAATTGCTAACAACTTTAGAAGCGGTAGCAAAAGCTGGTAAGCCTTTACTTATCATCGCTGAAGATGTTGAAGGCGAAGCGTTAGCAACACTAGTAGTAAATAACATGCGTGGCATCGTTAAAGTAGCTGCTGTAAAAGCTCCAGGTTTTGGCGACCGTCGTAAAGCTATGTTACAAGACATCGCAACGTTAACTGCAGGTACTGTGATTTCTGAAGAAATCGGTATGGAATTAGAAAAAGCGTCTTTAGAAGACTTAGGTCAAGCTAAGCGTGTTGTTATCTCTAAAGACAACACAACTATCATCGACGGTATCGGTGAAGAAGCTGACATCCAAGCACGCGTTTCACAAATCCGTGGTCAAATCGAAGAAACATCTTCAGACTACGATAAAGAAAAACTTCAAGAGCGTTTAGCTAAACTAGCTGGCGGTGTTGCTGTGATCAAAGTAGGTGCTGCTACTGAAGTTGAAATGAAAGAGAAAAAAGCACGTGTTGAAGATGCATTACACGCAACTCGCGCGGCTGTTGAAGAAGGTGTTGTACCAGGCGGTGGTGTTGCACTAGTACGTGTTTCAGAGAAGCTAAAAGACTTACAAGGTATCAATGAAGACCAAAACCACGGTATCAACGTAGCACTTCGCTCAATGGAAGCGCCACTTCGTCAAATCGTGTCTAACTGTGGTGAAGAAGCTTCAGTAGTATTAAACGAAGTACGTAACGGCGAAGGCAACTTCGGTTACAATGCTGGCAACGGTTCTTACGGTGACATGTTAGAAATGGGTATCCTTGACCCAGCTAAAGTAACTCGTTCAGCGCTTCAATTTGCTGCATCAGTTGCAGGCTTAATGTTAACAACAGAAGCGATGGTTACTGATGTACCTGCTAAAGATGCACCTGCTGCAATGCCTGACATGGGCGGCATGGGCGGTATGGGCGGCATGGGCGGCATGATGTAATCCCCCCTCGCTTATATAGCATATGAAAAACCCGCTTCGGCGGGTTTTTTAATGTCAAAAAATAACAATTAATTGCATACATACAAGGTAGGCTGCGCTAATATTGATTTCATAAATACAAAAGGAACAGGTACTTATGATTGACTGTAAAAAACTACTAGTATTAGCTGGTGTGTTTGCACTTACGTCTTGTGTCCAAACAGAAAAAGAAGTTGTTGAACCAAAACCTCGCATTGCTATGTCGAGTGTATGGGATCAACCGATTAGCTTGTTAGCTGGCACTCGCATCGCCATTGAGCCGCAAGTATTCCCTTCCAACAAACTTACACCTGAACAGCAACAAAAGATTTTTGCTATTTATCAAGAAAAGATAGCTGAAGGCTTGCGTAAAAAAGGTGCCATCGTAGACAGTCAGTATGGCAAGTTTAAATTAAAGTATACTATTGTATTGGCTGATAATATTGACCAGAAATTAATGGAAAGCGCCTTTGCTATTTCACCTGGCTTACATACGGGCTCCGAGAACAAAGGCAGTTTCTTGATGGCTGTAGAAGATCAATTTAGCAAGACCCGAGTATGGCGCGCGGCTGCTCAAGGTTATGTTGAACCTAACTTAACTGAAGAACAACGTAAGCAAAAAGCTGAACAAGTTGTTGATCAAATGCTAGTACAATTTTTTAAGGGTAGTTAACAAATAATTACACTCTTTTTGGCTTTTATACGGTCTAATAGAATGTAGTTAATCAAAGAGGACGTAGTCATGAAAAAATTAAACGTATTATTGGTATCTATGTTGTCAGTGTTGGCAGTTGCACCTAACGCGATGGCTGCTGATAGCGAAGTTAAATGGACAAACCCTGATGAATACCGTGATATTTATCCTGGTGAGCAAGGTAAAAAGAAATTTAGAGAGCGCACGTTTGCTAATTTAGAAAAGCATATTGCTAAGCTTGCAAATAAATTACCTGAAGGTCAAAAGCTTGTTTTAGACGTTACAGACGTTGATTTAGCTGGTGACGTTCACCACGGTGGTATTGATAGGATTCGTATTATCAAAGACATTCACTTCCCTAGAATGACGTTCACCTACAAGTTAGTTGATGGTAGCGATGGTGTTGTTAAATCTGGCGAAGCTAAATTACGCGATATGAATTTTATGATGCATACAGCTTTAAAATATCGTAGTGATTCTCTAGGTTATGAGAAAAAGATGCTAGATGATTGGTTTTCAGATACTTTTGTAGAAACAATCGCAAAGAAATAGTGAATAAAAACGCAGCCAAGGCTGCGTTTTTTTATGAGTAACTTTTTTCAAAATCACTGAGCACTGAAAAGAGTTGCTCGATTCTTTTTACCAAGCTTATCAGTAGCGCTTGGTCTTGAGATTGCTGCCATTTCAGTAGGTCATCAGCAATTTCTTCAACGTAAGGTTGGAACGTATCTGCGTCGCTTCTAAAGCCAGCGTCCTTAGTAAAAATAGCACCGAATTTTGCCATTTTCTTTTCTCTTAAGTCGGCTAAGGTAGCATCAGCTGTTAGTGACTTTTTCAGAATAATTGATATATTTTCAACAAGTTGTTGGTTAACGTTTGCAGTCATTTGTTTATCTCTTCGATTACTTGCCGCTATTATGCCAAATTGATTGGCGTTTTGTTAGGCTCTCCGCCGATTTCCCTGACGACTTTCGGCATTAAAAAGCCAGAAAGCCTCGCCATCAACGCTTTTGTAATCGCTCTAGCTTCCACGTCGCTTAAGTCAAAGTGCGCAGCATTTTGAACACGGTCAAACAAGTGTAAGTAATATGGCTGTATACCGTTATCAAAAAGTGTTTCACATAGGTTTACTAACGTATCAACGTCACTGTTAACACCTTTTAGTAGCACTGCTTGATTAAATAACGGGATCCTAGCTTCAATAAGTGGCTGAATAGCTGTTATGAATTGATTGTCCAACTCATTTGCGTGGTTGATATGAAAGACAATGACAGGCTTCAAGCGCGTATTTTTTAGTGTATCAATTAACGTGCTAGTAATACGCTGTGGTATGACAACAGGTAATCGACTGTGTATTCTTAATCTTGTCACATGCTGGATTGCTTCGATTTCACCTACTAGCCATTTTAAATGTTCATCATTTGCCATTAATGGATCGCCGCCACTGAAAATGACTTCTTCAATAGAGTCGTTTTGCTTGATATAGTCGAGCGCTTTTTGCCATCTCAGTTTGTTAGGGCTGTTGTCAGCGTAAGGGAAGTGTCTTCTAAAACAATAGCGACAGTTAACTGCACAACCGGCTTTTACGATCATTAATACTCGATTTTGATACTTATGCAGTAGACCTTCTACTACTGTTTCGTGCTCTTCAAGTGGATCAGAGAAAAAACCGTCGGTGACAACAAACTCTTCTTTGCTAGGCATAACTTGCATTAATAAAGGATCGCTAATGTCTCCCTTTTTCATTCTGCTAATGAATGGTCTCGGCACTCTTACCGGGAAAAGCTTACGTGCTTTACCGTCTTGTAAGTACTTTTCTTCCGATATTTCTACTAATCTAAGCAGCTCTGAGGGGTCGGTAACAACATTTGCCAATTCTTTTTGCCAAGAAGTGTGCAATTGCGAGTCAATTTGGGTTATTATTTGCGGCATTTCTGACAATCTCTAAGTATAAAAAGAGAAATTACTATGGCTAATTTTAGTACTAACCAGTTCAAAGCCGGTCTTAAATTAATGATCGACGGTGAACCTTGTAACATTTTGGAAAACGAAATCGTTAAGCCTGGTAAAGGCCAAGCATTTAACCGTGTTAAAATTCGTAAACTCATTTCTGGCAAAGTGCTAGAAAAAACATTCAAATCTGGCGAGTCTGTTGAAGGCGCAGATGTAATGGATGTAGAACTAGCTTTCCTATATGCTGATGGCGAATTCTGGCATTTTATGAATAATGAGACGTTTGAGCAAATCGCAGCGGACGAAAAAGCTGTTGGTGATACTGCTAAATGGCTTGTTGATGGTGATATTTGTACAATAACTAATTGGAATGGCTCACCTATTTCAGTGACGCCACCTAACTTTGTTGAGTTAGAAGTAACTGAAACGGATCCTGGTCTTAAAGGTGATACTGCCGGTACAGGTGGTAAGCCAGCAACATTAAGCACAGGTGCTGTTGTACGTGTTCCATTATTTGTTCAAATCGGTGAAATCGTTAAAGTAGATACTCGTTCAGGTGAATATGTATCTCGTGCTAACAAAGCTTAATAGAAGTTTTATCTAGCAAAATAAAAACCCGCATCAAGCGGGTTTTTTTATGCCTTAATTTTTATTTATATTTTTTGCCGTCTTTCATGACAAATTTAACATTTGCCAGTATTTCAATTTCCTCAAGAGGGTTACCTTCAACTGCAACGATGTCGGCTAAATATCCTTTTTTGATTTGGCCTAGATTTTCACTTTGTTTAAGCAAAGCTGCACTATTTACTGTTGCTGCTTGAATAGCTTGCAATGGCGTCATACCAAACGTCACCATGCGGGAAAATTGGTTGCCGTTATCACCATGAGGGTAAATGGCTGCGTCTGAGCCAAAGACCATTTTAACACCTGCCTGCGTTGCTCTTCTAAAGCTCTCTCTTTGTGCTTTTGAGACACGCTTTTCTTTGTTGATATTTTCTTCTGGAACACCATTAGCCTCACCAAAAGCTAACGTATATTCAGTGTTATAAATATCGCAGGATAAGAACGTACCGTGTTTTAGCGCTAGTTCAATAGCTTCATCGTCCATAAAACTGCAGTGCTCGATACTATCAATACCAGCTTTTATGGCTGCTTTAATGCCGCTTGTACCGTGAGCATGAGCCGCAATAACTAAGCCTCGCAAATGGGCTTCATCTGCCGCTGCTTTTAATTCATCAAAGGTGTATTGCTGAACACCTACTTTTGTACCTTTTGAGAAGACGCCGCCTGTGGCACAAATCTTAATAGTATTGGCGCCATATTTAATATTCTCGCGAACTTTGGCTCTTACAGCCCAAGGACCATCCGCAACACCTTGCGCAGTAACTTTCTTTTCAGGTGCTGTGAAGTTATCGTCACAGTGGCCACCCGTTACACTAATTGAGTGGCCAGCAGACCAGATACGTGGCCCTTCAACTTCACCGGCTTTAATTGCATCTCTTACGCCAATAACACTGTAGCCGGGTGCTCCTAAGTTACGGATAGTTGTAAATCCTGCCAATAAAGTCTTTTTAGCGTTCTTTACAGCCTTTGCTGTTACTCTAGGTATTGAGTATTGTTTAGCGGCTAGAAAGTTATCTTCAGCATCTTTAGTTAAATGCACGTGCATATCCATAAAGCCAGGTAAGAGTGTTTTACCGGGTAAACGTATCGTATTTGCGCCTTTAGGTACGGCTACATTTCTACCACTGATGACATTGTCAATTTTGTTATCTTTGATGATAACCGTGACATTTTGCTTTAATTCTCCGCTGACAACATCAAGGTAAGCATCTGCTTGCAAATATGTCGTCGTTGCGTGCGCACTAAATGCGCTTAGAGACAATAGAGCAGCAAGAGTTAAATTTTTCATCGCTTTGTTCTTCTATATGTAATTTGCATTTTCATAAGAGGTTAAACCACTGGATGTAAGCGTATCTAGTTCTGAAAAAAGTTGTTCATCTGATTTTGAAAAGTTAAAACAAGATTTACCCTGCATTCTCTTTCTAAGAGCGGGGCTGATGTTGTCCAACAATTCAGGAAAAACGTAAACGGGCATTAGATGAAAGCTAACGTAGTTTTTCTTAATTTGTACACTACCAAAATACAGTGGTTTTCCATTTTTCATGACGTGATGAGTGTTGTAATAGAGTGTATTGTCATTATCAGTGATCAATACAAGCTTTGTACTATGTTTCCTAAGCAGTGGACATAACTGAGAAAAGATTTGTTTAAAACTATCTGAAGAATCCGTCATTATTTTCTCTAAGGTTTGCCAAATGCTACGCCATAAATAAAAAAGGTAGTGAATTCACTACCTTTTTTCAACTACTACTTTAAATGTTCAATGAAATAATTAGCCATCATGGTTTTTAAGTGAAGCGTTGTGCCTTCGCCTTCTCTTATACTGTGGCTTCTATTTGGATATGACATAAAGTCAAATTGACGGTTATGTTTCACCAATTCATTGATCAAGCGTTCTGCCCCTTGGTAATGAACATTGTCATCACCTGTTCCATGTACAAGCAACAACTTACCTTGTAAATTCTTGGCATGGGTAATTGGAGAGCCTTGTTTATAACCTTCCTCATAGTCAGGTAAAAGGCCAGAGTAACGCTCTTGGTAAATCGTATCGTACAACTTCTGATCTGGTACTGGCGCCGTAGAAATACCAACATGATATTGCTCTGGATATCTGAACAACATATTTAGTGTCATTGAACCACCACCTGAATGACCCCAAATGCCTACTCGTGATGTATCAATGTATGGAAACTTCTTAGCCATTTCCTTTAATGCGTCAGATTGGTCTCTAGATGACTTAACACCTACTTCACCGTAAATAGATTTACGCCACGCCTGACCTTTAGGAGCGCGTGTACCACGGTTGTCTATGGAAGCGATAATGAAGCCTTTTTCAGCCATCATGCGATCCCACATCAGGCTATTGCCACGCCATCTGTCTTGAACTGTTTGACCCCAAGGTTCGCCATAGACGTAAAAGATAATAGGGTACTTCTTATTAGCATCAAAGTGAGATGGACGCATGATGTAACCATCCAGTGCTAAACCATCCTGGGTATTCACTTGGAAGAATTCATAATCTAGGACGGGTAACTCAGCTAGCTTTTCTTTTAGTTTGCCATTATCCATCATCACGTGTTTTTGTTGATGGCCGTCAACAGCAATTAAGCTCTTTTCAGTTGGTTTATCAAAACCTGAAAAGCTATGAATAGCCCATTGACCATTAGGCGACATTTGGTAGCTATTTGAACCTGAGAATGAACTAGGTGTTACACGTTCATTAAGTTTGCTGCCATCGAGTTTACTTCTGTATAAATAGCGCTGAGCAACATTTTCTGGTGAGGCGATAAAGTATAACCAACCGTTTTCTTCATCGATTGCTTCGATGTTTATGACATCAAAATCACCCTTGGTAAGGTTTACCATTGATTTCCCATCGCGAGACACCTTGTAGTATTTTCTCCAGCCACTTCTTTCACTTGTCCAAATAAAGTGATTGCCGTCTTTTAACCATTTTGCATCGTCATAAAAGTCTAAGAACTTTTCTTCTTGCTCAGTAAAAATCAGCTCAGACTTACCTGAATTGGCATTGGCTAAATAGAGTAAGTTGGTATCTTGCTTACGGTTTACGTGCTGTATTAAGACTTCTTCACTATTACCTGACCAGTTCATTCTCGGAATGTACATATTGCGAGAGTTATTTGGTAACTTCATCCAAGTAGATTTTGCATTGTTAATATCTACAACAGCTACTTTCGCCAAGGCATTTGTTTCACCTACTTTAGGATAAGGAAACTTAGTGATTGTAGGATAAAGCTCGTCGGTGTTATTAATCATCATAAAATCTTTACTGCCACTAGTATCTAGTTGCCAATAAGCGATCTTACTTCCGTCAGGACTCCATCTGAAGCCGTCGCGGATAATAAACTCTTCCTCATATACCCAGTCAAAAACACCGTTAATAATAGAGGTGCTTGCGTCAAAGGTAAGTTGTTTGATGTCACCAGAATCTAATGATTCCACGTAAATATTATTATTGAAAACGTAGGCTACTTTATCTGCTTGCGAAGAAAACTTGGCGAACATAAGACTACTAGGGGAAGCTAGCTCACCACCTAATTGTTTCAGTTGATTAGTTTGCAAGTCTAATAACCAATAATCACCTCGGCTATTTGAACGCCACACTTTTTTACTATTGGTGTAGATCAGTAGCTTATTTCTATCCGCCGACCATATGTAATCATCAATAGTTAAAGCCTTATCAGCACCCTTAGGTGTAAGCTGCTCTACACTTACTAATACTGTGCGCGATAGATCTTCAGGGTTATACCTTACGATTTCTTTGCCACCAGACTGGTCTTTAGATTCAGGTTTTTCTACAGCGGTATAGCCTGAACCATCTTCTAGCCAACGAATACGTCCAATATAGTCTGATCGAAAGTAGTGATCTTGATAGATACTCTTTAACGTTAAACTTTCAGGGATGCTAACTTGTTGTTCATCTGCGATACTTGATTCAGATGTTTGTTTACAGCCTGACAGTGCCAAGGTTGCCGTTAAAATGGCGGCAGATACTAAAGAAATATGGCGCTTCATACATGTTCCATTGAGGTAAGTGTAAGTGTTATTTTTTCACTTATCATAATTGTATACAGTTTTGCTGTAAACTGATTGCACATGCAAGTTTGTTATAGCTATTGAATTTTTAAAATATGCCCTCATTAAAAGAGCACACCAATTTTTACGAGCACACCATGACAACAGCACTTTCCATCAAAGGCCTAGAAAAAACCTACAAGGGTGGTTTTCAGGCACTTAAAGGCATTGATCTAGACGTTCAAGAAGGCGATTTTTTTGCATTGTTAGGGCCTAATGGCGCAGGAAAATCAACCACGATTGGTATTATCACATCTTTGGTAAATAAATCTGCTGGCAGTGTGGAGGTGTTTGGGCACAGTATTGATAAAGAGCTAGAAGAAGCAAAAAGCTACATTGGCTTAGTGCCGCAGGAATTTAATTTTAACCAGTTTGAGGCGCTAACTAAAATTTTGGTAAATCAAGCCGGTTACTATGGTGTTGAACGTAACGCTGCTCATCAACGTGCTGAAGAGTTATTAAAACAATTGGATTTGTGGGACAAAAGAGATACGCCTGCACGAATGCTTTCTGGTGGTATGAAGCGTCGTTTGATGATTGCTCGTGCTTTAATGCACAACCCAAAAGTGCTTATTCTCGATGAGCCTACCGCTGGTGTAGATATCGAATTAAGACGTTCTATGTGGGACTTCTTACGAGAACTGAACGAGCAAGGCATTACGATTATTTTGACTACGCACTACCTAGAAGAAGCTGAAATGCTTTGTCGCAATATTGCTATCATCGATTCAGGTGTGATTGTAGAAAACACAAATATGAAAGCACTACTTGCGAAACTAGACATGGAAACATTTGTTTTGGATATCGCTATAGGCTCGGCAGAACCAAACATTGAAGGCTTCCCTTATAGAATTATTGATGACCACACGGTTGAAGTTGATGTTAGAAAGTCTCAAAGCATGAACCAAGTATTTACTCAGTTGACGGCACAGGGAATTGAAGTGAAAAGTATGCGAAACAAAAGTAATCGCTTAGAAGAATTATTTGTAAGTTTAGTTGGCTCTGGCCAACAGGCAGAAGAGGTAACTGACTAATGGCAACAGCACGTAATATGATCGCGCTAAAGAGTATTTTGCATAAAGAAACGCATCGTTTTATGCGTATTTGGGTGCAAACACTTGTTCCTCCAGCGATTACTATCAGTTTGTACTTTGTTATTTTTGGCTCATTAATTGGTTCTAGAATAGGTGAAATGGGCGGCTTCGATTACATGTCGTTTATTGTTCCTGGTTTAATTATGATGAGTGTAATTACTAATTCTTATTCAAATGTTGCGTCGTCATTTTTCAGTGCTAAATGGCAAAGAAACGTTGAGGAAATGTTAGTTGCTCCTGTACCTAATTGGGTTATCGTTGCTGGTTATGTTGGTGGCGGTATGGCTCGTGGAATTTTAGTGGGCTTAATTGTAACCTTAATAGCGTTATTATTTGTAGATATCCAAATTCACAATGTTTGGATTATTATCGCAACCGTAGCAATGACTTCAGCAACGTTTGCATTAGGTGGATTAATCAATGCGGTTTTTGCTGGCAGTTTTGATGATATTTCAATTATCCCTACTTTTGTATTAACACCGTTAACCTACTTAGGCGGTGTATTTTACTCTATCAGTTTACTACCCGATTTTTGGCAAGGTGTTTCGCAAATAAACCCAATCGTATACATGGTAAACGCTTTTAGATACGGCTTCTTAGGTATTTCTGATGTAGATCTAACTGTTGCCTTTGGTGTGCTAGCTTTCTTTATAGTGACTTTATTTGCTATTGCAATGACACTAATAAACAAAGGCATAGGACTTAGAAGCTAATGACTGATAAGCATGATGAGCAACTTGCTTTTGGTAATTCAAAGGCAATTGTAACGAACCAACCGGGCATTCATGAGAAGCTAGAAGAAGTGGTTTCAAAGCATATGACTCACCGCTTTCAAAAGCCTTATCAGCAACACACAGTTGAAGCTTTCGAAGAGGTTGAGCGTCTGGTAAAAGCGCATCAGGGTGAAGTTATTCTTGATGCATGTTGTGGTGTTGGTCAAAGTACTCGATTGCTGGCTAAACAGAACCCTCAAGCATTAGTGATTGGTGTTGATAAGTCTGACAACAGAATTACACGTAATGTGGAAGAAGTTGCTACAGAAGAGGGTGAGCAAGTTGATAATTATGTATTGGTTAGAGCGGACTTAAACGATTTTTATCGTTTAGTGGCTAAAGCGAATTGGCCTATCAAAAAGCACTATATTCTCTATCCAAACCCTTGGCCTAAATCTAAACATTTGCAACGCCGTTGGCATGGTAGTGCGGTGTTTCCTGAGATATTAAGCATTGGCGAAACTATCACGTTAAGAAGTAATTGGCGGCTTTATTTGGAAGAGTTTCAGGCGGCAGCACTTATTGGCAAGAGAAAAGGCGAAATCTCTTTAGTAGAGGATGAGCAAGCATTAACACCTTTTGAAGCCAAATATAAAGCGAGCGGTCAGCAATGTTGGCAGCTTTTAATTAAATAGTCTAATTTCCTAGATCTTAGTTTAATTAGCTAAAATTGTTAGCGTATATTACCAAAATCAAGTCTAGAAAAAATTAGCGTTTTTCAGCTTTTTTCTTTATTTTCATTGGTTTAAATAAGTTGGTCTGATTGTTGTTATATAACAGTCATCTGGACAACATTATTTAAAGGACAAGACAATGAACGATAGAGTAAAGAAAAACGTATTAAAGATGGCATTTAGCAGTTTAGCAATTGTTGAATTAGGTCTAATTTACGCAGCAACTGTTGTTGCGTAATCGTGACGAGAAGTCATCAGTATTCATAGAATTTTAAGCAAAAAAAGAAGACATTTGCCGCGAATTTGATTACAGTGCCGCTCTTATAGAAAAACTTGAAGCGCTATTTTATCGAGCAATTATTGCGAATATATGAATTTAACGTCAATAATAGTAGATAGTGCAACAATACAAGTTGTTAATAGTGAGAGATATGACGGTAAGTAAACGCGCGGCAAAGGCGACAGAAGAGTCGCTACATCGCATTTTTACCATTCCAGAAGCACCTGATTCTACACTGGGCGTGATAGAGCAGGAAATGTCGCAAAACTTAGCGGGCTTCTTGAATGCGCACATCGCAGCTAAAGAGCAAGCATTAAGCGAGATTGAAAAGGATTTCGCTTGTTCACAGATCCCGGAAGACCCAACTTTCGTGTCTGATCATATGCGCCATTTACTAGATAAATTAGTAGCGCAGTCTGTCCATACGTCTAGTCCAAGTTTTATTGGTCATATGACGTCGGCATTACCTTATTTCATTTTACCGCTTTCTAAGTTGATGGTTGGTCTTAACCAGAACTTGGTAAAAATAGAAACGTCTAAGGCATTTACCCCACTTGAGCGTCAGGTTATTGGTATGATGCATCGCTTGGTCTATGATCATGTTGGTGATTTTTACCAAGACTGGATGCATAGTGCGGAGCATTCATTAGGCGCTTTTTGTTCAGGTGGTACAGTTGCTAATATCACGGCCTTATGGGTTGCTCGCAACAACCTCTTAAAACCTCAAGGTGATTTCAAAGGTGTTGCTAGTGAAGGTTTATTCAAAGCGCTTAAACACTACCAGTATGATGGTTTAGCAATACTTGTTTCTTCACGTGGACATTACTCTTTGAAGAAATCTGCAGACGTGCTTGGCATTGGTCGTGATAGTGTTATTGCGATACCAACCGATGAAAACAACAAGATTAACTGTCAGCTGTTAAGAGAAAAATGCCAAGAGTTAGCTGATAAGAATATCAAGGTAATGAGTATTGTTGGTGTTGCCGGTACAACTGAAACAGGTAACATTGATCCACTGGAAGAGATGGCGGCGGTAGCCAAAGAATTTCAGACTCATTTCCATGTTGATGCTGCATGGGGTGGTGCTACATTACTTTCAGATAAATACAGGCATTTACTAAAAGGTATTGAATTAGCAGACTCGGTCACTATCGATGCTCACAAGCAAATGTATGTGCCTATGGGAGCTGGTTTAGTTGTCTTTAAAAACCCAGCATCAGTTTCAGCGATTGAACATCATGCTGAGTATATTCTGCGTAAAGGCTCAAAAGATTTAGGTAGTCATACTCTAGAAGGCTCAAGACCCGGTATGGCAATGCTTGTCTATGCAAGTTTGCATATCATCTCACGTCCTGGTTATGAGCTGTTGATTAATCAAGGCATTGAAAAAGCAAACTACTTTGCGAATATCATTGATGAACATCCAGACTTTGAATTAATAACTAAACCTGAGTTGTGTCTTCTGACTTATCGTTATAACCCTCAAGCGTTACAAGATAAGTTTGAGCAACTAGGTAATGCACAGCAAGATGAAGCTAACCATTTGCTAGACAAGCTCACTAAGTTTGTTCAAAAGCGTCAACGTGAAAACGGCAAATCTTTTGTATCACGTACTCGCATTGAAGTGCAGCGATACAAAGGTCGTAAAACGATAGTATTTAGAGTGGTGCTTGCAAATCCTTTAACTTCTAAAGAAATTCTTCATGATGTATTGAAGGAGCAAGCGGAGCTAGCGAAAGAGAGCCATACGTTCTTGCCGCAGCTACTAGCTATGGCTGAATAACCTAGGATTAAACGAAAGGCTGGAAACAAGTGTGTGTCAACGCATTTGTCTCCAGCCTTTTTATTTGGGTAAAAATTATTCTTTCTTGCTTTCCTACGAAAGATTACGTAATTTAGATCGTAACTATAATAACAAAAAAGGGAAAGAAGAATGATAAGAAGAGTAGGGGCGTTGTTACTACCATTATTGACTGTTCTAAGTAGCGCGGCAGAGAACCAAACGGAGTCCAATATTAGTCAGCTCCTCAATGCCGGGAAAACAAAACTATTTATAGAGTGTTACGGTAAAGGATCTCCATCAATCGTTGTAAACGCAGGTTTTGGCGTCAAAATTTCAGATGGTGGTTGGGAAAAGGTCATAGATGCTGTTAAAAGCAAGAATCAAATTTGCTTTTACGACAGAGCTAATGTTGGACAAAGTGAAAAGCACCAGGGCGAATACGATCTTAGTACCATCGTTGAGCAGCAAAATACTTTATTAGAAGAAGCCGGGATTAATCCTCCATATTTGATGGTTGGACATTCTTACGGTTCATATCCGATTAAACTTTTTAATCATCGTTACCCAGAAAAAGTAGCGGGCATCCTGCTTGTAGATCCTTCACTTTACGGCCAGTTTAAAAGCCATATTAGTAAATGGGATCCTAAAAACGATACCTACGACGAAGAAACAACTAAATGGATGAAAAGGGAGCTAGAGCCGTGGCATGGTACGCCAAATAATGTTGAGAGTATCAATATGCGTACAAGCTCGACATATATCGAAGAAAGCAAAGACTTTGGTGATAAGCCATATGTGTTGTTGTGGCGCAAAAATGCTATTTGGACACCACCTGAAACTAAACCTGAAGTTTGGCATCCAGCTGTTTGGGAACGCATTAAAAAGTCTTACAAAGTAGACTTAAAAACAATGCAAACGCAATCTAGCAATATGAAAACAACGTTTGCCAATACAAATGAACACTTTATTCACAAACACGAACCAGAAATAGTCATTAAAGAAATAGAGTATCTATTGAAAACCATTGATAAATAGAAATAGCGACTGAAAAGTCGCTTTTTTACAACTTTCCTACAAGGTTTGGTGTAATCCGCCTTAATAAGTTGTTACGCTTTTTAATTGAGCTTGCCCTCTTAAAACGGTAAAAAGGTTTCTATTAGTAAATTAACGCTTAGTGAATTAGTGTCAATTAAAAAGACTATGCACTTCTATTTTAAAGACTTTCGATATGATGTCGAAAAACAAGCACTCTATCAGGTAAATGAACTAATACCGCTAAAGAAAAATCAAGCAGCATTATTAGAGTTTTTATTATCTGATCCTGACTCCATTCATAGTAAAGACGACATTTTGAACGCGGTTTGGAAAAATCAGGTTGTATCTGAACAAGTTGTTTTTCAAACTATTAGCCAGCTAAGAAGTATAATTGGGCATGATTCAATAAAGACATTTGCCAGAAAAGGGTATAAATGGACGATAGTTGTCTTAAAAGAAGCAACTATAAAGGAGCAGCGCAAGGCTGAAAGCCAGCAGGTAACCTCTAGAGAGAATGGTACTCGTAACTTGTTTTTATCATCTAAGTTGTCACTAGCGCTGGTATTTGTATCAATACTCTCACTAATTACTTTTGTTTTCTTATCGTTGGATGGCAACCACAAAAATGTGAACCTTTATGTACTCACAGATGAGATGAGAGTGTCCCCCAATGGTGTTCGCAAAACTGTATCAGCTCTAAAAAACCTTCCTCAATTTGAAATAAGTCATTTGCCAAGCAGCGTCTCTGTCACTCAGGCATTTGCCTCTCCTAGATTGGCCTATCGTAAGTCAAATATACCAGCAGAAGCTTGGTTGATGTGGGGAGAAGTTTATGAAGCTGAACAGAGTACAATTCTTCATTATGGTTTGTCAGGGGAGTTTGATAGTTGGCAAGGGTACATTGAAGCTGACTCAGTTGAACTATTGACTAGCCAATTGTCAGTAAGATTTTCTCAGCTCGCTGAATTAGGCCTTTTTTCTATGCGCAAGCGAGCCCTTTCATTGCCTGAACTTCGAAATCAATTAGAGGTAAGGCCAATGGATCCCGATTTATTACTATTAGTTGCTAAATATCATGAATCTACAAATCAATTTGATGTGGCCTTGAGCTATTTACAAAGGCTGATCAAAGTAGATTCAATAAAGCAAAGGAGTCCATATAGAGCAATTGCGTTTTGGAAGATAGGCAGAATTTATAAGATGCGAGGTCAGCATGAGCTAGCACATCATAGCTTAGAAGCTATGTCGGATGTGTTAGAGCAATCTCCTGTTGGCCCTCTTCATTTTCAATATGTAAAAACTAAAGCTTGGTTAGCGTATAGTGAGACCGAAACTCAGGACATGTACCAAGCACTAGATGAAGGTTTTCAATATTTCCATAGTGAAAATGTCAATCAGCCACTATTAAAGTTCAAGCTGCACGTTTTAAGCTCGATTCTAGCACTCAAAGTATCAGATCACGAAAAAAAGTACTTTCACTTGAGTCAAGCTCAAGCGCTGATGCTTAAACACCAACTTGATGAGTCAAATCTAGCTGCTGTCTACTATCACCTTGCCTTGTTCTCCCAACATAGTAATCAGCAGAGTAAGTCTAAGTCACCACACAATGAACATGTTGCTTATTTAGAGCGGATTCTGTTGCTACCTCGAACATTAGACAACTTTTGGATTCATGATGAAGCGATGGAGCTATTGATAAATCATTACAAAGAAGAAGAAAACTATGCTTCAGCCTATTCCATTTTGAGTAATAAAGCTCAGACACCTAAGCGGTTGTATTTAAAAGCTGAATTGCTAATGGCTCAACATAAAAAAAACGAGGCAATTGCACTTTTTGAGCAAGCTTTTGAGAAAGCAAACATCGATTATGACAAACGAACGGCTATCGAGTCGGCCGTGAAGTTATATCATTTATATAGTGATGATATAAAAAAGCGGTCTATATATATTGCTTATTTAGAGACAAATGCGAAAAGTGACTGGTTGAGAGGTAAGCTTGCTCTTGTCGATAGCCAAAGTGAATAGAAAACTATTGCAAAGCCAGAGCAATCGGCGTCCGGCTTTGAGAGTCATTTGTTGAACAATAACTAGCCGTCAGCACAAACTCGATAATCGATAGGGCAGGTAGGTTGTTCAAAGTCATCAATCCATTTGTTGAAATCGTTGATGTCTATTGAGCGCCAGCTATTAATGTCTACAAGAGTTTTTACGTCGATATTAAGCTGTTTAACAGCATTAGCAAATATCACCATATCTTTATAAATTCTAGGTTTCCCTTCTTTTAACTGAACTTCATAATGCTCTTCTGCTATGATCATCTCATTTAGTGAAGAATGTACTAACAAATAGTGTTTTGAATGTGCAGTTGGAATGTCATGTAATGTTAAATTTCCGAGTTTAAATGGCACTCTGTTCGACACAGCAACTACACGCTTACTAACATTTGATTTTGACAATGAATCTAGAACTTTTTTTTGGTGTGCTTTAGCAGTGACTAGTTTGGCCCCCAGTTTTATTGCGTTTTCTAAACCAATTAGATTACCTCGATGATGATGGCTAACGATAAAATAACCTAATGGTTTCTGTTTTTGGGTTAGTTCTTTTAGTGCCTCAAAATTTTCTTTTAACGCATTAGCTCCGCCAATAGCTATATAGTGATTTGGTTGCTCTATAAAAACTGTTTTTGCCCTTCCTTTGCCTGCTTGAAATACGTCGATTCCAATTTTCTTCGCTTCCAAATTTTTGTTGTCGATTCGTTGTCCCCAAGAGCTAAAGTTCTTAGGCTTGGCAAATGCTTGTTTTAGATCAGGATCAATTTCTATATCTTTAAGTACAGAAGACAAACGAAACTCACCATTAACAAAAAAGTTCATGTCTTTGGCAAAAGTTAAGTTGTGTTTACGTTGGTGATTAGAGAATACATAAATTAGTGTATTCTTTGGGTGAGCTCTGACTATTTTCCTAATAAAGCCCGAGTCCTCATCAATATAATACGTAAATGTTCCACCGGTATTATAGTTCACTTCTATTTTTTGATGTGGCTTTCCGCGATAGAATTCGGTGCCTAAGAAAAGAGCCTCTTTCACGTCATTGTATAATTTTTTAGCGTGCATGAGATCGCTAGAACGCATGACTGGGCCACCTAAATTGTCATAATTGAGCCAATCTACAGTGGAATACTTTTGATGCAGGATGTCGTAGATATAGCCATCTTTGCCATCAAATATCCATTTTTCTAAGTCAATCGTTGTTCTTGGCACTCGATAAGAAATTAGTGACTTGCGTTTATTCTCAAAATCGACAGTTAATTCTTCATTGATGCGCCATATTTCTGGCAAGCCAGGGTTTTCACTCTCTCCAGGCCAAGGGCCTTTATTATGGTCGATGATTCTTAAACTCTTTGCCTTTTTGAGTGTGTCTCCACCATACGCTTCAATAATTTTATTGATGATTTGTGTAGTTTGGTTCTGGTTTGCCAGAGCGTGACTACTAGTCGCCAGAGTAGTACAAGCAATTAAAAAAGTTAAATAGACAATTGTTTTTCTTTTCAAAATAGTTTTCTCATATTGTTTAACACAGCAATAAAAGTAACTATCACGAGTTTGTTAAGTCTTATTTGTTTTCTATTCATTTACTAAATAGAAATCAAATAGAAATATTTTTATTATAAAACAAAGGGTTAGTTGTTTGTTATGAAAAAAGTCTCATCGAGGAGTATTTGAGTTAGCAGGAGTTTCTAAAAGTAAATGGGAATAAAAGAAATCTTCTAATTAGATTTTAACGAGGTTGATAATAATGGTGATGCAAGGATTTGATGGACTAGCCTAATTAAAAAGCCAGTCGAAAGATACTGGCTTTCTGTTATTACAACGATAGTCTACGAGCGAGTTACTTGTAAATTATCAATCAACCTAGCTGAGCCACAATGAGCTGCTGCTAAAATTACGAGATCTTTATCATCTTCGCTCGCAGGTTGAAGTGTTCTTGCGTGGCAGATATGAATGTAATCTGTTTTCATGCCTGCATTGTCAATAAACTTAGCTGCTTGTCTGGCTAGACCAATGAAATCAGTACTTGTTTGAATGGACTCTGCTAACCACTGTATATTTTGATACAGCGCTGGTGCAATTTTCTTCTCTTCGTCAGACAAATAACCGTTTCGAGAACTTAGCGCTAATCCAGATTCTTCACGTACTGTTGGTACCGGCACGATTTCAATTGGCATTGACAAATCTTCAACCATCGTCTGGATAACTTGTACTTGTTGGTAGTCTTTCAAGCCAAAACAAGCAACATCTGGTTGAACAAGATTAAAGAGCTTACATACAACGGTTGCAACGCCTCTAAAATGTCCTGGGCGGCTTTCACCACAATAACCTTCAGACACATTTGGTACTTCAACAAAACTCTGTTTATCCAGACCTTTTGGGTAAATAATTTGCGGCGTTGGCGTAAACAACAAATCAGTACCAGCAGCTACTAGTTTTTCTTGATCCGCCTCTAGTGTTCTAGGGTACTTATCAATATCTTCGTTAGCACCAAATTGCATTGGGTTAACAAAGATACTCGCAACGATCTTGTCTGCGTGTTTATGCGCTTCGTCTACCAAAGAGATATGGCCTTGGTGAAGATTGCCCATGGTTGGTACAAAGGCAATTTTTAGCCCTTGTTTACGCCATTCATTAATCTGTTGGCGAAGCTCATTTATGTCATTAACTGTTTTCATAAACTATTCAAAAATGTGTTCAGGACCAGGGAAGTTGCCAGCCGATACTTCTGAAATATAAAGCTCAATCGCTTTTTTGATATCACCAGTATCTACAATAAAGTTTCGTGAGAACTTCGGCATATAACTACACGAAATACCTAGCGCATCGTGCATAACAAGGATCTGTCCATCAGTATCTTTACCAGCGCCAATACCAATGGTTGGAATATTGATTGCTTCTGAAATTGCCTTTCCAAGTGCAGCAGGGATACATTCAAGCACTAAGAGTTGAGCACCTGCTTGTTCAAGTAGCTTAGCGTGTTCAATCATTTCTTGCGCTTTGTCGTTGTCACGACCTTGCACTTTAAAACCGCCAAATACGTTAACTGACTGTGGTGTTAAACCTAAATGGGCACAAACAGGAATACCACGCTCTACTAATCCCTTAATTGTATCAACTAACCAAGCACCACCTTCCATCTTGACCATTGAAGCGCCTGCTTGCATCAGCTTAGTAGCATTGGTATAAGCCTGTTCTGTCGTAGCGTATGTCATAAACGGCATGTCGCTAATCACTAGTGTATTTTCAACACCACGACGCACACACTGTGTATGATAAGCCATATCTTCGATTGATACTGGTAAGGTATCGTCTTGACCTTGTAATACCATGCCGAGTGAATCACCTATTAAAATAGCGTGAATGCCCGCTTGGTCGAAAATTTTGGCAAAGCTTGCGTCATATGCCGTGATGGTAGAAATTTTCTCACCTTGCTGCTTCATTTTTAGCAGTTTGGATGTCGTTATTTTAGCCATGTGTTTTCCCAGAGGTTATCTCTTGCTAATACTAGTTTAGCGGACTGTGAACTTTCAATCCGTTTGCCGGTATTTGTTCACTTAGCGTTTTTATTATTGTGTTGTCAGGTAAACGTAACTCAGGTGCTATTTCTGCTAATGGTATGAGCACAAACTCTCTCTCTTTCATACCATAGTGAGGTACAGTTAGCCTCTCGTTATCGATTTGTTGTTCACCATAAAGGATGATATCTAAATCGAGAACTCGAGGTCCCCAACGATTGTCTTTTCTAACACGTCCCGCTTGGTTTTCTATTTGTTGTAATTCGTCTAGCAGTGCAAGCGGCGATAGTTCTGTTTCTAATGCTAGCACTGCATTCATATAATCAGGTTGGTCTTGCGGCCCCATTGGGCGCGAATAATACAAATGTGAGATAGTCTCTATTACACTATTCTTAATGTTCTTGATGTGCGCAACCGCATCCCTAATTTGTTGCTCTGGGTTTTCTAAGTTACTACCCAAGCCGATATATGCGATGGTCATTATTCTGCGCTCGCTTTTGGCTGGCGAGGCTTTCTTCTTTTTCTTGGGCTGCGACGTGATCCTGAACCACCTCTACCGACAGACTTAACCATTTGTGCTTGTGTGTCAGGGCCTGCATTTTGAAAATCAGTCCACCACTTAGCGAGCTTAGCTAGTGGATGTTCTTCATTTGTTGCTTCTATTTCTGCACGTAACAATAAAAAGTCGTAGGCGGCTCTAAATTTTGGATGTTCAAGTGACTTAAATGCACGTTTGCCTTCACGACGAATGAATTTTTCTTGTAGTATCCAGATGTCTTTCATTACCGCTTGAAAACGTTTAGGAATCGAGATACTACGTTGTTGTTCAGCCATTATTTCACTATAGGCCGCAAAAAAAGCATCTTGTGGAGTTATATGGTTATTTTCTTTGATTTGTTTAATTTTTTCCTGCAACGGGTACCACAATAGTGCAGAAAATAAGTAGGCCGGCGTTACACGTTTGTTGCTATTAATTCGGTTGTCTGTGCTAGCAAAAGCACTTCTGATAAAAGATTCTAGATGTTCAAGATCTTGTTTTGCTAAGTGTTGCTCTACCAATGGGAAGAAGTATTTAAACAAACCATAATCACGAAGCATATCGAAGTTTTCTATCGCTTTACCTGATAAAAACAACTTGTTAAATTCTTCGAACATTCTTGCAGCAGGAATATTCTCTAGCAGGTTTGATAACTCGCTGATTGGTGCCTTTGTTTCTGTATCAATATCCATATCTAGTTTTGTTGCAAAACGAATTGCACGTAACATGCGAACTGGATCTTCGCGGTAGCGTGTTTCAGGATCACCAATAAGTTTGATTTTGCGCGCTTTGACGTCTTCTACACCGTTGGCAAAATCGTAAATGCTGAAATCTTTAATGCTGTAATACAAAGCGTTAATAGTGAAGTCTCTGCGCTCAGCATCTTCTTCAATAGTGCCGTAGATGTTGTCTCTAAGCAGCATGCCCTGATCGCTTTGTTTTGATGTTTTTTTGCAGTTTTGTTCACGCTTGCTTGCATTCTCGTGATGGCCTCTAAAAGTGGCTACCTCAATAATATCTCGGCCAAAAACAATATGTGCTAGGCGAAAACGTCGTCCAATTAATCGACAGTTTCTAAAGAGTGCTTTTATTTGCTCTGGCGTGGCGTTTGTTGCTATATCAAAATCTTTTGGCGACATGCCTAATAAAATGTCTCTAACACCGCCACCAACAAGATAGGCATCATAGCCGCCCTTATTTAGGCGATATAAAACCTTGAGTGCATTTTCACTCAATAGACCTCGAGAAATGGGATGCTGATCACGTGTTATAACGCTTGGATCAGAAAAAGAAGCTGCTTTTTTAGCGACTTTACTTCTTTTTGGTAATACCTTTTTACATAAGTTAATAACACGTTTGATAATGATAAACCTCGTTAGATACGGCAAGCGTGACTACAAAGTGTTAATTTTACCTGACTGTGGATAAAAATTGAATGCTTAAGTAAGTGCTATTTCAGATGTTTTTGGTACTAAGTTTATATCCCAGTGGTTGATAGCCCATGCAATCAACTCTTCAACACTGGCATCAGCTAATTCTCTAGGTGGCTGCTGACCCAAAAAAGACAGTGCCGCAATGATGGAGGGCTGTGGTGTCAAATTGTCAATTGCAGGCGCCTTATTTTGTTTACTTAATTTGTATCCCTCGTCAGTAACAGCAAGTGGCACATGTGCATAACTAACAAAAGGCTGGCTTAGCTGTTGATAAAAACTCATTTGGCGACAGGTTGGTTCGAGCAAGTCACATCCGCGTACAACATGAGTGATATTTTGATGAATATCGTCTGCCACAACAGCAAGTTGATATGCAAACAGACCATCTTTACGATGAATAGTAAAATCTTCAGCTGCTAGTGCTGCATTGCATTGTACTTGCCCTTGAATACGATCATCAAAATGGTCTATTTGGGCTTCGTTAATTAGTCTGATAGCGCTCTCTGACCTAGGCATGTCGAGATGTTTACAATGGCCATCATAAATACCACCACGCGCTTTGATTTGTGCGCGGGTGCATCGACAATAGTAGGCTTTGTGCTGTTCTATTAAACTGGCTAATAACTCGTTATAGGATGCAGAGCGTGAACTTTGATAAAGCACATTCTCATCCCAAAACAAGCCATATGATTCGAGCGTTTTTAGAATTTCACTACTTGCTCCGGCCATTTCTCTGGGCGGATCAATATCTTCAATGCGAATTAACCATTTACCATTGTTGGCTTTTGCATCTAAATAACTTGCTAGAGCAGCAATTAAGGAACCAAAATGAAGAAAACCCGATGGGGAAGGAGCAAAGCGACCTCGATAAGGTCGCTCATTAGTCAACAACGTCATTTAAGTTAGCTGGAATTAGCCAGCCATTTGACGTTCTTTGATCTCTGCTAATGTTTTACATTCGATACAAAGATCAGCTGTTGGACGTGCTTCTAAACGACGGATACCAATTTCGATACCACACGCATTACAGAAACCAAAATCGTCTTCTTCAATTAATTGAAGTGTTTTTTCGATTTTCTTTATCAGTTTACGCTCACGGTCACGAGTACGAAGTTCTAAGCTAAACTCTTCTTCTTGAGCTGCACGGTCAACAGGGTCAGGGAAGTTTGCTGCTTCGTCTTGCATATGTGTTACTGTGCGATCAACTTCTTCACGTAACTGAGTACGCCAAGCTTCTAAAATCTTTTTGAAATGCTCAAGCTGTTGAGCATTCATGTATTCTTCGCCCGCTTTTTCCTGGTAAGGTTCAACACCTGCTAGGGCCAAAATTCCTAATGCTTTGTTGTTTGGCATGCTTCATCTCCTAAATGCTACAAAGACCACAGCTGAATTTTCATCAGTCTCGGTGGTTGCAATTGCCAATAATATCAATAGACCTAAAATATCACGATTATATTGTGTCGCTAAGGTCTAAATTCAAGCCTTGCTAATATTTTTTTTTGAATCTTTTTATTATTCAATGAATTAGTGAGGGATAATCTCGGTAGTCAAAAATAAATAAAATTAGCAAGCTAGCTTTTTAGCAAGTTTCTTAAGGTTTAGTCAAACAATTTTCTAAAATTTCTTATACTTTTAGTCAAGTTCTACTGCGATAGGTTGGCTTAAAGAAATGCTACATTGCTCTTCTTTTATCGCAAAATCAGCCTTGTAGGCAATGATGTTTACACCTGCTTCCTTAGCTTCTTGTAAAAGCTGTCCATATTTTTTATCAATGTGACAGGCTGGTTTGACTGAATTAATACCAGTATGTAATACAGCAAAAAAAAGTGTCGCCTTTTTACCTTGATGGGCAAGTTCAGTTAACTCTCTTAAATGCTTTTGGCCTCGAGTAGTGACTGCATCAGGAAAATAGCCTTGATTATCTTGAAGTAGCGTCACACTTTTAACTTCAATATAGTGTTCGTCACCTGTTGACTCAGTGACCAGAAAATCAACTTTGCTATTTTCTAAACCGAATTTTACTTCTCGTTTTATCGAAGTTAAATCGATAAATTCTGCGATACTATTTCCGGCGAGTGCCTCTTCAACCAGTTGATTGGCTCGAATAGTGTTAACACAAATATAGTGATTGTTAAATTGCGTTACTTCCCAGCTGTTGGGATACTTTCGTTTTGCGTTGTCTGACGTGCTATACCAAACAATACTTCCTGGTTCGGCACAACCTGTCATTGCTCCTGTATTGGCGCAATGGATAGTAAATTCATCGCCGTCACTGGTTGCTACATCGGCCAAAAAACGTTTATATCGTTTGAGTAACTGCGCCTGGTTTACGGTTAAGTTCATGTGTTAATTCATTCTCACTTTGAGATTGGCGTATCGATTAGTGATTTTATCGCAGACATCGCCAAAAATAGCTAAGTTAGTATAAACTATCGTGTATTCCAACTAAAAAATATAGAGAAATCCATGACACATGTGACTGATATTTATCTTACACAAGAAAACCATAGCACCGAATGGCAAGCTAACAATACTGTTCAAGTTGTTAATGACAATATTTACATTAAAGTCGACTTAAACAGTGTCTTTCTAAACCGTACCGTGCAAAAGGCTGCAAGAGCAATTGAAAAAATGGGTGTCCAACATGCTCGTTTAAAAGGTGATTTGTGGCAAGAGAGTAGTCAATGGTCGTTTGCTCTGGGCTTTACATGTGTTGGCAAACTTACCAATGTTGAGTTTACAGGTGAGGAAGCGCTTGTTAATAAATTAAATGACAAATTGGCTGTTTATGCGTGGTCCAGAGATTTAACAAATCAAACGCCTGCTCAATTATACCCAACAAAACTGGCTGAGCTAGCTGGTGAATATATTAAGGCGCAAGCTCCTGGTCATGTTTCTACAACAACAATAGCTGGTGAAGCTTTGGTAGAACATCAATGGATGGGAATATACAACGTTGGTAAAGGCAGTGTTAATCCTCCTTGCCTGCTGGAAGTTGACTACAACCCAACTGGAGATGCAAACGCGCCGGTCGTTGCTTGTTTAGTTGGTAAAGGCATTACTTTTGATAGCGGTGGTTACAGTATTAAACCTAGCGCTGGCATGTTTGACATGAAAGCTGATATGGGTGGTGCAGCGGTTGTCGCGGGTGCGATGGCTTTGGCTATTAGGCAAGGTTTGCAACACCGTGTGAAATTGTTCTTATGTTGTGCAGAAAACATGATTAGCAACAATGCATATAAGCTTGGCGACATCATTACATACAAAAACGGTGTGACATGTGAAATTGCAAACACTGATGCAGAGGGAAGAATAGTATTAGCTGATGGATTAATGGCAGCGAGTGAAACTAAGGCGCCGTTAATTATCGATGCCGCTACATTGACTGGTGCAGCTGTAGCGGCAACTGGTGGTGACTATAGTGCTTTATTCACAATGGATGAAACGCGTCATCAACAAGCGTTGCAAGCAGCCGCTAGAACAAGTGAGCCTGTCTGGCGTTTACCACTAGAACCTTGGCACCAAGAAAAGTGTCCATCAGCTTTTGCTGATACTGCAAATAGTCGTACTCAAAAAGGTGGTGGTCCGGGTGGTGCGAGCAACGCTGCCGGTTTCCTAGCGCGTTTTGTTGATAATGGTGGTCAAGGGTGGTTACACTTTGACTTAGCAGGTGCTTACAATGGTTCTGCAAATAGTGAATGGGCTACAGGCGCAACCGGTTTAGGTATCGCAACAATTGCAGATATTATTCAGGCAGGTTAAGCCCTAAGGTTTTGTTGTTCAGTGATGTAGTCAGTCAACCAGCTTCTGGCGCTGTCTATATCGCTGAATACAAAAAATGTTACGCCACACTGTTGATAAACTCGCCTTAATTGCATCTGTTGAATATCCGCAGAGCTACTATCAATAATGACACTAGCGTTGGCAATCATGCCTTTTTCTACTCTATATTTTGTCATTTCTACTAGGGCTTCTTCTGCTTCTGGCGAAAATACACTCTTACCATAAAAAGTAGCTAACAACCCCCATGGTTGTCCGGTAAAGTGCTCACATGCTGCGTACATATCTTTGACGTAATGTTCTGTAACGTCTTCGTTGAAAGGTCCATGGGCGTCTACTATGACAATGTTGCCTTGTGCTTCAATTTGATAAGTTCCCTGCTCAGCATGTGTCATAATAAACCTCCTTAAAAACGATCTGTGTTGCGACTTAATTTTGAACCGTTATTGATAACAGCTTTTAGCTGCTTTGCCAATAAAGTCTATTTTTCTTAAATTGCCAATTTTTAATGTTTATATTATTCAATGGTTTAAGTGATATGCCATAATTGCAAAGCAGTATATCTTACACCTTCGGGAGTAGACTTAGATTCGTACAAGCTAAAACTATTGATAAGCAAAGTATGATTAATCGAAGTACTTTTTGGTGTCTCGCTTGCTTTTCTAAATAACGTCAAATGAGGATTGTAAGGTCTGTCAGGAGTCGTAGAAAGTGACTGAAATGCTTCTGCGAGCAGGCTAAGCCAATTAGGTGTATCAGCCAATGATAAGTAAAGTACTTTTGGCTTCTTAAATAAGCAAACATCACTTAATAAAAGTATTTTTTTCTGCGGTGGTAAAATAATCCGGTTAAAACGCTGCTGAATATCGTCTTTAATTTCTTCTAATCTTTTTTCCTCTACTTGACCAATAAAAGCGAGTGTTATGTGGAAGTTCTCCATATCGACAGGCTTAGCGTCTATAGACAAGGATTCATCACGCCATTTATTGATTATTTGTTTATCACAAGGCTTAACATCTAGCGCAAGGAAAAGTCGCATTTCTCGATTATTTCCAACCTAATTTGTCTTCAAAATCTTTATCGAGCTTCTTAGCAAAATCTTTGGCAGATTCAGCTACTTTTTCGAGTAATTCATCTTCTTCAGAATCAGGTTTGTAAGTGTCGACTTTTACGGGATAGCCTGAGTCATCTATAGCCATAAAGGTGATGAAACAACGATTGGTAATAACGGTTTCCGAGGACTTGGGATCACTTGCACGTACCACAACATAAATGTGCATACTACTTTTACCAGTATGTACAATACGAGCTGTAACACTAATCATTTGACCAACAAGGATAGGGCGAATAAAGCGTATGCCATTGGCAGATACTGTCACACAGTATCGTTTGCTCCATTGCGCGGCACATGCATATGATGCTTGGTCAATCCACTTCATGACCATACCGCCATGTACTTTACCGCCAAAATTAACGTCGGTTGGTTCAGCCAAAAAGCAAAACTCTACGATGTTTCTTTTTCCCATTACACTAGCCCTATATTGTGTCACCTATCCTTAGTTAAAATTATAGACGCAATCAAAGGGTTAGCCAGAAAGCAGGGGAAAAGATTTTCACCCTGCTTAATGTTGGCGAGTTATTCTGGTTTGATTTCCCAAACAGAGACCGAGCCAGAGATTTCATTGCCAACGATAAGTTTCGCTGGTGTACCGTCCGTTGCAGGTACAAATGCCATGCCTTCAGGAGCTAGATCTCCAGTAATCTCATTGCCTTCACCCGTTCCTCTATTGATAAAATAATCAACAAATGTCGCAGCAAAAGGATTAGTGATGTCGTATACCATAATGCCGGCCATACGCTCTAAGCCAACAAATGCATACATTTTGTCACCAATTTGGCCTAATGCTAGTGCTTCAGGCTCAGGACCTTTCGCATCAGAACGAGTATCACCTTTATTTTCATCTTCATCATTGTTAAAAGCTTGGCCGTGAACTGCAGCTGTGATGCGTTCCATGTCGTCACCAGAGTCAAATACTAGGTTGCCATTAGCGTCCCAAATCGTGAATGAGCGAGCGCCATATGTGTATAATTGATCAAAATCCCCGTCACCATCAATATCGCCACGCTCAATGCTCACTTTTAATCTACCTAGATCGTTGTCATCGTTATTTACGTTAGCAAAAGCGGTGCTATCAAGTATTAGATCTTCAGCTCTGATTTCATCGGTATATGAAAGGCAGCCGTCGTCTGAATCAAAATCACTGCCACCTTTCGAAGTACATTCTGCTTCTGTTGAAGCGTCGAAGAAATACTCTCGTCCGTCACCTTCATTTGCGGTTACAACAAAATTTGCACCTTTCCACTGATAACTCGCAATAGTATCTGGTTGATACATGCCGTATAAGTTTTGGTAAGTGCGCATGTTTATACCGTCATCTTTATCCGAGGCGTCCAATTTCCATTGAGACCAATCTTTAAAGCCGAAGCCTTTTACACTCACAAGTTTCTTAGTTGTTAAATCTACGGTAGCTAAACCATTGTTTTCTTGTAATGAAATATATGCAAATTTACTGTCTTTTGAAACGGCCACATACTCTGGTTCAAGATCCATTGCTACGCTAATCGATAAGTCTTTACCGTTGATAGTTCTGCCATTAGGATTTGAAAACATCATCCCTTGAGCCGATAACATTGCTTGTTTGTCATTGTATTGATCAAACGTTATCTCAGTAGCTTGCTCTGCAATTTCACCATTCTCTATTGATATTATTGAGATACTGCCAATAGGATCTACTGTGTAGTCATCACTAGGCTCACCTTCATTGGCTACAACAACTGTTTTACCGTCAGGACTAAAAGTAACCATGTCAGGTAGGAAACCAACAGTGACATTCTTGATAAACGTTGGTGCAGCACCTGAGATATCGTAAAAAGCAATCTCACCTCTGGTACCTGTTGTAGAGTTTGCCATTGCTATGGCTAAAATATCATCCTGATTAGAAATACTGATACTATTGGCATCACCCACCGTATTTTCTCCAAGTGATATTTGAGAAACAGTATTCATGTTAGTGTTGGTAACTACACCTTCTGAATCTTTTGTTAAGGCATTAGCTTCTGCGGCAGGTAAATCTAATACGTCTACAGTTGCCTCATCACCAGAGCTGTTAATTGCATAAACATAACCTGTTTTTTGGTGGTACTGGACTATTTCAGCCGCACCTTCTGGTGATTCTACATTGAGCACAGCGCGAGCTATTATGTTCATTGATATTGAAGTTGTAGGTGGCGCACCATTAGTGCCATCTACACCGGATAAACCTTGCTCACCTTGCGGGCCTATTGGACCAGTCGCACCGTCATCGCCATCACAAGCTGAAAGAGCTGCAATTAAAGTCGTTGCTAATATTGTTGTTGTGAATTTATTCATGTTATTTTTCCTTCATAAAAATGCCTCCAAACTAAGTGCTTTAAGTGACAGAAAAGAGTCACTACCGTTACGGTGAAATGACATTTGTTTGAATCAACTAAGTCACGTTAAAATGTGAATAATAATGAAGTACTAATAAAGGCATCACCTTGTCTCTTCCAATAAATAATATTCTTCCAGAGCTTTTAAATTTGTTAGCCCAAAATGAAGCTTTAGTGTTACAAGCAGAGCCGGGCGCAGGTAAATCAACAGCGGTACCGCTAGCTTTGCTTAAAGCTGATCTGGCAAATGGTAAGAAAATTATTATGCTGGAGCCGCGAAGAATGGCTGCTAAATCAATTGCTCAGTATTTGGCAAAGCAACTTGGAGAGATTACAGGACAAACGGTTGGTTACCGTATAAAGAATGAAAATAAAGTAAGCGCGCAAACTAAACTCGAGATTGTGACTGAAGGCATTCTCACGCGCATGCTGCAATCAGATCCTGAACTAAGTGATGTTGGCGTGGTAATTTTTGACGAATTTCATGAACGAAGCATTCATGCAGATACAAGCCTACTGTTGCTTAAAGAAGTGCAAGCAGCATTAAGAGAAGATTTAAAACTACTGGTAATGTCTGCAACCATAGATACTAATTTTATTTCATCTTATTTAAACAATGCTCCTGTAGTTACTTGTCCTGGCACATGTTTTCCAGTCGCGGTTGAGTATAGAGAGCTAGGGCAGAGTCGTCTTGAACAGAAGGTTTCTCAATTAGTGGCATCTTCACTTGATACCTTTGAGAGTGGTTCTGTGTTGGTTTTTCTACCAGGTATTGGTGAGATTAATCGATGCTATGAGGCCTTGCGAGATAGCCAATCGATTGAAATAGTGATTCTACACGGCTCATTAGATCTGAAAAAACAAAGTAACGTGTTAAAGAGCGCCAACGGTAAACGCGTTATTTTATCTACAAATATTGCGGAAACGAGTTTAACCATTCCCGATGTAAAAGTTGTTATTGATTCAGGCTTAGAGAAACGTATGTATTTCGATCCTCAATCAGGGCTCAGCAAACTGCTTACAGTGAATATTTCTAAAGCATCCGCAGAGCAAAGAGCGGGGCGGGCAGGACGTGTTCAAGCGGGGCATTGCATTCGCCTTTGGTCTGAATCAAAGCACAATCAATTGCTGGCTTATGCACCAGTTGAAATTACAACGTCTGATCTGTCAGCGGTAGTGATGGAACTGTCCTCTTGGGGGGAACGAGACTTTGAACAAGCTGATTGGTTAACCAAGCCTCCGAGCGTAAATCTTAAATCGTCATTAGATTATTTACAGAGAGCAGGCTTCTTAAACGAAGACAATTCACCAGCTTCTAAAGCTGATATGATGGTAGAAACCGGTTTGTCTCCTCGTCTGGCTGATATCTTATTTTATGCGTGCGAGAACGGTGTACTAAAGCACGGTTGCCAGCTAGTTGCCTTGTTATCTGAAAGAGATTTGTTGAGTCAGGCGCAGTCGGTTGATTTAATGTTGAGAATTAATGCCTTGATTAGTAGTCATGATCAAAGCCGAACAAAACAAGTACGTTTGACCGTTAATAATTTGGAAAAAAGGCTATCAAAGTTCAACGCTAAGAGTATTTCTAGTGTGTTTTCTAAACTTAGCGAAGATGATATTTATTCAGCACTATTAGTATTGGCTTTTCCGGACAGAATAGCTAAAAAACGCAGTAAATCAGGTGAGCAATACTTGATGGCTAATGGTAAAGGTGTTCAGTTAAGAGAATCCGACATGCTTAATCAACATCAGTGGCTGGTGGTTGCTGATAGTGAAATAAGCCAAAGTACAGGTAGAATCTATAGTGCACTAGTTGCTTCCGAATTACTTATTACCACTTTGCTAAAACAACACATTATTACCAGGTCGATTTGCTCTATTAACGTTAAATCAGGCCGTTTCGAATCTAAAATTTGTAGCGCATTAGGTCGAATTGTTATTTCTGAATCTAAAGCTTCAGATATCGAAGAATCTGCGTTGCAAGAAATGCTTAAGGAACAAGTATTAGCCAAAAAGGAGCAACTCTTTAATTGGACTAAAGCATGCCAGCAATTAACTGAGCGATTAACATGGCTGTCAAAATATGAGGATAGTTATGCCCAATACGCTGATTTATGGCAAAGTTGTGATCAATGGCTGTTACCTTACGTAGGTAAGATTTCTTCTTTACCTGATTTAAAGAAGGTGAATGTTTTTCCGTTATTAGAGGCAGCCGTTGAATACTCAATGCTTCAAAGGTTAAGCAAATTGGCCCCTACTCACTATAAAACACCAAGTGGTAAAGACATTCCAATACGATACGATGAGCATCAAGGGCCGACCGTATCCGTTGTTTTGCAGGAGGTGTTTGGCGAACAGGTTTCACCTATGCTGGCCGGCAATCGGATAGCATTGCGATTTGAATTGTTATCACCTGCACGTCGCTCTATTCAAATCACTAGTGACATTGCAAACTTTTGGCATACTTCTTATATTGACGTTGCAAAAGACATGAAAGCAAAATATCCAAAACATCGATGGCCAGAAAATCCTGCCAATGAAAAAGCGGGTGGCTCATTAAAAAGGCGCTAGTGTTTTACTATGAGAAAACTACTCAATTAAATATAATCATTTGAAAGTTCATCGTTTTATAAAGTCCCTAATATGGAGAAGGTAGTTGACTCAGCCTGAACAAGTAACATCTAAAAAGAAAAGAGTATTTAAATTTCTTTTTAAACTAAGTCTGATTTTTATTGTTGTATTTGCCGCGTACGTATTCTATTTAAATACAAAAGTGCAAAACAAGTTTGAAGGTCAGCGTTGGCAACTGCCGTTACAAGTCTTTAGTGAGGTATTGGTCTATCAAAAAGGCGATCAAATAAACCTTGAACAAATAAAACGTAATCTTTTAGTCAATCAATACAAAAGAGTCAATACAGTTGCTAAGCCTGGTGAGTTCGCTCTTTCTAGTCGTCGAGTGATCATTTATCAAAGGGCATTTGATTTTGGTGAAGGGTTATTGCCTGCACATAAAATCACTATTGATACCAAAGCCGGCATAGTCACAGGTGTATTTAAAGGGAACAGAGAGATAAGTCAGGCACAAATTGAGCCTGTTTTACTTGATAGAATAGTACCTGAAAATAAAGAAGATCGTGTATTACTACCTTTGCAGAGAGTACCTGAACAACTACTAGATACTTTGCTGTTGGTTGAGGACCGAGATTTCTACTTTCACTATGGCGTTTCTCCAGTGGGAATTATTAGAGCACTTTATCAGAACATTAGAGCAGGTCGCACTGTTCAAGGTGGTAGTACTCTAACGCAACAACTCGTTAAGAATATGTTCTTAACAAGAGAGAAATCTATTGTCCGTAAAGTGAATGAAGCGATTATGGCATTGTTGCTTGAGTTTCATTACAGCAAGGACCAATTACTAGAAGCTTATGTTAACGAAGTTTATTTAGGCCAACACTACGCCAACGGAATTTATGGTTTTGGGCTTGCGGCACAGTTTTATTTTGATAAAGAAATAGAGCAATTAAGCGCTGGTCAAATGGCTACACTCGTTGGGGTGATTAAAGGGCCTAGTTATTACGACCCTTGGCGTTACGCAGAGCGAGCAAAAAAACGTAGAGATATTGTTTTAAAGCTTATGTTTGATCACGAGATGTTAGCTAAGCCGGATTATCTAGCTGCTGTAAAACAGCCGCTGGAGATCAAAACGTCTCGTAAGCTGGCCAACAAAAAGAGAAAATATCCAGCTTATCTAAGCGCAGTAAAACGCGAGTTAACTCAAATTTTAGGTGAGCAAAGTCAGGCAAAAGGGCTTAAGGTATTTACACATTTCTCTCCATTTCATCAATATAGTGCTGAAAAAACGATAGCTAAAAGGTTACCTGAACTAGAAAAGGCGTCAGCAACAGAGCTTCAGGTTGCCATGGTAATTACAGACACACATTCTGCACAGGTAAAAGCTATCGTAGGAGATAAACGTGCCGGCTATGCAGGCTTTAATCGAGCGATAAATGCGCGAAGACCTGTTGGCTCTCTTCTAAAACCGTTTGTTTACTTGTTGGCATTGGAGCGCTATCAACAATATCAATTGGGGACTATGTTGACAGACGAGCCACTTTCAGTGGAAGTTGAAACAGAAGACGTTTGGCAACCTAAAAACTATGATGGCAAATACCGAAAACAAGCATCTTTATATGACTCTTTATCTAACTCACTAAACGTACCAACGGTTAATTTGGGCTTGGAATTAGGCCTTGAGCCTTTAGCTAATACTTTACATTTAGCAGGCTATGATGAAGACATAGTATTACACCCTTCTATTTTGCTGGGATCAATTGGTATGTCAGCATTTGAAGTAAATCAACTTTATATCCCGATCGCAAACAAAGGAAAGCAAAGGCAATTATCAGTGATTAGCAAGGTTGTTAGTGGGCAAGGCGAAACATATTGGCAAGAAACAGTCGATGATTTACCTATCTTTTCGAATCATTCAGTTTATTTGCTTAATTATGCACTGAGAGGGGCAGCTAAAACGGGCACTGCTAAGTCGTTATCATGGAGGCTGCCTAACAAAATAGTCGCGGGAAAAACGGGTACTACAAATGACCAAAGAGATAGTTGGTTTTCAGGATTTGACGAAGATATTTTGATTACCACTTGGCTAGGAAATGACGAAAATAAACCAACCAAATTGACGGGTAGTAGTGGTGCTCTAGTACTTTTTTCTGACGTGATGAAAGCGATTGGTATAAACGATAAAGCACTTAACGCACCTGTTGGCGTTGAACAAGTACCTTTTGACCATCAAACGGGCCTTCCACTTGCTCAGGCGTGTGACGATCAGATTTTATACCCCGCAGTGAATGATGGTTTAGCCTTTCAATATAAGTGCTCGGCGCAAGTTGTTAAAGCTAAAAAGAAAAAATCTTGGTTTGAAAAATTATTTGGTAAATAGAAATTATTTTTATTTATTTGGTTGAAAAATGTCCATCTAACGACTAGAGTTGAGGTGTTTAAACCTATTCTTTGATATTGCAATTTTATTACAAAGAACTAAGAGGTCATACCATAACAGCAAGAACGACGTGGAGAGAGTTGTATGAAACATCGTTTGAGTTTTGCGTATTTTAATATGCTTGCTGAAGATATTGTGGAAGTCGTTGTGGATGATGGAGTAGAGTTGACTTTAGAAATGGTAGAAGAGTGCCATCAATTCATAGAGTCAAACATAAAAGGGAATTTTGGATTACTGATCAATCGAGTGAATAACTATACATATGCTTATGAAGCCAAATTGAGCATCGCATCATATGAAGGGCTAAAAGCAATTGCATTTGTTTATTATTCAAATGAAGCAAAGCAGGTCAGTGAAGAGTTATACAACGTTAGAAAGTTAGATGAATGGAATTATCGATTGTATTCGGGCCTAGAACTAGGTTGGCAGGATGCGTTTGATTGGTTGCAGCAAGAACTCACACAAGAAAAAGTAAGTTAGCGCTAACTTAATGAAAATAGAAAGAGCCTCTTTGCGAGGCTCTTTTTTCTTTTATAGTTGTGCAAAACAGCGATCAGCTGCTGCTAACGTTTCATCTATCTCTTTATCCGTATGAGCCGTAGACAAGAAGCTAGCTTCAAAAGCTGAAGGAGCCAAATACACACCTTCGTCTAGCATAAGGTGATAGAACTTCTTAAACTTCTCCATGTCACACTCTGTTGCTTGTTGGTATGTTGTTACGGTTTCTTCTTCAGTAAAGAAGAATCCAAACATAGCACCGACATAGTTAATTGAAAGAGATACACCGTTTCTTTCTGCAGCAGCTTTGAAGCCCATGGCTAATTTCTCAGTTGCAGCCGAAAGCTGTTCATGTTTATTGCCTGTTGTTAACTCGTTTAACGAAGCTAAGCCCGCAGCCATTGCAATAGGGTTGCCCGACAATGTACCTGCTTGGTATACCGGCCCTACTGGTGCGATAAAGTCCATTATTTCTTTCTTACCACCAAAAGCACCTACTGGCATACCACCACCAATAACCTTACCTAAAGTAGTTAGATCTGGTTCGATATTGTAGTGTGCTTGTGCACCACCTAATGCAACACGAAAGCCTGTCATTACTTCATCAAAGATCAATACACTTTTGTATTCATCACAAATTGCGCGTAAGCCATCAAGGAAACCTTCCACAGGGGGGATACAGTTCATGTTACCCGCAACTGGCTCAACAATAATACAGGCGATTTCACTACCTACTTCAGCAAACACTTGTTTTACTTCATCTAGGTTATTGAAGCTGACTGTTAGTGTGTGTTTTGCAAAATCTTCAGGAATGCCTGGCGAGTTTGGTACACCCATCGTTAAGGCGCCAGAGCCCGCTTTCACAAGTAGAGAGTCAGCATGACCATGGTAACAACCTTCAAACTTTAGAATTTTGTCGCGACCAGTGTAACCACGAGCTAGACGAATAGCGCTCATGGTAGCTTCTGTACCTGAACTAACCATGCGAAGTTTTTCCATTGACGGAACCACTTCACGTACTTTGTTAGCCATCGTGATTTCTAATTCAGTTGGCGCACCAAAGCTTAAGCCATTCTTAGCTGTTTCGATTACTGCGTTTAAAATGCTAGGGTGGTTATGGCCTAAAATCATTGGGCCCCAAGAGCCAACATAATCAATGTAAGCTTTGTCGTCAGCGTCGTAGATATAAGCACCTTCAGCACGCTTTATAAAACAAGGGGTGCCGCCAACGCCATTAAATGCGCGAACAGGTGAGTTAACACCACCAGGGATGATTTCTTTTGCTTGGTCAAAAAGTTCTTGTGAATGTTGCATATTTGTCCTCAAAGGGTGTTATTAACTTTTATTCGAAAACCAAGTGACTGGCTTTTCATACTTTGTTAAATCGTTTTCTACGCCAAGTGCTAGCGCAAATAATGCCATTCTAACTAACACACCATTTTGTGCTTGTCTGAAAATAGCTAAGTTGTCTAAATCATTTAAGTCGACATCAAGCTCGTTTGCTTCAGGTCGAGAATCACGTGGAAGAGGGTGCATGATCTTAGTATGTTTTTGGCAAAACTGATGGTATAGCTCTTTGTTTAAGCTAAAGTGACCTCGGTATAAGTCAGCTTCATCTTTACTGGCAAAACGCTCTTGCTGAATACGAGTTTGATAAATCACATCGCACGCCAAATTATTATCAATTTTGTCTGTAATAATCACTCGGTGACCTGCGTCAGATAAAGTGCTTGTGACGCTATCAGGCATTTGTAGTGCATCTGGAGAAATCATAGTAACTGTTAAGTCTTTGTATAAACTTAACAACTTAGATAAAGAGTGTACCGTACGACCATGTTTTAAATCGCCCATTAACACGATGTTTAAGCCATCTAAGCCTCTGTCATGTGGTGCCAATTCAGATTGAATAGTAAATAAGTCCAACAACGCTTGAGTAGGGTGTTCATTGGCACCGTCGCCACCATTGATAACAGGTACAGTACTTCCCTTTGAAAACTCTTCAACCGATCCCATTTGAGGGTGGCGCATTGCAATAATGTCTGAATAGCCACTGATCACTCGGGCGGTATCGAAAAGTGATTCACCTTTACTTAATGACGAGTTTTCTTCGCCTACTGTCTCTCTTACAAAGCCGCCAAGTAAATTGAAAGCTGCACCAAAGCTTACACGAGTTCGTGTGCTTGGCTCGAAGAATAAGTTATTGAGTACAGCACCTTCTAAAACTGTGCAGCGTTTTTGGCGAGATGCATACGGCGCCATTTGAGCAGATATTTCTAAAATTCTTGTGATTGCTTCTCGGTCAAATTGAGAAACAGAGAGGATATGGCTACCTTCAAATTTCATCATAAAAGTCACCTAATAAACGTGTTAGACGATGCCACCTTATTAAGATTATTTAGGGTGGCAAAATTTGCAGCGCAATATAGCACAAATCAGTTTGTCAATCAGCTAAAAGGTTTGACGTAGGCCAAGATAATGATTGCAAAAAGTGCGATAACTGGAATTTCATTAAATAGTCGATAGAAACGACCTGAGCGAGTGTTTCTATCATGCTTAAAATCAGCTAGTAACTTAAAGCAATATCCGTGATAAATCAGTAAACCAATTACTATCGTTAGCTTGTAATGGAGCCATTTTGAAGCCTTAAACCAATCAAAGCCGTACTCGCCAATTAACAATAGACCAAAAACAATGGTTAATACCGCAAAGGGGGTGAAAAAGAACAATAAACGCCGTTCCATGCCTTTTAGGTGTTCTTGAATATCTTTATTGTCTGTTTCAGCGTGATTCACAAATAATCTAGGCAAATAAAAGATGCCGGCGAACCAGGCAACCATAAAACTAATATGTAGGGCCTTATACCAGAGAATTGTCATTCGTGCGTTTTACCTTTTAATAAAAATGTTCTAATTTGTTCAAATGAGACGATACCTAAACAAGTGTCTCGGTCACCTTCATGTACATAGACGCCGCCCTTTCTATTATTAATTAATAATAAATAAGCATCAGCGAGAGATGATTGAAAGTGAATGGGAATGAGGTTGTGCTCTTCAATACCAGAGAGGTTTCTCTGTTGCCAAATAAATTCTCCACCTATTTGATTGATCACTTGTTGCTTTTCACTTTCTTGATTGAGAGTTTGGTTAATTTCTTCTTGTGTTGCGTCTTTTAACAATCGAAGATTTTTATTCATCACACCTAAGACACCAATTCGCTGCAAAGATTTTTCAATTGGAGGGCTTCTATAGGCGAGATCTTGAGCCTCAAGCTGCATAACAAAAATTGAACGGTTGTTAAAAAACTGCCCTGACGATAAACAAGATGCTGTGATTACTATCATCGCTGGCACAATGACATCTATTTGATTTGACAGTTCTACTACCGCAAGCAATGCAGCAAGTGGGGCATTTAAAGTTGCCGCCATAAACCCAGCCATTCCCATTAAGGCAAAATCAGTATGTAAATTAGCACCGGGAAGAAAATCATTAACCATGGCTGCAGTTAACGTTCCTGCTATAGCTCCAATGCTTAATATTGGGCCTACAACACCACCAGGAATACCTAATCCAAGTGCCGTGATAGTCATTAGGACTTTAGCGACAAGAAGAGACAGCAAAAACTTAACTGCAAGTTGTCCTTCAGATGAAAAATCCATAGAGCCTAGGTCATTTTCAAAAGCACTTGGTATAAAGTAAATGAACATGGCCGTGATCATTGCTGCTAGAAGTACCCTAGGTGCAATGTGATAATGTTTAGATAGCCTTATTGTCGTCACTAAATATTTATTGAATACATAGGCAAGAATACCTAAGGCTACACCTAAAACAGCAATAACAGGGTAATGGGCAAGTTCAATTGCAATATTATTGAAGTAGTCAAATTCGTGAGCGGGGCCAAAAATACTACTGGTTATCATTGAGCCAACAATTGCAGCCATCATTACAGGGATAAATATATATACTTTGTATTCGCGCAGTATCACTTCCATGACAAAAATTACCGCGGCTATAGGTGTATTAAAACTTGCTGCGATTGCTGCTGCAATGCCACATGCACACAATGTTCTAATAGCATTATTGGGAAGTTTTAATTTGCTGGCAATGTAACTACTACAAGCCGCCCCTAAATGTACTGCTGGTCCTTCTCTACCTACTGAAAAACCCGAAGCTAACGCAATAACACTCCCGAAAAATTGATTAAACGTATTCCTAAATGGAATGACACCATGCGCTGTTTTTAGACGGTGTAATACAAAGGGAATACCTGTCCTGAGGTATTGGTACCCAGTAAACCAAGCAAACGTCAAAATAAGTAGGGCGCCGATCAAGGGTAGTGCTAGGCGACTTAATTGTTGTAAACTGGTATATTGATTCGCCAAATAGTGGTAAGCGCTTTGTAAGTACTCTACCGCTAAAATGAATAAAACTACTAAAGAGGATGAAATTGTGCCGCCTAATATAGCAAGCAAGCATAATTGCCAAGATGTTCTTGGTAATGAAAGTTGCTCTCTAAGTTGGGCTAGGTAATTCATACTTTTTATATTTTTAATAGCGCTTAGCGAAAAAACATTAGCATTATACGTATCAAATGAGTTGGTTAGCAAAAATAAATCTGAATAGCATGGTTAAGCAGCTAGGCACCTTTAGGTCTGCCTTGTTGCTAGTCTTGTTAATTTGTACTTGTACATATACCGGATACCGCGTAGGTAATTTCTATCATAGTTATCAATTACAAACTGTTGAAGAACAAGAAGAACGACTAAATAAGTTATACAAGCAGCAAGTAGAACATGTAAAACGTGTACATACGTTGGAAGTAGAACTAGAGCTGGAAAGGATGGCTAATTTAAAAGCTCAGAAGTTGGTTAAATCGCTTGAAAGTAAACACTTTGATATTAAAAAGCAGCTTGCTTTTTACGAGAAAATAATGGCACCAGAGAAGCAAGCGGACGGTGTTATTGTTGATCGATTAGACATCTTTCCAACGGAAAGTGCTAAGCACTATCGCTTTCAGGTTACACTTGTTCAGCAGCAAGTTAAAAAGCGCTATAGCAAAGGGAGTGTTGAATTATATTTAATTGGTAGTCAAAATGATAAACCTGCTAAGCTGCCACTTGAATCGTTAGCCAATATTGACAAAAAGGCGCTTTCATTTAGTTTTAAGTATTTTCAAGTCATTGAAGGAGAGTTCACCTTACCTGAGGACTTTATTCCTGAGCAGATTCAAGTATCTACTATCTTAAAACAGACTAAGTGGCAAAAGTACAATCGCATGGATTTGGAGTTTGCATGGCAGGAATTAGCACCAGCAATTGAACAATCTACTGCCCTTATACTTGATTAAATTAGTCAAGTTTAAGATAATTAGCGCCAGCCGTTATTATTATTGAAGAAGATTATGTCAACACCAGATTTACCAATTAAATTTTCAGACGCAGCAGCAAATAAAGTGCTATCACTTATTACTGAAGAAGAAAATCCTGAACTTAAACTTCGCGTTTATGTAACAGGTGGTGGCTGCTCTGGTTTCCAATATGGTTTTACTTTTGATGAAAAAGTAAATGAAGGCGATATGACCATAGTTAAGAAAGGCGTTACTATGGTGATTGATCCTATGAGCTTACAATACTTAGTTGACGGTGAAGTTGACTATGTTGAAGGGTTAGAAGGCAGTCGCTTTTTAGTGAATAACCCTAATGCAACTACTACTTGTGGTTGTGGTTCTTCTTTCTCTATTTAATAGATACAAATAATAAATAAAAAGGGCTGGTCAATACCAGCCCTTTTTTATTCGTATCTTGCCAAAAACATCGTAATGGTTTCATTAATTAAATAGTCTTTGCGCTCTTCAGTTAATATGGGCTCCATATTAAAAAGTTGTGGCCAAAAGCAACTGCCTTTCATTAAGTCGTGAATCTGATGAGCCGCAAGCTCTGCATCGTCAATTTTTAGCGCACCAGCTTCTTGCGCTGCTTTGATCCACCTTTCAATTGCGGTTTCTTTACACGACATTTTTTCAACTTCACGTTGTAATTCTGAAGGGCTATAAAATAAATGGCCTACCGCTACACGAGATAAATCTAGGTACTCTTGGGTATTGATCATATCTACTTCCGCTCTTAATAAAGCTGTGAGTTGCTCTTTAACGCCAATGCTTGGGTCAAATTCGCCACCTGGTTGAATTGTCGCCTGCTCCCATTGTTCGGTGATAAGAAACATAACTAAGGCTTCTTTTGTAGCAAAATGGTTATAAACCGTACGTTTAGACACACCAGCAATTTCTGCCAATTTATCCATGCTGGTGTCTCGCACGCCAAACTCTTTAAACGCATATTTTGCCGCAGCAATGATATCTTCTCTTTTTTGCTCGCTTCTAGATTTGCTCATTTTGCTCAAGTATAACGATAGTAATGTGCCTATATTACACCGAACGGTTTACTTTTAAAAATGATTATTTTAAACTACACCGTGCAGTTTACTTTTGCCGTGAAATATTCAGTAGCGTTACAAATAGTTGCAAAAAGAGTTTAGACACTCTGCAATGGTCAAGGTTAAACTTGAGCAGTTTTCGCTTAACTTTTCACCGCATTTTTTAGGATTCAAAATGACACAGTTAAACAATGGGCGCCAATGGCTTGCTGAACGTCCTTATATTATCGCTATCTTCATCACTTTATTGCTGGTTTTATGGATGCTTTCTGGCGTTTTTGATGTCCAAGCAGCGCCAGATACAAAAGATAAAAAAGCGGAGATCATTCCGAAGGTTAAAGTTGAAACGATGCAAGCAAGTGCTGTCGCAAATAGCGTAGAACTGTACGGTCGTACTGAACCTGATCGCATTACTACATTAAAAGCCGAAATCTCGGGTGAAGTGAAGAAAGTATTAGCAAAAAGAGGCTCTTATGTTGAAGCAGGCGAAATCATCGTTGAGCTTGAAGAGAATGACTTAAAAGCACAACTAGCGAGAAGTAAGGCGCTACTTAAGCAAAGACAAATTGAATACAAAGGTGCTAAGAAATTGAATGCAAGTGGCTATCAAGCCGAATCTGCACTTTCTAGCGCGGCAGCTAACTTAGCATCTGTTAAAGCAGATATCATTCGATTGGAATTAGCTATCGATAACACTGTCATAAAAGCGCCTTATGCAGGTGTGCTTAATACTCGTTATGTTGAAGAAGGTGATTATGTTAAGAGCGGCGATAATATCGCTATGATTGCTGATTTATCACCGCTAGTCGTTAGAGCGTATGCGACAGAGCATCAAGTAAGTGAGCTAAGTGTTGGTAAAAAAGCTCATGTTCGCATCTTAAATCGAGGTTCGGTAGCGGGTGATATTCGTTATATAGCGAGTGTTGCTGATGAAAAAACGAATACATTTAAAATTGAAATTGCAATTGACAATAATGAACGCAAATTGTTTGCAGGTTTAAGTAGTGAGGTTGAAATACCGTTGGAAACTATCTCGGCAATTAAGTTATCTCCTGCGTTACTCGCTTTAGACGAAAAAGGTAATATCGGTGTTAAATCTGTTAAGGACGAACACGTTATTTTCACACCAATTAATATTGTAAAAACTGAAAGTGATGGTATCTGGTTAACGGGCTTTGGTGACAAAGCTGACATCATCACATTAGGGCAAGGCTTTGTCCGCGCTGGCGACAAGGTTGAAGCAATAAAAAGCATTGCTGACGGTGAGTAGGAGTTAACCCATGTTATCTATTATTGATGCTGCTCTAACACGCACACGATCAGTCATAATGATCTTTGTGTTATTGCTGATTTCAGGAGCGATTACCTACGCAAATATTGCCAAAGAGTCGAATCCTGATATTACCATTCCTATGATATATGTTTCTATTGTGCATGATGGTATCTCGCCTGAAGACGCTGAGCGTATGCTTGTTCGTCCAATGGAAAAGGAATTAAAAACGATTGCTGGTATTAAGGAAATGACGGCAAATGCAGGCGAAGGTCATGCGTCGATCACCTTAGAGTTCGTTGCTGGTTTAGATCCTAAAGAAGCATTAGCTGACGTGCGCGATAAAGTAACACTCGCGAAAGCTAAGTTGCCATCTGAAACAGAAGAACCTGAAGTTCATGAAGTAACAATGGCTAATCAGGTACCAGCGGTTACCGTTATCTTATCAGGCCCTGTTACAGAACGTGGTCTCTTAACTGTTGCTCGAGACATCAAAGATAAAATTGAAGGCATGCAAGAAGTGCTGGAAGTGGATATCGGTGGTGACCGAGAAGATATGGTTGAGATTATCGTAGATCCATTATTAATGGAAAGCTACGGCCTAGATCAAAATGACATTTTCAATCTAGTAGAACGCAATAACCGCTTAGTTCCTGCCGGTACTATGGATACAGGTAAAGGTCGTTTTGCAATCAAAGTGCCTTCTGTATTTGAAACAGTGCAAGATTTACTTGAGCTGCCAATTAAGGTTGATGGTGACCGTGTTATTACGTTTGAAGATGTATCTACGGTACGTAGAGCCTACAAAGATCCAACAACTTTTGCTCGTTTAAATGGTGAGCGTTCAATTTCGTTAGAAGTTAAGAAACGTTCAGGCGAGAATATTATTAATACAGTTAATAATGTAAAAGCATTGATTGAAACAGAGCGTCAGCGCTGGCCAAACCAAATTATGGTTGACTATGTAGGTGACCAATCAGTTGATGTAAAAGATACACTAAACGACCTGCAAAATAACGTTTTTTCGGCAGTTTTACTTGTTGTTATTGTTGTTATTGCGGCATTAGGTAGTCGTACTGCTTTATTGGTAGGTTTTGCTATTCCCGGTGCATTTTTAACGGGCATTTTAGTGCTAGCGATTGCCGGCTTAACCGTTAACATTGTTGTTCTTTTTGGCCTAATTATGGCCGTTGGTATGTTAGTTGATGGTGCTATCGTTGTAACGGAATTTGCCGACAGGCAAATGAATGAAGGCAAATCGAGAAAAGAAGCGTATGGCATGGCAGCCAAACGCATGGCATGGCCGATTATTGCATCAACAGCAACGACATTGGCTGCCTTCGCTCCTCTGATGTTCTGGCCTGGCATGATGGGTGAATTCATGAAGTACTTGCCTATCACGCTAATTGCTGTCCTTACTGCTTCTTTGGCGATGGCACTTATTTTTGTTCCTACGTTAGGTACTGTATTTGGTAAGCCACGTGTTATCTCTGATAAAGAACGCAAACAGGTGGAGCAGGCAGAGGAAGGTGATCTTTCTAAATTAGATGGCTTTACGGGCAAATATGTTAGGTTATTAGAAAAGGCGATTCGCAATCCTAAGAAGATTGTCTTTGGTACTTTTGCTTCTGCTATCTTCGTGATGTTCTTATATGGCTCTTCAGGTTTAGGCGCGGTCTTCTTCCCTGAGATTGAACCTACTAGTGCAACTATGGTGGTACGTTCTCATGGCGATTTATCTGTTCACGAAAAAGATGCCATCATGCGCGATATTGAAGAGCGTATTTTGGATATGGAAGAAATCGAAACGCTATACACGCTAACGGGTGGTAAAGATGTCATCGGTTCATTCCAGGTGAACTTCATCAATTGGCAGTTCAGAAGACCTGCCGATGAGTCAATCCAAGATATACATGCGCGAACAAAAGATTTAGCTGGTGTTGAGATCGAAGTGCGCAAAAATGAAAATGGTCCACAAAGTGGTAAAGATTTGGTTGTAGAGCTTAGCTCTCGTTTTCCTGAGAAATTAGACGAGTCGGTTAAACTTATTAAGGAAGCCTTGATTCGCAACGGAAACTTTACTGATTTTGAAGATACTGGAGCAAAACCGGGGATTGAGTGGCAGCTAAAAGTGGATCGCAGCAAAGCGGCTACATATGGAGCCGACGCAACTTTGGTTGGTGCTAATGTACAGATGGTCACCAATGGTTTAAAACTAGGTGAGTATCGCCCCGATGATGTTGATGATGAACTTGATATTCGTGTTCGTTTTCCTGAGGAAAAGCGCAATATAGGTCGCTTAGATGACATTCGTTTAAAGACGTCTCAAGGTTTAGTGCCAGTCAGTAGTTTTGTCGAACGAAAAGCGGCTCAAAAAGTTGATACTATTCGTCGCGCAGATGGTAAGCGAGTGGTGACCATCCAGGCAAACCTTATACCGGGTGCTCAACTGGTGAAAGAGCTTCCTAAACTGCAAGAAGAATTGCCAACACTAGGATTGGATCCGAGTATTAATATCAATATCAAAGGTCAGAATGAAGACCAGCAAGAATCACAAGAGTTTCTTGTAAATGCATTTGGTATTGCCTTGTTTGTAATGGCTATTATTCTGGTTACTCAGTTCAATAGTTTCTATCAAGCATTCTTGATATTAAGTGCCGTTGTCTTTTCAACTGTTGGCGTATTCTTAGCATTATTCCTAGTACAAAAACCTTTTGGCATTGTAATGGGGGGCATTGGTGTTATTTCATTAGCGGGGATTGTTGTAAATAACAATATCGTACTGATTGATACCTATAACGTTTTACGTAGAGAGGGGCATTCTATTCAAGATGCAATTCTTAGAACCGGTGCGCAGCGTTTACGTCCAGTAATGTTAACAACCATCACGACTATCTTAGGTCTATTACCTATGGTGCTTCAGTTAAACCTCGATTTCTTTAACCGTACTGCCGTTTTTGGTGCTCCTTCAACTCAATGGTGGACGCAGTTGGCAACAGCTGTAGCTGGTGGTTTGGCTTTTGCGACAGTGTTAACGCTTGTGCTAACACCTAGTCTATTGGCTTTGAGAGATTTAAGAAAAGCCAAAAAAGCGACTCGCCAAGGCAAAAAGAAGTGGTACCAGCGAGATAAAAAAGTAGGTGAAGCTGCTTAATCAAAAAAAGAGCCGATACGGCTCTTTTTTATTTGTGCTGCAATACTGAGGGCTACCCTTCCATTAACAAGAACTCTATTACTCTGTTCATATCCAAATCGAAATCATCGGCTCTCACGGCTTTTGTAATAAAGTCATCCGTTTGAGATAAGTCTATGTCTTCAGTCATGATATAGCGGTTGAATTCAGCACTGTAAAAACTTCTTACCTTAGGGTTGGTAGGGTCTTCTTTGTTTCGCTCTTCAACGATTGCTAATTTGTGTGAGTTAAGTTCTACCAAAGAACCGACGGGGTAAACGCCCATGCACTTGATAAATAAATCAACTAAACGAGCATCGAGCTGACCTGACTGAGCTAGATTTCTTAACACGCTAAACGCTTTAACTTGGTTGTAACCTTTTTTGTAACAACGATGAGCAGTTAATGCATCAAAAATATCACAGATCGTTACCATACGACCGTAAGTTGATATCTTATCTTCTGTTAACTGGTACGGGTAACCTTGTCCATCTAGTTTTTCATGATGAAGTGCCGCTACTTCCAAGCTCAACTCAGAAATCCCCGGCGTTGCTTTGATAATATCAATAGAGTGTTGAACATGACTCTTCATCACCTCAAACTCTTCTGGTGTTAGTTTACTTGGTTTATTGAGTACCTCATTTGGCACCATGATCTTGCCAACATCATGCAAAAATGCACCTACGGCAAGTGCGTGGATGATCTGCTTGTCGATTTTTAGATACTTAGCAAATATGGTCATTAATACGGAGACTGAAATAGAGTGTTCTAACAAATACTCGTCTTTGTTTCTGATATTGATAACACACGCTAGCGCATCTGGGTTTTTAAAAACGGTATCTATGGTTTTTTCTGCAACATCCATGATAGGTGCTACGTTAAGCTCTCTGCCATGGAGCGCATCCTCAAATACCTTTTTTTGAATTTCCTTTGATTCGTTAAACAGTTTTTTAGCTTTTTTTATTTCTCGAATAACTGGGGGAGGGGTTGTTGATTCTTTTTTAAGTGGGTTTTTATTTTTTTCTTTCGTTTTCTCTATGAGCGTTTTTGAGGTATCAATTAATAAAGTCTCGACACCTTTTGCAGCGAGGTTGTTGATAACAGCCTCACTTTTAACATGACCGGCATTCGTTAAGCTATAAGTGCCCTGTTGCTGAACAATATCAACAACATATTGACCAATTCTTAGTTCAGAAATACCTATTTCAACAATCATTTCTAGTCAAAAGTCCTTTTAACTCTCAGGTCTGCTAGCATTACTCTAATTTCTCAATTTAGGGTTACCAGCATGAATATTACGCTGGTAACTTCTTATGTAAGTATAATTGCTCGTCTGCTTTTTTTAATAATTCATCCATCGATTCGTTTCCGCTACTTGTCGCTACACCACAGCTTATGGTAACAGGAAGCTTTTCTTCACCATACGGCATGGGGTGTTGTTCAAAAAAGGAAGTCAATCGCTGACTTGCCAATTTAGCGTCTTTATAGCCTTGGCTAGCTAAGACAACAACAAACTCATCACCTGCGTAGCGAAAACACTTATCGTTTTCTCTTATCAGTTCTTGTAATTGCGTAGCCACATAGGCTAATACTTTGTCGCCACAATCATGCCCGTATGTATCATTAATCTGTTTAAATTTATTACAGTCGATAAATAATACGGAAAATGGTACTTGATAGCGCCTTTGTCGAACTATCTCTTCTTGGATGCACGTTTCCATCAAACGGCGATTAGCAACTCCGGTTAAACGGTCATAGTGAGCCATATACTCAAGTTGTTCTCTAACCATTACATTTGATAAACACAAGCTAACCTTAACTGCTAGTTGTTGCAGGTGAACAGTACCAAGATCTGGTGAAAAGCGTTTGACACTATGATCGCCAAAAAGCAGGCCAGCAAATAATTTTCCTTCCAAGTATAGAGGTAAAACAGCGAAAGATTGGCAGAAGGTTACAGTACTGATTTCCAATGCTTCAAACAAATTAGCGCGGCTATTGGTTAGATATGGCAACCTATTGCCTACTAAACTTTCCAAATTGCTAGCCTTTACATAGCGACAGTGTTGTTTATGCCAGTCAGTGTGCATTACGCCATTGAGGAGGTAGCTGATAGGTGTAGGTTCAACTAACAATAAACTGACTTCGTCTAACTCAAATTTACTTTCAATTGAGTCAAAAAGTACTTTCAATAAATCTTGGCTAGATTGGCAAGTCAGTACTTCTGTTTCAATTTCAAATAGCTTACGAGCGATGCGTTCATTTGCTTTTGAGTTTTCAATTAGTTTTTCTAAATCAGACATATACTGCATATCCTTTGTGAAAACGGCAGTAACATTACGAGTATTATTGTTTTGCGTGTAGGTAATTTACAGCAAATAATACCCACAATATTTTTAGCATTATCTTTTGATTGTGTATTCATTAGCCATTTTGTGCAAGAAATAAAATAACCTCTAACCAGACGCTTGTGGTATTTATATTGCTTATGAAAAATGTAGTGTCAGTTTTTTTGTTGTATGTTTCAGTTTTTCCGATGACTGCCGATAAAACACTTAGTGAATTTAAAAAGGTTTTGTATGTTTAAAAGAGCGTTACTTCTTGTCTTATTTTTGGGGGCTGTGCCGGCTAGCGCACAAACTTTACAAGCAGTGCAAGTTTATTCAGACAATGAATTGCTTGAACTCATCAAAGAAAATAAACACCTTAGTCGTGTCGTTTTAGACGAATGTCAGTTAGTTCAAGATATAGAAGCAAGAGCTATAAAAGCTAGTATGCCGTCTTACCAGTTCTTATGGGGAGATATGTTGGCATTTGGTGTTTGTGTCAAAAAGAATATTCCGCTTGGTCTGCATTATATGGAACAGGCAGCCAACCAAGGTTTGGCTGAAGCATTAGAGCAAATTGGACGATACTACCATATCGGCAAATTCCGCCAAAAAGACATGCAAAAAGCAATTATTTACTTAAAAGAGGCTGCGAGCTTAAAAAACCTAAATGCACAGATTAGGTTGGCAGAAATTTATGCTGATGGTCACGGAAGCCCTTTAGATTTCCCTGAATTGTACGCACAATTGCATCAGTCAGTGACAGGTGACAAGAAAACACATCAGAAAATCACCCGATTAATGTCTTCTCTCGCGACTAAAATGCCCGAACGTGTTGTAAACGCAGCTAAAGAAGGTAAATATTAATCAGTTACTTTGGCTATCTTGATGCCTCTTTGGTCATATTCATATATAATTAGCAAAAACATAACGACAATTGAATGTGACCAAAAAAGACCCTTATCAATCGCGCGAAGCGAAAAAGTACGACAACCCTGTTGCTAGTCGAGAGTATATCCTAGAGCTTATCGAGCAATCTTCTGTGCCCTATACTTTTAAAGCGCTGTGCAAAAAACTTAATTACAAAAAAGATGAACAGCAAATAGGGTTGAAACGTCGTCTTAGAGCTATGGAAGGTGCTGGTCAGCTATTTTTCAACAAATTCAAACAGTATCAAATTCCTGCTAAACAAGATTTATTGACCGGCAAAGTGATCGGGCATCGAGATGGCTACGGATTTCTAGCGTTGGACAGCGGCGGCAAAGACTTGTTTATATCATCTCATGAAATGCAGCGTGTTATACACGGTGATATTGTGGAAGCTATTCTTGTTGACCGCACTGATCGAAAAGGTCGTCAGGAAGTTAAGGTTGTCGATATCATAACGCCACGAAAAAACGGTGTTGTTGGTCGTTATTTTGTTGAACACCATATTGCGTTTGTTGTTCCTGATGACGCTAAGATTCAGCAAGATATTATTATCGACCCTAAATTCAATATGGGCGCTAAGCATGGTCAGATGGTTGTGGTTGATATTACACAACGCCCTTCAAAGAGAAGTAATGCCATTGGCAAGATCACCGAAATACTGGGAGACTATATGGCTCCAGGTATGGAAATTGATATTGCTCTTAGAGAGCATGATTTACCTCATCAATGGTCTCCTGCCACGTCAGATCAAATTGCCGCTATCTCAGATGAGGTAGAAGAGGCGGACAAAGCCGGCCGAATTGATTTAAGAGAGTTGCCTTTAGTTACCATTGACGGTGAAGATGCTAGAGACTTTGACGATGCCGTATATTGTCAGAAAAAGCCATCTGGAGGCTGGCGGTTATGGGTAGCTATTGCCGATGTTAGTCATTATGTACAAGTAGGTACACCTTTAGATAAAGACGCTGTAGAGAGAGGCAATTCGGTTTATTTTCCAAGTCAGGTAATTCCGATGTTACCGGAAAAACTGTCTAATGGACTTTGTTCTCTAAACCCAAATGTTGATCGTCTATGTATGGTTTGTGAAATGACCATTAGTGAACGAGGTAAACTCTCGGGCAGTAAGTTTTATCCGGCGGTAATGCGTTCTAAAGAACGCTTTACTTATACGCAAGTAGCGGCAATCTTGGATGGTGATAAAGAGCTTCGCAGTCAATTTCAAGATAAGGTCAATGATCTAGAAGAGCTACATCACCTTTATCGAGCTTTAAATAATGCTCGTTTGCAAAGAGGTGCTATCGCATTTGAAACAGATGAGTCTCGCTTTGTTTTTAATGAAGATAAGAAGATTGAGTCCATCGTTCCTTTAATTAGAAATGATGCGCACAAAATCATTGAAGAGTGTATGATCTTAGCTAATGTTTCTACGGCTAAGTTCTTAGATAAACACAATGCTCACGGGCTTTATCGTGTTCACGATAAACCAAGCAGTGATAAGTACAACAATTTTGTAAACTACCTTTCTGAGTTAGGTATTTTCTTGCCAAAAGAAGAAGAGCCAGAGCCAAAAGATTATAGCAACATTATTGAAATGGTTAGCGAACGTCCTGATCAAGAATTGATTCAAACAATGCTATTGCGCTCAATGAAGCAAGCTGTTTATCAACATCACAATATTGGTCATTTTGGATTAGCGTTACCACTCTACAGTCATTTTACTTCGCCTATTAGGCGTTATCCTGATTTGATTGTTCATCGTGTGATTAAAGCTGTGTTAGAACAACAAGAAAGTGATGTAGGTAATTCTGGTCACCATTTCTACTCTGAGGAAGAAGTACTTCAACTGGGCGAACACTGTTCAATGACAGAGCGAAGAGCAGACGACGCAACGAGAGACGTAGGTGATTGGCTTAAGTGCGAGTACATGCAACAGCACATAGGAGCATTATTTACTGGTGTTATTTCTTCAGTGACCAATTTTGGCCTGTTTGTTCGGCTATCAGATCTCCATATAGAAGGCCTTGTACATATTACCTCTCTTGGACGTGATTTTTACCATTATGATGATGTCAGAATGTGTTTGACTGGTGAACGTAGTGGACAGAAATTTCATGTTGGTGATGTCTTGGAAGTACAGGTTGCAGCTGTCAATCTAGATGAGAAAAAGATTGATTTGGTCTTGTCTGGTGAAAATGCTGTATTAGAAAAAGCGAAACCAATTCGAATAGATAGAAATTCGAAACCTAAAGGCAAAAAGTCAGCTAAGAAAGGTACAAAGCCAGACAATAAAACGCCGAAAGGAAAGAAAGGCAGTAGTAAAAGCAAAACGTCAAAAAAGCGAGCAGGTAAAAATGCTCGCAAAAGATTGAAAAGTAAAAAGAGTTAATAAATGGCTAAACAAGACGAAGTAGTATTTGGCATTCATGCGGTAAACGCTTTAATTAAACGTTCTCCAGAGCGATTCATAGAGTTGTTTTTTCTTAAAGGGCGTGAAGATGAGCGTCTAGTACCTATTTTGAACTTAGCGCGTAAGCACGGTATCCCTGGACAATTTGTTGCACGTAAAGTGTTAGACGACAAAAGCAAGGGTGAGCAGCATCAAGGTGTAATAGCGCGTGTAAAACAAGGTAAGACATATTCAGAAGCTGATTTAGATATTATTTATTCAGAAGCAGAAGCAAGAGGAGAGCAGCCGCTATTCCTAGTGCTTGATGGCGTTACTGATCCTCATAATCTTGGTGCTTGTCTGAGGAATGCTGACGCAGCAGGTGCTCATGCTATTGTAGTACCTAAAGATAAAGCAGCACGTTTAACCGCAACTGTGAGAAAAGTTGCAGTAGGCGCTGCTGAAAGTATTCCTTTGGTGCAAGTGACTAATCTATCACGTTCGTTAAAGCAACTTCAGCAGATGGGGATGTGGATTATTGGTACTGCGGGTGAAACTGATACATGCCTTTACGATGTAAAGTTAACGGGGCCAATGGCACTGGTGATGGGAGCTGAAGGCAAAGGAATGAGAAGGTTGACTAGAGAGCATTGTGATCAGCTGGTTAAGCTGCCAATGGCAGGCAGTGTTTCAAGCCTCAACGTTTCTGTCGCTACTGGCATTTGTTTGTTTGAAATAGTGAGGCAAAGGCGTCTTTAATATATTGGTCGTATTTGCACCTTCAAGAAGAAAGGGTATAGTTAGTTTATATAAGTGTTGGGAATATAAAGGAGATAGGTGTGATTAGGTTAATTGTTGTCTCCTTAATACTTAGCATTTCTCTATTTGTTCAGGCGGCTGATGATCTTAAGAAGCCGATAGTACTTGGCAGTTCCAGTGCCCTTTCTGGGCCAGCTAAGCAACTAGGTATGAGATTAAACGCAGGTGCAAACCTGTATTTTGAACACATTAACAAAAACGGTGGAGTGAACGGACACCGTATTGAATTGACGTTGCTTGATGATGCATACGAACCGACTAAAGCACTAAAAAATACTTATCAATTGTTAGACAATAAATCGCTTTTTGCGTTCTTTAACTTCGTTGGCACACCTACCTCATCGGCCGTTTTACCTGAAGTTATCCGGAACAATATACCCTATATTACTCCGTTCACGGGTGCACAATTCTTACGTGAACAAAGTACAAAAGAAGTGGTTAATTTAAGGGCTAGTTATTATCAGGAAGCTCAAGAGCAAATTGATTATCTAGTTGAAGAAGTAGGTGCTAAAAAGATTGGATTATTGGTTCAAGCAGATGAGTTTGGTGTTTCGTTAGAAAAAGGCTACCTAAAAGCGCTGGATAAAATTGGCAGAAAACCTACTATCACAACAAGATATCGAAGAAATACTACTGATATAGCATTGGCGCTAGAAATATTAATGCGACATGAAGTTGATGCTGTGGCTTTTGTCGGTACGTATGAGCCTTTTGCTGCCTTGATAAATGAAGGTTACCGCAAGGGCTTTTCTCCTTATTACACGGCTGTTTCTTTTGTTTCTAGCCAAGACTTGTTTCCGCTATTGCCATATCCCAGCAAGGTACTCATCACTGAGGTTGTTCCAGATATAGCGTCCTGTGAACAGAGTGTTTGTCTTGAATTTAGGGAATTAGCTAAAAAGGCTAACGTAATTGATTATGGTCCTATAGAGTTTGAAGGTTTTCTAAATGCAAAGCTATTTTCCGCATTAGCTCATTTGTGTGTTGATAACTTTAACCGGTCTTGTATTACCCAGAAGATAGCAAGTAAAAACTTTGATTTAGGTGGTATAAAGGCATCCTACAATAATGAAAACTTTCAAGGTATGAATAACGTATACCGAAGTTTCAATTTTGATTTTCAATAACCTGCTTTATTAGCTTGCATCCACGGCTCATTTTACATACAATACGCGGCCTTAATTCAGCCGTTTAATTTTTGTTCCTTGCCTTAACACTGGTGATGGCTGTGCCAGATAAGAGGCTACAACCGTAAGGAGCTCGTAATGCGTCATTACGAAATCGTATTCATGGTTCACCCAGATCAGAGTGAACAAGTACCTGGTATGATTCAGCGTTACACTGATTTAATCAGTGGTGCTGAAGGTAAGATCCACCGTTTAGAAGACTGGGGTCGTCGCCAATTAGCATACCCAATCAACAAACTACACAAGGCACACTACGTTTTATTAAACGTTGAAGCGCCTCAGTCAGTTATTGATGAGTTAGAAACTTCTTTCCGTTACAACGACGTTGTTATTCGTAACATGATCATGCGTACTAAAGGCGCGGTTACTGAAGCATCTCCTATGGCAGCTGCTAAAGAAGACCGTCGCGAAGTTAAGAAAGAGGTTACTGAAGCGCCAGCAGAAGCTAAAGAAGAAGCTGCTAGCGAAGAATAAGTGATCCGTGATTGCTAATAACCTTGTGCTTTCTGGTGAAGTTGTAAAGCAACCGCGTTTTTCAACAAGCCCTGCTGGTATTAGTCACTGTCAATTTTCTATTGACCATCGTTCGGTTCAACAGGAAGCTGGCTTAAACAGACAAGCGTTTGTTCGTATACAAGTAGTAGCATCAGGCGAGTTATCACACTTAACACGTGAATTATGTTCGGGCGATAAAGTAAATGTGAGTGGTTTTTTAAACCGTCACGAATCAAGAAATGGTAATCCAATTCTTGTGTTACACGCCCAACAAATTGAAATGATTAATTAGTATTTACTATTTAGTAGATACACAAAGGAGAAATCCAATGTCTCGTTTTTTTAGACGTCGTAAGTTCTGTCGTTTTTCGGCAGAAGGTGCTAGCGAAATCGATTACAAAGATATCGCTACATTAAAGAACTACATCACTGAAAGTGGTAAAATCGTTCCTAGCCGTATCACTGGTACAAGTGCTAAATACCAACGTCAACTTGGTCGTGCGATCAAGCGTGCTCGTTACTTAGCATTATTACCATACACTGATTTACACAAGTAACCTAAAGGGGTTTTGAAAATGGAAGTAATTCTTCTTGATAAAATCGCTAAATTAGGCGGTCTTGGTGACAAAGTTACAGTTAAGTCTGGTTACGCTCGTAACTACTTATTACCGAAAGGTAAAGCTGTATTCGCTTCTAAAGCAAACGTTGAGCACTTTGAAGCTCGTCGTGCTGATTTAGAGAAGAAGTTAGCTGAAGAGTTAGCTGCTGCTCAAGCACGCGCTGCTAAAGTAACTGAGTTAGCTGAAGTTACAATCGCTTCTAAAGCGGGTGACGAAGGTAAGTTATTCGGTTCAATCGGTACTCGTGACATCGCTGATGCAATCACTGCAGCAGGCGTTGAAGTTGCTAAAGCTGAAGTTCGTTTACCACACGGTTCAATCCGTGAAGTAGGTGAGTTCGAAATCGCTCTTCACTTACACACTGACGTAGACACTAGCATCAAAGTTGCAGTAATCGCTGAAGCTTAATCTAGTATTTAGTTAGTAAAAAACGCTGTGGTTATGCCATGGCGTTTTTTTATACTTGAAATAATTAATGATAATGATTCTTATTTGGTTTATCATGCTTGCAACAAATAGGAGAAGAATATGAAATCATTAGCATTGATTACACTTATTGCGTCAAGCGCAATGCTATCTAACACGGTATACGCTGGTGACTGGGGAAAATACCTTTCTACAGCACAGGCTACTAAAGCTGCTATAAATAAAGGTAATGTTGAAAAGGCAGGTAACTTAGCTAAGCAGCTGGTTACTATTTCTACAACCTTGTTGCCTCAAGTTGCAGCAAAACACGCACAGTGTCAGGAATATTTATCTGTTGCTTTATCTGCTGCGACGAAAATGCAAAACATTAGCCTAGATGCTATCGAAAAAGACTATCATGCAGATGGCAAGTTACCGCCGGTCAAAGACGCTAAGTGTTATCATGCTAAGGACTTGCTTGTACACCCAGCAACTGTAGTTGTATTGGCTAAGCAGGGGACAAATACTGATACAGTGAAAGCGCAAATGCTTGATGAAATCGATGAAGTAATTGAACACTTTTCACAAGTAAAAGATAGTGTAAATTAAAGATGTAGAAGGGCTTCAATAATGAAGCCTTTTTTTTTGCTGAATTTATCGCTAAGTAAGTTGTTGTTTAGCCGATTTGAATTACACTTTATTAAAAGCGCTAATGACAAATAGAGTAATCGATGGAGCATCAACAGGCTAAAGTAGTTAGTCGTATCGTCTTGGGTATAATAGCAGGGAGCACTTTTCTTAGCTCAACAGCGTCACTGGTATATTTCTTAATTGCAGGTCAACTGCCAGCAGACGTGTATATTGTTTTGGTTATTCTTATGGCAATTGCACTAAATTTTGTTGGTTGCTACTTCTATTTTGCCAGATACAGTGTACTTAAAAGGCAAATTAATGCGTTAGAAAACTGGGCTCATTTATCAAATATACGTGGAGAGCTAGTAAAACCAGAACACGAAGATGTGATAAGTAGGCAAATAGTAGAAATTCAATCCAGACTAACTTCTGCTAGCAATAAAGATAGTCATTTTGATCAAATCCTAAGACAGAACGTACTGCTTGATGCAGAAACAGGTATTGGGAATCGAGAGTATTTTTCTAATCGAATCGCTGCATTCTTAAAAGAAGAGGATGTTCAAGGAGCGGTTTTAATTATTCATCTCAACGAGCTTTCAACCGTCGAATCTTTATATGGCCCGCAACAAAGAACGTTGTTGATTGACAGTATTATTACTGCAACGAAAAGGCGATTGAAACATGTAGGTAATTACTTTATTGCTAGAAGAAGCAGCTCTGAATTAGCAATTCTCTTGCCGTATGTCTTTATAAAAGAGTCTGAAAAAATCGCAGAAAACTTAGTAAGTGCAATCTCGAAGCTGCCATTGCCAATAGGTATCAGTAACGAAGATTTTGTTCATATCGGGATTAGCTACTTTAGTGAAGCTGAAAAACCTTATCAAATTATGGCTGAAGCTGATATGGCGTTACGCACCGCCCAACTTCAAGGTCCTAGCCAATGGTTTATGTTTGAAGTCGGCGAGATTGAGCAAGAAGGAGCCAAAGGCGCTTTGAAATGGCGAACGTTTTTAGAGAAGGCAATTAATACCAATGCTTTTGTCATTTTCTTTCAACCGGTCATTGCTAGTAAAAAAGGCAAAATATTGCACCATGAGGTGTTAACGAAAGTTCGAGATACCAACGGTGCTTTGATCAGTGCAAGAGTTTTTCTACCTATGGCTCAAAAGAGTGGTGTTATAAAACAAATCGACCTTATTGTATTTGAGCAAGTTTGTCGGATTCTCTCTTATGAGGCCAATTTAGACGACGATTGTAGTTTAAACCTTTCTGTTGAATCGTTGACATGTGAGCACTTCTTAGAAAGGGTAAAAGAGTTGTTAGAACAATACCCTAGTGTTGCTAGTAAATTGATTATTGAGCTAAGTGAATATCAGGTTGTAAATCATTTGAATGATATTGTTCCTGCATTGAATAAGCTTAACGGATTAGGGGTTCGTATATTGGTAGACAAAGTCGGCCAATATATTGTTAGTGCAGAGTACCTAAAACTATGCCCGATTTCATATTTAAAATTGCATAGAAGTATTGTGTTAGATATTAACAACAAAACTGAAAACCAGATATTTATACAAAGCCTCAAAACCATGGCTCAAAGCTACGGTGTGGACGTATACGCTGCAGGCATCGAAACTTATGAAGAATGGTACTCTCTAGTGAGGCTTGGTGTACAAGGGGGGCAGGGCCATCTATTTACTGAGCCTGTAGAGCAGGTAGCCAAGGCCATTCACTTGCCTTGATTTTACTCTGTTCAGCCAGTCCTTTTAAGCCTTGAAGGCCGCCAGTGTGAAGTAGAATAATATGGCTGTTCGGTTGAAAATAGTGGTTTTGCAGCATATCAAAGAAGGCAAGTATCAGCTTTCCGCTATATATAGGCTCAAGCGGTATGTCTAATTGTTTTGCAAATTCTATCATTTGTTGTTGATCCTTTTGAGTAAACTTTGCATACCCACCACAATGATATTGATTCACAACTTGCCAGTTTTTGGCTTGTACACCAATTGTTGCCAACAAGGCGCAAACTTCTTGTTCTAAGTAACCTTCTTGTTTTAAAACGGATACTCCTATTACTTGAGATCCTTGGTCAGCGGCACTGAGTAGCCCAGCTATAGTTCCCCCACTTCCTACAGGCGTCAGTAAGTAGTCCCAGTTAGTCTGCTGCTTAAGTTCGGTAACTACTTCAGATACACCTTGCAGTGCTAGTTGATTGCTACCGCCTTCTGGCACAATAAGGTAATTAGGGTACTTCTTTTGAAGTTGTTGAAGGTACATTGGCTCAGCTCTTTCTCGATATTCTTTTCGGGAAACAAAATCAAACGTCATACCAAAGCTAGCAGCCTGAGAAAGAGTGGCGTTGTCTGAATAATGAGGTTCGCCACGTATGGTGCCAACCGATTTTAAACCTTTCAATTTACATGCATAGGCTAAAGCGTGAATGTGATTTGAGTACGCACCACCAAAGCTAACAATACCTTCTTTAGCGTTCGATTTTGCAGTTAAAAGGTTATATTTTAGTTTTCGCCATTTATTGCCAGAGATAATTGGGTGAATTAAGTCATCGCGTTTGATGGACACTCTGACATCAAATTTGTCAAATAGAGGGTGGTGAAGTTCAACTAAAGGTGATGGAGATGTCATAAACTATTCATTTTATTATTGCTTCAGTACTAAAATACTTGCGCATTTGAAGGAATCAAGGATAATGAATTTTAAGGCAAAATAATATAAATTGATAATAACACTGATTAATGTCTATCGTAAAAAAGATATCTAGTCTATTCAATAAAGACGAGTCTCAAAGCACTATCGGAGTGACGTTGTGTAATGAATCTTTGTCGGCTTGTTCTATTGATGACAAAAATAACGCCAATTGTCAGCGTTTGCCTATTCTTGATAGCCAGTTTTCACAAGCGCTTACTTCCCTCAATAGCGAATTTAACTACAACGGTGCTTGCCATCTAGTATTGTCTGGTAAACATAGTCATATCGTTCAAGTTGACGCCCCTAATGTACCAGAAGAGGAATTAGTTGAAGCGCTTAAGTGGCAGGTTAAAGATCTCGTCACTATTGAGCCTGAAGACATGGCGTTAGATTATTATGATGGCCCTGAACTAGCTGGCGGCGCAAAAAAGCTAAACGTTGTTGTTGCTGATAAAAATTTGCTAGCACCCATCATTAATACATTGGTTAATGAAAGCTTTAAGCCTGAGAGCATCATCATTGAAGAATTTGCTTTTGCTAATTTAGTGGAGCAGTCGGATGATGCCGTATTGCTGTTATGCCAACAGCCTAACGAAGAAATGCTGATGCTGATTGTCAAAAATGGGCAACTATTCTTCCAGCGTCGCCTCAGAGGTATGGCTGAAATAGGCAACCGTAGTGAAGATCAACTAATGATGGGAACCATTGATTCATTAAGTCTAGAAATTCAACGTTCATCAGACTATTTTGAAAGACAATTAAAGCAGGCACCTATTAGGCGAATAGAAGTGTTGGTTCCTATTGAAAAAGAAGCTTTTTTAGCTAGGAAATTGGCTGAAAATAGTAATGTACCTGTTAATCTATTTGCATTACCTGAGCAATTTAATGCCGACCGTGACTTTGCTGCGTGTTTAGGGGCTGCGTTGTCGACTCATGTAGAGGGTGTATCATGAATAAACACTCCATAAATTTATTAAGTGATGATCTTCTACCAAAAGCTGATTTTTTAACCTTAAGTCGAGTTGTTGGGCTGTGGTTAGTAGTCTTAGTTGGGAGCATTATGGCTACTGTTATAACGAGCAATAGCCTCACGAAAGAGCAAAGTAAATATACTCAACTCGTTGAAGAAAAAGACGCATCCGATGCATTGCTAACAAACTTAGAACAACAAATCTCATCAAATCGCGCTGATGGTGTGCTACTAGATGAATTAGAACAACTTAAAACGTTAGTGAAGATGAAATCGACAGTTGCGAAAAAACTGTCTGATGAAGTGTCTGATGATGCATTTGGGTATTCTAGTACGATGTCAGCGTTGGCTGATCTTCATCACAGAGACATCAGTTTAAATCGAGTGGCAATTATAGATAACGAAATAACGTTTATTGGTCACGCAAAAGACGCTGACTCAGTACCACAATGGTTATCTGGCCTTGAAAAGTCTGATTTGTTAAAGGGGATGAAGTTTAGTCAGTTTTCTTTGTCTGAATCTGAAAATAAATTAACACAGTTTATTGTTAGTTCTTCTGATAAAAAGATAGATAAAGGAGGCAACAGTGAATAGTCAATGGCAAGCATATAGCGATAAATTTCAAGCGTTAACCTCAAGAGAGCAATATCTAATTTTAGCAACCGGGCTATTTATTGTTTTATTTGTAAGCTTCACGTGGTTCATCGAGCCTAATTTAATTGAAAGTAAAAAACTAGATCGAGAAGTCACTCAATTATCACAAAATATAAGAAGCAATGAAGGCACTATTCGTGTACTCCAAGAGGCATTAAATACTGACCCTAATACAAAAACCAATCAAGAGATTATTCAGTATAAAGAACAGCTGGAAAGAGTTGATGAAGCCTTGGTTGCGCTGACCTCCGAGTTAATTAGTCCAAGTCAAATGCGCAATGCCTTAGTTGAGTTGCTCTCATTAAAACCCGGTGTACGTTTAGTTTCATTCGATATTGAGCCCGCTAAGCCATTAATTGTGCAAGCTGAACAGACTCAAGAGCAGCAAGAAAAAGCTGAAGGTGCTGAACAAGTTGAACAACAACAGAAAGCTAGCAACGAAGAATCAGTGATGTTGTATCGTCATGCTATGGAAATAAAGTTATCTGGCAGCTATTTTCAGTTAAGAGACTATTTAGTTGAACTAGAAAATTTGCAATGGCGTTTCTTCTGGCATGGATTTGATTACCAATTAGAGTCTTATCCAAAAGCAGAGATGACGATAAAAGTATATAGTTTAAGTACAAATAAGGATTTTATTGGTGTTTAGAGTCTTCTTAATCTTTATATTGTTAAGCTGTTGCAACAATGCGTTAGCAACAGATCCAACACGACCTTTAGTTGGTAATGCTAATAAAGCGCAGGCAACAAAAAAGAAGGGACTACATTTGCAGTCTATTATCGCTAGAGAAGAACATTCATTGGCGGTAATTAGCGGAAAAACGTTAACTATTGGTGATAGCATAGGCGGTTATACTCTCGTCGCTATTGATGATAAAGATGTCACGCTTAAATCGTTAGAAAAGACAGTAACATTGTCTTTATTTAAGCGTGTTGTATCGAAAAATAATTGAAAAGAACAAAAATATGAAGCTGCTTAATAAGTACTTTTTTATAACTTCAAGTTTGGTGTTTACATTAGGGTGTCAATCAGTTCCTGAAGCGCCTACTGAAATTAACAATGAACTTGATAAGGCGATTCTTGAGGCTGACAGCCGTAAAAATCCAAAGGCATTGACTGCTATTCCGAGTGATATTCATCAAGAACTAGTGAATCAAGGGCTTGATAAAGCAAAGCAAGGCCTGTTATCTGAAAAACGCTTAGAAATTGCTGCTAATCAAGTAGCTGCATCTGACTTCTTTGCAGCTTTAGTAGAAGAAAGTGATTACAGTGTCGCCATTCATCCGGATGTTGAAGGACAAATTAGTTTGAACCTCAAAGATGTGACCATTCATGAGGCGTTGAACGTGATTTCAGAGTTATACGGTTATGATGTGAAAACTGTCGGTCGAGTGATTCAAGTATTCCCCGCAGGCATGCGTACTGAAACGATTCCACTAAATTATCTATTTGTTAAGCGCTTTGGTACGTCTAGCACAAGTATTAATTCTGGTGGAGTTTCCGAAAACGATCCTAATAGTGGCAATGGCAATAACAATCGAAGAGGTAATAACTCTCGCAGTAACAATAATCAAAACAATAACCAAAACAATCAAAACGGACAAAATGCGAGTAGCGGGACTAATATTTATACCGAAAACGAGTCTGATTTTTGGAAGGAATTAAAAGAAACATTATCTTCGTTGGTTGGCACTGAAGCGGGCCGTTCTGTTATTGTTTCTCCTCAAGCTGGACTAGTGACGGTCAGAGCGTTACCTAAAGAAATTAAGGCGGTAAAAGACTTTATCAATGATACGCAGAGTCACCTGCGTAGACAGGTGATCATTGAAGCAAAAATTATGGAAGTTACGCTTAATGACGATTACCAGCAAGGCGTAAAGTGGGACCAGGTATTAGGTCATATTGGTAGTACAGACTTATCGTTTTCAACATCAGGTAGTATTGCTGGTAATGTAATATCTTCAGCAATCGGTGGCACAACTGCGCTAAGTTTTACCAATGCTGACTTTTCAGGTGTTATAGAATTACTTTCGACACAGGGTAATGTGCAAGTATTATCTAGTCCACGTATTACAGCGACTAACAACCAGAAGGCAGTAATCAAAGTTGGTGAAGACGAGTACTTTGTTACAGAAATTTCATCGACAACAACAACAGGTACTTCAACAACCACAACGCCAGAAATTGGCTTAACACCTTTCTTCTCAGGTATAGCACTTGATGTTACCCCTCAAATTGATGCTTCTGGCGAAGTGATCTTGCATGTTCACCCTTCGGTGACTATCACGGGTGAGCAAGTGAAAACTATTCGCTTGAACGATGAAGATTTTGTCCTACCGCTTGCACAAAGTAGTGTACGTGAGTCAGACACTATAATTAGAGCTAAATCTGGCGAGATCGTGGTTATTGGCGGTTTGATTGAAACAAGAAAAACCGATGTAGAATCCAAAACACCGCTATTAGGTGATATTCCAATCATGGGTGAGTTATTCAAGAGCAAATCTGAAACCACTCAGAAAAAAGAACTTATTATCATGTTAAAACCAGTGGTGATTGGACAGGATACTTGGAAAAATCAATTACAGGATGCTCGAAACTTACTTAAACAGTGGTTTCCTGAAGAAGAGCAAGATTGATAAAGCATAGCGAGCTGACATGTATTTGTATCATTTTGGGTTACAGGAACTTCCATTTACGCTGACCCCAAATACGAGTTTCTATCTAGGATTAGAGCCTCATGATGAGGCTTTAGCTGTCCTACTTACAGCACTTAAAACAGGCGAAGGTTTTATTAAAGTGACTGGTGAGGTAGGGACTGGAAAAACGTTGATATGTCGGAAATTGCTCAATGAGATACCAGAACATTTTGTCACTGCGTATATCCCCAATCCCTATTTAAAACCTGATGAATTAAGAAGAGCTGTTGCAGTTGAATTGGGTGTAAAGCAAGCTCAGCGCATGTCTGTTCAATTATTAACTCAACGCATTCAGCAACGACTGCTAGAGCTTCATAGCAATGGACACTCTGTTGTATTGATTTTGGATGAAGCTCAGGCATTGCCAGCAGAGAGCTTAGAAGCGCTAAGGCTGTTTACTAATCTAGAGACTGAGACCCGTAAACTATTACAAGTGGTACTTTTTGCTCAACCAGAATTGGATGAACGATTAGCGCAATCCGATTTTAGGCAACTTAGACAAAGAGTGACGTTTTCTTACCAATTAAGAGCAATGACCTCGTTGGAAGTCGAAAACTATATTGCCCATCGTATGCAGGTGGCTGGGTATAAAGGGGCAAGTGTATTTTCAAAGTCGATGTGCAATAAAATTTCTAAAGTTACTAAAGGTGTACCGAGACTGGTCAATATCCTATGCCATAAAGTGCTTATGTTAAGTTATGGCCAAGGGGGGCATCAAGTCACGCGCGCCCATTTGAATGCTGCCATTGCTGATACAGAAGGACTTCGAGGCGTATCTACCTTAACAACAAGAGCGATGATTGGTTCGCTAATTAGTATTACAGCGTTAGCTGTTGCGGTATTTGGTTATTATTTTACTGGGAGTTTATGACTTGAGCGTTATCAATCAAATGCTGAAAGATCTAGATCAGCGCCAAGAAGGAACTCGAGATCAGGTTTCAGCCAATCTGGCTAACCCGCAATCGCAAACAGCTTCAAAACGATATTTCGGCATTGCGATTGTTATCATTGTTCTACTCAATGTTGCTGCTTGGTTTGTCTGGCAAATGTACCAAGAAAACCAGTCGTTGAAGAAACAAAAGAATTCGCTTTTGTCTGAATCTAAGCAGGAAGTTGCTCAAAATGCACCTTCAAATACTTCTACAACACCTAAACAGCTCATAGAAAAGGTTGAAGAAGCTACGTCACTGCCTGTTACACCCAGCACTTTCAAAAGTGAAACAGTTGAGTTGGCTAATGCCACTGCTGACAAAAAGGTTGACGCGCCTCTAGATACAGTAGAGCAAAAGCCTGTTGCTAAAAAGACGATTAGTGCGCTTGAAGAAAAGGTTGTTGAGAATAATGAAACGAAAGTGTCCTCTAGTGATGATAATGTTACCAAACGACCAATTGATGATGATATTGTTAAACCAACTATCTCCATCAAACGTCGCCAACTGAGTGCAGAGGAGCTCGCACAAAAGAACTATAAACAAGCTCAACAAGCATTGAATGCGGGTGATGTTAAAAGTGCTGAAAAGTGGTTTGAAGAAGTACTGCTGCTAACTCCTGATCACGCTCAAGCAAGAAAAGAACTAGCAGCTTTGTGGTTTGGTAAACAAGATTTTAGCGCTGCTCATAATTTGTTATCACAGGGTTTATCTAGAGAGCATAACAATAGTGACTTTAGGTTGATGAAGGCGAGGATCTTTATAAAACAAGGGCGACTAGAACAGGCAATGTTGACACTAGCCGCCATGAAAGATTTCGCAGATGTAGAGTATCAATCACTACTGGCAAGCACGGCTCAACAAATAGAGGCTTATGAACAAGCTATTTATGCATATCAACAGCTCACTCTATTAGAAGCGAATAATGGCAAATGGTGGCTTGGTTTAGCGATAGGTTTAGACAAGAAAAGTCAATTTAAGCAGGCAGTTGACGCGTATACTAGAGCTGTTGGTGGACACTCACTTTCTATCAACGCTACCGAATTTGCACAATCACGTATCCGTGCTTTAGGAGAATAAAATGGCAGCACCTAAATTAAAAATGCGGTTGGGCGACTTGTTGGTACATGAGAGTATCATTACCGACGAGCAATTGATGCAAGCCTTAAATAGCCAAAAATCTACAGGACGGAAACTTGGTGATACGCTGATAGAATTAGGTTATCTAGGAGAACGTCAATTACTGGAGTTCTTAGCTCAGCAGTTAGGTGTACCTTTTTTAGATATTAGCCAAACTAGAATTCCTACTGAAGTTGCTGTGCTGCTGCCAGAAGTTCACGCACGCAGATTAAGAGCTATTATCATCGAAGATAGAGGTGATGAAGTGCTCATAGGGATGAGTGACCCTGCTGATTTGAGTGGCTTAGACTCTTTGGAGCAAATGTTAGCTCCTCGCAAAATTCAATTAGCCGTAGTCATGGAGTCACAACTCTTTGAAGCATTTGACGGATTGTATCGAAGAACTGCCGACATTGAATCGTTTGCTAGCCAGCTGGAAGAAGAATACACAGAGTCTTCTGAGTTTGATATTGGCTCTACATTTATCGACGATGGTGGTGATGCGACAGTAGGTAAACTATTGCAGTCTGTATTTGAAGATGCCGTGCAAATGAGGGCATCTGATGTTCACATTGAGCCGGATGAGAAAGAGCTCAGAATAAGACAGCGTATAGACGGTGTGCTTCAAGAAAATGTCCTAAAAGAAAACAAAATTGCAGCCGCAATGGTGTTAAGGCTGAAACTAATGGCTGGTTTGGATATCTCAGAAAAGCGTTTACCTCAAGATGGCCGTTTCAATCTCCAAGTAAAAGGTCACAGTATTGATGTGCGTATGTCGACGATGCCAGTTCAGCATGGTGAATCCGTGGTTATGCGTTTACTTGATCAGTCAGCAGGTTTACTGTCTTTAGATGAAACTGGTATGCCAGAAGATTTGGTTGCTAGAGTGCGCCATCAAATTACACGTCCTCACGGCATGGTACTAGTAACTGGACCAACAGGTAGTGGTAAAACAACCACGTTATATGGCGCATTGAGTGAGTTAAACCAATCAACCAAGAAGATTATTACTGTTGAAGACCCGGTGGAGTATCGATTGCCTCGAATAAACCAAGTACAAATCAACAGTAAAATAGGCTTGTCTTTTTCTAGTGTATTAAGAACTTCTCTTCGACAAGATCCTGATATCATCATGGTGGGTGAGATGCGTGATAGTGAAACAGTGGAGATTGGTTTACGAGGTGCACTTACTGGTCACTTAGTTTTATCTACACTTCATACCAATGACGCTATAACAAGTGCACTAAGATTAATGGATATGGGAGCCGCAGGTTTCCTTGTTGGTAGCTCACTGCGTGCAGTAATCGCACAGCGATTAGTTAGAAGAGTTTGTGATTCTTGCAGTGCACCATATCAACCTGATAATCAAGAGTTGCTTTGGTTAAGTAATTTAGCTGGTGAAAAAGCTAAGTCCGCTCAATACCATCGTGGCACAGGCTGTCAGTCTTGTCAGTATACAGGTTATAAAGGACGAATCGGTGTATTTGAATTATTGGAAATGAATGAAGCGATGATGGCTGCGTTGAAACGGGAAGACTCTGAATCATTTACAGAACTCGCTAAGAACAATCCATCATTTAAACCATTGGCACTAGCAGCGTTCGATTATGCACTACAGGGCGTTACTAGCGTTGATGAAGTGCTACGCTTAGTAGAGACAGTAGAAGTACAAGGTTAAGTCAAATGGCTGCATTTAGTTACGTGGGAAGAGACCGCACAGGTAAACAAGTAAAAGGCAAGATGGAAGCTGGTAATCCGGCGGCTGTTGCCGAAAATTTATCTCGTATGCAAATTACTCCTACTGCCATAAAGTCAGCCGAAAGTATTGATGAAGGTGAGGGCAGCGTAGGTGATATCGATTTAAGGGAATTGTTTGATTTAGAGCTTGTTTCTTTAGACGAGTTAATCGTTTTTTGTCGACAAATGTATGCCTTGGTTAAATCTGGCGTGCCTATATTACGTGCTATTAACGGTATGGCTGACTCTAGTAGTTCAAAATATCTAAAACACGCATTGACCGAAATTGGAGCGCAGTTAGAAGGCGGTTACACACTTTCTAGTGCCATGAATCAACACCCAAAGATATTTGCACCACTATTTGTTTCTCTTATCCATGTAGGTGAAAATACCGGGCAATTAGAGAATGCCTTTGCAAAACTTGCAAGCTATTTAGAGCGAGAGCTAGATACTCGTAAGCGAATTAAAACAGCAATGAGGTATCCGTCTTTTGTTGTCGCAGCAGTGGTGATTGCTATTGTTATTTTAAATATTTTTGTTATCCCAACTTTCGCTAACATGTTTAGTAAACTGGGTGCTGATTTACCTTGGGCAACTAAAGCTCTGATCGCAAGCTCTAACTTTTTTGTCACTTATTGGCCACATATGCTCGCTGGTAGCCTTATAGTCATTATTGGGATTAGGAAGTACGTAAATACAGATAAAGGTAGGTACGCTTGGGACAAAAAGAAAACTAAGCTGCCGATTGTAGGCTCAGTTATTGAGCGTTCGATATTAGCACGATTTTCACATAGCTTTGCTATTGTATTAAAAGCCGGTGTACCTATGACTACAGGATTAAGTCTTGTCGCCGATGCAGTAGATAATACTTTTATGCGTGACAAAATATTAGCGATGCGAGCGGCGATAGAAAGTGGTGAAAGTTTATTGAGATCTTCTATCGCAAGTACTTTGTTTACCCCTCTAGTATTGCAAATGGTGGCTGTAGGTGAAGAAACAGGTCGAGTGGATGAACTGCTAGAAGAAGTTGGTGATTATTATGAACGAGAAGTTGACTATGATCTTGGGACATTAACAGCTCGTATTGAACCAATATTAATTGCAATAGTTGCTGCAATGGTGCTGATCTTGGCATTAGGTATATTTACGCCTATGTGGGATATGATGTCAGCTTTCCAAGGAAAGTAGTATGACCACTAGGTCTAGTTTTGCTAAGCGAGAAAAATCATTGGCTGAGCAGGTGATTATTGTTTTAATGGTTGCAGCTTTAATGGCTAGCTTTGTTTATTACTTTTTTAAAGAAGAAGCCGAGATAACGCAAGTTGGCTTTAGTAGCTTGGCGAGTAGATTTGCCTCTCAAGTTACAGCAATCAAGGCTCAGTGGTATATGGATAAACAACCCAACATGGTTTATGTGAAAACGGCTAACTTAGATGATGAGCCCTTGTTGATTAAAGTGAATAAAAATGGGTGGGTTCAACCCGTTGAGAACGACAATGCTTGCAAAGCAATATGGCAATGGGTGATGCAAACGCCTTTATTCTTTATGAAGCAACCCATCTCCGTATATTCGGTGACAGATAATATTAATAGTAGTGTGAGTCATTGTCGATATAGCTTGCCTTCAGGGGAGTTTTTTGAATATTGGCCAAAGACTGGTAAAGTCAGTCAAGTAAAACGTGATATTTGAACAAATAAACTATACTGTTACTAATTGAAGCAACGTGATATAAATCAGTGACATTGGCGTTAAATGATTGTTAGAATTGAAGTAGTACATTAATTTGAGGTTGTTATGAGAAAACAAGCTGGTTTTACCTTAATTGAGCTAGTGATTGTGGTTGTTATTTTGGGTTTCTTAGCGGTGACCGCTATTCCTAAGTTTATTGACCTTACAGATCAAGCAAAACAAGCAAATATCGAAGGCATGGCCGGTGGTTTTGCTACTGGTGTTTCATTAGTGAGAGCGCAATGGGAAGCGGAAGCTAGGCCGCAAGATGCGACAAATCGCAATGTTGTTACTTATGATGGACAACAAATGCTATTAACAACTGAAGACGTGGCTAACAATGTTCGTCCAGGGTATGTTGTAGCAGCTGTAGCTGGTGAAAATGATGGTGCTGGTTTAGGTGCTGGATTCGACTCTGGTAACTGTATTGAAATATGGAATAGTATTTTACAACAACCACCGCAATTAACAGACACTATTACCACGTTAAATAACGACAGTTCAATGGATTACTTTGTTAGTCAAACAGGTACAGATGATGCTGCGGTGTGTATCTATTACTTAAAAGAAACACTAAATAAAGACAATAACGGTAATTTCTTAGATCCAGGTACTAACACAGCAGTGGGTAACAATTTTGCTTATTCACCGTCAAATAGCTCTGTAGCTGTAACGATTAATCAATAAATAGAATTTTAGGTAAAGGGTAGTAATATGAAAAAGCTAAATAAAAGCAAAGGTTTTACACTAATTGAATTGGTAGTGGTAATTGTTATCTTAGGTATTCTAGCTGCAACAGCGGCACCTAAGTTTATTGATTTAACGAGTGACGCTAAAGCCGCAACGATGGAAGGTTTAGAAGGTAGCATTGAAAGTGCTGTGTCTATGATTCACGCTAAAGCGTTAATTGAAGGTGCAGCAGCAGGTAATAATACTGTTGAAGTAGACGGTTTTCATTATAACTTGGTTAACGGTTACCCTGCGGCTGATGGTTTAGGTACAAAAGATGGTTCATCTGCTGCAAATGCTGCTGGCATTATAGAGTTAATTGATGATGCTGATGACTTTAATGAAACGTCAGCGTCACCTGCTATCTTCCAATACCACAGTGCAACAGGTACAGACTGCCGAATTGTTTATACGAGCTCAGCAGGTGCGAATCAGCGACCTGATGTTGCCGCTAGTTTGGCTGATTGTTAATCGGTGATATAAGTTAAGGGAGGGCAATGCCCTCCCTTGTTGTTTATGGAGTAGTTAATGACAAAAGCAGTACATAACGGTTTTACATTAATTGAGCTAGTTGTTGTAATTGTTATCCTAGGAATACTATCTGCGACTGCATTGCCTCGCTTTATTAATATTAAGCCAGAGGCAAAAACTGCAGCTTTAGAAGCAGTTAAAGCGTCAATGGAAGGTGCTTCTGCATTGGTTTACGGAAAATCACTTATAGCAGGCAATCAAAATGCAAACCCTAATACTACACCTACTATCACCTTAAGTGATGGTACGGTTGTACAAACTCAATTTGGATACCCTATTAGAGCAAAGTCACTTTGGGTTGACCTCATTGATTTAAGTGATGACTATACTTCTATCGATACATCGAATGATGGTACCTTTATCGTCTATTTTGCTAATGACAATATACCAAGCAACGCGTCGTCACCATGTATCGCCTACTATATACCACCATCACAACAAGGCCGAAAACCAAGAATAGTTGTCAATGAGTGTACGGAATAAATGTAATTGTGAATAGAGTATGAAAGAGTTGCATAAGTACAAGAATGGGTTCACAACAATTGAATTAGTTGTTGTACTTATTATCGTCTCTATTTTAGCCGCTACGGCCTTACCTCGCTTCTTCAGTGCTAATAGCTATGAAGAATATAGTTATCAAAATGAATTAGTCAGCACACTTCGTGCAGTACAACTTCGCGCGATGCAACAAACAGCCAATAGCGTCTGTCATAGTGTATATATAAATACCACTCAAGATATTGTGGGCTTATTAGCTACAGACACCGGCAATGCTGATAATTGTCATACTTCAACTTTTCATTCTGATATCACGCAGATAGCCATTGATGCTTCACACTCGGTAAACGTAAGCAGTTCTGAGGCCGATAACAAGTTCTCTTTTGATAGTCTAGGAAGACCGCAAGGGTGCAGTATTCCTTGCCAAGTGATGATTACTGGGCAAGAAACCTTAACTGTACAAATTGAGTCTGAAGGTTATATTCATGCGTTGTAAAATGCACCCTCAAAAGGGATTCACCTTAATCGAGGCAATAATCGGCATTGTTGTGCTATCTATTGCTTTTTCTATCATGGTAAACCTTATTTATCCAAGGGTTGAAGAAAGTGCTGATCAATTACATCAAGTGAGAGCAGCCGAGTTGGCGCAATCACTACTTAATGAAATCCAAGGTAGAGCTTTTGACGAAAACTCAGATAAAGTTGGCAGCGTCATTAGGTGTGGTGAAACGGGCGCTCCTACATGTACTACAGTCGTTGGAAGTGAAGAAGGCTCCAGTCGAGAGCTTTTTGATGACGTAGATGATTACCATAACTTAGCATTAGAAGATTCTGAAGGGGAAGATTTATCTGGTGTATACCAAGGGTTTTCTCTGCAAGTTTCGGTCATTAATGATAGTAATTACGATGGTGTCCAAGACACCCTGAACTATAATACAGCCAAATTGATCACAGTAAGTGTTACCACACCGCAAGGTTTTACATTGGATTTTTCCGCCTACAAGGTGAATTTTTGATGATTGGTAGTAACGAAAAAGGTTTTACACTCGTAGAGCTAGTCACTGTCATCATTGTGCTTGGGGTATTGGCCGCCGGTGTGAGTAGTTTTCTCAAATTTGGTAGTCAGATCTTTGTTGAGGCCAATAGCAGAGATCAACTTATATCAAGCGCAAGGTTTGCAGTTGAGAGATTAAACCGAGAAATTCGCAGTGCGGTGCCTAATTCTATAAGGACCCAAAACTCAGCAGACGAGTCTATTAAATGTATTGAGTTTATGCCGTTTGTTGCTAGTGCAAGTTATTTAGATATTCCTGTAGCACCAGAGCCTAATAGCAATCAAATTTCGGTCGTTGCTTTTGATGATAGTGATTTTGGCACAGATTTAAGTGCGGTTGTGTATGCAACATCGCCAAACGATGTTTATTCAGGTGCTTCTAACCACATTGTTGAGCTTGCTAATACAGCGATCAATAAGGCAGGTAATGTTTGGGGGATTACTTTGTCGTCGAGCACAAGATTTGCATCAGACTCTCCAACAAGTCGAGTATATTTTATCGAGCAAGCAACTAGCTTTTGCATTGATGCTAGTGGTGAGATGCGTCGCTTTAGTGGCTATACAACAGATGCTTCAGGTATTCCAACACCCTATGCAAACGGTGTATTAATGGCGGAAAATATTCTCTTTCAGGATGAAAATAGCGATGACATAGACTTTTTTACCGTATCGCAAGCTACGTTACAGCGTAATGGCCAAGTCATTGTTTTCTTGCAATTTGGCAGTAACGAAGAGCGGATTTCATTTAATAACGAAGTGCAGGTGCCAAATGTCCCATAACACCACATTTCCGAACATCAGTTCGTCTATGACAACCAATAAAGGAAGCGCTTTAGTGATAGCTGTTTTTGTTATTGTTGTTATGAGTCTTTTGGGATTATCTCTGATCAGAATGTTACAAACGAGTGGTAACGCAGTAGCATATGAGGTGTTAGGAACAAGAGCATATCAAAGTGCTCAAGTAGGCCTCCAATTTGCGTTAAGTCAAAGATTTCCTTTAGCCCCTTCTTCGGTAACTCATTGTGACGGGACAACGGTTACGCCAGTTAGTCCAGACTCCTCTAGTAACATTACTGCGCCTAACTTTTCCACGGTTCCTGGTTTGTTAAATTGCCGAGTAATGACATTAACTTGTTCCGACATTCGAGTGAACAATACTATTTATTACACGATTGAAAGCACCGGAGAGTGTTCTAGTGCCGACGTTGTAACAACTAGAACATTACAAGTTACAGCAAAAACTATTAACTAGCACTGTTTGTTTTTTTTACACTTTGGGTCATTCTCTACTTGATTGTTTTTTAGTCATTGCATAACTTATTGCATATACAAGAAAAATTTTTCAGTGGTACATTTTATGCATTAATGTAAGTGGTAATGCAGTCTGATTTAATATGAGGTTATATGATCAAGTTTACTCAATGGCTATTTGCAACTATTTTATTCATTCAAAGTGGTGTTGCTTCTGCAACATTAATCACTACTGATTTAGCAGATGACACTTATATTACTGTTAATGGCATAGACTGGACGTGGGCTTCCTCTGTTAATTCAGAAATATTTGGCAGTAATCAACTAATGGCTCCTAGCTTTCATGGCTGGCGCTTTGCTACTGAGGAAGAAATAACATTTCTTAAAACGTCCCTTACGTTAGCTGATTTTACTCGTGATGACGGTACTTATATTCATTCAACTGATTATTGGAATACTCAAATGTTTGATATAAATACGCTTAACTTCATCGATGATGCGGTTAGTAGTCAGTGGGTACCGGAAGGTGCATTTAATAGTTATTTTGAAACCTTTTATGTGCGTGCCGCTCAAACAACACCTGTACCTGAGCCTACTAGTATCGCTATTTTTGGGCTTGGTTTAATTGCTTTAGTCTGTCGTAAAAAATTTAAATAAACCCTTTTCGTTTCATGAAAACTTGGCCTTACTGGATGTGAGGCCTTTCTTTATCCACTTGTTAATTATTTGATTGACTAGCAATTACACTCCATTATATTGATAATACAAAGATATTATTTAAAAGGTATGGAGTATAGACATGAGTAGGTTGTTAGCTTTATTTCTTCTGGTCATCTCTTCCTATTCAGCAGTTGCCGTAGACTGTGAAGATATCTTTTCCAATTCCAAATCTTTTAACGTTAATGGCGGCTACTCTATAAACTCTGATAATGAGTGTAACGGTGGTAGTTGTACACCGGTTCCAGGGTTTACGCCCGTGACACCCTTTCCAACTATTCCTTTTGGTGGAGCGTTCAACAGCACTACTATCACCGATGGTCCTAGTTATTATACAAGCTGGGGGTTGCCTAAAGAAAGCGAAGTAGAATTTAGTGGTTTAGGTACGGCCGTACTCTATTTTAGCGGTAGTGTTGCTATTCCTAAAGAAACTGAAATTAACGAAGATGGCGATCCCTCAAAAGTCATGATCATTGTAAACGGTAGCTTGAGTATTGGTAAAGAATCAGAAATAAATGCATTCATCTATGTCACAGGCTCTTTAACAATCGCAAAAGAAGTTGAGTTTGAAGGTGCTCTAGCAGCTAATGGTAGCCTTTCTGTGGCGAAGGAAGGTGAATTTGAGTTTGATAGCAATGAGTTAAACGACTTAGATAGCCATGGTTTTTGTAATTCAGGTGGCTCATCCATAGATCATTTTCAGATTGTACATGACGGTAATGGGCTTACTTGTGAAGCGGAGAGCATTACTATAAGAGCCTGTACCAATGCATTTGATGGAACTTGTACGCTAAGCACAGATGCGGTTAATCTGAATCTAACTGCTACTTCCGTTGCAACAGGGCTTCCTGTTGTTAATAGCCCGGTATCGTTTACGGGTTCGATAACGACACAACTGGCGTATACCAACCCTGAAACAGTTTCACTTTCCATCACTAATTCAGATATTAGTGCTAGTAATGGTTATGTCTGTAATAGTGGTAATGCAAGCGATTGTAATCTAACGTTTGCTGATGCTGGTTTTAGATTCTTGTACAACGGTAGTACGACAATTAGTAATCAAACATCAGGTGTTAATTTCCCTCAAACATTGGCCATACAGGCGGTAGAAAATACAAACGGTGTTTGTACAGGTATATTCTCCGGCAATGTTGATATAAATTTGTCACAAGAGAATGTTTCTCCTACTGGTACTGGAGGATTGAGTTTTCAGGCTGCAGGCAGCAATATAGCTAAATACCCAAGCTTCACTAACAATGTGACACTTAATTTTTCAAGTAATAGTACCGCTACTTTAAGCTCTCCAACGTATTTGGATGCTGGCCAAATTAGGCTTCGAGCGAGTTACAGCGATGCAGGAGTATCTCTTGAAGGTGCTTCTAATGCTTTCTGGGTTAAACCAGATAAATTAGTGCTTGAAGCAAAATCTGGTACAACAGTGCTCAATGGTACTACAAGGTTAGCTAGCGTTTCACACAAAGCTGGGCAGCCATTTGATTTTGTCGTTACCGCAGTAAATAGTTTGGGAAATACAACTGAAAATTATTCCCCTGGCAATCTTCAGATGACACATACACGAACACTGCCAGCTGATCCTGGCGCTGTGAATGGTGACTTTACTTATGCATCTGGCGCGAGTATTTCATCAGGTTCAACAAGCTCTGTTTCCCTAACTCCTTTTAGTGGAGGAATTTCCTCCTACGGCAGTGCCAATTATAATGAAGTTGGGGTTATTAATATTGATATTGAAGATATCGATTATGGCGGGCAGGGGTTAAATGTTTCTGCTGATGACATTACTGTAGGTCGATTTAAGCCGGATCATTTTGTGCAAACGGTTGAGGGTGTAGGTGTATTTGCGACAGACTGTAGTGCAATCAGTACAGACTTCGCATATACCGGACAGGTTAGCGGGGGCAAGGGTACAATTAGATATGGATTCGCTTTAGCGCCGCAAATCAAGATTACTGCCCAAAACGCTAATGGAGATGTTACTCGCAACTTCCATCAAGATAGCGAAGGTTCGTCAAATGATTTTATGACATTGGTCAGCTCGGATATAGATATTACTTCCCCTACCGCAGATTCAAGTAATTTAGGCCTAGATACTAATCCTCTTGGTATTTCAGCGATAATGGAAGAGGGAACAGTAACTCAGTCTGCAAACCGAGGCGAGATTCTCTACACACTTTCGAGTGATGATAGGTTTCATTATGTACGCAATGCTAATGCCAAAGTTGCACCTATCTCAAGTGACATCAATTTTGTAGTCAATAGCATTGATAGTGATGGTGTAAGTGCTACCACATTAACTGAAATAGATGGAACAGGCCCAGTTTCAATTCGCTATGGTAGGTTATTAGTGGAAAATGGCTTTGGTCCCGAAACAGAGTCGCTAAGAATATCAATGAAAATTCAATACTTTGACGGTACAAACTTTGTATTGAATACAGACGATCGTTGTACAGTAATGCCTAGTTACACTAAGGTCACATCAGGAAATCTTTATGATGCCTTAGCGAGTAATCAATACCGCTTATTGGATACAAATGATGGGCAGCCTATCGTGCCAGCAGACACCTCTATTAGTGGTTCAGGAACAGTAAGCAATGGTATTTTCACTGACTACCAGTTTTCAGCGCCTGGGGTGAATAAAAGAGGTGCGTTACTGATGGAGTATGAAGCACCAGCATGGTTAAAATATGATTGGTCAACTACGGACAATAACCCAAGTGCTACTTTTACTTTTGGCCTATATCGTGGCAACGATCGGATAATTTCATGGCGAGAAATTGGCAATTAGGTGGTTTTTCTCGAAATTGTCAAAAAAATTCAAAAATTATTGCATTTTTTAACGTTTAGCTAGTCACATCTAGACAAAGCTAGGGTATGATTACCGAAAGTAGATACTTACCTTTAGCCGAAATAAAGGTAACGACAATAACAAGAATTTTTGGCAGTAGAACCAAGTTCTATTGACCGCGAAAGGACATACAGATCTTATGCTGAAAAAATTACGTGGTATGTTTTCTAACGATTTATCAATCGATTTAGGAACAGCTAATACGCTTATCTATGTCAAAGATCAGGGCATAGTACTAAATGAACCTTCTGTTGTAGCAATTAGACAAGATAGGGCCGGAGGCTCAAAGAGCGTTGCTGCTGTTGGTACTGCGGCAAAACAAATGCTAGGTCGTACGCCAGGTAACATTGAAGCGATACGTCCAATGAAAGACGGTGTTATTGCTAACTTCTTCGTGACAGAAAAAATGCTTCAGTACTTTATTAAGCAAGTACATAGTAACAATTTCTTACGCCCAAGTCCTCGTGTATTGGTTTGTGTACCTTGTGGCTCAACTCAGGTTGAACGTAGAGCAATTAGAGAGTCTGCCTTAGGCGCTGGCGCTCGTGAAGTATACCTAATTGATGAACCTATGGCGGCAGCTATCGGTGCAGGTATGCCTGTATCAGAGGCAACGGGCTCAATGGTTGTTGATATCGGTGGTGGTACAACTGAAGTTGGTATTATTTCATTAAATGGTGTGGTTTATTCCTCTTCTGTACGTATCGGTGGTGACAAATTTGATGAAGCAATTATCAATTATGTTCGCCGCAACTTTGGTAGCTTAATTGGTGAAGCTACGGCAGAGCGAATTAAGCATGAAATAGGTTCTGCTTACCCGGGTGAAGAACTTATTGAAATAGAAGTTCGTGGTCGTAACTTAGCTGAAGGTGTACCACGCAGTTTTACACTAAACAGCAATGAAATTTTAGAAGCATTACAAGAGCCATTAACAGGTATTGTAAGTGCAATCATGGTTGCGTTAGAGCAGTCTCCGCCAGAACTTGCTTCGGATATTTCTGAACGAGGTATGGTCTTAACGGGTGGTGGTGCTTTACTTAAAGACTTAGACAGATTGTTAATGGAAGAAACAGGCATTCCAGTTGTTGTAGCTGATGATCCATTAACTTGTGTAGCTCGAGGCGGTGGTAAAGCCCTTGAGATGATAGATATGCACGGTGGCGATTTATTCGCCTACGAATAAGCACATTAACAAACGGCTAATTTTATTAGCCGTTTGTTTTTATTAAATTTACAACAACGATCTAAATGAACCCAATATTTAAACATGGACCATCACCGCAAAATAGATTGGTCTTTGTCCTAATTTTATCTGCCATTCTTATCTTCTTCGATCATCGAATGGGAAGTTTTGATACGTTTAGAGGTTACTTGCAATCTATTGTTAGTCCTTTGCAGTATATGGCTTCATCACCAAAACGCTTTATGGATTGGGCTAAGGAAAACGTTGTCACTCGTAATCAATTGATTGAAGAGAATCGTCAATTCAAACTGCAAGCACTAAATTATCAAGAGCAGATAATGCAGCTTGAGATCTTGCAACAAGAAAACGAACGATTAAGAGCTTTATTAGCGTCTCCTGTGCGCTCTCCGGGTAAAAAAATGGTCGCTGAGATTCTTTCTGTTGATAGCGATCCATATTCACATCAAGTGGTGATTAATAAGGGTGCCAATGACGGCGTTTATGAAGGACAGCCGGTCATTGATGATAAGGGCGTTATTGGTCAAATTCTTCATGTAGGTACGATTTCTAGCCGAGTGTTATTAATTACAGATGTGACGAACGCGGTGCCTGTTAGAGTAAGTCGAAATGGCATAAGGTTAATTGCCAGTGGCACAGGCAGTATTTCTAAACTGACACATAATCACGTGCCTCATAGCACAGATGTTCAACCCGGGGATATGTTGGTAACGTCTGGTTTAGGTGGAAAGTTTCCTGAAGGTTACCCTGTCGCCTCAGTCAATGTTGTCAATAACGACAAGACTAGAGCGTTTGCATATGTAGATAGTACGCCCGTGGCGTTGATTGATAGGCTTAGATATGTATTACTTTTGTGGCCAGCTGAGCAACAAACAAAAAGTGCCAATGAAGATGGAGGCACTCAATAACCATGTTAGCTCATAATGGCATTATCGTTATATTAACTTTGTTGTTTGCTTTAATGGCAAGCATTATGCCGTTGCCTATATCGGTTGACCCATTTAGGCCGGACTGGGTGTTAGTTGTCGTGTTATATTGGTGTATTGCATTGCCTACCAAAGTAAACGTTGTGACCGCTTGGTTGCTTGGCATCATATTAGATGTATTACTGGGCTCGACATTAGGCGTGCATGCAGCAGCAATGTCGTTGGCAGTTTATATAGCCGCCGGTAATTACCAGAAAATTAGAAACTTTTCTTTATGGCAACAGGCAATGATTATCGGTGTCTTGTCGGCGCTCTATCATTTATTAGTATTTTGGTTTCAACGATTCTTAAATGATGTCGTATTTCTGCCAAGCTACTTGTATCCCGTATTTACAACAATTCTTTTGTGGCCTTGGGCATTTCTATTATTAAGAAAGATTCGAAGACATTTTAAGATAAAATAGCAAAGGTGACAGCATGCAATTAGTTCTCGCTTCCCAGTCTCCACGTAGACGAAGCTTTATGGAGCAGCTTGGGTTTTCTTTTACCAGTGCTGCCGCTGATATTGATGAGAGTGTTCATGCTAATGAATTAGCTGATGATTATGTATTGCGCGTGGCCAAAGCAAAAGCTAAAGAGATTGCTATACAGTATGACTCTACTACAATTGTATTAGGATCAGATACTTGTGTTGCTATTGATAACCACATTCTAGGTAAACCTGTGGATTATCAAGATTATCGTCGTCATATGGCGTTGCTTTCAGGAAATATACATCAAGTATTGACTGCTGTTGTTGTTGTGCAAGGTGAACAGTGTGAACAGATTTTAGTCACAACTGATGTTGAATTTAAGACGTTATCTGAACAAGAGATAGAATATTACTGGCGAACAGGTGAGCCGCAGGATAAAGCTGGTTCATATGGCATTCAAGGGTTCGCAGGGCAATTTGTTAAAGCAATTAATGGTAGTTATACCAGTGTCGTCGGTTTACCATTAGTTGAAACGAATGAGTTATTGCAAAAGTTTGGTGTAAAGCCAGGCTTCGAGAGTTAAGTAGGTATTATGAGTGGTGAATTATTAATTAACGTAACGCCTAGCGAAACTCGCGTAGCTGTTATTGAAAATGGTGTTTTACAAGAAGTTCACGTTGAGCGAGAAGCGCGACGAGGGCTGGTTGGCAATATATATTTAGGTAAAGTAATTCGTGTATTGCCTGGAATGCAGGCTGCTTTTGTTGATATCAACTTAGATAAGGCGGCGTTTTTGCATGCATCAGATATCAATTCTCGTTTGATATTGAATAGCGAAAATGATGATCCTGAACACGTGCCTGATATTCGAAGCTTAGTCCACGAAGGGCAGCATATCGTTGTTCAGGTAGTAAAAGACCCTTTAGGTACTAAAGGCGCTCGATTGACCACTGATATCACCGTAGCGGCTCGATATTTAGTCTTGATGCCTAATGCAAGTCACGCAGGCATCTCACAGCGAATAGAAGAGGTTTCTGAGAGGCAGCGATTGAAAGATATCGTTGCTCCTTATTGTGACGACGACCATGGTTTTATTGTTAGAACAGCGGCAGAAGGCGCTGGCGAAGAAGAGCTGCGACATGATGCTGAATTCTTGCGCCGAGTCTGGTCAAAAGTACAAGAGCGAAAGCAACGAAAGCAAATAAAGATGCCGCTATATCAAGATTTATCGTTAGCTTTTAGAGTATTACGTGACTTCGTTGGTGGTGAGCTAGAACGTATTCGTGTGGATTCCAAATTGACTTTTGATCAATTAGGCGAATTTACTCAAGAGTTTGTTCCTGAGTTAAGCCCGGTTTTAGAATACTACCCAGGTGAACGTCCGATTTTTGATTTATTTGATGTTGAAAGAGAAATCCAACGAGCCCTTCATCGAAAAATTGAACTTAAATCAGGTGGTTATCTAATTATTGACCAGACTGAAGCAATGACGACAATTGACATCAATACTGGTGCATTTGTTGGTCACCGCAATCTCGAAGAGACAATATTTAATACCAATATTGAGGCAACACAAGCCATTGCTCGACAACTGCGACTTAGAAACCTTGGTGGTATTATCATTGTCGATTTTATTGATATGGTGAGTGAAGACCATCAGCGTAGGGTTTTACATAGCCTTGAAATGGCGATGTCAAAGGACAAAGTTAAATTTAGCATTAATGGCTTCTCAGCACTTGGACTCGTTGAAATGACTAGAAAAAGAACGCGGGAGAGTCTAGAACATATTCTATGTGCTGAATGTCCTGTGTGCTCTGGTCGTGGCAATCTTAAAACAGTTGAAACCGTGTGTTTTGAGATTCTGCGTGAAATTGTACGAGTTAACCGAGCTTATGATGCAGACAAATTTATTGTCTATGCATCACCGGCGGTCAGTGAGTCGCTTATCAATGATGAGTATCATAATCTGGCTGAATTGGAAGTATTCGTTGGTAAACAAATTAAGATACAAACAGAATCCATGTATAATCAGGAACAGTTTGACGTAGTAATGATGTAAAGGTTGGTTCAGGGTATATTCAGGTTGGACGTGAGAGTATATCCTGGGTTACTGAAGTATTAGGCTTATATGAGTATATCAAAGGTATCTAACAAGTGGTTGAATCGCCTCTATAAGAGTGTGGCGATACTGCTTGTCTTTTTAGCCGTTTTGATAAGCTCGCTACGGCTTTATCTTCCATATGCACACAATCATCGCCAAGACCTACAAAATTACATCAATGAGACTTATGACAGTAATTTTATCATTGGCTCTCTCAATATGGTTTGGCAAGGCTCAGGCCCAAGCTTAGTAGCTGAAAATGTCAGCCTGCTGCAAACTGATGCTGCTGAAGTGTTTATCGAAAATATCGACTTTCATATCGATTTTTGGCGCTCCTTAATCGATCGAAAGGTGGTCACCAAAGATCTCACTTTAGAAGGGGTAAAAGTTTACCTCGATCGTGAAATGCTAACGTCACCAGATATTTCTCAGCAAGATTCATCGCTAATTAACAACGTAACTGAGCTTTTCTTAAATCATATTAGCCAATTTTCGCTACAAAATAGTCAAGTCATCATACTCAACGACGATAAGCAACGAACATTTTTATTTGAAGAGTTAAGTTGGCTAAACCAACAAGACAAGCATTATGCACAAGGTAATGTCATAGTTGATGGTTTGATAAGTAACACTGTAAAGATGCAGCTTTCTATTGAGGGTGAATCTATTCAAGAGCTCAGTGGCCAATTGTATATTAAAGGTAGTCAACTCGATATCACGCCATGGTTAGACCGAGTGTTGGCTATTTCTCCTGATAATGTAAATTCCTCTGTTAATTTTGACGCTTGGCTGACGTTGAATAAAGGGCAAGCGCAATCGGCAATTTGGCAATTTGGTGAAAGCCAAATCGCATGGGACGTTGATACTCAAAAACAAGAACTGGTTATTTCTGAAGGGGCAGTGGCGTTAAACTTCTTACCAGAACGTAAACAAGTTACTTTTGCTTCTAATGACTTAAAGATCCAACAAAGTGATGTTGTTTGGCCGGATCTTTCATTTCGTGGCTTTGCTAGACCAGAGGCATTTGGCATTAATTTGTCAGCACTCGATATTAGTGCAGGCATGAATTTATTGCCGTTGATTCCTCTATCATCAGAACAACGCCAATTGTTTGAATCATTGGCTATAAAAGGACAGCTTTCGGATATTCATTTTTCACAGCATGGTAATAGTTACCGTGCCGCTTCGACCCTCTCAAACTTCAATAGTAAGCAAGTTGGTGGTATTCCAGGTGTGAAAAACGCAAATGCGAATCTAGTGGTACGTGATGGCTCCTTCGCGGTTGATTTTGATGCAAATGAAGGCGAACTAGATTTTGGCAGTCTGTTTAATCGTCCTATTCCTTATCAGAGTATCGCGAGCAAAATTACCGGCGTAATATCAGATGATGATTGGTATGTAAATGTAGAAAAGTTAGCGCTAACTTCTTCTGAATTGCAGCTAGATGGAAGCTTGCAACTTAGCCAATACGTAGAACAACCACTGAACATGGCATTACTTGCTAGCATTAGCAACGGTGATGTTCAGTACGCCAATCATTATTACCCTGAAGAGTTAATGGGAGAAGACCTTGTCAGCTACCTTAATAACGCTTTAGTCAAAGGGCAGCTTCCACAGGCAAATGTTGTTATCAATGGTCCAATAGATAAATTTCCTTTTGCTAACAATGAAGGCGTGTTTGTTGTAGATGCTGAATTAACGGACGGCATTTTTAGGTTTGATGAACAGTGGCCGGGCATTACTGCATTTGATGCAAACTTAAATTTCACTAATGACAGTATGCTTATTACAGCGCGAAGTGGCGTTCTATCTGGCTTAGATGTTGAAGGTGTAACTGCCGCGATTGATTCATTGTCAGAGGGGCAAGTACTCAATGTAGAAGCGTTATTTGACCAAGAAGCACCTGCAAGTATTACAGGGTTAATGAATGCAAGCCCGTTAGCTGATTCGGTAGGAGCAACCTTAGAAGAGCTGAATATCCAAGGCGAAGTTGAAGGCACCTTTAAACTGAATTTACCACTTAATAGCGTAGACGATGTTGTTGCAAAAGGTGATATTAAACTTAATAACAATCAAATATTGTTGAGTGCTCCCCAAATGCACTTTAAACAAGTTAACGGCAACGTTTCTTTTGAAAACGATTTGGTGAGTACTAAAGATTTACGAGTTAGATGGCGTGGTTTACCTATCGATGTTGATGTCGACGGTAAAGCTACCGAGGAGTCTTACCAAACGACAATTGGCTTAAATGCAAAGTGGTCAAAAGAAGATTGGCAACCCCAAGTGCAAGAGAGCTTATTACCTTATTTTGATGACTCCTTAAGTTGGCAAGGCAAGCTGTCCCTGAATAATGGTAGCGACGGCTCTTTTAATTATTTGCTAGATATTGACAGTAATTTGATAGGCACAACCTTAAACTTACCGTCACCATTCAATAAAACCGCCGACAAGGAACGTAACCTAACTGTCAGTGTTAAAGGTGATGTCGAAAACTCAGTTATTAGTGCTGTTGTTGGTAGTGAACTTAATTTTTATGGTGAACTTACGCATAACACAGCAAGTTTTACCAATGCTCATTTAGTTTTGGGGCACGAGCATATGTTCATTCCCAATGCTGGATTTTTTATAACGGCAAAACTATCTCAAGCGGATGTTTTCCAGTGGCATGACTTTGTTTCCGATGTATTAGTTGCAGTAGATAGTGCTCCATCAAATGACAATACTGAGCCATTGTTAGATATACCTAAAAAGATAACAGGTAAAGTCGATAAGGTTGATGTTGGCGCTATTTCCCTTAACGATACAAGTTTTGATTTAGCTCATCAGTCTCGCATTTGGCAATTAGAATTGAATGCCAAAGAAACGCGAGCTGATGTGACATTTTATCCAGATTGGCATGGCCAAGGGATTGATATCAAAGCGGACTACATTAAATTACCTGAACAAGTAGACGAAGAATCTGAGCCAGATGTAGTAACACTTGCCATGATTGAAGAGCAGTTGGCAGCAAATAAAGCATTTGATCAACAGTTGTTCGAAAATCTTCCTCCTATCACTTTATCCTGTAAGCAATGCCAAGTGGGTAAGTTGAACTTCGGGGAAGTCGATGCACAACTAACTAGAAGTGCAAGCAATGAAATTCAGTTAAGCAGGTTTTTGGCACGAAAAGGTAAAAGTGAAATAAACCTGACTGGTAATTGGCATTTTGATGATGAGCGCAGTTACTCATCGTTGGCTGGCAAAATAGGTATTGATAAAGTTGAACGAGAACTTGAAAATTTAGGCATGGCTTCCATTATCAAGGATAGCGGTATTGCCATAGTTTTAGATGTTAATTGGTTGGGTGGACCACATCAATTCTCCGTAGCAGCCCTTAATGGAGAATTGTCTTCTCACTTAAATGACGGATATCTCGCTGATGTGCCGGACGATGCTCGCATTTTTTCAGTGTTAAGCCTACAGTCACTTGTTCGAAAACTAACGCTCGACTTTAGAGATATCTTCAGTGATGGCATGTTCTATACCGAGATTAAAGGCGATATGTCGATAAAAGATGGTGTGTTGTATACACAAAACACCAAAATGAAGGGTGCTGCGGGCGACTTAGTTATTGAAGGTAACACGGTGCTCACTGATCGAGTGTTAGATTACCGTATGAAATACAAGCCTAATTTGACATCTAGTTTGCCGGTTTTGGCTTGGATCGCGACTTTAAACCCCGTCACTTTCTTAGCCGGTGTGGCCATTGATGAGGTATTTACTTCAAAAGTTGTTTCTGAGTTTGAATTTGAACTGACTGGTAACGTAGACGATCCAAGTTTACGTGTTGTTAATAAGAAAACACAGGATGTTAGTGTTGGACGGTCAACTCCCCCTCAGTTTGTTGATAGCGGGAAAAAAGTAGAAGAAGCTAAACATCAAAAGGATGATGTAAAAGAAGGAATAAAAGATGGCTAGATTAAGTGCTATTCAAATGAAATCTGTGCCAAACGTTGAAGAAAACTTAATTGCGATAGAGGCCCAGTTAGCTGACTTGCCACGTTCAGATGAACATTTAGTTTTACTACCTGAGTGCTGTTTGTACTTTGGCGGTAAAGATAAAGAACAATTATTATTATCCCAAGATAATACGACGAGTGAATTGATGTATAGCTCACTTGCAGACTTAGCTCAAAAATATCAGGTAGATTTGATAGCTGGTAGTATACCTGTTGCTTCAAAAGATACTGCGAGTAATAGATTTACAAACACGAGTATCGCATACAGTAAAAACGGCAAAGAGCTAGCGCGATACAGTAAAATCCATTTATTTGATGTTGAAGTAAATGACGGCGAAAAAAACTATTCTGAATCTAGATATACAGAGCCTGGTAGTGAAGTTGTCAATGTTGATTTAGGGTATGCTAATGTTGGCCTGAGTGTCTGCTATGATATTAGGTTTCCTGAATTATATCGTCGACTTAGAACATTGGGAGCAGACATTATCACTGTGCCTGCTGCCTTTACCAAGGTTACGGGACAAGCGCATTGGCAAACCTTGTTACAAGCAAGAGCGATTGAAAACCAAGTGTTTATTGTTGCTGCTGGGCAGCAAGGTACACATGCCAATGGTAGAGAAACATTCGGTCACTCCATGATAATCGATCCATGGGGTGATATTATGACTTACTTATCAACCGATGAAGGGGCTGTTACGACGGAGTTTTCCCTCGAAAAGCTAAAGCAAATTCGCCAAGCGATGCCGGTTGAACGACATAACCAATTTGAATCAAAGTTGAAATAATATGAATAAAGTTGAGCGTGAGCTCTTAGCTGATAGCCATTTAGATCCTGAATCGTTACAGCAAGCATTAAAGACAATTTATCAACGAAATGTTGATTATGCCGATCTTTATTTTCAAGCCAGTTCACATGAATCTTGGGTTTTAGAAGATGGCATTGTAAAAGAAGGTTCATACAATATCGAAAGAGGTGTTGGCGTACGTGCCATTTCGGGAGAGAAAACCGGCTTTTCATATTCTGATGATATTAATCCACATGCGTTACAACAAGCGGCGCAAGCAGCCGGAGCGATTGCAGGAGCAGGGTCTTCAGGTGCAGTTAAAGTATTCACAACACCAGAGTTTAATCCAACCTATCAAGCTGTCGACCCATTGGGTTGCTTAAGCCAACAGCAAAAAATTGATTTGCTTCATGAAGTCGAAGCGCACGCACGTTCCGTTGATAAAAGAGTTAGCCAGGTCATCGTTAATCTATCTGGTGTTTATGAGAAAGTACTGGTCGCTGCTAGTGACGGTACATATGCTACTGATATTAGGCCACTGGTCAGACTAAACTGTTCAGTACTTGTTGAACATGATGGCAAAAGAGAGCGAGGCACTGCTGGTGGCGGTGCACGAACGGACTATAGTTATTTCTTTGAAGCTGATAACGGCAAAGCGAGATATCTAGCTTACGCTGAAGAAGCTGTAAGACAAGCGTTGGTTAATTTGGTTGCAATTGATTCTCCAGCTGGGATGCTTCCAGTGGTACTAGGCGCTGGTTGGCCTGGTGTGTTGCTGCATGAAGCGGTAGGGCATGGTTTAGAAGGTGACTTTAACCGTAAGGGATCTTCTGCTTTTTCAGGCAAAGTAGGGCAACAGGTAGCGTCAGAACATTGCACTATTGTTGATGATGGCACAATCGCAAATCGCAGAGGCTCTTTAAGTATCGACGATGAAGGTACACCAGCTCAATACAACGTATTGATTGAGAAAGGTGTGCTAAAAGGTTATATGCAAGATAAGCACAACGCTAAGTTGATGGGCGTTGCACCTACAGGGAACGGCAGACGTGAGTCGTACGCGCACTTACCTATGCCGCGCATGACTAATACGTATATGTTAGCAGGCGAACATAAGCCGGAAGATATTATCAAGTCGGTTAAGAAAGGGATTTATGCTCCGCACTTTGCTGGCGGCCAAGTTGACATTACCTCTGGTAAGTTTGTTTTCACAAGCTCAGAAGCTTATCTTATCGAAAATGGCGAAATCACTTCACCTATCAAAGGCGCTACATTAATTGGTAGTGGACCTGAAGCGATGCAAAAAGTAAGTATGGTTGGTAATGATCTGGAACTAGATGCCGGCGTGGGCGTTTGTGGCAAGGATGGTCAAAGTGTACCTGTTGGTGTTGGTCAACCTACGTTGAAGATTGATGAAATGACCGTTGGTGGTACACAGTAACACTTAAGCCGTAATACTTTCTGCACGAATTGTTACAAAAGGCCAGCTCAGCTGGTCTTTTTGTTATCATAGTGTTATTGAATATATAAGTGTGATGTTATACTATCACGCTTGTTATATTTCTTTAACTGAGTAGATTGATGAACCTAATACACAAAATAATCAGTGTATTATTGATAAGTATGATTTTATGGGCTGGTCAGGCTCATGCTGATCATGCGTCAATTTCTGCATCTACTTGGGAAACTCAAGACTGTAAGTTATGCCAAAATAACTTAGATTCACCTGCTGTTTCGTCTGTTATTGCTCTTGACCTATATTTGGCTCAAGAAATTGAAACAAGCAGTTACTTATCGATTGATATATCTCTTTCTAAATATCTTTGGGCTATTCATAGAGCCCCTCCAATCTGCTAATTCCTCTTAGTATTCGACTGAAATGGATGTTAGCGCACTCAATAGTGAGGTTTGTGCTCGTCTATATATTCAGGTTTTTCTTTGTTTATTAAATTTAGACTAGGCTCTACCAGCCTAGGTATTGGTATATTTATGAAAGTTAGTGTTTTATCGGCAGTTATTGCCTCTTCTTTATGTGCGTTTTCAGTGGCGGCTCAGCAATTGTCAGGTGTAGTTGTTGACACTCAAGGTAACCTTATTAAAAACGCAAAAATTTCTATCAACAAGGGACAGCAGGTAGCTGTTACAGATGAAAACGGTCGTTTTGTTATCCAAGATATCGGTGACCGCGCTGTAGAGCTTCATGTGAGAGCTCGTAATTTCCAACATGCTAATAAGCAACTAGCTAACCCTTTAGCAAGTGATAATATCTCTATTACACTAGAAGCTAGCGCCCTTGAAACTATCGATGTGTACGCTACACCACTACATGCTTCTAATATTGAGTCGGCTCAGCCTATTAACGTAATTACTAGTGAAGAGCTTAAGAACAAGCACACTAGCACATTAGGTGAAACACTTAAAAACGAAGTGGGTGTTCATTCTAGTTATTATGGTCCAATCGCGAGTAGCCCTATTATTCGTGGTTTAGACGGCCCTCGTGTACTTGTTGTTCAAAATGGTTTAGACGTAAGTGATGCTTCTCGTGTTGGCCCTGATCATGTTGTTACGTCTGAAACAGCAAGTTCACAGCAAGTAGAGGTATTGAGAGGCCCTGCAACGTTATTCTATGGTAGCGGCGCAATTGGTGGTGTTGTCAATGTGGTAGATAACCGTGTTCCTCAGTCGATCGAAAACAAACTAGATTACTCACTTAGTCATAATGATGCAGCAGATGAAGATGAAGCGTCATTTGCACTAAACACAGGTAAAGATAACTTAGCTTTTTACTTGGACGGTTTTTGGCGTGAATCAAATGATGTAGATATTCCAGGATTCGCTGATATTCATGACGAAGAAGGTCATCATGATGAGCACGAAGAAGAGCATCACGATGAGCATGAAGGTGAAGAACATCACGACGAACATGAAGAAGAACCAGTATTTGGTAAAATCGAAAACTCGTCAAGCAAGTCTCATGGTTACACTATTGGCTCTAGCTATTTACTAGACAATGGTTTTGTAGGTGTTTCTTATGGCCGTTTAGAGAAAACATACGGCATCCCAGGGCACTCTCATGGTCATGAAGAGCATGAAGGTGAAGAGCACGAAAGCGAAGAACATGAAGAACATAGTGAAGAATCTGTATTGGGCGATTTAAAACAAGATCGTTTCCAAGTGCTTTCAGATTTGTACTTCAATGATCAATTCGTTAATCGTGTAGCGAGTAAACTAGCGTTCACTGACTACTCGCATGTAGAAATCGAAAATGGCGAAGTTGGTACTGAGTTTGCCAACGAAATGTTGGAAACACGTTTTGATTTCTACCATCAAGAATACAATGGCTGGAAAGGTGCTTGGACACTTCATTACAAAGATAATGATTTTTCAGCAGTTGGTGCAGAAGCATTCACTCCTCCTTCTACTACATCTAGTCTTGCGTTTGCATGGTTAGAGGAAAAACACTTTGATGATGTTTTAGTTCAATTAGGTGTTCGTGTTGAGCATATTGAAATTGAAACTGAAATTGAGATGCATGAAGAACATGAAGATGAACATCATGACGAGCACGATGGGGAAGAGCACCATGATGACCACGAAGAGCATCACATTACAGAGAAGCAGTCATTCACGCCTGTTAGTGTTTCTGCTGGTTTAGTGTGGGACTACCAGCCTGGTTATAATCTAGGCTTCTCAGCGGCTTTATCACAACGAGCTCCATCAGCTGCTGAAATCTACTCAAATGGTCCTCATATAGGTACTAATACTTATGAAGTAGGTGTTAACTATACCATTGAACCACATGGTGACCACCATGACATCGAATACACTCCTGGTGTTGCTGATATTGAAACGTCTTACAACTTAGATGTTACATGGCGTAAGTTTGGTGGTGACTTTGGCTTTGTGGTAAGTGCTTTCTACAACCAAGTTGATGATTACTACTTCGCTCAAAATACTGGTATCTTTATGGAAAGTGGTCATGACCATCATGAAGAAGAACACCATGAAGAAGAGCATCACGAAGATGAACACCATGAAGAAGAGCATCACGAAGATGAACATCATGAAGAGGAAGCAGGATTACCTGTTTACCAATTCGTTCAGGAAGACGTTGTTTTATATGGCCTTGAAGCTGAAGCTGTTTATAAGTGGCGTGATGACTTCAAAACAAGTGTATTTGCGGACATGACAAAAGCTAAAATTGATGGTGGCGATGATTTACCTAGAATACCACCGGCAAGATTAGGTGTTGAATTTGATTATCAACACGATATGTATAGTGCGCAATTATCAGCGGTTCGTTACTTTGATCAAAAAGACATTTCTAAATACGAAACTGTAACAGATGGCTACACAATGGTAGATCTTAACTTCAACTACTACCTAAACAGTTTCGGTGATGAAACGGTACTTTTCTTAAAGGCTGTAAACCTTCTTGATGAAGACGCTCGTGTACATCAATCGTTCTTGAAAGATGTTGCACCATTACCGGGTCGAGCATTCAAACTAGGTATTAGAGGAACTTTCTAATACCTACGTAAGCAATATGCCAAAAAAAAGCACTTCATTTGAAGTGCTTTTTTATTTACTTAATTTTTATACCATTAGATATTAATTCAATTTTTTCCTGCTTTAAAAGATGACCGACCGTCGCCTTAAATGTTTTTTTACTTACGCCTAATGCGTCCTTTATTTCTTCTGGTGAGCTCTTATCATGCAAATTACATTGGCCGCCTTGCTCAGCAATATATTGCAGCAATGCTTCTTTAAAATCGACTACCTTGCCACGACCTGAGCGAGTCAAGGTAAGATCAATTCGACCGTCTTCTCTAAGGTGCTTGATATAACCTTTCATCTTTTGACCAATACGAATCTTCTTAAAGATTTCGTTGTTATAAAGCAGTCCCCAATTTAGATGGTTTATAATTGCTTTAAAACCCAAATCAGTTTTAGCGGCTACTAGTAAATCTACTTCCTGGCCTTCTTTATATTCGGCTGGCCAAACGTCAATGAATTTATCTATTTTTGAAGAGGCGGCTAATCGACCCGTAAGGTTATCCTCATATACACGCACAACATAGTGTTTGCCCACTTCCATCGGCTTGTGTTGTTCTTTCTTAGGCACCAATAAGTCTTTATCTAATCCCCAATCAACAAATGCTCCAAGTCGGTTAGTGTCTTGTACTCTAAGCGAAGCAAATTGATTAACTTGTACCTTAGGCTCTATTAACGTCGCTAGCACTCTTTCCATAGAATCTTGGTAAACAAAAACGTCAATGTTTTCACCTTCGTTTAGATCGCTTGGTACTTCTTTTAAAGGTAATAGAATTTCACCTAGTTCTGCACCATCCAGAAAAGCACCCGTAGGTGTGACCGCAAGAGTAGTTAATGTGTTGTATGTACCAATAGTTGCCATGATGTACTTCTGTAATTGTTAGACACTATTATTGTAACTTAAATAGTAGGGTAATAGCATTAAATTGACTGCTCTTTTGCTCTAATATAGTCAGCATGGCGAAGGTGCAGCAGATCGGCTATACGTTTAATTATATGTTCTTCTATTCTTGCTACGTTGCCATCTACTCTTGCCAATTGCCAAAGTAGCGTGACAATTTGTGTTTTCTCTTCATCTAGATAATGTTTATTGAGTACTGAGGTAAATTGATAAAAATCAGTGGCGTGCTCACTAAGAGTAATGCCTTCTGATATTAGTGATCTTGCTTCTTCAGCAGGGATAGAAAACCTTTGGGCGACTATAGTTTCAAGTAATGCTTGTTCTTTTTCATCTAAGTTACCGTCTGCTCGCATCACCTCACAAAGTAGCACTGTGCATGCAGTTTCTAGCGATATCTTCTCTTCATCATTAATTTCGGGGGTATTTAGCGTTGTTAAAAATTTACTTATTTTTGCCAGCATCTCAGTACCTATTTACGACTAGTCTCACTCTCATTTTGAAAACAATGATGGTGTTGAGCAAGTTTTAATCGCTACAAATTGTTTCTAAATACCGTCTTTTTGCCTCGAGATTGCTATTTTATAGGCATGATTATACAATCTAACCAATAAATGACAGCGCTGTCTATATTGCAAAGGTTAAAGGTTGATGAGCAATTCAAACGAAGTACAAAAGAAGAATAAAAAAAGACTCATGTCGATAGACGCTTTGCGCGGTTTTGATATGTTTTGGATTATTGGGGCCGAAGGTGTTTTTGCAGCATTGTTTGTAATAACGGGGTGGTCAGTTTTTGCTACGTTTGCAGAGCAAATGAAGCATACTCAATGGCACGGTTTTACTGCGTACGACCTGATTTTTCCTCTTTTCATTTTTTTATCGGGTGTGAGCTTAGGTATCGCTGCAAAGCCTCTAAAATCACTACCTAAAGATAAAGCACAGCAAACATTACGTAATGGCGTTAAGAGGCTTCTATTACTCCTGTTGTTTGGCATCTTATATAATCATGGGTGGGGAACAGGGGTTCCCGTGAATCCTGACGATATTCGTTACGTTAGTGTGCTGGGGCGAATAGGTATTTCGTGGTTTGGTGCTGCTTTACTTGTTTGGTATGTGAGTGAAAGAACACAATGGATTACCGCTATTGGTATTTTAGTTGGATACTGGCTGTTACTCGAGTTTGTAACTTTGGGTGGTTTTGGGGGCGGTGATTATTCTGCAGAAGGAGCCTTAAATGCCTGGTTTGACAAGCACTTTTTGCCTGGCATTAGCTACCAAAACTTAACCATTGATCCAGAGGGCATTCTTTCTAATATTCCATCTGTTGTTAACGCCTTAATTGGTGTTTTTGTTGGTCGCATGATGATGAAGTACAAAGAGCAACAGCAAGTGGTAACCCGCAATTTATTTGTTATCGGCGCTGGCCTATTAATCTTAGGTTATGTATTTGATTACATAATGCCTATCAATAAGACACTCTGGACTAGCTCATTTGTATTAGTCACGACAGGCTACAGTACTTTATTACTAGCTGTTTTCTACTGGCTAATTGATGTTGTCGGTTTTAAACGCTGGGCAGTGTTTTTTGCGGTCATCGGTACAAATTCAATTATTGTTTATCTTGGGTCAAGCTTGATTGACTGGAAGTACATCTCTCATTCGGTTGCAGGAGGCGCTATCAAGGCATTGCCAAATGGTTGGAATGAACTACTTTTAATAACAGTCATGGTGTTGTTGCAGTGGTTAGTTTTACATTGGTTATATCGTCGAAAAATTTTTGTAAAAGTTTAAAAGTTGGTGAAATTCGCCAATCCTAAATAAAAAGGGAGTTCATGAAGAACTCCCTTTTTATTTCTCAAACTTATCTGGTCACCCAGTTTTCTATTGTTTTTATTGATGTTTTTAGGTTTTTCTAATGTTTTTACGTTGAATTTAACATGTCGGCGCGATCTTTGTAACAAGCACTTACATCTTTGACAAAACTGGTGTACCAATTTTTTATATCATATTACTGATTGAAAAATGAATCGCCAGATTGGGGCTAGTGAGGGAATAGCGGTGACTCGAAAAAAACAAATATTAATACCAGTAGGCATTTTAGCTTTGGCTGTTGTTGCAACAGGCGTAATTATGAGCATGAAAAAGCCACCTGAAGAGAAAGAGAAAGTTGATACTACGCCGATTGTTGCTGTAGAAGAAATTTCTGTTCAACCAATGACATTACATGTTGATTCATATGGTGTTGTTAAACCTAAATATGAAACTGAGTTGGTGGCACAAGTTAGTGGGCAAATTCTTGAGTTGTCTGATACGTTTGTACGTGGTGGCTTTGTGAAAGAAGGACAGTTGCTTGCACGTATCGACCCAAATGATTATGAAGCTGCATTGATTGATGCAGAAGCTAACTTAGCTTCCGCTAAAGCTTCTCTTGAGCAAGAACGTGCGCAAGGTAAAGTTGCTGAAGAAGAATGGAAGCGTATTACTGATGCGTCACCTACTGAACTAAGTTTACGTAAACCACAACTAGCGCAAGAGCTAGCTAGAGTGAAAGCCGCTGAAGCATCAGTGCTTAGAGCCAAGCGTAACTTGGAACGCACAGAGATTAGAGCACCATACGATGCGATGGTTGAAAACCGTAACATCGGCTTAGGTTCATTTGTTGCTATGGGCTCTAACGTAGGTAAGTTGTTAGGTACTGATATCGCTGAAGTAAGATTACCGGTTGCTGACAATCAGCTACAATTCCTAGTTTCACAAGGCAAACAAGCGAAAGTGAACTTAGTGGGGACTTTTGCTGGCAACAAGACTACTTGGGAAGCTAACATTTCTCGTAGTGAAGGTGTTGTTGATAACAAAAGCCGCATGAGCTATTTGGTAGCTGAAGTAAGAGACCCATATTACTTAAATACACCTAACGATGCTTCAACACCTCTACGTTTCGGTGCATATGTTAATGCAGAGATCATTGGTCAGCAATTGGCTGGTGCAACTTCAATACCTCGTTACTTAATTTCAGAAGGCCGTGTTGCTACGCTAAATGGCGATTTGAAATTAGAGTTCGTGAACGTTGAAATAGCACGATCTGAAGGTAAAAATGTTATTGTTACCGGCGGTCTGAAGTCTGGCGACCAAATCATTACTTCTGCTCTTGATTATCCTGTTGATGGTATGCAACTAGCATTGCCAAAAGCGGACTCTGAGCTAGAAACAGAAGAGGACTCTGAAACACAAATTGCTAGTGTTAAGGAGTAAATGATGGAAGATACTAATAAAGGTCTAATTGCTTGGTTTGCACGCAACAGCGTTGCTGCAAACCTATTAATGATATTTATTCTAATTGGTGGTTTGTTAACGGCACAAACCATCAACAAACAAATGTTCCCTCAGGTAAAAATCAATTGGATTGAATTTGGTGCGCCTTACCCTGGTGCCGCTCCACAGGAAGTGGAAGAAGGTATTACTATCAAGATTGAAGAAGCGTTAGAGACTGTACAAGGTTTGGATCGTGTTATCACTTATTCAAACCGAAACATGTCATCAGGCTACTTCCGTGTCGATGAAGGTTATGATCCACAGGTTGTACTTGAAGAAGTGAAATCAGCGATTGATGCCATTCCTACTTTCCCTGATGGTATGGAGCGCCCTAAAGTTGAGCGTATCAAATACCGTCAAGAAGTGATGTACATCAGCCTATATGGTGACTTGAGTAATACTGAGCTAAAAGAGTTAGGTCGTAATATTCACGATGAAATTCAACAATTGCCAAATATTAATATTTCAGAATTCTATGGTGGCTTAGGTTACGAAATTTCAGTAGAAGTGAGTAAAGATAAACTTCGTGAGTATGGTCTTAGCTTTGCCGATGTTGCTCGCTCTGTAAGAAGTTATTCTCGCAATATGTCTGCAGGTCAAATTCGAGCTGAAAATGGTTACATTAATCTTAGGGTTGAAAACCAAGCTTATCGTGGCCACGAATTTGAGAGTATTCCTGTGATTACCTTAGGTGATGGTACTAAAATCTTATTAGGCGACATCGCTAATATTAACGATGGCTTCCAAGAAGGTATTCAATACTCAAAGTTTAACGGCAAAAACTCTGTTACTTTATTTGTTGGCGCGGCTGATAATCAAAGCATTACAGGTGTTGCAAAAACAGTTAATAAATTTGTTGCTGAAAAACAAAAAGAACTACCGAGTGGTGTTCAATTAGAAACTTGGGTAGACATGACGTACTACTTACAAGGTCGTCTAGATATGATGATCGACAACATGAAAAGTGGTGCTGTATTAGTATTCTTAATGCTAGCTCTATTCTTGCGTGTTCGATTAGCCTTCTGGGTAATGATGGGTTTACCTGTATGTTTCTTAGGTACACTTTTAGTGATGCCAATGGAATTTGTAAACGTTACTATCAATATCACTAGTTTATTCGCCTTCATCCTTGTATTAGGTATTGTTGTAGATGATGCCATCGTAATGGGTGAAAGTGCTCACGCTGAAATTGAAGACAAAGGCCAATCTATTGAGAACGTTATTCGCGGTGTAAAACGTGTAGCGGTTCCTGCAACATTTGGTGTTTTAACAACAATCGCGGCGTTCTTCCCATTTGTATTAGGTGATGGCCCATCATCTGCTTTTGGTAAGTCGATAGGCTTTGTTGTTATCTTCTGTTTATTATTCTCATTAGTGGAATCAAAACTTATTTTGCCTGCTCACTTGGCAAATATGAAAGTTAAGAAGTTCAACCCTAAGAACCCTTTGGACCGTTTGCGCGCTGCGATTGATAATAAGTTAAAAGGTTTTATTGATAACGTTTATAAACCAGCATTAACTAAGTTCCTTGATTATCGTTATGCTGTATTAGTGACCTTTATCGGTATTATCATGATCAGTATCGCAATGATCGCGAGTGGTATTGTACGCTTTGTTGGTCAGCCTAAAATTCCACATGATTTCCCACGTATTTCGATTGAAATGAATGTTGATACTGCGGAGAAAGCAACGCTTGATACTTTATTACGTGTTGAGAACATTCTTTACAGTGTTGATGAAAAAATCAAAGCTGAGCACGGTAACGGTATGATTTCTGACATGGATGTAGCAATGCGTGGTAGAACTCGCGGTAACATTACAGTGAAGTTGGTTGACCCTGAATTACGTGTAATGGATACATTTGAATTAGCGGATATGTGGCGTAAAGCTATACCTACCATGCCTGGTGTTAAGTCATTCTCAATTGACGACAACCTATTTGGTGGTGGCCGTGAAGATGGTGATGTGTCGTTCAGACTAGAGAGTCAAAGTGAAGAACAGCTATTACTTGCAGCCGGTGAACTAAAAGCACGCTTAAACGAGCTTAAAGGTGTTGGTGATGTTAACGATAGCCGTCAAACAAGCGCTAAAGAAGTTCAATTTACGCTGAAACCACTTGCTTACAGTCTTGGTTTAACACTTTCAGATATCGCTTCTCAAGTTGGCTACAGTTTCTATGGATTAGAAGCACAGCGTATCTTACGTGATACTGAAGAAATTCGCGTGATGGTTCGTTACCCTCTAGAAGAACGTAGTTCTATCGGCCATGTAGATGACGTCATGATTCAAGCACCAAATGGTGCGGAGCTACCATTGTCTGAATTAGCAGAAATATCGCTAACACAAGGTGTAACAAGTATTCGTCGTGAAAACGGTAACCGTACTATCAATGTGTGGGCGAGTATCGACGCTGACCAAGTGGAACCATTTAAAGTTGCTAATGATATTCGTGACAACTTTATTCCACAGTTATTGCGTAAGTATCCACAAGTGCAAAGTCATATCTCTGGACGTATTCAAGAAGAAATGGATGGTTTCTGGAAGCAACTACGTGATTTCGCGGTATCTATGATGGTTATCTATGCATTACTTGCTGTGCCGTTACGTTCTTACTCACAACCGTTTATGATCATGACAGCGATTCCATTTGGTATTATCGGTGCGATGATTGGCCATTTGATCTTAGGCATGGATATGAACACCTTGTCGATGTTTGGTTTGATTGCCGCAGCGGGTGTTGTGGTCAACGACTCCCTGGTGATGGTGGATTATGTTAATAATTCCCGTAAGGCAGGTATACCATTAAAAGAAGCCGTGGTATTTGCAGGTACTAAGCGTTTCAGAGCGATATTATTAACGTCTCTGACAACCTTTATCGGTCTTGTACCAATCGTATTCTTTGAAACGAGTATGCAAGCGCAAATTGTAATTCCAATGGCTGTATCACTTTCATTTGGTGTTATGTTTGCAACGGTTGTAACGTTAATCTTAATTCCAAGCTTATACGTTATCTTGGAAGACATTAAACGCGCATTCAAACGCAAGAAGCCAGCGGCCAAAACTAAGCAGCCATTGGCTGATGTTGATAGCCAAACGCTTACTAGCTAGTTCAAGCTAGAAATAAAAAGGCCGCTATATTAGCGGCCTTTTTCATATTCGAATCTAGTTATTTAACACCTAACTCACGTAAACGTTCGTCTAGGTATCCACGCGCTGTATAACGGTCAGATAAAACAACTTCGTCACGAGGATGTAAGAATAATGGCAATGAAATACGAGATTTCTTCGCTTCATCACCAGTTGGGTTAACCACACGATGACTAGTTGAAGGGAAGTATCCGCCAGATGCTTCTTGCAACATATCACCGATGTTAATAATTAAGTTACCGAAGTTCGCAGGTACATCAATCCAGTTGCCGTCTTGCTCTTGAACTTGTAAACCAGGTGCATTTGCAGCAGGTAATATAGTTAATAGATTAATATCTTCATGAGCTGCTGCGCGAACTGCACCTTCTTCTTCTTCACCACTTAGTGGAGGGTAGTGAAGTACACGTAATAACGTGTTTGGCGTGTCTTTAATCATGTTTGATAGTGCTTCAGTGTATTTAGCTGAAACATCAGCAGGGCTGTATTTTTCTACCCAGTCCAAAAGCTCTTTTGCAAGATCAGAAGCCATCTTGTAATAAGTAGTGATTTCTTCTTCTAATGCTGCTGGTATGCGACCCCAAGGGTAAACATGGTAGTACTCTTTGATGTCTTTCTTGGTAAAGCCCTTTGCAACCTCTGAAATATCAGGAGCAAAATAACCGTCTTGCTTCTCAGGGTCAAAAGCAAAATCATGCTTTTCTTCTGTAGCAAAAAACTCGTACCAATTTTTATAGATAGACTCAACTAAGTGTTGTTGAATAGGGTGGTTGGTTAAAACACCAAAACCTGTTTCATGTAAACTCTCAACAAACTGTTGAGCAGCGTTTTCAGCTGTGTAGTCGACAACTTGAACTCGCATTGTTTTCTCCTACGAATTTGATTCATTTTTCATCTGTTGTTAAGTGTACTACAAATTTTCTTAACCAGATAGTCAAGTTTTTATTATTTTAATGAAAAACTAGTGACCTTGATTAATGAAAGTTATACTGAGCTTGCTGTATTTAACAAAAACAAAATGGAAATAATATGAAATTGCTTTCTTCTTTATTCGCTGTATTAGTATTGTCTGCATGTGCTACTCAAGAGCAAGCATGCGAGGATGTTACACTTGTATCTGAGCAAATTCAGCAGTGCCAAGCATTGCAAAGACAAATTGCCAATGCCAAAGGTAAGCCAATTATTCGTACTGAACTAGAACGTCGCTATCAGCAAGATTGTATTGACGTACGTTATTACCGTGATGATCATCAAGAAGCTATTTGTGGTAATAAAAAAGCTATCAAAGAAGCAATCCAAAAGGCTGAAGAAAACGTAAAACAACAGTAGTCGAAAAAAAATACTTATAATGGTATTCTGATTGTTTATTCAGTTAGAAGAACGTTTTTTACTGTCGACGTAGTATATGGCAAATTTAGACGAAATAAGCACTGGCTCTTTATCTGAGCCAGAGCAAGAACTTGCAAAAGAGTCGCTGGCATTGCTTGATAAATACAAGCAATTGCAGGATAGATATACAGCGCTTTTTAAATTGAATCAGCTTTCAAGTGATTGTGCTGATTTGAATAGTTTTTTTGTGCAAGTACATCAAGCCATTGCATCGCTTATGATGGCTAAGAATTTTTATATCGTGATGTACGATCAAACATTCTCAACGTTAGAGTTTGTTTATCACGTTGATGAAAAAGATTCTTGGCCTTCAGGTCAATTTGCCTACGAAGACTTTAAAGGTTCAATGACTTGCTATGTTATCGAATCAGGCAAGCCTCTACTCGCCACACCAGAAAAAATAGAAGAATTATCTGCTCAATGTGCAATCAAGAAGATAGGTAATGTGGGTACCGACTGGCTTGGCGTGCCATTGATCAGCGAAGGATTTGTTATCGGAGTCATGGCTGTTCAAAGTTATACTGAGCAGGAACGTTATCAAGAACAAGATCTTGAGTTACTTACTTATACGGCGCAGCACGTTGTTACTGCTATGTCTCGATTGCAAGACCGCGAGCGTTTGCAGAAGGCGGTAGATGCTCGAACCAAAGAGTTGATGAGCCAAATTCGTGAGCGTGAAAAGTCAGAGTTACTTCAAGAATCCCTATTTAGAATTTCAGAATTAACCAGTGATACGAATATGGATATCACGGAGTTTTATTCGATGGTACACAATATCATTGGGCAACTCATTAATGCTGAAAACTTCTATATTGCTAAATATGAAGAGAATAATAACACTTTGTCCTTTGTCTATTATTCTGATCAAAATGTAGAAAACATGAAGTTTGGCTTTGATCCTAGACCGTTTTCTAATGGTTATACTGAATGGGTAATCAAACGAGGGGAAACTGTTCTGTTAGACCAAAATGGTATGGAAGAGTTGTATCAAGCGGGACATACAAATAAGCCTCAAAAAGACACCAAATCCTGGCTAGGTGTGCCATTACGTCACTCCGGCGGTGTTATTGGGGCGATGGTTATTCAAAGTTATCAGAGCAAGGTAATGTTCTCTGAGCAAGACGCTGAATTACTCAATTTCGTTTCTCAACATATCTCTACAGCCATTAAACGCAGAGAAATTATCGATTTTGAAAGAAAGGCACACGAACTACTTGAATACCAAGTTAAGTTGAGGACGTCTGAATTAGAAGCCGAGATCAAGCAGCGTCGCAAGGTTGAGGAAAAATTAAAGCATGCTGCAACGCATGACAGCCTAACAGGGTTACCTAATCGCACTATTTTCTTAGATCTTCTTAATCACGCTATTGCTTGTAATGAGCGCAAGCCTGATATGAAGTTTGCCATTTTATTCCTAGATTTGGATAGGTTTAAAGTCGTTAATGATAGCCTGGGGCATCATGCAGGCGATATTCTCTTGCAAGAGGTAGCGACTGAACTCAAAAATATCGTTAGAACAAAAGACACTGTTGCCAGATTAGGCGGTGATGAATTTGTTATTTTAATAGAAGATTTAGAAGGGGACAGTGAAGCTTACGAAGTAGCTCAGCGTATCACTGACTACCTCTCTACACCTTTCATGATTGAAAACCAACCTGTGTTTATCGGCACAAGTATAGGTATCTTATTTAATGACAAACGTTATAAAACCGCTGATGTCATGCTTCGTGATGCCGATACTGCAATGTACCATGCTAAAGATAAAGGCAAAGGGCGTTATGAAGTTTTTGATTCGAGCATGCATCAAAAGGTGCAAAATGCGCTAACACTTGAAGCGGATATTCGAGAAGCTATCAAGAAGAAAGAGTTTTTCCCAGAATTTCAACCTATTGTAAATCTCTCTAATGGAAAAATAGTGGGCTTTGAGGCATTGGCACGTTGGAACAGTGCTAAGCGCGGTAGAGTCATGCCTAATGATTTTATTCATCTTGCTGAAGAAACTAATTTAGTGATGGATATCGACTTTCAGGTAATGGAGAAGGCTTGTTTGCAGTTAAAAGCCTGGAAAGAGCAATTTGGGCGTAGTGACTTATATGTGAGTTGTAACTTATTCTGCGACCATTTTTTCAATCAAAATTTGCCGAATGAAATAAGAGAGTTGATAGACAGAGTAGGTATTCAGCCTGAACAACTTCGTGTTGAAATCACTGAAAGGGCTTTGCTTGAGCATGCTGATATTGTGCAAGCTAATATGATCGAGTTGAAGAAGCAAGGTGTAAAAATTTTATTGGACGATTTTGGTACTGGTTATTCTAGTTTGAGTTATTTACATCGCTTTCCTATCGATGTACTCAAAATTGACCGTTCATTTATTAACAATATCCATGAGCATGACAATCATCATGCGATTATCAAAACCATTATTGATTTGGCAACTAATCTTCAAATGGCGACAGTTGGTGAAGGCATTGAGAATGAGACTGATGCTGAGTTATTGCAGCAAATGGATTGTATGTATGGGCAGGGGTATTATTTCTATCGTCCTATGGCACCTGCGCAAGTAGAATCTTGTTTGTATGGGCAGTCGTAATCATAGACCTTAGCTAAAGCTGCAAGAATCTACTAGAGATACTCTAATCCTCGCTTAGTAATCAGCGGGGATTTTTTTTATGGTAAATCACTCAAAAAATAAATGAGCCCTAAATTCAACACCTGTTCCATCGATGCTGAATGAAAATTAACTGAGCTTCTACAATTTATTACACGAGACATGGACGTAGAGTGCTAATGCTGGCACAAGGACGTGCCATCATTAGGGATAATAAATTGTGCTCAGTTAATTTTCATTGTTGTCAGCAGCCCGGCAATAAAACGTTAAAAGAACGCCAAAACTGAAAGTATTTTTTAAGTCTATTGATTTCGGAGTTAACCGAGATGTAGCGTGTTAAGCTTCGACAAGCTCAGCATGAGAGTACTAGGTTATCTAGAGTTTATTTGAGGGTAGAAAAAGAAGGATAAAAAAGGACTCATAAAGAGTCCTTTTCAGTGTTCTATCAATAAGAAGCGATTAAGCTACATTAGATTCCATTGTCATTAATGAAGCATTACCACCAGCAGCTGTTGTATCGATAGTAACTGTCTTCTCAGTTACCATGCGATGGAATAGCTCATGGTCGTTGTGTGCAGTGATTAATGGCAGGATAGCGCCCGAACGTGCTGCAATAGTTTCACCAACGTAGTACTTAAATGGTGTTGTATTATCAACTACCGCACCAGCGAAATTATCGTGTGTTAGTACTGTTGGCAAATCACCAGTAGTTGTCACTGTGAATACACCTTCAGGTAAACCAGCAGCTGATAACAATTGACGCATTGCCTTAGCTTCAGCTTCGAACTCTGGAGCAACAGAAACAGTTACTGTGTTTCCTGATGCTAATGCTGAGATAACAGAAACTAACCAGAAACTAAATGGCGTGTCTGCACATCGTAAACAAACTAAGTTACCACGAGACTCTACATATAAGATGTTAGACTCACCTGTTGGACCAGGTAATGTCTTAGGTGCTTTAAGCTCTTTCTCAATGAATAGTAACTGACTACGTGCGTTAGCAATTGCCGCAGGTAAGTCACTTTCTTGTGCAAGTACTACTTTATTAGAAGCTAACTGTGCTAGTAATTGACGCAAAATAGATAACTTGTCGTTAAGAGGTTTAAATTGCCAGTTTAATTCGTTTTGCTTAGCGCCGTTCAATGTACCTTTGATTGTTGGAGCGTTTGATTTAGCCACTTCAACTGCTTGTTCAAAGTTCGCTTGTTGCTCAGCTGTCATTGCTACATCAACAGCTTCAGCTTTTTGTTTAACAAGACGCGTTAAGTACATTGGACCACCCGCTTTAGGGCCTGTGCCTGATAAGCCACGACCACCAAATGGTTGTACACCTACAACAGCACCAATCATGTTACGGTTAACATATACGTTACCTGCACGTGAACGAGCAGCTAAGTATTGGCTTTTCTCTTCGATACGAGTATGAATACCCATTGTTAAGCCAAAACCTGTACCGTTGATTTGGTCAATTACATTTTCAAGTTGATCTGCTTTATAGCGGATAACGTGAACACATGGACCAAATACTTCTTTCTCAAGCACACTTAAATCGTTGATTTCGTATAATCTTGGTACAAAGAAGTTGTGCTCATCAGCACCGATTGAGCTATCTAATTCAGGTGCTGCACATGCGTAGTGTAATGTTGCACGTGATTTTAAGTAATCAACGTGTTCGTTTAACGCTGCAAGTGCTTTTTTGTCAATCACAGGGCCAACATCAGTGCTTAACATTGATGGGTCACCAATGTGTAACTCTTGCATAGCGCCTTTGATCATGGTGATAACTTTGTCTGCCACTTCTTCTTGTACAAATAGTACACGTAATGCAGAACAACGTTGGCCAGCACTTTGGAAACCTGAAGACACTACGTCGTCAACAACTTGCTCTGGTAGTGCTGTAGAATCAACAACCATACAGTTTTGACCGCCAGTTTCAGCGATAAGCGGTACAGGGTCACCTTTACGCTCAGCAAGTTTTTGTGCAATCCAAGTACCTGTTTCAGTAGAACCAGTAAACATGACCGCTTGAACACGCTCATCAGGTACAACAGTTTGACCAACTTTACTACCACGAGCAATTACTGGTTCAACAACACCTTTAGGAAGGCCAACTTGTTCCATTAATTCAATAGTACGAAGGGCAACTAAGCTCGTTTGTTCAGCTGGCTTAGCTACAACAGTGTTACCTGTTACGATAGCAGCAGAAACCTGACCTAAGAAAATTGCTAATGGGAAGTTCCATGGGCTGATACAAAGTACAACACCACGTGATGCTACTTCATCAGTTGCCATTAACTCTTTTGCACGTTGTGCGTAGTAGCGACAGAAATCAACCGCTTCACGTACTTCTGCAACACCATCTGGAATTGTTTTACCTGCTTCTTTAGTACAAAGTGCAATTAACTCATCACGGTGTTCTTCAAGAATGTCGGCTGTTTTCATTAAGATGTCAGCACGCTCTTCAACCGGCTTAGATGACCAGCTAGCAAAAGCATCATCAGCACGACCAACGATTTCACGCATTTGATCTTCGGTTACGTGTGTGATGTGACCGATCACTTCGTTGTTATTTGCAGGGTTAGTTACCGGTAAAGCTCCTTCAGGCACAACCGTTTTTGATGCTTCTTCATACCATGCTTCAACATTAGTGCGCATCTCTGTTATTGCATCAACATCAGTTAAATCGATACCTTTAGAGTTGGCACGACCAACACCTTCTTCATTCGCGTATAAGTCGATTGATTGAGGGATCTCAGGGTTGTACTTATCTAACCAGCTTTGAACTACTTCTACAGGATCTGCAAGTAGTGATTCAACAGGAATGTTGTCATCAACGATGTTGTTAACAAAAGAGCTGTTAGCACCGTTTTCTAATAAACGACGAACTAAGTATGCTAATAAGTCTGAGTGCTCACCAACTGGCGCATATACACGACAAGGAATGCTCTTACCACGTACCACTTGGTCGTAAAGAGACTCACCCATACCGTGTAAGCGTTGGAATTCAAAACCTTGTAGCTGCTCAGCCATTTCAATAATGGTAGCTACCGTGTAAGCATTGTGAGTAGCAAACTGTGGGTAGATAGTATCGCGGTATTCTAATAATTTCTTAGCACATGCTTGGTACGACACGTCTGTAGAAGGCTTACGAGAGAACACAGGGAAGTCATTAAAACCTTCAACTTGTGTTTCTTTTACTTCGCTATCCCAGTACGCACCTTTTACTAAGCGAACCATCATTTGACGGCCTGCTTGTTGTGTTAATTGGCGCACCCATTCAATTACGTGAAGGCCACGTTTTTGGTACGCTTGCACTGCAATACCAAAGCCGTTCCAACCGTCCAAATCTTTATCCAAGAAAACTGCTTCGATAATGTCTAAAGAAATATCTAAACGGTCTGCTTCTTCTGCATCTACTGTGAAGCCAATGTCGTATGCTTTAGCTGCTAAAGCTAATTTCTTAAGGCGAGGGATTAACTCTTCAATCACACGGTCGCGATGAGAAAATTCGTAACGAGGGTGAATCGCTGAAAGTTTGATAGAGATACCAGGGCTTTTTTGAGGGCCTTTACCTTTAGCTGCTACACCAATAGCGTCAATCGCTGTCATGTAGCTGTCAAAGTAACGATCCGCGTCTTTCATGGTACGCGCACCTTCACCTAGCATATCGTATGAGTATGTGTAGCCTTTTGCTTCCGTCTCGATAGCACGTTCAATAGCACCATCAATATTGTGACCCATTACAAACTGAGTACCCATGATTTTCATTGCGTAACGAACGGCTTTGCGGATAACAGGTTCACCTAAACGACCCATGGTCTTTTTCAATAAGCCAAATTGCTTTTTCTCGTCAGAGTAGTTGACCATTTTACCTGTTAGCAATAGACCCCAAGAAGAAGCATTTACGAATAAAGAATCACTGTTACCTAAGTGAGAGCTCCAGTCGCCGTTTGCTAATTTGTCACGGATTAAGCTGTCTGCAGTTAATTTATCTGGCACACGTAAAAGTGCTTCCGCCAAACACATTAAAACAACACCTTCGTCTGTTGAAAGTGAAAATTCATTTAATAGTGCATCAACGCCGCCTTTACCAACTTGGTCTTTGCGGATATTTACAACTAGTTGACGGGCAAATTCCCATGCGCGAGATTTTGCGTTTACATCAATTTCTGCAATTGGAAGTAGATTTGCTAATACTTCGTTCTCGTTCGCGCGGTAGTTGTCGCGAATAATCTGACGAATTTCACTTGTTGCCGTAAGCGTGCCATTAAAAAGCATATAATCACCTGCTCGATTGTATATTTTATCATTGATATTTGGTTTCGCATTTTAGCCAAGTTACAACAGAATGTGTTTGCGAAAAATCTAAAAATACAGAATAATCTATGGTAACTACTTTAATTTACCATAGGTTTTGCTGTATGGCTAAGTATGATAAGCCTCGTACATTAGATCGTATTGATTTAACTATTTTAGACGCTGTACAAAAAGACGGCAGAATTTCGAATGCTGAATTAGCTAAAAAAGTAAATTTAAGCGCTAGTCCTTGTTTGGAAAGAGTAAGGCGACTAGAAGCAGAAGGTTATATAGAAAGGTATGGTGCCTTTTTAAATGCCAGTAAGCTGAAATATGGCATGTCTGCCTTTATTCAGGTAACACTAGATCGTACTACTGGTGATGTGTTTAATAAATTTAGAGATGAAGTAGTAAAAATTAAAGAAGTGGCAGAGTGCCATATGGTCGCTGGTGGTTTTGACTATTTACTTAAATTGCGATTTGAAAATATGGATGCATACCGCGAAGTATTAGGTTTTATTGTAGAACTTCCTGCTGTTTCTCAAACACATACCTATGTTGTCATGGAACATGTAAAGAAAGACAGAGGCGTACCTGTATTGGATTAATGCCAGTTTTTGTGACTTGTTACAATTTGATTTAGCGGGGTTCTAGCCTTTAGCTGGCTAGACCGCTATAGTAGCGGGCTATGTCTATATAACAATAACTAGAGAACGCGATGAAACTCAAGTCTATAACGACAGCAAGTTTAATATCTCTTGCTGCCCTTACAGGTTGTAATCAATCTGAAGAAAAAGTAACTACTACTCAAACTACTGTTGCTGCCGAGAAGCCAAAAGCTGAAAATATCAAAGCACATATTGCCTTTTTAGCTGACGATACTCTCCAAGGCCGCGACACTGGTAGTGATGGCTATCAAATTGCCGCAAACTACGTTAAGTCATACTTCAAACAAGTAGGTGTTAAACCTATGGGTGAACATGATACGTATGAGCAAGAAGTTACGTTTAGAAAGTCAATGTTAGTAGACGGTAGTGCTAGCTTTGCTATTACTAACGAAGCTGGCGAACACCCACTTGAGTTTCAAACTGATTTTATTATGTCAGGCTCAGCGCTTTCAACTGAATCTAGCCTAACAGCGGATACTGTTTTTGTTGGCTATGGTGTAATTTCAGAAGACTTCGGCTACAACGACTATGAAGGGTTAGACGTTCAAGGTAAGGTAGTTGTAGCGCTTACTGGCCGCCCAGATGATTTACCTTCTGAAGAAGGGGCTCATATCGGCTCTGGTAGTGAAAAAGTGAAGCACGCAGCAGATCGCGGTGCTGTTGGCTTTATCACTGTACATACACCAAAAAGAGAAGCTGTTCGTAAGTTCTCAACATCTGCACAATATGCTAGCTCACCACGTATGAGCTGGTTAGATAAGGATGGCAAACCATTTGGTAAGCGCGCTGAAATAAAAGCAGGTGCCTACTTAAACCATGAAAAAGCAAGTTTATTATTTGCTGGCGCTGAAAAAGAAGTATCGGCTGTTTTTGAAGCGGATACAAATAATCAGGCAATCAAAGGCTTCCCACTAAAAGCAAAAGTGACACTTGCTAGTAAGAGTTCTCACGAAGAAATCACGAGTCCTAACGTTGTTGGTGTATTAGAAGGTAGTGATCCAGAGCTGAAAAACGAATATGTAGTTTTCAGTGGTCACCTAGATCATATCGGTGTTAGTCATCACGAAGGTGAAGAAGACAATATTAATAACGGCGCGTTAGATAATGCTTCTGGTGTTTCTATCATGTTAGAAACTGCACGTTTATTAACTTCAATGGAAAAAGCGCCTAAGCGTTCAGTACTATTTGTTGTTGTTACTGGTGAAGAAAAAGGCCTATTAGGCTCTAGCTACTTTGCTAATAATCCAACAGTACCAGCTATGCAGATGGTTGCTAACGTGAACCTAGACATGCCACTTATCTTATACCCATTTGCTGACGTTATTGCTTTTGGTTCAACTCACTCTAGCTTAGGTACTATTGTTGAAACAGCTGCTAATAAAATTGATATTAGCTTAAGCCCTGATCCAATGCCTGAGCAGGCGCTATTTACACGTAGTGACCACTACAGCTTTGTAAAAGCGGGTATTCCTTCGGTATTCTTGATGACGGGCTTTAAGTCAACTGATCCTGAAATTGATGGCGGCAAACTATTTGGTGATTTCTTAAAGAATCATTATCACCAACATAGTGATGAAATTGATTTACCAATTCGTTACGATGCTGCTGCTAAATTTGCTGAAGTAAACATGATGATAGGTTTGGAAATTGCGAATCAAAAAGAACGCCCTACTTGGAACCAAGGTGACTTCTTTGGCAAAACGTTTGCGCAGTAATTAGAAAAATCATTACTTATAAAAGCCCAACATTTTTGTTGGGCTTTTTTATATTCAATTAATACTCCCAATGGTCGGCGGCCAGAGTTTGTGCCTGTCATCTTATTAGCCGAGCCGCATATCCTATCAACCATCAACTCTGAGAACGAGTATTGTATGGTGAGCCTTCCAGTAATTTTGATAAGAAACAAGGAGTTCAGTTTGAACAGGGCCACTATTACTAATGTTAGTATATTACTAGCGCTAATAAGCATAAGTTCTCTCATTTCAACACCCGCATTTGCCGCCGAGAAGGCTGTTAATAAAGATGAATTGACCGATAAAGTCATCCAAGCATATGGAGGTGAAAAGTTATCTCAAATAACATCACTAAGTGTTAGCGATCGTTATAAAATTTTCTCTATAGATCAGGGAGCAAATCCAGAAGTAAATGATGTGAGCAGGCTTAATTCAATTCTGAACGTTGATTTTGAATCAGGTAAGAAGAGTGTTAAAAGTTGGCGTAAAAGTAGTAATGGCAATCGCTTAAGTGAGATCCTATTCGATGGTGAAACTGGATGGAGTATTAATCACCTAAGAGGTACACATGTGGAAAATAATGCCCTAACAACAGATGTCGTTGGCGCAGGTATGATGCGAATGGTTGATACTATTTTAGCGCTGCGGCTGCAAAAGCACCGCAATACAGCCAAGTTAATTTCACATGGCTTAATAGCGGGGAAATCTATATACACTCTCTCTTTTAAAGCAGGTAACAAGAGGTCGTACTATCTTGATATTGATGCAGCATCAGGATTGATTTTAAGAATGTCGCAAAGTGAAAACTTCATTAATGGTTCGGTTTACGAATTTGGAAATCATAAAGTCGTACAAGGTCTTACTTTCGCCACTGATATGAATATGTTGGTTAAGGGTAAGCCCAGCTTTATAACTCTCTCTCGAAGCATTGAAGTGAATAAAGTGAATCAACAAGTGTTTTCCATTCCTAAGGGCTCAATCAAACTCAAAGGTATGATCGATAGTTCAACAATGACTGTTCAAAAACTTGCGGATGACGTCTATTTAGCAGGTAAAAACACTAATTTTTCAATTTTTGTTGATGCAGGAGACTATCTTGTAGGTGGTGGTGGGCTATCTGGCTTAAATAAGAGGCTTGACGCGGTCAATCAGTTTCTGGGCACTAACAAGTCCATCGAAGTACAGGTCATCCCTGATCATCATAGAGGTCACCTTGGTGCAATAAAAGAACTTGAAGATTTGGGGAGTAGTATTGTTATCGCTGCTGAACATCGTAATATTATTGAGAGCTTAATATCGAACGAAAGCCAGCAGAATGAGTTCATTAGCATCAACAAGAAAATGACGCTGGCCAAGGGCTTGGTTGAAGTCTATGACATCAGTACAGTGCATTCAAAAAACTATTTGTTGTTTTATGTACCTTCTGCCAAGTTAGTGTTTAGTGCTGATCACTTCGGAACAAATCTGATAGACGCATTACCAAGCGCGAACAATACAACAAAAACCTTTTATGATGAAATTGAACGACTAGGTATTCCTGTAGATAAATACGCAAGTTCTCATGGGCCAAGAATATTGAGTGCTGCAGATATGCAAACTGTGCTGTCGGGTTACCAAGTTAAGTCATGCATACCGGGTCACAATATTTGTATAGATTAGGGAATAAGATTGTTAAGGACAGACTTATAACGACGACTTAAACGAATATTTTCATTATTAGTCAAAATAAGTTGGTGGTCGTTAAAACGTAACTTCTTCGCCTGTTTAACGTGTTCAGCATTCACCTGATATGATTTGTGTACCTGATAAAAACCAAACTCAGATAATTCAGCGATATAATGCTTTAAGGTTTGACGGGTGATAAGTTGCTTGTCTTTTAAATGAATACAAACATGATCACCAACTGATTCTAGATAAATGATATCACTGACACTCAATCTAAAATAGCCATCGTCCGTCTTAACACTGATACATTTAGAGGTTTTTGTTAATTGCCTCTGCAATGTTTCAACTGTAGTTAATAGTGAATCGGAGGCAGCAGCTTGGCTCTGCTGAGATACTTGTTTTCTGACCCTGTCAATGACACAAGCGAAACGCTGATCATCGATTGGCTTTAACACATAGTCCAGCGCTTGTTGTTCAAATGCTTTAACCGCGTATTGATCATAAGCTGTAACAAAGACAATAATCGGTAATTCACCCTGCCATTCGTTGAACATAGAAAAGCCATTCTTTCTAGGCATTTCTATATCCAAAAATATAACGTTTATGTCAGATGGGACTGCATCTAGCAGGTTATCTACAGAGTTGAATTCGGCTACTAGTTGAAAATCCTGATAGGGTGCTAGGGCTAACTTTACGCCCTGACGAGCAAGGGGTTCGTCATCAACACAAACACAACGAATTGGCATAGCTTTCTCTTTTTTCCATGATAACAAGCTCAGAGTAACCTAACATGTGCCGTTAAGAAATATTCTGATCGTAACTAAATTTAACAACACCTTTCACAGGGCAAATGACTAAATATGTACTTCCCATGGAATGCTAATTTCCACATCAAAGTCAGCACCGCCATCAGAAATAGAGATTGAAGCGTCCGAACCGTAAGCTAATTTAAGCCGCTCTCGTGTATTTTTTAGCCCTGTGCCTGTTCCATGTACCAACGCTTCCTTTGCTTTATTATTTCTTACGACGATTCTTAGTGTTTGCGCTTCTTTTGCCGCAAAAATACTGACACTTCCTCTTTCTTTTTGGGACCAAGCATACTTGATTGCATTTTCAACGAGAGGCTGCAGTAGCATAGGAGGGATTAGTGAATTTTTACAAATATCGTCTAATTCAACTTGCAGTTTAAGCGCGTCACCAAAACGGAGCTGTTCTATTGAAATGAAGTTTCGTATCAATTCAAATTCTTTGTCCAAAGTAATCTTACTACTTTCTCCTTCCATTAAAGAATTACGAAGAAAACTGCTTAGATATTTGATCATGTTACGAGCGGCTGTAGTATCGCCATTCGAGACACTAACATCCACACTATTGAGGACATTAAACAGAAAATGAGGATTTAACTGGTAACGGAGTGTTTCCAGTTGAGCTTGTTTTGTCATTAACAAAGCACGATCGAGCTCTTTCTTCTTTTCCTGATAAGCTAGATACCATTTTGTAGCAACATAAAATCCGCCCCAAGCAAGGAACAAGAACACTGGCATGAATCCCGTATCAAGCCATTGTAATAAACTATTGTCAAAGAGCTGCGCAACTCTAGTTGATAGCGGGTCTCCTCCTTGGTCATGTATGACTCTATATAACTTGCTCCAAAGTATCATGGCCAAATACAGAAGAAATACAAAGTAAAGCAGTTGATATATAGTGTTGGGACTTTTATGTTTTTGACTAAGTAGTGCAACGCAACTTGTTAAAACAAAAGCTGCTGTACCATATGCGATACTTTGTCCATAAAGGTAATAACCTGCGTGCGCGTGCCCTAAAATATCAATAATGATATAGCAGCCCCATCCTGCAATTTGCAGAAAAACTAATGGGTACTTATTGATGTATTCGTGAACAAGCATGCATACTTTTTGTATTTAGAGTTTTAGCAAGAGTAACACTTCATTCCAAAAAAATAGAAGTTTATTTTGTTTGCAGTCATACCGTTAGCAGGTACACTCTAGGTAATTGGATACCTTTAGGATGTGTATATGAATGCTCACGAGTACGCGATTCAAGCCAATGGTTCATTTGCTTTACCGGATGCTTGTTTCAAAGTTAAAGCTTTAATGGAAGAAGAAAATTCTACTATTGAAGACTTTGCTAATGTGATTAGTGTTGACCCGTCAATGACTTCTCGCTTACTACAAATAGCCAATAGTGCAATTTATAGTTTTCCTGGGGAAATCAGCACGATTTCTAGAGCGATCACAATTATTGGTACGCAGGCAATCTACAACATGATGTTAGTTGACGTTGCTGCTAGTGCCTTTAAACACTTTGAAAATCAGGCAATTGACTTAAAACGTTTTTGGCGAATGAGTGTTTATTGTGGATTAGCGACTAAGAACTTAGCGATAAAAGCTGGTGTAAGAGACATCGAAAGGCTTTTTGTTGCAGGTTTATTACAAGACTTTGGTGAATTAATCGTTGCCAAAATTACCCCTGAAAAAGCGCAAGTTTGTGAAAAGTATTCTCAAGATAACTTACCTTGGAGTATCCAGCGTAACACCCTAGGTTTTACTTATACGGATATTTCAGCAGAGCTGTTAAAAATCTGGCAAATTCCTGAGAAAATTATTTTGCCTATTAAACATTTTAACGAGGCTCAAACTATCCAAATAAACAAAGATGTTAAGCTATTATATCTAGCTTCTCGTTTAGCTTTAGTTGACAGTCATCCTGATGATTTTAGCTTTGACGATATTGTTGATGAATCACTGTGTAAGAGTTTGAATATTACGGTGCAAGATTTACAGGAGTCAGCAAATTTTGCTTCTGAAGAGGCAGGCAAGATTTTGGCTATTATGAATTCAAAGCTGTTTTCAAAAGACTAGCTTCTCTCGATATAAATAAGCTCAGGTGGACAAACCACTTGAGCGTTTTTTCTTTTTATTTGTTTGATTGTATTTATATTCAGCGATTGTTTCATTTTTTATACAGTTTGACGAAAATCTCTCATCCATTACACAAGACATTCCCCAAAGAGCTTGATAGTATCAAGCAAGCTTAAAAGCGAACGCTTTTATTTCGAATTAATTTTATATGCCCTAAAACAATTATAATGAAGGACATTTATGAGTGCCCCTAGAGAAAATTTTAGTTCCCGTCTCGGGTTTATTTTAGCAGCAGCAGGCTCAGCCGTTGGTATCGGCAACTTGGTTGGATTCCCGGTAAACGCCGCCAAAAATGGTGGTGGTGCATTTTTACTTATCTATGCGTTGTTTGTTGCTTTCATCTGTTTACCTGTCATGATCGCTGAAATGGCGGTTGGTCGTAAAACGGCAAAAGAACCGGTTGGTGCATACAAGTCACTAAGTGGTGGTAGTAAATTGTGGGGAGCAGCAGGCTTTATTGGTGTATTAACGCCGTTTATGATCGCTGTTTTCTATATGGTTTTAACGGTGTGGATTTTTGGGTACATCGTTATGATCCTAAGTGGCAACTTAGACTACTTAGCTACAGGTGCTGCTTTTGGTGAGTTTATCAATAGCCCATATATTTTTGCAGCAATGGTAGTTGTCGCTGGGATTGTTAACTTCATTTTAGTAGCAGGTGTTAAAGACGGTATAGAAAAAGCCGCTAAAACCTTGATGCCAGCGTTGTTTGTCATGCTCTTAGCTATGGTTGTTTTTGTACTAACGCTAGATAATGCAATGAGCGGTGTTAAGTTTTTCATCATTCCTGATATGGAAAAAATAACACCTACGGTAATTAATGGCGCACTTTCACAAGCATTCTTCTCGTTGTCGTTAGGTATGGGTATATTAATTACCTATGGTTCATACATTAACCGTCAGACTGATATCGTTGGCTCAGCTAAGCTAGTAGCAATTACAGATACTGCGGTAGCCTTTACAGCTGGCTTAATGATTTTGCCTGCTGTATTTTCATTTGATCCGGGTGTTGATACAGACAACTTAAGTGACAGTTCTGTTTCGTTAATTTTTGCATTTTTGCCTAAGATTTTCTTAGCTTTGCAAGCATCACTTGGCTATATCGGTGCAAGTGCTGTAGCAGCGTTCTTCTTCTTGTTAGTGTTCTTTGCCGCGATAACTTCACTAGTTTCAATCTTGGAAGTACCTGTTTCTTATTTAGTAACAGAAAAGGGCAAATCACGTAAGCAAGCATTAACAACCTTGTTATTCACCGCTGGTTTGTTAACGCTTCTTGCTACTGTTTCATTTGGTATGGTTGAGTTCTTTACTAAGTTTGTAAATTACGCAGGTGCTGATAAGTCATTCTTTGATGTAGTTTACGATGTCTTTTATGACACGATACTTCCATTGAACGGCTTCTTGTTATGTGTGTTTGTTAGCTATCGTTGGAAGAAAAAGAACTTATCAGAAGAGCTTGCAGCAGGTAACAGCAAATATGTTGGTACTTGGGTTGAGAAATATCTTAACTTTTCACTAAGCACGTTTATTCCTGTGATTGTGTTGTTTATCTTTATTAACACAGTAGCAACAAAGTTCTTTGGTATGAGCTTATTCGGCTTCTAGACTAAAACTAGCTACCTATTGGCGAAAAGGCTGTATCAGGTTATGATGCAGCCTTTTTTTATGATGTGAGAAAAGGCAAATGATTGAACATCTGAAAATGGATCAACCGATCGATGAGTGTCAACGCGTATTTCACGGTCGTGGTCACGCTTATGAAGGTCTCTCTCACGTTAATATTGATTGGTTTCCACCTGTATTCCTAATCACTCTATATCACGCAGCTGATGAACAGTGGCTGGCGAATCTAGCCAGTGAATTATCTGCTTGGCAATCAACAGTAACCTCTATTCAAGTGCAGCATCGCTATCAAAAAGGTGCTCCCGTTGAAGTGCTGATTGGCGAAGAATCACGACAATTGGTAGCGGTTGAACAAGGCTTACGTTACCATATTGATATTGCAAACAATCAAAACCATGGTTTGTTTTTAGATATGCGAAATGGCCGCCAATGGTTACAGCAGCATGTTGAAGGTAAATCAGTCCTAAACTTATTTGCGTACACTTGTGCTTTCTCAATTGCCGCTATTGCTGGTGGTGCTGAAAAGGTCGTGAATATTGATATGAGTAAATCGTCACTTGCCAAGGGAAGGGACAACCATAGGTTGAACGAGCATGATTTATCTAAGGTAAAGTTTGAAGGTGTTGATATCTTCAAATCATATAATAAATTAAAGAAACATGGCCCTTACGATGTATTGGTTTGTGATCCTCCAAGCTTTCAAAAAGGCAGTGTAAATATAGAAAGGGATTACAAGAAGATAATTAAGCGCATTCCTCAATTAGTAAATAACAACGCTGAAGTGATGCTTTGTTTGAATTCCCCTGATCTGGATGAGGAGTTTTTAAAAGCAGAAGTTACTAGGGAATGTCCTGCGTGTACATTTATAGAAAAAATAGAAAACCCTGCTGTTTTTATTGAAGCCGAGCAGGGTAAAGGACTAAAGGTCTTACTGTTTAAATATAGTGAGTCAGTGGCTTAAGTAATTACTACGCGAGCGGCTAAACCAATTAGAAATACACCTGTTACTTTATCCACAATATGACTGTTGCGTTTCAATCGCTCAATGATTGGTCCTCTAGACATAGTAAACGCAACAATCAAATACCAAAGTGCATCAATAATACCTACCGTTGCGGTCATGATAACTTTTTGTTGAGTACTCGCTTCTTCAGTGACAAATTGACTGAATAGAGCCAAAAAGAAAATAGCCAACTTAGGGTTCAGGAACGCAATTAAGAATCCATCTCGCCAACCGTTTACATCATTACTTGTATTTGACTCATCTGCTTCATCAAGCTGAATACTTTGTTTTTTACTTGTGAGCGCTTTGAATCCTAAGTAGAGCAGAAAAGCTGCACCAGCGTATTGAATAGCCTCAAAAGCTAATGGCGACTGCACTAAAATAAGCGCAATACCTGTTGCAGTAATTGCTGCGTATAAGGCGACACCTAATCCATGGCTAATTGCCGTTGCATAACCTTGGTTTACTCCACCATTCATCGTGTTCTTAATAACCAACGCAAGACTAGGTCCAGGTGACAATGCTCCCAAAATACAAACGATGACAAGTGAAAACCAAAGGTGTAGTTCCATGAAACAACTCTATCAAGCAAATAAGGACAATATACTGTCACACCTGACAACAAAAAGGCAATGCTTAAGTGAGTTGGTTAAATTCACCACTTTCTAATCGACATGACTAGACTGTACAAATTGATGTTGTGTGATAGTTCTTTATTTTCAATTGGTTATGTTTTTTGGTCTGAAGTGTGCATTAGAAAGTAAAAAAGTTAATAGGAAAGGAATATGCACAAAATACCAAAACCATTTCGTATTTTTTTAGGTGGCTTTCTCGTTTTTATCGGCTTGGTGTTTGTTTTAGTACCGGGACCGGCTGTCTTATTTTTACCACTTGGTTTGGCTATGTTAAGCCTAGATTATCCTTGGGCAAAAAGATGGCTTAAGAAATGTCAGCGTATGATGTCTGCCGGCGCAGAGAAAATGGATAGCATGCTTTATAAATTAAAAAGATAAAAAAATAGCGACTAACGTCGCTATTTTTTATGAAAAGTAAGCTTTTTTTGTATCGTTATATTGATTCACAACGTCGTCGATAACCGCTTGTTCATATGGCCTAAGTCCACTTAACAACATGTGCTTTTTACCATGTCCAATCACTTCACCATTTGATTTTAAATCGAAGATTAGATCCGCAGTGCCACGTTTACCGTCAATAGACAAAATTGAATCAGCAAGTACTAACTCAACATCATCAAAGTTCAGGTTGTTTAACTCAATGCTCATGCTCTCGTACATGATCATAGGGCGCGCAGGGTTTATCATCACGCTTTCTTTTGCCATTAACGCAACTAAAATGTGTGGGAAAGTATGACCTGAAAATTCGACATATGCTTTTGTTAACGATTCTATTGTCGTGTTGTTTGCGGTTGAGTCGCCTTCAACAGCCACCTTAACATAGTCTTTGCTTTCATCTCTTATAGATGCTTCGTTAGCTATATTGTTAGGAAAAGTTAAACGTGTCTCTTCTGTCACCATACCGGTAAAGTTGAAAGTCATTTTTTCGTGTAAACCGGCTTTGCTTAGCAATAAAGAGAATAGTAAGTCACCAGGTACACAAAAACGTTTTGCATCGACATCGTGTAGTGGATTAAAATCGTCAGCGATTTCTTTGGCAAATTTACTTGCTTGCTCTCGTGTAAATTGAACTACATTATTCTCTTCACGATAGTAATTTTCTAACAACATAACTATATATACTTTTACGGCAAAAAACCGCGCGATTCTACCAGTTGGTCAAGCAAAGGTCGATGCTTTGTTATGCTGGGCAGACCAGTTGCTATGGGCAATAGGTGGAAATGAGGGTTTGTTTTTGTGACCTTGAAAGTTTCTTTATTGCCATTTCTCGCTTTGTCGCCAGGCTTCTATTTTCAGTTTCTTCTATGTATGCCAGTTTTACAGGTCGTCTTGCACGAGTGTACTTAGCACCTTTTTTATCGTCGTGATTGTGCTCATTCAATCGTTTTTCTATGTTGGTTGTTATGCCTGTATAAAGAGTATCGTCGTTACAACGCAAAATATACGTGTACCACTTCGACATGTTTACCTCTCAGTTGCCTTAAATAGCTAGAGTTCTGATGGCAATAAGCTTACTATGTTTAACGGGGCTTGGGTAAAATAAATAAGTAAAAATAAGGGCTAAAAATGAGCGAATTTGGTGCTTTAAAAAAAATGAAGGCACAATTGGCCGACAATGGTGACGTCGTTTACCAATTGCCAGTCGGTGATGAGTTGGTAGAGCTTAATCAACTAATAGGTAAGGAGTTAACACTAACACACAATGGTCACATCAACTGTTGTCACTGTGGTAAGAAGACAAAAAAGAGCTACTCTCAGGGGTTTTGTTATCCTTGTATGCAAAAGCTTGCACAATGTGACATGTGTATTATGAAACCGGAAACATGTCATTTTGATAAAGGCACGTGTCGGGAGCCTGAGTGGGGCGAAACTAACTGTATGATCCCTCACTATGTGTACTTGGCCAATACTTCTGGTTTGAAGGTTGGTATTACACGTCATACACAAATTCCAACTCGTTGGATCGATCAAGGAGCAATAGCTGCTCTTCCTATTTTTAAGGTGAGTACTCGCTTACAGTCTGGGTTGGTGGAGATAGCTTTGGCGGAATTTATTGCTGATAAAACCAACTGGAGAGCGATGCTAAAAGGGGAAACTCAGGACATCGATTTAAAAGCGATGGCAGCTGAGCTAAAACCTAAAATAAAAGAGAAGCTAGCCGACTTAGCTTTAAAGTTTGGTGAAGACGCTATAGAGGAGCTCGATGAAGACGTTGTTGAACTGAATTTTCCTGTTGAAGAATATCCTAAAAAGGTAACCTCATTTAATTTTGATAAAACGCCGGAAGTCACAGGTCAACTTGTTGGTATTAAAGGACAATATTTGATTTTCGACACGGGTGTGATTAATATTCGCAAATTCACTTCATATCAGGTCAGTGCGCGATATTAATTTGTCGCTATACTAGTAGAATGAAAGGTGAGTTTTTAACTCACCTATGTCCAATATTGGTGTAGTGCATTGTCTTATTGGCGAATACAGTCAACATTTTTAATTAGATGGGAAGGTTTCCGATGATGGATGCTATGGATTATGCAGAAAAAGCTGGCGAACTCTTTGTATTGTCAGACTCGTTCATACGAATTAAAGAGCTTATTGATGATGAGTCATCAACGATTGATGATATCGCCGATGTTATTCTTCTAGATCCTGCTTTGTCTGCAACTATTTTGAAACTAGCAAATAGTTCGTTTTTCAATTATCCGGGTAAGATCGACACAATTTCTAAAGCCGTTTTGGTCTTAGGTATCACTGAAGTATACAACTTAGTGATTGCCTATTTTGCAACTGACGCCTTTAAAAGAGCGAGTGCACAACCTGATGTACTTGAGGATTACTGGGATCGCAGTGTTGATGCAGCCCTGTTAATTAAATATCTAGGTACCGCGTTAAATGTACCCAATGCAGAGAGATTGTTTATCTTAGGTTTACTGCACAATATTGGTGAACTGATGATGCTTGAGTTCGAGCCTGAAAAGGTGATGGAAACCATGCAGATTGTGAACACCGAAACACTTTGGGATAAACAACAGGCTGTTTTTGGATTCACCTTTGCTGATTGTAGTGCTGAGTTACTTAAAGTGTGGCAGCTTCCTTATAACATGATTGAGCCTATCCGTGAGCAAGATAACGAATCTTTTGAATTCGGTACGCTGGAAACTAAAGTACTCTATATTGCTAAACGTGTAATGTTATTAAACCATCAATGCAAAACACATAATCCAGAGACTTTCTTTAACCCAGTACTGATGACTGAGTTAAATGTAAGTGCTGATTTAATGAAGGCAGCTAACAACTTCACTGATATGGAGCGCCTGTCAATATTGGCGATGCTCAAACCAAGTTCGGTGATGATTTACTAATCTAGTTTGAAAACAAATTCTACCGAATGCTGCTTGGTTGGTTGGGCTGATTCACTTTCGGGAAAGCGCCAACTAGCCAGGGCCTCTTTTGCTGCCTTTGAAAGTAAGCGGTGATCACTTTTATCTACAATAACCTTTTCAGCTTTTCCGTCAGCGCTTATGTGGTAATTAAGTGTTACTTTTCCTTCAATTTTTTGTTTTATCGCTTGTTTTGGATAGACGATCGGCGCTTTCGTGATCACTGTGTTCTTAACAGTAAACACTGGTGTTTTATGAACTACAGGTGCTTCCGGTTCAATAATTAGTGTTTCCTCAGTCAGTAAAACAGGCTCTTCTTCTGTTTTAGGTGGTTTGGCGGGTTTCACCAGTTCTGGCATTGGTGTTGCCACAATTATTGTTTTAGTAGGGCGATTCGTGATTTCTTTAGGTGTATCTACTATTGTAATGGTGGCTTCTGTATTTTGAGGAGTTTTTACATCAGGTTTAGCTAGCTCTGAGATAATGGCAAAAACACCAAACGAGGTAGCCGTAGCAACTACAAATATTGCTGGTAACTTGTTCCAACTTGATGTTTGTTTTTGATTATTTTGGGCGTTAGCAACTATTCGCTCAAAGTCATTAGGTGCGTCAATATTCGCTTTTCGTTGTTCAAACAAAACGCTTAATTCATCATTCTGTTCATGGCGTTTATTCACGGTGAGCTCCTAATTTAGCTTTTAAAGTCTTGCGGGCATACCTAAGGCGACTTTTGATGGTTTCTGATTGTTCACCTGTCATTATTGCTATATCTTGTAATGAAAAACCTTCTTGTTGAAAGATAAAGGCTTCACGTTGAACAATAGGAAGTGACAGTAGGGCATTGTTGAATGCAGTTAATTTTTCTTCTTTCGCGTAATTGTCATCAGAAGGTGCTGGAATTTCATCCTCCGAGCCCGAAAATAAATCCCATTTTTTTTGCTTTCTGAAATGGTCAACAAGCAAGTTTCTAGCAATCTTAAACAGCCAAGGTTTAAAAGGTTTTTTGCTATCGTATTGTGATTTTTTTTCAATCACTTTCAGCCAGGCCGACTGGGCTATGTCTTTCCCTGTAGCCTCATCGGAAAGCGTCAGAAGGTAATGATACAGTGGCGCATTATACATATCGTATAAGGCGTGCAAGCAATTTTCTTTGTTTGAGTTCTTGTACTTCTCCATTAGTTTTTCTGGAGAAGTACTCATATTCAACCAACCTTTAATTGTCGAAGGTAACTTCAAATGATTTCCTCTATCTATGCCGGTGAATCCATTTTGAAATCCAACTGTACTGTAAGACCTGTCTGTTTCACTTTTTTGCCGTTAATCGATTTTGGTTGATATTTCCATTTTCTTAGCGCTTTTCTAGCTGACTTGTCGAAAACCCTTTTAGGTTCAGCGTCGATCACTACTACGTCTTCAACTGCGCCTATTTCATTAATAGTAAAACTCAATAGTACCCAACCTTCTATACCATCACGAGCCGCAGGCACTGGATAGTCTGGATTTATTTGTACAATTGGGCGCGCATCGCTATCGTTCAAGGAGCCACCCAAGTCTGACCCTAAGGAGGTATCCATATCAAGTGTTGGTGCAGTGTAATTCATTGCTATTGATGTGTCAGCAGTAGATGTCGGCTCACTGGTAACCTGTGGTACTTTAGGTACAGGAGGCTGCTCAGGTAAGCGACGCTCAATTTCAGTAGCTTTGCTGATTTCTGGTGCTTGCATAACATCAATCGGTACATAAGGCTCTTCCGTAATCGCTACTCGTTGATCATTTTCCACAAGTTTTGCCATCAATACAAATAGCGCTGACGTTACAACGGTACCAAGTACTAAAGCGATTAACATTGGGTTCTTCGGCTTATTTGCTAGTTCAATTGTCATAGTATTCCCCTTTAAAATTTAGAAAAAGAGATGATCATCTAGCCATAAATAGGCTTGTCTACACTGCAGTTATTGTCATTACGACTGAGCATTTAAAAAGGGGTTAAATATTTTTCTCTTTTTGCACCAGTAAAATTCAACTGCTTAATTTTAATGCACCCATTTGGTGCGGCTGAACTGGTGTGTTTTTGTTAGTTGTTGTTTTTGTTGTTTTTATTCGTTTGGCACAGGACTTGGATAGTCATAATAAAAAACGATAATGAGGTTAAACATGAAACTTGTCAGCGCAATTATTAAGCCTTTCAAACTCGATGATGTTAGGGAAGCCATTTCCGATATTGGCATCGAGGGTTTGACAGTCAGTGAAGTAAAAGGGTTTGGTCGTCAAAAGGGCCATACTGAATTATACCGAGGAGCGGAATATCAAGTTGATTTCCTTCCTAAGGTGAAACTTGAAATAGCCGTGAACGATGATGTTGTAGAGCGTTTAGTAGAAACTATCTGTAATGCTGCACATACCGGTAAAATTGGTGACGGAAAAATATTTGTCTTTGATCTTGAACAAGCAGTACGTATTCGTACTGGTGAAAGTGACGCAGAAGCACTGTAATTAGGGGGTAACATGGAACAAAATATTTTTCACTTACAATATGCGATGGACACTTTTTACTTCTTAGTATGTGGTGCTCTCGTGATGTGGATGGCTGCTGGTTTTTCTATGTTAGAAGCTGGTTTAGTTCGAGCTAAAAATACAACTGAAATATTAACGAAAAACATTGCACTGTACTCAATCTCTTGCATTATGTATTTGGCTATAGGTTACGAAATCATGTACGACGGTGGGGTTTTCCTTAAAGGCATCGAAGTGATTGATACCGATGGTGTACTAGCTGAATTTGCCGGTCGTGAAGATGGCTTTGGCGGTGGTGCTATTTATTCAAAAGCATCTGACTTTTTCTTCCAAGTAGTGTTTGTTGCTACGGCGATGTCAATTGTTTCGGGCGCTGTAGCTGAGCGTATGAAGCTATGGGCATTTTTGGCTTTCACTGTAGTGTTAACAGCAGTTATCTACCCAATGGAAGGTAGCTGGACTTGGGGTGGTAAAGATGTGTTTGGCTTATACAACTTAGGTGAGCTTGGTTTCTCTGATTTTGCCGGCTCAGGTATTGTTCATATGGCTGGTGCGGCGGCTGCTCTGGCTGGTGTATTGCTGTTAGGTGCTCGTAGTGGCAAATACGGTGCAAACGGTCGTATAAACGCTATTCCTGGTGCTAACTTACCTTTGGCAACAGTAGGTACTTTTATCTTGTGGATGGGGTGGTTCGGCTTTAATGGTGGTTCAGTATTAAAATTAGGCGACATCGGCAATGCTCACTCAGTAGCAATGGTGTTCTTAAATACTAACGCAGCAGCAGCTGGTGGTGCAGTGGCAGCATTGTTATTTGCAAAAGCACTATTCAAAAAAGCTGATTTAACGATGGCTTTAAATGGTGCGTTAGCTGGTCTGGTAGCTATTACTGCTGAACCTTCTACACCTACGCCATTGCTTGCAACTTTATTTGGTGCCATTGCTGGTGTGATTGTGGTGTTATCAATTGTAGGTCTAGATAAGTTGCGAATCGATGATCCAGTGGGTGCTATTTCAGTACATGGTGTTGTTGGTTTATTTGGTCTATTGATTGTACCTATCACTAATGATGGCGCTAGCTTCAGCGGCCAAATCATAGGTGCATTAACAATCTTTACTTGGGTTTTCGTCGCTAGTCTAATTGTTTGGTTCTTACTTAAAGTAACAATGGGGATCCGCGTAAGTGAAGAAGAAGAATACGAAGGTGTTGATAAGTCTGACTGTGGTTTAGAAGCATACCCTGAGTTCACTCGATAGGCTTCTGATAAACTCAAAATATTAAGCCAGCTCAACTGCTGGCTTTTTTTATCTTGCTAATATTTAAACAAAAGCTGTTAATTATCTAATTTTATGTAAAAATTATAGATATAAAGGGTTTTATATTTCTACGTTAGGTTAATTATGGCTAGAGAACAATTTGGCATTTGCGCCGAGCCGAGCTTACATGGCTACTATCTTCTGTTTAATGTGATGGATGACAAAAACGAGCATGTTAAACAAGCCTTATCGCGACTCCCAAACCTCTTTGATAAATACGCAGATCGCTTTTCTGAAAGCAACTTAACGGGCGTTGTGGCAATTGGCGCTAACTATTGGGACGAAATCTTTCCAGAAGCTAGGCCAAAAGATTTAAAACCTTTCAGTGAACTTAGCTGCGATGACCGTGTAGCACCAGCTGTTAATTATGATTTATATGTTGAAGTACGTAGTGACCGCATGGACGTCAATCACATCGTAGCTGGTAAAATATGTGATTTATTATCTGATAGTGTTGAGCTTATCGAACAAGTTAGAAGTTTTAGGTTCTTAGATGGCCGTGACCTTACTGGTTTTGTAGATGGTACTGAAAATCCTCAAGGTCGTCATAGAAGGGATGTAGCGCTTGTAAAAGATGAAGACGATGAGCGTTTTGCTAGTGGCAGTTATTTGCATATTCAGCGTTATCGCCATAATTTGAAGTTATGGAATACGTTAAAGGTGAAAGAGCAGGAAGATGTTTTTGCCCGCACTAAGTTAGATAACGAAGAATATACAACCGAAAACAAACTACCTACTTCACATATCAAACGCACAAATCTAAAAGATGATGAAGGTAACTCAGTTGAGATTCTACGTCAGAGCATGCCGTATGGTGATATGAAAGTACAAGGTTTGTTTTTTGTCTCTTATTGCCACTCACCAGAGCCATTTGAGCTTATGCTAGCGAGCATGATTAAAGGTGACGAAGAAGGCAATTTTGATCATATGCTCAAATTTACACAGGCTGAAACGGGGGCCGCGTTTTTTGCACCTAGCTTAAATATTCTTTCAGAGCTTTGCGAAGAAGAATAAAAAAAAGGGCCGTATAGCCCTTTTTTATTCTCTGATTCTTTTTCTACATTGATTTAGAAAATAAGTTTTCTAGCTTAGCAATGGTTTCTTTGATCATTGTAGTGTCTGTTGGCGCGATGAAGATAGTATCGTCACCGGCAATCGTACCAAGTACACCGTCACTCTTACTTAAGCTATCTAACAACCTAGCGATTAATTGAGCGGCACCTGGGCTTGTTCTGATGATAATCATTACGTCGTTGTGTTCAATATCTAATACTAGTTGTCGCAATGGACTTTTGGCTGTAGGTACGCCAAGCTCAGCTGGCAAACAATAAACCATTTCTTGACGAGCATTTCTCGTTCTAACAGCACCGTATTTGCTTAGCATTCTAGAGATTTTTGACTGGCTAATATTGGTAAAACCTTGTGCTTTAAGTGCGTCGACGATTTCACCTTGTGAACCAAATTGCTCTTGTTTTAATAACTCTTTAAATGCTTGAACCAGTTCTTCTTGCTTTTGTTGTGCTGTCATAATTGTTTTTACCAACCAAAATATGAAAATTTACAAATAAAACTCTTTGAATATTAAGCTTAAAAAATAATAATAATCTTTTGATTTTATGTACGTTTACGCTTGTTGTATAATTTCTGCAATATCAAAAATCGCACGCTATAATACCTAAGTATTATATCGTAAGTAATAGTATACGTTATCCTAGTATGCCATTACAGGTTAATAATCTTGTTTTTTGCTTGCCTTTACTATATCGTGGCAGGCGATTTTTTTAAGTAATTACTCAAATTTCGGAGACATCCAATGAAAGTTGCTGTGTTAGGCGCTGCTGGTGGTATCGGTCAAGCGTTATCTTTATTGTTAAAAAATAACTTACCTGCAGGCTCAGAGCTAAGCCTTTACGACGTAGCTCCTGTAGTTCCAGGTGTAGCGGTTGATTTATCTCACATCCCAACAGCTGTTGAAGTAAAAGGTTTTGGTGCTGATGATTTAGATGCGGCATTAACAGGTGCTGATGTAGTTATCATTCCAGCGGGTATGCCTCGTAAGCCAGGTATGGACCGTTCAGATCTTTTCAACGTTAACGCAAGCATCGTTAAAACGTTAGCAGAAGGTATCGTTCGTAACTGTCCTAAGGCGTTAGTTGGTGTAATTACTAACCCTGTAAACGGTACAGTGCCAATTGTTGCTGAAGTATTCAAGAAAGCCGGTACTTACGAAGCAAACCGTGTATTCGGTGTTACTACACTTGACGTTATCCGTGCAGAAACTTTTGTTGCTGAAAACCAAGGTTTTGACGTTGCTGAAACTAACGTGCCAGTAATCGGTGGTCACTCAGGTACTACAATTCTTCCACTTCTTTCTCAAGTTGAAGGTGCTAACTTCTCTGATGAAGACGTTGCGGCATTAACAACTCGTATCCAAAATGCTGGTACTGAAGTTGTTGAAGCTAAAGCGGGTGGCGGTTCAGCTACGCTTTCAATGGGTGCTGCTGCAGCTCGTTTCACGTTATCACTAATCAAAGGTCTTCAAGGTGAAGATGTTGTTGATTACGCATACGTAGCTGTTGAAAATGGCGATGCTGCATACTTCGCTCACCCTGTTCGTTTAGGTAAGAACGGTGTTGAAGAAATTCTGTCTTACGGTGCACTAAGCGCGTTTGAAGAAAAAGCGAAAAACGACATGCTTGAAACATTAAACAAAGACATCCAAGAAGGTGTAGACTTTGTTAACAACAACGCCTAATTAAATAAGTGTTGTAAGCATAAAAAAAACCAGCCAATTGGCTGGTTTTTTTGTATTTGGTCGTTTAGCTTTATTATGCTGAACGATTCGCCGCGATATGAGCTAATGCGATTAAAGCTTCTTTATATTCAGACGCTGGTAAGACTGTTAATGCTGAAATTGCTTTATCAGCTTCTTGCTCAGCAATTTTTTGTGTGTAAGCAAGTGATTCGGTTTCTTTCATTGCATTTAGTATGTCGTCAAGGTGTTCCATACCATTACATTCAACGATCGCCTCCCTAATCAGTGCCTTTTGAGCCTCTGTGCCATTATTCATTGCGTAGATAAGTGGTAGGGTAGGTTTACCTTCTGAAAGGTCATCACCTACGTTTTTACCCATCTCTTTTGCGTCTGCCGTGTAGTCCAAAATGTCATCTACTAGTTGGAAAGCCGTGCCTAAGTGCTTGCCATAGTCGCGCAGTGCTAATTCTGTTTTTTCATCTTGCCCTGAAATAACGGCTGCTAACCTAGTGGCTGCTTCAAATAGTTTAGCTGTTTTACAGTAGATAACTTCCATGTAACTTTCTTCTGTCGTGTCAGGATCATTACAATTCATTAATTGTAATACTTCACCTTCTGCGACAATGTTTGTAGCGTCAGAAAGAATGTCCATTACGCGCATATTTTGCAATTTGGTCATCATTTGGAATGAGCGTGTGTAAAGGAAATCACCAACAAGCACACTTGCACTATTGCCAAATAACGCGTTTGCTGTTTCTCTACCTCTGCGCATATTTGATTCATCAACAACATCATCATGAAGTAGTGTTGCTGTGTGAATGAATTCAATTATTGCAGCAATATCGATATGATCTTTACCTTCATATTGCAATGCTCTTGCTGCTAATACTGTTAGCATTGGGCGCATTCGCTTACCACCAGCATTCACTATATAGATGCCTAGCTGATTAATAAGTGCAACATCAGATTGTAGTTGTTGGTAAATCAGATCATTAACTGATGTCATATCTTGTTGAGACAAGGCTTGTATTTCTTGAATATTCATATTTCAGTTTGAGGCTGCTGAGAAAAGCTTAATTTTGTTATACAATATGGCGCTAAATTTTACACGAATTGTGCGCCGTGTATAGCGTACAAGTCAGTGTTATCGGATTTAATCAAAAAAATTCAAATAATAGTCAATTTAGGCTTGCGAAAAGACCTTTGTTAACGTAGAATTCGCGCCCTATATTTTTAAATTTAAGCGTCAATTAAACATATGACGCAGTACGGAGTAGCTATGTACGCGGTATTCCAAAGTGGCGGTAAACAGCACCGTGTGACTGAAGGCCAAACAGTTCGTCTTGAAAAGTTAGAACTTGAAGTAGGCGCATCAGTAGATTTTGATAACGTTTTAATGATTGCAGACGGCGAAAACATCAATGTTGGCGCACCTTACATCAGCGGCGGTAAAGTAACTGCTGAAGTTGTAAGCCAAGGTCGTGGTGATAAAGTTAAAATCGTTAAATTCAGACGTCGTAAGCATTCACGCAAGCAGATGGGCCATCGCCAATGGTTCACTGAAGTGAAAATTACTGGTATCAAAGGCTAATTAGGAGCGTTTTAAGATGGCACATAAGAAGGCAGCAGGTAGTACCAAAAACGGTCGCGATTCAGAAAGCAAACGCCTAGGTGTTAAGCGTTTTGGTGGCGAATCAGTTTTAGCTGGTAACATCATCGTTCGTCAACGTGGTACTAAGTTCCACGCTGGTAACAACATGGGTATCGGTAAAGACCACACTTTATTCGCTTTAGCTGACGGTAAAGTTCAGTTTGAAGTTAAAGGTCCTAAGAACCGTAAATATGTAAGTATTGTTGCTGAGTAATAATACTTAAACCATATTAAAAACCCTGCTCATAGGCAGGGTTTTTTTTTGGTAAAATAGCCCCTATATTGATTAGGTGGCAAGAATAAAAGTTAATTTTCTCATTGATTTGATTATTTAGCGTATAATGAAGTCAATGAGCTAAGCGCGGAGTGTGTTAGAACACCATGAAATTTGTTGATGAAGCAGAAATAAGAATTGAAGCAGGCGACGGCGGAAACGGCTGTGTAAGCTTTAGACGTGAAAAATATATCGAATTTGGTGGCCCTAACGGTGGTGATGGCGGCGACGGTGGTGATGTTTACCTAGTTGCTGACGAAAACCTGAATACACTTATTGATTACCGTTTTGAACGTTTTTATAAAGCAACTCGCGGTGAAAACGGTAAGAGTAGAGATTGTACTGGTAAAAGTGCTGCTCCTCTTTATTTAAAAGTACCTGTAGGTACTCGTGCTATTGATGTTGATACATTAGAAGAGTTAGGTGACTTAACTAAACACAAACAAGAGTTAATGGTTGCTAAAGGCGGCTGGCACGGATTAGGTAATACACGATTCAAAAGTAGTACTAACCGAGCACCTCGTCAAAAGACTGATGGTACTCCAGGTGAAATTCGTAATTTGAAGCTAGAACTTATGTTACTTGCGGATGTTGGTTTATTAGGTTTACCAAATGCAGGTAAATCAACGTTGATTCGCAGTGTATCGGCGGCTAAACCTAAAGTTGCTGACTACCCGTTCACAACCTTAGTACCTAATTTAGGTGTTGTTCGTTTAGATTCACAACGAAGCTTTGTTATTGCGGATATTCCAGGTCTTATTGAAGGTGCGTCAGACGGTGCAGGTTTAGGTACTCAATTTCTTAAGCATTTAGAGCGATGTCGTGTTCTTCTTCATGTCATTGATATTTTCCCTGTTGATGGATCAGATCCACTAGAAAATGCAAAAACAATTATCAACGAGCTAGAGTCTCACTCAGAAAAGCTTGCTAATAAGCCTCGCTGGATCGTATTTAACAAGCTGGACTTGGTGCTAGAAGAAGAGGCTGAAGAAATCACTTCCCGTATTTTAGAAGGTTTAGGTTGGGAAGGTCCTGTACATAGTATTTCAGCGTTCAGTAAACTTGGTACAGAAACATTATGTTCAGAGGTTATGGAGTTTATCGAAAAACTTCCAGCTGAAGAAGAGCAGGCTCCTGAAGAGAAATCAGTTGAATTCAAGTGGGATACTTACCATCAAGAAGCAATTGATGAGCATGATGATGATGACGATTGGGACGACGACTGGGATGAAGACGACTACGACGTAGAAGTAGAATATCGTCAATAGAATATCATTGAATAAGCCCACAATCATGTGGGCTTTTTTATGCCTTCATATTTATAAATCATTGAACGAAGCCGTTTCTATTCTTTATGGGAACAGCTAAACTAGCGGCTATATAAAATTTAGGAACTAGCATATGACCATACTCTCGATGATCGTTGCCCATGCTGACGATCGTATTATCGGTAAAGATAATGACATGCCGTGGCACCTACCAGCCGATCTTGCTTATTTCAAAAAAACAACGTTAGGTAAACCTGTTGTGATGGGACGAAAGACTTATGAATCAATAGGTCGACCTTTACCTGGTAGACTGAATATTGTTATCTCTCGTGATGCTAATTACTCGGCAGAAGGCATAACTACAGTTACTTCAGTAGAGCAAGCTCTAGCGGCTGCAGGTGATGTAGAAGAGATAATGGTTATTGGTGGTGGCGCGATCTACGCTCACTGTTTGCCAGCAACAAATAGGCTCTATATTACCCATATAAATGCGTCAATTGACGGTGATACTCAATTTCCTGAATATGACCTCAATGAATGGAATAAAGTTGCTTCAGATGTGCGTCAGCCTGATGAGAAAAACCAATATGAATTAGATTTCTCCGTTTACGAAAGAATCTAATTTACCTCTTAAGGTGCTTATTCATAAATATAAGCACCTAATCCTATTAAACCAGTCTACTTATCTTACTTCTTTAATTCATTGTAAGTTATATATTAATTTTATCCATAATACATGACATTGGTGATCAAACATTTATTTAATGTTTTTTGATTGCACAACTGATCACTACTTTCTATAACTTCTCTGTCTTTCGTGATTTCTAGTTTCTTCAAGAAATGCAAGGAAGCAACGTCGGCCGTAAGTTGCATATTAAAGCATCCTTATTAAGGAAAATATAACCAACCAGTTATGGTTGAAACATGGAGAGTAAAATAATGCGTGAATTAAGCGTAAAAGAAATGGCAATGGTTGCCGGTGGTGGCCCAGTAGCGGTTGCTACACTAGCTTGGACAATACTACTTGGCGCTCACGAGCAATTAAACGACTTTGGTCGAGGTTTAGGCGCAGGCCTTTATGATGGATTAAATTAGAGGGAATTAATATGAGAACACTCAACAAACAGGAAACTCAACTGGTTGCAGGCGGTGGTACGATAACTCAGGCCGGCTATGGTGTAGGGTACGCTATAGGTTACGTTTTCAGCGGACAGGCAGGTAGAGATTTAGGAAATTGGTTATACGACAAGCTTAACTAAATCAAAGAATAGTGCGGGGTAGTTGAACATGTAGCTTACCTCGCTATTTAAGCGTAGGAAAAATAATGGAAAATACAACAGTAACAGAATCAAGTTTACCAGAAATGAGAGTCAAGAAATACTGGGGCTATTTTCTTATAGCGTTAATAGTCCCACCTATATTGGCGACTTTTACAATTAATATCATTGGTGAATACGTTGTATCGACTCCAGAACAATTAAAGACTAGAGGATTGGTGGCGATGCTATTTCATTCTCTGTTTTCATCAATTTTTTTGATGATTATTGCTTTCGAAATAAACAAGTTTGATAAACATTTTATTCCTCTTACATCCACAAAAATAAGAACCATTGTTTTGTATGGCGGTCTAGTCTTTTGCCTTGCCAAGATGATTATGTATTCCATAGACTTTTTAGGATTAGAGACATCTCAGTTCTTCACAGGTATCGTTAATTCAAACCTAGAACTAATATTAGGTTTTATAGTTATCTGTCTTTTGGCTCCTGTATTCGAGGAAATATTATATCGGGGGATATTGTTTAGAGCTTTAAATAAGTCGGGTTTTTCAGCGTTTACTACAATTTTGGTTTCCTCGACTGTTTTCATGGCGATTCATTTACAATACGGAATCGTAGACCTTACTGTTGTATTTATTTTTGGTTTGTTTTTTGGATGGGTTAGATACAAAACTAATAGTTTGATCACACCTATTGTTTGTCATGCTCTAATAAATACCACTTCTTATATTCAAATCGTTTTCAGCTAATAATTGAAAATAGTATTTACAGGTATCTACAGTGCTTAAAATATTAGTGAGAGAAGTAGCATTTTATTTAGGTTTCTATAACGTCTATTTAAATGTGGTTCAGTTATTGTCAACATGGGAGTTTACTTTGATTGTTGATACGGACTTACTGCCATTTTTTATACTATTAGCGGGTTTTAATATTAATATCTCTAATAATAAAAAGAAGGATGAATTAGTCGAAAACGGTGATAGGTAGCTACGATAAAATCAAACAAAAAAGGAGCCAAATGGCTCCTTTTTTATTACAAAGTAAAGTCAGGTTATAACTTAAATTCTTGTACTGATTGTTGTAACTCTTCAGCTAAGCGAGCTACTTCACTACTTGATTCAGCTGTTTGTTGTGAACCAGCCGTTGTTTGTTCAGCAATCGCAACGATTGATTCTAAGTTCTCACTGATTTCATGAGCAACAACACTTTGCTCTTCAGCAGCTGTCGCGATTTGAGAGCTTCTGTCATATGCTTCATGTACAGCGTGTGTGATAGTCTCTAACGCTTTATCTGCTTCTTCACTTTGTGTTACACAATCAGAAGCTTGCTTCTTACCTGTATTCATTACAGATACTGCTTTTTGTGCACCCGTTTGTAACACTTCAATCATGTTCTGGATTTCTTGTGTTGATTCTTGTGTACGGCTCGCAAGTGTTCTAACTTCATCAGCAACAACTGCGAAGCCTCGACCTTGTTCACCTGCACGAGCAGCCTCAATAGCAGCGTTAAGCGCTAGTAAGTTAGTTTGCTCTGCAATACCTCTGATAACATCAAGGATACCACCGATAGAAGCACTATCTTGTTCAAGCTTGTTGATGACTTGTGATGCTGACTCAACTTCGTTAGCTAATAGCTCAATAGTGCTACGGTTACGAGTTGAAATCGTTTTAACGCGCTCAGCTTCATCGTCTGCTTGCTTGATTTCACCTAATGCATCATTTGCACTTGAAAGAACACTTTGTGATGTACTGCTCATTTCAGTTGTTGCAGAAGCTGCTTGTTCAACCTGAGTGCGTTGCTCTTCGATAGCTGTTGTGCTTTGAGCTGTAACTGCTGAAGTTTGCTCAGCTGCCGTTGCCAATTGTGTTGAGCGGCTCACAATACTATGAATTAATGATCTAAGACTCTCGATAACTGTATTACAGTTTCTAGAAAGTTGAGCAAATTCGTCTTTACCACTTTCATCAAGCTTACTTGATAAATCACCTGATGCAACAACCTTAAGAATGTCGTTAACACGACTAAGAGGGCGAGTAATGCTCGTTAATGTTATCCAAGCAATACCGATAGCGACAACTACAGAGATCACCATAATAGCGATTGTCATTGTTCTACCAGTGCTAACCGAACCAGATACAGCTTTGCTGGCTTCAACAGTAGTCTTATTCGCTAGTTCTACTTGTTTGTTAAGGATTTCATCAGCACTTTGAATTGCTTGGTTAAGCGCGGCCAATTGCGTTGTAGCTGTGGCATTAGCTGTCAGTTGAGAGTTCTTATTTGAGAATATGCTATTGTTGCCCGTTACAAGCGCTGTAACTTCAGCAATAGAACTACCTATCTCTTCAACAATGTCTTCTTGGTTGTGCGCATTAAGCTCATTGTTCACCTCTTGAATCGCTCTCATTAACTCATCGTAAGAGTTAGTGATTTCTTTTTCTACAAGGTTTGCTGATTGAGTATCCAGTACATCTTTATATTCAAAACCTGAAGTTACGATTGCATTTAATGAAACTTCTACGTTTTCACCTAAAGTAACGGCTCGTTGAAGCTTAGTTTCAGCTAGGTCGTGATCAGCTAAATCTAAAAGTAAAGTAGCTGCGTCATCTGCTTTTTCTTCTAGAGCATCAATTTTGTCACTTAATGTTGAATACTGTTCAATTGACGTTTTTCTATTTTCAAAGACTTGCGTAATGTTGTTTTTCACTGATGCATGTACATCGTCAACTTTACGTAGGTTGCCAATTAATGATGCCTCTTTTTGAACTACTGCTTTTAGTGACTTAAGCTCTTTTGAAAAATCAGCTTCAAGAGATTCGTATGCCGATACATTATCTGCAAGAGGTGAAAGTTGATTTTGGTAGTACCCTTGTAAACCTAAACTACCTATTTGTGTCAATTCCTTTGCTAACGTGTTACTTCCTTTCAACGTGGGGATAGCTAATTCATTTTGTTTTATCGTTGAGCCATTGATAGTGCTCAGATTTACAAAAGAAATGATGCTGGTTGCGATTAACAAAACAGAAATAATGGTAAAACCACCAATTATTTTCATTTTTACAGTTAGATTCATGTATGTCACCAGTGTATTTTATTTAGATTTTTAGCAAGGAACCCAAGACATTCTATGCTACTTTTATTGTGCTTTCAGCGTCTTACGCCTGTTATCGGCAGCCAATAAAGAATGTTTAGCTCTTTTGATAGTATAACAAGCTGAATACTTATTTCACTATTTGTTACAAATTTATCTTTATTGTCTAGAAGGCTCTGTAAATAAGGCCCTTTCGGGCCACTTAAGGAAAGTTAAATGATGCCCCCATACGCAACCCGTATCTAAGGCATAAACGTTTTTTGCATTGCAATGGCCTAATAAGCTTGCCCAATGCCCAAAGATCCATGTTGCACCATTTAAATGATCAAATTCAAACCAAGGTTTAAGGTTTTTGGGAGCAGCTTCCGGGGACACTTTGCAGTCAAAATCTAAACTGCCGTCAAGGTGGCAAAAGCGCATTCTAGTTAACGCATTAACGGTATACCTAAATTGCTCAATGTCAGATGTTGCTGTTAACCAGCTCGATGGTTTATTGCCATACATTTTTTGCAAATTATCTATATTGTCATCAACGCTAATCAGTTGTTGTGCTTTTTGACTCTGTTTATACGCCAATTCCGGCGTCCATTGTGGAGGTAATCCAGCATGAGACATATAGACATTTTCATTTGGAAGCTTACGAACGAGTGGCTGTTGTTTGAGCCACTCTATAATACTTGGCAACTCTGGGGATTCTATTAGGTTTGCTAGATTGTCTTTTTTCTTTACTTTAAAAAGTCCTGCAACCGTCGATAGAAAATGTAAATCGTGATTGCCTAGCACCGCTTTAACCGAATCGCCAAGCGATAGAAGCAATTTCATTGTTGCCAAAGAATCTGATCCTCTAGCAATCATATCTCCAGCAACCCAAAGCTCATCACTAAGCGGATCGAACTTAATTTTATCAAGCAATCTATTAAATTCTTCATAGCACCCCTGAATATCGCCTACAAAATAGATTGCCATCTGAAACTTCTCTTAATTTAAGGCATTGGGGGTTGCTAAGCCAAAAAGCGGAATATCTACTTGGTAAGAATTATTGTCACTGTCTACCACTAAGTAGTGCCCTTGCATCGTGCCTACAGGCGTTTTTAAATAACAGCCACTTGTGTAAGTGTATTCGCTATTGCTATCTATATGTGGTTGCACACCCACGACACCCTCACCAGCAACGGTAGACTCCTTACCATTGCCGTCGGTGATCAGCCAATATCTAGATAGTAACTGTACTGGTTTATTGCCATCATTTTTGATAGTGATGGTATAACTGAAAACAAAATGGTCAATGTCTTCGATGCGCTGAGTTGCGACGAATTCTGTGTCTATCGCAACCTTGATATCAGTGGCTTTGATGGTGCTCATTAATCTTCTTTCATCGGATTGCGTTTTACAAAATTTGCCAGCGCTATATAGTCGTCTAACGAAAGGTTTTCTGGCCTTAGCGATGGATCTATACCCAATGATTCTATGTTCTGTGCAGTGATCAGCTTTTTAAAGGTGTTGCGTATTGTCTTACGTCTTTGATTAAACGCCGCTACACAAACTTGATTGAGTACTTCAATATCATCTGCTGGATTCTTAATCTCTTTATGAGGAATCAAGCGGACAATAGCTGAGTCTACTTTTGGTGGTGGTTGAAACGCTTCTGGACCTATTTCCATAACCGGCATTACCTGACACTGATATTGTGTCATGATTGATAAACGTCCAAATGTCTTTGATCCTGGCCCAGCTGCCATTCTTTCTACCACTTCTTTTTGTAGCATAAAATGCATGTCTTTTACTTTGTCTTTAAAAGTAAGTAAATGAAAGATCAAAGGTGTAGAAATATTATATGGCAGGTTGCCAAATATTCTTAAAGGTCTGTCTGTTTCAACCAACTGAGCAAAATCAAACTTCAGTGCGTCTACTTCGTGAATTGTTAGGTGCTCTGCAAGAAATGGGTGATGGCGTAAGCGGTGAGCAAGATCTCTATCAAGCTCTACAACAGATAGCTTGCCAGCTCTTTCAACTACAGGTTCGGTTAATGCACCTAAACCTGGACCAATCTCAACAAGATTTTCTCCTGCCTGGGGATGAATGGCATCAACAATATTACTAATGATCGCATCGTTATGAAGAAAGTTTTGCCCAAAGCGCTTTTTGGCCTGATGGCCTAAGTGTGTGTTTTTACCCATGATTCTTTTCTAATTATGCTTGATTGTTAGCAAGCGAAATAGCTGAATTGATAGCTTCTTCGAAACTACCTGTGTCTGCTTTGTTGGTACCTGCCAAGTCAAGGGCTGTACCATGATCTACTGAGGTTCTGATAAACGGAAGTCCAAGTGTTATATTTACAGATGAACCAAAGCCTTTATATTTTAGCACAGGTAATCCTTGGTCGTGATACATGGCTAAAATAGCGTCGGCATCTTCTAGGTATTTCTCTTGGAAGATTGTGTCAGCTGGTAATGGGCCAACCGTATTGATGCCTTCTTCTCTAAGCTCATCTAAAGCAGGTGTTACAACTTCTATTTCTTCTCGACCTAAATGTCCATCTTCACCTGCATGAGGGTTAATACCGCAAACATAAATTTTGGGCGATTTGATACCAAATTTATCTCTTAAGTCGTTGAATAATATTCTTGTTACTTTTTGAAGTCGTTCAGCCGTGATCGCTTTTGATACGTATGCCAGAGGAATGTGTGTAGTAACTAGGGCTACGCGTAACCCTTTTGTTGCCAACATCATCACAACGTCAGTGCAATTCGCCTGATTTGCGAAGTACTCTGTATGACCACTAAAAGCAATACCGGCTTGGTTAATTAAGCCTTTGTGAACTGGCCCTGTAACAACAGCATCAAACTCACCACTAATGTTTTTTTCACTAGCAATGCGCAGTGAATCCACAACATACTGCCCATTTAGCGGGTTTAATTCACCTGGTGTACATTCTGTTGCTAACTCAAGTGGAAGTACCGTTAGCGTACCTGCCTTCTGAGGTATAGGTGCTTTTTCTTCTTCATAACTAATTAAAGAAAGAGGTAAGCCTAGCTGGCTTGCTCTTTCTTTCAATAAGTTTGGTGACGCAATGACCACAAGTTCAACAGGCCAATCTTTTTGGGCTAGGCTGATAATTAGATCAGGGCCGACACCGGCTGGCTCACCTGCTGTAACTGCAATTCTTTTAGTCATACTAAAATTTATTCCATCACTTCAATATACGCTTCGTCACGAAGTTCTTTTAACCAGCGTGCGCTTTCTAAACCAAATTTACGTTGATATAGCATTTGATAAGCTCTGTTTTCGTTCATTTGCTTAGTTGCGTCTAACGTTCTTCTGTCTGTTAACTGAGCCAAATGCCAACCAAATGATGAACGGAAAGGCTTGTGCATCTCGCCGATTTTAATGCTCGCTAATGCATCTCTAAAAGCTGGGTCGTATCTGTTTGGATCAGACCACCCTAAGTCACCACCTTTAACAGCTGTAGGACCATCTGAGTGTTCTTTTGCAAGTTCTGCAAAGTCAGCTTCGCCAGATTCAATTTTAGCCATCATATCAAGTAGCATTTCTTCTGCTTTTGCTTCGCTTAAAATGATTGAAGGCTCAATTAGAATATGACGTGCTTTAACTTCTTCTACTTCCACAACCTGACGGCCGCGGATGTCTTGAATTTTGACAATACTGTAACCTAAACCTGTTCTAACTGGCCCCAATACTGTGCCTTTGTCTTTTCCGTCAATCAATTCAGCAAATAGCGTTGGTAATTCATTAATGTTTTTCCAACCTAAGTCACCACCGTCTAGTGCGTTTTGACCACTTGATGAAGTAATGGCGATACGTGCAAAGTCGCTACCGTCATTAAGTAATTCTATTACTTTCTCTGCTCGCTCTTTGGCTGCATTCATGTCCTCTTGTGTTGGCTCTGGTGGGAAACCAATTAAGATGTGACCAACTCGATACTCTTCGTTAGAGCTTGTTTGCTCTTTCATCATTTCAATTAAGTTGCTAATTTCTTGTGGTGAAACGAAGATTCTGCGACGAACACTATTACGCTTTACTTCACCTACGATAAGTTCAGTTCTAACGTTTTCGCGATACTTCTCGTAATCTAGGCCTTCACTAACTAATGACTGACGCATTTGTTCTAAAGTCATTTTGCTATCTCTAGCCATATTCGTTAGTGTGTCGTCCAGTTGAGCATCACTTATTTGAATACCCATTCGTTCGCCAATTTGCATCACTAATGAGTCACTAATTAATTTATCAGTTACCTGAACTCTTAGTACTCTATCAGCGGGTAGGCTTTGGCCGTTTTTTTCTGCGTTCGTTTTTACTGTCTTAATTAAATCTGCAATTTCAGACTCTAATACAACACCGTTATTAACGATTACTGCTACTCTGTCTAATTCTACTTCTTTTGCTACTGAATAGCCTGTTGTCGCCATGAAAAGCGACGCAGCTAACGTTAATAATCTAATAGATTTCTTCATTGTTTAATTCTTTCTTTCTAATTATTTAGGAAGTACGGTCTTTTATATCCAAAAATGCTTGAGTTAAACATATCATAAGTGCTTAACCTCGATTTTCCACCGCCTAGTCCTTTTATCACAAACTCTACCATGAATTTGCTATCAAATTCATCGCGATTTTCAGCAAATGCATTTACATCATTAACACGAGAGTTTAAATGCCTGTGGTAAGCAAACCTGATCGCCCAACAACAGCTTTCGTATTGTAAACCCGCATAAGACTCAATGCTACGCTTGTTTTGTAAGTCTTGTGTAACACGACCTACGAACTGCCAATTCTTGTTAATTGTCTTATTCGCTAGTAGCGACACTTGCTCTAAGCTAGTACCTGAGACATCACGAGTATATCGATGGTTCAATTGAATTGCTTGATTTTTAGCAAATTGATAATCAACGTTCGTTTGGCTCTTATTGGTTTGGTTGCTCTCAGTGTTATATTGAATATCGCTACTAAATTGCCATTTTTGATTCAACTTGAAATAAACTTCAGAAGCGATAACCGACTCATCTGCTACGTTGTTGTCGTGTTTATTTTCTTGCTCATTGATATCGTTAAGGTAAACAATTCGACCTAAACTCAAACGGAATATTTCATCATTTGTGTTGTCGTAAATACGGCTAGTTAAACCCCACGAATATTGATTCGCTTGCGCGATACGGTCTAACCCGCTAAATCGTCGGTCTCGGAATAAACCATCATAATCATCTTGCAAAGCAATCGTGTCGTATACGCCAATATTGCTCTGGTCTTTGTTTGGAATATATAAATATTGAATTTGAGGCTCTAAGGTTTGCGTATAGCCAGTCTTCCAATTATTCATTGCTCTTTCAAGGTTGAAACCACCATGTAAGCGCACTTTAGGTAATGTTCTGCTTACATTATCAGAAAGCGTAGAGTTAGCCGCCAAGTTGTCTTGATGGTAATTGGTTTGTAGCAATTTAAACTCAGAGTTGAAAAACCATGCCGGTGTAGATATAGGGAAAGTTACACCAGTTTCCACGTGGTAACGTTCAGCCGTAGGTAACGTTGGATCATCTGAACGAAAGCGTGATAATTCTGAGTAAACTTCAAATTGACCGTTCAACCAAGGTAACGCTTGCCAATGAGAGACTTCAACTTGTGGAATCGTTTTATAGCTTGGGTTATGTGAACCTAATACTTCAAAATCTTGAACATTTAGGTTTACCTGCCAGTTCTTCGTGAAATAGGATAGTTCGCCAATTTGATACAAATAAGCGTCATTCGAATTGTACTGGTCACTATCTAAATCAACCAAGTAGTTATCGTCACTAATCGTTGTGTAGTCAACGTATAAGCGAAAGTTATCAGAAAAGCTGCCAACATGCTGCCATCTAGCCAAATAACGAGAGTCGTTATTGTTAATCTCTTTATCATTGGCAAGGTAATCAATATTTACTTGACCGGTTTGTTCACCAAACAAATATCTAAAGGTCGTTAATAACTGAGTACCACGCTTTGACATGTATTTAGGTGCAACCGTAGCATCCATATTTTCGGCAATATTAAAGTAATATGGAATCTCTACTTCAAGGCCTGAGCTAGAGCTAGAGCCAATCTTAGGGTATAAGAAACCTGATTTTCTTTCATCTGTAACAGGGAAAGAAATATAAGGAATATAGAGTACAGGAACGCCAAATAATTTTAATCTAGCATTATACGCTTCACCGTGGTTTTCTTCTGTAGAAATGTTAATTTCACTGGCGTTAATCTGCCAGTCAGGTACTTCACCGTGACAGGTAGTAAAACTTGAATCAACTAAGCTCAACGTCCCGTCAAGGTTTACCTTAATCAAACCAGCTTCACCATGCCCTGGGTTGTTACCCAATTGATACTTACTACCACTTAAAGACGTTCCATTGTCTTCTTCACTTGCAAATAGTCTATCAGCAAAGATGGAAACATTATTATTTAAAAAGTTGATGTTGCCGCTAGCATCTAGTTCTGAGCTTGAACGATTCAACTTAATGCTATCAGCTTTGATTTGTTGGCCTTCACTGTTTAGGTTTACATTCCCCCAAAAGTGAGCGACTTCGTTTTTATAGATTTGTGAACGATCGGCTTTAATGAAGATACGACCATCTTCAATAGCTTGTTGAGTAGTGTCCAATTTTGTAAAGTCGGGCAGAGGACATGATAAAGTGTCTTCTTGTCCATCTACATTTTCAGCAGCCATAGCTGCTGAACAAGCAAATATAGTTAATATGCTGGTAAAACGGGAAAATAGCATGAAAAGTCCGGCAAATTGAATAATATTATGCTTTTTTAAAGCGTTCTTACTATTTTAACCTTAATTTTCATATTAATATAGATTTTTCTACAAAGTCTCTTAGGTAGACGAGTTTTTCTTTAGTTACGGTGTGATTCTCTTGGCTGATATACGATTAAATAGATTACTTCAGTGGCTGCAAAGCTGCTTTCAAACTTCAGATATAGTGCTTTCTTCATTAGATGGTGATGCGGGTTTTCGAAGATACTTCAGGTTTACTCATTCTAATAAAGATTATATCGCGGTTGATGCGCCAAAGGATTATTGTAATAACGAGCAATTTGTATACATTTCTAATTACTTGAGCAAATTAGGCATCAGAGTGCCAAAAATACATCATTACGACAAAGAAAACGGCTACTTTTGTCTAGAAGATTTAGGTAAAACTCTGCTTGCTGATGTCTTGACCCCTGATAGTGTTGAAGCATACTACCAAAGCGCACTTAGCCCTTTATATTTGTTATCGAAAGCTGATATTAGCCAAGTTGAACTACCTGATTACGATGCTGCGTTTATTCATACTGAGCTAAATATATTTACCGAATGGCTGCTCGATAAACACTTAGCCCTCACGTTAACAGTACAAGAGCAAAAGCTGATAGCGCAGACAAACGAGGTACTAGTAGCGAGTGCTTTGGAGCAACCAAAGGTGGTGATGCATAGGGACTACCATAGTCGAAATATTATGCTTTCCAATCTAAGCGATTTATCGGTAATAGATTTTCAAGATGCAGTAAAAGGGCCTATTACTTATGACGTGGTTTCGTTGTTGAGAGATTGTTACGTGAGATGGCCAACTGCATTGGTTAATAAGGTTTTTGATAATTTTTGCGAGCATGTCTCGCAAGAGTTAGCCCTATCAGTTAGTAAAGAACAATGGCGTCGTTGGTTCGATTTAATGGGGATGCAAAGGCACATCAAAGCAAGTGGTATTTTTGCTCGTTTGAACTATCGAGATGGTAAAACTCACTATATGAAAGATATTCCACTGACACTGAATTACATTGTTGATGTGTGCAAGTTATACCCAGAATTAAGTGACTTTGGGCAGTTTGTTGAGCGTAGAGTGTTATCTAGCTTTCAACAAGGAGGCAATATTCTATGAAGGCGATGATCCTTGCTGCAGGACGTGGGGAGCGTATGCGACCACATACTGACACCTTGCCAAAGCCACTGTTAGAGATTAATGGTAAACCCCTGATTGTCTACCATATAGAAAAGTTAGTTGCTTCAGGTTTCAAAGAGATTGTTATCAATCACGCTTGGCTAGGTGAAAAAATCCCCGCCTATTTAGGTAATGGTAGTCAGTATGGTGCTGAGATTACCTATAGTGCTGAAAACAACGGTGCACTCGAAACAGCCGGCGGTATTGCTAAGGCAATTCCGCTGTTAGGTAAAGATGAGCCATTTATTGTGGTCAATGGTGATGTTTATACAGACTATGATTTTAATGATTTGCCGAGTTTAGCGACAGATAAACAGGCTCACTTAGTGTTAGTAAATAATCCGGAGCACAATCTTTCCGGGGACTTTTTATGTGAGCAAGGTATGTTGCTAAATAAAACAGCGGATCAAATGTCAGAAGCGTCTTTTACTTTCTCCGGCATCGCTATTTATCGAGCTTCATTTTTCCAATCGCTTTTAAATGAAAACGAAACTGTGCAGGCGCTTGGGCCAATGCTAAGAAACGCAGCCAAAAACTCTCTTGCAAGTGCGTCGGTTTATCTTGGTAATTGGACAGATGTTGGTACACCAGAGCGACTGGCAAAATTAAATCAACTAGAAAGCAGAGAGTCTTGATATGGGCGGCTGGGGTAAAGTACTTGGTTTTTTATTTGGCTTCATGCTTACTCGACACATCATTGGTGCTCTCATAGGTTTATGGCTAGGACACCGCTTTGATAAAGGTATTGGTACTGATTTTAATGCCTTTAATCGAAGCACTGAAGAAACTCGCCAAGCAGCATTCTTTTATTGCACATTCTCGACGATGGGGTATATGGCTAAAGCCAATGGTAGGGTGTCAGAAAAGGAAATCGCCTTTGCTACCGCTTATATGGACAGGTTGGGTTTACAGGCAGAATTAAGGCAGCAAGCCAAAGAAGCTTTCAGAGAAGGAAAGGCTGCGGGGTTTCCTTTAGAAGAAAGGTTAAAAAAATTCAGAAAGGCTTGTGCTGGTCGTCATGATCTTATTTTACTATTCCTAGAAATCCAGATTCAGGTTGCTTATGCGGATGGCGATATTGAGCCGTCAGAGCGAAAAGCACTCCATACCATAGCCGCAGTATTCGGATTATCTAAAAGAGAGTTAGATAAGCTGCTTGAGATGATTTCTGCTGGCGCCAATTTCCATCAAGGTGGCAGTAAAAGCCATGTTAGCAGTGCAACACAATTGGAGAATGCATACAAAGTTTTAGGTGTTAAGTCATCAGATAGCGACCAACAAATAAAGAAAGCACATCGTAAATTAATGGCGCAGCATCATCCTGACAAGTTAGTTGCAAAAGGTTTACCGCCGGAAATGATGACGATAGCCAAACAAAAAGCTCAGGATATTCAGGCCGCGTACGATTTAATCAAGAAAAAACGTAGCTAATAACCTATTGTTTTCAGCCAGCCGACAACGGCTCTGTTTAAGCTCTCTCTTGGGTAATAACCCGGTTGTATATTAGTAATGCGGTGTTGTCGATAGAAACTCTTAAGTTCAATATTTACAGCTTCTTGTCGTTGTTTGGCTTGGCTTGCAACCATCAAATTATCTTTACTCAAAAAGATGTCTAATATAGGCAGTTCAGCATTGGCAACGCTATTATTAACAGTGTTGTCTTGGTGATTAGTTAGTACATAGCCACTTAAGATGATTAGGGCCTCAATATCGTCGTTTTGTTGGGACAGAATATTTGCCACATTAGCAGCTACTTGTCCTTCTGCAATGACGATTATTGGCCCAGGGTGTTGTTGTGATTTTTCAATGGCACTTTGTAGAAGCTGAGTTAATAACAATTGATAGTCGGCCAAGCTTTTTTGATTTTCTTCAAGCCTTTGTGATTGCTCGTGGTGAGTAGAGGGGTAATTCTCAGGGGATCGAGGTACCTGAACAGTTAGTGAGCGCCAACCAATTGTGCTCATGTATTTAGTAAAACCAGCTGTTTTTGGATTCTTAATGCCTTTTGCCCAATCTGGCAAAACGATGAAGTTTCCTTTCACATTGACGGAAGTGTTGGCGTCGATAATAGCTAGGTAGCTATCAGCACCAACCAAGATTTCTTCAATTTCATCATGTACTAAGTAATGTTTTGCATCTGTTTGGCTTTGCTGAAACTTGTCAGTGGGTAGGGATAGTTTAACCTCAGTTTTAACGGCTTTATTTTCAGTACTCGACTTACTTTCTTGGTTACTTTCCTGTTTTTCTTCTTGTGCCGTTGCTGGCATAAAGCAGGTCAATAAAGCGATAAAAACTAAGATCGGCTTGAACATGAGTCTCTTAAAGTTAACAGTGATTATTTAAGGTTATCGGTTAATAGGTGATAACTGTTAGCAAATAATTAAAATTTTTCGTATTGATTAAAAGGGCAGTTAGATTCAAACGTCATTGGCTCTTTGGATACAGGGTGCTTTATTTGTAAAGAAGCCGCGTGTAATTGCAACCTTGTGCTTAGCGCTAGTGCCTTATCGTGAGCGTAAAGGCGGTCACCTATTATTGGGTGTCCTAAGCTTAGCATATGCACTCTTAGTTGGTGAGAACGTCCTGTCACAGGCATGAGTTTTACTAAGCTAGTTTCTTCTTCTCTAGCGATGATTTCGTAGTTAGTTAATGAAGGTTTACCGTGTTCATGGTCAACCTTTTGTTTTGGGCGGTTAGGCCAATCACAAATCAACGGTTCGTCTACAGTACCCGTATCTGATTCTAGCAGTCCATAAACACGGGCAATATAGTGCTTTTGTGTTTCTCGTTTTTCAAATTGACGAGAGATTTCAACGTGCGCTGGCTTGTTAAGTGCCATGATTAAGATGCCTGACGTTGCCATATCAAGTCTGTGTACTATGGTTGCACTGGGTAAAACTCGCTGAACTCGAGTTGCAACACTATCTTTGTGTTCAGGCCTCTTACCTGGCACTGTTAGCAAACCACTGGGTTTGTTTATCACTACGATATCTTCATCTTGGTAAATAATATCCAAGTACGGAGACATCGGCGGACGATAAATAAAGTCAGGGTTTGCTACCATATTGATTCCCAGTTTTTAGTTTGTAACAACAATGAGTCGAACGGCTTCAAATTTCAATTGAGCATGATTAATGTAGTGGCTCAATTCTTTTTGTTGTAGTTCAATAAAGTCGAGTTCTTCTTGTCTCACACTCGGGTTGATTGCTTTTAGTGCAGATAAACGTTCATGCTCTTCAGTTAATGACGTTTTCATTGTCTCTTCAGCTTTTGCCATCAGGTCAGCTACATCTTCTTGTGCATGTGCTTCTGCTTTATCAACAAGTGGCGCGATTTGATCTCTCAAAGCTTTTACTAGCTGCAAAGCAATTTGCTTCTTAACTGGAGAAAGTTGTTGGTCTAATACCGCTTCACCTACTTTATCAGCTAGATTGTTACCGTTCTTATCAACTAGTACACGAATAGGTGTCGTTGGTAAAAATCTGCCTAATTGCAATTTACCCGGTGAGCTTCCCTCTAAAGTATAAATACACTCAAGGAAGAAAGTGCCAGCAGGAAGTGCAGGGTTCTTTAATAAGCCGATACTTGAGTTACCAATCTCATCAGACAGCACTAAATCCATACCGCCAGTCACCATCGGGTGATCCCAAGTTAGTAATTGGTAATCTTCACAAGATAGCGCGGTATCACGATCAAAAGTGACCGTTGTGCCATCTCCTGGCAAGCATGGGAAGTTTGGAGACAACATATGCTCAGTGTGTTGCAGTGCAATAGCATTGTCTGCTTTATCTTCTTGGCCAATGCCAAAGATATCAAACAAACTAAACATAAATTGTGGTAACGCGATATCACCATCTTGCTTTTTCAACTCTTCTACTAACGCTTCTGCTTTACCTTGGCCGCTAGAATTCAGCTCTAACAGTTTATCTCTACCTGTTTCTAGCTCTTGCTTAATCGCTAAATGGTGCTGATGACAAGCTTCAATGAGTTCATCTTGTTGAGCTGTTTCAATTGGTGCTGATAGCATTAATGCCGAAAGCTGGTGTGCAAATTTATCGTAAACAGCACGACCTGTAATACAAGTGTGCTCAAAAGCATTCAGTGCATTGTGATACCAGTTGAATAGCACTGACTGAGCAGAGTGCTCAAAGTACGGTACATGTAGTTTAATTGTTTCTGTTTGACCTATGCGGTCTAAACGACCAATACGCTGTTCTAGTAGATCAGGGTTTGTTGGTAGGTCAAACAATACTAAGTGATGTGCAAATTGGAAGTTACGGCCTTCACTACCAATTTCAGAACAAAGCAATACTTGAGCACTGTCTTCTTCTGAAGCAAAGTAAGCAGCGGCTTTGTCACGTTCAAAGATAGACAGACCTTCATGGAATACGGCTGCTCTAATGCCTTGCTTAATACGTAGTGCTGATTCTAGCTCAATGGCTGTTTCTGCATGAGCACAGATAACAAGTACTTTCTCTTTATTTAATGAACCCAAAAGTTCAATCAAGTAATCAACACGTGGATCGATATTAAACCAATCTTCTGTGCCATTTAGCGCGTAGAAACGCTCTGGCGTGTGAATCAGTTTACTTTGCTTTTTATCTTGTAATTCAGACAGCTCAGCACTTTCAACTAACTCGTATATCTCACTTTCATATTGCTCAGGCATTTCAAGTGCTTTTTCGTGAAGTTCTCGTCCAGGGAAACCTGTTATCGTGTTTCTGCTGTTTCTAAATAAAATACGACCGGTACCGTGACGGTCTAGCAACTGATTTAACAACTGCTCTCTTGCATGGTGCTGTTCATCTTCATTGTCAAATTGATTGACATGAGACAATTGCTCACTAATATCGGACTCCGGCAACAGGTTGATAAGCGTTTTTTGTTGCTCATCTGTCAGTGCATCTTTTGCTACTAATGCGTTGGCAGCATCAGCAACTTCTGAATAGTGAGTTTCCTCTTCTAGGAATTTGCTGTAATCAAAAAAGCGATCCGGGTCGAGAAGGCGTAAACGAGCAAAGTGACTTTCATGACCTAATTGATCTGGCGTTGCTGTTAATAGCAACACTCCTGGAATTCGTTCGGCTAATTGTTCAATACAAAGATATTCTGTACTCGCTTCTTCTGTAGACCAGTTTAAATGGTGAGCTTCATCAACAACAAGCAAGTCCCACTCTTCTTCGGCAATAGCTTCGTACCAATCTGGGTTCTTAGTAATGAAACCTAAGTTAACTAATACAAGTTGCTCGTCACTAAAAGGGTTTTCAGCATCACTTTCTTGGCAGCGAGACTCATCAAAGATACTGAACTTTAAGTTGAAGCGGCGTAACATCTCAACTAACCATTGATGAGTCAGCGATTCAGGTACCACAATCAATACACGTTGAGCACGATTAGTGACAAGTTGTTGATGGATAATCAAACCCGCTTCTATAGTTTTACCTAGGCCTACTTCATCAGCTAATAATACGCGAGGTGCAAAACGACAACCTACTTCATCAGCGATGTACAATTGGTGAGGAATCAAGCTTACACGACCACCACTTAAACCTGTTAAGTGAGATTGCTGGCGTTCAAATTGATGTGTTAAACAGTTCTTACGCAGTTTGAACCAATCAAGTCTATCTACTTGACCATTAATAAGTCTGTCATGCGGCTTATTGAAACGAATGAAGTGGTCAATCATCACTTCTTTAAGTGAGACCGCTTCTTCTGTATCTACTCTAGTACCGTGGTAGGTGATAATTGGTGAACTATCGTCAACTTCTTCTACTTTCATCATCCAGCCTTCATGGCTAGGAACGATGTCACCAACTTTGAAAATAACTCGAGTTAATGGAGCCTCGGCAATTGCGTATTGTCTTAGGTCACCAGTGGCGGTAAACATGATACTGACAAAGCGGTTTTCAACAGCGGTTACTGTACCTAATCCTTGTTCTGATTCACCATCACTGATCCAACGTTGACCCGGGAAAAAAGACATAAAAAACGAGCTCCAAAAATAGTCACATATAAAAAAGGGGCGCTATGTTACCGTTAATCATAGAAGGGATCATCAAAAAGATCAGATTTCACTGTTAAATATCTCGGTAAACTTTATTAATGCTAATGTTTTTAAATAGATAGCCTATACTTAGATTAAATGGTTGTTAAAGTTTTATGAAACCATAACTAAATGGACTTGCAGGTTAAGAAAATTACTGTCACATTAACTTTAAGTTCAGCAAAGGAGGACAAGACAAACTGTGGACGTGGGTAGCGTGCTCAATTCCTCTTGTTAACCGAATTGGCAAGCTACTAAAGCATTAAGTGTTATTAGATGGAATTGCCTATGAGCGAACAAAAAATTGCCTATATTCTAGATACCAATATTCTACTTCACGAACCTTTCGCTTTTTTATCCTTTAAAGAACATGACGTCATTGTGCCAATGACGGTATTAGAAGAACTAGACTCTATTAAAGATCGACGCAAAGATGTCAGCAGAGATGCTCGTGTCGCGATTCGTGCGCTTGAAGATACACTAGCAAATGCCAGCCCAGAAGAAGTACAGGCAGGTGTTCAATTGCCAAATCAAACAGATGGCAATGGTGCTGGATGTTTGTCTATTTTTAATGACTACACGCTTGAACCTTCAGAAGGGAAATTATCATTTAAAGAGAACGATAATCGCATCATTAGTACTGCGCTTCATATTCAGAATAATAATCCTGACAAAAAGGTCGTACTGGTCACCAAAGATATCAATATGCGCTTGAAAGCCAAAGGTGCTGGATTAAATCATGTTGAAGACTATCGTACGGATCAGTTGATCGATGACATTCAATTCTTAACAAAAGGTTATCACAAGTTTTCAGGGGACTTTTGGCAAAAAATAAAAGAGTGTGAGTCTGAAACTCATGGTCGTGATACTACTCATTATATAAGCAAAGAAAGCTTACCTGCGACTTATATGAATGAGTATTTGATTGATGAAAGTGAGCATTTTGCTGGCCGTGTAGTTGGTTGGGATGAAGAACGAGTTGGTGTGCTCGATATTAGCCGTGAACGTTTGATGTCAAAGCAAGCGTGGGGCATTCATCCAAAGAACATTTATCAAGGTATGGCAATGGATGCATTATTAGATCCTAATATTGATTTAGTCATACTTACGGGGCCTGCGGGCTGTGGTAAAACAGGTATTCCCACAAGCTTTTTTTCAATATTTGTTCAGACCCATCTCAAGAACCTATTTTTACTGAAGATCTTAGATCTCAAGAACCATCTTTTAAAACATGTTTTAAGTAAGAGTCACTTCATTCTAGACAGGAGAGAGGTCACTTTCGCTTAGGCAATTAAATATGGATTTAACCGCAAGAAGGCACTAATTAAAACTATAGAGCTAAGGTAAATCTACAATGATAAATAATAGAAGCCAACATGATAATTACTTAATAGGTTGGCACCAAGACAAGGCGATAAAAAGAAAAGAGACAATAAAAAGATTCACGGAACTTACGAGTAATAATTCGTATGAAGAAGAGTTAAACGATATTTATGACGAAGAGTCTTTGAGCGAGCAGCGTCATAAAGTTAAGAATCCATTTAAGGGGATCTAGATGAAGAATCCAAATGAGAACAGAAACCCACGAGTTTTAGATACATCCGCATTAGTTCACGATCCGAAGAGCCTTCTTTCCTACAAAGACGATGTGTATATCTGTTTAACGGTCTTAGAGGAATTGGATAACTTAAAAGAAAGACGAGAGAAGAGCGTTAGCGCAGACGCTAGAATCGTGATTAGAATGCTTGAAGACATTATTAACGGTCATTCGGCGGAGGAGATGGAGCAAGGCATTCCTTTACCTTCGACGGAGACTGCACAGCGAGGCAAGTTATTTATTGGTATTGACACCAATCTGGATATCTTGAGAGAGCTGAAGCAAGGCATTGGTAGTGATGCAGATAATCGAATTATCAATTATGCATTGCACATGCAGAAGGTCTTAGATAAAGAAGTGACGTTGGTGTCTCGTGATATCAATATGCGCCTTAAAGCGAGAACGATTGGATTGGATGCTGAAGATGTGTTGGTGGACCATCAGATATCAGATATCGACCTGTTATATACGGGTGTTCAAGCGTTTGAAGGGGACTTGTTTGATCATTGTGATGACCAAGAAGGATTTGCAATGTCAGGTGAGACTTATCGTTTTGGTAGGGAGACGTTTAACGAAGAAGCGCAGCCGAGGATGTACTGGTTTGATGAAGCAAATCATATTGGGAAGATCACAGAGGTCACTGACGAATTTGTTTATACGGAACTCTTGCCAAGGCACCGAGACAAGATTTGGGGCATTCTACCGAAAAACCCACGTCAAGCTATCGCCTTGGAGCAATTGACGAGTTCAGATTACGACTTAAATGTCGTGCTTGGCCCGGCAGGTTCCGGAAAGACTTTTTTAGCGGTGGCGGCCGCGTTGCACCAAGTCTTGGAGTTGAAACAGTATAAAAAAGTCGTTGTCGTCCGGTCTAGAGACTTTATGGATGAGGACCCCGGCTTCTTACCGGGGGATTTAAAAGAGAAGTCTATGCCATTGCTCGCGGGCATTACAGATGCGCTAATATCAATGCATGCGGACGATAATCATGAATCGAATATACATGCGACAGTAGAGCATATTATTGAGCGAGCGAACATTGAGTTTACCTCGATGGCTTACTTTAGGGGGCGCTCGATAGATGACGCTGTGTTGATTATCGATGAGGCTCAGAACATGACGCGTGCTCAAATGAAGGGCATGTTGAGTCGAGGTGGTAAGAACTGCCGGACTATCGTTTTGGGCAACTTAGCCCAGATTGACGATAAGTTTGTGACCCCTGCCTCTAGTGGTGCTTCAGCAGCGGTGAATGTGTATAGGAACTATGAGAATGGCAGTATTCTGATATTCGATGAAGTAGAACGTAGTTCATTAGCTCAGTTTACTGAGCAGAATTTATAAAAATTAACTTGTAACGACCGAATATTAAACTGGCAATGAACCAATATTCACCGTTATTACGTCGTATCTGTAGTAATATCGGTGAATAATGACTTGCTCTGCAAGCTAACTTTTTAAGCCTGTGTATTGCACGTTTATGGTGTTTCGACATCTAATCGGTTGAACTTTACATTTTCTGAATTTTCTAATTTGATTTTGTTTTTACTTCTTGGTGAATTGCTGAATACCTAGGTTTTTGAGCTAATTATAACTACTCAAAGTACCTCCAATTGTACTTTAATACTCTAAACAAAAGAACTTTAATACATTACAGCTGTAGCATAGATATGTTGCTGTTTGTGTTTGATAATTCTGATTTTTTTAGGTTTGATATTGTAATTGAAAAAAAAATCTTGCATGCTAGTATGAACAAACTTATTAATAAGAAATAAGTAAGCTATAAAGGAATGTAGCTAGTTGAAGATGGAATTTGTTATAGTTACCCCTTCTCTACTCTATTCTCCTTTGTAATTTCTAATTAATCGAATCATATGGATTTTAGAGTGCTAAATAAAGTGAATAAAATTACTACTCCTCTAACTTGTAGAGAAAAGGAAGTTCTAACAAAAATAATAATTGGACTGACCAATTCAGAAATCGCGACTCAACTTTTTTTGTCAGAAAAAACCATCAAGTTTCATTGTACTAACATCTATAGAAAGCTCGGAATAAAGGGCAGACGCTCACTTTATTATTCTGTTTCAAAAGATAGCGTATTGATGGAAGAAATATGAGTATCACGTCAACAAAACTCAAGTTTGAAAATAAGAATGAACTTCCTCTAATACTACAATCAGAAACTTCAGAATGTGGACTAACATGCTTATTAATGATTAGTTCTTATTTTGGCCAACACATCGATTTAGTTTGCGCAAGAAGAAAATTCAAAATATCTAATAAAGGACTTACATTAGAGTCTCTAATTGACTTATCCGAGAAAATGAATCTTAAAGCTAGACCTTTGAGAGCTGAATTAGAAGCGCTAACATCCTTCAGTCACCCTGTTATTTTACATTGGAATATGTCTCATTTCGTTGTCTTAAAGAGTATTAAAGGAAAGAATGCTGAAATATTTGATCCTGCCAGTGGAAAAAAGTTGATAAGTTTAACTGAACTGTCTTCACATTTCACAGGAGTTGTACTTGAACTCTTACCAGCGACTAACTTCAAGCAATCTATAGAACAGGATAAAGTTAAATTATCTGATTTTTGGAGTAAAATACATGGTCTAAAGAGTATTTTGCTCAAAGTTCTTTTCTTGTCTCTTCTAATACAAGTTTTTGTTCTTGGCGCCCCCCTTATTCAACAGTTAGTTATAGACGAAGCTATAACTATGAAGGATACCGAGTTTCTCTTGGTAATAGCTCTAGGGCTAGCCATGTTTAGTATATTTCAAGCTTTATTATCATATATTAGATCAAAGATAATTTTATTCCTCACTAATACTTTAACTTTTGAAATGACTTCAAATCTATTTAAACATTTAATGAGGTTACCTGCTGAGTATTTTGAAAAAAGAAGGCTAGGAGACATTACTACGAGGTTTGGGTCTCTTGTTCCAATTCAAAAGCTAATATCTACAGGTGTAGTTACGATTATTCTAGATGGTCTAATGGCAATTACGACTTTGATTGTTGCTCTATATTATTCGTGGTCTATGACACTTCTTATCGTTACATTTCTAATCGTGAATTTTCTAATTCAACTTGCTGTTTACCCTCGTATACGCAGACAAGAAGAAAAAATCATTGAGTTGAGTGGTAAAGAGCAATCGACTTTTATTGAGAACATTAGAGCAGCTGTAACCATAAAAATATTTGGACAGATAAACAATCGAGAAAATGTTTGGCTGAACAACCGCATTAACAAAATGAATGAATCAATTAATTTGGAGAACTTTAGATTAAATCTGAACCTTTTAACTTCATTCATAGGTGCATTTCAAAAAGCAATCATTTTATTTATCAGCGCTATGTTAGTTATTAATAATGAGATGACTTTAGGGATGTTATTTGCTTATCAATCCTATTCGAGCCAGTTTGCATCCAAAGTAGATGGGCTTATCGCACAATATTTTTCTTTTAAGTTGCTAGATATGCACTTGGGCAGATTATCCGATATTGTATGCGAATCTAGAGAAATCGAAGAAAATGCTCCTATTGAAACGAGTAACCAAAATAAAAATTCATTCACTAATTTAGAACTTAAGGATGTATGTTTCCAATATGGTGAGAATGAGCCATGCATATTAGAGAATGTAAATTTAAACGTTAAACAAGGGGAGATGATTTCTATAATAGGTGCTTCGGGGTCGGGTAAATCCACTCTAATTAAAATAATGCTGGGTTTAAGTAAACCAAGCTCAGGCATAGTAAGCTCTGGTCAGATACCTTTAACTAATACGGCATGGAGAGATTTTCGTAAAAGTGTAGGTGTAGTTATGCAAAATGATGCCCTACTTTCAGGAACCATTGCAGATAATATTAGCTTTTTTGACCCTAATGCAGATCTTAAAAATATTTATCACGCAGCACGGCAGGCCAACATATATCAAGATATAATATCAATGCCTATGGGTTTTAATACTCTAATAGGTGATATGGGGAATTCTCTTTCAGGCGGTCAAAAACAAAGGCTACTAATTGCCCGAGCACTTTATAAAAAACCAAGTATATTATTCTTAGATGAAGGTACTGCGAACCTTGACCACAAAACTGAGCACATTATCGCAAACACTATACAACAAATGTCTATTACGCGAATAGTGATAGCACATAGGCCTGCATTAATGGCAATTTCTGACAGAATTTTGGAGTTAAAAGAAAAAAGCTTAGTCGATATAACTGAAATGCTGAAACCAAAGGAGACAGCCTAATGAAATTATTTAGAAAGGAGGCTATTGAATTTCAAAGATCAAAGCTTATTGGAGAAGTCTTTCTCAATACGCCCCCTAAATATACTCTGTATACGATAATTTTCATTTTTATGTTTCTTATCTTTATCCTATTTATTTTAAGCAATAATTTCTCTAGAAAAGAAAAAGCACTAGGGTTTTTAACAAGTAACCTTGGCGAAATAAAGTTAAAGTCGACAAGTACAGCCGTTTTAGATGAATTAAACGTTTATGTTGGAAAGAAGGTAAAAAAAGGAGATATTCTATACTGGATGAAATCTGAAGTAGGTCTTGAAACAGGGCATTCGAGGGTCTCTGAATTGATGCAATCAATTGCTAGAGAAATTGAAAAATTAGACCAGAAAGAAGAAAACTCGAAAAGACTTTTCCAATTGCGTAAGAGTTCGTTACTTCAGAGTTTTGATGATCTTGAAAATGATATAAAGTTCAATAAGCAAGAGAGAGATTTGATCGATGAACTACTGAAGATACATTCTCACAACTTCAAAAAGAGTACTGAACTTGCTAAACAAGGTGTTATTAGTAATACAGAGTTGGATTCATCAAAAATAGCAAAATTATCTACAGAGCAGAGAGCGCTTGCAGTTAAAAAACGAATCTACCAACTTGAAGAGAAACGAAAAACAATTAAAAATGAGCAAGAAATACTTAGTGTAGCGCATAAAGAAGCACTTAATGATTTAGAAAATAGCAGAGAGCAACTTCTAAAACAGAAAATAGAATTATCTAGCCAAGGTCGCTTTTCCATAACTTCTCCAATAGACGGTGTGGTAACTAGCCTATTTGGTATTGAAGGAAGTCAAATACCCACTGGTTTGCCTATACTGACTTTGAAGCCAGATGGGTCTGAAATAATTGCTAAACTTATTATTCCTAGTAGCAGTATTGGTTTATTAACACTAAATCAAAAAGTAAGTATTAAGTATGATTCCTTTCCTTTTCAACGTTTTGGGATATTTGACGGGCATATCCAAAGAATATCAAGTAACGCCCTAAACCCCAGCGAATTTGTTGGACCGATTAGCCTTCCTGAGTCATTTTTTATTGTTGATGTTAAATTAGATCATAAAAGTATATCGGCCTATGGAAGGGATATAAAATTACTTGCTGGAATGAAGCTTGAAGCTGAGGTTATTATTGAAACAACAACGATCTTTGAGTGGTTCTTATCTCCCATCAGAGCGTTTCAAAAAAATTCGTAGTAGTTACACTTAAAAAGGCGACCTAAATGTTTAAGACCAATATCAACTAAAAACCTGTTGACTTATGCCTTATGCGTATTAAAAACTAGACCCTAGTCTAGGTTACACATGTCATTCATTATCGTTAAATGTTGGTGTATGGACTAAGAAGTACTGTCCATATTTGATTTATATTCATAGACAATAAGGAATAATCATATGAATTCAAAAGATAACATCCGTTTGTTAACTAAGGCTGAAATGTGTGCTGTTTCTGGTGGTGGGGACGACCAAGAGCCGGAAGAAGAAGTTATAACAGTAGTTGCACCTAGCTACCCACCATTAACTTATGCTGAATGGATTGGTTTACAAACTACAACTACTTGGACTGTATCCGGTGGAGGCTCTGTTGGTGTGGCAAATGCTGGTGGTTCTGTAGCTGTTACTGGTTACGACCTTAATAGCGATGGTGTCAAAGATACTGAAAACGAAAAGTTTGATGCATACAGAAGATATATGGATGGCCAAGGCTATGCTATACCATAGCTTGTAGTGTAAAGTTATTAAGTATTAAAGGGTGAATTACTATCATGCGATGTAGTCACCCATTTTTTTTGGCTTAATCATACAATAGCACTATGAAAATCTTCATTATTTATTCACTACTAAGTTTATCGCCTTTCTTAAGTTTGGCTAATGCAACTACGATTTTGAACGATAAATCTTGTTTCAATGGTAAATACGTACTTTCTCCTGACGGGAATCTGTTCTTCCGATTGTGTAAAGCCAAAAATGCATTGAACATTGAAGACTTTCACCTATCACCAAGCAATCAAGTAATTAGTGAAGTAAGAAGTACATCAGATTTTGAATTGATTACAAATCTAAACAATGATAACTATGAGGTATCGTGGTCATTGGATGGCAAAGCTCTCTACGTAGCAAATGACTTGATTAATAGAAGATCCGTCACTCAGTATAGTGTTGAATTGTTAAATTCAGGGTCGCCACTTTCTAATCTGAAACCAAACTTCGTGACAACAGAACTCTACAAAAATTCTAGTTGGGTAAGCGATTTCCAAACTCCAATGATTGACGGATTGATGTCAAATCTAGGAGTAATTCCTATAGTTGACAAACACGCTTCCGATGAATACCTATATACTCTATCGGGTGGAGAAAACTACGAATATAATGAAGAATTAGACAGTACACAGCTAACGAGATCCTGCAAAAATGAAATATTTAGAGCACAAAAGTTCCAAGATTCTAAAGTCCTAAAATGGATTAATGATCCCTATGCTGTGCCATTGGTTAATTTATCTTATTCTCCTAAGGCGAACTTATTATCAGTAAATGTTTTGAATAACTCAAAGTGGACTGAGACGTTTTCATCGCTGTCAATGCAACTTTCAAACTTCAAATTGAACATAAATGAATTTGACTTATTTATGACCTTTTCTGAAAAATCGATTCATGATTCAAAAAATAGAGTGTTTTATGTTTCTAATATGAAGCACAACACCACAGCATTGTATGAGTTCAATCTGAAGAAACAGACACATGAAGTGCTTTATCATGACGCTAGATATGATATCAATAAACCCATTTATACACGATCAGGAAATCTTTTTGGAGTTGAAGTTTATAAGGAAACTAATACATTTGTGCCTTTGACAATAGCGGGGGAACAATTGTCAAAAATAATTGAAACGAGAGTATCTAAGGAAGGTCTATACGATGTAAATATATTATCTATAGCTGACGATTCCTCTAAAGCTATTTTTGAAATTAGAGGATTAAGTTATAGCCGCACTTTTCTTGCTGATTTAAAGTCACATACATCAATGCAAATTGCCAATAATGATAGGATTTTGAATTTTCAAACAAAACCTGTATGGACAACTAGTTCTGACGGACATAAAATTCTAAGTTACTTTTCTCATCGTAAAAGCAAAGGGTTCGAACAACTTCCTTTAATAGTGGAAATTCATGGTGGCCCTCACTTAAGGGATAAGTTACACCTTTCAATGATTAGCGAAACACTAGTAGCTAGCGGTTTTAATTTACTTAGGATTAATTATAGAGGCTCCAAGGGATTCGATAAGAGAATAATTTCAACAAACCAAAGAAATCTCATAAAGAGGATGTCGTTAGATATCGTCGAATCACTCCAAAATACTATCATTAGTCAACGACTTTCTCCTAGCAAAGTCGTAGCATTCGGAACCAGCTTCGGGGGATTATTAGTTACTAACTTATCAACGTCTGAATATTTGCATAAGCACTTTTCAGCTTTTTTCTCTGTAAATGGAGTAAGCAATTATTGCGATTTTTACGATAGGGTAGATACATGGGCTAATGGCAAGTGGTCAACTTGTACGGAAGAAGAAGACAATACACGTACTTTACACCACAATAAGTTGTTTTATGTGGCTTATGGCACTGAGGATCAAATCGTATTGCCAAAGCAAAGCGAAAAATTACTTTACGAACTTAGAAATTTCACTAACGTTAAAGAAATAAGGCTCACTGGTGAAAATCATGACCTTTCTCAAAATAGTTGGCTTAAATTAAGAAACGAATTACTTTCTTGTGATGATTCACCTCCTAATATCTTTGAAATGAATGAGTATAAAGCTCTATTCTAAAGTTTATCTGCGTTTTTAATAGTCGAACATTTTTTTATGCTGCTCAAAGATTAACAGCTTCTACTAGTTACCTTAGATTTCATCAACAAGCTCCTAATGTCTTGAATATCGATATCTTGTTCAGTCAATGCTCGTTGAACTAGGGCATCGACTTCTGGGGACAGCGATAAGCTCTCTAGCCGCATATTCGCCAATGCTTGCTTTAGGGTTTCGGGGTTAATGTTTTTAACGCTCATGTCGTTAATACTACTTCAAATCGGCTTTTAAGCTAATCAAATGTGTTTTAAAAATTCACTAGCTATTCTAAAATGCATAAATTGGCTTTTCAGAGAAGCCTGTTCCCACAATACCCAGCGGACGAAATGGAATTACTCTGGTTTTAAAGATTAATCATACTTGAATAGAACATAATGACTTAAGTGCCGTGGACTTGAGTTGTTATGTTTTGGTGTACGTATGTCTTTAGAACCGGAAGCGCTACTTAGCAATATTAAGCGTCAGTCAAAGAGGTTATCAAAAAAATTATCGATTTCCCTTGGGCATGCCCAAGAAGGTCTGGCCATTTGTCTTTATGGCTGCGATAGTTATAGTGACTTGCTAAAAAAAATAAAGTCCGAATCTTTCGACAATCCCCTCTTAGCATTAACAGGCCTCACGCCTAGTGCAGATATATTTTTATTGAAATTATTAGCCAGTAACATAGATGGTATTTTAGGAAATTTTGAAAAAAAATTTCCCGGTAATGAAATCGATGAGGTTGGGCTTGTATCCCTTTTCGGGCTTAGCTTTGACGAATTTGAAGCCGAAATTTCAAAGCAATAATTGTACAAATACGTAAGTTGCCATTTAGAAATTTGACGATATTATGACTCATAGGCTGTGCGGACAGCCTACGCCTACACATATTTTTTTATGAATATATGAACAGTGAAGCGGCGCATCCGTAAAATTTGGTGATTCAAACTGTGCAATAAATAACGTGTTGGTAGGCCGTTATTTGTTGATATTTATTGTTTGGGGAACTAAATGATCTCACTCTATGAATTAAAGAATAAATTAAACTATCAAGCTAAAGAGTTTGCGCAATTATTAGAGTTACCTAGTCTCTATGCGCAGGGGCTTTGGTCAGAAGGTGTTTATAGCTGTCCTAGCTTTACACAAACACACGAACAACTTGAAGCAGCATTTGCTAATAAGTCTCTCGAATCTATTTTAGATCACGATTCATTTCGATATTTGATGATAAATGAATGTGATGATCAGCACATCATTGAATCCCTTCATCGAGAAGTTAATGAGATGGCATCTCGAATTGAGAGATTAATGCTTGTTGATTACGGGGCATTAGAAGTAATTTCCGCCATATATCGAGTATTGGGCTTACCGGATGAAGCAAATTTTATTGTAAATACGGGCGCAAATTTTAAATTGGATTGGCAGCCTTACTTTAGTCAGTTCGAAGATCCCACTGCCGTTCAGTACGCGGATTTAAGGCTGCATGGTTGCTACTACCGACTCATTGCATCTAAGTTTCCTTTTTCGAAGGTTACGTTAGATAAAATTAAGAAATATTTGTACATCACACATTTAAACTATGCTGGCGAACTAGAAGAAGATACGAGAGGGGAAGTTAGCTTTGCTGATCATGAAAATTGGTTGATCTCGACGCTTGAGCTTTTTATTGGTGGGAAATTGAGTAATAAAGGTCTCAGCCCAACGACTTTTAAAATAGACGGAATGCGCTATTTAGTTCATGGCTTTCCGCTGAAGCCTTCTTTGGTTTCTGGTGTTCATAAACCGGAACTTGTGCTTCAAGTTAAGAATTTGGATGGAAATCAAAAGTTCATTGTTCGCATCGAACAACAGACCCTCGTTTTTTATGCACGTCGAATCGATAAGAGATTCTTCAATACGATTAGCTATGCGAAATACGTTTCGCTGTTTGAGTCTAGTGTGCTTTCTCATGCTGATGCAGCAAAAAGCTTATTGGATGTTGGCGGTGTTAAATACCTTAGTTGCTTTCGGCCATACAGTTTAGAGGATATCAAGGAGGGCGGATTATGAAACCAGTCATAAAGTTAACGAATGCAACGCTTATTACGATAAAGTCGAATACAGATAGAAAAGACGATCAAGTCCTCTATGCTACAGTCGTTGGTGAAAGTGAGAGTGGCGCTGAAGGAGAAGCGTTGTTTACATCAAAAGTAATAAAGGTAGATGGCCTCGAATATCGAACATTTGGTGGTGAGTTCTATCTTTTAGATGCGGCCCCTAAAGCATTCGAAGCGTCTGTCTCAGAATTTAATTTTATGCATGAATGTATGCTTTCTCCTGAGGAACTCGTCGAATTAAAGGATATGTATCAACCGCGTTGATTGTGCCAATAATACTGAATATTGAGATGGGAATTGAAGAGATGTAGTTCCCATCGTTTAGTCGATAGTGTGAAGTGAGCTGGCTATTAATTTAAATATTTTGGCATTCACTTGAATTTGGATAGGATGTGACATAACCAGTAAACCTAAATTTTAGGAATGTAAACTGGGATGTTTGGGAAAAGTAGGAAACTCTCAAACTGGGTGGAAAAACTCACAAACTGCGTGGAAAACCTATCAAACTGAGCGGAAAAGATGTGAAGTTTAGTTACAGTGCTTACAAAATTTGACATACAGTCCGATTCGCTATATCACTCATATAGAAACCAAATTTCACAGGGAATGGAAGATGAAAAAATTGAATGTATCAGTCGTACTAGCGTTATCAGTTTTAGGGGCAGGCTGCTCAGACAGAAAGGAAGAGTTTCTTGATGGTTATGCTGTAGCAGAAGTCGTCGATATGACTGACAAAAACTATGAACCGCATAATCATTTTGAGTACATCTCTGGGCATACGTCCAGAAATACAAGCGAAGCTATCACGTTTTTGCAAAACCAACTGAAGAAAAGGTCTGAAAGCTCGGAAGCAATTGCAAATGTCTATGAGACGAAGTCAGGCTCTGTACAATGCGTTATTGTGCAAAGGGCAGATCTCTCAAAAACTGTGATGACTCATGAGCTGGGACATTGTTTTAACCTTATTTATTTCGATAAATTAAGGAAGAAGAACCCTTCAGCGTTGGCAACCATTATTCAAAACAAAACTAGTTCTAGGTACCTGATTGAAAGCTTTGCGGAAGTGGCTTCTTCTACTATTGCCTATGGTATCGATGGCGATAAATCCCAACTGGAAGCGCGAATAGAAAAGTTTACTGTTAATCGCAACGAACTAACAAAAAAGGAATATGAGGATTTAAAACCTTACATATCGACTGTTCCTTTGCTTCGCAAGTTAAGCGAGTTTCTAGATACCGCTGAATTACCTGTGACACACGTAGAGCAAGTGGAATTTATTTTGGATAAGTTCTATTTGAATCCGGAGTTTCATCGCTTTATTTAGAAGAAAAACTGAGAGAAGTTACTTACATAATAATAACAATAGGGAGAATAAAAATGAGTGACGGGACATCAGAGAGGCAGGTTCATAAACTTTGGCTTGCACTCTCTTTGGCAATAATAATACTAGGCGTCATTGCAAGTACTAATCAAACAACAATACTTGATATAGCCATTGGGCCGATAATCCTTACATTCGGAGGCGCGTTTCTGGGCAGTACGTTTAGTAATATTGCTTCCTATAAAGAAAGAAAGGGTTTTCAAGAAACTATGAATAATCAACTAGCGCTTTTGACTAAACCAAAGATAGAGTCACTAGAAGAGAAAGTTTCCCCTTATCGTAAAAAATGGCATTACTACTATGTAACTTGTATGCGAAACGAATACTTTTGGAGGCACCTTGTTCTTGATTTTCAAGATAGGAAAGTAACTGGAAGATTAAACACCGCAACCAAATTAAAGAATCTTAAAAATGAGTATGAAAGGTATGAAGTTGATTGTGGCATACGTCAGGCAAGAATGATCTTAACAGTTACACCACTGGATGATGAAGAAGAGCCAACTATGACAGCTACTTTTTGGTCATTGGGTAAACGTGCTGAATATTTTGGAACAAAATATATAATGACTTGGGATCATGATCATGAATTATCGCCGTGCATAATATCTGACACGCCCCTTACTAAATCTCACGTTACAGAGCAAAGAATGAGCGAAGAAGATTGTGAGCGTTTAGATGAAAAGTGGAAAAGTGAATTTACGAAAAACAATAATGTATTGCCGAGAATTGTAGGAAACAAAAATCTCTAACGTTAATTGATTGGATATTATTTCTATTCGTTAAAAACCAAAAAACCGCCAGAAGGCGGTTTTTCAGAATGTTTTACATTGACGGCAATCCGAATTAACGGGTCGATTGGCAGGAAGCCGTTCCTGTCCCCAATCCATCTGTATTTAATATTAGCAATATGCTCTTCGTGTTGTCAAATATTCTAACGAATTAACCCCTTACGTGTTAAAAAATTTAACCTTCGGGTTCTAAAATTGCTTGAAATTCTTCTATTTTGGACGGAATTTCGGTCGCGTCCATCCCATAGTTTTCATATATATCTTCAAGTAAGTACCTTGAGGCTTCGTACTTCTGGGCGTTAGCCGAAAGCTCAGCCATTTGAGCTTTAAGTTCTTCCAACTCTTGTTTCAATTGCTTATTTTCGAGGAAGTTTTTAGAGTTTTGCTCTTTGATTTTCGTATAGTCATTCAGTGATACACCAGCGGCGAGTGATTTAATGAATTTTCTAAGATCCGTTTTATTTATACGTTTGTTGTAGGCATTATTTCTATAAACAGCGCCTTTATTTTTTGACTTCGGCGGCAAGACTCGGTTAAGCGATACGGCTTCTACCATATGTGCTAGAGAGTAACTCTGTTTGTCTGGTCTGTTATACTCAACAAGGTCTTTTAAAGAATCGTGGCTTATTAGGCAAATTGACGGATCTGTAAGGTTTTGCTCTTGAGAGCTAATAGGAACAACTTGGATATAATCTGGTACTGCTCTGACGACGATACATAGTCTACGTTTATGCATTTCGCCTTCGTTTGCTAGATCAGGGTACCTTTTTATTGAACCAAGATTACCATCGAGCTTTCTTGTCGATTGAATGTATCCAAAGTCAACTTCTACAAGGGTACCAGTCGTTAGATTTTTTAACGCATTGGTGTGGTTTAGGTACGTTTTTCTTAGGAATTCTTCATCATTAGAGGTAGTTCTTGGTTCCAATTGGACAACTATTTCGTTGCTTTTATGTTCTAGTTCTTTAACAATCCAGCGATGAGAAGGCTGATCCTTAAACATCTTTGTTATGGTGATAGGGTGGTTCCTGTAGTTAATATCTGGAAATGTAACTTCAGTTAGTCCTTTATATGTCTCTCGGCCTAATTCGTTTTGGCTATTTTGCTCTATGTAAATTATTCTTATTTCTTCCACTTCAATATCAACGTCTGCTGCTACCACCGACTCTCCCTTAAAACTGCATAGGCAAAATTATACACCCTTGCTGTAATGAATTAATAGGGGATAACGTAGCTATTAGGTAATCCACCTACTTTCTTATTTGTCGTGTTGAAGTTTGGTGTATTAAGAAAATTAGTGTATTGCAACCGGGCACAAAAGGCATTGTGCTAGAAGTATTCTATCAACAACTATGGGCGACCCAACTAAATAGACAATTTGGAAATTTTCTTAAAAATTTCCCGGTTGTAAATAGTGTGAAGTGTAGACATTTCCTTTGCTAACAAGCGATAGAGACCATTTGGGAATAAATATTGTGCGACTAAATGGTCGCAACTCACTTGAAAATTAACCCACTTTTCGTTTATTTTAGTATCAGCTATTAGGGATTTAATTACTCTATTGTAATCTCAAGGAATGAAATAAATTTGAAATTTTATTCTTAAATTTCACTCGGTTAAACATTTCTTGCGTGCTGTTCGATAACTCTTAATTTTTCTAATCCTTAAGTTGGCCTTTTGTTGAACAAATGGAATTAAGAAAATGAATAAAAAGTTATCGATACTCGTGCTTAGCGCCTTCATAACTGCTTCTATAGCAGGTTGTGCAACATACCACCGAAAAATAAGAAGTGTTGAGATTAATGATGTCTATGTAGATATCGGGACTCCTCGTCATTGGACCCTAGATGATGCACATTATCTATTAGCTGGATTAAAGGAGAGAATGCATCAGATAAGTGTTGGCGCTCCAACCTTGCAACCCAATGATTTTAATTCAACGAAACTACAATCAATACAAACTGTTACAGATCTAGCTATTAAATACGATGAATTTGCAGCACTCAAAAATAAAAATGCGCTATCAGGCTATGAGGAAGCAAAAGCAAAAAACCTAGATTTGCAAGACAGAATTAAGTCAGACACGGCAAATACAGATAGCCTTAGACAGAGTATGTATGCAAAAAGTGAAGAAAAGGCTGCAAAAGACTTAGAAGTTAAAAAGAAAGAGCTGGAAATTGCTGCAAGTACCAGAGTTAAGGATTCGTTGTTGCTGCAATTAGGGCAAATACCAGTAGAAACCGATGATGAGCCTTTAAGTGATGGTGATAGGGCACGAAAACAAGAACTAGAAGAGAAAATCAGTCAACAGGACGACAAAATTTTCGCCCAAGAGCAAGAGCTTTCTGCTTTAACACTGGAAAGTGCTTCAATGCAGTCAGAACACGATATCCTCAAAATGGAGTATGACTTCGTTACACAGAGAATATCAAATGATACTCAAGCACTTTCAGAACTAACCCTTTCACTTGATAAGATAGAAGCTCCTTCTAGTTCGGACGCCCCAAACTCAGTACTGAATGATACATTTTCAAGCGCCATCCAAACGGCATTAAATGATGAAAACAGTAACTCTGCGCCAAAGCTTCATACATCGGAGATGTTAGCTAATTACATAAATGCAGAAAATGAGTTGCTAGCTCGTCAGTTAACGATGATAAAGAACGATATTGGCAAAGGTAGCGAGCTAATTTTTCTTGAATTTCCACATGCGATTGACTCAGCCGAAGGAGTGAGCAATCAACGAAAAGTACAAATTAAGTGGGAAATTGACGAGGTATGTTCAAAAGACCCTATAGATGAGATAGAAAATAAAATAAACAAGCTATCGAGCAAGTTGACAAAAGAAAAAGAATCAGAAGATAAAAGCAATTTAAAGATGCACAGTCGAGTGTATGCTCCCGATAAGTACAGTATATCTGTAGATTTTTTCAGTGATGCAATCGTTCTTATGGGGGGAGTGGAAAACGAAACTGCAAAAGATAAAAAAGATCCCTTAGAAAATATTCTAACGGAACAAGAGAAAAAACTAATTTCGTTAAAATTGGAAAAAAGGAAATTACAATCTAATAGACAATTTTACATAGATAAAGCTTGTGGGGGTAAAGAGGAAGTTGCAGAGGCTAAGAATGATGAGACAACGAAAGAAGGAGTTGATGGCAACATACCCAAAAAAGAAGTTACGTTAGACCATTCTAAACATCCTGTTGCTTGGGATTTAATTCCAAAGGCCGACAAGTTTAATGTTATGAACCAATCATTGGTTAACAATAGTTTCAACCTAACGGGTATCTTTACTTTATTGACAGGGATTGGGGGAGAAGCAAGCTTCAAGAGACGTAAAGAGTTATTTGAACAGATAGCGACTCAATCCTCTCTCGCATCGGCCTATGGACAGGGCAAATCAGAGTTTGGCTGGATTTTGAATCCAAGAATTGGCACTTCGACCGTTTCACAAGGTGCAACGACTACATACGCATCAATAATAGCGCCATCAAGTGCAAAAGTGATTAAACTTAAATCTAGCTATTGCATTATGACTGATAGGCAAGTAGTCGGAGCGCAAGATAAAACCAAATGCAGCAAATCGGGCAACAACAGTGAACACACCATTATCGTTGATAGAAACAAAGGGTTTTGGGTTGATGATATCGATTATGGGCTAGTTGAAACTGGAAATGTAGCTACTGTTATCCTTCAAGGGGAAGGGTTTTCACAAAATCAATTATCAGTTCTCGTTGATGGCGTTGCTTTAGAAAAATTCACTGGTAGTGCCCCAGAGTCTACGGAGCTACCTAGTAAAGCAAACAATAACTTAACGAATAGAGGAAACTTCGAAGTTACTAGCAGTGAAGAGGTTGTCATGAAAATAAATATGCCTGACAACTATGAAGGAACCCCGGAAATCACGCTAGTGACCCCTAGTAAAACGAGGACTATAAACTATTTAACCGCGAACTTAGGAGCACTTGGCAAGATCTCGAAAATAAAATGGAACGAAGATTTGCCAATGTTCCAAAAAGCTCCAAAGATAAAGGAGATGAACATATCTAAAGGGAGTACCGCTACGAGTGCTAAGTTAAAAATTGAAGGCGAAGGGTTCTATAGTAATTCTAGAGTATTCGTTAATGGGAAGCGGTTCTTAAAAAGGACTAAGTGGAACCCTAATGGATTTAAGAGGCTATCAGCAAACTACTTAGAGTTAGACGTAGTTAAAGCGGAAAAATACTCGGTATATGTTAATAATGAATTGGCAGGTAAGGTCTTAAGTGTTCATAACGTAAAAGAAAGTTCGAAACCCCAACCTAAGGTAGCTCAGTTAAAATCGTTAGAACTGCTTCGTTCAATTAGAAATGATGACGAATACCTAATGCACTTTGTCGCTGAAGGACAGAATTTGTCGGCACCGAAAGTCGAAGATTTAACAGGCAACTCAACGATTCGGAATCAAAAGAGTGTCAATGACCGCTTATTTTATTTCGAAGTAATCTCTAAAGAAGACAATATACCTTTACAAATAAAACAAGGTAAGAAGTCTTTCTTGCACATTGTTTCAACACCTAAAGTTCCGTCAATTAGCAAGGTGAGTAAGTCTGGTAGCGATGAAAAAATAGGTCTTACAACAGGCGGGTATTCTATTGTCATTGAAGGGGTTAATTTTGCAAATGTTAAGTCAGTTTCAATAGATAATAAAGTTGCACATATCATTGCTCAATCTGCTACCGCTATTGAAATATCACCTCCGAGTAATATCAGTGCAGGTAAAAAGAAAATTGTTTTAAAAACGGATTCCAAAATTAGAGATACTTTTGTTACAAACGCAGCAGATTTGGCTAGAGATGAAGCTTATTTTGAATTTAAAGCGCCACCAAAACCTAAACCTGCTCCCAAGCCAAAACCCGCCAAAACTTGATTTAAAGGGGAGAGATAACAGTAGAAGTGGAAACTTTCTTCTTGTTTGATAAGTTGTCTAGCTACTTGTAGTTGGTGTCTATCAGATGCTCAACTTCGGCAGCCGGTTTATAATGCTTGGTATTTAGGTAGTGAAAGCCATATTCACGGTATAATTCAAAGGAATTATATTTAACTAATGCATCTATACTCTTATCCGTCTGACTTATTGGATAAATGATATAAGAGACTCTTTTTCTATCCATTAAGGTTAAAAGGTTTGATTAAAGAGAAAGATACAAGAGATGACCTACAAGCAGTTCAAACGGCTATTATTAGATTGAAGCAAACAGGAAACTATCGTTCTTGGTTAAGAGAGTCCGGGCCGATCCCACAAGATAAAGGAAAACGAGCATTGTTCGAATCTACTATTAATCGTGGTTTAGCAGAAGTTGGGGAATTTATAATGGCCGATTTAAGATCATGATGGACATGCATTGTCATGTGGATTTATATCCTGAGCATGACAAGGTACTTAAAGACATTGAGGAAAGTCGCTTCTACGTGCTTTCAGTAACAACTGTGCCGTCTGCTTTTGAAGGTACAGTTCATTTAACTAGAAATATCAATAAATGTAGAACGGCGCCGGGGCTGCATCCTCAACTGGCACATCAGCGTAAACACGAGCTTAGCTTGTTTGATAAATTAGTGTCGAAGACTCGATTCATCGGTGAGATTGGTTTAGACGGTTCTTCAGGCTACAAAGAGCATTTAGATGATCAGCTCGTTGTATTCAATCATATTCTAATGAAGTGCCAAGAGTATAGTGACAAAATTATCACAATTCACAGTCTAAACGCAGTTAATGAAGTTTTAGAGTGTTTGGGCAAATATCGAAAAGCTGGCGTGCCGATTTTACATTGGTTTTTGGCAACAAAAGCCCAAGTGAATAGAGCGGTTGAATTAGGGTGTTATTTCTCTATCGGCCCTGCAATGCTAACGTCATCGAGAGCTAAAAAAGTGATTTCTTGGCTCCCAAGTGAAAGAGTATTGTTAGAAACTGATGGGCCATTTGCCAAGGTAAAAGGGGAGATCATGTATCCTTCCCATGTTGTCATGGTGATAGATTATTTAGCCCGCGAATGGAAAACGGACCAATCTGAAGTTTTCAAAAGATTAGAAACAAATTTGAAGAATTTAGTATCAGTAGACTAAATAAAACAATATTGAAAAAGGAAGAATTAGCCCTATATATACAACTAAAGGACTAACGAAAAATAAGAATGGCAGCAACAATTCAATTCAAGACCAAGAAAAAGGATACTACTTGGGTATCATTTTACGACTTCGAAATGCTTCTTGCTGAAGCAAAAGACAGCATCTTTAAAAACAAGAAAGCGTTAACAATCGTAGTTCAGGCTCGTGCCAACGCTTCAATAAATACGTTGATCCGGTTATTGAGTGTCGTTAATCAGCTTAGCGATATGGGAGTGAAAGTAACGTTAAACTTCTCCGGTACAACTAATCGTCTACTCGGTTACTGTGAAACCATCGGCTTTTTCCAAAACCTCTCAGATGATGTCGTAATTAAGTCAGGAAAAGACGTCCACAAGACGAAAAGAACTAAGTCTTCTGGAAACTCCTATATCTCGATTAATAAGATTTCAGGAAATGTGTTTGATACGGAGTTGCCTGACAAACTTGCAACGAAAATTACTAAAAAGATACCTAATATTAGTGAAAGTCTTCGTTCAGATTTGTATATTCAGTTCTACACCCTATTCGGTGAGCTAACGAAAAATGTATGCCAACACAGTCAAACGGAATTAAATGGCTTTGCGGCACTTCAGATTTACAAAAACAGAGCTGAAATTGTCGTTTGTGATAGCGGCATAGGATTATTGGAATCATTGAGACCGACATTGGCCGCTCACAATTCTGCTTATAAAGGGTTTTCTGATAAAGAACTTATTCTAGAAATGCTCACCAATGGTATTTCATGTAAAGGTAAAGATGAAGGTGGCAATGGCTTAATGACATGTTTTCGTCATGCCAAGAGAACTAACTCAGATATGCATATTCGCCTAGAAGAGGAATATTACCACTTCTATCGAGTTGCAGAAAAAAGTAACTTGGTTGACTCTCTTAGAGTAAGCGATAATCTACTCGCACTTTCGGGTACATTCATCTCATTTGCCGTTCCATATTAGGAATTAAGTTGACAAAGGATAGGTGATTCTGCTTCAATATAAAGTATGAAACAGAATGAAAATGTAATTAGTCTCAAAAGAATATTCGATGAAATCGGTTCTTTGACATGGATTGGGGACGATCAAGGCAAGAAGGTCTATGACAAGCTTGCCGCTTATATTGATGCACACCCAAAGTACAATATCTTCTATATCTCAATAAAAGATGCTTGCTTTGAATCATCTTTTGCTAGAGAGTCATTGGTGCGCCTTGCCAAGAATTATAGAAAGAAAAAAGGGATATGCTTAATTGACGCTGAAAGCGAAATACTTCGCTTAAATCTATTGGCCCCTGTTATTACTCTAAAGCAACCTATGCCATTTTACATCGATGATCATTTTGATCATGTAAAAGAAGAGAAGCTGGGTGCTCCTTCCAAAACGAACAAGCCAATTTTTGATTTTGTTTTCAGAAATGGTATTTCAAGTGCAAGCCAAGTGGCTGATTATCTTGATATTAAAGTCAATAACGCTAGCACGAAACTCAAAGCTTTATACGAAGAAGGCTTCCTATTACGCATTGAAGACTCTTCAGAAACAGGTGGAGTTGAGTACAAGTATTACGCCATTAAATAGCGTGAACAAAAAAAAGTTTGATCCTGTCTACTAAGTATGTATACTACACTCAGCAACAAAAAAAAGTTTGATGCTGAGTTCTTTTTGTTTTTGTATTAAAAATAACAATTTCATAAAGGCTTATCGAGGAAAGGGCCGCCTAACCAAGTTGCAGCGAGGTTAGGCGATGATGAACCGGACTTGAGAGGCACATCGACGGAATTTTTTACGTTCCTTAATCGCGGCTAAATTTAGTCTATTTCGTAATTAATTTCAACCTTTAGCCTCTCCTAAACCAGAAAGGAGTTGGCTATGGCCGATAAGAAAAAGAAGAAGATTCATGTCCCTAAGGGCATGAAGCTGATTTTTCGCAGATATCGAAAAGACCCAAAGACCAAGCAACTAATAGATGCTCGCAAATATGGTTGCAAGGCTTGGCCTATTTTGATTCCTGCAAATTAGCAGCAATAACACCGGGTACTCGGATGAAGCTTGGTACCCGTTACTTTTTTAATAATTACGGAGTAGTTGAAATGACTAATTCAAAACAATCTTCAAAACAAATGGCGTCTCAAGCGGCGTCAACATTAAACGATCCTTCTGCATCTAAAATTCAGAAGTCCCTTGCGGCATCAGTATTAAGCCAATCTAGTTCAAGTAATCAAACTAGTGGTGAGATGGAAACTGTTGCATCCAAAGTACTGCAAAGCGACAAATACAGCGACGACACTAAGTCACTGGCGGCGTCAGTTCTTTCGCAATCTAACAAATCACGATAACTAAGATGGTTAATATTAACTGTGCTCTAACTAGAGCACAGGGGAACTTTTATGCTTTTAAAACAAACTGTCAGCAAATCCGAAAAGGACTGGGAAGACAAATTTAAGTCTTGGTCTGCTGGACCAAGTAAGACAGAAGAAGATCGCTGTGAAAATGCGATTAAGATGATTAAGGATGCTATTAATGCTTCAGAGAAGCTTAAAAGCAAAGATATCAAGATTTTTCTGCAAGGCTCATACAGAAATAAAGTTAACGTTAGAGCTGATTCTGATGTAGACGTTGGCGTCGTCTGTAATGATGTTTTCTTTGGTGATTATCCAACAGGCTACACCAGAGACTCGTTTGGTCATGTAGAGGCGAAATACACTTTTTCTGAGTTTAAGAATGATATTGAGAAAGCGCTAATTAATAAGTTTGGAAGAGATGCTGTTACTAGAGGAAACAAGGCATTCGACATCAAAGCTAATTCTTACCGAGTTGAAGCGGACGTAGCGCCGTTTATGCAACATAGACGATACAAAACTGACGGTAGTTACCTTGAAGGGGTTCAACAGTTTTCAGATGATAGAAAGAAGGTAATTAACTGGCCCGAACAACATTATAACAATGGTGTAAGCAAAAACTCGGCGACCTCCAGAAAGTACAAGCGTACCGTGCGAATATTAAAGAAGCTTAAAAATGAGATGGCTGCCAATGGACATTCTCATCTGGACAATATTCCGGGCTTCTTGTGCGAGTGTTTGGTTTGGAATGTGCCTAATAGCCAATTCAATCATAGTAGTTTTTACGACATTCTGAGAAGTTGTTTTGTTTACCTGTACCGTGAATTAGGCAAAAGTAGCTCCGATGAATGGGGTGAGGTAAGTGAACTTAAGTATTTGTTCAAAGGGAAACAAAAATGGACAAAGAAACAGGCTAGAGATTTCATACAGTCGGCATGGAATTACGTGGGGTATGAATAGTGGCAAACGTAATACTTAAGAGCACTATCTACTCACTTGTCATCATGTCAGCAATTATCTGGTTTGGTCTAGCGTGGGTAAATAACTTAGATCTATCTGTGGCTAAAGATTTCTTTAGCCTTGTACCCAAGGTGGTCAGCGTCGATTTGTTGTTGATAGCCTTGTTTGTTAAATGGGGTTGGAAGCTAAAGCTCTTTCGCGGATGGCTAGTGCCATTTCCAAACTTAAATGGTACATGGACAGGCCATATTTACTCTAACTGGGTTGATGAAGCTACAGGTCAAAAAATAGCGCCTATCCCGGCAATGTTAACGATAAAACAGAATTTCTTTACTGCTTCTTATGTTGTTCGTACTTCTGAAATGCAGAGCGATTCTTATGTTGAAGGATTTATAATTAATGAAGAACGTCAACAAAAAGAACTCTCGTATAGTTACACTTGTAAGCCTCGCGTGAGTCTTGCGCATAGGAGTAATCCACACGATGGCGCATGTGTTTTATCTATTATCGAGAAACCCAAGCGCAGATTGAAAGGTCGGTACTGGACTGAAAGACCAACAACTGGAGAAATGATTTTTGATTTTCATTCGGATGATTTGTTAGAAGAATTGCCGAACGAGAACTATGAACACCCTAAAACTGAACCTGAAAACAGGAGATAGTATGAAGAGTGTTTTAAATCATGCCTCCGTAGTGATTAGCTTGGTGTTAGCATCATTCTATGGCTTAGGTCTTATGTATCATTTAAGTTTCCTAGCGGCGTTTGGCATCGAGGAAACACAGTTTCCGCTGTCTATCGACAGGATCTTCTATCAAGGTTTTTTTGCTTTTGCTGAGTTAACCGCACCAAACATTATGTTTGTTGTATTGTGTGCGTCAGGAGTTTTAACTACAGCCTATATGGCTATCTTGAACGTTGAAATAGCGAAGCGAGTAAACGTTGGAAAGTCGCTTCTTGCTCGAATGCAACATGTATTGAGTACGGGAGATGAAAAGGTTGAATTACCTGCTTCTCTCGTTGGTTTTACCCAATTTTCTACAAAAGTGTTTTGGTACGTTAGTGCAGGCGTCTTAGCATATTTGTCCGTGCTACTCGTCTTAATTGCGGCTGAGCATGCAGGAAAAGCTAATGCTCAGCGGTACAAAGATAGAATCAAAAACAACGAAATTTCGATGGACTCTTTATTGGTCGAAGTATCAAAAGGAGAGTTAAAACCTTATGAGGGGTACTCCATCGTCTGTAATGCCTCGCAGTGCGCATATTTTGATGGAGTTAAATCGTCGGTTTTTAACAACAGCGCAGTGAAATCACTTAGTTCAAAACCAGTCTCACTTTAAGAACATTCCTTCGCTAGTTTTCATATGGAGCAGTATCAAAATGACAACGCCTTTAATTAACACACAAGATCAACAGTCAATGAAAGCGGCATTCAGTATGTTGAGCTTTCCACACAAGTATTTTGCAAACCCCACGAATATTAGTCGGTTAAATGAAACCTTCGGCGATCAGAAAGCAGTTCTACAACTGATTCAATTACTCAACAAGACCCAAGAGAGACTCGTCAACTACATGAATTTCTCAAGTCAGGATATTGAAGGATATAAACGGTTTAAAGATTCACTCACAGACAATTCGAAAGAGTATGTAAATGTTCGATCTGAGATTAGTGAGCATGCACCTAAAGAGTTAGCTGAGTCAGACATTTCTGACCATATTGGTAAATTTGATTTATATCTGGGAGAGCTACTAAATGACCTTCAAGTTAAGTTGAAGGAAGGTGAATTGAACTCGGAAATGGTGTCTGAGATATTGGATTGCGCTTGGGTTGTGCAACACTTTGCGTTGCTTGTATCTGGCACTTTGACATTAGAATCTAAGGAAGATGGGAGCCTACTATTTAAACAAAAAGATCCAGAGATGCTAACACCAATATGGTTTGGCAATGCCTTGGAGTTTTTATCGCAAAAAGCTGCAACGAACAATATCCTCAACTTAGCCTTTGCAACGTACAAAAAAGACAAAGCAATGAGTGAATCCGTGCAAAAGCTTTATGCTAGAGTTCTTACTATTATTCCTCAGCATTGGCGTCTAGGATTAGGTAGCAAAACGAAAGAGCTATTTCACGAAATGGCAGATGTGATTATGCTCCTGACTAATGTCATCCAAAGGAAAGAGCTGGATGAAAATGTGAAGCCGCTTAGTAAAGGCGAAGTTAAAAAAATGGTCCATCAAAGACCTGAAAAGAAGGGGATTTTGAAGACCTTTGACCTGATTAAAGAGTTTCAGAAGAAGAACAAGCCAGAAGATAGACTCTTCGATATTAAACAAGGTGGATTAGTTCTCGGATCTGTGGAATTGACTCGTGGATTGGTCCAGCAAATGGAATATTTTGCTTTTAAAAAGCAGGGACCTGATTGGCATTCAAAGCTAGAGGGAGAGCAAACAAGGTTCTTACTAGATGACTTGATCGAATGTGAGCATCTTGATGTTCTCGAATTCGAGCTAAAGCCCGATAAATTCGATTCTTCCGGCTTTCCTGATTTGAGACTTGATGTTGACTTCTTTGTACGAGATAAGTCGAATCAAAACGTTTACGCAGTTCAACTAAAGCACGTGCAACTCGGCACTGAAGCCGGACTGCGAGCTTGGTTTAAGTTGCTGGGTAACAAAAAATCTAAACTGAACACGGGTGTTCTCCAGCTCGAAAGGCTTCATGAGGTTGTTAAAGGCTCTAGTTCAGCTAGAGAGTATCTAATAAAAAACGGCTTAACCGAAGACGAGGTTTTAAACCTGAAGCCAATGTTAGTTCATAACATTGGAACCCTTGATTGTATTTCATTGCACAATGGAATCCGTCTCTACGATTCTTACACATTTAAAAAAATACTAACGGGGTGCTGGGGAACAATAGAGTATTTCAAAGATGGAGTCTATGAAAGTTCTCATACAGAGCCAGAGTATCGTAATAGCGTGGACTTGTCTGATCCTATCAATGTTATTAAAGCGTATACAGGAGAAGCAAGGTTTAGCGAATTAAGATATTTTGATAGTGCGCGACATTTAACAAGAGCCGTTTTAATCGATGGTACCCGTATTAGTGCTGAAGGGGTCGGAGTTTAGGGTTAATCAGAACCCATTTTCACATGGATTATTTGGAGGGCGAAAGCTCTCCAATCAACTTTAAAAGCTCATATCTTATCTCATAGTTTTGACGTATAAGTTTCTACTTTATCCGACACACATCGCTACCTAGTTCCAATCGGATTGAATTTTTACTGCCAATTACTACGAAAAATAGTAATTACTATTTTAAAATACTTGATATGGTTTTAATCGTAATTCTTTAATTTCTATGTAAAAAAACTTTAGAATGTTTGTTATTTAATGACAGGCTTATGCGAAACCTCAAAGAAGCAGTTAAGTTCTACCTTAAATACTGCGAACAAAATAGAAACATGTCTCCATTAACATTGAAAGCTTATTCTATCGATTTGGAGCAATTTGTTTTAATGCATGGTGATATAAAATTGGAATTGATTTCAAAGGCTGAAATTGAGTCTTATCACTTTAAATTAAAGGATGCAGAAAGAACGCCCCGAACTATTAAAAGAAAGCTGGCAAGTTTAAAAGCGATGTTCAAATGGCTAGAGATTGAAGAGTACCTTTCCGAAAATCCATTTAATAAGTACCAGCTAAAGATTAAAGTCCCAAAGCTTTTGCCCAAAACTATTCCAAAACCTGACATGAAGAAAATGTTCGATGTTTCAATGAGTGAATTGGGCCTTAATCATTTCAACTTTGAATTAAGAAGATCTCAATATCAAATAAACTCCAAAAAGGATTTGAATAAGTTCACGACTGTTTTAACCGTTGAACTTTTATTATCAACGGGATTGAGAATATCTGAGCTAGCAAACATTAAAAATGAAGACATTTTTATTCAAGAAAGAAAAATCAAAATATTCGGTAAGGGAAGTAGAGAGCGATTTGTTTTCTTAACCAACATAGAGCATGTCTGGTTAATAGAAGCATATCAATCAGCTAAAACAATAGTATTACCTAATTCTAACCATTTACTAGTAAACAGTAGGGGTGGTGCGGCATCTACGCAGTTCTTAAGGAAATTAATAAGAGTACTAGCTAAAACAGCAAATGTTCCTAATAAGGTGACACCACATATGTTTAGACATAGCGCCGCTAGTGAACTTCTAGAGTCGGGGGTTGATATTAGATTTGTTCAAAAGTTACTTGGTCACAGTAGTATTTCAACAACAGAGATTTATACCCATGTTAACGACCGGGCACTTAAAGAGAGATTGGTATTAGCTGATATTCGCAGCCAAATATTGCAGAGGTGTGACTAGATCAAAAGTAAGGATAACTAATAATTATGGATACTTTTGATCTCTCAATTCAGTTTGAAAAAGCGTTAAGAATATTCGAAGAAAACAAGCAAAAAATTCACATTCATCTCATTCTAAATAGGCAATCTACAGTCCCTAATACACCGTTAGCAGAAAAAGTAGCTCTCTTTCTTAGAGGGCTTTCAGACGAAAAGTCAGCAGATTTAATTGCGAGATTTGAAAGTAGCGGCCTCGGATTGACTATCTATGACGGTGATATGGATTTTATTAGCCAGCAAATAAGAGGTCAGAATAACCCATCGAACAAGCTGAACCTGTTGTACCAAGCAGGTGTTTCAATTGGCGGTCCTGCGCATAGAGCGCTCATTCCTACTTTTTGTTCTCATTTTCAGATACATTCGATGAATTCAGATGCCGCGTCCAGAACAGTTATCTGGCATAAGTTGTTTCACGGGAAGTTATTGGAATCCAGCAACCTTTCTGTTCCGAAAACGTTTCTCTATGATAGTCAGAAAGGCTGGCACTTAAACATGAGTCCTCCTATCGGCTTGAAGGTCATAGCTAAGTCAACTTATGAAGCTTATGCGGTTGGCGTTGATGATAACTCCGTGTTTCACTATAGTCCTGAGCACGATTCTGATTTAAAGAAGAAAAGCATACAGCTAGGCCAACCTGTGACTATTCAAGAGTTTATTTCGGGAAATGAAGTGTACATCCCCGTTTTAGAACTGGATGCTCCCGTCTCACTATTTCCACAACAACTAAAGATCGATGATAATTTAGTACGTGGCGACAAAATACTGCAATTTCAGGAAAACGTTGCTAAGCAATACTCATTTGAACCCTACCAAAATTCAAATTCACAGTTTATTGAACGATTAAAAACAATTGCACAAGATGCGTTTACGGCACTACAGCAAAGTGTTATTTCAAGAGTAGACGTTAGGATCACTAATGAAGGAAATGTCTATATCATAGACCAAGCTGAGGTCCCTAGTTTAAGTAGGGACCATGCTGTAAACCAAGCTTTTAGACACTGTGGTGGGCACGACGATCAACTGATCCCTGTATTAATAGGACTTAATCTAATGAAGATTGGAATTGACTAGGCGTGCTTCCAGTAGAGAATTATGCTCAATAATATACTTTGCCTATAATATGGTGGTAAGTCAGTTTTACTTTCAATAAATTCATTTAACTCGGATAAAGTATTGATACTGTCATCCATAAAGGCTTCCCTAATGAATGAGTGCCTGTTGATGTACAATTGTGACGAAGAATAAGGGATATTTTTGACAACTTCGTTCAAGCTTTCCCATAACGCAATAGCAGTATCCTTTTCCTCGTTTAGAAAGTGAAACATCGCAACGTGTGACTTAAAAAGGTAGTACACAAATGGTTCGAGTTTACTGTCATCCCAGATAGGTTGGGTCTTTTCCAATAGCTCCTTTGCAGTATCTAGCTTTAAAGCAACAAGGTTGGCCGCTATAGCATTAGACATCACTAATAGATTGATGTTTGAGCCATCTTTTACCAATCTATTATAGTTATTTGCGACCGTTTTGGATGGTAGGTTTTTACTTAGTAGCTCAGCAATGTATTGGTTAGAATAAATAAACTCAGGGTTGCTGAATCTCCCCCTCAAGAGCCTGTGATAAATCGAAATTGATTTGTTCAATAATGATAGAGATTCCTGCCAATTTTCTTCTTTTATTTCTACTGTAGCTTGATTATTCATAGTTCTGAGAAACTCATCCAATCGGCTACACTCACCTTTTTGGTGTTGGTTCTCAAAATACTGTAATGCATCTCTGTTACGTAACTCTGCGAGCTGTTTAGGGTAGTATGCGAAAGAAACCCTATACAAAACGTGTAACTCATCTTTTGAAGTACTATCAAATGCGGTCCTAGCAATTAGATGATTTTCTATGTTTCTAGCTATGTCTTTAGCTTCGCCTCTGTTCTTGTCCAAGCTTTTAACGTATAGATGATTGAAGCTTAACTTCGTCCAAAGGTAAGGTTCTTGCTCCTTTAAGTCCGGCAATCTGGAAAGCAATAAATCACTAGATTCTCTTGAATCAGCATTCCTAGTTGCGAGATACAAAGTTGATAGACAATAGTCTTTTTCTGCCTCAAGTAACAAAACACCCTCGGTTCTCACTTGAATGATAGATTGTAGAGCACTATCAAAATTGTTCTTTCTTAAGTCTTTCCAAAAGTTAACGAATGAAATCAAAATCTCAAATAAGTTGTTGTTCTTTATCTCGTTAATTACTTCAATATCTTCAAAAACTTCTTTTTCATTTAGGAAGCTAATTTCGTCTAATGATTCGTATCCAAACCTTCTACAATCTTCACTAACTTGAACGATTGCTAAATGGCAAGCTTTGTAAAAGTTACTGCATTTATAGGAAATGACGGCCCTTATTAAGTAATTATTTGGCCGTAACTGCGCGAAGCAATAGTCCAGTTTTTCATATATTTCCGGAGTACGGTTTGTATCAGCCAATTGTTTAAAATATTGAAAGAACGAGTCGTGCGCAAACGAACAAATTTCATTTTCAATTGTCAGGAAATTTAGGTTTTTAGCAGCACTTAAGAACTTGGAAACTTCACCATTGCTCTTATCGAGTGCACAGTTTAATTCGTTCTTGGAGAAGCTCTGGCCAATAATAGAAGCAAGTGTTAATACATCAATTATTTCTGTACTTTGCTTAGCATTCTTATCTTTTATTAGTGCGGAGTATATATCTTCGTAACTTTCAATAAGATGGAAGTCAGTTTTGGAGTTGATTAATTCGATAGATTTACAAATGGATGGAAGGTGGCTACCGCAAATTGCATATAAGGAGTCTGTTACGTCTATTGGCGTACTCTCTGCCAACCCAAGAGAAACTAGCCCTTCCCGGAAATTGTTTTCATTAAGGGTTGGAAGCTTGTATTTATGCTTAGCTCTAAGCATAAGCTCATCAACAATGGCTTTTGACTCAGCATAATTAGTTTTTTGGTCTAGCGTATTAGATAGAACAACCGTCACTCGCCCATCTAAAAGGGGAATTGATTCGATTAATCTAAACAAAAGCCCTAGCGATTTGGAGTCCCATAGATGTATTGCGTCTGCAACAATTAAGATAGGTTTGTTGCTCGACTTAATATCCATTGATTCTAATATAGATGCAGTGTCAGAATCATAAGCAGGGCAACAAGCGGTAATACTTTTAGAACCATTCACTTTGGTCAAACTAAGTAATTCCGTGAAAACACCTCTAGTCCTTAACAATGAATCAATGCTCATTCCAAGGACTTTAGGTAGAGATTTTCTCAGTGAAAGCGCCGGATCAAATGACTTTAACCCAGTATTCAATACGGAATACGATACTAAGAATGATGAAGAGTTTCCTTCAAAATAAAATGGACACCCTCCAGATTCTTCCCAGTGCAAACACAGAGCCTTGAGCATCCAGCTCTTACCTGAACCCGAATTTCCTTCTAATGCCAGAAGCTTATCTTCGCTCTCTATTTTATCTATGATCTCTTTATAGACTTCGAGAGAACCAACAGCTTTCCAAAAAGGCTCCATAATTATTAGTTATCCTTGTTTTTATCAACCCATAAACAATATTTGAAAAGGGATCTACGTATAATGTCTTAAGTAGCAAGACAAAAAAATTACTGCAATTTGAATAATTCTACAAATTATCTTTAAAAAGCATCCATCAATCAGAACATTATATAAAGTTCGCTATGTATGTCGCTACAGGGCGAATGAAATCTTTATCCGTCCAATATGCGGTATGTGATGCAGGATTCCAAGCCGTCAGAATGCCGCCAACACTGATTGCTATGTCTTCTGAGACAACGCTTCGGTATGCATCATTAATCGGTTTCAGTGGGTAGCCCAATACATCATCAGGGTCATAATAATTCAACCATTCTGCTTTTTCTGATAATTCCTCAGGTAAGCTTAAAGGCGGGAATGTTATCGGACGAATATTATTGTATGCAAAGGTAAACAATGGGATGTTACAGCCAAACGTTATTAGTCCGGATAAAGTCTCCATATTTTCTAATGGCGTAGACGCTGGGTTAGGCTCTCTCTGTCTGTCCCATATATGGTTAGACATTATGTGCCCACCGAGTGAATGCGCTAACACGATAACGGGAGTCTCTCCTGTAATACTATTGCCTTCATTACTAACTACGTTTTTTAATTCCTCGTCTATCAAGTCGTGGATCTTGTTATACGTATCGTTTGTCCCATCTGTTTTTCTGTATGCGCTAGCATCACCAAGCGCTGTTAAGACAAACTTTCTTAATCCACGATAATCTAGCTCTCCCTCTGAACTGGCCTTGCTAAAGTAACGTAATTGGCTTAATTCAGTGATATTTGCCCAGTAAATAGGTAGGAACTCTATCTGGGTCGGATCTTTGTCTTTTTTTGACAGTTCTTTCTTAAGTTTAGAAATACACTCTTCTGCAAAATCTGTAGATTGCGAGCCAATACCATGAATAATAACAACAAGTAATTTTTCCATTATTTTTCCTCAGCAATTGTCTAAAGTGAAACTGATAATTAAAACCAAAAACGTTGAAACTGGACCTAAAACGCTTATCTCATCATTAGTTGCAGCCCAATTGTCGAACCACTTTCGTGCTGTCTTTTAAACTAGGCATAGAAAAGCCTAGCTTGGACTTTAAGTTAGCAAATGTGACTTTAGTGTTGCAGAAATCGAAGTCCCTTGCAGTACGTTGCTTCATTACAAAAGAAGCAGATTCACCTTTTTCATTGTAAATGACTTTAAAGTACGCATCGGGGATAGCATGCTCTTCATCTGCCTTTGGCAGGGTAGGGTTACTATTTACGTCGTTGTATAAAGTACCTGTTACAACATAGAGAGGTTGGCTGTATTTGACTGCGTCTCTAACTGCCGCTTCTAATATTCTCCAAGGCCCCTGATTTAAAGCTGATTTCTGTGGTGTGATATTAGATAGGTAATTTAATTCATACCAATGTTTGGCACCTGCAAATGCAGCTAGTGGTGCCTGATGCCCTTTGTCTACTTTTAGAGCCTTAGAGGCACCTTTGTAGTCGTTTTCTTCTAACGTATCTTGTTCATCAACTAATGGGTTGTTCTTCCAATCTCTTCCCGGACTAGGGCCAAAGTTACGAACATCAACTTTATATGCAACCCAATCAGCCAATTTGGTTTTTTCATTTAAACTTAAAGCATATGTAAAGTTGAAAATGACATCGCTATCTGGGATATCAAGTGCCGGGCAACCAATAGGGCAATGAGCACTTCTTATCTCAGCCTGTGTTTGTTCTGAATATACAATCAGGCTCAAAGCCGCCACAATTATAAGTTTACTAATTTTCATTTTATACTTTCCTTGCGTCGTGAAATTAAATCTAACCAATTGTAGCTAAGCTAAAATGACAGGCATTCAATCGCTTAACTAACGCTTTTATTCTTTTGATGGGCCTATCACCATCTCACCAAGTGCATCTACGAAATCAAGCTGAGAGAATTTAAAGTACATTTTCCCATTTTGCTCACCAATGTATCTAATACTAACCTTCGTGTTAGGGGTTTTTCTTTGCCAGTCCTGCACAGACGATTTGCTGATCAAATCTCTAAGCTTAGAGTGCTGTTCATTCTCAAGAATGGCCTTAATTCTTTTTTTCACGAAGTCGAAATAAAACGAGTTTTGCTCGAAGTCAGCTTTTCTACAAATACCGACACCTGAATCGGTAAAGATATTTGAAAGAGCTACCGATCTTTCGTTGACTCTGGAAAATTCGAGAAAGCAACGGTCGATAATGCCTATAGTGTTTGGATTTAAGTCTGTTAATGCATTTACAACAACATTGAAAATCAACCCTCGCTCTTTGCAGTATTCTTCCAAGTCCACATCCCTATTATGGTAAAGCTCTAGAAGTTGTTTATCGCCTAGGCCAACAACGGCAAATCTGGCATATTTGCTAGCCAAATTGTAAGCTTCTTTTTTTTCAACCTTAAGCACTCTCAATACGGTGTATAGAAAACCTATGACAAAATAATGGAAAAGTAAGTGCTCTTTCTTGGTAGTGGTGTTCAAGTAAAAAGGAACTTTTTGGCCACGAAATAGGTTACATATAATAGGCAACGCTTCATTCATCCCCCAAAACTCTTTGAAGCTCAACTCATTAAGTAGTTCGTGGATTTCATTTTCAGGGGAATTATTTAAATGCTCTGCTATCGGTTCGAAATACTTACGGCACTCAGTGTACGTTGGGTCTGCCAGAATTTCGTCAGAAACCAAAATTGTATCAAAATTCGATTGCACGGCTTCCTTTATACCGCATGTCTTTATTATTTTTTGGCTAGTTTCGTTTATGTTGCGCTTGTCCTTGTGCCAAAACATGCTGAACAGGACTACGGATAATACATTTGCGGTTGCGTGAATTTTATCTTGGTTCATTATCGTTTCCCCCGAAATCGAATAACATTATTTATACAACTATTGAGAAAGTATTTCAATACCCTTTCTCAATCTTTCTCATTTGTGGCTTTTTCTACACAAAAAGCTTGAAAAAAATATTCAATGAGTTAAATTGAGAATGTATAAGAAAGCTTTACTTTCTCATTAAAGGGAGCTATATTCTTTGTCCAATTTTTTAACTCTTATAGAAAACAACATAAAATGACTAATTCAATTAAAGATGTTTTATTTGATTCTTCTTATGAAGAAGAGATAGTGAAGAACATCGCAACAAAACTTTTTGATAGGATAAATACTGCGATCAGTAATGCTGATAGAGAGCATATACACGCTATGTATTTAAAGATTAAAGAAATTGAGTCTGCACCTGATAATGGAAATATTTTAACTACTCCAGAGTTCCTTAGTACTTTATTTAAAGATATTGATGAAATAGTTGATGATTTCCAAGACAGCGATAGTGAGTTTGAGCATTTTGTTAAGGAGCAGGAAGTTTCGGAAATTCCTAAACCTAAAAGTCTTTTAGATCAGGAAGGCGGACTTGTATCGGCTGAGGAGTTTGCAAAGTTAATTGGTAAGAGTAACAAAACTGTATCTAGAGAATTTAATAATAAGCATCTAATTGGAATTCAAAATAAAGAAGGTAAAACTCAACCTAGGCTTTATCCTGCATGGCAAGTCTATAATAACGCCGTTTTACCAGCAATTCCTAAGATCATTGAATGCCTTGGTGATACTGGTGCGAAAGCTTTAAGGTTTTTACTGTTACCTGCAAAAGAATTAAATAATGAGAGACCTCTAGATTATTTAAGACTATTGAAGGATGACGAAGTTATTGACCTTGCCAAGGAAAGAGCTGCGCAAGCATGATGAAGCTATTTTTCGATAATATTAAATACTGTTATCTACCAGACCCCGGTAGACCTATTTTGTTTAGAGTAAACAGAAAACCAGAAGGTATGTCTCTTGATGAAATGGAAGATATGTATTGGGGCTATTCAGAGGATAATAGATTTAGTATTCCTGATACGAAACAAATGTATCTAGCAACTAGTCTAGATTGCGTATCAGAAGCGACTCCTTGGGAAGAGTTGCTAAAGGAGTATAACGATTCTACTGGATCATGTATTCCTTTTAACGCGGATGAGCTTAGCGATTACTATGTTTCGTACATTCGCCCTTTGCATCGATTAAACCTGCTTGATATCACAGAAGACTTTGGTCGCTATGTGAGGCAAGGCTCTGGTGGCGACATAACAAATGGAAGTGATTATGAACCATCAAAAGAATTCTCAAAACAGTGTTATGAGCAAAGTAAGGTAGACGGTATTTATTACCGCTCGGCAAAGAACCCTACTGCAAGAAATGTATACCTTTTTGAAAGAAGTAAGCCCAAGTTTGGTAAGGCTTCAGTTGTCGCAAGAGAGCCATTAGTTGATGTAATAAAGCCAATGGTTGACGTAATAGCTGAAAAGGTAGGCATTGAAATACTGATTTAAATGATGAATTTCAAAGCTACAAGTTTGTAACTGTATTATTAGCGAGTAATCGAAAATGAGACAGTTGAAGTACAAAGATAATTTTGAAGGAAGAGACAAAACACGAGGAGATAAAGTTTTCTCCTAAATAACAAGAAAGACACTTAATGGATAGCGTTAGTGTTGCTATGGAGATTGGAGTTGAAGATGTTAATTTCTAGGTACTTAGTTATTTTACTAATGTTAGTTTCGGTAGAAACTATTGCGACGCAGGAACATGCGCTATCAAAGAAAGATGTTTACGAACTTCAAGAGAAGCTGAGCAATGCTGGTTTCACTGTAAAGTATTTCGATGGAATTCTTGGCAGAGAAACAGAAATAGCAATCGAGTTGTACGCTAACCAAAACAAGATTCTAGGCGAGCCAGAGGTTGTGCTAGCGCATATCCGAAAAGCCAAATCACCGACATCAGACAGAATCAAAGAGCTGGAAGAGCAGCTAGCCAAACTGAAAAAAGACGTGAGTAAAATTAAGGCCAAAACAGATACGGATGTTGAGAAACCTTTTTTTACGCCCTCAAGGGATATTCCCAATTTAATCCAATCAGAATCGAAACAGTCTGATATAGAGATCTATAAAACTCTAGCCTTAACCGTATTGGTTTCAATTATTGCGATAGGGGGGGGAGCGTATTGGTTGGTTGAACATGCGAAAGAAAAAATCAAAAAGCAATTGGAAGATGATCTCAAGACCAAGCTGAATGTTGTACTAAACAGGAAGCTGCAAAGGACCACCAGAACCATTGATAAACATGTTTCAGATTCTGCAAAAGAAGCAATGCATGAGCACTATGAAGACTATGGTGAGATTACAGGTAGGCTTTCTTATTTCTTGTACGAAGTTAAGGATACGTTGAGCCACATCGACGAAAAACTTTTGGATAGCGAAGATCCTATTAAAGGCAGTGTTAAGCGAATAAAAGGAACAATCCAAAAGACTCAGGAAGTGAGTAATTTTGCTGCGATGGAAACGATATTAAAACTTCCAGTGGACAAGATTAAGTCCAATGAAGAAATCCTATTATCGATTACAAATGGTTTGTACTATCTAGCTGAAGACATCCATAAGAAGAGCATGGTACTTAGAACCGAAGTTAAAGCTAAAACACTAATCAAGTCTTCAATTGAAAAGGTTGAGAACATTGCGCTTGAAGAGATGGCTAAAGACAAAACTTGGCTAAATATCATGGATAATTTGTGCTTCGCTGGTGCTGTATCCTGTGAATACTCGGACGAAAAATTGATTAACTTATTCAATCAAATGGAAGCTTATATTCAGAGTGATGCAGAGTGCGGTTACGCAAACATTGGTGAACTACTTTCAGTTTACCCAGAACGGGTTAGAAAACTCATGGAGGGTACAGCGTAGTTATTTTAATTGTGGTCTCAGTAAACTCATAATTAACCTAATTAGTTACAACATAATAAACAATAATAGCACCTACACATGCAAAAATCAATTGTAGGGCTTGTGTAGCCTGCGTTTAAGCATTTTTACACGTGTTATTTATATTATGTTTTTCAGCAAAATTTGGATTATTAAACTATATTTTTATCAGTTATTCAATAAGCTAAATAGACAATTATATCTATAGCATTCTGTACTAAGAAAAGGATTTTGTATGTCGTCACAACGTATCAATCAACACTTTGTTCAGCAGTTTAATCAAGCTTTTACAGAGGAGTTAGCAAAAAAATACCAACAAACACATGTAGATAACTGCCATCATTGGGACTATAACTTCGTGCTTTGGCACCGCAAATTCGTTAACCAGTTTTGGGAAGAAATAGGCTTAGACCGCACATATGCTGTGCTGACAGAAGCTGAAGATAGAGATTTATATTCTCAGTTAACTAGATCATTTATTTCTGACGCAGGTGATCTAAGTGATATGAGGTGGGTAGAGGACACTGGCAAGTTAAACTCTTTCACTTTACAGGACCAAAGGCAGATGCAGCTTGAAATCGCACAAGCAATGGCAAGTTCAAGCTTTGCAATGGATCTTGATCACGTCGGTACAAACAACCTATTTATTCGAGCAGAAGGCAACCCTTACTACAATTTGTCTTTTAGTAGTCAATTAGAACAGTTCCACGACATCATCCACGGTGAAACGGGGCGTGGCATGCGAAGAGTTGGAACGGCGGGTGGTGATCAATGCTTTTTTGTTCATCACACATTCGTTGATCTGGTTTTCGAGGCTTGGCTTGAACAAAATCCTGATATGCCTTTACCGATAACCGAAGAGCATTTCAATAGCACGCCTGATTTACAAAATGATTACGAAAACTACGATGAGCTAGTTTCTTTATGGAATGAGCGCCATTATTCGCAAGCTGATTATAATCATGTGTACAGAATCGTAGAGCCACTGCCGAGACAGTCTGTGTTATTTGAATCCATAATGCATACGGAAGATTTCAGAAGAGTGATAATGTTTCATCAAGGTGAAGAAATCGGAAGATTCGCTATTTTAACTGGACGGATTGAGACATGCCTTTCTTGTGCGAGAAGGGAAAAACATACAGGGCAGTTTCTACTTAGGAAGCTCGTTCCACTACACGAGATTGAATGGGTGATTAATAGAAGATGGTATAGGACACTCGAAGACGCAACAAAAGCTTTCGAAGATATTGGAATGTCTCCGCCTGTCGTTGTTTCTTTTTGATATTAAAATGAAATAGTTCAGACAAGATATAACTGATGCACATAAGCCAAAAGCGACGATGGCGACGTCCGCATAAGTGCATCAAAAAGCAGCAGCGATTTGTTGGGATTGTTATGCTCTGACAGAGTTCTGATATTCGGTTTCTAACCATTCACATAACTTTTCTACTTCAGAGATAATCACACTTAGCTTGGTTTCATCAACATATACGTTTGGGGATAACCACCAAGATAGATCTCCATTATCTAGCTCTATAACTCTTTGATCTGTATATGAAACAAAGTACGGGTTTGGATATTTCTCTAAGTCATTTCTGGAATGAGTTGTCTGAATCATGGTTAGAGCGTCTGGATGCTGACCTCTATTTCTTGCAAGTACTCCCTGTTCAATTAACTCTAAGTTTGCGGGACATACAGCCAGATCTAAACCGACATCTTCCAAAATTTTACAATATGCGTGAAACCAACCCCGTTTATGCTTCCTTTTGTATTGAGGTTTACCATGAGCTTCAAGCCTTTGGCGAACCCAGTCATTTAAAAACAACTGTAATGAGGAAGCAACCATTGAAAGAGTTGCTAAACCAACTGACTCAAACCCTGTTTTTGCGTCCTGCCATTCTTGTAAAAATTGCGGTTCACCAGATTCATCATACACAGGTACAAATGGAGGCTCCTCTTTCTCAATTGAAGTAATTATCTGCACAAATGACTTTGAGCTATTCTCAAAAAAGTATGATGCAAATTTCAAACGTTCTTTAATGAAATATACTAGATCCAATTAGTACTCCAAATTGCTTAACGCCTCGTAATTAGGCAATAAAATAATGAGTGAAAATTAACTTAAGCGTCTTCACGCATAACTAAACTCTGTAACTGTCTTAGTAATAAAAAGTCATCTGGAGCGATAGTCTTCAATCCTTTTTCAGGATCAAAGAAGTATTGAGCTACACGCTCATGATTGAACGTACTAACATCTAAAGGGTGCTCTGCATAAGGGTTATGTAAAATATGAAGCCCATCAGCGATATCTTCTTGGTATTCAGACTTTTTAGTAAAACGTACTTCTGGAATAATGCTATCACCGACGGGAAGGTGGCACGTATTGTAAACAGTCATTGCTTCGGGGTTGTCTGCTAGACCTCTAATTTTGCCCCAAGTAGCCAGCGAACTATAAATTATTGCACTAACATCTTTATATTCATCGGTAGCAAACAAGCCCACCGGAATTGAAGCGTTTTCATTTTTTATAACAGCATCAACTGGATACTTAATAAGCTCATCGGCATTGGTTGCAATTGTCGTTTCTTCGTCAACATAGATTCCATATAAAACAGCTACAATTGCTCTATTAACAGCATAATGTGAAAAAGGGCGGTCAAATGATGCAAGCCCTATAACATAAGGTTTATCTTTCACATGCTCTAGTTGTGAATAACTTGTTCGGTATTTCTTAATTTTCGAAGATAAACTGTTTGAGATTCGGATTGCTGATTGCTGGTTAAACTCTGCAAAGTCTGATGGTGGGGATTGTTCATTATGAGCAGAAGGTGCTTCACCTCCTTGAGGGGGAGCTGCGATAGTAGCTTCAAGGGCAATAGGTCTATCTAAGTGTGTTATAAAATCAGGGGCATGATGAGTAAAGTCAATTTCAGCTCCTAACTCTTTTAAAAAGGCATGAAGGTACAACTCCCACATCGAAGACTCAAAAGTAGTCTGAAACTCATGGATAAACTTACCATCTCGATCTTCGAACCCCTTAGCCCAAGAATTAATTACTTCTCTTTCTGGCGCGTATTGGTCTTGTAACATCAATTTAAATATTGGATGCAGTTTTTCATCATCCGTAATCGGAGTAAATAAGTCTAACATGACACCTCGATACTTGAGAGACGCTTAACAATTTTAAAGTGCACAAGTTTCGCGTTTGTCTACTGCGTCCTTGCCCACTCTCTTATTTAGTTATTTCTATCAAATAACCTAAGCTTTGGCGAGATAAAAGTTGGCGTCTAAGTTTCTAATACTCAGAAACCAAAAAACCGCCAAAAGGCGGTTCTTCAGAATGTTTTACATTAACGGCAATCCGAATTAACGGGTCGATTGGCAGGAAGCCGTTCCTGTCCCCAATCCATCTACGAATAATACTATCAATCCGCTTTCCATTTTGTCAAACAATCTGACGAATATTCACGTATTATTCTATAAGTGTCAGCTAATTATACGCTTTTCATTTAAGTTGTCTTTTACACACTAATGCAGCTCAGTTAACTATTCTTCTTATCTTTAAGCGAAGCTAATTGAGACTCTAACGCTTCAATCTTAGCGAGCAATTCTTGGTTTAATTCATCTTTCGCATCGGCTATTTCAAAGGCTTTTTGGGCTTCATGCAGAAGTCTATTCTTATCTGATTCTAGAGATTGAATCTTAAGGTGTTGTTTGTTTGCTTCCGTCTTGTGGCCTAATCGAACTCGACTTTCAACATAACTTTTTGCTGCACCAGCGGATTTGTGAGTCATTTCTAGTTGCATTTGCAGGGCCATAGATGCTTCGTCAGCGCTAAACCCTAACTCTATTGCTACGGCTAACTTATTATCAAATTGGTCATTAGAGAACTTATGTCTGAGAGAGTATATGGATTTGCCTTTGGGCCAGCCTAGCTCAGTCGTAATCTCACTGAATATTTTACTTATGTCATTCGCTGACAGTGGACTGGCGTTTTTGGGATTTAAAAACAGGTAGCCTTCATATCTCTCTATCTCATTTAACTGAAGAAATTGTTCAAGCTCATTTTCAATAAAAGATGCGACTGACAATGTTGTCGGCAGTGGAAACCTAATAGGCATCGTATTCCCAAACTTCGCCTTATTAGGAACAACCTCATAACGCTCCTTTTTCTCTTTAAATAGTTCTCTATCGATAGTCTCTTTTCGGAACTGTAATCTCGTCAAGCTAGCGATAGAAATAGGGCGGCCACCTGCTTCATTGATAATTTGCGCTATCAATAACAAGGACGCTCGTTCATAGCCTTTGTAATTGGCAATAATATATCCATTTAACTCATCGAGTTCATCTCCGCTCGCGATACGTTGCTTATTATTGTAGGTATCACAATCTTTAAATAGTTTCGGATACAACAAGGAGTTATTGGGTTTATCTCCCTTTGATATTGCGATATCCCTTTGCAACAAAGAAGAGCTAATTTGGAAGACGTTTTTATTATCAGGGGCATGCCCTAAGATACTCTTTCCATATTTACCTTGCTTCTGCACCCAATAGTAGAAGGCATAAATAGGCATTAAGAAATCGTTGTTTGTCGTTTGCTTTGCCAAATTTTCTTCACCACGGTAACGAGAGTCTGACTTCGTTTCTTCGAGGCTCCAGTCTCTAAATCTCTCAATGTGATCATCATTCATATCAAGCCAAGACATAGCGTGATCCCTAGTATTGATATACTTGAATAATCGCCTCAGTGCCTTTCTATATTTGCCTTTTGTTTTTACGTCACCATCAAATTCGATTATAAAATCCGTGGGTGCCCATAGCACCTCACCATTACTATCTTGATAAACATAATGGTCTTTTCGGTCATACCTGACTTTCGTCTCTGTTATTACTTTATTCATGTCAAATAGCCAATGTTATAGGGGTGCCAAAATGTCTATGCGTTGCAAATTCTGATGCATTGATCTTTCTTTCAAACTCATCTCTTTCACCGACAACCATCATACTTTTACTCGTTGAAACAATAGCTGTATATAACCAAGCCTTGCTAATTAAATAGGTGTTATCCAGCACTACAATTGAATTTTCGAATTGTCGGCTTTGTATCTTATTGGCCGTAATAGCGTAACTGACGGATAAGCACGCAATATCTTCCTCCGTCAATTCAATGATCTTTCCTTTCATTGAAATACTTAAAAGACATTCTCTTCCTCTAATGATTAACGGCTCATGGAATATCTCGTGAACAATTGCAGCTTCCCCTGCTGAAATATCCAAAAAGGAATTTTTCTTGCTGAAAACAACGGGATCACTTTCATAGAACGTAGACTCGTCTACCGACAGGTTAGGCGTTTTTTTACGAAAATACCTCAATTGTTGCACCTGTTCATTTACTCTGTCACAAATCAAATTATTGGCACAAATCACCTGATAGGTCGTACTTAAATTATCGTAAAGCGAAAGCCAAATGTTTGAAGTAATGTTGCTTAACGCTTCATGTGATTTTTCGCTTGTCCCATATATACTAATGTCTTCAATGCTAACAAACCCAGCATTGGGTATTGAGTCAACATTAAAGTGATCCTTAGGGTGAGATAGAGCCGCTTTAAGTCGGCTTAAGCCATTCGTTACGTCATTATCGTACTGATGTTCAAGTTCAGTTATTAAGTCCGAGCCAGTTGACAGCAACTGCTGAAATATATTGCCGGGGCCTAGTGGTGGTAACTTCCTTCTATCACCGACAATGCAAAGATTTGCACTTAGGGGCAGACATTTGAGTAGTTTATAAAAACTCAATGTATCAACCGACTGGGCTTCATCAACAATGACGAAAGAATGGCTCAGGGCATCTCGCTTATTCCTAGTTTTTGATTTCGTCAAAAAGCTATGAATAGGCTCTCCAACCACCCCAAATAGTCCTTCTACTTCATCGCCAGATGAAGGGGAAATTAACCATATGTTTTCGCCACTTCCTAATAATGCGTCTACCACTGATGAAACGATGAGGCTTTTACCTGTTTTGGTACAGCCCTCAATAATTGATAATGGCTTAGTAAGGGCGTTTTCAAAAGCTCTCTTTTGTCCAGCGTTTAGCTCGATATCTACTGCTGTTAATTTAGATAACGTAGATTCAATGTCTTCGCTACCTACGTTGATATTACTAACGCTTTCGGCAATTCGTTTATCTAGCAAAGCATTAATCGTCACTTCAATTGCTTGATGTCCCAAAATTTGAATCGTCTGCGTTCCTTCATTGAAGCAAAGCGTCCTGTAAGCTAGGCTACCGTTATTCAATCCAGACAAATCAAACTCAATACATGCTTCTATCAACGCATCTTCAATGTCGCTGACGGGCAAAGCCATATGCCCATGCTGATTAAATGCCGAATACAATACAGACTCTACAAATGAAGCAGCTCTTCTGCTATCACTCTTCTTAATGTTGAATTGCTTTCTTATGATCTTATCTAACTCTCGCCAATTCCTATTTGGTGATTTCACCGACATTATCGGATAAAGCAGATACGGATTTTGCTTAATATGTTCAACCGCACACTCACCCAATACCTGTCGTGTTGTTTCAATCAACTCCTCTGGCAAGCCCTTCTCTTCAAAAAAATCATTCAGAGCACTTTGTCTTTTGACTAACTCCCATCCTTCTAACAATCGAGTTGCCATTGTTTTCGATATTTTTAACTCTTTATGCTTAGCTAGCTCATGAGCTGAAATACTATCTAACACCGCATAAAGATTAACATCAAAAGCTTTCGCTAATTTCTTGGCCCAATGCCTACTAATACCGACAAAAACGCTATTAAACACGAGAAAATCAACCAAAACATCTAATGACGTGCTCTCAGTAGGGTGTTGCTTTTCGCCTTTCCCTATTTTGAATTGAGAGCCATAGGTTGGATCTGACAGATGCTCTCCTGTAACGCACCAGATTTCGCCAATCGAAGGAATACTATTGATGGTTTCAAATTCTGCGACGACAACGATTTTTTGCTCCGCTATTTTTAATTGGAAAATAGCGGACGCACCTCGATTGTCCCTCACCGAATGGACAATATGGGTAACAACCCCAGTCAATGAGATTGCATTTTCGATAAAACGAATACTGGTCGCTTGCATCATGAACTTCCCGAATCGTCATAAAGCTTCGGAATATAACGGCCCGTAGCAATTAAAAATTCTTCAGACGCTAGATCAAGCTGAATCGAATTAAGCTTTCTTTTTAGTTCTTCAACTTGCCCAGAAACCTCAACGGAAGCCACATTAGGAGTGTCTACAAATGCCTCTTCAGAAGGTGTAGGTTCTTCGACTTCATTTGCACAATGCTTCTGTTGAGCAACCATTTTTTCAATTGGCCCATCAATAGCAAATAGCTCCTGCAATGCCTGATTAGTCGCGATCGTAGACTTTGGAATTCCATGCATCCTACAAATAGCCGTCTTGTTAACTTTCCCCTGATAGATTGGTACTACAGGGTTAGTATCTAGCCAGTCACGAACCTTCTTAGCATTTCGTTTCCCTTTGTCTTGGGCAGAAAGTTCTTTATCGCTACTACTCATCATCAATCACCGGAAATTTAATGACAGAAGTTGTTTCACCGATATCAGACATATCGATATTATTTTCTGCTAGTTTCGCCGTGAGCTTATTGACCAATATGCTTAGCGATTTATTGTCGTTCTCCGCTTGTTTAATTGCCTTGGTTTTAAAGGCCAATTGATTATTCATGACATGCTGAGCATCCGCGAGCCGACTTTCAGCAGTACTTAATTCACTTTCAAGGAAGTTATTATCCAACCTCAACTGAATAAGCTCTTTAGCCAAGCCCTCTCTATTCATCTCACTAAATGCGAGCTTCTCTTCTAGCTCCTGAACCTTCGTTTTTTGCTTGTTGCTTCTTTGAATTGCAGCCTTTTCTTTTAGTAAAGCAAAGATACTTAACCTATCTTCGTTACCCTCAGCTCGGATTCTTAGTGCTGAAGGCGCTGCCTTCCAAGTTGCATCAGAAGTTTGCGTTGTTGGAATTTGGTACTGCTCGACAACGTCTTTACTATTTTCTTCACCGTTCCAAAGCCTCAATCCACGAACACTTTTTGGGAAGTGCTCAAGTAGATAGTTGCCCTTAGCGTCTATCTGCTTATTACCATCGACAAGCACAAAAGGTATACCATCAGTTAACCACTGCTCAAGGATATCCAGTTTTTTGCCAATGCGAATGTGAGCCTCTTGTCTCTGAGGCTCTACCTTTTTATTCTTATCCGTCATTTTTTATGCCCCCCAGAAAATAAAGTTTTACTGCGCTCCATTGTTCGCTCATGATGCTCTATCAATATCGATAAATTCGAAACGTCATTTCTAGCTCGCAATATTTCAATCGGTAATAACGAGAAGTCAGTCAGCTTTGCTTTTAAAATCACCAAGTCTTCTTTCATGATGTTCAATTGCGTGCGTTTTACTTCCTGATAAGGGCACCCAGAACACTTCGTTGGCTCACATGGCTCTTTGTGTTTCTTAGATTCCCCCTTTCTCCTGTGACAGGTAGCGTGTGCTTTAGGTCTATGTTGGTGGCCGCGACCCTCTAAGACTCTAGCCATTGACTCACTTTTCTCATCAACAGATAGATCGTCAAATTTATTTCCATACTTTTTACTCGTAAAGTCGTTGAATTTGACACTACGCTGTAAGACTCGATAAACCTTTTTGAGGTAGGCAGGGTACTTACCAGCCATCTCTTCTGTACCCATCAACAACGTAGCAATATCTTTCGCTGTAGCTTCAACACCTACTTCTGCTATGACTTTATCAAGGGCTTTATTCTCCTCCTTGATTGCAATAGTTGATTCTGCTTCCTCATAATTTGAGAATTTTACTTTGTGATGAAGTTGTTCATGAACTTCCCTTGCTTCAGGCTCTGTGACATAGACCAACGTGTTTTCTGGATCTACATGGCCGAGTTGATGACACAACGCCAATAGATCCGAATCTTTGTATTGGTAATGAAAAATAACCGCATAAATCCGTCGAAATGGGTGGCTGTTGGTATCTGGGTGCTCGCCAAGTATGAGTTTTAAATAAGCATTACCCGTAATTTTTGAGCCTTTACCTTTATTGAAATGATATTTGTAATGCCCAAAGCTGCCATCGTCATTTAAACGAAAAGTAGGAACATTAAACAAGCCTTCAACACTTTCATTCGGCTCCCATGCCTGTTTCAATGCAATCAGGTTCTGAATCGCTTTAGTACTGCCATTATTAATCGTATACCAACGACGCTTTCCATTTTTCTCATTATAGAAATTAGCCTGATACCAATTGTACTTCTTACTAACAACACGAAAATGCTCTTCGGTAATGCCTGTCAGTGGATCTTGAATTTCCGCTTGGCGTCTAGCGTTATATGTTTGCAATATTACATAGCACGCGGACATCAATAACGTACAAATCTCCGTGATGGAATACTTGTCACTGTTAATATCCGAAGAGGTTAAACTGGTTTTATGGATCTCAATGCCTAAAAGCCTTTCTAGTTTTGCAATTTTTTTAGACGTATCCAGATATTCTGGGAATCTAATTTCCGTCAGTGTTCTAGGTCTTAAGTTGTCTTCCAAAAGACGATTTTTCAAGCTCGTCACGTCTTTCACAACAGAAATGATGTGGGGTGCATATTCGAAAATCCATTTATGTGAACCACCGAGTAAATCGACTACGTTCTCTAAACTTAGATTTTTTGTTCGACCGGGAGCCTTACCCAGTTTCAACGATAACTTATGGGGGCTTGGAAAAGGGATAAACTGTAGTTGATCTTCACTGTCCAACTTCGCAAAGCGATTCCAAGTGCCGAACCAGTTGTTGAGTGATTTAGCGGATGGTTGGCTAGGTTTCTCCGCCCCTTTACTTGTGAACTTCTTCGATACCGTCATACCTTTAGAAGTGACATACTTGGCGACTTTTTCATAAACCGATTTCGGTACTTGGTTCTCTAGGCTCACGCTCCCAATGTGCTTAGCTATCATTGGTACTCTTATACTTGAGACGGCACTAGTTGTGCCACCTGCTCTAATTAAGAAAGGCTCAAGTTCATCATGTTCGATTAATCGATCGATGAACATATGCACGCGTTCATGAAGTTCAAGTGACCTTGGAATGCCACCTTCCTTTAAAGACGATAGCATCTGGTCTATTTGCTTGTTTGGGATACTCTGAAGTCTCAAGTGACCATGAAGGCACATGTATTCAATAAACTGCGCAGCAATCGTTAGTTGTGACATCAATCCTGTTTTAACAAAGGTCGGTGTGTGCTTAGCTTTGTTTGCATAGATATCAACGACTTCTATCAAAACCTTCGCATAATCAGGCAACAACAAAATAGGCACTGGGTGCTGCCACCCCGCAGCACCGGGCACCCATATATCCCTGAGGTCAACCGAACCTTCTTGTTTAACCGATTCATCCGCTTTGGCACCCTTGATAACAGACCAATACTTTAATAACGTCCCCTCCAATGCCAGCTTTTCATCCGTAACAACTAAGTGCTTCGCATTTTCTACTAATAGGTCTTGATGGTCTGCTAAGATTTTCTCTGGCTCTATATCCGTCAAAAATTGATAGTTAAGGTTACTAGGCATTGTCTAATCTCCCTTTAGCTTCTTTAAACAAAACAGGATTGGCAAGCTCAACATACTTAACTAAACCAAACGTAAAACGCATATCAGGTGCGAAATACTTATCAAAATACTCCTGACCATGCTTATCCAATAAAGCAGTACCACGGCTCAAGTAATAGGCTTGATTCCTCAAGCTATAAACGAATTCATCAACACCAATTTCAACCCTGTTAAATTCACACCCTTCACCGGAATGGCACATGCGGCCTCGACAAATGCTATCTTTCTTCGACCTGTCTACTGAGGAGAAAATATCAGTACATGACGAGCCATCAGGTAGTAAAAACCACTCAGGTAAATTCTCATCAATATCACCCGGTGCAACCAGCAAATCAGTGTCTATGTTCTTAGGATCGAAACCATATTTCTTCAGCGACTTTTCGTTTTTTCTAAACTGAACAGTGGTCTCAAGCCTACGCTGAAAATCAGCATTATTGGCCTCGTATTCAAGCTGCGCTATTGGATGTGATAGATAACCAGACGTTACCCGTAAACTGCCGTGGTTACGCTCCATTTGCGATTTTAAAATATCACCGTCAATCCCTTTTCTTAAATTGATTTGATGCTTTGCCAACAGCTCCATTCGAAAATAGGGCAGGGTGTAATGCTCCCTAAAACTATCGATTGTACTAGCCGACAAAAAGCTTAACTTTGTTGAATCAGGTGTATCCCACAAGCTTTCAGGCGTTAACCCATAACTAATCATGTTGTCATGATGCTGAATAAGAAAACTAATCACTTCACGGATCTCTTTTTCGTGAGGCTCTATCTTAACTGGCGTCGTATGTTTACTAACTTTCTCTTTAAAGCCACCAATAGTGAATGGCCCGTCAGGCAATGAATCAGGTAAATTAGAACGCGTTAAAATGGCAACAACATCTTTATTCCATGTTGTCCTGAGGAGAAACCGAATAAAGCAAACCAGTAAGATACTCTTGGGCAAAAAAACACTACACCAAAAGAAATCTTTCATGCCAGTGCCCGTATTAGGGAACCAATGTTGGACATACTCCGGTATTAGTTCAGCCTTAGCTAAACAATAGGTCCTCGATTTAGGTCCGACCGAAACTTGGTACCGGAGATAAGCACCCATTAAAACTTCATTCGTGAAACGCTCCCTAACGGATGAAACACGTGTTAGCTTTATTCCTTTACCTTCATTGTGTTGGCTTTCTAATACGAGTGCCGTGACTTCATCCGGTATCTTGTAAACATACTGACCATCTTGATCGACCGCCGTATATGTCGAGAAACACGAGACTAACTTAATGTATTGGGCAAGCTCTTCAGTACAAGCTTCTAAAATCTGATTAATTGGTTTGTTGATGTACTCTCGAACCCGCTTTTTTAACTCTTCAAGCGATTCGTGCTTCTCTAATACAGGGCTGGGGAGCAATTCACCATGCTCATCGACAGGCTCAATTAGTTTCTGAGTATTTCTCTCATCACCAGCGCTAAATCGAGTGGAAAACCCACAATCTTTTATCTCTATCTGACCATTAATCTTTCCAGCATTTTTACTCAAGAAAGTACGCAGCGATTGGCTTCTCGCTGCTTTAGTATTGATATCTTGTACATCGATAATGTCTTCAAGTTGCGCAAAAGCAAGTCGGAAGTCCCGCTGAGTCAACTCCGCTAGGGGAGTCGTTAATACGTGCTTAATTAACGCGTTGTCTTTTGATTCGACGATGTACCCTAAAACTAAATCGATGCCGGATAACGTTGTTGATGGTAGAGGCGATGCTTGCGAATTCGTTTTTAATTGGTTAAGCGATGTCACCAACGTACCGTCCAGCTTCAGCAACGGCTTTATTTTTGTAAGGTTAAACTCAAAGTAGTGCTGCTTTTTCTTACCGTTGGTTTTTGAGTACGTATTAACCGACAAAACATGAGGCTTCTGTTTAGGCGCAATTTTCGAATCGATGTCCATTTCACTTATCAAAAGCCCATTCTTTGTCGTAACAGGACAAAGATTTAGGAAGTCCCTTATTATCGAAAGACGCTCCATTTGCTCGTCAGGAAAGGCTTGGATAATGATGTCTTCGATTTCCTTTAATCCATTAACAACATAGTAACGCGCTAAATCTTCGGGCTTTCTAGCAAACAACAAGCGAGCATCTGTATAGTCTTCCCCTTCAATTAGGGTCAGCAATTCCAGCAGCTTTTTAATAGCAGAGGTCTTAATTGGCGCGTGCTTCGTCTGCTCCTCCAACTGACTAAAGCAATGTTCTCCGACACTGTCAGTAGGCATTATCGAGGCGAATTTGAAACCATCAATGATGTAGTCTTTATAAGTAGCGTTGTTATCGTTTTTGTATTCGTCAGTTATTTTGTTTTCGTGTGGTTTGTTGTTTTCGTCAGTTTTGTTTCTTTCGTTTGTTTTATCGTTTTCGTATGTTTTGTTTTCAGCACAGCTTCGGATGGTGAATGATGATTTAAACTTTAAGTTTCCAGAGCGATCGAAATTTGGCTTAAATTCACTCTTCGCAGCATTGAGTTCTGGGGAAACTAATCCATAGTCAAATAACTGTTGCCTGAATAAGGTGCTCATTTGGTTTAGCTGCTTATCCGGGTGTGCGACATAAATACGACGCTCATAATCGATCAACGCTTCATTGATAGATTCAGCTTTTACTGCGTGTAACGGTTCGTTCAGAAGATGCTTGATTAAGGAAGTATAAGGCCAATCGTCAATGTCTCTTAGTTGGGATTTGAACCCCGTCAATACGGTATACTCTATAGGCTTTTCTTTCGTGCTCGACTCCATGTTCGTTAACATGTGATCAAGCACAGAACCTGCTTTGAATAATGTCGGAAATAAATCAGGGTCAACGAAGTTAATATGCTTGCGTCCACCTTTCGTCCGTACCTCATACAAACCAACGTCCGCGTTTCTTTCATACTTCGAGTTATCTAACAAGATTGACTCATAAGGAAGGTCGAGGATGGTGTTGCCACTTCCTAATGCCTTACTGAAATTCTTGATGAAGTTTCTAAATGCTACGCTGTTCACATTAGCGCGTTTAAGCGGTAGCGTTCTCTTATAAATTAACTCAGCACACTTTAACCCTTCGATCACGTCCTTGTTGGTCAATGCCTCAGCATGGCTCGAAAGTAGTTTTATTAAGGGCCTTGCTTCCAGATCGTCTAACTCGATTGCTTGTAACAGCTTAGATACGTAGAGCCTGTTGTTGTAGTGCGCCAATGAAGCCGAACCTTCGTTTTTATCGTCCCACTTCGAAGCTATAAGGCAGTCGCGTAAGAGGCTTCCCTCCGGGGCTAATTTTGAAAAAATGGGGTCAGAGATGTTTAGTAGGGCTTTTTTCTTTTTCTTATTCATTGCTATTCCGGCGTTATACCTGTTGACTGCTATTAGAGAATGAATATTCTTTTATTATTCGATTCTAAAGCTCAGTCGGTCGGTGTGTCTAGTATGAATTTATAATACCTAAAGACTTTATTAGCACTTGCTAGTGCACTTGAGTTAGTAGTTGAGCGAGGGTTATACGACAAAGTCATCGTTACTAGAAGTACTCCCGAAATTGCAGAGTCGATAGGGTTTCTACCGGGCACTGAAGAAGAAAAAATGGCACCTTGGTTAGCGGCGATTACCGATTCTTTAGAGGTATTACATAAGCAAGATGAGAATATGGATGGCAGCCTTAATTACATCATGGAAAAGGCCAATATACAGTTTAAGTCTGTTAATTTTATGCGTGGCCGGAGTATTCAAAATGCGTTTGTCATTCTAGACGAGTGTCAGAACTTAACGGCTTCACAGTTGAAAACCATCATTACTCGATGTGGGGAAGGTACTAAACTTGTTTGTTCGGGTAATTTAGCGCAAATTGATAGTAATTATTTGACCGCATTAACCTCCGGACTTACTTATATCGTTGAACGATTTAAGGACTTTCCAGGCAGTACAACCATTAACTTAAATGGCGTTGTTCGCAGTAAGCTTGCAAGTTTTGCTGAAGAAAACCTGTAAACATCAAAAGTGAGGCACTTAAAAGCCTCACTTCACATCATAAAAAGCATTTAGTTAATGAATGGTGGTATTTAGTTTATGAATTTTACATTTATTAATACTGTACTAATCTAAACGAATAGAGTGAGTAACTGCCTCTTAACAAAATAGATTTTAGAAAAAGTGACATGCAAGCAGCTAAATGGATGTGTCACATGTCTTTATTTGCGTGCAGGGATAATGGATTTATGTTTAATAGCATCAAACTTCAGCATAAGCTGATCTTTTTAGTGTCAATTCCTTTAATACTGTTTTTGTCTTCCTCTGTTTTTCAATTGTTTGGTGAAAAATCCAAAGCAGACAACGCAAACTCTACATTAGTGACCATGGAGTTAGCGGTTGCAAATTCCAATTTAGTGCATGAATTGCAAAAGGAACGAGGTCTTACTGCTGGCTACCTTAGCTCTGGTAGAAGCGCTGACTTTGAAAGGAAGTTAACCGCACAGCAAAAAAATACTGATCGTCTTGCGGCAACCAGACTCGCCATTAGTAATAATATGAAAGCTGATACAGAGAAAGCAGGTTTACATATTCTAAATAGTGAAGGGGAGCAGTTAGTTTCTGAAATAAACGCTATTAGAAGTCGAGTGAAACGAGGAACTGTCGATCTTCCTACTGCCTTGGCGTATTACACAAACACAAACAAGAAACTGCTGGAACTAATTTCATTCGTCTCGCAAAAGTCATCATCGGCTGTCATTAAACAGCAAGGCCTAGCGTATTATAATTTTGTTCAAGCCAAGGAAAGAGCAGGCATTGAGCGAGCAGTGATGACAACAGTGTTTTCTCGTGACGAAATGGATATCAATGTCTTTCAAAAATTAAATGGACTTGTTACCCGCCAAGATACCTATCTGAATGAATTTTCACTGATTACACTACCTAAATTTGCTAAGCAGTTGGTAGGTTACCGAGCGTCATCAGAATATCGGGATTTTGCAAATTATCGAGAGCTAGCTTTTAGAAATAATTTAGCTGGCAATTACGGAGTGAATGCACAAAATTGGTTTGACTCAGCAACAGCGCGAATTAATAAATTCAAGCAAATGGAACAAAGTATTGCTGATAACTTGATATCGTCTACTCGAGATGGATTAAGTGCTGCTTACTCTAGTTTATTTTTCCACCTCTCACTTGTACTCGTGTGTGTGGTCATCTCTAGTTATGCTATTTGGCGAGTGATCAAGGGCATCAACACTAAAGTAGGGCAGGTTGTTGATGTATTGTCTTATAGCGCAGATAACAACTCTCTTGAAAGAAGAATCGAAGCAAGAGGTAGAGATGAACTTTCAACCATTTCTCAAAATGTTAATCAGTTACTTGCTACCTTTGGATCTGCTATCACGACGTTGCGCCAAGGGAGTGAGTCTCTAGCGTCGTCCTCAGAGCAAAACAAGGTTTCTATTATTCAAACTAATGAGGCTTTAGAGCGACAAAAACAACAAACTTTTCAAGTAGCAACGGCAATGGAAGAGATGGTGGCTACTATAGACGAGGTCTCACGTAATACTCAATTGACAGCAGATGCTGTCATTGAGGCGAAGCAGTTTTCTGATGAAGGACAATTAGTTGTTGAACAGGCTGTTAAACAGATAAACGAAGTTTCTGATTCTGTATCTGGTGTTTATCAATTGATTTCGAATCTTAACCAGCAATCAAAAGATATAGTATCGGTTATTGATGTTATTAAGTCAGTAGCTGAACAGACTAACCTTTTAGCGCTAAACGCCGCTATTGAAGCAGCGAGAGCTGGAGAGCAGGGGAGAGGGTTTGCGGTTGTTGCCGATGAAGTAAGAACCTTAGCGCAACGAACTCAAGAGTCGACCGTTCAAATTGAGCAAATCATTGGCAATTTTACATCATCCACTGAGTTGGCATTTAATGATATAGAGAAGAGTCAACTTAGTGTTAAAGAAAGTACAGAGCAAGCAGACGGTATTAACCGAGTGTTTGAAAAGGTGAAAGCGTCGATAGAAACAATACAAGCAATGGCCGAACAAACGTCCGTTTCTACTGAGCAACAAGCTAAAGTAGCTCAAGAAATTAATACTAATGTCTCCGAAATTAGTTCCTCCGCGGAGCAATCATCAATAGCTTCTCGAGAAATTACGGTAACGAGTGAAGAGCAAACGGCATTAGCAAGAGAGCTCTTAACACTAAGCGCTAAATTTTCGGTTTAATTTATCAATGGTTGACCAAACATTAAAAAGGAGAGATTAGATAAGATAATCTCTCTTTTTTTTGTACCCTACTTCTTCAGAAACTAATTCTCAAACATTGTTACATTTCTACATACTCTTACAGTGCCCTTGTCGCACGTAGGCTGTAGAGCTATTCCTGTGTTTTTCGTTTTTTCGGTGTGTTGTAACAAATTTTTAACCAGTGTATATCTAATATTGTATACAATAATGTATAGGCGGAGCTTCAGCATCTCAGTGTCTCTCATTGAAGCTCCAGGTTCATAAAACAATAAAAAAATATCAACTAATGGGATATAACATGGTATTTACACAGTCCGAAAATCAAAATCTTCGTAAGAGATTGTTAGCGGTAACTATCGGTAGCATTATTGCTTCATCTAGTTTTGCGGCTAGCGCAGATGAAAATAATGATGATGCGTCTGCTGAAAAAGACGTTGAAACAATTTCGGTAACGGGTTCAAGATTAACTCGTACTACTTTTGATGCTCCAACACCTACAGTAGTTGTATCTGCTGAAGAGATTCGTATCTCTGGTGCTGTTAACATCAATGACTTATTAACAACAATGCCACAGTTTGGTGAAGGTTTAGATTCTACATCAGGCAACTACTCGTTTGGTAACTCTGGTCTGAATGCGGTAAACCTACGTGGTATCGGTGAAACAAGAACACTTGTTTTATTAAATGGTAAACGCCCTGTTCAAATTGCCGACGATGCTCAATTCTTATATTCAGATATTGGTATGATCCCTTCTGAATTAGTAGAACGTATTGAGATTTTAACTGGTGGTGCTTCTGCTGTTTATGGTTCTGACGCTGTAGCTGGTGTTGTTAACTTTATTCTTAAAAAAGATTACCAGGGCACGTCAATGCGTGCACAAGTAAGTGGCACTAACGATGGTGGTCACAGTACTCGCAGTTTCACAATTACACACGGTCTAAATTTTGATGAAGACCGAGGTAACTTTTCATTCTCTGTTGATTACTTAAATGAATCAGCATTGAGACAAAGTGATCGTAAAGGCTCTGTTGGTCAACAACGTTCAGTAGCTAACCCAAGAAACACTGGTCCTGATGACGGAATTCCTGATCGTATCTGGTTACGTGACTTAACTACTACCGAATGGGGTGGTGAAGCTACAATTTTTGGTATTTGGAATTATGATCACAGCACGCCAGATTGGTACCAAGTGGATGAAAACGGCAACCATACATTAAGAACGGCGGCAAGCCATGTAGCTGATGGTTGGTTAGCGACTGACGGTAGTGGTTTTCCACTAGACCGTTGGGGCCACATTGAAGATCCGTTTGAACGTGTAAATGCATTTGCTCAATTGAACTATCAGTTCGACAGCTTTGATTTGGCATTTGACGTGACCTACTCAAAAGCAGAGTCTGGCAACATTATTGATCCACCATTTAAAAATGTATGGATGTCAATTGATGCGATGGAGGCTGCGTTCGATGTACCAAGCGCTATTGCGGATCAAATCAGAGCTGGCGACGGTTGGGCAAAAATGCACTATACCTTCTATGAAGCAGAAGGTCGTTACCATGAAAATGAACGTGATTACTTAGCGGCTAATTTATCATTATCTGGCGATATGTTTGAAGATTGGCGCTGGGATGTGAACTTTACAAGTGGTAAAACAGAAGCTGAATTATTCAGTGGAAACGCTTTGAGAAATGACCGTATCAATGACAGTTTACAGATTGTTGGTCCATGTGTGGCTGACAACACTTGTCCATCGTTCAACCCGTTTTCTCGTCCATCTCAAGAAGTACTTGATTACATTTTGGATGAGCACACTACCACTACTGAAGTAGTGAATCACGCGTTCTCTGCTAACATTGCTGGTGACTTATATGAACTACCAGCAGGTATGGTTCAAATGAGTACCGGTTTAGAAGTTCGATACGAAAGCTTAGAGTATGCTCCTTCTGAATTATGGCAGTCAGGTAACCTTTCTAGTCAGATGACCGCGATGGATGCGAGTCGAAATATTAAAGAAGTATACGCTGAAGTATTAGTGCCTGTATTAGCTGACGTAGCTGGCGCTAAAGCGCTAGATATTGAAATGGCAGTTCGTAAAGCGGAGTACTCTACAGAAGCTTCTTCATTCACGAGTTCAAAGTTTGGTGTTAACTGGTCAATAAACGACGATGTTCGATTCCGTTCTACGTTCTCAAAAGCGGTTAGAGCGCCACAGTTAACAGAGCTATTCGCTGGTGAATCAATTGGCTATACAGATATGTCTGACCCTTGTCACAAAGACAATATCTACGGTGGTCCTGATGACGGTCGCCGTGTTGCTAACTGTGCTCTATTAGGTATTTCTCCTGGTTGGGTATCAAATATTAGTACGCAACGTGGTAAATCAATTTCTGCGGGTAACCCAGAGCTTCGTGAAGAAAAAGCTGAAACAATCACTGCAGGTGTTGTTTTCCAACCAAGCTTCATCAAGGACTTCCGTTTGTCACTTGATTACTACGATATCAAGTTAGAAGACATGATTTCTGGCTTTGGTTCGAACGCAATGTTAAATAACTGTGTTGATTTAGCACCAAATTCGATAGATAACGATTTCTGCCGCCAAGTGTCTCGCGCAGCTGATGGTGATGTTCTACACGTTCGTCCTAGTAGCTTGAATGCTGACCAAGGTCGTCGTCGTGGTTTAGATATCGAAGCTGACTACAGTATCGGTAACTTCTCGATGAAATTAGTTGCAGTTCGTCAATTAGAGTCTTCATTAACTGAGTATGATGTAGTCGCAGGCGAAAGTATCACTGATGATGATTTAGGCCAATTAAGCATTCCTAAGTGGCAAGCTAATCTGACAACTACTTTCACAGAGGGTAACTTTTCTGCAAGCTGGACATATAAGTTCAAGCAAGGTGGCCGTTTAGATCAAGATGCTTCTGAAGAATACCGTGATACAGATAATCCAGGTAATTCGAATGTTCACAACATCCGAGCTAGCTACAACTTAACAGATGAAGCTAATGTTTATGTTGGTGTTAACAACGTAACAAACCACTCAGGTTTAGATCATTGGACAACAAGTTACGGTACACGTAATGGTTGGAGTATCTTAGGAAGAAATTACTACGCAGGTGTAATTTACAACTTCTAATCGAAATAATTGCCAATAGAAATGGCAATCTCAAAAGAGCTATCTAATGCCAATCAGGTAGCTCTTTTTTAATTTCTTTTAATTGGTCGCTGAGTCAGGGGCATTCTCGATTGTTTCTTGGTGTGAGAGGGTAACTCTCCAAACATGTGTTTGTAATCCGAAGAAAATCGGCCATGGTTTTTTATTTTCATAGCGTTAAATATTTCTTTAATAGACGATTTTTTCCCCGTTAAAAGCACTTCTCTTACTTTATTCAGCTTTTGTTTCTTCATATAGAGGCTAGGCGACATAGCAAGTACGGCATTAAATGAGTATTCGAGCGTGCGTACAGAGCAAAAAGTCTTTTTTGCTAATTCAGGGATAGTTAAATCATCTACCAAGGGCATTTTTATATTTTCTATCGCTCTCTGCACAATACGTTTTCTCGTATTTGCGGTTGTTCTATCTCTCGCACCAATAAGTGGCGCAAAGAGTTTTTGAAAGAAAATAAACAATTGGTTTTCTAACTCTACAAGTCGACAGTTATCACTGTCATTGTTAGCAGCACAAGCGGCTTGGTAAAGTGCAGCAACTTTATGTTTAAACGCATCCAAGTGAGGCAGCTCGACTTTGCCTTCTCTGATTAGTTTCGTCTTCGACTCCAAAGCGTATACTTCAAGTTCAGAAAGGTACTTTCTAATGCATTCTCGTTTAAAGGAGATGGTAATCGAGTCTGCGGCGTTAGGATGCCAACTGAATGTTTCCTCCTGAGGAGCTACGATAAACAAGCCATGTTTAGGTACTAACTTTCCGTCAACGATATAGGTTGTTTTATCGACTGGAATGACGATGTAAAACTGGTCTTTTTCAGTGTGTGCGTGATGCACTAAACTATTGTTGATAGAGTGTCGACCCAGTATTACATTATTTAGTTGTTGCGTGCTGTGAATTGTGACAACTTCTCCACTTTTAACAGGGAATACTTCCATATTAACTCCTGTAAAAGTTTGCCGATATTCTTCCAATGAACTGTAAATTTTTATATCAGCCTGCGCCTTTTGCATAGTGGGGGTAACCTGAGCTAGTAACTACAGGGTAATTCTTACATATTTTCTGTGCGCAAGGTGCGCAATATAAAGTGCCGTTGATATAGATCAAATATGACAAATGCTCTTGTGATAAATACACCCAAATTCATATCGTGTCATTATCTAAAGTCGCGGATAGACATCAACTCACCAATATTCATAGAACACCTTCATAAGGGAGCTTAGTATCCCGTGCGCCAGCAGTTGCGATTTTTGATAGTGACCAGCAGCTTATATATTTTGGCCCTTATGGGCAGGGGGGAGGTTGCTCTGAAACAGCTGGATTAGCGCAAACCGTCTTAAATAATCATATGAAAGGATATAGTGATAGTGTTGTTATTTCTGCTGCAAAAGGTTGTTATCGCTGAGTGAAAAGTAAAAAGTATCTTTTGTAAGGTATTAAAAACGCAGGTGATATAAGCTAACATAACCAAGTCTTTAAAAAGCATTAGTCACTTATGGTCGCTCAACAACGCAACACTACTCAAAATCAAGTAGTTAATCGCTACAACACGTCAGTTGTGGGGATTTTTATTGCGATCGTTTTTGCAGCAATTATCATTGCTGTCTACTGGTATTCGATAGAGTTAGAGTCGTACCGTAAAGACCAGCAAGCTAGCTTAGAGAAGCAAGCTAACCTGATAGATAATATCTTATCGCGAACCACAGATAGTTTATTAGGCCTAAGAGAATTTGCTAATCACTATCTCATTAATGTCGACCCCAACAAGGTTAGTTTGCCTGCTTTAAAGCAAGATGGGGAGTACTTTCATTTAGAGGCACCGAAGTCTGACATTTTCTCACAACAAAGAAATTTAAGTGCAAATATTACAGGCATTGCTGATTTAGATGAGCTTAACAAATCATTGCAAGAAGAACTTGCAATGGCTTACGCTCTAACACCTGCATTTGTTACCGCTCAATACGCAAACGATGAAGCGAACTGGTTTTACTACGTTTCTTTAAAAAGGTTTGTCAGTCTATATCCGTGGATTAGCCGCCGAAATTGGCAATACTCAGATCGTATGCTTGAAAGTAACCACATGCGAACTGTTATTAATGCTGATCCAAAGGCGGAAGAGTATCATTGGTCTCCACCGTATGTTGATTCTGCTGGCAAAGGCTTAAATACTGCACTTGGTATTCCCGTTAGCAATAATGGCAAGGTTTATGGTGCGATGGTTATTGATATTAGTTTAGCTCGACTGCATGAACATTTAACCCCGGTGCTCGGTGACAATGAAGGTGTTATTTTATTAGATTCAAATAACAATGTACTAGTACATGAAAAGAATGATGATTCTACTATTTTGAGTCGAGTAGATTGGGAAACCGTAGTAGAAGATGAGCTAAAGTCACTCGGCTATCAGACGATTGCCAAAAGTAATACGTTTCTAGCAAAAGGAAAGTGGCTATTACAGCATAAAGCGCTTAAGTCTAATGATTGGTTGTTGATTAGGTATCAGCTATATCAAGACTTTACAGATCCTATTTTTAGTCGATTTATTGTTGTCTTTTCTTTGTTGTTTATTGGCTTGCTAGCACTGTTGTTAGTTGTTTATATCGTTACCCGAAAAACCTTCATCAAGCCTGCCCAAGATTTTATCAATCATATTGAGCATAGTGCGCGAGGTGACCATGGCAAAGTAAAACCTCCTATCGGTTGGCAACATTGGTACTCATTAGTAGAGAATATTTTTAGTGAGAATAGAAGTCTATTTCAGCAATTAAAAGACCAAAATGAAGTGCTGGATGAACGTGTAAATGAAAAGACATTAGCATTAAGAAAAAAGAGTGAGCAGCACCAACATGACTACGCGATCCTACGTTCTGTAATTGATGCGATACCTGATTATGTCATTTTTAACGATCTTTCCGGAAATATAATAGGCTGCAACTACGCATTTGAAGGGTTTGTTAGCAATATTGAGCATGTCATGTTGCAGCAACCTGTAACATCATTCCTACCTAAACCATTAGCAAAAGTTTTAGACAAAAATCACCAAGAATTACAAAAAAATAGAAAGGCTAAGATAGGTGTCTTTGACATTGTTGTTAGTGAAGAGTCTACTTTTGAGGTATTCAGCACAGAATTTATTCGCCATGATGGGCAACCGCTTGGCAACATTGATATTATTCGCGACGTCACAACACAACATGAGATCAATGCGGCCCTGGCAAAAGCCAAAGATCAAGCCGAATTAGCTAACAAAGCTAAGAGTCAATTTTTAGCGAATATGAGTCATGAGATAAGAACACCTATTAATGCTATTCAAGGTATGCATTTCATGCTTGAGCAATCGTCGTTGTCAATTGCACAACAACACCAATTAAACAACGCACAACTCGCTTCTGTTGCTTTACTGCATTTAGTTGATGAATTGCTTGATTTTGCAAAGATTGAATCAGGCAAGATGACGATTGTGAAGGCACCAGCAAGCGTTGACCGAATTGTAAATCAAGCCGTAACTCTCAATAGCGGAATGTTAAAACACAAGCCTGTACAGGTCATTATTGATATCAAAAGTGGCGTTCCAGAATATATCGATACAGATGAAATGAGACTCGCTCAGGTTATTACCAACCTGCTTAATAACGCGGCTAAGTTTACAAGTGAGGGTTCGATTAAAGTGACGATAAGCGCTGAGCAAAACAATCTTATTTTTCAAGTGGAAGATACTGGCATTGGCATTGCAGAAGAAAAGCAAGATCGCCTTTTTGAAGCCTTTAGACAAGCCGATGAATCGATGACTCGAAAATATGGTGGCTCGGGCTTAGGTTTGTCAATTTGTCAGCAAATAGTGAACCTACTTGGTGGTGATATTTCTTTGACTTCGACACTTGGTATAGGTAGTCGCTTTACTTTTAATATACCAGCGACGCCGATCTCATATGTTTCCAAGCTAGAAAAGCTAAAGGCTACGCAGTTTGTCTCGATAGGAGATTTCTTGCCTGAAGAGTTTTACACGCAAGTTTCACAGCTCTCGAACCTGCATACAGTAAACGAACTAGAAGAAGCATCTGCAGTAAATGCTAATCAAATCGTTTTACTCGTTGATGGTGCAAAGGTGACTAGTGAAACATGTAAAGAAGTCAAAGCTTTACCTAATTTTGATAAGATGCTAGTGGCTATTATTAGTACAGAAAATGATGCAGAAGCGGCAAATCACTATGCTTGTTTTGATAAGGAAGGATTAGATTATTGTTTATGCCAGGTACCGGTATCACGGTTTACGCTTATAAATATTGTTGATCATCTAAAAGATAATGTACAAATACAGCCCGCGCAATCAATACAAGAACCTCAGTCAAATTCATCTCTTGCTGGAAAAGAAGTGTTATTAGTAGAGGATAATCTTGTTAACCAAATGGTCGCTACTGAGTTACTTAAGACATTGGATGTTACCGTTACTGTTGCTGAAAATGGCGAACAAGCTTTACAGCAATTGGAAGCATCAACATTCGACGTTGTTCTTATGGATATACAAATGCCTGTTATGGATGGCCTAACGGCAACGAAGAAAATAAAAGAACAAGCGCGGTTTGAACAATTACCTGTTATTGCTATGACAGCACATGCAAGAGAAGAAGACAAAGCGGAAAGTATGGCTGCCGGTATGTGTGGGCATGTTGCTAAACCTGTTACTGCAGATGTGCTAGAGCAAGCTATTTTGAACGCGATTAATCATTCTTAGTTTTCTATTGTTTCGCTGTTGTTTGCGTCTACTAATACATGAAACTCTTCTATCGTGTAATGTCCTGATAAAACAGCTTGCTTAGAGTTATAGGCTACTTCACCTAGGCGCATAATCGCGGGGCCTGTAGGCTCAGCCAGCAAATAAGTTGTTCCGTTATGTGTGATTGATAGTTCATCTCCCATTGGCGGAATATCAATACCCAGCAGCGCATGTTTATCAATGTAAATCATCGCAATTTTAATTCTCGGCATGAGTGAACGTAGTAAAGCGGCAGAAAGAGTAACCTTGCTATCACAATCACCTTGATTTTCCCACAAAACTTTTAGTGGAGGATTGTATCCTGAGCCTGAAGAAGTCACACGAGAAGTTAGCTCCGCATACGGAATTGATTGGATAAAGCCAAGAACGAAGTTACTCACTTTTCTTATATTTTTGATTGAAGCGCTTTCGAGAATGATTGGCTTTAAAGGCTTCAAATCATCTATGGATTCATAGGCAATTTTACGGTGGTTAGGTTTTACAGCTAATTGATTGTCAGGCGTTGTAAATGAGTGGTAATAAATACCGTCTAGGTACTGCTTGTAGAGCTTAATGCGTTCTTCTTCGAGTGCTGTTGCTGCTTTGTTTATTTCAACTGGGTCGCTGCCAAGAAACTTTATTGTATCGCCACTAAGATATGAACCAAACTTAACCGTCACACCCTTAACTGGATTATTTCTCACGTACTTTTGCAGTGATTTTGTTACCCACTGCTCCGCCATTCTTGGCTGATAGGTTTTAAAGTTTCTAAATTTACTAAGTAAGGTTCTTGTTGGTAACTCGAATTGAATTTGTTGAATAACACCCTGATGATCTTTCCATTGATAGTTGAATTGATGTAGCTCGCCAATACTTTGTTTACTAAAAGAAATCTGCTCAGCATAAACAGAGTTATTAAAGATACAAATTAAAACAAAGAGGGCGATGTTGAGAACTTTCATCAAATTATAAGACCTTGAGTTTTCTATCTATAAGATTTTGAACCATATTTATTATGGCGCTTGAATACGAGAAGCTCAACTTTTCTATCAGCTTAAGAATAAACTTTACTTTTTTGTGTAATGATATATATTCAAACGTATGTTTGAAATGTGTGTTTTAATCCTTGGGAGATAACTGTGGCTGAATATAAAGCACCTACAAAAGATATGAATTATTTGTTGTACGATGTATGGAAGGCTGATGAGCTTTGGCAGCAACTGCCTCATACATCTGAGTGTGTTGATCGAGATACTGCCGAAGCGATTATTGAAGAATGTTCAAAAATTGCAGAGCAAGAAGTTGCTCCTTTATCTCGTGTAGGTGATGAAACTGGCGTTCAGTTTGACAATGGTAATGTTAAAACAGTCGAAGGTTATAAAGCTGCCTTTGATACATACGCAGAGGGTGGTTGGAGCGGACTTGGTGGTGATACTGAGTTTGGTGGTATGGGAATGCCTAAAATGATCACCTCTTTACACGAAGAAATGCTATGTTCAGCAGATATTTCATTTTCACTTTACACAGGCCTTAGTGCTGGTGCCGCGCTATCTGTCGCCAAGCATGGCTCACAAGAATTAAAATCTCTTTATTTGCCTAAGCTATACGCAGGAGAGTGGACGGCAACGATGTGTTTAACTGAGTCACATTCGGGAACCGATTTAGGCTTAATAAAAACCAAGGCTGTACCTCAAGAAGATGGCAGCTATCTCGTGACTGGAAGCAAAATATTTATTACGGCTGGTGAGCACGATTTAGTTGATAATATTGTTCATCTAGTCCTGGCCAAATTGCCAGATGCGCCTGCAGGTCCTAAAGGTATCTCACTGTTTGTTGTTCCTAAATACAACGTTAACGCAGACGGCACGTTAGGTGAGCGAAACGGCGTAAGCTGTGGTTCGATAGAGCATAAAATGGGTATCCATGCGTCGGCAACCTGTGTGATGAATTTTGACCAAGCGAAAGGCTATTTGGTAGGTGAAATCAATAAAGGTCTTGCTTGTATGTTCACGATGATGAATTTTGAACGTGTTGGTGTTGGTATTCAGGGCATAGGCGCTGCGGAGCGCTCATATCAAAATGCACTTGAATACGCAAAAGAGCGTCTACAAGGTCGTTCGTTATCTGGTGCAAAATCGCCTGATAAGGCAGCAGATTCAATAATGGTTCATGGTGATGTTCGTCGCATGTTACTGAATATGAAGGCCGCTACCGAAGGTTCTCGAGCATTATCTTTGTATATATCTAAGCAGCTCGATATTTCAACTTACGGCGAAGGTGAAGAGCAAGCAAAAGCAGAACAGCTAGCTGCGCTAATGACACCACTTGCAAAAGCTTTCTTCACTGATTTAGGTTTTGATAGCACCGTTGCTGGACAACAAGTGTTTGGTGGTCATGGTTTCATTCGTGAGTGGGGCCAAGAGCAACTCGTGAGAGACACACGTATCGCTCAAATATACGAAGGTACTAACGGTGTTCAAGCTATGGACTTATTAGCTCGTAAAGTTGCCGGTAGTAAAGGTCAGATGATGGCACTATTTATCGCTGAGGTTGAACAGTTTATTGCTGAAAACCAGCAAGCGAATATGGCAGAGTTCATTCAGCCTTTAAGTGAGGCACTTAAAGATCTCGCGACAACAACGGAGTCTGTATTAGTACAAAGCCAGTCTGATATTGAGCTACTAGGTAGTGCAGCAAACGACTATCTTCACTTGTTTGGTTATGTGGCAATGGCATATGCATGGGCTGAAATGGCTAAAGCATCTCTTGCCTTAATGGCTGATGACGAGGCATTTCATAGTAGTAAAATAAAGACTGCTCGTTATTATTTCGCTAAATTATTACCAAGAAGGCACGCTCTGCAAGCGACTATTGCGGTAGGCAGCAGTACCTTGTTCGATATGGAAGACGAACTTTTCTAATAATCATTCAATATATTGATTGAGCCAATTAAATAGCTCTCGTATGATTTAGCTGTCTATTACTAAATCTCGGGAGCTATTGTGAAACTTTACGGTTCAATTCCATCGCCTTATGTAAGACGTATAAGGCTTTTCTTAGAAGGTCGTGATTATCAATTCATTAATCTAGACATTTTTGCTGACGAAGATCGAAAGTTATTAACCGACGCTAATCCTGCTCAAAAAATTCCTGCCCTCATTGATGGGGCTGATTGCATATACGATTCTGGCGTCATATATCGTTACCTAACAGAAAAATTTCAACTGCCTAACTTAACGTGGCAACAAGAGAACTTACTCACACTCATTGATGCGGTAAACGACTCACTTGTTTCTATGTTAATTTTAAAACGCTCAGGGTTCGATATAGAAGAAGACAAATTCTTTTTCAATCTACAAAGAGAACGTTGTCAACAAGTACTGACCGTACTAGATAATGAGGCTGAAAAAGGCAGTTTTGATGAGTGGAACTACTTAACAATGTCACTATATGCCTTGCTTGACTGGATACAATTCAGAGAGCTATACGACCTAACGCCATATAGCGCACTAAACGAAGCGGTTAATAAACTAATTAACAAAGATATTGTTAAATCAACAGATCCAAGGTTAGCAGATAGTTAAAAAGAATAACTGGTTTTTATTTGAGCCATTTGAACAGAGTTCTTTTTAATAAAAGGACTTTGTTCTACTTGGTTATCTAAACTTGTTGTACTCAACTCACCACTAGCCTGCCAATTTGGCGTTAGCTGCAAGGTACCAACAATACCGAAGGAATGGTTGGTGGCTTGATTTGAAAAGATATCACTGTTTACAGTTTTGTAATCAATTTGATTGTAATAGCTGGCAATGTCGCCTGAATTTAATGTATTTAGGTTTGCCTTGACCGACAAGGTGAAAGATTCTTTAGTATAAAAGTTGTAATAGCCAGTAATTGAGATGGAATTATTCGACAGCAGGTTTTCGTTATTGGTTCGAATTTTCGCTATGGTTTGAAAATTGCCAAATGTGAACATGGCGTTCATCGTTTGTTTAGCGTCACCTTGCATTGAAGCATCAAAAGGCTGAAGAATTGAATCATCGAGACTCAACTGCTCTTGTGATCCTGCCGAGACTTGTAACCACGGTTTGATAACTATGTTTTTATCAACACCAGAAAACTGAAGTGAGGGGGAGACGGAAAACAACCCCAATGCTTCGGCAGAAGTTTTATCATCATCAAATTTAAAGTCGAGCGCGGCTAGGCCTGTTTCAGGCTGAAAACTTTCTACATTTTCCATTGTGTGTGGAGCAGTTGGTTGTGCCAAAGTCAGCGGCGCAGAAACCGCCAAAAAAAGCGTAACTAAATGCTTTTTCATCATTATTTCCCTTACTTGTTATTTTCTCGAAACTTCGCTTCAGACAGTTACTTTCAGGATTTTTATTTTTGTTTTTACCTATCTTAACTATAGCCAAATTGGCGAGCCTTGCTGCGCATTTTTTAAGTTTTTTTTAATAAAATGCTAACCGATTGAATTACGATTAAATATATTTAGCGTTCAAGTGTACGCTGAGTTGGGATGTCACTATTATTAATGTATACTTGCCGTCTTTTTTGTTTTTGGGGTAGTAAATTGTTAGCTATTATCAGAGTTATCATCATGGCCATTGCCATTTTGGTTATTTCAATATTTGCTTGTCTTTACAGCTTAATGAGACCATTTCATCGAAATAACGTTTTTCACGCTGCGCGTCATTTGGGTATGGTTGCGAAGTTACTTGGCTTAGACGTTGAAGTGCGTATCTCTAAAGAAATAGCTGAGATGGAGTCTGTCGTTTATATCTGTAATCATCAAAATAGCCACGACATTTTTACTTTGAGTAACGCTGTACGCCCAGGGACGGTAAGTATAGGTAAAAAAAGCCTCAAATGGATTCCATTTTTTGGTCAAATGTATTGGTTAACCGGCAATATCCTTATTGACCGTGATAATAAAAATAAGGCAATGACAACTATTGCCACAGCGGCTAAAAAAATAAAAGAAGACAAGTTATCTGTATGGCTGTTTCCTGAAGGAACTAGAAGCTATGGCAGAGGACTGTTGCCTTTCAAAACAGGGGCTTTTAGAACAGCTCAACAGGCAGGCGTACCGATTGTACCTATTATCGCTAGCAATTTGCACGATCGAATTAAACTGAACCGATGGGATAACGGTAAGATGATTATCGAGTTCTTACCACCAGTTTCGCTTGAGGGAGTTCAAAAAGAAGGTATTCGTACAATAGCTGATGAAACTCGTGCTAAAATGCTAGCTAAGTTCGAAGCGCTAAGCGAAGAAGTAGAACACCCATTAAAGAAAAAAGAATCTAAATAAGGCGACGTTATGCAAGACCAATCATTAGAGCAATGGTACGAACATACAGAAGATTTAATTGAAGCATTAGTTGAAGATGGGACAAATGAAGAAGTTGATCACACCATTGAGCATCATTTTTCATGTGAAGATTTTGAGCTGCTAGAGAAAGCGGCGATTACTGCTTTTAAGATGGGCTATGATGTAGAAGAGCCTGAAGAAGCTGAGCTAGAAACTGGCGAAAAGGTGTTTGCTTTTGACATCGTCACAGAACAACCACTTGATTTTGATGTGATTGCTGATGAAACACGTAAAATGTTTGAGTTGGCAAAACAGTGTCAAGTTGACTATGATGGTTGGGGGACATACTTCGAAGAGTAATCGCTTTGATAATTAAGGAGAAGGGCACATGGAATGGTTTGCCGCCGTTATTAATAAACATGGAATATCGTTAATACTCCCTATTGTGCTAATTATCGTTGTATTCATTTTGCTAGCAATAAGAGCACATCAAAAGCATTTAGCTGAGCTAGAAGAAGTAAAAAGAGATATAGAAATTAAATAGCGCCCTCAACAAGGCGCTATTTTTTTATGCTTGTTGAGTTGAATCTCGAACTATCAATTGTGGTGTGTAGTTAGTTTCTACGTGTTGAGCGCTTTGTTTTCTAGTTTTTGCAATAAGTAAGTTTGCTGCGTTTTCCGCGATGTTGCTGTTTGGTTGGTTTGCCGTTGTAAGTTTTGGCCAAGTTTGACGCGAGAATGGGCTATTCTCAAATCCCGTGATAGATAGCTGTTCAGGGATAGCGATACCCATTAATCTAGACGCAAATAATGCACCCGCCGCTATCTCATCGTTACAGGAGAATATAGCTGTTGGTTTACTCGATTCAGACATCAATTGTTTTGCGCCACTGACACCAGAATCGAACGAATATTCACCTTCAACAATAAGTTGTTCGTTGACCGCTAAGTTATTTTCTTCTAATGCTTGTTTGTAACCATTAAGTCGCTCAACCGTTGATTTATGGTGTTTTTCACCGGCAATAAAGCCAATGTCCTTATGACCGAGATCAATCAAGTGCTGGGTAATACTGTAAGCCGCTTCTCTATCATTGACCATGACACAAGGCGCTAACTCGTCAGGCGCCTCATCACCAGAAATAATGCGCACAACATCGATATCAAGAGATATTAAATGTTGAACAAATTCAGGGTTTTCCGAAAACGGTGGTGTTAATACTATGCCAGCAATTCTTGAATGCTTAATCATTGTTGTGATTTCATCCAAGATAGTTGGAGATTTGGCGCTACAAGGGTGAATGACTAATTCAAAACCTTGTTGTTTACACGCATTGAGTATACCGTTTTGCATATCAATAACGTAATAGGCGTTTGGATTGTCATAAACAAAAGCGATACTGTAAGCCTTTGTGCCAGCTAAGTTACGAGCCGCTAGATTTGGCTGATAATTCAGCTCAGTGACAGCGGTCATGACTTTTTCTCTGGTGGCCTGTCTTACAGAGGGTTCATTATTCATTACCCTTGATACTGTTTTTATTGATACGCCTGCTTGTTTAGCTACATCATTAATTGTTGCTTTCATCTATTTCCTAGAGCCTTTTGTTATTATCTTTTATTCTATACTTCATAGATAATTGGAATATTGTATAAGTAGAAAATAATAAATACACCTGTTAATTATCCATTCCTTGTAATATTATTTGACCAAATGGTCAGTATTTATGTATTGACAGCGCTGTCATTTTAAAATACTGTAAGGCAAAACGTACTAAACTTAAGCACTGGATAAAATTATGTCAAGTCGCCAATCTTTGGATAGCTGGGTTAAGCTAGAAGCACTAGCTAAAACAAAAAAATCGGAACATATGAATGATTTGTTCGCTCAAGATAGCGAACGATTTAATAAATTTTCAGTAGAGTTACCTAAACTACTATTGGACTACTCAAAAAACTTGATTGACAGTGAAACAATGGATTCACTTTTCGACTTGGCAAAAGAGTGTGAAGTTGATACGTGGCGTTCTAAAATGTTTTCGGGTGAAAAGATCAATAAGACTGAAGATAGAGCCGTACTTCATACCGCTTTACGTAGACAGTCAAATGAACCGCTTGTAGTTGATGGCGAAAATGTGACTGAAAGTGTTCAAAAGCAACTGGAAAAAATGGAAGGTTTTGTTAATCGTGTAAGACAAGGCCATTGGTTAGGCTATTCCGGTAAGCGAATCACTGACATTGTGAATATTGGTGTTGGTGGCTCTAATTTAGGTCCTCAAATGGTGACTGAGGCCTTAAAGCATTACTCTGACAATAGTGTAAATGTTCACTATGTATCAAACGTAGATGGCGCTCAAATAGTTGAAATTTTACGCCCATTAGATCCTGAAAAAGTATTGTTCATTGTGTCTAGTAAAACCTTCACAACGACAGAAACAATGACAAATGCGCGCACTGCAATTAAGTGGTTGACTGCTTCTTCTTTTGACGAAAGTGCGGTAGCAAAACACTTTGTTGCGGTAACTGCGAATAAAGAGAATGCCATGTCTTTTGGTATTGAAGAAGAAAATATCTTCGATATGTGGGACTGGGTTGGTGGTCGTTTTTCTCTTTGGTCAGCGATTGGTCTAGCTATTGCGCTAGATCTTGGCTTTGAAAAATTCAAAGCGTTATTGCTGGGTGCAAATGAGATGGATCAGCACTTCTTAGATGCTCCATTTGAAAACAACATGCCTTTAATTATGGCAATGCTAAGCGTTTGGAATACAACTTTCTTGGGCTCTAAATCTCAAGCTATCTTGCCTTACGATCAAACGTTGCACATGCTAGCTGCCTACTTGCAACAAGCTGAAATGGAAAGTAACGGTAAGTCTGTTAATTGGGAAGGTGAAGAAGTTGATTACGCAACTGTGCCTTCTATTTGGGGTGAGTTAGGTATTAACGGTCAGCACGCGTTCTACCAATATTTACACCAAAGTAATAATGTAGTGCCAGCAGATTTCATCGGCTCTGTTGAAAGTGTAACACCTGTGAAAGGTCACCATGAGACACTTATGTCTAATTTCTTTGCTCAAACACAAGCATTAATGACAGGTGTAAATGAAGAGCAAGTACGTGCAGACTTAAAGGCTAAAGGTCGTACACAAGAATACATTAACAAAGTGGCTCCTCATAAAGTGCACAAAGGTAATCGTCCAACAAATACTATCTTATTGAAGCGTATTGATCCTGTTACCTTAGGTAGTTTGATTGCGCTATATGAGCACAAGATTTTTGTTCAAGGCATCATTTTACAAATTTGTTCTTTTGACCAATGGGGTGTTGAATTAGGTAAAGGCTTAGCTGCTTCAATTCAAAGAGAGCTAGAAAGTGATGACGCTTTAGCGAATCATGATTGCTCTACTGAAAACCTAATTAAGTACTATAAACAGAGTAAGCAATAAACTTTCTATTTAGTTTTTTATCTACTTTTGAATGGCGTTATTACTAAATAACGCCATTTTTTTATTCGTTTTTGTCAATATTTATTCACTTCTGCTATATAAATAGACGTATTTAGCGCGTTTATTCATCTTTTACCGTCTTTTTTTTACCCTTTAATATGTCTTCTTGATAAGTTTAGTGTTTTGTTAATCAATGACTTACGTTAAATGACAGGATTAATTTGTGATCAAGTGTAGCCACAAAGAAAAATTTTGTGTAAGGTTTTAGTTAATCTATGACAACGCTGTCATGAAGTAAAAAGACAGCGCTGTCTTAAAACAATAGGTTATTAACATAACTAACTATATTTATAAAAACGTGTGTAAGGGAAAGTCGATGTCATCTAGAACATTTAAAAAAGGCGTTTTAGCTAGTTCTATTGCGGTGGTTCTTGCTGGTGGTGCAGCACCATTAGCAATGGCTAACGAAGCTAACAGTGCTGATCAAGAAACCGAAGTTATTGAAGTACGTGGTATCCGTGGTTCATTAAAAGAAAACATTAACCAAAAGCGTTTTGCTGATAACGTTGCTGACGTAATCACTGCAGAAGATATCGGTAAGTTCCCTGATAAGAACGTTGCTGATACACTTTCTCGTATTACTGGTGTTGCGGTAAGCCGTGAATTCGGTGAAGGTGAGAAAATCACTATTCGTGGTGCTGGTCCTAAGTACAACCGTACACTTTTAAACGGTCAAACTGTTGGTACTGCTGACTGGTTCATCCTTGATGAAGCTAACCGTAGTTTCAACTACACAATGCTTCCTTCAGTAATTGTTTCTGGCTTAGAAGTTAACAAATCTTCTGTTGCTAGCATCGACGAAGGTTCGTTAGGTGGTACTGTTGTACTTAAGACTCGTCGTCCACTAGACATGGATGCAAACACAGTTAGCGTAACTGCAGAAGCACAATACTCTGATACATCAGGTGAAACGGATCCACAATTTGCTGGTATGTACTCTTGGAAAAACGAAGACGAAACATTCGGTATTATGGTTTCCGCTGTTAAGCAAGACCGTTCACTAGAGCGTCAAGGTTTAGAAGTATTAGGTTGGATTGAAGACGAAAATGATGATTACATCGTTCCTCGTAACATCGGTGCTCCTCGTTTCCTTCAAGATCGTGAGCGTGAAACGATTTTCGCTTCACTTCAGTACGCGCCTACTGACAACTTATTATTCACATTGAACTTATTAGATTCTCAAATGGATGTGGATAACCAAAATGCTAACCTTATTAACTTCGCGTTCTCTGATCGTGAAGCAATCATCGCAAATGCTACAAAAATTGCTGACGATGGTTCTATCTTAGCATCTTCTGCACCTGGTGCTCGTGCAGCATATAACTTCATTAACCGTGTTTCTTCTACAGAAACTGCTCAATACCACTTAGATGTAGACTACGAAGGTGACGACTTAACAGTTAACTTCGAAATCGGTACTACTAAAGCTGAAGGTGGTACATTGCGTGAGACTTCGTGGGAATACAACGCGATGACAGCGGGTTATGACTACGACTTAACTGGTACGCCAAACGTTGATTTCGGTGTTCAACCTGACGACGGTAGCCAATTCACTGCTGGTTGGATCTGGGGTGGTTCTAAGCCAGCTACAGATGAAGAAAGCTGGTTACAATTAGATGTTGAAGTACCGGTAGAATTAGGTCCATTCTCTGCAATTAAGACAGGTGTTAAGTTCCGTGATGCTGAGCGTACTCAAGGTCGTCACGCATACAGCTGGCACGGTCCTCAAGACGGTGCAGGTGATCAACCTCATTACTTAGCATTAATCTTCGATCGTTGTCCTACATTAGCTGATTGTGGCTTAGACGCTTTAGGTGGTGTTAACGTTGACGTTGCTGCAACTGGTAATATTACTGAACAGTTAGCTCATAACCGCGCTATTATGGAAGAAATCGCTTTTGGTAGCCTTGACGGTGTGAACAACTTCTACTTCATTCACGATAACCTTCCAGAAATCTGGGCGGTTGAAGAAGAAACTATTGCTGCTTACGTTCAAGCTGATTTCTCTGGTGACGGCTTCCGTGGTAACTTAGGTCTACGTTACGTTTCTACTGACCAAACTTCATTTGGTTACGAGTTCTCAGGTGATTCTTGGGGTCTTAAAACAATCAATGGTGATTGGTTGAACCCAAGCCACTTAGAGTGGGTTGGTAAGAGCAATGACTACTCTGAATTCTTACCAAGCTTCAACATTGCGTTTGACTTAACTGAAGATCAAATCTTACGTGTTGGTGCTGCTCGTGTAATGGCTCGTCAAAACTGGCAAGACATTTCTGGTAACGAGACGTTTGGTTCACTTTCTGGTGGCCAAGGTACAGGTTCACGTGGTAACCCATTCTTAAAACCAACAATTGCTAGCCAATTCGACGTTTCATGGGAATACTACTACGACGAAGCTTCTCTACTTTCTGTTGCATACTTCGTTAAAGACTTAGACTCTTTACGTACTGCTACTACAGTAACTGAAGATCGTTACGACCAAGAAAACGATATTTGGGTACCTGTTGATTTCACACAGCCTGGTAACGGCTTAGGTGGCATGTTAGACGGTATCGAAATTGGTGTTCAGCATGATTTAGGTGGTTACGGTATCTCTGCTAACTACACTTACACAAATGCAGATGCAGATGAAGAGCGTAATGGCGATTCTGCCGGTTCTGGCCTAATTGACGGTTCTTCTAAGAACATGTTCAACTTAACTGCGTACTATGAAACTGATGAGTTTGGTGCTCGTTTAATGTACAACTATCGTAGCGAGTGGTACAAAGGTTTACACTTCAATGGTGATGAGTTGTACAACGATGCATACGGTCAGTGGGACGCAAGTGCTGCATGGAACTTCAACGAATACCTAACATTCACATTAGAAGCAGTTAACCTTACTGACGAAGAAATCGTTGAGTACAATGTTAACAAGCATCGTTTGATGTCTATCTACTCAAACGGTCGTCGCTTTGTAGCGGGTGTACGTGTTAACTTCTAATTTTCTTTAGCTAGAAGTCTTTAAAAAAGTCGGGCTTTGCTCGACTTTTTTATTCTTTACTAACGATGGCAATAGGCTTTGCTTGCATGCATCAGAGCAAATTGCCATAGTTAGTATCGCAGTGAAATACTTGCTACTAATTGAGAGAGTATGTAATGCAAGAGAATGTAAGAAACATTGTGGTATTAGGAGGAGGAACCGCTGGCTGGTTGTCAGCTTGTATTTTGGCCTCCAAGCTTGATTGTGCAAACAATAAAACCACAACAGTCACTTTAGTGGAGTCACCTGACATTCCAACCATTGGCGTTGGTGAAGGGACAGTACCAACAATGCGACAAACATTGCAGATGATTGGTGTCAGTGAAAGTGATTTTATTCGCGAATGTGATGTAACCTTCAAGCAATCAATTAAGTTTGTTGATTGGTTGTACAAATCAGATGATAAACCACAGCATGTTTACCATCACCTTTTTAACTATCCACATACACCCGGTTTTGATATGACGCCTTATTGGCTATTGAGCGATCAAAACCTGAATTTCGCTAATAGTGTAAGTATTCAAGAAGCGGCTTGTGAACTATCACTCGCGCCTAAGAAAATAACTCACCGCGAATTTCAAGCGCCGCTTGAATACGCGTACCATTTAGATGCGCTTAAATTTGCAAAGTTTCTTGCTAAATACGGTACAACAACACTAGGCATTCAACATCTCAGTGCAACGGTAGAAGACGTAAAGTTAACAGCCGATGGTGATATTGAATCTTTACTGTTTACCAATGGTGATTGTCTCTCAGGTGATTTATTTGTTGATTGTTCAGGCTTTCACGGCCGTTTGTTGGCTAAAGCACTAGGTGTTGGTTTTGTCGAGAAGGGGGATCAACTGCTTGTTGATACCGCTGTTGCTATGCAAGTGCCTTATAGTGATCCAGAGCGTGAAATTCCACCTTATACAATAGCAACAGCACAAGAGTGTGGTTGGACATGGGATATTGGTTTGAGCAAGCGACGTGGTGTTGGCTACGTTTATTCAAGTAAGCATACATCACATGAAAGAGCTGAAGAAGTACTTAGATCATACGTTGGTGAAGAAGCAAAGGGCATCGAAACTAGAAGAATCCCTATGCATATCGGTTACCGAGAGAAATTCTGGCACAAGAACTGTGTTGCCATTGGGCTATCGGCAGGGTTTGTTGAGCCACTAGAGGCAACCGCCTTACTCATCGTTGAGGCAACGGCCAAGTTACTGGCTGAAAAGTTACCTACCTATCGACAAGATTATGATTACGCAGCCAAGTCATTTAATGACACTACTCGTTATGCGTGGGATAGAGTCATTGACTTTATCAAGTTGCATTACTTTTTGACAAAGCGAACAGATACACAGTTTTGGTTAGACAACCAAGATGAAAGCACCGTTCCTGCTTCTTTATTAGAAAAATTGAAGCATTGGAAAACTAACATACCTACGCCATCTGATTTCTTCAGCAAATACGAAGTATTTCAATTGGAAAACTATCAATATGTTTTATATGGTATGGACTACGACACAAACTTAAACGCTAGTAAGCATCGTTACACTCGTGGGGAAATTGCCACAAGGGAAGTACAGAAACTAGCACAACAAGCTAAATTGATGAGCCAACAGTTAGATACTCATCGCTCACTTATTGAAAAAATAAAACAACATGGCCTGAGCAAGATCTAAAGCTCGGTTAATACAACAGGAAATATTATTATGGCAGTCAGTATTGTTCCACTAGATTCAAAAAAGCATAAAGATCTACACGTAAAAGTAGACCCTCATTATTCACATATTAGCGCTTCAAATATGGTGCCTGTTGTTGCATTTGAATTTTTATCGGTTTCAGGTGATTACCCAATTGTTTTTGTTAAACAACAAGACACAGGTAAATTCAAAAGTGTTGCCTTAATGGGCCTAGAAGAAGGTGAAAACTTATACTTTGAAGGTGGCGCTATTCACGCCGATTATATTCCTATTAATGTGCGTCGTTATCCATTTGTAGCTGGTGGAAATAGCGCTACAGATGACAATCTAGTGCTGTGTATTGATGAAAATAGCCAGCTGTTAAACGACGAAGAAGGTGTTGCGGTGTTCAACGAAGACGGTACTCCTTCAGAAGCGACTCAGCGTGTGTCAGACTTACTTGTAGATTTAATGGCTAAAGATGTTGCGACAGACCAGTTTATTGATTACTTGGTTGAGCAAGATTTATTACATGCAACTGAACTTACCTTAAAGCTAGGTGAAGATGGCGAACGTAAACTTAATGGTATCTATAAAGTTAACGAAGAAAAGCTAAACGAGTTATCTGATGAAGCGGCTCTAGAGTTATACAAGCGTAAATACTTTGGTGCTATTTATGCACACTTAGGTTCTCTATCTAAAATTAATCGTGTTCTACAGCTAAAAGCCAAATTCAAGCACGCTAAATAACATGACCCGAGCACTTAAAAAAGTTGCCCAGTGGCACAATGTCACTATCGAGATGTTCGATAATGAAATAGTGCCACTGTATGAACCAGCTATATTGAAGGGTTATGTATCTCATTGGCCAAGTGTAGAAGCTGGCGTTGCAGGCCCAGACGTTGTTAATCAATACCTGTCTTCAATTTATGCAGGTGGTAAAGTTAGATACGCAAGGTTAGCCGCTGAACATGCGGGGCTTTTTGGCTATAGCCAAGACATGCGTAACCTAAACTTCAAAAGAGATATTGTTGATTTTGAAGCCTTTATGCAGGAGGTTATCAGCAATATAGATGAAGCCGGTGCAGATACGCTAGCACTTCAGAGTGCTCCAATACCAGATTATTTCCCCGATTTTGCCAGTGAAAACAATATCGATCTATTTCCACCAGATATAGAGCCAAGAGTATGGATTGGTAACGATGCAATTGTTTCTGCACATTATGATGACTCCGAAAACATAGCTTGTGTGGTCAGTGGGAAGAGACGGTTTACGCTCTTTCCACCACAACAAATCGACAATTTGTATATTGGTCCAATTGACTTTACTCCTGCTGGTGCGCCAGTGAGTTTAGTTGATCACAACAATCCAGATTTTGGAAAATTTCCTAAATATCGAGAGGCGCTTAATCACGCCTTAGTTGCAGAGTTAGAACCCGGTGACGCTATCTATATCCCCTCTTTATGGTGGCATCATGTCGAGGCATACGGTGGGCTTAACATTCTAGTTAACTATTGGTGTGGCGGTTCAATTGAAGGCAAAACAAAGCCTGTACCTGCTGATAATATGCTCTTGGGCATGTTGTCGATTAGAGATCTACCACAGGCACAAAAAGACGCTTGGAAAGCGATACTCGATTATTTCGTCTTTTCAGATCAGTATCAAAAGCATGATCATATCCCAGAGCAGGCCAAAGGTCTGTTGTCGAGGTTATCACCTAAACAACAATCTGATATTCGCAGATGGTTAATTAATCAATTAAAAGCATAATAAAATGACAACTAAGCCAATTTTTATTCATATTCCTAAAACCGGTGGCACCAGTATTAACTGTGTGATGCAAGGCACAAATTGGCAAACACCACCTGACTATCATTATCGTCATATTATTTACGATACTAAATACTCTAATTGTGGCGATATTTTTGACGCTAAAAACAAAGAGAAGTATCAGCAGGAGTTCATTTTTACGTTGCTTCGACATCCTGTTGACAGACTTATCTCTGAGTATTATTTCTTGCGTAAACACGATGAGTTTATGTCGTTACTATCACCGAGGCCAGAAAGCTTTGAGCAGTTTGTGAATAATCAGCAAACGAGCAATTACATGCTTAAGTTCCTTTGTGGTGGTGCTATTTATGGAAATGAACAACTAACAGAAGCTAGAGCTGATGAGATCATTCAGCTAATAGATGAGCTTGATATTCATGTTGGTATTTATGAGCATTTTGATTTATCGCTTAACTATTTAGATAGTGTAGGGCAATTCAACTGGCCTAAAGCGTTTGAAGTAAAACGTGCAACAATCAATCGTCCTCATATTAAAACTATCGACAAAAAACTGTTACAGAAAATTGAACAAAATAATGCACTTGATATGAAGTTGTATCAGCATTGTTTGGATAAGTTACTGATACAAACAAAAGAACTAAGAAAGCAAAAGTATCAACACAAAGGTGATAAGTTCGACCACATTCTGCCTTATACAACAAGGTTTTGTATTTTAGAAATAGAGCTGAACAACCGCCAATTTTTGCAAACTAATGTTAAGTTTTTAGCGACGTTAAATATGTATCTGCATAAAACTGTCAAAAACGGTAAGGAATACGCCAAAAAGTGGGTGAAGCTATTCAAAGAGCATATTCAGTTCTACTACAAAGATACCAAGTTTGCTAAGGCAATCAAACAAGCTAAACGCAATAATCCGGCAGATGAAATTGTTGCAATAGCACAAATCATCGATAGAGCATGTAAAGACCCATCGCTAGGTTTTAATGTTAATGAGCCAAGGTTAACCTTTCAAATGACAGATGCCATGGCGCAAGTCTTTGAAAAAGAAGGAATGGTTAACACTCGCAAACCAATTTGGTAAGCGAGCACATTCGTTATAACTTACTTAATCCGTGCTGCTTTATCTGCTCAATCAACTGGCGTTGTTTGGGCAGTTGAGCAGACAAGTTAGCTTCTTGTTTTGCTAACTGTTGTAAATAGTTACTTGCCATTCCTTCCTGTTGAGCCATTGCTGCCTGTTTCAGTGAAATATCAGGCTTAAATCCCATGCCATATAATACGTATTGGTGGCTTTCTAAGCCAAAAATATCGTAGATGGAAGGGAAGTCGTTCTTCGTTGGTGGCGATAGTTGCCACTTTGCCAGCTTGTCTAATAGGGACTGTGGTGCAGATGCTGGGTTGGTGTTGTCTATCCAGAACTGGCTATCGGTACGTTTACTCAATAGGTAGTGCAATTTGACAAAATCAACAATGGCCTGCCAACGGTAAATGAATACATCATTAAATTGTTTTTCCAATATTGAAAAGGCTTGTTTGCTATAAGGAAACTCTTCACTAAATAATTTGGCTGCTAGCTCAATCATGGCTATAGCAGTGGATTCCAATGGTTCGATAAAGCCTGCAGATAGTCCAATGGCGACACAGTTTTTGTGCCACTGTTTAGTTCGGTAACCTGTTTTCATTGGAATACGGCGAGCTTGTAAACCTTCTGCGTCCTCTCCAATATATTCTCTTAATACTTGTTCAGCGCGCTCGTGGCTAGTATGTGCGCTCGAATATACATATCCAACACCCCTACGGCCTGAAAGCCCAATGTCCCATGTCCAGCCTGCTTCATGTGCGGTAGAGATAGTATGTGTAGCTATGGGGGAGTCTTCTTTTGGGTAAGGTACCTGAATAGCAATTGCGTTATCTACAAACAAGTACTTTTGCGTGCTCTCAAAGTCAACATTATAAGTCTCGCCAATGAGTAATGCTCTAAACCCTGAACAGTCAACAAAGAAGTCACCCCTAATTGTATGGCCATCTGTGGTTTCTACTGATGTTATAAAAGCATCATCATCTAAATTTACTTTATCAATGGTAGCTACTTGGTGTTTTACACCGAGTTTTTCTATTGAGTACTTTCTTAAAAAGCGTGCAAATTTAACAGCGTCTAGGTGATAAGCATAGTTGAGGCCGTCAAATTCTCTTGTTGTAATTTTCTTTGGTGCTTGGTTATTTCGGCAAAGTTTGGTTTGTGCTGATACTGATTCATCAAAATCTTGTTGACCATGTGCCAGCCAAAAAGGTGATATGTCAAAGTAGGGAGCACCTTTTGGTACGTCAAACAAATGGAAGTAATCGTTTCGTTCTTGGTATGTCTTAGGATCGTATTGCCAGTGATCAAACTTAATCGCTTGTTTGAATGTTGCATCTGCTTCTTTAATAAACTCGCTTTCGCTTATCCCTAAAAACTGAAGTGTTGTTTTAATGGTTGGAAAGGTACCTTCTCCTACACCAATAGTGCCAATATCTTCTGATTCTACGAGTGTTACTTTTATTGCATTCTTTGCTTTGCAGTTAAGCGTTTTTGCCAAATAGGCCGCTGTGATCCAGCCAGAGGTTCCTCCACCAACGATAACGACTTCTTTTACGGTATTGTTTGAATGCATGTAATTTCCAAAATTCCAAAGAGTTACCAATTGAGCTTAGCCTGTATTCTATCGATACGAGTAACCCAATTGTCTAAAAATGTCACGATTTAGCTTAAATCCTTTTGACAGCGCTGTCAAAATAGGTGAAGGTATAAGCAATTTTAAAAATTGTCAGAATTTATTTAAGAAGGCAAATGATGAAGAAGAGCATGTTAGCACTAGTTATTGCCACAGTAGGTGTTGTATCTGCGTGTAGTGATAATTCAAGTAAGGAAACTGAGGCTACCTCAGTTGTGCAAGTTGCCTTGGCTAATGCTGGCCAAGCAGAAATTGACGCAATTGCAGCACAACTAGATATCAAATATGAGCTGATCAGTAATCGTCAAAAAGAGAAGTGTGACGAGGAAAATACCGGCGGCTTGTGTTTTGAAGCAAAGCTGACGCTAACGGCAAAAGAAGATATTAATGTCAAAGGTTGGCAGATTTACTACAGTCAAATTGCACCTTTACATAACTACGATAGTGAAGATCTTCTTGTTGAACACCTAAACGGTGATATGCACAGAATTTCACTTAAGGACAATTTTACTGGTCTAAAAGCTAACGAAAGCAAAGAAATTGTCTACCGTGCTGGCTATTGGTCAATGGCTGAGTCTGATGTAATGCCTAACTTCATTGTGACTGCAGATCAACTTAGCCCTAAGGTGATAGCGAGCACTAAAGCGAGCATTGATACCGATACAGGTCTTGAAGTTTTACCATTTGTAACGCCATATACAGATCATGAGAATCACTTTAAGCGTTCAGCAAATGATAATACAGAATGGTTAACGGCAAGTGATTTTTACAATCGAAACGAAAAGGTAGCGGGCGCACAAGTCAATATTGATACTGCTATTATCCCTTCGCCTAAACAAATTATTCAACCAAGAATTGCTGGCCAGCTTGAGTTATCAACGGGTCTTAACGTGACGCTTTCTAATGCAGATAAAGCTGATGTGGAAGCTGCGCTAAACCGTTTGTCATCACTTGGAATCAAAGAAAGCAATGACGGTGTTAATTTAAAAGCATCAATCAAAGAAGATGAAAGTAAAGCTAAAGGTAGTTACCAGCTTGCAGTGACAACAGATGGAATACAAATCGAAGGTGTGGATGCCGCAGGTGTCTTTAACGCTATTCAATCGTTAGCTTCACTTGTAAAAGTAGGTGATACTAGTATTCCGTTCGTGAGCATTATTGATGAACCATTGTTTGAGTTCCGCGGTGTATTAGTTGATACGTCTCGTAACTTCCGCAGTAAGGAGTTTATTCTTAAGCTACTTGATCAAATGGCGGCTTATAAACTAAATAAACTGCACTTTCATTTAGGTGACGACGAAGGTTGGCGGTTAGAAATCCCTGGGTTGCCAGAGTTAACTGATATAGGAAGTAAACGCTGTTTTGACTTAAACGAAGAAAATTGCTTAATGCCACAATTGGGTGCTGGCCTTGATTCAAGTGCAAGTGTCAATGGATATTACTCAGTTGCCGATTACACCGAGATTTTGCAAGCGGCATCAGCTCGTCATATCCAAGTATTACCTTCTTTAGATATGCCAGGCCATGCTAGGGCGGCAATCAAAGCAATGGAAGCGCGATACAACAAGTATATGAAGTTAGAAAACGTGGCAATGGCTGAGCAATATCTATTGCATGACTTAGAAGATAAGTCTGAATATTCTTCTGTACAGTTTTATGGTGACAACACAATCAATGCGTGTCGCGAGTCTTCTTATGCATTTGTTGAAAAGGTAATGCAGGAAGTACAAAAAATTCATAAAGATGCAGGCCAGCCACTTACTCGCTATCATATTGGTGCCGATGAAACAGCCGGTGCTTGGGTTGAATCTCCTCTGTGTAAAGAATTCATCGCTAATAATGACCAAGGCATTACTGAAGTAAAACAACTAGGTAGTTACTTTGTTGAGCGTGTTTCTAACATGATCTCTGAAATGGGCATCGAACCAGCAGCTTGGAGTGATGGATTAGAGCATACTCGCAAAGAAAACATGCCGTCAGTGGTTCAAGCTAACGCATGGGATCACTTACCATGGGAAGCACATAAAAAAGTACATGATTTAGCAAATCGCAACTGGCAGGTCGTTATTTCTACGCCTGACGTTACTTATTTTGATTTCCCGTATGAAGCGGATCCAAAAGAGCACGGCTACTACTGGGCGTCTCGAAATACAAATACGGAAAAAGTATTCCAGTTTATGCCTGAAAACTTACCTGTTCATGCAGAGTTTTGGACAGATAGGGAAAATAACCCTTATGTAGCTGATGATACGCCGCAAGCAGCAAAGGAAGTAAAAGAATCCGATTCCCATGGCGCTCATGCTCCAGCAACTAAGGCACATCTACCATTATCCGAGGGTAGAAAGTTCTATGGTCTTCAAGCCCAGCTATGGGGTGAAAACTTGCGTTCAGATGCTTTGGCAGAATACAAACTTTTCCCTCGATTAATTGCGCTTGCTGAACGCGCTTGGTATTTACCAACATGGGCAGTGCCGTATAACTATGAAGGTTTCAAATACAGCCAAGAAACAAATACGTTTACAGGTGATATGCGCAAGGCAAGAGATGCTGAATGGGCTAGATTTGCCAACGTACTTGGTCAAAAAGAATTCGCTAAGTTAGAGCTAGCGAATATTCATTATCGCCTGCCAACTGTTGGCGCCAAAATTGTTGACGGTAAATTGCATGCTAATACGGCATTCCCAGGCTTAGTTATTGAGTACAAAGATGGCGAGCAAAACTGGCAAGTTTACCAACAGCCTGTGGCGATTAATGACATCGTTAAAGTAAGAGCAAGTACTCATTCAGGTGACCGAAAAGGTCGAATTGTCACTGTAAACTAGGCTATTAGAGGCATTATTCATTCAATATATATAGTGGAAAGGTTAGCTTTATCATGAGGTTAGCCTGCCCTCTATAAGTTAGAAGAAAAAATGTGCAAAATTGTTAAAAAAAGTAAATGACAACGCTGTCATTTGTATGTAAGATGAATTCATCGAATATTTTAGCGGCATAAAAATATAACAAACCGCATTGTCTGAGAGTTTTGAGGGTTGGCATGCTTAATAGCAGTGACAATAATAATCAATATTTCCTTGGTATTGATGGTGGTGGCAGCAAATGCAAAGCAATTGTTGTTAACGCGCAAAACCAAGTACTAGGTACAGGTATTTCTGGACCTGGTAATCCGCTTCATGGATTTGAACAAGCCGTTAATTCTATTGTTGAATCAGCACAATTAGCATTAAAAGACGCTGGTTTAAATGACCTATCTATAAATGATATTCCTGCTGGTGTTGGGTTAGCTGGAGTTAACTTGCCTGTATTGTTTGAACAAATGTCTAACTGGGAACACCCATTTAAGCAGATGTTTTTAACTACAGATTTATTGATTGCCTGTTTAGGTGCTCATGATGGTAGTGATGGTGCAGTGATGATAACTGGAACTGGCTCGTGTGGTTTCTCCTATGTCGATGGTCATCCTTACATTGTGGGTGCTCATGGTTTTCCTCATGGTGACAAAGGTAGTGGTGCATGGTTTGGTCTTCAAGCTGCAAAGCAAGTATTGCTTTCATTAGACGGTATCACTACTCAGTCTTCGATGAATGAAAAGTTACTAGCGTTGTTAGACGTAGATAATGGTGTTGACCTAGTCGAAGCCATTGCGGGTAAACCTGCTACTTATTACGCGAAGTTAGCCAACTTAGTTTTCGACTCTGCTGAAGAAGGCGATAAATTGGCATTAAGCATCGTTCAAGAAGGTGCTGGTTATATTTCTGACGTTGCGAGACAACTTTGGAAAAAGAACCCCCCAAGAATGTCACTTATCGGTGGTTTAACACCAAGAATTCAACCTTGGTTAGATGATGACATTAAAGAACAACTTTCAGAGCCGCTATCTCCACCAGAGATGGGTTCTGTTCTATTTGCGCAACAACAGCTCGCGTTGTTGTAACAAGTACAAAATTTATTAATTTATAGGTAATTACATGACACAAACAATCATGGAAAAGGAAGCTAAACAAGCTCCTTCAGTTATCGAAGGCCAAATCAAGGCCAACCAAGCACAAGCTGAAAAGATCGGTGCTAAATTACGTGAAATTAACCCTAAAATGGTGATGTTAATTGGCCGTGGTTCTTCTGATCATGCAGGTGTATTTGGTAAGTACCTTATCGAAATTGAGGCTGGCGTACCTACGTTTGCGGCTGCTCCTTCAGTTTCTAGTGTATATGGCAAACAACTAAAGCTTGATGATGCTTTAGTTATCGTTATTTCACAATCGGGTCGTAGCCCTGACATTTTAGCGCAAGCAGAAATGGCGAAAAAAGCAGGTGCATACTGTGTTGCTTTAGTGAATGACGAAACCTCACCTTTAAAAGATATCGTTGATGAAGTATTACCACTTAAAGCAGGTGCAGAAATCTCTGTTGCTGCAACTAAGAGTTACTTGGCAACGTTGTCTGCACTATTACAGTTAACAGCGTACTGGACAGAAAACAAAGAACTAGTTTCTGCATTAGATACGTTACCTGCTGCATTGCAAAATATTATTGATTCAGAACCTCAGTTAACTTCTAAATCTATTGAAGATGTTAAAAACATGGTGGTACTAGGCCGTGGTTTAGGTTTTGCTGTATCAAAAGAAATGGCGCTAAAACTTAAAGAAGTTAGCAGCATTCACGCTGAAGCTTTTAGTAGTGCTGAATTCCTTCATGGTCCAGTTACATTAGTAGAGCAAGGTTTAGCGATACTTAATTGTGCTGTGAACGACGAAAGTGCACAATCGCATCAAGAGCAAATCGACGAAGTTGATTCTCGTGGTGCGGATTTAGTTCACTTACGTCAAACGGATAACAATGTTCATCCTCGTTTAGCGCCGTTAGTTGTGCTTCAACGCTTCTATTTAGATGTTGCAGAGGTTGCTGTTACTCGTGGGTTTAACCCTGATGAGCCTAAAGGCCTTAAGAAAGTAACACGGACATTGTAATGACTACATTTCGATTACACGCACAACAATTATTTGATGGTGAGCAGTACTTGAAAGACCAAGTACTGACAATTTCAGATGGCAAGATAGATGCGATTGATGGTGACATCAGTCGTTTTGACTTGGTTGCTCAAGGCATGGTTGTGCCAGGGTATATCGATTTGCAAGTTAACGGTGGTGGTGGTGCATTGCTCAACGCCTCTCCCTCGATGGATAATGTTAAAACTATCATCGCCGCTCATTCTCAGTTTGGTACAACAGGTATGTTGCCAACACTGATCACTGACAAAGCTGAAGTGATGGCACAAGCTGCCGACGCGATTGCAGAAGCAATTGCTGCTAAGGTGCCTGGCATTCTTGGTATTCACTTTGAAGGGCCACATTTGTCAGTTGCTAAAAAGGGCGCACATAGCGCTGAATATATTCGTCCAATTACTGATGCTGAATGGCAAGTATTAGAAAGGAAAGATATTGGTCAAATATTGGTGACACTGGCACCAGAAACAGTACCTGTTGAAGATATCAAACGTATGGTATCTCTCGGTATAAAAGTGTGTTTAGGGCACACAAACGCTGATTTCCAAACTGCACAAGCTGCTATTGACGCAGGCGCAGATGGATTCACTCATTTATATAACGCGATGTCTCCTGTACAGGGCCGTGAACCAGGCGTTACAGGTTGTGCGTTGTTAAATGATTCAGCAAGTTGCGGAATTATTATTGATGGTCATCATGTTGACTATCAAAGTTTTAAACTAGCGTTGAAAGCTAAGCCAAAAGGTCGTGTTTTCCTAGTTACAGATGCCATGCCTCCTGTAGGCACAACAGACAAAGAATTTGATTTTTTTGACCGTAAAGTTTATTTGAACGACGGCAAGCTAACTTCAACAACTGGAGAGCTAGCTGGCTCAGTTTTAGATATGGCAACAGCGGTCAAAAATACACACCTAGATGTAGGTTTGCCACTTGATGAATCATTGAGAATGGCAGGCTTATATCCAGCAACTTATATCAATCAACAATCACGTAGAGGCTTCTTAAAAGAGGGCTTTGCCGCTGATTTTGTTGAAATCAATGATGATTTTAGTGTTGCGGCTACTTGGATAGCCGGTGAAAGAGTTTTCCAACAACAATAACAAAGTGGCATTGACCACACTAATATAAATATTATTACAACGCAGGAAAGAAAATGAGTACATCAGTTATGACAGAAGAAACAGTCAAGCCTCAAAGTAATTTAGGCCCGCTTTCTATTATCGCGGCGCTCTTCTTTATTTTTGGTTTTATTACGTGGCAAAACGGTGCCTTAGTACCTTACCTTCAAATGGTATGTCAGCTAACAGAAACAGAAGCCTTAATGGTTGCTAGTGCATTCTATTTAGCTTTCACATTAGTAGCGCTACCATCTGCAGCTATTCTAGAAAAAACAGGTTATAAAAACGGTATCGTATACGGCTTGTTAACGATTGTTGTTGGTTTCTTGTTATACATTCCTGCGGCGAAACTACAAGCATTCTGGCTATTTATCATTGCTCAGTTTGTTATTGGTAGTGCTCTAACATTATTGCAAACAGCTGCTAACCCTTATGTGGTTAAAGTTGGTCCAATTGAAAGTGCTTCAGTACGTATCATGTTCATGGGTCTAATGAACAAAGGTGCTGGTGTTATTGTTCCAGTACTATTTACTGCAGTTGTTCTTGGCGGTTTTTCTGATGTAACAACAACTAGCTTAGCAGCAATGTCAGAAGCAGAACGTCAACAAACAATCGATGGTATGGCTAATGGTTTAGTTAACCCATACATTGGTATGGCTGTGCTATTTGTTTTCTTAGCGTTTTTGATGAAAAAAGTGAACCTTCCTGAACTAGATCTTGATAATGACAGTGAAGGTGAAGACGCTACTCATGATGCAAGTGGCAAAGACAAAACATCTATCATGCAATTCCCACACTTAATTCTAGGTGCTGTAACTATTTGGGGATACGTAGGTGTTGAAGTAATTGCTGGTGACACCATCGGTCTGTTTGGTTCAAATCTAGGTGTGCCTAATGCGACTTCTTTAACGTCGTATACTATGGGCTTTATGTTAGTTGGTTATGCGCTTGGTATCGCTTTAATTCCAAGACTTATTTCTCAAGAATTTGCGCTTAAAGCGTCAGCGGTTACAGGTATCATCTTCTCATTATTAGTTGTTTACGGTGACAATAGTAGTTACGTAATGTCTGAAATTCTATGGGGGTGGACGGGTATTCCTACGTTGCCAGATACCATTACTTGTATCGCGCTATTAGGTTTTTCTAATGCCGTTGTTTGGCCTGCTGTGTGGCCGCTAGCTCTAGAGGGCTTAGGTCGTTTTACTTCTAAAGGCTCAGCTTTACTAATTATGGGTATTTCAGGTGGTGCAGTATTGCCACTAGTATACGGTTTGTTATCAGAGTCTATTGATGGCCAATCTGCCTACTGGATGATGGTACCAATTTATATCTTTATTCTATTTTATGCCGTTAAAGGCCATAAAATTAAATCTTGGGGCAATAGTTAAGTCCTGCAAAGTATTGTTTCGGTTCGCCTATGGCGAGCTGAAGCTGAAAGTCTCACTAGTTGAGGGTGCGTTAAACGATCGAATATGATCGACCCTGGGTTTCGGCTCAGGGTTTTTTTTCGTATTTAGTAAGTGATTGAGGCTAAATGAACTTTGCATGAATATGTAAAAAAGGTGTTGCATATGCAAAGTTTGAAATGTATGGTCATACATTGCAACAGTCGAATTCGACGATAATAAAAATAGGTCTAAGTGCTAAATGGAGTTGCCATCTAAAACCTAGAAAAGGGTTTTGTCCTAAGTGGGCATAAAAGTATTATATGAGTGACAATGAGCTTCAAACAGTAACTATCATTTATTACAATGAGACATCTTTAGAGCTTCAGCATGAGGTTTGTGACTTACCTGCTAATGCAACAGGTAGAGTGATTATTCCTGACGAATTCAAGGTAGATAAATCAATTATTGCCGTATGTCAGGGGGATATTCGTATTCTTAACAAGATGGGCGATAGAATCGTGTCTGTAGAGTACGTCGCGTAAGCAAATTTATAGACATAAAAAAGGGGCCTTTGACCCCTTTTTTATTGATTTGGATAACTAGTAAGCGCTTTTCTTATCAAGCTGCTCTTTACTGTATTTAGGTGCTTGGTGACCTTCACCCATCGAATCAGCAACTTCTTTAGGCATGTAATTCTCATCATGCTTTGCTAGTACTTCTGCTGCTTCAATCACAGTAGAAGAGCTTAAACGGCCGTTAGCAACGATACCTTGGCCTTCACGGAATAAATCGGGCAAGATACCGTCATACTTAACAGTAATTGTTAAATCATCTTCACTGAATACCATTGGCATGCGCATATCAACTAAGTCGAATTGTACTTTTAAACTATCAGCGTCGCGCTTTACACTGCCTGGTACCACTATACCACCAACACGAATACGTTGATCTATTTGTGCTTTTAGTCCGGTATCTTCTTTACCGTTATGGATCTCACTCGGCTTAAAGAACAAGTCTATATTTTGACTTAGTGCATATAGCACTAAACCAATAATGATTGAAAGCGCCGTTAGTACAGAAAGTACAACGGTTAAACGTTTTTTACGTCTAGGGTTCATAAAACTACCTTACTCTAATTCTTGTTGAACTTGCTCTGCCGCTTGTTTTAGTTTTTGTTCTCGTTTTTGACGGCTCAAAATTTGTTTCTTAATTTGCTTGGTCGAAAGATTACAGCTGATGATTAATGTGGCGATCACAAAAAAACAGAAACCGTAAGATAACCAAACATAAAAGCCATGTGTGCCCATGGCAATAAATTCACTGAACGATGAAAACTGCATTAGTTCGCCTCCTTCATAACAAGCTCTTTAACCCAAGGACGAATAGCGTTACGAGCTAATACTTCATTACAGAAACGTTTACAGATTATCCAGCCCGCTAACATACAAAAACCGAAGAAGCAGAACAGGAATGGCCAATACATTTCTAAGGACATCGCAGGAGCGTCCAACTTAGTTACGGTAGAGCCTTGATGAAGCGTATTCCACCATTCAACTGAGTATTTAATGATTGGCAAATTAACGACACCTACTAAAGCGAGTATTCCCGCAGCCTTACCTGCAAGTGCCTTGTCTTCGATAGCACTGTGAAGGGCAATGACACCTAAATATAAAAATAGAAGCACCAACTCAGATGTTAAGCGAGCATCCCAAACCCACCACGTTCCCCAAGTAGGTTTACCCCATGCGGCTCCTGTGAAAAGTGCCATCGCGGTAAAAACAGCGCCAACAGGTGCCATTGCTGCTGTTGATGCGTCAGCTAACTTTACTTGCCATACCAAGCTTGATAGTGCGGCTATCGCCATGCCTGTGTAGATACCTGTTGATAAGATAGCGGTAGGAACGTGAATATAGAAGATTCGAAAACTATCGCCTTGCTGGTAATCTGCTGGCACAAATAATAATGCCCACACTAAACCAATAGAAAGAAGAACGGTTGCAATGCCTAAAAACCACGGCATTAATTTCTGGGTAAAACGATATGCAACTTCAGGGTTTGCATATGGATGTAACCATTTCCACATGTTAATTAGTACTCACTTTTAATGCTGCACTCACCGCGAATGGGGCAAGCAAAACAGAACCTACAAATAGCGCGGCTATTATAGCAACTTGCCCTGTATAGGGTAAGTTCATTGACGCAGTATCTACGGCACTAGTCGCAAAAATTAATACAGGAATGTAAAGAGGAAGAACGAGTAAGCTTAATAAAACGCCTCCTTTCTTTATTCCAACTGTTAACGCGACGCCAATAGCGCCGATAAAACTTAATACGGGTGTACCTAGTAATAAGGTGATAAACATCGCAGAGTATGCGTTAGTATCTAAATTGAGCATAACCGCTAAAATTGGTGTTACCAAAATGAGTGGTAAGCCTGTCAAACACCAGTGAGCCAAAATTTTTGCTAACACTAGAATGAAAACAGGGCAGGGGCTTAATAGCATTTGCTCTAACGAACCATCAGCATAGTCACTCTTAAATAGTCTATCTAAAGACAGCAGGCTAGCTAGCAAAGCCGCAACCCAAATGATGCCAGGGGCAATTCTTGCGAGCGTTTGAGGTTCAGGGCCAATACCTAACGGAAATAGTGTCGTTACCATGATAAAGAACAACAACGGATTAAATATGTCGTCTTTATGTCTTAGTGCGATAGTGATATCTCGCTTGAATACCAACGAAAATGCGCGGCGATAAGATATGGTTCTGTTTTGATTCACTGGTTGCATAGTCATTAAAAGAAGCGGTATTCCAACGTTAATTTTTGGTATTTATCTTGTGCAATAGATAAGTCTTGGTGTGTTGTTAATATGACACAGCCACCTTGTGCAGCATGTGCCAAGAAGAGTTTTTCTAACTTTTTTACACCCGCTTTGTCGATAGCGGTAAAAGGCTCGTCCAAAATCCAAATTTTACTGTTGTTTTGCCACAATCTTGCAAGCGCTATCCTTCTGTGTTGCCCCGCACTAAGGTTAGAAGCGTTAGCATCTTCAAAGCCAAGTAGATTCACCTTGGCCAGCGTCTCTTCTGCAACACTCTCATCGTAACCGTGCAATGCAAGATTAAATGCCAGGTTTTCTTCAGCCGTTAACTCTCCTTTTACGCCGGGCAAATGGCCTATGTAGCAAAGTTGGTGATGAAATTCTTCACGGCAATTTTCAATGTTTTGTTCATTGAATTGTACATTTCCCGAGTACGGTTGTGACAATCCAGCTAAAATACGTAGCAAGCTCGTTTTACCAGCACCATTTGGCCCTTCTACTTGCACGATACTACCCGGTTTTATATCAAAATCGAGGTCTTCAAAAAGAATACGATCTTCTCTTATACAGGTAAGTTTTTGACCAGATAATAGTGATTTATTACTCATAGAAAGTGTTTTTGTGCCGTTGACTAAAAAAGCTCGCTGTTAATAAAGCGGCAGTATTATATTGGCTAGATCCTACACTAATGTTGACCAATATCATAATATTACAAAAAAACTAAATAAGTGCTGAAAAAGTAGCTTTATCTGGTAACTAAAGATTGTAAAATCAGCGCGCTGGGCGCTTTTTTATTGCGACCTGTCGTAGTTAGATGAAAATTACCCGTAATAAGTGGTAGAATCAGCGCTAATTAATAATGGTAAAGCAAGTGATCTTGTTACACGTTTTACCATTATTAATTTATAAGGGCAGTTATCTAGTGATAGATAATCTTGGAGTTGTTTTATGATCCCAGAGTTGGGCCATTTGGCTTTGGTGGTGGCGTTAGCATTTGCTATATGCCTCAGTGTTATTCCCACGATTGGTGTATTTAGCCAGCAGCAAAAGTTATATCGGTATGCAAAACCTTTAACTTTTGGCATGTTTGCATTTACTGCCATTAGTATAGTGATTCTCGGTTATTGTTTTGTTGTTGATGACTTTTCTGTTCGTTACGTAGCTGGTCATTCAAATTCTCATTTGCCTGTTTATTTTAAAGTAAGTGCCGTTTGGGGCGGACATGAAGGTTCACTATTGCTTTGGGTATTCTCTCTTACTGCATGGACCATGGCCGTTGCCAAGTTTTCGAAAGGCATTGATGAAGCCTTTATTGCACGAGTGCTTGCTGTACTAGGCATGGTTGCTGCTGGCTTTATGGTTTTCACATTACTTACTTCTAATCCTTTTGACCGTTTATGGCCTGTAGTACCGGTAGAAGGACGAGATCTTAACCCGCTATTGCAGGATATTGGTCTTATTCTACACCCGCCAATGCTTTATCTAGGCTACGTTGGTTTTGCGGTTGCTTTTGCTTTTGCAATTGCAGCGTTATGGGTTGGTAAGTTAGATGCCGCTTGGGCTCGTTGGGCGCGTCCTTGGGTAGTAGCTGCTTGGATTTCATTAACTATCGGTATTGCACTTGGTAGCTGGTGGGCTTACTACGAGCTTGGCTGGGGCGGCTGGTGGTTCTGGGATCCAGTAGAAAATGCATCGTTTATGCCATGGTTAGTGGGTACAGCTTTGATCCACTCGCTAGCAGTGACTGAAAAGCGTGGTACGTTTAGAAACTGGACAGTGTTACTAGCAATTTTTGCATTTAGCTTAAGTTTATTAGGTACTTTCCTTGTGCGCTCAGGGGTAATCACTTCTGTTCATTCATTTGCAGCTGACCCTACTCGCGGTAGCTTCATATTAATGATGTTAGCGGTCGCTGTTGGTGGCTCATTAACACTCTTTGCGTTTAGAGCATCAAACGTTGCTTCATTTAGCCGATTTGCGTTCTATTCGCGCGAAACCGCACTACTTATCTGTAACATCATTCTTGTCGTTGCAACGGTTACTGTTCTATTAGGTACCATTTATCCGTTAATTATCGATGCTGCAGGCTTAGGTAAAATATCTGTAGGGCCTCCATACTTCAATGCAGTCTTTGTACCTATCATGTGTTTATTGTTCTTAGTGATGGGCATTGGACCACTCATCAGATGGAAGAAAGCGAAAAAAGGTGAGCTTCGCAAGCAGATCACTAAGCCGTCAGTTGCTAGTGTTGTATTAGGTCTCGCGTCTCCATTTGTTCTAGGTGGTGAGTTCGATTGGTTAGTTGCATTGGGGATGTCATTAGCATTTTGGGTAGCACTAGTTGTTATTAAAGATTTACGTAATCAGGCACAGTTAAAATCTGGTGGTTATCAATTCTCTAGGTTGACACTAAGCCAGTGGGGCATGACAGTGGCTCATATGGGTATTGCCGTTACTATTGTGGGTGTCACGCTAGTAAGTACTTACGAAAATGAAGTTAACGTGAAGATGTTTGAAAACCAAACGGTTCAAGTATCAGGCTTCGACGTGACGTTTAAAGGTACTAAAATTGTAAAAGGCCCTAACTATACAGCTGAACGTGGCTTCCTAGAAATTCGCCAAGATGGCGACTTCATCGCTGAGCTAACACCAGAACGTCGTACTTATATGGTACAAACAATGGGCATGACTGAAGCAAGTATTGAGCCTGGTTTATTCCGTGATGTGTATGTGGCTTTAGGTGATCCACTAGATGATGGTGCATGGGCCATTCGTGTGCATTACAAACCGTTTGTTCGTTGGATTTGGTTAGGTGCTATTTTCATGAGCATTGGTGGTTTACTAGCGATATTGGACAAACGTTATCGTCGCCGCAAAGAAGTTCGTAAAAGAGAGCAAGCACAAAAAAAAGCGCTAAACACGGCGCAGGCAGGAGCATAGTTAATGAATAAGTTAATCCGTTTTATTCCATTAGTTTTATTTATTGCATTGGCTGTTGTGCTTTATCGTGGGCTATCACTGAATCCAGCAGACGTACCGTCAGCTTTGGTTGGCCAAAAAGTGCCATCCTTTGAGTTGAAGCAATTATTGAATAGCGACAAGACACTAACTGAAAAGGACCTTAAAGGTGACATTGTATTAGTTAATGTTTGGGGTACTTGGTGTGTGTATTGTAAATATGAGCATCCTTATTTAGTTGATATTGCTAAAAGTGGCCGCGTTGCTCTTTACGGTGTCAACTATAAGGACGAACGTCCTGCTGCTGTCCAATGGCTTCAAGATTATGAAGATCCTTATATTTTTTCTATTTTCGATCCTGACGGCAAGTTAGGTATCGAGCTGGGCGTGACAGCGGCACCTGAAACATTTGTTATCGATAAAACAGGCACGATTCGCATGAAGCATGTTGGCCCAATTGATGGCCGTGTTTGGGTTGAGAAATTCATCCCGGTAATCGAAATGTTAGAAAAAGAGCAAGGAGCTTAATGATGAAGTATTTGATTACTCTTATTCTTGCGCTTTGCACTTTTGGTTATGCACAAGCCTTCTCTTCAGAGACATTTGAATTTGCCGACGAGGTTCAAAAAACACGTTACCAAGCACTAGCGAAAGAGCTTCGTTGCCCTAAGTGTCAGAACCAGAATTTAGCTGATTCAAACGCACCTATTTCTAAAGACTTAAAATTGGAAGTTTACAACCTTTTACAAGAAGGTAAGTCGGATAAAGAAATTGTAGATTTTATGGTTGAGCGATATGGCGAATTTGTATTGTATCGACCAAAAGTATCGAAAGTGACTTATGTACTTTGGTACGGCCCTGCAGCGTTAATTATTATTGGCATAATCTGCGTCATCGTTATTGTACGAAAGAAGCCAGCCAAAAAAGTATCAGCTGAACTCACCGACGAGCAGAAAGCCCAATTAGAAAGCATTTTAAAAGAAAAATAATTTATGTATTCATTACTCGCAATTGTTGTCATATTCATACTGCTAGTGTTAATGGTGGTATGGGGACATTACTTTGGTCAAAACAGACTAAAAAATACCGTGGATAACGAATTCCGCGACGAAACCAATATTCGTTTATACCATGAACATAAAGCTGAAATAGAAAACGACTACCAGCATGGCAATATTGATGAAGAAAACTATCAGTATTTGTTGAATGAGTTAAATCAGAGTTTATTACAAGACATTAATGAAAATAAGCAGGAAGCTGCTGGCGGTAAGGTAGTTTCAGGTAAACTAAATATTATCTGGCCAATCTTGATTTCTGTATTCATTGTTGGTTTCACAGGCTTTTTCTATCAACAACATGGCGCGTACCAACGTATTGCTAACGTACCGCAGCAAAAGCCTGAGCCTGCTAGAGTAGAGCAAGAACAAAAAGCGATAAACAAAGCCAATAAGTTTGCCCAATTGGTTCAACAACAACCAGAGAACGGTGATGCTTGGTATCAATACGGTGAAGCCTTGGTATCAATAGGTGAATTTGAAAAAGCCATCGCAGCGTTTGCTAAAGTAAATGAAATAGAAGGTGAACAAGCTGATGTTTATGGTGCACAAGCGCAAGCAGCTTTCTATCTAAATAAGCAAAATATAACACCACAAGTACAAGCACTTGTTGATAAAGCGCTCGCCATCGATTCACGTGATCCATCTACTAACATTTTGTTGGGCATGAGTCACTTTATGAAGCAAGAATATAAGTTAGCGATCGATTACTGGCAAAAGGTCGTTCAGGATGCTAGACCAACAGTTAACGTAGAGGCGCTTAAAGGTGCCATTGCGGAAGCTAATAACCGTTTAGCTTTGACCGGTGAACAAGTTGAAGTAGACCTATCTACCGGCCCTCAATTAACGTTACAAGTGAGTATTAGTGACGAAATTCAAGGCAAAATAAAGGGCGCAGAAAACAAAACAGTTTTTGTTTATGCAATACCTGCTTCTGGCCCTAGAATGCCGGTAGCTGCGGTTAAGTTAATGGCCAAGGATTTACCAACTGAAGTGGTACTGAATGATGCACGAGCAATGGCGCCTCAAATGAAGCTGAGTAATGTTGAAAAAGTACATGTTTATGCAGTTATCTCTGAGTCGGGCAGTGCAGGAATCAAAGCTGGCGATTTTAAGGCGGAAGTGAATGATGTTGATGTTTCTACATTGACACCGATCTCTTTAGTCGTGAATAGCGTAGTAGAAGAATAAAAAACGCAAAGGATTCTATATGTCACGTTATAAAGGCCGAGATAAATCAATTCACCAAAGAGGTAAGGTAAAGACAGCTGTTGTACTTGCAAATTTAGGTACACCAGCAGAGCCTACTGAAGCAGCTTTAAGAACTTATTTAAGACAATTTTTGTCTGATCCACGAGTGGTAGAAATTCCTCGTATCGTTTGGATGATTATTCTGCACGGTATTATTTTGCGAGTTCGACCAAAAAAATCGGCTGCCTTGTACAAGAGTATTTGGACTGAACAAGGCTCGCCATTGATGGTGATCAGCGAAGCGATAAAAGAAAAAGTAGCTAGTCAAATCGCAGTAGCAGGCCATGATGATGTCACTGTTGAGCTTGCGATGCGATATGGTGAGCCAGCAATTCCACGAGTACTAGATGATTTGCAAAAGCGCGGTGTAGAGAATATCGTTATTATGCCGCTTTACCCTCAGTATGCTGGCCCAACAACGGCTTCTGTATTTGATGAAGTGATGAATGAGATCAAAACTTGGCGTTGGATCCCATCATTACACTTTGTCAGTGGCTATCATCAAGACGAAGCATATATCGAAGCGTTGGCAGCTAGTATTCAAGAAGATTTTGACAAGCACGGTAAGCCACAGAAGCTGGTTTTGTCTTATCACGGTATGCCTAAACTATTCTTGGACAACGGTGATCCTTATTATTGCTTCTGTCATCAAACTACCAAGCTAGTTGCGGCCAAGCTAGGTTTGTCAGATGAAGACTTTATCATGACGTTTCAATCACGCTTTGGTAAAGCCGAGTGGCTAAAACCATATACAGACGCCACCCTTGAAGAATTACCAGCACAGGGGATTACAGACGTTGCCATCGTAAGTCCTGCTTTTAGTGCTGACTGTTTGGAAACGCTTGAAGAGCTAGAAGAAGAAAACCGAGAAGTATTTGAAGAAGCGGGTGGAAAACAGTATCGTTATATCAAAGCACTCAATGACCGTGATGATCATTGTGCTGCGATAACTGGAATTGTCAGCAAATACTTAAAATAAAAAATGAAAAAATTAATGCTGTCAGTTCGAAGATTACACCGATATCTGATGGCATTAATTGGCATTCAAGTGCTCATTTGGATGCTGTCGGGTTTATATATGGTGATCTTCGATATTGACTATATCCGAGGAAATCACCTTACTAAGCCGGTCTATATCCAGCCTGATGTTATTGAGCAGGCACAACCACTTTCTAACATATATCAGCAATACTCCATAGACGGTGATGTTTCACTAATCCCTTATTTAAATAGTGCAGCATATGCGTTTGAGAGTGAGGGCAGCCAACAGCTTGTGGACGCCATCTCAGGGTTATCGCTATTACCTATCGCTGAATCTCAAGCGCAAGCACTCGCCATTTCTCAATATCGTTCAGTAGACAACAAGATATTTTCTATTACATACCTTGATGAAGAAGCACCTTCGGAGCTAGCTAAACGTTATTTACCTGTCTGGCGTATAACATTTGAAAGTCCGTTTAATGACACACTTTACATTAGTGCAAATACAGGACAAGTGGTAACTAAAAGGCATTTATGGTGGCGTGTCTTTGATATTTTTTGGATGCTCCACATTATGGATTATGAAACTAGATCTGATGTTGCTAATTGGTTGCTCAGGTTTTTTTCTAGCTGTTTTATTCTGTCTATTTTTACGGGGATTGCTTTGCTAGTTGACCGGTTTAAGTTTTCTAGGAGAAGTCTCAAAAGGTTTGGAACCGCATGATGAAGAGGCTGGTTTTTTCTTTGTTTAGAAAGCTTCATAAGTGGCTCGCTCTTCTTGTTGCTGCACAAGTGCTCATATGGGCTGTCACTGGCATTTTATTCGGTTTTGTAGATAGTAGTAATGTTTATCGAAATAAAACGTCTGAGGGGTTCACAAAGGGCGTCATTGATGCTCCGTTTACCATCGATATGCGCAAGGTGATAAATGACTTAACGGCAGAGCAGCAAGGTTTAGCTATTAAAAAAGTATCCACATTTTCCTTATTCAATAATCACTACCTACATTTATCAACAAATAAAGGGGATTTTTATTTAGGGAATGACAATAAAGCACTAAAGATATCAAGCGAAATGGCGATGAGAATTGCTAATCGAAGTTACGTTGGTCCTGGCGCATTGTTAAGCAGCGAAAAGGTAGGAAATGAATGGGTAGTTAGCTACGCAGATGAGTTAGAAACTAATGTAATAATATCTGCTTCATCAGGGAAAGTAATTAAACACTATAACAGCCATACTGCTTTTAGCGAGTTGCTCAAGCTCCTTCATTTTATGGATTATAGAAACGAGCATAAGTTTGATCATTGGTGGCTACAAATAGTCGCTATGCTGTCTTTATTATTAAGTCTAACGGGTTGTTATTGGGTTTATGAATTGTTGAAAGTAAGAGTAAAGAGAAAACTCAAAGCGCTATAACCAAAAAACGACGCATAAAGCGTCGTTTTTTAGTGAAGCAAAAGTAATAAATTACTGAGCTACAACGTTTTTAGCTTCTGGACCTTTTTTACCAGGTTCGATGCTAAAACTTACTGTTTGGCCATCTTTAAGAGTTTTGAAACCATCGCCAGTAATTGAACTGAAGTGTACAAACACGTCAGGACCTGCTTCTTGCTCGATGAAACCAAAACCTTTTGATTCGTTAAAAAATTTTACTTTGCCAGTCACTGTATCAGACATATCTCTAATTCCGTTGTTAAATCTTACCAAAATGATCCAAATGGATCGTTACAAGGAGTAAATGCTTTTATTTGTATTCTAGATTAGAGAAGGTACAACAAATACAGCTTCACCGTGTTTCGTCTTTAAGCCGATAAATATCCACCAAAAGTCTGATTTTCTGAACACACATACACTCAATGCAACGCAAGCCTATCATAGTCTACTCAAATAAGCTCGTAAAACTTTATATTGTTTTTATTACGGATTTTTTAATTTGGTAATAAAAAGGGAAATAAAGGGCTTAAGCCTAATGGATTGGGCGTTTTATAGGCATCATTTTTCAGTGGTTTTTTGGCGTTATTGGCTTGGTAATATGGTTCAACAGCTCAGCATGAGTAGCGTATTTAATTTCTTGTGACTTTTTTACTTCTTACATGTAACGCTCAATTTTACTCGTGCTGCTCTATTTTAATCAGAAACGGTTGAGCATAGTAGATAATCGAAAAGACTAAAACAAAAAAGCCAGCGTTATGCTGGCTTTTTAAAGAAACATCAATGTTTATTACATTGCTTCGATTTGAGCTTTTTGCTCGGCAAGTTTAGCAAGTGCAGATTCTGCTTCAGCTAATTTTGCTTTTTCTTTTTCGATAACGGCTTCAGGTGCTTTACCAACGAAGTTTTCGTTGCCTAGTTTGCCACGAACGCGTTGAGCGTCTTTTTCTAGCTTATCGATAGCTTTGCTTAGACGAGCTAGCTCTGCTTCTTTATCAATAAGACCTGCCATTGGGATAAGTACAGACATGTCACCAATTACAGCTGTTGCCGACGCAGGGCCTTCTTCGTTGTCTGCTAGTACTTGAATGCTCTCAAGCTTAGCGAGTGAAGATAGGAACTGTTCATTTTCTTCTAAGCGGCGCTTATCAGTATCGTTTACGTTCTTAAGTAATACTGGTAATGGCTTGCTTGGTGCGATGTCCATTTCACCACGAATATTACGAATTGCAACGATAAATTGCTTAACCCATTCCAAATCTTCAAGTGCTTGTTCGTCAACTTGTGACTCATCAAACTGAGGGAAGCTTTGTGTCATGATGCTATCACCGTTTGGTGCGTATGTTGTTAAAGGTACAACACGCTGCCAAATCGTTTCTGTAATAAATGGTGTGATAGGGTGCATTAATCGTAATAATGCTTCTAACGTCGATACTAGCGTATATCTTGTGCCACGTTGCTGCGCTTCTGAACCTTTAAATAACACTGGTTTTGTTAACTCAAGGTACCAGTCACAGAACTGATTCCACGTGAATTCGTACAATGCTTGTGATGCAAGGTCAAAACGGAAGGTAGAAAATGCTTCATGTACCGTTTTAACTGTTTGTTGGAATTGCGTTTGTATCCAACGGTCAGCTAATGAAAACTCCATGTCACCACCGTTCTTACCACAGTCGTGCTCTTCAGTGTTCATTAATACATAACGGCTAGCGTTCCATAGCTTGTTACAGAAGTTACGGTAACCGTCTAAACGCTTCATGTCCCAGCTAATATCACGACCAGTTGATGCTAGTGCAGATAAAGTAAAACGAAGTGCATCAGTACCGTGCGCTTCTATACCTTCTGGGAATTCTTTTTTCGTTAATTTAGTAATTTTCTGCGCCAACTGTGGCTGCATCATATTACCAGTACGTTTTTCCAGTAAGTCTTCAAGTGAGATACCGTCAATCATATCCAATGGATCGATAACGTTACCTTTCGACTTAGACATCTTATCGCCATTTTCATCACGAATAAGACCTGTTACGTATACTTGCTTAAATGGTACTTGTGGCTTGCCGTTTTCGTCTTTAACGAAGTGCATGGTCATCATGATCATACGAGCAACCCAGAAGAAGATAATGTCAAAGCCAGTTACCAACACGTCAGTAGAGTGGAACTTCTTCATCATTTCTTCTTCGTTTGGCCAGCCTAATGTAGAGAAAGTCCAAAGTGCTGAAGAGAACCACGTATCTAGTACATCATTATCTTGTGTTAATGCAACGTCTTCAGATAAACCATTTTGTTCACGCACTTCCTGTTCTGTGCGACCTACATAAACCTTACCTTCGGCATCATACCAAGCTGGGATTCTATGACCCCACCACAATTGGCGTGAGATACACCAATCTTGAATGTCACGCATCCAAGCAAAGTACATGTTTTCGTATTGTTTAGGAACAAACTCAATGTCGCCGTTCTCAACTGCTTCAATAGCTGGTTTTGCTAGTTGCTCTACACGAACATACCATTGGTCAGTTAATAGAGGCTCAATGATTACGCCTGAGCGGTCACCGTATGGCGCTACTAAGTCGTGATCTTTAATACCTTCTAATAAGCCTTGCTCTTCCATCGCAGCAACGATTGCTTTACGTGCTTCGAAACGATCTAAGCCAGCAAATGCTTCTGGTAATGCTGTATCAAATGCATCACTTGGTTCACCGTTAGTATTAAATATTTCAGCTTGTGCAAGCACTGCAGCGTCTTTGTCAAAAATATTGATCATGGCTAAACCACAACGCTTACCAACTTCGTTATCGTTGAAGTCGTGAGCAGGTGTGATTTTCACACAACCAGTGCCTTTTTCCATATCAGCGTGATCATCACCAACAATTGGGATTAGACGATTTACTAAAGGTAATAGGACGTGTTTGCCAATTAGATCTTTATAACGTGGATCTTCAGGATTAACCGCAACACCAGTGTCACCTAACATAGTTTCAGGACGAGTTGTTGCAACTACTAAGTAGTCTTTACCTTCTGCTGTTTTAACACCGTCAGCCAGAGGGTAGCGCAAGTGCCACATGTGGCCTTTTTTGTCTTTGTTTTCAACTTCAAGATCTGAAATAGCAGTATGTAGCTTAGGATCCCAGTTTACTAGGCGCTTACCACGGTAAATTAAATCATCTTGGTATAAACGAACAAAAACTTCTTGAACAGCTTCGCTCAAGCCTTCATCCATTGTAAAGCGTTCACGTTGCCAATCGATAGAGTTACCTAAACGGCGCATTTGTTGGCTGATAGTGCCACCAGAGTGTTCTTTCCACTCCCAAATTTTGTCGATGAATGCTTCACGGCCATAGTCATGGCGAGTTTTGTTTTCTTCTGCGCCAATTTTGCGTTCAACAACCATTTGCGTTGCAATACCTGCATGGTCGGTACCCGACTGCCATAATGCACTCTTGCCCTGCATACGTTGATAACGTATTAAGGTATCCATGATTGTTTGTTGGAAAGCATGTCCCATGTGAAGACTACCGGTTACATTTGGTGGTGGAATGGCAATACAGTAACCATCACCTTCGGCTGTTGGCTCGAAGTAACCTTTCTCTTCCCATTCGTTGTATAGGGATTGCTCTATGTCAGAAGGATTAAATGTTTTTTCCATCAGAATAACTACTTTGCTGTTTCTTCTTCGGTTGTTGAGATTGCCTGTGCAGGTTGGTTATCTACGTTAAAGCCTAGTTGGCGATAAGCGCGATATCTCGTACGAGCAAGCTGTTTAAGCTCTTCATCAGCAGGTACAAAATCAACAATCATTGCGTATCGATTAGCGAAATTTGGCACTTCGCTTGTTAAATTAATAAGGACAGGTCGACGGTTTGTTGGTGCTTGCCAACCTATCTCTACTGCCGCACCTCTTGCAGGGCCTTCACCTTGCAAATTATGCGGTACAAAGCTGTCTGGATCAAAAGACCAAAGTAATTCGTCAATTTCATGAGCGAGGGCTTGGTCTCCAGTATAAATATAAACAGCTTGATTCTGGCGATAAAAATACGCAGCTTGAAAGCATGTATGAACCCAGGCTGCTTTGTTTTGAGCACCTGTTTCATCGTTTTCAATCATGTAAAACATTACCTGCGTATTCATGTGTTCCCTTATTCGCCTTGTTCAGCACCTGAACGGTTTAATAGGAACTGCGTTAATAAGCTAACAGGGCGACCTGTTGAGCCTTTATCCTTGCCACCACTGCGCCATGCTGTACCTGCACAGTCTAGGTGAGCCCAGTTATATTTCTTCGTAAATTTAGACAAGAAACAAGCGGCTGTAATAGTACCTGCTGCGCGGCCACCTAAGTTTGTAAAGTCAGCAAACGGACTTTCTAATTGCTCGTGGTACTCTTCCCATAGTGGTAAGCGCCATGCTCTATCACCACTTTGATCCGAAGCGTTTAAAATTTCATGTGCTAATGGGTTATGAGGGCTCAATAGGCCTGTAGCATGTTTACCAAGTGCAATAACACATGCACCTGTTAATGTAGCAACATCGATAACCGCATCTGGTTCAAAACGCTCTACATAAGTTAACGCGTCACATAAAACTAAACGACCTTCAGCATCAGTATTTAATACCTCAACTGTTTGGCCTGACATCGTTGTTAATACATCACCAGGACGGTACGCGTTGCCACCAGGCATGTTCTCACAACCTGCAAGCACACCAATAACGTTAATTGGAATATCTAGCTCAGCTAATGAGTGCATTGCACCTAGTACACCAGCTGCACCACCCATATCGTATTTCATTTCGTCCATGGCTTCGCCTGGTTTTAATGAAATACCACCACTATCAAATGTAAGGCCTTTACCTATTAATACGATCGGTGCAGCGTCTTTATCGCCACCTTGGTATTTGATAAGGCTCATCATAGATTCGTTTACAGAACCACGACCTACTGCTAGGTATGAACCCATACCTAGTGCTTCCATTTCTTTTTCACCAACGATTTCAGTGGTTACTTTTTCGTAATCGTTTTCAAGAATTCTTGCTTGTTCAGCTAAGTAAGCAGGATTACAAATGTTTGGCGGCATGTTTGCCACATTCTTACACGTTGTAATACCTTCTGATACCGCTAAACCATGTGCGATAGCGCGCTCACCTATTGGTAACTCACGACGAGTTGGCACGTTAAATACGATTTTACGCAGTGGACGACGAGGTTCTTCTTTACGTGTTTTTAAACTGTCAAAGCTGTATAAACAATCTTGAGTTGCTTCAACTGCTTGACGCACTTTCCAATACGTATCTCTGCCTTTTACGTGAAGTTCTGATAAGAAACAAACAGCTTCCATCGAACCTGTTTCGTTCAATGTGTTAATTGTTTTACTAATAATTTGACGGTATTGGCGTTCGTCTAATTCACGCTCTTTACCACAACCAACAAGTAATACACGCTCACTTAAGATGTTTGGCACGTGATGAAGCAATAACATTTGACCTGTTTTGCCTTCTAAGTCACCACGGCGTAATAAATTACTAATGTAACCTTCACTGATTTCATCAAGTTGTTCAGCAATAGCCGATAAACGACGAGGTTCAAAAACACCAACTACGATACACGCGCTGCGTTGTTTTTCCGGGCTACCACTTTTTACACTGAACTCCATGGGCTCTCCTATAGTGCGATAAAATTACATTTTTTTTGATAAAATGTAGTTTAACTTGCTTCTATCTATTAATTATTATTAAGCTAAAGGCTATAATTATAGCTGCACTGAGCAGCTTTACCTAAAGGCTTTTTATATATTTTATTTATGAAAACGACAAGTTTACTTAAAAATTGTGCAATTGTCAGAAAAAAACTAAGTTTTTGTAGGATCAAATAGTGATCATTTTCCGTTATTTATTAAAAGAAGTCGCCAAGACGCAACTTGCCGTTTTTCTTGTGTTGATGACAATATTCATTAGCCAAAAATTTGTCCGTGTTCTAGATGATGCCTCTGAAGGGGGCATTCCTGGGCACTTGGTCATGGTATTTATTGGTCTTAAGGTACCTGATTTAGCAGGTATGTTATTGCCGCTAAGTATGTTCCTGGGAATCTTGTTAGCTTACGGTAGAGTATACGCTGACAATGAAATGAGTGTCTTGCACGCTTGTGGTGTTAGTGAATGGTATGTAGTTAGAATTACACTGGTTTTAAGCTTGATAACTGCTATTTTTACCGGTTTATTTACACTTTATTTAGCACCATTAGCTTCCGAGTATGAATATCAAGTAAAAGAGCAGCTAGCCGCTGATTCAGGTCTTTCCTCTCTTATTGCAGGTCGTTTCCAGCAAACAGGTAACAAAAAGGCTGTTGTTTTTATCCACGATAAAAACCGTGAAGACAGCACGCTAGAAAAGGTGTTTGTAGCTCAACTTCCAGATAAAGAAGGTGAACTACAAAGTGTTATCAATGCTAGTTTGGTATACGCCGAAAAAGGAAGAGTATTAGAAGAAGATACAGGCTCCCAACGCCTTGTTCTTGAGAATGGTACTAGATACCAAAACGATGAAAAAAATAACGAGTTTAGAAAAGTAGAATTTGGCAAGTACCACATTCAAATCCAAGACCAAAAAGTAGAACATAAACGTCGAAAATTAAGCGCTATACCAACTAAACAACTGTTAGCTGATAAACAGCCTGAGAACAAAGCAGAACTGCACTGGCGTTTGGCATTTCCAATTGCATGTTTGATTCTAACATTAGTTGCTGTGCCATTAAGTGTTGTTAATCCAAGACAAGGAAAGTTTGCCAAAATGCTACCGGCATTACTGTTATTCTTGGGCTATTACTTAATGTTAATTGCGCTGCGCTCAGCAGTTGAAGGTGAAAGTGTACCTAGCGATATAGGTTTATGGCCGATTCACTTGATGGCTATTGTGCTCGGTGTCAGCTTATTAATGAAGAGTCGAAAGAGTGGTATGCGATTTAAATCCAAAATGCCAAAAATAAAAAAAGCTAAGGCGGCCTAGTCATGAAAATATTAGATGTTTATATTGGCCGCATTGTCGCCTCCACAACATTTTTGACTTTGATGGTATTTATTAGTGTTAGTGGCATTATTAAGTTTGTTGAGCAAATGAAAGCCGTGGGTAGGGGCAGCTATGACTTATCTCATGCAGCACTCTATGTTTTATATGCCGTACCTAGAGATGTAGAAATTTTCTTCCCAATGGCAGCACTTATCGGTGGTTTGATTGGTTTGGGAAGCTTAGCTAGCAATAGTGAATTAGTTGTCATGCAAGCTTCTGGTTTATCTCGCATGAATATCATTAAATCGGTAATGAAATCAGCGACTGTACTAATTATCTTAAGCATGGCAGTAGGTGAGTTTTTGGCACCTTCAGGTGAAGCGGCAGCTCGTGAAATTAGGGCCCAAGCTATTTCAGGCGGAAGCTTAATTTCAGCAAAAAGTGGTATTTGGGCAAAAGATGGTGACTATTTCATTCATATAGGTGAAGTTCAGGACAAAGGTACCCTTAAACAAGTTCAAATTTATCGTTTTGGTGAGGATTTAAAACTGTCGAGCTGGTTATCGGCAGAGAGTGCGTTTTATCAAGAAGGCTCTTGGCAATTACAGAATGTAAAGGACACAACACTTTCTAAAGACGAAATAACAAGTACGGCAAGCGCTACTTCAGTTTGGCAATCTTCGTTAACACCAGACAAACTAGGGGTAGTAACGGTTAAGCCTGAGTCGCTTTCTATTCGTGGTTTAACTGAGTACCTCGATTATTTAGCAGAAAATGACCAAGATCCTAGCCGTTATCAATTGGCGTTTTGGCGTAAGCTTGTTCAACCAATCACGGTTGGCGTGATGTTGTTAGTAGCTTTGTCTTTTATTTTTGGACCACTTCGATCGGTCTCTATGGGCGCTAGAATTGTGATGGGGATTGCTACCGGGATATTGTTCTTTATCGTTAATGAAACGCTAGGTTCCTTAAGTTTGGTATATCAGTTACCACCAGTGCTAGGGGCAGTAATGCCAAGCATTATCTTCATTACTATGGCTTATTACTTTATTAGGAAAAGGGCATAATCTAAGTAGATGTGGGCGTTTAGATACGCCCACGATTAGCTTCAAGTGATAGCACTACCACTTCGGTATTGGTTATTTTATCTTGAAGGCTTAACTTGTTCTTTCTATCAAATAGTACCAATAAGTTCCCTAGCCCTAGTAGTGTAGGTAAAAGGCGTTTGTAAGCTGTTTTTCTATCTATCAAAGTACCATCTTGATTTTGCACTCTTAGTCGCCAGGCTTTCATGCCCAGAGTTTGTCCACTTCTCGTCCAAAAATAAACAAAGAAAAATGCTACCCAATAAATATTCCAACCATAAATCAACAAACTATAAACAATGGAATTCTGCTGAACATCAATCAAATGCTCGTGTTCACCTAAGCTTACTAGACCTATTTTGTGAAAAAATATAAACACTAAAAAAGAAACCGCACCGGCTACCATATAAACAGCGGCAGCCAATAAAAAGTCATAAATCCACGCTGCAAAACGGCGAATAAAGCCAGCTCGAGGAAATTCTGTATTATCAAAAGTAGACATAACATTATACAAAACACGTCAAAATTGGTGCTAGTGTAACAAAACTCTCGGCAAGCCTGTTAATCTATATTGAAAAATTAAATGAATGTATTTTATCTGTCTTTAAGCGAGTTGAATTAGATTAACTTTTTGTGGAATATTTGAACGAAATTGCAGTAGTATGGTTGTTCAATAAACTTTCTCATTTGAGATTTAATAGTACGTTAATTAGTGCTGTACTCGTAGGGTTTTATGGCAAACCGATTAAGAATTAGTCTTCTATTTATTTTTACTTTCTTCATTGCCTTCAAGGGGTATAGTCAAGAGACTATCACTTGGTTAAAACCGATTGAATCCGACCAAAAGATGATTCGAAATGAGATCGTTTCAGGAAGTTCGCTCGATTTAATGAGCTTTGTGGCAAAGCAACTACCTGCCTTTAAACACCAATTCGAGGCTTATCCGATAAAGCGAAGTTGGGCATTAATTCAAGAGAGGAAGATAGCAGGTCATACTTATTGCTTTTGGGGAGCAGATTATAAAGCCGAGCGAGAGCAGTGGGGCTATTTTACAAAACCAACTTCAGTTTCATTACCTTACATGATAGGAGCAAGAAAGGGAGAGCTTGTACAGTACGTTCGTGATGGCGCCATTTCTGTTACTGCGCTTCTACGTGCTGGCTTTGCAACTGTTATCTTTGATAACGTTGTAAATCCATGGACAAAAATAGTTGAGCAAGCACCAAACGACAGCCTAATCGAAATAAGTGGTATCGATAAAGATTTAAGTGAACATACCTTACAAATGATCGAAATAAAGCGCATTGACTTTGGCTATATTTCACACCGCACAATAGCTAATTTAGATTTATACAATAGTGGCAACATTGCGCTATATGAAATTGAAGAAATGATTGATTCTGATAGCAGGGAGGCTTGGATACTTTGTTCTAAAACGCCGCAAGGTAAAAAAGTGGTTTCCAATATTGATCAGGCGCTAAGTCATATTTTCGATGAGCATTCTTTAAGTATGCAAATGAAAGAACTTGTTTTTAAAGCAGAAGGGTACCCTCAAAGGTATAAAACATTATTTGATAAACAATGGGATAATGCATTTAATCCATTGCAGTAATGCAGGAAAATTAGCGAATATCTAATCTTCTGCTACGCTTAATTATTTGATACTAATAATAATGCTAAAAGGATTAATACGTGATTTCAGCTGGTTTACCGCATGGAAAGTTCTCGATTGATATTCAAAACAACATCATTTGCATAAAAGCTCAAGGCCCTTGGAACTTAGAGTTCGCAGAGCTTATTCATAGAGATTTATTGCTTGCCGCTACCAAGGTTGATATTGATAACTACGCTGTTTACTTAGAGCCGTTGGGTGAAGCTTTGTGCGGAGAGGACGTTATTCAATCGCATACCGATTTTGTTGCAAGAGGTAGAACAAAAGCCGTAGCCGTTAATTTTCAACATTGTTATACAGCGCCAATTTCTAGGGCCGTTTTTACCAAGATATATACTAATGCTGGTTCCAATTACGAGTTTTTTGACAATAAACAAGCAGCGATTGCTTGGTTGCAAGAGCAGTTGGAAACATCAATTAACGAACCATTAAAGGAAGCACAACCTGCATAGTGATGTGCTTCCTGTTCCATTAACTTGTACGTTGTACCTTATAGAATCCCGCGTATAAAGCTGGCACAACACCTAATGTTAAGATCGTTCCAATGCCTAGTCCAAAAGCTATGACACTCGCCATACCATAGAATAGGGCGTCTTGCCCGATGATAAGTGGCAGCAAGCCCATCATGGTGGTAATTGTGGTCATAGTAATAGGCCTTAACCTAGTTAAACAAGCGTCGATTATGGCTTGATACTCGCTTTTTCCTTCAGCTTGTTCAATGGCAATTCTATCAATTAATACAATGGCATTGTTGATAATAATCCCCGCCAAACTATACAAACCTAGCGTTACCATAAAACCAAATGGTGCTTGCATCAGAAATAATCCCAGAACGGCGCCGATAAAAGATAAAGGTATCGTCAACGTTATCACCAGTGTTTTCCTAAAGGAATTAAACTGGGCAACAAGTAATATCATGATAAAGCCGAGCACTAATGGCATATTGGCACTTAGTGCCTTTTGACCTGCTGCCGACTCTTTTATTACACCGTCATACTCGATTGTGTGATTGACAGGTAAATCCGCTTTTAGTGCTTCAATTTTTTCTTCGACTATAACCTTAAAGTCTTCTGCCGACATTGCCGTATTCCTAGCTTCTATGCTAATTGTGCGGAACATATCTTCATGGTGAATCATTGAGAATTGATTCACTGGTTCAAAGTCCGCTACTTGGAACAGCGGCACTGCTTTACCTGTTTTTTGAGAGTAAACATTAAGTGTTCTTAACCTATCAAGGTTATAACGTTCCTCTTCACCTGCGCGAAGCATGATCGGAATGATTTCATCTTGGTCACGGAAATTAGTGATATTTGCACCAGAGAAATAGCTTTCTAGCGCTTGGGCAATATCACTTGAACTTAACCCCGCGCGCTTAGCACGGTGCTGATCTACTTTGACAGATATTTTTGTAATTAGGTTTTCCCAATCGGTACGCACGTTAAGTGTGTTAGGTACGTCGTGAAGCACTGCCATGACTTCTTGCGCTTTACTATAAATGACATTTTTATCAGGCCCCTTAACTTGAACCTTTAGAATAGAAGAGTCTGATGGTCCTAGGAACATCTTCTTAACACGCGCGGAAACATTAGGAAACTGTGCTTCAATTTGTGTATCTAGTGCTAACACCGTTTTCGAAACGTCAGTATCAGGCTTCACATTTAATACGATAAATCCTTTATTTTCAGCAGGATCTTCAGGGTTTAAAGACAGTACAAATCGAGGGCCACTAAAACCTACATAGCCAGAAAAACTGTTAATGTACGGGAACTGTTCTTTGTTATTAAACCAAGTGAAAATATCTTTCATTTGGCGGTTAGTTTCCCGCGACGAAGTGCCATTTGGTAAGTCAATATTAACCAATACTTGTGTACGGTCTGAGTCAGGGAAAAATTGTTTTGCAACAAACTTCATGCTGTAACCGGCGCCAATAAATAGCACCAACATGATACTCATAAAGATGACTTTATGTGACAGTACCCAATGTAAAAACGCTTCATACTTGGCATAGAAACCGTTGAGCTTGTTTGTTTCAGTGCTAGTATCTTTAGGTGTATTGGGTAATTTAATAAAGTAGTAACTCAGAATTGGCGTTATGGCCAATGCAAGCACCCAACTGCTCAAAAGGGTAATTAAGATTACTAACGATATTGAACGGGTATATTCGCCTGCAACATGTTCAGCGAGCATCAAAGGTAAGAAGAATAAAATCGTGGTACCTGAAGAGCTAAGTAAAGGAATAGCTAACTCCTTGCAACCTTGGATCATCGCATTGTATCTATCAACGCCTTGCTCCAATCGTCTTTTAAAGTCTTCTGCGATCACAATACCATTATCCACTAATAAACCTAGTGAGATGATAAGTGTCGCTAAGCTCATTCGTTCTAGCTTAATACCACTAAACTTCATGATTGATAAGGTGACTAGCATGACAAATGGCACGATGGCACCAACGATCAAACCTGTTCTAACACCCAAAAACAATACAACTACCACCAGTACAATACTTAGTGTTTGCAATACATTCATGGATACTCCACGAACGGTTTTTTCAACTTGGTCTGCTTGATAGGTGGCAATATGCAGTTCGTATCCTATAGGCAGTGTTGCTTTGATATCCGCCAACTTCTCTTTGAATCTAGGAGCAAACTCCAAAATGTTATATTCAGGCAACATGGCTGTAGCAAAAAAGATAGCCGGTTGACCGTTAAAATAAGCAATCTTGTCAGGTGGATCGATATAACCTTTTTTAATGGTGACAATATCTTTTAATGCGATGAAATCTTCTGAATTTGGAATACTGATATAGGTATTCTCGATATCAGGGATACTGTCAAAATTTCCTGAAGGCTCAACAATAAAGCTCTTAGCTCCTGTATCTACTCGACCACCTGATTGCACTATGTTTTGATTTTGTAGTTCACCAATAAGGGCTTTAGGTGATATGCCTAACTGAGCCAGTTTTGCGTTAGAAGCTTCAAGGTAAATGCGTTCAGCTTGCGCACCCAAAATATCTATCTTTTTTGTGCCTTCTACACCGTATAGCGTATCTCTGATATGTTGCGCGATATCGTACATTTGCGACATCTCAAAGCCATCCGCAGTAAGCGCTAACGTAACAACTGATACATCGCCAAATTCGTCATTAACGTATGAAGGCCTAGTGCCTTGAGGTAAGCGGCTTTGTACAGCGTTTACTTTGTTGCGAAGGTCTTGCCAGATATCATCTAGATTAAAGTATCTGTCATAGATCTTCACGTGAATGGTGGAAATTCCCGTTGCCGATGAAGACTTAATCTCCTTTACTTCGGGTATTTTTCTAATTTCTTCTTCAAGTTTTTTAGTGATCAGTTGCTCTACGCGGTCAGGCGCCATGCCTGGGAATTGCGTAGTTACAACGGCTTCACGAATGGTAATGGTTGGGTCTTCTTGTGCAGGTAAAGTGAAATACGCAAAAACACCATTGATTAACAATAAAATGAGTACAAGAAAAACAGGCTTTCGATATTCAAACGCCAAAGCAGTTAAATTCATTTGGCTGCTCCTTAGTTAAAGCGCTGAGTGGTGTAATCAAGTAAGGTGACTTGCTGACCATCTCTTAAGAAAGCAACACCAGCGACTGCAATAATTTCGTCATCTTGTAAACCACTAGAGATATACACTTCATTATTGATGATGTTCTCTGTTTGTACGTAGCGTTTAGTGATCTTACTAGTACCTTTGTTGAATACGTATACATAGGCTTTTTGTTCAATATCTGCTCCTAGCGCAGTCACAGGAACCCTAATACTTGGGCCGGTAAAACCAGTGCGGCCTATACCTGCAAATACAAAAGCTACTTCTGCTGTCATGCCAGCTCGCAACGCTTTATTTTCTTCATCTAGTACTACGGTTACAGGAAATGCGTTTGCTGATTCTGCTCTTGTGCCTATTTCCGTAATATGACCTGATATGACAAGCCCAGGCAACACAGGAAAGTGAGCGTCTAATTTCATATCTTGGCTTAAGTCTCTGATAATTGTTTCAGGTACCATGACATGAACTTCTAAACCATGCTGACCTTCAATTTCAAATACAGACTGGCCTGCTGCTACTTGCTGTGAAGGTTCGATTAAACGCTTTGTAATGATGCCATCATAAGGCGCTAAAAGTTTACTGTCTTGCAAGTTCTTATTTGCAATGTTCAATTGAGCTTTAGCGACATCTACCGCGCTTTTTGTTGATTCGAATGCAGCACGAGAATTATCAAATCCTGATTGTGACACTAACCCTTGTTCACTTAACTGTCGGTATCGTTCAAACTCATTTTTAGCTTCTTGGTAACTTGCTTGGGCTTGCTTTAACTGGGCGGTTGCAGATTCGTAACTTAGTTTGAAAGTGAGTTGGTTAAGCTGGGCTAGCACTTGACCTTTTTTAACGGTCTCACCAAGTTTAACGGATACAGACTCTACTTTACCGTTTACTTCGAAGCTCAGGCGCGCATCTTCTACTGGAGCTATAATCCCAGATAATGTTCTAACCTGTTCAAAATTTGAGGTTTTTACCGTTGTCCAAGCGATTGGACGAATGATTGGAGCTTCTTGCTCTTTTTTTTCTGTGCAACCCAGTAAAGCAAGAGCTGATATTAACAAGATAAACGTGCGCATAATTAATCCTAAATCAACAAACTAATAGTAAGCGTAGACCAAATTTAACAGACCATACTGCGAGCTAAATCAAATAAAGTTAAATTTGGTACTACTCAGTACCAGATATTTTGGTACTATGTAGTACCAATGTCAACAAACTTTTATTTTGAACTAAGATTATTGAATGAATATTGAACAGATCCTAAACGCTAAACCGTTATCTGAGAGAGGAGCAAAAATCCTAGATGCAGCTCAGAAGTTGTTTTTGGAGCATGGTTACGACAAGACTTCATTGGAGATGATCATCAATGAGTCTGGTGGCTCACGCCGCAATATATATAGTGAGTTTGGTAACAAAGAAGGATTGTTGGTTGCTGTCATGCGTGAGCAGGCGAAAGTACAAGTGGGTACCTTATTAGATATCAATTATGATCTACCGCCACAACAAGCGTTAAGCGAAGTGTGTGAAAAATTCCTAAGAGGCATGTTATCTGAGACTTTAGTTGGGTTATTTCGTTTAGTTTCAAACATTGTTCCCAAAATACCAGAAGTGGGCGAGATGATTTATCACTATGGACCATTGACTGGCTGCAAACCCGTTGGAGATTATCTAGAGTACTTACAAACCAAAGGGATATTGGAGGTTGATGACAATGAGTTTGCCTCCAAATTATTGATCGAAATGATTAAAGGGCGTCTACACATAAGAGCGATATTAGTACCCAAAGAGACAATATCAGACAGTGAAATAACTGAACATGTTGAGAAAACCGTAGCACTATTTCTCAAAGCATACGCAAAATAATCAGAAACGAACAAATAAACATCAATTAGTTTAAACCTATTGAAAAAGCGGTTGCCAATCAAAAGATTTCTCGTATAATGCCAAGCACTTCAAACGATAAGTTTGTCGTCACGGTGTCGCCGGAGTGGTGGAATTGGTAGACACGACGGATTCAAAATCCGTTGCCTTTACGGGCGTGCCGGTTCAAGTCCGGCTTCCGGTACCATTCTCTTTAAAAGAGAATCAAAAACCAGCTTTATAGCTGGTTTTTTTGTGCCTGAAATTTACTATTGTTCGTCTTTATTTGTTTCTATGAGTCATGCCAAATAGGCGTAGAGATACGTAAAATGCAAGGTAGAGCGGACTTGACCGCTCGTTAGCTATTATTGCTAGTGTAGAAACATATCTTGTTGCTATCTAGATCTCTAACATAGGCTGAATGCATGTTAGAACGAACCCTTGGCTCACCCTCACAAACACCACCTAAATCTAGCGCGCGTTGATACAGTGTGTCGACATCGTTGATTGAATCAACATGGAAACCCAACATGGTTCCGTTGCCATTTGTAGCTGGTTTTTCATTGAATGGCTCTGCCAATGCAAACATGAAACTCTCTTTACCCCACAAGGTCATTCGTCCTTGCCCATGAATTTTGTTTAGTCCACGATCAGCAAACAACTCATCATAAAAAGCTTCAGCTGCTTTCTTGTTGTTTGTTCCAAAAACAAAATAATTCATCATCATATTCGATTTCCTATCAATATTTATCAGGTGCTAACTATTCAGAAAGTACGTAAATGACGTACTAAGAAAGGCTATCTTAACGAATAAGTCAGTGTTGCTGGGTAATAGAGTGTAACAATATATGGAAAGGTAGTTGTTGAGGTTCAATGCTCTAAGAAAATAAGTTATTGAGCGAACTTTTAATATACGAAGATTCTTGTATAAAGTATTTTCTTTTCTAGTCGATAAAGAAATCATCACTAAGAAGTGTCAAAGGAATTGATCATGCAACCAATCAGCAACTCCCTAACTAAAGGTAGTCACGATCTTACAGCTACAAACGTCAAAAAAGGGACAATCGAATCAACTTCAACTGTGCCAAAATCTGAAGTTGAAGAACCAAAGTCAACTGCTTCAACTAAGCTTTCTATTTCTGAAGAAGGGTACAGTAGACTAGCTCGTGAACAAGCGGTATCAGAGAAAAACGCTGCCGTTCGAGAAGCTGGTAAAGAAGTTTCAGAAACGTTAAATGGCTCAGCTAACGAAACAGAGGAATCTAAAAGTACAGATCCTATCGACCAATTGATTGAAAAAATTCAAGAGCAAATTGAGGAAGTTAAAAAGCAGTTAGCTCGACTTGAGGCGGATGATAGTGAAGCTGCTCAATTACAAAAAGAGGTGCTGAGTAAGCAATTATTGGAATTAAATAATCAACTAGTTTCGCTAATTGAACAAAAGGTCCAGTCACTAAAGAGTAGCACATCATAGGAAAGTTCACGTTACTCAGTTGGCGCTATGTGTCAGCGTTTAACTCTTCCTGAGCTGCAGGTTCTCCGGAAAGTGTGGTTATCGGATCTACTAAAATCCTACTATTGTCCCAGCTAATGGTAGCGCCGGGTTTACGGTGTGAAAATTCGAAAATATGTCCATTTATATCGATATTAGTGCCCGAAAAAATAACTTCGTAGGCCTGCACTACATGTTGTTCCGTAGAAGCTTTTTGCTTGTCTAAGACGGCAAAGAGCTTCATATTTAGTTTCGCCAGTTGTATAAGATGTAATCGCAGCGCTTTTTCAGTTCGCTTGAGCAGACTTTTGTTGTTGGGTTCTCTAACACGTATCGTCGAGTAGAAAGACTCTATCTTATTAATTCTGTCGATAAGTAACTCAGTGCGTTCATCTATCTTTATTTTTAAACTGTCATAAATCATCGACCAGTAGTCAAACGATATGTTAGTTGAAGTATCTCCCAAAGAACCTAATGTTCCTGTGTATACGCCCCCGCCTGATTGAACATAAGTATTAAATAACTTTCCATCTGGCTGCTCTTTATCGGGGTTACCCACCCAAATGTTATTTGCAACTTGTAGTTGGGAGTGTGAAATGTACTCATTGACGGTAACACTATCAGCACAAATAATGTCTGCGTATTGGATAAATTGAGCGCTAATGTTTCCTCCGGCTTCAATAGAAGTTGAGTTGACTAAGTCGTCATCTTCGTCAGTTTGATGACGGCCAATTATTCCTCTAGCTACACTGATAGAGCCACGAGCAACAACATTTGCTGATTCAATTAAGCCACCCACAACGATATCCTCGGTTGCAAATAGCTTCATGCTCTGACAAACGTTTCCTTTAACAAATATACAGCCATCAAAGCGAATATTTCCAGTACCTACGTCAACAGCGTCTAGCTCAAGTAGTCTGCGAACAGAAACACTGTTTTCTTCGTGCTTAGGCATACCATTGGTATTGGCAATTAATATAGATTCATCACTTTCCAAAAGAGATGTTCCTTCAGAAGCTTTGATAGAGCTAGGTTTGCCGGGGGGGGCTGCAATTTTTTTTCCTTTTACTGTAAAACCCGATATTCCTTGTTCAGGTTCTATCAATTTGGCGAGCACTGTGTCCTTTTTAACATGGACTACATCCCCAAGCTCGCGCATATCAACATTGCCGTTCTTCAAACGCTTTGGCCGTAATATTCGCTCTTTTGGGTCTGGTACTAAGAATTTAACGTACCCATCTTTACCATCAACTGGCGTCACTCCTTTAGCGATTTCTCTATTAATCTTTTCTCCTGGGCGTGCTCGCTTAACTTGTTCAACGATATCGTCTAGTTGATTGATAAATATACCCTTTTGAATATCACGTGATTGAAGAGAGTGAATTAGAGCTTCTTTATCCGGGTTAGTCCCCCCTTGAGCGCTTGTGATTTCGATAGTCGCCGCCATCTGATCTGGTGATGTGACGATTTCAATCGTTGCGTCGATAGCGGTTGCAATAGGGCTTTCTAGGGATATGATCTTATCTGTGTCGTCCTGACTACGTTTATTTTTTAGTTCTTCAGCTAGATTTGTAAAGGCATTGTCGATAATAACAGCCTGGCTGTACTCTGTTTTTTTAAACGCTTGTATTAGTTTTTTTTCGTTAATCAGCGGCTGACCACGTTCATGCGTTATCTTAACTGCAATAGTCTGCTCATCCGTTATTTTGAAAAACTCAAGGTTATCCATATCACTATCAACTCAGGCCATTCACTATACCTATTGTTAGCTTAATGACCTCAAATTACTAGTATCTATTTGATTTTTTAATAATAGTGGAACTTTCTGCGTTAAAGAAATTGGCTGCGTTGTGGTGATGCCAGTTAAAACTAGATAACTGGCATCTAATAGATATTAGAAGAATCGACGTAACTCAATTTGCATATAGTCGTCATCTCTTAATGCGTAACCTGGATCGTCTATTGCCATGTTACTAAATAGGCGTGCTTCTACAGACAATGACCAATCATCGTTGAGTCTTCTGCTCGCCTCGATAGAATAAAATCGACTTTGATTGTCCAAATCAACACTGAGTGCAGCTAATAATTCAGTGCCTTCAACGTCGTTAAAGGCATAGCGCATGCCTATGGCTAAATCGTTTTGGTTACTCGTTGCTCGAATTCCCGATCTATCGTCAAACTGATATTCCATTAATAAACCTAAATCGATATCAGACTGTGCAATGCCGTAAAAGGTATATTCAAAACCACCAACAAGCGCCGTATTTCGACCATTGCCCTTATGCGCAACCGATATTGCTTCTAGTTTCCATAACATTGACCCTTTAGTCGCTTGCACATCTAACCCTGTTTGTTCAATCTGCTGATAATAAGGGGTTAAACTTGAAACACCATTAGATTGGTTATCAATGTTTGCAACAAAAATAGGATCTCTAGCAGTACCTGAAAAATGGCTGAGACCAATATCCCAATCGCCGATAACATGACTCCAGCGTAGTGCTAAATCAACACGTTTTTCCTGCGCCGATGATTGATAAAGAGGGTCATCTTGATTGATAGGTAATGATGGCCTCAATCTACCTTTGGTTCCAGCAAAATTGCGCTCTCTAAAGCCGAGTAGGGCATAAGCTTCAATGGTGCCCCAGTCTCTTTCCATCAAGACACTGACCATTGGCTGACCTAGTTTATCTTCACCGTCAATGTTCTCGACTGCATCCGTTTGATTGATAACATTTACAAGATGCTTGGTTTCTGTCACTCCCCAGAAAACATGTCTAAGCCCCGCGTAGACTTCAATACCGTTATCAAATGCTTGCCAATAGTAGAACTCTCGCAGATCTGCATGCGTTCGCTCACTATCACTAACATCAACTCTTGCAAAGCCTGTTGCTGCAAAGCGTTTATAGCCATCATCCCAATCGTGATAATAATCAAGTTTTAGACTGGCGGAAGTGTTGTGTTTCTCTTGCGCTTGATGCACTGGCGGCTTTGCAAATATCTGTGTTTCTAATCCCAGCTCTGTTGTTAGCTCACCTGCCATTGCTGAACTAGCAATGGCGGTAGCAAACATCATTGAGGAGGCCAACTTTTTCTTGGATAAGCGTTTATTTTGATAGCTCATCTTTACCTCTATTTCTATCCTTTAACACTACTTAGCGCGAGCTAAACTGTTTTTGTTAAAGTCTCTGTCTTTAAACTGGTTGTTAAAAACATATTCATTAAAGTTAAGAACAGTCGCTTTACCTGTTTGATGGTTGATCATTTCCCAAGTATTAGCGCGCCAATATTTGCCAAGGTATTGTTGGTAATCTGATACCGTTAACGTTTTTAGCATGTCGCCTTTGCGATCATAAAAATCAACTTTTGACACGCGGTATTCTTGTGTATCAAGCCAAGCGATTTGCTTTGAGTATCCAGACTTAGGGTCTACAGGGTCTCGCTCGATAACAAAGTGATCTAAGCCATTAAGCACTTCGTTCTTTAGATACTGGTAAGTGTATTTTTCTACCTCTTGTGATGAGATATCTTCAAAAGCAAATTCACTGCCCATAAATGGTCCTGATTTGTTGCTTGAGGCAATACGCTTTACACGTTTAAGTGCTGGCAAGTATAGCCATTGGTCATCAGCTTTACTCTTATGAGTAAACGATAAGAAAGCAGTACCTTTTACATCTCTTGGGTTGTCAAAAATAATAAGGGCTTTATCACCATCATTTTCTTGCTCTAGTGTCTTATTACGCATCGAACGTTTGGTTTCTTCACCGTATTGATTACGCAATATCATTTCCATCGAAACGCTGCTGTCTCCAAAACCAATGTCTCGCTTGTCTGCTTCTATCGCGATAGCTAGTCCTTTTTCTGCAGGGCTTTCTGCCTGTGCTGAAATACTAGCAATGCTGAATATCATGGCACTGCTGATCATGGCCAATGTAATAAGTGATTTTTTAGTTTGTTGTAGAGACATATTGCTCTCCTTGTTGAATATTGTTCGAAGTTGTTTGCTCTGTTGTCTCGGCTTTCTTGCCGTCGATTTTTAATAACAGCGCAGGTAAAAGTAAGAAGTCGGCAACTACGGCAACTGCAATTGCTAATGCGGTTAACATCGCCATGGTTGAATTCAAACCAAAGGCTGATTGTGCCAACACCATAAAGCCAGCAATTAGAATGAGTGAGGTGACAACTATTGCTACACCAACCGTTGAAAATGCGTATCGCACGGCTTGCTCTGCATCGAGCCCTTTTTCTTTACGTGCACGTTGGTATTTGCTTAAGAAGTGAATGGTGTCATCAACTACAATACCTAGTGCTATACCAGTCACCATAGATACCGCCAGGTTCACCTCTGCAACCAACATGCCCCAGATACCAAACGCAAGACCTGCAGGCAGTAGGTTCGGAATTAAGCTCAAGAAGCCAAGCTTTACATCTCGCAACGCAATCATGATCAATAATGAAATTACTAACAGCGCCGATAATGTGCCATAAATCATGCCTTTTATGTTTCTGTCAGTGATGTAAGCAAACATAATTGAAGGGCCTACTCCGTATGACACGATATTCGCTTCTTCCTTAAGCCATGTTCTGCCAAGCTCTGCGATAGCCTTGAGCTCATTTGTGCTCATGTCATTTAAGGTAACGATTACTTGTGTCGAAGACTTACCAATGTTTAATTGGTTGTTCAGATCCAAACCGTATGGCAGTGACAATTCATAAAGTAGCAAGTATTGTGCTGCAAGCTCAGGGTCTTGAGGCAAACGGTAGTAGCTTTCGTCATCACCGTGCATATTCTTGTTAAGACGCAGGAACGTATCGCTAATTGTATTTACGTGACGTACTTGTGGTTGTGTTCTCAACCATTCTGTGAATTCAGCTACTTTATTTAAGAACTGAGGAGAACTAACCCCATTATTCTCTTTAGCATCTAGAGAATATTGCAGCTGGTAAACGCCGGTTAAGTTTTTATTAATAAAATCACTGTCGTTTCTAAAGGTAATAGACTCATCAAAATAAGATAGGAAGTTGTCGTCTAACTTATTGCTAGGAACAAAAGATAGAATCAAAATCGAAACGGCAACACTAGCGAATAGAATTGGCTTTTGTTTGTTAATAACAAAACCAGCAATATTGTCCATTTGTTTCGAGAATTTACTGCTAGAAGGTTTTACTTTTACTGGTAAAATTGACATCAATGCTGGTAATAAACTAAGTGAAAAAATCATCGCAGCAATAACACCCATCGCCGTGATATTTCCTAAGTCATGGAACGGTGGTGTATCACTGAAATTCATTGATAAGAAGCCAATAACGGTTGTTAGTGAGGTTAGCACCACAGGCTTCATATTCACTCGAATACTCTCAATGATTGCCTCATTTTTATTTCTACCTTTGCGCATTTCAGAGAGCATCGTCACTAAGACATGAACGGAGTCTGCAACCGCGAGTGTCATGATGATCGTCATTGCTGCGGATGATGGAGGTGTTAATTGAATACCCAAATAACCAGCAAGCCCCATGCCCGTCATAATAGAAAACAAAATAACAAAGAAAGTGGATACCGTTGCACTAATTGAGCGAACAAGTAAGTAGGTGATCACTAATATGATAAGGTACATAGCAGGTACCAATGTAGCCATATCACTCATTGAAGCTTCAAAAAACGCATTACTTAGCATCACCATGCCACCAAGGTGAACATCAACATTGTATTTTTCTTCCAACTCTGCCGCTAAAGCACGTGCTGCTGCTACCGCTTGAGGCGCCTCATCCAATGATTTTTGAGGCATTTGAAAGGTAACATTAATACCTGTAACTGAAGCATCTTGATTTAATAATTGGCCGTTAATGAAAGGTTCGCTTTGGGCAATTTTCTTAGTATTGGCAATATCAGCACTTGATAGTGTATGAGCGCCAGAAACCAAGTCTTCTACGATCAAATCATCTTGTTCAGCACGGGTATGCTGAAAATTAGAAATCGAATCAACACGTAAAGAAAACGGTAGAAGCCAGGCTTTCTCAGTCGCTTCTTCAACAGCAGCTAGTGTATTTTTAGAGAATACTTGGCCGTCTTTAGGTGCAATGGCAAACAAGATATTGTCAATTTTTGTATAGGTTTTTTGAACCTGTTCAAAAGCCTGCAGCTGTGGATTGTCATCACTGAAAAATACTCTGTAGTCATTGTTTGGTGTAATTAATCGACCACCACTACCTGCGGCAAACGCAAGTACTATCGCCGCTAGTATGACAAACCAGCGGTAGCGAACCAGCCATTGAGCATATTGCGTGGCTAGGTTTCCTTTGTTGAGTTGATTAGAGTTCATGTCTATATCCAGTTTTATACCGACCGTCCGGTATGTTGAAGGTTAATAAAAAAGGCAAACTCAATGGTTGCCTTCTAAAGTTCAATATTACTTTTTAAGTGAGTTTAAAAACTCTTGTAAAGCGAGCACTAGTTCTACTAGGAGATCTCTATCGCGAGAAACTTTTGCAACACTTGATATGCCTTGCATGCAAGCCCAAATGAACAACGCACTTCTTTCAATGTTGACGTCCTCACGCAAAAGGCCTTTTTCCTTAGACTTGTTTAAAGCCTGCTCAAATAAGTCTCTCATGTTGCCGTACATTTGCTGAGTCAGCTTTCTAAAGCCTTCGTCATCTGCCGACATTTCTTGAGAAATTGAATTGATTGGGCAACCACATTCCATATCTTCGTTGCTCATATTCTCAGGCATGCAATTTAGCTTCTGGCAAAATGCTTCAATAGGATCATCCAATTCAATCACAGATTCTTGCCAAAATGCAGTATTCTCAGCCATGAATATTTCGGAAAACACCGCGTAGCCAAGTTCTTGTTTGTTGGCGAAGTGATGATAAAGCGCACCTTTAGAGATTTTCGCTTGCTTAACAATTTCAGCAAGACTGGTTGCTTTAAATCCGTGACGACGCATTTCTTCAGCTGTTACTGCTAGAATGCGAGCACGAGTATTGTCCGGGTCTCTTAATGCGGCCATATCACTACCTATTACAAAATCTTTTTTTAAGATACCAGACCGATCGGTCGGTTTACAAGAGGTAATTAGAAAAATCTTAGTGATCTCAAAGGTCTTTTACGTTAACTATCTGTCAAATAATAGGTTTTTAAGGGTGGACGTTTTTGGATTTAAGTTAGCGCTCAACAAGCTTGAATAGGCGTTAGGACAGATCCTCCCAGCAATAGAACATTTGACTTAACAAGGTGAAGCGATAGACTGACTCATCTAGTGCGCGCATGTTAGAAGTGAAACCACTAGCAAAGAAGCTAACTTATTAATTAAAACAACAAGAAGAGGAAGGCAATGGAATCGAGTATTCTATCAACCGTTATACTACCGTTAGCTCTATTTATCATTATGTTAGGGCTGGGCCTTGGGTTAACCACAAAAGACTTTAGATTAGTTATCGCCAAACCTAAGGCAGTGCTTGTTGGTGTTTCTAGTCAAATGCTTTTACTTCCTGTTGTAGCCTTTACATTAGTTTCTTTGTTCCCTATGTCGGTTGAATTAGCGATGGGAATTATCGTATTGTCGCTGTGTCCTGGAGGGACTACTTCAAATTTATATACTTATATTGCTCGTGGTGATGTAGCTCTGTCAGTTACATTAACTGCGATAGTTAGTTTGATAGCGCCTTTTTCTATTCCTATCGTGTTTAATTTGGCAGCTAATCACTTGATGGGGGAGGCTCAGGCAATAGAACTTCCCATTGTCAAAACGATTATTCAATTGTGTGCTATCACCATCGTTCCGATATGTATCGGTATGATTATTCGTAAATACAAGGCAAGCTTTGCTATTAAAGCAGAGCGTCCTGTACGTATTTTTTCAGTGGTCTTTTTACTGTTGATTGTTCTATCGTTAGTAGCTAAATCTTGGCAGCAACTTCCTGAGTTTTTTGCATCAGTTGGTATCATCGTCATATTGCTTAACTTACTTTGTATGCTGGCGGGATTTTATTTAGCTAAATTGTTTGTTTTGGAGCATCGTCAAGCAGTGAGTATTTGCTTGGAGGTTGGTTTACAAAATGGAACTACCGCGATAATGATCACACTGACTATCTTACACAATTCGAACATGGCAATAGGCCCAACTATTTACTCGCTGATCATGTTCTTTTCCGGCGGTTTATTTGCTAGGTGGGCGCATAAGCAGGCTAGGGCATTAGAAAGTTAATACCGACATTAGATTTGTTGCACTTGCAAGCGACAATTAGTAATAAATACATGAATAAAAACAAAATATTAAGATACAAAAACACCGATGTTAGTAGAGTTTTTGATAAGGAAGCTGAACTGATTAAGCAAATTCAATCGGGTGAGTTAGATCAGGCATTGATGTTATGGCAAGTCGCTGAACCAACACTTGTGCTGCCTGCGGGCAACAAATGGCCAGAATCTGAAATGCTTAAGCAAACATTAGCTAATATTGGTTGGCAATTGCACTCTCGTCGAACTGGCGGAGCACCAGTACCGCAGACTTCTGGCTTGATTAATCTATCGCATTTATATGTTTGGCCGGATGATGAGCCTTATTCAATCACCATTGCCTATCAGCATCTCGTGCAAGTACTGAAACACTTCTTTTCAAGCTTCAACTTGGATGCAGCGGAACACGCAACGCCTTATAGTTATTGTGACGGTGACTACAACCTTAATATTGATGGGCGCAAAATAGTTGGCACCGCTCAACGGGTTATTTTAAAAAAAGGCGGCGGAAAAATTGTACTTGCGCAAGCCTGTATTTTGATTGAGGGTGAGTTAACTAATTTAGTCGAGCCGGTAAATGCTTGTTATCAGCTTTCTCAGCTTGAAGATAGAGTAAAACCAGAGGTACATGTTTGTTTAACTGACTGTATCAAAGAAACTTACACTACCGACCAACTCTATCAAAAGTTAGTACAAGCATTCATTGATAGCCAACTATTTACCTAAGTGATGAATTTGTGCTTTTTGATACTATGAAAATATCGATGAGTCTTTTTATCGATAGCGGTCATACACTGGGAATTAGAGCTTAGACTTCGTAATCAAATGATACATTTCATATAAGGTAGAGCTAGTAAAGTCATAGTCATCTTGATTTACCATGACTGCTATCGTGATTTCTTCCTCAATAAAGTGAACTAATAGTGATTCAAAACCATTCACTGCGCCGCCATGCCCATAGGCTTTTGCACCTTGATACTCCATTAATCTCCAACCAAGAGCTCTATCAATAGCAACTTCTTTATACGGAGCACTTAACATTAGTTGTTTGGTTTGGTGCGTTAAATAATCGTCGAATTCTATTGCTGATACCATCTTGACTAAATCCGTTGGTGTTGAACGCATACCTCCGCCTATGTACTTGTTACTCACATCTATCTCTTTTACTGGTGTATTAGTCAAAAAGGAGCGATAACCTGTGGCATAGTTCTTATCACTGTTCCCCTTTATTTCAAGAGAGGTACCTGTCATTGCTAATGGAGTGAATAGAGTATCATTCATAAAATCATTTAGTGGCTTATTTGTGACTTTTTCAATGACTCCTTGAATCAAGTTAATACCATAGGTTGAATATTGATAATCTGTACCGGGTTCAAATCTCAATTGATCTGCAGCGAACACTTTTGTCGCGTTTTCAAGTGTCTGATAGTGTGTATTGGTTCCATACTCACCCCAATTGTAATGTCTAACACCGCCCGTATGAGTCATTAGATGTTTGATAGTTGGTTTATCATAGTGACTGGGTAAGTAGTTTAGGTATGTTCTTATACTTTCATCCAATTTTACTTTTTTCTGTTCAACAAGTTTCATAAAGGCAGTTGTACCAATGACTTTTGCGATTGAACCTGTACGGTATTCGGTCTCAGGTGTTGCATGTATACCTGCCGATTTGTTTGCCATGCCAGAAGTGACTGCAAACAGTAATTTACCGTGTTTTGCAGCAGCTATAGATAATGAAGGTGCTTTGGTTGATGTTTGGATCGAATCTATTCGATCCTGTGCTTGCATTTGCAGTATGGCTTGAAGATCTTTTGCAAATACTAAGTGACTTGTAAAAGTTACTGCCAATATCAGGAGGTGCTTCCAGCTAAGCATTTTATCAACTCATTTATTGTCTAATTTCTAGTACTTTATGACGAGTTTTAGGTCCTTCCAAATATTTAAGTGTAAGCAAAAGTGATCACTCATAAACACAAATATGGTCGCTAATGTAAAATCAATCAATGGTAATTAGTATTAAGACGCTTGTTTCTGTTTCTTTTTATATTCTGATGCTGTACAAGCCATTTGTTCTTTAAATGCTTTGTTAAAAGTAACGCGATTGCTAAAGCCAGACTCCAAGGCTATACGTTCTATAGGCCAAGTAATAGAGGAATCCTCTAATAAAGAAACAGCATGTTGAATACGGTAGCTATTTATCAATTTATAGAAATTAGTCTGCATACGTTGATTGATAACTTGCGAAAGGGTATGTGATTTAATCTCTAATGCTTTGGCAAGCTCGGTTAATGTGAGCTTGTCGTTCAAAAATAGCTGTTGAGTTGTTAGCTCCTTCTCGATTAGATGGGCAATGTCATCAGCAGCACTTTCAGGCAAAACTGAGTGTATGTATTTTACCTTGTCGACTACTTCAGTTTCACCTTTGTTTGCTTCGCTATCGGTTGAAGATGTAAGCATTCTTTCTTCTGGTGTGAAGATCATGTTTGGTTTTTGAAGACCACTAAAGCCCATCGCGATAACAATTATGGCAATAAATAGTAGCCAAACTTGGCTAACTTGGCTCAAAGTACCAAGCGCAAAATAGTTTTGGCCAATAAAAAGAGATACCCAAATAGCTTCAAGCAGGATAAATGACAGCGCTAAAAACTTAAGTTGTTTGAGAATATCACCGGTATTGTCACTTCGTAAGTTATCTACTGAACGAGAAAATTTGTACAGGCTTACACAACTAAACCAGAGATATGCTGTTAAGTGAGCCTTAATCGCTAACAAGCGCAGTACAATCTCTGTTGGCAGCTGACCATAACTGCCTTTAGCTGCCAAAATTTGCTGCCACATTGCTACTTTTAAGTCGGCAGATCTAAATACGTAGTCAGCATTGAATACCGCAAAAAATGCCACCCAAGGAGCCAAATGCATAGCCCATTCTTTTGTTGATAGTGGTTCTTGTCCTGTAATATGCCGTACATAGCCATAAAACAAAGGCCCTAGTATCATGACCATAGCAGGCATTAAATCAAGAAGGTGCGGGATATAGTGAAAGAGACCCGAATAGGTAGCCCCTCCCTCTAATAGTTTGTATGCAAGGACGAGTAATACTAAAGCCAATAAACGCGCTGGTTTTCCTTTTTCTGAACGAGTCCACAAAGCGGTTGCAAGCATAACTGCATGACTAAAAGCGACGAAATAGATAATACCGAGAAAAGTTGCGTTCATGTAATAGAATTATTCTTTATGCTAATCAAGTTGATGTTAATTTTATCTCACGCATCGGTCAACGTGTAAATCTAAGCTGAAGTTATCTCTTTAGCGCTATTTTATAAGGTAAAAAGGTAAACCTTAAGCGACATTATCAATCGTAAAGGCTAGAGCTGTCATGTTTGATGTGAAGAAACAAAAGGATTCATTTATGAAAAGTACATTAAGAAATATGCTCGGATTGGTTTTACTGATGGGATTGAGTGCTCAGGCAAGTAGTAGTGACTTGCTTAGCCGTTCAACTTTTTTAGGGCTAGTACCTGAGACTACCGATCCAAAAGAAAAAGTTGTTATCAGTGATTTGCATCCGTCAGGATCAGCTCATTCACTAGGTTTGAAAGTAGGGGACATCATTGTTGAGGTAAATGAACAAAATATTGATAACTTTTCTTCGCTGATTTCAGTACTCAATGACATTGATGAAGGACATCAACTTTCGGTAGATGTGATTCGAGAAGGGAAAGCGCTTAACTTGAGTGCTACCGCGAAAGGACGACCAAAAGAAAGTGGTGAAGGCTATCAAGTTCAATACGGAGCAATGAAGTGGCAACAAGAATTAATTAGAACAATCAGTTACTACCCTGAAAAGCCTAGAAAAGATGGCGCCGCCGTTTTTTTTATTCAAGGTTATACCTGTGATTCGATTGACTACGGCATGATGCCAGATATTAGTTTAAATCAATTACTAGGCGGCTTTGCAAAAAAGGGCTTCACTGTAATGAAAATGGAAAAGCCTGGGGTTGGTGACAGCGAAGGCCAGCTAGACTGTAGTCAGTATGACTTTAATTTAGAGAATAGCGCGTTTAAAGCAGGCCTTGCTCACCTAAAGAATCAGAGCAAAATAAACCCTGAAAATGTTTTTGTTTTTGGTCATTCCCTTGGTGTTTTACACGCAGCCGAAATAGCTAATCAAGGCTTGGCAAAAGGTGTAATAGGCTACGGTGGTGTACTTAAGTCTTGGCACGAATACTTGCAAGATATCTATGCGAAACAATCAGTGATGTATTGGGGCGTAAGTAAAGAACAGGCAAAGCAAAATGTTAAACTTGTTAAACCGTTCTTAGCTGACTGGCTGACTACAAACAAATCATGGCAGAAGGTATTGTCATCTCCAGCCAATAAAGCTGCGATTGACGCTAATATATTGCCACTAGACGACGAGCTGATATTTCATCGCCATTTCAGCTTCTTTAGAAGTGTTAATAATATCGATTTCGAAGCGCTGTGGCGAAATGGTAAAGCGCATAGTTTAATGCTACATGGTAACTATGATATTCAAGCAATTGAAGGTCAATGGGCAGACCAAATAGCTGAACTTACGTCAGCGAATAAACCTTTCACTGGTAGCTCTATATTCTTTGAACGTACAGATCACAGTCTGATGCAGTATAAAAACAAAGAAGACCTAATGAAAGTGACGCGAAGACAAGCACAAGGTCTAGGTCATTATAACCAAGAGATAACGACCGCTTCGCTAGCGTGGATGGAAAAAGTGTTAATGTTATAAATGAATGGGAAATGAAGTCAGAGCAACGATTAATGTTGCTCTGACAGTCTTCAAGCGACTACCTTATCTCATTCAGCACTGAGTTAAGGTATTTTAAATTTGCGGGCGCAAAATCAAACCCTTTACCTGAACGGGACTTTAGAACATTTGATACTATGCCTACCACTAGCCCGTCCTTGTCGACAACCGGACTTCCACTTAACCCTCTAAGCTTAGAAAGATCTAAATTGGGCATAGATACTCGTAGGTTATTAGTTTCGTTGTTAATGAAACTTCCAACATAGCGGTCTTGCTGACAATCTACTTTGTTTGCGTAACTACAACCGTATGCTGTTAATTTCTCACCCTCGCTCAAAGGTTGCTCCCTAAGGTTGAGCACTTTCAAAGAGGATTGATTTTCTTCAACTTCAAAAATGAGCCAATCTTTTTCTAATATTTTCATATCGATTGCTTCTCTTTTATCAGCGTTGATTAGTCGACCTAGACGAATAAACTCGTTGGGTTTATTGTTGGGATGAATCAACCACTGCTTGACGTGAGGTTGTATGTCTACATGTGTCATTTCATCTGTTTTGGCTTCTAGTAAAGTGTGTTTAACAGTGACCGCAAAAAGTTTGTTTTTGTGTTCAATTAAGAAAGCGTTACCAACAAATGGTTTATTGTAGGATTCGTTATTAAATTGGATGTTATTGATGCCTGAGTATTGACCTGCTTTGACTAGTGCGCTCGGTAGTAGCAACCCGGCAATAAAAAGAGAGGTAATTAGATTTCGTTTTGTTTTCTGCATTTTATTTAGCTCTTTTGGTAAATCATACGCTAGCCTAGCGTTTTATATTGTAGAATTGATAATCTCAATTCAACTTTACGGTTTTGAGTTGCTATCATTTGAGAACAACTAAGCACTACCTATTTTTGATGAACAAAACGAATGGCTAAACCCAATAAAAAAGCGCCTGAAAAATCTGTCGATATCTATTGTAAGAAGTGTCAGTGCCAACTATACAAATACAAAAAAGGTGGTAAAGGTGCACTTGTAAAGTGTTTTAAAGAGCGGATAACAAAAGACTATACTGATGTGCCTTGTATTTGCCCTAGTTGCCAGAGTATTTTTGCAAGGGAAGTCATTATCAGAGGTACGCCAGCGTACAAAATGATTGGTGGTAAAGTTTGGTTTAAGTAATTTAGGCTTTCGATATTGAAAGTAGAATAAAAACCTATTCTGATACGGCTCTTATTCTACTTGATAAGCAATTAAAGTGATTATTCGCTTTGTTCTAGTTTGCTTAATTTTCCACGTAATTTAGGCTGGCTCTTAGTTGAGCTGTTGACCTGTGTTGTGTCAAATTCAACGGGAGCTTTTTCTACTTTATGAAGGATGCGGGTATCATGGTAGCCGATGCCTGCGTTGATTAGAGTAAAATCATGAAAAACAGAGAATTGATTACCAGACTCACCCATTAATTCCCAAGTTCTCTCATGGTAAAGATAACACCCCTCAGTCGTTTCATAACGACATTCTTCCGGTTTCAGTGAGCCTTCGGAGCGAACTCGAGTTATCCTTAACTGGCCATCTTCGTTCAGTGACCAAGAACCATACTGTACATAGACTTCTTCGCTGGTGATTTGACCGTCGTTGTTGTAATCTGCTGACGATTTAGTTTCAGCATGACCATTTGCATGAAGTTCAAACCAGTAATGGTCTAACGGGTAGTCTAAATCTAATAGGTCGTATTGGTAAATACCGGTTGCCGAAGCCTCAGTAAATGGTTTTGCTTCCGTCAGTATTGCGCCTAAGCCAGCAAAAGTATCTTTATGAACAGCTTCTCCTGAATTCGTAGATTGATGAAAATATTGCTCAATGCCTTCAGATTTGTCGGCTAGCGTCCACGTGGTTTTGTAGTCTTCATCATTTTCGCTAAAATGTAATGTTAGCTGGCCATTTTCAATTGACCATTCAAACGATTTATTTCTTATTGCTAAAGTACCCGTACCATCAGCATTAAGAATTGCTTTGTCGGCAGCATCACCTTGTAGGTTGCGTTTGTACGGAAGATAAGCTATGCCGCCATTGGTTAGATCTGCCGCAATAGTTTCAAACTGCTTTTTACCATTAAGTAAGTAAGATCTTGAGATGGTTCTGTTATCAAACTCACCATTTGGATAACTGACATCAGACCTCGTTGTAATTAGCAATGAATCAATTGAGTCAGTAGCGTTTAACCGCTTAATTTTCATGTCCAATTCAGTTAATACTGTTGGTGCATAATACCAAGCTCCATTACGGTAGTATTTTTCTGAGCCATATGACACTGGAGACTCTTTGGTTATCGTAACTGTGTCATCTAGCAGTTGCCAAGTATATGATGAGTCTTCAGTGGCGCCAGTACCATCATCATTAAAGTGATAAACGCTACCACTATTACTTGCCGTAGCTAAACCAACATATGCACCTGGTAGGACCCAGCTAGATTTGTCTACTAAACTTTCATCAATTAGCATTTCCTCTTGCGCTTCAAAAAATTCCGTGCTGTTACCAACTTTCTTAACATAACTAGCCATTAACGCAACGTCTTCTACAAGTGCTAATGTATCACTTGCTTCTTCAGGTAACGCTAACTGGTCGTTGTTATTTGCTTTGTCTATCGCTACTTTAATTGCGGTAGCTAATTTCAACACATCATCAAAATCTACTTTTTTAATAAGTGTTTCCATCTCCTCAGTCGTTGTTATTTCTTGCCCATTGTTTTCAAGCTTTGCTAAGGCATATTTTGCTGTAGTGATATTTGTCACGTTGACAGAAAAGGCTTCATCTTCGGTTAGTGTATTATCGTCACCAGCTAAAGCGACCAATTCGCTAACGGTCCCCAATAGGGAAATAAGTCCTGCGTTTTGTTGTTGCTCAACACCTTTAGCGATGATACTAACAAAACCATCTACTTCTGAATCGTCTAGCGTAAGGTCTACTGTAAAAATGCCTGACTCATTTGCTATAGCATTAACCGTTTTATTGCTTCCAGATACTTTTACTGTGATATTGCCATTTCTGATTGGAGAGTCAGTTGCTAAGCCAGTTATTGTTAATGGAATTGTTATTTGTTCAATATCAATTGTTGCTTGAGCTGATGCTGTTGCACCGTCATCATCAGTAACGGTAACAGAAAGTGTGACTTGTTGATCATTGTCTACAACACCCGGTGCGACAAATGAAACTGTATTGGTGTTCGCATTGGTTAATTCTATATCGTGGGTACTTGTAACAGCCCATTGGTAACTAGCTATCGTACCATCACTATCAGAAGCGGATGCTGCTAACGATATTGTTGTGTTTTCTTTTACTGATGAGCTTTCGACGCTTACCGTTGGTGCTAGGTTAGACTCTGGAAAAGTTGGTGGAGTTCCTTCGTCGCTACCCCCGCCACACGCCGTTAAAGATAGTGCGCTGGCAATCAGAGATAGTTTAAATAGTTGTTTTATAGTCATTGGAGTCCTTGTTTTTTATTGGAAGAGCACTAACGACGGGTGGTCGCCACTGCAAAACTTCCTTGTTTCGCGCTGTAAATTAACATAGCAATCAAGGTTTGAAAATAAATGGTTTAATTATTCATGCACGTTAATGAATACTCTTCTATTGAACATGGATATTCAGTCATTCTCCGTTTGTTCTTTTATTGAACAACTAAAAAACGTCTAGCAGTCTAGACGATACTTGCAGGTGTTGTTTTTCTTTGTTGTGTCGTGTTTGTTCTACTTTTTGTCGGTTTTTTAATATTTATTTTTTGGTAATTAATTCATGTTGTTAAACACATTGAATTGCTTGTGGGCATAAGCATATTCATTACTGTCATTACTAGAGTGACAACTAATCTAACGTCCTTATAAGAAATAAAATAAAAAGGGCTTTTTCAAAAAAAAGCGGGAGAAATCATCGTGGAATTAAAATTAAAAGCAGTCTCAGCTGCAACGCTATTAGCACTTTCAACAGGAGCAGTTTACGCTAATGGTGGTATTAACAATGGATTAGTTAAAGCGTCTTTGAAAAATCAAGAAGTAGTTAATAAAGCATCTAATAGTAACGCAGCAAAAGAGCGCGTTATTGTTAAATTTACACCGGGTAAAGCAAGCGCTGCAAAATCAGCAGCAGCTAAAGCTGGTGGTGAAGTTAAATTAGATTTAGCTAAGCACAATGCATTTGCTATGGAAGTACCTGTAGCTGCACTTAATGGTTTACGTAACAACCCTAATATTGAATACATCGAAACAGATGTTCAACGTAAGTTATTAAACACTAATTTAAATAATACTGAAGTGACACCTTGGGGTATTGATCCAGTACAAAGTAACTCGGTTTCAGACAACTTAGCAGGCAATAAAACGGTTTGTATTATTGACTCTGGTTACGATATTCGTCACCCAGATTTAAGCGGCAACAATGTATCAGGTACGAATGATTCAGGTACAGGTGATTGGTCTACACCTGGCGGTTCACATGGTACTCACGTAGCGGGTACGGTAGCAGCCGTGAACAATGGTAGTGGTGTTGTTGGTGTAATGCCAAACGGTAATGTAAACCTTCACATTATCAAAGTTTTCAACGAGTCTGGTTGGGGCTACTCTTCAAGCTTAGTTGCCGCAGCTGATGCTTGTGTTGATGCAGGTTCAGATGTAATTAGCATGAGTTTAGGTGGCGGCAGCAGTAGTCGTACAGAGCGAAATGCTTTTGATAGCTACTTTGCACAAGGCATTCTAAACATTGCTGCAGCGGGTAATGACGGTAATACAGCTCATTCTTACCCTGCATCATATGATGCGGTAATGTCAGTAGCTGCTGTTGATTCAGGTAATATGCATGCAAACTTCTCTCAACGTACAAGCCAAGTTGAGATCTCAGGTCCAGGTGAAGCTGTATTATCAAGTGTAGGTTTGGGCGATGGTCAATTAGCTCAACTAACAGTAGGTGGTACAGATTACTTCGCAAACGGCGTTGTGCCTCATACTTTCTACAATAGCAGCCTTTCATACGACGCTAGAGCTAATGATGGCTCTGCTTCAGGTACTTTAGGTGTATGTACAACATCTGGCACTACATATACTTGTGGTGATATGACAAATAAAATTTGTTTAGTTGAACGTGCTGAGAACCAAGCTGACAATACAAGTTCTACTGAAAATAACTACCCTGAGTATCGCGCGGCGAATGCGTGTGCTGATGCAGGTGCAGCGGGTATCGTAGTATACAGTAACGCAGCTAGACCTGGTTTACAGGCGCCATTTATGGTTGACTTCAATGGTAAAATTGAAGGTGTCCCAACAGCTTCTGTTGATAGAGCGACAGGTTTAGCACTAGCTGCTAAAGCAGGTCAAACAGCATCAATGTCAAAAGCTGGTAACCAAGACTGGGAATACTACAACGGAACATCAATGGCGACACCTCACGTAAGTGCCGTTGCAGCGCTAGTCTGGTCTCATCATGCAGCATGTACAGCGACTGAGATTCGTAATGCATTAAATAACACTGCATTAGACCTAGATGCAGCAGGTCGTGACGTTAAAACAGGTTACGGTATGGTTCAAGCGCAAGCAGCGGTTAGCTACTTAGATGCAAACGGTTGTGCTGGTGGCGGTAACTCAAACCAAACACCAACGGCTTCATTCACGTATTCTTGTGATGCGCTAGCTTGTTCATTTGATGGCAGTGGTAGCTCAGATAGTGATGGTAACATCGCATCGTATAGCTGGAACTTAGGTGACGGTAGCAATGCTTCTGGTCAAACAACTTCTAACACGTACAGCGCTTCTGGTAGCTACAGTGTGACTTTAACGGTAACTGACAATGAAGGTGCTTCTAGCTCTTCGACTAAAACAGTAACAGTATCTGACGGTGCAGCTAGCAATATTACACTATCTCTTTCTTCAAGAAAGCGTCGCGGTACTAAGTACGTAGATTTAGCTTGGAGTGGTGTGAATGGTGGTAGTGTTGACGTTTACCGCACATACGGTGGCTCAACTTCTAGTTTCTCTACAGCAAACGATGGTGCTCACACTGAAACAGTAAGTGGCCGCGGTACATATACATACAAAGTGTGTGAATCAGGTTCAAACACTTGTTCAGATGAAATGTCTGTCTATGTTAAGTAGTTCATGAGCACAAGGATGTGTAGTGTTCAAGCGGCCTAACGGCCGCTTTTTTTGTATCTGCTTATCTACTTTTTGTCGCGATATTAATAAAACAAGACGCGATATCACTATCCAAAATCTCTAGATGAACCATTCTTAATCTATCAGTGAAAACTGAATTATAACAATAAGTAAACACTCAAGACTGGAGACATCTATGAAACACATATGGCGAAGTTTGATTACTGTAGCTGCATTAATAACGTTTAATGTTAATGCAGCTAAACCACAACTTGACGTAACTGTTGATGTAGTTAAAACAGACACAGGCAACGTTAATGCAACCCTAATAATAACTAATAACGGTAAAGGCCAACAAAAAGTGCTAGGTTGGTACACTGATCTTGAAGAAGAGCACATTTTTCATGTAACAAGAGACGGTGTGGAAGTTGAATTTTTCGGCCCTCATTACAAGCGTCATGCGCCAACAGAAAACGATTACGTTAAATTAAAGTCAGGAGAATCTTTAAGCAACACTTTCGAATTATCTGCACTTTACGACATGAGCCAACCTGGTACGTATGAGGTATCTTATGATGTAGCGTCATTTGATTTATTCAGCAATAAAGGGCAGCAAAAAAAAGCTCAAAAGTTTGATATAGAGCGTTTGTCGTCAAATGTTGTTAATTTATATTTAGAAGGGGTTGCTGCAAAAGGTGGTAGTTCAAATAAAGGTAAGCCTGGCGGCGGTGGCAGTAGTAACTGTACAGATGGTACTTGTTTTACAGGTCGTTGCTCAAATGGTCAACAGACTGAGATTCTTAGCGCCTTGAATGCTGCTGATGTGATGGCGAATGATACAGTTGGCTACTTCAATAGCCACTCAGCAAATAACGTATCGACTCGCTATGAAACATGGTTTGGTCAAGCTACATCTTCACGATTCAATACTGCAAAATCGAATTTTAATGCGATCAATGATGCTATTGATAATGAATCACTGACATTTGATTGTAGCTGCAAAAAGTCGTATTTCGCTTATGTATACCCTAACCAGCCTTACAAAGTTTACCTTTGTCGTGCATTTTGGAATGCTAACGAATCAGGCACCGACTCTAGAGCGGGTACAATTATCCATGAATTGAGCCATTTCAATGTAGTTGCTGGCACTGACGATATCGTTTATGGTCAAAGTGGCGCAAAAAGCTTAGCTATCTCTGATCCTGATCAGGCCTTAACAAACGCCGATAGTCATGAGTATTTTGCGGAAAATACACCTAAGCAAAATTAATAACTGATAAGGGTAAGCTGATGAGAAGTTATCGATATTACGTCTTTTTTATAATGCTTACTCTATTATTTGGTCAGTTTTCACTAGCTAAAGAGAAAGAAAACGTCGATATAATATGTTTGTTATCAATCGATTTAGAGCACTTGTCGAAAGACAATGTTCAGGTATCGTTGATACTGAAGAACAAAACGACAGAATCATATAGGTTTCTAACGTGGTATACGCCGTTTGAAGGTTTTTATTCTGACCTTTTTAGTATCGTTGGAGCTGATGGTGAGCTGTTGTTATATCAAGGGCCTATGGTAAAAAGATTAATCCCTGAAGACAGTGATTATATGACTATCGGGCCAAGTGAATCTGCCTCAATAAAGTTAAATTTGGCTAATGTTTATTCCTTCCAAAGTGGGCAATATGATATTTCGTTGAAAAAACGTTTTAAAGCACTGCCATTTTGTAATGAACAAAAACTGACGATTAAATTATAGTTATTTGTTTTACAAAAAAGGCTGCATAAAGCAGCCTTTTCAATGCATGTTACTGCCAGTTTTTCTTTTTACTGGTTTTTCCAATACCGGCATTAAATGAGTTGGTAGGATCAATATCTTTGTAGAAAGATTTTAATGTATCTTTCGCACAGTACTCATGGCCAACGTTGTGCTCTGCTGGGTATTCAGCACCACGAGCGTCAAAGGTCTCTAAAATCTTAGCCTTGATAGCTTTACCATCAGCACCTTTTTTTACAATGTAGTTTTGATGCATTACGTGACAGAACAAGTGGCCGTAATAAAGTTTAACTGCTATTTGATCGTCAAGCTCTTTAGGTAATGTTTCAAACCATTCTTTTTCATTTCGAGGGAAAGCGACATCGATAGTCATAATTGAACCAAGTTCTTTCGCCTTCATAGCATGTAAACGACCAATCGCGCCACCTGCTACAAAACGGTGAAGAATAGCTTTGTCACCTTCTTCTTTAGTACATTCAAAGAATTCACCTTCGTTTTCTTTGAAAAACTCTGTTAAGTAAGCTCTAGCTTCGTCAACACCTTCGTTGCTCATTTCTAAAATCCAGTGATGTTCAAAGCGATCCCTGTAGGCTTCCATTCTCTTTGGTAGATGATTTGGAAACAGGTAGCTCATGTATTGCATCATTTTGTCAGAGAATTTAGCCGGTAAGAATGGAATCTTCTCAGCATATCTATCGACAGTTCGCTTCATGGCAAACATCTTAGGGATGTATTTAGCACCTAACTTATCAATGACGATAAAGGTGTCTTTACCATATTTTTTTGATGCATCGTAACAATCACGGTGCAAGTATTCGCCTGAAACAGGCAAGTTCTCAAATTTTGATAAGATATCGCGTCGAATTTTCGCTAATACGCCGGGATCGTTTGTTCCTAAATAAAACACTTGTTGTTTCTCAGGAATAGCAAAAGTGTCCACTCTCACTGCAAATACTGCGAGTTTACCGGCACAACCTGACGCTTCATGCAATCTGCGACCATCGTTGTTAAAGCGTGAAGGTGTATCTGCATCAACATCTCTAACACGTTCGTGGTACTCGTTGTCTGATGCTCTTTTGTCTGGGAAGTGAACGTCTTTACTAGTGTAATTTTGGTTTTGAAGATTACTCAATATCTCTTCAGGTGTTTCACCAAGATCAATACCTAAATTATTAACCAGTGATAGTTCCCCATCTTCACTAATTTGAGCAAACAATGATAGTTCCGTATATGCAGGCCCTCGTTGTACCAAAGCGCCACCAGAGTTATTACAAATACCACCAACGATAGAAGCACCAATACATGAAGAACCAATGACTGAATGAGGCTCTCTGCCGTGAGGACGTAAAGTATCTTCTAAGCCAAAGAGTGTGCTACCTGCTAAACCGACAAATTGTTTACCGTCATCTAATAGCTGGATATCGCTTATTCGCATCGTACTAATGATAACAATGTCTCGGTCGTAGTCATTTCCGTCAGGTGTAGAACCACCTGTCAAACCGGTATTTGCGGCTTGCATGATGACAATGACATCTGCTTCTACACAGGCTTTAAGGACTTGCCAAATTTCCACGAGTGTTTCAGGTCTGACAACCGCCAATGCTTTACCTGAACCAAATCTAAAGCCTTTACAAAAAGGTTGTTTTTTAGCGTCGTCTGTTAACGTATAGCTTTCACCTACGATAGATTTGAGTTGCTGTATAAGTCTGTTTGATAGATCTTCAGTTGTCATGGAGAGTCCTGTTACAAAAGAGCAGATAATCTTAGTGATTAAGGTGTTGAATAATTACTCTAGTATAACTGACAGACCAGATAGAATGAACCCCTAACATGGCTAAACTAAGATCATTGATGGTTGTATATTTTATGCTGTGTGGAGGTGTCTTGATTTGTAGAATAATAGCGTTCGTACAGAGTATCGTATTGGCCATTTTCTTTGAGCGTATCGAGCAGTTTTTGCCATTTCCAAACGGTTTCTATTGGTACCGATTTAGAGAAAGCTAAGTAGCCTTCTGAGTCAAGCAATAGCACCTTAGTATTTGATATATTGTTTATATCAACATTTGCCTGAGTAGATCTGGTCAACAGTGAACTTTCGGCCAGAGGAGCCAAATCAATTCGGCCGTTTTCTAACATCTTAAGGCACGCTATATAGCTGATATTGGCGCTTATATTGGAAAAGTTCTTACTCAGCAATAGATCTTGGTGAATGCTACCATTTTTGACACATATACTTTTGACATGTTTGGCGTCCTCAATTGATTTAATTTCGGTTGGTCTTGATTTTAATTCGTAGAAAAAGTCTCGTTCTCTTTGAAGTGGACCTACCCAGTGAAATAGTTTTTCTCTTTGAGGTGTTCTGGATAAGTTAAATAGTGCGTAGTGCCCATCTGTTTGGAGCATTTCTACACCCCGTTTTAATGGGACGATTAGAATTTTGTTTTTGAGGTTACCTGAATGTTTTAAAGCGCGAATTAGTTCAATATTAAATGCTCTTTTACCGCCTTTTACTTTCCCTCTTAATTCGCCACTACTGTCAATGTAAAATTGTTCGCCGAGGCTGTGAGTTAAAAGCGTAAGGTCTTCGCTCATCGCGTTTAATGAGTATACTAGTAGTATAAAAGTGCATAATAATTTCAAAGACCCACCCATGATTTAGAACAGATCATATATTCTATTATAGACTGTCTTTTATTCTCTTTCTTGTTGGCGGCTGAACAGTTCAATTAACTCTGGTAAGGTCATTGGTTTGCCAAAAGCCCAACCTTGGGCGTATTTAATGCCAACTTCTTGAAGAGCTCGCTCTTGCATGGAGTTTTCAACTCCTTCTGCTACTATTGGGACATTAAGTTGGTGAGCCATTTTGACTATATGAGGGATTAAGGTAGAACGAATAGAGCCACCTTCCATTTCATTGATAAAGCTTCTATCTATTTTTAGGTAATCACAAGGGATCTTAGCTAGTTGCTGCAGATTAGAGTAACCGGTACCAAAATCGTCAATAGCGATTTTGAAATCAGCCTTAGATAGACTTTCCAAATAAGAGGTAACGTCACTCCCCACTAATTTTTCATTTTCGATAATCTCAATGACTATCGTGGACTTAATCATTTCTAATGCTGGATGTTTAATAATTTTTACCGCCGTCCCTGCAGAAATATCATTCGGGAAGAAATTAAAATTTATTCTAAAGCCACTTTTATTTAGTTCCGTCGCCGACAGGTACCCAAGTGTTTTACTGAAGATAGATTCAGTGAATTGCCAAGTTAAATCTGCTTTTGAAATAATAGGAATAAACACGTCGGGGTATACTTCACCCAAATGGTCCTTATATCGCGCTAATACTTCACAGCCAACAATTTCACCGGTATCGAGTTCAACAATCGGTTGAAATAGGGGGTAAAAGTGATTTCGATCTAGTCCAGTTTTTATACGGGTTTCTAATGATGTACGTTTCTTGATAACGGCGTTTGCAATTAAGCCACAGGTTAAAAATAACAAGCCCGTAGCAATGCTTAATATTGGGATGGCTAATTGATATCTGTTGTAGAACTCTCTTTTATTGAGAGATAGTGCAACACAGTAACCTGTGTTTTGGCTGCATTCCTGATAATGGTAATCTGCATCAAGTTTCTTATCGGAAAAGTGATCTTTGGTTCCAAGTAAGTGGAGATAGCCTGATTCTTGTGGGTAGACTATTTCCCATGTGAAATCTGAAGGTAATAAACGGTGCACGTCGACGGGGTCTACTACAGCATTAAAATTACCTTTAGAGATAATAAAAGAACGATATTGACGATCAAAGAATACCAAGGAACGATTGATCCAAACTTTTGTATTCGATTTACCAAAGAAGTCAGGATCGTTTTCCAAAATTGGTTTTTTTAGTCGCCCTAAACCTGTTGTACAAATAAGTAATGAGTCATCATTCAAGTAACCAATGTCTTTGATGTACTTGGCTCTAAACATTGCCCTACGCATTGAAATAAGCATTTGCTCATCACAAGCATGATGGTTGAAATTGTTCAGGTTTTCTAATGTTGTATTAACGTCAACGACAATTAATTCGAGGGTAGTTAAGTGTTTTTTAGCAATATTTTTTTGATGTTGTTTTACATCGTTTTCTAGGTAAGTGAATACTCCCCATACAAATAACGCACAAATCAATGCGCAAAAGCCAAAGGCTGATAATTTGTATCGAAGAGAATAATTCATTACTCGATTCTAAATAAAACGACAGTTAATTCAAGTTAATAAAAAGCCCTCGTTAATGAGGGCTTTAGTCTTTAGTTCATTATATATTCGTAGCTCGCTTGAATACCTAGTGGAATACCAAGTGTCCAATAAGCAAGTAAGAACAGTGTCCAAACAATTAAGAAAGTAATTGAGAATGGCAGCATCATTGCCGTTAACGTACCAATACCTGCTGAAGTTACGTAACGCTGACAAAAGACAACGACTAATGGGAAGTATGGCATCAATGGTGTGATGATGTTTGTACTTGAATCACCAATTCTGTATGCAGCTTGCGCAAGATCTGGTGAAATACCTAATTGCATTAACATTGGTAAGAAAATAGGTGCCAGTAGCGCCCATTTTGCCGATGCAGAACCTACAAACAAGTTAATAAAACCAGTCAGTACAATGATACCAGCAATAGTAACACCACCTGGTAGAGCCATCGCTTTTAAGAATTCGGCACCTTTAACTGCCAATAAAATACCTAAGTTAGACTGACCAAATGCGTAAATGAATTGAGCAATAAAGAACATAATGACAAGGTAGTAACCCATGCCAGACATTGCTTTACTCATGCCTTCAATAAATTGTTTACTCGTTCTGATAGTACCAATGATATAACCGTAAACTAATCCAGGAATTAAGAATAACAAGAAAATAAGTGGTACGATTGATTTCATTAATGGCGCTGTAAATGCCGTTAGAGTACCGTCTGTGCCTCGCCATGGAGAGGTTTCAAAAGAAGCCGTTACTGCTAAAATCCCGATACCAATCATAATAGAGATTAGAGAGAAACGAAGTGCTTTGCGCTCTTTGTCTTCTAAAGGTTCCATTTTAGGTAAGTCTGACAGGTCGCCATCTAGTTTGTTAGCTTGTAGCTTTGGTTCAACAATCTTGTCTGTAATAAACCAACCTAAACCAGTAATTAGAATCGAAGAAATTGCTGTGAAGTAATAGTTATTTAAAGGGTTCAGTTCAATGCTTGGGTCAAGTAATTGTGCACCAGCTTGTGAGATGCCTTGTAACATTGGGTCTAAAGCTGAAGGTACAAAGTTTGCCGAGAAACCACCAGATACACCAGCAAATGCAGCTGCAATACCCGCAAGAGGATGTCTGCCGGCGGCATAGAAAATGACTCCGCCTAGAGGAATAACTAATACATAACCAGCATCAACAGCAGTATGAGATACAATACCCACTAGGATGATCATTGGTGTTAATAACCACTTTGCGGTTACCGCCATCAAAGCTCTAAGGCCAGCGTTAATAAAACCAGAGTATTCAGCTACACCGATACCTAACATTGCAACTAATACAACGCCAACGGGGTGAAAATGAGAAAAATTCGTCACCATTGACGAAAAGAATTGTGTAAGTGCAGCACCTGATAGTTGATTGTTAATTTCTAGTGCATTACCTGAACGAGGGTCTACAACGTTAAAATCGATGCCAGATAATGCCCAGGATAATACCCAAACAAACGCTAACAATAGAATAAAAAGAGCAGCAGGATCAGGCAATTTATTACCCCAAACCTCTACTTTATTCAGCACTCTTTGCAGTGCTGTAGGAGATGTATTTTCCATGACAATAACCTTTATTATTATTTTCTCCAGCGTGTTTGGCTGGCGTTTATATTGCTTTAATGTATCTCGCAATACATAAAGTTTACAAAAATATACACGAGTTTTAAGGTTAAAGGTATTATCAATTAACGAATTGCTAACATCATATTGTGATAGTTGTAAACTTTGATAGATTAGTTTGTTGTATGACGTAATCAAAGTCAGCTTCTATACTTAATTCATTTGTGGCTAAAGGTATATCAATGCGGGTAGACCTCCTTTCCAAACTTGTCGTCATTATAATGTTGTGCACTGGTTCACCGTTTGTGCACAGTGCACCTGACGTGCCACTTGAATTTAGTTTTTGCTATGAAAATAAAGAGTTTTATCCGCACTTTCTTGGTAACTCTACAGAGATACCAGAAGATAAGCCTGGCGCTATGGTTGAAGTGTTACAGCGTTTAGATTACTTAGTACCTGAAGTCGAGTTTTCTTATACAAGAAAACCTTGGGCACGTTGTTTGAGTTTACTTGAAAGTGGCAATGTGTCAGCTGTTATTGGGAGCTTTTCAGAGGAGAGGAGCAAGTATGCTGTATATCCCTCGAAAGGTGGGCAGTTAGATAAAAGTAAAGCTATTGATAATTTGTCTACTTGTCTTGTTGTATTACAAAATAGTCAGCTCACCAAAAAACAAGTTACCACTGTCGCTGTCCCTTATGGTTATATAGTTTCTGGACAGTTGAAGAAAGCTGGCTTTGAGGTCTATGAGACCGACTCCCTCTCCCTTGCACACCAACTGGTGGTTTCAAAGAGAGTTTCTGCTTCGGTAATTGATTGTAATAATTCACTTGAAAATGAAAAGCTAACTATTTTACCCAAACCTATTCGAGAGCATCAAGGGTACTTAATGATGAGCAAAAAGTTCTATCGTCACTCCCCTGAAATGGCTAAACACCTTTGGAATACTTTGAGTGAACTGAATCGGAAAGATATTTACAACAAGTATCAATAATATAAGTTACTGTTCCCGATTTACTTTTCATAGTATCATCTTTGACCAGTTGAAAATTGTTACCAATTAGAAGTTTTTTTAGGAAGTAGATATGAAGTGGGTGATCAGTGGGATAGTGATCATAGTTATCTTTGTCGTTGCAGGAACAACCGTATGGTATTTGGAAAAAGACAGCGTTACTAGTACTAATGTAAGCCCGGTTCAGCAGTTTGTGGACTGGGTCGAAGACAAAGAAAAACCAGAAATACCGAGCCCAACTCAAGCTGCATTAGAGCGCTTAGATAGAGAAGCGGAAGAGAATAAACAGGAAGAAACAAAGCTTCAAGGTATTGGGCTTGCTGTTAATCAATGCTTGAACTTGTCTATCGAGAAAGTCGATTTTGAAAAAGAGGGGGAGGTTTATGCTTGGATCGACACTAATGGTTTGAAGAATTATAGCGATATTCCACCTGTATCGGCAGATTACGAAATTAGTGAATATTCTGGTAGCAAAATTCTAAATTACTTTGATAGTAATATTAACCTTCGCGAATTACCTTATCAGTACAAAAATGAGCTTAAAGAAGAGCTTAGGACATTATATTTAGCCTACGGCATGTTACTTGATTTACAAACACTTAAAAAAGTGCCAGTGAATATCAACATCAATCGCTCAGAGTTTGTTTTTGAACAAGCGAGAAGCCGATACGCTGCTGATCAGTATAAGCTTTCTGATAGCTTTTATAGTGACCAATTAAATCAAGCAAACATTCTTTACCGTAGCAACGAAGAAACCAAAATGGCTGTTGTTGAACAGGCAACCTATATCGTTAATCGTCGAGTCATTGGTGCATTGCCAACATGGCTGCAAACAGGTTTGCTGGAGTATTTTAAGCAAGCGAGAAAAGAAGAGAGTAACTTAATCTTCAGTGTGAATGAACAATGGACAACTAATAGTAAGTTCAATGCAGATGCATCTTCTTTAACAGGCTTTTTTGTTGATGGGAATTTACCTTGGCGTGCTGCTGACAAAGTAAAAAACACGGCAACTAGTTGGGCGTTTGTTCATTTTATGATGGACGATGTTGAACGTAAGAAAAACTTTGCCAAGTTAATCAAAAGAGAGCAAGAGAACTTATGTGATGTGTTAACGCTTGAAGATACAGAAGCAATGTTAACGGTCTCTGTAGGTAACATTGAAGAGCAATTTCGCGCTTGGTTAACTAGGCGAATTAGCCCACAAACGATAGCTATTCAATAGTCTTTCTTATCAATAGTCACAGTAAAGCCGCGCCATTACTGTGACTTTAGCACTATTCGCAATTTCACTTGAATCAGGTAGTATTGAGTAAAAAATAACAAAAGAGCGTCATGCTTTCTATTTCTGTGCTTGTAGCACTTACCTTTGCTTATCTACTACTGCTTTTCACCATTGCTTTTTTAGGTGACAAGTTTAGTTTGCCTAAAAAATTCAAGCCGTTTGTTTATAGTTTAGGCTTGGGGGTTTATTGTACTTCTTGGGCTTTCTATGGTGTGACCGGACAATCAGCTACCACTGGTTGGTGGCTAACGCCAACTTATACCGGGGCCATTATTGTTTTTGTATTTGCATGGCCGCTTGTGCTAAAAGTAGCTCGCATTTGTCGTGAGCAATCACTCACTTCGCTTGCTGACTTTATTTCTTCTAGATATGGAAAATCGGCGAAACTTTCTAGTTTGATCACGATAACGTCGGTATTCGCCATCATCCCGTATATTGCTTTGCAATTAAGAGCAATTACCAATAGCTTTAACGCAGTGACTGCCAATGATATCGAAGGTGGTAATATCGATATTACCTTGTTTTTTACGCTTACCTTAGCTGTCTTTGCAATCTTGTTTGGTACTCGCAGAATAAGGCCTTCAGAGCATAATCCTGGATTGTTATTGGCTATTGCTTTTGAATCGATTGTTAAACTCTTTACATTCTTAGCGATTGGTTTTTTTGTCTGCTTTTTTATGTTTGATGGCATTGGCGATTTACTTCAGAAAGCCGCCAACAACATCAGTGTGCAAGAAATAGAATCCCCACCTAGTTATGTATATATCACGCAAACCTTAATAGGCGTATTGGTAATGTTTTGTCTACCTCGCCAGTTTCATATGACATTTATTGAGCTTGATGATGAGAAGGAGATCAGAACCTCTCGCTGGCTATTTCCACTCTACATGATATTACTGAATATTTTTGCTTTGCCTATAGCTTATGCCGGACTCATTTGGTTTAGTGACGGTAGTGTTGGCACTGACAGTTTTATGTTACAGCTACCATTAGCGGCTAACAGTGATTTAATGGCAATAGTTTCATACTTAGGTGGTTTTTCTGCCGCTACTAGTATGGTGATTGTGGCGACAATAGTGCTTAGTATTATGGTTTCAAACGATCTCATTACGCCTAAGATACTGAGTAGTGAATCGGGTCTTAATCAACAGCAGCGCTTGAGCCCAAACGTGCTGCTAGTGATGCGCCGATTTATTATTGTCGCTATTTTGATGGCTGCGTATGCTTATTACCAAGTGACATCCAATTCAGAACTACTTGCTTCAACGGGGTTAATGGCAATGTCATTGGTTGCTCAGTTCGCACCGGCCTTGTTACTTGGATTAGTATGGCGAAGAGCAAATGCAAAAGCGGCATACCGCAGTATTATCGTGGGTATGTCTTTGTGGGCGTATACGTTGTTATTACCTTCACTTCATGGACATTTAATTGATATTTCAGATTGGCTTTCTCATGGCCTATTAGGTATTTCATGGCTCATTCCGACCAATATGTTTGGTTTACAATTAGAGCATATTTCTCACGGGGTTTGGGTTAGCTTAACCGCCAATGTATTGGTTTTTGTTTACTATGCTTACACGTCTTCACCTGAAATTAATGAGCAGTTACAGGCCAGTCATTTTATTCGCAACGAAACCAGCTTAACGCATGATGCATCAAGTAGTGCAGAGCTAACTAATCGTGATTTACATAGCTTAGTTGTTCGCTTTTTTGGTCAACAGTATGCTGACGATATTATCGCTGGATATTTTAATGGGCAGTCTTTTGCTTGGGAGCACATTGCCCCCGTTGCTTTGGAAGTTAAAGTTGAGCAAGAGCTTGCTGGTGTAATTGGTGGTGCGTCAGCTAAATTGCTTTTTGATTCAGCCAAAAGAAGACGTCATGCCTTACTAAATGACGTAGTTGATATAGTTGATGAAGCAAGTGAACTACTAAGGTTTAACCGCTCGTTGTTACAGGCTACTATTCAAAATGTTGAGCAAGGTATTTCTGTAGTTGATAAAGAGTTAAGAGTGGTTGCATGGAATCGCCGCTACATTGAAATGTTTGACTATCCTGAAGCGGAGATTTTTGTTGGAAGACCTGTCGTTGAAGTACTGCGCTTTAATGCTAAGCGTGGTTATTTTCCTCAAAAAGACAGTAATGCTGAAATTGAAAAGCGTCTTTCCTATTTAAAGGAGGGGAAAACCTATCGATTCCAGCGTGTTCAGTCTAATGGCCGAGTATATGAAATGTCGGGTAATCCACTACCAGGTGGAGGGTTTGTTACTACCTATTCTGACATCACTGAGTTTGTTAAAACACAAAAGGCGTTAGAAGAGATTAACGTTCATCTAGAATCGAGAGTGGAAAAAAGAACACAAGATTTACAACAAGTTAATGAGCGCTTACAAACGGCTAAGCAAGAGGCTGAACAGGCAAACCTAAATAAGACACGTTATTTCGCTGCACTTAGTCATGACCTTTTACAGCCATTCAATGCGGCTAGTTTATTTTCTTCTATCTTACTTGAGAAATCTTCGGAGCAAGACTTAGATGGCAGAACGCTTGCCGAACTTAGTCAGAATATTCACCATTCGATGGCCAATGCTGAGCAGTTGTTATCATCAATCCTTGAGCTAACTAAGCTCGATGCGGGGGCAACACAGCCGTATTTAGAAGATTTTAGCGTGGCTAAATTCTTAGCACCCATAGGTGAAGAGTTTACCATGATAGCAGCTGATAGAGGTCTTAGTTTTGAACAAGAAATACAAGATTTAGGTACGCGATCTGATAAGAAACTATTACGAAGAGTTATTCAAAATCTGTTAGCAAATGCTGTTAGATATACAAAGAAAGGATCTGTTTCGCTCTCTGTAAAAGCGACAAATGATCAGATAGCTATTCAAATTAAAGATACTGGTGTTGGTATAAAAGAAGAGGATCAAATCAGGATTTTTAATGACTTTGAACAAGTGGATGAACCGCACGTTAAACAAGAGGACGGTGGCTTAGGGTTAGGGCTAGCCATTACCGCTAGGATCTGTAAATTACTCGGGATTCCATTAACACTAAATTCGGTTTATCAACAGGGCAGTGAGTTTACCATTAGCTTACCGGTGATAAAGCTTGCAAGTGACGCTGAACTAGAGACAAAGCCGTTAGTCACAAAAAATAGACGGGATTTAACTAATTTAAATGTGCTTGTTATAGATAACGATGAAACAGTGTTGATTGCTATGCAGAAGCGTTTAACTGAATGGGGTTGTGTGGTGAGTACAGCTAGTAATGAGCAAGAAGCTTTAGTTGAGTGTAAACAATCAGCGCCTGATATTATCATTGCTGACTATCATTTAGATGACGGTAAAACAGGCGTAGAAGCTGTTAAATATGTCATGTCTGAGTTAGGGCTTACTATTCCGGTAATTGTTAATTCTGCCGATCATTCTGATGAAATCCATGAGCAGGTGTTAGAAAATTCATATGAGTTTATTAATAAACCTGTTAAACCGGCGGCGCTTAAGAGGACTATTAAGAAATTGTTGGGGTAATGTTCAGTTTAATACGAACTACGAGTCTTATCACCCTGAACTTGTCGAAGGGTACAATTCACAGTGTTCTCGCCTGTTAAAATAATTGAGAGTAAATACTCTTGAGTATACTGCTCTTATCAAATAATTGCCGGGCTGCCGGCAGCAGGAAAGAGGGAAAAAGTGATTGTTTCCCTCTTTCATCTCCCTCATCACCCAACGTTGCAGACAACAATGAAAATTCACTAAGCACAATTTACCATGCCTAATGATGGCACGTCCGTGTGCCAGCATTAGCACTCGACGTCCATGTCTCGTGTAGTAAATTGATAAAGCTTAGTGAATTTTCATTCTGCATCGATGGGAAAGGTGCTGAATTCAAGGCTCGCTAATTATTCTACGACTTTATATGTCTATATTGGTATAGACTGCTATCCCTACTTGAATTGCACAATGAGACTTCAGGGAAGGTGGGGGGGGTTTTAGAGTTAATAGCTCACCCTGAGCCCGTCGAAGGGCAATGAACTAAATATAAAGAAGCTAAAATTAGATGAACTTAAACACCTAATTGTTTTAGTTGCTGAAACATACTGCTGGCTTGAGTACGGTTGTTCACTTCAAGCTTTTGTAAAATGGCAGAAACATGATTTTTGACTGTTGGCTCTTGGATATTCATTTCATAAGCGATTTGCTTATTAAGCAGGCCATCAGCGATCATTTGTAATACACGGTATTGAGCCGGCGTTAGTTTATTCAGTTTCTCTGCAATCGCTTTTTCTTCAGAGCCTTCATCTGTCTCTAACGTTAAGCCTTCGGGTAACCAAGTATCACCATCAAGCACTACTTCAATCGCTGAAGCGATAGCATCAAGGGATGCGGATTTTGGAATATAGCCACTGGCGCCCAAATCGATTGCTTTGTTAATAACACTCGCTTCTTCTGTTGCTGAAACCATGACAACTTGAATATCAGGGTAGTTATTTCTAAGTGTAGTTAAGCCGGTAAAACCATCGTTTCCTGGCATGTTTAGGTCGAGAAAGATCAACTCGATGTCAGGATGCTCTTGAATACTCATCACGGTGTTTTGAAAGGAATCAGCTTCGATAACTTCACTATTTGGTAATAACTTTTTAGCCGCTTGAATAAGCGCTGTTCTAAATAATGGGTGGTCGTCAGCAACAGCTAATTTCACGAACTCTGTACTCATGATGATTCTCTTTGAAGTCATTAAACAATAATTAGGGTAGCGACGCCAGAGGGCGTCGCTAAATATCTGCTATTGTTAGAATTGATAACTAGCAGTAAGGGAGATCGTACGAGGGTCGCCGAAGTAACCGATAAGTGTATTATCGCCACCTAAGCCCGGTAAATAAGAACCGTCTTCTTGTGGTGTAACAAATTGATAACCACCAACCATGTATTCTTCATCAGTTAGGTTCTTAGCGTGAAGGCTGACACTAAAATCACCGTCAAGGTTGTACCAAGTGATACTTGCGTTAAGTAAACCGTAACCGTCTTGTGATAGTAAACTATTCTCCTCAAACAGTACGTAGTCGTCGCGGTAGTAGTAGCTACCATTAAAGACAAAATCACCAACGTCAGATTCAAGTGTATATGTCGCTCCTAAGTTATAAGTGTATTTAGGTGTATTTGAAATAGTGAATGAATCAGACTTGTCAAAGGTTTCGCCCGTTTCAGGATCTGTATCAAGTACTTCTGAGAAGTCAGAATCGATATAACCAATACTGGCCGAAAGCATTAAGTCTTCTGTCGCCATAAAGGTTAGTTCAGTCTCGATACCGGTTGCTTCAGATGTACCAATGTTACCTAAACGTTGATTTAGCTCGGTTGAATCAGCGCCCGGTAGAACTGAAATATATTGACGGTCTTTGTGATCAAGTGAGAACAACGTCACGTTGGCACGTAAACGGTTGTCCAACCATTCACTCTTCATACCCAACTCAAAAGAATCAACATCTTCAGGGTTTGCAGCAGGCTCTGCTGTTTGCGCACGTGGATTGAATGTACCTGACTTGAAGCCTTGCGCAAAGCTTGCGAAGAACATTAAGTCATTGTTTGCTTGGTATTCAACACCAATACGAGGCGTGAATTTAGACCAATCTGCTTTGTCGTTTAATACCTCAGGAACTAAGTCTCCTTCAGGGCGAACATAGCCGTTAATCCAGCCTGAGTAAGGATAAGTTGTCGCGAAGAGTAAACCGTTGTTCACATTGGCATCTTTTTCATCTTTAGTGTAGCGAGCACCTGCAGTAACAGACCATTTTTCACTTAAGTCGTAAGTCATTTGCGCATAAACAGCCTTACTTGTTGAATTATTACAGCCACTTACCTCGCGAGTTAAACTAGGAAGACCAATTGCATTACCTAGTACTTCTAAGATAGCTTCAAACTGTCCGCAAGATTGACCATCGTAGTAATACAAACCTGACACTAACTTGTAATTTTCACCATAGTGATTTAACTGAATCTCATGGCTAGATTGCTCATCGTCGTATACCGCAGGTACATCAAAAATTGGCAATGGTGTATTATCAAAGTCGATATTAGTTGGTGAATAACTCTCACGGTCTGAGTAAACATACTTTAAGCTGGTGTTATCAGAAACATCCCAATTCGCTGTAAAACTAATGCCTTCAAGCTCAACTTCATTCCATGTTGGTAAGCTTGTATATGAGTCATAAACACTATCAGGTACAGGTGCATCGGTTAAGATACTTGGCAGTAATCGATAGCCGCCTTTAGCATTTGATTCGTCTTTAGTTTTGTCCCAATTGAGACGGAAGAATAACTCATCGCTTGGGTGAAATTCCAACGTTACACGAGCGGCGGTAACATCCTTGTTATAGTTTTCTTTGTCTTGATTTGGCAGTGCAGAGATTAGATATTCGCCAAAACCATCACGTTGCAAACTTGCGACACCAAACCCTACATAAAGCTTATCTTCGATAACAGGGTATTGGCCTGTCACTTTGATGTCTTTTTGGCTGTAGCTACCAATGGTACCTTGAAGGTTTAACTCTGCATCACCTGACATCTCTTTGGTGACGTATTTAATTGCACCACCGATAGTATTCTTACCGTAAAGCGTGCCTTGCGGGCCGCGCAGTACTTCGACACGTTCAACATCAAGTAAATCAAGAACGGCACCTTGTGGGCGAGCCATGTATACGTCGTCGATATAAATACCAACACCTGGTTCATAGCCCCACAATGGATCTTGCTGGCCTACACCACGTATAAACGCAGTGATTGTTGAGTTGGTACCACGGCTGCGTTGCAATGTAGTGTTTGGTGAAAATTGTTGTACTTCTGTTAGTACTTCAATGCCGTGCTCTGCAAGTTCATCTGCACTGATTGATGTTACCGCTACAGGTACTTCCTGTAAGCTTTCTACTGATTTACGTGCGGTAACTTCGATTCTCTCTAAGCCTTTATTTTCATCAGCAATGGCTTCTTCTGCAAAGGCTGGTGTAGTTGCCATCGCAGCAGTAATGGCCATTGCACATAATGATTTGTTGAATAACTGACGACCTGTTGTTGCAGTTGTCACATTTGACTTATTCATGTTTCCCCCAAAGGATTCTTTATTTTAATTCTTGTCGTACTTTTGTAGTGATTATTCTTCAGTCGTGAATAACTCTAGCGGATAGCCTTAATCCTGTATGTGGTACTTAAGTACTATACCCGTATTTATTGGGGCGACGTAGAATGTTTATCGTGCTAAGGCGGAGGTATATCGCATGGCACGGGAGTTTTGTTAGTGAATATTAAGTTTCAGTCAGAACATATAACTACATAACATTACTCAGGAAAATTCTATGTTAGGTTTGATTGGTCTGATAGGTGGTTTAGTACTACTTATCGTGCTAACGATGAGAGGCATGAACCTCTTTATTAGCGCTCCTTTGTGTGCCTTACTGGTCGCATTAACAAATGGTATGTCTGTCATGTTAGGTGACATACACTTTGTTAATACTTATATGTCAGGTTTCACTAGCTTTATCGCCTCTTGGTTTTTCATGTTCTTGCTTGGTTCTCTTTTTGGCAAGTTTATGGAGGACACGGGTGCCGCAGACAGCGTTGCACGCTACATTGTTGATCGTATGGGCATGCAAAAAGCAGTCTTTGCTGTGGTTGCAGCTTGTGCCGTTTTAACTTATGGCGGTGTAAATCTCTTTGTAGTTGCTTTTTCAGTGTATCCGATGGCACTTAGTTTATTCAAAGATGCTAACTTGCCAAGACGGTTTATTCCGGCTGCGCTGGCATTCGGTTCGGTTACTTTTACCATGACATCTGCAGGTTCACCAGAAATTCAAAACTGGATACCCATTAAGTATCTAGGTACTAGCCCTTATGCTGGCTGGGAAGTGAGTTTAGTAGTGGCTATTATCATGGCGACATTTGGTTATTGGTGGCTTAAACGCATGATTGGCAAAGCGGTTGCTAACGGCGAACAGTTTGAACATCGCGCAGATGACCCGGAAATTCCTGAACGAGACTATCCACATCCGATAACAGGTGTCATTCCGTTGCTCGTTGTGCTCGCTTTATCTTTCACACTCCATGGCACTTTTGGCCACAACGCATTAATCATTGCCCTAGCGGGTGGTGTTATCAGTATTTGGCTGATCAATAACAAGCACTTTCACAATATGAATCACGCCATTTCAGAAGGTACTACTGGTGCGTTAATCGCCATTGGTAATACTGCCGCAGTTGTTGGGTTTGGCGCTGTCGCTAAATCTACAGATGCGTTTGCAAGTGCTGTTGATGTGATGACTCAAATGCCAGGAAACGAATTAATAGGTGCCGCTGTTGCTGTGAGCGTAATTGCAGGTCTTACCGGCTCCGCATCAGGTGGGCAGGCTATTGCTCTTCCATTATTAGGGCCGCACTACATTGATCAAGGCGTTAATCCTGAGGAGCTGCATCGAGTTGTCGCAATTAGCTCAGGGGCACTAGATACCTTGCCGCATAACGGTTATGTTGTGACAACAATACGTGCAATTTGTAAAGAAACACATGCAAGCGCGTATTGGTCAATGTTTGCAATGACAGGTGTTGTACCACTAATAGGCCTCTCCATCGCGATCGGCTTGTTTATCATATTCTAGGGGAAGAAAATGTTTATTCGTAAATTCTTATTATTTGTTGCATTAGTGCTTTCAACGTCATTGCATGCGAATACATTGTTGGTAGAAAAACAAAAATTCATCATTGATGATTTTAAAACGTTCAACGGTAAAACTATCAAGCAAGTGAACGTAGGTTGGGAAGCTTACGGCAAACTAAATGCTGATAAATCTAATGCGATTTTAATTACGCACTATTTCACAGGCAACTCTCATGCAGCCGGAAAATACACTGAGTCTGATCCGCTTCCGGGCTATTGGGATAGTATTGTTGGCCCAGGTAAAGCAATAGATACAAATAAGTTCTATGTGATCAGTTCTGATACGCTAGTGAATGCCAGCGCTTTTGACAAAAACGTAATCACGACGGGACCTGCTTCAATTGATCCTGATACAGGCAAGCCTTATGGGCTATCTTTTCCTGTCGTCACTATTCGTGACTTTGTCGAGGTTCAAAAAGCATTAATCGATAGCTTGGGTATTCAAAAGCTTCACGCTGTTATCGGTCCTTCTATGGGGTCAATGCAATCTCTGGAATGGGCTATTGCCTACCCTGATATGGTTGAGCGCATGGTATCAGTGATTGGTACTGGTGAAGCTGATGCATGGTTAGTTGCAGGCCTAGAAAAGTGGGCTGCACCAATCAAGCAAGATCCAAAGTGGAAAGGTGGTAATTATTATGATGGTGAAGCACCAGTCAGAGGGTTACAGCTATCGTTAGCGACAATAACACAAGAAGCAATGCATCCAGATATTTTTAATATGTCTAATCCGGCACACAAGAATATTGATGAGAAAGTACTCAATGACATTAACGCAAACTTCCCTGTTGTTGATTGGTTATACAACGCCGCAGGTATGCGCACTAGTACTATGGATGCTAATCACATTTTGTATTTAGTTAGAGCTTGCCAGTTATTTGTTGCGGGTCACAATAATGATTTCGCTGGTAGCTTAGCAAAAGTAAAAGCGAAAACTTTATTCCTACCTGCAACTAAAGACCTATTGTTGTATCCAGCAATGTCGAAGAAAGTACATCAGGCATTAGGTGAAAGAAGCCAATACCAAGAAATTGGTGGTGCATGGGGACATCTTGACGGTTTGTTCTCAATTCACACTAAAGCAAATGTATTAACGTCATTTTTGGAGGCTGAGTAATGTCCAATGCAAATACCAAATTAACTGCACTAGTGACAGGAGCTGGTAGCGGCATAGGCTTTGGTATCGCTTCTGCTCTAACTAAGAAGGGCATCGAGGTCATCATTACCGATGCCAATCAGCAAGCGGTTCTAGAGGCTCAAGAAAAGCTCCATCAACAAGGGGTTGAGGTTCAGGCTCATGTGCTTGATGTCACCAATGAGGCAGACCTCGAGATGATGATGAAATCGATAGGCGAAAAGTCAGTTGATATTTTGATTAATAACGCTGGTATTCAACTAGTTTCATCACTTGAGTCTTTCCCGATGAGTGCTTGGCAAAAAATTGTCGATGTGCTGCTTGTAGGGCCAGCGAGAACCTCTAAAGCTCTGTTACCTAAGATGAGAGCCAATGGCTTTGGCCGTATTATTAACATTGGTTCAATTCACGGTTTAGTTGCTTCACCGTTTAAGTCGGCCTACGTTGCTGCAAAACACGGTCTTCTAGGGTTTTCAAAAGTACTTGCTCTTGAAACATCTGACGTTGATATCACGGTAAATACAATATGTCCGGCCTATGTCAAAACGCCATTAGTTGAAAAACAGATTGCTGATCAGGCGACACAACACGGCATTTCTGAAGAAGAAGTGATCAATAAAATCATGTTAGAGCCAATGCCTAAAAAGTCTTTTATTGATATTGAAGAAATTGCCGCAACCGTTGCTTTTTTGGCTAGTCCTGAAGCTCGCAATATGACAGGACAGGCGTTAGTACTAGACGGTGGTTGGACAGTTAAATAAGAGGAAATTATGGCAGGATTTAATAAAGTAGTTGGTAGCTACGAACAGGCAATGTCTGGTATTGAAGATGGCATGACGGTAATTGCTGGCGGTTTTGGTTTGTGTGGTATTCCAGAAAATCTTATCAGTGAAATAAAACGTCGTGGCACACGTGATTTAACGGTCGTTTCAAATAACTGTGGTGTGGATGATTTTGGTTTAGGTGTTTTACTCACTGACCGCCAAATCAAAAAGATCATTGCATCGTATGTTGGGGAAAACGCCGAGTTTGAACGACAAATGCTAAGTGGTGAATTGGAGGTTGAACTCACACCACAAGGCACGCTTGCTGAAAAAATGAGAGCAGGTGGAGCAGGGATTCCCGCGTTCTTTACTGCGACTGGTTACGGTACATTAGTGGGCGAGGGCAAAGAAGAGCGAGAATATGATGGCAAACACTATATTCTTGAAGAGAGCATTAAAGGTGACTTTGCAATTGTCAAAGCGTGGAAAGCTGATAAGTACGGCAATTTGGTTTTTAGAAAAACGGCACGAAACTTTAACCCTATGGCTGCCACAGCCGGCAAGATAACGGTTGTCGAAGTAGAAGAAATTGTTGAACCTGGAGCGTTAGATCCAGATCAGATTCACACGCCGGGTATTTACGTAGACCGTGTGATTCTTGGCTCATTTGAAAAGCGCATCGAACAGCGTACGATTCGTCAGGCGTAGGAGAAGATAATGGCTTTAACAAGAGAACAAATGGCAATGCGTGTTGCTAAAGAACTACGTGATGGTTACTACGTGAATCTAGGTATAGGTATTCCAACGTTGGTTGCTAATTATGTACCTGAAGATATTGAAGTAATGCTGCAATCAGAAAATGGCCTATTAGGTATGGGGCAATTTCCAACGGAGCAAGAGATAGATGCAGATTTGATCAATGCTGGTAAGCAGACTGTCACCATGGCTACAGGAGCATCGGTATTTTCGAGTGCAGAGTCGTTCGCCATGATTCGAGGTGGGCACGTTGATTTAACGGTATTAGGCGCATTTGAAGTAGACGTGCGAGGTAATATAGCGTCGTATATGATCCCTGGGAAATTAATCAAAGGCATGGGGGGGGCGATGGATTTAGTTGCCGGTGCTGACAACATCATTGTGACTATGACTCATGCTTCAAAGCATGGAGAATCAAAACTACTGAAACAGTGCTCGCTGCCACTAACAGGCAAAAATTGTATCAAGAAGATCTTGACCGATTTAGCCTATATAGAGATTGTAGATGGTAAGTTTCATCTACTAGAGTACGCCCCGGGTTCAAGTATTGAAGAGATCACTGCACTAACGGAAGGTGAGTTGGTGATTTCAGATGATGTTAAAGAAATGGTATTTTAAGCAAAATTGGACCTAAAAAGCCCAGTGAAGACTGGGCTTACGCATGTGTAGCCTTTCTCATATGATGGTAAATAACACATTGATTTCTACCATTGTTCTTAGCATCATAAAGTAAGTTATCTGCTCTTTTGAGTGTTTCTTCCACGGTTTCTTTACTTGATAAGTCAGTAATACCGGCGCTGAACGTCACGCTTTTTCCTGACAATACCAGCTTTTTGGCGATTTCTGCTTTTAGATCATCAACCACTTTGAACGCCTGTTTACTATTGGTATTAGGAAATAGTATCAAGAACTCTTCACCACCGAATCTAAACATCATGTCTGATTCACGCAGTCTAGATTTTGTAATGCTAACCAAGTCAACAAGTACTTGGTCGCCAACATCATGTCCATGTTCGTCATTGATTAGCTTAAACTTATCTAAATCAATTAACGCGATGGCTGCATTTTTGTGGTAGCGCTTAATTTGACTTATTTCTTCTCTTAATCGATCAGTGAGGTATAAACGGTTGTAGGTGCCTGTTAGCGGATCTGTTGAGGCTTTTTGCTCAAGCTCTGCAATCTTAAGCTCAACAATCTTAATGAAGGCGTTAGCTAAAAAGACGGATAGACCAATACCAATAAATAGCCTAATGCCGTCAATATATGAGTGCAGCATACCTATTCGGTAGCATACATAAAGTGAAAAGAAGGCAGAAACGACAGTGGCTACTTGCCTTTTTAACATCAAAAATGAGGCTAAAATAAAAGGGAAGCACCAATAGGTAATCGATATGGGGTTTTCTTCGATAACAACGGCGATGGCAACTCCCGCAGTAATGATTATCTCTAAGCCACCAAAGAGGGAAGTCCCCTTTACAAAAAACTGTCTGCTTGTTGTAACTAATAGTGCTACAACAAGTGCTATAAAGCCAGCAGCTACGTAATCGCCTATCCACGCAAACCTGACAACAAAGGGGATCAACGCTACACCAGATACTATGGCTAACATAGCAATGAGTTTAGGATGGCTAGACAACAGAATATTGACGGGGAGTTTGGCTAATTTTGTTCTTGTATCTTCGTCCATAAAGTGGTTTTTATTACTCGTATTTTTACAGCAGGAACTGGATTAAGTCGCAAGGCGACATATACAAGCATAGCACTGGTTTTTTGAGTTGCCAGTAAAAAGGGGGATTAAATAAAACCGGTACGTATGCACCGGTTTTATGTTGGTTGATTAAGCTTCTGTCAGTTGGTTATCACGGACATTCTTCTGTACTGTGATGGCTGCAAATCCACTTAATAAATAGGCCATTGCATAAAAACCTTTTTCACTTAACAGCAATTCAGCGTTGATTAAGCCTATCGTTAACAAAGCAATGGCCGTAGCTGAAGCTACCCAACACATAATGCTATATGGTTTAGAGATGGTTTGGCCTTCAATTTTATCTCTAACTGTTTTTTGCAGAGAAACAAATGAGAACAGACCAAAAATCAAAATGGCAAAGTAGTACCCTTTTTCATTCAACGCCATTTCAGCGTTCATTAGACCGATACAAAAAGCTGCGATACCAGCAATTAACATAGCAATAGACGTCAACGTAAAAGCTTTAGTTGGTTTAGTATTCATTTTCGTTTCTCCTTAGAAATTGTGCCACCACCGTGTAGCGTGTTTACGAGAATAAATATTAGCTTTTGGTTTAAATAAGTAAACTAAGTTATTACAAGGTTACGATAATTAAACCAAAAGTATATTAATGTTAAACTTTATTGGGTTTTATTTATAAACTGCTTAACTACGTCACCCATTTGCTCAAAGCTAGGGTTGAACGTTAAACGCTGAAGGCTAGGATGTTTATTCAAATTATCACCTGTTGTTTCACCTAATACTGCTTTTGCTGTTGTCTTACAGGTTTGGTAGTAGGAAGTGCCAAAAGACGTTTCACAATTTCGATAACTACCTTGCCAGCCATAGTGTGGATTAGTTGGCGCATTGGTTACTGCTGTGTGAGCGACATTAATGATGCTTTTGCAGAATTCATTATTTTCACAGGCTGGGAAAACTCGTTGATATGAGTCAGGTAGTCCATTTAATGAAGCGTTGTCTCCAAAGTAAAAAAGCATATCCTGATGACGTGTGTTTCTGTTTGGCGCATTATGCCATTTAGTTAAAAGCTCGACGGTTGATTGAGTGTCAATTGTAGAATCAACATCTGTTGTGATGGTTAATAGCGGTATATCTGGAATTGATTTTGCCTTATTTAGTTTATCCGTTAGTTGATTCATCAAAGCATGCACCTGCGCGCCTGCATTTAGCGGAAATGTCTCGTATTTTGCAAAATCAATATCAGCGCCTTTGTGGGCATAATCGACAAATGGGATCCAATCGACCACCTGAGCTGCCCAAGCTACCGATGATTTTGCCTTACTTGCTGGTGCCCATAACATCACGCCTTTTAAATGATTAGGTACTTCTTTAGTGGTTAACAAATTATCTAGAATTAACGCACCACCCGTTGAGAAACCGCCCAAATACACTTCTTTAAAATCGCTAAGGGTAGACGAGATAGCAAAGGCTGTTGCCGTTTGCCAGTCTTCATATTCTACTTCGGTAAGCGCTTCCGGTGCTGTGCTATGACCTGGTAGCAATAAACTTCTTACATTAAAACCTTGTTGATGATAAAAGCTGGCGAGATCATGTAGTAGGTAAGGTGAATCTGTTAATCCATGAATGAGTAATATTGCTTTTTCGTCAGTGTTGGCCCTTAACTCAAATGGAGACACGAGATCGGCTACTACAAGCGCTTCGCGTTTTTTCCTTAGCGCTTTGGTAACACCTGTTTCAATTGGGCATTTTAATGTTGCTTTAGGGTTCTCTGCATTTATTTGAGCTGTAGCAAAAGCTAGGTATTCAGCGTAGCTCTTGTTTTCTTGATAGTTAAAAGTGAGTCTTTTTTCACCTGACGCCAAGAATCGGTAACTGCCGTCTTTAGCTAGTTTTTCAATGTTACTAACATCATCATTGATAGTAATGCAATCAAGTGATTGGGCAGATGCCATTGTTGCCGTGAATGCGAATAATAGTGATGCATAAGTGGTTAAAGCGCGCATTTCCTTGTCCTTAATGGTTGTTATTGTTGTCTTCTAAATTGTTCAAATAGTGAAGGCTCCCATGGGCGCATAGCAAACAACATTCCCATGTGCTTTCTTTTATCAAGTGGTAAGCCACTGTCTTCAATATTAAGTTCTGCAGCTTCTTTAGTGATTTGATTTAGTTTACGTTGTATCTGTTCGATAGAGGTCTGTGAGTACCTACCTCGCAAATAAAACCGAAAACAATCGTCGCCATCAAAACTACTTGCCATAAAACGATTTAAGACTTCTTTTTCCATAAATCGTTCAAGCGGACCGTTTTTAATCCACCTAAAGTCCTGTGCAATGAGTAATTTATAGTTATTATTAGGTAACAACTGTATCAGCTTAATCTTATCAAGTTTAGCCATTAATCGAATGCACTCGTGCATATCAATATCATAGTGTTCGATTATTTCCTCAAAGCGCCAATAGTCTCTTACACATACCGCAACAAGCAATAGTTTAGGGTTTTCGATAAGTTCTTGCTCTTGTTCTAATGTTAGCTCGGTTAAGTGTTGCTGTTGCTTCTCTGATAATGAAAACAAATCAGATAGTGACAGATTAATGACATTACAAATTTGCTCTAATCGATCCAGAGAAAAGTTATTGGTAGCAAAGACTCGCTTTATATTGGCTTCACTCATATCAAGTTCACTGGCAATCATGCGATAGGTGACTTTGTGCTGCTTAAGTAATTGCTTAAGGGTGGTGGTGATTTGTTTTATCTGGCTCATCACTTTGTCCGTAAAGTATCAATATTTGATACTTTAAGTTGTTTTTATTAATACATCAATCACTTTGGTTTACACATTGAATACGGGAGCCTATTGTAGATAGCGAATCAACTGTTAAGGAAAATATTATGAAAGCATTATCTTATATCTCATGTATCGCTGTATTGATGACATCTTTTTCTTCTTTTGCTGAGCCGTCGTCAGAGCATTCTGGTAAAGCAAGTAAACATTCGGCGTTAGCGCTTTCTCACGGTGTAGCTGGTAGTGCTCAAGTAGCAAGTGCTGCAGTAGCAGTTCCTTTGGTTGTCGGTGGTAGCGTAGCGTTAGCGGCAGGATCTGCGAGTATTGAATTAGCTGAAGACCTATCTAGAGTTGCAGATAGCAAAGCAAAACGAGTTAAGGCCACAAAAAAAGTTGAGCTAGAAGTAACGGAAATTACTATTACCGTTGACCGCTCACCAGCTGAAGCGATGAAGGCTAATCAATAGGTTGGCCTTTAAAATCGATTTTTGACAAGGAGTAAAGTGATGAAACAACTAATTGCAATCTTATTATTTACGGTGACAAGTTTCGTTCATGCAGGCAGCAACCAAGCAACCGAAGCTAAATTCAAACCTGAACAAATTGCTACATTTGCTAAAAATGTTGAGAAATATGCCGCAAAGCAAGGCGCACGAGCATTTATCATTGCAAGGTTAGGACAGCCAAAAGATAAGTTACCTAAAGGCATTAACTTTACCCACACGGCTATCGCGGTTTATTCTCAAATCACCTTAGATGATGGTAAAAAGGTTAATGGCTACGCCATACACAACCTTTATCAAGACGCAAAGGACAGTAATAAGAGTTCACTGGTTACCGATTACCCTGTAGATTTCTTTTGGGGAGCACATGAGCTCAAAGCAGGTATCATTATTCCGACACCGGAATTGCAGCAAAAGATCATAGAAGTGATTGCAAGTGGTCAAAATAAGGCTTTACACAACCCCAAATATTCATTAATCGCTAACCCGTTTAACAACAAATATCAGAACTGTACTGAGCACACGTTAAATATAATCAATGCTGCAATTTATCAAACAACTGACATGAAGCAATTGAAAGCCAATACAAAGGCATATTTTGAGCCTCAACGTGTTCATGTCAGCCGATTTAAGTTAGGTCTTGGTAGTTTATTTGCCGATGGTGTAACAACGAAAGATCACAAAGGAAAAGTTAGAACAACATCGTTTGGATCTATTGGTAAGTACTTGGAAAAGTATGATTTGTTGAAAGAGAGCAAGGTATTTATTTAGCTCAAATAAAAAGGCCAGTGAAGCAATTCACCGGCCTTTAATGTTTTATCTATTTAAATTAGTTGCAGTGGTATGCACCGCTAATATATAAAGCCGGTATGCTTGACTTTAACTCGTTCACAGAATCACAATCTAAGTTACTCATCCCGCTTACATACAAATTATATAAGCTACTCAGACCTGATAATCCTGAAACATCTGTTATTTCATTGTAAGATAAATCAAGCCTTTGCAAACTTGTTAGATTACCTATCGGATTGATATTAGAGATATCATTTGAATTCAAATACAGCTCTTGAAGAGAAGCTTCTAAGGATCCAAAACTGCTAGCGCTTGTGAATTTATTATAGTTCAAATCAAGTACTTTTAAATCTCTCAAATATTCTAAAGAAGAAACGTCACTAATATTATTTGAACGTAACCTTAATGATTGAAGGTTTTTCAATTTAGCAAACTCGGCAACGCTAGTAATTTCTGAGTGTTCGATTCTTACATTAATTAAGTTTTCTAAATCTGCTAGCGGCGTGAGAGGTATGTTACCATTTGTACGCAATTGAACTGATTGTAAATTGGTGTATTGCTCCATGCCTTCAACATTATCAATGCTTGAATAACAAGTGAAACCGTGCACTTTAGCAATATCCAAGTAATGGCCATCCTGAATACATGATTTCAAAGCTTCATCAGTGAATAGAGAAATATCTATTGGCTGTTCAACACAAACAAAGTACATAAGAAATTCTGTAGCAGGTAGAGCCTCTTTTAGAGAGCTTAATTCTTCACACGTTATGCCTCTATTTCTCCCTAAGTTAACAAACTTTAAATTGCTCAGTGTCTCTAAAGGAGCAATGCTGCCATATTGAGCGGTAGAGCCAAAATCAAGCTTATTTAATGAAGTTAGACCTTCTAGAAAACTTAAATCATTTATGTTGTTAACATCATCTAAGGTTAGCTCTTGGAGCTTTGTAAGGTTGCTGATTGAAGAAAAATCAGAAACTAGGCTTACATTTTCTAATTCCAGTATCTCTATAGACGTTAAAGAAGAAAGTGCACTAATATCGGCTAATTTGTACGAATTATGAAGATATAGTTTTTGTAATTTACTTAATGTGTCTAGCGCATCTAGTTTAGCTATTTGAACGTGTGACAGATCAAGGGTATGCAGATTCTCCATCTGTGAAAAGTCGATAAGGTTATTGATGTTAGTTTGAGCCAAATTTAATGACTCTAGCTTTGATAACTCTTTTAGACCGTCATAATTTTGAAGGTAAGTTGAGTTTAAATCCAATAATGTTAATTCTGTCAAAGCAGCTAATGATGAAACATCTAGTCCATTACTAACATAACGCCCAACTTGAGATGCGTTCAATTTCTTCAATTTAGTTAGGTTGGCTAAGCTTGTAATAGAGTTCGCTCGGTACAAGCCTTTAAGGTTTAGAGACTCTAAATTTGTTAACTTACCTAATGCATAAAGGTCGGTGATTTGACTATTACTAGAAATGTCTAGCTCTACTAGCGAAGTTAGTTCCTGAATAGCTGATATTGCCGAAAGGTTGGAGTTACTCATGTAGAGTTTTTCTAGCTTTGTCAGACCAGCTAAATCCTCGATGTCAAAACTCTGTACGGAACTTAAATCTAGCTCTTTTAGGCTAGCCAGTGCGGATAAACCCGCTAGATCAAGCGTATAATTATGGTAATAACCATTTGGCTTTAAGCTCAACGACGTTAGATTTTCAAGGGAGTAAATTGGAGAAAAGTCTTCAATGTACCCGCCTCCAATTCGAAGTGACTGTAAGTTGGTTAGTGAAGATATTGCCGTTAAATCATTAATGTCACTACTAGCAATATCCAAATTTTCTAACGACGTTAAGGACGTTAAGAAGCTCAATGAATTGAGGCCTGATGACAAAATAGTTAAAGACCTTAATTTAGTTAGATTCTTAAGAGTACTTGTTTTGGAAATACCACTACTACCACTTAATGAGAATGACTCTAGGTTAGTTAAATTTTCAAGATAAGATAAGTCGTGACTGCTGTAATAGTAACTATTTTTGATTGATAAATCAGTTAAGTTAATTAGACCTGAAAGCTCTGATAGGTCAGATGTTCTTATACCGTCCAAATTCAATGACACTAGTTTATCAAGACTTGATATCCCAGAAATCGAATCAATAGAGTTTGAGGTTAAGGCTAGGGTAGTCAGTTCTTTAAAGCTACTCAGATCATCTACGTTACTAATAATTGTAGGAACGCTACATTCTAGTGATGTAATACCAACATCAGCCCCTTCTACACGGTAAATACAATCTTTCAAATCTTCATTTGTAAAAGTAACAGTGTCCAGCTCTGCAAAGGTATTTACATCGATCTCAAGCGTTTTAGTTGCTGTTGCGCCGTCGTTATCCGTTACGGTAAGAGAAAACGTTATTGTTTCCTGTTCTGTCAAGCTAGGTGCGTTAAAAGATAATGTTGCACTATTAGCCACTAGGTCTTGTACATCGCTACCCGCCGTTTGTTGCCACTGATAAGTGCTGATTGAACCATCTGAGTCACTTACATTTGCCGTGAACTCTATGCTAGCTCTTTCCATTATTGCATCGCTAGACATGTCTGCTATCGTTGGTGCAACATTAGGAGCAGGGGGAGGTGTTGTAGAAGAGTCTCCTCCACCGCCGCCACAACCGACTGTAGCAAGTGCAATCAAGGATAAAAATAATCCGTTTTTCATAGTTTCTCTCTTAAATTTTATACACGAGAGAGCTGTAACTGCATTCCCTCGCAATCTATATAATTACGCCAATATGATAAATGTTAATACAATGATAATAAAGCAGAATCATTAATTGTTTTAGAAGACATTAGCTAGGTCAAATAATCGGTGTTTGAAGGCGCATTCAGCAGGTACTGCTGATTAAAGTACCTGCTATGTTTTTGCGATTTTCGTTAGCAGCCGTGACCCAATAACAATGTTGTTGGTAGCGCAACTTGCAATGTAGCAAGTGAATCGCAGTCAATGCTATTTATATAGTAAAACTCGATGCTAGATAAATTCGTAAGCGGTGAGAGTACAGATACATCAACAATTTCATTACCTGATAAGACTAACCATTCTAGCGACTTAAAAGTTGATAAGTTGCTAATATCAGTGAGCCTGTTACTTTGCAATAGTAAAGTGGTTAGTTGTGGGCCAATTTCATTCAGTGATGAAACATCCTCTAAGTAATTTCCGTATAAATCTATCCCTCGCAAGTTTGGAATGTCGTTTAATTGATAAACACTGGTAAGCTTATTGCCTCGTAAGGAAACATAAGACAAATTTGAATGCTCATGAAATTTTGAAAACTCTGAGTCGCTGGTAATGTTTGAGAACGGTAGCGATAAGACGTTGAGTGACCTCAAATTGACGATAGGATCTAGGTTAACATTGCCCTGGGTAGTAATAGTTAGCCAATTTACATTGGTGAATTGTTCTAACCCTTCTAAATTTTTGACTGGCGATTGGCAGTCAATTTGTTCGATTTTCGAAATATCATAATATTTAGCAGCAATACAATTCTTTAGTACCGGATCCGTAAACAACGAAAAATCGACTCCCTGAGAAGAACATCTAACATTTAACCTAATCAATGCTAGCGGAAGGGCGTCTTTAAGCGTTTGCAAGTCATCACACGTAAAGTGCCTATTGTGGCCTAAATTGAGGAAGTGTAAGTTTTCTAGTGCTAATAAAGCAGCTGTGTTGGAGTAGTAGGAACTTCCGTTAAGATCCAGTCTTATAAGGGTTTTTAAGCCGCTTAGGTAACCCAAATCACCTAGATCAGCAATACCACCTAACTTTAGATCGGTGATACGCTTAAGTGAGGACAAAGGAGAAAAGTCATCGACACCGGGCGCGGATATGATTGAGAGCTTTTCCAGTGAAGGCAATGTCGAAAAGTCACCTAAACTAGCTAGGTTTCTACTTTCAGCCGTTAGCTCCTTTAAATTGTAAAGGCCATCCAGTACGCTTAAATCAGTGAATTGATCAGCGGTTATATCCAGTTCCTCAAGGTTTGTCAGGTCAGAAAAGTCAAACAGTTCATCTAATTGACTGTTTTTTAAGTTCAATTTCTTTAACTTGGTTAGTGTTTCTATTTGCCGAGCATTACCCAAATTAACTAATTCAGCGCTAAAAACCTCCAAATTAGTCAACGGTGCTATTTGAGCAATGTCGATCAAAGTATTCGATAAGCTTCTGCCTACTAAATCAATATTTAGACTAGTTAGCTTTTTTAGCGAAGAAATATTTGACAGTGAATTGATGTTTTTAAGACCACTTAAGTTTAATGACTCTAAGTTGACTAATTTTTCTAGCACGTAGATATCGTTAATTGCAGGATTGTTTGATAGGTCAAGTGTTTTAAGTGCTGTAAGTTTTTCTATAGGCGATATAGCTAATAAATTGCCACTTGTTAAATCGAGCTTTTCAAGTGATGTTAACGTTGCTACATCGTCGATATTGTAGGATTGAACTTTTGTTAGAATAAGCTCTTTCAAATTAACTAATTTATCAATTCCTGATAAATCGACATCATAAGAGTAACCGTGAGAATCAGAAAGATCTAAATGCTCGAGCTTGGTAAGGTTAAATATGCTTTCCAATTCACTGACTTTCGCTGAAGAAAGTCTTAGTTTCTTTAAGTTTGGTAATTGTGACAGCGCAGTTATGTCATCAATTTCGTTTCCAGAAATATCTAAGCTTGTTAATTTTTCTAAGGAAGGTAAGAAGCTTAATGAATCAAGTCTAGCGTCTGACAACACTAGAGTCTCTAAATTAACCGCTTCTTTCAGGCTTGATATGTTTTTTAACAGGTACGTGTTACTTATACTTAGTTGGCGTAAATTAGGAAGGCTAGTTACATAACTTAAATCGTGTGAATATCTTGATGCCAAATCGATGGTAATCGATGTCAAATTCGGATATTCAGTCAAACTACTAAAATCCCAAAGGTCATGGCCGATCAGTGTGAAGCTTTCCAAGTCTTTCAGGTTGTTGAGACCCGTAATGTACTTTAATTCAGTATTTACTAGCGTTAACTCTTTAATATTTTTAAAATTTACTAGGTCTTCTAAGCTTTTTATTACAATATCACTACACGATAATGATGATATACCAACATCTGCTTCAGGAACTGTGGTTAAGCATTTTTGCATGCCTGAATCGGCGAGTGAAACAGTGTTTAATTCTGGATACGTTTCAACATCTATATCCATCACTCTAGTTGCTGATGCCCCATCATTATCTATAACAGTTAAAGAGAAAGAGATAACTTCCGAAGTTGTTAGCGCCGGTGCTGTAAATGACAGGGTGCCTGTGTTTGAAACTAGTTCCAAAACTTCTGTCCCTGAGGTTTGTAGCCATTGATAGCTAGCTATACTTCCATCGCTATCAGTAACAGAAGGTGTATAACTAACTTCAGCTCTTTCTTTAATCGGAGCCAACGAAAGTTCTGATATTGTAGGAGCAAGGTTAGGTGGTGAAGATGCCGTTGAAGAAGAATCACCTCCTCCACCGCCACAGCCGATTGCAGTAAGCGCAATTAAGGACAAAAATAATCCGTTTTTCATTGTTTCTCTCTTTAATTTTACACACGAGAGCGCCGAAGCTGCATTCCCTCGCTATCTTTGTAATTATGCCGGTATGATAAATGTTAATATGATGATAATAAAGGCCTTTCGTTGCAGAAAATTGACTTTTGAGTCAGTGTTTTAAGATTCTTATCTGTATAGACGTTCTTGAGCTTTTTGAGAGCAATTTGGCATAGTACTTCAGTGTTTTTTGTCGGTCCTGGTTGATACAATGACAAAAATTTCAAAGGGAAATCTCGATGATCGAAAGAATAGAAACAAAACAACGCATGAGCCGTATTGTTAAACATAACGGTACTATTTATTTGTGTGGCCAAGTGTGTGCTGATGCGACAAAAGGTATTACAGAGCAAACACAAACCATGCTGGATAAAGTCGATGAGCTTTTAATTAAAGCGGGTAGCGATCGTGAACATATACTTAGCGCCACTATTTACTTAAAAGACATGAAAGACTTTGCTCAAATGAATGCCGTTTGGGATAGCTGGGTGCCAGAAGGGCATGCACCTGCACGTGCTTGTGTAACTGCAGACATGGCTAGAGAAGAGTTGTTGGTAGAAATTTCAGTTGTTGCTGCTGAAAAATAAAAGGCAATATCTATTTAAGAAGGGAGCTACAAAGCTCCTTTTTTTAGGCAAAAAAAAGCCAGTCAAAAAGACTGGCTAGAGGGGGAGATAGCTTATTAAGCTATACAAGCATAACTCTTTACTTGGTTGTTAGCGTTTGATGATGTTGTTTTGATTTTTCTCATCATTAACAAGCTTACCGCTAATAAAAACAACCAGATAGTGCCTGTTTCAGGTACTGGTGTTGGCGTTGAACCAACAGGTGTGAATGGGTTGTAATTGATTTGCATATTACCTTCCCAAGACTGACCCATCACTTGGCCCCAAATGACAGACTGATTTGACTTAATGTCTGCAGTTGGCGCCAAAACCGACCCGTAAAGGTCACTATTAAGGTTTAATTGACTCGCGCCGTAGAAGTTATAAAGCACTTGAATTGGTGCTGTATTTGTAGCTAAATCCTTATCAAAGTGCGAACTTAGTGGGTTACTAGTATCGCCTAAAAATACGTTAGCTTGAGGTAGTGTTACTGTTTGACCGTTTTCATTGGTTACATTAAAGACAACAGTTGCACCTGCAACCATGTTGTCTGTATCGATAATCCAGTCAGTTCTTCTGCCGCCCCATTGGTTCGTAAACATTTGCTCAGTTACGTTAAATACATACACTCCATCTGCAGGAATCTCGTTTGGATCAACATTGAAGATAAGTTGCGAATTCTGAGCAACAACACTTGTGGTTTCCGTTCTTTCGGCTAATTGCTTAGAAAGATTTTCTAAGTGTTGAAATGCTGAGTCAAAATTAACGGGTAAGTTAGCAGCATTTTCGTAAGCATTTTCATAACCCACTGGGCCGCCGTTAATTGTGCCACCTAAAACTACATCACCCATAACTGGTGTTGGTAATGTTGCCGTTTCATAAACGTTAAAAAAGCCACCGCCAGTTTTATTAATATCACCACCAACGACTAATGCAGGGCCAGAACCCATATTGAAATCTGTGATTTTATTACCAACTTCATAACCACCAGCAACGTTAAAGTTGCCGCCAACAGCAACCCGACCTTGAACGTCTGAAGAGGTTACGGAATAGTCCTTCTTAATAAATGCGTTATATTTGCCAGCCTGACCAAAATCGATGCTATCGGCAACTACTTGAGTAGCTACTAACAAACTAGCTAAGAATGTGAATAGACGCATATGCTTCCTTTGTAATTTTTCATAAATGTCAAAATTTGCGCGATATTAACAAACTTATTACAAGAATGACAGCGTTGTCTTTTTGTTGTGTTTTGATGGTTTTTTGAACTTGTAATAAGGTATTTACAGTTGTTCTTTGTCAATACGAAGGACTAATCAATAAAGTATAAGCTATACCTTTTTGTAGGTGATTGGGCTCAAAAAGCACTTGTTGCAATATGAGCCTTTGATCATGTTTGATAGACAATACTATTTTAGTGCTTCTTCTACTGTACCTCTTAGTGGGTGGTGTGCATCTATTTTAGTTGCTTTATCAAATGCATCTTTAGCTAAGCTAAAGCGCTTCAATTTGGCAAGCGTGTAAGCTAGGTGTAGCTGATAAGTAGTATTGTTGGCATCCCTTGCAACGGCTTCTCTCAAGTAGCCAAGACCGGATTGTATTTGTCCTTTTTCAACAAGCAGCCAACCAAGTGTATCGTTAATTGGTGCCATGTTTGGCTCTAATTCATACGCTTTTTTCGCGGCAGAAATTGCTTCACCCAATTGCCCTTTTTGTTGTAAAAGGTTGGCAAGATTATTGAGAAATATTGGCTGGCTATCGAGTGAATCGAATGACTGATAAGCTTCTATCGCTGTGTCCAAATCTCCTTGGTTGGCTGCTAGTTGTGCTAATTGAGAAATCGCCCACGCGTCTTTGTTTTGTTGCTTAACCCAATCCTTTAACAATAAAATCGCTTTTTCTGTGGCACCATTACTCGAATGAAGCTGCGTAAGTAGCTGTAAGTGAGAGCGTTTTTTATATTGTTGATAGATTGGCGTGATTACCGTTATTGCTTTGTCAAAATCAGCTTGAGCAATATGTAAATACGCAGATAGCTCTTGCCAGCTTGTAGCTGTTTCTTTTGTTTTGATGTTTTTAGCTATGAGTGACTTAGCTCTATTAAAGTCTTGTTGCGATAGCGCTAACTTAGCGGCCAAATAATCTGGCACACTGGTAAGTTGCTTGAGTCTTGTCACGGTTTTAACCGTCGCTTCAGTATCTTGAACATCCAGTTGAAGAGACGCTACTTTAATGAGCTTTTCAGGTTCGTCGTAGGTTAAACCAAATAGCATTTTTAGGGTTTTTTTTGCTGCTTCTAATTCACCACTTAATCTTTCAACTTGTGCTTTGATTAATAGTAACTCTTGATTGAAAGTATCTACCTCTCTGAGAGAAGCAATCAGTGAGCTTGCTTTATCTAGCTGATTTGTTGCAACTAACAATGAAAGTAATGAAGCCTGAGACTGCCTATAGGCAGGAGACGATTCAGGCACGTTAGAAAGTAACTTGATAGCTAAATCAAAGTGTTGCTGTTTGACGGCTAAATTTGCGTACAAACGCAGTACTTTTTCATCGGTTGGGTAAAAGGCTAAATACTTCCTATAGGTTTTTTCTGCCAGCTCAGAGCTGTTGTTATTGAGATAAATACCCGCCATTGATAATAAAGCTGGCGCAAATTTTTCGTCTAATATTAGCGCATGTTCAAAAAACTTAATGGCATCTTCTTGGTGTCCAAGCTTAAGTGATAGCTCACCGGCTAACTGAATGATTTCTATCTTATTAGGATGTTGGTCTAACAGCGATTGTACCGTATTACGTGCTTCGGCTAATTGTTCTTGTTGAAGCTGAACAAAACCTAGCATGACTTTGCTAGCAGCTGAACTTGTAGCAACTTGACTCAATAGTTGATTGGCAGTATCAATGTCACCTTTAGCGATCAAAGCATTGATATAAAGCCTAGATAAAATTGAGTTGTTGGTGAATCTTTTGTGAGCTTGCTCAATAAAGCTAAAATACTGCCCTTTTGCACTTGTTTTTTGGTAGATTTGGCTTGCTAAAATGTAAACTTCAGCCGAGTCAGCAGGTACTTCAAGTGCCTTGTCTATATGTTCTTTCGCTGTAGCCAAGTGTCCTTCTCTAAATGCTATAGAGGCTAGTTGCCTTCTTACATTTACGTTTTCACCAAAATCTCTTAAGTATCGTTGATATTCAATGCGGGCTTGTTGAAATTTTTGGTTCGTGAAGTTAACGCTGGCCGATAACAGTAGTACCGCTTGTGAGTTTCTCTGCTCATCAGAAAGTGATAGTAATTGTTGTTGTATATCAGTAAGTAGTAAACGAGCTTTTTGATGATCACCTTGTAGGGCAATGATAGATGAGTGCAAAAGTTTTGCGTAGGGGTTTTCTGGTGCTACTTCTCTTAGCTTGATGACTTCATTTAGTGCCAACTCTAGGTTTTCTGATTTCAGATATAACTGTGTTAAACCAAAAAGGGCTTTTTCGTTTTTAGGGTGTGCAGCTCTTAACGTTTGGTACTCCGTTAATGCTTGGGCAGTAGCGCCCATTTTGGTAAAAATCTGAGCTAGCAATAAACGTGATGTAACATTAGCTTTCACTATATCTAAGGCTTGTTCAGCGTGCTTTTTTGCCTCAGCTAGCTTGTCTTGTTCTAGATACAGTTGCGCCAGCAAGTTGTTGGCCTCTGCACTTTGCCCATGAATGTTTATCGCTTTAAAGATTGTTTTTTCGGCAGCCTCCGGCTTATTTAAAGCCATTAGGGCGGTTGCTTTTAGCGTTAGGTATCGAGGCAATATAGACAGATTGGTATGACGCTCTAACAAATTTAGAGCGTCTTGATGTTTATGTTGTAGTAGCTTTGTTTCTGCTAGTGGAACAATAACGTTTTCTACATCCGCTTTAAGAGCTAAAGCAATAGTGTATTCTTTTTCGGCTGATTCAATTTGTCCTTGTTCCAGCAGTATTTCCCCTAACAGTAGACGTGCAGGAAGGAAGTTAGCGTTTTGCTGAAGCACATTCTTAACAACAATTTGCGCTTCATCTAGCTCTTTTTGGTTTAATAAATCTACTGCTCTCTCGTATTCCAAATTACTTTGTTGTGCGTAGGTTAGTGAACTAAAAAGAAAGCTTAAGAGAATAACTAGCAGTTTGTTCATGTGTAAAATAGCCCAAGGTAAAAAATGAAATAGACAGCGTTGTCATTTACGTGATTATAACGATCGTTGTTTATTTAACCTAGAACAAAACATGCTTAAATAGGTCATTTCGATGGTTTCAGTGGAATGTAAATCGTAAGCGCGAGTTTACATTCCACAAGAAAACTAAGCTTTAGAGGAGGATAGTTGAGCATCCGGTTTATCAATAACTTGAATCTTCCAAATACTATTTTGTTCACCATAAAGTGCGCGCTGTTTTGTTTTTTGTGCCGCTTTCCAAAATATCAATGCGAATACTATCGCCATAAAGTCGATAGTTTTGGTGTCGCTATTTAATGTCGTCCAAAGCGCTAAGTTTGGCAGCAAGTATCCAATAATTGAAGTGGTAGGGATAGCAATACAGGTTACTGCTAGTAGTTTTTGTAAGTGGATTGCTGCGATCGGAGCGCCTCTTGAGAAAGCATAACCAATAGATAAGAAAAAGACGGTATAGTAAGTTGCTAAATAGTAGTCATTGATATTATCTGTTATCAAATAGAACCATTTTGTAAGCAAGATGGCAGTAATAACGCCAAAGATTGAGCCTAGACACACGCCAACAGTCAAATTGGCCATAAACACCGATGATTTGGATTGTTCTTTTTGTTTTTGTCTTCGTTTTTCTAACCAAAGCAGGTTACCACTGTAGAATAGAAAAGCGCCTAAAATACCAAAGATGAAATAAATCCATCGGCCAAAAGTACCCGCATAATTACCGAAGTGTAATCCAAAGAAGGTTTTTACAATGGGACCATAGTGGTTATCTGCTTCATTGACCGTTGTGAACTCTATAGCCATTGTATATGGGTTCATGTAAATGATATCAGTATATCCACCTCTCATCATTTTATTATCAGAGACAATCTCCATTGCAAGAGACGGAGATTTAGTTGTTAATCTTGCAAAGTCTAAACCTGTCAGCGTATATTCGGGTGCAAGCTTTTTAGCTTTCAATTGATATTCTGTTATCGATGGCAAGTCTTTGATCGAGTACGTGATTTCAGAAGGCTTGCCACGCTCAAATAGTGGTTTATCACCGTAGACTGCTTGCAGACCACCGTAAAAGGGATCGTGAAAGGCGAATACGACAACTGTCCAGGCAATGACAATGTGAAAGGGCAGGCTGATAATACCTATCAAGTTATGACTATCTAACCAGAAACGACTTGCTCCTTTATTACCTCTTACTGCAAAGAAAGACTTAGCTAAGGTAGGTAATAGGAATATCACACCTGAAACTAGCGCGATAAAATAAAGTACCGCTGCTACACCAAGAATTAATACACCTAAATCTTCATGGCCGACTTTGCCAACGATACCTGCTGTTCTGTGTAGGTGGTCAATTAAGGCTCCGAGTTCATTAGAATTTGCTGCTACAGTGACTAATTCGCCCTTGTCCGATAGCGTTGCATGAACTTCTCTATTTTCTAGTTGTAAGCCTCTGCCACCGCCTTTTTCAAACCAAGTCAACGGTGATTGGTCATCAGCGAAGTTAACTTTAAAGCCTTTTTCCAAATGTTTGTTGTCTTGGACTGCTAACCTGATCAGTTCATCAAGTTTGTTAGCAGGTATTTGATGTAATTTTTGTTCGGGTGGTGTTGCCCAACTTTCGAACGCTGGTTTGAACATGGTGAGTGCACCAGCATAAAAGCCAATAAAGAGTACCAGGCCAGCAATGATCCCTGTCCATGTATGAACTTTCTGATAAGTTCTTAAAATATCGCCTCTTACTTTCACGCGACCCCCTTAAGTAAGAAATAGAGACTATAAATAGCGACGTTGGCTGAAAATAGGTATAAAAATGCCGTTTTTGTAGTCTTAAATAAGTAAACAAAGGATAAAATGAGTAACCAAATTGGACTAATCATCCACATGTTAAATTGCACTTTGTCCTTTGCGTCAATACCTCCTGGCCCAAACCAAGCAAAGGTGGCTACTAAACCGTAGGAAATCGCAAACCCTAGAATAAAGCCTACTAGTGTTTTTCCCCACCACTGTGGTTGAATTTTTTGGTCGTGCGTAAGTCTGCTCATTTTTTTCTAACACTCCAAAAGTAGCATGCAAAAGGTACACATGTGAGTATGAGCATTATCGCCATCAACCAAATAAATATAGCGGTGTTGACCGGCATTATTTGTAACCAAACGATTAACGCTCCAATGAAAGAAAGGTAGCCCAATAACCTGACGTTTTTAGGTAATGGTGTATCAAGTATGCGTTGGTGCTTGTTACTGAGGTATAACAGTAGCGCTCCTATGGTTACTGTTAGGCAGGCAGCAAGTTGAAGCATTTGAGAGTATGTCCTTATTTAATGTTTTGCGAATAATATTGTAAATGCAAATAATTATCAATTGTAACTTGTTGTGATTTGATGTACATTTTCGCCGTCTCCAAACCGAGACAAGCTTGCGCGCTATTATTTTCCTATTCTAAAGTGTTGTAAATTCACCAAAAGAGTTGTTTTTACTCGGTTAGAACAAGCTTACAGATCCCAAATAGTGCGCATTCTATTTCAAAATCATAAAAAGGTGTGCTCATGGATATAAAGCAAACAAACAAGAAGGCAGTGCTCGCTACTCTTTGTTGTTTACCTATCGTTAATCTTGCTCAAGCAGAGGTTGTTGCCGATGCTGATGTGGAAAATAAATCTCTCGAAGTCATTACTATTGTAGGGGAAAAAGTAGAAAGAACACTTAAAGATAGTACTTCGTCAGTAACTGTTATTGATGAAGAAACATTGACTAATGGTCAATACCAGTCAATTGCATCTGCACTGACTGAAATTCCTAATGTTGTTTCTCTTTCAGGTGCCGTTGCTGATATTCGAGGAGTTTCCGGTAATGGTTCAGCAACTGGTTTTAATTCATTTACAGGTGGAGCTAAAGCTCGTGTTTCAACTTTAATTGATGGTGTTGCTCAGCCATTTGTTGCGGACTTAAGTGGTGACACCGGCCTTTGGGATATTGAACAAATTGAAGTATATCGCGGCCCTCAATCTACGATAAATGGTCGAAATAGTATTGCTGGCTCTGTGTTTATCAAAACTATCGAACCTAGCTTTAATTGGACCGGCGCTGCGCGTCTTGGCTACCGCAATCAAGACGATTTTGTTGATACTGCATTTGCGTTGTCGGGTCCTATTTTGGATGACGTATTAGCGTTTAGAATCACTGGTCAACGAGTTAACGCTAACACATTTAACCGTGGTTTAGTCTACAATACAAATGAACCTAAATTTGACTTGAACGAACTAGATACGCAACGTTACCGAGCTAAAATGCTTTGGTCGCCCAAAGACAACAAAGCACTTACAATAAAGTTTACCTACGCACATAATAATGAGAAAGGCGATAGTGGACGTAACTACTTCTCCGGTAAAGATCCATATGCTTATGAGCCAGTATTCCAACGTTATATCAAGACAAAAGCAAATACATCTACACTTTCGGTAGACTACCAACTAAACGATACACAGTCGTTGTCTATTTTGGCTTCATACATGAACTACGACTGGGGTTTTATCTCTTATGAAGCACTACCCGCAGATGAACAAGATGTTCAGATGGAAGACAATAGTTATTCATTGGATGGTCGTTTTAACTTTGGTATAGGCCAAGATGATTTAAGTGGCTATATCGGATTAGCATACTACGAGCGAGAACAAGACTTTGTTAGTGAAGGTGGTTTTGGCTACTTTGGTGATGATGCAAGTACGTCCACTTCTATTTACGGTGAAATGAGCTATGCAATTAACGACAAGTTAAATTTAATTGCCGGTGGCCGTATCGAAAGAGAAGACCAAGAGCGTAACTTCAATATGGATTTTAGAGGCCGTTTAATTAAAGACAAATTAGACAATGCAAAAACGATTACTTTACCTAAAATCGTTTTACAGTATGAGTTAAACGAAGAAACAACGTTAGGTATGAGCGCCCGAAAAGGCTACAACGCGGGTGGCGGTGCATTAGATTTTTTAAGTGGTGAATATTACTACTTTGATGAAGAGTCCGTTTATACATACGAGTTAACAAGTAGAACAAGTACTAATGGTGGCAATGTTAACTTCAGTGCAAACATCTTCTTTAATGATTTTGACAGTTACCAGGGTTCAGATAGCCGTCGTAGAATTACAAACATTGAAAAAGCCAGTTCTTTTGGTGTTGAGTTTGAATTATCTATCATGGTGACAGACAACTTACTTGCTACAACAGGCATGGGTTGGCTAAAAACTGAGGTTGATGAAGCTGCGCCTGAGTTTGGTTCGATTGTTGGCAATGAATTGAATTCTGCTCCTCAACTAACAGGTAACCTTGGTCTCAAATATTGGTTAAGCGATGAGTTTACGGTATCTGTTAGTGGTAACTACGTTGATGAATATTTCGCAGATATCGCTAATACAACCGAACGTGTAGCAGGTGGTTACTTCTTAACTCGTCTAAGTACTGACTATTCAGTGGATGAGTGGAGATTTACAGCGTTTGTAAATAACGCACTTGATGAAGAAGAATTAACTGTACTTGAGCCTCCAGGAAGAGGTTACCAGTACGGTTATGCTGCAACGGTAGATCCACGTAACATTGGTGTTTCTTTAACTTACCAATTCTAGCTTTCTAGTTGAACTTATCTAGAGTGCCGATAGTTAATTATCGGCGCTTTTCTTTCATGTCGATGATAGTTTGCCAATGTTCTTTTTCTACAGGCATTATCGATAAACGGTTGCCTCTTTTTAATAGTCGCATCTCTTCAAGGGCAGGGGAGCTTTTTAGTTCAGCTAACGTGATAATCTCGCTAAACTTTTCTACAAACCCCACTTGCACTGCAAACCACCGAGGTGACTCTTCTGTAGATTTTGGATCGTAATATTTACTTTCAGGATCAAATTGAAAAGGATCTGCAAAAGCTGCTTTAACGATTTTTCCAATACCTGCGATGCCAACCTTTTTACAACTTGAATGGTATATAAAGACTAAGTCGCTGACGTTAGTTTGATCTCTTAGAAAGTTTCTTGCTTGGTAATTGCGGATGCCTTCCCAGCACTCTCCTTGAGCATCAACAGCAGCCAGGTCATCAATACTGAATTCATCAGGCTCTGTCTTAAATAGCCAATAGTTCATCGTGTTTTACTCAATTAGTTCAGTTTTACTTGTTATATATCATTATAAATATAGTTACTGCTATTGTTAGATTTATCTGACTCGTGTTTAATTAAGCTAAAAATACCCTAAAGCACTGGTGCTGCATTTGAAATTTCTGCTTTTTATATTTTGTTTGTCTTGTTTATCGAGTGTAAGTGCTCAAACAATCAAGGTTGCGGTTGCAGCAAACTTTTCTCAGCCGATGAAGGCGCTCATTAAATCATACGAAGAGCAATCTTCAACTAAAGTAGCTTTGATCACTGGTTCTTCGGGAAAGCTATATGCACAGATAATGCATGGCGCGCCTTTCGATCTGTTTTTTTCTGCTGACCAAGATAAAGTGGACAAACTAGAAACGAAAAACAAAATTGTTCCTAATACTCAGTTTACTTACGCCCAAGGGCATTTAGTGTTATGGTCAAAGCAGGTGAATAGTGCTCCATCCGAACGCCTTAAATCTGGGGAATTTAACTATATCTCAATTGCCAATCCTAAACATGCACCTTATGGTGTGGCTGCAGTGGAGTATTTAAGCGCGACCAATAAAGCAGCACTAAAAAAACGAATTATCGGAGAAAATATTTCTCAAGCATTTCAATATGCATATTCAGGAAGTGCTGATTTAGGGCTTGTTGCGCTTTCTCAAGTGATAACCTTACCTGCTAAACAAGGGGTGTATGAACACATTCCTGCGAATTTAATGACACCAATACTTCAAGATGCTGCATTGCTAACTAGCGCTAAGGACAAACAGTCAGCTATAGATTTTCTTTTATTTGTTAAGTCGTCAACAGGGCAGAATATTATTGAACGTTTCGGCTATAGCAAAGTACTTCAAGGAGAGGACTAATGTTCTTGTCTGAAAGTGATATTAGTGCCTTACTGTTAACATTAAAATTGGCTAGCGTTGTCACCACTTTATTAATACTTTTAGGTACTCCTCTGGCTTGGTGGTTGGCAAATACAAACTCAAAATTTAAAGGGGTGATTTCAGCTGTCGTCGCTATGCCATTAGTATTACCGCCTACTGTTATCGGATTTTACCTGCTTATTGCTATGGGGCCAGATGGCGTTATTGGTGAATTCACAAATGCTCTGGGAATAGGACTGTTGCCTTTTAGCTTCGCTGGTTTAGTGATTGCTTCTATCGTTTATTCCCTGCCTTTTGTGGTTCAGCCTCTTCAAAATGCATTTGAAGCAATTGGGCGACAACCTTTCGAAGTTGCAGCTACGTTGGGCGCTAGTCCCTTAGACCGTTTTTTTAGTATTGCCTTGCCTTTGGCTAAACCTGGTTATTTAACAGCTGCCGTGTTGGGCTTTGCGCACACCGTTGGCGAATTTGGTATTATTTTGATGATTGGCGGTAACATCCCAGAAGAGACTCGTGTAGCGTCCATTCAAATATATGATTATGTAGAAGCATTGGAATATGATCAGGCACATGGTTTAGCGGCTGTATTAGTCATTTTTTCTTTTAGTGTGTTATTGGCCTTGTATATTTCTCAGCGAAATCAAAAATCGGGTCAATCATCAATAGGGTTAAGTTAATGCTTGGTCGAAATTACGCAAAAATAAATATTGAACGATCAAATTTAGGTAGTACTAGCGACTTTTCTCTTGATGTCGAATTTGAATTCCCCAAGTCAGGCGTTACAGCTTTGTTTGGTGCCTCAGGATCTGGAAAAACGACAGTGCTTCGTTGTTTAGCTGGTTTGGAGAGTGCGGCTCATAGTGTTGTACATATCAGTGATGAAATTTGGAGTGATGACAAAGTATGTCTGCCAGCGCATAAACGTTCTGTTGGATACGTTTTCCAAGACGCCGGATTATTGCCACATTTAACAGTGGCAAAAAACCTTGATTACGCGACCAAGAGAAGTCACCAAAAGTGCTCTGAACCTGAGAGAGAAAGTATCTTTTCAATGCTTGCTATTGAGCACCTTATGAAGAAATTACCGTCTCAATTATCGGGTGGTGAGAAGCAAAGAGTGTCAATTGCTAGGGCGTTGTTAGTAAAGCCGAAAATTTTGTTGATGGATGAACCGTTGGCGTCATTAGACGCAAAACGTAAACATGAAATTTTGCCTTACTTAGAAAAATTGCACGAACACACTGAAATTCCAATTATCTATGTCAGTCATGATTTGCAAGAAGTTGCAAAATTAGCGGATTATGTAGTGGTGATTGACGAGGGGCGCGTTGTTAAAGCTGATTCTGTGATGGCGACAATCAATGACTATCGACTCTCTGGCATATACCACCAAGAGCTTAGCTCTGTCATTGAAGCTGAAGTAGAACAAATAGAAGAACAATGGAAACTCAGTAGGGTTGCGTTGGGGCGACAACATATGTGGGTAGTCAATAATAACGACGAAGTGGGGAAAAAGCTTCGATTAAATATTGCGGCCAAAGATGTTTCGGTAGCCACGTCAACACCAACTAATACCAGTGTACTCAATATTTTATCAGGGCAGCTTACAGAAATCTCAACAACAGAAACGAGTTCAAAGGCTATCTTGAAAGTTGCTGTGGAAGCACGTTATTTATATGCTGAAATCAGTCTTAAGTCACTGCATAGATTGTCATTGAAAGAAGGAGATACTATTTGGCTACAGATCAAAACGATAGCGGTTGAAAGGTAAGCATTTAAAAGTGGGGATAGTCGCAATTTGGCGCTTGTTTGCTATACCTATATAGAGAGATTTTATTAAGGGTGATATGTAGTATGAATAGGTTGCGAGTAGTGTTGATTTTGCTAGTTTTCTGCATCTTTCCCGCGATTGCAGAAAATGAAGTGAAAATTACGCTAGTAGCCGACTTAATTGATAATCAACAAAAGCTGCTGCCATTAGATTTATCATCAAGAATCATTCTTAATCTGCAGGAGCAGATGTCAAAGAACGTTAATATAAGTTATGAGCGTGCAGATCGAACACGTGAATGGCTGCTACTAAATAAACGACCAGATGTTTGCCTGTACAACAAAATCAAAACTAAGGCACGTATGGCTCAAGGTCTTTATACTAAAACACCAATGAATATTTTCCCTGCCAACCGCTTAGTGATTAAAAAAGTACATGATATTCCTCAACACACAAGCATTAGTGATGCAATACATCAATATGGACTTAAAATCGGTGTTGTGGCAGGTAGGAGCTACGGTGAGGCTATTGACAGAAAAATAGCTTTTGAAAAACAAAATTTGGTCATTATTCGAGGTGAATACGGGGCTTTAAGATTGAGAAGCATGTTAATGCAAAATAAGCTTGATGGCATCATTGAATATCAGGAAGTTTTTGTAAACGAAATTGGCAAAGAGAAGTCTGATAAATCACTTTCTTACATAGAATTGTCTGACATACCACCTTATATTCTGGGCTATTTCGTTTGCTCCAAGTCAGAACAAGGCAAAAAAGCAATTGAGATGCTTGATGAGCTACTTTTGACAAAGAAGGTACGCGATATGATTATTGAAGAGCATGAAAGAGAATTTGCTTCTTTCGAAAAGAGTGAATTATTATCAATTTATCAACAAGCCTCTGGTTACTAATCATTAATACATGCCGTAGATAGAAGAGTGAATAATTATGAATAAAGACCTTTGGTATAGGTATATTGAAAACCGCTCTACGGCAGGTATAGAGGATACAAGAAAAAGGCTAGTACTAAGGTTTTCAAGTTACCTAGGTGGCATCGTTATTCTCCTATTTGCGTTCAAGAACTTTCAAACAAGCAATATCATTGTTTCTTCAATCCTAGGGTGTGCGGGTTTTGTTGTTCTTCTTAATGTCATACTTTCGCATTTCTTTAAGAAAATAGATGTTTTTTGTTTTACTGGCAGCTTTGCAATTGTTTTTATGTTGGTCGGGTTGATTATTAGTGGCGGGCATGAAAATACAGGTTTGTATTGGATATTTCCATTTCCTATCATCTTCTACGTATTAACCGGTTATCTCTACGGGCTACTCTTTAATTTTCTGGTGTTTTTATTAGCTCTAGTGTTGCTTAATTCTCCCGAACTGTTGTTTGCTGAATATCGTCCTGCCGAAATTACTAGATTCTTAGCATCATTTTTCGTCACTATACTTCTTGGTTTTATTGCGGAGCTATTCCGTTATCGCAGCCATAGTGACTTGGATACGTTAAATCAAAAAAATCAGGAGCTGGTATTAACTAATCAAATGACAGGTTTACTAAATCGTCGTTTTATTGATTCTGTTTTTCTTCCCCAACTGTATGAACAAAAACAATTACTTCCTGTGGGTGTTATTTTGGCAGATATTGACCATTTCAAATCAGTTAATGATCAATATGGGCATGACGTCGGCGATGAAGTGATTATTGAAGTATCGAAGGCGCTCAAAAAGCTAGTGCGTACATCAGACGCCGTGGTTAGGTATGGTGGTGAGGAGTTTTTAATTCTTTTACCAAATGCGTCATTAGAACAGGCAACTAGGGTAGCGAATAAGATTCACGAAAACATTAACGCGGATAAAACAAAGTTTTCAGTGAATGAAAAAATAGAAACGACCCTAAGTTTTGGCGTATCTTCATGCTTTAGTGCTGAAGACTTTGATAATACAATCAAAAGAGCTGATAAACAGTTATATCGTGCAAAAGATCAGGGTCGTAATCAGGTGTGTGCAGAATAAGTACTCACTAATAAATGTCTAGTTATTGCTTATTTATACTCGTATAATTAAGCTTAACTGTTTGTTATTTAAATGCTAAAAATGCGTATATTCACAACTTTTCTTTTTATTCTTATCGCAATGTTTTGTACACCAAAAGTGTATGCATATAGCTGTAAGCTGACCGTTCAAGTAATTGAATATCCTCCGTTAGCAATGAAACAAACAAACGGAGATTGGACAGGCTTAAATTTTCATTACCTTGATGCACTGTTTAAAGAAGCTGGTTGTCGTTATCAGGTTGTAGAGACTCCACATGCAAGAGGTATAAAGTTATTGGAAAATGGCCAGATTGATATGACGTTAAACCTTTCTCGTACAGAAGAGAGAGAAGCACACTTTCACTTTATCGGTCCTCAGCGAACAGAGGTGATTAAACTTGCGGCCAAAAATGATATGCACCCAAAAATTTCTGATTGGTCGCAATTTGATGGTATGGACGCCCGCTTCATTTGGCAGATAGGGGCCTTTTATGGGGATAAAATTGCTGAAAAAATAGCGAAAAATTCTATTTTGAAACACAAGATGCTGTATTCTGCTGATAATGCAGCAATGGTTGAGCAAGTGAATAAAGGACAAGCTGATGGCTTTTTCTTATTGGAGGACTTTTTTCACTATCAAAAAGCATCTAATCCTAATTATGCCAATATAGAATTACATCCTATTGTGATAAACAGCGATGATGTATTTTTTGCCTTAAGTAAAAAGAGTGTTGATCAAAAGGTGTTGAATCGAATTGAACAAGCCTTTTTGCGTTTGTTGGAGCGAGGGGAGTTAGCACAAATTGAAGCAGAGTATTTCAAAACTCAGTAGTGCACTTATTCCTATTCCCTAATTTATTAACGCTTATAGCCCTCAACCGTATTGTCGACATTTTGTTACAATTTATTCCAGAAAATTATCTTATTAAATCTCTTCTTGGTCTTATTTTTATTGTGTAAGTTTTAATTTACAGCGATAATTGGCAATTAGCTAAAGCTATATATTCGCATTTTTAACGTTGAGGGGGACAGTAGATGCGTTTGGCGATTGATTGTGAAGACCGTGTAGGTATCGCTCAGAAGGTTCTAGGAATCTTTGTAGAACACGATATCAATATTAGAGGCATTGAAGTGGTGCCTCCAGGTGAAATTTTTGTCAATATTCATGATTTAGAGTTCTCTGAATTGTCTACATTTATGCCTAAACTTCGTTTACTTGAAGGTGTAATTGACGTTAAGACTGTGCCTTATATGCCACATGAACAGCAACGAAATGAAATGTCGACTCTGATTAGCACATATCCAGATCCGTTCATTTCTATAGATAATCGTGGCAACATTCGTACGGTAAACCCAGCAGCAGCCAGTGTGCTAACTAGTAACGAAGAGCAATTGATTGGTCAACCAATCAACCAATTTGTAAAAGGCTATAACGTCAACCGTTGGATGGAACAAGAAGATGTGCTGGCTCAAACGATACGTTTGAAATTCCAAGACGAAGATTTTGTTGCTGATATGATGCCGTTTTTCGTTCACGAAGAAGATAATACTCAAGTCCTTGCTGGTGCTGTGCTGATTTTAAAATCGGAAGTACGTCTTGGTCAGCAAATGTCTGCATTTAAACAAGCTAGCGACAATAGCTTTACAGGTATTCAAGCAGCAAGTAATGCCATGAAGAAAGTCATTCGAGAAGCGAAGCGCATGGCACTCATGGATTCTGCAATTCTAATCGCCGGTGAAACGGGTACTGGCAAAGAGCTTATCGCAAGAGCTTGTCACAATGCTAGTAAACGTTCAGACAGTCCATTTGTTACGCTAAATTGCGCATCTATTCCGGATAGTGCACTTGAAACAGAATTATTTGGCTCTGTTGGAGAGAGCGAAAAACAGATCGGTATTTTTGAGAAAGCTGATGGCGGTACAATCTTCTTGGATGAAGTAGGTGAAATGTCTGCTAAGTTGCAAACAAAGTTGCTACGAGTAATACAGGACGGTAGTTTTAGAAGAGTTAATGATGAGAATGAAATCAAAGTAAATGTTCGTATCATTAGTGCTACCAATAAAGAGCTACTTTCTATGGTGTCTAATGGAGACCTTCGTGAAGATCTTTATTACAGACTTAATGTCTTAGGACTAAACATTCCTGCATTGCGTGAGCGTAAAGCCGATGTACTGCCATTGTCAGAGCACTTTATTCACAAAACAGCGCAACAACTCGGCAAAAGTAATATTTCGATGTCTGAAGAGTGTAGAGATTTTATTGAGCACTACCCTTGGCCTGGAAATGTTAGGCAGTTAGAAAATGTGTTAACAAGAGCCGTTTCAACACTGGAAGGCAACGCTATTTCGACAGAGGCGCTACAATTACCGAACTATACAAGAGAGCACGGTTATTTAGAGCAAGATTTTGAAGGGACGCTAGATGGTGCAATGAAAGCTTATGAAGCTGATTTACTACGTAAGCTTTATCCTGCATATCCTAGTAGTCGCCTTTTGGCTAAAAAGCTTGGGTTAAGCCATACTGCTATCGCTAATAAGCTGAGAGAGTATGATATTAATAAGAAGACAGTGAAGATATAAAAAAAAGGGGCTTAAGAGCCCCTTTTTTAATCCCAATTCAAAATAACTTTACCAGATTGTCCCGACAACATTGCGTCAAAACCTTCTTGGAAGTCATCAATACTGAACTGATGGGTAATAATTGGTGTTAAATCTAAGCCAGATTGAATCAAGCTTGCCATTTTGTACCAAGTTTCAAACATTTCACGACCATAAATACCTTTGATCGTCAATCCTTTGAAAATAACTTGGCTCCAATCGATAGCCATATCACTACCTGGAATGCCTAACATGGCAATTTTACCGCCATTGTTCATATTCTCTAACATGTCTGTGAACGCCATAGGAACACCTGACATTTCTAAGCCAACATCAAAACCTTCTGTCATGCCTAGTTCTTGCATTACATCTGTTAGCTTTTCTTTGCTAACATCAACAGCTCTAGTAGCGCCCATTTTGCGCGCTAGATCTAAGCGGTATTCATTGATATCTGTGATAACAACGTGACGCGCACCAACATGTTTAGCAACAGCAGCAGCCATGATACCAATAGGTCCTGCACCTGTTATTAGGACATCTTCGCCTACTAGGTCAAACGACAAAGCTGTATGAACTGCATTACCAAAAGGGTCAAAAATAGCCGCTAGGTCATCAGAAATTTCATCAGGTAATTTAAAAGCGTTGTATGCCGGAATGACAAGATACTCAGCAAAACTGCCGGCTCTATTAACACCTACACCAATGGTGTTGCGGCACAAATGTGTTCTGCCACCACGACAGTTACGACAATGACCACAAGTGATATGACCTTCACCTGAAACGCGGTCACCAATTTCGAAACCTTTAACCTCTTGGCCAACGCCTACTACTTCTCCAGCGTATTCGTGGCCAACAACCATAGGGACAGGAATTGTCTTTTGTGACCACTCATCCCAGTTATAAATGTGAATGTCAGTACCACAGATAGCTGTTTTTTTGATTTTAATCAGCAGATCATTGTGGCCTAGAGTTGGCTTGCTAGCCTCTGTCATCCAAATGCCTGGTTCTGCTTTTAATTTAGATAGTGCTTTCATAACATCACCTGCCAATTAAATTACACCCATTTCTTTACCAATACGTGTAAAAGCTTCAATCGCTTTGTCTAATTGCGCTTTTGTATGAGCGGCTGAAATCTGTGTTCGAATACGTGCTTGGCCCTTAGGTACAACAGGGAATGAGAAACCTATCACATAAATGCCTTCCGCAAGTAGTTTATCAGCCATGTCACTAGCTAGCTTAGCGTCACCTAACATAACCGGAACAATTGCGTGGTCTGCGCCAGCACATGTGAAGCCAGCAGCTTCCATACTTGTGCGGAAGTAAGCCGCATTCTCTTTCAGCGTTTTACGTAGTTCACCGCCATCAGCAAGCATATCTAATACTTTGATTGATGCATTTACAATTGCTGGCGCTAAAGAGTTAGAGAATAAGTAAGGGCGCGAACGTTGACGTAACCAGTCAATAACTTCTTTCTTACCAGATGTATAGCCGCCTGATGCACCACCCATTGCTTTACCAAGTGTACCTGTGATGATGTCTACACGACCCATTACATCACAGAATTCATGGCTACCACGCCCATCTTCACCAACAAAACCTACAGCATGCGAATCGTCAACCATCACCATTGCATCGTATTTATCAGCTAAATCACATACAGCTTTTAAATTAGCAATTACACCGTCCATTGAGAACACGCCATCTGTAGCGATAAGTTTAAAGCGAGCGCCTGCTTCCGTTGCTGCTTTTAATTGGTTCTCAAGCTCTTCCATATCGTTATTTGCGTAACGGTATCTTTTTGCCTTACATAAACGAACACCATCAATGATTGATGCGTGATTCAGGGCATCTGAGATAATGGCATCTTCAGGGCCCAAAATCGTTTCAAATAGACCAGCATTTGCGTCGAAGCATGAAGAGTAAAGAATGGTATCTTCCATGCCCAAAAACGTACTAAGTTTTTGCTCAAGCGTTTTGTGAATGTCTTGTGTACCACAGATAAATCGTACTGAAGCCATACCAAAGCCATGTTCATCCAAACCAGCTTTTGCTGCTTCGATAAGAGAAGGGTGGTTTGCAAGCCCTAAATAGTTATTTGCACAGAAGTTAATCACTTCCTCACCAGTATTTACGGCAATTTCTGCTTGCTGTGCTGATGTGATCACGCGTTCTGATTTGTATAAACCGTCTGTTTTTAATTGTGCTAATTCGGCTGTTAAATGCGTTAGCATGTTGTTGCTGCCCATTCTCTTCCCCCATGGTTGCATTAAGCGTTTACAATACAACTATTATCTATGTAATTATAAATGCAAGAAAGCGGCTAAATGTTTAATATTGACCCGTTAATTGTTCAATTTGACGTGTTTTATTTAGCAAAATGACGTATATTGTTGGCGATTATGATTTGATTGGTGAAAAAGACAATGTTGAGTGAAAAAGACGAAGAGTTACTTTCTATTTTACGCTGCAATTCTAGAGCAAGTGTTTCAGACATTGCTCGAGCACTTAATTTGTCGAGAACAACCGTGCAAAACCGCATTGCTAAGCTTGAATCAACTCAAGTGATTAAGAGCTATGGTATTGAGCTAGGAACTGGCTACGAAGACCAGTTAGTGTCTGCACATGTTTCATTAAAAGTGAAGCCGAAACTCAGGCATAATGTGAGCAGTGCACTTAGAAAAATTTCACAAATATCACAGCATTACTCCATCAGTGGAGAGTATGATCTGTTAGCCATTGTGCAAGCAAATACCCTGGCACAGTTAAGTCGCATTCTTGATGATATTTGTAGTCTGGAAGGCGTTGAAAGGACAAACTCGTCCTTGATACTCGAAACAATTTTTAAAAGATAGGTAAAAGAAATTATGTCTACAAAGTTAGATAAAATCGTTGTTGAACCTAAAGTATCGGCAACTTCATGTGTTATATGGTTACATGGACTGGGAGATTCTGGCGAAGGGTTTGCGCCTGTAGTACCAATGCTGGGTTTAGGTCAAAACCATGCGATTAGGTTTGTCTTTCCACATGCGCCTGTTCAACCTGTAACTATCAACGGTGGTATGCCAATGCGCTCTTGGTATGACATAAAGAGCATGGATTTGCATGACAGAGCAGATCTATCAGGTGTTCAAGCGTCAGAAAAGCTAGTACAGGCGTTAATTCAAGAGCAAATCGAATCTGGTATTCCTGCCAATAAAATTGTACTTGCAGGCTTTAGCCAAGGTGGCGTATTGAGTTTATATACAGGTTTAAGGTTCACACAAAGCCTTGCCGGTATCATGGCACTGTCCTGTTATTTACCGTCTCCAGACAAATTGCCTGAAGAGGTGAGTCAAGCAAACAAAGCGACTCCTATTCTTCAACATCACGGCGAACAAGACGATGTGGTACCGTGCTTTGCAGGCAAAATGGCCTACGATACGTTAACAAATGCAGGTTATGATAGTACTTGGAAGACATTCTTGATGCCACATAGTGTTTTACCTGAACAATTAATAGAAATAGGCACCTGGATCTCGAAACGATTAGGTTAATCGTTTTTGTTGTTTGCGGTGATCTACTTTTTACGTTGGTAAACTGGATCAGCTTCTCACAAAATGTAGTTATCACATATAGAGGAGCTACATGATGCAAACAATTAAAAATTTACTGACAGTGTTAAGCCGCAAACAAGATAAAACAATTTGCAACTTCAAAGATAACTATTATGGTGATCAAGTTTGTACAACAAATAAGAGCAGCTAGCTATCTTGCAGAATCGTTTGATACTGTTCTTTGATCAGGCGCCAAAAGGTTGTGGCAGCAGGGCCTGCTACAACACCTTTTTGTCTGATAGCATGATAGGTTAGCACTAATTCTGTATCGAGATCATCAAGTGACAGAGTACTTAGCTGGTTGTTTTTTATTTCATTGGCCACCAGCTGTGCTGGCAATCTCCCCCATCCCATCCCACTTAAAATGAGTGCCTTTTTCGCTGTAAAGTCATTTACATACCAGCAACGTTGGCCTTTTTGTACACCGAACATTTTTCCTTGGCTACTGATGCCAGAGTCTTGTACGACAATTTGATATTCGTTTATCAATTGTTCAGCAAAACGTAAGTTTGCATGTCTAGCAATAAGTTCAGGTGCAGCTACATTAACAAGTGCACCTTGATTGAGCCATAAACATTCAAAATCACTAGAGGCTTTCGCTGTTGCTTCAATAGGGGAAATAGCTATATCTGCTAGCTTATTTGATACTGCCTCTCTAGCACCACTTAAGTACTCTTGCTTAATAATTATTTGAGTTTGTGGAAACAAAGACTGTGTTTGCTCAAAGATTGGAATGATGTTTTGTAAGTCACAGGAGGCTTCTACCGCAATGGTAATTGAGGTCTCGTGACCACGAGCAATATGCGCAGCTAACTCTTTTATATGAGTTGCTTCGACAAGCAGTTTTTGTGCCCGTTGATAAATTTTATCGCCAGCATCAGTCAGTGATAAACGATAGCCTTTACGTTCAAATAATGTGACTGCTAACGAAGTTTCCAGTTGTTTCAATGATTGGCTTAACGCAGGTTGAGTCTTATATAGCTGTTCACTGGCTTTCTTTAAGCTGCCTAGCTCAACTACGGTGCAGAAGATCTTTAGTTGTTCAATTGTCATCTTTATCACTCAAATACTAGTTAAGTAAAACTTAACTAGTATATAAAAAATATTCAATATTAATTAAGTAGAAAATCACGATAATAGCTTCAATGAGTTTGACGGGAGTTAATATGTTAGCAAATACAGAAAAGCAATATGGTCTGTTGACCATTACTATTCATTGGTTAGTAGCAATCGCTTTTTTTGCTCTTTTTGCTGTTGGTTTTTGGATGGTAGATCTTGGCTACTATGACGATTGGTATCGCAAGGCACCTGAACTTCATAAAAGTGTTGGTGTGATACTGCTATTGGTGATGTTGATGCGTGTTGCATTAAAGTGGTTTCAAGTAAGCCCTAAACCATTGGCAGGTACGAGTGAGGTGCAAGAAAAGGCAGCTCATATTGCACATTTTATTTTGTACTTACTTGTTTTTGTCATTCTAGTCTCCGGCTACTTGATTTCGACAGCTGACGGTCGAGGTATTGATGTATTTGAGCTATTTGAACTGCCTAGCATCGGTTTACTATTTGATAACCAAGAAGATATTGCCGGGGCAATTCATAAGTATGTTGCTTATGCGGGCATGGGCTTAGTTATCTTGCATGCGCTAGCGGCATTAAAACATCACTTTATCGACAAAGACCAAACTTTATTAAGAATGCTTGGTAAGCACTAAAACTTTAGATTTATACATTAGGAAATGAATATGAAAAAAACACTTTTTGCAGCAGCTATAGCGGTAACGGCTTTATCACAACAAGCTTTTGGTGCTGATTATATTATTGACGAAAAAGGTGCTCATGCATCTATCAATTTTAAAATACAGCATTTAGGGTATAGCTGGTTAACCGGTCGATTTGATAAGTTCTCTGGTACTTTTAGCTACGACAAAAATAATCCACAAGCGGCTTCAATTAAAGTAGATATTGACCCAGCAAGCCTAAATTCAAATCACGCTGAGCGCGATAAGCACTTAAAAGGTGATGATTTCTTAGATGTTTCTAAGTTCAAAACAGCTAGCTTTGTGAGCACTAGCGTAACTGACAAAGGTAACAACGAGCTTACTATTACAGGTAATTTGACACTTCACGGTGTTACAAAAGAAATTAACATTGACGCGCTAAAAATTGGTGAAGGTAAAGACCCTTGGGGAGGCTATCGTGCTGGCTTCAGTGGTACAACACGAATTGCACTTAAAGATTTTGCTATTATGACTAATTTAGGTCCAGCTTCTACACATGTTGATTTAGAGCTTCACGTGGAAGGCATCAAAAAATAAATTTCTTTAATTTTCAGGCACCTTAGTGGTGCCTTTTTTACTTTTTATTAACAGCTATTCTCTCTACATAATTGAAAAGGCAACTTAAAATATCAATTCGTTATATTTTGTTTGGTTGTAATTTGTTCGTTTTGTGCTTTTTTTTTAACTTGATATCAACGAGATACCGTTTTTCTTGTCATTTTTAATAAGTTTAATTGCAATTCTTCACGTTGTTAGTTATCTATATTATCTATTCCAATCTATACTTGAATATTCAATTGCTTATACAGAGGAAGGCTGAATGTACCCGTTTTCAACCATTAAGAATTTAGAACAAGAAGTGAACATGCTAAAAGAGCGTGTAGGTCAGTTAGAAAGCGAAAATAGTGCATTAATTGAGGAAAACAATGTGCTAAATGAACAAGCACTTGCTCAAGCTGAAAATGTATCTGAATCAGTAGATCAAGAAATTCTTCATTGTGCTATTTCTGGTTTAGCTCAACTGCAATCAGTTAAAGAGTCTGTTGCGCAGTCTTTTGAGATGATAGAACAAGAAAGTCATTCAGTAGATAACATTGATGAGCTATTTAACGTATCTACTGATTCGCTAAATAATATCGTCACAGGCATGGATGATTTAACTGGCAACATGGGCGGCATGAATGAAAATATTTCAGGCCTTTCAAAAATGGCTGATGACATCAATACCTTTGTGACGACCATTTCAAGTATTTCTGATCAAACAAACTTACTTGCGCTAAACGCTGCAATTGAAGCTGCACGTGCTGGTGATGCAGGTAGGGGCTTTAGTGTTGTTGCTGACGAAGTTAGAGCACTAGCTAATAGCACTAGTGATTCAGCAAAAGAGGTGTCTGAATTAGTTAAGAGTATTATTGATACAACGGGAACAACTGTTGATTCTGTAGAGCATATTCAGACAACAAACAATGAGCTATCAGAAGGTGTAGGGAGCCTTAAGAGCGACTACGATTCAATTATCTCATTAAGTAACTCGATGAAAGGTGTGATAACAACTTCTAGTAAACAATCTTTACAACAATCACTGAAGCTTGATCATATTGCCTGGAAAACGGATGTATATGCTGTGATGATGGGCGTTTCACATAAATCCGTAGAAGAATTGGCAGACCAACACTCTTGTGCATTAGGGCAGTGGCAAAATCGCGCAGAGCGCTCCTCTCAACTAGATAAACCTCATAATGATGTACATCAAAGTAGTGTTGCAGCACTAAATGCTTTTAACAATGGTGATAAAGCGTCTGCGTTAAACCAATTGAAGAAGATGGAAGCTGCTAGCGAACAATTGATTTCAATGATTGATAGCATTAATTTCTAACCTTACTTAAGGTAAAGCATTTCTAGCCGGTATTACTGACGAAATACCGGCTTTTTTATACTTAACGCATAGCGATTTATAATGGTGGTGTTAAACTAGTATTAGGGTAGTTATTGAGGAATTAGTTTGATCTACCGTGTTTTGCCACTCATCTTATCTACATTTGTTGCAAGTACTGTCGCTCAGAACAATTTAAGCGTTGTGACAGAAAACTGGCCTCCTTATAATTACCAAAACGATAGTGGTGATGTTGATGGTGTAGCCACAGCAGTTGTGAAGCGAGTGCTAAGTAGTGCTGAGCTCTCATACAGTATTGACGTGTTTCCTTGGGCAAGGTCGTACAAACTAGCACAAGGTCAGCCTAATACACTGATTTATTCCATTTTTAAAACGGCCGAACGAGAGCCCTATTTTCATTGGTTCTGCCCATTATTACCCAACCTAGATATGTTCTTCTTTGCTTTGAGTGATGGACAAGTAAAGCCTATTTCTAGCCTAGATGCATCCACCTCTTTAAAAATTGGTGTTGTACGAGAAGATTTTCCTTATCAAGTGCTTAAAAGTAGGGGGCTTCATGAAGGGAAACAATTGTATTTGTCTTCTTCTGACGAAGTAAACCTTAAGCGCCTGCTCGCTGGAGAGGTAGACGTTGTACCAACATCAATCCGTTCGATGAAATCTAGGCTTAAAAATTTAGGGTTAAGCTTTGACAAAGTCGTCCCTGTTTATCAACTTCTTTCAAGTGAAAGTACACCTATCTGCATGGCAATGAGCATTGATTCAAATCCAGAGGTAGTAGAAAAGATATCGGTATCTTTTCAAAAAGAACTTACCCAACAATTGAATAAATAATCTTCAATTTCTTTATTTCAAAACAATTCATCTGCTTAGTGTTTACATCTATTTTCTTATTTTATTTAAGTTTGTAGATTATTTGAAAAATAATTTTTCCTTATATAACATAGGTTTGAAATATCTATTTTCATGTTTCACAACTTTTCACACCAAATCAAGACAATTCAGCTGAGCTCATTTTAGATAGAGCGGTCAACGAAAACTGAACGTTTGAAAAACACTCCAGTTTGAACGTGGTTACTTATTATGAGTTACAAGCAGGGGTAAAACTTGTACTGCATAGCACAGGGTTCAATGACATCTAGGGACATTCTGAATTGTATTTGGAATGACATCGCGAAATAGAATTATAAATCGGGTTTAACATGAAAAAACTAGAGCGAAACAAAGTAACAACGGCAGTAAAGTGTGCGCTAGCTGCCAGCTTTTTGGCAGCTCCTACAATGGCTTTTGCTGAAGCTGATAGTGCTGCTAAGACGGAAGAAGTAGAGACAATACAAGTACGAGGCATACGAGGTAGTGTTGTTAAGTCTCTAAACACTAAACGTTTTTCTAACTCCATTGTTGATGCTGTAACTGCTGAAGATATTGGTAAATTTCCAGATCAAAATGTAGCAGAGTCTTTGCAACGTATTACAGGTGTGTCAATCACTCGTAACTTTGGTGAAGGTGAGCGTGTAAGTATTCGTGGTACCACTGAAAGCCAAAACAGAACATTATTAAACGGTCAAGCCGTTGGTTCAGCTGATTGGTGGACAAACTCAGCAGCTAACCGAGGCTTCAACTACACAATGCTTCCTTCTGAAATTGTTGCTGGCTTAGAAGTATACAAATCACCTGAAGCGGATATTGATGAAGGTTCTATCGGTGGTACTGTTATCGTTAAAACACGTAAACCACTAGACATGGAAAGTGGCAAAATTGCAGGTTCTGTATTAGCACAGTACTCTGAAGTCTCGGGTAAAACAGATCCTGTTATTTCAGGTATGTACAGCTGGAAAAATGAAGATGAAACATTTGGTGCTTTTGTTTCACTAGTTCGTCAAACACGTAATCTTCGTCGTGATGGTATTGAAGCATGGAGCTGGGCGACACGTGACATAGAAATGGAAGACGGCACGATCCATGAAGACGTATACAGCTCAGGTGGCGGTGGCTCTGCTATGTTCTCACAAGAGCGTATTCGTACTGGTGCAACATTAACATTGCAATACCGTCCAAACGATCAAACGGATATCACGTTTAACGCACTAGATAATACACTTGAAGCTGATAATGAAAACCAAAACTTCTTGTGGTTACCTGGCTACGGTGGTTCAAAGCATACTGATATCACTATTGTAGATCATCCTACTGTAGGAAAAATGGCAGTAGCAGGTACATTGGGCCTTTCTCCTGATGGCAGTAATATCCTAGATGAAACAAAAGTACGTAACTCCAAGTTAAAAACTAAGTCTTACGATCTTAAACTAGACCACGAAGGAGAAGTGTGGTCATCAAGTTACCATATTGGTTACACCGAAGGTTCAGGTGGTTCACAAGCTGACCGAAGTGTTGGTTGGGGTGGAAACTATGTACACAGCTATGATGCGTCAGACTCAAAAGATGTTAAAACGAGTTATGCCGCAGATCCTGCTAATGGCAATAACTGGGTACTAGACTTCTTGCGCTACGATAGCAATGACGCAAAAGATGATGAAGTTTACTTGCAGGCAGATTTCGAACGTGACCTAGATATCGCTATTTTTAGCAAGATCAAAGTAGGTGGTAAATATCGAGATCATTCTAGATTTAATACAAAACACACAACAGATGCGAGAACAGACTTAGCTTGGAGCCTAGCGGACTACTCTTTGGCTATGCCATCTGACTTCCTATCGAACCAAGGCTCTGCCGGTACACTTAGAGACTATGCAATAACTGATTCTGACAAAGTGAGACGTGAAGGTGATGCGCTTGGTTGGGATTACCGAGTGTTAAAAGCAAGTACCTTTGACATCAATGAGAAAATTACAGCTGCATACATCAAAGCAGATATTGATGCTGAAGGTTTGCGTGGTAATGTTGGTGTGCGTTTAGTTCATACTGATCAGTCTTCTTCTGCGTTTGTAGGTGAGTCTGGCAACGAAGTGTGGACAACCGAGACAACTGATTATTTCGATATCCTTCCGAGTCTAAATTTAGCGGTGGATTTATCTGAAGACTTAGTACTAAGAATGAGTGCTGCACGAGTAATGTCTCGTCCTGATTATGCTGACATGACATCATCAACTTCATACAACAAAGAAACGCAAACAGGCTCTGGTGGTAACAGCAAAATTGACCCTTACAGAGCTACGCAGTTTGACGTTGGTTTAGAGTGGTACTTCAGTGATGCTGGCATCTTATCAACAGCGTTCTTCCATAAAGACATTCAATCGTTTATTGATGCTCAAGGCTCTTTAGAAATTCATGAAGGCGTAGAGATCCTAATCAACCGTCCGGTAAACGGCAAAGGTGGTACTATCCAAGGTTTGGAAGTTGGTTACCAACAAGAGTTGTATGAAGGCTTTGGTGTCTCAGCCAACTACACGTATGTTGATGGTGAAGCAAAAGACGAAGAAGGTAATGACGTTACTATTCCAGGTAACTCAGATCATACAGTCAACTTAAGTGCTTACTACGAGAACGACGTAATTAGTGGTCGCATTAGCTACAACTACCGTACTGGTTACGATACTGGTAGAGGTTGGCCTGGATACGTTGACGACTACGGTCAAGTCGACGCTAACCTAACTTACAATTTCTCAGAGAACATCGCTTTTGTACTAGAAGGTGTCAATTTAACGGATGAAATGACTTTTAGTTATCAAGAGAAAGGTGTTGAACAAGCGTTAACAGGCTTATATGCCGACGGTCGACGCTTTGTAGCTGGTGTACGTTTTAACTTCTAATCGTCACTAGCCTTCGTTGGTAAGCATTGAGGTTTGCCAACGAAACAATTTCCGAGGATCGAATTCCCTTACACACGTCCTTGGTAACACGAGTTTTGATACATTTAAAACTCGTGTTTTTTTATATGATTAGGTCAAATTTAACAAGCAAATTTAAAATAAAAGCAGTAGAATAAATCTTAGACTTTTTTGATAAGTATTTAATAGTAAACCAATGTATGTTTTTACTTGCAGCTAGAGGTTGAGTTGCAAAAAGTTAATCGATTCATCTTTTACATATTACCTTTCCTTTGCTTGATGGCTGTTCAGCCTGCAAAAGCAGACCTGCTGTCGGCTACACTGCTTTATAACCAGCAGGAATATAAAAAAGCCTATGCAGAATTTTATCGTTTAGCTAAGTTAGGCAATAAAGATGCACTCTTTAATCTGGGTGTGATGGCGTTGCATGGCCAAGGTATGAAAAAGAATCTAGCGAAAGCTTACGCGTGGTTCAAAGTTGCTGGTGATTTTGGTTTAGTTGATGCTGAACAAGCTGCACAGTTGATAGCGCAGCAAGAGGAAGCTCAAATCAAGCAATTGCAAGTGGCTTATCAAAATACTCTTAACATTGTTAGCTATGATAAATTCAAAGCGAGGCTTCAGCCTGTTTTTGACAGTCAGCAGTTTTCCGCACTTAATACTAAACCCCCTACAAGAATTTTTACTGTTGATCCAAAGTATCCAAAAGAAGCGTATGAAAAGGGTATTGAAGGCTGGGTTTGGCTTGAATTTGATGTAGATGCAAAAGGCACTGTTAAAGACGTAGATATTATTGACGCTTTTCCCGATAAAACCTTTAATCGCGCAATTATCAACGCTGTTAAACGCTGGCGTTATGAACCTTACACGGTTGATGGGAAATCACAGCCATATCACAATCGTTCATTGCTTTATCATTTCACTACGTTCAAAGGTGAGCGTTATCAAGCGAGTTTTGCTCGCCAGAAAAAAGAATATCAAAAGAAAATTAATCAATTAATTGAAGGTGCCGAACAAGGTAATGCGTTGGTGCAATATTACATTGCAAATTGGTTAAATGCTGATGAACACAATGCAACCAAGCTATTGCGCACCCATTGGCAAGACGAACATGCTGGTTCGGAACTTTTATTAAAGTCAGCTAAAAATGGTTACGCCAATTCTCAATATCGACTGGGCGCAAATTTACTTCGAGGTGAGTATACGTTAGCGGATAGAGAAAAAGGACTTAATTGGATCTTACATGCCGCTCAATCTGGATTTTCATTTGCGCAATATCGGTTAGCAAGAGAGTTGTTAGACGAAAAACATGTGGAATATGATGTTCAAAAAGCTGAACGTTGGATGAAAGAAGCAGCACAGCAAGGGCATTTTCGAGCGATTAGAGATCTAGTGTTATTAATGTATCAACAGCAAGCGTTTGAAGAAGCAAATCATTATTTGCAGTTAGGACTAAAAATTGATGATGAGCATCCTGAACTATTAAAATTTCAAAGCATGTTAAAACCGTAAATTCTATATTTACTTATTAGTTACCTGTTTACTTTGAACGAGTATATCTGTTTCCATTGTATCAACACTATTAAAGACGATTTGTTTTCCATCTGCAGAACTTGCGATATTCAAACTGATCGTTAAATCTTGTTCATAGCTACCTAAATGAGCCACCAGCTTGTTACTACTATCTTCGAACAGATATCGATAAAGCTTCAATTGCTTGCCTTCTTTTACAACATAGTAAATGCCCTTGCCAAAAACGTATGGCGTAAACTTTTGAAGTGATGGCATTAAATCATCAACAGGTAAATTAAATCCAACTTGCTCTAGAAGGTATTGTTCGACCTTACCCAAGTAATTGTCGTAAGTTAGGTTGATGCCCTTAATGTCGATTGTTTCTACACTAGTTGGTAAAACATCTGTTGTTTTGTTTGTTAGGTTATATTGCCATTGCTCTCTCTTATTACCTGAATTTGATGAGAAGTTGATATGCTCACCATCTTTATCCCAGTTGACGTTTGAGATTTCTTGATAATCATTTAGAAGTGGTGTGAGCGACTTACTGATGACATTTATTAAGTGCAACTTCCGGTTAGTATCAACAAGCAGCAAGTTTTTGTTATCAGGCGACCATAACAATAAATAAGGGCTAACACTTTCCTCTAAATTGACGAGTAAATTAGCGGTTTTTTTGAATTTGTTCTTCAACCACACTTCTGCATGCCTCAGCCCATCATGTGATCGTTGTTGATAAGAAACAAAAGCGACTAAATTGCCATTACTGCTCACTGTTGGCAATACGTCGGTTCTAGTCGAAGAAGAAAGCTGTTTACGGATCAGGCCTGTATCTTGTTCAGCGATAGCTGCGCTATATAAGTTTATGTTTAGCAGGCCTTCGGCATGAGCAAGTTGTTGTGTACGAGGGTTGATGTCTATATCCGCTATAAAAGACATCGGCATATCAACTTTAACATGCTCACCAGATATTGTTTTTAGCTTTAATTGGTTATTGCCAATCCAATAGTTGTTATTACTTGGGTGCCAAGTTAAGCCCCAATAAGGGGTTTGGCTTTCTTCTAATACTTGCTTTTGTTCACCTTTTAAATTGACTAAAGACAGTTGAAAGTTTGCTTGCTGTTTTTCTACAATTAATAGTCGTCCACTAGCATCCACGTCAAATAAGAGCGGCTTAAAATTAGTGTAGTGTTGCATTGTTGAAACGGTTGGCTTGGCTGATTCATCTAGAGATAAATGCAACAGATAAGGTTGGCTATCCCGCCACGCAGCTACATAGATATCGCGCTGATTTGGCCACCTGATTTTTTGTTTTTCGTAACCTGGTTGACAATATGCTAGGTGAGAGTCGGGACTTAAACGCCATGTTTCAACAGGATTGACGACAGACATTATTCTTAGTTCGCAACTTAGTGGATCTTGTCGGTAATATACGAGCCATTTTCCATCAGGAGACCATTCAGCTGCGTCTTCACTGTATCCTGTATTTTTTATTGAATGAACAGCTTGTGTTTTACTATCGTAAACGGCTAAATCTGTATGTCTGCGATTTGCTGACATTTGGCTGAAAGCCAAATAACGACCATCAGGAGAGTATTTCAAAAAACTCTCTGGCCCGGGCACTGAAGTTAAACGTGATTCATATTGATAGAGAGGCTGCTCTAGCTTTGGCTGATTGAGATATAAAACTAGACTGGTGACACCAATGGTTAACAATGCCGAGCCGCCGGCAACAAGTGCAAATTTTTTCTTCTCGTTAACAGCCGCAGTAATGACTTCTTCTTGGTAATACTCAATTTCAGCAATCAGTTGGTAGCCAATTCGCGGCACCGTTTTAATAAACCTAGGTGTACCTTTATCGTCACCGAGAGATTTTCTAAGCTGTGTAACTACTTGCGAAACTGAATTATCGCTGACAATAGTGTCCTGCCACAGTGCCTTCATTATTTGATCTCGAGAGACCGCCGCACCTTGATTATCGATGAGCAACTTAAGTAAATTTAATTGTCTTGTTTCAACGTCTCGCCAATTATCGTCAACAAGTAGCTTAAGCGAGACAAAGTCTACTTCTACTTCATTAACTTTAATTTTTTCGTAGTGATTGGCTGACATTAAATCTGACTAATTTTTATTCTGAATTGTTGGTCAATTGTATCTACAAATAGTATGATATCGATTGTTATATTCTAAGCTGCGTAGATGGCTATAGCAATTGATAAAAAGTTGTTTTTTATTCAAAAAATATATTAAAAAAATCAACATTATAAAGATAATAATAATTCGTTTTTAAACCTTCGATTAATCTTTTAGTTAACGCACCAAAATAGAGATTAAAAGTTAGTTGATAGGGGATATTGCATACATGAAAAGGTCAATCGTTTTAAGTCTGACTTTTTTAGCATGTGGTTGGAGTAATGCGGCAGAAAAAAGTACCGAGAAAGTCGAAAATCAACAAGGTACGGTCGAAGAATCAACCATCAATGCGTTAGAGAGCATACAAATTAGAGGTGTTCGCACTAGTTTAGTTGAGTCGATAAATAATAAGCGACTAAGTGAGTCGATTGTTGATTCTATTAGCGCTGAGGAAATAGGAAAGTTTCCAGACAAAAACGTTGCTGAATCATTGCAGCGTGTTACAGGTGTGTCATTAACTCGTGTTCAGGGAGAAGGCGAGCGAGTTGGTGTGCGTGGAACTGCGCCAAGCCAGAACCAAACTTATCTTAATGGGCAAAACATTGCCTCGACTGACTGGTGGATATCTTCACAGCCCAATCGAGGTTTCAACTTTACCTTATTACCTGCAGAAATTGTTCGTTCGTTAGATGTTCATAAATCACCAGAAGCAGACCATGATGAAGGCTCCTTAGGTGGTTCTATCAATATTCGAACGCATAAACCACTAGATACGAAAAAAGACCTCTTTATCGCAACAGCACAAATGCAGTATAGCGATGTCTCTAACAAGTATGACCCTCAACTCTCGTTGCTATATAACTGGGTCAATGAAGCTCAAGATTTTGGTGTTTTATTTTCCGCATCTAGGCACGAAAGACAGTTGAGACGAGACGGTCTTGAGTCTTGGGGATGGGCTGAACGGAACTTTAACAAAACGGAAAGTGGGGAGTTGGTACTTACTGACGCTGAGCAGGCTGATATAAAGTCGTTGTGGTCGCCCGGTGGTGGAGGTTCGGCAGTATTTCAACAGCATAGGGTACTGACTAGTTTCATGTCTAGCATCCAATATCAGCCTGACTTAAATTGGAGTTTTGAACTCAATACCTTGTACTCAGAGTTAAGTGCAAACAACAGCAATCAGAATTTTCTTTGGATGCCTAGCTTTGTTTATGAGCGAGGCGGTGTCATTGGTGAATATGACATTGTTGATAATACATTAGCTTTTGCCAACTATACTAGCATTCCTGATAGCGCCGATTCGAATACTCCGTTTAGTACTTCAATGGAGGCTATTTGGCGAGAATCTAAGATTGATACTGGGCTCTTACATTTTGTTGCCGATTATCAAAGTGAGTATTGGCAGTATACTTTTGAACTTGGCTACACAAAAGCGAGTGGTGGAACTAGCAAAGATTATACTTCTCAATGGTCGGCAAACACCGACTATCAGGTTGATTTGAGAGCACCAAAGAATATCGTTGCACAATACGATATATCGCCTTTATCCCCTGCTAACTGGCAAGTATCAGAAGTTCGATGGGATCAGCAAGACTCCGTCGATCAGGAATCATTCTTACAAGCTGACTTGGAGAAACAGCTTGATCATAGTGTGCTCAAATCAGTTCAGTTTGGTGCAAAATGGAAGCAACACAAACGAGATTATATTCGATTGCGCTCACGTAATGGTGGCTACGAAGGCATGGCTGGTGACCTTAATTGGACACTTGCTGACTTTAGCGTGAATTTTCCTAGTAGCTACTTACAAGGTATCGGCAATAGCGATACCTTAAAATCATATGCCTTCGCAGATATTAGTGAATTAGATCATGCGTTTTCTCAGTTAACGTTTAAACATAGTGAAGAAAAACCGAGTAGCTTTGATATTAGAGAAGACGTTGTTGCTGGTTATGGTAAGTTGAATTTTGAAGGTGACAGCTATCGAGGAAACCTCGGCGTTAGGCTCGTGCATACTAACCAGAAAGCGGGTGCTTTTAGAAAAATCGATGAAAGTGATAGCATCTTTGAAGAATATATTTGGACGACAAGTAGCAAAAACTATACGGATATTCTACCAAGCATCAATATCGCAACTGATTTGAGTGAGGAAATGGTTTTTCGTATATCTGCTTCTAAAGTAATGGCGAGACCTCAATATCACCACTTAATGCCATCAACAAATTATAATGTTACTCAAGCACAAGGAGCAGGTGGTAATCCTGAACTAGATCCATATCGAGCAACTAATTTTGATCTAACTTTTGAGTGGTATTTCGCTGAAGCGTCACTGTTTTCTGTTGCTGGATTTCACAAAGATATTGATTCCTTTATTGACGTTAAGCGCAGTATTGAACCTTTTGAAGATATTGCAATGGTCATCAATCGCCCTGTTAATGGTAGTGGTGGTCAAATCTACGGCTTAGAAGTGAACCACCAGCATGAATTGTTCTATGGCTTTGGTTTTATTACTAATTACACCTACGTTCAAGGAAGAAGGAAAGATCAGGAAACAGGATTGAAAGTTGATATTCCTGGTAACTCAGAGCATACAGTCAATTTAACCAGCTATTATGAAAATGACTGGCTGAGCGCACGACTTTCTTATAACTATCGCACTGAGTTTGCCACAGGTGTAGGTGAAGAGATCACTGATGACTATGGTCAGTGGGATATTAACCTCTCTTTTAATTTAACTGAGCAATTGTCTGTGGTTATTGAAGGTATCAATTTATTTGATGAACTTAACTATACTTATGAACGAAATGAATATGCTCCTGTAGGTATTTATCGCAATGGCCGTAGGGTTTATGCCGGTTTACGTGCCGTTTTTTAGTTGAAATGTTTAGACGTCTATATAGCTAAAGTTTTTTAGCTATGGTAGCATACGCGACAACATATTATGGTGTTTTGACGATCGATCTAGGTTGATGTGCAAAACTTAAAAGGGAATGTGGTGAAAATCCACAACTGTTCCCGCAACTGTGAAGTGATGATGAAGCGTCGCAAAGTCAGGTTACCTGCCATATACACATATTAAAAGTTCACCGTGCGGGTAACGCGGCAAAACTTAGCTCTTCCTCTGCTTAGGCAAAGCAGTGAGGCTACTTTTTTGCTTTTTGGGTGATGTGATTAGGTAGCTTTACGTGTCGGCATTTGCTTTAACAATTCAAAATTTATCGTGGCAAGTTGCTAATAAGCAAATTCTGTCAGATATCTCTTTTTCAGTGGAAAAGGGCATGTCAATAGGCATTGTTGGGCCTAATGGTGCTGGTAAAACATCGCTCCTACGTTGTTTGTATCAGGAGTACTCCGACTATCAAGGTAAGGTATTTATTCAAGGAAGTGACGCTGCAACCGTTGATTCGAGAGAATTTGCGAAACGAGTAGCTGTTGTGACACAGCAACAAGAATCAATATTTGCGCTAACAGTTAGAGACGTTGTTCATATGGGGTTAGTGCCTCATAAATCGCTATTTGAAAGAGATACTAGCGAAGATTTACAGCTAATCGAACACGCCCTTAAAAGGGTGGATTTGTTGGATAAATCAACGCAATTATTCACAACACTTTCTGGTGGAGAGCAACAAAGGTGCCTAATCGCGAGAGCGATAGTACAACGGCCACAAATATTGGTCTTGGACGAGCCAAGTAATCATTTAGATGTGGCTTATCAACATCAGTTGTTACAGTTGATCGAAGCAATTAACGTGACCACGATAATGTCTATACATGACCTTAATTTGGCAGCTCAGTATTGCGATAGGATCATGCTGCTTAAAGGTGGAGAAGTTATTGCTTTTGACAAGCCTGACAAAGTTTTTACACCAGAGTTATTGATGAAGGTTTTTGACCTGCCGTGCGTTGTTGATCTACAACCATTTTCAGACAAATTAAGAGTTACGTTTGCTCCTTCTAAAGGTTTTACTGTTAAGGAGTCGTTATGAAGTTAAAGCTTAATACAACACAAGCTTCACTAGCGCTGTTAGCCTTACTACTATTTTCTCTATTTGCGTCCATGGGCTTTGGTACGGCAGAGGTTGGTTATCAAGAGGTTTTCGCTTGTGTTGTTGATCAATGTAGCAAACCTATTTATGAAACAATCTTGATGGAAATTAGATTACCTCGGGTAATTTTGGCGCTTCTTGCTGGCTTTTCTCTCGCTGCTGCAGGGGCTTTAATGCAAAACGTCACTCGCAACCCATTAGCAGATCCATATTTATTTGGCATTATTGCAGGGGCTGGTTTAGGCGCAACAATAGCTGGGCTAATGCCAGAGGCTATTCAATCTGTCACTTTGCCTCTTGCCGCCTTTGTTGGCTCTTTAGTAGCTGTTTCTATTGTTGTGCTGGTTGTGATGGGAAATAACTGGAGAAGAGTAGAACATTTACTGTTAGCTGGTGTAGCTGTCTCATTCCTGTTAAGCGCAATTACCAGCTTTATCTTGTATTTTGGTGAAGCTTTCGCAACCAATCGCGTCATCTTTTGGTTGATGGGGAGTTTAGCAAGAGCGGATCTTGAAGCGCTAATGTGGATTGCTCCTGTCACTTTAATCGGTTGCTTAATAGCACTTCTATATTCAAGGCAGCTAGATGCTTTGCTGCTAAGTGATGAAAGTGCAAGAACGCTTGGTGTAAATGTGAATAAAGTAAGGGTACTGGCCTTAACTATTTGTGCAGCGATTACCGCCGTGACCGTTTCTTATTGTGGTGGTATTGCTTTTGTTGGCTTGATGATACCCCACATTGTTCGTCCGTTTTTTGGTATTACCACAGCAAGATTACTCATAAGTGCAGGTTTAGTTGGCGGATGCTTCTTAATTTGGGTGGACGTGATTGCTAGAACGATAGTGCCGGGCCAAGAGATTCCTATTGGTGTAATAACGTCGGTCGTCGGTAGTGTGTTTTTTCTGTTTTTAATGCGTAAGGCAAAGGTTTAGATGATGAGTGAGCTATCAATTGAGCAAAAACAACATGCTATTGCTATCGCCATAGATTCAAAAATTAAACCCCTAGGTGCTTTAGGCGAAATAGAGCGATTAGCTGCTAAACTAGCGCTCATTCAATCACAGCAAGAAGTCGTTGATAAAATTGAAATCAATAAAGCTACCTTATTACTTTTTGCAGCTGATCATGGCATCGCTCAACAAGGTGTCAGTATAGCGCCAAGTGATGTGACGACCTTGATGGTGACACAGTTCATATCAGGTGGTGCCGCAATTAATAGTTTTGTTAGGGTGAATGAAATAGCACTGCACGTTATTGATGCTGGCATGAAGTCTCCCGTACCAGAGCCATTTATTAATTCAGAGAATTTTTTTGTTCAACGTATTGGCAATGGTACAAATGATTTTTCCGTAGAACCTGCAATGACCTGCGCACAGCTAGATGAAGCGTTAAATTATGGGGAAATATCGTTTCACCACGCTGTAGATAATGGCAGCAATTTAGTTTTACTTGGGGAAATGGGTATTGGGAATACGACCTCAGCTGCAGCTATCTTATCAGCAATTTCAGGCTTAGCTCCGCAAGACTCCGTAGGAAGAGGCACTGGCGTTTCTGAAGAACAGGTGCAATTAAAAGCACGTTTGATTGAACAAGCCTTAGCGAGATTTGAAGCGCGAGATGCTAAAACTGTATTGCAGCAGTTAGGTGGTTTTGAAATTGCGCAAATGGTGGGGGTTATCCTTGCTGCAGAAAAAGCACAAGTACCGGTTGTTATTGACGGCTTTATTGTTTCTAGTGCTGCACTTATTGCTAGCAAATTGGTACCTAGCTGTTTAGATATCATGGTTTTTGCCCATTGCTCCGATGAAAAAGCACATCAATACATGTTGGATGAGATGTCTGCAAAGCCTTTATTGTCTTTAGGGTTAAGGTTAGGCGAGGGTACTGGTGCAGCTTTGGCTATACCTATGATTCGCATTGCCGCCGATGTATATAACAACATGCGCACTTTTACAGATTTAGGAATAGAGCTCCCTTAATGACAAAACATAGTGCAACAAAGCTTTGGGTAAAGAAGTGTGATGAGCAATTGACGCTATTTCGTATCGCGACCATGTTTTTCACAAGAATACCTGTTGGCATTATTAATGGGTATAGCGATGACAAGCTCAGTCAAAGTAATCGTTACTTTTCAACGGTTGGGTTGTTGCTAGCCATCATTTTGGCGATGTTTTCTACGCTGCTTAACGGTGTTTTTTCGAATGAGTTAACGGTAGCATTACTCATTGCTTTAAGTCTTTTATTAACTGGCGCTTTCCACGAAGATGGTTTAGCTGATATGGCTGACGGTATTGGTGGCGGATATACGGTTGAGAAACGACTGGCCATCATGAAAGATAGCCGAATAGGTACTTATGGAACCGTTACTTTAGTCACTTGTTTATTGATTAAATTCCATGCCTTGGTTCACTTAATTGAAGCAGAACTACTATTTGTGAGCCTTTTACTTGGCTATTCGTTATCAAGAGGTGTGGCCGCTTCGCTTATCTATGATACTGATTATGTGAGTGAAGAGAGTGCTAGTAAATCAAAACCATTAGCAACAAAGCAAAGCGCCAAAGATCTATTTATTTGTTTAGCCGTCGGTATCAGTCCAGTCTTTCTGTTGAGTAGTCAAGGTTTCTTCTTTTCACTGGTAACTACGCTAGTTTTTTCTCTCGTATTGTTTCGTTGGTTTGCCCGCCGGTGGCTAAATAGTCGGATTGGTGGTTATACCGGAGATTGTTTAGGTGCTGTGCAACAGATCACTGAACTTGTCATTTACCTTTCTATTCTTGCATGGGTGGGGCAGCCGTCATGATAGAGCTTGTATTAGGTGGCGCAAGGTCTGGCAAATCAGCCTTTGCTGAGCGACAAATGGCTCAATATACAGATATTGTGTATGTAGCCACGGCTATTGGCGTAGATGAAGAAATGAATGCACGCATCTATAAGCATCAACAAGATAGAGCTGATAAAAGCTGGCAAACCATAGAATGCCCGCTAAAGCTCGCAAAGTTTATTAATGATGCGGATAGCGAAAAAGCCTATCTAATTGAGTGCTTATCAATGTGGTTAAATAACTTGATTTACCAATATGAACAACAACAGTTCAGCTATGAAATGACAGATCGTTATCTCACTGAACAACGAGAGGCTTTACTAGATACTTTACAAAATAGCACGATAACGACCGTTATTGTTAGCAATGAAGTTGGATTTGGAATTACCCCTATAGGTCAGTCAACAAGGCTTTTTGTTGATCATTTAGGTTGGTTAAATCAAGCAATTGCTAAAATCGCAAGCAAGGTTACCTTGGTTTGCGCGGGGATTCCCATGGTTTTAAAAAGCAGCTCAACGTCAAAGGAGCAAGTAAGTGAGTAAAATCTATCTAGTAAGACATGGAAAGGTAGATGGTTTACCCGCGTTGTATGGTCGTACAGATATTACTGTAGCCAACAAAGAGAATGAGCGTATTTTACATCAACTTTGCGCATTAAATATTGCTGCTGAACAAGTGATTAGCTCTCCTTTAACACGTTGTCTTTCTTTGGCTCAGTTATATGCAGCATCGGTTGGCGCTTCTGTTCATCGATATGCGGCGCTAAAAGAAATGGCATTTGGTGACGTGGATGGTGTTTGTTTTGATGAGTTATATCAAGACAAGGGGAGATGGCAGCTAATGGAGAAATTTTGGGCTGATCCCGTCCAGCACTCCTTACCCAACGCTGAGTTGCTAGCAGGATTTTCTTATCGAGTTGTTCATGGCTGGAAAAATGTATTGAAGCAGCACAAAGACAGCAATAGCCAATCTACCGTTGTTGTTTGCCACGGTGGTGTGATTAGAATGATTTTGGCGCATGTATTAGGTGTTGATTGGCGTAATGCCGCTTGGTACACCAATTTAAACATTGCCAATGGCAGTGTTACGTCTCTATCGCTAGAAAATGGCATTATCAGTGTAGAGTCGATAGCCGTTTCTGCTCAGTCCGAAAAGGTATCTTAGTCATGAATACTAACAAAACAATCATGATTCAAGGTACAACGAGTGATGCGGGGAAAAGTACTTTAGTAGCTGCTTTGTGTCGTATTTACGCTCGTAAAAATATTAACGTAGCACCATTTAAACCACAAAACATGGCCCTAAATGCTGCCGTTACGCCTTGCGGAGGTGAAATTGGCAGAGCGCAAGCTGTTCAAGCTCAAGCTGCAAGACAAGCGCTAAAAACTGACTTTAACCCTGTTTTGCTTAAGCCACAGTCAGATACCTTTGCACAGGTGATTATTAACGGCAAAGCGCTGCCCGCGATGGATGCTAAGTCATATCACAGCTATAAGAAGGTTGCTGCGCAAGCAGTATTTGCTGCCCATCACAGACTCGTTTCTGATTATGAAAGGGTTGTTGTTGAAGGTGCAGGTAGCCCTGCTGAAATTAATTTGCGTGAAGGCGATATCGCTAACATGGGCTTTGCCGAAGAAGCGGATTGCCCTGTAATCATCATTGCGGATATAGATAAAGGAGGCGTATTTGCGCATCTTGTTGGCACATTAGCCTTGTTATCACCTTCAGAACAAAATCGCGTGGTTGGTTTTGTTATCAATCGTTTTCGAGGCGATATTTCCCTACTTCAATCCGGCTTAGATTGGCTTGAAGAGTATACGCAAAAGCCAGTCTTAGGTGTGTTGCCTTACTTGCATGGTTTAACTATTGCTTCTGAAGATGCTGTGGTCACACAGCAAGAAAAAGAAAACGTTACGATTAAAGTTGTTGTACCGATTACACCACTTATGAGTAATCACAATGATTTTGATGCGTTACGAACACACCCAAGCATTAACATCGAGTTTGTTAAGGCTTCTGTCATACATGAAACTCGACTGCCAAGCTGTGACTTAATTTTATTGGCAGGCAGTAAGAACGTTGCAGATGACCTTGCCTTTATCAGGGCACAAGGCTGGGATAAGGATATCGAAAAACACTTAAGGTATGGCGGTAAAATATTTGGTATCTGCGGTGGCTATCAAATGCTAGGTAAAGCTATCAACGACCCTAATCGGGTAGAAAGTAAACACTTGTCGTATCTGGGGCTTGGCTACCTTGATATGGAAACAACTTTTGCTAATGAAAAAGCACTTGTTAATAAACAAGGCTCGTTAACTATTGGCAATACAAACGCTAGTGTTTCAGGTTATGAAATACATCATGGTGTTGCTCACTATCAACAACAATCACCGTTGATCAAATTTGACGACGGCTCTATTTGTGGAGACATGGATGCTAGTGGCCAAGTGGCTGGTTGTTATTTGCATGGCATTTTTGATCAAGAGCAGGCCATTCAAGTAATTGTTAATTGGTGCGGTTTTGATATCGAACAACACGTTGATTTACATGTTCAGCAAGAGCAAGCAATTGATAAACTTGCCGATGTTTGTCAGCAGTATTTAGATCTAGAAAAAATAGAAACTTTGATTCAACAGTGGGAAAGGTCAAATGACGACTGAAAATAAACAAGAAAAACATCAACAAAGACAACAAAAACTAAAAGAGAAAGTTGATGAACGAATTGCAGCTGCAACAGAAGACAAAGGTCTTGTGTTAGTCATCACTGGTAATGGCAAAGGCAAATCGACCTCGGGTTTTGGTACGGTAGCAAGAGCGGTTGGGCACGGCTTTAACGCAGCGGTTGTACAGTTTATTAAGGGGACGTGGGATTGTGGAGAAAGAAATTTATTGGAACATCATGGCGTGCCCTTTTTTGTGATGAATACTGGTTTCACTTGGGAAACCCAAAATAAAGAAGCGGATACCAAAGCTGCACAAGCTGTATGGCAAGATGCTAAAAAGCTATTGGCTGATCCAACTATTGACGTGGTGTTACTCGATGAGATCACTTATATGGTGAGCTATCACTACATTGATGTTGATGAAGTTGAGCAAGCGATTAACAATCGTCCTCAAGGCCAACACGTTGTCATTACTGGGCGTGGTTGTCATCGTCGTTTAATCGAGCTTGCTGATACCGTATCAGAAGTACAATCAATAAAACATGCTTTTGAAAGCGGTGTTAAAGCGCAAAAAGGCATTGACTGGTAAAGGGACGTTTGATGAAACATTTATTAATCACAATAGCTGCACTGGCTTTTTCATGGCATGTTCATTCAGCTAATGCTCAACAAGTTGACGGTAAACCGTTAAGAATTATTGCATTAGCGCCACATATCGTTGAAAACCTTTATCATATTGGCGCTGGCGACATGATTGTTGGTACAACAGAACACGCTGATTTTCCTTCTGATGCGGAGAAGATTCCTCGCATAGGCAATTATGCAAAGCTAAATATTGAAGCAATTTTAGCTGTTCAACCTGACCTGATTATTGCCTGGAAGTCAGGAAACCCAAGTGACGATATTGCTAGATTAAAGCAGTTAGGCATCAAAGTTGTTTATTCGCAACCTAACTCATTAAAAGATGTTGCCGACGAGTTGAGGTTTTTTGGTGAGTTAGCCGGTAAGAAAGAACAAGCACAAGAAAAAGCAGTTGCGTTTGAGCAGTCACTGGAAAAAATCAAAGCTAAATATCTTAACAGCAAAAGAGTTAAGGCCTTTTATGAGCTATGGTCAAGGCCTTTAACAACAGTAGCAGGTAATGCATGGCCACAACATATGTTGGCGGTTTGTAATGTAGATAACCCTTTTGTAAATAGCGCTACTGATTATCCGCAAATCAATGTGGAGGATGTTGTTTTAGCCATGCCAGACGTCATCATTCAGCCGAGTGCACATAGTCATACATCACCAGATACCGTTAACTGGAAACAGTGGGCGGAGATGCCTGCTGTGAAAAATAATGCATTTATACACCCTGACGCAGACAGGATTCATCGAATGACTACACGTTCATTAGATGAATTGACAAGTTTGTGTCAGCAACTGGATAACTATCGATAAATTTTAGTGTTTTACACGTTAACTCATGATTAATACATCTGCGACCAATATTTGGTAAGCAGGAAAAAAGGGAAACAAGTGAAAGACTTGTGCTGCCCCCGCAACGGTAATTTGAATGATAACGTTCAATAAGCCCGGAGACCGGTATTAATCATACAACATGTATTCACAGTGCGGAGGGCGCTGTGGTTGAGGAAAAATGAAAAAGAAACTTTTAAGTCTTGCTATCGTAGCAACTATCAATACTTCTGTAGCATCGGCTAGTGAAACAGAAGAAAGTATTTTGGTTACCGCCAACAGAACTCAACAAGATCAATTCACTGTGTTGTCTGCTACGCAGATCATCACAAAAGAGCAAATTGAAAAAATGCAGGCAGCAAGCCTTGCCGATGTACTAAGTACAATTGCAGGTGTGTCTGTTGCAAATAATGGTGGTGCCGGCCAACAAGCATCAATTTTTACTCGTGGTACTAACTCAAATCATACGCTGGTATTGGTCGATGGTGTTCGTGTTGGTTCGGCTACTTTAGGCACTACCAATTTTTCAGCATTATCTACTGAACAAGTAGAGCGTATTGAAGTAGTAAAAGGTCCAAGAGCGGCACTATATGGCTCTGACGCGATAGGTGCAGTAATCCAAGTCTTCACTAAGCGCTATGATGCGGGTGAAGGGCAAGTTAACGCGGGTTTTGGAAGCAATGGTTTATTCCAAGGTGGTGCGTCGTATGGTTTTGGTAGTGAGCAACATCAGTATTCAGTTAATGTTGCTTTTGAAAAAGCTGATGGCTTCAACGTATTTGAGTCAGATCCAAATAATCCATACGACATCAATGAACCTGATGAAGACGGCTATTCACGTCAATCAATTTCTCTTTTAGGTCGCAGTGAATTTTCATCAGAACTTGCATTAGATGTTGTGGCAAAATACTCACAAGGTGAAACGGATATCGATGCTTCGTACCCTGACTCGCCATGTTGGTCAGATCCATCTCAAGCTTGTCCTTCATATTATGCAAACGAAAACGACCATGATAACTACCACGTAAGAGTTGCTGGTAGTTACGTTATCGATGGCGCTAATTTTGTGCTAACGATTTCTAAGAGCCAAGATCAAGGTGAGTCACACGGTACTGGCTTAAACGAAAGCCCAAAAGACAAGATTGCTACAAAACGTGATCAAGTTTCATTTGTAGGTGATCACGAGCTATCAAAAGATACTGGCATTACGTATGGTGTTGATTGGTACAGTGAAGATGTGTCTACTAACCAAGATAAAGTGGCTTGGGTTGAAGGCTTTCAACAATGGGAAGTCACTTCGCGAGATGTTAAAGCTGCCTTTGTACAAGGTCGCCACCAAGTAGAGAATTTCCTTTTTGAAGCAGCAGGTCGACGTGACGATATTGAAGGAATCGGTAACGAAAACACGTATAACTTAGCTGTTGGTTACCAAGTTAACGATAACTGGCTTGTCAGTGCGAGTAAAGGAACTGGTTTTAAAGCGCCAACATTTAACGATCTATACTGGCCTGGCTCAGGCAATGATACGCTACGTCCTGAAAAATCAGAAACTGAAGAGTTACTAGTACGTCATTTTGATGGTGATTTAAAGGTAGAGCTTGGGATTTATGAAACGGAAGTTGAAGATCTAATTGCGTGGAGCCCTAATGCTGAAGGTGCATGGCAACCAGCAAACATCAATCAAGCAAAGATGAGTGGTGGTGATATCAGCGTTTCTTTTGCACGTGATATTTTCGAACATAATATCAACTTGGCATATGTTGATGCTGAAGACGCGACAACGGGTAAAGCCTTGTTACGTAGACCAAATTGGACGGCAGATTACAACGTCGCTTACCACTTTGATGAGTTAACCGTAACAACAACATTATCTTACCGCGATGAGAGTGAAGACAGCAGCCGTACGCTTGACAGCTACTGGTTAGTGGATTTAGGTGCGCAGTATCAAGCAACTGAAAATTTACTTATTTCAGCTAAGGTAAATAATCTATTTGATGAAGAATATGAATCCGTAGCGAACTATATTGCTGACGGTACTAACTATCGTCTGAACTTACGTTATCAGTTCTAATCATTTGATATTTTGTTTTGGGTTTACAACTGTGGTGAGCCCAAAACATTTTTCACAAAAAATTTCTATTTCCTTCTCGATATCTTCGTTAATCTTGTTAATAGCATATCAAACTCAACAAGAGTAGTGCTTTTACAGCTATTCCACAGTTAACTATTTAACAACAATAACAATAAGTTAACTTCTACTGCCTTAGAATCTTTACAGTTTTCATGCTTAGTTACATTTTCTACGGCGATTAAATAATCATTTTCTTGTTTTTTACGGCAAACTTCGTAATATGGTTCTACGCTGAATATTTAATCAATATCAAAGACTTACGTTGTATACAATATATTCTTTGGGTTGGTTTAATGGATTATCAGCTAACTGTAGTTTATGAGTTTAATCCCATGAAATAAGCAGTTCATATAATGATAAAAAAGGAAATAACATGTCTATAAAAACAACCAAACTTACTACTATAGCTTTGTCTATCTCTTCAGTATTGTTTGCAAGTCAATCAACATTTGCAGCGGAAGAAGAAGTAGAAAGAATTGAAGTAACAGGTTCACATATTAAACGCACCTCAATGGAAGGTCCTTCACCAGTCACGAGTTTATCAGCTGAAGATATTGAAAAATCAGGTGTAACAGATTTAATTAGTCTATTCACTAAACTCCCTATTTCTGGCCAAGGTACTTTCTCAACACAAGCAAATAGTAGTGATGATACAGCCAATGGTGGTTCTAGTGTTTCATTACGCGGCCTAGGTGCTGATTCAACATTGATTCTAGTGAATGGTCGTCGTGTATCTGTAAGTCCATTTGCTAAAGGTATTGATACAGCGTTTGTTGATATTAACAATATTCCGTTATCAGCAATTAAGCGCGTAGATATCTTAAAAGATGGCGCGTCTGCAACTTACGGTTCTGATGCCGTTGCTGGTGTAATTAACGTTGTTCTTCGTGATGACGTTGAAGGCGCAGAAATTTCAGCAAAAATGGGTACAACTGCTGACGGTGGCGGTGATGAAAAGAACGTTAGTTTAGTATTTGGTACTAGCGATAGCAAAACTAGCCACACATTTGTTTTAGACTTCTTCGAGCGTGACGAAATTTTATATGCAGATCGTGATTACTCTCGCTCATCAAATCAAGCAGCGCAGCGACCAAAGGACCCGTTTGCAACAGACTTTAGAAGTTCTTCTGGTATCCCAGGTACAATCGCACTAGCGTCAGATCCATCAAATCGTTTAATCGACATGTACGGTAACGACAAGTGTTCAGCAGAAGATTCAGATCCTGCAAATAACTTATGTCGTTACGACTACGCTCCTCACATGACAATGATCCCTGCAACTGAGCGTGTTAGCTTCAACTACTTGGGACGTTACGAAATTACCGATAACACTCGAGCGTTTGGTGAGTTAAATGGCCAAACTGCTAAAACTACTATTCGCGGTGCGGGTAGCCCAAGTTTCAATGAATTATTTATGTCAGGTGACAATGTAAACCATCCGTTTGCTGATATGCCTGATCATGAGTTCCATGGTCAAGACCTAACGATGCGTCGTCGTACTGTTGATATTGGTAACCGTGAAAAGCGTGTAAACTCTGATTACTACCGTGCAATTTTAGGCTTACAAGGTGAAGTAAACGATTGGAACTGGGAAGTAGCATATAGCTACATTAAGAGTGAGTCGACAGAGCGTGGTGTTGATGGTTTCCCTAATTCTCGTCGCGTTCAAGAAGCGATTGATTCAGGTTTATGGAACCCGTTTGAACCATCTAGCAATAGCCAAGAGTCACTAGACTTTATTGAAACTACAACTACTCGTGTAGGTAAATCAAGCACTCGCACAATTGATGTTAAGTTCTCTGGCCCATTAATGGAAATGGAACACGGTGACTTAATGTTAGCGGTTGGTGGTGAATATCGTCAGGACGAGATCAGCGATAATCCAGATGACCAATTCTTACGTGGTGAGGTATTTGGTACTGAAGCAACTCAAGCAGAAGGTTCGCGTAACAACAAAGCAATGTTTGCCGAGTTAGCAGTACCTCTATTAGATACGTTAGAAGTTCAGCTTGCGGTTCGTCATGAAGACTACAATGATTTTGGTACGACAACTGATCCAAAAGTATCTTTCTTATGGGCACCAAGTGATGACTTAAGCTTACGTGGTTCTTACGGTACAGCGTTTAGAGCGCCTTCATTACACCAGTTAGGTTTAGGTCGTACTGATGAATCTCCAAACTTGGTGGATACACTGCGTTGTGCTGCTATCGGTGACCAAGATAAGGCATGTGACCCTCAAGAATATACAGCTGTCTTTGAAGGTAACCCAGACTTAGGTCCTGAGGAATCTAAGAGTTACAACTTAGGTATGATTTACAATGTGACTGATGACCTTAATTTCTCAGTTGATTACTACAACTATGAAATTGAGAACATTATTGATTCTGACACGCAATACTTGATGGACACACAAGGTTTAAATGGTGCAATTGTAGAACGTATTCCTACAGCTATCCCTGGTGACCCAGGTCAGGTAGTTCGTATCAATGATCGTTTCCAAAACATTGGTGATTTAGATACGTCAGGTTTGGATATTGATATTCGTTACAACATGGAAACGGATATGGGTGAATTCAAATTTGGCTACGTATTAAACTACGTACTTGATTATGAAGATCGTCGTCCAGGTGAAAATGGCGGTAGCCGTGTTGAAGCCGAAGCAGGTGATTTTGAGCAACCAGAGATGCGTTGGACTGCTTCTGTTGATTGGACTATGGATAACTTCAACGCAACATTAGCTATTAACTACATTGATGAGTTTGAGCAAGAAAAATCGGTACAAGAAGATGGCATGAGTAACATCGATTCAATGATGACAGTTGATACAGCAATCAACTACTTCGGTTTTGAAGACGTTACTTTAACATTAGGTGCTACAAACTTATTTAATGAAGAACCTCCTTTTGCTTATCATGACTTTATGGGCTTTGCAGTAAATGTTCATAGCGGTCAAGGTCGTTTTGCCTACTTAAAAGCAAGCTACCAGTTCTAAATTAGTCAAAATTAGGAACTCAAAAAGCCAGCGATTTTCGCTGGCTTTTTTATATCTAAAACTAAAACGCGCCAATTATTGCTAATAGGAGTTTGCAAAACTAAGATTGTATTGACTAATTGTAATAAGTATTAGAAGGTGTTAGTTAATATTAATGGAGCATAACGGCGTATTTAAGTAGGGAGATTAATGAGTTTTCTGAAAAAACAGATAAGTTTTTGGTTGTTGTTGCTTGTTGTAAGCTCTGTTAATGCTGATGATTGGACCGTCGAAAAATTAGTTTTGATGGAAGAAGAGATCAATTTAGATCCATGGAAGGCCTATCAGAAACTGACAAAACAACCAGTCACACTATCGTCTAAAAATACTGATCTGTATTTGTGGTGGATGACCAAAAAAGCGCAGACAGAAAATCTGCTCTACTTTTATGAAGATTTTAATCAAACTATTGATACCGCAATAAACTTAGTTAACCAAAATACAGCGCCAAGAGTCTCTTCAACCTTGCATTATTATCTCGGCGTCAAAAACAGGCGAGCAGCACAATATAAAGCCGCGAGACAATCACTTGCTTTAGCCATGTCAATCGCCAAAGAACATGAGTTGCACTACATATACATTTTAGCTAAACAAGAGAATGCTTATACTCAAAGCATTACAGAGCTTTTTGAAACCTCGCTTCGTGGTATTCAACAAGCATATGTGGAAGCTTATGCACTTGATGACGAATTTCTCATTGCCGTTATTAATGAAACCTATGGCGCTATATATGGCTATATGGAAGATTATCAGCAGTCGATTGAATACTATCAAAAGGCCCTAGATACCTATGAACGCCTACAATATAAGGCGCATATCGCAGAAGCTATCTATGGCTTGGCATCAACCTATCGGTATTGGAAAAAGTACGATCTGGCGAGAGAGAAGTACGAGCTTTATCAAAAGCGGGTGTCGTATACGCCAAATAAAGAAATTACCTATTTTGGCGCGTATGGTGTAGGTATGACCTATGCTGAAGCTGGGCGCTGTGAAAAAGCTTTGTTAACGATAGATAAAGCGCTAGTGTTTGAAGGTGTCGAAGATTATGACGCTGAGCTATACAAAAATAAAGCGCGTTGCTATATCAAGTTAGGGAAGTTAAAAGAGGCCGAACAATCTATTCAAAAGGCTGAAAATATTTTTCAAAAAATGCCTGAATTAACAAATACCACTTGGACCTTAAGCATCATTAAAATTCGTTCTGAATTAGCATTTGCCAGTAATGACTACAAAGGGGCATTTGAGCTACTGAAAGAGTATGAAGAAAGGCATACAAACTTGTTACTTGAAAATGCTAGCACTCGTTTACTGAATGTAAGGACTTCCTTAGAGCAAGAGCGCTTCAAGGTTGAATCAGCTTTGTATTCTCAGAGAGAAACCAACCGACAGTTAACTAAAGAAAATGAAGAGCAGAATATAAAGAATCAACAGTTCATTGTGCTTTTTGTATCTGTATTGCTGTTAATCGCCGTTACCATCGTTATTGTTCTCTATCGTAACAATAAGAAAATGGCGGCGCTAACCACAAAAGACCATTTATCTGGGCTCTTTAATCGTCGTTATATTTTTGAACACTTAGACAAAATGTTAACTACTATTTCTCCGCAAAAAGGTGAACTAGCCGTATTGCTGATTGATATTGATGACTTTAAGAAAATCAATGATAAGTATGGGCACCCTGTAGGAGACAAAGTTATTAAGGTTATCTCAGAGCTCGCTTTATCTGTTTTAAGAACAGAAGACACAATAGGAAGAATTGGTGGTGAAGAATTTTTGTGTATTGCACCACGGGCTGATAGTGAGCAAGCAAAGAATATAGCAGATAGAATGGTAGCTGCTGTCGAACAGTATGAATTCAAGATTCTGGAAGCAGAGTCATTTAAGGTCACAATCAGTGTTGGAGTCGCTCAGTTTGGACAGGAAGCTCAATATACAAGTACGCTCTATGCAAATGCAGATAAGGCCCTTTATAAAGCAAAAGAGCAGGGTAAAAATAAGGTTGTACATTTTAGTGAGTAACTTCAATAAATAGTAGCCGCATCTAAAAATCATCTTCTTTTATACATTGTGCATCTTGGGGGATTCATTGATGCAGAATTGATCTGAAAGAGGGGTACACAGTTTGTAACAAGTTGCCGTAAACTTTTTACATTATTATCGCGACAATATCTAGGATGGATATAAATGAGCAATAATAATGAATTTTTCAAAAACACTAATAATATCAACTGCGCTATTGTCGGCAGGAGCTGCGTGGGCCGACTCACATCAGCGAAACAAATATAAACTCACACATCATAAGGGTGCTATTCAAGTAGATGGGGTGATGGATGAAGAAGCATGGCAGCATGCAACCAAGCTTGAGTTAGCGTATGAAAATAATCCTGGCGAAGGTACAGCGGCGCCAGTTAAAACTGAAATATTTTTCTTTGAAGACGGCAATGCCTTTAATGTCGCTATTAAGGCTTATGATCCAGATCCTAGCCTAATTCGAGCATCTTTAAGAGACCGAGATGCACTTTGGTCTGATGATAATGTAGGGATTATCATTGATACCTTCAATGATGAGCGTGGTGCGTACGAGTTTTTCGTAAACCCGTTGGGTGCGCAGGCTGATATGAAAATGGATGACACAAATGGTTGGAATGAAGATGATTCATGGGATGCCATTTGGGATAGTGCCGGGAAAATAACGGATTTTGGTTACCTTGTAGAAATGAGTATTCCATTTAGCGCATTAAGGTTTCCTGATGTCGATGGTCCGTTAATATGGAATGTTGCAGGCTGGCGAAACTATCCTAGAGATGTGCGTGTGCAAATGGCAACACATAAGTCTGATAGGAATGTTGAATGTAACTTATGCCAGTTTGAGCAGTTAGAAGGTTTCGACAATGTTGAGTCTGGTAATCACTTTCAACTAACACCTACGCTTACGGTTTCTAGAGCAGACGAAAAACCTGATGTACCTGGAGACTGGCAAGAAGGAGACGTTGATGTTGAGCCAGGCTTAGACGTGCGCTGGGGGATCACGCAGGATATGGTCTTAAACGCTACTATCAACCCTGATTTTTCACAAGTAGAAGCTGATGCTGGTCAGCTGGATGTTAATAGCACTTTCTCATTATTCTTCCCTGAAAAGCGACCGTTTTTTCTAGATGGTGCGTCATACTTTGATACCAATAGTTTTAACTTTGTACATACACGTAATATTGCTGATCCGGATGCAGGTTTGAAATTAACCGGAAAATCCGGGGAACATAGTTACGGCGTTATGTTAGCAAATGATAACAATACCTCTTTCTTAATACCTGGTAACCAAGGTTCTGATTTAGCAGAAGTTGATGATGAATCAAAAATAGCAATTGCTCGATACAAAGTAGATGTTGGTGAGCGAAACAATATCGGTATTTTAACCACCCATCGAAGTGCATCTGGTTACGATAATACCCTTTTATCTGTAGATGGTAGCTATTGGTTTTCGAGTGCAGATAAACTTTCCTACCATATTGCTCGTTCTGACACGAGTAACCCTGAGGATTTGGTTGAGGAATATAAAGAAGACGATGGGCATTACGTTGAAGATGAGCAAGTTGGTAATGCGTTAAGTCTTAATTACTCTCATAGCAATAGAGATTACAACTTCAGAACTGGTTATACCCGAGTAGATGAAAAGTTTAGAGCTGATTTAGGCTTTAACTCTAGAGTTGACTATGAAAAAGCCGTTATTGGTGGCCGTCGTACTTGGTATGGTGAAAAAGATGACTGGTTAACACGCTGGGGGGTCTTTGGTGATATCGATCAAACACGTGATATGGATGGAAAGACTTTAGAAAAAGAAGCTGAAATTCATGGCAACCTACAAGGTCAAAAGCAGTTTTTCACAAACTTTGGTGTTGTTCACAGAGAACGCTACTATGACGGCGAATATTTTGATGAGACTCAATTTATGATGTTCGCTGAGTTTACGCCAATTTCGGGCTTAAAATTCCAGAACTTTTTCAGAGTAGGGGACCAAGTAGATTTTGCCAATACACAACTAGGTTCAATATTCTTAGATGAAGCTGGCGTTATTTGGGACGTTAATCAGCACTTAAACCTCAATGTTAGCTATAACTATACAAAGCTAGATGTTGATGAAGGCACGTTATTCACAGCGAACCAAGTTGATTTTAGATTAGGCTACCAGTTTGATATGCGAAGTAAGTTGAAAGTTGTCGTGCAATATACTGATATTGATAATAACCAATCTTTGTTTGAAGAAGAGGTTGATAGTCAAGCGCGGTATTTTTCTACTCAGCTCATTTATTCGTACAAGATAAACCCGCAAACGCTCTTTTTCATCGGCTACTCAGATGGTGGTTACCAAGATGACTTGCTTGACAGCCTAGAAAGAGACCAGCGTACATTCTTTACCAAATTTAGTTACGCTTGGCAGCTATAGCAAATGATAAGTTAAATAAAAACGCCGACTAGTTAGTCGGCGTTTTTATTCTGTATCTTTTGAAGAGACTCTATAGCGCGAGTTCAATAACCATCTCTTTTAGTTCTTCTTTGGAGATAGAGTTGTCATGATTCTTATCAAAACGTTTGAAAATAGTTTCACACATTCGAATGCCTTTGTCTTGTAGTAGACAATCGATCAACTCAACAAATTCGCTTCTGTTGATAACGCCATCCTTATCTTCATCAAACACTTCAAATAATTCGTCTACCCACTGATTTAAATCCATCAGTATTCCTCTTCCATCAAGTTACCTTAACTAAGACTTTATCGCTAATTACATTGATTGTGAATGAAAAAATTAAAAATTATGTAAATTTTTTAAATACCAACAAAAAGTTGATGTTTACTAAACAGTCAGGTTTTACGCGGAGTTAGCTGCTTAAGCGGCTAACATTACAATGTAAAATTATTGTAAACTTTTCAAGGGTGGATTATTTCTTAGTTATCAAATGATTATGTATATTTAATTACATTAATATTACTGATCAAACCACTTTGTAGTTGTTAGTTAAGAATTTCTTTTATATACTCGCCTCGTAAGTATATTGTATCCAATATACTTATTTTGCGTTTGCAACAACTTTTATGTTTATTTACGTAATTGGTTTAGCAAATGTTTGTAGTGGGTTTCATGGACCTTCTAAGTTTTATAGATATTTTTAGTGATTCTTTAAATTACTTTACTTTCCCAGAGTGAAATAGTTTATTGATTTTTTAGCCGCTGCTCTCTCTAGCGGCTTTTTTTTTGTAAAAAAAATATATCCAAATACCATCTGTTAATATTTTTTTAATATTTTTTCGATTAAAAATAAATTTATATCATCTTGTTTTAAAGCCATTTTTGTTGTTTCTAAATATTACGACATGTTTCGTAATGTAAATAAAATGTTCAAAAACTCTTGGTAATATCTCTGGTATGTAATATATTGCTGCGGATATATTGTATACAAACAGTTGCAGTTAATAGCAATAAACTAAGGGGATAAACATGTCTACAATGAAAAAACAGCGTAGTATTTTTGCAAAATCGGCATTAATGGCTGCGTTAACATCTGCGTTTGCAATGTCTTCACAGGTTTCAGCTGAAGAATCTGAAAAAGCAGAAGAAGTAGAGCGTATTGAAGTAACGGGTTCACGTATTAAGCGTGTTGATTTAGAAGGTGCAGCACCAATTACTGTGCTTAAAGCTGATGATTTAATCAAAGCAGGCTTTGCAACAGTAGGTGAAGCATTAAGAGATTCAAACTTAAATGCGTTTGGCTCGTGGGGCGGTGGTTCAAACAATGACTGGTCTTCACAGTCTACGGTTCAACTAAAAGGTGCATCTGCACAACACACACTTACATTGTTAGATGGCAAGCGTATGGCTAAATCACCAGTCTTAGACGGTGGTGCTTCTAACATGAATATGATCCCAATGGCTGCTGTAGAACGCATTGAGATTTTGACAGATGGTGCATCTGCTATTTACGGTACTGATGCTATTGCTGGTGTTATCAACGTAATTTTGAAGAAAGATTTCGAAGGTGTCAGCATTGACGGCCGTGTAGAACGTCCTGATCGTCCAGGTGGCGATTCTGAGAGTTTCTCTTTCACTGGTGGTCTTTCTTCTGAAAAAGGTAACTTAGTATTTACTTTCGAACGTTACCAAAATGATTTAATTATGATGCGTGACCGCGACTACTTGAAAGCGCACGTATTAGAGGGTGGCAACCCTGACGAATTCCAAAGCTGGGTTAACGTATCTCAAACAGGTCGTACTATCACTCAAGGTTGGGCTGGTGGCTACCTTTGGGAACATCCATACCAAGGTGATGCAAGCTGTTCTGAAGTATACGGCGACGCATTTATCGGTCCATTAAAAGATCTTGCATACCCAGGCGATACATCTTGTGCATATGACTACACTCGCAATGCTGCATACTCTTCGGCATTTAAGCGTGACAACACAATGTTGCACTACACGTATGAAGTTACTGAAGATATTGAACTAACTGCTCGTGCTTACTGGGCAAAAACTGTTTCAATGGATATCTCAGCGCCAACACCTGATTTTGTACATATTCCAGATGGCTTACCTGCGTACACAACACCAGAAGGTATCGAATTAACAGAGATCATTGGTTACGACTCAAGTGTTTGGGTTGATCCATACGCTGGTATTCGTTACCGCTTTGACACTGCTGGCGACCGTGTGGCAGAAAGTGAAGATACTGTTTACGATTACTTAATTGGTCTAAAAGGTTCTACTGACAGCTTTGACTGGGATGTTTCAGTTAACTACAACAACTACAGCAACCACGTTTGGGGTACTGGCTACTTATTAGATGGTGCTCAAAATGATTTAGTTGGTCACTGGGACGAAGATTTAGGTGAGTTTGTTGGTTGGGATCCACGTGACCCTAATTCAGCGTTACCTGACGGTGCAAAAGCAAACTACAACAAACGTCGTTTAGCTGACTACTTAGATATTTCAGGTGGTGTAAGCTTTGAAATGTTCGAATTACCAGGCGGTATGGTTGGTGCTTACGTTGGTGCTTCATATCAAGAACAATCTATTGACTCTCAAGTAGATGCATTAGCTGATGCTGGCCTTATCAAAGGTGGTAACGGTGGTTCTGGTGGTGAAGCTGAACGTGATGTTACTTCAGCATTCTTCGAAATGAACTTCCCTGTTATTGAAGGCTTAGATGTAAACGTAGCTGGTCGTTATGATGATTACTCTGACTTTGGTGACACGTTCAACCCACAAATGAGCATCTCATACAAGCCAATGGATTCACTACTAATTCGTGCATCTGCTGGTCGTGGTTTCCGTGCTCCAACGTTAGTTGATTTATACCAAAGCAGCAGTGAAGGTTACCCTCGTGTAACTAACTATATTGCTTGTTACGAAGCTGGTGAAGATATCGACTCATGTGAGCGTTCAGAATACCCAGCAGTACGTTCTAGTGGTAACCCTGAATTACAACCAGAAGAGTCAGAAACAACTAACATCGGTGTTGTTTGGGATATCACTGAAAACATCAGTATGACGGCTGATTACTGGACGCTTGATACGTCAGGCTTAATCACTTCAATTGGTGCAGGTGAAATCCTTGAAACACAAGCTGAATTGTACAAAGCAGCTGACGAAGCTGGCGTTGCTAGACCGCATGTAAACACAGTTTACCCATTTGCTGATTTTGCATTGGCAGGTAACGGTAAAATCGATTTTGTTTACAATCCAATGATTAACTTAGGTGCTTCAGAGCGCGCTGGTTTAGATATTTCATTTGATGCAAACTTCGAGACAGAATACGGTGACTTCAAATTTGGTGCTGATTTCTCTAAGTACCTAGACTACAAGTACACTTACTCTGACTCAGGTATCCAAGTATTATCAGACGATATTGCTGGTAGAGATGGTACTCCTGATTTACGTGTTAACATCAATGTTGCATACACACTTGGCGACCACAGTGTAACTTACTTTGCTAACCACATCGCAAGTCAACAGTCGTGGAGTTACAACGAGAAAGGCAATGCAGATAGTGGTTACTTTGAGATTGATTCGTACACATCTCATAACCTTACTTACACTTACTTCCATCAGTGGAACGGTTCAGTATCGTTGGGTGTAACTAACTTAACTGATGAAGATCCTCGTTTTGATAAAGATGGTACTTTCCAAGGTAACTTGTACAGTGCTAGAAGTCGTGTATTCCACATGTCATTCAAACAAAGTTTCTAATCATTATTTAGTCACTTAATGAAAAGCCGCTAGTGAAAACTAGCGGCTTTTTTTCGTTGCCGAATGACTTTGTAGCGTAAACCTTATGCTCCTTTACACATTACCTCTATCTTGGTTGTTCTTTTTTTGAGCGTTATATGTTTGTTATTTGCCGACCTTAATGGGAGGGAAGATTGTTACATTTAGCGATGGGTTTGATCGTGTACACCGTCAAAAACTGCGAAGCATTTCGTACTTGCTATCTTGCTTTTTCTGTTTAGCTATTGAATTTATTATTGTTTTATAGATGTTTCTAATTGTTTCTAATTGATCGTTGAATGTTTCCGAACTGTTACATATACTAGGTGTCAATATATTGTATACAGTATATTGAAGTATAAATAATAATATAATAACAGAATCGTAAGATTCACATTTAGGGATTAAACATGGCAACACTAACAAACAAGCGTTTTTCTGCGAGAAAAACACTTACTGCACTAGCTATTGGTAGTGCGTTAACGCTTTCATCTGCAAGCGCCCTTGCAACAGATGGTAAAGGTTCAATAAAGGGTAATATCGAGAACGCTCAAGGCGTTGATTTGAATAATGTAGTTGTAACGATTAAGCACCAAAGTAAAGGTATCGTACGTACAACAACTACAACAGAGAAAGGTGACTTTTCTTTAAAAGGTCTACCGATTGGTGATTATACCATTACCGTAACCAAAGATGGTTTTACAACTGTTTCTGAACAAAACGTAAGTATTGATGTTGCAGGTATCGTTTTTGATGCAACATTAGTTGACAGTAGTAACGTTGAGCGCATTGAGGTAACTGGTGCGCGTATTAGTCAAATTGACGCATCAACAGCTCAAGTATCTCAAGTTATTTCGAAAGAAAAACTAGACATGCTACCTATTGAGTTAGATTCAGCTGCGATTGCTCTATTAGCACCAGGTACTGTTGGTGGTGACTCTGCTTTTGGTGGTGTTGCGATTGGTGGTTCATCTGTAGCTGAAAACGGCTACATGCTAAACGGCCTTAACATCACTGATGTACGTAAGGGCATGGGTGATATTGAATTACCTTGGGAAGCTATTTCTCAAACTGAGGTGATCACTGGTGGTGTATCTCCAGAGTACGGTCGTTTTATTGGTGGTGTAGTTAACTTAGTTTCAAAATCAGGTGATAACGATTGGAGCTTTGGTGGCAAAATTGAAATGGAGCCAGAGTCATTACGTGAACCTTACCCTTGGATCAATAACGACGGTGAAAAGATCAAAGATGATTCAAGTAACTATGATGAAAAAGAAATTAACATTTGGGCAAGCGGTGCTTTAATCGAAGATACTTTATTCTTCTACGGCTTGTACAATCCACAACGCGGCGACGGTAGCTCTGAAGGTGATACAGCATACTCTGAAGCTGAGTGGGAACGCGATATGTGGTTCACTAAATTAGATTGGGAAATCAATGAAAACCACTCACTAAGTGCAATGGCATTTGACAACGGTGCTACATCAGAAGCGCGTGAGTGGCGTAAAGAAGACGGCCAATATGACCGCAATGATGAACCAGGTATTTCTAAAGGTAAGTCTGGTGGTTTAGTTTGGAACGTTCAATACACAGGTTACTTGACTGATGATTTAACAATGTCAGCAATGTATGGTCGTGTAGAAAATAAAACAGGTGTTCCATCTGGTACTCCAGACCAATCTACTTACTGGGATAACCGCGATGGATACTGGGTACCGTTGGGTGACTGGGTTGGCTATGGCGACAGCTCTACAGAAGATGTTAGAAAAGTATACCGTGTAGATTTTGACTATGTAATCGGTGATCACACGTTACGTTTTGGCTTCGATCACGAAACGCTAGAAATCTCTGATTACTATGAACCACATGGCGACGGTTGGTATGAGTACTACCGCGCTGCTGAAGATGGTGCTGCTGGTTTACCGATATTAGCGGGTGAAGAGTACGCTGATCTACGTAAGTGGGGTAAAGCTTCAGAAACGACAAATGAATCAAATGCTATCTACATCACTGATACATGGCAGGTGAACGATGACTTAGTATTGAACTTAGGTGTTCGCGTCAGTGAATTTAGCAACACAACAGGATCTGGCGACAAATACGTTGATTTGGACAACCAAATTGCACCTCGTTTAGGTTTTACATATGATGTTCTAGGCGATGGTAATAGTAAGTTATACGGTTCATTTGGTCGTTATTTTCAGCCTGTTTCACCAAACACAAACGTTCGTATGGCTTCAGCAGCATATGACATTCATGAGATCTACCGCCTTGAATCTGTTAACGCGGACGGCTCTCCTGTTTTAGGTGAGTTATTAAGAACGGATGTTGTTGCTGATGGTATCGTACCTGATGCAGATCAGCTATTTAATAACCAAGCTGAATCTATGTACTCTGATGAGTTAATCATCGGTTATGAACAACAAATTAATGAAGATTGGGCTGCAGGTGTTCGTTTAGTATCTCGTGAGCTTAAGCAATCAATTGAAGATATTTCTTTCAACTACGGTATGAATCAGTGGATCAAAGAGAACTATGCTAACAATCCAAACATGGAAGATTACTTAGTTGGTGGTTGGTTCCCTACACTAACAAACCCAGGTCGTGATGTCACAATGATGTACGATGTAGATGGTGACGGTACTAAAGAAACGGTAACAGTTTCTGCAGATATGTTAGGTTTTGTACCTTCACGTCGTCAGTACTATGCTGCTGAATTTAACGTGTCAGGTTACATTACCCCTGAATTCTTTATCGCAGCTTCTTACACATGGTCACATAGTTACGGTAATACAGAAGGTTTAGTACGTTCAGATAACGGTCAGGCTGATCCAGGTTGGACAACATCTTACGATTACCCTGAGTTAATGGATAATGGTTACGGTAATCTTCCAAATGACCGTCGTCATAACATCAAGTCTTACGGTATTTACAACATCACTGAAGATTTCAGTGTTGGTTATAGCTTGTGGGCTAAATCAGGTAAACCTAAGAGTGCATTTGGTGTTCACCCAGAAGATCAAGGCTACTGTGTAACGGCTATCCAAGTTGATGGTGTTTGTTACGGTCGTGACTGGTACGGCGCAGCTTCATTCTACAATGACGGTGTAGCAACACCTCGTGGTAGTTTGGGCACTACTGAGTGGGTTTACAACTTAGATCTAAATTTAACTTACCGTGTAGATCTTGAAGATGCTGGTTTGATCACGATTAAAGCAAATATTTTCAACGTATTTAACTTAGACGGTGTTGAAGGTGTAGATGAGCAATCAGAGTTTGATAGTGGTACTAATAACCCACGTTTCGGCTTTGCGGATGACTTCCAAACACCACGTTACATGAAAGTTTCATTGCGTTACGACTTCTAATTTAACAAGGTTAAATTTAATTTAAACAAAGGGTTACTCTTTTTTGGGTAGCCCTTTTTATTTTTATTTAACATTTTTTTAATTTTTTTTGTAATAAATCTGAATAACCAAAGACTATAGGGGGTAACAATAAAAAACGATGGGCTTATGCTCAATAAAAAGGAAGCAATAAATGACAACATATTGGAAATCTACACTTGCTTTAGGTTTGCTGTCGATATCTAGCCATGTGTTTGCAACTAACGACAAGTTAACGCTAGAAGACTGTCACCTAGACGGTATCAAACAGCAGGTGCAATGTGGCAAGTTACAGGTACCTGAAAACTACGCAAAACCTGAAGGCAAAGAAATCACGGTAAATTTTGCTGTTATTCCCGCAATTGACAAAACACAGAATAAAGAACCTTTGATGTTCTTAGCTGGCGGGCCTGGTCAAGCAGCTGTTGAATTAGCAGCAATGATTAGGCAAGGTTTTACAGAAGTTCGTAAAACTCGAGATATTATCTTAGTTGACCAGCGAGGTACTGGTAAGTCACATCCATTACAATGTGAAAATGGCCTTGAGATGGATCCTTATGTACTTGCACCAGAAGCGTTTGGTACTGAAGAAATTAAGGAGTGTTTAGATGCGCTTGAAGGTGATTTAAGTCAATTTAACTCTGAAAATGCTATTAGAGATTTTGATGCAGTGCGTGCTGCGTTAGGTCACGAAAAAATTAACATATATGGTGGCTCGTACGGTACTCGCGCAGGCTTGGTATATATGAAGCTTTTTCCTGAGTCACTACGAAGTGTAATTTTAGACAGTGTAGGTCCAATTGAAGTACCGATCGGTACCTTTGGTCAAAGTGCTGCTCGTTCGTTCAACAAGTTAATTGAAAACTGTCAGGCGGAAGAAGCATGTCAAAAAGCTTACCCAAATCTTAGACAAGAGTTTGATGAAATAGTTAAGCGTTTAAAAGAATCTCCAATTGATATTAATGTTGCACATCCTCGTTTAGGTACTAATACGCCTTTGAAGATCACATTGGGTAAGTTCATTGCAACGTTGAGAATGCAATTATACTCGGTATCTGGTCGTTCTCTTGTGCCTCTAGTCATTCATCAAGCTTACCAACAAAACTACATGCCATTTGCTGGTTTAATTGCTGCTTCAGAAGGTGGTATGGGCATGTATATTGGTTTAACGATGAATATTGTTTGTAACGAAGATATTCCTCGTGTAACACCAGAAATGATTGCTGCTGATGCCGATAACAATTTTGGTGGTGCTGACAGTCACTCAATGTGGTTGAAAGCTTGTCCTATTTGGCCGCAATATCGCCCAGAAGCAAACTTCTATGAGCCAGTAACCGCTAATATTCCAACTTTAATTCTATCTGGTGATTTAGATCCTGTAACGCCGCCAAGTAATGGTGATTACCCAGATAAAACGCTACCAAATAGCAAACATATTATCGCTAAAAATACTGCGCATATCGTAGGAAAAGGTACTTGTGCACTCGACATCATCAATGAGTTCTTAGAAGGTTTAGACCCTAACGCACTTGATGAATCTTGTTTGGAAAAACTGCCAAACGAATCATTTATGACTGGCTTAAACGGTAGTAACTAAGGATTTAAAATGATTGAAGTAAATAACTTACATAAGAGCTTTAAAACAGTTAAAGCATTAGATGGATTATCGTTTCAAGCAAAAGACGGTGAAATTACAGGTATCTTAGGGCCGAACGGCGCTGGTAAAACAACATGTTTGCGTACTTTGTATGGTTTATTGAAGGCTGACGAAGGTAATGCTGTTATTGATGGCATAGAAGTGAGCAAAAAGCCACTTGAAGCGCGAGCTAAATTAGGGATCTTTCCAGATAAGTTTGGTTTGTATGAACGTTTAACCGCGTACGAGCAAATTGACTACTTCGCTAGTATTCATGGTATGACTGGCCAAGCTAAAAAGGACGCTATTAATAGCATTATTAAAGACCTTGATATGGAAGAATTAGCACACCGTAAAACGGCTGGTTTTTCGCAGGGACAACGCATGAAAGTGACGTTAGCACAGGCTTTAGTTCATCAACCTCAAAACTTTGTATTAGATGAGCCAACACGTGGCTTAGATGTAATGAGTACACGTGTACTAAGAGATTACCTAAACAAGTTTAAAGAAAAAGGTCACTGTATATTGTTTTCTTCTCATGTAATGCAAGAAGTAGCTGCATTGTGTGACAGAGTGATCATTGTTGCTAACGGCCGTTTAGCTGCCCAAGGTACACCTGAGGAATTATGTGCACTTGCTGGTGAAGAGCAGTTAGAAGAAGCATTTGTTAAGTTGATTGGCTCAGACGAAGGAGTAGCAGCATGATCCAGTTTAAGTCTTTGCTGAAAAAAGAACTAAAAGAAGCTTTTCGTGACAAAAGAGCGCTAATGGTTGCAATGATGATGGCTGTGATGGCGCCATTGATGATTTTTGCAATGTCAAAAATGATGATCAAAGAGATGGTATCAACGCCTCCTGTTTACGTGAAAATCACGGGGGCAGAATATGCACCTAAATTAATGGCTGCCTTTGAAAAAGAGAATATTCACCCGTTTGAAAAAGTGAGTGAAGAAAGCCGTAATTTGTGGGATACACGCGATATTAAATTAACTATACCTGAGACGTTTGCTGAAGATATGCGTGAAGGTAAAACCATCGATATTGTACTTCGTACTGACTACAGCGAAAAATCGATGAATGCGCCATTACGACGTATTAAAGATACGGTTAGAGACCATTCTCGTAGCATTGGCTACAAGCGCTTACTTGTTCGTGGTGTAGACGTTAAGTTGTTACAGCCTATTAAGCTAGTTGAGCAAGATCTTTCTATACCGAGCAGCAACTTCTTGATGATCTCAATGATGTTAGGTCTATATCTGTTAATGGCTGCGTTTATGTCTGGTCTATCAGTGGCAATAGATAGCAGTGCAGGTGAGCGTGAAAGAAACGTACTTGAAATGTTACTTTGTCAGCCTGTGAGTACGATGAAAATAGTGTTAGCTAAACTTAGTTGTGCAAGTGTTATCGCGTTAATAGGTGTAGCCTTAACGATTGTGTTGACATCAGCAAGTGTAAGTTTCGTCGATTTAACTAAGATTGGTGCAAGCTTTAGCTTAGATATGATGACAACAGTGACGTTAATTCTAATGCTATTACCTATCTGTTTCTTTGCATCAGCGCTGCAATTGTTCTTCTCATTCCAAGCGAAAAGCTTTAAAGAAGCGCAATCGTCAGTAACGATGGTGATTATGCTACCGGCGATGTTACCTTTTGCTTTGAATTTTATCGATGATAAGCCAGATTGGTTGAACTGGTTACCAGTAACAGGTCATTCACTAATTATGGAAGACATGTTTAAAGGTTTACCGGTAGATTGGAACGCCATGATGCTTACGACTCTAGTTACTATTGCTGCAACAGTCGCTCTTGTAGTGACACTAGCAACAAAACTTAAGTCTGAAAAAGTTATACAATCTTTAGGTTAATTAAAAGGATTGTTTGTTTTGAGTAAGTCTGTAAAACTATTGGCAAATAACAATAATACGGTTGCTATAGATATTATGCAGGTAGTGGAACAGGCTTGCTCTAAAGACTATAAAGCAATATTTACACAGTGGATCACGGAGCATGATAAAATGCTCCGTCACATTATTGCTGGTTTTGAAATGAAATCTGCAATACAAGAAGAGCTATTTCAAGAAATAGCTCTCAATATATGGAAAGCGCTTCCTTCGTTTAAATCTCAAGCCAAGTCAAAAACCTTTGTTGCTCGAATCGCACATAATGTTTTAGCCACACACGTCGCTAAATCAGTAAAAACGGTCAAAGAGAGTATTGAATCTGAAGCGCTTGAACAAAAGCTAGATCACAGCGCGACGCCTTATCAATCTTTAGATAAAGAGCAACGTCAGCAACGACTTGCTAGTGCTATTCGTCAACTCAGCTTTGAACAACAGCAAATTGTGACATTAGCATTAGAAGGAATGAGCTACCAAGATATTGCAGATGTTATGGATATTAGTACTAATTTAGTAGGTGTTCGACTCAATCGAGCAAAAGCTGCCTTGATGGCGCTATTGGAGAAATAACGTGTCAGATAAATTGAAAACTAACGACACAGAGAATGAGCAAATAGACTCGGTGCTCGACGAGCAATGGTCAATGTTGGCAGATGATTGGCAGTCGCAACCAACACCTAAAACAGACATTGATAAACTGCTAAAACAGACTCAAAGGCGCACACTTTGGGCAAAGGCGATAATTGCTATTGATATTGTTGCTACCATAGGTATTTTAATTGGGCTTTTATATGTATATCGATATCACCCGGAAGATACAGCCACTTTTTATTACCTTGTCTTTGGTTTTATAGGATCAGTTATCTTCTGCTATTTTGAGATAAAAATTAGGCTTGAAAATTGGTCGCTGGCTGAAAAATCACCCTCAGACGCCATTAAAAATGCCCAAAATGGCTGTGTGTACTCTATTCAGTATATTAAATTAATAAAAATTTCTTGTTACTTCATGATCGTTGGCGGCAATTGGTATGTCTATGAAGCTGCCCTCAGTGCAGATAAATCGCCTTGGGTGGGGATGGGCATTATTAGCTTATTCATGGTCGGCATGTATGCTGTTAGCCATTGGTTTGAAGTTAAACGCAAACGAGAACTTGCACGTTTAAAAGCATTAGTTAATTAGTCATATATTCTTACTCTTCTAAATAAAGCCGAATTATATTCGGCTTTATTTTTGTTTTTTCGTCCATTATTTGTTGATATGTCGTTTTTTGTTTTGTATATTCAGTTAAAGGCGAATAAAAATTCGCACAAATTATATAATGACGCATATTTGTCGGTATAAAAACAATATAGTCCAGCACAAAATGGACTAAATTCGGCTTGTTTTTAGATATACAAGTGATGTGCTTTCAGGCAAAATATGCGGCAATTTTAACAGTCTAATGAGTCCGGCCTTTATGGGCTGAGAACTAGAGGTATAAACATGCTTACTCGTGATATGAATATTGCTGATTTTGACCCAGAATTATGGCAGTCAATGACGGATGAAACAGTTCGTCAAGAAGAGCACATTGAATTAATCGCTTCAGAAAACTACTGTAGCCCTCGTGTAATGGAAGCACAAGGCTCTCAGTTAACAAATAAATATGCTGAAGGCTACCCAGGTAAGCGTTACTACGGTGGTTGTGAGTACGTTGATAAAGCAGAAGCTTTAGCAATTGAACGCGCAAAAGAGCTATTTGGTGCAACATACGCAAACGTTCAGCCACACGCTGGTTCTCAAGCAAACGCTGCTGTTTTCCAAGCATTAGTGTCTCCAGGTGGTAAGGTACTAGGTATGAGCCTTGCTCACGGTGGTCACTTAACTCATGGTTCTCATGTAAACTTCTCTGGTAAGCAATACGAAGCAATTCAGTACGGTTTACACCCAGAAACTGGTGATATCGATTACGAAGAATTAGAGCGTTTGGCGCACGAGCACAAGCCAGAAATGATCATTGGTGGTTTCTCTGCATTCTCTGGCGTTGTTGATTGGGCTCGTATGCGTAAGATCGCTGACGCTGTTGGCGCTTACTTCATGGTTGATATGGCTCACGTTGCTGGTCTAATCGCTGCTGGTTTATACCCGAACCCAGTTCCTCATGCACACGTTGTAACGACAACTACTCATAAAACATTAGCTGGCCCTCGTGGTGGTTTAATCGTTTCTGGTTGTGATGACGAAGATGTTTACAAGAAATTAAACAGTGCAGTATTCCCAGGTGGCCAAGGTGGTCCTTTAATGCACGTAATTGCTGCTAAAGCGGTAGCATTTAAAGAAGCATTAGCGCCTGAGTTTAAAACTTATCAAGAAAAAGTATTAGCTAACGCAAAAGCAATGGTAGCTGTACTTCAAGAACGTGGTTACAAAGTGGTATCTAACGGTACAGATAACCACTTATTACTTCTTGACCTAATTGATAAAGATATCACAGGTAAAGATGCTGACGCTGCTTTAGGTCGTGCTCACATCACGGTAAACAAGAATTCTGTTCCAAATGATCCGCGTTCACCGTTTGTTACTTCAGGTCTTCGTTTAGGTACACCAGCAATCACTCGTCGTGGTTTCGGTGTTGAAGAAACAAAAGAATTAACAGGCTGGATCTGTGACATTCTTGATGATATCAACAATGAAGCAACAATTGATGCAGTACGTGGCAAAGTGCAAGAAATCTGTGCACGTTTCCCTGTATACGCATAATTAAATCTGATTTGATTTTTAAAAGGCCAGCTGACATTGTCAGCTGGCCTTTTTTGTTTACATTTGCTTAAGCATAAACAAAATAAAATAGTTATTTCATTGTCAAAATAGCTTAAAATAGCCGACCAATTATTTTCATTAAAAGGTTTTCTATGTATTGTCCATTTTGTACGGCAACAGAAACTAAAGTTATTGACTCTCGCTTAGTTGCTGATGGACATCAGATCAGGCGTCGCCGTGAGTGTATGGCTTGTTCAGAGCGTTTCACTACCTTTGAAACAGCTGAGCTTGTGATGCCAAGAATCATAAAACGTGACGGCTCAAGAGAACCATTTAATGAAGATAAATTGCGCAATGGTTTAATGCGCGCTCTGGAAAAACGTCCTGTAAGCGTAGACCAAGCAGAACAAGCTATCAATCGTATCAAGTCTGAGCTACGTGCAACGGGTGAACGAGAGTTATCGAGTGAAATACTGGGTAGCTTGATGATGGATAAGCTAAAAGAGTTAGATAAAGTAGCTTATGTTCGTTTTGCGTCTGTATATCGATCATTTGAAGATATTCGTGAATTTGGCGAAGAAATTGCCCGATTAGGTGATGATTAATGAGCTTTTCGACTAAACAATATGAGCTAATGGCAAGGGCTATTCACTTAGCCAAAAAAGCTTGGTATACCACATCGCCTAACCCTCGTGTTGGTTGTGTCATTGTTGACGGCAATAATGACATTGTAGGTGAAGGCTATCACAAGAAAGCTGGTCAGCCTCATGCTGAAGTTCATGCGCTTCAGATGGCTGGTGAAAAAGCGAAAGGTGCTACTGCATACGTAACGCTTGAGCCTTGTAGTCATTATGGTAGAACACCGCCGTGTGCAGAGGGCTTGATAAAAGCTGGTGTCAAAAAAGTAATCTGTGCAATGGTTGATCCAAACCCGCAAGTTTCGGGTAACGGTATTCGTATACTTGAGCAAGCAGGTATTGACGTTGAAACGGGCCTTATGGAAGCTGAAGCAAAAGCGCTTAATCCTGGATTTATTAAACTAATGGAAAAGCAGTTACCTTTTGTTCGTTGTAAATTGGCCTCTAGTCTAGATGGTAAAACAGCCATGGCGAGTGGTGAGAGCAAGTGGATCACATCACCTCAAGCGAGAGAAGATGCTCAACGTTTAAGAGCACAAAGCTGTGCCATTATTACCGGCGCAGACACAGTTATTTTTGATGATGCGAGATTAAATGTACGTTGGCAGCAGCTTGGTTTTTTGAAAGAAGATTATGCGGAAAGTGACATTAGACAACCAACACGTATTGTTATAGACAGTCAAAATCGCTTAACACCTGAGTTGGCTATTTTTAATCAGCAATCTCCGATTGTTATTGTCTGCCAAAAACAGAATAAAGATCATCAGTGGCCTGAATACGTTAGCTTTGTTGAAGTACCATTAAATTCAAATACCAATAAAGTAGACTTGGGCTTTATGTTAAGAGCTTTAGCTAAATCAGGCTTTAACGATATTCTCGTTGAAGCGGGAGAGACGCTTGCTGGTGCTTTTATTGAGGCTAATCTAGTTGATGAGCTAATCTTGTATCAAGCGCCTATATTAATGGGCTCAGCAGGGCGCAGTTTATGCAGTATGCCAAGTGTAGAGCAATTAAGGCAAAGCAAACAGCTAGCAATTAAATCAATTGTACAAGTGGGGCCTGATTTTAAGGTGACCGCTGGTTTTAAAGAGAACTAATCATGTTTACAGGTATTGTCGAAGCAATTGGCAAAGTAAAGGCTATTAATATTAATGGCCAAGGGGCAAGGTTAACGATTGACTGCCCACAATTAGATATGTCAGACGTTAAATTAGGTGACTCAATTGCCACCAATGGTATTTGTTTAACGGTTGTTGATTTCTCTTCAACAAGTTTTTCAGCAGATGTTTCCAATGAAACCTTGTCGAGAACGGGCTTTGCTGACTACCAAGTGGGTCAGGCGGTTAATTTAGAAAAAGCAATGTTACCAACCACTCGTTTTGGTGGTCATATTGTTTCGGGTCATGTTGATGCCGTTGCAACAGTCGAATCGATTCAAGACAATGGTAATAGCATTGAATACTGGATTTCTATGCCTAGTGAAATAGCAAGATACATCGCTGAAAAAGGCTCAGTGACAATTGATGGCACAAGCTTAACGGTAAACAGCTTAAATGAATCATCATTTAGATTAACAATTGTTCCACATACTCGCGCTGAAACGATTATTGTAAATTACCAAGTTGGTACTAAGGTAAATGTTGAAGTAGATGTCATGGCTCGCTACTTAGAGCGTCTACTTTCGGCAAAAGAAACAACTACACCACAATCATCAGGTGTAACAGAAGCTTTGCTTATGCAAAGTGGATTTATTAAAAATTAAGAGGTTGGCATGAACTTAAATACTCCTAGTGAGATTATTGAAGATATCAAACAAGGCAAGATGGTTATCTTGATGGATGATGAAGATCGTGAAAATGAAGGCGATTTCATTATGGCCGCTGAGTTGGTTACACCAGAAGCAATCAACTTTATGGCAACTCATGGTCGCGGCTTGATTTGTATGCCAATGACAATTGATCGTTGTAAAAAGTTAAAGCTGCCTTTGATGGTAGACAAAAACGATGCACAGTTCACAACAAACTTCACCGTTTCAATTGAAGCTGCTGAAGGGGTAACAACGGGTATTTCCGCTGCAGATAGAGCAACAACTGTACTTGCTGCTGTTGCAAAGGATGCTAACCAAGACAACATCGTACAACCTGGCCATATATTCCCTCTAATGGCGAAAGATGGCGGTGTACTGAATCGCGCTGGCCACACTGAAGCGGGTGTTGATTTAGCTCGTTTAGCAGGTCTAGAGCCTGCGGCTGTTATTGTTGAAATTTTGAATGAAGACGGTACGATGGCTCGTCGCCCAGATCTTGAAAAAATTGCTGAAAAGCATGGTATCAAGATGGGTACAATCGCCGATTTAATTGAATACCGCAACGCTAACGAAACAACCATTGAACGTGTTTCTCAGTGTAAATTGCCTACGGCTTTTGGTGAATTTGATTTAACAGTATTTAAAGACACCATCGATGGCCAAGCTCATTTTGCTTTAACAAAAGGTGAAATCAAAGCTGAAGAGCCAACTTTAGTGCGTGTTCATTTAGAAAATACATTCCGTGATTTGCTATTTAGCCAACGTGAAAGTGTTAACAAATGGCCAATCGGTGATGCGTTAGAGCGTATCGGCAAAGAAGGTGGTGTATTAGTATTACTTGGTAAGCACGAATCGCCAATGGAGCTTATTTCACAAGTACAGAAATACGCTAAAGTAGATGCAGGTGAAAACGTGAAAGAAGTGAAGCGTCACGTAGGCTCGCGTAACGTTGGTGTTGGTTCACAAATTCTATCTAACTTAGGTGTTAGTAAAATGCGTCTTTTAAGCTCTCAAACTAAGTACCATTCACTTTCTGGTTTTGGTTTGGAAGTGGTTGAATACATCTCAGAGTAGTAAACGATATTCATAAAAAAAAGCCCGCTTTATGCGGGCTTTTTAGTAATATCAATTTGTTTGTCGTTTATTCCGTAAAGGCTTTTACTTTGTTAACAATGCCTTCAGCATCCAAACCAAGCTCTTGATGAATCTCAGCTTGTGTACCGTGTTTAACAAATACATCAGGTAAACCAATATTAAGAATATTTACTTTACTCTTTTGCGCTAGTAAGTACTCATTTACTGCTGATCCTGCACCACCCATGATCGCATTATCTTCTACTGTTACTACAACGTCATAGTTAGCATCTAGGCTGTTTAATAGAGCTTCATCAATAGGTTTTACAAATCGCATATCGTAAACGCTTGCGTTTAGCACTTCTGCCGCTTTCTGCGCTTCGCCAAGTGTTGTACCGAAGTTTAAGATAGCAACTTTCTCACCTTGGCGAGTTTGATGTGCTTTACCTAATTCGATAGTTTCATCAATAGATGGCAATTCTGCACCAGTACCACTACCTCTTGGGTAACGTACCGCAGCAGGACAATCTAATGAGTAGCCGGTGTTCAACATTAACTGACATTCTCTTTCATCAGAAGGTGTCATAATCACCATATTCGGAATACAGCGCATAAAGCTTAAGTCAAACGAACCTTGATGAGTTGGTCCATCGGCACCAACAATACCTGCACGGTCAATAGCAAATAAAACAGGTAAATCTTGAATCGCAACATCGTGGATTAACTGATCGTAACCGCGTTGTAAGAAACTTGAGTAGATAGCCACAACAGGTTTTCTATCACCGATAGCTAAACCAGCGCCAAAGGTCACCGCATGTTGCTCAGCTATTGCAACATCAAAGTACTTCTCTGGGAAACGCTGACTAAATTCAACCATACCCGAGCCTTCACGCATTGCCGGTGTGATTGCTACAAGTTTATCTTCAACCTCTGCTTTACGGCATAACCAGTCACCAAATATTTGTGAATAGGTTGGTAAGCTTGGTTTACTCTTAGGCAAACTCGTTTCTTCAGGGTTAAACTTTGGTACCGCGTGGTACTTAATTGGGTCTTGTTCAGCGGCGTGATAACCTTTACCTTTCTTCGTTGCAATATGAAGGATCTGAGGGCCTTTCAAGTTGCGCATGTTGGTAATAGTATCTACTAAACCGTTAACATCGTGCCCATCTACTGGGCCGATGTAATTAAATCCTAACTCTTCAAAAAACGTGCTAGGTACAACCATACCTTTAAGGTGTTCTTCGGCGCGGCTAGCTAGCTCTTTGATAGGAGGAATGTTACTTAGGATTTTCTTACTGCCTTCTCTGAATCCAGTATAGAAGCTACCAGAAAGCATTTTTGCTAAGTGGTTATTTAGTGCACCTACGTTTTCTGAAATCGACATTTCGTTATCGTTTAAGATAACCAACATATCTTTGTGAATATCGCCAGCGTGGTTTAATGCTTCAAAAGCCATACCCGCTGTCATTGCACCATCACCAATAACGGCTACAACTTTGCGGTCTTTACCTTCTTTTTCAGCGGCAACAGCTAAACCAAGTGCAGCTGAAATAGATGTACTTGAGTGACCAACACTTAACACATCGTATTCACTTTCTTCGCGCCAAGGGAAAGGATGCAACCCTTCTTTTTGGCGAATAGTGTGAAGCTGATCGCGTCTGCCTGTTAGTATTTTGTGTGGGTACGCTTGGTGGCCAACATCCCAAATCACATGGTCAAAAGGTGTTTTATATACGTAATGAAGTGCTACCGTTAATTCGATAGTACCTAAGCCTGAGGCAAAGTGCCCACTACTCTTGCTCACAGAGTTTAATAAAAAACGACGTAATTCATCACTTGCATCAGGCAACTGAGCCTGTGAAAGCTTACGTAAGTCTTCAGGAGTTTCAATCTGAGACAATAAAGGGTAGTCGTTTAAGTTTATAGTCATAATAATTACTAATACGACGAACGCATTTAATAGGTTCGTTTTATTATAAAAGTCGCAAAATCCGATAAATTCTGCGTATTGTAAGATAAAGTTGATAACGCGTGAAGCGCTTCTTCGAATAACTGGTCAGCTTTTTCTTGTGCTCCCTGTAAGCCTAACAGTGCAGGGTAGGTACTTTTGTTAGCTTCAAGATCTGATCCTGCTGGTTTTCCAAGCTCTTCTTCAGTAGAAGTGATATCTATAATATCGTCTCTTACTTGGTACGCAAGGCCTACACAGTGAGCGTATTTTTGCAGCGCTTCTTTATCTGCTTTACTGACGTTTTCAGCACATTCAGCGGCCATCAATATAGATGCTTCTAACAAAGCGCCTGTTTTCAATTGATGTAAACGCTCAAGTTCTTCTAATGCAATTTGTTTATCTGTAGCCGCTAAGTCCATCGCTTGGCCACCACACATCCCTTGGTATCCAGCTGCTTTACTAAGTTGTTGAACTAGTTTTACAACGGTTACTGCATCAATCCCTTTAAATTCATGATTTGCAAGAATATCAAAAGCGAGTGTTTGTAAACTATCACCAGCTAGAATTGCTGTCGCTTCATCAAAGGCTTTATGACAAGTAGGTTGGCCACGACGTAAATCGTCATCATCCATTGCTGGTAGATCATCGTGTAGCAGAGAATAGGCATGAATACACTCTAAAGACGCTGCAATTGCATCAATATCGCTTTCTTCAGCACCTAGCATGCTGCCGGTGATATAAGCTAGATAAGGGCGCATACGTTTTCCACCAATAAGCAGACCGTAACGCATTGCTTCTAGTAATTTAGGATCATTGACTGCTAATTGATCAAGATGAGCTAATAAAAAGTCATTAATACGCGCTTGATAAGCGGTTAATTGATTTAACGTGCTCACCTCTACGCAATCTCGCTATTATCAAAATCTTGTAACGGTGCATCTTCATCTAATGACATTAGTGATTTTACTTTTTGCTCAGCTGTCGCCAGTTTATCTTGGCTGTGCTTACTCAGGCTTAAACCTCGTTCGAATTGCGTCATTGCATCTTCTAAGTTTAAATCACCTTGCTCTAGTGCTGTCACTATGTTTTCAAGTTCAGATAGCGACTCTTCGAAGCTTAAATTTTCTACTTTTTTCTTAGCCATTTTTTGTACATTTTGAATGCGATATTACCTAAGGCGCAACAGTACCTTAGCCAGTTGATTTGGTCAATGTTACACGAATTCAATATTTATTTGAATTTGAAGTTAAGTTATTGAGCTATTGGACGATAATAACAATATAATAATTTTCATATTTTGTATTCGCGTATCTAAAAACCTTGAGGTATTATCAATAAGGTAGAAGGTAGATTTTTGCGATGTTTGGAGGCTCTTTGTGGATTTAGCAACGCTACTTGGTTTGTTAGGTGCTATCGGTTTTATTGTTATGGCGATGGTTTTAGGTGGCGATATCAGCATGTTCGTTGATACGCAGTCTATTTTGATCGTATTTTGTGGTTCTATTTTCGTAGTGCTTTCAAACTATAACATGGGGCAATTTTTCACTATTGGTAAAATCGCAGGTAAAGCCTTCCTTTTTAAACTAGAAAAGCCTGATGAGTTAATCGAGAAGTCTGTTGAAATGGCTGATGCGGCTCGTAAAGGTGGCTTCCTAGCATTAGAAGAAGCAGAAATTACCAATCCGTTTATGCAAAAAGGCGTCGACATGTTAGTTGATGGTCATGATGCCGACGTAGTAAGAAGTACCTTACAAAAAGATATCAATTTAACCGCCGAGCGTCATGAAACAGGTGTTGGGATGATGAAAGCCTTAGCCGATGTTGCTCCTGCTATGGGGATGATTGGTACACTGATTGGTCTGGTAGCCATGTTATCAAACATGGATGATCCTAAAGCTATCGGTCCTGCGATGGCGGTAGCACTTCTTACAACACTTTATGGTGCTTTCTTAGCAAACGTTATTGCATTACCTATTGCCGCAAAATTAAACCTTCGTGCTTCAGAAGAGAAGTTAAACCGTCAATTAATTATGGATGCTGTGTTAGGTATTCAAGACGGGCAAAACCCTCGTGTTATTGAGGGCCTATTGAAGAACTATCTTGCTGAGAGTAAACGAGCAATCGATACTAACGAAGAGTAGCGGGAGTCATTATGTCAGACGAACAAGAGTGTAAATGTCCACCAGAAGGTCTTCCTGCATGGATGGGTACATTTGCTGACTTGATGTCACTGCTGATGTGTTTCTTCGTACTGCTATTATCGTTCTCGGAAATGGACGTACTGAAGTTTAAACAAATCGCCGGTTCAATGAAGTTCGCTTTTGGTGTGCAAAACAAAATTGAAGTAAAAGATATTCCTAAAGGTACTAGTATCATTGCGCAGGAGTTTAGACCTGGTAAACCAGAGCCAACGCCGATTGAGGTTATTCAGCAACAAACGGTAGAAATGACACAGCAAATGCTGGAGTTCCAAGCGGGTGATGAAACTTCAGCAGGTGGTCGTCAGGAACAACGTGGTACGGAGCGTGGCGGTCAGTCACAAAGTACAGCAGATGATCAAGCTGCACAAGCAAGAGAGAAAGCTCAAGATCAAATGGAACAAGCGTCACAAGAACAAGTGAACGAGCTTGTTAAAAAGATTGCGGAGCAGTTAGAGCAACAAATTCAAGATGGTGCTATTGAACTTGAGTCTTTAGGTCAACAGGTCATTATTCGCATTCGAGAAAATGGCTCGTTCCCATCGGGTTCAGCATTTTTACAGCCTAAGTTTAGACCGATAATCAAAGAAATTGGCGAATTACTAAATACAGTACCGGGTGAAATCATGGTGTCAGGCAATACTGATAACCAAGGTATCAACTCTGAGCTGTTTGATTCTAACTGGGATTTATCAAGTAAACGTGCGGTAGCGATTGCCCATGAACTGATTAAAGTACCTGAGTTCGACCAAACGCGATTGTTGGTTGTCGGGCATGCGGATACAAGACCGCTTGTACCAAATACAAATGCGTTAAATCGTAGAAGAAACCGCCGCGTTGAGATATCAATCAATCAAGGTAAGGCAAAAGAATCTGAGCCTTATTCGGTCACTCAAGGTAGCAACTAAAAAGCTATCAACTATTATTTAAAGAGCAGCTTTGAGCTGCTCTTTTTGTATGCATACACAAATGCTGATTAAACGTGTATAATCCGCGCCACATTTAAGACAGGTGCAAGTTAATATGAAGTTTATTGTTAAATTACAAGCTGAAATCACGATCAAAAGCCGTCCGGTTCGCAAACGTTTTACTAAGATATTAGAGTCTAACGTTAAAAACGTATTACGACGTGTTGATGAAACAGTAACAACGCGTATGACGTGGGATAGCATTGAAGTAAATACAAAAAACGATGCACCTGAAAATCGTGAAAAGCTGATTGAAACGTTAAAATGCATTCCAGGTATCCCTGTCTTTTTGGAAGTGCAGCAAACAAGTTTCACCGATTTACACGATATTTTCCAAAAAACACTTGATGTACACGCAAAGACAATTGAAAACAAAACGTTCTGTGTGCGAGTAAAGCGCAGCGGTGAACACGAGTTTAATTCAATTAAAGCTGAACAATACGTTGGTGGTGGCTTAAATCAAAGTGTTGAAAGTGCAAGTGTTCGATTGAAAAAGCCTGACGTAACAATTCGTCTAGAAATCAAAAACGACCAACTATTCATCATCACAGAGCGCCATCAAGGTTTAGGTGGCTTCCCAATCGCTACCCAAGAAGATGTGTTGTCATTAATGTCTGGTGGTTTTGATTCAGGTGTTGCTAGTTATCAAATGATCAAGAAAGGTGCTCGTACTCACTTCTGTTTCTTCAATTTAGGTGGCTCTGCACACGAAGTAGGTGTTAAGCAAGTGAGTTACTACTTATGGGAAAAGTTTGGTGCATCACATCGCGTCAAGTTCTATGCCGTTGACTTTGAGCCTGTCGTTGCTGAGATTTTGGAAAAAATCGAAAATGGTCAAATGGGTGTTGTTTTAAAACGTATGATGATGCGTGCTGCAGCCCAAATCGCCGAAAAAGTAGGTATTCAATCTTTAGTGACGGGTGAGAGCCTTGGTCAAGTATCAAGCCAAACCTTAACTAACCTAAATGTGATTGACCGTGTAACTGAGACACTTATCTTACGTCCATTAGCTGCTTACGATAAACAAGAAATTATCGATATTGCTCGTGCAATCGGTACAGAGGATTTTGCTAAGACAATTCCTGAATACTGTGGTGTGATCTCTAAAAAGCCAACGGTTAAAGCTGTATTATCAAAAGTAAAAGCCGAAGAAGACAACTTTGATTTCTCTATACTCGATAAGGTTGTTGAAGAGACTCGTATCTTTGACGTGCGTGATATCGGTCAAGAAACAGAGAAAGAAATTACTGCTGTTGAAATGGTTGATCAAATCGATAGCACTGCAACAGTATTAGATATTCGTAGCCCTGAGGAAGAAGACGAAAACCCATTGGAAATTGATGGTGTTGATGTTCAACATTTGCCTTTCTATAAGCTGGCGACTCAGTTTGGCGATTTAGATCAGTCGAAAGATTATTACTTGTATTGTGATCAAGGTGTAATGAGCAAACTGCAAGCGTTGTATCTAATTGATAACGGTTTCAAAAACGTTAAAGTTTACCGTCCTTAATAAACAATACTAACCAGCGGTATTCTTGCCGCTGGTTTCCATATCTTTCACTGCTTGCCAAAGCTTTTGGTTCTCAGTGGTTTCAATTCCTAGTTGATTGCCTTGCTCAACAATAAAACCGTTAATGGTGTCGATCTCGGTTGCACGTTGATTTAATACATCTGTTCGCATCGAAGAACAGTTGCTTGCCGTCTTTGTTGCCACTTCATCAACTGTCATTTTCAACTCGTCTATCGAAAATTGGATACCGTTCTGTTTCGCTACCTGCACTAGCTCTTTTAGTACATTTTCTTTAATTGTTTGATATTGTTCATTAAGAACTTGGCCATTATCAATATTATGAATAGCTGTAAGTGGATTAATAACAGCGTTAACAGCCAGTTTTAGCCATTGTAATTTTTCAATATCTTGCTGCCATAGAGCGTTTGGAAGAAGGACTTCGGCTAATGCTTTGAAGCTTTGTACTTTATGTTCATCTAGACTGCCTGAAAGCAACCCTATATCGGTGCGGCCCGCTCCGGTATGTGTGATTTCATTGTCTGCTGTTTTTTTGCTGCCATGAGTGGTTAGCATTAACAATATATTTCTATTTTTACCAACAGCTTGTATTAAACACTGCTTTGAAACGACGCCATTGTGACTGCATATAATGGCAGCATCTGGATGCAACTTAGCATTAATTGATTTTAGTGTATCTGCTAGTTGATAAGACTTTACGCAAACTACAACAACATCTGCATGTGCTAACGTTTTATCGTCAGCAAACTTCAAAGGAATGCAGCCTTTACTACCTGTTAAAGCCGTGAAGTTTAGATATTGGTACTTTTGAACGTAGGCTAGATTTGATGCTAAGACGTGAGTGTCGTCTAACAATGGGGTATTATGAGCATTAACATAACAAAGTAATCCAATTGCTCCTTGACCTACGATAACTACGTTCATTATTGATGGCTGTCTTGCTGCTTAAAGATCAAGTAAGTCCACCTTAGTAGCGCGTACGTCAGTACACCTAGTACATCGCCTACAAAGTCTTTGATTTCTGCATTTCTAAAGCCCAAATAAAGCTGCCCCCACTCAGTCAAAGCGGCATAAAACACAAGTACAATAATACAGTTCATCAACGGTAATTTAACGATACCATTAAGCAAGGCGGCAATAAAAAAGAAGCCAATAAAGTGTGCTACTGAGTCTATTTGGATATTATCAACAAATGTCGTTCGAACATCTTCAATCATAAAAATCGATGAAGATAATGCTAACAAGGTAACTATTACGATGTAAAAAGGAATATTTCTATTCATAGGTGAGGATTATTCGTCTAGATACCCCCGATACTATCACAGACGTTTGAGGTGACTCTAGCTTTATCTGATAAGGCTTTTTATAAGTGAATGATTTTTGATACTATACGCCCATAATTTTTTAATAGGACAAAAAAATGCCTTCATTAGACATTGTTTCGGAAATTAACTTAGAAGAAGTTAGAAATGCTACTGAAAACGCTACACGAGAATTAAGTACCCGTTTTGATTTTCGTGGTGTTGAAGCAAGCTTTGAATGGAAAAAACCAACGGTCGCTGTGACTGCTGAACTTGAATACCAAGTAGATCAGATGGTCGATATGCTTCGTTCTCAATTAACTAAACGTAAAATTGATCCAAAAGCGATGGATATTAGCGGTGGTGAAGGCAGCGGTAAAACGTTTACTAAGAAAGTAACGTTCAAAGAAGGAATTGAGCAACCTGTTGCTAAGAAAGTGGTTAAATTAATCAAAGACAGCAAGCTAAAAGTGCAAGCAGCTATTCAAGGTGAACAAGTACGTGTTACCGGTAAAAAGCGTGACGATTTGCAAGAAGTGATGCGAGTTGTACGTGAAGCTGAATTAGAACAAGTGTTTCAGTTTACTAACTTTAAAGACTAGTTGGTTCGTTCAAATACAGAGCCCGTAAAACGATAATGTATTGTTTTACGGGCTTTTTTGTATGCTAAGCTTACAGTGTTGGTAAGCACATCTTTACAGCAATTATTGGCTGATTTGTCTACTCTTTACGATTTATTAACTTTAACGCTGTTCTTTTTGATCTGCATTAAGTAAATTAATACCAAAATTTATAATAATAAGATGGGTTTTAATGGGCGTGTCTAGAGGCGAGTTTAGTTCTCGCATTGGTTTCATCATGGCAGCAGCAGGCTCTGCTGTTGGTTTAGGTAATATTTGGGGATTCCCAACACAAACGGCTAGTAACGGTGGTGCTGCCTTTGTTATGGTGTATCTGATCCTTGCATTCTCTCTTGCGTATCCAGCTTTCATGGCTGAATTGTTGATTGGTCGTTATGGCCAAGCTAATGCGGTTAGTTCATTACAAAAAATGTCTCGAACAGAAATGCATAAACGATTTGCGTTTGTTGTTGGTTTCGGTGGCATTGTATGTGCCGCCTTAATACTAAGTTTCTACGGTATTATTGCCGGTTGGATGATGTCTTATGCCGTTGAACCTGTGTTATCGATGGCTGGCAGTGAAGCCGGCGCAACATGGGTTATTTCACAGTCTTTACCTCGCAACTTATTATTTGCGGCGATTTTCATGTTCCTGACGGTGTTTATCATTCGCCGAGGTGTTGAAGACGGTATTGAAAAGTGGTCAAAGCGATTAATGCCAGTGCTTATTGCATTACTGATTGGTTTAATTGGCTATGTACTAACATTAGATGGTGCAAGTGAAGGGTTAGATGCCTATTTAAAGCCTGATGTCAGTCGAATTTTTGATCCAGATTTGTTGATAAGTGCTCTTGGTCAAGCGTTCTTCTCATTGTCACTTGGTACTAGTGTAATGATTATTTATGGCTCTTATATTTCTAAGAAAGAGAATTTAGTTAAACTGGGTGCACAAGTAACACTTATTGACGTTTCTATTGCTTTCTTAGCTGGCTTACTGATAATTCCTGCTATGTACGTAGCTCAGGCTCAAGGAGTCGCAATATTTGCTGAAGATGGCAGCTTGATTTCTGGCTCTGGTTTAGTTTTTACTGTATTACCTAGTTTATTCACTTCAATGGGTGATATTGGTTTAATTGTCGCTTTCATCTTTTTCTTACTGATGTCGATTGCTGCATTAACATCGTCTATTTCGATGTTAGAAGGCCCTGTCTCTTATTTAGTTGAACGCCACGATATGGAGCGAGTAAAAGCTACTTCAATTGTTGCAATTATCATTTTTGCTATCAGTGTAGCTATTATTATGAACCTTGATTGGATGCTAGATTTTGTAGCAATTTTAGCTACGCAATACGGTCAGCCGATTATCGCAATGCTTTGTTGTGTATTTGTGGGCTGGATTTGGCATCGCAGTGAAATCCTCAAAGAAATCCAAAATGGTAATGAAGAAGTAGAGCATTCGTTATTTTGGAAGATATGGCCTTGGTACACCAAGTTTGTATGTCCTACAGCGATTGCGATAGTGTTTATACACTCGTTGTAACAATTAAAAAAAGCAGCTTTTAAGCTGCTTTTTTTATGCCATAAAGTTACTTAGTTGGGAGTAACTTAGCGCGCCAGTTGTTCTGTCCTTCACTTCACCGTCTTCTACTTTTAGTAACGTTGGAATCCCTCGTACACCTAGCTTGGCCATAAGTTCTGGGTATTCATCAGAGTTCACTTTGACAATTTCTATATCGGGTTGTTCTTGCGCTAACCGATCTAATACTGGCGCTATCATCTTACATGGGCCACACCATGGTGCGTAAAAGTCTATTAATACTCTTTTGTCTTGTTGGGTTGTCAAATGTTCAAATTCGTCTGGGGTAATATCTCTAATTTGGCTCATATTTTTCTCCTTCTTTTAAGATGACGCTAGCATAATGGAAAAAAACATTTATGATTAGGTGTGTTTAATAGGATTTATTGTTGCAAAAATAGGACAATTGATGCTCGATGATATAGCGATATTCATAGACGTAGTAAAACACGGCTCTCTCACAGCGGCAGCCGAAAATCTAGGCATACCAAAATCCAAGATAAGCAGAAGGATTCAGCACCTAGAAGCAGAATTGAACACTGTGCTTTTAACACGAACAACAAGGCAACAAGAGCTGACAAAGGAAGGGACGCAATTTTATCAATTGGTCAGTACAAGTATTGAACAAGCACAAGAGAGCACTTTATTGTTTAAAAGGAAGAGACATGAGCATCAAGGTGAAATACTCATTCAGATCCCTAATGAATTCTTTAATCGGGTTATAGCAAAACTTCTTATTGCTTTCAAAGAAGCTTATCCTAATATTCGAGTAACGTGTCATCACACTAGTGAACAACAGGTTGAACTTGATACAAAATATGATCTCATTTTCGTTCTTCATGAGCACAGCTTGCCTGAGTCGAATTGGATCGGTAGAAACCTTATCAGCTTTCCTCAATCTATCTATTGCTGCCAGCATGCCATAGAAAGATTGAACGTTAACTCTCTACAAGCTCTGTCTAGCATCAAAACTATAGGTGATGAATCAAAAGCTATTTGGTATTTCAGAAGTAAAGGCAAAGTTGAAGTAGTTGAAGTAGAAAATGCGATAGTGTTAACTAGCCCTGAGATGCAAATGGCCTCACTATCTGGGTGTGAATATATTGCTAAGTTACCTGATTTTCACGTGAGTACAGCAGGTTATGAAGAAAAACTAGCTAAATTACCTATCTGTGGACAGCCGCTCGCTAAACAGCTAACGGTTTTATATCAGAACCGGCACTTACCTAATCGTACGCGGCTTTTTCTCGACTATTTTCAAAGCCACTTAAGTCAGTTCTCCTAATAATGTAGGTTATTTTAACTTTGGCCAAATTTGCAACCAGGGAGGAGATAGCTCGGCAATCTTTTGGCGAACTGCTAGCTCGTTAAATAGCTCTCCTGAGGTAGGGTGACAAAGGTAATCGTAAACCATGCCATCAAAGACAAAACGCATGGCAAAAGCATGTAAATAGCCTCTGTCAGATGTTTTTCCGTTATATGCTGTATCGCCTGCTATAGGGCTAGCGATACTTTTTAGTGCAACTCTTAATTGATGTGTTTTTCCAGTGTGAGGCTTTAATAGAAAAAGTCGAGCTTTGCCTTCAATGCCGTAGCTGAAAAACTGTGTGATTGCAGGGTTATTGCATTCTCGTGCTAGCTTCCAAGTTCCACGTCTGCTTTTCTCCATGTCACCTTTTATTAGGCCCTGTTTTTTCTTGGGTTTATCCAAAGATAGCGCAAGATAGTATTTTTCTATTTGTCTAGTCTCGAATAGTTGCTGAAATGTTCTTGCAGCATCTTTTGTCTTAGCCATTATGACAAGGCCAGATGTTAGCTTATCTAATCGATGAACCGGGTATAACTCGCCAGCGTTCAGTCGTTTTTTAATTTGATTAAAAAAGCCCGTTTGGCCTTCTTCATCCTGAAAACTAATGCCTGGAGGTTTTTCAACAACAATAAACTGCTCATTGTTGTCAATAATGTTGAAATCAGCAGACATTTAGAAAGTAAAGCCTATCAGTACGTAAATAATAAGTGTAGCAATAGCACCAACTACGGCGTAAGGTAGCTGTGTTTTTACATGCTCAAAATGGTCACAACCACTAGCGATAGACGCTACTACCGTTGTATCCGATATAGGAGAAGCATGATCACCAAAAATACCTCCGCCTAATACTGCTGCAACTAAAAACTCAATTGGCAAGCCAGTCTGTTGTGCGACAGGGACCGCGATAGGAATAAGTACTGCGAACGTTCCCCAAGAAGTCCCCGTTGCAAAGGCCATAAAGGCTGCAACTAAGAAAATAATAGGGGCAACTAAGAAAAGAGGAACTTGTAAATCGATTAGTTGGCTCAAATATGTGCCTGTTCCTAGTGCTTTTATTGCATCACCAAAAGCAAAAGACAAAACCAAAATCAGGACAGCTGGCGCCATGTGCCTTATCCCTTTGATACTTTCAACCGCGATTTGTTTGAACGACATGAGTCTTTTAAGTTTGATTAGGCATACCAAAATAATCAGTGCTGAAACGATGGCCCAAAATACTGAAAAAGAGCCAGAGCCTTTACGCATATCACCATTACCCGTAATAAACAAAAGGATCAAAGTGATGGCTAAAAGAGAGATAAGCGGCAACCACATTACGAAAGCAGGTCCGTGATTATTGTCTTCTTTAGTATGGGTGCTTTCAGGAATAGAAGTGGCATGTTTCATGGGGCCAAATACTTTACCTGAGTACGCTGTGTAGTAGGCCATCGCTACCGCAATGATTGCGTAAAAGTTATAACCAATGGTACCAATAAGGATACCGACAGGGTCGTCAAACGAGTAACCGTCTAGCAAACCAAGTACATAAGCACCCCAACCATTGATCAAGAATAGTATACTGATAGGAGCACAGGTAGAATCGATTAAATAAGCTAATCGAGCTCTGCTTAACTGATATCTATCAAACAGTCGCTGGCTAGCCATACCAGCTGAAAACATACTAAGGTTAGTATCAGTAAAAATTGAAGTCCCTACTACGGTGGGTAAGATCGCTGCATGACGTTTGTTTTTCACTATATTTAACGTTGATAGCATTTGAATAAATCCATTTACCGATCCGGATTGATTCATCAATCTAACGAGTGCTCCAATTAGCAAGCTGAAGCTAATAATGTATACGTTTCCCATTGAGCTAAAGACATCGATAAAGCCTTTAGCTGTACTTGAAAAGCTATTTAGTGGCGTACTTAAGTTGGCTAAGATATAACACAACACGGTGCCAGAGAATAAGGCGAGTAAGGCGTTTTTACGCCATACAGCGATGATAATAGCTAAAATAGGTGGTAAAAGTGACAGTGCTGAATCTTGCATAGGGCTTACTTTATTTTTATTTTGGCTAAACTTTACCGTAAGCCATAAACTTATAAAAGAGTACTAAATCATTTATTCGTTCTTTACTGAGTAATTTGCTAATTAAATTGTAATTTTTGCATGACAAAGAAGGTCTTAAAAATGAACAAATATAAGTTAGAACAAAAATATTATTTGAAATTGGGACTTGTCAGCCATACATAGTGTTTTATAACGTGCAGTGGGCACCATAGGATTCATCATAGTGAACTTTAATCAATTTATCTCGGCCTTCAGCCAAGACTCAGCAAACAAAACGCTACATGGTATTGGTCGAGGCATCGAGCGTGAAGCGCTACGTATTCTGGAAGAAGGAAAGTTAGCCGAAACAAAGCACGCCATTATGCTAGGTTCAGCGCTAACTCACCCTAACATAACAACAGATTACTCTGAGACATTAATGGAGTTTATTACACCTGTAAGCTACTCCATTGATGAAGCGTTAGGGCAATTAAGAGATGTTCAAAAATATACCTTTTCTCAAATAGGAGAAGAGTTGCTTTGGCCAATGAGCATGCCGTGTTTTGTTAATGATGAAGAAAAGATAGCTATAGCAGATTATGGTACGTCTAATATTGGCAAAATGAAATCTACTTACCGCCAAGGCTTAAAGAACAGGTACGGTAGCATGATGCAGGTTATCGCAGGCATTCATTTCAACTTTTCATTTCCTGAAGCTTTTTGGCAGCAAATGAAATCGCTGGAAGGAAATCAAGATAGTCTTCAAGACTATATTTCCGCCAAATATTTTGCACTATTAAGAAACTACAAACGTTTTTGTTGGTTGATTCCTTATCTTTACGGTTCTTCACCAGCTATTTGCTCTTCGTTTCTTCAGAATAAAGAAACAACCCTACCGTTTAAAAAATCTAAGAGCGGTTATTTGTATTTAGAGCATGCAACTTCATTAAGAATGAGCGATTTAGGATATACAAATAGTGAACAATCAAGCCTACATATTTGTTATAACGACTTAGCAGGTTACGTAGCAGGTGTTAAGGAAGCGATAAACCTTTCGTCTGAGAAATTCGCAAAAATTGGTGTGAAAGTAGATGGTAAATACCAACAGCTAAATGCCAACGTATTACAAATAGAAAATGAGCTATATGCGCCTGTTCGCCCGAAACAAGTAGCAAAGTCAGGAGAAAAACCTACTGATGCATTACTTGAACGAGGTGTTGAGTATATCGAGGTCAGGGCATTAGACGTTAATCCTTTTGTGGATACAGGTATCAGCGAAGAGCAAATTAGGTTTTTAGATGTCTTTCTTACTTATTGTTTATTTGCCGACAGTGCAGAACTTTCATGCGATGCTCAGAATACGTTAGAAGAAAATATGGACGACGTGGTAACAAGGGGAAGGGATCCTGAACTTAAATTAAATGACAATGGTAAGCAGCGTTCAATAAGCTGCTGGGGAAGAGAAATCTTTGATGGTTTAGCTGAAGTAGCCAAGGTGTTAGATAAAGCTTATTCTACTGACCGTTATCAAGAAGCTATTGCCTTTGAAAGCGCTAAAATTGATGATAGCGCGTTAACACCGTCAGCAAAGATTTTACACCGAGTTGTAAATGAACGGGAGAGCTTAACAGAGTTAGCTTTGAGCCTTGCAAAACAATACAAAGTAAGCTCTTTAAATCGAGCTTACAGTTATTACGATGGTGAATATTTTGATAAGCAAACAAGTTTGTCTATTGCTAAGACCAAGGAGATTGAAGCTTCAGATACCTTGAATTTTGATGAATTCCTTGAGGATTATTTTAAACAATAAGTACTGTTCTAAAAAGGAAGCATTAGCTTCCTTTTTTTACGGACAAAAAAAAGCGCGTTAGGGTAACGCGCCGTATAAACAAGAAAGCAGTCCAGGGAGGTAATTGCTCTCATAATATGAGACTCCCACTGTTCAAAAAAAGTTCAATTTTTAGGCGTTTTTTTTTTAATTTTTTATAAGTCTTTTTTTTATATATAAAAAAAGCGTGCAATTAATTGCACGCTCACTAATAAAATTAGTTAAAAGTTTGTAACATGAAACACTAAGGGAAATAACGCTTCCACTTATTAAGAGTCTCGAAATTATAAAAGGTTCAATAATTCCCAAAAAAAGTACAAAAAAAAAGCGTGTTAATAAACACGCTTCGATAACAATAATAATTAAAACATGAAACACTAAGGGAAATAACGTCTCTGTAACTTATAGACTATTGCTTTTCTACTAAGTTCAAAATTTTTGTAAAAAAAAAGCGTGTTAATAAACACGCTTCGATAACAACAATAATTAAAACATGAAACACTAAGGGAAATAACGTCTCTGTAATTTATAGACTATCGCTTTTCTACTAAGTTCAAAATTTTTATAAAAAAAAAGCGTGTTAATAAACACGCTTCGATAACAACAATAATTAAAACATGAAACACTAAGGGAAATAACGTCTCTATTATTAATAGACTTTGACACTTGCGTTAAGTTCAAAATTAATTAAAAAAAATCGACGTTTTAGTGAAATGACTTTTCAGCGCCGCTATCTGACTCATCTTCCGTTACAATTAATACTGCCAATTTTTTCTTTTATTTGGCAATATTAGGATCTTTATTAAATGCTAATGTTGATTTAATTTATATGCCTTCACTTTATCAAAATACTAAAAAAGCTATTGGTTTTGGAATGTTGGCTCTTATGGTTTCAGGTTGCGCAGCCTCTGTTCCTAAGAACCCTGAAAACCTGTGCGAGATTTTCGAAGAAAAACGAGATTGGTTTTACGCAGCTAAAGATGCACGAGAAAAGTGGGGAGTGCCTATTCATGTTCCTATGAGCATGATGTATCAAGAAAGCTCATTCAGAGCTGATGCAGCACCACCAAGAGATTATATTTTAGGATTCATTCCTTGGGGCAGAATCAGTAGTGCTTATGGATACTCACAAGCTAAAACAATGACGTGGGCCGACTATATAAAAGAAACTGGTAACTCAGGCGCGGACCGTGATGACTTTGAAGATGCTATTGATTTTATGGGATGGTTTATCTTTAAAACACAAAAACTGAATGGCGTTTCTAAATGGGACGCTTACAACCAGTACCTGAACTATCATGAAGGTTGGGGCGGATATAAACGTAAAACTTATAAAAAGAAAGCTTGGCTCGTTAAAGTCGCTAAAAAAGTAGATAGTAGAGCAAAAAGGTACAGTGGTCAGCTAAAACGTTGCGAAGCAGATTTGGAAAAAGGCTGGTTGTGGCGTTTGTTTTTTGGTTAAGGAACTGCTTTGGGATAAGTGTATAAGTGAAGATGGTTTTTAATCATTTAAACTAAAATAAACAGCAGTACATTCAAAGTTTAGCAACGCACAATATTAAAAATGTTGTGCGTTTTTTTTATCTTTTTGAGCCTAAATCATGACTTTCTTGAGTAGTTGTATATGTTGTTGATGCTGGTTAATAGTTAAGCATAAAATCTGCCAAAAAAGACTAATAAATAAACGATGTTAACTGAGCTCTTTGTTTTTCAGTAGTTAACAAAAAAGGTTAAAAAAAACTTAAAAAAATTGAAAAAATTGTTTGCAATATAAGAACCCAATAGCGTCGTGGTCTAGATAGTGTTATCCACAGAAATTGTGGAAAGTGCTAATTGAGATCTAAGGTTGTGGATAAGTCTGTGAATATATTGGCGTGCCAGATCTAATTATCCACAAATAAAAAGCAGAATTGCTTAATTTGCAGCACTTTAAGCTTAAAAAGTGTTAAAAAAGGCGGTTAACTCAGCAAAAGTAGCTTAAACTTTGTGAGTTAACGACAATTACTCTTCTGTTTGGCTTTCACTTGAATAGAATTCTGGTAAGACTCTAACGGTTTTTATCATGTTGTCGTTTACGTCGACAATTTCGACCGGATAACCAGCAATACGAACACTCAAGTTATTTTGGGGAATATCCTCTAAGTGCTCAAGAATAAGTCCATTAAGTGTTTTTGGGCCATCAGTTGGGAAGTGCCAAGACATTTCTTTATTAATGTCTCGGATAGTGGCAGTGCCGTCTACCAAATATGAGCCATCTGGCTGAATGTTTACTTCATCGCTTGGTGCAGGCGTCATCGTCGTTGTAAAGTCACCCACAATCTCTTCTAAAATATCTTCTAGCGTGACTAGACCTTGAATATCACCGTATTCATCAACAACCAAACCCAAGCGCTCTTTTGCATGTTGGAATTTTAGTAACTGTACATTAAGAGTTGTTCTTTCAGGGATAAAGTAAATTTCCCTTACTGCACGAAGCAAAGTAGCTTTAGTAAATTGGTTCTTTGACAGCAGCTTAAGCGCATCTCTCATATGAACATAGCCGACTACATCGTCAATAGTATCTCTATATAGAAGAACTCTTGTATGGTTTGATTGGGTTAATTGTTTTTGTATTTTTTTCCAATCTTCGTTGATATCGATACCGACAAGATCACTTCTGGGAATCATTATGTCTTCAACTGTTGCTTTTTCGAGATCTAAAACACCAACCAGCATGTTTTGGTCTTTCTCTGGGATCATAGCTCCCGCTTCGTTAACAACAGTTCTCAGTTCTTCTGTACTTAGGCTATGTTGCTCACGTTGCTCAGGGCTTACGCCAATAAGCGCCAATATGCCATTGGTTATCCAATTGACGACAATAACAACAGGGAATAACAATTTAAGCAAAACCGTTAATATAAGAGAGCTTGGGAATGCTATTTTCTCGGGATAAAGTGCTGCTAACGTCTTAGGTGTTACTTCTGCAAAGATAAGGATGACAAGTGTCAATATGATGGTAGACGCTAAAATACCTACATCACCAAGTAGTCTTAAACCTATAATGGTTGCTATCGAAGAAGCAGCAATATTAACTAGGTTATTACCAATTAAAATTAATCCAATCAGTCTATCTGGTCGTTCTAATAACTTACTAACCCTCTTAGCGCCTTTGTGTTTTTCATTTTCAAGGTGTTTTAGACGATAGCGGTTTAGCGCCATCATGCCTGTTTCTGAACTTGAGAAGTAAGCTGAAATGAGAATAAGTATGCCAAGTACTATAAATAAAGTACTGGTTGAAATGCTATCCAAAAATGTATTCCTTAACTAATGTAGACTATTGGATTGGCTATAACATCTTTATACATCAATTTTTAAGATAAGAGAAACTCTTTAACAAATCTGCTACCAAAGTATGCCATAGTGAGTAGTCCAGTCCCCACCAAAGTAAGTACTAGTACTCTATGTCCACGCCATCCGAATTTGTAGTGACCTATTAGGATAGACAGATAAACGAACAACGAAGCTAAAGACAACACGGTTTTATGTGCGTTCTCTTTTGAAAACAAGTTTTCTAAGAATAGAAACCCTGAAACTTCACTAACAACAAGACATAGTGTACCAATAGCTAAGATAATAAATAGCTGAGACTCTACTTGCATCAGAGGAGGTAAATGGCTAACTGCTAATAAGTTCTTTTCTTTTAGTTTATGATTAATATACGCAACTTGAAATGCATACATAGTAGCAATAACTAGAACACAGTATGCCAATAACGATAAGGTAATATGGCTGTAAATATAAGGATCATTAACCGCTAAAGGTACTTCATGGATGCTCGGTACCAATAGACTTAACAATTGCCAAAAACAAGCAAAACCATAAGCTACCGGTAATAAAAGGTTGATACGGTATTTTAATGCAATCATTGTGATTGCAATAGTTATCACGAGGTTTACTAAAGAAACCACATTAGATAATGCAAAATTTATTTCTGAAGCAAAGATCAAATGATTAATAGCAAGAGAGTGGCCTAAGATAGCGACGCCAGCAGCGCTTAAAATGAATATTAAGTTAGGGCCTTTTTCATGAAACAGTCTTAATAAAACTGCTATTGTTGCAACGCCATAACCTAGTGTTGCGACTAACGAACCTAGTAAAAGTGAAGACACTAGTCTCTCCCGCTCTCATAGATGACAAATAAACTAAGGCGCATCTATGCCAATAATTATTAAACCTATTTTTGCTATATGATAAAGACTTCAAGTATTTAATCAAACGATAATCATTATCAGCGTTGAAAAAGTTGATCTATGTTCATATGTAATAAAAATACTAATTATTTTGCGCTGTATAATTGAACGGGTATAATGCAGCGTAATTCCGTTATTATTCTAGCCTATAACTGAGTAGTCTATGTTCGAAAATTTATCTGATCGTTTAACCAAAACGTTAAAAAATATCAGTGGTAGAGGCCGCCTTACCGAAGACAATATAAAAGATACACTTCGTGAAGTACGTATGGCTCTTTTGGAAGCTGATGTTGCACTTCCAGTTATTAGAGAGTTCATTGCCAAGGTAAAAGAAAGCGCTGTTGGTCAAGACGTTTCCAAAAGCCTCACGCCTGGTCAAGTCTTCGTTAAAATAGTTCAAGCCGAGCTTGAAAAAGCAATGGGTGAAAAAAACGAAGAGCTAAATCTTAAAGCGACTCCTCCTGCTGTTGTTTTAATGGCTGGTTTACAGGGTGCTGGTAAAACAACATCTGTTGCCAAGCTTTCAAAATACTTAAAAGAAAGAGAGAAGAAAAAAGTACTAGTTGTAAGTGCTGACGTATACCGTCCTGCGGCTATCAAACAATTAGAGACACTTGCCAGTGAAGTAGGTGTTGAGTTTTTCCCAAGTGATATTGCACAAAAGCCTATCGATATTGCTAATTCGGCAATTGACCATGCGCGCAAACATTTCTTCGATGTATTAATTGTTGATACAGCCGGTCGTCTTCATGTTGATGAAAGCATGATGGATGAAATTAAAGATCTCCATAAAGCGATTGAACCAGTTGAAACGTTATTTACCGTTGATGCAATGACAGGTCAAGATGCTGCTAATACCGCTAAAGCATTTAACGATGCGTTACCGCTTACCGGGGTTATCTTAACTAAGACCGATGGTGATGCACGTGGTGGTGCTGCATTATCAATCAGACATATTACTGGCAAACCAATTAAATTTATGGGTGTTGGTGAAAAGATTGAAGCGCTTGAGCCTTTCCACCCTGACCGTATTGCGTCACGTATTCTTGGCATGGGTGATGTGTTATCACTTATCGAAGAAGTAGAGCAAAAGGTTGATAAAAAGAAAGCCGAAAAATTAGCCAAAAAGGTTAAAAGTGGTAAAGGCTTTGATCTTGAAGACTTCAGAGAGCAGCTTGTGCAAATGAAAAACATGGGCGGCATGATGGGTCTTATGGATAAGTTACCTGGCATGGGTAATATCTCTGATCAAATGAAAGATCAGATGGACGATAAAATTACAGTGCGTATGGAAGCTATCATTAATTCAATGACGCCTGCTGAAAGAGCACGTCCTGAAATTATCAAAGGCTCTCGTAAACGTCGAATTGCGGCCGGTTCAGGTACACAAATTCAAGATGTGAATAAGCTATTAAAGCAATTTACACAAATGCAAAAAATGATGAAGAAAATGTCAGGCAAAGGCGGATTGAAAAAAATGATGCGCGGTATGCAAGGCATGATGCCACCAGGAATGGGGGGCGGCGGTGGCGGTATGTTTGGCCGCTAATAACATTTAAAAAAGGAGCATTAACATGCTCCTTTTCTTTTTTCAAATCTCACATATTAGGGAGTTTTAAGCCATACCTTTTATATATAGGTAAAAGCAAGCCCTTATCATGGGCCGATTTTAAAATCTCGTTTAACTCAGTAACTGCTACCGGGGCACTTTTAGGGACAACAAAATGACGAGTATAACTAGCATCCACAAAGGGGGCTCTATCAAATACAGCGTCACTTAAATTTTTTCGTTTTATATACCAATAATATGAAGAGTCACTGACTACCGCTACAGTCGCTCTACCAGACTCAACCATTCTAATGGCTGCTTCTTCCGTTCTGACCTGAATGACATTAAATCGTTGGTTGATTTTGTTGACGTCCGTTTCATAGCTTAAAAAGTGATAATGGTAGCCATTAACAATGACAATTTTTTGTTGTTCAAGGTCGGCAAAGAGCTTTCCACTATCTGGCGAGTGTTTGGAAATAAATATATCGTTAGCTTCAACGATAGGTATGGTTGCTTCAACCTGGAATTCCTGCCAGCCCCAATTGAGGTTGTCCCACATAGAGATGTCAACCCATAGTTCTTGGAAGGATTGTTGTTTACGTTTTGTTGCGACAATTTTGTGTTTGAATCTAAATTTATCTTGAACCAAATTCATCGCTTGAAGTATTTCAGGACCGGCACCTACTTTTCCATAGATATCGAGGAACGGCGGGCGTGCTCCCATACCCACTATAATTTCAGTACGTTCGTCTTGATCGGCATAGCTATTATTTGGTACCAACGTAACGGCTATTAAAAAAAGCAAATAAACAACATTATTGAGTAATTTCATGGTCTTTAAATAAGCTAACGGCCACATATCTATAAAGATAAACATCTTTGCTAATAATGCTAGCAAAAGTTTTAACAAGATATTTCTAGCTAAACTAGCTCAATCACCTTGCTTTTTTTGTAGAAAAGCGTAGAATACGCGAGCTTTTCTGTCTGCCTAGGCAGCGGAAAGTGTCTGGAAATATATGTTTAACTTAAATTAATAGAGGGCGATATGGTTACCATTCGTTTAGCTCGTGGTGGCGCTAAGAAGCGTCCATTCTATCAGGTAGTAGTTGCGGACAGCCGTAATTCTCGTGACGGTCGTTTCATTGAGAAAATTGGTTTCTTCAACCCAACAGCACAAGGTCAAGCGGAGAAATTACGTTTAGACTTAGATCGTATCAACCACTGGGTTGGTCAAGGTGCTACTGTATCTGATCGTGTGGCTAAGCTAGTTAAAGACGCACAAGCTGCTGCTTAATTAGTATTTAGTCGTTGAGGAGTTAACGTGAGCGAAGTAGAAAAAGACTTTCTGGCAGGTAAAGTAGGCGCTGTCTACGGTATCAAAGGATGGTTAAAAATACATTCATTTACGCAAGATTCTGAAGCAATTTTAGACTATTTTCCTTGGTCTCTAAAATTAGGAAATAACGAACAGCAAGTTGAAGTAACAGATTGGCGTCGTCATAACAAAGGTTTGATCGTTAAGATCAACAACATTGACGACCGTGATGAAGCTCAAAAACTAGTAGGTTCAGAAATCTACGCTAACTTAAGCGTATTGCCTGAACTTCCTGAAGGTGAGTTTTATTGGCGCGACCTAATCGGTATGACTGTGGTAACAACTAAAGGCTATGACCTTGGTGTTGTTGAGCAGTTGTTAGAAACAGGTGCTAACGATGTGCTTGTTGTTAAAGCGAACCGCAATGATGGCTTTGGTAAGCAAGAAAGGTTAATCCCTTATGTTGAAGACCATGTTATTCAATCGGTAAGCACTGAAGATAAACAAATTTGTGTTGACTGGGACCCAGGTTTCTAAGTCAGTGGCTAGCGAAAACAAGGCAAATAAGCCTTTGTGGATTGGGGTAATAAGCCTTTTTCCTGAAATGTTTGATGCTATCACTGAGTATGGAGTGACAGGCCGAGCGATACGTAATGGGTTAATTGAATTTCACAAGTGGAATCCAAGAGACTTTACCCATGATAAACATAGAACGGTTGATGACCGACCTTACGGCGGTGGACCGGGCATGTTAATGATGGTGCAACCATTACGTGATGCCATTAGCGCTGCGCGAGCAGAGGCTGAAAAAGATGGTAGCAAGGCAAAAGTAATTTACTTGTCGCCCCAAGGACGAAAGTTGAACCAAAGCAGTGTTTGTGAACTAGCAACTAAAGATAAGTTAATTTTTATTGCTGGTAGATACGAAGGTATTGACGAACGACTTATTGAATCTGATATAGATGAAGAGTGGTCCGTTGGTGATTATATTCTTAGTGGTGGTGAACTACCGGCTATGAATATGATTGATGCGATAGCTCGCATGGTACCGGGAGTATTAGGGCACAATCAATCAGCTGAGCAGGACTCGTTTTCTGACGGTTTATTAGATTGTCCACACTATACAAGACCGGAAGTATTAGATGGTAAATCGGTACCTAAAGTATTGTTAAGTGGTAATCATGAACATATTAGGCAATGGCGACAATATCAGTCTTTAGAAAGAACGTGGCGCAGGCGACCAGAACTATTAACTAACCTAGCTCTGACGGCGGAGCAAGAGAAAATGTTATCAGCGATTAAAGCAGACAACACAGACTCAGCTAATGACCGTGAATCCTAGGAAGAGGTAATTATGAGTAAAATTATTGACATGCTCGAGCAAGAGCAAATGAAACAAGACTTACCGGCGTTCGCTCCAGGTGACACGGTAGTTGTTCAAGTTAAAGTAAAAGAAGGTGATAAAGAGCGTCTTCAAGCATTTGAAGGTGTTGTAATCGCTGTTAAAAACCGTGGCTTACACTCAGCTTTCACTGTTCGCAAGATTTCTAGCGGTGTAGGTGTTGAGCGTGTATTCCAGACACATAGCCCATTAGTTGACTCTATCGAAGTTAAACGTCGCGGTGATGTTCGTCAGTCTAAACTTTACTACTTACGTGAGCGTTCAGGTCGTTCGGCACGTATCAAAGAGAAGTTGGCGAAGAAGTAATTATTTTAATTACCCAAAAGTCAAAAAAAGCCCGCAATGTTGCGGGCTTTTTTATTTCCTTAAAAATATAGTTTTTGCTGAATTTTAAAAAAATATCTTGAATCCCAATGTAACAAAATGTTAATAATATAAAAGAAGGAGCGAAAAGTAGCCAAGCGGCTGTTATTTCGCTCTTTTTTTTGCATAAAAATAAAAATAGGGGCTTTAGGCTCTTCATTGAATGGTTTACATAATGGATACTATTAACAAAAATATAATATTTGTGGTAGCGCTTCTTTTTGCTGCCAACGTGCATGCTGGGTTGATTAGCAAGGATTATAAAGGTGTTACTGGAGGGGTAACGTTTGACGATTCAACGAATATAGAATGGTTAGATCTCAGTTTTACTCAATCGATGACCTTAATCGAATACCAACAGTTCTTAGCAGATAATTCAGACGGTTGGCAATGGGCTAGTAGTGCCCAGGTATCAAATCTTTATAGTGAATTTGGAATCACTAGCTCTAATAACACTGCTTGGGGTGTAGCCAGAGATCGTGGGCCCTTTTACACCTATTCCTCTCCAACAGCAGCATTTAAGCAAACAGTTGAAGACTTATCCATGCTCGGTGAGACATTAAGTCTTTCTACATCTTTCTATGGTGTTAGAGGCTTTACTAGTAATGTTCATGCTTCTGGCAATGAACAATTCTTGATGTACTATAACAATAGCATTGGCGTCGTTGCCACTGGACAGTTTATCGAGCGTCCAAGAGGGTTGGATTACCATGCATTTTATACCTTTCGAGAAGCTTCACCAAAAAGAATGATAAGAGATGTAACAACGGTATCAGAGCCTGGAACGTTTTTATTGATATTTTCAGCCATCGCTATTTGCTTCATTCAAGCAAGAAAGCGTAGTTGATTATGATGTTGTTGATGTTGATTATTTAATTATCAGCATCAACATCACTCTTAAGTCTTATTAAGACTATTCCATTCTTGTTCAGTTGCTGCATCCAGTTGCTTTTCCATAAGTGTTACCCATTCTCCATTTCTTTTAACACTCAAATTCTCGATATGAACTAAATAGACTTTTTCATCTCCTGATTTAGAGATTGTTTTGTACTTATATATGCCTTTTTCAAATGAACTAGTTTCGTTAACTACTCTATCTGAAAATCTAAACTCTAATGAAGCAATTCCTCCTTCTTTTGCCCATGAAGTGCCTTCCTTCGTCCATCTAATTAAGGCTTGCTTGATTGGCGTAGTTTTGTCTTTTTTTACCAAAACTGCGTCTGGGTGATAGGCACTAGCCATCATCTTGAAATCAGCCCTGTCTACTGATGTTATCAATCGTTCGTATAAAGAATTTGTATCTTTAGCTACGGCTGAAATTGAAATTGATACTAGTAAGCATGCTAATAGAGTGGCCTTGAAAGTCATAGGTAAATTCCGTATTACTAATCGGTATAAAATATACGTACTGTTTTACTTCATATTGTATGCATAAGCAATATCAAACCCATTTATGACAGCGTTGTCATCTATTGCTTTTGATGATAGTGTTAACGCAGAGCAGGCTTTCATTGATAAAAACCTATACGACTTTAGTTGAGTTTCGGCACAAAAGAACATAGGTTATGATGAAGCTCAGTTAAAAAAACACCCAATAAAAGCTCGCTGTCATTGGGATTGTTAAAGACATAATAAAAACAGTTATCACAAACTAGCTAAAGGCATTAGCTGATTTGTAAAAAATCTCAAAATTATTACTGAAGGACTTATCATGCAAGAACTAAAAAGTCGTTATCCTGTATTAGAACAAGCAAAGGCTCATACTTATATTGATTCAGCTAAGTACGACGCTATGTACAAAGAATCAATTGAAAATCCAGACAAATTCTGGGCCGAGCAAGCTACTGAGTTCTTGGACTGGTATCAGCCATTTAACAAAGTATCAGAAACAGATATGAAAACAGCTGATATTAATTGGTTTGTTGGTGGTAAGTTAAACGTAAGTTATAACTGTATTGATCGCCACTTACCTGAAAAGGCGGATGATGTTGCTATTATCTTTGAAGGTGACGACCCAAGCGAAGATCAAAATATCACTTACCAAGAGTTGCATGATCACGTTTGTCGTTTAGCAAACTTGTTAAAAGCACGTGGTGTTAAGAAAGGTGACCGCGTTTGTATCTACATGCCAATGATCCCTGAAGTTGGTTACGCAATGCTTGCATGTGCTCGTATTGGTGCAATCCACTCTGTTATTTTTGGTGGCTTCTCTACAGAGTCAATCAGAGCGCGTGTACAAGATGCTGAAGCTCAAGTGATTATTACTGCTGATGAGAGTCTTCGTGGTGGTAAGGTTATCCCGCTTAAGAAGAATGTAGATGCTGCAATCGTTGATAATGATGATATCCACTCTGTTGTAGTTGTTAAACGTACAGGTGGCGATGTAGCTTGGAATGAAAAAGTTGATATCGATTACACTTCTGCAGTAGCTGAACAATCTGCAGTTTGTGAGCCTGAAATTATGGATGCCGAAGATCCATTATTTATCCTTTATACATCAGGCTCTACTGGTACTCCTAAAGGTGTTCTTCATACTTGTGGTGGTTACTCTTTATATGCGGCGATGACACACAAGTATGTATTTGATTACCGCGAAGGTGAAATTTACTGGTGTACGGCTGATGCAGGCTGGATTACTGGTCACTCTTATATCTTTTACGGTCCACTAGCGAATGGAGCTACTTCTCTAGTATTCGAAGGTGTACCTACTTATCCTGATGCAGGCCGTTTCTGGCAAGTTTGTGAAAAACATAAAGTAAACGTTTTCTACACTGCACCAACGGCAATTAGAGCGTTAATGAGTGTAGGTGATGATTACGTTACAAAGTACGACTTATCTACGTTAAGAATTTTAGGTACGGTAGGTGAACCAATCAATCCTGAAGCATGGCACTGGTACTACGAAGTTGTCGGCAAGTCGAATTGTCCTATAGTCGACACATGGTGGCAAACAGAGACGGGCGGTATCTTAATTACTTCTCTACCTGGTGCTGTTGATATGAAACCAGGTGCTGCTGGTAAGCCGTTCTTTGGTGTTAAACCTGCACTATTTGATAAAGATGGCAATACACTTGAAGGTGAAAATAGTGGTCTATTAGTAATGACGGGCAGCTGGCCTGGTCAACTACGCACTGTTTATGGTAACCATCAGCGCTTCCAAGAAACGTATTTAAGCCAATACCCTGGCAACTACTTCACTGGTGACGGTGCGAGACGCGACGAAGATGGCTTCTACTGGATCACAGGTCGTGTGGATGATGTACTAAATGTATCGGGTCACCGACTAGGTACAGCTGAAATTGAAAGTGCGTTGGTATTACATCCAGCAGTAGCTGAAGCTGCTGTTGTTGGTTACCCACATGAAGTGAAAGGCCAAGGTGTTTATGCTTATGTTACGTTAATGGCAACAGCAACTGAGTCTGACGAACTAGTTAAAGAGCTAATTGAATTTGTGGCTAAAGAGTTAGGCCGCTTTGCTAAGCCGGACTACATTCAATATGCACCAGGGTTACCAAAAACTCGTTCAGGTAAGATCATGCGTAGAATTTTACGTAAGATTGCTGAAAATGAGTTAGAAAACCTAGGTGATACGTCAACATTAGCAGACCCTGCGGTTGTTGATCACTTAATCGAAAACAGAATTGTTCACGGTTAATAATAACTGATTTGGAAAGGCGCCTTATTGGCGCCTTTTTTTTTGCTTTTTAGCCAAAAAACCACTTGCAACGGATAAAAATGAGTGTAAGAATAACCTTACAAATGATGTAATTTAAAGTTTACAGTTGTGATGTTTGGTTGTTTGAAGCGTAATGACGGCTGCTTTTGTTTGCTCTTCAGCTCTATATCAACCTCATCAACTATATTTATTGTAATGCTCGCTCGTATAGGAAATTGTCATGGAAAAGAATGACGCGGTTCACAGTGCCACTAAACTGAATGATATTCACGTTAATGCTGAAGAAGTATTGATCACTCCAGAAGAACTTCGTGCGGAGTTACCGCTATCTGAAGAAGGACGTGCTTTTGTTAGCGAGTCTCGTGAAGTTATTTCCAACATTATTCACAAGAAAGATTCTAGGTTGCTTGTTATCTCTGGACCATGCTCAATTCATGACGTTGATGCTGCCAAAGAATATGCAAAGAAACTAAAAGAGTTACACAACCAATACTCAGATAGTCTTTACATCGTGATGCGAGTATATTTTGAAAAGCCACGTACAACTGTTGGTTGGAAAGGGTTGATCAATGATCCTCACATGAATGGCACATTTGATGTTGAGTCGGGCTTACGTAAAGCTAGAGAATTATTAATATTCTTAACAGAGTTAGGCTTGCCATTGGCTACAGAGGCGTTAGATCCTATTAGCCCGCAATATCTTGCTGAGTTGTTTAGCTGGTCGGCTATTGGCGCTAGAACGACTGAGTCACAAACTCACCGTGAAATGGCAAGTGGTCTATCAATGCCTATCGGTTTTAAAAACGGCACCAATGGCAGCTTAGATGTAGCCTTAAATGCACTTCAGTCGGCTGCTTCTTCACATCGTTTCATGGGTATCAATAGACAAGGGCAAGTTGCGTTAATCAAAACGTCTGGTAACCCTGATGGACATGTAATCTTGCGTGGTGGTAAACAGCCAAACTACGATTCAGTTAATGTTGCTTTATGTGAACAGGAACTAGCTAAACAAGGTTTAGAACCCGGTATTGTTGTTGATTGTTCACATGGTAATTCTAATAAAGACTATAAACGCCAGCCACTTGTTGCTGACAATGTCTTTAATCAAATTTGTGAAGGCAACAAATCGATAATTGGTATTATGTTAGAAAGTCACCTAAAAGAAGGTAATCAAAGTGCTAATTTACCTGTAGAGGATCTAGAATACGGCGTATCGGTTACCGACGCTTGTATTGATTTTGAAACTACCGTTAAGCTAATCCAAGAGGCAGACGCTAAACTTAAGAGCGCATTGGTTAATAGAGTAAACAATAGATAGATATGATGGATAAAGCTGAATTTGATCGCCAACTTTCACAATTACGAGATCAGATTGACGAAGTAGATTCTGAACTTGTTGAACTGTTAGTAAAAAGGCGCAAGATCACCACAAAGGTCGGTGCACTTAAGAGCGAAGTTGGTATGCCAATATATGCTCCCGATCGAGAAGCAGCGCTGTTAGAAAAAAGAAGGGCTCAAGCTGAACAGTCTGGTTTATCTGCTGATCTTATTGAGGATATCTTAAGACGTTTGATGAGAGATTCATACGTCAGTCAAGATGCAAGCGGTTATCGTTGTGTTAACCCTAGTTGTAAAGATATTGTGATTATTGGTGGTGAAGGGCAGTTAGGCAGTATTTTTGTCGATCTGTTTAAGCGCTCAGAATACCAAGTCAGAGTGCTTGAAAAAGATGACTGGCCAAATGCGGAGCGTATATTCGCTAGTGCTAGTGCAGTGATTGTCGCTGTGCCAATTCGTCTTACATCGATGATTATTCAAAAGTTATCTTCGTTACCAGCAGATTGTATTTTGGCCGACGTCACGAGCATAAAAGAATCTCCGTTATATGAGATGTTGAAGGTACATGAAGGGCCTGTCGTTGGGTTACATCCGATGTTTGGTCCCGATGTAACTGGGTTAGTCAAACAAACAATTATAGCCTGTGATGGCCGCGCTGCTGACCAATATCAATGGTTACTGGAGCAGTTCCAAGTATGGGGCGCAAAAATATATCCCGTTAATGCTCGTGAGCATGATAAAGCAATGGCGATGGTCCAAGTGATGCGTCATTTTTCTACAATAGCTTACGGTTATCACTTAATGACAGAAGGTGCTAACGTTGAGCAATTAGTTGAAATGAGCTCACCAATCTATCGTTTAGAATTGATTATGGTTGGGCGACTGTTTGCTCAAGATCCTATTTTATACACTGATATTATTTTTGCGAATAGAGATAACATCGGCATGATGAAGCGATTTGCCTATCGTTTCTTAGAGCTACTTGAAGACGTAGAAATGGGCGACAAAGAAGAATTTGTCACCATGTTTAATCAAGTTGCCGATTGGTTTGGTGATTACGCTGATGAGTTTCTTCAAGAAAGCAAAGCGATGTTATTAAAAGCGAATGATTTGAAAAAGCACTAATGCGTGATACGCTGCTCTTTAAATTTAATCTGAAAACAAACTTTGTTTATGAAATTTAGATCTTTAGTGGCAGCAGTGTCAGTCTGTCTTATTGCGTCTGTAGGTTGCGCTTCAACAACTTCTGAATTGCTTATTGGTAGCACAACCACTGATGTATTGTTTCAGTCTGTCGATAAATTTGACCATAATTACCAAGCTTTTGAACCTACGCCTGACGATAAAAATCGTGTTAAAGATTGGCCTAGGAATTTACATATTGATGTTTATTTTGGCACTTGGTGTCATGATAGTGAACGCGAGGTACCAAAGTTGCTCAAACTAGCTTCATTGTCTCCTCGAACCAACATTAATTTGGTTGCTTTAGATTATAATAAGCAAGAACCAAAAGGGCGAGCCGAACAACAAGGTGTTAAATACACTCCAACTATAATTGTATTCCTGCATAATAAAGAGATTGGGCGTATTGTAGAGCGACCGAAGGCCTCTATCGCTGAAGACATTGAAGCAATGTTAGCAAAATATACCGATAGATAAGTCAAAACAGTAGATACAAAAAAGGCGAGCACTTATGCTCGCCTTTTAATCTGATTTTAATCTTACTCTTCGTCAGAGCTTTTAAACAAACAGTGCTTCGTGTAATCTTTTGCTTCGTTTGCTGTCCAGTCGCCTTTAGGCTTTTCTTTTAATTGGTCACACCATTCTTTGCTGCCAACTTCAGGCGCGCATGCTGATACTAACGCGATACAGCTAAGTGCAATAGCTAATTTTTTCATCTTATACTCCATTAAAAAAGCAACGTACATAACGTTGCTTTACTGTGATTTGAATCAGTCTAACATTCTACTAAAATTTGTATGCTACACCAACTGAAAAACTAGATTGTAGCCAAAGACTATCACTAAAGTGGCCGTGACATACATCACTTTGGCAAAACATTTCATCGCTGTCATCAACCAATGTCGCATAACCACGAAGCTCTGTTACTACCGTAAATTCAGGTGACATTTCGTGTCGAGTCCCAAATGAAATAGTAGCAGAAGGATAGAATTTTTCACTGCCTAGTGAGTCAAAAAGCGCGCCACCAAGACCCAATGAAACTGTTGATACGTAATTTGGGTTACGGAATTGCGCTACACCATTAAAGTGCGCGTACAAAATATCAAGGTCGTAAGTATTGTTATCTATATCACTCTTAAAGTCATGACGAGTTGATTGAATAAGTACTTGTCCTTGACCATTTGGTGTATCCTGCCAAGAGAGGGCAACACCAAAACTTGAACCACTATCTACAGAAATATCAGCGCCATCCACTGAGCTTTTCATGTCGTTTGCGAACATTTGTCCTAACATTGGTGTTACTTCAAACTCAACGGCTGATACGTTTGCTGAAAGTACCAATGCACTAGACAATAAGACTAGTTTTTTTAGTTTCGATAAATGCATGAGTAATATCCTTTTTTATTATGCCTTAAGAGTACTATGTTTTAATAACTTTTCAAGTTATATCAGGCTGAGCAAGGCAGTAGTCACCTTGCTCAATACTCGAATTTGCTAATTGAAGATAGATTTAAGCTTGTCTTTAGCTTTCTCTTTTAATTCTTCAATTGCTGTCTCTTTTAACTTCTCTTTTTGAGTGCTTTTGGCTTCCTGCCAAACTTTTGATAAAGCTTGCTTGGCTATTTCTGCGCCTAACTGGCTTGCAGGTAAACCCTCTTCACCACCTACATTTGTTAAATTGATATTTGGTAAACTTACACTGTGCTCTTTGTTACCTAAAGCTGATAAGTCTACTGTCAAATTTGTATTTTCAAGTACGACTTTTGAAACGGCGATGATTGGTTCTTGTTTATCAGAAGTTGTTTCTTTAGGGGCTTTTTCGCCCGAAGCTGTATTTTTTGTTATGGTGTCTAATAGATCTTTTAAATTGGCTTTACCTTCTTTAGTCATTTCGGCAAATGCACTGACGTCTTTAATAACAATGGCGTCGATGATGATTGGCGAAGACTTCAAACTCTCAATATTAATATCCAGCGTAATTTCTCCAAGAGTAAGTGCATTTGGCGTTTTGTAGTTCGCAGGGTTAGGGACTTGTAAAGCCAAAATAGAGCCTGCACCTTCTAGTGCTTTGATATCAACTTTTCCGACGGTGACTTTTTGTTCGGTAATAGCATTACCAACCGTTTCAATTTGGCTTTTTACATATTCGTTGAGGGAGCCGCCAGCAACAAACCACAGTAATCCACCACAGAACAGCAAAATAACTACTGCTATAGAAGCTAAAAATTTCACAATTAAATCCTTTAGTTAAGCTAAAAAATATTATTTATATAAGGATAGCAGTTAGCGGTTACGATGTCCCTTGATCTAAATAACTTTGTTGCCTTATTAATACTTATTGTATATAAAATGCTCAGTGGTGAGAGAAGTCGCACTAACGCATAATGTTAACTGTACAGAGAATGCTGTCCTGCTTTTGACAACAATAATAATAAATAACTTGTCGCTCTTTGAGCGAGCAGGGAGTAGAACAATGAATGTAAATAAAAAATTATGGTCTTTTATCTTTGGTTGTGTACTAGCGGCATCATGCCTTTGGTTGATTGAATATAGTAAGAATGCACCGTTATTTGAAAGCTTGAGTGCTTATATAGAGTTAGACTTATACCAGTATATATATGCAGTTAATATTGTCTTAGCAATAGCTATCACTTGTCTAACGCTAATTGTTATGGCCAAAGCATTCAACATTTGTAGCAGTGAACATACTTTTTGGTTGATATTACCAGCCTTGTTATTGGCATCGATAACTGTTTTATATGCTAAAGAATTATTGCCTGCTGTATTAACCGTTGTTCTCCCATCAGTAATTGTTGCTAGTGCTATAGCGTCCTTGATAAGGGTAAAACAAGGAAAAACATTGAGTTAAAAAAAGGAGCTATCTAGCTCCTTTTTTTAGTTTTCTAACGCACTGCTAGGCACATTAGTTGGACTTATATGTTCTATTGGGTAACACCCTAGTACTTTCAAAAACTTAGATTGAGCTGTTAAATCTGATAACGCTTCTTGTAGCGAAATCGATTTAGTGTTTGCTTCTACATCAATGTAGAACATTTCTTCCCAAGGTCTGCCTTGAATAGGTCTTGATTCAAGTTTGCACATGTTAATGCCTTTTTCTTTTAAGATAAGTAAAGATTCAACTAGTGCACCTGGTTTGTGACCTGTAGCTAACACAATCGTTGTTTTAGCCGGAATTTGTTCTGCTACTTCAATAGGTTTTCTTGCAACAATAATGAATCGGCTATGGTTTTCATTTTGATTAGCAATAGACTTTTCAAGCGCGTGTAGGTTGTATAGTTGCCCACCTTCTTCACTGCCTATTACAGCAACAGATTCATCTTGCAGCTCAAATACTTGTGCCATTGCATCTGCAGTGCTATCGCAATATTCAATACGAATATCTGATTGCTTATCTAAAAAGTTACTGCACTGAGTGAACGGCTGGCCATGAGCGTAGATAGTTTTCACTTTGTCTAGGCTTGTATTCACAGCTGTTAATAAACAGTGCTCAATCGGTTGAGTGATTTCGCCCACGATGGACAGGTTTGTGTGCTGTAGAACATCGTAAACTTCATTAATGCTGCCTGAACTTGTGTTTTCAATAGGTAAGATTCCATAGTCTACTTGGCCTGATTCAACCGCCGCCATAATGTCAGAGAAACTTTGGCAACCAAACTCGATGATGTTTTCTGCTCTTCGTGAAAAGTATCGATGACTTGCTAGGTAGCTATAGGAGCCCTTGTCACCTAAAAATGCAACACTAACTGATGGAAGTTCAATTGCTGGGTTTGCAAGGGTTTGTAAATAGGCTTGTTGGTTTAATACCGAGTCTTCAATAATTGTTTGAAATATGCTTGTTACATAGTGGGCATCCAATCCCAATGTTTTTCCGTGCTTAATTAGCTTAACTAATAGCTCTTGTTCACGTTGTTGGTCTCGTACTGCTTTTAAATTATGTGCTTTGCTTTTTGCAACGTTTAATGTCAGTGAGCGACGCTTAGCAAAGAGTGCCAATAGCTGTTGGTCTAGATCGGTTATTTGCTCTCTAATTTTATTTAAATCTAATGCTTCGTTCACTTGGGTATTCCTGTAGTTTCTAGTTAATGTAATCAAAAAAAAAGCCTCCGTTTGGAGGCTTTTTTTAACGTTTTTTTGATACGAAAAAATCACCTCTATCGGGGAAAGGTCATAAAAAAAGTAAAAAAGTTAAAAGTGTGATTTTTTCTATTCATGGTTTTACTGTATCTTTGCGGCGCTAATTGTTCAAGTATATTTTTATACAATTTTCAGTCTAATTTGCATAACTAATAACCACTCATGATTAAATTAGATCAAATTAAAATAAATCATGAAAGTACATGTGATACCGACAAACCAAACAATGCTTCGCTCAGTACTTCTATCAACTAGATATAATGCGTTATAGATGATTCGAGAAACTACATGGCCTATCGCTAAATATTCCATCGTTGTACCTGTTTTGCCTAAAACGATAGCAAGTACTACCGCAGGCGCAAAAACTAAAAACGACTCAAATGCGTTTTGATGTGCTGCAAGCGCTCTAGCACCGAAATCTGTTAATTTGGCTTGCTGCGCTCTTGGTTGGTTATTGTCATACCCACCAAGTTTATTCATAGCGATGGCCACAGGGACCTTCGCAAGATATGGCAAAAGCGCTGTGATGATTAAACAAGTAACTAAAGTCTCCACCGAATACCTCTATTTAATAATTTTGTAGTGTTAGTTTATAAACTGGCTTACCTGGCAGGAATGGGGAAGCTTTACCTTCAACCCAGTCTAGGTGGCCTTTACCATAATAAGGACTCCACGGATGACCTGATTGGCTTGTGGGTACATGCATAATGCCGTTTTCTTCATTGCCTGGAGAGACCGACATCCGCTGTGATGCGCCAAAGCTTCGACCTTGTACTCTTGGCATATATGTATCTCCAGCAAGAGGAGTCGCAGGCATATCAAGCCAACTGCTCAAAATAGAAATACTCTGACTGAATGGGTGTTTGATATTTGCCGTGTTTTGTTGTCCCCAAGTTGCTTCTTTAAGTGTTTGGCTCTTGGTCATCTCGGCGAGTGTTGTTTCTAAACTTGTTATAAACAGCGCATCCCAATCATCATTCTCTATTAGATTGGTACCTTTAGGCTCTTGGTTTATTAGCGTCCATAAAGGCGTTTCAAATGGCGCTCTTATCGAGCTAAAGTTAAATTCACTATCTAGGTTTTTAAGTTCATTCACCAAGTTAGCAAAAACCTTATCTCTAACCGTTAACCTGAAGTTTCTTACTATTCGATAGGCGACAGAATCTACAGAGGCAGATAGAGACTCCTCTAGAAGAATATCTCTAACTTCAACCCAGCTAGGCATTTTTGCTAACTGTTTTTCAGTCAAAACCTTTTCCAATAAGAATTGTTGCCAGCGCATCAAGAATATTGCTCTATCATCAAGAGCAATGTCCATTATCGCTTGTTCATCAAAGCTAGTTTGAGAATACAAGTTGTCTCTAATTTGTTTGCCCCTAGCTCCTAAAGCATAACCGCCATTACCAAGTACTGAATACATTTCGCCGCCAACAACCCTCGAGTTTGCCGTCCATAGACGATTTTTCGATGGGTTAATTACTTTGGGGTAATCCTGAGGCGCTAGGTATCCTGTCCACTTATGCTGACCATCTGACCATGATGAAGGTAGTTCACCAAATGGCTTAGATCTTGTTGGAATTTGTCCCATAATTGTCCAAGCGATATTACCTTTATTGTCACCTACTACGAGGTTTTGAGCAGGGATACCAGCAGTCGCTGCTATTGCTACTGCTTGCTCAACATCTGTTGCTCGTTCCATTTCTAAGTGGGCCATATTTACCGCTTCAAGATCGTGTGCGACCCATCGATAAGCGAGCAACTTACCTTCGCTATTTTTTCCAATGACAGGGCCCCAGATTGTATCTTTACTCTTGAATTTAGTTGATGCCTTACCTTTAACAGCAATCACGTGGTAATGGGTGTTAAAAGCTTTATATCCATTTGGCGTTAAGTATTTAGAGCCATCTTCGTTAGTTTCTAAAACGATTACATCGCTCCAATCACCGTAACTGTTGGTATATCCCCAAGCAATATTGCTATTGGAACCAGTGACCATGATAGGTGTACCAGGCAGTGTTAACCCTGTTACTTCTATGTCCTTTCCACTATGTTTATATTCGAATCTAGCTCTATACCAAGTATTTGGGACTCTAATGCCTAGGTGCATGTCATTGGCAACGATAGCGCTACCTGATTTGCTTAATTCACCACTAACAGCCCAATTATTTGAACCAGGAAAGTGGTCAACATCAGGTTTAAGAGTTTCTAGCAAAGCCGTACTTGCCGATAGATCCATTTCCCAATTACTAGGTATAGTACCACTTTCAAACTGACTGCCATCGATAGCTGCATCCCATTGACTACCTTTAGGTACTAAGAAATCGAACACTTCTTTATTGACGTTACGCGCAAGTAACCCTAAGGAACGCTCCCTTCTGCCATCGTGCTGCTGAAGATCTAAATACATGCTTAGCACCGTTAAAATGGTATCTTCTTCTTGCCACTCAACTGGTTGTTGTCTAAGCAGTAAGTATTCAAATGGTGCTCCTTTTAAATAGTCTAAACCTGCATTGACTCCTCGAGCATAAGCTTGCAATACTTCTGCCTGTTCCTGTGGTAATTGCTTGACGATTTCTCTCGCTCTAGCTCTAAATCGATGACGACGTATTTCTTTGTCGTATTCCAGCGCCATTTCTCCAAATAAACTCGAAAGCTCACCAGCAGAGTTTTTTCTTAGTAAGTCCATTTGGAAAAAACGTTCTTGCGCATGAAGGAAGCCTGTAGCAACGGCTAAGTCCTTCCGGCTCTTGGCTTGGACTGTTGGTACACCATTTTCATCTCTCAAAATGTTAACAGTGTCATTTAAACCATAGACGTTTTTCTTACCTTCAAGGAGTGGCAAAGAACCGTCAATCTGGCTGTAGATCCAGGTACCAGACATCGCTATGATAAGGACAATAATGGAGAGGGTTGGCCATAGAATTTTTTTGAAAGAAAGAGTCATTGCAATCTACAATTGGTCTAAAAAATTGAACTAAGATTACCCGAATTTCTCTGGTCCGACAATCAATGAAAGGCCTTATCTATATAAAAAAATATTGTAAAAGCATTGAACTAAGGAAATATAGTTGAAAACACTATTTTCTTTCTTTTAATAGTGTCATAATGGCGCGATTAATTGTTAATTAATGAACAAAAAAATAACAAAAATAGGCACGGAAAAACCTCAAAGTTTATTTTTCTCCGTAATCAACTTTCATCGTTTAAACACGCTGGAATGCAGTTCTACTCAAGAGGTTAAATTTTTTATCATCCCTGTTTATGTTGTACTTCATATTGTTACTTGCATGGAAGGCAAGGGTTTAGATAAGTTTAGGGGAAGTTATGAGCGATTCTCATACACGCTACGTAAAAATTGATGATTGGTACTTCGAACTCAAAACGGTTAGAGCATTACGAGTTGATGAATACGGCGAACCGTATAGCGCGATAGCAAACTGCAACATCAATGGCGACAAAATGTACGTAGACGGGCTGTTGACCAAAGAAGACAAAGACTTCACACGTGAAGACTTTATGACTTTTCTAAAGTTTGCAAAACAGCTAGGCTTGGATGGCTTTTCGTATCATCGTTTTCATGATGGTAAGTCTATTAATAGGGACGTAAAAGTTGACTTGTTAGAGATGCAAGAAAACAAAGAGAAGAAAGTTGAGCCTCAAGGACAGATAAGACTGGTAAAGTAAGGGCGGCAGTCTTTACTCTAATCTTGTATTCATTATTGGTTACATTTCTAATATTGAAAATTTCCCACTGCAAAGACAAGATGTTTGAATCGTAATAATTTGCTTATTATTTATGTTTGAACAGACTGCTTGGAAGCACTATTTCCCTATATTCAGTAACCACGCTCAACCCCAATTGATATATTTAGACAGCGCAGCATCTTGTCTTACTTTGAAGCCTGTTGCTGAGTCTATGTATCATTATCAATGTTATGCTCACGCAAATAGTCATCGGGGCTTTTATCAGATCAGCAATAAGGCTACTGAGACTTTTGAACTTGGTCGAGCGACTGTTGCTAATTACTTATCCGTTCAAGCCAGTGAGATTATCATCACCCAAAATACGACAGAAGCTATCAATCTTGTTGCTTTTTCATATTTAGAATCACTGCTAAAACAATCTCCTAGCCTCCATGATAACTGGAATATTGTTATTTCAGTCGCTGAACATCATGCCAATATTTTGCCTTGGCAACGACTATGTCGAGAGTATCAAGGTCAATTACGTATTGCTGAGTTGAATAGCAATGGATTGATCTGTGCTTCTTCATTAGAGAAGCTAGTGGACAACAAGACACTGTTAGTTGCTGTTACTCATGTTTCAAATGTGCTCGGGCTTTTCAATGATATTGAGAGTATTGTAAATATTGCACATAAACACAGCGCAAAGGTTTTGGTTGATGGGGCACAAGCAGTCAGTCACGGTCCTGTGAATTTAACTAAGTTAGGGTGCGACTTTTACGCTTTTTCAGGACACAAAATGTATGGTCCTACAGGCATTGGTGCTCTATACGTCCGTTCAAAGCTGCTCGAAGATATGGCGCCATATCAAGTCGGTGGTGGCATTGTTGGCAAAGTGACAGCACAAAATACTTGTTTTGTAGACGGTAGTGAAAAGTTTCACGCGGGTACTTTAAATGTTGCCGCTGTTGCAGGCTTAACTGAAGCGATCAATTTCACTGAAGAGCTGGGATGGCTAGAAATAAAAGCGTATCAAGATAAACTTGCGAACACACTTTTTGATTGTTTAAACACGTTGTCTTTTGTATCACTTGCACTTCCCGCCAATTCGTCAGAACAAATCCCATGGTTATATTCTTTCAATATCGATCAAGTTCATAGTCACGATGTTTCAAGCATACTTGACAGTGAAGACATCGCTATTAGAGCGGGCCATCATTGCGCCCAGTTGCTTTATCAACAACTTGATTGTCATACTAGCGTAAGAGCATCGATAGGTATTTATAATCAACTTGAAGATATTGAGCGCTTAGCAGATGCATTAACCTTGGCACATAAAATGATGACGAGCTAATGATGAATACCGAACTGAGTACTTTATATCAAAGCAAATTGATGGAGCATCATCAAAATCCCCAAGGCTTTGAAAATCAGACTAGCAGCCTGAGTTGGCAAAATGAAGAAGGGTTTAATCCTGCCTGTGGTGACGAGATAACTGTTTACTGTGATCAACATCAAGGTGTGATTAGGCAGTTGAGGTTTAGCGGTCATAGTTGCGCTATATGTCGCGGCTCTGCATCAATTATGTGTCAGCAGCTCAGCGACACTGAAATCAATGAAGTAATTGCGACAATTAGTAAAGTAGAAGCGTTTGTTTTGCAAGGTGATGTTGATGTAGATTGGCAAAATGATATTGATGCACTTCGAATTACTCATAAGTTTCCTGTAAGGAAGCAATGTGCATTGTTACCATGGCAAACGTTGAAAAAATTACTTAGATAGATCTTAACTAGGAACTTACATGCAAGAGAACTGGTCAGAAATTCAAGACGCTTTTGATGAGAAAAGCAATTATGTACTTGCTGTAATCGTGTCAACTAGTGGGTCTACTTATAGAAAGTCTGGCACTATGATGCTGATTAATGAGCAAGGTGAATATACTGGCTTGTTGAGCGGAGGCTGTTTAGAGAGCGATATTTGTTTGCATGCCAAGAGTGTTTTTGAAAATGGTCAATCTCTTGTATTAACCTATGATTTGAAAGCAGATGCAGATTTGCTCTGGGGGATGGGGCTCGGGTGTGAAGGAGCAATCGATATTGCACTGTTGTCATTAACACCTGAAAACGCACATCAAGGGCTCAGTCATATGCTCAATCATCTCAGCAAAAGAGGTACTGGTTATTATCTTATGGACAAAAATAACGATAATTTCCATGGAGCTTTTCATACTAAACTGCCAGTTCATTACGATTCCCCCTGCTTGGTCATACCGATATTGCCTCCTTTCCAAATCAACATTTGTGGTGCTGGGCCTGATGTTTTGCCGGTAGTTAACATGATGAAGGAATTGGGTTGGAAAACTAATGTATATGATCACCGTCCTGCGTTTTTATCAAAAATCAGTGAGCAAGGGATTGATACAATTCTACTACGAGCAGAGAAATCTAGCGCACACCATTTTAATAATGCTGATGCGGTCGTCATCATGTCGCATCATTTGCATAGGGATGGTCTATTTTTATCAGCGGCCCTAGCTAGTAACGCTTCGTACATAGGATTGTTAGGACCAAGTGGTCGTAGAGATAAATTATTGAAAACTTCGGGGCTAACCGCTTCTGATGTAAAAGGGCGAGTATTTGGCCCCATTGGGCTGGATATTGGTGGGAGGACGCCGGTAGCGATAGCGCTATCCATTTGTGCCGAAATTCAGGAGCAATTAAGTGAGAAAATGCTCTCTCAAACGAGCAAGACGTTTTGGCTGGGTGAGATCTAAATGTATTTAACTTGTATTGTACTTGCTGCTGGTAACTCTAGCCGTTTAGGTCAGATGAAACAATTGGTGCAATACAAAGGAATTACACTGCTTGAGCGACAAGTAGATATGGTTTTGCCATTGGCTGATCATGTTACTTGTGTTTTAGGGTTTCAAGCGGAACAGATACCTAAGATCAACAATAAAAAAGTAGGTTATATTATAAACAGTCAGTGGCAACAGGGGCTTTCATCGTCGATTGTTGCTGCTTTGTCTGAACTGCCTGAGCAAACGACCCATATTATGCTTTTATTAAGTGACCAATGGAGAGTTTCAACAAGTGATTGCTTACAACTAAAAAGTATTGCCCAAGAGCAAAACCAAGCAATCGTAGTGGCAGGTAAAAATAGTGAAAGCAAGCAATTGTTTTCCCCTCCTGTGGTGATTCCTCGCTGTTATTTTGAGGAGCTTGCATTACTCACAGGTGAAGGTGGGGCAAAAACAGTCATTCAAAAGCATATATCCGATGTTGTGTCTGTCGATATGCCTTGTGCTTTTGATGATTTGGATACACCTGAAGATTTACAACATTATAAAAAACAAATCCGTAAAGAGAAGGAATTGAGCAATGATCAGGTTAAACGTAAATGGCAAGGTTCATCAGTTTGACGATGATGAAAATATGCCGCTTTTATGGGCATTAAGAGATATCTTAAATTACACCGGCACTAAGTATGGCTGTGGTAAAGGGCTGTGTGGCGCTTGCACTGTGCATTTAGATGGGCAACCAGTAAGATCTTGTTCGCTCCCTGTTTCAGCGATTGGTAAGCAAAGAATAACAACGATAGAAGGGCTCTCTGAAGAAGGAGACCACGTTGTACAACAAGCTTGGCAAGAGTTGAATGTACCTCAATGTGGATATTGTCAATCGGGACAAATGATGTCAGCCGCTGCTCTTCTAGAGAACAACCCCAAACCTTCAGATCAAGATATAGAATTGGCGATGAGTGGCAATATATGTCGTTGCGGTACTTACAATCGCATCAAGAAGGCTATTCATCTCGCAGCTGATTTAGCAGATGAATTAGCAACTGAAGTGAAAGGAGCGTAATCATGGCTAAGATAGAAAATGTAAGCCGCCGCTCGTTTTTAAAAGGGTTAGGTGCAAGTTCGACAGCGTTGGTTATTGGTGTGCAATTGCCTGGCGCTTTAGGTGTACCCAAAGCACTAGCCGCAGGCTTGAAAAAAGATGTAGCGATGTTTACGCCAAGTGTTTATCTACAAATTAGAGAAGACAATAGTGTTGGGATTATTTGTCATCGCTCTGAAATGGGACAAGGTATTCGCACTAGTATCCCAATGATTGTTGCTGATGAATTAGAAGCAGATTGGCAACAGGTGGAAGTGATTCAAGGACTTGGAGATAAAAAATACGGTAGCCAAAATACAGATGGTTCACGTTCTGTGCGTAATTTCTATCAACCTCTAAGAGAAGCCGGCGCCACTGCAAGAGTCATGTTAGAGCAGGCGGCTGCTAAAGCATGGAAAGTTGATGTTAGCGAATGTAATTGTAAAGATGGCATGGTCCATCACAAAAACTCGGGCAATAAAGTACCTTTTGGGGAGTTAGTACCTATCGCTGTTAATCTTCCTGTTCCCGAGCCTGGTACACTCAAACTGAAAAACAAAAAGGACTTCAAGTTTATTGGTAAATCTGATGTTGCCTTGATTGATGGAAAAGACATTGCTACAGGTAACACGGTTTATGGCATAGACGCTAGCTTACCAGAGATGAAATACGCTGTAATTGCTAGGCCGCCAGTGTTAGCCTCTAAAGTTAAATCGTTTAATGCAGACAAAGCAAAGGCTATTAAAGGTGTTATTGATGTTATCAAACTCAATGATTTGGAAGAGCCAGCGTTATTTAAACCTTTAGGTGGTATTGCTGTCATTGCAAGCAACACTTGGGCAGCGCTAAAAGGCCGTGAAGCCCTTGAAATAGAGTGGCAAGAAAGTGGTCACAACGTCTATGAAAGTGCTTCATATAAAGAAGATTTGAAAAAAAGCTGCCAAGAACCTGTAGCGACTTTACGTGATAAAGGCGATGTTGAAGCAGCACTGAGCAAAGCCGACAATGTGATTTCATATGATTATTACGTACCTGAGCTTATTCATGCTCCTATGGAGGCGCCCGCGGCCCTGGCAAAGTTTGAAAATGGCGTCTTTGATATTTGGGCCTGTACTCAAACACCTCAATCAGCCCAAAGCAATGTAGCCAACATGACAGGTGTTGCACCTGAAAATGTGAACATTAACGTAACATTGTTAGGTGGCGGTTTTGGTCGAAAATCCAAACCCGATTTTATTGTTGAGGCGGCTGTATTAGCTAAGCAGTTAGGTTTGCCAATTAAAGTCGTCTGGACAAGGGAAGATGAAATTAAAAATGGCTACTATCATGCCGTGAGTTACCAGCGTATTAGCGCAGGTTTAGATGCAAATAAACAAGTACAAGCTTGGCATCATCAGGTAGCAGAGCCAACGATCAGTTCGACCTTTTCGAAAGGTGCTGAGGTTATCGGTTTTGAAGGCATGTTGGGCTTAGTGGACATGCCTTATGATATTGCCAATATTAGATGTAGCGCAGGTAAAGCGCCTGCTCATACAAGAATAGGTTGGTTGCGCTCAGTTACTAATATAAATCACGCCTTTGCTGTTTGTAGTTTTGCCGATGAATTAGCAGCGGTTAACAATGCCGACAGTAAAGATTATTTACTTAAATTAATTGGTTCAGACCGTAAAATTAATTTAAAAGACGAAAAAGCCGAATATGGTAATTATGGCGAGTCACTGGAGAACTTCCCTATAGACACCGCTCGATTAAAGGCAGTGGTAGAAGATGCAGCAAGCATGGCTAAATGGGGCCGAAAGCTGCCAAAAGGTCACGGTTTAGGTATTGCTGTACATCGTAGCTTTGTTAGTTATGTTGCTTGTGTAGTAGAAGTATCAAGTAATAGCCAAGGTAAAGTTAAGCTAGAAGATATTTGGATGTCGGTAGATTGTGGTACTGCTGTAAACCCTGAGCGTATTAAGTCTCAAATGGAAGGCGCGGCAGTATTTGGCATATCAATAGCCTTTCACGGTGAATTAACCGCTAAAGGTGGTGTTATTGAGCAAGGGAACTTTGACGGTTATCAGCTAGCGAGAATGATGGAAGTACCGCCTACTCATGTGAATATATTGGAAGTCGATGCGCCTCCAGGTGGTGTTGGTGAACCAGGTGTTCCACCGGTTGCTCCGGCGATCTGTAATGCTATTTTCAATGCAACAGGCAAGCGTTACCGTGAATTACCACTAAAACAGTACAATATCATTTAGTTAATATTGCTGTTGAAATTAAGCCGCTGTTATAGCGGCTTTTTTTATTCTGCAAAATTGTTTACTTCTTGATAAAATACGCGCCAAATTTATAAGCAGACTGAATCTTAATCAGTTAACTCAGTAATTAAGTAAGGTATTACGATGGCTTCACTTCAAGAACAATTGTTAAAAGCTGGCTTAACAACAAAGCAAAAAGCTAGGCAAGCGAATACGGAAAAACGCAAGAAAAACAAGCAAAAGCGTAGCGGCGTGAAAGTGGAGGCGAGCTTACAAGAGCAAGTGAAACAAGATCTAGTTGATGCTAAACAAGCTAAACAAGATAAAGACATGCAGCTAAATGCTGAAAAGAAAGAAGCATTAGCGAAGAAAGAGCACGTGCTTCGTATTCAACAAATATTGGAGCATCATCAAGTTACTGGTATCAATGGTGAAAAAGAATACAACTATAACTTTGACGGTAAAGTTAAAAAGTTAGCCGTTGATGAAAAGTCATATGATGCTGTTGTTTCTGGTCGATTAGCGATATGTGGCATCGATGAAAAGTCATATGTAGTGACTGCTCAAACAGCTAATAAGCTTGCTGAATTAGATGAAAAAGTTGTGCTTGTACTGAATGAAAATACTGCAGAGGAAATCGATGAAGATGATCCATATGCAGAATTCCAAATTCCAGATGATTTAATGTGGTAATGGTCTTTAGTACTAATTAAATAGAGTGTCATTTAAAGGTAGTAAAATATGAAGTTTGTTCGTTGGTTTATTGGTCGATTCATTTTGTTATTCGACTTTATTTTTTCTCCTCGCTCACCAAAGCGTTCAGTTGAAAAACAAACAGAAATAAACGAGTCGGTTAGTCACTTGAGCTTATATCAATTACCGGCTTGCCCATTTTGTGTCAAGGTTCGCCGTTCAATGAAGCGCAATGGTTTGTCGGTTGAATTAAAGAATATCAATCAAAACGAAGCCTTAAGAGAAGAGCTAATAGAAAAGGGCGGAAAGCGCACTGTTCCTTGTTTAAAAATTGAAGAAAACGGTGAATCTACATGGCTTTATGAGTCTTCAGATATCATCAAATATTTAGAGCAATTTGTACCAGAAGCTAAGGCTGCCTAAGTTACTCGATAATTAAGTTATCGATAATATTGGTCTTTTCAGGAATTTAATTCGTATTCACTAGGTCTAGTTAACAGTAGTATTTAAGACCTAGTGAGCGAGTTTATGTCTTTTCAATCCAATAACAGTAAGTTAACCGAAAACGATGTCACCGATGAAGGCATCTATCAAGATAGAAGGCGTCTATTAAAGTCGATGGGCTTTATAGGAGCTTCTGCACTACTAGCCCCCAAAGCTAGTGCTGATTGGTTTTCTAAGCCAGACAAACAATTTCAAACAACGCCGCTAGACTATAAAACATCTTCTCCTGTTTCAGATATTTTAACCCCTGAAAACAAAGTTATTAGTCACAATAATTTTTACGAGTTTGGTACTAAAAAATCAGATCCTGTAGAAAACGCACAAGATTTTAGAGTGGATCCTTGGCAGCTTAAGATTCATGGTGAATGCGAGAAGCCAATAACTTTGGATTATGATGACTTATTTAAACGTTTTTCACTACAAGAGCGCATATATCGTTTTCGTTGTGTAGAAGCGTGGTCAATGGTTATCCCTTGGATAGGTTTTCCACTTAAAGAACTACTAAAGCAAGTTCAACCAACCTCAAAGGCTAAATACGTTGCTTTTAAAACGCTTTATGACCCTGAGCAAATGCCGGGACAGCGCAATAGGTTTGTTGGTGGCGGGATTCGCTACCCATATGTTGAAGGGCTAAGAATTGATGAAGCTGAAAATGATCTGACCTTGATGAGTGTTGGCTTGTACGGCAAAACATTACCACCGCAAAACGGTGCACCTATTAGGCTCGTAGTTCCATGGAAATATGGGTTTAAGAGCATAAAGTCTGTCGTCTCAATAGAGTTAACTGAAAAGGAACCTCCTACAACTTGGAATATCTTGGCGCCTAAAGAATATGGTTTTTATGCCAATGTTAATCCAACAGTCGATCACCCGCGCTGGAGTCAAGCAAGTGAAAGAAGGATTGCAAAAGGTGGGTTATTTGCTCGCAACCGTATCGATACATTAATGTTTAATGGTTATGGTGAGCAAGTGGCTGACCTATATAAGGGCATGAATCTTAGGAAGTATTATTAGTGGCATTCATTAAAGATAAAAGGGTTTTTGCACTCAAGTCACTCATTCACGTGGTCTCATTGGGGCTACTGTCTAATACTTTTTGGCTTGCTGTGAATGACAACTTAGGCGCTGATCCTGTGGAAGCATTGCTTCACTTTACAGGGATTGGGGCACTAAATATCTTAATGCTCACATTGCTTGTTACACCTATAAGTCAAAAACTCAAGATAAGTTGGTTGATGCAGTGCCGACGTTTATTAGGGTTGTATTGCTTTTTTTATGCTAGCTGCCATTTACTTGCGTTTTTGTTTTTTGAAGTACAGTTTGATTGGCGTCTATTTTTTGCCGAAATAGTGGAGAGGCCCTACATTACAGTGGGTATGGCTGCTTTTTCAATTTTATTTGTTTTAGCGGTTACATCTTGGTCGAAAGTAAAACGCAAACTTGGCCGGAAGTGGCAATCTATTCATAACTATACATATTTAGCCTTATTGTTAATTGCTGTTCATTTTTATTGGTCGGTTAAGTCAGAAATTATAGAACCGGCTATTTATATCGTAATTTGCTTGTTTTTGTTGTCATTACGTAAACGAAAGTTCAAGCAGTGGTTTATACGTCGGCAGTAATCAATTCTGCTGGGCCTATAGGTGTAAGCTCACTTGGCTTAGCGATTGGGACTACACTTAAATCCTGATGTATTTTAGGTGTTGATAGTTCGGCTAGCGCTTCAAGTGGAGTATGCTGACAATCAAGCCATAAATTCATAGAGTCGTCATGAGCGTTAAGCATCATTGGGCTAGCTTTGGAGTGATAAGGTTGTAGCTTTGGATGCGGTGGGTTTGTGATCACCGAGGCTGAAAACGTCATTTCACCGGTTTCTTTATTCAGCCATTGGCGGTAAAGTCCTGCGAGTGGAATAGCTGCATCAAGCCCGTAGAAGTTATGGTAGTGAACGGGAACTTTACGATTACCTTTTTGTTGGAACTCTGTTTCACCAAAACCTGATGCAACAATAATGCAACGGCTTTCACGGTATGCTTGAAAGCCCGCGCTACCCATTTGGTTTAGCTTGTCGTATCGAGTATTGAAACTTGTATACCTAGATGGTTTAAACTGGCCATCTTCTTTTTGCTCGAGCAATAGCCACCATGTAGCGTTGTCTATACGACGTTCGCCATTTACTTCTCTAACAATTGATATATTGTCTGCTGCTCTAATAAAGTCAGCTGTTTTTAAAGCGTCAACATTTTGTACTTTTAACGTTGAAAGTAGTTCAGTGACAAAAGGGTTGTCTGTTACGTTGAGTCGACCACACATGACAATTAATAAACTAAGGAACCATTTATCGATACTTTACTGTACTTTGTCTTATTTTTCACGGCAATTACGCTTGCTGACTTGCTCCATCTAGACAAAGACATTAAGGTAAGCTATCTGCTGGGAACTGCTGCTTATGATTTTGTAGTGACCAAACCTTTATGTAGATGCTGATAAAAGCAATAAAAAATTAAAATAATATAGAATCACTAAACAGGACATTAGCATGAAAAAATTTCTACCTTCCTTATTGGTAGCTACTGTTTCCGTTGCCATGACTGGCTGTTTGCAACAAGAAGCGCAGGCGCCTAAAGTGAGCATCAATAAAAATCCTTTTCCAAGTACATACCAACCTATGCCACAACAAGATTTGTTGTTAAAAGGTGCGACAGTATTATCTGGTGACGGCAATCGTTTTGATAACGCAGATGTGTTATTCAAGGCGGGTAAAATTGTCGCTGTAGGTAACAACCTTGCTGCTGACGGTGCTACTGAAGTAGATGCATCTGGCAAGTGGATCACGCCAGGTATCATTGATGTACATTCTCACCTAGGTGTATACCCAAGCCCATCGGTTGAATCTCACTCAGATGGTAATGAGATGACATCTCCAAATACTTCTGAAGTATGGGCTGAGCATAGTGTTTGGCCGCAAGATCCCGGTTTTAATAGAGCTAGAGAAGGTGGCATTACAACGATGCAAATTTTACCTGGCTCGGCAAACTTATTTGGTGGCCGCGGGGTAACATTAAGAAACATACCAAGCCACACGATGCAAGGCATGAAGTTTCCTGAAGCGCCTTATGGCTTAAAGATGGCCTGTGGTGAAAACCCAAAACGTGTTTACGGTAGCCGAAAAGAACTTCCTTCTACACGCATGGGGAACATGGCTGGATATCGCGCAGCATGGGCAGAAGCCACCGAATATAAAGCCGCATGGGCGAGATATGAAGCAGACTATAAAGCAGGCAAAAACCCTGTTGCGCCAACAAGAGACTTAGAGCTTGATACGTTAATGGGTGTACTTGATGGTGATATTCTAATTCATAATCACTGCTACAAAGCCGAAGAAATGGCAATGATGATTGATCTAAGTAAAGAGTTTAATTATCACGCAGGTACCTTCCATCACGGTATTGAAGCATACAAAATTGCTGATTTATTAGCTCAAAACGGCAACTGTGCTGCGATGTGGCCAGATTGGTGGGGCTTTAAGATGGAAGCTTATGATATGGTTCAAGAAAACGTAGCCATTGTTGATGCCAAAGAAAACTCTTGTGCTGTTGTTCACTCTGATTCAGGCACGACAATCCAGCGCTTAAATCAGGAAGCTGGCAAAGTGATGTATATGTCTAATGATAAAGGTTTTGATATTAAACCTGAAACAGCGATTACTTGGATCACCTCTAACGCAGCACGCTCTTTAGGTATTGATGATAAGACAGGTTCACTAGTGGCTGGTAAAAATGCTGACGTAGTTGTGTGGAATGGCAACCCATTCAGTGTATACGCAAAAGCAGAGCAAGTATTTATCGACGGTGCAAAAGTTTATGACCGATTTGATGAAAAATACCAAGCGAAAAGCGATTTCTTACTAGGCCAAAAATAGGGAACTGACCATGACATTTTCTAAATTAATAAAACCAACAGTATTGGCTGCTGCGGTCATGTCAGTATTTAGTGTTAATGCAGAAACAATTGCAATTACTAACGCTAACGTCTACACAGCTGACGAACAAGGCATTATCGAAAACGCTTCGGTCATTATTGAAGATGGTAAGATCAAGGCCGTTAACCCTGCGACAGTGGAAGCTGATAAAGTAATTGATGCGCAAGGAAAAATATTAACACCTGGCTTTATTGGTTCGATGAACCAACTTGGTTTGGTTGAAGTCAGCGCAGTATCACGTTCGAGAGACTCATCTGAGAAAAAAGCTGACATTACTTTTGATGCTAGCGCGGCATTTAACCCTAGATCAACTGCTATAGCTTATACTCGTAAAGGTGGTATTACGAGTAATGTTGTTGTACCTCGTGGTGGTGATGACATGTTCAAGGGGCAAGCTTTTGTTGCTGACTTGTCAGGTGACTTTAATAGTGTCTTTTCAACAGGTAATGCGGTTATAGTTGATTTAGGTGCAAAAAGTAAAGGCTCTAGAGCAACCGAATTAACAAAATTGCACAATAAACTAGCGGACGCACAAAAGGCTCTCGATAAGAAAGCCGAGAAAAAGTCCGATAAAGATAAGAAGTCAGACAAAGAACCAAAGCGCTCTGAGAAAGTAATTAACAAGCTTTTATCAGGTGAGATGCCTCTAATCGCTTATGTTGATAGAGCGACGGATATCTTGGCGCTTATCAAGCTAAAAGAGAAGTTTGGCTTAGACCTAGTTGTTTCTGGTGCAGGTGATGCTGTTCTTGTAGCTGAGCAATTAGTTGAAGCTAAGGTACCTGTTATTATGGGGGCAGTAAGTAACTTGCCAAGCAGTTTTGATTCTCTGCATGCTTCACTTGATAACGCGGGTAAATTAGCAAACGCAGGTGTCGACCTTGTTTTTACCGTTCGCGGTGATACGCACAATCTTTACCAATTGCGCTTTGATGCGGGTGTCGCAATTGCCCATGGCATGCCAAAAGAGCAGGCTTTATCTGCTATTACGGCAAACGTAGCAGAAGTGTTTAATATCAATGCTGGTGTTATCGCTCCGGGTAAACGTGCTGACCTTGTTCTGTGGAGTGGCGACCCATTTGAGTTAAGCTCAAAGGTAGAAAAAATGTGGATCGAAGGTGTTCAGCACACAACTGACAGCCGCCATGATGCATTAAGAGACCGTTACACTACTTCTTCTGACATGCCAAGAGCTTATACGAAGTAAGCTTTTTAGTTGATGCTAAAAGGCCGTGATTATTGAATTACGGCCTTTTTTTGTATCAACGGAAGAACACTTTTAAGCTTTCCTACATTTATTTATTTGCTTACCATAAGCTCAGCATTACTAAGACAAGAACAATTATGTTGATATCAAAAACTGATTACGCCTCAATCACCAAAGAACTAAAAAATGGATTGGAGTTTCTTCATATTGACCACCCTAACTGTAAAGCTTCCATAAGCTTATACGGAGGACAGGCTCTATCTTGGCGGCCTCTTGGGCACCAAGAGGTATTTTGGTTGAGTGACAATGCTAAATTTGAACAAGGCACCGCTATCAGAGGTGGTATTCCTCTGTGTTGGCCTTGGTTTGGGGGCTGGAAAGATTATGGTAATCATGGCTTTGCCAGACAATCATTGTGGCAAATTGAGCACATTGATATTGACAAAGAGAAGGTAACGGTCGCTTTGATCTTAAAGGGAGAGAATGCTCATCAGCACTGGCCTTATATGTATAAGCTACAGCAAGTCATAGTACTTTCTAAAGACTTTAAGCAGGAGTTAGTATTTACAAATTTGTCTTCTAAAGATGTTCAGCATTGTGGTGCATTACACACATATTTTGCAGTAAAGGATGTTGCTAATATTATGTTGCCAGAATTGGCTGATATTCCCTTTGACTGTAAGCTTTCTCGAGAAAAAAGAAAAGTACAAGCACTTGAAAATGGTGTTGGTCCATTTGACCGGATTTACCATGGAAATAACAAGCAACAAATTACTGATAAATTAGGCGCCCGAACTATTTCAATTACTAGCAACGGATGCAGTCAATGGGTGGTTTGGAATCCTGGACAAGAAATATCAAGTAGCATGGCAGACATGCACACTGGTGCTGAAAAAGAGTTTGTTTGTATAGAAGCAGCTAATACCAATTGGGTGACTGTAAAAGCGGGTGAAAGCATTGCGATGTCACAATATATTGAAGTCGAAACGACTAACCAACTCTAAGATGTTTTTGAATTAGCATGCTAGTGAAGTTGGTTTTTAAGTAAAAACCTCTAGGCAATGTCATAAATGGCCTTCCGTGCTTATCAAAGGCTTTAGTTTTAGCTGCACTGTTAGCTGCTTTGGGGCGCAGCTGCAAAAACTCACCGTGTTTGCCGTGGATATTCTCTACCTCACCCAAAACAATCATATCAGTTAATTCCTGCCAGTCTGAGCGAAGAGCCTGTTCTTCTTCCTCGTTTGGAGACCAAATAAATGGACAGCCGATAACTCTTTCTGCGACGGGAATCTCTCTTTCCGACACAACAGGTACCCAGAGCACTCTACTTAGTTTGTTTTTTATATGACTGTTTTCCCACCTAGAGCCTACCAACCCAATGAGTGGTGCAACACAAACAAAGGTAGTTTCTAATGGCTTACCATATCGATCGATTGGTATAGATTTTAACTCTATACCTAGCTCGGGGAAATCAGGGACAGGTTTTGAACCAGCAGTAGCGCCTAGTGCATGTTCTAGTAATAATCCTATCCAACCTTTTTCTCTTCGTAGGTTTTTGGGGACTTCAATTTTGTACTCATTGGCAACTTCACTTAAGGTTTTACCAGCTAAGTTCATTGCTCTTTTTAACAGTGCTTCTTCGCTTTCAGGTGGTAGCTCTGGCTTCATTGTATAAGTTGCTAATTATCAATATTTTGTCTTGTAGCTGTATTGTACACAATAACTTGATCTCGTCCTGTTTTAAATGATCCAAAAAAGGTCTAAATAAATGTTTGCTCATTGGCAATTTATGTGGAAGAATCAATTCATAAGTGAAATTTACTAGGGGTTCCTGTGATAGATGCCGAAGGCTATCGAGCCAATGTCGGCATAGTTATAATCAACGACAGGGGACAGGTATTTTGGGCGAGAAGATATGGCCAACACTCATGGCAATATCCTCAAGGTGGTGTTGACGAAGGAGAATCTGCTGAGCAAACCATGTACAGGGAGCTATACGAAGAAGTAGGGCTTAAACCTGAGCATGTAAAGATCATTGCAACAACCAAACACTGGCTTAAGTACAAATTACCAAAGCGATTAATTCGACACGATAGTAAACCCGTTTGTATTGGACAAAAACAAAAGTGGTTTCTATTGAAATTAACCGCAAAGGAGTCGGCAATCAATTTGCTGCACTCTGACCATCCTGAGTTTGACGATTGGCGCTGGGTAAGTTATTGGTATCCAGTTAGGCAAGTAGTATCGTTTAAGCGTGAAGTATATCGTAAGGTAATGAAGGAGTTCTCCCACATCGGCCTCAATATGCACCGCCAAGACAAGCGAAAGCGCCGCGCATGATTGTAACTATGTTCTATCCTTAGAAAGGATATTAGTTGAAAGGGTCTATTTACTTCTACAGATATCGGACAGATTATTTTAGAAGTAAATAGACCCTTATTGTTTTGTCATAACAAGATCACATAATGGAAGATGTGACTCTCTCAAAGAAGGAAAATTAATGTTAACAACGTTACGTAGAATTGCACTCGAATTCAGTCAAAACAGTGATTTGGAGACTGCGCTTAATCGTATCGTTACACAAGTTAAAACAGCAATGAATACAGATTGCTGTTCTATTCATTTAGCTGATTATCAACAGCAACACTTTATTTTAATGGCGTCAGATGGGCTGGCAAAGTCATCTCTTGGACAAACAACTATTCAATTTTCTGAAGGCTTAATTGGCTTAGTTGGACAACGAGAAGAGCCGTTAAATATTGCAAATGCACGTCAACATCCTCATTTTATTCATGCACCTGAAGTGCAAGAAGATGACTTGAATGCTTTTTTAGGCACCCCCATTATTCATCAGCGAAAGGTGTTGGGTATCCTGTCTATTCAACAAAAAGAAGCTCGCTATTTTAATGAAACTGAAGAAGCATTTTTGGTTACTTTAGCTGCGCAAATAGCATCAGCACTGTCTAATGCAGATGCTCGAGGAGCACTTATTGAAAGCCAAGGGAGTAATCAATGGTTAAGACCGTTGCAAGGGTTGGCAGGATCAAGCGGTGTCGCCTCAGCTAAATTACATGTTGTTCATTTAGCAGCAGATCTTTCTACTGTTGCGTTACAGCATGTTGACGATTATCAAGGAGAATCAAAGCGTTTTATCAAAGCTGTGAAAAGGACTCGTCATGATTTTGATAAAATGGCTTCACAACTGACCAATATAATTGATGACAAAAGCTTGGATATTTTTGAAATGTACAAGCAACTATTGGAAAGTGAAAATATTGGTGCTGAAATTGATGATTTCATTAAGCAAGGTTGGAATGCTGAGAGTGCGCTAAAACAAGTGATTGATGCCTATGTTATTCAATTTGAAGCAATCGAAGACCCTTATATCAGAGAAAGAGCCAGCGATATTAGAGATCTGGGAAATAGGCTTTTGTACAATCTTCATGCGTTAAGTAATGACGAGCAAAATATACCACCTCAGTTTATTCTGGTTGCAGCTGATGTAACAGCAACTATGGTTGCCGAGTACCAACATTTAGGTCTTCAAGGTGTTGTATCTCTTTCTGGATCTAAAAACTCTCATGCAGCTATTTTGGCAAGAGCACTTGGCATCCCAGCAATTATGGGCATCAGTAGTTTACCTTTGACCAGTTTCGAAAATCAAAATGCCATTCTTGATGGTTATAGTGGTGAATTGTTTGTTAACCCAAGTGATGTACTACAAAATGAATATCGACATTTAATTGAAGAAGAGAGTGCTTTAACAGCTCAAGTCAAACAAGCCCAGCACTTGCCGACAATAACACCTGATGGCAAGTCATTAGAGCTTCAATTAAACGCAGGACTTTCTACAGGATTTGTGCATTCTCAAAGCGCAGGAGCTGTAGGCATTGGTTTATATCGAACGGAAATTCCGTTTATGAATCGTTCTTGTTTCCCTTCTGAAGAAGAGCAAACCGCTCTTTATCGCAGTGTTTTGGAAGCTTTTCCTAAAAAGCCAGTTACTATGCGTACACTTGATGTTGGTGGTGATAAAGCCTTACCCTACTTTCCAATAACAGAAGAAAATCCATTCTTGGGTTGGCGTGGTATTAGGATCACTCTAGATCATCCTGAGATATTTTTATTGCAAATCAGAGCCATGTTAAAGGCCAATGTTTCAACAAATAATCTTGAAATCATGCTACCTATGGTTTCATCGATTGCGGAGGTTCAGGAGGCAACTCGTTTAGTAAAACAAGCTTATTTTGAAGTTGCTAATGAACTTAAAGAGCAAGAACGATCGCTGCCGAAGCCTAAGCTCGGTATTATGATTGAAGTGCCAAGCGCAATTTATTTGCTACCAGAACTAGCTAAGCTTGTTGATTTCTTTTCCGTTGGTAGTAATGACTTAACGCAGTACTTGCTTGCAGTTGACCGCAATAACCCAAGAGTTGCAGAGCTCTACAGTGCTTATCACCCGGGGGTTTTAAGGGCTTTGAATCACATAGCACAACAATCGAGTGAATTGTTGGTACCACTAAGTATTTGTGGTGAACTGGCGAGTGAGCCTGCTGGTGCGCTATTATTAATGGCAATGGGGTACGATAAATTAAGCATGAACCCGCATAATATTGCTAGAATTAAATGGGTAGTGCGTCATGTTGAGCTAAGAAGAGCAAAAACCATTCTAGAGCACGTACTTACATTTTCAGAAGCCAAGCAAGTTCATCACTATATGAATGAGCAATTGGATAATTTAGGCCTGGGAGGTTTCGTCCGAGCAGGCATGTAGGGATTTTTAATACCTAATATGTTTTTCACTGTCTTTGTTATTTTCGCCGTTATTGGTGCTTTAACTGGTTTGTTAGCCGGATTGCTAGGTATTGGCGGTGGTTTGGTTATTGTTCCTGTTCTTGTTTACGTTTTGCCAACGCTAGGCGTAGATAGTGATCTCATTATGCCTATATCACTAGCGACCTCGCTGGCTACTATTGTCTTTACCTCTATGTCCGCAACTTGGGCACATCACAAGAATCACAACATTCCTTGGCAATCTGCTAGGCAACTTATGGTATTTATTGCGCTAGGTGCCTTATCGGGGGCTTATATAGCAGACATGTTACCAAACGAAGTACTCAAATCAATTTTTGCGATAGCAGTGATTTTGCTTGCTTCTTATATGCTTTTTTCAATTCGAGTCACTCGTTCTAAGCCGATGCCTGGCGATTGGGGTGTTAGGATGATGGGACTAGGAACAGGTGTTATTTCAAGCCTAATGGGCATCGCTGGCGGGGCTATTTTGGTGCCGTTACTAACTTATTTTTCTATGAATATCAGGCATGCTATAGGAACTGCAACTGTTTGTGGTTTTGCCGTCGCTTTGTTTGGCGCTATGGGGTATTTAATTACAGGTATTGATCAGCAAGGTTTACCTGAATGGAGTGTGGGATATATTTACCTTCCAGCTCTTCTTGGGGTTATCTCCACTTCAAGTATCGTTGCGCCTTTTGGCGTCAAACTGGCTGCTAAGGTACCTGTTCAAACGTTAAAAAAAGGCTTTGCCGGCTTCCTTATTTTGGTAGCGATTCGCATGATGTTTTAGGTGACTATTCAACACTATTTAGGCATAATCTGAAGCCGATAGGGGATCGTCGCTACATGCTGTAGCCAACAATAAATAAAGGTAGTTTAATGAAAGCTTATTTAGACTTAATGCGTCATGTTTATGAAAATGGTGTTGAGAAATCAGATCGCACAGGTACAGGTACAAAAAGTATCTTTGGCTATCAAATGCGTTTCGATTTATCTAAAGGTTTTCCGTTAGTTACTACTAAAAAATGTCATCTAAAATCGATTATTCATGAGTTGTTGTGGTTTATCAAAGGCGATTCTAATATTGCTTACCTTAAAGAAAATGGCGTAAAAATTTGGGATGATTGGGCTACACCTGAAGGTGAGTTAGGGCCTGTTTATGGAGTCCAATGGCGCAACTGGCCGTCGCCTGACGGAGAGTCTATCGACCAATTAGCAAACTTAATTCACGATTTAAAAACTAACCCTGATTCTAGGCGTCACATTATTACTGCCTGGAATCCTGCTTTGTTACCTGATACATCTATTAGCCCAGATGCAAATGCAGCTATTGGTAAACAAGCGTTACCGCCATGTCACACGCTATTTCAGTTCTATGTGTTAGAGGGCAAATTATCTTGTCAGTTATATCAACGCAGTGCTGACATTTTCCTCGGTGTTCCTTTTAATATTGCTAGCTATGCTTTATTCACAATGATGATAGCTCAAGTATGTGATTTAGAGTTGGGGGATTTTGTTCATACCTTTGGTGATGCTCACTTGTATCTAAATCATATGGAGCAGGTAGAAGAGCAACTGTCTAGGGAGCCACACTCTTTACCAACGATGAAAATTAACCCTGACGTGAAGAGTATTTTTGACTTCAAGTTTGAGGACTTTGAGTTACAAAACTACGAAGCGCACCCTCATATTAAGGCACCAATCTCTGTTTAGAGAAGTCGTTAATAAGCGCTAATTATTATTTAATGATTAAATAGAGACCTGCGATACATCTGCTGTCTCTATTTAACATTTATACAATATTATTTCAGTCTTCTTACCACTGCTGGAAAATAGAAAAGCATCTCCCCGCCAGCTAAATTTTATCTTTTATATACAAGCATCTACGTGTTATTTCCACCTTGTGTTTTTATAACTCCCCATATTTAACCTGTTTGTAATGTTACTTCCTTGACGAATTTTTGTCGTGCTGACTATTGTTAACTGAAGCATTATTCAAGGACGGTTCAGCAAAGGAGTAGCTGTGTCATTATTTAGAAAGGAAGCTATTTCACATCAAAGTGAGCGCTTAACAGGTGTTATTACCCTAGCTCAACCTTTGGCTATCAAACTAACTGTGACGGTATTAGTTTCGGTTGCTATTGTCATTGTTGCTTTTTTATATACCGCAGAGTATTCCCGTAAAGAAACTGTTAGAGGCTTCTTGATGCCAAACAAAGGGGTTATTAAGAGCTTTGCTGCTCAGGGGGGGACAATAGAGGAGTTACTAGTTGCTGAAGGCGATACCGTGGAGAAGGGGCAAAAAATAGCGACAGTAGTACTTCATAAAAACAGCGCTGACGGTTTGAGTGTCAGTAGTGAAGTACAAGGAAGGTTAGCTTCACAGTTACTTCTGATTGATGAAGAAATTGCTCAATACAGATCCATCCAAGCAGAAGAGAACCTCAACCTAGAAAATAGAGCTGTCGCATTAGAAAGCGAAAATAAAGCTCTCACTAAACAATTAGCGCTTATTCATGAAAAGTTGAATATGCTCCAGTCTCAACATGAAGATGTTGAAAGATTAAATGACTCAGGCTTTATTTCAACGTTTGAAAAGAACAACAGACACCAAGTACTGTTGGAAACAAAGCAAGAAAAACAGAATGTCGCCCGTTTACTACTTCAACTAAATAACCAAACTAGCCAAATAAAGCTAGAAAAGGCTAACCTGCCAGAACAGTATACTTTGCGTATAAATAACCTTCTTAGAGAAAAAGCAAATATTGAGAATCAACTTGCTCAAGTAAAAAGCAGTTACACTTATTCAGTCGTTGCAAGCCATGCAGGCACAGTTACAGGCATTCAAGTGGTTGAAGGTGAAACGTTGTCGGCTTCAAGAGCTCAATCGAAGCCTTTACTTCATATTTTACCCGCAGGCTCAGAGTTAATCGCAGAATTATTATTACCAACTAGAAGTGCTGGTTTTGTTCAAGAGGGGCAAGTATCTCGTTTACGCTTTGACGCTTTTCCCTATCAGCGATTTGGCTTTGTCGAAAGTCAAATTGTTCGCATCGACCGTGCACTCATCGCCCCCAATGAAATCCAATTACCCATCGCATTCCAAGAGCCTGTGTATAGACTTCGAGCCAAGCTGACTAAACAACAAATGCATGCATATGGAACCACGTTTGAACTTAAAAGTGGCATGTTGTTCGAGGCGGATATTATGTTAGAGCGGCGAAGCCTGATTGAATGGCTCTTAGAGCCTATTTACAGCTTGAAAGGGCGAGTCGGATAAAGATTAAAAGGAGTTTTTCTAGTTGTTCTCTTTTAGGAGGGGAACTAGAAATTAAAGTGGCTGAGTCCAGAATTTTCAAGCGAAGATGACTAGATGACGCCTAATGGAATGCTCTTCCTTATTTGGAGTGAGTAAAATAGACGAGTCGATATTTGGAAAAATCAACAACAAGGAGTGTTAAATCATGCGTGAATTAAGCATAAATGAAATTAAAGAAGTAAATGGTGCCGGATTAAGTTGGGACGAAGGAAAAAACGCCATTTTGGCATTGGGTGTCGCTGGACTAGTAGTCGGCACAGGCGGAGCCGGCTTGTTTGGTTTGGCTATTTGGGGAGCAATGGCATATTCAGACTAAAACGTAAACTTTCGAGGAGCCTTGCTCCTCGAATTCTAAACTTTAGAACTGTCATTAATAAGTAATTTTTAGGATTTTATTAAAGTGAGAAACTCAACAAAACTCAAACAATATAAAATAAGTCTCTTGTTTTTAACACTGTTCACACTGTTTTTCTTTTTTTTGGGTATTATCGAGCCTCACAATGAAGGGTTAAGCATTAGCCTTGCTGGTTTGATAGCAATTATTTTTCTTACTGTAGACTATAAGTTGATACAGTTAGACCTCAACCTTATCGAGGAGCGGCATCGCTTTGCGCGGGACCTGATTTATCAAAGAAAGTCTACCGCGTTTTTATTATTCGTTATTTCCGTAATCATCTATCTAGTACAACTTTTACTGGTTGAAGTTCAAGGTTCACTTGAGATAGTCATGTTAAAGATGGGCATAGTTTACGAAAAAGTAAATGAAGGAGAGTTTTGGCGGCTTTTAATAGGTTTTTTATTTCATTCTGGATTTTCACACTGGCTTGTCAATACTCTCTTTTTAATAGGGTTTTCTGTATTGGCTCGCCCCTATAAAAGTTTACAGCTCTTCATATTTTTTATAAGCGGATGTATCAGTAGTTCAATCGGAGCATTAATTCTATTTTTACTAGGCTTTTCAGAAAATGACGGCTTTCTTGGTATCTCAGGTGGTACTTCTGCATTAGCTGGAGCTGTACTAATAGCATCGATAAACAACAGTGCTTACTTTCCCAAATACTTTTATATTTCATTTTTGGCTTTTATCACTTCTCTAACATTACTAGATTTTATTACGGCTACTAATATGACAGCTCTAAGTCACTTAATTGGCTTCTTAGTAGGAGGACTTTTAAGCATCACTGTATCTAAACCTCTAATTTTAAAGGATGTAAGTGTAAATGGCTCAAGGTAATTTGCGGTTCTCAATTATTAAAACACCTCCTCTCATCTTACAGAGCGAAATAGCTGAATGTGGCCTTGCTTCGCTAGCAATGGTTGCGAGCTATTTTGGCCATAAGCTTGATATGGCAGCTATGCGCCAACGTTATTCTGCCAATTTGAAAGGTATGAACCTGCAACAGCTTATTGACCTAGCTGATAGCTTAGGGCTTGCAAGCCGGGCATTGCAATGTCCTATCGAGGATATTGATAAGCTTCAAACACCATGCGTTTTACATTGGGATATGAATCACTTTGTTGTTTTAACGAGGGTTTCAGGTAAAGGAAAGGGGGCTAAGTTTTACGTCAATGATCCCGCTGTAGGAAAACGAACGCTGGCTGTAGAAGAGTTCAGTAAACACTTCACGGGCGTATGTCTGGAATTAACACCAACTAACAAATTTCAGACTAAAGAAGAGAAAAGTAAAATGAAGTTCACACAATTGTGGTCTTCAATGACAGGGATTAAATCCGGGCTGATCAAGTTATTTGGGTTATCTTTGGTTTTACAGTTGTTTGCCTTAATGACACCTTACTATATGCAATGGGTGGTAGACGAGGTACTTATTAGTTTTGATAGACCTTTGCTTACTGTCTTGGCAATAGGCTTTGCGTTGGTTGCTGTCATCTCGGTAGTAACAAATGCGGTAAGAAGCTGGCTAATATTAAGGCTTTCTAGTTTGCTCAATATGCAGATGGGAGTGAATCTGTTAAGACATTTACTGCGCCTCCCCATGAACTATTTTGAGTCGCGTCACGTCGGCGATATTGTTTCTCGCTTCGGTTCGCTTGCACAAATTCGTGAGCGTATCACTACTGGCTTCGTAGAGACAGTTGTGGACGGAGTCATGGCAATTACTGTCTTAATTATGATGGCGGTTTATTCGTTCAAATTAACACTCGTTGTACTTTCTGCAATAGCACTCTATACCATCGTTCGACTTGCTTTATATCGCCCTCTTCATCAAGCGACAGAAGAGATGATACAAGCATCTGCAAAGGAGCAATCCAATTTCTTAGAGAATATTCGAGGCATACAAACCATTAAGCTCTTTGGCAATGAATCGCAGCGTCAGGGAATATGGCAAAATCGTTACGCAGAGGTGATTAATAGTGAGATCAAGTTAGGACGACTGAATATTAGTTTTGATTCATTTAATAAATTATTGTTTGGTATTGAAAACGTACTGGTTATCTATTTTGCCGCTATCATGGTGATGGCCAATAGTTTAACAGTTGGTATGGTACTCGCTTTTATTGCTTACAAAGGGCAGCTCACCACGCGCTTCGCAAATTTAATAGAGCAGATTATTCAGTTTAAAATGATGAGGCTTCATCTTGATCGTATTTCAGATATTGCGCTGACTAAACAAGAGGCTAATCGAGAAGGGCAGTTGGGGATGTCACTTGATGAAAGGAAATTTAAGGGACATTTAGTGTTAGAGAACATCTGTTTTAGTTATAGTAATGACCAAGCCCCCATTCTAAAAAATATTAACCTCACATTGAGCGCTGGCGAGTCTATTGCTATCACAGGAGCATCCGGAGCGGGCAAAACGACGCTTATGAAAATTATGCTTGGCCTGTTAAAACCTAGTTCTGGGAGAATATTATTGGATGGTAAAGATATTACTCAACTAGGCTTAAAAAACTACCGTCAACTGATTGCCGCCGTCATGCAGGATGACACCTTATTAGCCGGTTCCATTGCAGACAATATTAGCTTTTTTGATCCTCAACCTAACTATTTGAAAATAGAGCAGTGTGCTCATCTCGCAGCTATTCATCAGGATATAGCCTGCATGACGATGGGTTATAACTCATTAGTAGGTGATATGGGCGCAAATTTATCCGGCGGGCAAGTGCAACGTTTGTTGTTAGCTCGTGCGCTGTATCAAACTCCTTGCGTATTGTTTATGGACGAAGCGACAAGTCATTTAGACAAAGACAATGAAGCCAAAATCAGTGAACAAATCCAGCATTTGCCTATAACGCGGATAATGATAGCCCATAGACAGGAAACGATAGTTATGGCAGAGCGGGTTTTTGAATTAACTAATAATGTGTTAGTCGAGTTAACTGATGAAGTGAGCAAAACGGTTAGCAGCTCTGCTTGACGCTCTTCGATTTAGCCAATTTCTTATAGTTGGATTTAATAGAGAGCCAGCAGCCAAATTATTTTAGCTGGTATTCATTTAATAATTCTTCTCTGACTTTTTGGTGATTAATAGCGTCCATGACTTGTTCAAAAGTATTAATCATCATAGTAACTTCACCATATAGCGCTGGATTGGGAGTGAATGCCATATATATGGATGCACTCGATACACAGCCGGCATTACGGTATTTATGCCAAATATTGTGCTTGTTTAGTTCGTATCGAGTAGAGTTGTGTGTAAACAAAAATGCATCTATTCGACCTTTATCTATTTTCTGAGCGTTTTGACGAATGTAGCGTTCGTGATATGGCTGAAATTGAAATTGTTCAGGGTGATTTTCTACATAGTTATTTAGTTCTTCGATTGATGTATCAATTGCGATGCCGATTTGTTTGTTCTGCAATGATAATGCACCTTTGTATTGCCAGTCATCTTTGGCGCTGGTAAAAAAACACATGTCTTGTTTACCTACGGCTACTTTAGGGTACCTTAGTTGCGGAGCTTCAGCTTTCGCTGGAGACAATAAAGCATGATATTGACCTGATAATACATATTTGATTGCACGTGACCACGGAAAGTAGTCTATTTGTAGTTGATATTTTGAATTAGCAAAAGCCTTGTTAACCAAATCAACTACATATCCCGATTTCTCTTGGTTTGGGCATATTTGTGGGCACCAATCGATAGCTGCAACCTTGATAGTCTTAGCTAAACTAACACTCGAAAACATGGAGGTTAACAAAAATAGGAATAGAATATTTAACTTCATGACGTACAAATAACAAAACTACTTTAGTAGAATTGTAGCAGGTGCAATGAGGACTCGGTATTTTTTATTCTGTTTTTGGATAGCAAAAACACGTGATAATAATATTAAATTTCTTCACCTTGTAGATAAAGAAATTTGGCCAGTAGCGTTGTTTCGTCTTCAACGTGCTCCGGATCTGGTTTGACACAATCGATAGGACACACAGAAACACAAGTAGGCTTATCGTAGTGCCCAACACACTCGGTACATTTATCTGGATCGATCTCGTAAATTTCCTCCCCCAATGAAATTGCTTCATTGGGGCATTCAGGATCACACATATCACAATTGATACAGGTGTCTAAAATTTTTAACGCCATAACTATTACTGTTTACGCGGGTGTTTGAATAAATGGGTTACGGGTGGTTTCATTGTTAGATAAGTATCTCATAATGATACCGTACTCCAGTGATACGTCAGCAGGCACATTAATGAAAACACGATGTCCTGAGCCTTTTGCATCATCAATAATTTCACCTTTTTTGTTTTCCATATGCTCGATGACAAAGCTGGTATTGCCTTTTGGCGTCATCAACTCAATCGTATCGCCAACTAAGAATTTATTCTTAACATCTATTTCCATCAAACCATTGTCTGTGCGGCCTAACACTTCTCCAACAAACTGCTGGCTAGTACTAACGGAATGCCCAACTTCGTAGTTTTGTGTATCACTAGGGCGATGACGTTTTAGGAAGCCTTCTGTATATCCTCTATTCGCTAAATGTTCTAGTTCTAGGTTTAACCTTTGATCAAATGGGCGACCTGCAACAGCGTCATTGATGGCTTGACGATATGTTTGTGCGGTTCTTGCGCAGTAGTAGAATGACTTAGTACGTCCCTCAATTTTTAACGAATGAACACCCATTTTTACTAGTCTATCTACGTGCTCGATCGCTCTTAGGTCTTTAGAGTTCATGATGTAAGTACCATGCTCATCTTCAAAAGCCGGCATATATTCGCCCGGTCGACCTTGTTCTTGTAGTAAGAAGATTTCATCACTCGGTTTTTGAGGCTGGAAAACTTCAACAGGTGCACTTGCTATCACATCGCCTGTTTCCGTTTCTTCTGCAGGGTGAGCGTCATACTTCCATCGACAAGCATTAGTACAAGTGCCTTGGTTAGGGTCACGTTTATTAATATAACCTGACAGCAAACAACGTCCGGAGTAGGCCATACATAGTGCACCGTGAACAAATACTTCTAGTTCCATTTCAGGTACGCGCATACGAATTTCTTCAATTTCATCAAGTGAGAGTTCACGTGAAAGAATAACGCGTTCAACTCCTTGTTGATGCCAGAATTTCACCGTTGCCCAGTTAACAGCATTAGCTTGAACAGACAAATGAATAGGCATATGTGGAAATTGTTCACGAACCATCATGATCAAACCTGGGTCTGACATGATCAACGCGTCAGGCTTCATATTAATAACAGGTTCAATATCCTTTAGATACGTTTTAAGTTTGCTGTTATGAGGTGAAATATTACTGACGACGTACAGTTTCTTACCTAAGTCATGTGCTTCATTGATACCTAAAGCCAAGTTTTCCAGATTAAATTCGTTGTTTCTTACACGTAATGAGTATCGTGGTTGACCAGCGTAAACAGCGTCTGCACCGTATGCAAATGCATAACGCATATTCTTTAAACTGCCTGCTGGTGAAAGTAACTCTGGGGTAAACATAACTTATCTCAAAATATCAAAAAGTGGCGCATTATAAATAATCTGTACGTAGATGAAAGGAAGATCGAAATAAGCGCTACAAACATTGATCTAGATCAATATACTCAATATATTGTTTATTAATTAGACTTGTGGCGTTTATTAAATATACTCTATTGAAAAAATTGCAATTATTATCATAGTTACGCTATTACACACCAAAATTTGTGCTACTTTTAAAGGTAGACAAAATAACAATTTAGACAGGTAAGTTTATGGGAACAGAAAACGCTCTTTACACCATATTGGTAGAGAAGATTAAAAAAGATGCTTTGGTATTACCTACGTTGCCAGAGATTGCGCTAAAAGTTCGAGAAGCGGCTGATGACCCTGAAGTTAACTTAAATCAGATGAGTGAAGTGATCAGTCAAGATCCTGCACTTTCGATGGGGATGCTTAAAGTGGCTAACAGCGCGATTTTGGGACGAGCTGTCAAAGTTGAGACTGTTAACCAAGCGGTAACGCGCATTGGTTTAAGGCAAATCAAGAGTATTGCGACTGCAATGGCACTTGAACAAGTATTTGTCTCAGAAAATGAAATTGTTTCTATGTACATGAAAAAGTCGTGGGCCAAAACAATCGATGTTGCTTCTGTCGCAATCGCTTTAATGACCAATTATCTTAAAGACAACAAGCATGCTCCATTACAGTTAGATACATTAACGCTAGCTGCGCTTGTTCATAACATCGGTGTGCTACCTATTTTAACTGAAGCTGAAAATCACCCAGATGTTTTTGCTAACCCAACCTTCCTTCAGCAAGCTATCATTAAGCTAGCTAGTGAAATTGGTGGGGCCGTGACAAAAGCTTGGGGCTTCTCTGAAGACTTTACAGAGTTGGTGATGCATTGGAGTGATTTAACAAAACTGCCTACTGATGTGAGCTATTTAGACTTTATTCGAGCTGGTGCTATTCACCACGGCATTTTCAAGAATGAATCAACTTGTGAAGTGTTATTAAAGAGCTTTGTTAATAAAGGTATGATGCCAAATGTAGAACATATGCAAGAGCCAGAGTTCTTAGATTTAGTGGCTGATGTGAAATCTATGTTTAGCTAACTTAGTTGATTAGACATTAAAAAAGCCGACGTAATCGTCGGCTTTTTTGATCGAACAATGAAAGATTATTGTTCTAAATAGTCAGTTGCTTTGATTGAAAACTCTTCTAGCAATTCATTGATAAGGCGGTTAATTTCACCAGACATTAAGGCAAAGTCTGCATCTAGTCTTGCCAATACATCATCTTTATCAATATCATCATTTTGCTCATGGAGCACATCGAAGAACTTTAAACGTTTTAAAGAAAGATCATCTGTTAGCACAAATGACATTGCTTCATCCCATTCAAGTGCTAACTTCACTACAAACTTGTCTGCGTCTAAGTGAACTTTAATTTCGTCACTTGTTAAGTCTTGATTTTTAACCTGAATAACCGCTCCATCGTCCCCAACAGCGTGAAGCACGGCTTCCATACCTAAGTTAAAGTTGCCACCAAGGTTGTGCTCAGTTAACCAGTCTGTCATTTTCTCATCTGGTGCCATCTCAGGCGACACACTTGTCACTGGCAATGTACCTAATGACTTTCTTAATAGCGCTAATAAATCTTCAGCTTTACTACGACTGCTCGAGTTGATTACAACTAAGTTATGGGCAGGGCTAATATAAGCGTGCGTATCTGTTATACGAGAAAAAGCACGTGGCAATAGCTCAAATATTATGTCTTCTTTGAATTGCTCTTTTTCTTTTTTTGTAGCAGAACGAGAGTGCTCTTGTTCAACCATGGCTACTTTTTCTTCAAGCATTTCTTTGATCACTGGTGCAGGAAGGATCTTTTCTTCTTTTCTTGCACAAATTAAGTGATTACCGTTCACTGAGTGAACAGTTGTTTGACCGTGTTTCCCTAATGCATTAACCCAACCAAAGTGACTCATTTCTGTTGAAGCACATGGTGTAAAAAGGTTTTCAGACAATTGTTTTTCTAAATCTTCTTCAGAATGCTCAAAAGGGCGGGTAAAGGCAAAAAAGTATAAATTCTTAAACCACATTACAAAATTCCTTCGCCCGATAAATATGGGCACATACAAAAGTACGCTATCTTATATCAATTAAGACATAGGATCATTAGGCATTAGGGGAAAAGTTATAACCTTTTGATAATGTTATTTATTGCATGTTTTCAAATTCAATATCATAGGTTAATCCTTGACCAGGCTCAGAACTTGCGACGATAGAACCGTTCAATGTATCAACAACGATATTGTGTACAATGTGAGTACCTAAACCACTACCACCGTCACCGCTTTTTGTGGTGTAAAACGGGTCGAATAGATGGTCTAGTTCTTCTTGTTCAATACCAACGCCGTTATCTTGATAACGAATATGGATAGTGTCATTTTGCTTCTCTAGCTTGATGACAATCTGTCCTCGGTTGATACCATCGAAGCCATGGATGATTGAATTGATTATCAAATTAGTAAAAATCTGTGATATTGCACCAGCATGACAGAAAATATCGATTTCTTGTTGGCATTCTATTTTTACAGAATGGCTAGTCTTTTTCAGTTTAGGGTGTAACGATTGAATAATGCCATCAACATATTTAGCTAAGTTAATGTGCCTGATCTTGTCACTTGTTTGGTCTACTGCCACCTGCTTATAACTGACAATCAGATCTGATGCACGATGTAAGTTATTTTCAAGTAAAGCGATACTTTGGTCAGCATTATGGATAAAGTCGTCCAGTGCTCGTTTACTTAACTTATTTTGGTTAATATCAGCTTTAAGTTGTGTAACCAAATCAGCCAAGTAACTCATAGAAGTAATACTCACACCGATTGGGGTGTTAATCTCATGAGAAACTTCAGCTGATAAGCTACCTAAGATTGCCATTTTTTCTGAGTCTAGCAGTCTTTCTTGCGCCTTATTTAACTCCTCGATTGAGTTCTTAAGTTCTCTATTCGTTTGCGTAAGTGTCTTCTCCGTTAGGCTTCTTCGAGAGTTCTCGGCTTTCAGCCTATTTTGCTGCTCCAGTAATTCTCGTTGTTGTCGTTCCATTTTGAGCATCGTGGTACTTAAAGAAGAGGTTTTACGTGCTACTTCTTGTTCCAACAGCAAATTCTGTTCATCTAACTTGTTATTTGATTCAACAATTTCCCGTTGGGCTAGCGCTAACTCTTCCCTGTATTTGGCGAGTTCGGAGAGCAGGTTGTTATACGCGTTTTGTAATACACTTAACTCGTTCTTTTCGTAGTTGGTGACATGCAGTTTTGAAGCTTCAGGATCATCAATATCGAATTGATTAATCTGCTCTGTTAATTCATTAAGTGGATTTGTTAGTAGTTGAGAGAAAGCAATCGAAAACAATAGCACTAAAGCGCCTGTTTTAACCATTGCATTACCAATTAAGAAATAGATACCTACTTCGATACGATTAAAGATAACTTGATTACTTGATAAGAGGGTTACCGTACCAACGCGAGTTGTTCGCCCTGAAAACTCAAAAATCAGAGGAAATGTATGGCCAAATAAACCTTCTGTGATGGAGTCAATGTTCAAATAATCATAATCATCGCTGGCTTTTTTTATCGACTTTGCCTGCTCCGCGTTAGTGGTTTCACCAAGCTGCGTTATCACCTGATTATTTTCGTCAGTAACCTTAATTCCTTTGATCATAGGAATGGCTACTAGACCTTCAGCAATATCTATGGCTTGTTGTGTATTAAGCTCCCAAACGGCACGAGTTAAACTACTACTAAACGTTTTTTCAAGGGTAAGTAATTCACTGTTGATGTGGCTTTTAGCGGTAATGTATTCGGCACCTATTTGTACACAGGTTACTAAAAAAGTAAGGATAAAATAAAAGGATAATACCCTAGTTAGTAGTTTGCGAGATATACTGGTTGCTTTCATTTATGCCACTATTTCTTTCGTCATTATTTTGATTCTAGCGTGTTTAGGTCACGTAATCAGTTTTTTCTTTCTTATCCAGCCTAAATTGTAGTCTAACAAATGAAAAAACTCATATTTGTTCTATAGTTATTATGCAATAACATTCATTTTGCGTCATAATTCTGTCGCAAAATTGTCGTTAAACGTAAATAAAAATGTCAGCGATAATTCATGTTTTTGTAAAATAAAATACATATTGTCACAAAAGTGTCACAGAAGGTAGGCACAATGTGCGGCAATTAACGACCACACACTAAGGTAAACTTATGAAATTCGCATATAGCACGCTTACTGCCGCTTTATTGTCTACAGCTTCATTTAATGCTTTTGCAGCTGATATCACAATTTACGGTAAAGCAAACGTTTCTGTTCAATCATCTGATGAAGGCGAAGGTGCATTCACGGAAGTTAAAAGTAATGCTTCGCGTATTGGATTCAAAGGTACACATGAGTTAAACAACGAAATTTCAGTTGTATACAAGGCTGAATTTCAGGTTGATTTAGACGGTGATAGTGATAAAGGTGACAGCATCACTGATCGTAATCAATACATCGGTTTAAAAGGCAACTTTGGTGAAGTATTGTTAGGTAAAAACGATACTATGTTGAAGCAGTCTCAAGGTAAAGTTGACCTATTCAGTGATTTAAACGCTGATATCAAAAACTTATGGAAAGGTGAAAACCGTATGGCTGACACTATTTCTTATAAGTCGCCAAAATTCAACGGCTTCCAATTAGGTGTTACTTACGTAGCGGAAGATAGTAAAGATGGTAACGACTCAAACTCTATCGCTTTATTCTACGGTGATAAAGGTTTGAAGAAATCAGATGTTTACGCTTCAGTTGCTCGTGATACTGACATGAAAGGCTACGATACGACTCGTGCAACTCTTTCAGGTAAAGTTGCTGGCGTTACATTAGGTGCTATTTTACATCAACAAGAGAGCACAAGCTCAGGTGAGAAAACTGACGGCTTAATGGTTTCTGCTAAATATGGTATTGAAGACTGGACGTTAAAAGCGCAATACCAAACAGCAGAAGAAGATAACAATGGTGATGACCAGTCTGGTTTCACTGTTGGTGCGGATTACAAATTAGCTAAGAGCACTAAGCTTTATACGTTCTACACGACTTTTGATATGGATTCAGAAGCTGATGAAGATTATTTAGCGGTTGGTATCGAATATAAATTCTAATATATTCCGATAACTTATTGTTTAAAGCGGCTTTTTTGGCCGCTTTTTTGTTCAGGTTTAGTGTCAAAACCCAATAGTTCAGCTAAAATTTACTTATGTCATTAAAGTGTCATAAAAAGTTAGCACAATGTTCATTAGTTGAACTATGAGTCAGTAGCAGGAAGTTTAGATGAACAGACAAATTTTGGTTGTTGAGGACGAAGCGCCGATTCGCGAGATGATCACATTTGTGTTAGAGCAAAATGGCTTTAATGTGATTGAAGCGGAAACGTATGAACAAGCTAAGGCTAAAGTAATTGAGCCTTACCCTGATTTAATTCTACTTGATTGGATGTTACCAGGTGGTAGCGGGGTTAAGCTTGCAAAATCGCTAAAACAAAATGAATATACTCGCACGATACCTATTATCATGTTAACAGCTAGAGCTGATGAAGATGATAAAGTGAAAGGCTTCGATGTTGGTGTAGATGACTATGTGACAAAGCCATTTTCGCCTAAAGAACTCATTGCGAGAATTAAAGCCGTTATTCGTAGAGTATCTCCTACCGCGTTAGAAGAGGCCATTGAGTTTCATGGAATGAAGTTAGACCCTGTTGCACATCGAGTATCTATAAACGATCGCAGTTTAGATCTTGGCCCAACTGAGTTTAGGTTATTGCATTTCTTTATGACACATACTGAGCGCGTATATAGTCGCGAGCAGTTGTTGGATAACGTTTGGGGAACAAATGTGTATGTTGAAGATAGAACGGTAGACGTACATATCCGTCGCTTAAGAAAAGCTATTTCAGGTGAAGGTCACGAAGAGTTTATTCAAACCGTTCGAGGCTCTGGGTATCGTTTTTCGGGCAAAATCAAAACGAGTGCTTAGGCATTTAAAATAACGCTTTATCGTAGAAAGAAGAAGCGAATGCTTCTTCTTTTTTTGCTTTGTAGCGCAATAAGTTGCAAACTGCTTTATAGTTGGCATCAATATATAGTAAGAATATAAATAGACTCTTCATTTATGTACTATCGATTTTCTTTTAGAGAAACCCTTTTTAAACTGTTTTTTATTTTTGTTGCTGCAGGTCTCTTTGGTTTCTTATTTGATTTAGCTGCCGTATTTATCGGGATTGCAGCAATTGTATTGTTGATATGGCATTACCGTCATCTTCATTTGCTGACCGATTGGCTATGGCGTAGCAAGAGTATTTCCCCGCCAAGTGCCGATGGTGTATGGGGAGAGGTTTTTGATGGCTTGTATCGCCAGACCAAACAAAACCGGCAAAAACAAAGGTTACTTAGTGACAAAATTCGCCAGTTTAGAGATGGCGCAGAAGCATTACCTGATGCGGCACTAGTTCTTTCTCAAGAGCTCCTCATTCAATGGGGAAATAAAAAGGCTCAACGTATTTTAGGTATTCGAAGTCCCGGTGATGTTGGGCAAAGAATCGATAACCTCATTCGTTTTCCTGAGTTCACGCAATATTTGGAAAATGGAGATTTTTCAACTCCTTGTTTAATCAATTCCCCTATCAATGCTGAACTGGTGTTGGAGTTGCGTTTAATGCCATACGGCACTGATCAAGTGCTGTTGCTGGGCCGTGACGTTAGTAAGATTCAGCAGTTAGAAGAAATGCGTCGAGATTTTGTTGCCAACGTTTCTCATGAACTAAAAACGCCGTTAACGGTTGTTCGAGGTTATATCGAAATGGCGCAAACAACCGAACATGCGTTAGATCCATATTGGCGGAAAGTATTTGATACGGTGGAAGGGCAAGTCACTCGAATGGATAGGCTTGTTGAGCAATTGTTAGTATTATCGCGAGTTGAAATAAACGCTGATGCAGAAGACAAACACCTTGTCGACATGCCTAAGATGATTACCGGATTATTAGCTGATGGTCAGTGGCTAAACCAAGACAAGGGACATAATATCGATTCGGATATCGATCAAGATGTACTTGTTGAGGGTATTGAAGGCGAATTAAAGAGTGCTTGTTTAAACCTTATCTCCAATGCCATTGCCTACACCCCGGATGGTGGAACGATATTTGTCAAATGGAAAAAGGAAGGAAACAAAGCAATATTTTCTGTTAAGGATAATGGCCCAGGAATACGTCCTGAGCACGTAAATCGTTTGACAGAGCGCTTCTTTAGAGTGGACAAATCTCGCTCTAGAAACACTGGTGGCTCAGGCTTAGGTCTAGCAATTGTGAAGCACGTTCTAAACCATCATAACGCTGAACTTATTATTACAAGTACTTGGCAAAAGGGTAGTGAGTTTGCCATTCACTTTGATTTAAGTGCAGTTAAATCTAGATAATTGAACAAATGACAAGAATATGAACAATGTCATACAAGTGTAATATTCGCTAAATATAATTGTCACATAACTTTTATAAAGTGTTCACAGATTAATTAGAAATCTCATCGGAGAATATTATGAATTTAAAACGTGTTCTAGGCATCATCGGTCTAGCAAGTACTGTTAGTTTTTCTGCGCTAGCAGTTGACGAAAACTTACCTTCATACAAGAAAGTAAGCGGTGTGTCTGGCAACCTTTCATCAGTTGGTTCAGATACTCTGGCAAATATGATGACATTTTGGGCTGAGGAATTTAAACGTACTTACCCAAATGTAAACGTACAAATTCAAGCGGCTGGCTCTTCTACTGCGCCACCAGCGTTAACAGAGTCAACATCTAACTTAGGCCCTATGAGCCGTAAGATGAAGTCTCGTGAAATCGAAGCGTTTGAAAAGCGTTACGGTTACAAGCCTACACCTGTTCGTGTTGCAATCGATGCACTAGCTGTATTTGTTCACAAAGATAACCCACTTAAAGGTCTTCGCATTGACCAAGTAGATGCTATCTTCTCAAGCAACCGTAAGTGTGGTGCTGGTGATGATGTAGATCGTTGGGGTGATTTAGGCCTTAACGGTGAGTGGACAGGTAAAGATATTCAATTATACGGTCGTAACTCAGTATCAGGTACTTACGGTTACTTCAAAAAGAAAGCACTTTGTAAAGGTGATTTCAAAAACAACGTAAATGAGCAACCAGGTTCTGCATCAGTAGTGCAGTCAGTTTCTGCTTCATTAAACGGTATCGGTTACTCAGGTATTGGTTACAAAACTTCAGGTGTTCGTGCGTTACCACTTTCTAAGAAAGGTGATAACTTCGTAGAAGCGAACATGGAAAATGCGGTAAACAAAAAGTACCCACTTTCTCGTTTTCTATACGTTTATGTTAACAAGCACCCGAACAAGCCATTACCACCAATGGAAGCTGAGTTCTTAAAAATGGTACTTTCTAAGTCTGGTCAGAAGATTGTAGAAAAAGATGGTTACATTCCAGTACCAAACTCTGTAGTAGAGAAAGAGTTCAAGAAATTAGGTTTAACAATGTAATTTGTTAGATACTTAACAAGAAGGCCTGCAAATGCAGGCCTTTTTTTTTGTTTGTGCTAAAACGTGAAGTTGATGCCATATTGATGCATTAGCGCTTTTTCGCTCTCTAATTCAAGCGCCATTAAAGGCCTGTCAGCTAGCCAGTCATCTTTAAAATTCAACATGATCGATTTATCTGTAACTGTAATATCTACAATACCTGGCTCTTGTCGTTGCTGACATAGTAATACCGACATTCTTAGCAAAGCACATAGTTTGATAAGTTTCTGGCTGGATAATAAATGCCAGCTTGGCTCCTCAAAAGACATCATTTTCTTTCGGTGGCTACCAACCAATAATGCTAGTGCTTGCTGTTGCTCGACACTAAAACCTGCCAAATCAGCGTTAAAAAGCGTGTAGTAACCATGCTTTTGATAACTTGAAGTATTAATGTTCATGCCGACTTCATGTACCTTTGCAGAAGCAAATAAAAGTTCTTTGTAGACTTTTTTATTCACTTTCCAAGGCTTTGCTATGTCCTTATACCAATGCTCCAATAGCGCAATCACTCGGTTTGAATGTATTTGATCAATATTGAACCGCTCTACGAGACTATCGATTGTTCTTTCTCGTACAGGTTTGACTTGAATGCTGTCCAAAAGCTCAAAAAGTACACCTTCACGTAAAGCGTATTGGCAGTATTCTAGTTTACGTATTTCTAAGGATCTAAACAGTGCTATCAGTACAGCAACGCCGCCACAAATCACCGCTCTTCTCTTGTCTTTTAAACCGATGAAATCAATTGCGTTCACGTCAGCAAAGTCAACTAGCTGATCTTTTAATGCTAGTAACTCAGGTAAAGAGATGGGGTGAGGGATTTCTCTGGCTTGATTGATCAAAAGAAAAACCGTTTTTATTGTACCTGATGTACCAACAACTTCTTTCCATCCTTCTTTTTGGAAACGGTGAATGATAGGATCAATAATAAGCTCAGCAGCATTTATCGCTTTCTTGAATGCTTTCCTAGTGATTTCCCCATTGGGAAAGTATGCCTTTTGAAAGCTGACACAACCCATGTTTAAACTATCAAGCTTTTTAATTTCATGGTGATGACCAATAATACATTCTGTACTACCACCACCGATATCAACGACTAGCCTGTTTTCCTTACTCTGGTGATGAAAAGCAACCCCTTGATGAATTAATCTTGCTTCTTCATGCCCCGAAACAACTTCAATATCATACGGGAATACATCACTTGCAGCCTTTAAAAATTCATCGCTATTCTTTGCTTGGCGAAGTGTATATGTGGCAACTATCTTAAAGTTGTCAGGCACTATTTCTTGTGTCGCTTGGCTGATGGCTTTAAGTGTTTCTACACCTCTATCAATAGCGTCTTTGGAAAGCTGAAAGTCTTCATTTAACCCTAGTGCTAATTGCGTACGGTATTTCTCTGAATGGACTATTTGCAGTTTTTCATCGATAAATCTAGCTAAAACATAATGAAAGCTATTTGAACCAATATCCAAGGCAGCTAGGTAATTGTCATTTGGTGCAGTGGATATCGATTCAATCATTTATGTTATTCCTCTAGCGCTTGACTATCACTATCTTCTTCTGCAGCTAAATACTCATAGATAGCAATTTGTGAACGGATGTTGTGTGGCTTTTCAAATTGAACATACTGGTTATCTTGTACGTTGTTGATCAGCCGAGCTTTCTTATCGTCTTTTAATTGTAGATCTAAGGTTTGAATGATGCGCTTTTTTAGTATTTCATCATAGATAGGACACGCTACTTCAACACGTTGATCGATATTGCGTTCCATCCAATCAGCTGAGCTGATGTATAAAGACTCATCTCCACCGTTTCTGAATAACATCACTCTAGGGTGCTCTAGAAACTGATCAACAATGGAAATAGCAGAGATATTCTCACTTTGACCTTTAATACCAGGGATCAGTGAGCACATGCCTCTAACAATCAATTTTATTCTCACACCAGCATTGTTGGCGTCGTAGAGTTTATCAATTAGGCCTCTGTCAACTAAGTTATTAACTTTTAAAGTAATCTCTGCTTTCTCACCAACGACTGCAAATTCCATTTCATTGTCGATAAGTTGATATAGGCGCCTTCGAGATGTGATAGGAGACACTATCAAATGGTTAAAACGAAATCGCTTATAACTGTGTTCAATAAATGAAAAAACATTATCAACTTCTTGCGCGATTTCTTTGTGTTTAGTGAATAGTGAAAAGTCTGTATAAATGCGGGCATTCTTTTCGTGGAAATTGCCTGTTCCGATGTGAGCATATCTAGCTAGCTTACCTGCTTCTTTCCTTATCACTAAACAAAGCTTCGAATGGATTTTCAGGCTTTCAATGCCAAATTCAACGTTAATGCCTGCATCTTTCATACGTTTTGCCCACTCAATGTTGGCTTGTTCGTCAAAGCGGGCACGTAATTCGACAACAACGGTAACATGTTTACCATTTTTGACCGCTTCAATTAACGAGTGAATGATTTCTGAGTGTTTTGCAACTCTGTAGATATTGATTTTTATTTCTTTGACATGTGGGTCATACGAGGCTTGTCGAACAAACTCTGTGAAGTGTCTGAAACGGTAATAAGGGTAATAAACTAGCACATCGTTTTTGGTGATTGCATCGAAGCTCAAATTTTCTCTCGTAAAACGATGAGCGGTTAATGCCGGAAGATCCGACTTTTCTAACTCAGGGGCCCCTAAATTAGGAAAACCTATAAAGTCTTTAAAATGGCGGTATCTACCACCAGGAACTAGGTTAAATGTGTCCTTAATACGAAGTGCCTTTTTCAAAAACTTAACCATGTACTCTGGCATTCTTCGATCGAAACCTATTCGTACTGGTTCAGCTTTTAACCGTTGCTTTAAGCCCTTAGACATTTTATCTAATAAGCTATGGTCTAACTCATCATCCAAGTTATATTCAGCATCCCTGGTCAATTTGATAGAGTATGCTTCGAGCTCATCGTATTCAAAGATACCTTGGAAGACATCATCCAAAAACTGATGAACAACATCATCAAGCATGACGATACGTTGAGGATCTGTTTGTCTAAGTTGAGGAAGAATTATGAAACGATCAACTTCTTCACGTGGAATCTCAACCAGCGCAAACTGTCGCTGTTCATCTTTGATTAAAGAAGCAAACAAATATATACCATCATCATCTATACACTCAGCAAACTGCGTATTGGTGGAGATGATAATAGGCGTAATATGTCTGATGATTTGGTGATTGAAATGCGTTTTAAGCCAATCTAATTGGGTTTTTGAAAGAAACTTTTTAAGTGGTTTTGACTTTTCATCATGAAACAGCAACTGAATTTTGTTTTTGTTTAATTCAGTAATGGTATCTTGAGTAATAGGAAGCAACTTTTCATTAAGGGTTGCTATTTTGCTATTGATCAGCGTTAGTTTCTTTTCTAATTTCCACAGCTTCTCAGGTTCTTCTTCTGCTCTGGCTTTAGCCAACAGTAACTTGCGACGAATTTTTGCTACACGTACCTGAAAAAATTCATCTAAGTTGGATGAAAATATGCCTAAAAACCTGATTCTCTCGATAATAGGTACAGAGTTGTCTGCTGCTTCTTGCAGAACTCGTTCGTTAAATGAGAGCCAACTCAGCTCCTTGTCATAATAGAGGTGCTTTTCAGTCATGGTCAGTCAGTAATCTTACAGCGATAAACCCGCTAACTTAGGGAAAAACTATCTCTACATCAACGGGCTAACAGCAATTGTCACAAAAACTTCTTATGACTGAACGTCAACCATAATGTCGTCAGCTAAACTTTCTAGTGCTTCAATTAGAGCATCTAGTTGAGATGCATTAACGGCTACATGTGCAGTTGCTTTAAATAAGGCTTGGCCTGAATGAGGAGCAGGGGCACATGAAGTTTCTACTCTCAATAAATTGCCACCTTGATGATGTATCGTTGATGAGATTTCTTGAACAATACCTGTTCTATCATTTGCAGTTAGCGATAAGGTAACTTCTGCTTCATTTGGCGTTACGACATCTGCAACCGCCACGTTAATTTGAAAGTCAGGTAGCTCTTTTAAAGACGAGATTAATAACTCTGCTTTATCTTTTGGCACAGCAACTTCCACAATACCGGCAAAAAAACCTGATACGTGATGCATGCTACTGACTTGCCAATTACCTTGGTGATTGGTGACTACATTCGAAAGTAAATCTACAAGACCTGGGCGGTCTGGGCTGATAAAGCTAACAACTAAATGGTTCATACAACATCCTATTGGTTATTATTTTAAAACTAAGCTGAGGCCCTAGTTAATTGGGAAAGTTCTTTATTGAGTTGAGACTCGTCTCCTAGATTCAGTTCAACTAAACGCCTTAATAAGGTAACACTGTCAATATCAATAGCATTGCAGCGCAATCCTATTTCTTCCTCTTCTTCATGAACGACGGCGATGTGCATTTCAACTAACGCATCGTCACCACCTAAGTCAAAACTAAGTGTGCCTAGCTTTTTCACTATAGAGTGCTCACTGTCAGGGTTTGTGACCAGTGCGCCATTGAGAGAAATGTCGTGAATAGAAACATCAAATATCTGATCTTCAACGGTTAATTGAGCGTTTATTGAAAATAATATTCGAGTGAATTGGCGTCTATTTTCCATGGTTACTAAATCTTTTGCTGACCTCTACATTTAGCATAGCTCTCTTTTACAAAAAAGACACCTTAATTTAGGGCAATTTTTCGCCTAAATTAAGGTGTCTTTGTCATTTTAATCAAAGAGCTTTCAAACTCTTACAGCAAAATTTAGTTTTTAGCTGATCTTCTTGTACTTGATGCGATGTGGTTCGTTTGCATCTGGACCTAAAGTCTTCTTCAACCATTCATCATATTCAGTAAAGTTACCTTCGAAGAAGTTTACTTGGCCTTCATCACGGTAATCGATAATGTGTGTTGCTATTCTATCTAGGAACCAACGGTCATGTGAGATAACCATTGCACAACCAGGGAACTCCAAAAGCGCTTCTTCAAGTGCACGTAAAGTTTCAACGTCTAAGTCATTGGTTGGCTCATCTAGAAGTAACAAGTTACCACCAGTTTGAACTAATTTAGCAAGGTGAACACGGTTTCTCTCACCACCTGATAGGTCACCGATAAACTTCTGTTGATCATTACCTTTGAAGTTAAAGCGGCTACAGTAAGCACGAGAGTTAATTTCGTAGTTGCCTATTTGTAGTAAGTCATGACCTTGTGAGATTTCTTGGTAAACGGTGTTTTTGTCATCCATGTCATCACGGAACTGTTCAACACTAGCTAACTTAACGGTTTCACCAACATCAACGGTACCTGAGTCTGGTTGCTCAGCACCTGATAACATTTTAAATAGTGTTGATTTACCTGCGCCGTTCGCACCGATAATACCGACAATTGCACCTTTAGGAATGCTAAAGCTTAAGTCGTCAATTAGTACACGATCGCCGTAAGACTTCACAAGGTTCTTAACGTCAAGTACTTTATCACCTAAACGTGGCCCAGGTGGGATGTACAACTCGTTAGTTTCATTACGTTTTTGGTGGTCTTGACTGTTAAGCTCTTCAAAACGAGCCATACGAGCTTTGTTTTTCGCTTGACGTGCTTTTGGACTCTGGCGAACCCACTCAAGTTCTTGTTTAATTGTTTTTTGACGAGATTTTTCAGAGCGTGCTTCTTGCTCAAGGCGCGCATCTTTTTGTTCAAGCCATGAAGAGTAGTTACCTTCCCAAGGAATACCTTCACCACGGTCTAGTTCTAGTATCCAACCGGCAACATTGTCTAGGAAGTAACGGTCATGGGTAATCGCCACAACAGTACCTGAGTAGTCGTGCAAGAAGCGCTCTAACCATGCTACAGATTCTGCATCTAAGTGGTTAGTAGGCTCATCCAGAAGTAACATATCTGGTTTTTGAAGTAATAAACGACAAAGTGCTACACGGCGGCGCTCACCACCAGAAAGTACGCCAATTTTTTGATCCCACTCAGGTAAACGAAGTGCATCTGCTGCACGCTCTAATTGGTTTTCTAGTGAGTGAGCATCATGCGTTGCAAGGATGTCTTCTAATTCTGCTTGCTCTTTTGCCAATGCATCAAAGTCTGCATCTTCTTCAGCGTAGGCTGCGTATACTTCATCTAAGCGCGCCATTGCATTTTTAACAACCGCTACTGCTTCTTCAACAATTTCACGAACTGTTTTGTTTTCGTCTAACTCTGGCTCTTGGGGTAAGTAACCAATGTTGGTACCTGCAAGTGCTTTTGCTTCACCTTCAAATTCAGTATCAACGCCTGCCATGATACGAAGTAATGTTGATTTACCTGCACCGTTTAGACCTAAAACACCGATTTTTGCACCTGGGAAAAATGATAATGAAATGTCTTTTAAGATCGTGCGCTTAGGTGGAACCACCTTAGAAACACGGTGCATAGACATGATAAATTTATCTGGTAATGGTTGAGCCATTGAAGTTATGCCTTGTTGGAAATTATATTGTCGCTAATTGTAGTTGCTGATAGATTTGCTCGTCAACGAAACTTAGCTAATTTTGCCAATAAAAAAGCCGAATATGAGGGCATATTCGGCTTTCATTTCAGCTTAATCCAATTCTACTGGATATGTTGGTCTAAGAACTTAACCACTTTGCGCATATATGCTTTTTGATTATCAGGGTTAAAGAAGCCATGAGCTTCTTTGTCAATCGCAAACCATTCATAAGGCTTATCAGCTTCATCTAGTGCAGCACTTAACTTTTCAGCGTGCTCAAATGGTGCTCGTTTATCTTCTTCACCATGAGCAAGTAAAATTGGCGCCTGTATCTTATCAACATAGTGAACAGGTGACATGCTTTGCAATAGCTTCTCGTCTGTACCCAATACTTCTTTCAAGTAACTTATACCCATTTCACGTTCTTGAATGTCACCTTCTTCAAATAATAGTTCAAGATCATATATGCCTGCATTGGCTACCGCACATTTGTATGTGTCAGGGTAAATAGCAGCGCTTTGTACTGCAGAATAGGCACCAAAACTTGTGCCCATAATACAGACTTTGTTTGCATCTGCTTTGTTTTGACCAATTAACCACTGAACACCATCATAAATGTCTTGTTGAGCCGTTGTTCCCCAAGCTTTATGTCCTGCTAATTCATAATTTCTACCATAACCACCAGAACCTCTAAAGTTTACTTGTAATACTGAATAACCATTGAGCGCTAAATACTGAGCTTCTTTATCAAATTGCCAGTAATCTCTAATACCGTGTGGGCCACCGTGAACTAGTACCACAACAGGGGCTACTTTTTCCTTATTTAAACCTTTGGCTGGAGTGAAATAGCCGTGTATGTTGTGGCCGTCTTTTGACTTAAATTTAATTGGCTCAACTTGTGCAAATTGTTTAGCTTTGAATTTTGGCATGTATTTGAATAGGAATTTCATGCTGTTTTTCTTACGGTCAAACAAGAAAATCTTGCCAGCTTCAACGTCTGATGACACTGAAACTATGTACGTATTACCATCTTTCGTTCTACTGGTAATGTCGACGCTATGGTAAGGAAACGCTTGTAACATGGCTTTGTATACTTTTGCTTCTTCATTTTTCTTGTCAAGTAATACATAAGATGTATAACCATCTTCAAGTCGAACGGCATAAGCCTGATTACCTTCTGTTGACATGATGAGACCATTTACATCGACATTTTTATCACTGAAAACAGGCTTATAGCTTTGATCTTTCAGGTTTAACTTAAACAGACCTTTGGTATCTTGGCCTTTGTTATCAACGGTATAAAGAAATTCACCTGTAGGATCTATTGCTATTCCGCGAACATTAGTGCTGACTATATCGGAACTAACCTCTTCCCATTTTCTGTTTTTTCTTAAGTACAAACGATTTTTGTCATTCAGATCAACACCTGATACCGCTTTTAACTGTCCTTTACTATCCGTTATAAAAGTTGAATATGGAACCGGAGATTGAGCGGATTTGTTTTTCATTACACCACTATAAACATTCAAGCGATGAAGCCTAGCTAGGTTCTCACCACTATTGCCCATTGGTGTAGAACTGATCAAAATATGCTCTTCATCGTCTGGTAGAATATCAACTATTTCAGCCCAGCCAGCCGTGTTTCGCTTTTTCTTGAGTCTTGAACCCGTTTGCATTTCACCAGCTCGGTAACCGTAGATCATTGAGCCTTTCTTACCATCGAGATTCACCGCGAATAACTCGCCGTAATAGGTTAGTTGCTCTAACCAGCCTCTCTTTTGTACGAGTTTAATGACTACTCTTTCATCATTTACCCAATAGTAATCTCCGGCTTCGTATTTACCTGGAAATCTAATATTTCCTGCCACTTTCATCGTTTCGGCATCAAGAAAAACGATTGATCTTTTATCTTCAATCAATACGGAAACAGCTAAGTGCTCCCCATCTGGTGAAATTTTTGCATTTTGGTATTGCGTATAGTCAAAGATGCCATCCCAGTTGTTGGCTTTTGTTTCATGAGCTATAGATGAAGACGCTAGAATAAAAGCGATCTTAATCATTAGTATGATTAGTTTTTGCATGCGGCCCGTAGTCCTTATAGAGTAACTAAGGTAGGCCACTCTATCGGGTGAGTGTTGTTGACGCCATTCCTTAGCACAATGTTGTTAATTATATGTTATTCGCAGTATTTTTATGGATTATGAAGCTAAAGGCAAGCGTAATTTAACGAGCAGGCAGATCGTCTAACCATTTTCTTCTTAATTGTTCAATGATGCCTTTGTTTTCTAATTGTTTATAAGCTTTTTGTAGCGAGTTAACCAACGCTTTTGATGAATCTCTATTTACTGCTATGCCAAGGTTTTGATTGAGGGCTGAAACCTCATCTAACCGGACTAGTTCGTTAAAATTAAGATCTAATTTCTGACTGCGATAACGAAGCGATATCTCAGATTCTACAAAGAGATCAATACGCTTATTAAATAGCATCTGCAGTCCATGATCTTCGTTAACTAATGGGTATAATCTTTTGAATGATTGTTGTACGAAATAGTTTTCAATATTGCTGTGGCGAGAAACGCCAATATAGTAGTCTTTAGCGGAAAAATGACTTCTTTTCTGTAGGGGGAAGTTGGCACGCAGTCCCCAATAAAAAATCCTTTGCCGGTCTATGTCACCAATCCAGATAAAATCTTTTTGTCTTTCTTTTGTAGAGGCTAGGGTGAAGATGATTGTATTTGGAGTCGTGCTAGCTAATTTAAAAGCTCTTGCCCAAGGTAGCACATGAGTAGGGGATTCTATCGCTGCTTCCTCAAGTAAATATTCAACAATATCTACTCCTAATCCTTCTAACCGGCCGTCCTCTTCATTAATTATTTGAAAAGGCGGCATCACTTCCGTTACGACAAGTACGTCGTCATTGGCGAAAGCATTTAAGTTAAAAAAATAAAGAGCAAAAAAGAGAAATCGGATTCTCATGTTTATAACAATATCTTATTGAATATTATATGAATATATACAGGTTGACCTGTTAAGGTCAACCGTTTTCTTACCAATCAAAAAAAGTCACTTTATTGGGACCAGGAGCCACTATAAACAAACGTTATAGCTTTCTTATTATTCCGAATGATGAATTTGATTTAATGATAGATATACTAACTGTAACACGGCGAAGGGGCGGCACATGATACGGTTATTCATTTTTATCGTTTTAATTACAACGTTAACGTTACAAGCACAAGAGCAATTAAGCTTTAACGGTAAAGTAAACAGTAGTTTGGGCAAGGGGCTTGGACAGGTAAAAGTTGAGATAGGTGGTCAATCATTTTTGACAAATAGCGTTGGTGAATTTGACGTTGTGTTAAATAGTTTTAAACCCTTCTACCAATTGAAAATATCCAAATCAGGTTTTTATCCATCGATACACACCTATAGTCACGCCGAACTTAAAAAGGCTACTTCTCTAGAAAATATTACCTTGATAGAGCAAAAAGCGGGTAGAGTGATGTTGGCTTTTGGTGGCGACGTGATGATGGGGCGTCGCTTTTACAAACCCTATTTTGGTGATGATGTTTTAATAGAAGAATCTAATCAACTGGCCGACATGAAAGACATCGTTAAATATATTAAGCCATACATGGAAATAGCCGACTATGCTGCTGTTAATTTGGAAACTCAACTAGCTACTCAAACACCTAAAGAGAAAGCACCTAAATCAGTGGTTTTCTATACTAAACCCGATATTTTAGCGGCACTAGAGTGGGCAGGTATCGACTACGTTAGTCTAGGCAACAACCACACTTATGATTACCTAGATAGTGGTTTAGAAACAACGCTAGCAGCACTGCAAAAAAGTAACTTAGGTTATTCAGGCGCAGGTAAAGATGAAAAACAGGCACTTCAAGCATATGAGCAAGACATAAAACAACAGCCATTTAGTATGTTTGGTTATGTTGGTTGGGAAGGTAGTGCAAGACCAAATCAAACTGCGGGTATCAACAAAGGTGGTGCGGCATTTGGTTCAAGTAAGAATATAGTCGATACGGTGACTTCTGCGGTTAATAAGCAACGTCATTCAATCGTCCAGTACCACGGCAGTCAAGAATATGCTGATGAACCAACAGGTGTAACAGAACAAAGGCTAAAAACAGCAATCGACAATGGTGCTAGTCTTGCTATTGCTCATCATCCTCACGTTGCACAAGGGCTAGAGCTATACAAAGACCAATTGATAGCGTATTCGATGGGCAATTTCATCTTTGACCAAAACTTCGCATCGACTATGCACAGCTTAGTGCTTTATGTTTGGTTGGATGAAGGTAAGTTCTATCATGCAGAAATAGTCCCTGTGTATGTTCAAGGCTATAAACCAACACCAGCAACAGGAAGTCAAAGAGTTGAAGTATTAAACCGCCTAACAACATTATCTAAATATCGTGCTACACATATTGTTCCAACAGGTGCACATGGCATGATAACAAAACACAATACTCCCACATTGGATACAAAAACGGTTGTAGTAAATAGCAAAAATGCTACGGCTAAGTTACCTCAAACGATTAGTTTCAATGAGATCAAGTCGATCAAAAGTAAAAAAGAAGAGAGCCACTATCGCTTAGGGCAGAATCTTGTAAATGGTAGTGATTTTAGTCGCTTTCTATTTGAAGGTGAGAAGGAACGAGGGTTTCTATACGATCGTGATAATACAGAGTTTCGAGATAAATGCGGGCTTCAATTTTTAGATATTACAACTGATGATAAAAGCTTATTTGGTATGCAGAGTTTCAGACGAGTTTATCGAAAGAGCACACCAGTCACCGTCAATCTTGACGTAAAAGTAGCAAGTAGTGCAAAGGTCAGATTTTATTGGCAGGGCAGGAAAACCAGACAAAAATTATTTGATGCCTTTGAGAATAGCCCAAAACACTTAATTGGAGAGTTTTCAGTCGAAGGTAGCACTGACTGGCAAACACTTAGCGCAGATTTTAATTCACCTAGAATCGGTTACAAAAGTTATCGTGTACTTGTTGAGTTGATCAGTGAATCAGGGAACCAACAAACCTTTAGCTTAGATAATTTTGAAGCTATCGAGTGGTTAACCGCCTACACCAATAAGTCGCTACCAGTTGCTTATTCTAACAAGGTAAAACAAGCTACTCATTTAGGTGTAAGTTCAGACGAGATCAAAGAGTTCAATATTCAGTTTTAAGGTATTTAAGTGATGCAAACTAGTGAATGCAAAAAGGGAATCAAGCTACAAAATGTGTGTAGAGATATCATCTTGCACCAAAAAATAGGTTCGCAGCGCTTGTTAGTGGAAGAGGTTAGATCCCGAGGCATTGAACAGGTAAATCAGTCTAGAGTGTCAAAGGTACTAGATCGCATTGGAGCGGTTAAGTTAAGAGATGATAAAGGAAACTTTTATTATGGCTTAGTAGATAATCTGACTATCAGTTGCAAAGAGCAGACTTTTGAATCCGTTGTTTTAGCTGTGACGTACAATAAGCACCATATTCTTGTTAAAACAATTAAAGGTGGCGGCGCTGCTATCGCCCAAATTATTGAAGGTATTGCCGGTGAAATGTCGATAATGGGCTGTTTTAGTAATGAATCCTCTGTGTTAGTGATTCCAAGTGATACAGATAGCATTATCAACACTGTTGAGAGTCTAGAACATTATTTTAAATTACCGTCTAGAACTGTTGCTTGATGTGAGTAAGGTGAAGAGACGGAGTGCCCGTCTCTTCAATACTATTATTTCAGTCTTACTTCTGCTTGATCACTGAAGCTTGATACGCCATCATCATTATAGGCTTGAACCCTATAAACGTAATTGCCATTAGGCTCTCCTGATAAAGAATCCACATAAGTGTTTTCATTAGCAGCGATGGAGGCGATTCTAGAAAAAGTAACTCTTCCTCTAGCTTTTCTTCCTCTTTCGATGTGGAAACCAGTTTCATTGTTTGAATTATCAGTCCAAGTCAGTGAAACATTCATTCCACTAAGCGACAAACTCAGATTGCTCGGTGCAGGCAATGTTTCCGGATCTGGATCAGGAGCTGTGCCGTCTGCTTGCACAGTGATGGTTTCTGAAGTTGCCTCACTTGATGTATTGACCGCTTTGATTCGATATCTATATTGCCCAGACTCAGGGACTGTATCGACATAGCTTTCACTATTTGGTGACAAAGTAATGACTTCAGAAAAGTTTACTCTCCCTCTAAATTTAACTCCGCGTTCAACAATAAAGTTATCTTCGTTGCTGCTATTGTCGGTCCAGCTTAGTGAAACCGATAATCCATCGACTTGGGCCGCTACAGCACTTGGTGCATTTAATACTGATGGGTCGACTATAGAGATATCAGTAGTGGTGCTGTTCATCGCGCCTGCGTTATCGGTTACGGTTAATCGTACTGTGTAGTTACCTGCTTCATTGTAAGTGTGGCTTGTTGTTATTCCTGATTTAGTTGTACTATCGCCAAGCTCCCAATCGAAATGACTAATTTCACCATCTGCATCACTTGAACTGGAACCGTCAAAATCAATCGAATCACCGATATTAAATTCGTTTGGCGTTGGGGTAATAACGGCAATTGGTAAATCAGTGGTAACTTGAACGTTGACTGAGTCTGAATCAGACAGTCCGTCGGCATCTGTCACAGTTAAGGTAACTTGGTAATTACCTGCTTGACCATAGATATGGTTAACATCTATTGAAGTGTTAGAAGTGCCGTCGCCCAAACTCCATTGATAAGATACGATACCATTATCATCGGATGAACCTATAGCACTTAATATGACAGGCTCGTCATAAGGTACAGATGTGCTAAGAATTGAAATATCAGCAATCGGAGGCGACAAATTACTTAAATTAGTTGCGTAGTCAATTGCTGCTTGGGCATTCACAAGTCCGTGGCCAAAGACATTGTCATCGCCACTAGCCCCTATATCAGTTGCTGTTGAAAATAATCCGTTTTCTATTTCTTCTACCGTGATCGCTGGGTTAGCTGCCACCATTAGTGCTGCAATCCCAGCGGTAAGTGGTGATGAAAAGGATGTACCGCTGTAATATACGTACTGTCCGTTTTTATAAGTAGTGAGGATACTCACACCAGGCGCTGTAATATCTACATAAGTACCCCAGCTAGAAAAGCTTGCTTTATTGTTTTGCTGGTTAGTTGCACCAACCCCTATAAAACTTAAGTAGTCTGGAAAGTTTGAATTGTCCACATTGTCATTACCCGCAGACATAAACAATAAGCCACCTTTTGCTCGCAAGTATTGGGCAGCTGAATTGATGGTTGAATATTGAATGCCGCCATAACTTAAGTTAACTATTCTTGCACCATTATCAGCTGCGTATTCAATACATTTGGCCATAGTCGATATATAAGCTGAGCTATTTGAATCGCTAATAGCAATTCGAACAGGGATTATGTCCACGTTCCAATTAACACCTGCAACTCCTCTTGCGTTATTACCTACTGCGCCTAGGGTTCCTGCAGAGCCTGTACCGTGTCCATTGGCATCTTCAACATAGTCTGAATCGTCTTGAGCATTATAAGCCAAATCTAATCGTAAATTTCCACTCAGATCAGGGTGGTCGGTATCAAAACCTGTATCACAAACTGCAGTAAGAACACTTTTGCTACCAGTGGTCACATCCCACGCTTGAGGACTGTTTACGGTTTGATGATGCCATTGATCGCCATAACCAGGATCATTGGGTACTTGTGTTGGTGTAACGGCATAATCTGGTTCAGCGAATTCAACTAAGCTACTGTTTTTTAATATATTGGCAATAGCTTTTTCCTTGCCGTGATGGGCAAATGTTGCGATTATAATTTGGCTGCCAGAAAGCGTTTTTTGTTCTACAAGCCCTTGACTGTTTAAAAGCCCGTTGAGGCTTTTTAGCTCATGCGGGCTAAGGTTGTCAGTAATCTTAAAAACGACAGTTCCAGCGTTAATGTCTTCAGATATTTCGGTATTGGCTTTGATGGCTTGAATGGATTGGTTAGCACTTAACGCTATTGGGCTATAGATTGCTACTAGTAGTGATAACAATTTGATATTCATTGGCTTTTAACTCCAGTGTGTAAAACATAAACCATCCTGGGTATTACCAAATAGATTTTAATTGTTGTTTTTATTGTTGATTTCTAACTTAGGTCAGCATATTTCCAATAAGGGGCTACAGCTACTGCCATAGCACCCAAGTATAAAGTTTAGTTACAAGCATTGATTGTCGCCAGCTTAAAACTAAAATTATTATCAAACGGCTAGCCATTTTTAGATTTGGCATTTTCTTGTTGCCAAGCCCAAATAGGTGGCTTAACAAGCAAGTTCCAACGATAGCGCCATGAAGGTGCATTTATCAGTTGTTTTCCTAGCTTCATGTAACCACTAAAGAATATTTTAATAGGGTTCACGCTGTTTACGGCAGGGTAAATACCATATCTCACTTTTTCTTCTTCTTTTGCAAACGTACCAAACATCCGATCCCAAATAATAAATATGCCAGCATAATTTTTATCTAAATACTGCTTGTTGGTTGCGTGATGCACCCTATGATGAGACGGCGTATTAAAAATAGCTTCTATTGGTCGAGGTAACTTTTTAACCGTTTCTGTGTGAAGCAGTGTTTGATATACCTGTACAATCACTTCAGCCAAGAAAATAATAAACGGGTTGAAGCCTAGTAGTGCCAATGGTAAGTAGAAAAATAGTGGGAATAACCAGTCTAAAGGACCATGTCGATAAGCAACCGAGATATTAAAATGTGGTGAACTGTGGTGTACTGTGTGTGTTGCCCAAGCAAACCCGTTTTTATGCAGAAATCTATGTTCCCAATAGTAAGCTAAATCAGCAAGCACAATACAGCATAGGATTGTCCAAGGCGTTAAGGGTAAATCGACTAATTTAAAATTGTCATAAACATAAAAGAATATACCAGCATAAGCCAATGCCACTAACGCAACTAACACAATAAATGCCCCTAACGTGACAAAGTTAGCGATACTGTCTCCTAATAAGTCTCGTGTAAATTGCTTTTTCACCGCATAGCGAATCATCTCAACAACAAAAAGAGCAAGCGCTAGCACCATAAACCAATCATCTATAAAGGTTTCTAACCACCAAATATCATCGGTTGAAAATACGTAAGTTAAAAAATCCATGGCGGCCTCCTAATAATACTTAACTAGTAGTTCAGACTGCACAGGCATAGCGTTACTGTCTAAATAGTGTATTTCTAAAACGGCCTTTACTTTTTTCTGATAATCAATATCTTGCCATGCCACTAGTAATTTACTATTCGAGTATGCCCCTTTGTTTAGTAGCGATTGATAACCTGAATTTATTATCGAGGTTGTAGCGGCAGGGTTTTTAAATAAGCTAGCGTCGTAACCAATAGTTACTTCTGCTTCTTGATAGTTTGAGCGGAAGTTTCGATAGTATACGTAGACCTTCTTTGGGTTATCTTTCAATCCATTTTGAATAGTGTTGTCCATCTCAAAAGATTGCCAAAGGGCTGAAATATTGATGAGCTTTATATCGCGACTGATACCAACGAGCATAATTTCATTAGTAGCCGTATTTGTTCTCTTATGAGCATTTTCAGACTTAACTGTTAATTTCTTTTTCGTTTTCTCTACTAACGTCGAAGCATGCTCTGCTAATTTGTTTGTTGTGCTGCCTTGTGCAGTTTCTGCTTGCTCAGTTTTAACAGATGATTCAGTTGGGAGCTGTACCATTGCAACACCCCAAATGCCTGTCACTATAATCGCTGTGGTTAGTAGTGAGCCAAATAAATTCATTATCACGTTACCTCTGTGAACAAAAAACAGGCACAAGAATAACGTTGCGGATATAAATTGTCAATATGAAAATTTATATCATTGACTTGTCAGTGTAGTACAAAGCAATTTAGCGCTTTGTTTTAATAAGTGTACCTGCTCAACCATTTTTAAGGGTAGCAGAGATTCAGAAAGTAGGTAATTTGCGTAAATGCCATTGCTAACGAGTGTGATTTTTTCATCGCAAGCCTCTGGGTAATCACTTCTTAATGCTTGTGATATGTATTGATGAAACTCTTCCATCGTTTCTTGTTGGTCTAGTTTGATAGCCTCTAAGCGCTTAGCCTCTGAGAATATGGCCTCGCCTATGATGGTGGCGTTGATTCGTTCATTTGAACCGACAGTGAATAAGGCGTCAATAAGGCATTCTGCTCTATTTTTAGAAGGCAGCCATTCAACTAATTGTTGCCATTGTTGGCTATATTTTTTTCGCCAGCGGTTACTTAGGGCACAAATAATATCATCTCTGTTACCTATGTAATGGCGCAGAATTGTTCTCTTAACACCAGCTGTTTCGGCGATGTTTTCTAGTGAGGTCGCTTGAATACCGTAAGTCAAAATACAAGTTTCTAATGCATCTAGTATTTCTTCTATACGCTGTGCAGCCATACTTGGGCGTGGCATAAGGTAACTCCATTTATAGGTTTGCAAAGACTATATCAACTAAGATGTAAATTGTCATGTTGACAATTAAGACTAATCCGATCTACTTTATAAATTGTCAATGTGAAAATTTATAGGTGTTAGATGAAGAAGTATGTAGTCAGTTTATTCGGTCTCTCGTTACTCGCGGCTTGTGGTGGCGAAAATGAAACCGATTTACCAAGCACAGATACAGATACAAGTGCCCCTGTAGTAGTTAATCCACCAAAAGATAAAAGCGGTTATATCGGTTTTGAATCAGCGCCTGTTAGGCCGATCGCAATGAGTGAAGATGGTAAGCGGTTGTTTGTCGCCAATACCTCTAATAACTCATTGGAGTTATATAGCATTGGGGAGCAAGGAGAGCTTTCTGCTTATGAATCTGTTGGCGTTGGTTTAGAGCCTGTATCAGTTGCAATCCATGATGGAATGGCTTGGGTGGTAAACCATCTTTCTGATTCTGTTAGTTTAGTGGATGTTAGTGCGTCGCCTGCAAGAGTTGTAAGAACATTACTGGTTGGTGATGAGCCTAGAGATATTGTTTTTGCACAAGGAAAGGCATTCATTACAACAGCTCATCGTGGACAACAGCGAATGGAACCCGCTTTGGCCGACGTGAAAGGTGCTGGTGATCCACAATTACATACAGCTGGGGTTGGTAGAGCGGATATTTGGGTTTTTGATACTAATCAACTAGGCAATAACCTAGGGGGAAAACCTATAGAAATTATTTCACTTTTTGGAGATACACTGCGCTCTTTAGCAATTTCGGGTGACAAAAAGACGGTATATGCGTCTGTACTAAACTCAGGTAATCAGACTACAGCCGTTCACGAAGCGGTGTTGTGTTATGGTTTTGAAGATGATGACTATGGCAGCAGTCCATGTCAGGTATTGGATGGGGTATCTTCTCCAAATGGTTTACCACAAGGTTATTTACCTGGTGGGCGAACGGCGCCAGGTACAAATGCTGATGGCGAATATCAGCCTTGGACCAGTATGATAGTCAAGTATGACCGAGAGAAAGAGCAATGGTTAGATACCAAAGGCCGCAACTTCTCTAACGGCATTCGTTTCAACTTACCAGATCATGATGTTTTTGCTATTGATGCAAACACTCACCTGCAAACAAAGGCATTTAGTCATGTAGGTACAACGCTTTTTAACATGGCTGTTCACCCTAAGACTGGTGAGGTGTACGTATCCAATACTGATGCAAACAATGCTACTCGTTTTGAAGGAACGGGTGAGTTTGCGGGTTCTACTGTACAAGGGAATATTGCAAAAAGTCGCATTACGCTTATTGAGCCAAGTTCAGGAAAGGTTAGGGCGAGGCACTTAAATACACATATCGATTATGGCGACCTAAAAGGTAACACCAGCTTAAAAAAACACAGTGTTTCAACACCGTTGCAAATGGCTATTGGTGCAGACGGTAGCCAGCTTTATAGTGCTGTAATCGGCTCCAACAAAATAGCCATATATAACACTGCTCAACTAAAGGACGATAGTTTGTGGGATGGGGAAGGTGTGGAGTTTGATGCAATTCAGGCAGATAAGTCACACATTAAAGTTGAAGGAGGCCCAGCAGGCCTATTGCTTAATGAAAGCAAAAACTCTCTCTATGTGTTTACGCGGTTTGATAATAGTGTTGTTCAAATCAGGCTTGATACGAACCTAGAAGTAGATCGTCATATCATGCCTACTCTTGAAACCGAAGATTATATGGCTGGGCGTTTCATGTTGTACGATGCAATGCGATCTTCTTCAAACGGTGAGTCTTCATGTGCGAGTTGTCATGTATTTGCTGATATCGACCATTTGAGTTGGAATCTTGGCAACCCAGACGCTAGTAACGGTAATAATCCTCAACCCTTTCCAACTCAGAATTTAACTGAACTAGGCTGTTTACTTGTTGGGCCTGAAGAGGAAAGTTGTCAGTTACTTGATCTCATTAATGGTAATGGTAATGAAAGGTCGTTTGCATCAATGAAAGGTCCTATGGGCACTCAAACACTTAGAGGGATGCAAAATCATGGTCATATGCACTGGCGTGGTGACCGCTCCGTTGGATATTTTGGTGACGATAATGAGCAGAGCTTGGATGAGCGAACGTCATTTAAGAACTTTATTGTCGCTTTTGAAGGACTATTAGGATTGGACATAACGCTACCTGAAACGGTAGGCGCAAGTGACAAAAGTGAACAAGTAATTGCCTTAGAGCAAGATATGGATAAGTTTGCTGATTTCATGTTGAAAGTTGCTTTACCGCCTAATCCAATCAGAGGTTTAGACAATAGTTTATCGACTTCCGCAAAACGAGGCGAAGACTTCTTCCACGGAGAGCGACGTGCAGACGGTGTTGCACAAGATACTATGTTGAATGGTGATAATGTCGACGGTGTTAACTGTGCCGGTTGTCATGGTGTTGATCACGCACAGGGTTTTTACGGCACTCGTGGTGAAATCGCTCATGGTGGCGAAATACAAATATTTAAGGTGCCTCAATTGAGAAACCTATATACAAGAGTTGGCATGTTTGGTTTGCCAGATCGTCAAGGTTTTCTGCCGTCACACACAAAAGCTCATCAGGGGGATCAGATCAGAGGGTTTGGTTTCTTACATGATGGTGCAACAGATCAGTTGCTCAATTTCCTAAAAGGCGGCGTTTTTGACAATGGGGAAACGGGCTGCCCTGACGGTGCAGACGGTCGTTTTGGGTGCCACTTTAATGAAGGTGAAATAGGTATACCTGATGAAGCAACCCGCCAAGGTCTGGTAGATTATATGATGGAATTTGATAACGACCTTGCGCCTATTGTTGGACAGCAAGTTACCCTTAACCAACAAACTAGAAATCAGGTAGAGGCAAGAATTAGCTTGCTAGAGCAACGAGCAAAAACGACATTTGTTTCTAAACTATTAGGAGGTGAAGTAACGGAATGTGACTTGGTCGCGATAGGGGTTATTAATGGGCAGAAGCGCGGTTATTTGTTTGACACCAGCACATCGGATTACCGCAGTGATAGTGCAACCGAATCAAGGCTATCAAGCCAGCAATTAGTGGCAAAAGCGACAGAAAACGACAGTGCATTAACATTTACATGCGCAATTCCAGGAAAAGGCTGGCAGTTAGCTTTAGATAGAAACCTTGATGGCATCTTAAATGCCGATGAAGTGAGTAAATAGGAGAGTCTTATGTTTATGGGTTTACCGTTTAGTTATTGGTTAGGCTTTGCCTTAATTATATGGCTGTTGTTTGATTTGATTCGAGGGGTTGCTTACATTTGGCAACCCTATCGAAGAGATGAAGAGCCAGGCATGTATTGGTTCACTATGTTGATATGGGCGGCTGTTGCTGCTTCGTGTTTTGTTTATCCCCATTGGTCTTAATGTGAGGTAGTAGTAATGAGCGTTCTTTTTAGTGCTAAAAACTATACCGAGCCAGAAATCTTTGAGCTTGAACAGCAAAAGATATTCTCGAATTGTTGGCATTTTTGCGGACTTGTTGAAGACCTAACTGAAAACAATAGTTATCTCACAGTGCAAGCAGGTGTTAACAATCTGCTGGTTTATAGAGATGAACAAGGTGATCTTTGTGCGATGCATAATATTTGTCGTCATAGAGGCATGCGATTGTTAGAAGGCAAAGGCAAGCTGCAGAAAAAGATTACTTGTCCCTATCATGATTGGACATATGCTCAAGATGGTCAATTGAAGTCACTGCCAAAACAAAGGCAAGAGTTCCCTGATATCAATAAGGAATGCTTATCGTTAAAACGTGCAAGTGTAGGTATTTGGCGAGGTATGATTTGGGTACACCCAGATGAAAACGCTCCGTCGGTGATTGAGTACTTTGCGTCAATGGAAGGTCGCTTGGCACCATATGATGTAGAGCAGCTTATCGAAGCAGATGAGTACATTGTTGAAGAGGTGATACAAGCTAATTGGAAGTTGATTGTTGAGAACTACATTGACCATTACCACTTAGCTCAACTGCATTCTGGTACCTTAAATATGTATGAGCATAAGCGAGCTGAGTTTGGTTTTGCTGGCGAGCACTTTTATTTTTGGGAGCCTTTAACGCAAGATTATCATCGTGATATTGAAACCAATTCACCTTATCCATTGTTAATAGATGCAGATGAACCCAATATTGGCGCTTGGGTGCCAATGTTGTTTCCTTGTATTGGTTTAGCAGAGACTGAATCTAGCTGGTCTGTGTTTCAAATAGTACCGATATCCGTTGATAATACAAAAGTAATTATTCGCAGCAAACTTAAGAACTGTTCCTCAATGCAATTTTATAAACAAGCTTTCAGCTCATACAGCTACTGGGCGAATAAAGTGAAGAGTAAATCCAAACAGCATGACCAGCAACATGCTTTAGGCAGTGCCGATTTTATGCAAGAGGATATTTACGTTTGTGAACAATTGCAAAAGTCGCTTAAGAGTGAATATTTCGAATTTGGTCCTTCAGCAGCTCATGGTGAGTCGCCAATAAGAGGTTTTCAGCAAAGAGTAAATAGTAGAATAGAAAATGACTAATTGATTACAAATGGCGGCTTAGCATTAGCCGCCGCTTGTTTAATTATTGTAATCAAAGAAGTTATCCCAAAGATTATCTAATTTTTGTTTGGCTTCTTTTAATGGCAAAGCTTCGTATTTATCTTCGGTTACTTTAACTAGTTGCATTCGCTCTAATTTAGCAAGAGCGTCTGAAATTTCAAAATCCAGCGTGCATTGATACTTATTTGAAAACCATTGTTCAATAGCATCATCTAAGGCTGTTGCGGTTAAGGGGATAGCTGATTTATTTAGGAAAGCATATGCTAGCAGCGCTTCCTTAAAGTCTTCTTCTTCTGCTGCATCAATCAAGGTGTGGAAAACGCCGGCATTGTTATCCAAATTCTTAAAATAAAGATTATCTGATAACGCTTTCATAAATTTTATTTTTCTGTTTTTGAACTTGCTCCACTCTTTAAAAATAAAGCCACCAAAAACCCCCATACCCAAGACAAAGGAAATAAGGTGTTGCTGAGTCATTTCAACAGATTCATCTCTAAAACCAAACCAAAAGGCAAGCAAAGAGGCCAGTAATAAAATGGAGGCTCCTAACTTTGTCACTAACACCACGGCACCACCAACAACTGCTGAGGCGCTGATAATGACTTTATCGATAGGACGCATTCGCACTTCACTGTTTGGAAATAACATTTCTAAATCAGCTTTAGGTACATTTTGAAAGAGTTTGACAATAGTTGAGCCAGGCTCAAAACCTTGTGGCAGCTTTTTTTTCTTCTCAAAATGCTCTTTATCTTTAAGTGTAATAAAAACTGCAACCCTGTCGTAGTTAGTAAAGTTGATTGTTTGTTTTCTTAGGCCAAAAAGGGAAGTGATAGTTTCTGTTTGTTGGGATTCACCTCTACGGTAGAAAACTACTTGTTCAAAATCATCAAACTCAACTTCAAGTCTTACTTTAAATAGTGACTCTTCTGTTAACGCATCTTTTAAGTCTTGCTCGGTGATTTTTTCGAAGTTAGCAGCATCAAGCACTTTTGCAAAGTTACTTGCAAAAGCCGCTCGTGATTTAGCCTTCTCTTCATTTGATAGCAGTTTTAACTGTCTAGTGTCAGTATTTGGATCAAAAGGCGCGTAATCATTTTTTAAAGACTCTAACAAATCGTGGTATTTGAAATGAATAAAGCTAGCAAGTAGGTCGCAGAATTGTTGAAAGGAAAGTTGGTCTTCTTTGCTTTCAAGTTCATTTAGACACATATCAATGATGTCTTTTTTTCGAAAGGGAATAAAACGGTCAGCAGCCATATTTAATAGAAGTAAGGTTTATAGCAATTGGCGTAAGCATAACACATGTGAACCCCTAACTCCCTCTAAATGATTTTATTACTGTTTATTTATATCTTATTGAACTTATTGACTTTGTTTGAGGTTTGTATACTATGCTCTTAGAGCTAAGGACAGCTTATTGCTAAAAATCCCTTAGCCTATTTAGCAACAAATTAAGGATTATTGATGTCAAAATATAGCGAATATAAAGTGATTCACGTAGTTGAAGGCGGCTGTGGAACATTACTATTAGGTTCTAGCGGACTACCTCTTAAAAAACTTGAATCAACTCTTAACAAAGAAGCCGCTGACGGCTGGCAAGTTGTTTTCCAAGTGATAGAAAATAAAAGATTCTTCTTATTCTGGACACGAGAAGCTGTGATTGTCACGTTAGGTCGATGAGCATAGTTCGCAAGTCTATTTTAGCCGCTATTAGATGGTATCAGTCTAAAGGCGGCTCTAAACACTTTTTTAATCTTGAATGCAATTTTGAACCTACGTGTTCTGAATACACACATCAGGCTATCTCTAAATTTGGCACTCTTAAAGGTGGCAAGTTAGGATGGCAAAGAATCAAGCGTTGTAGTGATCCTGATTGTGTTCAAATTATTTGTGATCCTGTACCGAAGGAGTAAATCATGTCGATGGCAGAACTAAAAGCAGAAGAAGATAATTTACGTAAAGAAATATCTGAGCTGCCTGCAGAGCAGAAGAAAATGTATTACACCATTGAAGAGCAAAGTATTAAAGATCCAGATACTTACGCAGTTCTCAATTATTTCTTCCTTGCAGGGTTACATCATTTTTATTTGGGTAAACACTTGTTTGGTGTGCTGAACTTATTAGCAATGTTAATAGGCATAGTCTTTTTTGAATTCTTTGGTTGGGTTGTTATTGTTGTCGTATTATTTATTGAATTACCACAATTATTTAGAAGCCAACAAATAGTGCAGAAGTACAATAATCAGGTGATGAGAGACACACTTAGCCAGTTTAAGTAGCACATGATGGTCAATCAAAAAGACAATAAACAATGGTGGTATATCGGCATCGCTATGCTGATTGGTATTATTATCATGGGCTACAAAACCTATACCTACTTTATTCCCGTTACCGCTGAGTTTATCGCTGAAAAAATTCCTGATGTTGTCTACGAAGAAATTGGTGAGGCGTCACTCAATAGTTTTGATCAAGAAACTTTTTCACCAACAGAGCTCAACGAACATGAGCAAGATAAGGTTCAGCAAGCGTATGACGAACTTATCACTACGCTAGCATTACCACCTGAAAAATTTAAGCTGTTTTTCCGCAACTTTGACGGCAAAGTTAACGCATTTGCATTAATGGATGGCTCTATGGTTGTTTCTGATGCGTTAGTTAAAAACTTAAATGATCCTGCACTTATTCAAGCTGTACTTCTTCATGAGATGGGGCATATTGAGCATAATCACTTGATGGAGAATACGATTCGTGTCTCTTTGTTTTATATCATCTTGAGCATGGTATTTGGTGATATTAGTGTGGTTTCTGATCTGCTTATCGAAGGCTCAACTCACGGGTTACAGATTTCATATTCAAGAGAAATGGAAACTGAAGCTGATCTCTATGCAGTGGAAAAACTTAACATTTTGTTTGGTGATGCTAGCGCGATGAAAGAAGCACTAATCATCATTCACGAGCAAAATGATGAACACGATGACAATTGGCTGAGCACTCATCCTACATTAGTGGAAAGAATTAAAAATACTCATTAACTGACTGTAATAATCTGTAGCTCTCTATTGAAAAATAAAGAGCTACAGTACGATTAATTAACCCCAAAGGTTAGTATCTAAAACCGACATTTCTCCATTGTTGAAGGTAAAGCCATATGCTCTATCTTCTTTTAAGAATATTGGGCCATCAAGATCAATATATCCAGCAAATGGATGGAGCAGGTACGCTGGCGCCATTGCTAACGAACTACCAACCATACAACCTATCATTATTTCAAAACCCTGTGCTTTGGCGTTTTTCGCTAAATTTAGCGCCTCTGTTAAGCCACCTGTTTTATCCAGTTTTATATTGATAGCTTGGTACTTTTCTTTTAGTAAAAACAGTTTGTCGCTAGTGTGGCATGACTCGTCAGCACACAGTGTAATCGGGCAATCATAGCCGATTAGGTCGTCATCTTTGTCTGCTGGCAATGGTTGCTCAATTAAAACAACGTTGAGTTTAGCTAACATTTCAGCATTTGTTTTTAAATCTTCAATTGACCAACCTTCGTTAGCGTCAACGATAAATCTGCTATTTGGTGCAGCAGCTGAGATGGCTTGCATTTTTGCCTGAATATCTTGGTTATCAAGCTTTACTTTAATCAGCGGTGGTTGTCCCAAATCAGCCACAGCTTTTGCCATATTTTCAGCAGTATCTAAGCTCAGCGTTTGTGCACAGATGACTTGCTGATTTTGTGGCAGTTCTAGTTGGCTTTGAACTGAAACGCCTGATTTTTTAGCAATATAATCGTACCATGCACAATCTAATGCATTTCTCGCTGAGCCGGCAGGTAAGCTGTCAATAGATTGCTTTAGAGATTGTGAATCACTAAAAGCATCTCCTAGCATCGATATTTGCTTGCCAACACTTTCTAAGGATTCATTATAACGGCCATAAGGCACTGATTCCGCAACACCCTTGTATTTACCATCGTTAAGTGTCACAACAATGACTTTAGCACTTGTTTTTGCACCACGAGCAATCCTAAACTCACCCGCAAAAGGAAGTTCTTGTTGCTCGAAAGTCACGCTTATTAAGCTAGTCATTATAAGTTCGCCACGATCGCTGCAGTGCCGTGGCGTACTGGATCCACACAAGGCAAGCCTAGTTGTTCACTTAGTTGAGCACAGACTTTGCTGCCCTCAGCCTCACTAACACTTGAAGTATTAACAGTAACACCTGCAATTTTAACGTTAGGGTTCGTTAGTTTAGCGGCTTGAATGTTTAGTTTGATCGTCTCTTCTAAAGAGGGGAAATCAGTATGTGGTAAACCACGCATATGAGTGCGGTTTATGGCGTGACAAATTACTAACGCATCTGGTTGAGAGCCGTGAAGTAAACCTAGGCTAACGCCAGCAAAAGCGGGGTGTGATAATGAACCTTGTCCTTCTACAATATCCCAATGTTCAGCGTTATTCTCAGGAGATATTTGCTCAGCGGCACCCGCGATAAAATCTGATACAACACAATCAATCGCAACACCTTGGCCAGCAATTAAAATACCGCATTGCCCCGTTGCTCTAAACGTCGCGTCGATTCCTTGGGCATGCATTTCTTTTTCAAGCGCTAGTGATGAGTACATCTTACCAACAGAGCAATCAGTGCCCACGGTCAACAAGCGTTTACCCGGACGTTTCACACCTGTACCGGTTTTAAAATCACCTTCAGGGTGACGAATGTCATGCAATTGAACTTTGTGTTTTTTTGCTGCTTCAACAATTTCAGGGTAGCTAGACAGTTTTTGATGCAATCCACTGATAATATCTAAACCACTTTCAATAGCTTCGATAATGTATGGCACCCATTTAGCCTCTAAAAAGCCGCCACTATTAGCAAAGCCAAGTACAAGAGATTTTGCCCCTTTGTCAGCAGCTGCACTTATCGAAACAGAGTCTAAGCCAGTTGAAACGGTACAACCTTCAACTGAGTATTCACCAATACATTGCTCAGGTCGCCAGTCGGCAACACCTTTTGCCATTTTGATCGATAGTTCATCTTTGGCATCGCCAATAAACAATAAATAGGGTGCTTGTAACTGCATCACTTGTCTCTCTATGTTGAAACTTTATTTGTTTCAAGCATAACGCTTCTAAAGTGCTTATAAAGTGACAAGGTTTGAGCAGTCTATAACTTTAGGTTATGTGCCGCTACAGCTCCCGTATTTCCTCTTCTAAAAGTGGTATAAGTGCTTCTGCTACCTTAGGTAAACCTCTATTTTCTAGACTTAACATATTCACGGTAAATGTCAGGGGGGGATCAAAAGATGCCATGGCGACATCGTCATTTAAATTCCCTAGCGCGGTAGATTTATCTACAACACATAAACCACAACCTAAACCTACTAATCGAGCAGCGATAAAGTAAGTTTGCACTTTTATTGAAGCCTGCAGATCGATATTTTCTTCAAGTTGTCTTGTCCAGAAGATATCACCTAGCGGACCACTGTCTTTGATATCGATAAATTCATGTTCGCTAATATCTGCCAATGAGAGCTTTTCAGGCAATTGAGGGAATTTATCTTTTGGATAAATAATGACTAGTTCAGATTCTGCTAATTGTTCTGATTTTACTCCAGCCATTTTGCTAGGTGAGTACAAGAGAGCGAGGTCACATTTGTGCTCCAATAGTGCCTGCATCACGTTGTCATTGTGCACGGTTTGTACATTAATATTAACGTCAGGGTGCTCTTCATGAAAGGCAGCGATTGCACTTGGTAAGGCAGTGAAACCAAGTGCTGGCGTAACACCAATAGAGATATTACCGTATTCAGTATTTTTGATATTCTCAGCGGTGTTTTTGATAGAACGCATTTGCTGATAAATACGATCTACCTCATCAAAGAGCATCTCTGCTTCGTCAGTTGGTATGAGCCGGCCTTTAATGCGTTTAAATAAATCGAACCCCAATTGCATTTCAGCATGAGCTAGCACTTTACTGACTGAAGGTTGTGAAACATGCAGGATTTTGGCGGCATTGGTAATTGACCCCGTTGTATAAATTGCATGGAATATTTCAATATGTCTTAAACGCATGTAAACCTCCTAAGCAAAGAAGTAGACCGTTAATGTCCATAACATTGCGGCTATTGATGCTGCAAAAGTTGCTGGAATAATTTGTGACTTAACGTGATCCATCAGGTCACAACCTGTTGTCATTGAACTTAATATTGTTGTATCAGATATAGGTGAACATTGGTCGCCATAAACTGAACCATTAAGTACTGTAGCGAAACAGACCATTAAATATAGCTCTGGATTGGCAAGCCCCTGAGTTTGTGCAATCGCCCAAGCTAACGGCATTGCTAGAGGGAATGCAATGGCATAAGTACCCCAGCTCGTTCCAGTAGAGAAAGCAATAATCATGGTCATTATCTGTAAGATCACCGGTAAAGCCCAAAATGGTAAGGCTTCTCCTAAAGTACCAATGAGGTAAAGTCCACCACCTATTTCTTTGCTAATACTGCCAATAATAACGGCGAGCATTAGTATCACTGAAGCTACTACAACACCTTTAAGGCCATTACCAAAACCGTCAACAACATCGTTCAGTCGCATGCCTTTGGCTAGTGCAAAAAACGCAGAAAGTAATAATGCAGCGCCAAATGCCCAGTTGACTTTAGGGCTACCCATAAAAATAAAGGTAAACACTGCAATACCAATTAATGACACAAGTGGAATTACAAATTCAAGCATGTGCGGTTTATAGCCATCAGGCACATCTGAAGCTTGTAATTCTTTTGAGCTAAGCGGTACTGCATTTGGTGCGTCTAATTGCCCAGTTTGTTCAGCTCTTAGTTTCGCTTCTCGAATTCGTTTGCCTGCAAAAGTTGTCACATTAAGGCTTAAAAGTAGTGTACCGACTACGGCGAGAATACCGTAAAAGCTAAAAGGTATACTCTTAAAGAAAAAGGCAATGCGATCTGCTTCAGTTGCCAAAAAGGAAACACCAGGAATGAAAATCAACGCTTGCACATATGCTGGCCAAGCATTAAAAGCCAAAACAGAAGCGATAGGTGACGCCGTTGAATCCACAATATAGCTCATCTCTTCATGACTCACTTTAGCTTTATCGGCTAATGGCCTAACGGTTGTTCCTACCAGCACTGTACTCATAGTGCCGCCTTGGAAGAATAAAACGCCTAATCCCCAAGAAACCAGTTTTGCAGAGCGTGGGCCTTTTACAAAATGCACTGTCATAAAGTTAGCGAAGGCTTGTGCTGCACCAGTCTTGGACCAGATGCCTAGTAACCCACCGAGCAACCATAGGTAAAGAAGTAATAAAGCGGCTGTACCTTCTTTAGCGAGGTTAGGGATGATGACTTTGTCGGTTAAATCATACTGACCAAGCATAAATGAACCTATTACTATCCCGCTAAGTAAAGCAGTGATAGGTTCACGTGTTATTAAACATAAGAGAATAGTGATTAGCGCAGGCAATAATGACCACAGGCCAAAATGAAAGGCAGGTTTTAATTGTTTGATTTCGCCATCAATATTTTTGGTCCATTGCTCTTTTAATAGTGGAGCGCCATCAACTTGGTCTAAATTTTGTTGATTTAATGAAGAGTTTTCATAGGGAACAACTTCATTAATTAATAATTCTTTACCTTTATATTTATAGGCGAGTTCACCATTTTCTGTTTGGTAGGTATCGTAAAGGAAAGATTGCTCAACCCAAGTCTTGGTATGATAGTTTCCGATATAGATTGCTGCCAGTAAGCCCAACAGAAATATCCAAAACGCTTTTATATTGTGTGAATGCGTCATTTAAGCCTCTCACTAACTTTAATAGTTATCTTTATAGTTTTATGTACGTTAGCAATTTTTGTCTTGAGCGTAATTTGACATATCTGCCCTAGACTATAACTTTAGGTTATAGGTTGTTAATGAAGAGTCAATTGTTAATTGCATAGTTTTTATTCATGGTAGTAGCCAGAACGATAACAACACATATAAAACGACAAAGATAAATGGGAAGCAAAGGGTAATATTATGACTCATACGTATACGAATCAGCATAAATTAACGCACCTTAGTTTATGTATCGCACTCGGGCTATCGTCATTTGCAACAGTGGCACAAGAGCAGCAAACAGAAGAGAAAGAAGTAGAGAGAATTAGCATCATCGGCTCAAATATTAAAAGAGCAACGGATGTGGGTTCACTGCCTGTTACTACAATGACTGAACAAGATATCGAAAATACTGCAGCCATGACAGGTGATGAGTTATTAAGATCAATTCCGCAAATGGGTGAAATCGCCTTTGGTGCCTCAACCGGTAATGGTGGCGTTAATGACGCTCGAGGTGACGTAGCTTCTATCAATTTACGAGGTGTAGGTTCAGGTAATACATTAACACTTCTAAATGGCCGTCGTTTAGTTACGCATCCAGGTACACAATCGGAAAATTTCGTACCTGTATCAACGGTAAACTCTAACGCTTTACCTGTATCTGGTTTGCGTTCATTACAAGTATTAAGAGATGGTGCCGCAGCTATTTATGGTTCAGATGCGGTGGCAGGTGTTGTTAACTATCAACTAAAAGATGATTTTGAAGGCAACCGAATCAGTCTTTCACACGGTACGTCAGAAGGCACGCCGTTAACAGATACTACCCTTACATATTTAACTGGTTTTGAATTGAATGACGGTAAGTCACATTTTACAGGTTCATTTAGCTACTACGATCGCAATGGCATGATGGCAAGTGAACGTCCATATTCCGCCAGCCATGATTTACGTGAATATCCAGGCCTTCCTGAAGCATTTATCGGTGATACACAACTTGATAATCGCAGTACAGCAACACCATGGGGTGATTTCATTGGGGCAGATTTAGGTCGATTCCATTTACAGCCTGATTCAATGTCAGGGTGTGTCGTTGACTTAGGAAACGGTATTTGTGCTGATACGGGTAGCTTCCCAAGAGACTTACGCTTTGACCGTGGTACTACACGTTCATTGGTTTCAGACGTTAAACGTATCAACGCGTACGGCTACTTTACACATGAGATCTCTGATGAATTAGAGTTCTTCTCAGAAGCCATTTATTATCAGGCAACGGCAAATCGTATTCGTGAGCAAACCCATAACTTAACTGCTCAACGTTTTTGGATTTCTGCTGATGCAGCACACAACCCATTTGGTCAAGATGTACAGGTAAGAAGTTACCGAGCTATCGATGCGGGCCCTCGCTATGTAGAAGTTGATGACACTAGTTACCGTTTATTAGGTGGTTTAAAAGGTGCTTGGGGCAACTGGGATTGGGAAAGTGCCATCTTCCACACTGCTGCTGAAACAAATGATAGCGCAAACCGTATCCAGGCAAGTAAATTCCAAGCGTCAATTAACAGCACCGATCCTAGCTTAGCGTACAATATTTTCACTGGCGCAGATATTAATAACCCAAATACTAATGATAACTCTCATAATGCTCAAAGCATTATCGACCAGTTTGTTGTTGATGTTTCTCGTGATGCTAAAACAAGTTTGTCATCAATTGACTTTAAAGCAAGCAACGGTGAAATTTTCGAATTACCTGCTGGTATGGTTGGTGTTGCAATGGGTCTAGAGTTTAGACACGAGACATTTGAAGATGATCGCGATCCATTACTTGATGGCAGCAACCCGTTTGTTGACCAAGTAACAGGCCAAGAGTTATCTGGCAGTGATGTACTAGGCAGTAGCCCAACACCTGATTCAAAAGGTAGTCGAAATGTAGCATCAGCATACGCTGAATTCTTAGTACCATTGATTGACAATGACGATCATTTCGTTGAGATGCAAGTTGCAGCTCGTTATGAAAACTACTCAGATGTTGGTGATGCGTTAAAGCCTAAAGTAGCACTTTACTGGGAGCCTGCAGAGTGGGTTAGTTTCCGCGCATCATATGCTGGCGGTTTCAGAGCACCAGGTTTACCACAAGTAACAGCGGAAGGGGTGCCTAGATCAAATACACTTTACGATCCGGTTCTTGATGAATCATATGGTATTGTAGATATTCGAAGTGGTACAACTGATTTAACGCCTGAAGACGATACCAACACTTCTTTTGGTGTAGTACTACAACCACTAGACGGCTTAACAATTACCGTTGATAGTTGGAAAATCGAGCAAGAAGACTTAGTTGGTATCTTACCAGGTTCTTCACACTTGCTTTATGACTCGCTATTACGCAGCCAAGGTTCATCTAATCCAGCTGTTATTCGTGACCCGGATACACTTGATGTTATTCAAATTAACAATGATTATATGAATCTAAATGTACGTAACATTGAAGGTATTGATTTTAGCCTTGAATACGATTGGCAAACTGATTTTGGTAAGTTTGAGTTCACTGCAAACGCGGCTAAATTAACTAAATTTGACCAAGAAGCGGATCCTATTTCTGCTATGCTAATTGAAGCTCAAGAAGCAGGTAATCCAGCGGTACCGGCAGATAGAACAGTAGCAGGCGCTGGTGACCTTATTATGCAAAACGGTCGCCCTGAATGGCGTGCAAGAGCATCATTAAACTGGCGTTATGAACAGTGGGGAGCAGGTGTATTTTGGCGTTACGTGAGTGAAGTAACAGATACTAGCACAACTGCAACAGTTGATGATGAAGTGCTTACATTACCGGTCGCTAGCTTCTCTTACACTAATTTATACGTTGATTACCGCTTTGAAGGCGAGTCGTTCCTTAAAGATAGTAAAGTAAGATTAGGTGTTCGTAATATTGGTGATGAAGAGCCGCCATTAGCTGATGAATTAGCGCATGGTTACTTTGGTTCTCTTCATACAAACAGAGGGCGTTATTTCCACATGAGCTTTACTAAGAGCTTCTAACGGAAAGGATACATTGAATAAGGGCTCTACAAGATGAGCCCTTTTTATTTTTATTGTGATTGCATAGGTTAAAAAATGAAAAAATTAGCATTTGCTGTTAGCTTACTTTTTGCTTTGCCATCGATGGCTTGTCAATTTGACAAGGTAAGCTTTGATACCGATTTTGACGGTGGCAGATTAGATAAGTGTCATCAAGTGAATGATGATACGTTTAAATTAACACTAAAGCCTGAAAATACGCCGATCAATGATAGCCCTTGGTATTCATTCAAGGTGAAAACCGACAGCGCGATGAAAGTTAAAATTATCATGGCTGTTGAAGATGGCAGTCATCGCTATCCTCCAAAAGTTAGTAATGATGGTAAACACTGGCAGCTGCTGGAAAACAAGATCAAACGCGACAAGTTGAGTTTCACCGTTGATGTTAAGGATAAGCCAGTTTGGGTGTCTGCTCAGGAAATCATCAATAACGAAGACTACATTCGTTGGGGAAAAAAGCTCGCAGAAAGCAGTGTAGTAGAGCATGAGCTATTAGGTCTATCGACTGAAAAAAGAGGCATCTACCAACTTGTTGTTAAACAAAACCCGGATGCTAAGCAGTGGTTATTAGTACTTGGCAGACAACATCCGCCAGAATTGACGGGAGCGATGGCTTTATTACCTTTTAGTGAAGTGCTGCTGTCTAATGGTGATTTAGCTGCTAAGTTTAGAGAACAATACAATATCCTGATTATTCCAAACTTAAACCCTGATGGTGTATACCATGGTAATTGGCGCCACAACGCCAATGGTAAAGATTTGAATCGCCAATGGAAAAGCTTTGAAGAAGTGGAAGCCGCACTTGTTCATGATTACTTATCTACGCTTGTTGCCAATGGTCATTCGATAAATTATGCAGTGGATTTTCATTCTACGCACAAAGACATTTTTTACACGATGCCTACCCACTATGTTAAACAAGAGCCATTCTCGACCGTTAATTGGTTAAACAAATTAGATAGCCAATGGCCAGAATTTGATGTCATTCAACAACCTGGTAATAACCCTGATAAAGGTGTGTTCAAGCAATACATTGCCGACACGTACAATGTGCACGCTATTACTTACGAAATGGGTGACAACACAAACAGATTGTTTATCAATAAATTGGCTAAAGATGCAGCGACGTCGTTAATGCAAACACTGTTAACTGATAACAACCAACAAGAGTAATCTGCTTTGAAAAAACTATTTCAACTTATTTTAACTAGCCTTTTGGTTTTATCTATCAGTGCTTGTAATGAGAGTGATGACTCACAAACTGCGTTGGTGGCAGATACGCTGATAATCAATGGTGACGTATACACGGGCAACAGTAAACAAGCACAACAGCTTACTATTGCAATATGTGAGACTAAGATATGTGATGTTTTTCCAGCTGGAAGTAAAACATACAAGACTGACCATATCATCGACGCTAAAGGGCTTATTGTAAGCCCTGGCTTTATCGACCCACATACTCATTCTTTAGAAGAGTTAGTAAGCGCTGACAATAACCACAACCTCAATTATCTCTACCAAGGTGTAACTACCGTCGTTAATGGTAATGATGGTGGCGGCACTGTTGAACTTGCAGATCTAAAGGCAAAGCTAGCTAAAAATGGCATAGGTTCAAATGTCGCTATGTATGTTGGACATGGTGCTGTTAGAAGGGCGGTGATGGGGCAAGAAAAACGCTTTGCCACAGAAGCTGAACTGAAACAAATGGAAGCGCTAGTTGAGCAAGCCATGAAAGATGGCGCACTAGGTTTATCTTCAGGGTTGTATTATGTGCCGGGGAACTTTGCCAATACTGAAGAAGTGATTCGTTTAGCCAAGGTAGCTAGTCGATATAACGGCATCTATGATACGCATTTAAGAGATGAGAGCACTTTCAATATTGGTTTGGTTGCAGCGGTTCAAGAAGCTATTGATATTGCTAAGACAGCCGGTATCCATCTACATTTGGGGCATTTGAAAGCACTTGGTGTTGATGTGTGGGGTAAGAGTAAAGACGTTATTGAGCTAGTAAATAGTGCTAAAGACCAAGGCGTTTCTATCTCTGCAGATCAATATCCGTGGTTAGCGTCAGGTACTTCTTTGAAAAGTGCACTTTTACCAAGTTGGGTACGTGCAGGAACTAATGATGAATTCCTCGCCAGACTCAATGACCTATCTATTAGAGCTCAACTTGAAAGTGAAACCAATGAGAATATTCGTCGTCGTGGTGGAGCTGACAGACAACTTATCACTGCTTTTAAAGACGAGAGTTTTGTTGGCCTAACATTAGCGCAAGCGGCAAATAAACTAAATATGACACCTTTTGAAGCGGTTATCGCGTTGGTGCCGCAAGGCAGAGTTAGAATTGCTTCTTTTAATATGTCTGAAGCAGATGTGGAAGCAATTATGCAGCAACCTTGGGTGGTAACTTCTTCTGATGGTAGTAACGGTCATCCGAGAAAATACGGTAGCTTCCCTAAGAAATTCAGTGATTTTATTGTGGATAAACAGCTATTAACAATAGCGCAATTTATCAATCGTAGTTCGGCACAAACTGCCAAAGTTCTTGGGTTAAAAGATCGTGGTGAACTAGCTACTGGGAAGGTAGCCGATATTGTCATCTTCAACCCTGCTACGTTTCAGGCTAATGCCAGTTATCAAAAATGGAATGAATATTCGTCAGGTGTTAAGTATGTTTGGGTAAATGGTAAACTTGCTATCACTGAAGGTGAATATACTCAAACACTAGCGGGTCGATTTGTTTCTCCTAACCATTAGTTGAGTAAGACGTAACTAAATCTGTCAGATATGATTTTTAGGTTTTGATCATATCTGACAGTCCTTTATCTGCCCAAAATAGATTGCCATAACTCTTAAATCTTTGAATTATTTTTGGGAGAGTAGAGTCACTCCATTCACTTTGTCGAAGGATTACTTCCTGAAATAATAGCCAAAATTAAACACAATTAAATAGAATTAGGGAAAAATTCGATAGATTGTTATACAAGTTTTAAAAGTGTAGAGTGTCCAAACTAAAACAAAAAATTTACAGGATGTTTTCATGTGCAAATTCGTTAAACCCTTCGTTGTTCATACCATCAATTTTTCAGCAATATCCGTCGCAATTATCTCCTCCAATGTACAAGCCAAAGATTCCGAGATATTAGAAATTACAAATAGTCTAATGCCTAAGATTCGTGTTGAGGGTCAATCCTACAAACCAAAATCTATTGAACAAAGAATGGCAGAAGTTAACTTACCAGGCCTAAGTGTGGCAGTATTTAAAGACGGTAAGATCAGATGGGCAAAAGGATACGGCATAGCAAACAAGAAAACGGGCTCAAAAGTATCAACGGATACCTTGTTTCAAGCCGGCTCTATAAGTAAACCTGTTGCAGCGCTTGGCGCGCTCAAGTTGGTTCAAGATGGGAAAGTAGATTTAGACAAAAACGTTAATAACTATCTTAACAGTTGGAAAATCGACGAAAATGAATTTACTAAAGAGCACGCGGTTACCTTACGTAATTTATTAACTCATACAGGTGGGTTAAGTGTGCATGGATTTCCTGGCTATAAGAGTAGTTTAAAGATTCCTAATAATGTTGGTGTGCTAAACGGAGAGGGGAACACACCAGTAGTCACCGTTAATCAGCAACCAGGTTCCGCTTGGCGTTATTCAGGTGGAGGGTATACTGTGATGGAGCAGCTAGTAGAAGATGTCAGCAAACAATCTTTTGAACAATATATGCAACAGCATATTCTACTACCACTTGGAATGAACAGTAGTAATTATGAACAACCATTAGATAACTCATTGCATGGAAAAGCCAGCGCTGCTTTTTATGATAACGGTATTCAGATTGAAGGGGACTGGAATAATTACCCTGAACAGGCAGCAGCAGGTCTTTGGACTACACCAACCGATTTAGCAAAGTACGCTATTGCAATTCAAAATATTCGTTCAGGCCAAAAAAGTGACGTACTTTCTAAAGCAACAGTTGATAGCATGCTGACAGAACATAAAGCTAGTTGGGGACTAGGCCCAGAACTGCACAAACGAGGTTCTGGATTAGCGTTTGGCCACGGTGGCAAAAACGCAGGATTTACGAACTATATGTTAGCTTATGCTGATTCTGGCGATGGCTTTGCTATCATGGCAAACGGTGACAGTGCAAGCCCCGTCATTGAAGAACTCCGAATCGCAATTTCGGAATACTATGGCTGGGATTTATCAACATCAAAAAGCATTGTTGCTAAACCATTATCGGAAAGTTTGGTTACGAACATTGGTGGCGACTATACAATGGTTGCCGAACCCTTTGAAATAGAAGTGACGCTCAAAGGCGACAAAATTGATATTCACGATAAAGTACGTGACCGCCATATGACGTTCATAGCAACGGGCGAAAATCACATCACTAACATTGAAAGTGGTTCAGAAGTTACGTTTGATTTGAATGATAGCGGTAAAGTGGTCGGTTTAACCTGGGCTGGCGAATATAAATTCAAAAAGCTCGGTGTTTAGGCCTAGTTTAGTAGGTTCTAATCAATGTTCATAAATAAACGGTTGATATGCTATTTAGGATGCAAGATTACAACTGATGAGTTTAATATACGTTATTCGCTCATAGCGGACTTTGAGATAATATTTTAGTTATGAAAAGTCAACATCAGCAATAGACAATAAGAAAGACAGGCTAAACCTGTCTTTTTTATTAGGCGAGCATTTATCTAATTTCTAGTTGTAACCTAGTACATATCCGTCTGTTACACCGTCCATGCGAAACAGAAAATGTTTATCAACAAGTTTCCCTTTAGACTTTGCTTCTAGTCGAGAAGTCATTGTTTTGTCTGCTGGCTTTTTCTTGGCTTGTTTGTCTTTGCTATTTTCTGTTTTCATCTTAGTCATCCTAATCGGCGTTGGTCACGTATTCACTATAAGTTGTTCACTACCTGCTGACTAATAAATAAGCTTAAAGGGATCATAAATTAATGTTATGCCTTTAAAGCGATTACCTACATTAACGAGTTCAGGTACAATCCTATTACTATCTTATTTTGGTTTAACTATGCTTAAATTTAATAATCGCTACCTCGATAATCTGCCTGCTGACTCGTCAAAAGATAATGTTTCTAGGCAAGTAGAAAACGCTGCATACTCATTTGTCGCACCTAAAAAGACAAGTTCACCTAAGCTCATCATCAAGAGTGGACCCGTTTCAAACATGTTAGGGCTTGACCTTGATGATGACGAATTAGCGACTATTTTCACTGGTAATGAATTGCTACATGGTATGCAGCCTTATGCGATGAACTATGGTGGCCATCAATTTGGTCACTGGGCAGGGCAATTAGGTGATGGTCGAGCGATAAATTTAGGGCAAGTTGAAACTGAAAAGTACGGAAATTTAACGGTTCAATTAAAAGGGGCAGGACCAACACCTTATTCTAGGCATGCCGATGGTTTTGCTGTACTGCGTTCATCCGTTAGAGAGTTTTTGTGCTCTGAAGCCATGCATGGTTTGGGGATACCAACAACTAGAGCGTTGAGCCTTTGTTTGACGGGGGATAAAGTTGTTCGAGATATGTTTTATGACGGTAATCCGCAAGAAGAGTTAGGTGCGGTAGTTTGTAGAGTTTCGCCTAGCTTCATGCGTTTTGGTGTCTTTCAATTGCCAGCTTCTCGTGGTGATATCGATTTACTAAGACAACTTGTTGACCATTGTATTGTTCATGATTACTCACATCTTGGGGAACCATCAAAGGAGGTTTACATCCAGTGGTTTGCAGAAGTGTGTGATCGTACTTGCGACTTAATTATTGAATGGATGAGAGTAGGCTTTGTTCACGGTGTACTCAATACCGATAATATGTCTATTATTGGTGAAACTATTGATTACGGGCCATATGGCTGGATAGATAATTTTGACCTGAATTGGACACCAAATACTACCGATGCTCAAGGCAAACGCTATGCTTTTGGTGCTCAGCCGGAAATAGGACAATGGAATTTGTTCCAGTTGGCTAATGCTATTTTCCCACTCGTTGAAGATGCACAGCCGTTGCAAGATATCCTGAATGGCTACGCAACGCGCTACAAGCTTGGTTGGAATAAAATGATGGCCGCCAAATTAGGTTTGTCTGCATTTGAAGGTCAGCAAGATACTGAATTATTTATTGAGCTTGAAGAGTTATTATCTGCTGTGCCAACTGATATGACTATCTTCTATAGACTATTGGCTACTGAACAATTACCTGATTCTGTTGAGTCTTATTTTGCGCCTGCTTTTTATCAGGCTTCAGTGGACGCTAAACATATTCAACTGCTAGAAAAATGGCTGAAGAAGTACTTTGAGCGTGTTGAGCAAGACAACTTAGATACACAGTACCGCATGGAATCGATGAACAAAGTGAACCCTAAATTTGTTTTACGCAATTATCTTTCTCAACAAGCGATTGAGCTTGCTGAAAAAGGGGACTATTCAATGATTCATGACTTACTAAAAGTAATGAGTGCACCTTATTCGGAGCAACCTGAGTTTGAATCTTTCGCTCAAAAAAGGCCTAAATGGGCTGAAAATAAAGCCGGTTGTTCAATGCTTTCGTGTAGTTCCTAAGCGTTTTTTTGTTTTTGTCTATATTGCAGCGCGAGGATCTTGATAATGTCGCGCCACGTGATAACGCCAATAGGTTCAAATTCGTCGTTTACAACAGGTAAACATGAAATATGATTGTCATGAAACAGTAATACTGCTTCATTTAGTGTTGTAGATTTACGAGCCGTAATTAAATTGCGGCTCATCACCAAATGAATTTTCTTGGTTAACAGAGAAGTATCTCTACTTGTTTCTTTACTTGTACCTACCGTAGGGCTTAGATGTTTGTGTAAATCTCTGTCGGTAATAACACCTGCAAGCTCGTTGTCATCAAGTATTAATATATGATGGATACTATGTTCATCAAATACCTGTTTAACTTTGCTAAGGTCGTCATCCATTTGTAATGTAATTAGTTTTGTCGACATAACATCTGCTAAAGCCATGAGTGTCTCCTTAACACAAAACATAAGCCATCGAAGTAAAAATTCATCTTAAACATATTAAATATGTCCATATATAACAAGCGCTAATATTAAAATTACTGGTTATATTCGCTTTATTACAAGGTGTCACAAAAGTGTCACATAACTGTCTTATAATATCCGTAATTAGTAAAATCATTACAATTGTAAGGTATTATTTGTGACAGTTCAGTTAACGTCAACTGGCCCTCGTCAGATTAAAAACTCTCTGGCAAGGTGGCTAATTACGCTTGGCGGCGTAAGTGTATTATTTACACTTGTGCTTATTTTTATGTACCTGTTGTACGTAATTAAGCCTGTTTTTGAATCGGCAAGAGTAGAAGAAAGTATCAGTTTTAGTGTTGCAAAAGATGCTAGAACAGTGGCTTCTGGTGTTGATGAGTTGAAAGAGCTTGCTTATTTCATCAGAGACAACGGTGAAATTTCATATTACGCACTTGTTAATTCTGAAGAAAACAAAGTAGGTGAGCGCGCATTTGTTGAAAACCTAGGCCAATCACTTGCATCAGTTGTTGATTTAAGTGTTGATAAGAAGCTACTTGTGAACACTGATGGACAAGTTACGTTAGTCTCACCAAAGTTCTTAGCAAGTTATGCTGCTGGCAAACGAGAAATCTTACCTAACATCACCTATCCACTAGGTGAAGAATTCCTACCGCTAGACGAAGAAGAAGTTGGCGTAAGTAAAGTCTCTTTCGCGATGAACGATGAAAGAGCTGTTGCGGTTGCATTAACACTTGACGGTCGAGTGATTAAAACCAACTTCATTGCTGAAGATGATTTTAACTTTGACCCAGCCTATGAAGTTGAATATCAAACGATTGAATTACCAAGTAATCGTGTTGACGATATTTTAGTGACGCCAGATTTATCAATGGCCTTTATTCGTAGCGCTAATCAAGTTTATGTGTACGATGTATCTGATGAATATTCTGTTGAGCTTAAAGCGACGATTATTCCTCAGTTAGCGCAAAATTCACAAAAGTCGCTTGATATTACGTCAATTGCTTTGCTTTCTGGAGGTAGTTCACTGCTACTAGGTGATAGCAATGGTACTATCAGCCAATGGTTTGAAGTAAATGACAACGGCCAACGTGTATTTAAACAAGTTAGAACATTTAGCTTAGACAGCAAAGAGCCTGTAACAGCAATTTATACAGAGCAATTTAGAAAGAGCTTCTATGCGGTAACTGACTCTGGTAATGCTGGTATTTTCTATACAACAAGTGAAAATGACCTATGGCAAGGTGATCTTGCTGAGCAACTTCCTACTGCATTATCAATCACGCCACGTGCCGATGGTGTTTTACTACTAGCTGACGAGCAAGTTCGCTTATTAGCTATTCACAATGAACACCCTGAAGTAACTTGGTCAGCATTATGGCAAGAAGTATGGTACGAAGGTTACCCTGAAGCAGAATACATCTGGCAATCAACATCTGGCTCAGATGATTTTGAAGCTAAATTCTCTCTAGTGCCTATTTCATTTGGTACATTAAAAGCTGCAATGTACGCGATGCTTTTTGCCGTACCAATCGCATTAACGGCAGCTATTTACACTGCGTACTTCATGACGCCAGGTTTACGTAAAAAAGTTAAGCCAACAATTGAATTAATGGAAGCATTACCAACGGTAATCTTAGGTTTCTTAGCCGGTCTTTGGTTAGCACCAATTGTTGAAAAATACTTACCAGCGATTGCATTGTTATTTGTATTCCTACCGTTATCGGTTTTCCTAACTGCTTTTGCATGGAGCCGATTACCAAGAGAAACCAAAGCGAAGATCCCTGAAACGTGGGCGCCAATTATTTTGATCCCTGTCATCGCTTTAGCTGGCTACGCTGCATTCGCTTTATCACCTGTGATGGAATACTACTTCTTTGGTGGTGATGTTCGTCAGTTTATTACTAATGACATGGGCATCGATTTCGACCAACGTAATTCGTTAGTTGTTGGTATTGCGATGGGCTTCGCCGTAATCCCAACTATCTTCTCAATGGCAGAAGATGCAATCTTCAGTGTTCCTAAGCACTTAACAAGTGGTTCATTAGCGCTAGGTGCAACACAATGGCAAACGCTTATTAAAGTTGTATTGTTAACGGCAAGCCCTGGTATTTTCTCTGCTGTGATGATGGGCTTGGGCCGTGCAGTGGGTGAAACCATGATTGTATTAATGGCGACAGGTAATACACCGATTGTTGATTGGAGTATCTTCCAAGGTATGCGTACTTTATCAGCGAACATCGCAGTAGAAATGCCTGAATCAGAAGTAGGTAGTTCACATTACCGCATTCTATTCCTAGCAGCGTTTGTATTGTTCGTCTTTACATTTATTTTCAACACGGCCGCTGAATTTATTCGTCAGCGTCTACGTGACAAATACAGCTCATTATAAGTGAGGAACTGAATAGTGAATAATTGGTTTAAATCAGGCTCTCCGTGGATTTGGTTATCTGCTGGTGGTGTTAGCCTTAGTTTAATCTCAGTACTTGGCTTATTGTGGTTGATTGCCTCACGTGGTTTATCTTACTTCTGGCCAGCGGACATCTACCAATTTGATATGGTTGATGAGTTTGGTACTAAAAACACCGTTATTGGTGAAATCTATGACCGTTCGAGTACACCTGTTGAGCAATTAGCTCATCTTAACTTGAACCTAGATCCATCTGTAGAGACTGTAGAACGTCTACTAATTAAGACGGGTAACCGTGAGTTAGTACCACTAGATTTTAGATGGATTCTAGTCCCTCAAATCGTTAAAACAACTACACCAGAAGACTTGGTGGTGATTGAGCGTCGTCGTAATGGTAACTTTTATGGTTTCATTGACCAGTTAACGATGGACGGTAAGCCAGTTGATATTAGCAAACTTGGTGAACTATTAGAGCGTGTAGAGAACTTCCAAGAAGAAATCGACGAGCTTCAAAAAACAGATATTGGTGCAATTAATTACCAAATCGAACGTTTACGTCTTCAAGAGCGTAAACACAAGCTTAAAGAAACTTACACTGCTGACGTTGAAAAAGAAATCACTGAAGAAGTTGCACAGTTAAAAGCAGACTACGAAGTATTAGAAGCTAATTTAATGGAGCTTCGCCAAAAAATTGCTCGTGACAATATGAAAGTAAGAGCAATGGATGGTCAGGTAGTGACTATCAACTTCGACCAGATTTTAGAAGTGAAATACCACAATGGCATGGGATTCTTTGACAAGTTTGGCACTTTCTTTAGTCAAATCGGTTCATTTATTGTTGATGACCCACGTGAAGCAAATACAGAGGGTGGTGTATTCCCAGCTATTTTCGGTACTGTATTAATGGTACTACTAATGACGGTAATTGTGTCGCCACTAGGTGTTGTAGCTGCGATTTACTTACACGAATATGCTGGTAATAACGCATTAACGAAGCTATTGCGTATTGCGGTTATTAACTTGGCTGGTGTACCGTCAATTGTTTACGGTGTATTTGGTTTAGGTTTCTTCGTTTACATGGTGGGTGGCAGCCTGGATCAGATCTTCTACCCAGAAACATTACCTAGCCCAACATTTGGTACACCAGGTGTAATGTGGTCTGCAATTACGCTTGCGATACTGACGTTACCAGTTGTTATTGTTTCTACTGAGGAAGGTTTAGCGCGTATTCCTTCAGCAATGCGTCACGGTAGCTTAGCTTTAGGTGCAACTAAAGCAGAAACGCTATGGCGTATTATTTTACCAATCGCAAGTCCTGCTATTATGACAGGTATTATCTTGGCGATTGCTCGTGCAGCAGGTGAGGTTGCTCCATTAATGTTAGTTGGTGTAGTTAAGATGGCACCAAACTTACCGTTAGATGGTAACTTCCCGTTCTTACACTTAGATCGTAAGTTCATGCACTTAGGTTTCCATATTTATGATGTTGGCTTCCAAAGTCCAAATGTTGAAGCTGCGAGACCATTGGTTTATGCAACAGCGTTACTACTAGTAACTATCATTGTTGCCTTAAACATGACGGCGGTATCTATTCGTAACCGCTTAAGAGAAAAATACCGCATGTTAGAGCACTAATTCAGTTTAGTGCTTAACAACGAACAGAATTTTAAAGGTTAAAGAGTAAATTATGATTTCGGTTAATCCAACATTACTATCAGACGAGCAAGTAAAGTTAGACCTTAATAACTTATCGCCAGAGCAAGTAGCGTTAAATATTAATAACTTGAACTTGTACTACGGTGAGAAGCAAGCACTTCACGATATTACGATGGCCATTCCAAAAGGTCAGGTAACTGCGTTTATCGGACCAAGTGGTTGTGGTAAGTCTACACTGTTACGCTGTATCAACCGTATGAACGACTTAGTAGATATTTGTCGCATTGAAGGTGAAATTAATCTTCACGGTCAAAACATCTACGATAAGCACGTTGATGTAGCAGCGTTACGTCGTCAGGTAGGTATGGTATTCCAACGCCCTAATCCATTTCCTAAAAGCATTTACGAGAATGTTGTATATGGTCTAAGAATTACGGGTGAAAACAACCGCCGTGTATTAGATGAAGCAGTTGAAACTTCATTAAGAAGTGCGGCGCTTTGGGATGAAGTTAAAGATCGTCTACACGAAAGTGCCTTGGGCCTTTCGGGTGGTCAGCAACAGCGTTTAGTTATCGCTCGTGCAATTGCTATTCAGCCTGAAGTATTGCTACTGGATGAGCCAACATCAGCACTTGACCCGATTTCGACATTAACAATCGAAGAATTAATTAATGACCTTAAAAAGCAATTTACTGTTGTTATCGTAACTCACAACATGCAACAAGCTGCACGTGTGTCTGATCAAACAGCATTTATGTACATGGGTGATTTGATTGAATACAGCGATACAAATACGCTATTTACAACACCTGCTAAGAAGAAGACCGAAGATTACATCACAGGTCGTTACGGTTAAGCCGCTTGGTTTATACTGTCAGTAAAGGATCATAGAAGGTTACTGGAGAAATTAATGGATAATATGAATATTGGCCGTCATATCTCGGGCCAGTTTAATGAAGATTTAGAGCGCGTCATTAATCACGTGATGCAAATGGGTGGTTTAGTTGAGAAGCAATTAAACGACGCATTAGTTTCTGTTGCTGAGAGCAACGAAGAACTAGCGAAAAAAGTACATTCAAATGACTACCAAATCAATGAACTAGAAGTAAGCATTGATGACGAATGTACACGTATTATCGCAAAACGTCAGCCAGCGGCTGGTGATTTGCGTTTAATTATGGCAATCGTTAAAACGATTGCTGATTTAGAACGTATCGGTGACGAAGCTGAAAAAATCGCTGAAGTAACGTTACAAAGTTTACCAAACGACCAAAAAGATCTACTTTTAAACTTAGAGAATCTAGGTCGTCGAGTGCTTGAATGTTTGCAAGCTACACTAGACGCATTTACACGCATGGATGTGGATGCAGCAATTAAAGTTCACCAAAGTGACGAAAAAATTGACAGAGAGTACGAAGCATTACTTCGTCAATTGATGACATACATGATGGAAGAGCCTCGTTCTATTCCACAAATCATGAGTGTTATTTGGTCAGCTCGTGCATTAGAGCGCATTGGCGATCGCTGTCAAAACATATGTGAATACATTATATATTTTGTTAAGGGTAAAGTGGTTCGCCACACTACACCTGACGCAATCAACCAGTTGCAACAAAAACAATAATAAATTGGTTGTATTTTGAGCAAAAATAGCGGATGGTATATTCTCTATTTTTTCTCTTTTTTATTTATAACACGTTGAAAATAAAATAATAAATAGAGGTGCGTTAATTTTACATTAACGTTTGTTAACAAAGTCGTTTGCAAGTGCTGATAAATCAGTTAATATCCGCGCCGCATATGACAAATAAGAGCGGAAGCTCCTGGATAATAATATGGCCAGAAACTCAATTTTAGGTGTCTTTGCTAAGTCACCGATTAAACCATTGGAAAAACACATTCGTATCGTTACAAAATGTGCTAACCAATTAGTTCCATTTTTTGCTGCTGTTGTTGAAGAAGATTGGACAACTGCCGGCAAAATTCGCACTAAGTTATCAAAGTATGAAAAAGACGCTGATGCTTTAAAACGTCAATTACGTTTAGAGTTACCAGGTGGCTTATTCATGCCTGTTGACCGTGCGGACCTTTTAGAATTGTTAACTCAGCAAGATAAAATTGCTAATAAAGCAAAAGACATCGCCGGTCGTATTTACGGTCGTAAGATGGTTCTTCCTAAAGAGTTACAAAGTCAATTTACACAATACGTTCAACGTTGTATCGACGCGGCAGAAATGGCTGCAGATGCAATCAATGAGCTTGATGACTTGTTAGAAACAGGTTTTAAAGGTCGTGAAGTTGAAATTGTAGAAAACATGATCAATCGTCTAGCTGAAATTGAAGACGATACAGATGATCTACAAATTAAGATTCGTAAGAGCTTAATGGATTTAGAGAAAGATCTTAATCCAATTGACGTTATGTTCTTATACCAAATTATTGAGTGGGTAGGAGACCTAGCAGACTTAGCCGAAAGAGTCGGTGCTCGATTAGAAATTTTATTAGCTAGGAATTAGGGTTTTAGCTCATGGATATTTTACTAACTCATGGCTCAACGTTAGTCATGTTAGCAGCCTTTGTAGGCTTCTTTATGGCTTGGGGTATTGGTGCAAACGACGTAGCGAACGCTATGGGTACATCAGTAGGCTCTAAGGCACTTACAATTAAACAAGCTATCATCATCGCGATGGTATTCGAATTCGCTGGTGCATATCTAGCGGGTGGTGAGGTTACTTCTACTATTCGTAAAGGTATCATCGATCCAACTTACTTTGTTGATATACCAGAATTACTTGTATTTGGTATGATTTCAGCGCTTCTAGCGGCGGCTCTATGGTTATTAGTAGCGTCAATGTTAGGCTGGCCGGTATCTACTACTCACTCTATTGTTGGTGCAATCATTGGCTTCGCTGCTATTGGTGTAAGCCCTGATACAGTTGCTTGGGGTAAAGTAGGTGGTATTGTAGGTAGCTGGATTATCACGCCACTTATTTCAGGTGTTATTGCATTTGTTATCTTCAACAGTGCACAGAAACTGATTTTTGATACAGACAAGCCACTTGAACAAGCGAAAAAATATGTTCCTTTCTACATGTTCTTAGCGGGTTTTGTATTATCACTTGTGACAATCAAAAAAGGTCTTAAGCACATTGGTTTAGAAGAGATTAACCTTGGTTTTACCGTGCTTGAAATCAAGGGCGCTGGTGGTTACTACCTAGCTATTCTTGTTGCTGTAATCGTTGCAATGATCGGTAAATATTTCATCTCAAGACTTAACTTTGATATGAACGCTGACAAAGAATCTCACTACACTAACGTAGAGAAGGTATTTGCAGTGTTAATGGTTGTTACTGCTTGTTGTATGGCATTTGCACACGGTTCAAACGACGTTGCTAACGCGATTGGTCCACTAGCTGCTGTTGTAAGCATCGTTGATAACGGCGGTGAAATTGTTAAGAAATCTCCATTAGTATGGTGGATCTTACCATTAGGTGGTTTTGGTATTGTTGCCGGTCTTGCTATCTTTGGTCACAAGGTTATCGCAACTATCGGTAAAGGTATTACTCACTTAACGCCAAGCCGTGGTTTCGCTGCTGAGCTAGCTGCTGCATGTACAGTTGTAATCGCATCAGGTGCTGGTTTACCAATCTCTACTACACAAACACTAGTTGGTGCTGTATTAGGTGTTGGTATGGCGCGTGGTATCGCTGCAATTAACTTAGGTGTTGTGCGTAACATCGTAGTATCTTGGGTAATTACATTACCTGTTGGTGCTGGCCTATCAATACTTATCTTCTGGACAATGCAAAGCACGTTCGGTGCATAAGTGATAGCTTAAAAAGTATTTGAGAAACCCGGTTTATACCGGGTTTTTTTATGCCTGAAAGTCATCACTTTAGGTTGAAGTATGCTAGATTATTAGCAAATCACTTAAAGGTTATAGAAATGAGTGCTTTACCTAATCTAAAACACTTACAGTATTTAATAGCATTGCATCAGCATCATCACTTTCACAAAGCCGCTGAGCACTGTTTTGTCAGTCAATCAACGCTCAGCAGCGCGATCATGAAGCTAGAAGAGCAATTTGGTTGTCAATTAATTGAACGTGACAATAAATCCTTTATTTTCACGAGTCATGGCCTTGAATTGGTAGAGCGCTCAAGGCAACTACTTGTGAATGCACAAGAGCTAATGGATTATGCTAAATTTCAAGGTGACCCAGAAGCAGGCAGTATTCGATTAGGTTGTATTCCTACAATTGCACCTTATTTATTACCTTCGTTTACTCAGCAAGCGACAACTGACTTTCCTAATCTATCCCTCTATTTAAAAGAGGATACAACGGAAAACTTAATGCACCAATTGTCTAGTGGTGAAATAGATTTAGTTGTTCTGGCATTACCCATAGGTCACCATGCCTTCAAATCAAAAATTTTAGGTAAAGATCGCTTTTATATGGCAGGTGATAAAACACTTATCGACCTATACAAAAAACACAAAAGCTACCGATGCCTTCCCGAGCACAGTATTTTCTTATTGTCTAACGAGCACTGTCTAACAGAGCATGCGACATCTGCCTGTCAATTAGGAGATGCAACCCGCGTTAATCAGTTCTCAGCTTCAAGCATTACAACCTTGTTGCAGATGACGGCTTATCACAAAGGGTTTACTTACCTACCTGAGATGGCCGTTAAACAAGGCGTAGGAGAGCGTGAGGGAATGACTATTGAGCCGTTGGATGACAGCATGTATCGAGAAATTGCCATGTTATGGCGACCAACAAGTCAGCGGCAACAGACCTACTTTAAGCTTGCAGAATTACTTACCAAGCTTATATAAAATCAAGAAGTTTGAATTTTTTTAACCAAGATTCAAACTTTTTTTATATCTAAACCGACCTTAATAATAGAACAACAAATTAATCATGATAATTGGAAAATACAGTGTTTGAAAAGAGTGACGAAACACTAGTTAAACAAGCATTAAGTGGTAAAAAATCGGCTTGGATTAAATTAGTGAAACGCTACGAAAAAGGCTTGTATAACTATGCATTACGTATGGTGAGTAATCGCGAGGACGCGATGGATTTAATGCAAGACGTTTTCTTAGCGGTTTACCGTAATCTTGCTTCATATCGCGCTGAAAGCCCTTTTAAAGGCTGGTTATTTAAAATTGCACATTATCGTTGTATTGAGTTTTATCGTCGACGTAAACCCGTGCAATCGCTTGAAGACCACTTTGAGCAAGGATATGAAGAAGAAGATATTGAATGCCCAGAGCATATAGCGTTACAGGGGCAGAGAGCACAAGAGATACATAAAGCGATGGCGTGTTTACCGGTTGAGCAAAAAGCGATAGTTGAATTGAAATTTTTTCAACATCAAACGTTTGACCAAATCGCAGTTCAGTTAGGGATCTCTAGTAATACAGCTAAATCACGCTTGTATAGTGCACTAAATAAATTAAAAGGTAGTTTGGAGGTTGAACATGAAGTCGCATAGTTCAAACACAAATAATCAATCGATAGATGAATTGGTTGAAGCGATGTCTTCACAGGGAGACAAATCGATGCCAGAAGAGTCGTTAAGATGCATGGCAGAAGAGTTAAACCAATACTCTGAAGCATATGATGACCAGGAAGTACCGAACTGGGATAGAGGTGAAAGTTTCTTCGAAGAGCCAGCTAAGTGGTGGCAATGGCAAGGTTTACCGGTTACCTCAATGGCATTTTCTTTTGTTGCCATGATGTTAGTTGTTTTTAATGTGCAATTCAAAGTGTCTACAGATGGGCTAGTCATGTCATTTGGGCAACAGGATGAGCTTTCGCAAGAGCAACAAATTGTTGCCTTGATGGAAGATAAGCTGTCTCAGTTTAGTAAAGAGCAGCAGCAAACATTAGTGAACTATATAGATGATGTAAAAGCGCAACAGCAACAGTCAAATTTACAGTTAGCAAGTTACATCATGTCTACTTCTAGACAGGAGCGACAAGAAGATATTGTTGATGTGCTTCAGTACATCAATGAGCAACAAAAGGACGACAAGTTCGAACAGAACATGAAGTTTAAACAGCTTGAACAAGCTATTTATTATCAAACAAGCAACCATACGGTTGTCGACAATATCAGTACTAAACCTGCTAAATGGGCAAGTGAGGAGTAAAACATGAATATGACTAAAACTAAGTTAGCCGCCGTAGTAGCCTTCTCTACATGTGCATTGGCAGCGCAGGCAAAAGAAGCTAATTATACAAACGTTAAAAAGCAACTGACGATTATGGAAAACATACTAAAAGCGTCAGGAGCAAATAATAAAGTGCAAATGAGTGCATTGAGAAGAGTCTCTAGTACTTATTTAGCGGGTCAAGGTGCAGTATTTACTGTAGCAACTAATCCAAGCCATGTTTGGTCGAGCTTAAGTCATTTTATACCTGTTGCACCTACCGCACCAACAGCGCCTGTAGCTAGTGCGTATGCAGATTCGATGTCTTATTCTTTTTCCTCTAATGATATAGAGGAAATGGTCGAACATGAAATGGAAGCTGCTCAAAATAAATATGAGGCAGCTATGGAAGCGGCTGAACATCAAAGAGAAATGCAAAGAGAGTTAGCTGAAGCACAACGAGATCTTAGATATGAAGAAAGGGACTTAGAGCGTGAAGCAAGAGACTTACAATACCAGGTTAAGCGCATGAAAGGTGAAGAGCTGAAAGAAGTTAAAGCAGAGCTTGAAAAAATCGCAGAAAAGAAAAAAGCTGTTGAAAAGGAACGCGCTAAAGTAGCTGAAAAAGTAGCTAAGGTTAAAAAGGCAACAAAAGAAAAACTAAAAGAAAGGGCCAAGAAGCGTGTACTAGAAAATAAGGCTTTGGTGAAAAACGTGGTTGATACTTTTTGTTTATATGGTAACGGTTTGAGAGCTGTGCCTAAGTCTGAAAATGTAACACTCATTATGAAGTATGCTGGTGAAAAGGTTAATAACCAATACCAAGACCAAGTATTCGTTTTTAGGAAAAAGGATTTAATCGATTGTTCAGCTGAAAAGATCAGTAGCGATAAGCTACTAGCAAAAGCAACCAGTTATCAAATATAAATAACGCATGCATAAACTAAAAAAGCCACATTAATGTGGCTTTTTTTACGAGAAAGGAATCAATTATTTACTTAACGTATGGCTGTTTGCCATTGAATCCTTGCTATCTGTACCTGCATACTTCTCATTTGAATTATTAAAGTAAGCCAAAAACATCTGTAATTTGTCATTAAAAATCGCACTTAATTCGTACAATTTATTCTTGTGGCCCGTAGAGCGACAAGACTGATGTGATTGAGGCTTTTCAACCGGAAGTTTTGGTGCATCATTTACCTGCTGTTGCCAAGATTCAGGCGAGAGACTACTACCACCATCTTCAATAGCAGGCGCTATATGTAAAAATACATATTGCTGTTTAACTTTCGTAAAGTCCGTTACTTGTTCTTCAGCAGCTTTAGCAATTGTACAACTTAAACCTATGCTGGTTGCAAAGATTGCAATGGCTGCTGGTTTAATAAGTGATTTCATTTACCTTCCCCGTTTAATAAATTCACTCGTATTTACAATGATGTTAATTCTTCAATCATACAACAATTGTAAATGAATTGTATATATTGTAACTCTAAACATCTTTTCACTATTTATCTAATAGGATCAGATGGAGTGCTCAAAAAGTGAGACGAGCCGTGATATTGCTTGGATCAGACTCGCTACTTATTATAGACAGCAAATTGTAAGAAAAAATTTCAAAAGTGTTTGAATTATGTTCGAAATTACTGAATTTCCTGTTTTTTAAGTAATCTATAATGATGAAGTAGTGGTTCAGTGTAGCCGTTAGGCTGCTGTTCAGCTTCAAAAATAAGCGCTTTGGCAGCCTTAAAAGCTAAGCTGTTATCTAAATCATCAGTCATTGCTACATATTGAGGATCGTTTTCGTTTTGTTGATCAACAATTTTCGCCATTTTGATCAAACTACTTGTGACTTCTTCCTTGCTACAGATACCATGGTGCAGCCAATTCGCTAGATGTTGACTAGAAATACGCAGTGTTGCTCTATCTTCCATCAATCCAACATCGTTAATATCCGGCACTTTGGAGCAACCTACACCATGATCGATCCATCTGACAACATATCCAAGGATCCCTTGAGCGTTGTTGTCTATCTCTCGTTCGATGTCCAATTTATTTAGGTCGGTTTCAAGTAAATCTAAGGTTAGAATGTCATCGATTAAGTTATCGCTGTTTACTTGCTTAGCTAAACTAGCTTGAATGCTAGGAACATTAACCTTGTGATAATGTAAGCTATGAATTGTTGCTGCTGTTGGCGAAGGTACCCAAGCACAACTTGCGCCCGACTTAGGGTGACCTATTTTAGCGTCATACATTTGTGCCATTTGATCTGGAATAGGCCACATACCTTTACCAATTTGTGCGTTATTTATAAATCCTGCGCTAATTGCGCTTACTACATTACTGCTTTCGTAAGCGGTTAACCATTTTGAACTCTTGATATCTGCTTTCTTCTTAACTGGACCAGCATTGATCGAGGTATGAATTTCATCACCTGTACGATCCAAGAATCCTGTATTCACAAAGACCACACGTTCTTTCGCCTCAGCGATACAAGCACTCAAATTAACACTAGTTCTTCTTTCTTCGTCCATAATACCCATTTTTAAAGTATTACTTGGCAATGAAAGTAGTGCTTCTATGCTATCAAAAAGTGAATTACTAAAAGCAACCTCTTCAGGTCCGTGCATTTTAGGTTTTACAATATAGATACTCTTTTCTTTACTGTTACAAAATTCACTATCGCTATTTATGCCGTGCAAGCCAATTAATGACGTTACAACACCATCCACTATGCCTTCGTAAACTTCATCACCACTAAGTGTTTTAACCATGCTATTTTGCATTAACAAGCCAACATTCCTTACAAACATCAGGCTACGTGATTTGAATGTGATAGGCTCGCCAGTGGGCGATAAATACTGTTTATTCTTTGCCATGACGCGTTCAATGGTCTTACCGGCTTTACTGATGTTAGCGTTTAATGTTCCTTTGTTTAATCCTAACCAGTTTTTATAGGCAAGCACCTTGTCTTGAGCATCAACAGTCGCTACAGAGTCTTCGCAGTCCATAATTGTGGTTACGGCCGACTCAAGACGAATATCACTAATACCAGCAGTGTCGGATTTTGCAATGTTACTGTTTGCTTCAAATAGCACTTCAAACTTTAAGCGATTGTGCTCAAACATTAGGGCAGCAGGGTCATCTTTAGGTCCTTGGTAACCAATAAACTGTGAAATATCAGCTAGACCAGATTGCTGTTCATTTTTCAAAGTTACGCTAAGCGTCCCGTTCTCGATTTTGTATTCAATAGCGTCAGCATGAGAGCCGTTTGCTAGAGGTAAACAATCATCTAAAAACTCTCTGGCAAACCTAATCACTTCCCAGCCACGTACTGGGTTGTATTCAGTTCCTTTCTCTGCACCACTTTCTTCTGGTAGGACATCGGTGCCATATAAGGCGTCATATAAACTACCCCAACGAGCATTTACTGCGTTTAACGCGAAACGTGCATTTGTGATAGGGACTACTAGCTGTGGGCCTGCTATATGAGCGATTTCTTCATCAACGTTTTTTGTTGAAATTGTGAATTCTCCTGGCGGTTGAACTAAATAGCCGATCGATTCCAAATAAGATTTGTATTGAGCGTGGAGAGTTCTTACATCATTGTTTAGATACCACTGGCTGATTTTAGATTGCAATGTTGCTCGTTTTTCTAACAGAGCATCATTCTTAGGCGTAAATGACTCAACTATTTGACTGAAACCTTGCCAAAACGATCTAGCTTCAATGGCTAAACCTGGCAGTACGTCGTTTTCAATAAAAGTTGCTAGTTGCTCTGATACTAATAGGTTTGCTTTTTGAATATGTTGAGTCATCGTAGTCTCCCTAACCCGCGAAAAAATATTGTTTTAATGACTCTATTCGGATGCCATTTAATGTGCAATACGACCTTATGGGAGTGGCTTGGCTATTGTTCGCCGTTAGTTCTCGTGTAATTATTTATCTTATTGTTTTTTAAGGGGATATGGTTTTATTGGAAGCGTTCATTAGTGCTTATCACAATAGTTGATATTTGATATATATATGGTGAATGATAGTTTTTAGGTTCAATTATTTGGTGAATGAGTGAAAGGTTAGAAAAACAGTTTCAGTAACGGGATAATAATCGGGCTTATTATTGCTGTTACTGTAGCAGAGACTATTAATGCAAATGAACTATAAGCAGCATGTTTAAAGCTAATGCCACTAATGGTTGCCGTACCTAAAGCATGGCTAGCTGTACCAATGGCAAGTCCTTGAGCATGCGGCGAGGTCACCTTGATAAAAGTTAGCCATTTTATACCTATTGTTGCACCAACTAAACCTGCAATTATGATTGTAAACGCTGTGATTGCGGCGTTGCCAGCGAGTTGCTCTGTTAGTGCTAACCCGATAGGTGTTGTTATGGACTTAAGTGATAGCGACACAGCTACGCTATGATCGCCTATGATCAACATCGTGATGAGATAACTTAATGTGACAACAAATATAGCTGCAATCGTTAGATAACATAGAATTTTTTTCCACTGTTGTTTGACCGTATCTAAATGTTGGTAAAGCGGATACCCTAGTGCTACGACGGCAGGTGTCAATAAATTACTGAGTAGTGCACTATGCTCCTGATAGGTAACATATGAAATATCGAAATAGGACAAGATAGCTATTATCACGAGAACTGACAAAAGCATCGGATTTAAATAAATCGATTTTGCTTTTTTCTGTATAAATACAAAAAACTGATAACAAAGGATTGTTAAACCTGAATAGATAACGATGTTGATAACCGATAACGAACTCATTGCTTTGTCTTTAAATCCACTTTATCTAAAGACTTTTGGTAACTTAAACCAATTGCTGTTAGCAGTAGAAAGGTAGTTACAAAGGTGATTAAAACGATGCTAATGCCATGTTTAGCGATTAATTCATAGTGTTGAATGATGCCGACACCTGCCGGAACAAAACAAACACCCATATTTGCGATAATCCAACGAATGCTTGCGTCTATCTTTTTGTCGTTAATCCATCTAATTTTCAGGAGAAGGGTAAATACAATCATGCCATAGAGGCTAGCTGGCAACCCACCTGCAATTGCGTAAATTAATTCACCAAGCGCAATGCATATAAGGATTGCGCATACGGCGTAGCCTACATCGTAAATTGATTTAGCTTTATTGCTCATGATTAGCTGCTTCGATCACCAACTGTCTAAACCAAATATGGCTAGCGTCGTGATGTAACAGAGGGCTCCAGATCATCTTTAACTCAATATCTGGAATACTAAACGGTGGCGGTACGATTGTATAGTTTGGATCATCTTTATGAAGCATTGCCGCCTTAGTTGGCAAGGTTGCGACTAATCCATCTTCATAAGCTAATTGCATGGCAACATGGTAGTTACGGGTAAACACTTTAATATCACGCTTTTTACCTATTCTAGCTAGCGCTTCATCAACCCAACCAAGCTTTTGAACATCTTTTGGATCCATACCAACGCCAACACCAAAGCCAGTTTTAGACACCCAAACGTGCTTTGCGGCCAAATAACTTTGTAAATCAAAGTTACCTACAGATGGATCGTCAGCACTTAATAAACAGGCAAATCCATCACGCCAAATTGTTTTTTGGTGAAAAGATTGTGGTAGCTCGTCAAAGCGGTTGATAGCCATGTCTATTTTACCCGCTTCTACATCATGAAAGGTCACGTCACTAGGTGTCATGATGTCCATGGTAACATTTGGGGCGATCTTATTAATCTTCTTTAGCAGCTTCGGAATAAGTGTTGACGCGGCATAGTCACTAGCCATGATGCGGAAAACACGTTGACTCTTCGCTTCATCAAACTCTTCTTCACTTTGCAGCGCTTCTTCTAGTTCAAGCAATATCTTGCGAATAATAGGAGATAAAGCGCGAGCGCGTTCCGTTGGCACCATACCATCTGAGGTACGAACTAAAATAGGATCAGAGAATAAAGTTCGTAGCCTTTTTAAACCGTTACTCATCGCTGGTTGCGTAATATTTAGCTTACTTGCTGCTCTTGTTACGTTCTTTTCTCTTAACAGAACATCAAGATAAATAAGCAAATTTAAATCAACCTTTGAAATATTCATGAGCGATATACCCTTATAGATTTATATAATGATGGTTTATGACATGAAGATAGGCTCGATGCAAGCCAAAAACATGCTACTTTGGTCTAAAACAACCAAAAAAACGGTATTTTTGCTTACTGTTTACTTATCCTAGTGTATTGTATTTTAAGGGATATAATGCGTTTTTATATATCTTTATAACTTGTGTGAATGCTAGGTATTGAGATTATATATTTTATTAATACCAGGTTTACCTATTAGTATTTTTGTTGTCGAGGATGAAGGGTTACCACTTTCATTACATAATACTTTAGGGAGGCCTCATTATGAGCCAGTACAATCAAGAAATCGATCAAGCAAGTTCAGTATTACATCAAAATGACAATTGGCAGGCAATTAACCCTGAGTCTGTTGCTCGCATGCGTTTGCAAAACAAATTTAAAACAGGCTTAGATATCGCAAAGTACACTGCGAAAATTATGCGCCAAGATATGGACGCATATGATAAAGACCCAAGCCAGTACACGCAGTCTTTAGGTTGTTGGCATGGTTTCATTGGTCAACAAAAATTAATTTCAATTAAGAAGCACTTTGAAAATACTGATCGTAAATACCTTTACCTTTCAGGTTGGATGGTAGCGGCGCTTCGTTCTGAGTTTGGTCCATTGCCTGACCAATCAATGCATGAAAAAACATCTGTAGCAGGTTTAATCGAAGAATTGTACACTTTCTTACGTCAAGCGGATGCTCGTGAACTAGGTGGTTTGTTCAGAGAGTTAGATGCAGCTAAAGAAGCAAACGACACTGCTAAAGTAGAAGCTGTACAAGAGCAAATCGACAATTACAAAACTCACGTTGTACCAATTATTGCTGATATTGATGCTGGTTTTGGTAATGCTGAAGCAACTTACCTAATGGCTAAGCAAATGATTGAAGCAGGTGCTTGTTGTATTCAAATTGAAAACCAAGTATCAGATGAAAAACAATGTGGTCACCAAGACGGTAAAGTAACCGTTCCTCATGCTGACTTCTTAGCTAAAATCAACGCTGTTCGTTACGCATTCCTTGAGTTAGGCGTTGATGATGGTGTTATCGTTGCACGTACTGACTCATTAGGTGCTGGCTTAACAAAACAAATCGCAGTAACTAATGAACCAGGTGACTTAGGTGACCAATACAACGCATTCCTTGACTGTGAAGAAGTAGATGTAACATCAATGCAAAATGGTGATGTTGTTATCAATCAAGGTGGCAAACTAGTACGTCCTAAGCGTTTAGCGTCAAACTTATTCCAATTCAAACAAGGTACTGGTGAAGCACGCTGTGTACTTGACTGTATCACTAGCTTACAAAACGGTGCTGATCTTCTTTGGATTGAAACAGAGAAGCCACATATCGGCCAAATTGGCGCGATGGTAGATGAAATTCGTAAAGTGATTCCAAATGCTAAGCTTGTTTACAACAACTCTCCATCATTTAACTGGACGTTAAACTTCCGTCAGCAAGTGTTTGATGCAATGGTAGAAGCTGGTCAAGATGTGAGTGCTTACGACCGTGATAAGTTAATGAGCGCGGAATATGATAACACTGAGCTGTCAGTTCAAGCTGATGAGAAGATTCGTACGTTCCAAGCAGACGCTGCAAAACAAGCAGGTATCTTCCATCACTTAATTACGCTTCCTACATACCATACAGCGGCATTGTCTACAGACAACCTAGCTAAAGAGTACTTTGGTGAGCAGGGCATGTTAGGTTACGTTCAAGGTGTTCAACGTAAAGAAATCCGTCAAGGCATTGCATGTGTTAAACATCAAAACATGGCTGGTTCTGATATGGGTGATGATCACAAAGAATACTTTGCTGGTGACGCTGCACTTAAAGCGGCTGGTAAAGACAACACGATGAACCAATTTGGATAAGAGAAAAGCCAACCAATTAATTTTCTCTAGAAAATAAAAAGGGCCGGTAAATTCCGGCCCTTTTTTTATTCGTCTAACTCAGGATTAGAAAGAGTAAACTAATGTCACAGCAGTTTGTGTGTCAGTTTTCTTTTTACCTTCATCAACTTCAGTATTGTGATCAACAACTAAAGAGAATTTAAGTTGTAACGTTTCAATCAACTTAGTTGTAATTGAAGACTCTGCTTTGTACTTGCTGTTTTCGCCGCTCTTAGGAGCGTACTTAGCAGAAAGCTTTTGTTCAAATTCAACGTGAGAGTTGATTTTAGTTGTGTATAGCGCTTGTGCTTGAATGATGAATGAAGACAATGTCTCACTTGGCACACCTTCAGAAGCTTTAGTAACGTCACGCTTGTAACCCGGACCGATATCAGCAAATAAAGAATGATCTTCATTCTTAATCCATTGACGACCCCAACCAGCAGATACTGATGTAGAGTTATCAAATGAACCAAAACGGTCATCTTCGTATGCTACGTCGCCGTATACATAGTTCTTTGAGTTTTGGTCTAATGTGTAGTTTGTTTTTGATTCAATTGTCCATTTTTGGTCAGTTGTATCAAATTCATTTACACCATCAACTTCTTGTTCGGTTTTTTTGTATAGCAAGTCTAATGCTAAAGTGCTGCGCCAAAGGTCCTTTTCGTATTTAAAATCTAAACCAGTTTTTAAATCGGCACTTTTTGTATTACCTGTTTTGTATAACATACCTAGCTCAGCTGAGGCTGTTAATGGAGATTTTGCTTCTTCAGCAGATACAGATAATACAGGTGTTGCTAATACAGCTAATGCAACAATCTTACGATTCATTTGAATTCTCTTTATTTAAGTGTACAGACATTTGTGGGTAAGGGATTTCGATTCCTGCTTTGTCCAATTCAATTTTAATTGTTTCAAGTAGGTCGAAGTAAACAGTCCAGTAATCAGCTGTTTTAGCCCAAGATCTAACAACGAAGTTAACAGAGCTATCTGCTAATTCAGCAACAGCGATTTGTACGCCTGGATCTTTAAGGATTAGCTCATGGCTATCAGTGATACGTGTTAAAATTTCTTTTGTTTGGGCTAAGTCAGCGTCGTAGCTAACACCAATCGTTAGGTCTACACGACGTGTTTCTTTAGCTGAATAGTTTGTAATTGCACCACCAGTGATAGCGCCATTTGGAATGATAATTTCTTTATTATCAGGTGTTTTTAACTTAGTTGAGAAGATAAGTACTTCTTCAACAGTACCTGAGATACCAGCAACTTCCACAAAATCGCCCGCTTTGAAAGGACGGAAAGAAACTAAAAGTACACCTGAAGCAAAGTTTGACAATGAACCTTGTAGCGCTAAACCAACAGCTAAACCTGCAGCACCTAATACAGCTACTAGTGACGTTGTGTTAAAGCCAAGGTGAGAGATTGCAGCAATGATAACAAACGTTAACATGATGCCATGTAAGATGCTTACTAGGAAAGAAGCAACTGTTTTGTCAATCTTACGGTGTAAAAGTACTTTTTCGATTAACTTAGACAACCACGAAGCAACTGCTTTACCAATGTAAAAAATCGCAATAGCAACAACTATTTTGATGGCCCAATCAATCATTAGCGTTTGGTTTTCAGCAAACCAATTTTGAAGCATTTCCATAAAATAATCCTTTAAACAAACTTTAATTAACATTAAGAAACTAAAGTACGGCTAGTTAATAGTTTCGTTATTAGTATTCAGCAGTTCGCTGAATTTGCGCGCATTATAAGGAAAATGCATGAAGATTGCATTAAATTGTTGCAAATTATGAACAACTTATTTACGTATTTTACAGGTATAAAAAAAGCACTTAGTTATGACTAAGTGCTTTTTAGGTGATTAAGAAAGTCGACTTATTTAATTGTCGCTTTTAGTTCACCTTTTTCGTATAAATCAAACATTTTCTCTAAAGAGATTGGCTTGATTTTGCTAGCGTTACCAGCAGCGTTAAACGCTTCGTATCTTGCTTTACAGATTTCGTACATCGCATCTGTAGATGTTTTAAGGTATTTACGAGGGTCAAATTCGCTCTTGTTAGTCGCTAAGAAGCGGCGAATAGCACCTGTTGACGCTAAACGTAAATCAGTGTCGATGTTTACTTTACGAACACCGTTTTTGATACCTTCTTGAATTTGCTCAACTGGTACACCGTAAGTTTCTGGAATTTCGCCACCAAACTCATTGATAACTGCTAACCAGTCTTGAGGTACAGAAGAAGAACCGTGCATGACTAAGTGCGTGTTAGGAATGCGTTCGTGGATTGCTTTGATGCGATCAATTGCAAGAATATCGCCTGTTGGTGGACGAGTGAACTTGTATGCACCATGAGATGTACCACATGCGATTGCAAGTGCATCAACTTGTGTTTTGTTAACAAAGTCAGCTGCTTCTTCAGGATCTGTAAGTAATTGGTCGTGGCTTAATACACCTTCTGCACCAACACCGTCTTCTTCACCTGCCATACCCGTTTCTAATGAACCTAAACAACCTAGTTCACCTTCAACAGAAACACCACATGCGTGAGCCATTGCTACTGTTTGACGTGTTACGTCAACGTTGTAATCGTAATCAGAAGGTGTTTTACCGTCTGCTAATAATGAACCATCCATCATTACTGACGAGAAGCCTAATTGAATCGAACGTTGACATACTGCTGGTGATGTACCGTGATCTTGGTGCATAACAACTGGAATGTTTGGAAACTCTTCGATTGCCGCTAAGATAAGGTGACGTAAGAATGGAGCGCCTGCATATTTTCTAGCGCCTGCTGATGCTTGCAAAATCACTGGGCTATCAGTGTCGCTTGCAGCCATCATAATAGCTCTAACTTGCTCTAAGTTATTTACATTAAATGCAGGAATACCGTATCCGAATTCTGCTGCATGGTCCAACATCTGGCGCATAGAAACTAAAGCCATGAATTAACTCCTAAACTTTTAACGGGTGCGTCGTTTTATTAATATATTAGTTTCAAAGTGAAACTTCTAACTTTCAGAACGTAATTATAACAGAATAGTTTTTTAGATGGCACTACCATGTATAGTGCTAAATGTAGACCAGCTGGTAAGTTTTTTGTTGGTTTAAGAGATAGTTTGTCTGAATTACGTAACTTTTGAACTGAAAGTAGGGTGGTTAAGTTCTATTTGTTTCTAATTTATGTAAATTTACTACAAAAAAAAATTAAGAAAAATTTAAAAAAAATTCAATCTAATAAAAAAGCGCAACTGATCTAATCAATTGCGCTTTCAAAATTTTGCTATTTACGTTAAGTCGTAACTTACGCTTTAGCTCTTTCTTCTAGAATAGCAACAGCAGGTAGTTTTTTACCTTCTAAGAACTCTAAGAAAGCACCTCCACCAGTAGAGATATAGGAAACTTTGTCAGCAATGTCATATTTGTCTACTGCAGCTAAAGTGTCACCACCACCAGCAATTGAAAATGCATCACTTTCAGCGATTGCGCGTGCAATAGTTTCAGTACCTTTACCAAATTGGTCAAATTCAAATACGCCAACTGGGCCATTCCAAACAATAGTACCTGCTTTCTTAATGATTTCTGCTAATGCTTCTGCCGAATCAGGACCGATATCAAAAATCATGTCTGCGTCAGCTACGTCAGATACAGACTTCAATGTTGCTTGTGCTGTTTCAGAAAACTCTGTGCCTGTAACTACGTCAGTCGGTACAGGAATGTCACCATTGTTAGCTTGAGCTTGGGCTGTTAAGCGGTTAGCTTCTTCAATTAAGTCTGCTTCGTAAAGAGATTTACCAACATTGTGGCCAGCAGCGGCAACAAAAGTATTAGCAATACCACCACCAACAACTAATTGGTCTACAACCGTTGAAAGTGACTCAAGCACAGTTAACTTTGTTGAAACTTTTGAACCACCAACGATAGCTACTAGAGGGCGCGCTGGTTTATCCAATGCTTTAGCTAGTGCTTCTAGTTCACCTGCTAATAACGGGCCTGCACATGCAGTTTCTGCAAATTTAGCAACACCATGTGTACTTGCTTGTGCACGGTGAGCAGTACCAAATGCATCCATAACAAATACGTCACATAAATTAGCTAGTTTTTGTGCCAACTCATCGTTGTTTTTCTTTTCACCTACGTTAAAGCGAATGTTTTCAAAAACAACTAATTCATTTTCTGAAGTCTCAATACCATCAAGGTAGTCTTTAGCTAAACGAACAGGAACATCCAGTGCATCGTTTAAGTAGTTCACTACTGGTTGCATTGAAAATTCTTCGTTGTATTCACCTTCAGTTGGGCGGCCTAAGTGAGACATTACCATCACTTTTGCGCCTTGCGCTAGCGCGTGTTTGATGGTTGGAAGTGCTGCTCTTAATCGAGCGTCAGAAGCAACAACACCATCTTTAATTGGTACATTGAGGTCTTCACGAATAAGTACGCGCTGACCTGCTAGGTTAAGATCCGTCATTTTAATTACAGACATGATGTAATTCCTGTTCTAAAGTTAAAGAGTTTTCGCCACTACACTGGCAGTATCTAGCATTCTGTTTGCAAAGCCCCATTCATTGTCACACCAAATAAGTAGTTTTACTAAGCGCTTGTGGCTTACTCTTGTTTGGTTACCGTCGACAATACAAGAATGAGGGTCATGATTAAAATCAATAGATACTAAAGGCTCAGTAGTAAAGCCTAAGATACCCTGCAAACCATTGTTTTGTGCTTTTACAATTGTTTCGTTTATTGCTTCAATATCGACGTCTGTTGACAACGTTAAGCTTAAATCCATTGCTGTGACGTTTACTGTTGGTACTCGTACCGCGATAGCTTCAAATCGACCTGAGAATTGAGGCAAAATTCTCTCGATACCGACTGCTAATTTTGTGTCAACCGGAATGATTGATTGACTAGCTGCTCGGGTACGTCTCAAATCTGGGTGATAAGCATCTATTACCTGTTGGTCATGCATAGACGAATGAATAGTCGTGATAGTGCCACTTTCAACACCAAAAGCATCAGCAATAACTTTGATCACAGGCACAACACAGTTGGTTGTACATGAGCCATTAGAGATTACTTTATGCTCTTGGGTAAGTAGTTCGTCATTGATACCGTAGATAATTGTTGCGTCTAAATCTTGTGTACCAGGATGAGAAAATATAACTCGTTTTGCACCCTGTTTAAGGTGTTTTTGCCCATCAGCTTGACTACCAAACTTACCTGTACAATCTAGGACAATATCTACATCTAGCGTTTGCCAAGGGAGATTCTCAATGTCAGTTTCATGCGTGAGCATCACTGAATTACCAGCGATAATCAGCTCCTCTTCTTGAAGTTCTACAGAAAAGGGGAAACGTCCATGAGTTGTGTCATATTTTAGCAGGTGAGCAATGCCTTTTGGATCGGCAAGTTCATTGATAGCTACCAAGTTAAAGGTATCATCAGCGGCGTTTTCGAAGAGCGCTCTAACAATACTTCGGCCAATGCGACCAAAGCCATTAATAGCAATATTTATTGGCATAAATTGAAACTTAGTGAAAGGGCATCGCTTTCAACGATGCCCTCATTTAGCTTATAAGCTGTTAACTGTATTAACAACGTTGTCTACTGTGAAGCCAAAGTGCTCCATCAATACACCACCTGGTGCTGATTCACCAAACGTTGTCATACCTACAACCTTACCTGCAAAGCCTACATACTTGTACCAGAAGTCAGTATGAGCAGCTTCGATTGCAACACGGCGTGTTACATTGCTTGGTAATACACTTTCTTTGTATTCAGCGCTTTGCTGATCAAAGATATTTGTAGAAGGCATTGAAACAACACGTACTGTATCGCCTAGTTGTTCAGCAGCTTTTAATGCTAATGAAACTTCAGAACCTGTGGCAATTAAGATTGTCTCTGGAGTACCAACACTATCTTTAAGGATATAGCCACCTTTAGCGATGTCTGCTACTTGTTCGCCAGAACGTGCTAATGCAGGTAAACCTTGGCGAGAGAACACTAACGACGTTGGGCCTTTACGCGTTTCAACCGCTGCTTTCCACGCTACTGCTGATTCAGTAGCATCAGCTGGGCGCCAAGTGATCATGTTTGGCGTAGTACGCAAACTTGTTAATTGCTCGATAGGTTGGTGAGTTGGACCATCTTCACCTTGACCAATTGAATCATGAGTATAAACAAAGATGTTTTGAATACCCATTAATGCTGACATACGAACAGCGTTACGAGCGTATTCCATGAACATCATGAAAGTAGCACCGTAATTGATGAAACCACCGTGAAGTGATATACCGTTCATGATACCGCTCATACCAAATTCACGTACACCGTAGAAAATGTAGTTACCAGCAGGATCAGTTTCAATACCTTTAGAGCCAGACCATAGTGTCAGGTTAGAACCCGCTAAGTCAGCTGAACCACCTAATAATTCAGGTAGCACGGCACCAAACGCTTCAATCGCGTTTTGTGATGCTTTACGTGAAGCGATGTTTTCGCCTTTTTCTTGACACTCTTGAATGAAAGCGTTTGCTTTTTCTTCAAATTCAGCAGGCAATTCACCGTCGATTACACGACGTTTGTATTCTGCAGCAAGCTCAGGGTGAGCAGCTTGGTACGCAGCAAACTTATCGTTCCAAGAAGTTTGTGCTGTTTGACCTTTGTCTTTGCAGTCCCATTCAGCGTATACGTCTGCTGGTACTTCAAATGGCGCATGTGGCCATTTTAAGAATTCACGTGCTGCTGCGATTTCTTCGTCACCTAATGGTGCACCGTGACAATCGTGGCTGCCAGACTTGTTTGGAGAACCAAAACCAATGATTGTTTTACAACAAATCATCGTTGGCTTGTCTGTTACTGATTGCGCTTCTTTAATTGCTGCTGCAACTGCTTCAGAATCGTGGCCATCAACACCAGCAATGACATGCCAGCCATATGATTCAAAACGTTTTGCTGTATCGTCAGTAAACCAACCTTCAACTTCACCGTCAATTGAAATGCCATTGTCATCCCAAAACGCAATTAGCTTACCTAAGCCTAATGTACCAGCTAAAGAACATGCTTCGTGAGAGATACCTTCCATTAAACAACCGTCTCCTAAGAAACAGTATGTGTAGTGGTCAACTATATCGTGGCCTTCACGGTTAAATTGAGCAGCCAATGTTTTCTCAGCAATAGCCATACCAACAGCGTTTGAGATACCTGCACCTAGCGGGCCTGTTGTCGTCTCAACACCTGGCGTGTAACCATACTCTGGATGACCTGGAGTTTTTGAGTGTAACTGTCTAAAGTTTTTTAACTCTTCCATCGGTAAGTCGTAACCAGCTAAATGTAGAAGAGAATAAATCAACATTGAACCGTGGCCGTTAGATAGGATAAACCTATCACGGTCAACCCAGTTAGGATCTGTAGGGTTGTGCTTTAGGAAGTCTCTCCATAATACTTCTGCGATGTCCGCCATACCCATAGGGGCACCCGGGTGTCCAGATTTTGCTTTCTGGACTGCATCCATACTCAAAACTCGAATAGCATTGGCCAGTTCTTGACGCGATGGCATAATTGCTCCAATTTTCTTTATTAATAATTGAGGGTGAAAAATTGCGCTTATTTTCGCCCAGACTACCCCTAAACTGCAAATGTTATTACGATATTTATTATAATTTTGTGCTTATTGTACGAAATCTGTTAGTGTTGAACGATATAAGAGACGTATAATTGACGATTCAATGATGAAAACTGCAACTACACATTCTTTAGGGCTATATGGATAATAGTATTTTTAAGATTTCGGTCTCGTTTTTTGCATTTCTACTTATTTCTTATGTAACAAGCATCATTGTCACACCGTTTACCGTTGTAGATTTAATAGGCCCATGTGCAGGCATTGCAACTGCCTTAACAGTGATACTAGGAAACCGAAGCCTAATAGGTGTTATCGCTGGAAGTATTGTATTTAATATCTATCTACACTTGACCACTGATTATCAGTTTGAATTTTCGATCTTCATCCTTACTATTCTTGGCATTGCATTACAGTCATTATGGGCCAAGCAAGTTTGCTTCAAATATCTAGAACAACAAAGGTGGTTATCGAGTAGGGCAAATCTACTTGCTTTTGTCTTACGGTTAGGGCCTGGAAGTAGCTTTATCGCAGGGGTTGTAGCGGTTTTAACTGCCTTGCTTACCATTTTATCTTTTGACAGTGAAGTACTTTATACCTTTGTTAGTGCCTGGGTTGGTAGTGTACTGGTGACGGTATTTCTTGCACCTATGTTATTGTTTGCATTTGGAAAGCAGGCACTCAGTATTGTAAAAAGAACATTGATTGTTGTTGCGTCTGTTTTAGGTGGAACGGCAATAGCACTTCTTTTTTATATATCTCAATTTCAACAACAGCAAGAGCGTTATCATCAATTTAACGCGACCAGTGAAGCTGTAATTCGCATTCTGGAAAGAGAAATAGAGTCAATTGACGATCAATTATTGTCAATATCATCACTATTTCGAGCGAGTGATTTTGTTAGTGATGAAGAGTTTTTAGTTTTTGCATCTAACGTGTTTACACCAAACAGGAGTCTAAGAGCTTTAGAGTGGATACCAGCCGTTTTACCTGAAGAAAAGCAAAATTTCGAAGATTTTGCGACGCTAGTACATAAATTTGATTATCAAATTATCGCTCAGTTTAGTGCTGAAGAGCTAGGTGATAACAATAAGGCCTCACCACATTTACCTGTTTTTTATATTTACCCAGTAGAAGGGAATCAATCTGCGTACGGGCTCGATTTAAATACGCATATGTTGAAAAGAAGGGCAGCAGAACAAGCCATTGCAACAGGGAAATCAGTAGCGACAGCACCATTAACACTTGTTCAAGATGATACTTCTATTCCTAGTTTTTTGGTTTTCAAAGCGATTTATAATCAAAGCAACTTGAACTCGTTTGGTTTTATTCAGGGGGAACACGGTCAAAAAGTCCAAGGTTTTGTACTCGCTGTTGTGCAGTTTGATCAGTTTATCAAACAACTTGCTAGCAATTACAAAGAGCAGTTAATCCTTCAAATTAGCGATAGTAGTTCGAAAGAGAATTACTTTGTGTACGGTGAAGCGCTGCCAAAAGAAAATCGTTTAACTCACACTCAAACACTGTCTCTTTTTGGCCGAGAATGGCAAGTAGAACTAGCCGAAAGATATCCTTACCTAGCACAAAGCAAATCCTGGCAAGACTGGAGCATGCTTTTGGGTGTCAGTGTTGGTGGCTTTTTATTTCAAATGCTTATTCTTATGATGGCTGCATACTCGACGGAACTCAGTTTCCAAGTTGGCGATAAAACGAGAAAGTTAATCCTAGCTAAAGAGAAATCAGAACAAGAAAACGGTGAGAAGACCCAGCTCTTGCAAACGTTAAGTGATGAGTTGAAACTGCCGCTAGCAGGGGTGATTAATTACATAGATGAACATCAGGCCAAAACATTAGACTTATACCAACGTAAACAAATCAACGCGTTAGCACATTCTGCGCAGCAATTAACACAGCTAATAGACAACATTGCTGACTTATCTTCATTAGAAGATAGAACTAAAGTTGTTAATACCGTTTCTTTTGATTTTCAATTATTTCTAGACGCAATTGAAGGAAAGTTTCGTTCAAACGAATCTTCGGCTAGTTGCCGTGTAAGAATGGCGCAGGATGTAAACTTGCCAAGTGTGATCAAGTGTGATTCACACAAGCTAGAAAGGCTGCTGCTTGCCGCTCAATATGAACTAGGCGTATTGTTTCCTGAGAGTGATGTGAAAATGAATGTGAAACCCCATTTTCATCACCGCGCCGCTACGTTGTTTTTTACCTGTAATGTTACCCAGCACAAACCACTTGAAAGAGAGGAGACTAATAAAAAGTGGTTTGATGAAGACAGTTCACAATTTAGTACGCGAATGGCGCTAATTAAAGAAATATGTATTCTATTAGGTGGCAACTTGAAACTCTCTCAACCTAGTAATGGTACATACATATTAGCGATGTCTATTAAAGTAGATTTAGAGCCAGTAGCTAATGCAGATACGTATCTCAAACATAGTTATCACGCGGTTAACTCTGCGAAAAAGAGTGTTTTGTTATTCGAAGAGCCAATGTCCACAAGCTACGGAGTCACTAGTTTATTGTTAGCGCTTGATTATCAAGTAGAGATCATCGATCAAGCGTCAGAACTTAGTGAGGCGCTGGTTGCTAATGACTATGATCTGGTGCTTTTAGAAGGGGTTACTAACGTACAAACGATAAGTGATATTCAACTTGTTCTTGAGTCTGAATTATTAACTGATAAGCCACCTGTGCTGGGTGTTTATCGGGGAATAGATTGCCGACAATTACCACCAGCTTTTAAACCTTTAGTTAAACAGTTTTTGATCCACCCGTTTGAAAGTAAAGATTTAAGTAATGTCATAGAAGAGCTATGCACCGTCTCGTCGACTATCTAATAAAAAAATCAAGGTAATCGTTGAAATTGCTTTTGTGATCGTATAACTTGCTTAGCGTAAAAGAAAAATAATAACCCTATTATATTTTTGGGAAGCCAAATGAATAAATCGTCTTCAAGAGGATTTAAATTAACCACAGTTATATTTGCAGTGCTTTTTTTAGCGGTATCAGCATTGTTGAGCAATAGTTCTGTTGCTACAAATCAGGAAGTGGTCATCGAAGAAACGAATTAAATTGACGCAAAAATCCTGTTCGATTGGACAGGATTTTTTTTGCAAATAGACAGTTAATATTGCAATTGCATACAATTTAAAGTTCTTTAAAAACAATTGGTTATCATATTTGTTTAGAATGTGTTGACCAGTATGTTACAAGTCTATTAAACTACCGCGCAGCTCTTTTTTTGAGCATATAAAACGGATGAATAGAAGAGATGTTAATCATGCTTCTTTCTATTTGAGCTCTTGATTAAGATTTTATCTTTTTCAAAAAGGAACCTGATAAGAGAATAATAACAATGAAGAAATGGCTTTTTTCAAATCAAGGAAAGATTGTAGGACCAAAGACTGAATCAGAAGCAGTCAAATATGTCAAAGATAATCCAAACGTTTACGTTTGGCAGCCAAAATTTGGCTTGTGGCAACCAGCAGCAATGCTGGAGGAATTTAGTGGCGACGATAAAGTGCCATGTCCACCTGCCACATTAAGTGCTAGTGACGTGGAAAGCTTTCATAGTAAAGAAACTCAGTTATTAGCGACGCTTGAAAGAATCGACAAAACATTACGTGTAAGTGCAAGTTCTATTAAAGAAGTGAACGAAGACATTGAAACTTACCACGGCATGACTAAGTCGTTAATCAAAGAAGTTCAACAGACAATTAAAACTATTGAGAATCAACATAAAGCACTTCAAAAGAATTTGGCTGGTGTTACCAATAGCGATATTGCACTGATGGTTGGCGAAGATTAATCTTTCAAGGAAGTACAAATGACAACATGGTATTTAGCTAGTCACGGCGAAGTGACAGGACCTTTCGAACTTGAAGAAGCTCGTAAGTCGATCCAATCAAATAAAACTCAGGATCCACAGTTTTTTGTGTGGCAGCCTAACTTTGTGTACTGGCAAGCAGCCTACGCAGTAGGTGAATTTAGTGATCTAGTACAAGAAGTTGAGCATGCGTCACCCGTTTTTGATGATTTAAAGGATCGTTTTAAAGAGCGTGAAGAGATTTTATCTAATCGTGTTTCGCATGTTGATGGTCGATTAAAGCAGGCATGTGATAATTTGATGACATTTGAAGATGACATCATCGCATATAAAAAACTGACGGCTAACTTTGGGCCAGAAGTTCAGGCGGCGATCGCAGCAATAGAGAAAAAGTATAAGAGCTTATCTAAAAAGATAGACGGTATTGTATCAGCGACTGAAATTGCTGAAACAGAAGTTGCTAACGCTAGCAAGGCTTTTGCTGCCATTGAAAGTGATGAGGCAGAAGAAGAACTGATTGAAGAAGAGGTAGCGGTTGAAGAAGAGCCGATTGCTCAAGAACAAGAAGTTGTAGAGAAGCCTAAAGTTCAAAAGAAAGTAGTTGAGCAAAAGCAACCTGAAGCTAAACCAGTAGCTAAAAAGGAACCAGCTCCAAAACCTGTAGCTAAGCCTTCAATTCAAAAAGCAGCAGAAGTAGCGCCAGCTCCTCAAGCAAGTAGTCAGGAAGAGCGAGCACAAGAAAAGCAAGAGCAAGAAGCAATTGGTAAAGGCATATTAGGCATGAAGAAAATGCTTAAATCTGTATTTAAAGAGCCAGAGCCAGCACCAAAACTTTCTGAAATGTTAAACCAAACTGAATCAGCACCAGTTAGCGCTGAAGAGCCGCCGGAAGAAGATGTTGAATTAGTGGTTGTTGATGTTGATGAAGAAGAAGCAACGGCTAAAAAGCGTCGTAGACGCCGTAGAAGATAACAATTCTTAAGTTGATTAAAAAAGCCGCTGTTTAGCGGCTTTTTTATTAATTTTACAGTCACTTATACACATTATTAACAAAAATTGTTACATTCCATTCGATAATAATAAAACTTGCAAAGGAGTGCGCATGCGATCTGCTGTGTCGATTACTGTTATTTCTTCATTATTACTAGCATCGTGTGGTGGCGGAGGTAGTGAGTCGAAAATCGAAGATAATTCGCCTACACCCGTCGTAAATCAAGCACCAGTTATTTCTAATAATTTTCTGATTAAAGATAGCTCAGGTAATGGTGTAGTTGAAGCCGCTGAATCTTTTCAAATACTATTAAATATTACTGATAATGAGAACGATACAATCTCAGGGTCGATTACAATTGACGATGTTGTAGTGTCCATAGAAAGTAATACAGATAACAGTGAGTATTCTCATCAAGCAAACTTCGTTGTAGAAACGAAAGGTAACAAACAAGCTCAAGTAAGTGTTCAGGATAGTAAGAATAATCAATCTACAAGCAATATTGATTTTGTTATTAATCCAAGTTTTGTAGAAGTACAGCAAGAATTAAGCAACGTTATCGATAATTTTACGGTGGGAGGATATTTTGATCAAACTGAATTATTAGGCACTGCACAAAACAATGATGAGTCTACCTTAGGTTACGTCGCAAATAATCTTTCTCAGGAAAACATTGCCTATAATCAATCGCCGTTTGGTGTGTGTGGGGTAAATACTCCCAATAAACTAGTAAAAGTAGATGTCTCTTTATCAAATATAACAATACCAGAAGTTGGCGTGGTATTTCCTCTTGAATGTTTAAACCAAAGCCAGAGCAGCGTTCTAAAATCCAAAATTCAAAAATCAAAAAGTAAGAGTAACCATACTAATAGCTTAGTAGTGCAATCCACAAAGTACTTAGCCCATAATTTTTTAGTGACACGAGATGAAAATGGCGACATAAGTATTAGCGATAGTGGAGAGGGTATAACTTTTCAAGGTACCCATGAGATGACGGTATCTTGTGGTGAATTCGCCTTAAAGAAGGTTAATGGCGCTTATCAGTTGGACAAATCTATTGTACTGGAAAAGTTAGAATCATTATTTGCTGACTCACAGGATTTCGAGCTAACGTGTGAACGAAATCTTGAGTACGGTGGCGAACAATACACATCGCCGCTGTATGCGACAATTAAGGGAAGTATAAGAGATGTCGATAATTCCTTCCCTGATGGTTTAATCAAGAACGTCGAATTCAGTATTCCATATTTAAATGGTGCGCTAGACGAAGGTGATGTTTGTGTCGAAACCGTAGCGGTTGATAATGGTGAAGTGGTTAGCGAGTTATTAACTATTAGATCGTCTAACGAACTACTTCCTCCTGTTCAAATGTCTGAGGAAGAAAATGGCTTTTGTGGCTCATTAAAAGAATTTGAGGGAACAACTTATGTACAACAGGTGTTGGTTGATGATTTTGGTAATCAAACTGTTGTAAAAAGTGATAGTTTCTACGTTGAAAGAAATGACGCTCCCGTATTTAGTAGTGAACTGCCAAGTAAATTTGCTTTCTCTTTGAATCAAGGAGTTGTTGAGCTAGTTAGCAAGAGTGACTTAACTGATCCGGAAGGGCATGAGTTTAGCCTTTCTTCTGAAACGAATTTCGATACAGGCAAAGCTGCAGGCAATTATAGCGTTAGTGTCATTGCTAAAGATAAATATGACGCAACGTCACAAAAAGATTTTGAAATTACACTTGCTGATAAGTTGGCTCCATTGACCGAATTGAAAGTCATTGGTAGCTATTTAATGTCGAATGGTAAATACCGAGATATAAATCAGGATATTACCCTGAGCTTGATAGCTAGTGATGCCGATGGGCAAGTCACAAGTACAACATTGCATTCCTATTTAGATAACGAGACACCTGAAGAAGTACTTAACTATACAGCTAACTACACCCATTCGGTCGCAGCAGAAGGTGGACATACGAGAACTTTCACATATCAAGCAACTGACAATGAGGGCAATCTATCTGAAGAGGCTGAATTAACTATCTCCATCGATCAAAATGAAGCGCCTACATATGGTGGTAGAACAAGCTTCAGTTTAAAAAGAGGTGGATGTGTTGATGTGGACAAAATCGCTACTGACCCTGAAGGTGATGACGTCACTTTTGTTATCGAAGATGAAAGTTTCGAAGTTTGTAGTACTGAAGCAGGTGAAGTATCTAAAGAATTATCAATTAAAGACAAATACTTAGCGGAAACAATAATAACAATAAATATTGATTTCACTGATTGTGCTGCCAATGAGATCTGGAGTGGTCAACAGTGTGTTTTACAAGGTGGTAGCACACCAGATCCGTTTGTATTAACGCCTTCTGGCGGATCCTATAAGTTATCAGAACAAGTTTATTCATTCCCTGTTACTTTAACTGGTTTAAATAGTGCAGCCACGTTAATCGTATCAAATGGTACTGTGAGTGTTAATGGTGGGGAATTCAGCTCTGATTTAGTGACGGTGAATAATTTAGATAGCATTGTTGTTTCTCACGTAGGCTCTAGTGAATATGACACTGTTACAACGACGGTAGTAACGATTGGTAGCCAGCAGAGTACGTTAGAAAGCAGAACGATAACGGCTGCTCCTTATGTGTTTGCAGGAGATGATATTACATTAAAGTCATTCGATATTGGGAATTTATGGGCTAAGTATAGAGACTATGACGGTCGAATAGTTTCGCGTCGATGGGAGTTAGTTTCAGGTAGTCAGGCGCTTAAGTTAATAGAATACCCTGGTACTGACGGTACAACAGATTGGCGAACGTTCGAAGCTCCAGAAGTCTCCAGTTCTGAACAATTCACCTATCGACTACACGTTACTGATAATGACGGTAATACAGCTTATGACGATGTAGAAATCACTGTTCTTCCCACAGATAATATTCCACCGACAATGAATGTTGGTATTGATATTGATGCCGAAAAAGGTAAAAGTTATCAAATTAGGGCTACAGCAAATGATCCTGATGGGCAAATTGCTAAAGTTAAATGGATCCCCTTCCACAGTAACAATAACAACCCATTACCCTTAGTATTAGAAGATGACGATACCTTAAACCCTTCTTTCACAGCTCCGGATGTTACGGTTAAAACTCGATACGGCTTCCGATTGGATGTTCAAGACAATAATGGCAAATGGAGTAATATAAAGACTAACCTTTTTAATGTTTCGCCTTATGCTTATAGAGCGCTGATCTATATCGATGTTTTCCCAACTGCCACTAATCAAGCTCCAGTTAGTAATGCTGGTGCAGATATGACAGTGACAACAGATCGTTTTTCTAATGACGTAACGCTAACAAGTCTTTCTACTGATAGTGACGGTTCGTTAGTCCAATACTACTGGCAAAATACTGACACATCACTTCTTCATTACTCAAGTACGCCAAGTCTGACGTTGAGTATAGAAGAGGTAAGCGAAGAAACAACAGTCACTTTCTTGCATTATGTTGTAGACAATGAAGGTAAGGTCAGTCAAAACGTTAATGGTGGCGCTGCAGACCAAAACGATTCATATATGACTATTACTTTGAAGCCTCCTGTGGCAGCAAATCAGCCACCAAAGGCAAATGCAGGCCCTGATGTTAATATTTCTCCGAAAGATGGTCCTCAGTACATAAGCATTTATGGCTCAGGCATTGATAGTGATGGCAGTATCGAAAAATATTTCTGGAAAGAAATTCCAAATCAAACTGGCATATACGATGATTCTATCAGCCAGCTGCAATTAGCTATTTTCCCTGTGACAGAACCTGAGACCTTGCTATTTAAGCTCACTGTTTATGATGACAAAGGAAAACCAAGTGATGAGCAGGAGATAGATCCAAGCGACCAGTCAGATGCCTTTGTTAGAGTGTTTGTAACGCCATATCAAAACAAAAAACCAGTAGCGAATGCAGGTGCTGACAATTTATTTTACGGCTCTTCAACTATTACCTTAAGTGGCTCTGGCACAGATGTGGACGGTACAGTTGCAGAATATATTTGGGAATCTGATGACCCAAATATTGTCTTAAGTGATGCTAATACAGCAACTCCAATGTTCAGTGTTCCCGATCCAGACAGTAAGCAAGTATATAAATTCTCTTTAACTGTGGTTGATGACAGTGGTGCATCAAGCGACAGTATTGATAATGGTGAAGGTGATGCCTCCGATAGCCATGTTTATATAACAGTCTTTCCTGCTAGCACAACTAACCAAACTCCATTGGCAATAGCAGGACCAGATCTGACAGTGAAAGGTGGAGAATCTGTGCAATTTCAACCAGCAGCCTATGATCCAGACGGCACCATTGAAAAACATTTTTGGTGGGTACTTACTGATGGTGGTAGTGTAGATAGTCAGGTGATTGAGAGCCCAACGTATACCGCTCCTTTGGTAGGCAAGACTGAAGAGTTTCTATTCCATTATGAGGTACTTGATAATCGAGGAGCTCAAGACGAAAGGTTTTTACCTCCTGGTCAGCCAGGCGATTCTCAAGACTCGGCTTTATTTGTATACGTTGAACCCAATTACTCTCAGAACATTCCTCCTGTTGTTAATGTGGGGCCAGACCAAACTGTGAACAGTGGTGAGACGGTGACAATTACTGGTGTTGCAACAGATTTGGATGGCACCATATCTGAATATACCTGGTCTCAAAACGCTGGCGATACAATAACGTTATCGAGCACTGACACGGCGACAACGAGTTTTGTAGCCCCTGTCGTGACTGAGACTACTGTAATAAAGCTGTTGCTTAATGTTAAGGATGACCAAGGAAAAGCTGATGTGCTCTTTAATTTCTATGAGCCTGATCAAGATGATAGGTTTATAGTGATAACGGTAGAGCCTTAGTAATTGAAAAAGCCGCTAAATAGCGGCTTTTTTTGTCTATATTCTTTCGGCTTTAGCTTTGGTCGACAAATACAGGCTATTGAACAGCTTCTAAGTCTTTGTATTACTTCTAACGCTAATTTAGCCTTTAAGCGCGCTAATAAACCTGTTTAGCCATCCACTCGCTTGACTAGGTTTGTATATAAGATTGATCTCTTCTTTGGCGTGATCTGTAATATCTCCAACCTTTATGGGCGTAAAACCTAAACTTCGTGCAACAAAATCAGGAACATATGCTAGAGCTAGACCCTCTCTAACTAAGGAAAGAAGCAGACTAAAATCATTACATCGATAAGATATCTTTCTAGGGAATTTGTCTTCTCTCCAATTGTCTGAGGCGACCCCGCGCAATACCACAGAATGGTGATACATTAGGGCATGCAAATGCAAATTCTCTTAATTGAGTTGTTGTCACTTCAGCTAGAGGGTATTGCGATAATAGGGGGTGTTCTTTGGATGCGACAATACAAAAAGAAGTCGAGCCTAAAGATATGCTTTTAAAATCTTTGACTAAGTAACTCTCTTTAATTGCAACTTGAGTTACTAATGCTAAATTTGCTTGGCCTGTCGATATTTTTTTAATGGCGAGGCCTTCCCAATCGGCATCCAGATTAAATGAAAATCGGCTTGAATTAAATTTAGGCAAAAGGCTAGGTAAATAATGCTGAAGCAATATTGAAGGGCCGGTTATTCTTACAGACGTATTTTGTTTTGCACCGTTAAATTCACTGATAACCTGATCGGCCTCATGTACTAAATGTAAGGCATACTGTCGGAATTTAATACCTTGTTGATTGATAACTATATTTCTACCAACCCTATCAAACAACTGTACATTGAGTTTGTTTTCGATCCGTTTGATTGTTTTGGATAGAGCGCCAGGCGTGACGTTTAATTCTACCGAAGCACTTTGTAGATTGTTCTCTTTTGCGACAGCCAGAAACTTTTTTAAATCTTCAGTATCCACACTTATTGATTCCAAATAGTGTATGTTTATTGATTATTTGTGTCTTAATCGTAAATGGAAATCCTGCAATAATCAATGACAAGTACACATAGATTAAACCAAGTAAAGAAGTCAACTATGAAAGTAATATCCCATTTATTAGTAGGTTTATGCCTAACTCTCTATACCTGTAAAGAGGCAAATACAACCAGCAAAGAAGTGGAGCCAACCAATCTAAACAACAAACATCATGCTCATGATCGTATTGGTTTGCATGGTATGGTGTTAGTCACTGACGGAATAGATCTTTTTGCTAGTCATTTACCTTTATATCGAGCACCACATGACTATCAGTTGGTATACATCGTAGAGAGCAAATACAAGTCAAAAGTTATCAAGCAGCTGTTGTCTGCTAGCCGGAATACTGCTTCCTACGATGCCGCAAAAAGCGTGACGATACTCCCAGCAAGCTTTGATCTCAATAAACTTATAAATGGAAAGTCATTTGAGATAGAAGCTCAAATGTATATTGGGCACTTTGAACGTGGTGGTAAAAAATGGCTTTTAGATAATAAGTTTAGCTTCGTTCGTCAAGTACATAAGCGCCCCTTAACTGGACTTCAAGTGGACAAAAGCTTGTCATATAGTGCTTGGAAAGTGATAGAAAAACCTAGCACGGTCAATCAACTATTCATTCACAATATCGCAAGTGCACCGTCTTTTGATGCGATTGTAGTGGGTGAAGGATGCTCTGTTGAATATGGGCTAAAATTATCTTTACCATCTCGAGTACCAGATGTTTTGCAGGTAACTAAGGCTATTAAAGAGTGTGATACCAGCGAAGTTCTGTATTTTGAAACAAGGGACTTTCAACAATGAAACTGTGCATACTCTTAATCTTAATACTGGTTGCTAATGAATCGCTTCCAGAGAAGATGAACCAAAATTTAGATAGAAGAATGCAGGCGATCTCTGAACATGCATGGCACCATGGGATGCAAGATTGCAAAAATAATGTTGCACCAGCAATAGAAGTGTACTCGTTTTCAGAAAATACATATGTATTAAGGCAAAACAAATGCTTGCACTTTGAAGCGCCGTTTATATATGTGCTGTTTGGAGAGCATACCGTATTTATTCAAGATACGGGTGCAACGGCAGATGCCAACATCTTTCCTCTCTTTGAAACGGTTAAAGAAATAGTACAAAACAGAGCCGAAAAGCTAAATATGAGCTATAGAGATTACAAGTGGCTAGTTACTCATTCTCACGGGCATAGTGATCATATTGCTGGCGATCTGCAATTCGAAAATAAAGCATTTGTTTCGCTAGTAAAACCAAATAAGTCCGCCGTACAAACTGCATTTAATCTAGGAAAAGGCAAATGGCCTAGTCAAAACGGAGAAGTAGACTTAGGAGGCAGAACACTCACGATAATTCCATTGCCAGGGCACAAGTCAGACGCGATAGCGGTTTACGATAGTGATACAAACTGGCTATTGACAGGCGATAGTTTGTATCCCGGTAGGCTATACGTAAAAAAATGGAGTAACTTTCGAAAAAGCATTAGTCGTTTAACCAATTTTGCCAAAGAAAACCCAATAACGGCAGTAATGGGTACTCATATTGAAATGAGTAAGCAGCCGGGTAAAGACTTTCAGATGGGCGCTACTTATCAACCAAATGAAGCCCCGCTGCCTATGTCGGTTGAGCAACTGTTCTTGCTGAATGGCATCCTGCGAAATACTCCAGAGCCAGCTAAGGTGATTAAGGATAAGTTCATTGTTTATCCGCTTGACTAGCTCTTTAGCGAAAAAGTGCAAATATATGGCGACCCCGACAGGAGTCGAACCTGTGACCTGCCCCTTAGGAGGGGGCCGCTCTATCCAGCTGAGCTACGGGGCCATTTATTGATGGCAGTATTAAAGTAACCAACGAAAAGAGCTGTGTAAAGTAGCTTTTTAACCTCTATACACTATTCAAATGTTAGCTAATTGTATATTTGGACAAACGGTTTTTTTCTCTTTAAGTGTCTGTATAATTGATTGTTTTCAAACCACCTGAAAACGAATATGGACAAAAAAAATAATTCATGGATAAAGGATTTATACCAACGAAGTTGGGAGATGGAACTGTTAATTTCAGGCTTCGTATTAGTCTTTCTATTACAGTCGCGAGACCAAGTTGCAAACTTCCTTGGATGGGTTGATTATGTCGTCCCTGAGACATATCCGTTTATTCATTTGGTAGCCACTTATATGGTTGGGCTTCTTTATTTATCTGTGTTCGTCTTAATTATTTTCTTAGTACTCAATCTCATTTTTCGAGCATATTGGATAGCTTTGATAGGTCTTGTTTCAAGAGTAAATAAGCACTCCGGTGTGCTTCGGTTTAGCGCCAACAGAAAGCAAAACGTTCTTCAGGTAAAAGAAATGAGATCTACTTTCCATCATATCGATGGGGTCGATAAGTGGGGTAGTCAGCTATTTTCCATTGGGTTGTTGTTTTTGTTTATGATGGCTACAACCACTACCTGTTTTGTATTGTTTCTCGCGTCTGGCATACTACTTAGTGAAGAGTTGGTACATCCTGTAGTGCGAACGACTTTCTTGTTTATTTATTTTATAGGTATGGTGCTTTTCCTATTTGATCTTTTTTCGGGTGGTGTAATTAGCCGGATTAGAGTCAAAGTTATCAATGTACCTTTTTACTATATCTACACTAGCTTTAGGTACGTTTCTTTTTATTTTCTTTACGAAAAAATAGCGCTGAATGCAAAAGGGAACGGGCAAATCAAAGCGATAAATGTCACACTCTTTATTTTGATTAGTTGTCTTGCAGGTACCGAAATACTTGAGGGTAAACGTAGTATTTTTGCTCTTGATAAAGGCCTGAGCAATGGCAGTCGGAGTATAATTATTCACAAGATAAAATATTTGGATGAGTTAAAACATAGAGGGCGCATTAATAACATTGCTATCGATAAACGCATATATCATCATATGCCTATTAAAGTGTTTATTCCTTTGACCGCTACCATTTCTGGGTATGCTAAGCAAGCCTGTCCTAAGCAAGAAGCGACAGAAATGAAAACAGATACCAGCTGTTTAGATAAGGTGTTTTCCTTACGGGTAAATGAGCAGGATTTATCAGTAAAATGGCACCCTGATACAAATATAGAAACAGCTACTAAGGGTGTATCAGCCTATATTGATCTACCTACACTTGCTAGAGGGGAGCATCAATTTCAAGTAACTGCTAGCTATCTCGAAGCGCCTCTAACTAAGACGTTTTGGTATTTTCCTAAATAGTAGTTAGCTGTGCGTTAGTAGCGCACAGCTAAATCGTTAACCTGAATGCTGTCAATCAACGACTGGTCTTCTGTCATCGCGATAGCATTAGTTTGATTCACTTGTGTGACTTTTACTTTAAAGTTGCTTACGTTAAAGCCTGCATAAGTTTTACCATCTGGAGACTTAAAATTGTTAAGGTGAAGCAATGAGAATTCATCACCCAGTTTAACACCTTGCATTCTGCCTAAGTTAATCATCAGTTTATTGCCATCTAATTTCACGATTCTACCGCGAGTAGGTTGGCACATCATATTATCATCAATGTCCGTGGTTATTTGCGCCAATGTATCTTCAACAACGGCTCCGTATTGGCTTTGCCAGAATGTTTGACTATTTACATCTACTTGCTCGCGCTTCGAAAACTCCCAAGGTGCCGAGTTATAATATTCTTTAGAGAATACTTCATCCCCGTTGACGCCATTGTAAATATAAACAGCTAGATTAAAGTGCCTATCAAACAGATCTTCCTGCCAGAACTTCCATTTGTTATTTTCTTCATTAGCAAAAGATACATCGGTTATTTGAGCATAAAGTACGTATTGAGAATTAGTGATATCAGCATACGCCATTGTCATGTTCTTGATTTCTTCTGCATTAATGGTGTCTACATAACGAGAAAAAGCAGGCGTGTTTCTTAACGACAACTTAGTATCTAAATACATACCATGTTGGTTAATAGCGCTTGAAAGTCTTTTAGTTAGTGCTTTGTCGATTGCATAGATGCCGCCTATATTTGCGTGCTCTCTATGTTTCAATGTGCTCTTAGTTAACAAAAGGGTTTTCTTATAATCGGAAGAGTAACATTGACGCTCTTGAGGGAATATATCGGCTCTTATCGTAACTTCTATTTTGTTGTCGGTATACGTTTCTTCGATTAGCTCAAATGAGTTAATACTACCGGACGCACGAATGTTGATTTCATCTTGCGTTAGTAAACCGTTGACGACTTGTTGAACACTGGAAACAGATGCTCCTGCAACAAGTAGTGCTTTTTTTAATGCGTTCTCGATAGCCTTTGTGCGTGCTAAATCATTATTACCATTTTTTATTGCGGCAACGCCTGTAGACTCATACCACTGAGCATGTAATGGCGTTGCCAAGAGTAATAATAAAAAAGCAATAATACGCATAGTCTTAATCTCTATTGTTGGTATAGTTCTAGCAATAGCTCATCTGCTAATTGCTGGTTACTCTACCGTCAAAAAATTGTTCAATAATTGACTGCAATGAGTCCTATATTAGTAACCTATGCATTAAGTATGCCCATAATCAGTAATTAATAAAGTTGGCGTAATATATGCTTAATTATTTGCATTAGATAAATTAGCCGTAAAGCTAACATGAGTAAATTGAGGAGAGCTCAATGAAGAAGTTGTTATTAGCAGCATTATTGCCAGTATTGGCATCGTGCACCCTAACAGGCGAAAAAGAAGACGATAACTTTTATCAAGTCATGCACGAAGATAAAGGTAAAATTGACGCATTCGCTTTACCTCGACACGCTATTAATGATGTTGTAAAAGGTCTTGCTTATGAAATGCTAACCAGTAGCACCTTTGTAACACCTAAAACACCTGTAGCCGTGACTTCATTTGTTGAGTTAGACAGCTTAGAAAAAACAAATTGGCTTGGTAATCAATTAGCTGAGAATTTTGTGCATGAGTTACAGCGTCATGGCCTTATTGTCGTGGATTACAAAACAACAGGGCATATTCGTGTTACCAAAAGTGGCGACTTTGTTTTCAGTCGTGATTGGAAAGAGTTACCTGAACGCCAGATTATTGACTACGTGGTAACAGGTACCATGATGGAGCAAGAAGGCGGTGTTATGGTTAACGCACGCATGATTGGCATGCAATCTAGAGTGGTAGTAGCAACGGCACAATCATTTATTCCAGCCTGGGTCATTGGCGATCAAATTAACAAGGATGAAAAAGTGCATATGAGAGATGGCATGATCATTCGTGATAGTGAAATGTTGTCTAAAGATGCACGCGCCGTTGAAATCGTACAGTAGATAGAGGTGTCAAATGTTTAAGTCATCATTAAAATGTACTTTGCTTGCTTTTACTATGCTAGGTGCTGCAGGGTGTAGCACTATTTATGATAAACATGTGCAATGGCAACGAGTAAAGCCGGATTCGTTTCCTGTCTTAAAAGCTATTGGATACGCGCCAATTAGTTTGCAGAAGTCCAAAGACAAAACCCAACGCATGTTAATGGCTATCAATGCGTCAAAAATTGCCGCTTATGCAGAATTGGCCGAGCAGGTTTATGGTCAGCAAATTGATGGCTCGACAACAATGTCCAATTTGGTGATTAATAACCAAGAGCTTAAATCATCCATTCATGGTGTGATTCGTGGTGCTAAGGTATTAAAGAGTTACCCTGTAGGTGATACTTATGCAACTGAGCTTACATTAGACTTTAAAGATGTGTACGACGTATATTTAGCTAATACACCACAAAAAGAGATTAAGCGTGTAGACTATTTTTAAGAAGCATTTTAGACAATAAAAAAGGCTGCATATGCAGCCTTTTTTATTAAGATGACTTCTATATTCTAATTTCTACGCCTTAATGCCTAAGCTCTTCAGGCCACCACTTGTTTTACCTTTGTTATCATAGGTCATTGAAGACTTGTTATGATTTTGCAATAGCGATGTCTTCATGCGTTCCACAGCCAATTGAGACTGAGCAATAATTTGCCCGTTAATACCGTTTAGCTCTTTACAGCGAGTTAGTTTAGTTTTGATCTCTGCCAACTGAGATTCATATAGACCTTGCTGTTTTTCCTGCTTAAACGTTGGGCTTTGCTCTATCGTCTGGTCGAGTGCTTGAATGGCTAATAGCAATTCATTTTTTTCTTCACTTAACGCGGTCAACGCTTCTGGGTTGTTGCCTTGTAACGTGTCTTTTTCAGCAACTAGTAATGACTCCAACTTTGTTAATTGTGCCAGTTGGGTGGAAAGTTTTTGTTCATTACTCGTGTGTTCGCTCACGTTAACCTCGACAGTTTAGTCTAAATCAAACTCAAATTTAGCGATGCTTGCTGCAAGCTTTTCTGGGTTGATTTTATATTCACCTGATTCAATTGCCTTTTTCAGCTTATCAATTTTCTTTTGATTCACTGCTGGCGCATCTTCTGCTTTTTTCTGCAGTTGACTAAGTTGCTGAGCTTGTGGTGTTAAAGACACCGAATCTCTACTTGCAACATTAGCTTGTTGTGCTGCTACATTCGCTTGGTTATTTTGTTGCTTAACCTGCGTTTGTTGTTCTACCGTTTGTTTAACCTGACCTGTATTGGACAAGTTATTGATATTAATAGACATAATTTTAATCCCGTTGGCAACTACTAAACTCTACTAACTTGTTATCGGCAATAACATTAAAAACCTTAACATTTATTATAGATTAATTACCACTTGGTTTATAGCATTCACTTGCCCGTTTATTACTCGCCCAGAACGATCATTTTTAATTCTTATTTTTTCACCAATAGCGCCGTCTTGCATAGCGGTACCATTAGTTTTAATGGCAAAGTCGCTGCTTTTTGCCACGATAATAACTGGATCTCCTTTGCAAACATAACAAAGTGATTTTTTGCTAACAAATTTACCCGTCATTAAGCTACGCTTAGTTCTTGCACCTAAAACCTCTTCAATCGAAGAAACAGGCTGACCACGTAGTTTGTATTGGTCAATATATTTAATATCAAGGTTATTACTGTCTAACACGGTACCTTTATCTATTTTAAATTTAGCGACAACCACAGGTAACATCACCGACACTCTAACGGGGACAAATAAATGCCACGGGTTTGAGTCAGAACAAACAACCTTAACATTGATATTTCTAGCATTATTTTTTTCCGGTATATTCACGGCCAATGCTTGCTCACAAGGCTTTATGCGAATGCGAGGATCAATTTTATTAACTAATACCTCTATCTTTTGCGCTTTTTCGGAGGTAAAGTAGTTAGTAACTGATTGTTTTATCAGTTGTTCTATGTAGCTTCTATCGTATGATGTTGCACCGGCTTGATTCGACGCAAGCAACACACAAACTAATATAAGGGATAAAATCTTTAAATTACTCATAATTTTTGTAATCTAATACTATTGAAATCAAAATAACCGTCTATGCTTAATGTAGCGTTTTGTGTTTATTGTTAAGTGTCAAAAGTTGGGCACTTAACCATAAATATAATTAGACTATCAAGAATTGTGCCTGTTGTGACGAAAGTAACATGGCAGGTTTATAGAGGTTTGTATGGCAGGTATATTAGACTCGGTTAACCAAAGAACACAGCTAGTTGGTCAAAATAGGTTGGAGCTGTTGTTATTTAAACTCGTTGGCCGTCAACGTTTTGGTATAAACGTATTTAAGGTAAGAGAAGTTTTACAGTGTCCTCCACTTACCAATTTACCTAAACAAGACCCTTATATAAAAGGTGTAGCGCATATTCGTGGCCAGACCATTTCTGTGATTGACCTGAGTAAGGCAACCGGTGGTCCTGAAATCATGCAAACTGACACATCATTTGTCATTATCGCCGAGTATAACCGAAGTGTTCAGGGCTTCTTAGTTGCTGGCGTAGAGCGTATTATAAATATTCGTTGGCAAGACATTATGCCGCCTCCTGAAGGTGCCGGTAAATCAAGTTACTTAACCGCTGTAACTGAAATTGACGGTGAAATGGTTTCAATTCTAGATGTTGAAAAAATACTGAATGAAATTAACCCTATTTCTACAGATCTAAGTGAAGATGTAGCGGATGCTTCGGTTGGTGAAGAAATTGGTGATCGTTTAATTATGATTGCGGATGACTCAACAGTAGCTCGAAATCAAGTAAGAAGAGCTCTTGAGCCATTAGGCTTAAACGTGTTGTTAGCTAAAAATGGCCAAGACGCGCTCGATCAGTTACGAGGGTTAGCTGAAGATTGCAATGAATCTATTGATGAAAAAGTAGCCCTGCTTATTTCAGATATTGAAATGCCTGAAATGGATGGTTACACACTTACCGCAGAAATAAAGGCTGATGATAGATTAAAAAGAATGCCTGTGATTTTGCATACTTCTTTAAGTGGTGTATTTAATAATGCCATGGTAGAGAAAGTTGGCGCTGAAGATTTTATTCCTAAGTTTCACCCTGATGAATTAGCAACAGCGGTGAAGAAGTGGTTACGAGTAGATGAAATAGCTGAATAATTCAGTGAGGTTGAAATAGTGTCGGCAAGACAACTTGATGATAGAAGTTACGATCAATTCCGTGAATTTTTAGAACAACAATGTGGTATCGTCTTAGGTGCAAATAAACAGTACCTTGTTAAAAGTCGATTAGCACCGCTGATGGCAAAGTTTGATGTTGAATCGTTAAGTGATTTAGTTACTCGAACGTTAAGTCCTGTAGAAAGGCAACTGCGAGCGGCCGTTATTGATGCCATGACCACAAATGAAACCTTGTGGTTCAGAGATGAATATCCGTTTGAACTGTTGAAAAAGCGGCTAATCCCAGAGTTTACTAACCGTAGAACACCGTTAAAAATATGGTCGGCTGCAAGCTCGTCGGGGCAAGAACCATATTCAATCGCTATGTCTGCGACGGAGTTTCAGTCTTCAAACCCTGGTAGTTTACCTGGCGGTGTGCAAATTATTGGCACTGATATTTCTAATACGATGTTAGAGCATTGTAAGTATGCTCATTATGATTCTTTAGCACTTGCAAGAGGGTTATCACCAGAGCGAAAACGTCTATTTTTCGAAAATGGCGATAATGGTATGTCTAAGGTTAAAGACTCAGTTAAAAAACTTGTCAATTTTAGACAGCTAAACTTGCTAAATAGCTATAGTTTGATGGGGCGTTTTGACATTGTTTTCTGCCGAAATGTACTTATTTATTTTGCGCCAGAAGTAAAAGCCAAAATATTGTCACAGATTCATGGTGTGTTAAATCCGGGTGGATATTTGTTTTTAGGTGCCTCTGAATCGCTGTCTGGATTGAGTGATGATTTTGAGATGATCCGTTGTAATCCGGGCATTATATACAAGAAAAAGTAATTTCCTTCCTACCCTAAAATTTCGAATGGCATAATTATTGAATGGTTACCTTTAATGAATTTGGAGGTAACCTATGGCCATTAGTTTTGAAAAAGCATTTGGCATTCACCCTGACAGTTTACGCATCAGGTCAAAGAATGCAGAAGTCATTGCGAGTAATATCGCCAATGCTGACACGCCTGGCTACAAAGCTAAAGGCTTAGACTTTCAATCCGCGCTTAAAGAAGCTGCTAGCAAACAACAAGCTGGCATGTCGCGCACTCATGAAAAACACTTCGACGTTCGAACATCTACTAATGATGGCACTGCTTATCGTGTGCCTGAACAACCAGATACAGGTGATGGTAATACGGTAGATGTACAAATGGAACGAAACTTGTATCTAGATAACTCGATGCATTATCAGGCAAGTCTTCAATTTATGAACAGTAAGATTAAAGGCCTGAAAAAAGCAATCGCTGGAGGTAAAGCATAATGAGTTTGTTTAACGTATTTGATATATCAGGCAGCGCGATGAGCGCGCAATCAGTACGCCTGAATACAACGGCAAGTAACATTGCCAATGCTGATAGTGTTAGCAGCAGCATTGATCAAACTTACCGAGCTCGTCATCCAGTTTTTGCCGCAGAGATGCAAAAAGCTGCCGCTGGTCAAGGTGAAGCGGTTGGTGTTGACGTTTTAGGCATTGTAGAAAGTGACAAACCATTAAATGTTGAGTATGCACCTGAGCACCCTATGGCGGACAAGGATGGCTACATCTACAAGCCGAATGTCAACGTGATAGAAGAGATGACAAACATGATTTCTGCCTCTCGATCTTATCAAACTAACGTGCAATTGGCAGAATCGGCAAAGAATATGCTTAATAAAACATTATTGCTAGGTCAGCGCTAGAGATTAACGAGGATTCATAATGGAAACAGTATCGGGTACTAGCCCTTTAGACGGTTTGCGTTGGAATAAAGAAGAGTATAAAAAAGCATCTGAAAATGATAATGGGATGCTTACGCAAGAAGACTTCTTTGCATTACTTACGAAAGAATTGGCGCACCAAGATCCAACTAAGCCAGTTGATAACAATGAGATGATTTCTCAGATGACTGCCTTTTCAACGACTGATGGTGTAACAAAGCTGAATGAGAAGTTTGAGAACTTCGCTACATCTATGTCGTCTAGTCAAGCACTGCAAGCTTCTTCATTAGTAGGTCGTAGTGTATTGGTTGATGACAACGTTTTTGGCATGACTGAAGGCGCAGATGTCAAAGGCAAGTTAGTGACAGACAAACCTGCAAGCAACGTAAACATTTATGTTGAAAACCAAGCGGGCGAAATTATTCAAACCGTACCTGTTGGTGATGTACAAGCAGGTGAATTTACTTTTACTTGGGATGGTAATGGTTCAGACGGTGAACCAGCGGCAGCAGGCGCATACCGTTTCAGAATTGCTGGCCTTGTTGACGGTCAAGCATCAGAGTTACAAGCGATGACATATCGCAAAGTGGATAGTGTTACCCTTGCGGGGGCGGGCGGTAACATTACCCTTAATTTAAATGGTGGCACATCAATGAATCTGGTTGATGTTGTTGAAGTATCCGAAGGTTAGGCTAGCTAGCCTGAAAGAATTAGATAAAGAGGTGTAATTATGTCATTTAATATCGCACTAAGTGGATTAAACGCAGCACAGAAAGATCTTGATGTCACATCAAATAACATCGCAAACGTAAACACAACAGGCTTTAAAGAGTCTCGTGCCGAGTTTGTCGATGTATATGCAGCTTCATTGCTTGCTTCTGGTAAAACAAAAGTAGGTGACGGTGTGTTAACGTCTGATGTTGCTCAGCAGTTTTCTCAAGGTAGTATCCAGTTTACTAACAACGCATTAGATTTAGCTATTACAGGTAATGGTTTCTTCGCTACCGTTCCAACTATTGACAGTTTAGAAACATCATATACACGTGCAGGTCAATTCAAGCTTAATTCTGATAACTTTGTTGTTAACTCACAAGGTGGTCACTTATTAGGTTTCCCTGTTAACGCTGATGGTTCTTCTGCTTCAGTTAGTTTAAGTACTGCTGCGCCAATTCGTATTCCGACGGCGTCAGGTGCTCCAACACCATCAACTGAAGTTGATATTCGAATGAATTTACCAGCAGGTGATGCATTTATTACGGGTGCTCCAACAAACTTTGACCCAACGGATCCTTTAACTTATAACCATTCAACATCAGTAACGGTTTTTGACTCTTTAGGTGATAGTCATATTATGACTTATTACTTTATTAAAGAAGATCCGGCAGTAAACGCTAATACGTGGACAATGTACACAGCTGTTGATGGTACTATGTTAGATATTCCAGGTGGTGTAAATAATATCGCTAACCCTACAGCGGGTGTAACTGGTAGTCCTGCAACAATTAATGGAGCACGTTTGGAATTTACTAGTGGTGGTGACTTTGACGCTCAAACTCCAGCAGCGATATTAACTTCTGCATTACATGCTGGTATTTTGACAAATGGTGCTGATCCTACAAATCAAATTACAATCGACTTTAACCTAGATACCGCTGGTCCAAATCCTAATGAGCCAACTCAGTTTGCTTCAAACTTTGAGGTAACTTCATTGGAGCAAAACGGTTTAGCTGTTGGTCGATTAACAGGTTTAGATATCGATGAAGATGGTTTGATTCGAGCGACGTATTCAAACGGTACTTCTGCGCCATTATCTCGTATCGCCTTAGTTAACTTTGCTAACGAGCAAGGCTTAACACAAATTGGTAATACTTCATGGAAAGAAAGCTTGATTTCAGGTGAAGCGCTAGCGGGTGAAGCGGGTGCCGGTACCTTTGGTACTATTCAATCATCTGCCCTTGAGCAATCAAACGTTAACCTAACAGCAGAGTTAATTGATTTGATTTCTGCACAGCGAAACTTCCAAGCAAACTCTCGTTCACTTGAAGTTGATAACCAGTTAAACCAAACAATTTTACAAATTCGATAATACATTGAATATCCGCTGAAGATGAAAACCCACCGGCAATTTTTTGCCAGTGGGTTTTTCCCTTTTTACGACCGCTTGAAATCCATCACATTTATTCTTTTGGCACTATCTTTGCAATCTACTAATTAAGTGAATCAATTAATTATTGGGATTGGTTATGGATAAGATGCTCTATGTTGCGATGAGTGGTGCAAAACAAAATATGCACGCTTTATCAATCAACGCAAATAACCTTGCAAACGCCAAAACTACTGGCTTTAAGACAGATCTTGCACAAGCGCGCTCAATGCAAGCGTTTGGTGAAGGAATGCCAAGTCGAGTGTTTGCAATGACAGAAAGAGCAAGCCAAAACTTTGACAGTGGCTCTTTATTAACAACCGGCCGAGATTTAGATATTGCAATTGAAGGTCATGGTTGGATTGCTGTTCAATCACAAGATGGCTCTGAAGCATATACACGAGATGGTCATTTGGTGATTACTGAGAACGGTAACTTACAAACACCAAATGGCGATCTAGTGATGGGGGAAGCAGGGCCTGTTTTCTTACCATTACCTGTTAACAATATTCAAATCAGCCGCGACGGTACGATTATGATCCAACCTGAAGGGGCTCCAAGCACTATTCAAGAGGAAGCTGGTCGCATCAAGCTGGTAAACCCTGATACTCGATTAATTGAAAAAGGTAATGATGGTTTGTTCCGTCGTAAAGATGGTAACCAAGAATTAGCTGACGTAAACGTTCGTATTCAAAATGGCATGCTTGAATCAAGCAATGTTAATCCAGTAAATGAAATGACAGAGATGATTGCCTTACAACGTCAGTTTGAAATGCAATTGAAATTAATGAAAACCGCAGAAGACATTGATGCAAGTAGTGCAGCATTGTTACGTGCGTTCTAATCAGATTTAGAGGTGATTTATGAACCCAGCATTATGGATCAGTAAAACAGGCTTAGATGCACAAACAAAAGACATTGCGGTTATTTCAAATAACTTAGCTAATGCTAGTACTGTAGGTTTTAAGAAGAGCCGTGCAGTATTTGAAGACTTACTTTATCAAAACATCAATCAACCAGGTGGCCGTTCAGCACAAGATACTGAAATGCCTTCTGGTTTAATGTTAGGTGCCGGTACGAAAGTAGTTGCAACTCAAAAAATTCACACTCAAGGCGATATGCTAACTACCGATAACTCGCTTGATTTAATGGTGCAAGGTGAAGGATTTTTTGAAATTCAATTACCTGACGGAACATCTGCTTATACACGTAACGGTCAGTTCAGTATGGATGACGAAGGTAACGTTGTTACACCAGGTGCTGGTTACTTGCTGCAACCTCAAATTACTATTCCACCAGATGCAACTAACCTAATTGTTTCACAAGATGGTGAAGTATCCGTTCGTTTACAAGGACAAGCTGAAAATGCAGTTATTGGCCAAATCAATACGATTAACTTTGTAAATCCAACAGGTCTTGAGCCAGTAGGACAAAACTTGTTTGTTGAAACAGCAGTAAGTGGAGCACCGCAAGAAGGTACTCCGGGTTTAGAAGGTTTTGGCATGATTGTTCAAGGCGCGTTAGAAACCTCTAACGTTAATACCACTGAAGAACTAGTTAACTTAATTGAAAGTCAACGAGTATATGAAATGAACTCTAAAGTCATTTCTGCTGTTGACCAAATGTTAAGTTACATCAATCAACAACTATAGGTTGTAAGGAGCGTCTAATGAAATATGTGATACCCGTATTAGTTGCATGGATGACGCTATCAGGTTGTGCGAGCACTGAGAAAGTTGAAACGCTGCCAGATGATCCTGATTTTGCGCCGATTCTGCCAGAAATGGAAGAAGAAGCCATCATCCCTACAGGATCTCTGTTTAAGCAGAACTATGTGAATAACATTTATTCTGACTCTAAAGCGCATCGCGTTGGCGACATTATCTCAGTGATCTTGAGTGAAAGTACTCAAGCACAGAAAAGTGCCAAAACCGAACTTAAGAAAGATAACAGCAATACGCTGGATCCACTGGTTGGTTTGGGTGGTAACAACATTACCTTTAAAGACGACTCAATCCAGTTTGGCTTGAACCAGTCGTCAAACTTTAAAGGTGACTCAAAAGCTGACCAAGGCAATAGCTTAAGTGGCAATATTTCCGTTCACGTAACAAGAGTGCTTCCAAATGGCAATTTGATTATTCGTGGCGAAAAGTGGATGACACTGAACAACGGCGATGAATACATTCGCTTAACAGGCATTATTCGCTCAAAAGACATTACTTCTGAAAATACGATTATGTCTGGCAAGGTTGCAAACGCGCGCATTCAATATTCAGGCACGGGCAGTTTTGCTGAAGTGAATGAACAAGGATGGTTGTCAAAGTTTTTCAACAGCTCTTGGTGGCCTTTGTAACAGGCGGTTTATGATATGAAAACATTATTTAACCTTATCATTCTTATTTCGTTGTTATTAAGTCAGTCTACATACGCGCAGCGCATTAAAGACTTGGCTGATGTAGCAGGTGTTCGCTCCAACCAATTAGTTGGTTACGGCTTAGTTGTTGGTCTACCTGGTACAGGTGAGCAAAGCCCGTTTACAGAGCAAAGCTTCAAAACAATGTTAAGTAACTTCGGCATAACAATGCCGGCAAATCTTAAACCAAAAATCAAGAACGTTGCTGCTGTTGCAGTACATGCAGAGTTACCTGCATTTGCAAAGCCAGGTCAAACAATTGATGTGACTGTTTCTTCAATGGGCAGTGCACAAAGTTTGCGAGGCGGCACTTTATTACAAACTATTTTGATGGGTATAGATGGCAACGCTTATGCCGTAGCTCAAGGTAGTTTGGTAGTCAGTGGTCTAGGTGCTGAAGGTCTAGACGGTTCTAAAATTCTAGTAAATACACCTACTGTAGGTCGTATTGCAAATGGTGCGTCAGTTGAGCGTGAAGTTAAATCTCCATTTGCTACTGGCGACCACATTACCTTTAATTTAAGAAATTCAGATTTCACTACAGCAAAACGCTTAGCGGATACAATTAATGATTTTATCGCGGGCTCAGCAAAAGCGATGGATGCTACTTCAGTGAAGGTACAAGCGCCTCGCGATGTTTCAGACCGTGTTGGCTTTTTATCAGTGATTGAGAATTTAGAATTTGAACCTGATTCTCCAGCGGCTCGCATTATCGTTAATTCAAGAACAGGTACTATTGTTATCGGCTCTGATGTGCGTTTACTTCCTGCAGCTATTACGCATGGTGGCATTACTGTAACAATTAATGAGCAACAAACAGTTTCTCAGCCTGACGCTTTTTCTGAAGGTGAAACAACAACGACTAATCAGTCAATCGTAGATGTTAACCAAAACGATAATCGCATGTTTGTATTCAATCCTGGGGTCACTTTAGATACCTTGGTTCGAGCAATTAATGAAGTTGGTGCTGCTCCTGGTGATGTTATGGCGATACTTGAAGCGCTTGAGCAAGCAGGTGCACTTCGTGGCGACTTAATTGTTATCTAGTGGTGAATTAAGATGACTAAGATTGCAGACGCTCAGAACTTTCTAGACATAAATGGCTTAAATGATATTCGTGTTCAAGCGAACGCGACAGATCAAGCTGAAAAAGATGTTGCTCTAAAGAAAGCGGCAAAACAGTTTGAAGCTATTTTTATGCAAATGTTGCTAAAAAGCATGCGTAGTGCTCAGGAAGTTTTAGAGTCTGACAGTCCTTTTAACTCACAATCAACCAAATTCTATCGTGATATGCACGATCAGCAACTTGCCCTTGAAATGTCTGATCAAGGTTCTCTGGGTTTAGCTGAATTGATCGAGCGTCAACTAGGTGGTGATTCTGATAATTTCACGCCGAGTAGTGTACTGCGTTTAGATCAGATTCGATTGCAAGACAGAGCTTATGTTGTTCCTCAGGCTGACGAAGATATTTTGACGGATGAAAAAGAAAGCCAAGCCGCTGCTTCAATAGATGAGAAAAAAGAACAACATTTTTCTACTCCGCAAGACTTCGTTAGTGCTTTGATTGAACCTGCCAAGAAAGTGACAGAAAAGCTAAGTTTGCCTTTCCCTGTTGTTATTGCACAAGCGGCACTTGAAACAGGTTGGGGACAAAAAATCATCAAAACAGCTAAAGGTGATAGTTCAAATAATTTGTTTAACATCAAAGCTGATAGTCGCTGGCAAGGTGATAAAACCTACAAGCAAACATTAGAATTTGAAAACAACACCATGGTTCAAAAGCGTGAGCCATTCCGTGTGTATGGTCAACTAGAAGATAGCCTAGATGATTACGTTAATTTTCTAACCTCAAACCCTCGTTATCAGGGCGCTCTACAAAAAGTAAATGATGTGGAACAGTATTTGCAAGGATTACAGAGTGCCGGATATGCGACGGATCCTAACTATGCAGATAAGATCCTTTCTACATTAAAAACAGTTACCGGCATCTTGAGTAAATAGAGTCGACCAAGTTATTGGTCTTTTAAGAGCTAGAGGTAGCAATTATGTCGGTTAATTTGTATCAAACGGGTGTTAGTGGCTTACTAGCTGCCCAGCAGCAATTAGCGACTACAGGCCACAATATTGCCAACGTAAATACTGAAGGTTATAACCGCCAAGTAGCGGAACAACAAACGTCAGTGGGTTTATTTAATGGTGGCAATTTCATCGGTTCCGGCACCTACGTTAGCGACGTTACTCGCATTTACAATCAATTTTCTTATAAAGAGCAGCTGTTTAGCCAAAGTAACAAAGGCAACGCCAACTCTTTACATACCGACTTAAATCAATTGAATGAGATTATGTCGTTCTCAGGTGATTCGATTAACAACTCAATTGATAAGTTTTACCAAACGATAAACAGCATTGCCGATAATCCAAGTGACCTTGGTTTAAGAAGTATTGCTTTGAGCCAAGCTGGTATTTTGGCTAGTGACTTCAATACACTAAATGACAATATCGACCAATTGGAAAGCTCAGCTAACGGCGAAATAGCTCAAACCGCGAGTCAAATAACTCGTATTTCTACCGAGCTAGCTAAAATCAACGAACAAATATTATTTGGTGATGCGCTGAGCAATGCTGGCCAAGCCAATGATTTATTAGACAGACGTGATCACCTCATCACGGAACTTGGTGAATATACTTCGGTAAATACAGTTACTGATAAAAATGGTGTTATGACTGTTATGATCGGTAGCGGCAACACGTTAGTAGCTGGCATTACTCCGTTAAGTGTGGAAGTCGTTGCTGGCGATCCTGATCCTAATTTCACCGGCATTGAGCTTGTTGGGCCTAATAGTCGTATCGCGCTAAATGGTGACACTTTAGGTGGATCATTGGCAGCAAAATTTGAATACCGTAATGAACATCTTGCCGAATTAAGAAGTGAGATCAACCGCCTTTCAATGGCGATTTCAAATACATTAAATGAAGCTCAAGCTGACGGTTTAGATCTAAACCAGCAGCAAGGTGTGAATATTTTTACCGATATTAATACCACAGCTCTTATGCAGGGGCGAGTGCTTACTCCGTCTGACAATCCCGGTACGATTGCTGCCAGTGTTGAGATAACCGACGTTTCTCTTGTTCCTACAGATGAATTTAAGATTGACTATGACGGTGCAAATTATGTCATGACTAACTTAAATGACATGAGTCAACAAACACTGACATTAACACCTCCTAATACTTACGATACGGGACTTGGTTTCTCTTTTATCATCGACTCTGGTTTACCAGCAGCAGGTGATAGTTTCATCATTAGACCAACAGAAAACAGCGCAGCACTGATGCAGGTAACGCTGCAAGATGGTGCTGGCATTGCGGCAAGTACTGCCGTTGAAATTGAAGCATCACAAAATAACGTTAGTGATGGTGCAATGAATATCATCAACGTATACGACCCTGTTGCGGCGCAAACGTATGTCAATACAACCAATTCTGAAATTACCGTTGATGTATATGAAAGTGCACCTGGGACATATACTTACCGAATCTTTGACAGTGCAAACCCACCACCTGCACCAACAATTGCCACCGGCACTTTTGCTGCAGGCACTACTGCACAAATTGATTTGCCGCCTGCAACTCCTGCTTTTCAAATAGAAATTAGTGGTGACCCAACAGGTCAGGGCACACTTGCACGTGAAGAATTCTATATCAAAGATGCGTTTGGTATCGGTAACGGCAGCAATGCCACCTTAATGGCGTTGACTCAAGAGAAAGGTGTCATTAACGGAGGTCGCGAATCGTTTAGTCAAAGTTTAGCTATTTCTACAGCTGATGTCGGTTCGAAAGCTAAATCAGCTGAGCTAGTAGCCGATACTGCCGACGCGTTATACACACAAGCATATAACAGAATGCAAACTACTTCAGGCGTGAACTTAGACGAGGAAGCGGCAAACATGCTTCGTTTCCAACAAGCGTATCAAGCTTCTTCTAGGATCATCTCTGTCGCTAATACTATTTTCGATACGCTGTTAGCAGCGGTGTAATGAGGAGTAAAAGATGCGAGTTTCTACTGCTCAATTTTATTTTCAAAACAGTCAGCAACTGACAGACAAGCAGTCAGGTGTGAACGACCAAATGAAATACCTTTCAAGTGGTAAGCGAGTGCTTACTGCTAAAGATGACGCTGTTTCATATGGTACATTAGCTGGTTATAAAGATGAGCTAATGAATATTGATAAATATAAGCGCAATATAACTCAAGCAGACAACCGTAATAACTTGCAAGAAACTCAGTTGGCAAATGCTGAGTCATTGCTGCAAAACTTAAAAACACTTTTTATTCAAGCAAACAACGGTACTTTGTCTGACGCTGATTTAGATGCACTTGCTCAATTAGGTGAAGACAGCCAGCGTCAGTTACTTGACATTGCTAACAGTAAAGATGAAACCGGTGGTTACATTTTTGCTGGTTATCAAATTGATATTCAGCCTTTCGCCTTACAGCCAGACAACTCGGTTAACTATCTAGGTGATAGTGGCACGCGTGAAGTACAAATAGCTAAAAATGTAATGGTTGCTACAAATCAACCTGGCGATTTAGTTTTTGAAAAAGTAGAAAACGCGATTGGCGACTTCTCTGCTAACTACGTTACCAATACGTCAGGTGTAAGTTTAACCAGAGCCGTTATTGCCGACCCAAGTAATTACGATCCTGCTACTAACCCGCCTGATTATCAGTTTATTTTTAGTGCGCCAAACAATTTACGTGTCGAAGATGGTTTAGGGGCGGTTGTCTATCCAACTGCCCCATATACGCCAGGGCAAACGGTTGCCTTCAATGGTATCGAAGTTCAATTCAACGGCAACCCATTGCCGGGGGACGTGGTTGAAATTACCCCTGAACAAAACATTAGTGTATTCGACACGGTAAAAGCGGCAATCGATTGGATGGAAGTGGGGACTTCGCCGGCAGATCCTGTTCAGCACGAAGTTGATTATCAGGCGATCCTTACTCAGCTCGATAGTGCCTTAAATCATATAACCTCTCGTCGTACAGAGGCGGGGATTAGGTTGCAACTATCTGAGAATCAAAAGAATAACCATCTAGATGCAGAGCTTAACTTGTCTTCCGGACGTTCGAATATTGAAGATCTAGATTTTGCTAAGGCTATCGCTGACTTTGATCAGTCAAAAGTAGCGCTGCAAGCGGCACAGCAAACGTTTGTGCAAATAAAGAATTTGAATTTGTTTAATTATATTTAAGCATTTTTAAAAATTTGGCACGGGTAGTGCTTAATAAAAATACAAACATAAAAATTGACAGTTTTTGTACCTTAACCGGTACTCAAGTGGTTCAAAACCCTGTTGTTATCAGCATAAGAACCACACCTAGAACGTAGGAGATGATAGCAATGGCTTTAGTCGTAAACAGTAATATCGCATCACTAAATGCACAACGTCAATTGAGTCGTTCAACTGACGAATTACAAACTAACTTTCAGCGTTTATCATCTGGTAAGCGTGTAAACAGCGCAAAAGATGATGCTGCGGGTCTACAGATTTCTAGTCGTTTAACGGCTCAGATAAATGGTTTGAACCAAGCGGCACGTAACGCAAATGATGGTATCTCTTTAGCACAAACAGCTGAAGGTGCCTTAGATGAATTTACCAATGCATTACAACGTATGCGTACGTTGGCGGTACAATCATCAAACGGTTCAAACACCAGTTCTGACCGTGCAGCACTAGATGCTGAGTATCAAGAGCTAGTATTAGAGCTTACTCGTATTTCTGACCAAACTGAATTTGGTGGCGTACAATTACTTAACGGTAGTTACAACGAAGGTTTCCAAATCGGTGCTGATGCTGGTCAGGTTATCAGTATTGTAATCAGTGCAAACTTAAGCGCTGGCGGTCTAAGTGTAAACGGCGCAATTTCAAACTTCGCTGGCGCACAATCAATGATTGGCCAAATCGATAGTGCTTTAGCTACAGTAACAAGTATTCGTGCTGACCTGGGTGCTAAGCAAAACCGTTTCTCTTCAATTATTCGAAGTAACACGAATACTGCTGAAAACGTTTCAGCGTCTCGTTCTCGAATTGAAGATACTGACTTCGCGGCCGAATCAGCTGCACTTGCAAGAACAACTGTACTACAGCAGGCATCGAGTTCGATGTTGGCACAAGCCAACCAGCAACCACAGATTGCCTTGTCGCTACTACAGTAGTAAACAAAGTTATAATAGTGTTCCCAAAAACCCGGCAAATTGCCGGGTTTTTTCTATTTAGGCAACTTATTGCCGCCTTTATTTCTCTTCTTTAAAAAAAAAGTGAATTAATTTTTTCTTTAATTTCATTGTCTTAGTTTCGCAACTCTTATTGTTGATGGTTTTTTTCTAAAAAAGTTTAAAGTTTTATTTTCTATGACCGATACAGGCACTAAGAGGCATTAATACACTATTGTTATTTAGCCTCGGAACTAAATAACTAATAGGGTAGATTACCCGGAGGCATTATCATGGCATTAGTCGTAAATAGTAATATCGCGTCATTGAACTCACAACGTCAGTTGTCACGTTCAACAAACGATTTATCAACAAACTTCCAGCGCCTATCATCAGGTAAGCGTATCAACAGTGCTAAAGATGATGCGGCTGGTCTTCAAATTTCAAGCCGTTTAACTGCACAGATTAATGGTCTTAACCAGGCAACTCGTAACGCTAACGATGCTATTTCATTAGCACAAACAGCTGAAGGTGCTTTGGATGAGTACACAAACTCGCTACAACGTATGCGTACACTAGCGGTACAATCTTCAAACGGTTCAAATACTTCATCTGACCGTGCTGCACTAAACGAAGAATACCAAGAGCTTGCATTAGAACTTACACGTATTTCTGCTCAAACAGAATTCGGTGGAGTTAAGTTACTAAGTGGTGGCTACAACGAAGCATTCCAAATTGGTGCTGATGCTGGTCAAGTAATTAGTATCCAGATTAGCCGTAACTTAACCGCAGGCGGTATTAGTGTTGATGGTCAAATCTCAGCATTCTCTGGTGCTCAATCAATGATTACAAAAATTGATGCTGCATTAGCGATTGTAAATGGTGTTCGTGCTGATTTAGGTGCTAAGCAAAACCGCTTCTCTTCAATTATTCGTTCAAACGATAACACTGCAGAAAACGTATCAGCATCACGTTCACGTATTCAAGATACTGACTTCGCTTCAGAAACTGCAGCATTAGCAAGAAGCACTGTATTACAGCAGGCATCAAGCTCAATGCTAGCGCAAGCGAACCAACAACCACAAATCGCATTGTCGTTGTTATAACAGATATCGATTTGGTAGCTTCAATGAGAGGCTACCTAAAAAAACAAAATTAAAAGTTTCAGTTAAGAAGTTTTTAATTGAAACAATCAGGGAAATATCCCTAGGAGATTTATCATGGCATTAGTAGTAAACAGTAACATTGCATCGTTAAATTCACAGCGTCAGTTGTCACGTTCAACAAATGACTTGTCTACAAACTTCCAACGTTTGTCTTCAGGTAAGCGTATCAACAGTGCTAAAGATGATGCGGCTGGTCTTCAAATTTCAAGTCGTTTAACAGCGCAAATCAATGGTCTTAACCAGGCTACACGTAACGCAAATGATGCTATTTCACTAGCGCAAACAGCTGAAGGTGCATTAGATGAGTACACTAACTCACTACAACGTATGCGTACTCTTGCAGTACAATCATCAAATGGTTCTAACACATCATCTGATAGACAAGCACTAGATGCTGAGTATCAAGAACTATCAGCTGAATTAACTCGTATTGCAACACAAACTGAGTTTGGTGGTGTATCACTTCTTGATGGTAGCTACAACGAAGCATTCCAAATTGGTGCTGATGCTGGCCAGGTTATTAGTATCGTAATTGCTGAGTCACTATCTGCGGGTGGTATCGGTGTAAGTGGTATTATCTCAACGTTTGCCGGTGCACAAACACAAATCACCAATATAGATGCTGCATTAGCAACAGTAAACGGTGTTCGTGCAGACCTTGGTGCTAAGCAAAACCGCTTCTCATCAATCATTCGTTCAAACGACAATACTGCAGAAAACGTATCAGCATCTCGTTCACGTATCCAAGATACTGACTTCGCGATGGAAACAGCTGCATTAGCAAGAAGCACGGTACTACAGCAGGCATCAAGTTCGATGTTAGCTCAGGCTAACCAGCAACCACAGATTGCATTATCACTATTGTAATCAAGGTAAATATCACAACAAAAAGGCCACTTTATGTGGTCTTTTTTTTGCCAAAAAACTTCCACTTTATGATAAGTTGCTTATTTATAACGTGTTTATTTTTAAATTTTCTTCTAAAGTTATTGAATTCAGTGCCGATAACAAGCTAAGTGGGGTAATCTATGTGTTTTATACCCGAGCCTAAATCTTAGCCACATGCTATATTTTTGGGCAAGCAAATGAATCTAGATTTGAAATGACTGTACTTAGATTTGTTTGATAAAGGATCGAACAAATCTAGAGTAATAGGAGAAGTTATGAGCACTCAAGTAGCGATTGATGGGCCGTCAGCAGCACAGGGTAGTGATATTGCCAGCTCACCATTAAATGTGGTCAAACAAGCACCAAAAGTTGAAGACGCAAAGGCAAAAGAAAATATTGCCTCTGCGCAGTCTATTGACTTAGTCAAAAAAGCGCAAGAAGCTGAGAAAGCTAAAGAGGAGGCGGCTCAGCCAACACAAGAAGAGCTAAATGATGCAATTGAAGTGATTGCTGATTTTATGAATCTTGCGACCCGTAATGTTAACTTTTATCAAGACGATGAAAGCGAAAAAACGGTTATTAAGGTGTTTGACGCCGAAAGTAAAGAATTGATAAAACAATTTCCGTCGGAAGAAGTGTTAGAAATTGCTCAGAAGATATCGCAGTTGCGTCAAGATGTTGGCATTAAAACTGGTATACTTCTTGACGAGCAAGTGTAGTTGTATTTCTATTGGAGGTAACCAATGAACATTACTAATGCAGGTGTTGGTTCAGGCTTAGATTTAGAAGGTATTATTGAAGCCTACGTAACAGCGCGCTCTGTACCAACTGAAGTTCGGTTACAAGAAAAAGAAGATCGTTTAAAAACCGAGTTGTCTGGTGTTGGCCAGTTGCGTTCAGCGATCTCTAACTTTGAATCTACGTTAAAAAAACTAGATAAAACCACCGACTTTGCAAAGCAGAGCATTACGACGAGTAGTTCTGATATCGACGTCACTACAAATGGCTTTGCAAGTAGTGGTTCTTTCCAAGTAGAAGTTCAAAAGTTGGCGTTTGGTACTCGCTCTGAGTCTGCTTTATTTGGCAGCAGTAGTGATACAACTGCGACAGGTAATCTAACATTTACCGTTGGCGCCGATTCGTTTAATGTTGCTATTGACGCTACCGATAGCTTATCTGCGATTCGTGACAAAATTAATGAAGCTTCCGATAACTTTGGTGTAACAGCTAACGTTATTACTACGGACGCCGGTACATTCCTTTCTTATACTTCGGATAAAACAGGCACCGGTAATGATCTTGTTATTACTAACGATAATGCGGGAAGCTTGTTAGATAATATTTCTACTGGTGTAACGGTTAAACAAACGGCACAAGATGCCGAAATTTTGCTTGATGGTAACCTGATATCAAGCGATACCAATGAATTTAAGAATAAAATTGAAGACGTCACTATCAATGTTAAGACGGCTAATATTGGCAACCCAACAACATTAACAATAGAGCAAGATATTGATAATGGTCGAACGGTCGTTCAGGACTTTATGAATAGCTACAACGCATTAGTTGATACGGTTTCTTCGTTAGGTAATGCGGAAACTGGTGCTTTAGCGTTTGACCCTGCACTTCGTTCAATTAAGTCACAAATGATCAACATTGTGACAGGATCTGTCAGTGGTTTGACAGGTAGTATTGATTCTCTTGATGATATTGGTGTTGTGTTAAACAAGGATGGTAAATTAGAGTTGTCGACCATTTCTATAGGTGGTCAAACCGGTTCTCAAAAGCTAGATCAGGCACTTGAAAACGATTTAGACGAAGTTGGCGAGCTTTTTGCTTCTACTAATGGTGTAACAGCTCAGCTAAATACTTTGTTAGATAGCTATAACGGTAATGATGGTTCTTTGACTGAGAGAAACTCAAGTTTAAGTGCTGAAATTAAGGGCATAGCTGATGAATGGGCAGAGCATGAAGCAAGATTGAGAGACTACGAAGATACCTTAAGAAAGCAATTCACTTTCTTAGATGGTACTGTAGCTCAGTACAATGCAACCAGTACTTGGTTGACGGCAAACTTGTCTAGTGCAACTGTTCAGAAAAAAGACTAAGCTTATAGCTGATAGTTAATTAAAGAGGACTATCCAATGAGACAAAATTTAAAAGCATACAAAAAGGTTAATATCGACAGCTCTATGGCTGCCGCAGATCCACATCAAATTATCGTTATGATGTTTGACGGCGCACTAGAGAGTATTGCGCTTGCTAAAGGTGCTATTGAACGTAATGAGTTAGCACTTAAATCACAGATGATGACAAAAGCGGTCAATATTTTGACTGCACTACAAAACTCACTTGATAAAGAAGCACAGCCAGAAATTTCTGAGAACTTTGATTTTCTTTACCAATACTGCATTAATAAGCTAAATGATGTAAATATCACATTAGATATTGCTGGCATTGAAGAAGTAAACGGTTACTTAAAACCACTTCGTGACGCTTGGAAAGAAATGCCTGAAGAAGCCAAACAAGAAGGCTTGGATTTACTTAAGCAAAAGGAAGACGGTAGGCAGGCTGTTGGTGCTTAGCAGATGAATTTGTCTCATCTATATCAGCAGATAGAGCAACTGTCTGCTGATGCCATCACACTGTCACATGAAAACAAGTTTATTGACGTTCCGCAGAAGTTAATTGAGAGGCAAAGTCTGCTTGAGAAACTGAAACAAGCGGTACAATCTTTCCCTGATGAATCAGATGAGAAATTTCGCTTTTTTGAATTTCTTAGGAAAATCAAAAGCAGTGATGACAAAGAACTCAATTGGCTTAATCAAGAGCGAGCCAAAGCGTTAACGGCTGTCACTAAGCAACAGAAAACCACCCAGGCAGTAAATAAGTACCGAGATATTGGTAAATTATAGCGATTTTCTTATTGTTGTAATCTTGGTATCAATTCATATTCAATGATGTCTGCAAGATAGAGCCAATCATTATTTGCTTGAGCACCTTGCATGATATTGAAAATTTGAATTATTTCTTGGTTCGTTTGTAATTGTTGTTGTTCACAATAGTCAATTAACAAATCAATAAACTCTGTTAATGCTTGGTTGCTTGCAGCAATTCTTGCACAACGAAGATGTTGAACTAGCAATGTCGATTTTTGGCACAATTCATTGATCATTTTGCTTCTTCCCACATATCGGTGCCGGTTATCTTTGCGCCATGTAAACTTGCATTCAAAAACCTCAATTGGCCGTTTAGCTTTATGTAGTCTTCCAAGTCGTGAAGATAACGCTTAAAACTAGTCATCGTTGGTACTTGTTCACCCAGGTTATTTTCAACTTGTTCTTGAGCTGTTGTCATTGGTAATCTGTGGCTGTCATTTCCACAACCTGCATGGCTTTTGTTATCGCAAAAGGCAAAGTCTACACCCATTAATGTAATCGTTGAAGCGCCCAACATCTTTGCCAAATCTATCGCTGGGTGGATAACACTGCCACCACTAAATAACATGGTTTTAGGATGGCTCTTTTTGAGGTCTTGATACATAGGAGTATTACTATAACTAACGATTCGTTTGCCCGGCCAAGCCGATAAGACTTCCGATTGCACGTGTGGAAAATACAGCAAATTAGCTTTGATTAAACTAGACAAATCTAGTGATTCGAAAAAGCGATAAGCAGTATAGTCAATAGATACAACGTAGTTAGGCACGATGTTGTTTTCTAGTAGTACTCTTAGGCTAGCATCAACAGCAATTATTGGTGTTGATGTAGTCTTTAGTGCTTCTAGTTGTCTATCTAAACTTGGACCAGCACCTACAACAAAAACGTCATCGGTCGACAGTCGCGGTAAACAAGAAACATCATCGTCTTGTTCAACAAAAGGCATATTCTTTTTAATTGATGCTACTCTAATGGAGTTCTGTTGTTGAAATTGCTCGTTTAAAAAAGGCTGATCTAATCTTGCCTTTATTTTATCAACGAGGGGGAGTGCATTGAGCTGAGCTAACGTAAGCTCACCAGGAAGGGCAACAAATGCTCTGCTAATGGCGTTAAAGTCTTTGGCTAAATAAAGCTGAACTCTGTTATCGTTGAGCCAGTTTTCATGTTCCATGGCATGAAGTACATACAAAAATATAGCTTCATTTAACACGATAACGTTTAGCTTTCTGAGTCTTGGTTTAGTCAATAGCAAGTTAATACAATCAGCTAACCCAACGCCATAAATAGTAACTTCTTCTTCGTTGTCTGCTACATGCTGGCATTGAATTAACGCCTCTTTTTCTCGGTCGTAACTACTTGTTAGTTGAATTTGGTTTACAACAAGCGTGCACCCTTGTGTTTCAACAGATAGATGATCGGCATCCACTGCTGCTAGCGTATTTCCTATATTTGGAAAGCGCTTTTGAATAATTGCAAAGTTACTATCAAAAATGGTATCAGACATGCATAAGATTACTTAATATTTTAATAGCCACAGTGTAGGCGATGAATGCGTGAGCATCAATCCTCGAATACTGTTGATTTGCTAATTTTCAATAAGCTAACTATTTGTTTTATTGTGTATAATGAAAACAGTGGTTAGCAATGATGGAATAATCAATGACAAACGATGCAAACAAAAAGGTCGCATTAGTAACTGGTGCTGATGGATTTATAGGTTCTCATTTAGTAGAAATGTTAGTGGCGCAAGGCTATCAAGTCAAAGCTTTGGCACTTTACAACTCATTTAACGACTGGGGATGGCTAGAAGATACGGATTGTTTAGCGCAAGTTGACGTTGTTTGTGGTGATGTTAGAGATCCATTCTTTTGCCGCCATATTACCAAAGATGTGGATGTTATTTTCCACTTAGCGGCGCTAATTGCCATTCCTTATTCTTATATCGCCCCACAAAGCTATGTTGAAACAAACGTAACGGGCACGTTGAATATCTGTCAGGCCGCTTTGGATAACGGCGTCAAGAGAGTTATTCATACCTCTACAAGTGAGGTATATGGCACCGCTCAGTATGTGCCAATCAATGAAGAACATCCACTTCAGGCACAATCACCATATAGCGCTTCAAAAATAGGTGCAGATGCTATGGCAATGAGCTATTTTAATGCGTTTGAGCTACCGTTGACTATTGCTAGGCCATTCAATACTTATGGTCCAAGGCAGTCAGCACGTGCTGTGATACCAACAATCATTTCACAAATTGCTAATGGCGCTAAAGAAATAAAGCTAGGTGATGTTTCGCCGACACGAGATTTCAACTATGTTGATGACACCTGTCGAGGCTTCATTGCACTAGCCGAATGTGACGAAGCCATCGGTAAAACGGTAAATATTGGCTCTAATTATGAAATCAGTGTTGCTGATACACTTAATTTGATCAAAAAAATCATGAAAAGTGATGTTGAATTTATTGTTGATGATGCTCGATTACGTCCTGAAAAATCTGAAGTGTTCAGGTTGTGGTGTGATAATAGCAAGATAAACACTTTGACAGGGTTTGAGCCTCACTACTCAATTGAACAAGGCTTAACTAAAACTATCGAATGGTTTACCCAAGCTGACAACCTGAAGAAATACAAATCTGACATTTATAACGTGTAATCGAATGAACAAGAAAGTTGCAATATTTACAGGCACTCGTGCCGAATATGGATTGTTATCACAAATTATAGGTAAGGTTGCCAAGGACTCAGAGTTAACATTACAGCTCTGGGTTGGTGGAATGCACTTATTAGAAAAGTTTGGTTATACTAAACAACAAATAGTTGAAGACGGCTTTGAAATAGCCGCAGAGCTCGACTTCTTATTGCCTGAGGATAACCCTGTTGCCGTGACAACATCAATGGGTAAAGCGGTTATTCAAGCGGGTGAGACTTTTGCAAATTTAAAGCCGGATGTGATGATATTACTAGGTGATCGCTTTGAGACTTTTGCGATTGCCCAAGCCGCCTTAATTGCTAATGTACCAGTAGCTCATATTCATGGTGGTGAAATCACTGAAGCTGCGATGGATGATGCTATTAGGCATGCAATCACTAAGCTTTCTCATGTTCACTTTACTGCCAATGAAACTTATCGACAGCGTGTCATTCAACTAGGTGAGCAACCGGATAGGGTATTCAATGTTGGTGCACCAGGGATTGATAATATCATGCACTTGCCGTTACTGAGTCAAGAACAGCTAAGTGAAGAGCTGGGCCTAAACGCTAATAAACCATACTTTTTAATTACTTATCATCCAGAAACACTCTCTGGTGATAGTGGCATAGACAGTCTTAATGCACTAATTGAAGCCCTTGATAATTATCGTTCACATGATCTCTTTATTACTTATCCAAATGCAGATACTTACGGACAGGCACTCATTGATCGACTTGAAAAGTTAAAATCGCAACATCCTGAACGAGTGCATTTGTTTCAATCGGTTGGCCAGCTTAAGTACTTGTCTGCAATGAAATACTGTCAGGCGGTCGTAGGCAACTCTTCTAGTGGCATTATTGAGGCACCAAGTTTTCACGTACCAACGGTAAATATTGGTGATAGACAAAAAGGACGTATGGCAAGTCAAACCGTTATTCATTGCGGAGAGGCTAAACAAGCGATAGTGTCAGCACTTGAAAAAGCGACATCAAATAGCTTTTTAAGTGATATCAAATCGTATGAGAACCCGTATGGTGACGGTCATAGTTGCCAGAAAATTATTGATTTATTAAAAATGAATATTCCTAAAAGCGTTATTAAAACGTTTTATGATATTGAAAGGTAAAATGATGAACGCGAGAACTTTGATCATTGCTGAAGCGGGGGTTAATCACAATGGCGATATTGAGAAGGCCAAGGCGCTAATTATAGCGGCTAAAGCTTCTGGTGCAGACATTGTTAAATTTCAGACGTTTAAAGCAAGTAATTTAGTGACTGAAGCAGCTGAAATGGCTGATTACCAGAAGCAAAATATCGGCAATGAAACGAGTCAATACGCCATGCTCAAGTCGCTTGAGTTAACTTTTGAGCAGTTCAAAGAGCTGCAAGACTTTAGTATGCAGATGGGCATCGTTTTTCTTTCTACTGCGTTCGATTTTGAAAGTTTGGCATTTCTTCATAATGATTTAAATTTACCACTTTTTAAAATACCTTCTGGTGAGCTAACCAATGCGCCATTTGTACTAGCTCATGCTCGTTTAGGTAAACCTCTAATCGTATCAACAGGGATGGCCGAACTTGATGAGATTACTCGAGCACTTTCCGTTATCGCTTATGGTTATTTGTTTCCTGAAGATGACAGCCCATCTCTTGAAAAATTTGAAAGTGCCTTGGATAGTGAAGCAGGGCAGCAACTTTTAAAGGAAAGAGTGACAGTTTTGCATTGTACTACTGAATATCCAACACCGTTAAATGACGTAAATCTCAAAGCGATGCAAACATTAGCTGAAAGGTTTAATGTAAACGTTGGTTATTCTGATCACACAGAAGGTGTATTAGTACCAAGCACAGCGGTTGCTTTAGGCGCAAAAATTATTGAAAAGCACTTTACGCTAGATAGAAGTTTGCCAGGACCTGATCACAAAGCGTCATTGGAGCCAGATGAGCTGAAGACAATGGTGGATAATATACGCCAAGTTGAGCAAATGTTAGGTTCTAAAGAAAAAAAGCCTGCGGCAAGTGAATTAAAAAATAAGCAGGTGGCACGCAAAAGTATTGTTGCAAGTTGTGATATTGATATTGGGCAGATCATCAACGAACAAGATGTTGCCATTATGCGTCCAGGGGAAGGATTATCTCCCGAGCACTATTGGCAAGTTGTTGGGCAGGTATCACAGCACAAGTACAAAAAAGGTGATTACATCAAGCTAGCAGACTAGATTGGTCTATATCTTGCTGGTTTTATTGCTATAGTAGAGTTAACAAACGACCTCGGTGGCTTGGAGTTTTTATGAAACATTCATGGCAAGACATACTGATTTCCCCTCAAACAACAATGCAGGATACCATTGCTGTTATAGATAAAGGTGCTCTGCAGCTGGCCATTGTTGTGGATGAAGAGCAACATTTAAAAGGTGTTGTCACTGACGGCGATATTCGAAGAGCCCTGCTAAAACACAAAGATTTATCATGCGAAATCGCCGAAGTAATGAACGCTACGCCTATCATTGCAGAAGTTGGAACGTCAAAAGCCAAACTTTTGTCGTTGATGAATCGCAAGGGATTAAAAGCGATACCTTTAGTTGATGAAGGTAAGCTAGTTGGTTTAGAAACACTCCAGCACATGGTCGATAAAAAGATCTACGATAACCCTATTTTTTTAATGGCTGGTGGCTTTGGTACTCGTTTAAAACCACTCACTGACAATTGTCCTAAGCCGTTATTGAAGTTAGGTGGAAAGCCAATACTTGAGATTATTCTAGAGCGTTTTATCAGCGCAGGTTTTCATCAATTCTATATTTCAACACATTATATGCCTGAAGTTATTCATGCTCATTTTGGTGACGGTAGTAAATGGGGCGTCGATATTCACTACGTTCATGAAGAGAAGCCACTTGGCACTGGTGGGGCATTAGGGCTATTACCTGAAAATCTGCCTGACTTACCTCTAATTATGATGAATGGTGATGTGCTTACCAACGTTGATATGGAAGAGTTGTTGAACTATCACAACGAGCAAGGTGCAATGTGTACCATGTGTGTATGTGAATATGAATATCAAGTGCCTTATGGTGTCATTCAATCTGAAGGGCAAAGAGTGACGAAGTTGGTAGAGAAACCAATTGAGAAGTATTTTGTTAATGCTGGTATTTATGTTGTTTCTGAGGCCTTGTTGAAACAGGTTGGGCACAACCAAGTGATAGATATGCCAACGCTAATCGAACAGCAAATGGAACGTGATGAATTGGTGTCATTGTTTCCGTTACATGAATACTGGAAAGATATCGGACAAATTCATGACTTCAACCAAGCGCAAGAAGATATCTACCGTCTAGGGGGCTAAATATTGTCTTACATCGCAGTCGTAGGTCTAGGCTCTATTGGTCATAGGCATTTGCGAAATTGTCGTAAGTTATTTCCACAGCATCGATTGATTGCTGTTTCAAGCAGTGGACGAATCCCAACAGAAACAATCGAAGCGGATGTTGTCCTAGTTGATTTAGATCATTTACAAGAATACGAGTTGGATTTGGTTATCATCGCCTCTCCAGCAAGCTTTCATCATCTACATTTGGCAGAGTTATCTTCAGAACTGTCTTGTCCCATTTTAATTGAAAAGCCAATCGCCGATTCGGCTGAGCATGTCAGGGAAATAGAGCGTTTTTCACGTCAGTATCCAGGGAAAATCGTTGTTGGTTACTGTTTAAGGTTTTTACCCGCTGCGCAAAAAGTTAAAAATATCATTGCTTGTAAACAATATGGAACCGTTAAACGAGTGAATGTAAAAGCTCATTCGTATTTACCTGATTGGAGACCTAACAAAGATTATCGTCATTCAGTTTCTGCGCAGAAGCTATTAGGTGGCGGTGCATTACTTGAGTTAAGTCATGAGCTTGATTATTTGGCTTGGTTTTTTGGTTCTTTATCATTTAAAAGTGCTGAAGTTCAACATAATAGCCATTTAGATATAGATGTTGAGGACAGTGCTTTTGTAACACTGTCTGGCGCGCAAAATGAGATAATCGAACTATCATTAAGCTTCGCTAAACAAGAAAACCTGAGATTTTGTATCATTGAATGTGAGCGAGCAGATATTTACTGGGATTTACTAAACAACACGATAACAATTAGCGCTAATCATACTAATGAAGTTATTTATGGTGATAATAGTTATGATAGAAATAACATGTACTTAGACATGGTAACTTGTTTATATCAGCAGAATGAAACTTCGGAAAATGAAAAATTAGCTAGCGTTGCGTCAGCCGTAAGCACCGTAACACTTATCGAAAAAATAAAACAACAAGGGAAATCAAACTAATGGCTAAACATTTTGCATTTATTTTTGCTAGAGGTGGATCCAAGGGGTTACCTAACAAAAATATAAGGTTGTTAAACGATAAGCCATTGCTTGCTTATTCAATTGAAACAGCGCAAGCAACCCCTGAAATTGACAGAGTTTTTGTTTCTACTGATTGTGAAGACATTGCGCTAGTGGCCACCCAATATGGCGCAGAACTTATCGAAAGACCAAGTGAACTTGCACAAGATAAGAGTCCAGAGTGGCTTGCTTGGCGTCATGCTATTGAAGTTGTTGAAGGTAAGTATGGCCGGTTTGATAGTTTTGTCAGCTTGCCGGCAACAAGTCCACTAAGAAGTGTTGATGATGTCAGTGCCGCAGTATCTAGGTTATACAATAGCGATGGAGACATTTGTATTTCAATTACCCCAGCAAATCGGAACCCCTATTTTAATATGGTTAAGCAAGATGCACAGGGATATTGCCAATTGGTAAACAGTCTAGATGCTGATGTTAAGCGAAGACAGGATGCACCTAGTGTTTTTGATATCACTACGGTTGTATATGCTTCGACGCCGGGCTTTATTCTTGAAAAAGAAGGGTTATTCCAAGGTAATGTTGTTGCGGTAGAGGTACCTAAAGAACGCGCCGTTGATATCGATGATATCTACGATTTTGTCTTTGCAGAAGCCTTAATAAACATGAAATAAGGAGAGGTAAGTGCTAGCAGGTAAAACAATACTCGTTACTGGGGCTGCCGGGCTTTTAGGTAAGGCCGTTGTTAAGCATTTATTTACACAAGGCGCGATTGTCATTGCAACAGATCTTGATAAAGATCTGTTAGCAGAATCATTGGCTGCTAACAAAGTTGATATTACTCATGATCGTCTTCAATTACAGACACTGGATTTATTAAATGAAGATCACGTCAAAGGCTTCTTCCAAAATCTAGATGTACTTGATGGAGCAGTGAATTGTTGTTATCCACGTAATGTTAATTATGGAAAACATTTTTTCGAAGTTACCATGAAAAGCTTTAACCAAAACGTTTCAATGAGTTTAGGTAGTGCTTTCTTGCTAACCCAGCAGTGCGCTGCGTTTTTTATGCGAACTAAGAGGCCTATTTCTTTGGTAAACGTTGCTTCGATATACGGGGTTGTAGCACCTGATTTTTCCATTTACCAAGATACGCCAATGACAATGCCCGTAGAGTATGCTGCTATCAAATCTGCTTTGATTCATCTAAACAAATACGCGGTGAATTATATTGGTGATAGCGCTTTTCGTGTTAACAGTGTTAGCCCTGGAGGTTTGCTAGATGGCCAACCAGAAGCTTTCTTGGATGCATATAAGAATAAAACCCTTGGACAAGGCATGTTATCAAGTGAAGATATCACTGGCACTATCAGCTATTTATTGTCGCAAGATTCTAAGTTTTTGAATGGACAGAATTTAGTGGTAGATGATGGCTTTAGTCTTTAGGCAAAGTTCATATTAAAAAGGGAAGCAAATGCTTCCCTTTTTGTTTATAGCCTTAACAATGTGCTAGATAATGATTTGCCTCGGTATTGTTTGGGTCGATGGCAAGAATACTCTCAAACGCTGTTCTCGCTTGTGATTTTGCATCTTGATCTAAGTGAAGTTTGCCTAACTCTAGCCAGCTCGCTATGTCATGAGCATTGTTTTGAAGATAAGATTCATAAACAACAACAGCTTGCTCAACTTTCTTATTCAAGCGTAATAGTTTAGCGTACCTTGGTGTATATGAATCTGCCATCTCCGCTAGTTTCTTTAACGTATCTTCAGCATCTTGGTAATCTTTCATCTGAATTTGCAGCGCTGAAATTTGTGAAAGTTCATCTTCACGTAACAGCGCGTCATCAATTTCAAAGAAGAAAGACAATGCTTGTTGAGGCAGCTTTTGTAGAATCGCCAAGTAAGCCTGAGCCAAGAGATGAAGTGGTTTTGCTTCTTCTTTTTCTTGTGATTGCTTGGCTAGGTTTTCACTAAGTGTTGTTAGGCCATGTTGGTTGTTCTGCTGGAATAAGTGAACAATCTTACGACTGACGCCGCGCAAACTGCTCCAATGCTTAGTTCTTAGTACATGACCTGTTTCTTTGTTTTCTAGCTCTTGATTAAATTGCTCAATACAAGATTCAATGGTTTGTTTTTGTTCATCAGACAAGGCTTGATATCGTTCAGGGTATTTTTCTTGCCATAATTTCGCCCTAGCATATTGAAGATCTTCCTGCCATTGCGTTGAAAATAGTTTGAAATTCCCATTTGTTTTATCTTCTTCTATACGTGCTGTGATACGTTTTTTAGCATCCTGCAGTTTTGGTTTTAGCGTATCTATTGTGTCGATAAAAGACTGATAATACAGACGACCTGTTTCTTCCATTTGTTCATCAGACCATTCTTCATCCGTGTCGGTACGAACAGTTTTTATGAAGTTTCTAATGCCATAAACTTTGGTGAACAAAGCGGCAGTTTTAAACTTTGAATCTAGTTTTTTCTCAGCTTTATCCACTTTGAGTTTAAATTGGGCATTTTTCACTTCATTGCCGTAATCTTTATACATTGCCGCGTTATCAGATAATGCTCCTTTAGCAATACGGGCTACTTCATTTAGTTCTTTAATAATCTTGTCGATTTCTTTGATTAGCTGTTTATTGTCAGAGCTAGATGCTGCTTGCTCTGTTAATAGCGTTTGCAAAGTCGCTTCAGCTTCTGAGCTATCTGTTAATTCAACTTCTTCTGGCGCTTTGTAGTCAATGTAGTCAATTTTTGCCGCGTTGAGTGATAAGTTGTATAGCTTGGCATTAAATTCTTGTGCTGCTTCACCTTGGCTTGCAAGAATATGTGAGCCATGTAAAAAGTCTGGCGATGTTTCAGCTTTTATGCCTGAGTAGGTTTCAATCCATTGGCTCTTTGCGCCCAACATTGGGCCGATATCCGCTTCATTACTTCCTTTAGCATGAGTGAAACCATCTTTGGAGAAACACATATCAACGCCAGAAAGTAATATTTGCTTAAAGCCTAATTCTAACGCAGCTGAGATTGCCGAGTTTGTTACTGTAGGACCTTGCAGTTCAAGGTTGTCATGACTAAGTTTACCACCCCATGGAACACGCTGACCTATGTAATAGTGTACGCCAGGCCATTGAGCAGAAAGGCCTGAAATAACGTAACCTGTATGGAAGAATATGGTATCTTTATCAAACAACAGCATTTCTTTACTAACATCATAACTCACGTTATGTGGATCTACAGAGATAACAATATGAGGTTTGATGTTTAGTTGAAGTAGTTTTCTTGCGATTCGTGATACCGCAATGATAATAATTTTATGCTGATTTTCTTGTAACCAGTCAATTGATTCATCCAGTGAGGGGCCACCACCCAAAATTACACAACTTTGGCCTTCAAACTTGCCTCGAAGGTTTATAATTGGCTGTTGGTTCTCTGATAGGTTTTTTAACTGACCATTGATAAAAGGCGCTCGGCTGAGACTCATGAGTGTTTTGAACTGCAACGACTTCATCGTTAAAGCAATGGCTGCATCAAGCTCGTAATAAGCAGGTTCATAGCCATCTATGGCAGCTACAGATTTTAGGTACTCAATCTTTTCAGTAAACAAATAGGATTGAATTTTGTAATTTTCAGCCGCTTCTTGCCAGTTATCTAGTGTACATAAGCTGACTCGTTCATCCCATTTGGTAAAGCTGAGCTGTTGTTCTATCGAATTAATGACATGCGGAGTGTCGATAAAGATAAAACGCGAATCATATGGCAAGCCTGTCTCTAAGATATAATCAACGAGTAAGCCCGAATCAGTGCCAAGTATGATGTAGAGTGTTTCTTCTTTGCTTAACTGCTCTTTGAATACACTTTCAAATACGTGTTTTGCACTTTTGTTTTCGAAGTTATTGCGATTGACAGAATATAAATAAGGTTCACCAAATTTACTTATTTTATATAGCTCTAATGGTGGTAATGAATCTGTTTGCATAGTTTACTTTATCTCTTCCTGATATCAGTGAGGGCTGGCCACTGCTTTTGCTTGTTTTACTAATACAAAATGAGTGCCACTGTTAAAACCATAACAAAAAAAACAGTGCAATACTGCTTATGAGCAATGATTTGTTGCTTTAGAGTGTGTGACATTGCTTGCTATTTATCCAACTAAGCTTGGATTTAGCTAATACGTCAAAAAAATGTCGGTACAAAGCCAATAGTATGATATTACTAGGATTGGTGAATATATCTAACAAAAAATCGAGTGAAATGATTGATTAAACACTCGTATTGCATTTGGCATATATATCGCATAATAGTTTAGTTAGAACCACGACAACGTTTTAAAAAGAGATAATAATGGAAAAGCTCAATTTAAAAGAATTAGTGAAAATTGCGCAATCAGCCGAAGAACTAGGCGACGCTAATGGTTTGTATCAAGCGGCAGAGCAATTGCTGCTAAGAGACCCAAATAATGCAGAATATATTCTATATAAGCTAAAAGCGTTAGACATGGTTGGGAAAGTTACCTCTGATCTTGGATTGATTCAGCACTATGTTCGCATGCGCAGTAGTGATGTCACAGGCTTTTTATTACTCTACAAAGCATATGTTTCAAATGGTTATATTGCAGAAGGTCTGATTGCTTTATCTTTTGCCTTAAGTATCGAACCAGACGATCAAGAATGTCAGCAGCTAATGACAAATTTGTTAGCAGAAGTAGATGAAAGATATACACATGTAAAAATTAATATTCTTACGATTGACCGTATTGGTCATTTGGCATGTGAAATTGAGCCTTTTGCACGTAAACATCAGGACAATGAAGGTTGTTTATATCTTTTTATTAGTCCAGGTGTTCAGCCTGCTAACCCTTATCTTTTTGAACTATTAAAAAACGTGGCTCATGTCATCGATTCTCCATTTTACTATCATCTATACCATACGAGATCTTTGTTATTAGATGAGGATTATTACGCCAAATTACCGTATGATTTACAAAGCAGCCAGCGTGGTATAGAGCCTATGGACGTCAATATCGACGGCTATCGTAATTTGATAGATATTTATCAAAAATACCCTCAAATCATGCGTATACCAGAAGAAGATGCAGAATTTGGTTGGCAGTATTTGTCTTCATTTGGCATTACCAAGTCGGATAAGATAGTTTTACTACATGTTCGTGACAGTGCGTATTTAAAGAAAAAGTACCCAAAAAATGACTTTTCTTATCATGATTTTAGGGATGCCGACATTACTAACTATCAAGAGGCTGTCGAAGAGCTCATTGTTAAAGGTTATAAAGTTGTACGTATTGGCTCTGATACCGATCAGCAATTAGCTATCAACCACACTAATTATATTGATTTGTGTGTTAATAAAGCTGAGCAGCATGGTGACTTTTACGAAGTTTTCCTGATCAGTGTTTGTGAGTTTTTTATTGCAACAACGTCTGGACCTATGAGTATAGCGGCAATGTTTGAAACGCCTACGTTATGTATAAACTCGGTGCCTTTCCATCCGCCATATTTTAATAACAGCCGATTTATTCCAAAAAGACTAATGCAAAATGGCGAAGAAGTTAGCCTGCTAGAGGTTTGCCGAGGAAAAGTACTTTCAGATGAGGTAGATACCCCTATTTTGTTCACATTTGTCGGTAGTGATTTAGAAAAACTAAACTACGAATATATTGAAAATAGTCCAACGGAAATAACAGAAGCAGTACTCGAGTTCTCCTTACAAGTAAATGAACGACAATTTGAAAATACGAGAACTGAGCTGCAGCAAGCATATGTAGATGCTTTACCTGAGGACTTTATTTACAAAAACTGCCAAACAATTGTTTGTGACAGTTTTTTACAACGTCATCCTGATATTTTTAAATAAGAGTTAATTATGACAATGAAGAAAGTATTAGTTACAGGTGCTACTGGCTACAAAGGTAGCGTCTTAGTGCCTAAACTGCTTGAAAAAGGCTATCGAGTAGTTGCTTTTGACACCCAATGGTTTGGTAACTTTTTACCCGTTCATGAAAATCTTGAAGTGGTTAAAGGAAGTGTTATCGATACTCAAGCAGTACCACTAGATGGTGTTGATGTGATCATTCATTTGGCTTCAATTGCCAATGACCCATGTGGTGACTTAGACCCTAAATTAACTTGGGAAACAAGTGCATTGGCGACAATGCAATTAGCTGACAGAGCTAAAAGAGAAGGGATTAAACATTTCATCTATGCTTCTTCTGGCAGTGTATACGGTGTTAAAGAAGAAGAGCAAGTTACTGAAGACTTATCACTAGAGCCGATTTCAGAGTACAACAAAACTAAAATGGTTTCTGAAAGAGTTCTAATGAGCTATTCAGAAGATATGGTGGTGCAAGCCGTTAGACCAGCAACGGTATGTGGTATATCTCCGCGCATGAGATTAGATGTAGCGGTTAATATGCTTACTATGCAAGCACTTAAGAATGGCCGCATCACTGTTTTTGGTGGTGACCAAGCAAGACCAAATATTCATATTGACGATATTACTGATTTATATCTGTTTTTACTTGAGAATCCTCAAGTAACGGGCATCTTCAATGCTGGGTTCGAGAACATCACTATCAGTGAAATCGCGGCCTTGATCAAAGAGAAAATCAACGCAGAGGTAGTGGTCACTCCCTCTAATGACCCACGTTCATACCGTGTTAATTCAGATAAGTTACTGGCGACAGGTTTTAAACCGAAGAAGAGTGTTGCTATTGCTATTGACGAAATTATTGAAGCCTTCAACAATGGTTCACTTAAAGACGAAGATCGTTGGTACAACTTAAAATGGATGGAGCAAACAGTATTATGAGCCAATTCCAATGTAATACCTACGCAAGTAACTTAGCGGAAATTCTGACTAAGGCAGACTGGCAGCAAGTAGATGAGTTAGCGGATAAGTTATCTTCTTTGATTGCACAACGCGGTGCTCTTTATATTTGTGGCAATGGCGGCAGTGCAGGCAATGCGCAGCACTTAGCCAATGATTTCTTATATGGTGTAAGCCCTGCTGATGGCGACGCGATTCGAGTAGAGGCACTTTCTGCTAATGCGTCGGTATTAACTTGTTTAGGTAATGACATTGGTTATCACGCTATTTTCTCACATCAATTGAAAGTGAAAGCCAATCAAGGGGACATCTTGATTGTGTTATCCGGTAGTGGCAATTCAGAGAATATTATCGAAGCCATTAAAGAAGCTAAGAGCAAAGGCATGTACACCGTCGGTATTCTTGGTTACGCCGGAGGCAAGGCGAAGCCGTTGGTTGATTTGCCAATTCACTTTGATATTAACGACATGCAGATTTCAGAAGATTTACAGATGATTGTTGGCCATATGTTAATGAGAAAACTTTGTCAGCGAGATCAGCATTAGGAGTTATGTCTATGAGTGAAAGAGCGTTCTTGGATTTTTATGATACCTTATCAGCTGTGCCTGTAAACCAAGCTGGTGCAGGTTCTGAGAAACATTTCTGTCAACGTTCAGCATTGTATAGAACATTAGGCTTAACACCGCTCGCGGTGAAGGCTCGAAACGTTTTGGAAGTCGGCCCAGGCTCAGGTGACAATGCCCTTCATATTGCGTCATGGAAACCCAATTCCATTCACTTTATTGATGGTGCCAAAGCATCAATTGCGAGTGTGCAAGCTAGGATTGACCAAGGTCTCTATGGCGAAAAGGTAACTATTGAATACCGTGATGTGACGCAAGCTGCCCTTAGTGGAAATTATGATGTTATCTTATGTGAGGGATTAATCCCCGGACAAAGAGATCCTGAGCAGTTTGTTAATCACTTGCTACCAGCATTAAGTGAAGGCGGCGTTTGTGTGATCACAACCGTTAGCTCTGTTAGTTATCTCGCGGAAATTTGCCGCCGTGTATTACTACCTATCATTCAACAACATGTGCCAGAAGTGTCACTTGTTGAATCTTTAGTGAAGTTCTTCAAGGCGGGGCTAGATTCATTAACGGGTATGTCTAGAAAACCTGAAGATTGGGTCTTGGATAACATTATTCATCCGTGGACAGATAAAGGGTTATTTTCTATTGAAGAAGCGGTCAATGCCTTACCAAATGGTTTCTCAATCTTGGGTAGTTCACCTGCCTTTTTGCAAGACTGGCGTTGGTATAAGCAGTTTAATGAACAAGACTACGACAATAAGCAGGCGGTCAACCAAGCCTATTATGATTGGTCTAGTTACCTTTTGGATTATCGTGTTAACCCTCAGCAAAAATTCACAGTATCGCAACATCAAACACTGCAGTTATTGTGTGATAAAGCAATGGCTATTCATGATAACTATCGCCAAAACAACAATGAAACCGAACTAGACGAGTTTATCAACGTGTTAAGGCAAATTAAAGAGATTGTAGTCGACAAAATGCCAGAGACTGCAGCGTCAATCGAAGACTTTATCAGTGCAGTACCAGAATTGTTGGCTGGGAATTTGCAAACAGATCTAGGGTGTTTTCATCAGTGGTTTGGCCGAGGACAACAGTACATTAGCATCATTCGAGATGTATAAAGGCTACCAAAAAAGAATTTTATAGGTGATATGTGAGTAAGACGATAGAACCGCAATACGAAGAACTATTTGAATATCCTGAAACTAAAATGGGGATCATGGCTAACCAAGTTTGGCAAGATGACCCTAAACGACTCGTTTTTGTTTTATCTCGTTATAAGTTTGTCGCCAAAATGTTGGCTGGCAAAAAGAAAGTGTTAGAGGTTGGCTGTGCTGATGCCTTTGGTTCTCAAGTAGTAGCCAAAGAAGTGCAGTCGTTAATCGTAACTGATTTTGACCCTGTTTTTGTTGACCAAGTGCAAAGCAATGCCCGTTATGACTGGCAAAAGAATGCCAAGGTTCATGATATTGTCGCTGGCGCTACCTTAGAAAAATATGATGCTGCCTTCTGTCTTGATGTTTTCGAGCACATTGAACCACAGCACGAATCATCTGTTTTAAATAATTTAAAACAATCTACTCATGACGATGGCATCGCAATTATTGGCATTCCTTCGTTAGAATCTCAAGCGTATGCGTCACCGCAGAGCAAAGCTGGTCATGTAAATTGCCAGTCAGGCACACAGTTTAAGTCGTTGTTAGAACAACACTTTAAACATGTATTTTTATTTTCGATGAACGATGAAGTCGTTCATACCGGTTTTTACCCAATGGCACACTACTTATTAGCTGTGTGTGTAAAGTAAAAACTTAAAGTAAGTTAATTAGGAAGCATTTATGAGTAATACCATTTGTGTCATTGGCAGTAACTCTTTCTCCGGCGCAAGTTTTTGTCGGTATTTATTGTCTTTAGGGCATACCGTTATTGGCGTAAGTCGCTCTAAAGAGCCTGTAATCGCACTGAGACCATATGCTTGGGATGCTCACAATGGTCAATTTAATTTCTTTCAATATGACATTAACGTGCATCTTGAAGAAATTGATAAAATGTTGGATTTACATAAACCTAGCCATGTATATAACTTCGCAGCACAAAGTATGGTAGGTGAGAGCTGGGATAGACCAGAAGATTGGTTTAAAACTAATGTGGTGTCGTCTGTCAATTTGCACAATAGACTACGCCACAAAGATTACCTTGAAAGATACATTCATATCTCAACTCCAGAAGTATACGGCAGTTGCTCTGGTTACATTGATGAGCAACAACATTTTAATCCAAGTACACCGTATGCTGTTTCTCGTGCTGCCGCGGATATGAGTTTAAAAACGTATTTCGACGTTCATCAGTTTCCGGTGATTAGCACTCGTGCTGCTAATGTCTATGGTGAAGGCCAACAGCTCTATCGTATTATTCCAAAAACGATTTTGTGTGCACTGCTAGGCGACAAATTGCAACTGCATGGTGGTGGTCATTCAGAGCGTTCATTTATCCATATTGATGACGTATCTAAGGCTACTTATCTAATCGCCAATGAAGGCAAACTAGGTGATTGTTATCACATTGCAACGGAATCAACGGTAACCATTAGAGCCTTGGTTGAACAAATTTGCCAAATGATGAAAGTGGACTTTGAACAAGTTTGTCAGGTAGTCGGTGATAGAAAAGGTAAAGATGCTGCTTATTTACTTGGCACAGAAAAGATTAGAAGTGAGCTCAACTGGCGTGATGAAATTACGCTAACAGAAGGTTTAGATCGCACAATTTCGTGGTTAACAAATAATATTGATAGCCTTAAAACACAGCCGTTTGAGTATATTCACAAAGCATAATTTGAGAAAGAAAATGGAAATAGATTTATTAAAAAATTATCCAAAAAGTAAACGCGACCCAAATGCAAGACAAGCGGCGTTGACAGAAGAAATGCGAGCGGTTGCAAGACAATTTGGTCAAGCGTTTTTTGACGGTGACCGTTTGTATGGTTACGGTGGCTTCAAGTATTTTCCAAGGTTCTGGCAGCCAGTGATTCCTGACTTTAAGCGACACTTTTCTTTAGATGCGAATAGTAAAGTACTTGATGTTGGTTGTGCTAAAGGGTTTATGTTGCATGACTTTCGTGAGGTCATCCCTGGGATTGAAGTGAGCGGCTTAGATATTTCAAGTTATGCCATTGAACATGCAAAAGAAGAAGTAAAACCGTTTTTGCGTGTAGGTAATGCAATTGAATTGCCATACGAAGACAATAGCTTTGATGCGGTCTTCAGTATCAATACGGTACACAATCTCGAAAAAGAAGAGTGCGGTAAAGCACTTCAAGAAATCATGCGTGTTAGCAAAGGTAAAGCATTCATCACTGTTGATGCATATCGCAATGATGAAGAGAAGGAGCGTATGTTTGCTTGGAATTTGACGGCTAAAACAATTATGCATGTAGATGAATGGAAAGCCTTTTTCAAAGAAGTCGGTTATACCGGTGATTATTATTGGTTTATCCCATAGGAGTTGATGTGAGCTCACTTAAAGATAACAGTGCTCATCAGCAAGCTATTCTGAAAAAACTATATCTGATTAGAGATGTAGAAGAGGCAATTGCTGAGCGATACAGCGAACAGGAAATGCGTTGCCCTACACATTTATCAATAGGGCAAGAAGGTGCGCCTTCAGCACTAGCACCATTATTAACCTTTGATGATTACGCTGTTTCTTCTCATCGCGCTCATGCTCACTACATTGCCAAAGGCGGCGATATAAAAGCCATGATTGCTGAAATATACGGTAAAGCTACAGGTTGTAGTGGTGGCCGTGGTGGTTCAATGCATTTGATTGATGAATCTGTTGGCTTTAAAGGCAGTACCGCTATTGTTGGTAACACAATACCCTTAGGTGTTGGTTTGGCGTTGTCTCAAAAGATGAGAAAACAACAAAACTTAACGGTCGTTTACTTTGGTGATGGGGCAACAGAAGAAGGTGCTTTTTACGAAGCGGTAAATTTTGCCGTTGTGCAAAAACTGCCGGTATTGTTTGTCTGCGAAAACAACCTCTATTCTGTTTATAGTGACTTGAGCCAACGACAACCTGAAGGCAGAGAAATACACAAAATGGCTGCAGGTTTAGGTATCGATTCATATTATGCTGATGGCAACGATGTTGTCGCTGCCTATGATTGTTACCAAGCAGTAGTCACTAATATAAAAGCTGGCCAAGGCCCTGCATTTATTGAGTTACCGACTTACCGATGGCGAGAGCATTGTGGTCCAAATTATGACAATCACATAGGTTATCGTACTGAAGAAGAGTACCAACAGTGGCGAAAGCTAGAACCTATTTCTCGTTTCGAAGACTGGTTACAAGAAAACGGCTTAATGACGGCACGTGATATGCGGGCTATTCGGGAAGAAGTGAAAGCAGAAGTGCAACAAGCATTTGAGTTTGCCAAAGCATCACCATTCCCTGATGCGACTACTGTTGCCAACTATATCTATTGTGAGGATGAATAATGAGCGAAATGACATTAAGCTTTGCCGAAGCTATTAACAAAGCGCTTCATGATTCGATGAGCTCTTCCCAAGAGGTGTTTTGTTTTGGACTAGGCATTGATGATCCAATGCGAATATTTGGCACAACAAAAGGTCTAAAAGAAGCTTTTCCAGAGCGCATATTTGATACGCCTACTGCAGAAAACGGTATGACGGGTATTGGTGTAGGTGCGGCTATTGCAGGTATGAGGCCTGTGATGATGCATCAACGCGTTGATTTTTTCTTACTGGCTTTAGATCAGTTAATCAATAGTGCAGCGAAGTGGTATTACATGTTTGGTGGCAAACGTTCAGTACCTGCAACGATAAGATTAATTGTTGGCAGAGGTTGGGGCCAAGGCCCAACTCACGCTCAAAATTTACAAGCGACGTTTGCTCATATTCCTGGGCTTAAAGTGGTCATGCCTTCAACACCGCAAGACGCTTATTCAATGCTTCACGATAGCATTTTCGATAATAACCCTGTGGTTTTCTTAGAGCACAGATGGTTGCATAACCAACAAGGTCAAGTTGATTGTCGATTAACCAAGTCGAATCAAGATCTTGGATATCTGCCACTGCATAAAGCTAGAGTGGTTAACCAAGGTAATGATATTACCCTTGTCTCTATGTCTTTTTTGACCATTGAAGCGATCAGAGCGGTTGATGCATTAGCTGAGCAGGGTATCAATGTGGATTTGATTGATTTAAGGTCGATAAAACCGATAGATTGGTCAACTATTGAGGCTTCAGTTACTCGAACTGGCAAGTTATTAGTGTTGGATAGTGGTGCACATTCAGGCTCGGTTGCTGGAGAAATTATTGCTCATGTTACTGAATCTAACTTCTCTGATCTATCAACAGCGCCGCAACGGTTAACGATGCCAGATATTCCTGAGCCAACCAGCTATGGTTTAACAAAAGATTTTTATTTTGGTGCCAAAGAAATTGCAGATAAAGTGCATGAAATGACAACTAATTCGTCTTCTGTTGATCTCTATCAAGACCTTATTCGAGAAGGGCATCATGATGTACCGGGAGAGTATTTTAAAGGACCTTTTTAATGACGGTATCTGAACATTTTGCTCAAAACGGCTATTTCACTCAGCCGTTTGAGCAGTTAGCAGCCCTTAATAAGATTCGAAATCTTTGTGTGTCGATGGCGAAAGAAGAATTTGGCAGCGCATTTACTGAATTAAGTGCTTACCATCACCTCGATTTAAGCGCTGAACAACACGATGCATTTCAATTCAAACTATTTAGTAAGCTCAATGAATTACAGTTTCACCATCAACTAGTGAAAGATAATTTACCCTTTTTCACGGAATTGTTAGGGCCTGACATTGACGTGCAAACGCAATTGTATTTACGTATAGCCCGTCCAGGTATTAGTAATGATAACATTGGTATGCATCGCGATACTGATTATGGCAACTCTGCCTACGAGATTTCGGTATCATTTCCTTTAGTTGACCAACCACCAGGGTGTGGTTTAAATATCGTGCCTGGCAGTCACCTGTTTGACGCACCTGAAATTGAGCAGTTTAACCGTGAAGATGTTGAGCGTGGCAGCAACAAAAATAAAATGGGCTTTTTATATGCACCTAAGAAATTATTAGGTTTAGATGAAAGTACATTTAAGTCAATATCACTACCTTACGGACATGCTTTAGGCTTTTCTCTTGGTGTTATTCACGGCCAAAAAGCAAATGAAAGTGAGGTGACTCGTTGGAATATTGATTTCAGGGTGAAGAATAGTTTTCATCCGCTGAACGAGAACTTAAAAGCTGGCTATTATTCCAGTTTAACTAAGAGTGTTATCCGTTCGCTTGCAGAGCAGTACTACCAAAAAAACACTGAAGAAGTTCCTCATTTATTAGCGCAATCTCCTCGGTAATAACTAATGCATGATAATAACTCAGCAGTACTAGTCATTGGTGGTGATAGTTACATTGGAAAATCACTAGCTTGTTATTTAGAAGAGCAATCAACTTGCGTATTATCAACCTCTAGGCGAAAGAACAGTAAATTTCTATATTTAGATTTAGCGTCTAATGAACTTGAACATGAGCTTAGGCATCTATTAAATAGTCATACAATTGATGCTGCGGTCGTTTTAGCTGCGATAACAGGTGAAGGACAGTGTGCTGCAAATCAAGCGCATAGTGAGTTTATTAATGTAGAGCAGACACAAAAAATACTGTCATGTTTGCATAACAAGCAGGTGTTTTCAGTGTTCATGTCGACATCAATGGTTTTTAACCATTTAACAGCCTTCATTAAACCGGACACGATATTCACTGCCAAAACTATTTATGGCAGACAAAAAGCAGCGGTCGAGCAGTTTATCGAAGACAATGCACTAAATACCGCGGTGTTGAGAGCAGGTAAGGTGATCGGCGCTGAATTTGCACTTTTCGACAATTTATTAAGTCCAGAAAACTCAACAGTCACTCTATTTGATGACCATTATGCGGCACCTATCTCACTGACTTATTTGTGCAAGGTAATTCACCAGATAATCGTTGCTAAGGTCAGTGGTATCTATCAATGTTCTGGTGATGAAGATATTTCTTACGCTGAGATGGCAAAACGCATTGTAGCGCGACTAGATCTACCGATAAAAATTAAGGGCATTTCAGCGACAGAAAAAGGTGTAAAGCCGGAGCGTTTTGGCTCATTACAAAACTATTGCTCTGCAAACTTTGAGATGAATAATCAACATTTTACTCAGGTAATCGAAGATTACCTTCATTCATCTTGTTTGTTTTCCCAATTTTTGAATCAGAAGGATTAGTTGTCATGGAAAACTTATCCCTAGAAACCTTAGAAAATGGTGCTGGCTTTGCTGTTGGCAGTATGTCTGCAAACGAATTGGAAACCATAAGGTCAATTATTCGTGAGCAATACTTGCATCGTTTGTTAGTACAGTCACCAAAGCAAGTGCATAAGTTCTTCAATGTACCAATGACGCAGTATCATCAGCTATCAGACCTGATAGACCATCGCGCCATGTGGCCAAAAACAACACGTATTGTTGGCCCTGCTTCGATGGAGCGCATTAAGTCGCTACCATTTTTCAAAAACTTAACTGACATTTTTGATATCAAAGCACTGGCGACGGAAGAAGGCTGTGGCTGGCAAGAAATGTATTGGCGAATCGTTCGTCCAGGTCAGTCAGACATTGGTGACTATCATGCCGATCGTTGGTTTTGGGATTTAGGTCATGGGACAATGCCAAAGGGCATGCGCCGTATTAAAATTTGGATGGCAATAGAAGTTGTTGAAGGTGAAAGTGGCTTGCTTGTTTTACCTGAATCTCAAAAAAGAACCGATTGGGCGTATCATGGAGAAGTGGATCATACTGGTATTGCTAAGCCCAAATTTGATGAGGACATTAGTCAGCTAAATGTATATAACGTGCCTACAAAACCCGGAGATTTTATTGTCTTTCACGATGATTTGATTCACAGAGGCATGGCAAACGAATCAACTGAAACTCGCGTCAGTTTAGAAGCGACATTATTAATTCCCGAGAAAACCTAATATGAAAATAACCGCCGCCATTTTAGAAGCGCTAAATGAACCTTTAGTCATACATAATGATATTGAAGTGCCTAACCTAAAGCCTGGGCAAGTACTTGTTAAAATAAAGTATTCAGGCGTTTGCCACAGTCAATTGATGGAAGCTCGAGGTAAGCGTGGAGAAGATCATTATTTACCTCATATGCTAGGACATGAAGGTGTAGGTGAGGTTGTTGAAATAGGGCCTGAAGTGAGCAAGTTCTCAGCAGGAGAGTGTGTTGTATTAGGCTGGATAAAAGGTGATGGCATCGATAGCGGTGGCTGTGTCTATAAACAAGGTGATAGGAGCATCAACGCAGGTGGTGTTACTACCTTTTCAGATTATGCCGTCGTCTCGGAAAATAGATTGGTTACACTACCTGACGGTATCAATGAACAAGTTGCGGTTTTATTGGGGTGTGCTTTGCCAACCGGGGCAGGTATTGTACTTAATCAGGTTAAACCAAGAGATAACTCAAGTGTGTTGGTATTTGGTTTAGGTGGTATTGGGTTGAGTGCTTTGTTAGCCATTAATCATTTTTCGCCAAAAAACGTGATTGCAATCGACATCGAACCTGAAAAACTGCAACTTGCTAAGATGTTTGGCGCTACTCATTGTTATTTAGCAAATGAAGAGGGATTTAACGCATTTCATCAAGACTTCCCTGACGGCGTAGATTATGCCATTGAGGCCGCTGGTAAAGCCGCTACGATTGAATTGGCTTTTGAAATGACAAAACGAGGAGGAGGGCAGTGTATTTTTGCTTCTCACCCAGCACAAGGTGACAAAATTTCAATTGACCCATATGAGCTTATTTGTGGTAAACAATTAATTGGTAGCTGGGGAGGCGCTAGCAAGCCAGATCAAGACATACCTAAGTTGGTAGAAATCATTAATAAGTACGAGTTACCAGTAGAAAAAATGCTGTCAAAGGCATATAGTTTGCATCAGATAAACCAAGCTTTGGATGATTTGGAGCAACGCAAGATCACTCGTGCATTAATTGAAATGTAATAGTTTGAGTTGTGTTGATATAACATTATGATTTTACTGGATGAATTAATAGAGAAAAGGTCTTCCTTAGGCAAACTTGTGTTGATCACAGGTAATTTTAATATATTGCATCCGGGTCATATTAGACTATTAAGATTCGCTAAAGAGTGTGGTGATACCTTAGCGGTAGCGGTGAACGCCGACAGCTTATTGACGCAAACTAATTATAATGATCAGCAGCACAGAGCTGATGTTGTTGATTCGATGGAGTTTGTTGATTATTGCTTTATTAATCCACACTTACCGGCTGATTTAATCAAAGAGCTTAAACCGCATGCGGTGGTAAAAGGTAAAGAATTTGAAGGCATTGATAATCCTGAGCAAAAGGCGCTTAAAGCCTGTGGTGGTAAACTAATATTTAGCTCAGGTTATACTTACCAGAAGTCTTCTTCAGTGTTCGAATTAGAACACGATCTTCCCAAATTAAATACCAACAAATTAAATGGTTACCTTAAACGCCATAATGTTTCCTTAGAAAGAATCGATGAGCTGATTGAAAATTTCAAACAGTTAAAAGTACTGGTTATCGGCGATACAATAGTCGACGAATACATGCAGTGTAACGCGGTTGGTATGTCACAAGAAGATCCAACCATTGTTGTTACACCTGATGAGAATAAACGTTTCTTAGGTGGTGCTGGTATTACGGCTGCGCATGCCAACGGCCTAGGCGCTAATAGTGTCTCTTTTTATACTGTTCTTGGTGCTGACGATACAGCTGATTATGCTAGAAACAAGTTGGATGAGTACCAGTTGAATGCCCAGCCGTTTTCTGATGATACAAGACCAACTACGCTGAAACGTCGTTATCGAGTAGGCAATAAAACACTGCTTCGTGTGAATGACTTTAGAGAGCATGACATTAGTTTAGAGCTACAAGATGCGATCATGGCTCGCTTGGAGGATGAAATAGCCAATATAAATTTGGTGATATTTTCAGATTTTAATTACGGTGTGTTACCTCAACGCCTTGTTGATAGTGTGGTTAATATTTGTCGCAAAAACAACGTCATGATTGCCGCAGATAGTCAAACATCCTCCCAAGTAGGGGACATATCTCGTTTTAAGAATGTTGATCTGATCACGCCAACAGAGCGCGAAGTCAGGGTAGCACTCAACAATACCAGAGACGGTTTAGTCGTCTTAGCAGAAAAGCTTCATCAGAAAATGAATTGTCACAATATTATTGTTACTTTGGCAGATGAAGGTGCTTTTTTACATGTGGTAAATAGTGAAAGTTGGGAAAATGACAAAATACCAGCATTAGCTCAAACGGTCTTAGATCCTGCCGGCGCAGGAGATTGTATGTTGGCTGCAACTGCTATGGCATTAGCTTCTGGCGGCGACTTGTGGATTTCTTCATTGATTGGCTCAGTAGCTGCGGCTTGTCAGGTTTCAAAAATTGGTAACCAACCACTTAGTTACCAAGAGCTTTCGCAGACATTGAAGCAATTGGCAAAATAAACATGGGTAAAATTAACAAAGCAATTCTATTGTCTGCTGGCTTTGGCACGCGACTTCGTCCGATCACTGATTCAATTCCAAAATGTTTAGTACCAATCAATGGCAAACCATTGTTAGCCTACTGGCTAGAACAATTAACAGCTGTTGGTATTAACGAATTTCTAATAAATACTCATTATCTAGCCGAACAGGTGGTTAAGTTCATCGAAAGCTCGCCCTACCAAGATCGTATAACGCTGTTTAATGAACCTGACTTATTGGGCACATTGGGTTCTGTAAAAGCAAATAAAGACTTTTGGCGGAACCAAGATGTTCTAGTGGCACATGCTGACAACTTAGTGTTTTGTGATTGGCAGGCTTATTTCACTGCTTTTGAACAGCGACCAAGTGATTGTGTCGGCACCATGATGTTGTTTGAGTCAGACAATCCACAATCGTGTGGAATAGTTGAATTAGATGAAGAATCTAAAGTAATTGCTTTCCATGAAAAAGTAGCCAATCCACCGTCAAACTTAGCAAATGGCGCCATCTATTTATTTGACGGTTCACTGGCACGATGTGTTGATGCTTTACCTAGCCATGCTTCTGATATTAGTATTGATTTGATGCCAAGCATGTTGGGAAAAATGAATGCTTGGCAAAACAATGAATATTTGAGAGACATTGGCAACCCAAAGAGCTTGGCTATTGCGAATGAATATGTGAAACAAAGAAATACGGAAGTATCCTCGTGTTAGATGTAAAACGATGTGATTACTTAATCATTGGTGCAGGTGTTATTGGTTTAGCAATCGCCAATGAGATTTTACGCACTAAGCCAAACGCTAAAGTGATAGTGGCTGACAAAGAGAAAGACAGTGTTCAGCATGGCAGTGGACGTAATAGTGGTGTTATCCATGCTGGGTTTTATTATCCAGCTGATTCCCTAAAAGCCAAACTCACGGCACAAGGCAATCAAGAGTTAAAAGCCTTTTGCAATCAACACGACATCCCTCTTAATGAGTGCGGCAAGTTAGTTGTTGCTCAATCTGATGCAGATATTCCTGGGGTTCATGAGCTTGCCCGACGTGCTGGTACAAACGGCGTAGATGTAACGATTGTCGACGAAAAAGAAATGGCTGAAATAGAGCCTAATGCACAAACATGTGAAGTGGCACTCTATTCCCCAAACACAGCATCGGCAGATCCTGCACAAGTCACCGCCAAAATGGCCGAATTGTTTATTCAATCAGGTGGTGAAATTCTATATAACGCAGGATTCAATCGCCTCATGGCAAATAAGCGCATATTGCTAGGTGATGAACGACGTGAAGTGGTCATTGAAGCTGGTAAGGTGATTAACTGTGCCGGTTTATATGCGGATAAAATTGCCAAAACATTTGGTTTCGCTCAAGGTCACATTATCATTCCGTTTAAGGGTATATATTTAAAATATCAAGGGCATGACAAGCCGATTAAAACCAATATCTATCCTGTTCCAAATTTGAAAAACCCATTTTTGGGTGTGCATTACACCGTGACAGTGGATAATCAGATTAAGATTGGCCCTACGGCTATTCCAGCATTTTGGCGTGAAAACTATCGTGGCATGTCGAACTTTAACTGGGATGAAATGCTAGAAATCTTAGGGTACGAAACACGTTTATTTGCGAGCAATCATTTCAATTTCAGAGATCTTGCTTTGGAAGAAATGAAGAAGTATCAGATGAAACACTTCAGATCTTTAGCAGGTCGCATGGTAAAAGACATTGATTTATCAAGATTTTCACAATGGACTAAACCTGGCATTAGAGCGCAGCTACTAAACAAGAAAACCATGAAGCTTGAACAAGATTTTATGATTGAAGCTGATCAAGATAGTGTTCATATCTTAAACGCGGTATCACCTGCGTGGACGAGTAGTTTGCCTTTTGCACGCCATGTTGTTGAAAATTACATCAGCTAATGTCAATTTTATGGCTGTAGTGTCAAAATATTGTTGATAAATATAAGATTCTGATTAGAATCAAGTTAAGCGTATAAAAGAAGTTAGCTTGATAGGTATATAATTATATGACTCATAAACGAATTTTAATCGTTGATCAAAGTGAAGAGCGTCGCGAGCAACTTGCTATCGTGATGTCATTTATTGGTGAGTCGTTTGAAGTGTGTTCCATTTCTCAAGCAACCGGACAACTGCAAACCATCGGCGATATTTTAACGGTCATTGTGACTGGAGAAATATCAGGCGAACATTTGTCGATGATTCAAGCTGCTCCACAAGTACCTTTCTTAACCCATGAAGTCCTGGATATGGGCGCTGTCGACCATTGTGTAAATGTTATTGGTGATTTAAAAGTACCTTTAAACTACGCCCAGCTAACCGAGCTTATTCATCATTGTCACCAGTACCATAATCGTTTGCCTAACAAGTTAGGCAAAGGTGGCTCTAATGCTGCTTTACAGCGTTCACTTGTAGGTATTAGTGAGCCAATGCAGCATGTTCGTTTCCTTATTGAACAAGTTGCAAGTACTCAAGCAAATGTACTGATTTTAGGTGAATCGGGCACAGGTAAAGAAGTTGTCGCTCGCAATATTCATAATCTTTCAGATCGCAAAGCAAGCCCGTTTGTGCCGGTAAACTGTGGTGCTATTCCACCGGATTTGTTAGAAAGTGAGCTCTTTGGTCACGAAAAAGGTGCTTTTACAGGCGCTATTTCAACACGTAAAGGTCGTTTTGAACTTGCTGAAGGTGGTACGCTGTTTTTGGATGAAATTGGTGATATGCCTCATCCAATGCAAGTAAAATTGTTACGTGTTCTTCAAGAACGCACATTTGAGCGTGTTGGCGGCAGTAAAAGCATTAAAACAAACGTACGTATTATAGCTGCGACACATCAGCATCTTGAGGAAATGATCAAAACCAATGATTTCCGTGAAGATTTATATTATCGCTTAAACGTCTTTCCAATCGAGACACCTGCTTTAAGAGAGCGCAAAGAAGATATTCCACAATTACTTCAAGAGTTAACCGCTCGATTTGAACAAGATCAAGGGCAAGGTGTTAGATTTACAGAGCATGCTATTGCTTCACTGCAAGAGCATCCTTGGTCAGGTAACGTTCGTGAACTCTCTAATTTGATTGAGAGAATGATCATTATGTATGGCGACCAAGTTGTTGATGTGAGTGAATTACCACAAAAGTATCAGCATATTGAGGTGGAAGCATTCCAGCCAGAGTATCCTGAAGAGCTACAGGAGCGAGAAGCTATCAATGAGCTATTTGCGGGTTTTGACTATGGTGAGGACGATACTAGCTTTGGTTTTGACGAAGAAGAAACACAAGGCAGCATGGTTGATGTATTACCCGATGATGGCGTGAACCTTAAGGATTATTTAGCCGATTTAGAAGTTTCCTTGATCACCCAAGCGTTAGAAAGAAATGAATGGGTAGTTGCTCGTTCAGCGGAACTATTAGGCATGAGAAGAACAACATTAGTTGAAAAAATGAAGAAGTATAGTCTGCAAAAACCAGATTGATATTTGATCGCCGAACTTTTGACTTTATTAAAAAAGCCTATCTTAACTCACTGTTTAGATAGGTTTTTTTGTTGCTTGGCACAGTAAGTGCTTTAACGGTCTTAGCAAAGTATTAAGAGACGTATTATGGCAACTGCATTTAGTCACTATTCAAATGATAATCCTGTTCAGCAGCACCTGCATGCATCACCGATGAGTGTGGTAGCTGTCGACATGGACACACAAGCTAAACAGCTTGAGCGTGAAACCTATCGTGGTGAACTAAGCTATTTACGTCAACAAGCTAATCAAATGTCGTCGATGATAGATATTATGCCAACGGGTATGATTCTACTTGATGGCGATGGTATCGTCATCAAGATAAACAAAGTCGCTAAACGATTGTTGGATGAACCTATTTTGGGGCAGCCTTGGTTTGATGTGATACGTCGCTCTTTTAAACCTAGAGAAGATGATTGGCATGAGGTTTCGTTAAAAGATGGGCGTCGTGTAAAACTTGAAATTACACCACTAACCGACCAGCCCGGTCAGCTAATTGTCATGACCGACCTGACAGAAACCCGTTTATTACAAGATAAACTAAGTCAAATGCAACGTCTATCTATGATGGGGCAAACGGTGGCTAAGCTCGCTCATCAAATTAGAACGCCATTATCTGCAGCTATGTTGTATGGCGCTAACTTAAAAGCAAAAGCATTGAACCTAATCGCTAGAGAGAAATTCCAAGATAAACTGATGGAGCAGTTAGGGCAGCTTGAGCAACAAGTCAACGACATGCTGTTATTTTCAAAAAGTGGTACTGAGCAAGTGGTTGAACCAACTTCTGTTAACGAAGTCATTAATTGCTCGACCACTACCATGGAAGCACTTATTCAAAAAGCAGGCGCAAGAGTTAACGTTACTCTTTGTCCAAATGATTGCCAAATTCTTGCTAATAAAAATGCGTTAGCAGGAGCAATTCAAAATTTAGTTCACAATAGTTTAGCTGTCATCAAAGCTGAGGCCGAGATTAACATTCGCGCTTTCTGCAAAGATCAGCATGCTTACATTAGCGTACAAGATAATGGACCCGGTGTTCCTGCTGATATCAGAGAAAAAATATTCGAACCTTTCTTTACCTCTCGCTCTCAAGGGACAGGGTTAGGGTTGTCAGTGGTTAAATCGGTTGCAGACGCTCACCAAGGTGAAGCTATGTTATTGAGTAACCCAAATGAAGGGGCACATTTCTGTATTAAATTACCTTTGTTAGATGAGCTCAAGAAAGCTCAACAAACGACTTAGGAGTAGCACAATGGCACAAAATAGAATACTTGTAGTAGAAGATGACGCGGGTTTAAGAGAAGCATTAATTGATACTTTAAACCTAGCAGGCCATGTGTGTTTTGAAGCCGATAGCGGAGAAAGCGCACTGCTCAGTTTAAAAGAGCATGAAGTAGATATCGTAGTCAGCGATGTCAACATGCAAGGTATGTCAGGCTTAGCGCTATTAAAAAGTATCAAGGCTAACTACCCTGAGCTACCGGTTTTAATCATGACAGCTTACGGCACTATTGATGATGCCGTACAAGCAATGAAAGATGGTGCCGTCAATTATATGGCGAAGCCTTTTGCACCTGAAGTACTACTTAATATGGTTAGCCAATATGCGCCTACTCACTCTGGTGAAGCGTTTGAACCTGTTGTTGCTGATGTTAAGAGTTTAGAGTTGATTCGATTAGCAAAAAAAGTCGCTTCTACTGATGCATCTGTGATGGTACTGGGTCCAAGTGGCTCAGGTAAAGAAGTGTTAGCGCAGTATATCCATCAGTGTTCCGCTAGAGCTAATGAACCATTTGTTGCGATCAATTGTGCTGCTATCCCTGAGAACATGCTTGAAGCGACACTTTTTGGTTATGAAAAAGGTGCATTTACAGGCGCTATTCAAGCTTGTCCGGGTAAATTTGAGCAAGCGCAAGGTGGTACTATTTTATTAGATGAAATCACCGAAATGGATCTTGGCCTACAAGCAAAAATCCTTCGTGTGCTTCAAGAGCGAGAAGTTGAACGTTTAGCTGGCAGAAAAACAATTCAGTTAGATGTTCGTGTTATCGCTACAAGTAACCGAGATTTAAAAGAGGCAGTAGCCGATGGTGTATTTAGAGAAGATTTGTATTACCGATTAAACGTATTCCCGTTAACTTGGTTACCACTAGCAAAACGTCGAGATGATATTGTGCCACTAACGAAGCATCTTATTGCACGTCATTGTCAGCAGTCTCACCAAGCAATTCCTGAGCTTACACCTTCAGCGAGAAGCAAGTTAACAGCCTATGAATGGCCGGGCAATGTTCGTGAATTAGATAACGTTGTGCAAAGGGCATTGATCCTTCATCAAGATAACCTGATTGAACCTGGCGACTTACTGATTGAAAACTTTGACACCGCTATCGTGACTGAAGTAGAGCCGACCGTAGAGCGCAATGAAGACAAGCTAGGAAACGAGCTTAAGCAGCAAGAACATCAGATTATTCTTGATACATTACATGCTTGCCAAGGAAGCCGAAAAGCAGTAGCAGAGCGATTGGGTATTAGTCCACGTACTTTGCGTTATAAATTAGCAAAAATGCGTGATAGTGGTATACAGATACCGGCCTAAAACACTTCCCAAGCCAGTCTTTTGACTGGCTTTTTTATATACAACTCTATTTTTGTACTTGCTTAACATTTTGTTTTTTAAGCTTTTTATTTGTGGGTTTTGTTGGCATTAAGCTTGCAGCTACCCATTGCATAAGAAGTGTTTCAAGTTTTTGACACTTAGGCTGATAAAACAAGCGAGATGACCATGGATATTAAAGCAAATTCACTATACGCCCAGATGCAATCTATGCAAATGGAAGCGATGGGTAACCGCCTGCCAATTGGTAATGAAACCAACATTCCGCAAGTTAACGAATCAAGCAGCAACTTTGGCAATATGCTTAAAGATGCGGTTAATAACGTCAACGAAATTCAGCAAGAAGCTGGTCAAAAACGCACTGCATTTGAGATGGGCGATAAGAGTGTGACCTTAGCAGACACCATGATTGCAGCGTCTAAAGCAAGTGTAGCATTTGAAGCAACGGTCCAAGTTAGAAACAAGTTTGTAGAAGCCTACAAAGAAATTATGGCGATGCCAGTTTAATTATTGAAGTGTACCAGTAGTTACGTAGATTTCGGATAGCGGAGAATTATTGTGGCAGATACTAGCAATACAGCATTAGCAACAACAGAAGCAGGTGGTGATCTTGTTGCCAACGACAGCGTTGATGGCGGCATGGAAGAGAATAAATCAGGCCTAGCTGCAGCTATGGGGAATGTTGATGTATTACGTCAATTAACATTAATCATGGCATTGGCAATTTGTTTAGCGATTGCTATTTTTGTCATCATGTGGGCAAATCAACCTGAGTATCGTGTATTGGCGAAATTGCCGACCGACCAATTAATCAAGACGATGGACTTTCTTGATGCTAATAATATGAAAGACTATAAGCAGGAGAACAATATTATCTCTGTTCCCGCTGATACTTATCAAGATTATAAGCTAGTGCTAGCTAGAGAAGGTTTAACAGACGAGCCAGCAGCGGGCACAGATATTCTGATGCAAGACCCGGGATTTGGTGTTAGCCAACGACTAGAACGTGAAAGATTAAAGCACTCAAGAGAGCAGCAGTTAGCGCGTACAATTGAGGAGCTTCAAGCTATTTCTCGTGCAAGCGTTTTACTTGCTATCCCTAGAGACAACGTCTTTGCGAAGAGAGAGAAGAAGCCATCTGCTACCGTTGTACTTAATCTTCGCCGTGGTCGTTTACTTTCTGAGGAAGAGGTCGATTCTGTTGTTGATATAGTTGCTTCTGCCGTTCAAGGCCTATCGCCAAATCGAGTAACGGTTACTGATCAAAATGGTCGCTTGTTAAATTCTGGCTCACAAGATTCAATTTCTTCTCGTTCTCGTAAAGAATTTGAGATAGAACAAAAGCGTGAACAAGAATATTTAGATAAAATTGATTCAATTCTTATTCCTGTTGTTGGTCTTGGTAATTACACAGCACAAGCTGATGTAACAATGGATTTTACCAACACTGAAGAAACTCAACGTCGTTTTAACCCAGATTTACCTGCACTTCGCAGTGAGATGAAAGTTGAAGATAGTACTATTGGTGGCATGATTGGTGGTATTCCAGGCGCGTTAACCAATCAACCACCGCTAGAGTCGGATATTCCTGAGAATGCTACGGGTGCTGGTCAGCAAAAAGCTATGCCGAGTCGTAAGCACTCAGAGTCAACTAAGAACTTCGAGTTGGATGAGTCTATTAGCTATACTAGACAACAGACTGGCGTTATTAGAAGAATCAGTGTTTCAGTTGCATTGGATTATGTAGCTTCAACAAATGCTGACGGAGAAGTGACTCAATCTCCTCGAAGTGTCGAAGAATTGGCAAACATTCGCAGAGTATTGCAAGGCAGTATTGGTTTTGATTTACAACGTGGTGACTCGTTAGAGGTTGTCACTCTACCATTTTCAAAAGTTGAGCTAGGTGAGGCAGTAGAAATACCGTTTTACGAGCAACCTTGGTTCTTCAAAATTATTAAGTTAGTCATGGGCGCGTTGGTAATCATCATCTTGATTCTAGCGGTTGTTCGTCCAATGCTGAAACGTTTAATCTACCCAGATCAAACACCTGCGGATTATGGTGAAAAATCACTTGATACGCATGTTGATTTAGGTGATGAAACAATGGAAATGTTAACATCAGAATTTGATGCTGGCGACGTAGGTTTTGCACCTGATGGTAGTCTACAGTTACCAGACTTACATCGTGATGAAGATGTATTAAAAGCGGTTCGTGCACTTGTTGCAAATGAGCCAGAATTATCCTCTCAAGTAGTGAAAAGTTGGTTAGGCGAAGATGAGTGATGAACAAGCACAGGTGCCAGCAGCACCGGCCGAACAAGGTGGCGCAATGGCGCCAATGCAGGGCGGCTTCGACGTTGAAAAGTTAGACGGCTCTGAAAAAGCAGCCATCTTATTGTTAAGTTTATCTGAAGAAGATGCAGCGCAGATCCTAAAGCACTTAGAGCCTAAACAGGTTCAACAAGTCGGTATGATCATGGCTAGCATGGAAGACTTTACTCAAGAAAAGATTACCGCTGTTCACAAGTTGTTTATCAACGAGATTCAAAACTTCAGTACCATTGGTTTCCAAAGTGAAGAGTTCGTGCGTAAAGCATTAACGGCTGCATTAGGTGAAGATAAGGCTGGTAATCTAATTGACCAAATCGTGATGGGTAGCGGTGCTAAAGGTCTAGATTCACTGAAATGGATGGATTCTAAGCAAGTAGCTAATATCATTCGAAACGAACATCCTCAGATCCAAACGATAGTAATGTCATACCTAGAGCCAGAGCAGTCAGCGGAGATCTTGGGACAGTTCGCCGAGAAAACGCGTTTAGACTTGATGATGCGTATTGCCAACTTAGAAGAAGTTCAACCGGCAGCATTACAAGAGTTGAATGAAATTATGGAGAAACAGTTTGCTGGTCAAGCGGGTGCTCAAGCTGCGAAGATGGGGGGTCTAAAAGCAGCTGCTGATATCATGAACTACTTAGATACCAATGTTGAAGGTATGTTGATGGATGCAATTCGCGAGCATGACGAAGAGATGAGTCAACAAATTCAAGACTTAATGTTTGTCTTTGAGAATTTAGCAGACGTAGATGATAGAGGTATTCAAGCAATTCTACGTGATGTACAGCAAGAAGCACTGATGAAAGCGATTAAAGGTGCAGATGATGCACTGAAAGAGAAGATTTTATCGAACATGTCGAAGCGTGCTGCAGAAATGATGCAAGATGACCTTGAAGCTATGGGCCCTGTACGTATTAGTGAAGTAGAAGCTGCACAGAAAGAGATTCTATCTGTTGCCCGTAAGCTATCTGATGCTGGTGAAATCATGCTTGGTGGCGCTGGTGGCGGCGACGAGTTCTTATAATACAAAGGTAAAATACCAAAAGACGTATGAAAAATTTTAAAGCGACAAGTGTACAGTCCAAAGTCATTCACCCGGAGCCAGACGACGAGTTAAACGTCTGGTCAATTCCAACGGTTAGTGAAGAAGTTGTTGACGACGGCAGCACAAATGCTTTTGGTTTAAAACCTAACTGGCGAGAAACCAAAGTGGAGGAGGTTATTGAAGAGCCTGTTCCACTAACTGCCGAAGAAATTGAAGAAATAAGGCAAGCTGCATATGAAGAAGGCTTTAATCAAGGCAAGGAAGAGGGCTTCTCTGCTGGCTTTGATGAGGGTAAAAAGTCTGGTCGCGAAGAGGGATTAAAAGCTGGTCACGAAGAAGGTGTTGAACAGGGCCTTGCGGAAGGTCGTGAAGAGGTCGAAAGACTTCAAGCGCACTGGAATTCACTTATTGAACAGTTGAACCAACCAATGGCCGTTGTTGAAAAGAATATCGAAGAGCAGTTGCTTCATTTAGTTGTGCAGTTAACCGAAGCGATCACTCATATTGAAGCTAAAACCAATCCTGAAATTATTTTAAATGCCTTATCTGAAGGTATTAAAGCACTGCCAAGCCAAGAGGCGCAAACACAGATACTGTTGCACCCAGAAGATATCAAATTAATTGAAAAAGAGTTTGGTGATCAATACATTCAAGAACAAGGGTGGCGATTACTAGCTGCTCCTCAATTAGCACCAGGTAGCTGCCAGATTGAAAACTCCACAAGTAACATCGATCTATCGATAAAATCTCGCCTCACAGAAGTTTTGGACTCATTTTTGCAGGAAGCATTACATCAGAAGTAAATCTATGTAATAGGCCTGTGATCTATGATCGATAGTCAAAAAATTAGCGCTCGTCTGCAGAATTGCCAAACAATGGTGCACAAGCAACCAGTATCTGTAGCTGGTCGCTTAGTTCGAGTCGTAGGATTGACACTTGAGGCCGTAGGGGTAAAAGCACATGTTGGCAGTCACTGTAAGGTCGAAACCGCACACGGTGACATGATTGCTGAAGTAGTAGGCTTTTCCAAAGAAATAACTTACTTAATGCCTGAGCAGAGTTTACAAGGTGTATCACCCGGAGCTCGTGTAGTTCCTTTAGCCAGTAAAGCGAAACTACCTTTGACTACCGAGTTATTGGGGCGGGTCATAGACGGCGCTGGTAAACCTATTGACGGTAAAGGTCCTATTAAGTCTGATGATAATTATCATTATTCATCACAACCTATCAATCCACTTTCAAGGCGAGCGATATCTGAACCTTTAGATGTCGGTGTGAGAGCTATTAATAGTTTTCTAACAGTTGGCCAAGGTCAACGTATGGGATTGTTTGCAGGCTCTGGTGTTGGTAAAAGTGTGTTGTTAGGCATGATGACGCGAGGTACCAACGCAGATGTTATTGTTGTTGGCCTAGTTGGTGAACGTGGTCGAGAAGTTAAAGAGTTCATTGAAGAAATATTGGGTGAAGAGGGGCGAAAACGCTCGGTTATTGTTGCTGCGCCAGCTGATAATTCGCCATTGATGAGGCTAAAAGGCTGTGAAACAGCTGTGCAGATAAGTGAATACTTTCGTGACCAAGGCTTAAATGTACTCTTACTTGTTGATTCTATTACTCGATATGCGCAAGCACAACGTGAAATCGCATTGGCGGTTGGTGAACCACCTGCAACCAAAGGTTATCCACCTTCGGTTTTTTCAAAGTTACCACAATTAGTTGAGCGAGCAGGTAATGGAGGTGAAGGTCAAGGATCAATTACTGCATTTTTTACTGTCTTAACTGAAGGTGATGATTTACAAGATCCCATTGCTGATGCAGCAAGAGCGATTCTTGATGGTCACATTGTATTATCAAGAGATCTTGCCGATAGTGGTCATTACCCAGCCATCGATATTGAAGGCTCAATTAGTCGTGTAATGCCTATGGTGACCAGTGAGGAACATCAGCAGTTGGCAAGACAGTTGAAGCAGGTATACGCCTTATATCAACAAAACAAAGATCTTATTGCTATCGGTGCCTATACAAAAGGTAGCGATCCAAGAATCGACCAATCTATTCAAATGTTGCCGGTAATCAATTTTTACTTGCAGCAACAAATGAAGGAAGTGATTCCATATGACCAAAGTTTAATGCAGCTCCAAGAAATTATGCCGGCTGCACAAGCTCACGCACAGCAACAACAAGCTGCTGGTCAATAGGAGTTTAAAAAATGTCGACGAAACAACTACAAACACTGCAAAAGTTTGAAACGGACAAAGAGCGTAAATTAGCTCAAAAACTACAACAAGCAGAAAATGACTATCAGCAAAACCTATTGAGATTGCAAAGTGTAGGTGATTATCGTTTAGAGTACATGAAGCGATTAGACCAACGTTCAAAACAAGGGATTGATAGTGCAACTTACAGTCATTTTCATGCCTTTGTCGCTAAACTAGATAACGCCGCTGAACAGGTCGAAATTGCAATCAAGCAAGCAAAAGCACTGGTAGAAAAATGCCGAAAGGATTGGTTACAACAAAGACAAAAGGTGCAAGCGGTTGAACACTTAATCAAGCAGCGAAATGTAAAAGCACAGCAATGGGCAAATAAGCAAGAGCAGAAGATGTTTGATGAGTTTTCAATTCAGCAATTTGTTCGCCAATCACGATGATTATTTAGACGTTGGAATACAAATTGCAGAAGTCTTCTGTAACAACAAAAATCGTTGGCCTTGTTAGGCAAAATATTTGAAGTCTGTCGCGGTGTCTTAGCCGATGTTATGGAGAAAGTAGAACATGAATCAAGTGCAAATACTCCCTGTGGATATGCCTGTAGGTGTTGATAATAAAGGCGTTGACACGAATTTAGGAAAAGATGCAAGCAAAGGCAGTGATGATTTTGGTGCTATCTTAGCTAAGCACAATGTTGATTCTGATAAAAGCGGCAAGTCCGGCAAACCGGAAAACGTGAACGGCAATAATAGTCCAGAAGGGAAGGTTGATTCGCGAGCAACTTCTGATGATAAAGGTGATACACAAGCAACGTCTGAAAAAGATGAAACTACAACCGATGTTAAGCGTATTGTTAGCGACAAAGGGAATAAAGATGACGAAGTAGCAGTCATTACTATCCCTTCAGAAAAAGAACTTAAGTCAGAGCAAGCAAAGGATGCTCTTTTAGTAGGTGAGGTAGGACAAGATAAATCGCTAAAGACTAGCGATGATGTCCTTGCATTATTTGGCAAAAATATTGAGCGTGAAGCGATGCCTGCGGAAGTTGATGAGTTGCCTGACGAGTTAATTAGAAAAACCGAGAACGCTACAAAGTCAAACACTGGTGCTTTAGGAGGCAACGCTGAAAAGACTGAGGACAAAGCAAACCAATTATTAACTATGCTTGATGAAATCAAAGGGATTTCGACTGAACATGTTAAAGTAAGTGACAAAAACTCAGCATCAGAAAATACTGATAAGCCGCTAAAACTAGATTTACAAAGTGAAGAACAGAACACTGCTAAGCCAGAGAAAGTAGCGCAAAAAGTTATTGAGGGTGTAGAGCCCTCAGAAGAGTCACTGCTTGATGCCAAACCTACATTAACTGCAGATAAAACGGCTATTGCCAAAGCTGTTGAGCAAAATATCCAATCAAACAACGTCGCTAACGAGTCGCTTGTTAATGAGGAAATAGCTGCTTCTGAAGAATTTAAAGAGTCTGTAGCAAATACTCAATCTAATATTGCTTCTGAAAACATAATTGCTAAATCGGCGCAGAGCGCTGGAGAAGAAATTGCGTCTGTAGATGAAGAGAAAACAAAGCAAACCAGTGAAAGTATTGACGCTAAAGCAAAGGTAAATACGGAATCTTTGGCAGCTAATATTAATACAGAGGTAGGCGCCAAAGAAAAGAGTGAGAATAGTACAATCGATCTTTCTGTGGCTGCGGCTCAAAATGGCAACTTAAGAGCTGAAAATACAAAAGAGATATCCGAAGCTAGAGGCGACTCACATAAACAGGCTCAGGTAGACAATGCTACCTCTGTTAGAGCATCTAGCCAAGGAAGTAATGCTAATCAAGAGAACAGTGATAATAAACAGCAAGCAAAACAGCAATCCTTAGATCCTGAGAAAGCAATCGCTGCGGAATCAAAAGTCGCGAATACAGTTAATGAGCAAGTCAAGACTGAGGCTGAAACTACAAAGGTAGATAGAACTGCTGCACCAGCAGCACCTTCGCATGTTACCTCATCTGTTGCAAGCGCACAGGCCTTTGTGGATAAATTGACGTTGGAAGCAAACCCAGTGACCAACGTAAGACAGCAAGCTGCGGTCGCAGATGTTATTTCAATCAACCGCCCTGATTTTTCAAATGCAGTGAAAGAAAAAGTCATGGTAATGGTAAATCAAAAGATTCGCCAATTGGATATACGTTTAGATCCGCCTGAGTTAGGCAGTATGCAAATCAAGGTCAATATGCAAAACGAGCAAGCCGTTGTTAGCTTTATGGTTCAAAATCAGAGTGCTAAAGAGGCTATTGAACAACAGCTTTCTCGATTTAAAGACATGATGTCTGAATCAGGAGTTGACGTAGGAGAAGCCAATGTTTCTCAACAACAAGAAAAAGATCAAGGTGAGTTGGCTGAACACCAAAATGAAGGACAACGTTCAGCTCAAGCAGAAGACGCAAATGAAGATGATTTAACTGTAAATCCTGCTCAATTGTACAAAGCTTCGTCAACTGGTGTCGATTACTTTGTTTAATATAAGAAAACCATTTGCCCTGAGCTAAATCAAGGATATAGTTAAAGAAGTAAATTAAAAATTTTTTGATAGGTTATCGGATGGCTGACGAAGACAAAGAACTAGAACTGGATAAACCGGCTAAAAGTAAAAAAATGATTATTATCATTGCCGTGGTTGCGATATTAGCAATTGCTGGTGGAGCCGCTTTCTTTTTCATGGGAGGAAGTGAAGAACCGGTAACCCAAGAGCAGTTAGATGCTGCACTTGATTCAGGTGAAGCTGCTGCAACTGAAGAAGCAGCACCTGCTGCAAGTACAGGTAGCGCCTTATATGTGCCAATGCCTAGACCATTTAGATTTAACGTTCCTGGTGCTTCTAGAGACAGGTTTGTTGAAATTAAAGTACAGTTGTTAGTACGCGGCTCAGATAATGAAGAAGCTGCCAAAAAACATATTCCTTTGATTGAAAGTACGTTATTAGCTGTGTTTTCACAGTCAAATGCCGATGACTTAGGGACAAGCGCTGGTAAAACAGGTTTGAAACAAAAAGCTTTGGCTGAAGTTCACAAAATCATGACCGATGTTGAAGGTTCGAAAATTGTGGAACAAGTTTTGTTTACAGGTTTTGTAATGCAATAAAACGTCAAAGTTTTGAACATTAGATAAAGAGAAAGCGAGTGAGCGATTTACTATCACAAGACGAAATTGATGCGCTACTTCACGGTGTAGATGAGGTAGAAGAAGAAGAGATTGTTGAAGACTTCTCCGAACAAGAGGGGACGTCGGATTATGACTTCTCTTCTCAAGATCGTATCGTTCGTGGTCGAATGCCAACACTTGAAATGGTTAACGAACGTTTCGCTCGCCATATGCGTATCAGTCTCTTTAATATGATGCGTCGGACCGCAGAAGTATCCATCAACGGTATTCAAATGATTAAGTTTGGTGAGTACGTACATACTTTATTTGTACCAACCAGCTTAAACATGGTGAGGTTTAGACCACTTAAAGGTACAGCACTTATTACCATGGAAGCACGTTTAGTTTTCATTCTGGTAGATAACTTCTTTGGTGGTGATGGCCGTTACCACGCAAAAATTGAAGGTCGAGAGTTTACACCAACAGAGCGTCGAATCATTCAGATGTTACTTAAGCTTATCTTTGAAGATTATAAAGAAGCTTGGTCTCCTGTCATGGACGTATCATTCGAATATTTAGATTCTGAAGTAAACCCTTCGATGGCTAATATTGTTAGCCCGACAGAAGTTGTTGTGATCAGCTCGTTTCATATCGAGCTAGATGGTGGTGGCGGTGATTTCCATGTCGCTTTGCCATATTCAATGTTAGAGCCTATCCGTGAATTGCTTGATGCTGGTGTTCAAAGTGACAAAGAAGATACTGACATGCGTTGGTCAAAGGCCTTGCGTGATGAAATTATGGATGTGCCAGTTGAACTGACAACCAAATTTTTAGAAGTGGATTTACCACTTTCTAAGATCATGGATTTAAAAGAAGGCGACATTATTCCGATTGAGATGCCGGACCATATTACCGTATTAATTGAAGACTTACCGTCGTTTAGAGCAAAACTTGGTAAGAGCAGAGAAAATGTAGCATTACAGATTCAAGAGAAAATAAAACGTCCGGAATCTGTTAAATCCGAACTAACAATATTGACAAAAGGTGGTAAACGTTTAGACAGCGATGCCGAGTTACACCTTTTAGAAGATGATCTAGAGTACTAAAAAGTAAGGCGAGTAGTATGAGTGATGATAATGAAGATTTAGGCATGTGGGACGAAGCCATGAATGAACAGGCCGAAGCAGAAGCGCAAGCTGCTGAACCTGTTGAACTGGAAGATCTCGAAGAAGGTGAACCGATCACTGCCGAAGAAAAAAGAAAACTAGATACCATTTTAGATATTCCTGTCACTATTTCGATGGAAGTAGGCCGCAGTAATATTAGTATCCGTAACTTGCTGCAATTAAACCAAGGCTCTGTTGTTGAACTTGACCGAGTAGCTGGTGAAGCGCTTGATGTATTAGTTAACGGAACATTAATAGCTCACGGTGAAGTAGTTGTTGTTAACGATAAATTTGGTATTCGCTTAACTGACGTTATCAGCCAAGTGGAACGTATTAAGAAACTTAAATAATATGCTTAAACGATTAATTGCTTCTTGTTCAATTCTCGCCATACCTGTTAGCGCTCAAGAGGCAATTGAAGTTGGTAAACATGCTAATAGTAGTCTAGATGCTGTTAGCATGATAATTTCACTACTACTTGTGTTAGCACTTATTGTGGTTAGTGCGTTTATTCTCAAGAAATTCAATCTGCAACAATCTTCAAATAGCCAAATGAAAGTCGTTTCCAGCCTTCCTCTAGGAGCGAAAGAGCGTTTGGTTGTTGTGCAGGTTGGAAAGGAACAACTTTTGCTTGGTGTAAGTCAGCAGCAAGTGGCTTTAATCAAAACCCTCGACGAGCCTTTAGAAATAAAGGAATTCATGGCGCCAGAATTTAGTCAACAGCTTAGTAAATGGATGAAAGGTCAACAAAAGTAAACTAATGAATAAAGTAATTAATGCTAAATTAGCCGTCTTTTTTATTCTGACAATTTTGTCAGTTACTTTTTCTGGGCAAGTATTCGCTGAGAACGATTTATCAATTTCGGCCCTAAAATTAACAACTAACCCTGACGGCTCTCAAGAATACTCTGTTACGCTGCAAATCCTAATCTTTATGACGGCGCTGAGCTTTATACCTGCTGCCGTTATTATGATGACCTCTTTTACTCGAATTGTTGTTGTGATGTCTATTTTGAGACAAGCTTTTGGTTTACAACAAACGCCGTCAAACCAAGTAATTATTGGATTAACTTTGTTTATGACTTTGTTCATTATGACGCCGGTATACAACAAAATAGATGAAACAGCGATACAACCTTATCTAGCGGAGCAAATGACATCTGTTGAAGCTATTCATCAAGCAAAGCTGCCCATTAGAGCGTTCATGCTTGAACAAACTAGATTAAAAGATCTAGCGACTTTAGCCGATATGGCTGGTATTCAATCAGTCGATAAACCAGAAGACCTTCCGATGACGGTGATAATACCAGCTTTCATCATTAGTGAATTAAAAACTGCCTTTCAAATTGGCTTTATGTTATTTATTCCATTTTTGATTATTGACTTAGTAGTCGCCAGTATATTGATGGCTATGGGTATGATGATGTTGTCACCAATGATTGTATCGCTGCCGTTCAAGCTTATGTTGTTTGTGCTTGTAGATGGTTGGAACCTAGTCATTGGTACATTGGCAACAAGTTATGGCCTAGGGAGTGTCTAATGAGTCCTGAGGTATTTGTCGATATTTTAAGAGATGCGCTGTTTTTAGTAATCTTATTGGTAAGTGCTATTATCGTACCTAGCCTAATTGTTGGTTTGATTGTAGCAATCTTTCAAGCGGCTACCTCAATTAATGAACAAACATTGAGCTTCCTGCCTCGTTTAATTGTTACTCTGCTTGCATTAATATTCGGAGGGCACTGGCTGGTGCAAAAACTAATGGATTATACCATCCGCTTGGTTCAGAGCATCCCTAGTGTAGTTAGTTGATGGAATTCACCGAGTCAGTCATCAATCAATATTTAGCTGACTTCCTATTGCCCATGTTTCGTGTATCTGCACTTATCATGGCAATGATGGGTTTAGGTGCCAAATCTATACCTAATCGCGTTAAACTTTTTCTTAGTATTGCCATTACAATGGCAATTATGCCTGCAATTCCTCCTGCCAAAGTGGGTAGCCTATTCAGCCTAGCAACAGCAATACTCGTATTCCAACAAATTATTATTGGAGTAATGCTGGGGTTTATTACCATAATGGTAGTAAATACCTTCACGTTAGCGGGGCAAATTATTGCAATGCAAACAGGCCTTGGTTTTGCTTCTTTGATCGACCCTGCTAGTGGTATGAACGTGCCAGCGGTTGGTCAGTTTTTCTTGATACTATCGACTTTGCTCTTTTGGGTGATGGATGGCCATCTGGCTTACCTTCAGTTTGTTGCCATCAGCTTTGAAACGATGCCAATTCCATTGGACGGTTTTGATGCTAAGAAATATAGAGACATTGTAGAGTGGGGAGCATGGATGTTTGCTACTGCTTTGTCGCTTGCTATGGCGCCTTTGACTGCCATGTTATTGATCAACTTTTCCTTTGGCATAATGACACGTGCGGCCCCACAGCTTAATATATTTGCGATTGGTTTTCCGATCACCATGTGTTCAGGGCTAATTATTATGTGGTTAACAATGGGCGACTTTTTTACGCACTTTGAAGCTCAATGGCAAAGGGCTTTGGATTTTAGCTGTTATCTCGTTAATTGTGAGGGACCGTAATGGCTGAAAATGATAGTGGTGAAAAAACCGAACAACCGACCGCCAAAAAGCTGTCGGAAGCCAGAAAAAAAGGCCAGATAGCGCGTTCTAAAGATTTGGGCACAATGTTCGTTTTGGTGGGGATGGCTGCTGCTTTGATGATAGTTGGATCGGAGCTAGTGGACAGGCTATCAACCACTATGAAACGCCTTTTTTCGTTAACTCGTAATGAGGCGATGGATCTAAATGCGATGTTTCAGGTTGCAGGTGACGGTGTAGCCCATATCATGACACCGCTATTGTGGATTTTTGCTATCGTAATGCTAGCAGCATTTGTAGGTAATACTCTGCTCGGTGGAATGAATTTCTCGTGGCAGGCCATGGCGCCTAAATGGAGTAAGCTCTCACCTATTGCGGGCTTTAAACGAATGTTGGGTGTTCAGGCCTGGGTAGAGTTCTTAAAATCACTATTGAAGTTTCTCGTCGTTGCAGGTGTTGCTTACCTGCTTTTAACCGCATTGTTTGACGAAATCTTGGCGTTAAGTACGGAAGCTATCCCTTTTAATTTTGAGCATGCTACTACTATGCTGTTATGGATGTTCATGGCATTGGCATTTTCTATGATTATTATTGTCATCGTGGATGCACCTTATCAAAAGTGGAATCACACTCGCCAGCTCAAAATGACCAAACAAGAAGTCAAAGATGAGATGAAAAATACCGAGGGTAGTCCAGAAATTAAGGGGCGTATACGTAGAACTCAATATGAAATGTCACAGCGTCGCATGATGGCGGATGTACCTGAATCAGACGTTGTCATTACAAACCCTACACACTACTCCGTTGCGTTAAAATATGATGCTGAGATGGGCGGAGCGCCTGTTATGGTTGCTAAAGGTGTTGATGAAATGGCAATGCACATTCGTACTATTGCCAAAGAGCACGGCGTTGAAATTGTACAATCACCTGCCTTAGCTCGTTCCCTTTATTACACAGGTGAAGTGAACGAGGAAATTCCTGAAGAACTATTCGCTGCCGTTGCGCAGGTACTTGCGTTTATTTTCCAACTTGAACAACATAGAAAAGGTAAAGCGAAGCGTCCTATTCCTCTTGCCAAAAATTTACCCATTCCGGATGACTATAAATATTAGAATTACTAATTTTGTCTATTCATTGAACACTTAATAATGATTCTCTATTTATTGGTCTACTTTTTGCTGAACTCTAGTAATCGTCAAATTTATAACACTAAGAGCACATGCAGTTAGCGGCTAAATTTAATCAATTAAAACAGTCTAATACTAAATACTTAGCAGGCCTAGGTACACCATTGTTAGTAATGGCTGCCCTAGGTATGGTTGTCTTACCAATGCCTGCGTTTCTACTTGATATTCTCTTTTCATTTAATATTGCACTAGCGCTTGTTGTTCTTTTAATCACTGTATATACATTAAAGCCACTAGAGTTTGGTTCTTTTCCTGCGGTACTGCTAATAGCGACTATATTGAGGCTTGCACTAAATGTTGCGAGTACACGTGTTGTATTGCTTAAAGGCCATGAGGGGCCTGATGCGGCTGGTAAAGTTATCGAAGCGTTCGGCTCGGTAGTTATTGGTGGCAACTACGCCGTTGGTCTAGTCGTTTTCTTAATCTTAATTATCATTAATTTTGTTGTTGTAACTAAGGGTGCCGGCCGTATCTCAGAAGTTACAGCACGTTTTACGCTAGATGCAATGCCGGGTAAGCAAATGGCAATCGATGCTGACTTGAATGCCGGATTTATCACAGCGGAGCAAGCTAGGGAACGCCGTACTGAAGTCACTAACGAAGCCGATTTTTACGGTTCAATGGATGGTGCAAGTAAGTTTGTTAAAGGTGATGCTATAGCGGGTATCCTTATCTTGTTCATCAATATCGTTGGTGGTCTTGTCATTGGTATGGTTCAGCATGATCTTAGTTTTGACAGAGCGGTTGAGATTTATACTTTATTGACTATCGGTGACGGCTTAGTAGCACAGATTCCTGGTTTACTGTTATCGGTTGGTACAGCTATTGTTGTAACACGTCAAAACGCCGCTCAAGACATGGGGACTCAAGTAAGTAACCAGTTAGGTCAAGAGCGTTCTCTTTATATTGCCGCAGCTATCATGTTTGTGATGGGCGTTGTTCCGGGCATGCCACATATAGCCTTCTTAACTTTTGGCGCTTTGATCGCTGGTGTTGCCTTCTTTAATGCTAAATATAAAAAAGCAAAAGCCATTGAAGAAGCTAAAGAGGCTCAAGAAAAGCAAGTTGAAGAGAAACAACAAGAAGCCGAAGTAAAAGATTTAGGCTGGGATGATGTTAATCAAGTAGATATTATCGGCCTTGAGATCGGATATCGTTTAATTCCACTAGTGGATAAAGCACAAGGTGGTGAGTTACTTAACCGAATTAAAGGTGTTCGTAAGAAGTTATCTCAAGAGTTTGGTTTCTTAGTACCGGCAGTACATATTAGAGATAACTTAGATTTAGATCCTAATGTTTATCAAATATCCCTGATGGGAGTGACCATTGGCGAAGCCGAAATTCGCCATGATCATGATTTAGCTATTAACCCAGGGCAGGTATATGGAAAGTTAGATGGTATTCCTACTAAAGATCCTGCTTTTGGTTTAGATGCCGTTTGGATTAATGGTGGTCAACGTGAGCAAGCTCAAGCGTTAGGCTATACCGTTGTCGATTCAGCAACAGTGCTGGCTACCCACCTAAGTCAAATCCTAACTAATAACGCTTCACAGCTAATTGGTCATGAAGAAGTACAGAACTTGTTGGATATGCTGGCCAAGACATTCCCTAAATTGGTAGAAGGTTTAATCCCTGATATTTTGCCATTAGGTACAGTTGTTAAAGTATTGCAAAACTTAATGAATGAAGGTGTCGCCGTTCGAGACATGCGTAGCATTATTCAAACTTTGGTTGAGTATGGCCCTAAGAGCCAAGACCCAGAGGTATTAACGGCGGCAGTGAGAATAACCTTACGTAAGTTTATTGTGCAAGAGCTTGTTGGCTCTACTGTTGAAGTACCTGTCATAACATTGTCACCAGAGTTGGAACAAATGTTGCACCAGTCTATGCAAATGGCCGGAGATGACGGCGCAGGAATAGAACCTGGTTTGGCAGAGCGATTACAGCAATCATTAACTGAAGGCGCTCAGCAACAAGAATTGGCTGGTGAAGCACCAATTTTATTGACCTCAGGCATCTTGCGCTCTGTATTAGCTAAGTTTGTTAAATACACAATTCCTGGTTTAAGAGTGATTTCATACCAAGAAATACCGGATGACAAACAAATTAAGATTGTTAGCTCTATTGGGCAATAATCAGCCTCCGACAAAATCTTGGCGCAGTGTAGTAAGGGGTTTTCAGTGAAGATTAGAAGATTTGTAGCAAAAGATATGAGAACGGCGTTAGACCAAATTAAACATGAACTTGGTGCAGACGCAGTAATAATGTCAAATAAGAAGATCCCTGAAGGTGTGGAACTGATGGCTGCTGTTGACTATCAACAGAACATTCCGTCAGATAGCGCACCAGCTGCTGAGGAAAACACTAAAGAAGCGCTAAAAAACGATGTTGTTTCTTTGTCTTCAGCACCACAAACTCCACAAACACAACAACCACAAACTCCACAAACACAACAACCACATGATTCTCAAGGGCATACTGAAAAACCAGTGGACAGTCTGTCAGCATTGTTGGGCCGTAAAATACAGCAACAAAATGCTAACAATAATGAAGCTGATATCGAGCAACAATTTAAGAACTTCACTGACAAGCTTGAGCAAGCTTCAATGACTCAACCTGAATCAAATACAACTCTGCAACAACCTTCTGCAACTGAGCCTGTTGCACAAATGCCAACTAAAAATGTGCTTAATACGCAAACTATTTCAGCAAATGATGAGCTAGAACAAATGCGCGCTGAAATGGCTTCTATTAGAAGTTTACTTGAGCATCAGGTGTCTGGTTTAATGTGGCAAGATTATGCTCAGCGAGATCCTAACCGCGCAGTCTTGGTCAATAGATTGATGGCCATGGGGTTAACAGAGCAAGTGTCCGATCACGTCGCAAACTGTACGCCAACGCATGAAAACGAAGAGGTTGTTTGGGGTAATGCTAAGAAATTGCTAGTTAATCAATTGAGCACGTCTAATAATGAGATTATTCGCAGGGGTGGTATTGTTTCTCTAGTGGGGCCAACAGGTGTTGGTAAAACAACAACTATCGCTAAATTAGCTGCTCGATTTGCACAGATTAACGGTTCAGATAGTGTTGTGATGATTAGTACTGATAGCTATCGAATCGCAGGTTATGAACAACTATCTACTTTTGCAAAGATTATTGGCTGTAAGGTCGCGATGGCACAAGATCCTGAAAGCTTAGACGCGTTATTAGCTCAATATTCTGATAAAAAGCTAGTATTAATTGACACAGCAGGCATGGGGCAACGAGACATGCGTTTGGCTGAGCACTTAACTACCTTGATAGCTAATTCTCGTGTTAGAATTCGTAATTACTTAGTACTTGCTGCTAATACTCAGCAGCGTGTTATGCAAGAGAATGTTGAGAGATTTAAGAAAATCCCATTAGCGGGTTGCATTTATACTAAACTTGATGAGAGTCTAAGTATTGGCGAAATCATTGCAACATCTATTCAAAATGGCTTGCCAATAGGGTATCTTACTGACGGGCAAAGAGTTCCTGAAGATATTAAAGTTGCAAATGCTGAGAAATTAGTTACGCTTGCAGATAAGCTAGCAACAAAATTGAATGGCCAATTCACATGGCGACCGATGCCTCAGAGCCATAGTGCAATGATGTAAGTGTTTCGATAGTAAATAGAGATAGTTTTTTGATGATAGATCAGGCGAGTGGCCTAAGAAGAATGCAACGTTCAGAACCAATTAAAGTGATTGCAGTTTCCGGTGGTAAAGGTGGGGTTGGTAAAACCAATGTTTCACTTAATACTGCCATTTCATTAGCTCAGTTAGGCAAACGAGTATTAGTGCTAGATGCCGACTTAGGGTTAGCTAACTGTGATGTAATGTTAGGTCTTAGGGTTCAACGTAATTTATCACACGTATTATCAGGTGAATGTGAGCTTGACGATATTATTATTGAAGGCCCTTCGGGTATTAAAATAATTCCTGCTACCTCTGGTACTCAGTCCATGGTAGACCTCACGCCTTCAGAGCATGCCGGCTTAATTAGAGCTTTTAGTGATATGCACACTAAATTCGACGTCTTGATTGTCGATACAGCGGCAGGTATTTCTGACATGGTGTTGAGTTTCACACGTGCAGCTCAAGATGTAATGTTAGTGGTAACAGATGAGCCAACATCAATTACAGATTGCTATGCGCTTATGAAGATTTTAAGTAGAGATCACGATGTATTTAAATTCAAAGTGGTCGCTAATATGGCAAGAAGTCCTAAAGAAGGGCAGCAATTATTTGCCAAGTTATCAACGGTAACCGACAGATTTTTAGATGTTGCTTTAGACTTAGTCGCTATTATTCCGTTTGATGAAAATATTCGTAAATCAGTGAGAAAACAACAAGCAATTGTTGAAGCCTTCCCTGATTCTCCCGCTGCAAGAGCATTCAAAGGCCTTGCCAGCAAAATAATTAAGTGGCCAGTGCCACATCACGCATCAGGTCATTTAGAATTTTTTATTGAGCAATTATTAGAAAACTAACAGAAGAGTGAGCTATAGTGGTTAAAGCCAATGCTTATCAAGTGCAAAATGACAAAACAGCTTTACTAGAGCAACATACTGTTTTAGTGAAGCGTATTGCATACCATTTGTTAGCTCGATTGCCTGCTAGTGTATTAATTGATGACCTTATTCAATCGGGCATGATTGGCCTATTAGAAGCTGCAAATAATTTTGATCAAAGTAAAGGCGCAAGTTTTGAAACCTTTGCCGGTATACGGATAAGGGGCGCAATGCTAGATGAGATCAGGCGTGGCGACTGGACGCCGCGCTCTGTTCACAAGAATAGTCGAATGGTTAGTGAAGCTATTAATACACTTGAAGCAGAGTTAGGTCGTGATGTTACCGATATTGAAGTGGCTGAAAAACTTGATATTTCGCTAAATGAGTATCATCATATTCTTAATGAAGTGAGTACAGGCAAGATTCTTGGGATTGATGATTTGGGTGTATCTGAAGATGTCATTCAAAGTTCAGAAGAATCTAATATAACTGACCCATATGAAAGTGTTGAACTGGTTAGTTTTAAAAAGTCGTTGAGTGAGTGTATTTCCACTTTACCTGAGCGAGAAGCTTTAGTACTTTCACTGTATTACGATGAAGAATTGAACTTGAGAGAAATTGGCCAAGTAATTGATGTAAGTGAGTCTCGTGTGAGCCAAATTCATAGCCAGGCATTACATCGATTAAAAGCACGTATGCAATCTTGGCAAACTTAAGTACAATATTAAGAGAACAATGTTAATTTTACTCCCCGGAGGGTGCCTTGGATAAAAATATGAAAGTACTTGTTGTTGATGACTTTTCAACAATGAGACGAATCGTTAAAAACTTATTACGTGATTTAGGTTTCACTAATATTCAAGAGGCTGATGACGGTAGCACTGCTTTACCTATGCTTCAATCGGGGGATTTTGATTTCGTAGTGACCGATTGGAATATGCCTGGTATGCAAGGTATTGATTTATTAAAAGCTATTCGAGCTGATGATAAGTTGTCACATATTCCTGTATTGATGGTAACAGCTGAAGCGAAGAAAGAGCAGATTGTAATGGCTGCTCAAGCTGGTGTTAATGGTTACATTGTTAAGCCATTCACAGCTGCTACGTTAAAAACTAAGTTAGATAAAATATTCGAACGCTTAGGATAAGTTTACCTTAATACAGTGTAAGGACCTTGCATGAGCAATAAGAACGGTGTCCATGTTTCTTTGGAACAGGCTAAGTTGTTGGTTGAGTATTTAGAAACTGGCCAACAAGAAAAAGCCGATGACTTAATCGCTGAAATTCAAAATCCGATTAATACAGAGTTGTTTGCGGAAATTGGTAAATTGACTCGTCAATTACATGACTCTTTGATGAATTTTCAGGTTGACTCTCGTCTAAATAATTTGGCGACGGAAGACATACCTGATGCCAAAGAACGCTTGAATTACGTTATTAGTCGAACAGAAGAAGCAGCTAATAAAACGATGGATGCCGTTGAATCCATCTTCCCAGTCCTTGATGGCATTCAAGAACAAGTTAATACAGTGAAGCCTCTCTGGCAGAAACTGATGAATAATGAACTTGAGCTTGCCGAATTTAAAGTTCTTTGTCATGACATTGATAAGTTGTTGAAAACAACTGAAACTGAGTCTGCAAATGTACATGCATTGATGACCGATGTATTAATGGCGCAAGATTTCCAAGACTTAACAGGTCAGGTTATTCGCAAGGTAATTGATCTGGTTAGGGAAGTTGAAGATAGCCTTATTAATATGTTGACTGCTTTTGGTATTTCTTCTGATGCTGTTGCAAATGCTGGTACAGGGGAAAAGGCTAAGCCGAAAGTTGGCGACAACTTAGTTGAAGGTCCTATAGTTAATACAGAGGAACGTGATGATGTGGTCGCGGATCAAGATGACGTCGATGACCTATTGTCGAGTTTAGGGTTTTAGGAGGAATTACTGAATGTCTTACGAAGCAGATGAAGAAATCCTTCAGGACTTTTTGATTGAAGCAGGCGAAATATTAGAAGCATTGTCGGAGCAACTTGTTGAGTTGGAAAATGACCCTGATAATGCTGATCTCTTAAATGCTATTTTCCGAGGGTTCCACACGGTTAAAGGTGGCGCTGGCTTTTTATCATTAACTGAACTTGTCGATGCTTGTCACGGTGCTGAAAACGTATTTGATATTCTACGTAACAACCAACGTTCAGTAACACCTGAACTTATGGACGTTATTTTACAGGCGCTAGACACTATTAATGATATGTTTGCGCAGGTACAAAATCGTGAAGCGCTTGATGCCGCAGACCCTGAATTGTTAGCTGAGTTACATCGTCTCAGTGTTCCTGAAGGTGCCGAATCTGCACCAGCACCTGAACCTGTTGTTGAAGTTGCGCCTGAACCTGTAGCTATTCCTGAGCCTGTTGCTACTAGTGATGTAGCTTCATCTCCTGATGAAATGACGGAAGATGAATTTGAGGCATTATTAGATGAACTACATGGTGGCGGTGCTCCGAAAGCGGTTGACACTCCACAATCAGCTGCGCCAGCGACAACACAAGTTTCTGGTGATGATATTTCCGATGAAGAGTTTGAAAGCTTGCTTGATGAACTTCATGGTCAAGGTGCATTTTCTCCAGGCGTATCTGCGTCGGGTGGAAATGATGATATTACAGATGATGAATTTGAAAACTTGCTAGATGAGCTTCACGGTAAAGGTAAGGCTCCTCAGAATACTCCTGCTCAGGCGAGTGCACCTGTTGCTCCTAGTGAGCCAGCTAAGCCTGCAACTCCTAAACCAGCACCTGCACCTGCACCGAAGCCTGCTGCGGCGCCTGCAGCCAAGCCAGCAGCAAAAGCAGCTCCTAAAAAGGCTGCGGAGAAAAAAGCGCCTGCTAGTGCTTCTCCTCAGGGAGAGACAACGGTACGTGTTGACACGAAACGTTTAGATCAAATCATGAATATGGTTGGTGAATTAGTATTAGTGAGAAATCGCTTAACTAGTTTGGGCATGACAAAAGAAGATGAAGACTTAACCAAAGCTGTATCTAACCTTGATGCGGTTACTACTGATTTACAAGGCGCAGTGATGAAAACTCGCATGCAGCCAATCAAAAAGGTATTTGGTCGTTTCCCTCGTGTTGTTCGTGATTTAGCTAGAAGTTTAAACAAAGAAATTAAACTTATCTTGGAAGGTGAAGAAACCGATTTAGATAAGAACTTAGTTGAGGCGCTTGCGGATCCATTGGTTCACTTGGTTCGAAACTCTGTTGACCATGGTATTGAAGAGCCTGCTACTCGTGAAGCCAATGGTAAGCCACGTGAAGGTACTGTGATCTTATCTGCTTCACAAGAAGGTGATCATATTCTGTTAACTATCCGTGATGATGGTGCAGGGATGAACGCTGAGAAGCTAAAAGAAATTGCTATTGAGCGAGGTGTTTTAGATGCTGATGCAGCTGCTAGAATGTCGGATCAAGAAGCATACAACTTGATTTTTGCTCCTGGTTTCTCAACTAAAACTGAAATATCTGAAGTATCTGGCCGTGGCGTCGGTATGGATGTTGTTAAGACTAAAATTACCCAGTTGAACGGTGCAGTAAGTATTGATTCTGAATTGGGTGTAGGTACAGTTTTAGAAATCAAAGTGCCACTAACTCTGGCTATTTTACCTACATTGATGGTAGTAGTGGGCGAGCAAACGTTTGCTTTACCGTTAGCTGGCGTGAACGAAATATTCCACTTAGATTTGACCAACACTAATGTTGTTGATGGGCAATTGACGATTATTGTGCGTGAAAAAGCTATCCCATTATTCTATCTAGATGAATGGCTAGTACGTGATTACGTGCACAAAGATCGCGATAAGGGTCATGTTGTTATTGTTCAATTGGGGACACAGCAAGTAGGATTTGTTGTTGACAGTTTGATTGGACAAGAAGAGGTTGTGATTAAACCTTTAGACAGATTGCTGCATGGCACGCCAGGAATGGCTGGTGCTACAATTACCAGTGATGGTGGAATTGCGCTCATTATTGATGTGCCAAATATGCTTAAATTCTATGCGAAAAAATCAAACGTTCATAAAAAGCTAAGAGCGGGTAAGTAATTTAAGCAACTAAACTGAAGAGAGAATAAATGACCTATAAAGTATTGGTTGTTGATGACTCTAGTTTTTTCCGACGTAGGGTCAGCGATATATTAAACGCTGATCCTAACCTCACGGTGATTGATGTTGCGGTTAATGGCATCGAAGCGGTAGAAAAAGCACAGACGTTAAAACCAGATGTAATCACCATGGATATTGAAATGCCGTTGCTTAATGGTATTGATGCTGTAAAGCAAATCATGGAAAAAGCACCAACCTCTATCCTTATGTTTTCATCTCTAACTCATCAAGGTGCTAAAGCAACTTTGGATGCTTTAGATGCCGGCGCCCTTGATTTTTTGCCTAAAAAATTCAATGAAATAGCTAGTGCATCGGGAGATGCTGGTAATGTACTAAGACAGAGAGTGAATGAAATTGCTCGCAAACGCACGGGCATGCGCAGAAGCCTGAAACCTATTGTTAGTAGAATTACACCCACATCGAAATCAGCAGTTGAACCATCAACTACACCGGTAAGTAGTGCAAGACCATCGAGAAACAAGAATAAGCAATACAAATTAGTAGCTATTGGAACAAGTACAGGTGGTCCAGTTGCATTACAAAAGATACTGACCGCTTTGCCTGCTGATTTTCCGTTGCCTATTGTTATGATTCAGCACATGCCTGCTGCATTCACCGAAGCTTTTGCTAATCGCTTAAATACGCTATGTAAAATCAACGTCAAAGAAGGTGCTCACGGCGATGTTTTAAAACCAGGTCATGCGTATCTAGCACCAGGTGGTAAACAAATGCTAATTGATGGTACGGAAAATGCAGCAAAAATTTCAATTGTAGAGGATCAATCTGAACGTATTGCTTTTAAACCAAGTGTCGATGTTAGTTTTGGTTCTGCTGCAAAAGTGTTTGCTGATAAAGTACTTGGCGTAATTTTGACGGGTATGGGGTCAGATGGTAAAGATGGCTCTCGCTTATTAAAAGGGAAAGGCTCTACTATTTGGGCTCAGGACGAAGCGACGTGTGTTGTATATGGAATGCCTCAAGCGGTAACAAGTGCAGGGATTTCTGAACAATCATTGCCGCTTTACGATATTGCGCCAGCAATATTAAAGGAATTAAAACGTGGATAAACTTAGTGCAATTGGGTTAGTTGTTGCGCTTTTAGCTATATATTTAGGGTTTGTCATTGATGGCGGCCATATAAGTGCATTGCTAGAACTTCCCGCATTTCTAATCGTTTTTGGTGGTACGTTAGGTGCTGTTCTTATACAGTCATCTCAAGCTCAGTTTTCTCATGCGATAGCTTTATTGAAATGGATTGTAAAACCACCAAAGTACGATGTCGACTCTGGCATTGAATCTATTGTTGATTGGGCGACAAAATCTAGAGAATCTGGTTATTTGATTCTAGAGAATGTCGCTGAAGATATCGAAGACCCTTACGTTAGAAAGGCGCTTAATTTACTGGTTGATGGCAATGATGTTGATAACATTAGGGTTTCACTAGAACTTGATTTAGATCTTTATCGTGAACACAACTTAAGGTCAGCGCATATCTATGAGTCTATGGGCGGGTATAGCCCTACGATCGGAATACTTGGTGCAGTACTTGGTCTTATTCATGCAATGGGAAACCTTTCAGATCCGCAAATGTTGATGCAAGGTATCGCTACGGCATTTGTGGCGACTATCTATGGTGTAGGTTTTGCTAACTTATTTTATTTACCTATTGCTAATAAGATCAGAGCAATTGTTCATGATCAAACGATGTACAGAGAGATGTTTGCTGAAGGTGTAATATCAATCGCAAATGGTGAAAATCCACATGCGATTGAGAATAAACTATCTGCCTTTAGGTTGCAGGAATGAATAGGTTAAGGCGTCGTAGACACCAAGTTGAACATGATAATGTTGATAGGTGGTTAGTATCTTATGCTGACTACATGACATTATTGTTTGCGCTTTTCGTTGTGCTTTATGCTTTAGCTATCGTTAACGAAGAAAAGTTCGAGTCTGTTACGGAGTCAATTGGAAGAGTGTTTCAAGCAGACGATGAATTGACCAAAAATAAAGGACATGGTGATGATATTTTGCCGGTCAATAGCAGTAGAACTAATAAACGGCTTTATGGCAATGATATCCTGGATGAACCAGGCCCAGAAGCCATCGAAGGTGAAGCCGTTTTATCGAATATTTCAGATGCTGAAGTAGGTACAAATTTAACATCTTTAGAAGAAGAGTTGCACACTGCACTTTATGATCTAGTCGAATCTGGATATGCTCAGTTACAAGTAGACGGTGATTGGTTAGAAATTGAATTAAATAGTGGTCTTTTGTTTCCTAGTGGCTCTGCATCTCCAACGAATTCTGCATCTGCTATCTTGAGTGTTATTTATGATGTTATTGGCGAAGTAAGTAACTATATTCGTATAAGAGGTTATACTGATAACCAACCGATTAGTAACGAAATTTTTTCTTCTAATTGGGAGCTTTCAGTTTCAAGAGCAACCGCTATACTTAGATTGTTAGAAGAAATGAATTTGAATTCAGCGCGGATGGCGATTGAAGGGTATGGCCAATATTATCCGTCCTCTGATAATACGACGGCGAATGGTCGAGCACAAAATAGAAAAGTAGTGATAGCGATATCCAAGTACGGCTTGGAAGCTTCTAATTTGATTGCTGCACCAACAATTAGTGTACAAGATGTTGAAGCCATTAAAAATGTAGTTTCGAGCGAAGAATCGGAAAAAATTCGAATAATAAGATTAGAAAATGGTGGTATTAGAATCACCACTAGAAATGATGAACAATCCCAAGAATAGGTGATACTTGATAGTCTGGACAATTGCAAACCAAAAGGGTGGTGTTGGTAAAACAACTTCTACAATTTCCTTAGCTGGTCTATTGGCTGAGCAAGGAAAGCGAGTATTGCTTGTTGATACCGATCCACATGCATCTTTAAGTTATTATTTTGGCATTGAATCAGAAGACCTAGAACTCAGCGTTTATGACTTGTTTATTCAGGTATCTACTAGAGAACAGCTATTACAAAGTTTATGCCCAACCAAATACGATAACATTGATATTCTGCCAGCTACTATGGCTTTAGCAACGTTAGATCGTACTCTAGGTAGCAAAGGGGGGATGGGCTTAGTTATTAAGAAAGCAATCAATATGCTGACTGATGAATATGATTACGTACTGATGGATTGTCCACCTGTGTTAGGTGTGCTTATGGTCAATGCTTTAGCAGCCAGCGATCGCATTATTGTACCTGTACAAACGGAATTTCTTGCATTGAAGGGTTTGGATAGGATGATGAAAACATTGGAGATTATGCAGGGGGAGCAATCAGACCCTTTTGCATACACTATCGTTCCTACCATGTTTGATAAACGTACAAAGGCGTCATTATTGGCTTATCGAAAGTTACAAGAACTTTACCCTGATACTGTATGGCCAGGCGTTATTCCTATTGATACAAATTTTAGAAATTCGAGCTTAGCGCAGAAAGTACCATCGGATTTTGCGCCATCTTCTAGAGGTGTATTTGCTTATAATAACCTGCTAGATTATTTACTAAAACTTGACGCGAAGAGAAGTTAGTCGGATGTCTGATCCCTTAGCCGCCAGTAAGAAACTGATGCAAAACTATCTGTCAGAGTTGTTGACAGATGAACCCGAACCTGCACAGCAAGCAAAACAAAAAGATGCTGAAAAAGAAAAACTTGATAAGTTGCTTCAGCAAGTAAATGTTGTTGCCAAAGAAAACCAACGAAAAGCGTCGATAGCAACGACTAGATCTGAGGCTAAAAGAACTACCGCAACAGATGTGAAGCAAGAGGAGCCTGTTTTAGTTACCGCTAAAAGTCAGGGGAAACTGGTTACGCAAACGGTCAAGAGTTATCGTGAGGGTGCGTTTCAGGCAATGTTTTTTGATGTAGCGGGGTTACAAGTTGCGGTGCCTCTTATTGAGTTGGGCGGTATTCACAATATTGGAGATACTACCAATTTGATGGGAAAACCTGATTGGTTTAAAGGTGTAATGATACATCGTGACGAAAAAATTAATGTTGTCGATACGGCAAAGTGGGTTATGCCTGAGAAGTGCGACGATAAATTGCTAGAAGCGTTAAAGTATCAATACGTTATCATGCTAAATAATAGTGCTTGGGGTTTAGCGGCCGAGAATTTAGTGGATACGTTAACGCTACAACAAGAAGACGTTAAGTGGATGGAAAGCACTGCGAAGAGACCTTGGCTTGCTGGTTTGGTTAAAGATCGAATGTGTGCATTGCTTGATGTTGATGCGCTGATTGAAATGCTTAACCAAGGCGCCAATGTCACTGCAAAGTGATATTCTGAGTAAAATTGTAAGCAATAAACTAACTATATGTTATAGTTTATTTTATTAAAGAATACAGATTTAATATTTTGTTAAATCAAAGGATAAGTTTGAGAGGCGAGCAGTATGTCTGAAGAAAGACGAAATGCAAGTGAAAACGTAGACAATAATGATGAAGTTTTACAGTGGGTAACGTTTAAGTTAGACAGTGAAACTTACGGCATTAACGTAATGCAAGTGCAAGAAGTGTTAAGGTATACTGAAATTGCCCCTGTACCTGGCGCACCAACTTATGTCTTAGGTATTATTAATTTACGTGGTAATGTTGTAACGGTTATTGATACTCGATCAAGGTTTGGATTGGAGTCTTCAGAGGTAACTGATAATACACGTATTGTGATTATTGAGGCTGAGAAGCAAGTTATCGGTATTTTGGTGGATAGTGTAGCTGAAGTTGTTTACTTAAGAGCTTCTGAAATAGATGTAGCACCAAATGTAGGTACAGATGAAAGTGCTAAATTTATACAAGGTGTTTCTAATCGTGATGGTGAGTTATTAATCTTAGTTGATTTGAATAAGTTATTATCAGATGAAGAGTGGGACGAACTTAAGCAGTTCTAATATTAGATAAATTGGTTTAGCCTATTCAGTGTTGAATGGGCTTTATTTTATGTTTGCTGAATACTTAGAATACATCATCGTTGGTATAGCTCTTTTTGCTTTAGTGAGCTTCGCTTTTGCTATTTCTGCTAAAAAAACAGCACAATCTCAAAGCGACCACATTCAATCTGATGTGGAAACTAATCATCACTTAATATCAGACCTGCAACAACAACTAGTCTTGTTGGAGCAATCTTTTACTGCTCAAGTAGAAGAGCTTAAATCACAGCTATTAGAAGAAGAACAGGTTAGCAAACACTTAGAGCTAAGAATTAAGTCACTTCAAGAAAAGCTACAACAGCAAACTGAACAACTTCAGATGATTCAAAGTCAGGCGCCTGAAAATCGTTTATATACAAGAGCACAGAAAATGGTAGCACTTGGTGCAGACGTTGAAGAGTTAATGGAAGCTTGTGAACTTCCAAGAGCTGAAGCAGAACTTATTTTTGCCATGCACAAAAAGTAACATCTTTCACTTTCTTACAAATTTCATCATAAATAGTAACATTATCCAGTTTAGGCATTGTATCCGTCCGCCTTTTTGCATGTTAAACTAGCCGCCGTTTATCTCGATTAATATAGGATTTTGATTGTGTTAGGAGCCCAACTTAATAGCACAAAACGTATTTTTGCTGTATTTGCTTTTTCTTTAACGCTGGTACTTTCTGGATGTTCTTCAACTAGCCAAGTCGAGCAACAATCAGAGGATAATAGTGAATATTCTGATCCTAAAGATCCGTTGGAGTCTATTAATAGACCTTTGTGGGATTTTACTTGGGATTATACTGACAAGTATGTTTTAAAGCCTGCTTCAGAAGCATATGTTGAATACGTGCCTGATGAGCTTCGTGGCGGCTTATATAACATGGCAATGAATTTAAATGAACCTTCTTCCATTATTAATAACCTTCTTCAAGGTAAATTCAAAAATGCTGCGAAAGATACAGGTCGTTTTTTACTAAACAGTACTATCGGTTTATTTGGCTTCTTCGACCCTGCAAGTGATTTTGGCTGGAATCGCCAACAAGAAGAATTTGGGGAAGTATTAGGTAGCTACGGCGTAGGAGATGGAGCCTATCTCGTAAATCCTCTGGGTGGTCCTACATCTGTCCGTGAAGAAGTAGGTGATGCTGTAGACAAGTACTATTGGCCTTTAGCCGTTATTGATTTTTGGCCTAACTTGTTCAGAGTTGGTGTAGTTGCATTAGAAACGAGAACACAATTAAAAGACCAAGAAAAGCTGATTGATGAAGCAATTGATCCGTACGAATTTGTTAAGAATGCTTATTTTCAAAATGTAAGATACAGAGTTTACGATGGTAATCCGCCAATCGAAGTGGACGAAGACGAAGAAGCTGAGTTAGAAGCTTTCTTGGATGAAATAGAATAGTAGTGATTTAGCACAAAAGCTGCTAAATTACGTACAATTTTATTACTAATAATAATTATTATTTGACGTTAATTAATATGTTTAAAAAGTTCTCATTATTTTTTGTAGCTGCATTCTGCTTTACAAGTGTTTTTGCGGCCCAATTACCAACGAATATCTCACCTCAGCAAATTGAACAATTCAAGCGCTTACCTGAGGCTCAGCAAAAAGCACTTGCACGCAGCATGGGAATCGATTTTGATTCTCTTAAGCGTCAAATGCAAGGTGGCTCAAGTGTCACTAAACCAAAAGATCAAACAGAAATGCTTGAACAAGGGTATTTTCCTCGCGGCACTATGTTTGATCCAATGGGTAATCCAATTGTAGATTACGGTTTTGGTGAAGAAGAGGAAGAAGAAGAGACTTTTGAACTAAAACCTTATGGTTATGAAGTGTTTGCAAATGCACCGCAAACCTTCGCCCCTGATTTAGATATTGCCATTCCTGCTGATTACGTAATTGGAACTGGTGATGTGTTAACAGTATCTGTCTTTGGAAAAGAGAGTTCACAATATGAAAGCCTAGTAGAAAGAGACGGCTCTATTTCAGTACCAGATTTAGGTGTGTTCAAAGTAGCAGGCTTATCATTTACTGAGGCGAAATCATTTCTAAAGTCAAAAATTCAAGAGAAAATTCTTGGTGTTGAAGTAGTGGTTACTTTATCTGAACTGCGTTCAATTCGTGTCTATGTTTTAGGTGAAGCATTTAAGCCAGGTCCTTATGTCTTAAGCTCACTTTCAAGTGTAACTCATGCTCTATTTGCAGCCGGCGGTCTAAGTGATATTGGTTCATTACGTCATATTAATGTAAAACGTGGCGGTAAGCTTGTTACTAGTTTCGATGCTTATGACTTACTCATTCATGGTGATTCATCAAAAGATATCATCTTGAAATCTAATGATGTTATTTTTATTTCTCCTGTGGGTAAAACCGTTTCAATCGACGGTGAAGTTCGTCGTCCTGCGATTTATGAAATCAAAGAGGGCGAAAATTACAAAGAATTATTACAGATGGCTGGTGGCATGTTGCCTTCGGCTTACCCTGCCAATACTCCTGTGGAACGATTTAACCATAATAATCTTAGAACGATTATCTCTTTAGATTTATCTAACGATGCTGTTTTAAGACAGCCATTGAAAGCTGGCGATAGTATCAAGATATCAAAAACATCTGATAACTATGAACAGTCTGTTACTTTGATTGGTGCAGTGACCAGACCAGGCAAATATCAGTGGCATAAAGGTCAGAAAATTACTGATTTACTTCCTAATATTCACTCATACCTACTAGATGATGCTGATTTATCTTATGGTTTAGTTATTCGTGAAAAAGATGCTGCTCGCAATATTGAAGTATTGCAGTTCAGTATGTTTGATATTGCAGCAAACAATGCGTCAGCGCATAACCTTTTACTGAAGCCTCAAGATCGTATTTTGGTTTTTTCTCATAAAGAATTAAAAGGTGATGGTCATAATAAATTAGACAAGCTTGCGATGACGCAAGATGAACTAAACATGGCGGAAAAGGAAAAAGCCAAATTAGCTTTTGAAGACAGAATGTTCTGGGTTGAATATGGCAAGGAAGAAAATGCTACTGACTTATCACAAGAAGAACAGGAAGAATTAGAGCAAGTAAACAAAACGCTTGATCAGCTTTCAGGTGAAGATGAAGAAGCCTTGTTTATTGATCCTAGAGATTTGAATCCATTCTCAAGAAAATTATTGTTGCAGCCTGTTATTGAGAAACTAAGACAGCAAGCAGCAGCTGGCGAACCAATGGCGTTGGTTGAAATTGTAGGCTCAGTAAAATACCCAGGTGTTTATCCATTAGCTGTTGATGGTGATGTAAACAACCTAGTTGCGGCAGCCGGAGGTTTAAGAGAATCTGCGTACTTAGTTAAAGCAGAATTAACTCGAAATAACATCTCTGAACTTGGCGCTACTAAAGAGTCTATTGATGTTTCACTACAAGATGAGCTTACGGGTAACTCTTCGTTAAAGCTAACCAGCAAGGATAGATTGAACGTATTACAAATTCCTGCATGGCAAGACAACCATATTGTCGAGCTTAAGGGTGAATTTAAGTTCCCAGGTAAATACACTATTCAACGTGGTGAAACGTTAAGCCAACTAATAGAGCGTGTTGGTGGTTACACGGAATACGCTTATTTAAGTGGTTCAGTATTTACTCGTGAAAAGTTAAAAGAACTTGAATATCAAAACCTAGTTAAAGTTGCAGATAGTCTACGTATGCAAATTGCGTCGCGCAGTTTGGCTAGAACTAAGGGCCCTCAGATAAACTACAGTCAAGCAAAATTATTGTTAGCGGACTTAACAAAAGTTAAGCCTGTAGGACGCTTAGTGGTAGATTTACCTAACATGCACAATGGCAGCGATGTATTGTTGGAAGACGGTGATGTGTTATACGTACCAACAAAGCAAAACTCTATTAATGTAATGGGACAAGTGCAAGTTGCTACTGCTCATCTATATAGAAAAGATTTAAGTGCATCTGAGTACATTGAGCTTAGTGGTGGTGTTCGTCAGCAAGCAGATGAAGAACGCATCTATGTTATCAAGGCAAATGGCTCTGTAGAAGTTCCTACAGCAGGTACTTGGTTCAGCTCAGGTAACCAATCACTAGAGCCTGGTGATACCGTTGTTGTTCCTCTAGATTCTGAATATATGGACAATTTAAGCTTGTGGGCAACAGGTACACAAATTATCTATCAGACAGCAGTTGCTATAGCTGCTATAGCGGGTATTTAGAAAATAACCAGTGTTAATACGAAATATTCTCAATGTCTTTGTATTAACACTGGATAAAAGACATTTGGGGCATTATAATTAGCCCCAAAATTATAAGAACTGACTTCTTTAGACTAGTTTTAAAGGTTCTTTTACTCTTAACCGATGGTAAAAATTTAAATGCTAACAATTTTAACAGCTCTGCTGGTTGCATTTTCTGTGTCTGTTTTGACAATAAAAGTATTATTACCATTGGCTCCTCATATCGGCTTAGTTGACGTTCCAAACGAAAGAAAAAATCACGACGGTGCTATACCGCTTATTGGTGGTATTTCTATATATACTGGTGTGCTTATCGCCTCAACATTGTTTGTTGAACAAAGCCAAATAGTTAATCTTTATTTTATATCATCTGCCTTGTTAGTCTTTATTGGCACAATGGATGATATTTATGATTTGAATGTAGCGCCTCGCATGATATTTCAAGGTATTGTTGCAACCGTAATGGTTTTTGGTGCCGGTATTTACATTCACGATTTAGGGAATTTAACGTCCTTTGGCACTATCGATATTGGTACATACGGCATGATATTCACTATGCTTGCATGTATCACCGCAATCAATGCGTTTAATATGATTGATGGTATTGATGGTCTTGCGGGTTCAATGAGTATCATTACCATCTCATCGGTGGCTATATTGACTTTGGTAAATTCGAACTCAAGTGATATTTTATTACCGCTAATCTTAGTTGTCGCTACTATTCCGTATCTATTTTATAACGTCAGCACTCGTAACCCTCGAGGCAAAAAAATCTTTATGGGTGACGCGGGTAGTATGTTTATGGGCTTAACTGCTATTTGGTTATTGACTTTAGGCAGTCAAGACACTGTTCACGCGGATGCTGTGTTTAGACCGGTAACAGCGCTTTGGATTATCGCTATCCCACTAATGGATATGTTTGCCATTATGATCAGACGTATGCGCAAAGGCATTTCTCCGTTTAAAGCTGATAATGGTCACTTACATCATATATGTATGCGTTTAGGGCTTTCATCTAGGCAAGCACTGTGGGTGATTAGTGCTTTATCAATTGTACTTGCAACAGTTGGTATATTAGGTGAGTACTTTAACGTTCCAGAATGGATAATGGTAACTGCTTTTGTTTGTGTCTTTGTTGGTTATTCGTTTGCTCTTCAACACGCTTGGAAATTTATCCGAGCCCTCAAGTAAAATTTCATTACATTCTTATTGTTGATTGCACTTTATAGCAATCGACACGCCTGTAGCTAACTGATAAACTGCGGCTATCTATGTATTAGTTAAAATTTTAGGTTATGCGTAAGAATAAAGGTTTTAGTTTAATGGAGCTTTTGATCGTATTGGTCATATTAGGCTTGTTAGGTTCACTTGTAGCTCCAAAAATGTTGGATAAAGTAGGCTCTTCAAAGAAAAAGACCGCAGTGGCTCAAATGCAAATGTTTGAAACGGCTATAGACACCTATAGATTAGATATAGGCAGTCCTCCTTTAACATTAGAGGAGTTGCGAAATAGTAATAATCCAAGTTGGGATGGCCCTTACTTACCAAAAGCTATTCCAATGGATCCATGGGGCAAGCCTTACGTTTATCAAGTACCAGGCCAAAATGGTATGCCTTATTCTATAATGTCTTATGGCCTAGACGGGAAAGTTGGCGGTACTGACGAAAACGAAGACGTTATTCATCAATGATAGCATTAGAGCAGGAACTGGTTTCGACGTTTAATGTTAGCCCTTCTGATCTAGAAAAGAGCAAACGTTTCCAGAGTCGAAATGGTGGCCGTTTAGAACAAATACTGTTGAACATGGGCTGTTTAACAGAAGATGATTTAGTACCTTTATTTGCTAAGGTACTAAATTTACCTATTTTTGATGCATCTCAATGGCAAGATTGGAATCCTGAAAGTATTTCTCTTGAGTTACTTAATTTTTTCAAATCCAAATCTGCTTTGGTTATTTCTCAAGTAGAAAATGAGTGTACTATTGCAATTAAAGATCCTTTAGACCTTGAAATTATTGAGTATTGTCAAAAACACAATATTGAAGCATCAATCTTGGTAGCTAGAGAGTCTGATATTCAGCCTTTTTTTTACCGTATTCAGGCATTGTCTGATGACCAGAATGAAGAACAAGAACTATCTGGTGATGAAGAGGCCAGGCTAAGAGAATTAGCGGTAGAAGCCCCAACAGTCAATCTATTAAATACTTTGATTACCAAGGCACTAGCACGTGGTGCTTCTGATATGCATCTTGAGCCTTTCAATGGAAAATATCGCGTTCGATATCGTATAGATGGTGTTTTAAATACCGTTGAGAGTTTGGCACCTAAGATGCAAATGCCTATTATTACCCGTTTAAAGATATTGTCGGGTATGGATATTGCGGAAAAACGTAGACCTCAAGATGGCAAAATTGAAATGAGAATTGCCAATCAGGAGCTTGATATTCGTGTTTCTGCTTTGCCCTTAAATGAGAGTGAAAGCCTAGTTCTGCGTTTCTTAAAGAAAGATGCAATAAAGTATGATATGTCAGTGTTAGGGCTTGCAAACGATACGCAAATGCTAATTCAGCAAGACCTTGCAAAAACAACCGGTGTGATTCTACTTACTGGCCCTACGGGCTCAGGTAAAACAACTACGCTTTACACTTTCTTAAATGAACTTAATAGCGAAGATGTAAAAATAATCACATTAGAAGATCCTGTTGAGTATCAATTAGAAGGTATTAATCAAGTACACGTAAATCCGGAAATTGGCTTTGACTTTGCTGCGGGTCTGCGTTCAATTGTTCGTCAAGATCCTGATATCATTATGGTTGGTGAAATACGTGATGCAGAAACAGCTAGGATTGCTCTTCAATCAGCATTAACAGGCCACTTGGTATTTTCAACGGTTCACACTAATGACGCTGCTAGTGCTTACACCCGTTTATTAGACTTAGGCGTTGATGAGTTTTTACTTAATGCTGCTTTGGTTTCTATTGTCGCTCAGCGTTTAGCTCGAAAGGTCTGTCAAAACTGTGCGCAACCAGTGAGTAATAAAGATGAGTTGTTTAGTAAATACCCGTTACAGAAAGTAGCAGACAAGGCTAAATTAGAATCTATTCGATTATTACAGGCCGTCGGATGTGAAGAATGTAATCACTCTGGTTATAAAGGTCGTATCGCTATTAATGAATATTTACGCTGTGATGACGATATTAAGCAACTACCTAAAGATGATCAGTTTATCACTAAGGCACAACAGCATAACGATGAACTTAGCCGTCGAAACCTAATTGAAGATGGGTTGTATAAAGCTCTGTTGGGTGTGACAACTGTTGATGAAGTATTGCGAGTAGCGGGTTAATGGATTTTCATTTTAAGGGTATAGATTCTGAAGGAACTCGACACAGCGGTAGTATTACTGCCGCTGATAGTGCAGATGCTCAAAGAAAACTTGAATCTGATGGTGTTCATGTTATTGAATTAATTGCATTATCAAACCGAAAATCAATAACCGATATCTTTCAAAAGAGGGTTGGGTTAGACGATTTAGAATTTTTTACCTCTCAGTTGGCATTGTTACTAGAAAGTGGTGTGAGGGTAGATAGAGGTATTGAGATTATTCAGCAGACCAATACTCATCCGGCCTTAAATAAGCTGCTATTTAAAATCTCTGCATCACTTAAGAAAGGAACAAGCTTAAGTGCCGCATTTGCTGAACATCCTGATTTTTTTGATTCTTTATATATTAGTTTATTAGAAATAGGTGAAACGTCAGGTAATTTGCCTGAAGTGTTGCAACGCCTAGCAGAAGATCTCAAATTCAAGAAGGAACTCAAGGCTCAGATATCTCAAGCACTCACGTATCCAAGTGTAATCATGTTTGTTTGTATTGCTGCGGTTTATTTTGTATTGACCTTTATTGTGCCAAAAATGTCAGGTATTTTTACTGACTTATCACTAGCGCCGTGGTACACACAAATGATAATAGGTGTGAGTAACTTCTTTGTAGATTACGAGGTATTTATCGTTGGAGGTGTTATTGCAGCACTAGCATCGCTGAGTTACGCTTTCAAACAAGCAGAGTTTCGAGATAAATGTTATATGCTTGCAGCTAAAACTCCTGGTGTAGGTAACATCATTTTAACCGCTGAACGTATACGTTTTGCTTCTTCCATGGCGATGATGCTAGAAGCTGGGCTTCAATTAGACACAACACTTAAGTTAACGAGTAACACCTTGAAGCATCAAGACCTAAAGCGTGAAGCTAAACAGGCACTCGGTCAGTTAAAATCTGGTAAGCAATTAAGTGATGTGCTGTCTAAAACCTCAATCTTTCCAGAGTTTTTCTTATCTATTATTAAGGTGGGTGAAGAAACAGGTACATTACCACGAGTATTTACCGAAGTTGCTAGTAGAAGTCGTACTGACCTTGATGCTGTTATTAAAAAACTTACAACGATATTAGAGCCCCTGATGCTTGTTTTTATGGGCGGATTTGTAGGCGGTATTGTGATCTCCATGCTTATGAGTATGGTTTCAATTAATGATGTTCCACTATAAACGCAGAAAAAGCCTAGGTTTTTCCCTAGTAGAATTAATGGTAGTACTAGCAATAACTGCAGTACTGTTATCGTTAACTGGTGGGGTTTTGCAAAGAAATATAGCTCAACAAGAACGCATCGTTGAATTAGAAAAAATTAATCAGCTTTTTCACAAGTTGAGCTACCAAGCTTATTATGGGGCAGGGCCGTATAGAATTCGTTTTCAAGGGAATAGGATTTTAATCCAAGAAGAGGCAGGTGAGCAAAACAACGAAAAATTAATCAAAGAATTGGTTTTTGAGCAACTGACTTTTGTCGCACAGGATTACACTATCTCCAGCAAAGGGGTTATCTCGCCAAACCGATTTTCCATAATCTCCCAAAAAAGTATTCGACAGTTTTCTTTTAAGGCGCTATTCGATGAAGCAGAAATCTAAAGGCTTTACATTAATTGAGGTATTGATCGCAGCTGTAATCCTTTTCAGTGCCCTAGCTATTACTGCTGAATTGTATAGTTCATCATCTTTGTCGGCAGAAAAAGCAATGAAAAATAGCCGAGTTTCTCAAGCAGCTTCGGTGGCTATTCACTCGATCAAAGCAGATTTAAGGAAGAAAGCCGAAAATAGAAAGTTGAAGGAACACAAAGGGAATGTTGCCGTGATGGGGATTGAATTTCAATGGGTAGCGAAAAGAGAAGCTTTTACAGCTCGAGCTGAAGAAGTCTCAGATGTTGAACCTCCTAGAAAGCAATTCAGTTTATTTTATGTTGACGTTACACCTATCATTGCTAATCGAAACCATTCTAATTTTGGTTTTAAGGTGACAACATGGTAAAGCGCAAAAATCGTCAGGCTGATGGCTTTACTTTAATTGAATTGATGCTTGCAAGTGCATTATTAATGAGTGTTATGTTTGCTGGGTATTTGGGCTATAGTTTATATAGTCAAAAGTGGCAAAAGCGTGTCGAACTCTACTGGCATTCAACACAACAAGGTATTGGTTTGGAAGCCTTAAATCGACTATTTGTTTCAGCTAGTAGCTATATTGTCAAGAATGATGAAGGAAAATATAGTGCCTACTTTGAAGCTACACAACAGGAAATTAGATTGGTTACCAATTCTCCTATTCTTTCTACTGGTGCAGCTCTTGTTTCTTTAGAAATTCAGAATAAAGGCAACGTAAAACAACTTGTCTACAAAGAGAAAAACTTAGCAAATTCGCCCTTTTATCGGCTGACAGAACTTCAGGTATTTGAGCAATGGCAAAAACAAGTTGTTATATTGAAAGATTTAGAAGAAATTAGCTGGTCATTTTACGGTTGGACTTCTTTTAATGATGCGTCAAAACAAGTAGAAATTAATGAAATTGGCGCAATAAATGAGCTTAGAACTAATTATGAAGTTCACGAGCTTTCTAAGATTAGAGTCTTACCTGCCCATATAAATTTAACCATTAAGCATCAAACAAACGAATCCAAACTTAAAGTCGCTATGCCTAACCATACAATCTTTTCTGTATTAGCGAATGCAAGGAGTTCAAGCCTGTGAACATAACTATGCAACGCTATCAGAAAGGCATTGCTTTAATACAAGTATTAATAATCAGTATAATTCTGACAATGCTTGGAATATTCATCAACCAATCTGTAAGAGAACAGGTTCGCATAACTTCTACAATACAAAATAGTCATGAGACTAATATTTTATTGGAGACTGTCGAGGCTGAATTATTACATGCTCTCTTGACTAACAAGCGTTATAGAGATTTAGGAAGTGATAATCGTTATGTAAAACGATGGAACTTTTACAATAAACGATTTTCTATTAATGACAAGGTAGAGATTGAATTACAAGATTTGAATGGTTTGTTAAGTTTAAATTATATGAATCAAACAGCAGCTACCCGTCTTTTTATGGAGCTTGGTCATGAAGGCGAAGAAGTTAGGACTTTTTTGGATGCTTTAAAAGATTGGAAAGACTCAGACGATCTTAAAAGGTTAAATGGCGCTGAAAGTAAATACTATGAGAGTGTAGGTAAATCAATACCTCGTAATGGCTACTTACAGTCGATAGGAGAACTACTTAATATTCGATCGAGTGAATTCTTAACTTTAAAGGAATGGCGCAGATATTTTTCACTAGGGTTGGTTTCTCGTTTTAATCCACTAAACGCGCCGGATTTATTGCTGAAAGCGTACCTAAATAATGATCGAGCGTGGCAACAGGTAATCGAAAAGCGTGAGAGCGATCAGTTAACTATGTTGGATTTTTATCGGTATACTGGTATAGATGAAAGCCAATCGGTGACGTTTACTACCGGTAGGTTAATCAAAGTTAATATTCTAGTAAGCGTAGAAAGTAATAAACTAAGTAAGAGTTTTCAGGTAGAATTACGACCAAACTCAACAAAGCGCCCAGTGATTATCTCTGATGTAAAGTGGAATGAAGTGTGACATCAATAACAATAAATAAAAGTCCAAAATTAAAAAGTTGGCTTACTAAACACTTAGGGTATTATGCAAATGAGCTTTTTCTATTTAAGGAAGAAAGGTTTGTACAAGCGCCTTCGCAAAGGCGCCGACCTAAAGCAATAATCGTTGCAAAATGTCACTATACAGAATCTTGGCAGGCGTTTCCTTCTGTAAATCGCAAGGAGCTCGACAAAATATTAGCATTAAAAGAACAGGCAAATGCTAAATCGGCAGCTAAATTTCAAATCTTCCAGAATGACAAGATTGATGGCTTTGATGTCAAATTTATCACTTTAGATGACAGTGTAATTGATAAGTTGGGCGAAGACAGGCTTTTGATCCCAGAAACCGATGTATTGGGCATTGGTAAGGAAGATTTGTTACTCGATATTGAAACTCCTGCGGGTAAGCTATTTTGTGCTATTGCTAACGGTCTGGTCAAATCATCATACGCCAAGGGAATCGTAAGTAATATTGAGACATTTAAGTTGACTGCTGGTTTGTCTAACGACATTGAAAGCAAGCAACTCAAACAAGAGGCTTATGCTAAGTTCTTATTAACTGCTTTTTTTAGTTGCTCCTTACCAAGGATGCAAGTAACCGCTATTTATAATGTCAAAAATTGGTTTGATTGGCCCCAATTACACTTGCTATATTGGGCTCCGTTGATGACTACTCTATTCTTCTATTTGGGGACTGCCAGTTACTACTACTACAAAAGTAATACGATTACACTTGGTTTAGAACGAGGTGGTAGTCAAGTTAGTGAAATCCTTCAAAAGAAAAAAGAGCTTGATCGAAATAGAGCTGAAATTAGCGCTTTGTCTGAAGATTTCGGTCAGCAGAGTTTTGTCCATTATCACTGGCGAATTATCAATAAACTAATCGAAGAAAAAATGATTGTTACCCGTGTAACGTTTGATTCACCTGTCATTACTATTCGCGGTACCGCAAATAAAGCTTCTGACGTCTTAGCTGCAATAACTAAATACAACAATGTTAAAAGTGCTACTTTTCAAGGCTCAGTAAGAAAGTCTCGTGGTAAAGATTCTTTTGTTTTATTGATAGAGGTGACGAATACCAATGGCTAATGATATTAATAAATACAAACATCATCTATTAATCGTCGCGGCATTAATGATTGCTAATTATTTAATAATGCCTTTAAGTGAATGGCAATCCGAACTTAAGCAAAATTTAACTTTATTGGAAAAGCAAGCTGGAAAAGTTAGCAATTTGATTGATGACAAGGCTAAGTTTGAAGAGGAATTGGTTACTAGTAACAAAACCGTGGCTCGAATAAATACAAGCTTATTTGTATCGCCTAGTGAAGGTGAATTTAAACTTGCTGTTCAAGCAAGTATTGAAAAAGTCATGAAGGAAGCTGGGTGTACAATTGAACGCATTGGCTTTAAAGGTAGTAATGAAGTAACAAAGAATGTAGAACGATGGACGCTGGATGTACGTTATCAAGGGGATATCGGCTGTATGACGATGGCTACTAGGAAGTTGGAGTCCTTTAGTCCACTTATTGAGATCACAAGCTATAACATGAACCATAGTGGGTTGACGGACGAATTAACGGGCATTTTGTCTGGTCGAATGGACATTGGCGTTTGGCATAAGGTAACTGATAAATGAAAATAGCCTCACTCGTTTTGTCTTTATTTATGTTAGCTTATCTGTCACTTGCTTTAATCAATAGTGAGTCAGGCGAAGAAAAAATCCACAAAACACGGCTTGAGACTGAGGTTAACTTACCTAAGCCTTTAGATAATTCACTGTTGACTATAGAAAAGAAGTGGATGAGTAAACAAAAAGAAGAACGTTTACCAAAAGAAGTGGCTGTAGCAAAGCGTAAGGATAATAAACACAAGTTTATGATTGGCAGTGATAGTTATCTCCTGCTTGGAATCTTCCACGAGCCAAATAACAGCTTTGTTTTATTAAAAGATAATAAAGATAACGTAATAAAATTGAAGCGCGAAGACGAATTGCCTGGTGGTTACGCCTTGACTGAAGTTAACACTAATATCATTGCTTTTGTTGTAAATAACGAACGCGTAGAATTTAAACTGTTTGAAACTAAATCTCATGCTAAAAACTAAACTAAAACACTCAGCATTATTGATAATGACCGCACTTACTGTAGCAGGTTGTGCTTCTTCCACGGTAAACCCCAACCAGCCATTAACGGACACAGCGATGGAAGTTAATAAGTCCTACCTAAAAAGTGAAGGACCTATTACTATTGTTGATAACGCTGAGTTAATTAGGGAAGAGAAAAATCAATCAGAGTTTATTCGCCTAAATAAAGGTATTAACCCCGATCTAAAACTTGAAATTGATTTGTCAAATCAATTCAGCAATCAAAAAGCGTTTCAAGTTTCGGTGAATGAGATCCCACTAAACGAGTTTTTACACTATGTCTTAGGTGATTTACTTAAGGTATCGTATTTAATAGAGCCTAATGTAAAATCAAATATTACGCCGGTTACGCTAGAATTGCAGGAAAAGGTGTCTGCTCAACGCCTATTTCAATTGGTTCAACAAATATTGAATCAAAATAATGTAACCATAGCTTTAGATGAAGACGTGTTCTTTGTTCACCAGATTGCAAAACAAGGCGCTAAATCTAGTACTGCTTTTGGTTATGGCGCAAATGAAAGTGACGTGCCATCTGTTTCTAGCGATATCATTCAAATGGTGCCACTCGTTTACGGTACATCCGGTGGCTTAAGACAAATGGTTTCGTCTTTAGTAAATGCGCAGATTACTATAGATAGTGCGCAAGGTTTAGTGCTAGTTAGAGGTAAAAGAGAGCAAGTTGTCCGTGCATTATCACTAATCAATATTTTTGATAGTGAGCAATTTAACAATAAGGTGGTTGCATTATTAAGCTTCAATTATATTGATTCGCAAACATTCATAGAAAAAGTTACTGAGCTTTTAAATTTAGAAGGTATCGATACAGTAAGAACATCGACAAATTCTATTGGCGTACAATTTGTACCAATTGAACACTTAGGTAAAGTAGTTGTCTTTGCAAGTGCTGATAAAATTATAGATAGAGTGGAGTATTGGACAAATCAATTGGATAAACCAGCAACTGGTTCAGAGCAGAGTTTTTATGTTTATCACCCCAAATATGCTAGAGCCACAGACTTAGGTGCAAGTTTAGCACCATTAATTAGTGGCTCAACGAGCTCTCGTCTTTCTAATAGTAGTGGCAATAGAAATAATCAACGCACAGAAACATCAACTAATAATAATAACCAGAGGCAATCTGCTAATAATAGTGGCGGAAATATAGTTGAAGCAATTGAAGGCGATAACCTTCGTTTAGTCGTTGATGAAAGATCCAATTCTTTGATTTTCTACTCTACAGGTAAATTCTATCAAGAGTTACAGCCAATTATTAAAAAGCTTGATGTAATGCCTAAACAAGTCATGTTAGAAGTAGTGATCGCCGAAGTAAAACTGACAGGTAGTTTCGCTAAAGGTGTTGACTTTGCAATTAAGAACGGACCGTCTGGAAATAAGACCGAAGAGTTCAGTTTTGATAGCAAAGCTGGTTTTAGTTACTCAGTTGTTGGCATTAATGGCGATGTGAACATAAATCTTAATGAAAAGGACGGATTGGTAAACGTTTTGTCTCGTCCTACATTATTAGTACGAGATGGTGTTTCTGCATCGATCAGTGTTGGTGATGATATTCCAACTGTAGGTAGTACAACATCAGATCCAATAAATGGTGAAAGAGAAACAACTACTATTCAGTATCGCAAGACAGGTGTGGAATTAGCTGTTACACCTACCATTAACGCTCAAGGTACCGTTATTATGACGATTGATCAGAGCATTTCAAACTTGTCTCCTGACGGTTTAAGCATAGATGGTTCTCCATCTGTATTTGAGCGAAGTATTTCAACTGAAGTCGTGGCTGCGGATGGTCAGTCAGTGATGTTAGGTGGATTAATAAGTGAAAACCGTAGTAATAATGCTTCCCAGGTGCCCGTTCTTGGATCTGTACCTATATTGGGGCATCTATTTAGAAGTGACTCGGAAAGCAGTGATAAAACGGAGCTAGTAGTTTTAGTTACACCAAGAATAGTGAAAAACGCTGAAGAGTGGCAACGGATCCAGAGTAGCTTTATGAAGGGCCTAGAAAACATTAAGTTTTGATCATTATCAGCTAATTAACAAAAAAGTAAAAAAAAATGTTTGAAACACTTGAAAACGTAAAAAAATAGGGTTAGTTTTACGCACGCTATTTTAATGAGCTCAGATGAGTTGGCTTAACTTTTAAATTAGAATCAAAAAAACGTTAATTCAGCGTCTGAGAGCAAAGGGTTTTACCAAATTATTTGGTAAATTGTATAAAAAAAAGGCTGGAATCGTCGAAAATAGCCCTGTTGATATATTAATTGGTTGTTTAATCAACAAAAATATAAAAATAAAAAGCTATTTACTTGACAACGTTCAGACTTTATCATTAAATTTGATTTGGTTTGGCTAGGCGCCTAGCCAATCTAGAATAAAAATATTGGCATTTTGGCTCATTACCGAGATGCTGGTTTCATGAAACTAGGAGAAAGAAAATAATGAATTTTTTCAAAACAGCTATGGTAGCTACTGCTGTAGTTGCATCATTCGGTGCTTCTGCTGCTAAAGTTACTCCATCAGTTACACAGCTTATGATTTCAAAAGAAGGTATCGCGAACAACATCGCTACACCAGATACTGGTTTTGATATCAACATTAAAGTTGAGAAAGACACTCCAGCTGCATCACAAATTAAGGTGCAATTTGGTTCTGGTGTTGATTTAACAACAGCAAAAGCGTCTCTTTCAGGTACTGTTACTCAAACTGCAGGTTTAAGCAAAGACAACGACGTTGAAATCTCTTTTGGTACAGGTAGCTTCACATTTGATAACATTCAAATTGACACTACTACTGCTAACGCTCACTTCATCACTTTTGATGTAAGCTTAGGTCAGCCAATGAACAACGGTGCTGCTTTCAACCTTAAGTTCTTAACTGGTAAAGTTGCAACTGCTTCAGCTGCTACTTACACAGCTACTGACTCAGGTACTGTAATCGATTCAGGTTCAGGTGATATTGCTAAAGAAGTTGATCAGTTCACTTTCGCAGTAACTACACAGTTCGACGCGTTAATCAACCGTACTGATAACACAACTTTCATTCCAACTACTAATGTTGATGATTTTGCATTTAAACTAACTAACCAAGCTGCTTCTGTAACTCGTGCTATCACAGCTACTGGTGCAACTGCGTTATTAACTGCAGACTTCACAGGTGTAATTGTTACTGAAACAACTGGTGCTGCTACTACTGGTGCTGCTCCAGCTACAATTGCTACTGCTGACAAGCAAATTCTATTGACTTTAGATGCTGCTGCTGCTGTTGCTCCGGCAAACACTGTTACTTTAACAGTTGACCACAACAACACTGCAATTACTCCATCTGGTTTAGTTAACGTTCTTTACACTGTTGCTGGTGACTTCACTTCAGGTGCTAAAGTTCTTAACTCTGCAGACAATGGTGGTGAGTGGGCAGTTGACGCTACATTAATCAACATTCCTTACATGCCTGTAGGTTTCGAAGGTGCTTCTACTTCAGTTCACCTTTCTAACGAAGGTAACTCAAAAGTTGACGTTTCTGTTTCTGCATTCACAACTGTTGATGCTGACGGCAAATCTGTAACTTTCGACGAAGTTGACTTAGGTTTCGATTTACCAGCTAAATCAGTAACTAAAGTTTCTCAAGGTATGTTAATGGACCTATTAGGTGTTCCTGCTGGTTCTAAGTTAAGTGTAACTTTCAACGTTGACGCTAACGAAGGTGTTGTTAACGGTTACGCATTCACTACAGACGACACAGGTCGTACTGAGATTTCTACTTCACAACAACGTGGTAACTAATATTACCACTACGTAAGTAGTTATTAATAAAAGCCCATCAATTTATTGTTGGGCTTTTTTATTTTCTAAATTCTATATGTTGTTGGATTGATGATGATCAAAAGATTAAAAACGCTTACTCTAATATTTGGTACTTTTCTTAGCGCACCACTTTTTGCACAAAATCTACAGTGTGGTAACGATATAAAGTTTTTTATGCCAGGGTTCTTTAATAAGAGTGAACAGACAGTAAATGTATCGGATAGTGTATCGGTAGATATAAAGCGATATTTATCAAAAAGAAATGTTGATGGCTATATTATTGCAGCGAACGTCAGTTGCCAAACACTTACAGGTCAAAAATATACTGGTAGCGGAGAAGAATGGCTAAAATTCTTTGAATCAACGCTGAGCGGTTTATCAAAGAATCAATACAAAGATATTGCTTTTACTTTGGTGGGAGAGAATGAGGCTGTTATTCAAAATAACCAACGTTCTAAAGAGTATATTCTTGTAGGTAACCGAGGGGGAGACAAGCAAATTCTTAAGAACTTGGCGCTGCTGTCAAGTGATATGAAATCCATCATGACAATAACAATCAGTGGTAACGAAGCAATTTCGGAAAAAATTGATAATCTTTATAAAAATTTAACGAATTATGTCAAAGAAAACTCATTTGGTGATGACTCTTAATTAATCTATCAGACCTATATTTGATAGCCTCTGTATACTGAGCTCTATTGTAGCAGAGGCTTAAATTGGAAGTGTTCTAAGTTTTAGTAAACAGCTCTTTAGCTTTGTGAAAAGTTTCCAATTCCGTTTTACAAATACTTTGAAGCGTGTTCAGGACTTCTTCTTGAGCAAAGTACTCTTTTAAACAACTTTGCACAAATCGCTCTTCTTCACTTTTAAAGTCACTCGTTTTGTTATGTTGCTTGATGTTTATAGGTGAGCTGACTAAATCACTTAGTTGTTTTTCAAAGTTACTCATATCATCTAAGAAGCCGACGACAGCAAACTGTTTTAAGTTATTTAGCACTTCTTGTTGCATGTTTGCTGCATCTTGTTCATCTTTAGGGTAGCGCCCGGTAACAAATAAGCTCATTGTGTGCGCTAAATGCCATCCTCTTGTGCTATTGATAATCTCATCTGCTTCTTGCCATATCGACGCCTTGTCAAGCTTACAAGTCCCCTTAGCGGGTAACATAAAGTTTGCATCGTTACTGATCTTGTTAAAAATGTAGTTCGATATGAATCGCTCTACAGGGTTTCTAAGCAAAGTGACAAACTGATAGTTGTTTGAGTAATGCGCTAAAAGCTTTTGGTTGATCGGTGTATGGCCGCTGACGTAATTCCAATTTAAATTGAGGTGGTAGACTAATATGTCTTGTACATTCTTAGTATGAAACTCACTAAATTCGCTTTGGCCAGCAATCGAATCTAAGTTACCTTCAAAGTGATATAGGCTACTTAATAACATTGGTTTACGTCTAATTTTTGCTTCATTTGGTTTCGCTAGTGCTTGTCGTAAAGCTCTATCGATAGAAATGCCTCCACACTTAGGGATGTGAACAAACATTACCTTAGTATGTTTTGCATCAGTCGAAACGCGATTGATAGTGATATCTAACCCTAGGCTATTGGTTAGTTTCTTAAACAGTTTACTTAAGTTTCTTCTCATTTTTCTTCTTCAATCGACACAAACGAACATTGTTTGTTGTAACTTATCGCAGCATCTATTTTGTGATGCTGGTTGTATGCGTGAAAGCCTTCTTGATAAGAGGTAAGCAGCATATCATAGTTTTCTTCATCGGCTTTTTTAACCTTTACTTTGCCAATTGTATTACGGTTTCGTTTTAACGAGAAATCACCTGCTGCAACTTGCTCATTACCTGCTAACGAAGCTGATAGTTGGTTGTTTAAGGCTTTACTTGAAGCGAGGTTGCAAAATGAAATCATAGCTTCAATTTCTTTTTCCGGTGAAAGGCAAATATCTTCGTATCTTACATGCAAACACTTCTTATCAAGTAACATGTGCTTTGTTCTTGCTTCAATCCATCCTTGTAGGAAACCTATTTGTTGCCAAAAGTCAGCTTCTCTGATGTTGGTTGTTAGACTATCAATCAAAGTTAGCTCTTTTTTGGTAAACCTCTTAATGAAATGATCTATCGTTTGCCACGATAACGCCTGATAGCTTTTTGCTACTGAAAAAGGATGTCTAACAAGGTAAATAGTGCTATCTACTTCACTATACTGGTCAACTGCAAGTGGATTAATTTCTTTGATGACTACATCCTTATAACATGCGTTATTGCTCAGTTGGCTTGTATACTTATAGATAACGTCTGCTTTAGGAACAGTTAAAGATAAGGTGCTTTTGATCAGATCTTGATACTTACCGGTCGAACCGTATTTTTCAGGATCAAATACTGAGATAGCTTCTTCGCTAGTTGTCATGTGAACGGTAGTTACTGGCTCACGTAAATACAGGACATTTGTCGCCTGACCAATAATAGAACCAACCCAGCTGGAACCACTTCTTGGAAAGGACAGTAAAAGGGAGGTAGATCTAATAGCCGGCTTACTGGAAAAGAATAAAGAAGGACGCTTCAAATAGACCGTCAATTGACTCTTAGTTAAGCTGATTTTATTTTTCCAATGTTTAGGTATAAGTACTGGCATCGTTACGTATTTGCCTTTTTCCGAGCCATAGATAGTAGTGCTTGTGTATTCTTAGGTAGCCTAAATAAGTTAAACGTCATCAGTTTAGCAAAAGGGCGTGTTTCCTTGAATAACCATAGGCTAAAATAGCTGGCAAAAGCGTATGATATTAAAGTTGCCCATGCAGCTCCAAGAACAGACCACTTAGGAATAAACAATAGGTTGAGCAATATATTAACTACTGCACCAATTGCATGGGTATACAGACTATATTTGTAGAGCTTTTTAATAATGAGCCATTTGCTAAACAAAGCCCTTTGGAACACAAAAAGCGTTGCAAATATATGAATGTAGAGAACTTCTGCACTTAATTGGTAGTGTTGGCCGTAAAGTAATTCAATAAGCCATTTACCCAATAATAGTGTCAAAATACAAACTATAAATGCTGACAATACGTAAAATGTTAGCAACTGAGATTGCAAAGCCGTAAACGCGTTATGGCTCTCCTTAAACTTGTCGATAAGGCTTCGGTTAAATACGTTCGCAACAATGATAGGGAATATATACCAAAATTCAGAAAGCCTAGCAGCGGCGGCATAAACACCAACGGATTCATTACCTACTAAGTGAGCAAGCATCACTTGATCAATTTTTAAGTAGATAACTGCCGCGATACCAGATAGTAATAGCCACTTACCTTTATGGAAGAGGCTCAACAATGGAGTAAATGAAATTTGTCGTTTTTGTTTATAGTGGCTTTTATCAATCAGGGTGTATTGAATCGTGTAGCTTAGCCCAATCAAGAGATAGCTTAACCCGTGAATAATCACAATTAGTTGTATCGATTCATTGTTGAGAATAGCGATAATTTTGATCGCGTTAATAGCAGCGAGGATAGGTAGCCTTAAGCGTAACGTTTTGGTCGATTGATTATTGATTAAGTAATAATATTCAATAACATAAAGAAACTGAAAGCACTGAAGGAATAGTAAGGTTGTTATTGATGTGTGGCTGGTTTCACTCTCAACGATTAACCAGGTGACAAGTGTACCTACTAAAAGAGCTAACACTGCGCCACAAGCCCTAATTAACAATGCTGATTTTATATAAAAATGGCTATTACTAGGATATTTGGCAACGAGTTTTGAAACAACGTTGTTAAGACCCATGATGCAAAAGGGAACAAAGAGCCCTGCCATCGACAGTATGTACATATACTCACCAAAAACAGCTGGCCCCATTTGTCTTGCTAATAATACATTAGCGACAAATGCCATGCCTATGGTGATGAGTTTTTCAAAGACGAGTAGCGCACTATGCTTAATTTTTTTATTTTGTCGCATGCTCTAGGTCATTGGGTCTTAGTTGAAGGTAGTGTGCCAAAAAATATACGACTACCTGATGAGTTTTATCATAGTTTACTCGGTAATAGCGCTAAGTAAATCAATAACTAAAAATTCTGTTATTTAAGATGTGACTAGCTCTCATAGCCGACATTCGATAGAATTATTTGTTAGTGCATTTATCACAGTAGAACTATGTCTCTTAAATCAACAATAAAGAAGTTGCTTCCTAGTAAGGTGAGCGCACAGATCACGAAACTGAGGCTGGCACAACAACAGGCATTGATAAAATACATACCTGCAAATAGGTTGATGGCGAGCATTTATTATTTTTTATTTTCTAGTGCATTTCGCCGAGAGCATGTATCTGTTATTGCAGGTAAAAAGCAGCATCAAAAAAATCTAGGCGTTAGTCAAAATAGCAATGCGGTGTTAAGGAGAAATACCCATAGACTAGAAAAAGGGTTGATTATGCGCCCAAGAAAACCAGTGTTTGCCGAAAGTTACATTGAAGAAACAGTAGCCGCTTACCAAGTCAGCTTAGCACAAGCAAATTTTGACTTAGATGAACTTAAATGGGCTGAACATGTTTTAGCTAAATATTTTGAAGTGGTTGAAGCTTCGCCAATAATAATGCGGTGCAAACAGACTTTTAATGCATTACCTGTATTGTCAAAGGATGAAGTTAAATCTAGCATTCCTTACAAGCACGAAAATCGAGTTGTTGCTGATATTAGTAGTGAACAATTACATAATCTTTTTAAGCAAAGGCGATCTATTCGTTGGTTTGAAGAAAAAAAAGTGCCGATGGATGTTATTGAGCAAGCGATTAACATGGCCTCACAGGCACCAAGTGCATGTAATCGACAACCTTTCAACTTCTACACGATTACAGATCCTAAAAAAGCTTCTGAGATAGCCGCGATACCTATGGGAACTAAAGGCTTTGCACAGAATATTCAAGCACTCATTGTTGTGGTTGGCGATTTGAGCTATTACCCAAAAGAACGAGATCGTCATGTTATTTATATAGATGGTGGCTTGGTATCTATGCAGTTAATGCTCGCTTTCGAGTCTCTTGGATTAAGTACCTGCCCGATAAACTGGCCTGATATGGAAGCGTATGAAAAGAAAATGGAACAAGCACTCAATATAGAAAAGTACCAACGCCCAATCATGTTAATGGCTGTTGGTTATGGCGATCCTGAAGGAGAAATTCCTTTTTCTCAGAAAAAATCAGCTCAGCAGTTAATTAAGGTAGTGAAGTAAATGTTAATTGAATTAAAAGGCGTGCAATTTGTTAATAAAGGCGCTGAGTTAATGTTAGAGGCCATGTTATCTGAAATTCGTAAAAGGTGGCCAAACGCTGATATCTGCATGCAACCTAGAAGCACAGCTTCCTTTAAAGATAGAGCTCGCGTAGGCGCATATCAGAAGGTTTGTTTACGAAAAGGGAGCTTTGACTGTAACAAGTTAAGTTATTTTTTACCTAAAAAAGTACGTAATTATTTAAAACGTGCTTGGGGGCTCGTTTTTGAAGCCGACGTTGATGTTATTTTTGACGCTACCGGTTTTGGATATGGTGACCAATGGCCAGTCCTACCTTTAAAACAAGCGGCAAAAGAAGTACGCCGATTAAAAAAACACAACAAAGGTTATATCTTTTTACCACAAGCGTTGGGTCCTTTTGAACGAGCTGAGTTAAGGCCATGGGCTGAGGCAGCATTTAATAATGCTTCAATGGTTTATGCTCGAGAGCAAACGTCATACGATGCAGTCGCAAGGCTAGGGCAATCCATTTTGGTAAAGAAACAACCTGATTTCACCAATATTCTAAGTACTGAACCGATAGTAGTGCCGGATGAATATAGCAATGCAGTGATGATTATTCCAAACAGCAAAATGTTGAGTTCAAAAAATAGAGATATTGCCTGGAAAGATAAATATATTCCCATATTAGCCAGCATCATAGAAATATTGCAAGGTAGAGGGGAGGCTGTCATCTTACTGAATCATGAAGGAGCAAGTGATCAAAAGGTTTGTGAACAGATAAATGAACGATTGAATAAACCTGTAGCAATAATCAATCCTAGTTCTGCTTTAATGATTAAAGCAATTATTGGCCAAAGTAAATTTGTTGTATGTTCTCGTTTCCATGGATGTGTTAGTGCGCTATCTCAGTCGATACCTTGTTTAGGTACGAGCTGGAGTCACAAATATGAAATGTTGTTTGATGAATATGGTATTTCTAATCATTTACTTTTGCCGCAAATGGACAATAAAGAACTTGAGCAACAAATAACCAATATGATTGACAATAATTTGTCTATTAGGGAGTCACTTTCAAGCCCTGCTGAGACATTTAAAAATGAAACTGAAATCATGTGGCGAGATATTCACAAAAGATTACAAAACTAGCGTTACCTCAAAGCTAGTATGGTGCCTTTGTCTGAGGTAGAATAGGCAAATTATTTAATAGGAGAGCTAGGCTCTCCTTTTTAGTCGAATTTAATTATTGATTCTAATTTTGATTGATAATTTTCTGCGATTCTTTCAGCAAGGCATGATGTAAATGAGTAAACAAAAAGTAGTGTTACTAGCCTATGGTAAAGGTGGTCATACTGCTCAAATGAAGCGATTCATTAGTAACAATCCTGATGATTCGGTACGTTATGTTGCATTGACTAATGCAGAAAATAGTTTTGAGCAGCTTATTGATACTTATTACTGTATTGAAGCGAGACACAAGTTTAGTCGCTTAAAGAACTGTTTTATCGGTTTTATGTATGTTTTTTATGCGTTCATTCAAACCGTTCGAATTCTTATGAAATATAAAGTAACAGGCTTCATTTCAACAGGCCCAGGGTTAGCTGTAATTCCTGCGATTATTTGCAAAATGAATGGCATTAAGGTTGTTTATTTTGAGTCGTGGTCTCGATTTACTAAACCATCTTTAGCAGGCCGAGTGATGTATAAAATTGCCCATCTATTTTTTGTGCAGCATAAGTCACTTCAGCAATTTTACCCTAACAGCAAGTATTTGGGGCGTTTGTGAAGATTTTTGTTACCGTAGGAAGTACTCGTTTCTGCTCGCTAGTTGAGGCGGTTGATACACATTTATCAAATGATTTGTATGACGTTACTATACAACTCGCAGATGGCCTAAGTAAGCCTCAAAATCACCGATATATCACATTTACAGAAGATGTTGAACGTTACTATGCTGAGGCTGACTTAGTGATCACTCACGCCGGTGCAGGCACTGTTTTTAGACTACTTGAGCTTAATAAGAAAATAGTTGTAGTACCTAATTTTGAACGTATTGATGATCATCAATCTGATATCGCAGACTACATGAGCCTAAATGGCTTTACTGGGGTTTGTCACGATTTATCAAAAATAGAAATAAGTGTTATTGAAACCCATGCTAAATCGTTAAATATTTATAGTAATGAATTGTTTAGTGGTTTTTCTTTAATAGATTCTCTTTTTAAAGGTGAAGGAGAGTTTGATACCAGTCGAGTCGCGGGTATTCCTATCGATACATTTCAAGATATTGAACAATTGAGCCAGTTTATTATCGATGCAAATGGTGAGGTAAAAGCTGGTAGTGCTATTGCGATAAATCCTGAAAAGATAGTCAAATCAATTCAAAATGAGCAGGTTAAAAAGATCTTGCTAGACGCTACTATTAGATATCCTGATGGTATTGGTGTTGTGCGAACGTTAAACCGAAAGACAAAGAAATCTATTTCGAGAATACCAGGGTGTGAGCTTTGGGAAGTGCTAATGGAGAGAGCAGCGTCTTTTAAATTGCCTGTTTATTTAGTAGGTGCTAAGCCAGAAGTAATCGCGAAAACTAAGGATAAACTGGAATATGAATTTGGAGCGAATATCGTAGGTGTTCGTGATGGTTATTTTAATGAGCAAGAAGAGCAAGGTATTATTGATGAAATTGTACGCCTGCAACCTAAGCTTGTTTCTGTTGCCTTAGGCTCACCAAGACAAGAGCTTTTTATCGAAAAGTGTATGAAGCTTTGCCCTGATACTTATTTTATGGGTGTTGGCGGAACTTATGATGTATACACCGGCACAATCAAAAGAGCGCCTGAAGTATATCGCAAACTCAATTTGGAATGGTTTTATCGGGTGATCAATGAGCCTCGACGAATTCTAAGGCATGGTAACTTGGTAAAGTATCTTTATCTTGAATTAACACACCAACTTTAAACTGACCAGATGACAGTTAAATTTTAGCGCTATATAATTCAAGCGCTTAAATTGTTTTAGGAACAAATAATGGGACAACAACAAACAATAAACAATGATATTTCTTTGTATGGCTTAATTGCATTACTGCTAAAAAACTGGATTATTTTGTCCGTTTGTGGCATTGGTTTTGCTGTTGCTGCTATTGCATGGAGCTTAACATTGCCTAACGTGTACACAGCAGAAACTATTCTTATGCCAGTGGACGGAGAGCAAAAAGATTTATCAGGTTTATCGGGTAACTTGGGTGGTTTAGCTGCTATGGCTGGTGTCAGCCTTGGTGATAAAGGTGGTGATAACGCCAAACTTGCAATGGAGTTGATAAAGTCACGCGCGTTTATCGGAAAATTTATTGAAGATAACGATATTTTAGTTCCTTTAATGGCTGCACAGGGCTGGGATATGAGTACTGACACACTCGATATCAACCCTGAAGTATACGACCTCAAAAATAAAAAATGGGTTAGACAAGTTGTTGCGCCATTTAAGCCTCAACCAAGTTTACAAGAAGCACATTTTGCTTTTTTGAAGATATTAACGATAGAAGAAGAGCCTAAAACAAAGTTCGTAACGTTAGAAGTTGATTTCTATTCTCCACATATTGCTGCTAAATGGGCAAGGGCATTAGTAGACGGTATTAACCAAGAAATTCGACAAATGGACTTGGATGAATCAACGCGCAGTATAGAATACTTGCAGAAAATCTCGAGTGAGATACAAGTTTCTGAACTACGAAACGTTTTTTCAAGTCTAATGGAAGAACAAATTAAGTCGAAAATGCTTGCCGCGGTTAAAAAGGACTATGTCTTTAAGATCATTGATCCGGCAGTTGCTCCTGAGCTCAAATCTAAACCTAAAAGAGGCTTAATTGCTTTTGCTGCTGGCTTTTTTGGTGGCATTATCGGTATTATCATCATTCTTATTCGCGAAGGCCGTAGAAATCATTTATTAGCTCAAAAAGCTGCTTAGAATTATATGCCCGCTGAATATGAAATCCTTATTGTTGGTACCAGCCCTTCTAGTGAGAAGGGCGGGATAAGTAGTGCGTTGGAAGGCTACTTTCAAGGGATAAAAGAACTCAATATTGCCCATTGCCATATTAGTACACACGCGGGCGCAGATGGCAATTCGAGCATGTTAAAGCGCTGGTTTTACGCTGGTAAGCAGTTAAAAAAAGAGATATCTCGAGTTAAGTCAGCTGGCAAACAGCCAATCGTTTGGCTTCATCCTGGCGCCTGGTTATCACTTTTTAGAAAGTTTAGTTTAGGTCTTATAGCACGGGTGTTAGGAGCAAAAGTTCTGATCCAAATACACTCTAACAGCTATTTGACTTATTTAAATCATCCGGTTTTGAAGTATTATGCATTACTGATGATCTCACCTGCTCATCGAGTGATAGCACTGACTCCATGGTGGCAAAACAAATTAAGAGAATATACAAACAAACCAATATCGGTGGTGCCAAACGCGATAACACAAGAATTACTCTCGATTGCCAATAGTACAACTAAACGTCAAGAAGAAAGCGTCGACGGCCATTCAACTATCAACATACTGACGATGAGCCGTTTAGTGAAAGGCAAAGGTTTTGAATCAGTGATCAGAACCATGCAAAAATTGCCTGAACATTTTCACCTTAACATTGCTGGTGACGGAGAGCTTAAAGCTGCATTGGAGTCGCTAGTAAATGAAAATAATTTAAGTGACAGAGTTCATTTTCTTGGGTGGATTTCAGGGCAAGATAAAATCCAACATATGAAAAACGCCGATGTATTTTGTTTACCTTCTAGTAATGATTCATTTGGTATGGTTTATATCGAAGCTATGTCCTGTCGTTTACCAATTGTTTCGTTAGACTTTGGCCCGGTTAATCATATCGTAAAGCATGAAGTGTCAGGAATTGTCTCGCCATCTTTATTGGAGCGAGATCTCGCTAACGCAATAACACAAGCTATTGATAAAAAAGAAACTATCACAAAGGAAGGTTTAAAGCAGGTCATTGAGCAATACTCTCCTGCCATTGTCGCGACACAGTTGCAACAAACGATTGAGGAATGTTGTAATGAGCACTAATACATCTGCACAACACTTATTCAAAGGTGCAAAATTAGCGCTTTTTCAGTTAACCATGATAATGATTGGTTTTTCATTGTTTGTTGATTCAGTCAATGGTTTCTTTCTAGAGGGTTTAGGCATAGATCCAAAACTCTCTGCGATGTATAAGCTGTTGATGTTAATAATGATCCTTTTTCAGATTGCCAGCTATAGTCAACGTACGTTCACTTACTTGTTAACACTAATAACAACGTTAATGATTGGTCCTGCGTTAAACTTAATAGAAAGTCACGACGGCGTAGGATTATTAGAGGATTTTATCGCGCTAATTAAACTGCTAACGCCTTTAGTTGTTTTTATTTACATTAGTTTAGTGGCGAGTATTGATAATCAGCGCGTAATTAAATATGGCATTAGGGCGTTACAAGCGGCGTTCTTAATTTTGTTGGGAAACTTGGTTCTTGGCACGATGGGCTTTGGTTATGCAAGTTACAGTACAGGCGACGTTGGTGTAAAAGGTTTCTTCTATGCCGGCAATGAAGTTAGTGGATTGTTTATTGTTTTATTTGCTTGGTTTTTGCATCAAGCTTGGCAAAAAAACAGCATAACCAAATACGCTATTGCCAGTGGTTTGACTATGTTATTTGGTTTGCTAATTGCTACCAAAGCAGCAATGCTTGCAAGTGCTTTGATGGTTTACTGCATTCCTCTAATGAATGATCGAAACAGACTACTAAACCTAACTTGGGTGAAAGTTAAACTTATTCTTCCACTGGTTGTTTTAATTGTTTTACTTTCGCTTTTTATCGTTCCTGTATTAGAAAGTACGGGTATATGGGGGCGAATGGTGTGGTTCTACGAGAAGAAAGGCATTTTAGGTTTGTTATTTTCAGGGCGTGATGAATTTGTGGTAGATGGTTTTACCGCTTTTTATTATCAAGCTGGATTTTTACAATATATATTTGGTTTTGGTCAATCGGGTTTAGGTGAAATCACCAAAGCTTCAATGGAGATTGATCCACTTGATATGTTCTTATGGTTTGGTGCCATAGGTTTGATTATATACTCTTTGCTGTCTGTACTGTTTTTGAGAAATGCGTATTTGGCAACAAGAGGCGGCAGTACAGGGTTAGCGCCTGCGGTTCTGTTAATGAATATATTATTAATTGGTGTTTCTGTAGTAGCAGGGCATATTTTTACATCAGGCATGTTAGGGCCTTTTGTTGGTCTTATAAATGGTCTAGTTTACGCAGAGTTGCTCGTACAAAAAGCTAAGCAAGATCAGCAAAATGATTTGTTAAAAGATAGGTAAATGATGAACGCAAAAAAAATACTAGTTACTGGTGGTGCCGGCTTTATTGGTTCAGCGGTAATTAGGTTTATTATCGAACAGACTAAAGATCAAGTATTGAACATCGATAAATTGACCTATGCAGGAAATTTGGAATCGTTAGTTTCAATTGAGAAAGATGATCGTTATCGCTTTAAACAAATAGATATTTGTGATCAAAAAACGTTAGAAAAAGCTTTTCTTGAATTTCAGCCTGATGTTGTGATGCATTTGGCTGCAGAAAGTCACGTTGATAGGTCAATAGATGGACCAAGTGACTTTATTCAAACCAATATTATCGGAACATATACCTTACTTGAAACGGCGCGCAACTACTGGCAGTCATTGCCTGAAGAGAAGCGCTCTTCGTTTCGTTTTCACCATATATCTACAGATGAGGTATACGGCGATCTAGAGGGTACAGATGAACTTTTTACTGAGTCAACATCGTATGCGCCAAGCTCTCCTTATTCTGCAAGTAAAGCATCTAGTGATCATTTAGTTAGAGCTTGGCAGCGCACTTTTGGTTTACCATGCATTGTCACGAACTGTTCAAACAACTACGGACCATATCATTTCCCTGAGAAATTGATCCCGCTAATCATTCTTAACGCGCTAGAAGGTAAATCATTACCTGTATATGGTGATGGATCACAGATTCGAGATTGGCTGTTTGTAGAAGATCACGCTGAAGCACTTTATTTGGTTGCTACGAAGGGTGAAGTTGGGGAAACCTACAATATTGGTGGACACAATGAAAAGACTAATTTGTCAGTTGTGAAAACAGTTTGTCAGCTACTTAATGAATTGTCTCCTAGCCAGATTGAAGGGCTTACTGACTATCAAACGTTAATCACCTTTGTAGCGGATAGACCCGGACATGATTTACGGTATGCGATTGACGCCAGCAAAGTCGAAAAAGAGCTAGGTTGGAAACCAAAAGAAACTTTTGAGTCAGGTATCCGTAAAACGGTACAATGGTATCTAAACAACAAACCTTGGTGGTCAAGAGTTCTTGACGGCTCATACAATCGTGAACGACTTGGCATATAGGAGCATAAGTAAATGAAAGGTATCGTCTTAGCTGGTGGCTCAGGTACTCGTTTGTATCCAATAACCAAAGGAGTGTCAAAGCAACTCCTTCCTGTATACGATAAGCCTATGATTTATTATCCGCTTTCTGTTTTGATGTTAGCTGGTATTAAAGACATATTGATTATCACTACACCAGAAGAGCAATCTTCGTTTCAACGCTTACTTGGTGATGGCAAACAATTAGGCATTGAAATTTCTTATGCAATTCAAGAAAAACCTGAGGGATTAGCCCAGGCCTTTTTAATAGGTGAAGACTTCATTGGTGAAGACAAAGTTTGCTTGGTATTAGGTGATAATATCTACTATGGCCAAGGATTTGTTGAAAAGTTAACAAAAGCAGCTCAGCAAGAAAAAGGTGCTACTGTTTTTGGGTATCAGGTTAAAGACCCTGAACGTTTTGGTGTTGTAGAATTTGACGAGCAATTTCAAGCACTATCGATTGAAGAAAAACCTGAAAAGCCAAAGTCTAATTGGGCCGTAACAGGCTTATATTTTTACGACAACGATGTTATCGAATATGCGAAACAAGTTAAGCCTTCAGCAAGAGGTGAGCTTGAAATCAGTTGTATTAATCAAATGTATTTAGATGACGGAAAACTGAGTGTGCAATTACTTGGGCGTGGTTTTGCTTGGTTAGATACTGGGACTAATGATTCATTGTTGGATGCTGGTCACTTCGTGCAAACAATTGAACATAGACAGGGATTAAAGATTGCCTGTTTAGAAGAGATTGCTTGGCGCAACGGCTGGTTGTCAGATGAAGATATCAAAACGATTGCAAGCCCTCTAGTGAAGAGTGGTTATGGTCAATACTTGTTAGGACTTATTACCGAACGTGGATAATGCGATAAAAAGATTAGCATGGGACTCTGCTTTTTTTAATCAAGAAATTGCTCATGTGCAAAATGCAGAAGCACTAAACCTAATTGATTATAGTGGTTATGATTTAGTGACTTTAAAACTGGATGCCGGCAACTATTCATGTATAACTGAAGCGCAAGAAGTAGGGTTTGCCTTTGTTGAATCTGAAGTTGTATTTTCCAAAACGCTAATTAGTCACCAACAAAATCAAATATCAGAGTTAAATATCGCCACTGAGAATGACTTGGAAGCAGTTAAAGCAATTGCACGCAACGCTTATTCACTTTCTCGTTACCGTTTACCGTACTTTGATAAAAATGACAGGGATAAATTCTATTCTACATGGATTGAAAACGCGGTTAGAGGCGAGTTTGACGACGTTTGTTTAGTGATTCGAGAGCAATCAAAAGTTGCAGGTTACATCTCGTTAAAGAAGGATGCAACAACGTTAAAAGTTGGCTTGATTGCCGTTGCTGAAGGTTTTCAAGGCAAAGGTATAGGTAAACGATTACTGGTGCTTGCTGAGCAATATGCATATCAAGCGTCCTGCTCTGTTATCAGTGTTGCGACCCAAATAAGTAATATTGGCGCGATTAACTTGTATTTAAAATTTGGTTTTACATGTCAAGAAACTAGTCATTGGTTTTATAGAGGAAAGGTATGATACCGTTTAATAAAGCACCTGTAGTAGGTACAGAGTCTAAGATGATTGCACAGGCGCTTGAGCAACCTAAAATGTCTGGTGATGGGCCATTTAATGTAAAGTGTCAAAAGTGGCTTGAAGAGAATTTTAATACCCCTTTAGCACTGTTAACACCGAGTTGTACTGCAGCTTTAGAGATGGCAGCGATTTTAGTAGATGTTCAACCAGGTGATGAAGTAATCATGCCTAGCTATACGTTTGTATCAACTGCCAATGCTTTTGTACTACGTGGAGCAAAAATAGTTTTTGTCGATGTTGAGCCTTCAACGATGAACCTAGATGCAAACAAACTTGCTGCTGCTATTACTGCTAAAACAAAGGCAATTGTTCCTGTTCACTATGCTGGTGTTACTTGTGATATGGACACCATTATGTCGCTAGCTGAAAAGCACGACATATGGGTAATTGAAGACGCCGCTCAAGGTGTTATGTCAACATATAACGGCAAAGCATTAGGGACGTTAGGTCATATTGGGTGTTTTTCATTTCACGATACCAAAAATTATACTGCCGGCGGAGAAGGTGGGGCAATACTAGTGCAGGATCCTCGTTTGTTAGAACGAGCAGAAATTATTAGAGAGAAAGGCACTGATAGAAGCCAATTCTTTAAAGGGCAAGTTGATAAATATACCTGGCAAGATGTTGGTTCAAGCTTCTTATTATCAGACCTTCAAGCTGCTTACCTATATGCACAACTAGAGCAAGCACAAGAGATCAATACACACAGACTTTCTCTGTGGAATCAGTATTTTGAGAGTCTTTCCCCTTTGATGGAAAGCGGAAAGCTTGTATTGCCAAATGTGCCGAAAGAAACCGTGCACAATGCCCACATGTTCTATATTAAATTGCCTGATATAAACGTGAGACAAAAACTAATAGAGTATTTGAAAAACAATCAAGTGATCTCTGTTTTTCATTATATTCCGCTTCATAGCAGTCCTGCGGGTAAAAAATTTGGTGCTTTCCATGGTGAGGATATTCACACAACAACGGAAAGTGAACGATTGCTGAGATTGCCAATGTATTTTTCATTGAGCAGCAATGAAGTAACTAAAATAACGAACCTAATTCACGATTTTTTTGCTAAAGAGATTTAGCAGCGATGACTATAACAGCTAAAACTAAGCCAAATGTTTATCACTTGTTTCACTCCGGCTTAGAACATCACAATCAACATATGAAGACGCTATTTGAAGAGCAATATGATGATTATCAGCAATTTAATGTGGTTACGGATCCACACGGGATTGTTGTTGATAAAGCTGGCTATCACAGTAAGTTAACTTCAGTTTCTGAATACAGACGGTTCTTGAAGAAAATTTGTCCAAGTAAGGACGTTGTTATCATTCATGGGCTCTATACTAATTGGCACTACTTGCTACCATTATTAGCGCCTAAACTCGCAAAGCGGGTGATATGGGATATTTGGGGTGATGATTTTTATTCGAGCCGACGTTTACAAAAGGCAAAGTCGATTAAAGATAGAATTACTTATTATATTAGGCGATATGCAGTACCTAAGTTCTCAGCGCTTTCTGGTTTTAAAGATGATGTAGCTGATGTTACCAAGTTTTTCTCTTTTGAAGGCAGTGTTTTCTTTAATAATCATCCACTTAGAGAAAATTTAGATCGCTTAGCTAATGAGCATCAAACGTTGTCCACGTATCACAGCAAAAGAATTCTAGTAGGAAATAGTGGTTCTCGTTCAAATGAGCACCTCAGAGGTTTATCATTGCTTCAGAAGTGCAAAGACTTTCAAAAATTTCAACTGATAATGATTTTTAGTACCGATGTAAACCAAGCATATTTACAAGAAGTGCTTGGTTATATTGAAGAACACAATATCAGTAATGTGGAAATTATTACGGAAATGATGTCATTTGATGTGTTCATTGATTTTATGCGTGCAATTGATATCGTCTTACTTCCACATAGAAGGCAGCAAGGAGTTGGTACTTCAAACCTTAGTTTGATGTTGGCTAAACCTGTTTATATGGATTTGTCGGTATCTACGGCCAATTATTATCAAGATGAAGGAGTGACAGTTTTCGATATCGAATCGCTAGCTGATATGCCTCATGAAGTCTTCGGCCCAACCGTGCTAAACAATAATGTGAAGACGATAAAGTCGCTTTTTGGACGAAGCGCAGTAGCTAACAAGTGGAAATCAGTCATAGAGAACTATATCAATGGCTAATTCAGTAAAGCGCAATGCTACCGTTTTAACAATCGCGACATTGTTTGCCACGGTTACCCAAATTATACAGTTTGTATTAATGGGTCGGTTAATGCCTGAATCGGAAATTGGCTTGGCGTCAATGGTGCTTGTAATAGTAACTTTTGCACAGATGTTTACTGATTTTGGTTTATCTGGATATTACGTTCATAGGCAGGACGCAAATCAGTCTGAAAAGAGTACCTTGTATTGGCTGAATATTGTACTTGGTACGCTGGTAACAGGGGTTGTTGTTTCATTGACTCCGTTGATTTCATGGTTTTATCAGCAACCTGAACTAACCAATTTAATTTTGCTAGCTGCTATATCCTTCCCAATTATCGCAGCAGGTAGTCAGTTACAGGCAGCACTACTGAAAACATTCAATTATAAAGCGATAGCCACTATCGAAGTATTAACGAGGCTTGTAGGTTTAGCCGCTTTTGCATATTTTGTTATAAATCAATATGGGGCGATGAGTATAGTCGTCGCTCACCTTAGTGTCAGCATAACGAAAACAGTACTACTATTTATAGCGACGGAGCGTGATGAACTGCCTGGCTTTTCTTTTGAAAAGAAGTATGTTGGTGGTTCGTTAAGTTATGGTGTTTACCTCATATTAGGACAATTTCTAAATCAGCTAACGCTTAACCTCGATAAAATTCTGATTGGTAAATTCTTGGGCATGGCAAATTTGGGTTTGTACACCTTAGGTAAAGATCTGGCGATGCGTGCGATGCAAGTGATTAATCCGATCGTTAATAAATTATGTATGCCTAGGTATGCGGCAAAACAAGATAATATAGAAGCGTTAACAGAAGAAGCTGGCAATACCTATTTTATTTTGAGTTTTTTCTCTACGTTCATGTTCTTTTCTTTATCACTTTGTTCGCCATTGCTGATTGAGTTGCTGTTTGGGAGTGATAAGTTGGCCGTAGTTCCTGTCTTTTCTGTACTTGCTTTTTATGTCATGTTTCGCAGTTTTGGAAATGTAACGGGAACTTTGCTCGCTGCGACAGGTAATACTAAATTAGATTTTAAGTGGAATGTATTGGCTGCTTGCATTTCACTACCAACAATATTTTTGTTAGTTCAATACAATATCGATGTATTGATTGTAGGTATGGTGTTATTGCAGGCGCTATTAACCATCTTGTCATATTTCATCTTAATCAAGCCTTGTGTCAACTTAACTTTCAGCCGTTTCACTTTTAATATATTGTTATTTCCGGTCATTGCTTTGTTAGGTTTTATCGGGGTTAAAGCTTTCATCGTTATTGATGGCGTTTTAACATTATTTATTGTGTACGGTGTTTGGCTTACGCTTTATTTAACGTTTAGCTATTTAATCAAAAATCAGGTTATTAATATTAAATAAATATGAAATCTGTCCTCTTAACGTCAAATCTATTCTTGCCTAATGTTGGTGGCATCGAAAACTCACTGATGAATCTTGCCCATGAATATGCTCGGCAAGGCTATCGAGTAGATATCGTATGTAGCGACATGAACAATGCTTCCCAAGCAACATTGTTGGCTAATGAGACGCTTGAAGATAACATCTACGTTCATCGTTACCCATGCAAGCATGCGGTAATACCCAAAAGTCTATTTATGTATTATTCCGCATATCGTTTGATGAAAGTATTAAAGGAACAGCGTGAATATACTATTGTGCTTGCCCGCTATCATTTTAATACCATTATTTCAAAATGGGCCGGTTTTGAACGCGTGCAATACCTATTGCCAGGTATTGTCAAAAATCAAAGAAAAAATGAGCGTGTAGTTGCGACTGCGGGGCGAATACGTAATCTGCTCAGGAGCCTCAACAATAGATATCACCATTGGCTGCAAAAGAGAGCGGTTAAAATGGCCGATGAAATTGCTGTTTTTTCTCAAAACATGGTGGCGCAATTAAAAGAAGTTTTTTCAACAATAGAACGCCCCGTTCGAGTGTATAAGCCAGGTGTTAATTTAGAGCGGTTTAATGTGCCAAGCAGTGAACTTAAGATAACTCAAAAACAGAAACTTGGGTTACCAGTGAACAAATCGGTGTTGTTGGCAATTGGACGGTTTGTCGGCTCAAAAGGTTTTGATAAAGCTATCGAGGCTATGGCATCGTTGGGCGACTCATTTGTTTTGTGTTTGGTTGGGGAAGGGGCTGAGCTGCCAGAATATCAGCAGCTTATTAATGAGCTTAGGTTGGAAGATAGAGTGATCATTCACCCTTTTACTAAGACACCCGAGAACTACTATCAAGCTGCTGACCTGTTCTTGATGACATCAGTTTATGAAACATTAGGCCAAACTGTTATTGAAGCACAGGCTTCAGGGCTTCCTATCGCAGCTTTTAAGCCGAGCTCAACGGTAAGAACAGCAACATTGGAGATCACCAGTAGTCAAACTGTAGTCTTTAGTGATGAATATTGCGCAAAAGCATTGGCCAAAGCTATTGAAAAAGCACATGTTCAAATAGATTCTGGGATAGTATCAGCAGACGATATTAGTCAATTTGCATGCAGCCATTTTTCGTGGCAAACCATTTCAAAAGATATTGTTGCTCATCAAAAATACAAATAATAAATAGGAAGTACTTTGCTTAATTATCGTGCAGATATTGATGGACTGAGAGCGCTTGCTGTTACGCTAGTGCTATTTTTTCATATAGAGTTGGCGCCTTTTACTGGTGGCTTTGTTGGTGTAGACGTATTTTTTACGATTTCAGGATTTTTAATTACAGGAATCATCGTAAAGCAATTAGAAGCCGGAAATTTCTCTTTTCAGCAGTTCTACATTCGAAGAGCCTATAGGTTGTTACCGGCCTTTATATTTTTAGTCATCGTTGTGTTGATGGCCGGTGCTGTCCTTTTGCCTCCAATAGCATACTCTAATCTAATTGAGTCAAGTTTAGCCGCAGGGCTATTTGTTTCGAATTTCTATTTCTTTTTTGAACAAGGTGGCTATTTTGCTACTGCTTCTCATGAGCTTCCGCTACTTCACACGTGGTCGTTATCTGTTGAAGAGCAATTTTACTTAATAATGCCACTTGCGTTTGTCTTGCTTTATAAAATTTCTAACGGCCGTATTAGATTCTATCTTGTTGTTGCAAGTTTGGTGCTAACAGCAATATTTGCACATTTGCTAACGATGTGGAAACCTTCTATTGCCTACTTCTTTGTGGGATCTCGATTTGCTGAGTTTCTTATTGGTAGCGTTTTGGCCTTGCTTATTCACCAACGAAGTCAGGCGATTGTTCCTCGAGCCTATATTGCGAACGTTTTGTTTTTATTGGGCACGTCAATTCTGCTTTATAGTGCATTTGCCATTGATAAACAGACGTTATTTCCAGGTTTTGTTGCGCTGATTCCCTGTTTTGCTACCGCGCTAATTATATATTCTGGTACTAATATTAAATGCCTTAGTCATCGGCTACTTGGCCATCGCAGTTTGGTATTTGTAGGTTTACTTTCTTATTCATTGTATCTGTGGCATTGGCCTATAGTGGCTTTTCTTAAGTACTATAAGGTTGACTTTACCGCCAGTGTGCAATTGATGATTGTTTTTGGCTCGTTGGTTGGTGCATATATTAGTTGGCGGTTTGTTGAAACAAGGTTTCGTAGACAGTCTGAGCACAACGCTGGTAAGAAAGCCATTTTATTCTATGTGTTACCTGCATTTGCCATCGGTGCTCTTCTGCATATAGGAACGATTAATTCATTCTTTCCAGAGCGTTTTGAAAATAGAGTTATAGTTGCAGAGCAAGCAATTAAGTCGATGCCTGATAAAGCTCGTGGGCAATGCCATTCTAAGTCATTTGATGATTCCCTTGCTAAACAATGTTCTTTAGGGGGTAATGAAGGTGCTCAAAAGCATGCTTTCTTGTGGGGAGATTCTCATGCTAATCACTTTAGCGGTTTTGTTGATGAACTGGGCAAAGCTCAACAGATAGCTATTACCGATTCAACAATGGGAAGTTGCCCTCCTGCGTTGGGTTTATATGTAGACGCCTTCGGGGCTAGGGATGCATGTGTCGAGAAGAATAAAGCTGTTTTTGAACATATCACCGAGACTAAACCAGATGTAGTGTATTTAGCTGCCTCGTGGGGAGGGTATTTTGCTGGTGATGTGTTGAGTTTTAACCAACAAACGGGAAAAGAAGCTTTGGTCTCTGCAATGGTGGAAACTATTCATCAACTAGAGCAACTTGGTGTTCAAATTACTATTCTCAAAATGATTCCACGAATGAAACTTGATAACAGTGGATGCTATTTTAAACATGAATTGTATGCGGAAAATACCGCCTTAGACAGCTGTGAGTTTAGTGATGTTGCACCTCAAAAGCTACTGGATGAGGTATATTCACTAATGGCTAACAGCTCAAATCACAAAATAAAATTTATAGATGTTAGTGATTTTATTTGTATCAATGGAGCGTGCAGCTCGCACTTGAATCAAGTCCCGTTGTACCGAGATTCAAACCACTTGAATGTAATTGGCTCGCGAGAGCTAGCCAAAGCTTATTTAAAAAAGCATGCTAACTAGCATGCTTTTTTACGATGTTTTGGATGTACTTACTTGCGAGGCCTAATGTGAGAGGCCTTAGTAATACAACATAGCCAAACAAAGCGCCTAATACCGACACAAAAACCAATCCCCAAGATTCTTTTGATAGAAAAATGAAGATAGGTAGCAATATTAATAATTTCAATATGTTGAGTACTAGCCTTTCTGGCGCATTTAATTGTCCTATTGCTTTTTCGATGATTTGATGACGCTCGTTGAGCTCAAATCTTTCTAGCTCTGGAATATTCTTGCTTGATAAAATGTACTTCATAGTGGCTACTCAAAATTTTTTTACATTTTACTATCCAGCGCAACATTAATAAACCAGTACCTAAATGTTTTATTTTTTGATAGAATCGCGTCAATTTTTTTGCATGAGTGAATAATCAATGAACGTAATTGAAGCAGCTATCCCTGCTCCGGGTAAGAAATTTGCTATTGTTGTATCTCGTTTTAACAGCTTTATCGTTGAAAGTTTGTTGGAAGGTGCTGTTGACGCATTAAAACGCCATGGTGGTGTTTCTGAAGATGATATTACCGTAGTTCGTGTACCAGGTGCATATGAATTACCACTTGTTGCTAAGAAAGCAGCTAACAGTGGCAAATTTGATGCTATTATTGCTATTGGTGCAGTTATTCGTGGTGGTACACCACACTTTGATTTTGTTGCAGGTGAGTGTAACAAAGGCTTAGCACAAGTTGCACTTGACGCTGAAATCCCAGTTTCATTTGGTGTTATTACAACTGATTCTATTGAACAAGCTATTGAGCGCGCTGGTACTAAAGCTGGCAACAAAGGCGCAGAAGCGGCGCTTGGTGCATTAGAAATGGTTAACGTACTCGCTCAACTTTAATAGGTATATAAAGTGAAACCATCTCCAAGAAGAAAAGCACGTGAATTAGCAGTTCAAGCTGTTTACTCATGGCAATTGAGTGAAAATGAAATAGCTGACGTGGAAGCACATTTCTTAACAGAAAATGCTAAACGTCGTTTTGAAATTGAGTTTTTTCAAAAGTTGTTTCGTGGTGTAACAGCGAAAGCTAGTGAGTTAGATGAATTAATGGAGCCACATTTGGAGCGTCCATTAGACGACATCGATCACGTAGAAAAAGCTATTCTTCGTGTAGCAATCTACGAATTAAGCGATTGCTTAGATGTTCCATACCGTGTCGTAATCAATGAAGCTATTGAATTAGCAAAAGGTTTTGCTGCTGACGATAGTCATAAGTTTGTTAATGGCGTTTTGGACAAAGCTGTTAAATTGATCCGTACTGAATAATCAAAGATCCTGCGATTTATTCTGACATAACTAAGGCAGTTCGGTACAAGGCGGTATCTAAAAGGCGGAATACAACTAAATTCCGCCTATTTAGCCATGAATCATTATGAAAGAATTTGAACTAATAAAGCGTTATTTTGAGCAGCAACCAATACTTAGAAAAGACGTATTGGTTGGTATTGGCGATGACTGCGCTGTACTTGCACCTCAAGAAAATAAACATATTGCTATCACAACAGATACGTTAGTTTCTGGTGTGCATTTTCCAGTTGAAACAGCGCCAAGGGCAATAGGCCATAAGGCTATAGCCGTTAATTTATCTGATTTAGCTGCTATGGGTGCTGAGCCAAGTTGGATTTCTTTAGCGGTGACGCTACCTGAAATTGACGAAAAGTGGGTTGAAGAGTTTTGTGCTGGTGTTTTTGAGTTGTGTGAGTACTTTAATGTTCAACTTATTGGCGGCGATACAACACAAGGCCCTTTAAGTATCACTGTGACAGCGCAAGGTACAACCCCAATAGACAAATATATTGCTAGAAATACAGCGAAAGCTGGAGATTGGATATTTGTCACGGGAGATTTGGGTGACGCAGCGCTAGCGCTCAAGCAGTATTACGGTGAAGTAGAGGTTGAACAAAGTCATCGTGGCGACATTCAGCACAAGCTAGATTTCCCTAAGCCTAGAGTATTGGCTGGTCATACACTCCGTGATTATGCTTCTAGCGCTATTGATTTATCTGATGGCCTATTGGCAGATTTGACTCATATTTGCCAAGCTTCCAGTGTTGGCGCAAATATCGTGTTAGAAGATATTCCTTTATCAAAAGCGATGTTGGATACGTTACCACACAAGCAAGCAATAGAATTGGCACTTAATGGTGGCGATGATTACGAGCTACTTTTTACTGTTGCGGATGATAACAAAGTAGGCATGGAAACAGCGTTGGCAAATGCTGGTATTCAAGTGACTTGTATTGGCCAAATAAATGGTTCTGAAAAAATCACCACTACCTTAGATAGCAAACCTGTTAGTATTAATAGCCAAGGTTTCGAACACTTTTCTAACGATTGAGGTTAGCCTTATTAACAAGCAGTTTCGTTTATCTGATCCTTATCAATTTCTTGCTCTTGGGTTTGGTAGTGGTTTAGCACCTAAAGCGCCGGGTACTTTCGGTACCTTGGCAGCAGTACCGCTTTATCTTCTAATGGCGGATTTAAATATTTGGGTTTACCTAACTATAGTGGCTATTTTCGCCATTGCGGGCATCGTTATTTGTCAAAAAGCGGCCGATGCAGTGGGCGTACACGATCATCCTGCTATTGTTTGGGATGAGATAGTTGGCTATTTAATCACGATGGCATTTGTCCCGTTTTCTTGGCTGAACCTCGTCATTGGCTTTGCGTTATTCCGTTTCTTCGACATCATTAAACCTTGGCCCATCTCGTATTTTGACAAATACGTTCATGGTGGTTTAGGTATCATGGTTGACGATATTCTTGCTGGTGTATTTGCGTTAGCATGCATGTTATTGTTAAATTTTATCTAAGTTTACGCACCGTTAATTAATGATGTCTCTTTCCGTCGTTGTTCCTGCATACAATGAGTCTGCAGTTATCGAGCATACTTTGTCACACTTATTGTCTGATAGGCAGTTGGTTGATGCAGAGATTTTAGTTATTTGTAATGGTTGCTCTGATGATACTGCAAGCTTGGTATCCTCATTTAAGTGTTCGCATATAGACATTTTAAGTGAAAGAAGACTAATCATTGAAGTAGTAGAAACCGATATTGCCTCGAAAACTAATGCGATAAACATAGGCATTGAAAGAGCTTCTGGTGAATCCATCATTTTATTAGATGCTGATATTTATGTTTCAGGTGCGACGCTAATGTCACTTAGACAAAACCTTGTTGATTCAGGCAAAGATTTGTTATCTCCGTCAGTGTCGTTTGATTATCAATATGCCAGTTTCTGGGTACGTGAATACTATAAAGTAGCGAGCACTTCTTCTTACAATAGACGTTATCGTTTTAGTAATGTTATCGCTATGTCTAAGATTGGAACTGAATGCCTAGGTAAATTACCTAATGTCATTGCAGATGATGAATACTTAAGGCGCCAGTTTAAAAAAGAGCAGGCAAGTATTTGTGAACAGCTCAATTTTGGTTTCGCCTGTCCTACAAATGCACGAGATTTACTGTCTATTTTAACTCGTATACAACGTGGCAATTACCAGTTGGCACAGTTGCAGGTAAAAGATCAGATGGGTATGGAAAAAGTGTCGGTTTCCGCACCTTCCCTTAGCTCATTTTTGATATTCTCTGGATTTAAAATGCTGTCTAAACTACAAGCCTTCTGGCAACTAAAAACAGGTAAAACCATTTCCTGGGAAAAAGACAACTCTTCAAGAGATAGGCTGATAAATAATGATGACTGATTTTCCTTTAGTATCTGTTTATATGCCTACAAAAAATCGTCGAAAGCTATTGGAGCGGGCGATTAATTCCATACAGTCGCAAAGTTATCCTGCAATTGAGATTATCGTAGTAGACGATGGTTCTACTGATGATACGTCTTCCTTTTTGGCTGAGTTACAGTCACGATTTGATAATATAACTGTGCTTCGCAACGAGCAGAGTACAGGGGCATGTGTCGCTAGAAATAGGGCGATAGCTATCGCCAAAGGTGAGTATATTACTGGACTTGATGACGATGATGAGTTTTTGCCTAATCGCATTCAAAGTTTAATGGATGCCTATAAGGACGAGTATGCATTTGTTTGTTCCGCTATGTGGTGGGACTATGGTAAACGTAAGCGATTAATTGACGCTAATGAGCAGATTATCACGTTAGCCCAGCAATTGGACTACAATGAGGCGACTACTCAAGTTTTCACTAAAACTGAACGTTTACGCAGCCTAGGTGGTTTTGATGAGTCTTTTGTTGCTTGCCAAGATTACGACTTCTGGACGAGGTTAATAATTAATTTTGGTAGCGCATATCGTATTGCTGAGCCTAGCTATGTAATCAATGATACTGGTTCTTCTGAGCGAATGATAGGTAACCCAAAAAGTGTGAAGGGTTATCAACAGTTTTCTGATAAGCACGGGCACTTAATGTCTGATTGCAACAAATTGAATCAAGAGTTTATGGTAACGCGAAGAAAGAGAACACGATTAACTTTGCTACAACTCTTTAGGCAAATTGGAACAGGTCACTTGAAGAGCAAAGTTAGGTATTTCCTATCTTCAAACTTTTCGTTTGCCAAGTCATTACATCAAAAATGGTATAAAAAAAGCACTGACTAATAGCAGTGCTTTTTTACTCAAGGCATTGTTAATTAATGCAAGATTCTAGCTTTAATCGTGCCTTCGATTTGTTTTAATTCTCTAAGTGCAGTTTCACTGTCTTCAGTTTCGATTTCAATCACTACGTAACCAATCTGATCATCAGTTTGTAGGTACTGAGCCGCGATGTTGATATTGTGCTCTGCAAACGCTTGGTTAATCTTAGTTAAGATGCCCGGTTGGTTATGGTGAATATGAAGTAAACGACTTGTACCTTCATGGCTTGGAAGCGACACTGAAGGGAAGTTTACTGCAGATAACGTAGAGCCGTTATCAGAGTATTTAGCAAGCTTGCTAGCTACTTCTAAACCAATGTTTTCTTGAGCTTCTTTTGTGCTACCACCAATGTGAGGTGTTAAGATAACGTTGTCGAATTCACGTAGAGGAGAAACAAACTCTTCATCGTTACTCTTTGGTTCGACAGGGAAAACGTCGATCGCTGCACCACCAACTTTCTTTGAATGAAGTGCTTCTGCCAGCGCATTGATATCTACAACAGTACCACGAGAAGCGTTAATAAAGATGACACCATCTTTCATCACTTCAAATTCAGCAGGCCCCATCATGTCTTGCGTTTGTGGTGTTTCTGGAACGTGTAAGCTAATGACATCAGACTCTTGTAGAAGGGCTGTTAGACTAGGTGCTTGACTAGCATTACCAAGAGGGAGTTTAGTTTCAATATCGTAAAACCTAACTTTCATACCAATTGTCTCGGCCATGATACCTACTTGCATACCTATATGGCCGTAGCCAACAATACCAAGTGTTTTACCTCGAGCTTCTACGGAACCTAATGCCGATTTATTCCAAATGCCACGATGTGCTTGTGCGCTTTTTTCAGGTATGCCTCTAAATAATAGTAATAACTCACCTATAACCAACTCTGCAACTGAGCGAGTGTTCGAGAATGGTGCGTTAAATACTGGGATACCTCTAACTTGAGCCGCTTTAATATCAACTTGGTTAGTACCAATACAAAAACAGCCAATAGCGACTAATTTTTTGGCGTGGTTTAAAACGTTGTCAGTGATCTGGGTGCGTGAACGAATACCAATAAAATGAACGTCTTCGATTTTTTTAATCAGTTCTTCTTCTGCTAGTGAAGTTTTAAGGTATTCAATATTTGTGTAACCGCTAGATTTTAGTTCTTCAACGGCACTTTGGTGAACTCCTTCAAGCAAAAGGATTTTGATTTTTTCCTTTGCTAAAGAATTAATACTCATGGTTCGACTCTCTTTTCTTGACTAGATAGTTAATTTAGATGGCTAGATTTCTAAATCTAGCCATAAACTACCATATAGTGCAGAAACTCTAAAGTATTAATTTACGATTTTTGCGCCTTCTGGTGTGCCTAAAATAAGTACGTTTGCACCACGCTCGGCAAACAGACCATTGGTTACAACGCCAACAATTGCATTAATTTTTGTTTCAAGTTCTTTTGGGTTAACAATGTCCATATTGTGTACATCTAATATTACGTTGCCGTTATCAGTTACAACGCCTTGACGGTAAACAGGATCACCACCTAGCTTCACTAATTCTCTAGCAACATAACTCCTTGCCATCGGGATTACTTCAACAGGTAATGGAAATTTACCAAGTACAGGGACTTGCTTTGAGCTATCTGCAATACAAACAAATGTTTCTGATACAGCAGCTACAATTTTTTCTCTAGTTAATGCTGCACCACCGCCTTTAATCATTGCCATGTGCTCTGTAATTTCATCAGCACCATCAACATAAACGTCAATGCTACTCACTTCATTTAGATCGTAAATATCGATGCCCAACGCTTTTAGACGTTTAGTTGACTCTTCAGAGCTAGAAACCGCACCTTTAATTTTATTTTTCATCGTGCCTAACGCTTCGATAAAAAAGTTAACTGTTGAGCCAGTCCCAACACCTACAATAGTATCTTCTTTTACGTATTCAAGCGCCTTTTCAGCAGCTGCTTTTTTCATTTGGTCTTGTGTCATCATGAGCTTTTATAGTGAGAGTTAAAGTTCCCAGTATTATAACAATCAATCAACATTTAACACAGGTAAATACCTAGCATTAATCAAAAAAGTGGTGTTGAGTTGGGGTAATAATTTCGGGCAGTGGTACGTCCCATGCTTGATTATCAATATGTTCAACCTGCTGACAATCGTGAGCTATACCAATGGGGTAAGTAAAAGGTAGTGAGTTTCCAGATTTTCTAGCGGCAAACCAGCTGGCCAGTGTTCTGTCATAGTAACCACCTCCCATCCCTAATCTAGAACCGTTCAGATCGAACGCAACTAATGGCGTGAAGACGATATCGATTTCTTCCAATAAAATGATATCTTCTTTGTTAAGCACAGGCTCAGGGATGCCATATTGGTTGTTTGATAACCTAGTACTTTCGTTATAGTCAACGAATAATAAATGTCCTTTACTAAAAGGATGGACAAGGGGGAGAGCAGTTTTAATGTTGTTTTGCCAACACCATTGAATCAACGGCTTGGTATCAAGTTCGCCGTCGTTGGTCAGGTAAATAGCAATTCGATTTGCCGATTTCAGTTTTTCAATATTTGCAGCAACATCAACTAATGCACTAGCAAAGTTACTTTGCTCATCGTCGCTTAATGCATTTCTTCTTTCTCTGACCTGCTGGCGCAAAGCTTGGCGATTGTCCATTACACTTCCTTTAAAACAAAAAACGAGCCGTTAAGGCTCGTTTTAATTACATCATGTTAGCTTTAAATTAGCTACGCTTTTCAACCATTGCTTCGTGAGTTGCTGTCACTTCAAGCTCTTCCTCAAGCTTCTCATCAAGCTTGGCTTCATGGTCACCTTCTGCACCATGCATCCAGTCAACAAGCTTGTTAGCGCTTAAGTAAACAATTAACGCTGTTACTAAGCCTGCGATACCAACTGAAGCGAAGATAGTTAATGCATTATCAACTTGTTCTTCACCTTCACCAACAAACTCACCTACAACTCCTGCAAGTTTATTTGCAACAGCTGTACATAAGAACCAAGCACCCATTAATAACGATGTGAACTTAAGTGGAGCTAATTTAGATACCATTGATAGACCAATAGGTGATAGACATAACTCGCCAAGCGTATGGAATAGATAAGCAAATACTAGGAATAGCATGCTAACTTTAACAGTTGTATCACCATCTTGAACCATTGTTGCCCAAACCATTACGAAGAAACCTAATGATAGGAACACCATTGCAAGCGCAAACTTCACAGGGGAGGTAGGCTCTTTCTTACCCATATTTACCCATATAGAAGCGATAACTGGTGCAAATAGAATAATGAATAAAGCGTTAAGCGATTGGAACCAAGTTGCCGGTACTTCAAAACCCATTAAGTTACGGTCAGTAAACTGTGACGCGTAGATGTTGAATAGACCACCTGCTTGCTCAAAGCCAACCCAGAAGATAATTGAGAAGATACTCATGATCAGGATTACTTTAGTGCGATCTTTTTCTTCTTTAGTTAGTGCCGCAGATTTTAATTCGCTGTCTTCTGATGGTTTTTTCAGTTTTGCTGATGGGACAACACCGATGTCACCTAAGTATTTGTTTGCTAACGTAAGTTGCAATGCTAAACCGATTAACATACCACAACCAGCAGCGATGAAACCGTAGTGCCAGTTAACTTCTTCACCTAAGTAACCAACAATTAGTGGAGATAGGAAAGCACCTAAATTGATACCCATGTAGAAAATAGTAAAGGCACCATCACGACGGTGATCACCGTCTTCGTATAAGTCACCAACTAGGCTAGAAACGTTTGCTTTAAATAAGCCGTTACCACAACAGATAAGAATTAAACCAAGGTAGAAGATGTTTTCTTCCATTCCCGGGATCATTGACTTAGGAATACCTAAAGTGAAATAACCTGCCGAGAACAAGATACCACCTAAGATGATAGCTTTACGTTGACCAACATAGTTATCGGCTAACCAACCACCAATAAGTGGTGTTAAGTAAACCGCCATTGTAAATGTACCGTATAAGCTTAATGCGTCAGCTGTTGACCAGCCAAAACCGCCGTTTTCTACGGTCGCTACCAAATAAAGTACAAGTAGGGCACGCATACCGTAATAACCGAAGCGCTCCCACATTTCTGTACCAAAGAGTAAGAAGAGACCTTTAGGGTGACCTAACCAAGTCCCCTGAGATTGAGTTGTCATAATTGTAATCCTTCCAGAATGCGTCAATTTGTCTTGTTTTTATTCTTTTGTTTGCTTTTTGAACAATAAACGAAAATTAAGTTCAAGATAAAATATACTATCTCAAATTAACCGCGTTTTATACCCGTGTCAGCGGTTAAAGGCAAGTTTTACTCGTCTGACCAATGCTGGTGTATATTTTATATTTGGTGTTGGTTGGCGTATTTTGTCTGAGATTTGAGCAATTTGATATGATGATATGCTAAATCAGCTCGGGCTATAGCAAATTACACTAGTCACAGATAACCAGATAATAGTATGATAACGCGCAATATTTAGATTTAGTTTACAGGGATTCAAAATAGGTATGATTAATTCACTTGATAACGTGAAAGTTGCCATTATTGGTCTTGGGTATGTTGGTTTACCGTTAGCGGTCGAGTTTGGCAAAAAATACCCAACGGTTGGTTTTGACATCAATCAAACACGAGTACAGGAACTTCGTGATGGAAATGACTTTACACTAGAGGTATCGGCTGAAGAGTTGGCAGAATCACCTTATATTTCTTACGCAAGTGATGTAGATGATATAAAAGAATGCAATTTTTATATTGTTACCGTGCCTACGCCTATTGATGAACACAAACAGCCGGATTTGACACCACTTATCAAAGCGAGCCAAATGTTAGGCAAAATCGTTAATAAGGGGGATATTGTTGTTTATGAATCAACGGTATACCCAGGTGCTACTGAAGAAGCTTGTTTACCTGAGATTGAAAAAGTTTCTGGTTTGGTTTTCAATCAAGACTTCTATGCTGGTTATAGCCCTGAGCGTATTAATCCGGGCGATAAAGAACATCGTGTTACAAATATTCTTAAAGTTACGTCTGGTTCAACACCTGAAGTCGCTACTTTTGTTGATCAGGTATATGCGTCAATTATTACCGCAGGCACTTATTTAGCCTCATCAATCAAAGTTGCTGAAGCGGCTAAAGTGATTGAAAACACACAACGTGACTTAAATATAGCGCTTATCAATGAGTTAGCCGTTATTTTTAATAAGCTTGATATTGATACAGAAGAAGTATTAAAAGCTGCGGGCACTAAATGGAACTTTTTACCTTTTAGACCAGGTCTTGTTGGTGGTCATTGTATTGGTGTAGATCCGTATTATTTAACACACAAAGCGCAAGCAATAGGTTATAACCCTGAGGTTATTTTAGCTGGTCGTCGTATAAATGACGGTATGGGCGAGTATGTTGTTACTCAGTTAACAAAACAAATGATCAAACGTTCAATTCAAGTAAACGGTGCGAATGTATTGGTCATGGGGTTAACATTCAAAGAAAACTGCCCAGATGTACGCAATACCAAAGTTGTTGATATTCTAACTGAACTAGAAGACTACAATATAAATGTTGATGTTTATGACCCTTGGGTAAATGCCGAAGAAGCTGAACACGAATATGGTGTACAGGTAATCGAAAAACCTAAGGCTGCTAATTATGATGCAGTGATTTTCGCTGTAGCTCACCACCAATTTAAAGCACTTTCTGAAGCTGACATTAAAGCGATGTTAAAAGATGAACATGTTATTTATGATTTAAAATACATGTTGCCGCAAACGCTAGCAGATATCAGACTATAATTAATACTCAATATATGCGCCATTGTCACAAGATGGCGTTTTTATTTTAGGAAAGAAAATGGCAAGTCGTTTTCAAACAGTTCAACAAGAACTGTTAAATAAACAGCACACATGGTTAGTCACTGGCTGCGCAGGCTTTATCGGTTCAAATATTCTAGAGTTCCTATTAAATCATAATCAAAAAGTGGTTGGGTTAGATAACTTTGCAACAGGATACCAAAAGAATCTAGATGAAGTAGCAGAGCAAGTTTCTTCAGAACAATGGTTGAATTTTACTTTCATTAAAGGTGATATTCGTGATTTGGCCGCCTGTCAACAGGCTGTAAATGGTGTTGATTATGTGCTTCATCAAGCTGCGCTGGGATCTGTTCCTCGCTCTATTGCTGATCCAATTACAACCAATGCGGCCAATGTAACTGGCTTTTTAAATATGCTTTCAGCAGCTAAAGAAGCAGGCGTTAAGAATTTTGTTTACGCTGCTTCTAGTTCAACTTACGGCGATCATCCTGCACTTCCTAAAGTAGAGGAAAATATTGGTAATCCTTTGTCTCCATACGCTGTTACCAAGTATGTTAATGAGTTATATGCTGATGTCTTCAAACGTACATACAACTTTGATACGGTAGGCCTACGTTACTTTAATGTGTTTGGTAAGCGACAAGACCCTAATGGCGCATACGCGGCAGTTATTCCTAAATGGACTGCTGCTATGTATGAAAACGAAGATGTATTTGTTAATGGTGACGGTGAAACTAGCCGCGATTTTTGTTTTATTGAAAATGCCGTGCAAGCAAATGTATTAGCTGCATTAGCGAATGAAGATGGTCGAAATCAAGTGTATAATGTTGCGCTCGGTGATAGAACAACATTAAACGAGTTATTCGATAGCTTGAAAAATGCTTTAGCAAACAATGATGTTAGCTATCAAAAATCACCTGTTTATCGAGAATTTAGAGCAGGTGATGTTCGTCACTCTCAAGCAGATATCGGTAAAGCAAAGCAATTAATTGGATATGAACCCGAGTTTCGTATTCAAGAAGGAATAACCAAAGCCATGAAATGGTACGTGGCAAATTTATAGGATATAAGTATGAAAGAAGTAACTAAAGCAGTCATTCCTGTAGCAGGTCTAGGTACTAGAATGCTACCAGCCACAAAAGCTATACCAAAGGAAATGTTGCCTATCGTTGATAAACCGCTAATTCAATATATTGTTAACGAGTGTGTTGCTGCGGGCATCAAAGAGATTGTTCTTGTTACTCACTCGTCAAAAAACGCTATTGAAAACCATTTTGATAAGTCGTTTGAGTTAGAGACAACACTGGAAAAGCGTGTTAAACGACAGTTACTTGATGAAATTCAAGCCATTTGCCCTAAAGACGTGACAATTATGCACGTTCGCCAAGGTGAAGCTAAAGGTTTGGGACATGCTGTTTTGAAAGCTAGACCATTAGTCGGTGACGCACCATTCGTCGTAGTCTTACCAGACGTGATTTTAGATGAGTATACTGCTGATCAAAAAACTGAAAACTTAGCCGCCATGATTGAACGCTTTAATGAAGTCGGTCACAGCCAAATTATGGTTGAGCCGGTGCCAATGGAGTTAGTAAGTAATTATGGTGTGGCAGATTGCGGAGGCGCAGAATTAAGTCCTGGCCAATCAGTGCCAATGACGGCAGTTGTTGAAAAACCAGCAGTTGATGAAGCACCGTCTAATCAGGCAGTTGTTGGACGTTATGTGCTTTCAAATGAAATCTGGGGCTTATTGGAGTTTACTCCTCCTGGTGCAGGCGATGAAATTCAACTAACAGATGCAATTGCTAGCCTTATGAAGGTAGAGACTGTAGAAGCCTTTCAAATGTCAGGTAAATCACATGACTGTGGTTCAAAGTTAGGCTACATGATTGCTAATCTTGAATACGGCTTACGTCACAATGATTTAGCTGACGATTTTAGAGCACATATCGAAACGTTGATTAAGTAGAGATTTATTTTTGAAATGGATTTCGAAGCGTTAAATGAAATAGCACAATCCGCACGAGGCAGAGATATTCTTCCTTTGTGCGATGATTGTGAGCGAGTAAAGCATTTTACTGTGGCATCTGCTGGTATTCTTTTAGATTTTTCTAAGCAGAACATAACCCAGCAAGAACTCTCTTCAATATGCCAATTAGCCCGCCAATCTGAATTGCCCGAAAAAACTAAGCAAATGTTTGACGGTGTTGCGATTAATAACACTGAAAACCGTGCTGTTCTGCATACAGCTTTACGCATGTGTGAAGAGTCCCGTGCAGAGATAAATGTTGACGGTATCAGTGAAATTGCAGATGTTGAAAAACAAATGAAAGCCATTGTTGCTGACGTATTAACTGGAAAAATGTTGAGTGCAACTGGTGAACGTTTTACCGATGTAGTTTCTATTGGTATAGGTGGTTCATTTTATGGCGTTAAGGTCGTTGCAGCAGCATTAGCCAATGAAAACAGTCAAGGTTTGAAACTGCATACATTAGCTAACATAGACGCTGATGAGGTCACTGGAAAATTAGCTGCTTTGAAGCCAGAACGTACGTTAGTGGTTATTATATCTAAAACCTTTACTACTCAAGAAACCATGTTAAACACAAAGGTTGTTATTAACTGGTTAAAGCAAAATGCTAATAAAGGCATAATCAGTAAGCAGTGTTTTGCAGTAACAACTAATGTAGAGGCTGCAACAATGCTAGGGATATTACCTGAGCATATATTACCTATGTGGGACTGGGTGGGTGGACGTTTTTCTGTTTGGTCTGCTGTAGGTTTACCACTTGCCCTAGCTATTGGTAATGAAAACTTTGATCGCTTTAAGGCTGGAGCGCGGGCAATGGATGAGCATTTTCAGTCGGCGCCTTATGAATCTAACCTTCCTGTGTTGTTGGCTTTGTTAGGGGTTTGGAATCGAAATGCCTTAAACTACCAGAGTTTAGCAATTTTACCTTATAGTCATGGGCTACGAGCACTACCAGGCTATTTACAGCAAACTGATATGGAAAGTAACGGAAAGAGCGTTACTTATGATGGTAAAAAGGTAGCATGGCAAACAGCACCTATCGTATTTGGACAAGAAGGGACAAATAGCCAGCATGCGTTCATGCAGTTAATGCATCAAGGACAAGATATTATTCCAACTGACTTTATCTTAGTTAAACAGTCAGCAACTAATGAACACCGAGCATCTCAGAGAGCGCTATTTGCAAATGGACTAGCGCAAGGTGAAGCGCTCATGCGTGGTAAAACACTGAGCCAAGCAAAGCAAGAACTGGAAGCCTCAGGTGCAACTCCAAGCCAGGTTGATAAACTATCTATACACAAAGTAATGAGAGGTAATACGCCCAGTAGTGCACTTGTTATAGATAAAATGAACCCTGAAGCAATAGGTGCGCTTTTAGCGCTATATGAGCATAAAATTTTTGTTCAAGGTGTATTTTGGCAGCTTAATTCTTTTGATCAATGGGGTGTCGAGTTAGGCAAACAAATTGGTAAAAAGATTGAGTCAGTCATGTCAGGGCAGTCCTCTGAGGAACTTTCTGAATCAACTCAATCGCTAATTCGTTATTTCAATCAATAACTTCATAAGTGCTATTTTTTATATTTCAATTTGGTATAAGTAATCGAGTTGTTATATAGGTGTAGTTATAGCAATGTGTTAATATAGCGTCATTATTATTTATGACTACATTTGATATCGACATGAATTTAACACATTTACAGAAGCTAGAAGCTGAATCGATTCACATTATTAGAGAAGTTGCAGCAGAGTTTGATAAACCTGTCATGCTTTATTCAGTAGGAAAAGATTCAGCTGTATTATTACATTTAGCACGCAAGGCATTTGCTCCAGGTAAAATTCCTTTCCCATTACTACATGTAGATACCACTTGGAAGTTCAAAGAGATGATTGCATTTCGCGATCAAATGGCAAAAGACTACGGCTTTGAACTACTTGTCCATAAAAACCCTAAAGGACTTGAAATGGATATCAATCCATTTGTTCATGGTAGTGCTGTACATACTGATATCATGAAGACTCAAGGCTTAAAACAAGCACTGGATAAATACGGCTTTGACGCTGCTTTTGGTGGTGCTCGACGTGATGAAGAGAAATCTCGTGCCAAAGAACGTGTTTATTCTTTCCGTGATAAAAACCATCGCTGGGACCCTAAGAGTCAACGTCCTGAATTATGGAACGTATATAACGGCAAAGTGAATCAAGATGAAAGTATTCGTGTTTTCCCTCTATCAAATTGGACTGAGTTAGATATTTGGCAATATATCTACATGGAGAACATTGATATTGTTCCGTTATATTTAGCTGAAAAACGTCCAGTTGTAGAGCGTGATGGCACGTTGATTATGGTTGATGATGAACGTATGCCACTTGGTAAAGATGAAAAAGTTGAAATGAAAAGTGTTCGTTTTAGAACACTTGGTTGTTACCCACTTACTGGTGCTGTTGAATCTGAAGCTTCAACACTACCAGAGATCATTCAAGAGATGTTATTAACCAAGACATCAGAGCGACAAGGTCGTGTGATAGACCATGACTCAGCAGGGTCAATGGAAAAGAAAAAAATGGAAGGTTACTTCTAAATTAACAGTTATCACAGGCATTTGTAGTTATTAAGGTTTTTAAATTATGAGTCATCAATCAGAACTTATTGCATCAGATATCCAAGCATATTTGAAACAACATGAGAACAAAGAATTAGTTAGATTTCTAACATGTGGTAGCGTCGACGACGGTAAAAGTACCCTAATCGGTCGATTATTACATGACTCTAAGATGATCTTTGAAGATCAATTAGCAGCGATTGAAAAAGACAGTAAGAAGTCAGGTACAACAGGAGAAGAAGTTGACCTAGCATTACTTGTAGATGGTTTACAATCTGAAAGAGAACAAGGCATCACAATTGACGTTGCTTATCGTTATTTCTCAACAGAAAAACGCAAATTCATTATTGCTGATACTCCTGGTCACGAGCAATACACACGTAACATGGCAACTGGTGCCTCTACTTGTGATTTAGCAATTATCCTAATTGACGCTCGCCGAGGTGTGCAAACGCAAACTAAACGTCATTCATTTATTTGTTCGATGTTAGGCATTAAGCATGTATTGATTGCCGTTAATAAAATGGATTTGGTTGATTATGACCAAGATCGTTATCAAGAAATCAAAAAGGAATATCGTCAGTTTGCTGAAGAATTAGCATTTACTGACGTACGTTTTGTTCCAATCTCAGCGTTAAAAGGTGATAACGTTGTTGAAGAAAGTGAACATATGTCATGGTATCCAGGTGCTACTTTAATGAAACTGTTAAATACAGTAAAAGTAGACGCTGACGATACATGTACAGAATTTAGACTGCAAGTACAGTATGTTAACCGTCCTAACTTAGATTTTAGGGGGTTCTCAGGTACTGTTGCATCTGGTCATATTCGCGTAGGCGATGAAGTAGTAGCACTACCATCTGGTAAAGAAAGTGTCGTTAAGTCGATTGTTACCTTTGATGGCGATTTAGAACGTGCTGATAGAGGCCAAGCAATTACGATTACATTAGAAGATGAAATCGATATTTCTCGTGGTGAAATGATTGTTAAAAAAGGCAGTCTACCAACGTCTTCTAAAGAGTTTAATGCTGACGTTGTATGGATGCACGAAGATGAGCTTGAGCCGGGTAGAGAGTACTATATTAAGCAAGGTAGTAAACTGACTTCTGGACATGTCGTGAATATTGAACATCGCACTGATGTTAATACGATGGAGCAAACAGAAGTTAGCCAATTAGCGTTAAATGAAATTGGCTCTGTTAACTTTGAAGTTGAAGAAGTGCTTCATTTTGACTCTTATCAACACAATAGAGCTACAGGCGCATTCATTATTGTTGATCGCTTGAGTAATATCACTGTTGGTGCTGGTATGATTTCTCATGCTACACAAGAGCAAGGTGCAAAAGATTATTCAGCTTTTGAAAAAGAATTTAATGCACTAGTCAGAAAGCATTTCCCACACTGGGGTGCGCGTGATATCAGTAAACTACTTTAATTAGTTAATTTGGTTTACAGTATAAACGGCGTTAAGTGAAATTAACGTCGTTTTTTATTGGTGACTGTTTTATAAAAAGAAAAATGAATATGATGTTCACTAAAAGAAAGGTTCAAATATGACGCTATCACAGTGGCTGCTTGTTGCTATCTTTCTTTCAACATTTATTGGCCTGATTAAATTTCAGCGTATACCTGAGCGAGTATTTGCTGCGGCGATGTTATCTTGTTTAGCTCTGTCATATGTGTCTTCTGAAGACGTATTAAATAACGCTGTAAACCCAGGCTTGATTACATTGATATTACTCGTACTTAGTTCATTTGCTATTGAAAGGACGAGTATACTAAGGCGTATGTCGGCTTTAGTGATTAATGGTTCGAAAGTTAAATCGTCAATAAAGTTACTGGTTTATACCGCGCTATCATCAGCTGTTATGAATAATACAGCGGTCGTAGCATCCCTTATTGCAACAGTCAAAAATAACAAGTTAATCAACCCTGGTAAGTTGTTGTTGCCATTGTCTTTCGCTGCTATTTTAGGTGGTACACTTACGCTTGTCGGGACGTCGACTAACCTCATTGTCAATTCGATGTGGATTGAGCAGGGAGAACAGTCATTTCGATTTTTTGACTTCACGATAATCGGTTTAGTTGCCTTAGTTGTTTGCTTGGCGATCATTCTGTTTCGACTTGATTCTTTACCTAATATTAAAAAAGAAAACCTTGAGAATGAAAGTTATTTAGTTGAAGCAAAAGTTGCAGACACTTCTAAGATGATAGGTTTAACGATTGAAGAAAATGGTTTACGTAATCTTGATTCTCTTTTCTTAGTTGAAGTTATTAGGCGCGGTCGTCTCATTTCACCTGTAGCGCCTGATGAAATCATTCAAGCGAATGATAAATTGATTTTTTCGGGAGATATCTCCAAAGTATTGGTATTGCAACAGTTTGACGGTTTAACGCTATTTGCCGAACAGGATGGGTTGTTGCGCGATAACTTGACCGAGGTACTCATTAAGCCGGACTCTGCCGTTGTTGGTAAATCTCTTAAGAGTGCAGGCTTTCGTGCGCGGTTTGATGCTGCAGTTGTTGCCATTAGGAGAGAAGGCGCATCCCTTTCTGGAAAATTAGGTGAGATCATCATTAAGCCAGGTGATTTTTTAGTCTTGGCAGTAGGTAATGATTTTAGTTCAAGGACTAACTTAACCAAGAACTTCTTTATTCTGTCAGGTCATAAGCCCGATAATATGTTGACAGGGTGGCGTGATAATCTAACTATTTTTGGTTTCTTAGCAGCTATCGCCGTTTCTGTATTTACTTCTGTTAGCCTGTTGAAGTGCCTTATTTTTTATGTCGCTTTGTTGGTGTTCTCAGGTGCGCTAGCTATCAATGAAATCAAGCGAAGGTTTCCTTTAGAGATATGGATGATAGTGCTTGGAGCATTAACACTTGCGCAGTCGCTTAATGCTAGTGGTGTTGCGGAAGTAGCTTCTAATTCTATCGAGTATTTATTGGCGGACAAGAGTGTTTATTTAACACTTATTACTATCTTCTTAATTACGCTATTAGTAACAGAGATCGTGACTAATAGCGCAGCGGCAGCGCTTATCTTCCCCATTGCTTACAGTATGGCAATTGCATTGAATGTAAGCCCTTTACCTTTTGTAATGGCGGTTGCGTTTGCTGCAAGTGGTAGCTTTATAACACCATACGGCTATCAAACCAATATTATGGTGTATAACGCGGGTCATTATCGATATATAGATGTAGTTAAGTTTGGCGTTCCCGTTTCAATTGCATACTCAATTGTTGTATTGACTTTACTTCCGATTATTTTTCCATTTTAGATGGCTTAGGATTAAAAGATGAAAACAGAAAATACCGTTTGGCATCACCAGCATGTGAATAAAACACAAAGAGCTAAACTTAAGAACCAAAAGCCATGTTTATTGTGGTTTACAGGCTTAAGTGGCTCAGGTAAATCTACGGTAGCCAATGCCGTAGATGCGCTTCTGTTTGAAAGGGGTTGCCATACATACCTTCTTGATGGTGACAATGTTAGACACGGTCTCTGTGGAGATTTAGGTTTTAGTGATGAAGATCGCGTTGAAAATATTCGTAGAATTAGTGAAGTTGCAAAGCTGTTTTTAGATGCTGGAACAATAGTTTCAACTGCTTTTATTTCTCCTTTTGCAAGCGACAGAGCGCAAGCTGCAGCTTTACTTGAACAAGGTGAATTTATTGAGGTTTATATTGATACACCACTTGCAGTTTGTGAGCAAAGAGATCCAAAGGGATTATACAAAAAAGCAAGGGCAGGCGAGATAAAAGATTTTACCGGTATTGATTCAGATTATGACGTGCCTGAAGCTCCGCAAATTCACGTAAAAACGGCCGAAAATGATTTGGCGGCGTGCGCTACTCAAATAGTTGATTATTTAGAACTAAATGGCTTTATTCCAAGAGAGGTCAAATAATGCATTACGATGTTTTTAACGGCGATGCGGATGGGATTATTGCCCTGATTCAATTACGTTTGGCTGAACCAAAAGAGTCAATTTTGATTACAGGTGTCAAACGCGATATTGGTTTGCTTGCAAACGTTGACAGTGAAAAGGCAACAAGTGTAAGTGTGCTCGATATATCAATGGAAAAGAATATTGTGGCGTTACAGGCGTTGTTGGCTAAACAAATCAGCATTCACTACGTTGATCATCATCGACCAGGAGATATTCCAGAAAGTGACTACCTAAAGGCTGACATTGATATTGATGCTAATACATGTACTAGTTTAATTATCAATGATTTACTTGAAGGCAAATATGTCAATTGGGCGATTGCAGCAGCATACGGTGATAATATGCTTCGTTCGGCTGAGCAATTGGCAGACAAAGTAAATTTGTCTTCTGAGGATAGAGAGTTTCTGAAAAATCTTGGTATATATGTAAACTACAACGGATATGGCAGTGATTTAACTGATTTACATTTCGCGCCAGAAGAGTTGTTTAACATGTTGGTGAAGTACCAAGACCCTCTAGAACTGAAAGAATCTGGTTCGGTCTATTATACCTTAGAAACTGCATATCTAACGGATATGCAAAAAGCGCAGTCTGCACAAATACTGCATGATAGCGAACAGTTGCTAGTGCTGGCATTACCAGATGAACCATGGTCACGACGAATAAGTGGTGTATATGGAAATCTACTAGCGAACCAATCACCGGAAAAAGCTCACGCTGTAGTGACAATAAATAGCAATGATAGCTATCGAGTGAGTTTACGTGCTCCGTTATCAAACAAACAAGGGGCTGGTGATATTTGCGCGCAGTTCCCTACAGGTGGAGGACGCGCTGCAGCGGCAGGAATTAACGAATTGCCAGCGCAAAGTCTTGCCTTGTTTATCGATACCGTGACAAAATATTACCATTGTTAATTATTTAGGGATTGATATGGCGCTTTTAGTAACTGGTGGCACAGGGTATATAGGTAGTCACACTGTTGTTGAACTTCTGAATTTAGGGCATGAAGTTGTTATTTTAGACAACTTGTCTAACTCTTCAGAAAAGGTCTTACCGCGAATTGAAACGTTAACCGGTAAAGCACCGACTTTTATTAAAGCCGATATTTGTGATAAAGCAGCACTAACTGAAGTGTTCGAAACTCACAATATAGATGCTGTGATTCATTTCGCAGGTTTAAAAGCGGTAGGTGAGTCAAATGAAATACCGTTAAGTTATTATCATAACAATGTCTCAGGCTCTGTTACGCTTTTTCAAGTGATGGCTGAGCAGAATGTTAAGAGATTGGTTTTTAGCTCTTCTGCAACGGTTTATGGTGAAAATAACGTTTCTCCTCTAGTGGAAACGATGCAAACGTCTGCAACTAACCCTTATGGTCAAACCAAGCTTATGATCGAAAACATTCTTTTTGATCTCGCGAAGAGTGATTCAGAATGGAAAATTGCTTCGTTGAGATATTTCAATCCAATTGGCGCTAATGAATCCGGCATTATTGGCGAGAATCCTAACGGTATTCCAAACAATTTATTACCTTACGTTTCGCAGGTAGCGGTTGGTAAACTAAAACAACTACAAGTGTTTGGTGATGATTATGATACATCTGACGGCACTGGTGTTAGAGACTATATCCACGTAGTCGACTTAGCAAACGGTCACGTTAAAGCAGTGGAGAATCTTGAATCACTAAACGGTTGTCAACCAATCAATTTAGGGACAGGTAACGGTACATCAGTGTTAGAAATTGTAAATGTATTCACTCGAATTAGTGGACGTGAAATCCCTTATACAATAGCGCCTCGACGGGCTGGTGATATTGGAACGGTTTATGCGAATGCAACCTTAGCTAATGATTTACTAGATTGGCAAGCGACGCGAGACATCGATAAGATGATCGAGGATACGTGGCGCTGGCAATCAAATAACCCAAATGGATTTGAATAGAATCTTTTCTAAAGACAAAAAAAGAGCGCTATAAGCGCTCTTTTTTTGTCTTTAGAAACTAGTGATTATCCAGAAGTATACATGGATTGTTCATCAGCCCATGCCAATGCTTGATTGTAGCTTTCGATAACCTTACCACGGTCCAAACCTAATTTATCCGTCACTAAGTTTGTTTTATCCCACTCAGCGTGTTCAATGAGCTCTAGGAGCTTGATCAAAGCGGCCATCACACCTTTCTTAGTCAGTAAGGTATCTTTTATTTCTTGTGCCAATGGAAGCTTTTCCATGATGCTCTCAATGCCTTCATCTAGAATTGCATCTATTAACGATAATAAGCCCGTTAAGAAAGCAATCGAAGTATCAACCGGCGCGTTAATATCTGACGCGACAATTTCACAGAATTTTGCTCTAGCCATTGCTGAGTTAATTAGTTCAGACGGCTTGTCTGGGTTTGCATTAGCGGCGAACATAAGGCCTAAGAATCGTTTTAATTCCGCTGAGCCTAGAGTAACCAATGCTTGTTTAATTGTTGATATCTCGTTTCTACGCCTAAATATCGGTGAGTTAGCATAACGCAATAGCTTATATGACAGAGATACATCCCGTTCAAATACGCCTGTGATTGCTGCTAAGTCTAAGTCTGCTTTAGATGTTTCGTAAAGTAATTCCGCCATTGCCATTTGAGAAGGAGATAAGGCTTTGGTTTTGACCATTTCAGGTTTAGAGAAGAAGAAGCCTTGGAATAATTCAAAACCTAATTCAAGCGCATCATTATATTCTTCATACGTCTCTACTTTCTCAGCTAAAAGCTTAATGTGTGGATGGCTTGCAATAGCTTTTTTAATTTCTAATATTTGCTCTTTAGAGCTATCTTGCCAATCAACTTTTATAATTTGAACATAAGGGTAGAAGTGTGCCCAAACAGGTTGGTGGACATAATCGTCTAGGGCAATGATATAGCCTTTTTTATGCAAGGCCTGACAATGAGAAAGTAATTTTTTACCGGGTTTAACTGTTTCGAGGATTTCAACAACTAACTCCTCGTTAGTCAGCATTTCTGGCAAACCTTTTTCGAGTGTTTCTAGCGTGAAATTAATGAATGCAGGTTTATTATGGGTAAATTCACTAATACCCAAATTAAACTTACTAGCTTCAATCATTTTGCTAGTAGCTTCATCCCCATCAACTTCAGGAAATACATTATTTATGCTGTCGCGAAAAAGTAACTCATAAGCGTATAAATTTTTAGATTTATCTAAAATAGGCTGACGCGCAGCGTAAAAATACATGGGTAACTTTATTCCTTAAGTTGTTATTGTATTGTCAATTGCAATTCAATTGGTTTCGTTACATCACTGAATCTTTATTCTTTTAATTTATGCGTCATGAATAATTGACGACTTATAAATGCTCATATAAGAAAACAATAGCATTAATATAAGTATTCAGCATATTATGCACATCATATTTATCAAATAATTCATGTAAATGTCTAGAGTAAATCAATGATATGTAGAAATTATCAGTTAATAAGCACTAAAGTTGATTTATTCTTGAGCAAATTACAATAATAACCACTGAGTATTTGGGGGCATTTTGGCTATAGGAACTATTATTTCACTGGCTGTCTATTTCATTGTGATGTTGGGTATTGGTTTATACGCTTATCGGAGATCAACTTCAGACGTAGATGGCTATATGTTAGGTGGTCGCAGTTTAAGCCCCTCTGTAACAGCATTGTCTGCTGGTGCATCAGATATGAGTGGTTGGATGCTGATGGGGCTGCCGGGGGCAATGTTTTTGTCAGGACTAAGCAGCGCTTGGATAGCGGTTGGTTTAGTTATTGGTGCTTACATTAACTACCTTGTAGTTGCTCCTAGATTGAGAACTTATACTGAAGTTGCAAACAATTCGATTACATTGCCTGACTATTTTGAAAACCGATTTGGCGATAAGAAGCATTTACTGAGAATCGTTTCGGCCATTGTAATTATTGTCTTTTTTACGCTTTATACCTCTTCAGGTATTGTTGCTGGCGGTAAATTGTTTGAGAGCTCATTTGGTTTAAGTTATGAAGTAGGTTTATACGTGACCGCAGGCGTGGTCGTGATATACACGCTATTTGGCGGTTTCTTAGCGGTCAGCTTAACCGACTTTGTTCAAGGCTGTATTATGTTCATCGCTTTGGTTTTAGTGCCAATTGTTGTAATAAATGATGTTGGTGGCATTTCTGAAACGGTCAATACAATAGAGCAAGTAAACGGTAATTTATTGAAATTTTTTAGTGGCGTGTCTGCTCTAGGGATCATTTCTGCGATGGCTTGGGGCTTAGGTTATTTTGGTCAGCCGCATATTATTGTGAGATTTATGGCAATTCGCTCTAAAGATGATATGCCTGTGGCAAGACGAATTGGTATGAGCTGGATGATCGTTTCAATTACGGGCGCAATGGCAACGGGTTTTGCTGGTGTAGCTTATGTGGCCAAACATAATATTGAGTTAGCCGATGCCGAAACTATCTTTATATTGTTGTCGCAGGTATTGTTTCACCCATTAATTGCTGGTTTCCTTTTAGCAGCTATTCTAGCTGCTATTATGAGTACTATTTCTTCTCAATTATTAGTGACATCAAGCTCATTGACTGGGGATTTCTACCGTACTTTCTTAAATAGAAAAGCAACGCAGAAGCAATTGGTCACCGTAGGGCGTTTATCCGTGCTAGGTGTTGCTTTAGTGGCTATCGGCCTAGCTTATGATCGCAATAGCTCTATCTTAAGTTTAGTTAGTAATGCTTGGGCTGGTTTTGGTGCTGCGTTTGGCCCATTGGTAATTATGAGTTTGTATTGGCGAAGAATGAACTGGCAGGGAGCTCTAGCGGGCATGGTTGTTGGCTCAGTAACTGTGCTTGTTTGGATTTATGCACCTATTGAAATTGATGGCAAGGGTTTGAGTACGTTTATGTATGAAATCGTACCTGGGGCTGTCGCAGCAGCCATTGCAATCGTGGTGGTGAGTAAATTAACTGCTGAACCTGAAAGTGATGTTGTTGATACCTTTGAGGAAGTCGAAAAGATTCATCAATAGTAAAAAGGGCGCCTAAGGCGCCTTTTTTGTTAAGGAACTATCAGCTTATAAACATAGCGTGCATTTACTTCTTGTCGTATTAATGATTTGACTGTGTATTTTAAATAGTAGAAATACTTTCGAGTATTTTATTCTTGTTGGGTTATATTGCCGGGCTGCCGGCAGCAGGCAAGGAAGAAAAAGTGATTGTTTCCTCCTTGCATCCTCCTCATCACCCAACGAAACAGACAACATTGATAATTGGCTAAGCACAATTTGTTATTCCTAATGATGGTGCGTCCATGCACCAGCATTAGCGCTCAACGTCCATGTTTCCCGTAACAAATTGCAAAGAGCTTAGCCAATAATCAATCTGTTTCGATGGGACAGGTGTTGAATTCAATGCTCGTTTTCTTATCTAGGAGGGTAATAGTTGGTAGTTTAAGGACAAAAGTACTATTTATCAGATAATGTTTAACAATATTTAACTTTTAAAATAAAAAAAGCGCCATGTAGGCGCTTTTCACTAAATAGACCAGGTTAAATTATCATTAACCTTGTTAAACCACTTATCGAGTTTTTCGGATTTATCCCCAACAATAATAATGTTACCGTGTTTATACTGTTGGCTTTGACCTTGTAACAGCTTACTGTCGAAACTCTTCTCGAAAGTTAAATGCTCATTCTTAGGAATAACAAAAATATTAACTGGACTCTTATCACCTTTTAAGACGAGGTGAAGGCTTTGCATACCATCAAAGCGACAAAAATCAGCCATCATCAATTCGCCCAATTGTTCTGAAAACTGACCATTGAAACTAGCCATTTTTGAGTTTAACTTCGTTAATGATACATCTGCGACTGAGTCGTTAGAGAAGTACTTTGCTTCATGGTTTACGTGCGCAAAAGCGTAATCACCAACTGAGTTATACGCATGAGAAAACTGGAAGTAACTAAACGTAAAACCAACGGTTAAAGCAAAAGATGCTGCTAAGGCTAAATGTACACGCTTTCTTCGTGTTTGCTGGCGGTGACTCGCCATAGATTGCCTTAAAATCAACTTGTCGCATAAGTCGTCAGGCACAGGAATTTCAAGTGCTGATTTTATACTATCATCTAGCTGTTCAAGTTCTTGAGCCAGTTTTTGTTTTTTAGGATCATCAGCTAAAGCCGCAATAATGTCTTCGTCTTTAGCATTAGGATCAGCAAAAATGCTACGCCTAAACTGCAAATCATCCATTACATTGACCTCGCTAATTTCGGGTTTTCATCTACCATTTCTTTCAATTGGTTTCGTGCTCTAAATAATCTCGTCATTACCGTGTTCTTGTTTAGCGATAACATAGTCGCTATCTCTTCACCACTGAACCCGCCAATGACCTGTAAAACAAGAGGCTCTCTATATTCCTCTGGCATTTTCGCTATTTTTTCTCGAAGCCAGTGGTTCTCAATGCTCTGTTCATTGCTTGTTGCAAACGTATCCGTGATATTGGCTTCTTCATATTCGCTCATATCAAATTGCTTACGTTCAAACCTGCGAGCATTCTCTCGTCTTAAAATTGTGATCAACCATGACTTTGCTGCCTTCTCGTCTTTCAACGAATCCAAAGCACGCCATGCCCTTAAAAATGTTTCCTGCACTAAGTCTTCAGCTACCTGTTTGTCATGGGTGAGCCAGTATGCATACCGATATAAATCAGTATGTAACGCTTTAACTAGTGCTTCGTATCTAACTTGTTTTGTCGCCATATTCTTAGAGACCTGTACATGGCGATTTTTATTTCCAAAAAAAGTCATTTAATTATCTTTAAGTGGTAAAAGGAGATGAATTCAGCATATCAATTAACGGCTCAATATACCTAGTATAGTGAGCCGCGTTGAGATTATGGGTTTAAATTCATAGATGAACGGCTATTTTGTTTGTTAGCGGTAGGGAAATTCATCCCTTTAATTGCATTAATCAAATCATTGCTATCCCAAGTACTTGGCTGTTTGCCAAATAACGATTCCTGTAATGACTCTACTGCTTTTGTTAGCTTTTCATCATTAATAGCTGTTAATGCCTGAGACAAGGATGTCTTAGGTGAAGCTAGATGTTGATTAAACCAAGGTAGCAGTGCTTGGTTAACTAGTTGAGCATTATTTTGCTTACAGGCTTTTAAAATCACGCTCTTGTCTACTGATGACTTAGGGCTTAAAGACACTGCCGCTTTTTTATTACGCATCAACAGGTATGTGGTTATCCAGCCAATTGTAGAGGCAACCCAAAGCCCCAAAAATAACCATTGTAGCCATGATGGTTTATCTACATAGATAGTCGTTACTTTGCCATTGTCGCTACTTATCTGTGATGATACTTCGTTAGGAGCACTTGTCTCAATAGGCGCATTTGGGTTTGGCTTAATGGTAATTGTTTGCCCATTAATTGTTGCCCATTCTTTAGCGTTAGTAACTGTATTCCACCAAGGAATACGAATTGCAGGTAACTGGTATGTACCCGGCTGGCTAGCAACAATAGCAAAGCTTTTTACTTGTTGGCTGACTAATTTTCCGTTGGTTAGGCCAGTATTTAGTTCAGGTTGATCAGGATAAACACGTAGGCCATTAGGTGCTTCAATTTCTAATGCAGGTAGTTGCTCTTTTGATAAACCAGCTGCCGTCAAGGTTAGGATGCTAGTAATGGGCTCCCCAACATAAAATTGACCATCTTTAGGCTGCCATTCTTGATGTAGGGCAATTAGCTCACTTGGTAACCATGTTCCTTGGTAATCAACAGGGATTGGCTTAACTTCTATATCGATTGGTGTAGATAGCACACTAACTGGTTTGGTGTTTGCGAAGCTATAAAAGTTTCCTCTACGACCAGAGGACTCCATGATTTCACCTGAAAAGGCCGGTGGCGTTAAGGTGAATTGCCCACTTTTTTGAGGGCTTATAGAGAAGGTTCTTTCAATAATTCGATAGCGCTTGCCATTGATTATATCTTGGCTTTCAATATCTTTTCCTATCTGACTCACTTGTGCATCTTCTAATTCAGGCTCTGTGAGTGTGCCACTTTTTAATTCTGTAGCAAAATGGAGCTTTACAGTCATCGTCAGCAGCTGTTGAACATAAACGGACGATTTAGAAATTTCTGTCGTAATAAAGATATCTTGCTGATTACCTACTCTAGAATCACTCGCAGCGACAACATCTACACTAATTGGCTGTGTTGATGTTCCGTTAACCGTTAGCGACGGTATTGTATAAGTGCCAGCTTTTCTTGCGATTAAGACTGTTTTCCATGTTGTTGTTCTCGTAGCACTGAAATTGATGACGCTGGTTTGTCTTTGTACGTTTGTTCTTCCTACCACAAATGATTTATTGAGGGAGCTAGTATCGAGGGCATTGGCATCTAGTTCTTCATTCGCTGTTACTGTTAATACAAAAGACTCATTTACGACGACTGGGTTCTTGTCTACAGTCGCCGTTATTTCAGTAGCGGCGTTGGCTGCAAAACCAAACGACAAAAAGATAACAAAGGTAATGAGTTGTTTTACCATTTTTTCTTGTCTCCTAGGGTACTTCTGTTTTGTCTACGCTTTTGGTATTCCAATTGCATTTTGTTTCTTAACAATAAATAGGGATCATCCGTTACTTTATTCATGATTTGTTGATATTTTTGCTCTTTTTCTTTATCTAATTGCTCTTGCATTTGTTGCTGCTGAGCTTGTGCTGGTTGACCTTGGCCTTCTTCATCTTCTTCATCTTCTTCAGCCTGTTCAACCTCTTGTTGTTCTTGCTTCTGTTGTTGCTCCTGTGAGCCTTCTTGTTGCTGAGATTGTTGGCTTTGGTCTTCTTCACCTTCTTTAGGTTGGTCTAAGTTCTGGTTATCAGGATTAGCACTCTCGTTAGATTGTTGCTCTTGTTGATCGTCTTGGTTGTCACCGTTCTGGTTTTCCTGACTATTTTGTTGATCATTCTGTTGCTGATCTTGATTTTCGTTTTTTTGATCGTTGTTTTGTTGATCTTGTTGCTGCTGTTGTTGATTTTCTTGTTGCTTTTGCAAATCTTCAATTATCTTTTTATTCGCAAGGGCATTCTTGTGGCCGGGATTTAAGGCTAGTGCAGCATCGTATGCTTCGATTGCTTTGTCTAATTGCTGTAGCTTGGCATAACTATTACCAATATTGTAGTTAGCATCTGCGTTGTCCATTTTGCTATATGCGCCGATAGCTGATTCATAGTCACCGGATCTGTAATGTGCATTACCTTGCCACATTGGATCTTTAAAAGCGCTTGCAGCCTCCTTGAATTGCTCCTTCTCATATAGCGCTTTTCCTTGTTGATCTTTTGTCTTCCAAAGATCCTTCCAAATATCAGCGTGAACAGGTTGAGCGGGTACTAATAAAAAGCATACTGGCAATACTGCCAATATAGTGCCACGCCTAAATAGTGGTAGTAAGAATATGGCAACTAATACAACAAGGTATGCACCCATATCTTGCCATTGATCGCCTTCTTTTTCTGATGCTTCTTTTTTCTCTTGGTCAAGTTTTACATCTTGTTGAATGAGACTTTCAATATCTTGGTTAGAAGTTGTTATGGTTGAGAAATTGCCTGAGCCAACTTTCGAAATACTCGCTAGTTCTTCAATATTAACTTTAGGAATGATGATACCGCCAATACGGTCTTTCATTAATTCACCGTTTCCTAATCTAATAGGTGCGCCATTTTTCGTGCCAATGGCTAATATGTTGATACGGTATTGATGCTCTCTACTCCAATCTTGTATTTCCATCACTTCTTCATCTTCCACACCATCAGTAAACCAATAGATGTCACCATCTTGATGCCCTGCATTGGTTAGCATCTGCTTAGCAAGATCTAGTGCAGCAAAAGGGTTGCTGCCTAGCTCGGGCATTAATTCTGGGCTCAAGGAAGGTAACAATAATTTAATGTTTTCTACGTCGCTTGTAAGTGGGCTGATGGTAAACGCATCACCTGCATAGGCAACTAAACCTATTTCGCCATCGCTGATCACGTCTAGTAAATCAGTTGCCTTGAAACGAGCTTGTGTTAATCGGTTTGGCGTCAAATCAGTAGAGTACATGGAGTAAGACATATCCATGATTAACACTGACCCTTTAGCAACCTGGTAAACTGGTTGCGGTAGTTTTTTCCACGTAGGTCCCGCAAGCGCTATGATAACTAGCGTAAATGCTAATAGCGTCATAGGTATGGTTAACGAGGTAGTAAATGTTGCGCTTTCAATGCCTGTAGATAAATGTTTTGGTAAAAATTGCTGCCAACCAGATGATTTGATTCTGATTCGTTTGATCAGCCAGAATAATAATGGCAGGGCGATAAGCCCTAGAAGCCAAAGTGGTCGTATAAAGTGAAACTCAGAAAACATTGAATTACTTCTCTCTCAATACTGAAAGTTTTGACTGAACATTGCTCCAAAGTAGGTGCAGAAGTGCCAGCATAAGTGCTAAAGCTAGAGGGTAGTGGAACAATACTCTAAGTGGGCGCATTTGCTCTTGCTCTTGTTCTATAGGTTCAAGTTCGTCCAGCAGCTGATAAATTTGCTCCATCTCTTGCGTATTCTTAGCCCTAAAATATCTTCCACCAGTCTCTTGAGCTAGTTGAGTTAAGGTATCTTCATCTAGTTCACTAGAAGGGTTAACCTTTCGGCTACCGAATATAGAGCGTTGCAACATGACATCAGCACCAATGCCTATCGAATAAATGGTGACATCTTTTGCTTTGGCTAACTCTAGTGCTTCTGCAGGCAATATTTTACCTGCGGTATTCTGGCCGTCGGTCAGTAGTAACAATACTTTGTTAGATTTCTCTTTTTCATCAAATCGCTTTACTGCAAGCGCGATGGCATCACCAATTGCTGTTTGCTTACCAACCAAACCCAATACAGTTTCATCTAACATTTGTTTAACGGTTTTTCTGTCAAAAGTCATCGGCGTTTGCATGTAGGCGTCGTCAGCAAACAAAATTAACCCAAGTTTGTCGCCGGTTCTTCTTTCTATAAAGTCACCTAATACTACTTTAAGCATATCTAGTCGGTTAACGGTAGAGCCGTTTAGACTCATATCTTCTACTTGCATACTGCCCGATAAGTCGACAGCTAGCATCATCTCACGACCTTCAGTAGGTATGTTTATTGGCTCGCCTAACCATTGAGGTTGACTAGCAGCGCTAATAACTAAACACCAAATAGCAATTAATGTGAAAAATGCGCCTTTTTTATTGGGCTTTCCGCCTGCAGAAAACGAGTCAGCTTTCAGTAACGTTGGAACCACAAGAGGTACACTTTGATTTCGTTGCTTAGCAGGTAGCAAATAAATGATGATAGGGGCCAAAAGGAATGCAAACGCCCAAGGGTAGACAAAACTAATCATGTTGGCCTCCTTGTTTTGGTGGCAATGCACTTTTAATCCAAGACGACACTGTTTGATAAACAATAGCTTTATCAATTTCCTCGTTTGGTTTATACATTGACTCAATTGCTGGCGTTATGTTTTTAACAAATTCTTCTTGTTCTTTTGTCTGCAGTTGCCCTTTTAAAAAACTGATGTAATTTTCCCCGTGTAGTGATGCTACATGCTCTCTTGGGTGATACGCCATGATTGCCCATTTTAACGTATTCAGCATTTGTGTTATCGATGCTTGCTGTGTTTCTAATTGTTGTAATGCTTCATTTTTTGCTTTGTGAATAGCTTTTCTCTTTTGCAGCTTTCTAAACAAAATAATGGCTGACATGACAGCTAGTGCGAGCAATAGCCACCATCCAATTGCAATGGGTAGATCGTGAATGGGGTCAGACAGTGCTATGTCTTTTAGGTTTGCTAATGGATCCATGGTAACCGTCCATTTGATAGCTGACTTTCTAATGATTCACCTGCATTTAGGGAAACAACACGAGCACCAACTTTATTCAATTTTTCGACTTTGTGTCGCATGTTATAAGATGCTTTTTGTCGGTATAGATTTGCTACTCTTTCATCACCAAGTGTATAAACTTGGTTTTCATAACCGTTACTCATTGTTACTTCTAATTTTTCATTGGACTGTGGCAGCGCATGCTCTAATGCATCTGAAATCAGACAAACAACCAATTCACAGTGTCGACTGATATGGTTTAAGTGTCTTAAGGCTGTATCAGACACTGAATGCCCATCTGTGATTAGATAAACAAGGCTGCCTGGTTTAGCCAATTGCCTTACTCGCAAACAGTTGTTAGCAAATGCTGTTTGCTGTTCATCTTCTGATAATGGTGTAGGCACATTGTTTTGTATCTGTGTTAGCGAATGAAGATAGTGCAAAACACCTTGTTTACGGCTTCTTGGTTTTACTTCGATATGATTTTGCTGACTAAAAACAATGCCGCCAACTCTGTCACCTCTCGCCTTTGCGTGCCAAGCAACCAACGAAGCGATATGACAAGCTTGCACTGATTTATATAGTAGCTGCGTGCCAAACGCCATTGATGGCCCTAAATCTGTTGCAATTAATACTGGGCGTTCGATCTCTTCACGGAACAATTTTGTATGAGTCTTACCAGTTCTAGCGGTGACTCGCCAATCAATTGCTCTAATGTCATCGCCTGTCTGATAATGCCTAACTTCATCAAATTCCATACCTCGCCCTTTTGTACGGGCGAGATAATTACCGGCCATTTTAGAATGCAGATTTTGATTAGCACTTAAATCCAATAATCTAGATTTTGCTTGATATAGCAATAGCTCATCGATAGTTACAGAAATGCCATTTGTCTTTAATTCAGACAAGGCTTCTGTAACATCAAATTGTGCTTGTTTATTTGAAAACCACATATGCTATTTAGAGGTTAAGCTACAGCAACTAATGAAAGAATATGATCTAACACTTGGTTAGCGTTAATACCTTCAGCTTCTGCTTGATAGGTTAGTAGTATTCTGTGTCTAAGCACATTGTGAACAACGGCTTGTACATCATCAGGTCCAATAAAGTCTCTACCGTGTAACCAAGCTCTAGCACGTGCACATCTGTCTAAAGCTATTGTCGCTCGTGGACTAGCGCCAAACGCCAACCATTGCTTTAACTTGTCATCGTATTTTTCAGGCTGGCGAGTAGCCATAATGATATCAACAATATATTGCTCGATTGCGGGAGCCATATGAATATTGAGTACTTCTTCTCGTGCCTTGAAGATATCTTGCTGACTTATTTCAGAAATATCTTTTTGTTCGACATTAAGTGCTTCACCACGATTAAGTCGTAGGATCTCTAATTCACTTTGAGCGTCAGGGTAATCAATTTCAAGATGCATTAAGAAGCGGTCTAGCTGTGCTTCCGGTAAAGGGTAAGTACCTTCTTGTTCAATTGGGTTTTGTGTTGCCATTACCAAGAACAACTCGGGAAGCTGATAAGTTTTACTTCCTACAGTCACCTGGCCTTCAGCCATTGCTTCTAACAAAGCTGATTGAACTTTTGCTGGCGCACGGTTGATTTCATCGGCCAATACAAGGTTTCTGAATAGTGGACCTTGCTGAAAAACAAAGCTGCCATCTTCAGGACGGTATATATCTGTACCCGTTAAATCGGCTGGCAATAAGTCTGGGGTGAATTGAATACGGTGAAAATCTGCTTCAACACCTTTTGCTAATGCGTTTACTGCTCTTGTTTTTGCAAGTCCTGGAGGACCTTCAACAATAAGGTGGCCATTTGCTAATAGCGCAATCAATAAGTTTTCAACCAGTGCTTCTTGGCCAATGATTTGTTTTTGTAGATGTTCTTTTAATGATGAAAAATGCTCGATTGCCATAATTTATTCTTTTTAATTGCTATTGGACTACATGAAAATGCAATCACACCTATACTAAATTGAGATTAATTCGACCTATTTTTACATATAAGGTTCAACAATCAAAACTCAAGTGAAGTGTTTATTTTGTAAGTAAGTTTTTTTCAAAAGCGTGGTTATTATTCGTTCAGGCATTGAAATTATATTATTTGGCGCTAGAATTGAGTCAAAAGAAATAGAGGTCAGACCTCTTTGTAAGGAATTAATATGACAGTGAAACTTCAGACATCAAGTGGTGAGCGTATTGCCGTCGTAGCGGGTTTACGAACACCATTTGCTAAACAAGCTACTGCCTTTCACGGCGTACCAGCGGTTGACTTAGGTAAAATCGTAGTTAACGAATTAATGAAAAGAAACGATGTTGATCCACTAATTGTTGATCAACTTGTTTTTGGTCAAGTGGTTCAAATGCCAGAAGCGCCAAACATTGCTAGAGAAATTGTATTGGGTACAGGCATGAACGTTCATACTGACGCTTATAGTGTCTCGAGAGCGTGTGCGACTAGTTTCCAGTCTACGGTAAACGTTGCTGAGTCAATTATGGCTGGTGTTGTTGATGTTGGCGTTGCTGGTGGTGCAGATTCGTCTTCTGTAGCACCGATTGGCGTTTCGAAAAAGTTTGCTAAGGCATTACTTGATTTAAGCAAAACAAAAACCTTTGCTCAAAAATGGTCAATTATCAAAACACTAGGTTTTAAAGACATTTTACCCGTTCCGCCTGCGGTAGCTGAGTATTCGACAGGTTTGTCTATGGGTCAAACAGCAGAGCAAATGGCTAAAACTCATGGTATTACACGTGAGCAGCAAGATGAAATGGCTCATCGTTCGCATACTCTAGCAACTAAGAGCTGGAATGAAGGTAAGCTTGATGGTGAAGTAATGGCAGCACATTCAGAGCCATACGGTAGCTTTATTGAACGTGATAACTGTGTTCGTGAAAACTCTGAGTTAGCAGGTTACGCAAAGCTACGTCCTGTATTTGATCGTAAGCACGGCACTGTTACTGCTGCCAACAGTACTGCATTAACAGATGGCGCTTCTGCGGTGTTATTGATGCGTGAAGGTCGTGCAAAAGAGTTAGGTTACAAGCCACTTGGCTATATCAAGAGCTACGGTTTTTCGGCTATCGATGTATGGGAAGATATGTTAATGGGACCAAGCTTTGCTACTCCTATTGCACTTAAACGTGCAGGCATGGAACTAGCTGATTTAGATTTGATCGAAATGCATGAAGCTTTTGCTGCACAAGCCTTAGCAAATATGAAAATGTTTGGTAGTGATAAGTTTGCTAGAGAGCATTTAGGTAGAGACAAACGCATTGGTGATATTGATATGGATAAATTCAATGTAATGGGCGGCTCTCTTGCTTATGGCCATCCATTTGCCGCAACAGGTACTCGTTTAATCGTTCAAACGTTGAATGAACTCAATCGCCGAGGTGGTGGAACAGGTTTAACTACAGCTTGTGCTGCTGGTGGTTTAGGTGCAGCAATGATTGTGGAGACAGACTAATGACTGACAAAAATAACAACACATTTGAATTGATCCAAAAAGACAATGGTCTGGCACATCTTATTATGGATGTTAAAGCGGATTCTATGAATACGCTTAAAGCAGAATTTTCAGATGAAATTTCTGCTATTTTAGAACAGATCAAAGCAGATTCGAGCATTAAGGGTATTATTCTTATTTCAGGTAAGAAGGACTCTTTTGTCGCTGGTGCTGATGTAAACATGTTAGCTGCCTGTCAAACCGCAGAAGAAGCAACAGCACTTTCTAGACAAGGTCAGCGCATATTCGATCAGTTAGCAAGTTTAACTATTCCTGTTGTAGCTGCTATTCATGGTCCATGTTTAGGTGGCGGTCTTGAATTAGCGATGGCGTGTCATGCACGTGTAGCAAGTGATAGTGGCAAAACTGCTTTAGGGCTTCCTGAAGTTCAATTAGGCTTATTACCTGGCGGTGGTGGAACGCAACGTCTCCCTAGACTGGTAGGGATTCAGAAAGCGCTTGATATGATGCTGACGGGTAAACAGCTAAGAGCTAAACAAGCGCTTAAGGCAGGTTTGGTATCTGATGTTGTGCCAGAAACTGTATTAATCGATGTTGCTGAAAAACTAGCGTTGTCAGGTAAAGTGAAAACTGCAGGTAAAATCAACACATCTTATAAACCAAACCTGATGGCTAAATTGTTAGAAGGCAATGGATTTGGTCGTAAAATCCTATTTGGTCAAGCGTTGAAAACTGTATTGGCCAAAACCAAAGGTAACTATCCTGCACCACTCAAAATTATTGAGTGTATTCGAGCTGGCGTGGAGCAATCAGCAGCTCGCGGCTACCAAGTAGAAGCAGACCTATTTGGTGAATTGGTAATGACTGATGTTTCAGCAAGCCTACGTTCAATTTTCTTTGCTACAACAGATATGAAAAAAGAGCAGGGCATAGAAGGTGTTGAACCTGCAGATATAAGTAACGTTTCAGTACTTGGTGGTGGTTTAATGGGCGGCGGTATCGCATTTGTTACTGCCACTAAGGCTGGTTTCCCTGTTCGCTTGAAAGATATCAATAATACAGGTATCAAGAATGCGCTGAAGTACAGTTACGACCTACTTAATAAGAAGGTTAAACGCCGCTTTATCCGTAAGAGCGAAATGCAAAGTCAAATGGCGATGATTACGGGAACAACTGACTACACAGGTTTCAAAAATACCGATGTAGTGATAGAGGCTGTTTTTGAAGATTTAGCACTTAAGCAGCAAATGGTTGCTGATATTGAGTCTACTTGCCAACCTTCTACTATTTTCGCAAGTAATACGTCAAGTTTGCCTATTGGTCAAATCGCTGCAAAGGCAGAGCGTCCAGAAAATGTCATTGGTTTACATTACTTTTCACCTGTAGACAAAATGCCTTTGGCTGAGATTATTGCTCACGAGAAGACCTCTGATAAGACAATTTCTACTACAGTAGCTTTAGCTAAGAAGCAAGGTAAGACGGCTATCGTTGTCAAAGATAAAGCGGGCTTCTATGTAAATCGTATATTAGCTCCGTACATGAATGAAGCTGCAATTATGCTTTTAGCCGGTGAACCGATTGAGAAGCTGGATAAAACAATGGTTAAGTTTGGCTTCCCTGTAGGTCCAATGCAGTTACTTGACGAAGTAGGTATTGATATTGGTTCTAAGATTGGTCCAATTTTACAAGCTGAATTAGGTGAACGATTTGCACCACCTGAAGCATTTAGCAAATTAATTGATGATGGTCGATTGGGCAAGAAAACTAAAAAAGGCTTTTACTCATATAAGAGTAAAAAGAAGCTTCCTGATGAATCTGTATACGCATTGTTAGGTATTACACCTGAAGCCAATTTAGCTGAAAGTGAAATTAGTGAAAGAGCCGTTTACATGATGTTAAACGAAGCTGCCCGTTGTTTAGATGAAGGCATAATTCGCAACGCTAGAGATGGCGATATAGGTGCTATTTTTGGTATTGGCTTCCCACCATTCCTAGGCGGTCCATTCCGGTATATGGATAGCATTGGTGCGGTGAATATTGTTAATACGTTAAATAAATACGCTAACCAATACGGTGAGAGATTTAAGCCATGTGACGCACTTGTTGCAATGGCTGAAGCTGGCGGCAAGTACTACGATTACTAAGTGGCAATAATTGCCGTTATAGCGGCAATAGCTTTCATTCAAAAGGGCATGTTTATGCCCTTTTTTTATACATTTTTTGTTTGTAAAGTAGTTGAACAAATACTCTAAAGTTGTTATATTTTGCGCCGATTTTTTGAGCGGTTATTTTCTTTATTCTTTTTTAAGGCAGTACGTAGATGTTGTTTGTTGCGATATTCATGTTAGCGTCGGTTTGTAGCTCTTTCTTTTATTGTCAGGCTATTCGCAGTGGTTTAGGTAGAAAACGTTGGGCTACAGCAGGGTTTTGCTTGGGGCCTATCGTATGGCCGATGTTCTGTATGCAAAGAAGAATGAAGGTAAATAAAAAGTTTGGCTTTAACTATTTGATTGTTAAAGTATAGAGAGGATTAATAATCGCTTACTTCCCTGTAGCGTTTATTTTGTTCTGATCTGTCATTAGTCTAACTCAATTAAGACCAAAGTGATTTTGCCGGCATCTCTTTAATTTCAATGCTTGCAGCAATTTCGTTCTCTTTGATTGTTGGGCCGAATATGGCTTTGATTAGTTTGATCATCTTATTGATTCCTTTTGAAATTAAAGTTCAAAAGTGTTGTTTACACGAATGGCGCCACGCTTCGTACCAACGCGGATAGCACCTCTTTTTGTGCCAGCTCTTTCAGCATCATTCACACGAATAGCACCACGTTTTGTACCTACACGGATAGCTCCGCGCTTTGTACCAGCTCTTTCAACATCATTCACACGAATAGCACCACGCTTTGTACCTGCTTCGATGATAGCTAGTTCATTCATGTCCGCTACAGGAGCTGGAGAAACATTTACTGCTAAAGATAGGATTAAAGAAGTTAACATATTATTTTCCTGGTAATTTATTGTTATAAATGCACCAAAAACTAAGCGATTATCGTGCCAAGATGAAAAAAGCCCTTGTGTCAAGGGCTGTAGTGGAATTAGATATTACTGTCGAGGATTTGACAGTCTTAAATTAAGAGTCTGATTTAGTAAACGACGTAGATTTGTCGGTGATTTGATGTGACAGTAAGTAGCTCTGGAATGCTGATTCAGCAAGAGGTTTACTGTACAAATAACCTTGTAGTTGTTCACAACGTAAGCCGGCTAGGAAACTAAGCTGTTGATTTGTTTCAACACCTTCTGCAACAACGTGTAAACCTAAGTTATGAGCGATAGTGACGATGGTTGCTACCATATTTCGACCTTGCTCTGATGTTTCGATATCATCAACAAAAGCTTTATCTATCTTAAGCGTATTAAGAGGGAATTTTTTCAAGTAAGCCAAAGATGAATATCCAGTACCAAAATCGTCTAGCGAAAGGTGAATCCCCATTGATCGAATTTGCAACATTGTATCAATTGCTTGTTGCGGTGAATCCATTACCGTGCCTTCGGTTATCTCCAGCTCCAAGTATTTAGCTGGTAACTGACTTTCTTGCAATATATCTGAGATCATGCCGACAAGATTAGGTTGAGTAAACTGAACAGCTGATAGGTTTACCGCAATTCGACCGTCAAACAAGCCTGCATCAACCCATTTCTTAGTAGCAAAACAAGCTTTACGCAATACAACTTCACCGATGTCAATGATTTGGCCCGTTTCTTCTGATACTGGAATAAAGACAGCCGGAGAGATAATCCCTTTTGACGGCGTTTCAAAGCGAACAAGGGCTTCCATACCTGCAATCTTGCCCGTAGATATTTCAATTTTAGGTTGATAGAACACGGAGAAGTTATCTTCTTTTAGACCATGACGTATTAAACTTTCAATTTGTAAACGTTTAACCGCCTGTTTGTTCATTGATTCGCTGAAGAACTGGTATTTGTTACCACCAGTGTTTTTAGCGTGATACATGGCTGTGTCGGCGTTTTTCAATAGCTCTTGTGGTGAAGCACCATCTTCTGGATATAAAACGATACCAATACTTGAATAAAGGACAATTTCTTGGCTCTTTAATTTCAGTGGCTCTGCGATGGTCTTTAAAATGTTTTTTGCGATAGTGGTAATAGTATGAATATCATTAGTATCTTCAATGATAATACTAAATTCATCACCACCTAGACGGTACACGGTATCCTGCTTGCGGCCAATATTTCGAATGCGATTTGCAACTCGGCATAATAAAGCGTCACCCACCTCATGACCCATAGAGTCATTTACTTTCTTAAAGTTATCTAAGTCAAATACAAGTAATGCATGTGGCGTTTTGTTTTTAACAAGTCTAGCTTGGTTGGCTTGGAAGTAAGAGCGGTTTGGCAACCCTGTTAAAGTATCACTATTTGCCAAGCGGCGAAGTTCCTGCTCTGTTTCTTTTCGTTTAGTGATATCTGAGAACACGCCAACGAAGTGTGAGATATTACCACTTTCATCTCTAATGATATCGATATTAAGGTCCGTTAAGTAAACCTCACCATTTGCACGTCGGCTTTCAATCTCACCGTGCCAACTACCTTTATTTAATAAATGGAACTTAACTGCTTGCAAAAATTTGTCTGCGTATCGGCTAAATTTCATTTGTGTGCCGATCATTTGTTGTTTATTTTTACCGGTAATACGTTGAAATGCTTTGTTAACGTCAACGATATTAAATTTGCGATCGTAGATAACAACAGCATCTGAAATATTCTCGATACATTTAGCAAATAATTTTAATCTTTCATCGGCGCGTTTGATTTGACTGATGTCTTTTAGCGTACCCGTCATACGGATTGGTTGACCTTTGTCGCTTCGTTCAACGATTTTTCCTCGGTCCAATACCCAAATCCACTGGCCGTTTTTGTCTTTAACTCGATAAGTAACTTCAAAATGCTCAGAGTTACCGTCTATATGCTCTTGTAAGGCTTCTCTAATTCTTGTGTTGTCATTTTCGTGGATGTTAGTTTCACCACCACCGCCAACGTTACGAGTACCATCTTGAGGGAAATCTAAAATTCCCCAAATGTTGGATCTATAAATCTTGCTGCTCTTAATATTCCAATCCCACATCTCATCACCACTACCCCATAGCGATAGTTTTAGGCGTTCTTCACTTTGTTTTATTTGCATGTGATAGAGACGTTTATGACGCATTTGTTGCAGAATATATGTCAATATCAAGAGAACTAGCAAAGAGTATACAAATATAGCTGTGGATGATAACCACCACGGAGGACGAACGAATAGGTTCAGATTCGTTTCTACTACATTATTGGGAGCATATCTATCATAAGCTCTCAGTTTGAATGAATACGAGCCTGAACTAGGGTAGGTATAAGTTGCTCTTCTGTTGTTGTTATCTGTCGTTATCCATTCACTATCTAGACCTTCTAGCTTGTATTCATAGACTAGCTGATCGCTAATTTTTGCGTTAGGCACTATGAAATCAAAGCTAAAAGGAGAATCTTTGTAGTCTAATTCAAGGCTAGACGTACTATGTATGGCTTTATGTAGCGTAAAAGTTCCTATATTGGTTGATTTTTCATTTGAAAGGTATTTAATCTTTTTATTAGCGATTAGAAGGTCGGTAATAATGGGCTTAGCAAGCGATTGTTTTGTATTTAGTAGTTCACTAGGCTCAAAACTGTCGAATCCTTTATTTCCGCCAAAGTAGATTCGTCCGTTTGAAGATATAGCTGAACTATTGCTTGTATATTCATCATTCTTAATTCCAAATTCAGACGAGTAATTTCGAACATGCATCTCATTTGTCGAAATGGAAGTTATTCCAGCATTAGTACTGAGCCAAAAGTTTCCTGAATTATCAGCAATGATATCCGCAATAAAGCTGTTTCTTAGTCCCGAGCTTTCGTCGAAATGAATAGATGTGTGATCTTGAGATCCCGAAAACAAAAGTGCTCCTTGATTTTGAGAGCCTAAAATAAACCAACCATTGTTTTTTGAAATAGAAGATACAGATTCTATTGAATATTTATTGTCTACAGGAATCGGTACTACAATATGATTGCCGGTTAGAAAATCATATTCATGAACTTTGTCGTCATCAGTTACTATTAGCAATTGGCCTTTTTGTGTATTAAAGGCCATAACTTGTGAATCTTTAAATTCCTCTGGGATGAAAAATTCTTGTGTATCTAGCCTAAATCCTGTTAAGTTTTTTCGACTATCGATAAACCATAAGACACTGTTAAGAGACACAAATTTACTGTTTAGATTATGAAAATCAAAGTTCTTCCAGTTTGCGTAGTTATTTGCACTACCACTTTCTACGTCAATACTCGATAATTCATTATTATATGATAGCGCAAGAAGATCGGTCTGGTTAGTTAAAAGGTACGCTACGTCGTTGATCGATATATTGCTTTTTAAAAGTTTATTTTGTTCTTGAAAAAATATTTCACCCTCGTGCGTGAAAAAAAGCTTACCATCGAAAAATGTCATACTTTCAACATGACTACTAATTTCTTCCACACTTTCTTTACTGTTGGTTACGATCGAAGCTACATCGGTGTATTTCTTCATACCGTTTAGCGAACCTACCCACATACTGTCATTAGTATCTTTATACAGGGAGAAAATATGGTTGTCTGTCAAGAAAGAAGAGCTGTTTTCGTCAAGTCTATACCAGTCACCGCTAAATGAATTTATTATTTTTAATCCGTTGTCTGTTGCAACCCAAAGTTCACCTGTTGAACTTAATTCAATCCGTCTAACTACGTTGTCAGGAGAACCGTCAGAATTATCAAACAAATAGTGTTTTTTTAGGACGTAGTCTTTTGATAATACATAAGCACCATTATCAGTTGCTAGCCAGTAGTTATTCCCAATGACCTTCATTTCATACAAGGCATTAGCTGTAATATCTAAATTCCAGTTATTATTTTCAGATAGAGCAACTGCTCTGGTTAAACTGCTATTTACTATGTATATGCCGCTATCATAACCACCGATCCAAAAGTTACTATTGTCATCTTGAAAAACAGTTTTAATTTCGACAAGGTTGGTATCTAAATTTCGGATTGTTTTCTTAGAAAAATTATTTTCTTCTTTTAAATACCTATGTAAACCCAATTTTGTAGTTACTATTAGATTGCTCGATTTATCTTCAGTAATATTCCAAATTACGTTATCTGCAAGAGAGTTATTGTCTTTTTCATTATGCGAATAGTTCTCAAAACTATCATGTTCTTTGATGTAACGGCTTAAGCCATTCGCGGTACCTATCCATAACTGCCCTGTATGGTCGATGAATAAATTACGAGTAAAGTTATCAGCAATACTAGTTTTATCGCTCGGGTTGTGTCGATAATAACGAAATTCCTGACCGTCGTATCTGTTAAGTCCATCCTGCGTCGCAATCCAAATAAAACCATCTTCGTCTTGCTCAATATCGAATACGAATATTTGCGATAGGCCATCTTTTGTTGATATACGTTGGTATTTATGTGTAGAGTTTTGTTCAAGTTCGGCAATAGCAAAAACACTACGAACAGGAAGCAGTGCAGACAGCACTAGCAGGAAAAAAGCAACTTTTAAAAACTGGAAAGAAAACAAACGCACTACACATTCCTAGAGCAACTCCACCTATGAGCTGATAGGAGAGTACTACAGTTATTATTAACTTATTATTATCCCCTCATTACACTGGATGATAAGGGCTAAGTCAAATTTAAGACAACAAACTTTATACTTTATCGGCCAACTTAGTATTTTATTGAGCATGTATTTGAAATTTTTTGCGTATAAGCGTCAAGCTCTTGTGTATTCTTGAATGTATCACTCTCGTCGATATTTTTTAATGACGTCAAAATGATACGCTCCTTTCCTGGTGATTGCAGAAAGGTCAAATCGACAAAATTACGCACATCATCAAGTGAAAGTTGTTGCAATTCATCTCTCAGCAGTGTTTTTTGATTAAAAGAAGCTTCTTTATTACATATCGCAGCCCAAAAACGCTGACTTCTTATACGTAAACTCGTGTCTTTGTCTTGAAGTTGGCTCGCTAGCCCGTTTTTCAGATAGCTCCACTCTTCTTCTGTCATTTTCTCGACGATAGACAAGCTTCTTTGAATAAACGAGTTAATCTCAGAAGTAAGTGTGCTGGCGTCAACATTAGGAGACTGAATATAAAGCGCCAATCCTGGGTATCGATTGATTGGGACGAAGTTAACCCCTACTAAGTAACCAAATTGTTTTTCTGTTCTCATTTCTTGAAAGAAGTGAGGAGATAATATTTGGCTAGCAATCATTGTTCGAGCAATAGTAGCAATGCTTCTATCTTCCATTGGGTAATACACCACAATTGCATGATCATGCTCAGGTAATACCATAGGTAATTCGACAGTGTCTTGACCTTTAAGATTCAGCATAGGAATGCTCAACTCGTATTGTTGGCTGATTTGCTTGCCAAATACACGTTTAATTTCCTCGGCAACTTTTTTGGCGTGTCGTTGATGCCAGTTTCCATGCATAAACGCTTCTATTGAAATGGTGTCAAATAATTGATTGCAGTAGTCAGTAAATGTTTGGTAATCAATTTTATCTAATGCCGCAGCTAGCACACTGTTGCTTGGGCATTTAGGTTGCATGAAGGCACTTAGTTTTGAGAAAAGTTGAGAAATAGATTTACTATTTTCTGCGTTCCTCCAATGGGTAATCAATCGCTGTTTAAATAATTCGAATTTGCTTTCGCTATAACTTAACGTTCTTAGTTCAGGTAGTAATTTACTTAGTAGTAAGTGTTGCTTTTCACTAATACCTGAAATTTGAAGTGTCATGCCGCCTTGATGAGCGTACAGGTGATAATGAATACCTGCCAATTCAGCATCGTAATGTGCCTCAACCACAGCATCTGAATATAAGTCAGAAAACAATCTGTTCATGGCGATATTTTCGTTGCTATCTAACGAAGTAGGGTTGTCGATGCTGACATAGATGTAGCCTTTGGGAACATTAAAGGTAATGTCTTGCTTGAACCAAACCGAAATACCACTTTCGGTAATCAGTTGTTGAGGTATTAATAACTGCTCTGTAGCTTCAAATTCTGGGGAAAGTAATTGCGGCTCTGCAACTATAAAATCGTTCTTTTCGGGAAGAAATAACGTGTTGTCTGCACTAGCAGTTTTCCAATGGTTTAACTGTGCTTCGTCTAAAAGGCTCACCCTGTAAGGTACATGATACCATTGGGTTTTAGCTGTTGGTTGAATATCTGGATGAATCAGTAACACTCTCAAATTGTCAGTGCATAAGTATGAAAGCAACTCATTGACTCTAGCGCTATCTAAGCCATCCATCGCATAGTCGCCAAAGATATAATCTTCGGCTGGGTAGTGCTGCATATTTACAACGAGTTGGCAGGCAGAATCTAGCGGTTTTAATTTTTCCTGGTAATCAAATGCAAGTTTGGAAATAGCTTTTTTTTCTGCGTAGTACTTCTCTTCAATAGGGTTCTGTTTGAGCAAGTTAACATAGGCAAAAATGATTGCAATAACATCGTCAACGTTGGCGAGACCTTTTTCTGTCAGCGAGATATTAATATTGAAATCTTTAAAGTTAGAGCCATTTACACCAGAGCCTGCTGTTAATGAAAATGCCCAGTCATTTCGTTTTAGAGCTGACAAAATGCTACCAGGACCTTCGTGACCAAGCAGATAACATAGGGTTGCTTCTGGTTTGTTTCGATAATACTTATCAATAGCCGGCATTGCGAAACTGATAATTAGTTGACGTTCGTTTTTAACCGGTTGCACCTCTATTTTTATCTTTTGATGTTCAGGTAGATAAAGAGGTTCTGTAACGGGCGTTACTTTTTTATTGGCCTGTTGTATACCTGAAAAGAACTCATTTGCAAAACTCTCCAATTCTTGAATAGTTTGTGGCCCTTCAAGTACCAGAGTCATGGCTTCGGCAAAATAGTGCTCTTCAAAAAACGCTCTTACCTCAAGTTCTAATGCTTTACCTGGGATATCGCCAAGTGTGTTTGTGTTGCCTACTGAGAACTTAGAAAAAGGGTGCTTGGTATTTATGGTTGCCTTATGAACATCGTAAATACGCCTAACATCATCTTTGAGTTTCATTTTGTATTCTGAGTCGATGTTTTCGCGTTCTTTCTCAACAAACTCTTTCGATAACAATGGCGCAATAAAAAATTGGCTGAAACGATCTAAAGCGTCTGAAAAATGTTCATGATGAATATCAAAGAAGAAGCAAGTGTGTTCTGTTGCTGTCCATGCGTTATTTGTACCGCCATAATGGCTGATAAATTGTTGATATTCATTACCTTGAGGGTATTTTTCGGTGCCTAAAAACAACATGTGCTCTAGGAAGTGCGCCATACCGTGACGATCATCAGGGTCACTGAAATGTCCAACATTAACAGCAAGTGCAGCAGCAGCTTTATTTGAATGTTCATTGTGAACAAGCAAAACTCTTAGTTGATTGGCCAAAGTTACTGCTAAATACTCTTTGTCGTCATTAGGACTTTGAATCAAGATCGTCTCCAAATGTGCCCAATTTGTATGAAAAATTGAACACTGTACGTTAGTTAGTACTTGTTATTCCTATAAATTACCTCAAGGAATAACACGAGTCTATTTTATTCTTAACTGATGCTACAACTCTAAAGCGTATTCCTATACTATAGCGCGCAATTTTTTTTATACATCGACTAAGATCTAATTGTCATAATTGAAATTATTGACAATGATTAAGGTTAGTAAGTTCAAATTGTATTTATTGAGCGTGATATGCAACTTTTTGTAATGAGACATGGGCAAGCGAGTCCAATAGCTCCAAGTGATCAGCAAAGACCATTAACAGCTACGGGTGAAAATGAAGCTAGTTTAATGGGGAAATGGCTAAGTAAAGCGAGTACACAAATTGATTGTATTGTTGCTAGTCCATTTGTGCGTGCACAGCAAACAGCTAAACTTGTACAACACGCTTTACCGTACGATGTAGAAATTGAAACGCTTGATATGATAACTCCTTCAGGCTCTGCTCCTATCGCACATGATTACCTAGACGGCTTATTGGCAGTACATAAATACCAATGTGTGTTGTTTGTTTCACACATGCCGTTTGTTAGTTATTTTGTAGCAGAGCTAACTTACGATGGTCAGTCGCCAATATTTCAGACAGCCGGAATAGCGCAAATCAATTATGATGTGTCTGGAATGAAAGGAGATCTAGATTGTTTAATCTCGCCGTTTGATCTTTGTTAGTACTTATCTTTGATATCCATCAAAACCAAAAGAGCACCGTCTCCTCCCCATTCTAATGGCGCTTGATGAAAAGCAATAACATCAGGATGTTGCACTAGCCAGTGGGGGACTTTGTTTTTTAGCGCATAACTGCCGATACCATGAACAATACACAAGCACTGAGCGTGTTCTTTTTGACTTGCGTGTAATAAGGCGGCAATTTCTGATTTTGCTTGCTGAAGTGTTAAACCATGTAGATCTAAAATTAGGTCTGGTGCGTATACACCTCTACGAAGATTTTTGGCCTCAAAGCTTTTGTCGGCATCTCTAACATACTTCATTGGACCATTTTGGTTTAAGTTTGGCTCGTATTCATCGGAAAAGTGGAAGGTCGCGCCTTCTCTAGCTTTTTTTTCGTTGGTTATTTCGCTTTTCTGCTTGATGGATTTTTTCTGGAAGTGTATTGTGTCCTGCACCATAGGTTTAACCTGACCAACGGCGTCATTGAACATCTGCTTTTCTTGTTGGGTTAACAAATCTTTGAATTTCATATTAGAAGTCTAAAACATCAGCGCTGATATACAAGTGTTGAACTCCAAAAGGGGAACTTTGTGGATAACTGGGATCACGCAGCAATTAAAAATCAGCTGCATACTGTAGGTGATTTTGTACGATTTGCAACATCTGAATTTAATCGAGCTGATTTATGGTTCGGTCATGGCAATGCTAATGCATGGGACGAGGCCATTGTTCTTGTCACATATACACTAGCATTACCTTCAGAATTAACACCACACGTGATGGATTGTCGTTTACTTGACGGAGAAAAAGAGCAAGTATTGGCTGTTATTTCTCGACGTATCGTTGAAGAAATCCCTGCTGCTTATATTATCAATCAAGCTTACTTCGCTAAATTGCCATTCTATGTTGATGAAAGAGTGTTAGTTCCACGTTCACCTATTGCGGAGTATATCGAGCGAAGATTCGCGCCAATAATTGCAGAAGAAAAACCTGTTAATCGTATTCTTGATCTATGTACAGGTAGTGGTTGTATCGCCATTGCATGTGCACATTACTTCCCTGAAGCGGAAGTTGATGCTTTGGACTTAAGTACAGATGCATTAAACGTAGCTCAATTGAATATCGAAAACCATGGGCTGATAGAACAAGTTATTCCAATTCAATCTGATGTATTCTCTGGGGTTCAAGGTGAAAAGTATGATTTAATAGTGACCAATCCTCCTTATGTGGATCTAGAGGATGTTGCTAGTTTACCAGCAGAGTTTCAACATGAACCTGAAATGGGGCTAGGGTGCGGAAATGATGGTTTGGACATCGTTCGTCGTATTCTTGCTGAAGCTGCTAGTCACTTAAATGATGACGGTGTATTAGTGTGTGAAGTAGGAAACTCACAAATCCACGTTGAAGCAACATATCCTGAAGTGCCATTTAATTGGCTACCATTTGAGCGTGGTGGTCATGGTGTGTTTGTATTAACTAAAGCAGAATTAGAACAATTTTCTTCAATTTTTGAACAGCGAGTAAAAGGCTAAAAGATGTCGGGTAATACTTTTGGTAAATTATTTACCGTAACCTCATACGGCGAAAGCCATGGTTTAGGGCTAGGAGCAATCGTTGATGGTTGTCCTCCGGGTATCGAAATTTCTGAAGCGGATTTACAAGTAGATCTTGATCGCCGCAGACCTGGTACTTCTCGATATACAACTGCGCGTAGAGAGCCTGATCAAGTTAAGATAATGTCAGGTGTATTTGAAGGCAAAACGACAGGTACGCCAATTGGGTTAGTCATTGAGAATACTGACCAACGCTCAAAAGATTACGGCAATATTGCACAAAGCTTTAGACCAGGTCACGCTGACTACACTTATTGGCAAAAGTACGGTATCCGTGATTATCGTGGTGGCGGTCGCTCGTCAGCTAGAGAAACAGCAATGCGCGTAGCAGCAGGTGCTGTCGCTAAAAAGTTCTTAAAACAGAAGTTCGGTATTGAAGTACGAGCTTGTGTTACTCAAATTGGCGATGTGAAAGCAGAGAAAATGGATTGGAACATCGTTGAAAATAACCCATTTTTCTTTCCTGATGAAAGTAAACTAGAGCAGCTAGACGAATTGCTTAGAGGTATTATTCGCCAAAAAGATTCTATCGGCGCTAAAGTAACTGTTGTTGCTGACAATGTTCCTGTAGGTTTAGGTGAGCCTATCTTTGACAGATTAGATGCTGATATCGCTCATGCGCTAATGGGCATCAACGCTGTTAAAGGTGTTGAAGTGGGTGATGGTTTTGAAGTTGTAAATCAAAAGGGCTCTGAGCATCGTGATGAAATGACAGCTAATGGTTTTGCTACTAACCATGCTGGCGGTGTGCTTGGCGGTATTTCTTCTGGCCAGCCGGTAGTCGCTCATTTAGCGTTAAAACCAACGTCTAGCATTGGTGTTAGTGGTAAAACAATTGATGTTGATGGTAATGAAACCGATATCATAACTAAAGGTCGCCACGATCCTTGTGTTGGTATTCGCGCGGTGCCTATCGCTGAAGCTATGTTGGCGTTAACGTTAATGGATCATTATTTACGCCATCGTGCCCAAAATGCTGATGTCATGTGCCAAACACCAGATATTGAAAGAAATAGTTAATTTTATTGCGCGTTAACGCGCAAAATAGGTTAACATTAGCAAAACGCACTTCTGCATAATGCAGCGTGCGTTTTGTCGTTTTTGGGATTTATAAAATATTAGGGGAAAAGGTGTCGTTTACCTTCCACAAGTTATCAGGTAGTTACTTTTGGTACTTCGCAATTTTGGGACTTATTGTTCCTTTTTTATCGGTATTCTTAGATCACCGAGGATTTAACTCGATTGAAATAGGCGAAATCCTTGCGATATTTACAGCGACAAAAATTATTGGCCCTGCGATGTGGGCGATTATTGCGGATAAAAGAGGAGAGCAACTCTCTATTATTCGCTTTGGCGCTTTACTTACCTTTTTCTCCTTTTGCTTAATGTTTTTTGCGGATGGCTATTGGCCTATCGTTTTTGTATTGGCCATATTTAGTATTTTTTGGACAGCTATTTTGCCACAAATGGAAGTATTGACGCTTTATTCCATTCGTAAGAGCGCCAAAATCTACGCCCGTATAAGGTTATGGGGAAGTATTGGTTTTATCGTGCTTTCAATCGTATCCGGCGAGCTATTATCGCGTTATACACCTGAGGCCTTCACCTATATTGGCGCATTTGTTTTGTTGATGTTGTATGTTTCTACACTCTTTATCAAGCAGCCGAAAATAGGGCAGCTAGAAAATACTGATAGTCAGCCAATCATCAGTAAGTGTTTGGAATTGAGCTTTATTGCCTTTTTCATTGCTGGCTTGTTTCTACAATTGAGTTTTGGGCCTTATTATAGCTTCTTTGCTCTTTATCTAAGGGATCTAGATTATCCAAGTTTTGCTGTTGGTGCATATGCATCTGTTGGTGTTGTTGCTGAGATTGTTATTTTCTTAATTGCAGGCTCTTTGTTCAAACATTACAGCATGAAAGGCCTATTGATTTTTAGTTTGTTGCTCACAGCAATTCGTTGGTATTTGATGGCTGATTATGCCGACAGTGCGGTGGTTCTTTTCATTGCACAAGTACTGCATGCGTTCAGTTTTGGTTTATATCACGCGGTTTCAATTCAGTTTGTTCAGCGTCACTTTTCCAACCAGCAGCAAAATAGGGGACAGGCAATTTACCTTGCGGGTGTTTACGGGATAGGTGGGGCAATTGGTGCATATGCTTCAGGTATCTTGTGGCAAGATGGTAAGGGGGCTGAATTGTCTTTTGAGTTAGCAGCACTTATGGCACTGCTTGGAATGCTCTGTTGTTTCCTGATAAAGGAAAAGAAAGAAGTTTATTAGTATTTAGAACGTTAGCTTCTTTCACCCTGAGATTATTAAAGGGGTTGCTTTACTAATTACGTTTATCCTTCGACAGGCTCAGGATGATAAGTATTTGGGCTAAGGGGAATGATTTCTATGAGTTCAGGTCGAGAGCTTGTTTCACCCTGAGTTTTGAGGATCATTGTGATGTGCTAAGCGAGCTTAGTTCATTTTCATTCTGCGTCGATGGGATTGGCTTTGAATTTAAGGCTCGTTGTATTTTTGAACTGATATGTCCATTTATAGTAGAAAATTCAAGTTCGTTTCATGCTGAGCTTGTCGAAGCATTCCAGCTTATTTTTGTGAAGTGGGGTTATTAGTACTTTAGTGGATCTAGCTTAATATGCTTGAGACATTTCTACGGAAACAAAAAAAGCCCAACTCATGTTGGGCTTTTTCTTGAGTAAAAGAGTAATTATTTTACTTCTTCACCAGCAGCTTGTTTATCCGCATGGTAACTAGAGCGAACTAAAGGACCACATGCAGCATGTTCAAAGCCCATCTTCATCGCTTCTTCGTGGAACATATCAAATTCATCTGGGTGAACATAACGCTCAACAGGAAGATGGTGTTTACTCGGTTGTAGGTATTGACCAATAGTCAACATCGTTACACCGTGAGCACGTAAATCACGCATTACTTCTAAAATTTCTTCGTTTGTTTCACCTAAACCAACCATAAGGCCTGATTTAGTTGGCACGTCTGGGTTCGCTTCGCCAAACTTTTTAAGCAAGTCTAACGACCATTGGTAGTTAGCGCCTGGACGAGCTTTAGTATATAGACGTGGTGCTGTTTCCATGTTGTGATTAAACACGTGAGGAGGATTAGCATTTAAAATCTCCAATGCTCTGTCCATACGGCCACGAAAATCAGGAACAAGAATCTCTACTTTAGTATGTGGAGCATGCTCTTCAATTTCTTTAATACAGTCAGCGAACTGTTGAGCACCGCCATCACGTAAATCATCACGGTCAACAGAAGTGATTACTACGTATTTCAACGCCATGTCTTTAAGTGTTAGTGCTAATTTCTTTGGCTCTTCTGCATCTGGTGCTAATGGGCGACCATGGCCGACATCACAGAAAGGACAACGTCGAGTACAGATATCACCCAAAATCATAAAGGTAGCCGTACCGTGGTTAAAACACTCTGATAGGTTAGGGCAAGAAGCTTCTTCACAAACTGAATGTAAGTCGTGCTTTCTAAGCGCAGATTTGATGTTATCAATGCGCTCAGTTGTTCTTGGTAATTTGATTCTCAACCACTCTGGTTTGCGCAACATCGTTTCGCGTTCAGAAGGGACGATCTTAATCGGGATATGCGCCATTTTTTCGGCGTCACGAAGTTTTGTACCCGGCTCAATTCGAGAAGTCTTAGTGGTCATTTAATGTATCCAACCCTTTCACATAATTTACATCAGTAACGTTTAGTAGCTTAACCATATGGTTGGCTAGTGACTCTCCAGCAGCTTCAACCGTATCTAATTCACTTACATCACTAGTTTGTACCATTTCTAATCCTGCATAACCACATGGGTTGATACGTAAAAATGGAGATAAATCCATACAAACGTTTAACGCTAACCCGTGAAAAGAACAGCCTTTTCTCACTCTTAGCCCAAGAGAAGCAACTTTCTTTTCATCAATATAAACACCCGGAGCATCAGGCTTAGCGTATGCTTTAATACAGTAATCTGCTAACGCATTAACAATGCCTGTTTCAATCAAAGTTACCAGCTCACGAACGCCCATTTTTCGGCGGCGAAGGTTTATCATAAAATAAATCACTTGCTGGCCAGGGCCGTGATAGGTGACTTGGCCACCTCTATCTACTTGTACCACCGGAATATCTCCTGGCATTAACAAGTGCTCTTCTTTACCCGCTTGTCCTTGGGTAAATACTGGAGGGTGCTCAACTAACCAAAGCTCATCCTTGGTTTCATCGCCACGATTATCAGTGAAGTCTTTCATAGCTTGCCATACTTCAACATAATCTGCGTCAGCTAGTTGTCGAATATTAATCGAATTATTCAACGTTTAAACTCTTTTATTCAGTTGATCGTTATTATAAAGAAATTAATTACGGTGATAAATGCTTTTATCTGCTAGCTGATAGCTAGAGAACATATCTCACTTCTTCAATTGCAGAGAGTGTTTTGTAGATTTGCTCAATGTGCTCTTTGCTTGTTACTTTTACAGCAATAGACACAGAGTGGTAATTACCTTTCGAGCTAGGCTTAATCGTTGGTGAATAGTCACCAGGTGTATGCTTTTGTAATTCTGCAATGATTAAGTCTGGTAACTCATCACAAGCAATACCCATTACTTTGAAGTTTAAAACTGTTGGGAACTCTAGTAGTTCATCAAATTTAGTTTTCATCTATTTACTCGAAATCACATTAATTGGCGCTATTTTAGCACTATTCTTCGTTGAGCAAAATGGTTGCTGTTAAATCCAAAAGAAAAGGGCTAGGTACTGTAATAAAAACTGTACCTAGCCCTTGTTATACTTTGATAATTATAGATTAGTTCATTACTTGCATTTTAATGTAATCAACTAAACGAGAAAACATGCCACCTTCGCTTACTTCGTTTAACGTAACAAGTGGGTATTCTGCGATATCTTCACCGTCTAAACGTAAGAATACTTTACCTACTACTTCACCTTTAGCTAATGGAGCAACAAGCTCTTTAGACAATTCAAAGTTAGCTTCTAGGTTTTTACGCTGACCACGAGGGATGGTAATAGGTGTTGCTTCATTAATACCTAGTTGTACTTCTTTCACATCACCCATCCATACACGTGATTCAGTGAATTTTTCACCAGCTTTGTAAGGTGTGTAAGTTTCAAAGAAACGGAAACCGTAGTTGAGTAACTTCTTACTTTCTACTTTACGAGCACGTTCACTTTCTGTGCCCATTACAACACTGATTAAACGCATACCGCCTTTAGTTGCTGAAGTTACTAAGCTATAACCTGCTTGTGATGTGTGACCTGTTTTTAATCCATCAACATTCATGCTTTTATCCCACAATAGACCATTGCGGTTATATTGCTTGATATTGTTAAAGGTAAAGAATTTTTCTTTATAGATTTCGTACTCTTCAGGTACATCTCTAATTAACGCAGTTGCCAAAGTCGCCATGTCTCTTGGCGTTGTTTTGTGTTCAGTACTGTCTAGGCCATGGCTGTTTTCAAAGTAACTGCTGCTCATACCTAACTGTTCGGCATATGCATTCATCATTTGAGCAAAAGCGTCTTCACTACCTGCAATGTGCTCCGACATCGCAATACATGCGTCATTACCTGAAGCGATGATAATACCTTTGTTAAGGTCAGAAACACTTACTTCTTTGCCTACTTCTAAGAACATTAAAGAAGAGCCTTTAAGTACTGGGTTACCTGTTGCCCAAGCGTTTTCGCTGATCATTACTTGATCATCATTCTTGATATTGCCATTCTCAAGCTCCAAACCAATGATGTAACTTGTCATCATCTTGGTTAAGCTTGCTGGTGCCAACAAAGTATCTGCATTGCCTTCAGCAATTACTTTACCTGTTGTGTAATCAATTAAGATGTGACCTTTAGCATTAATTGAAGGAGCTGATGGAACAATTGTAGCGGCGTGTGAAAACGATGCTACACCCATTGCTAATGAGCCAATTAGAGAGAAGATTTTTATTTTTTTGGAAAAAGATTTGGCTAATCTAGTAGGCATAATAGTCCTATTGTAAATTCGTATAAGATTGACGGGCGCTAACCCTTGCATAATTTCATCTATAAACTTCAGGAGTATACCAGTTTTAATAATGAAATCTATTTGTATTACCATGCTTATTTTTTATAAGTTTGCTACTGAATATTTCAGGTTTACAATTTTTTTACAAAAGCGCCGGGGTAACCATTTTTCTTGAGTTGTTTTACCAGTGATTGAAGCTGTGTTTGGTCTTGGATAGGGCCAAGTTTTATTCGGTAAACGTCATCATCCGTTTTGTACCAGTTCGCATTGAGCTTGTATGTCGATTTCAGTGACGTAACGGTTTTGTCGGCTGATATTCTATTTTTTGTCGCGAATACTTGGATGTAAGTTTTGTTTTTTTCGAAAAGGTGCTTTTTACTTTTAAACTCAAAGTCAGTGATGGCTTCAACTTTGACTCTAGCTGTACCTGTTTTCAGCATATCAAGTTTGTAAGCTGCACTGTAAGATAGGTCAATCACTCTTCCTTGATGGAAAGGGCCGCGGTCATTTACTCTAACAATCACTGATTTTTGATTGTTTTGATTGGTAACTTTCACATAGGTAGGAAGTGGCAGGTTCTTGTGGGCAGCACTCATCCCATACATATTATAAACCTCACCATTGGACGTAAGGTGGCCATGAAATTTCTTACCGTACCAAGACGCGATGCCTTCTTCACTATAGTTATCAGCTGACTTTAAAACTTGGTAGTGTTTACCTCTAACCGTGTAGTTCTTGTTACCACCTTTACTTAAAGGCTCTTTTCGAGGTACCGCGTCTCTAGTTTCATTAGCTGTTGGTAATCTAGTTGGTGTACTGTCATGCTTTTGTTGATATCGACCACTAGTTGGGCTTGTACAAGCTTGTAAAACAAGAAGAGCAAATGGAATTATAATAATCTTTTTCATCATGACACTACGCTATAAAACGCCTATTTGTGCTAATAGCCATCAATATGCCAAAGCCGGCCATTAGGGTAACAGCAGACGTACCGCCGTAACTAATCAAAGGTAAGGGAACGCCAACAACTGGTAATAAACCGGATACCATTCCTATGTTTACAAACACATAAACGAAGAAAGTTAATGTTAAGCTGCCAGCAAGTAACTTAGTAAATGCGTGTTGTGCGTTTACTGCTATCCAAAGCCCGCGCATAACGATAGCTAGGTATAGAGCTAGTAACATGGTTACGCCAATCAAACCAAACTCTTCACTGAATACTGCAAAAATAAAATCAGTATGCCTTTCTGGTAAAAACTCTAGTTGCGATTGAGTACCTTGCAGCCAACCTTTACCTTGTACGCCACCCGAACCAATGGCAATTTTACTTTGAATAATGTGGTAGCCAGTGCCTAAAGGGTCTTCTTCAGGGTTTAAAAAGGTGAGAACCCTTTGCTTTTGATAAGGTTTCATCAAAAACATCCAAAGGATAGGGGCGAATGCAGAAGCTAATGCCGCACAAGTGCCAATGAGTTTCCAGCTTGCCCCCGCTAAAAAAATAACAAATAAGCCGGAACTGGCGATCAAAAGAGAGGTACCCAAATCAGGTTGTTTGGCTATCAATAAAGTTGGTATTAGTACAAGCACAAAGGCGATAATGATATTGCCTATCTTAGTAGGCAAGTCGTGTTGGCTGACGTACCAAGCAATCATGATTGGCACAACTAGCTTCATTATTTCTGAAGGCTGGAATTGGAATGAACCAAATTTAATCCATCGTTGAGCGCCTTTACCGACGTGGCCAACGAGTAACACTGCGACTAACAAGCCTATTCCTATGACAAACACAGGAACTGCCCATTTGCGATAAACAAGCGGAGGGATTTGAGCTACAAAGAACATTACTCCCAAAGCTAAACCTAATCGAATAGCCTGTGCATAGACGATTTTAATATTTTGCGCGCCGGCACTATAAACAACAAAAAGACTTAACGTCATTAACATCAAGATACCCGCTAACAACGGTAAATCGATATGAAGCGTCTGCCATATTGTTTTACGTTTTTGTTGGTCTTGGCCGGTTGAACGCACTGCTAATCTCTCTTCTCGTTTAGGTGTTTTTCACCGTAGGTATTGTCGTGTAAAGGGTGCTCAGTTTCACTGACGATTACTCTATCACCAAAATACTGGTCCAAAATTTGTCGTGCTACCGGTGCAGCATTCGTTGCACCACCGCCAATAACATTCTCGATTGCTACTGCTACAACAATTTCAGGATTTTCATACGGAGCAAAAGCAATAAACATCGCATTATCACGTTTGCTTTCGGCAATTGCTTCTGCGTCGTACTCTTCATCTTGCCCAAGGTTAGCGGTTTGAGCTGAACCTGTTTTACCAGCCGCATCATATTTACTGCCTTTGAACGCGTTATAACCGGTGGCACCAAGTTTTTGAACAGTATTGTGCATTGCATCAAGTACAATATCCCAATTGCCTTCTTCTTTTAGCTGAATAGGTCTCTTTTCATCTACTGGCATTTCTTCATAAATAGTTTCGGTGCTATCGGCAGTTGTGATAACAGTACCCGTTCCTTTTAATAGGTGAGGTACTTTTATTTGCCCTTTGTTTACCATGATTGAAAGAGCTTGCGCCAATTGCAATGGTGTCACTGTCCAATAGCTTTGACCAATACCAATGGATAAGGTTTCACCTATGTACCACGGCTGATTATATCTAGCTCTTTTCCAAGCTCTGCTAGGCATGATAGCGCGACTTTCTTCTAAAATATCAACGCCAGTGTGTTCACCAAAACCGAATTTTTCCATCATGTTACTGATGCGTTCTATGCCCAACTTGTAGGCCAAATCGTAGTAGTAAACGTTACATGATTGTTCAAGTGAGGTAGATAGGTTAACTTTGCCATGTCCCCATTTTTTCCAATCACGTTGTCTTGTGCTAACGCCTTTTAGTTGATACCAACCTGGATCATAAATTTCGTCTTCCGGTTCAACAATGTCTTCTTCGAGACCTAGTAGCGCGATAAAAGGTTTCACTGTAGATGCTGGAGGATAACCTTGCACGGTTCTGTTTAACAGTGGGCGCTTTTTCGGATCAAGTAACTTTCTATAGTTTTTGCTGCTAATACCATGGACAAACATATTACCGTCATAGCTAGGGTTAGAGTACATCGCTAATATGCCACCATCCCTAGGATCGATAGCTACGACAGCACCACGTTTACCCGAAAGTGCTCGTTTGGCTACCATTTGCAGCTCAATATCTAAGGTTAACGTCAAGTTTTTACCGGGTTGTGGCGGGGTAAAGTTCAACGTTCTTTGGATTCGACCTTGGTTATTAATTTCTACTTCCTGATGACCTATTTCGCCATGCAAAGTGTTTTCGTAGTATTTTTCTAACCCTAATTTTCCAATATTACGTGTAGCTGCATAATTGTCTGACTTATCTTGTTCTTCTAGTTTAATTGCATCATTTCTATTGATTCGAGCTACATAACCTAGTGTATGTGTGGTTAAGTCAGCAAATGGGTAGTAGCGTTTCAAACGGGCTTCAATAAATACGCCTGGGAATTTGTGTTGCTCCACTGAAAATGCAGCGACTTGTTGTTCGCTAAGTCTTGAAATGAGTTCTACTGGTTTAAAACGACGTTTGCGTTTTAGGGATTTAAAAAACTTTTGCTGTCGCTCTTCTGATACATCGAGAATATTACTCACGGCAGCGATGGTTTTCTCCATATCATCAACTTGCTCTGGAATAACCTCCAAGCTGTAAACAGGTTTGTTTTCCGCAAGTAATACGCCGTTTCTATCGTATATTAGCCCTCTATTTGGCGCGACAGGCAGTAATTTAATTCGATTAGAGTTAGAGCGGGTTTGATATTTCTCGTATGACGTAACTTCTAGATGGTAGACGTTACTAAATAATATGACGAGTAATACAATGACGCCGAGCAATGCAATGAAAGCTCGGCGAGCAAAAAGGTTTGCTTCAGCAGTATGATTTCTAATAGCGACTCGTTTAGTCACGTGGCGCTTTACTCCCTGTGATACGGGTGATTATTGTTAATGCTCCAAGCTCGATATAAGCTTTCCGCAACGACAATTCTAACCATAGGGTGAGGCAAGGTTAGTGGTGATAAAGACCACTTTTGCTCTGAGGCTTTAATACAAGCTGGTGCTAAGCCTTCAGGACCACCAACGAGCAAAGCTACATCTCTCCCGTCATGTTGCCAACGCTCTAGTTGTTTGGCTAGATCCGGTGTAGTCCACGGTTTACCGGTAACTTCCAAGGTAACGATACGGCTACCTTTTGGAATAGCTGCTAATGTTTGTTCGCCTTCTTTTTCAAGGATACGAGCTATATCAGCGTTTTTACCTCGTTTACCGGGCGGGATTTCTACTAGATGAAATGACATGTCTCTAGGGAAGCGTCGGCAATATTCTTCAAAGCCTTGAGTGACCCAGCTTGGCATTTTATTACCAACGGCGTAGAGCGTAATGCGCATAATGCTATCTAATTATTCCCAGAGTTTTTCAAGTTGATATTGATCACGAATTTGGTCAGTCATGATGTGAACAACGATGTCACCTAAATCTACTAATGACCATTCGCCAATATCGTTACCTTCAACACCTAAAGGTTCAACACCTTGTGCTCGACATTCTGTTGTTAAATATTGTGCGATTGATTTTACGTGACGAGTTGAATTGCCTGAAGCAACAATCATGTAATCAGCAAAATCTGCTTTTTCTGCGATTGATAAAGGAATAATATCTCGACCTTTCATGTCATCGATTTTATCGATAACAAAGTCTTTTAATGCATCTACTTGCAAGTTTTAATCTCTTTCTAAAGGGTTATATTGCGAATAATACAATAATTAGTTTTACGAGTCACTGCTGCGATAGAGCTTATGTTTGATGATGTAATCAATAACCGGTTTTGGCATTAAATCTTCGGTGATTTCACCGTCAGCCAATTTAGCTCTGATCTCTGTTGAAGATACGTCAACCTTTGCGTCTTCATTCATCCAAATACTGCCATGAGTGTGGTGAAATAGCTCTTTCTTATTTGTCACTAAATGTTTATCTAGCAGTGCTGTTATTTCTGGTGCGGCCTGTGCTAATTGATAACCAGGCCTTGTGCTAACGATTAGATGGCTATATTCAAGCAGCTCTTGCCATCGATGCCATTTATGTAAATTGAGTAATGAATCTAGGCCGATAAAAAAGAATACCGTGTGCTCTGGGTTTTCTTTTTTTATATCTATCAGCGTTTCAATAGTATATGAAGCGGAATTCTTCTTTAACTCTCTGTCATCAATACTAAATATGGAATCGAAACTACTTCCTGCCTGCAGCATTTCTTTTCGTTGAGCTGGAGTAGCCACAGTACCTGATTTATGTGGCGGAATATGAGCAGGCACCAATTTTACCTGTGCGATGCCTAATTCCTTTGCAACTGCCGCTATCGGCTTTAAATGTCCCCAGTGAACAGGGTCAAATGTGCCACCGTACAGCGCAATAGGTTTAGTCATAATCTAATGAAAGTGCTTGCAATTTTTCGCCGTGATATAGCGAACAAATAACATCAGCAAGTAAAATGAATGGATTAAATTCAGTATCTGTTTTACTGATTAAGTCAACGTCAGCTAGACGCATAAGCGCTAGCGATAAATTTTCCTGAGAGATGTTGCTGATAGCTTGCTGGTAAGTTGGCTTTTTCTTATCCCAAATGCGGAAAGACTGGAACACTTGGTTCTGGTTTTCACCATTTGCTATTGCCGCTTTCATCTCCATGAGCTGATTGATTTCTTTATGAATAAACCATACAAGCTGAGCGATTGGAGCGCCTTCGTGTTGTAGGCTGTCGAGCTGTTCAATACACTTTCCAACATCTCCAAGAAGCATAGTATCTACGAGCTGGAAAGGATTAAACTTAGCTTGGTTGATGAGTAAAGGCTCAACTTCATTAAGCTGAATGGGCTGGCTATTAAACAAGATGCTTAGCTTCTGCAACTCTTGATCTAATGCCATGAGATTACCAGAGAACAAAGTTAACATTAATTGTATAACGTCATTGTCTAGTTTCAGTTGATAAAACTGGCTTCTATTTCTCAGCCATTGTTGTAAATGCTTGCCTTCTATCTCGTAAAGAGGGAGGAATACACCTGCCTTTTCTAGTGATTTAAACCATTTACGTTTTTGTGTTGGACCGTCGACTTTAGGACCGTGTAAAACAAGTACCGTATCTTGAGAAATAGTCTCAGATAATTCAGTGAGTACTTTACTACCTTGGTCGCCAATTTTCAGAGAAGACAGAGAAAGCTCTATTACTCGTAAACTAGCAAACAAACTTAGTGCATTGTACTCTTGTTGAACAGTAGACCAATCAAACTTTTCATCAACGGTAAACCTTAGTCGTTCCTCGTAACCAGCGTGCTGTGCAGCGTGATTGATTTGCTCAATCGCGTCATTTTTTTGCCAAGGCTCATCACCAAAAACTAACCAAACAGGCGCAATGCCTTGATTAAGCGTGTTGGTTAGTTGATTGTGATAAATACGCACGGCAGATTAGTTATTCACTGAAGAGTGGGCAGCCATCTTGCGCAGAATAATTTCTGCCGCTTCTTGGCGCATTTCACTAAGGATAAGCTTTAATTCACGACTTTTAGCAAGTGTGAAGTTTGGATCGTCCTGATAGTCTCGGTTAATCTCAAAACGCATCAACTGAGGATCTTCACCAGGTAAAGCAATTTGATAGGCAACAGAGTAAATCAATTCATATTCTGCTACTTGGCCGTTTGGAAATACAGACAAGGTTCTTCTATCCAATTTATCTTTTAGTAACTTCATTGAAGCAACTTGTTCACTGCTACGTTGAGCCATATTTACCTTGTTATATTCAAGGTGCTGTTTAACAACGCGAGTGAGTTCACTGTGTTTATCTTCCGATGTTAGATAAATGGTTTGTAAGGGCTCAGGAATAAGGTAATTCCCTCGTAACTGAAAACCACAAGCAGATAGCGCCAAAGCGCACAGCAAAACGCTGTACACTTTAACTTTTGATGTGAATTGCTTAATCATCAAGCCAATCCTAGTTAGCAACAATGTTTAAAAGTTTACCTGGAACGTAGATAACTTTACGTACCGTTTTGCCTTCAATAAACTTCGACACATTTTCTTCGCCGTTAGCAATTGCTTCTACTTGCTCTTGGCTCGCGTCAGCTGCAACAGTTACTTTTGCTCTTAGCTTACCATTTACTTGAACAATGATTAGCTTTTCATCTTCAACAAGAGCAGACTCATCAAGCTCTGGCCATAATGCTTCTTCAACAGCTGTATCGTGACCTAGCTCTTTCCATAATTGGTGACACATGTGAGGAGCGATAGGTGTCAGCATTAATACAACTGCTTCAACTGCTTCTCGCATAACAGCACGATCTTCATCACTAGCAACTGGAGCTTTTGCTAAGTGGTTCATAAGTTCCATAATAGCAGCGATGGCCGTGTTGAATGTATTACGACGACCAATGTCATCAGATACTTTCTTGATCGTTTTGTGAACTTCACGACGTAGTGTTTTTTGTTGGCTATTCAATGTTAAGCCATCAAGTGCTGGTGCTGCGCCACTTTCAGTGAAGTCAAACGCAAGCTTCCATACACGCTTAAGGAAACGATGAGCACCTTCAACGCCTGAATCAGACCATTCGAGTGTTTGCTCTGGTGGAGAGGTAAACATAATGAATAGACGAACGGTATCAGCACCGTATTGGTCGATAACTTGTTGAGGGTCGATACCATTGTTCTTCGACTTAGACATCTTGCTCATACCAGCAGAAATCACTGGCTCGCCATCTAGCTTGCTAATGGCTTTAACTACTTGGCCTTTTTCGTTACGTTCAACGTCAACGTCACTTGGTGAAATCCAATCCTGAGCACCATTTTCTTGTTCACGGTAGTAAGTATCAGCTAATACCATACCTTGACATAATAAGCTCTTAAATGGTTCATCGCTGTCTACTAAACCAACATCACGTAGTAGTTTGTGGAAGAAACGCGCGTAAAGTAAATGCAAAATAGCGTGCTCAATACCACCAATGTATTGGTCTACAGGCAACCAGTAGTTTGCCTTCTCAGGGTCAAGCATTTGAGAGTCATCTGTCGGTGAACAGTAACGAGCGTAGTACCAAGAAGATTCCATAAAGGTATCAAAGGTATCTGTTTCACGGAATGCTTCTTCGCCGTTGTAAGTTGTTTTTGCCCATTCTTTGTCGTCTTTGATTGGTGAGGTAACACCATTCATAACAACATCTTCTGGTAATTCAACTGGTAATTGATCTTCTGGCACTGGCACTGATTCGCCATTTGCTAGATTAATCATTGGGATTGGTGTACCCCAGTAACGCTGACGTGATACACCCCAATCTCTTAAACGGTAATTTACTTGGATTTTACCTTTGCCTTCTGCAACTAGTTTGTCAGAAATCGCTTTGAATGCTTGTTCAAAGTCTAAACCGTCAAACTCACCAGAATTGATTAAGGTGTTCTTTTCAGTGATTGCCGCTTTAGTGATATCATCTTCTGCACCGCCTTGAATAACTTGCTTTACTGCCAAGTTAAACTGTTGGGCAAATTCGTAATCACGTTGATCGTGACCAGGTACAGACATAACAGCGCCTGAACCGTAATCCATCAATACGAAATTAGCAGCCCATACTGGTACTTCTTCACCAGTGATTGGGTGAATAGCTTTAAGACCTGTATCAACACCTTTTTTGTCCATTGTCGCCATGTCAGCTTCAGTGGTTTTGTTGTTTTTACATTCTTCAATGAAAGCAGCTAATTCAGCATTATCTTCAGCAGCAGCAAGTGCAAGAGGGTGCTGCGCAGCTAACGCTACGTAAGTAACACCCATTAGTGTGTCTGGACGAGTTGTGTAGATATCAAATTCATCGTTGCTGTTTGCAACTTTAAATGTCATTTCTACACCTTCAGAGCGACCAATCCAGTTTTTCTGCATTGTTTTAACTTGCTCAGGCCAACCTTCTAATTGGTCTAAGTCGTTAAGTAACTCTTCTGCGTAATCTGTGATTTTAATGAACCACTGTGGAATTTCTTTTTGCTCCACAATAGCACCTGAACGCCAGCCACGACCGTCAATAACTTGCTCATTGGCAAGTACTGTTTGGTCTACTGGATCCCAGTTAACTGTTGCGTTTTTCTTGTAAACTAAACCTTTCTCGTAAAGTTTAGTGAAGAACCATTGCTCCCAACGGTAGTAATCTTTTTTACAGGTTGCTAATTCACGATCCCAGTCATAACCAAAACCTAATGATTTTAACTGGTTACGCATGTATTCAATGTTTTGGTAAGTCCACTTAGCGGGTGCAGAATTATTCTTAATTGCTGCGTTTTCTGCTGGTAGACCAAACGCATCCCATCCCATTGGCTGTAATACGTTTTTACCTTGCATGCGTTGGTAGCGAGAAATTACATCACCAAGGCTGTAGTTACGTACGTGACCCATGTGCAAACGACCACTTGGGTACGGGAACATAGATAAACAGTAGAATTTTTCTTTGCCTGGTTGCTCTTTCGCTTTAAAAGTTTGATTTTCAGTCCAAAATTTCTGGACCTCAGTCTCGATAGACTGGGGATTGTAAACGGATTCCATTAAAGATTTCTCAAAACTCGATGTGTCATAGGTGTTGCAAGGAAGTCTCTTGCAAAAACCATTAAAATTATTGCTTATAGAATACCTTATCTGCGGCATTATCGACAAGCTTATTGATACCATTCAATTCAATTTGTTGTTCCCTCCAAGAAAAAGTAGCAAATATGTACTATAAAACTGGTATGGCTAGATAATTTTTGTTGTCAGCTCAAGTGCTTTTCACTAGCGCTATTACGATGTGAAAGGGGAGTAACGATGGATAAACAAAATACACTTGAATCGCTTCACGATAAATTAGCGAAATGGTTGGATGATGTTAAAGAGCATGAAGTTACTGAAGTGGTTGAGTTAGTTGAAACTTTTAAGCGCTATTTAACCGCTGCTGAAGAGATCCCTGAAAACAGTGTTAAACAATTTATCGAGCATTTTAAAGCTGATCTAGTCGATTTTTATCACCTCAATCAACAACAGGCCAAAGAATCTATTTATTTTGGTCTGATGTCCGAAACATTGTGGGCTGCGCTAGCTGATGTTACTGATAAATCGCAAGTAGAGTGGAGCGAGTTAGTTGATGACTTTGAGCACGATGGTGATTATGAGGCAGGGCAACTGATTGGCTTTGGCATCCTGTCTTGCAAGCAATGCCAAGACCGCCGCACCTATCACCACTTGAGTGAAATTGTACCTTGTCCGGAATGTAATAATACACATTTTAGACGTATTCCTTTTGCACCTTAATCACTTGAAATTTTGCTAAGTTACCCCCATTAGAGTTACACTGACAGTATCAAAAAAGCACAATGTAAGTGTTTATTTTATAAGCATAAGAAAACGAGATCTTGGATGACTGCTAACGCTGATAATTACAAAATTCCCGCCGATAAGCTAACGGCAGATTTAGCTGAACATATGTTTGGCAAGCTCGATAAGTATGCTGAACAAGAACAAGTATTTGTTGGGCACCACAGAGCCAAAGAAGCATTGTCTTTTGGTCTGTCGATGAAAGCGCCTGGTTTTAACGTTTTTGCCATGGGAGAACATGGTACAGGCCGTCAAACACTGATTAAGCAGATGCTACAAAATAAAGCTTCAGGTTTAGACACGCCACCTGAATGGTGCTATATCAATAATTTTGATGACCCACTAAACCCTCAAAAGCTATATGTAAGCCCAGGAGATGGTAAGCAGTTACTAGCGCGCATGAATACGTTTATCGATGAGCTTTTGGATTTATTCCCAGAAATTTTTGATAACCCAGGTTACCAAAGACAAAAAGCCGCCATTGATAGAGAGTTTAATCAAAAGTATGACGAAGCGATCGCAAAAGTAGAAGATCTTGCGATGAAAAATAACGTCTATCTTTATGAAGAAAACGGCGAAGTTGGCTTTTCACCTTTAATTGACGGTAAGCCTTTAAATGACAAAGAATTTACAAATTTAGATGAACAACAAAGAAATGAGTTTTACCTGCTTCTTGCTAAATTAGAGACTGTCTTATCTGAGCAATTATTAGAACTACCACTTTGGAAACGTGAATCTTCAGATAAATTAAGGAAACTTAAAAACGATACGGCTGAGCAAAGCATTCGACCGTTTCTTAAAGAGCTTGAGCATGAGTTTGCGAGTAACTTAGGTGTACTAAAGTACCTATCAAAAGTTAAAGCACATGTTGTTGATACTGTATTAGAAATCCTTGTTGATGAAAGCAGTGAAAAGCAAAACGATAAAGATTCTCGTAAGTTGATGGTTGAGCAATTTTTACCAAACTTGCTTGTATCACAAGACGAAAACAATGGTGCGCCAGTTGTCTATGAACAGAACCCTACTTACCAGAATTTATTTGGCCATATCGATGTAGCGTCTTTCCAAGGTGCACCATATACAAGTTATCGACAAATTCGCCCTGGCGCTTTGCACCGTGCTAATGGTGGTTACCTGCTGCTAGAAGCTGAAAAAGTGCTCACTCAACCACATGTTTGGGCAAAACTTAAGTTAGCACTTAAAACGCAAGAAATTGTCATTGAGAATCCTTATTCAGAGTTCTCTCAACCAGGTGCGTTGAGTCTTCAGCCGGAGAAGATCCCATTAAGTGTAAAGGTCATCTTGCTAGGAAATGCAGATACGTATTACATGCTGCAAGATTATGATCAAGAGTTTACTGAGTTATTCAGGGTGCTTGCTGACTTTGATCGCCACCTCGATTACAACGACAACAATCTAACCGAGTATGCTCAATTGATTCGTCAAAGAGCTTACAAATACGAATATCCAGAAGTAACAAACAGCGCCATTTTGGAGCTAGTTAAATATGCTTTAAGAAGAGCAGAGCACCAACATCGTCTAACCGCTAACATTGTACATATTAATGATTTACTTGATGAATCTTATTATCAGTGGCAGTTAAAAGGTGGCGAAGGTGACTTAACAGAGAGGCACGTACAACTAGCATTATCTGCTAAGAAACGTCGTACAGGTCGCATCAGTGAAGCTTGGTTAAGTGATATTAAAGAGCGTCAGGTGCTTATTAATACTGACGGTGAAAATGTTGGTAAAGTGAATGGACTAACAGTATTAGAGATAGGGGACAGCGTTTTTGGTACCCCAGCTCGAATCACAGCTACTGTTTATGCAGGCGCTAACGGTATTACAGACATTGAAAGAGAGGTTGATTTAGGTAAATCAATTCACTCAAAAGGTGTATTGTTGTTATCGGGCTACATTGGTCATAAATACGGACAAGATGTTGCTGTTTCTATCTCTGCTAATATTGCAATCGAACAATCCTACGGTCATATAGATGGTGACAGTGCTTCTATGGCTGAATTGTGTGCGCTAGTTTCTGCAATTGCTCAATTGCCAATTGATCAAGGCATAGCTATCACAGGTTCGATGAATCAACATGGTGAAGTGCAATCTGTTGGTGGTGTAAACGAGAAAATAGAAGGCTTCTACAGACTTTGTAAAGACAAAGGCTTAACGGGCAATCAAGGCGTGATCATTCCAAAAACTAACATGATAAATTTAATGTTATCTGATGATGTCATTGATGCTGTTAATGAGGGACTGTTTAACGTTTATGCCGTTGAAGATGTCGACCAAGCATTGGAAATCTTAACCAAAATGGAAGCTGGTGTGCTTAATCGCACAGGCCGATTCCCTCGTAAGTCAGTACATGGGTTAGTGCTTAACAAGCTTACCGCATTTGCTGACTTACTTAATGGTGCAGACGAATAGTTTGAAATTTAAGCAATTCTATTAATCTTTTCTATACTAAAACTAAATGAGGGCAGAGTGCTCTGTCTTCATTTGGTTTGTACTCACAACAAACCTAAAATATTTAAGTATTAACCTGTGAAGGTGATAATTTTAAAAATTACTAACAATAATGAAATAAGCTGCGCTAGCCAGCGATAACAATTCATATTTTCTATGAGCTCATTCATTGCTCAGGTCTATCTTTGTCTCTCTATAACTTGTAACTGATTGAATATAATCAAATATTTGATATTTGTGCTAGCTGAACTAAGCTGGTTATTAAGTGTTCAATTTAGAAGTGGATGTTGGGTTGCACCGGTATTACAACTCAAATCAAAGTATCAAGGGCTAATATGGATCTATCTTCGCAAATTGACCAGTTATGGCCAATCGCAGCTTATTTTATCGTACTTGCTTTATTGCTAGCGGGCATGATGTCGCTGTCTTATTTACTCGGCCCCAAGAGTTTTAAAAAAGGCAAAACAATTCCTTATGAGTCAGGCATCGTCTCTGTTGATGAAAACCGGACTCGCTTTACTAGCCATTTCTTTTTGTATGCGATTTTCTTTGTCATTTTTGATCTAGAAACGATTTACCTATTTGCGTGGGTAATTGCGTTTGATGAGGTTGGTTGGTTAGGTTTTATCGAAGCCTCTATATTCATTGGTGTGTTGTTAGTTGCGCTTCTCTATCTGTGGCGAGTAGGGGCGCTAGAGCTGGTCAGAAGACATGCTGACTTGCGTTTTAGTAAGCGAAATTCAGATCATCAAGGAGAGCATTAATGGAGTGGAAGTTAACCAAAGCTAAACTTGATGAATCGATGAAGGCGGCTAGTGAGGTTTCTGAAGAAGAGCTAAAACGAAACGTTTTCATGGCAAAGCTCGATGATATGGTGAACTGGGGTAGGAAGAATTCAGTCTGGCCATTTAATTTTGGCCTGAGTTGCTGCTACGTGGAAATGGCAACCAGTTTTACATCAAGACACGATATAGCGAGGTTTGGTGCCGAAGTTATCCGAGCTACCCCAAGACAAGCTGATTTAATGGTTATTTCAGGCACGTGTTTTAGAAAAATGGCACCCGTTATTCAACATTTATATGATCAATTGTTAGAGCCTAAGTGGATTATTTCGATGGGATCATGCGCAAATTCAGGTGGTATGTATGATATCTATAGTGTCGTTCAAGGCGTTGATAAATTTATACCCGTAGATGTTTATGTGCCGGGATGCCCACCACGCCCTGAAACCTTATTAGAGGCATTACTGCTGTTACAAAACGCGATTGAACACCAACCTAGACCACTGAGTTGGGTGGTAGGAGAGCAACAAGTTTCCGCTATCAAAAAACCATCACTGAGAGATATCAAACAAGAGGAGCGTATTTCTGTTAAGAACTTAAATACGCCAGATTCAATATGAGTCGTGTGGTTGATATTGGCAAAGCTAGCGATTGGCATCCTACTTATGAGATCCCAATAGCTGACGAAATTGTTTCTGTTGATCCTCGTATAAAGCTCACTCCTGTTACCAAGGCTGAAAATATAGTTGATGGTATAGAAACATTTTGGGTAGAGAGAAATCAACTCAATAGAGTGCTTTCTATCTTGCGACATGAAGTTAATAAGCCGTTTGATTTTTGTTTTGATATTACCGCAATAGACGAAACTGAAAAAACGCATATATCTGCTCCTCAGCGAGATTTCACCGTCAGTTATCATTTAAGGTCCTATCAGAGAAACCAAGATGTGAGGATAAAAGTTGCTTTATCCAGTCCTGATAAATCAGTGGCTACCGCCTGCAGTATCTGGCCCAATGCAAATTGGTACGAGCGAGAGATATGGGACATGTTTGGTATCGAGTTTGAGGGGCATCCACATCTAGCTCGTATTTTGATGCCTCCTACATGGAAAGGTCATCCCTTATTAAAAACACACCCAGCGCGCGCGACGGAAATGGAGCCATTTACACTTTCTGAGTTAAAGCAGGCGCAAGAGCAAGCAGCGTTGAAGTTTAAACCAGAAGATTGGGGCATGAAAAATCACGGACCGGATAGTGATTTTATGTTTTTAAATTTGGGCCCGAATCACCCTAGTGTCCATGGTGCCTTCAGAATAGTCTTGCAAATGGATGGTGAAGAAATTGTCGATTGTGTGCCTGACATCGGTTACCACCATCGTGGCGCCGAAAAAATGGGAGAGCGTCAATCATGGCATAGCTATATTCCTTATACCGACAGAATTGATTATCTGGGTGGGGTAATGAATAACTACCCTTATGTAATGGCGGTAGAAAAGTTAGCAGGCATAAAAGTACCCGACAGAGCCAAAGTGATTCGTATTATGACTGCAGAGATGTTTCGTATTCTCAGCCATCTACTCTTCTACGGCACGTTTGCTCAAGATGTTGGCGCGCTTTCACCTATCTTTTATATGTTTGTTGACCGTGAAAAACTCTTTGGCATTGTTGAGGCTTTTACTGGCGCACGCATGCACCCTAGCTGGTTCAGAATTGGCGGTGTAGCTCAAGACTTACCAAACGGCTGGGATAAATTAATCGCTGAATATGTTGATTACCTACCTAAGCGCTTAGATGAATATGAAAAAATGGTCATGCAAAACGCGCTGCTTAAAAAGCGCACGGTAGGTGTTGGTGCTTATTCAAGTGAAGAAGCAATCGCATGGGGAGTGACAGGGCCGGGACTTAGAGCAACAGGTTATTCTTGGGATTTAAGAAAGCAAAGACCTTATGGAGGCTATGACCAGTTTGATTTTGACATACCAACTGGTAGCAATGGTGATTGTTATGACCGTTGTTTAGTACGTGTTGAAGAAATGCGTCAAAGCATTCGCATTATTAAGCAATGTTTACACAATATGCCGTCTGGACCATACAAAGCAGAACACCCACAAACCACACCTCCCGATAAGCGTCATACAATGACTGATATCGATACACTAATTCCACACTTTATTAATGTGTCATGGGGGCCGGTTATTCCTGCCGGTGAAGTATCGATGAGTGTTGAAGCGACTAAAGGAATTATGGCTTATCACCTAATAAGTGATGGCAGTACAACAAGTTATAGAACACGAATAAGGACACCTAGTTTTGCACATTTGCAAATGTTGCCACTAATTAGCCAAGGGCAAGTGGTTGCTGATTTGATAGCAACACTAGGCAGTATTGATTATGTCATGGCTGATGTGGACAGGTGATATGATGAATATTGAAAAGCAAAACATCATACCTACTTTTGCTCCGGACTATAGCAACTATTTGTCTGTAAAAGAAAAGCAAGCGATTGACCACGAAATCAGTATCGTTGAGACCAAAGAAGCTGCCGGTATCGAAGCGCTTAAGGTTGTGCAAGAAGAACGTGGTTGGATAAGTGATGAAAGCTTAGCTGCGATTGCAGAATACCTATCGATTTCTGAAGCTCAATTAGAAGGTGTTGCTACCTTTTACAACCTTATCTATCGTCGTCCCGTTGGCCGGCATGTTATCCACCTGTGTGACAGTATTAGTTGTCATCTTTGTGGATATGACGAACTCTATCAAACCATTTCTAAAGAATTGAAGATTAGCTACGGAGGTACTACAGACGACGGAAGCTTTACGCTACTCTCTAATGCTTGTTTAGGTTGTTGTGACAAATCTCCGGCAATGCTCATTGGCAAGCACCTTTATACCCAGTTAACGCCAGAAAAGGCCGTTGCGATTCTTAATCAGATCAAGGCAGGTGAAGTGAATAGGGAGGTTAGTGACTATGACTGCCCTTAATCGTCCACTAACACATCTCATTAATCTAGCTACACCAATGAATATTGAGCAGTACAGCGAAAATGGTGGCTATCACGGTGCGCTTATTGCGTTAAAGGAACATACGCCAGAGCAGGTGCTTGAGATCGTAAAATCTTCAAACTTAAAAGGTCGGGGAGGTGCAGGTTTTCCCACGGGCGTAAAATGGAGCTTTGTTCCCTCGTTTGAAGAAGATGATAGCAGTAAACCCGACTATCGATATTTAGTTTGTAATGCTGATGAAATGGAACCTGGCACTTTCAAAGATCGTTGGTTACTAGAAGGTGTACCTCACCAGCTGATAGAAGCGATGATTATTGCTGCTTATACCATAGGCGCAAACCGTGCTTATATTTTTCTAAGGGGCGAATATCACCTAGCTGCACAACGTCTACAAGAAGCTATTAATCAAGCCTATGAAGCAGGGTGGTTAGGAGAAAACATTCAAAGTACTAACTTCTCGTTAGATCTATATTTACATACGAGTGCCGGAAGATATATCTGTGGTGAAGAAACAGCATTAATTAACGCACTAGAAGGAAAGAGAGCAAATCCAAGAGCAAAACCACCATTTCCCCAAGTAAGTGGACTATTTGGTAAGCCAACCATTGTTAACAATGTCGAAACGTTAAGTAATTTACCTCATATCCTAAAAAACGGCCCTTCATGGTTTAAAGGGCTCTCTCCTGACAGTGACGCTGGCACAAAAATATACGGCGCTTGTGGCCGTGTTCAATCCCCCGGTTTATGGGAGCTACCTATGGGAGTGACTATAGGTAACTTGCTACATGATTATGCAGGTGGTCTTCAAGAAGGGAGAAAATTAAAAGGTCTTTTACCCGGCGGTGCTTCAACAGATTTTTTAGTTGAGGAGCATTTAGATACACCAATGGATTATGACTCCATTGCTAAGGCTGGAAGTCGTTTAGGTACTGGCGGATTGATAGTTTTAGATGACCAACAATGCCCTGTGTCTATGGTGCTCAACTTAATGAAGTTCTTTGCACAGGAGTCATGTGGTTGGTGTACGCCTTGTCGAGATGGTACGCCGTGGGCGGTAGAGATCCTTACTCGCATCGAAAATGGTACAGGTCAGAAAGAAGACATAGACGCACTATTAAAACTCTGTGACTTTATGTGGATAGGTAAAACGCTTTGTGCTTTAGCGCCTGGGGCAGTGGAGCCACTTCGCAGCGCCTTGAAATACTTCATGGATGAATTTACTGAACACTTAGATAAACATCAGTGCCCTTATCACAGCAATACACGAGGAGGGGAGTGATGTCAGAGCAAAATATGCTGTCTATTATTGTAGACGAGATTACCTATCAAGTGCCTGCTGGTGATAACTTGCTCGCAACACTGCTGAAACTGCAAAAAAGGTTACCCTATTTTTGCTGGCATCCAGTGATGGGCTCTGTTGGTGCTTGCAGGCAATGTGCGGTTACTCAATATCAAGATGAAAATGACGAACGTGGCCGCCTAGTGATGGCCTGTACAACGCCAGTGACAGACGGTATGAGAGTGAGCATTCAGGACAAATCGTCATCTGAATTTCGTGAACAGGTCATAGGTGCAATGATGACTAATCATCCGCATGATTGTCCTGTTTGTGCTGAAGGTGGCGAATGCCATTTGCAAGATATGACAGTAATGACAGGCCACAGCGCTCGTCAGTATAAGGGCCAAAAAAGAACGTTTAACAATCAATTCTTAGGTGAATTCATCGGGCATGAAATGAATCGCTGTATCACCTGTTACCGTTGTGATCGCTTTTATTCAGATGTTGCAGGTGGCTCTGATTTTTCAGTGCAAGGCAGCAAGAATCAAGTTTATTTTGGGCGTCATCAAGATGGTCAATTGGAAAGTGAGTTTAGCGGCAACCTAGTAGAGGTTTGCCCAACAGGTGTATTTACCAATAAACCTTTTTCTGCCCACTTTGCCAGAAAGTGGGACTTACAATCGGCTCCTTCTATTTGTAATCACTGCTCTATTGGTTGTAACACGAGTGTAGGTGAGCGTTATGGTATAGCTAGGCGAGTAACCAATCGTTTCAAATCGAATATCAACGGCTATTTTCTTTGTGATCGTGGGCGCTTTGGTATTGGACATGTTAACAATGAAAATAGAATTAAGGCTGTTAAAGGCATCTCTCAAGCATCTCCTTTATCAATAACCGCTTTAGATATTGCTAAAGCATTAACACATCATAAGTCAAAAAAATGGTGTGCAATTGGTTCTGCAAGAGCGTCACTTGAAGCAAATTATCTATTAGCTGATTTGGTTGGAATCGAGAGTTTTTCACCTGGCTTTAGTGAACAAGACATGTTTAACGCTCATTATCATCTATCGCTTATTGAAAGTGAGGGCATGTGCAGTATTGAAGACATGGAATCCGCAGATTTTGCGTTAGTGATCAATCAAGATTTGACGTTAACTGCACCTAGAGCTGCTTTGGCAATACGCCAAGCGATGAATAAAGCCGGTGTTGAAAAAGCTGCAGACATAGGTGTGCAATATTGGCAAGAGAACGCCGTTAAAACAGCCAAAGGGCAAGACTTGCTACCGTGTTTTCATATAGCCAATGCTCGCAACAAATTAATGGATGTTGATAAACAAACATTGCTAGCACCCGATGATGAAATTGTTGAAGTATTGGAAGCCACGATTGAATTCATTCGCAGCGGCAACTGCACACAGTCTGATAAGCAACAAGGATTAATCGAAGGCATTGTTGATTCACTTGCCCTGGCTAAGCGACCTATTCTAGTCACTGGTTGGCAAAACACTACTCCTTTAATCATGCAACTATTCAATGAGCTTGTTGGGATAGTAAAACAACGGGTAAATGAAAATGTAGAAATAGCTGTATTTGCCCCAGCGGCAAACTCTATTGGTTTAGCTTCGTTGATGCAGAATACTACGCCATCTTTGCAATCTCTTTTGTCCAATGACGATTATCAAGGACTTATTATTTTAGAAAATGAGCTGAGCAATTTGTCTGCTGAAGAACGAAATGAACTGCTTTCAAATTATGAACATGTGCTTGTATTAGATCATACCCGCAATGACGTTAGTGAGAACTCACATACGCTTATACCTTCAGCTGCAATAGCTGAAAGCCAAGGCGCTTTTGTGAATTATCAATCTATTGTACAACCATTTTGGCCTGCCTACCCAGTTAAAGAACCTGTGAAAGACAGCTGGAAGTGGTTGATTGAAATAGGGAACATACTCTTTCCCAATAAGGAAAGAGAGAAGGTTAAGGATATAGAAAGTCTACACAAATACCTATCGAATGTTTATGAACATTGGGTTAGTTATTCATCTTCTGTAAATAGCAGAATAGCCAGAGAAACACATCGTGTTAGTGGACGTACTTCAAAATATGCGAATCAAACGGTGCACGAGCCTAAAACAGCTAGCTCTGAATCTGAGTATCGCTTTTCAATGGAAGGCAGCACAAAAAGCAAAAACTCAACTAACTTTGAACCGTTTGTATGGGCACCAGGTTGGAATTCTAATCAGAGTGTTTTTCAAAAGTCAGGAACACAACATGAAGATGTTGAACTTGAGGTGAAGGCTTTAGCATCTTTACCCGAAGGTGCTAACAGTCATACTGAAGAAGAGTCTAAAAAACACTTCCTCAATAGAGGTTGGTATCTTCATGAATGGCAATCTGCGCTTGTACCTGAATTTAAGTTAGCACAATCACCTGATCGAATTCATGTTTCTGCAGAGTACGCTCAAACACAAGGTCTTATTCACAGATGTTATGGTGTCATCAACGCAGGCTCAAATGATACGTTGATTGTTGAAGTTTGTATCGATAAAGCACTGAGTGGTGAGCACATTTATGGTCATGTAAGTGAGCTAAAACCAAATACTGAGAAAACCATTTTACCCGCTTCGTTTGAGCAAGTTGAGCACTATAAACAGCAACAGTTATCTAGCAAAAAATCCTTACAGCAAGAGAAAGAGAGAATACTTAAGCAGCTTAAATCTAGCGACCAATTTGTTCCTATTCATTTTATCAAACAGGAGTCATCACATGACTGACTTCATATTTAAGCTGTTTGAAATTGTCATTATTGTGTTGTTGCTGATCCCGATGGCGGCAATGCTTGTTTGGGTGGAAAGAAGGCTTATCGGCATTTGGCAGGATAGGTTGGGACCAAATCGCGTAGGGCCTATGGGCGTACTTCAGTCATTTGCCGACCTGCTAAAAATATTAGGTAAAGAAGATTGGGTGCCGCCTTTTAGTGATAAATACGTATTTACACTCGCGCCAATTATTGGCGCTGTGTGTGTATTGATGAGTTTTACTGTTGTGCCTTTTGCACCGCAAATTGGTATCTCTGATCTCAATATTGGATTGTTGTTTTTCCTCGCTATGGCATCACTCGCTGTTTATTCAGTGGTACTTGCTGGTTGGGCGTCAAACTCCAAATATGCCTTGCTAGGAGGTATGAGGGCAGCGGCTCAAACGGTTAGTTATGAAGTTTTCATGGGCTTGTCTGTCATGGGCATTGTGTTGTTGTCGGGTACATTTAATCTAAGAGATATCGTGCTCGCTCAACAAGATGGCTGGTTTATTCAAACACAGTTTTTGGGTTTTTTCATTTTCCTCGTTGCAGGTATTGCAGAAAGCCATCGTTTGCCCTTTGATTTGCCCGAAGCAGAAACAGAGCTTACTGCCGGGTTTCATACTGAATACTCTAGCCTTAAGTTTGCACTGTTCTTTTTAGGTGAATATCTAGGTGTAACACTTATTTCTTGCATGTCAGTTGTACTTTTCTTAGGTGGGTGGATGATGCCAGAGCCATTGTCGAGTTGGCTACCTGCAATCGTTTGGTTTTTATTGAAAGTATCGTTGCTCGTGGCGTTTTTTATTCTATTACGAACTTCGCTACCAAGGCCTAGGTTTGACCAACTATTGAAATTTGGTTGGTTAGTGATGTTGCCTTTAGCATTGGTCAATTTACTCGTTACCGCCGTGCTGCGTTTATTGGAGGTGATCTAATGATTTGGAGCCAGCTGAGAACTATGTGGTTAGTGCTTAAGCACACTTTTACTAAAGCCGATACGGTCGAATATCCTGAGCAAAAGCCTTACTTAGCACCTAGATATCGCGGCAGGATCGTACTGACAAGAGATCCCGATGGTGAAGAGCGTTGTGTCGCCTGTAATCTTTGTGCTGTTGCATGTCCTGTTGATTGTATTGCGCTTCAGCAAACAATTGATGAAGACGGTAGGAAGAGTGCAGAGTTCTTTCGCATTAATTTCTCTCGCTGTATTTTGTGTGGTTTGTGTGAAGAAGCCTGTCCAACCTATGCCATTCAACTCACACCTGATGTTGAGTTAGCAGAATATGACCGTCAAAACTTAGTTTACGAAAAAGAACATTTATTGATAAGTGGGCCAGGTAAATATCCTGACTATAACTTTTATCGCCAGTCTGGTATCGCTGTTAAAAACAAGAAAAAAGGGGAAGCTCATGACGAAAAACCACCTGTTGATATTAAAGGTTTAATGCCTTAATGAGGGAATAGGGATGACACCAATTTTAATGCTCTTTTATCTATCTGCTGCTATCGCTGTTATTGCTAGCATCAAAGTTATTACCAGAACAAACACTGTTCATGCTTTGTTGTATTTGGTTGTTTCTTTATTGGCTGTCGCTGTTTGCTTTTATTTGATGGGTGCTCCGTTTGCTGCCGGCTTGGAAGTAATCGTTTATGCTGGTGCTATTCTCGTTTTATTTGTTTTCGCCATTATGATGTTTGGGTTAAGACAAGACGAGTTAAAGTATGCTCCTCAGTCAATTGGTAAACTCACATGGCTTGGCCCATTTGTACTAGCACTTATCTTGCTCGTAGAGTTAATTTGGGTATTCAGTGATGCTGGCATTATGTTGCAGTTAAAACCTGCAATAGTGCCATCTAAAGAGGTAGGGAAGCTGCTGTTTAGTGAATATTTACTTGTTGTTGAATTGGCATCATTTCTTCTGTTGGCTGGCTTGATTGCTGGTTTTCACTTTGCTCGTCCTGACGGGGTTGGAGGTCTTAAATGACAGCCATCCCACTTATTCATGTCTTGATTCTCGCTAGTACATTATTTGTTATTGGACTTATTGGTGTCATTGTAAGAAAGAACACATTATTCATTTTGATGAGCCTAGAAGTAATGTTAAACGCCGTGGGTGTTGCATTTATTGGCGCAGGTAGTGTCTGGCAGCAAGCGGATGGTCAGGTGATGTTTATCTTTATTTTAACCTTAGCTGCCTCTGAAGTGGCGGTAGGTCTAGCACTTCTGATCCGCTTAAAACAAAAATTCAAATCTTTGGATATTGATCGTCTAAATCACTTAGGTGAAAGGGAGGAGCTATGATGTTACTAGCATTACTTCCTTTGGTACCTTTATTAGGCTTTATATTGTTGGCGTTGTGTGGCCCTCGTTTATCCTATCGAACTAATGCATTCATAGGCGTTAGTTCTATTTTTATAGCTGCACTATTAAGCGCAATGCTGGTCAATCAATTATCTACAACTTCTGAAAGTTATATATATGTCAATCTTTGGCAGTGGTTCCAACTGTCTTTCGAGAAAAAGAGTATCCCGGTTAATTTTGCTTTTCATTTAGATAATTTGTCTGCAGTGATGATTATGGTAGTCACTGGCATAGGCTTTTTGATTCATCTTTTTGCCGCTGTATATATGAAAAATGATAAACATTTCTCTCGGTTTATGGCGTATATGAATTTGTTTATTAGTGCGATGTTAATACTTGTGCTGGCTGATAATCTCGTGCTGATTTATTTGGGTTGGGAAGGTGTGGGTATTTGCAGCTTTCTACTTATAGGATTTTGGTATCAAGATAAAAACAATGTTATTGCCGCTAGAAAGGCTTTTATCGTTACGAGAGTTGGGGATGCTTCTTTAGCTATTGGGCTTATTTTATTGTTCAATGAACTAGGTAGCCTCAACATCCAGCATATTAATGAAGTTGCAGTTGATACCTGGTCAATCAATGGTGATTCGCTCTATTGGATTTGTCTATTTATTTTAGGAGGGGCTGTTGGTAAATCAGCTCAGCTTCCTCTACAAACTTGGCTGCCTGATGCTATGGCTGGTCCTACACCTGTTAGTGCGTTAATTCACGCTGCAACTATGGTGACAGCTGGTGTTTATCTTATTGCTAGACTTAATCCTCTTTATGCCTTGTCTCCACAAGTTATGTTTTATATTACGGTGATAGGCACCGCAACGTTGCTGATAGCCGGCATAGCGGCACTGGCTCAGCACGATATTAAGCGAGTTTTAGCTTATTCAACAATGAGTCAAATAGGTTACATGATGCTAGCGCTAGGGGCAGGTGTTTGGTCTGCCGCTATATTCCATCTAATGACCCATGCATTTTTTAAGGCTCTGCTATTTTTGACCGCTGGTGCAATCATCTACGCGTTGCATCATGAACAAGATATGAAAAAAATGGGGCGCTTGCTTAAAAAACTACCTTTTGAATCTACGTTACTCATTATTGGTTTGGCTTGTTTGGTTGCATTTCCAGGTACCTCAGGCTTTTTTTCTAAAGAGTCGATTATCGCGGGTTTGTGGTCATCGAGCACTGCAGGGCCCATAGCTTGGTGGGGAGCAATTATTGGTGCTTTTATTACTGCTTTATATAGTATGCGTTTAGTTAAACTGACGTTGTTTGGTTCTTCAAATTTCACTGGGCAGATATCACCAATGACAGGGAGTCTATTTAAAGTTGCTTTGATATTGTTGGCGTTCCTATCTTTAATGGGTGGTTATATCTCTCTGAATTTTAAAGAGGTGTTTGAACTGTCTACTTTTATTGCTCAGCAGTCTGGTTTTGCATCATCAGTAGATGAACCAAGTTGGCTTCATGCTTTGGCAATTATTATTCCTATCTTAGGCCTTATCATCGGATGGTTAGTCTTTGGTAATAGCACTAAAACAAACCTTGTACCTAAAGCGATTTATGACTGGAGTCACAAAGGGTTGGGGTTTGACAGTATTTATCACGTGTTTATTGTCAGACCGTTTATGTGGCTTTCAGAAATTAATCAGAAAGATATCATCAATAGCTGCTACTCCTGTTTTAATCAACTGCTTATTATGTTGAAAGACGTTTTTGTTTCTTTTCAAAACGGTCTCATTCGCTGGTATGCCGCGGGCTTTTCACTTGCGGTGGTTATAGCTTTATTAGGAGTTATCCTATGATTTTAGCTTTGTGTTTAGCCATTTTGTTGGTAGGGGCAGTCGCCGCTTGGGGCCTCGAAAAGCACTACATTGGCTCTGCTCGCTGGACCTCGATATTAACCGTTATCACTGTAGGTTGTGTCTTTTCTATTTGGCAATATTCATCTCTTTATAACTTTGATGAACTGCAGGTGATTTTAAGAGCTGATTGGATACCCTTTATTAACGTTGAGTTCTTATTTGCTGTCGATTATCTGTCATTATTAATGATCTGGTTAACCTTAATCCTAGCTGTGATTGCTATCTTGATCTCGTGGCAAGAGATAACTACAAAGGCAGGCTTTTACTACTTTAATCTATTGCTAGCAATTGCAGGCATCATTGGTGTTTTCATTTCATTTGATATGTTTCTGTTCTTTTTCTTTTGGGAAGTGATGTTGCTACCAATGACGGCATTGATTGCTATTTGGGGACATGAAAATAGGCTTTATGCTGCTACCAAGTTCTTTGTTTATACCCAGGTGAGTAGCTTGATGATGCTAGTGGCTATTCTTTTTATGTCATTGCATGTAGGCACGGTATTAGGTGAAGTAAACTTCGACTATCTTAAATGGCAATCGCTGGAGATAGCAAACAACATTGAGTATTGGCTAATGTTAGGCTTCTTTATCGCCTTTGCGGTTAAACTACCTGCGATTCCTTTTCATTCATGGCTACCTGATGCTCATACCCAGGCACCTACAGCGGGAAGTGTATTATTAGCCGGAGTATTACTGAAAACAGGTGCCTACGGACTTATACGCTTTGTTGTTCAATTATACCCAGAAGCAAGTGCTGAATTTGCAAATATTGCTGCAATGCTTGGTGTCATCAGTATCTTATATGGTGCCAAAATGGCATTTGCACAAAAAGACTTCAAGCGGCTTGTTGCCTATAGCAGTATTAGTCATATGGGTTTTGTTATGCTGGCGCTTTTTTCTTTCAACGAAAATGCTTACCAAGGTGCCATTCTCACTATCGTTGCCCATGGGATAAGTAGTGCTGCGTTATTTTGTATTGCAGGCATGCTTTACCACCGTTTACACACGCGTGATTTAAATGCGATGGGGGGGCTGTGGCGTGAAACTCCAATATTAGCAGGATTCTCTTTGGTTTTTGTTGCAGCCGCCGTTGGCGTCCCAGGTTTTGCAAATTTTGTCGGCGAATTTAAATCGCTTGTTGGTAGTTATAGCGCTCACCCTACGCTTGCAATTGTGGCTGCTATTGGCATCATTTTTTCAGCGGTATACGGCATTAATCTATTTCAAAAGGCGTTTCATGGTCCAAATCAAGCTGATAGTTATGATCTGGGAATACTCGAACGATTTATCTTAATAGTGTTGCTAATGTTGCTCATTGTTGTTGGTTTAAAGCCTGAGCTTATTACTGTTTTTGATTTCACAAGAGGCTTAATATCATGATTAATAATATTGAGTTCCTTAGCCCTTACTTAGTTGTTGCGATTGGTATCGTTGTCGGCATGTTGGTGGTTAGCTATCGTAGATCAAAGCAGAGTAGTGCTGCTGTGTGCATGATGACGGCACTTGTTTCTATTATGAGCGCTATTTATTTATTACCCTCTGTAGGTAATGGTGTGAATGTCACCTCTATGGTATTCATCAACGCATTTTCGCTACAGGTTTTCATCCTGATGATGACAGCGTTAGCTTTGATCTGTTATCAATCGTTATTCGCCTTGAGACATACAACAGAGTTTCACGATGAATACTATCTATTACTAATGTTGGCGGCGCTTGGCGCTACTTTCTTATCAATTAGTAGTCATTTTGGCAGCATGTTTATTGCATTTGAGCTACTTAGCATTAGCTTAGTTGGTCTTGTTGGTTACTTGAGAAAGCTTGATAATAGTATTGAGGCTGGCTTTAAATATTTAATCCTGAGTGCTTCAGCATCTAGTTTTATGCTGTTGGGTATGGCATTTATCTATAGTCAAACAGGTAGCTTAGGCTTAAATATTACTTATTCAAGTGAGCAAATTAACAATGTTATTTTTCAAGCTGGTGTTTTGTTATTGGCGTCAGGGGTGCTATTTAAACTGAGTTTAGTGCCGTTCCATCTTTGGGCACCAGACGTTTACCAAGGCGCTAGTGCACCTATTACTTTCTTTCTTTCGACCATCTCTAAGGTAGCGATGATCGCGATTGTTATTCGTTCTTTTTATGGTCTTACTGGTGGACAGTTACCTAGCTACGCTGTTTATACTCCACTATTGGTGGTAGCTATTCTATCCATGGTGATTGGTAATCTACTTGCATTAAAACAAGAGAATTTGAAAAGGCTATTAGCTTATTCTTCAATTGCACATATGGGCTATTTATTAACAGTAGTTTTTGCATGGCATGAACAGTCTCTTGTATCTTCAGAGCAAGTAGTATTCACATATTCTGTTGGTTATGTTGCGGCAAGCGCAGGGCTGTTTACTTTTATTAGCTGGTATGAACGAGAAGGCCAGTCGTTAGATTTATCGATTTTTGATGGTATGTTTTGGCGAAATCGACAGCAAGCTTTGTTAATTCTCATTTGTGTACTCAGTTTAGCGGGCATACCTTTAACATTTGGGTTTATCGGTAAGTTTTATCTTATGTCGTTCGCTACTGAAAACCATCAATGGTGGTTAGTCAGTGGTATTATAGTTGGTAGTGGTATTTCCCTCGTTTATTATTTACCAATCATCTTTCGTTTGTTTAGTCGAGAAAAGCAAACAGAATCTTTTTCAACAAAAGACATTTTCATGTTTAAACCTTTTTGTTTCGCTTGTAGTCTAATTATTGTGGTCTTAGGTATTTGGCCGCAATCGTTTTTTGGATTTATCAGTTAATTGTACTAATAGGTTGTTGGTCAATTTATTAGTTTCTTTGTCAATCATGCTATTTGATTGGTTTATTTGACTAGGCAGTAATTTTACTTTTTGTTGTAAGTTATTGTTTTATAGTTATTTGTGTGTTTGGCATAACTGTTGATACAAGAAAAGCAAAAATAAATAAAGGAAATCGTCATGATCAAATCACTTGCTACTCTATTTGCTGTTACTTCATTAACAGGTTGTATTGTTATTGCAGCGCCAATGAAAGCCAATGTACACGCACAAAAGACACTTACATTAAATGCTTCACAGTTTAAATCGTTCAATGTAGATGTTGGTGCTGGCAGTTTAGAGATCATCGGTCAGTCTAACCGAAGTGAAATCGAAGTTATTGCTGATATTTATACAAGCAAAGAAGCGCCACAAGGCTATGAATTATCGCTAGACGATAAAGGAAATTCAGCGGAACTTTTTTCTGAAATGACAAATACTGTGGGCTCATGGCAGGGATCTTCACCACGCATCGACTTAGTTGTCTATGTACCTAAGGACTTGGCTTTGGACATCAAAGACGGTTCGGGCAGCATGTCTATCAGTGATATAAAAAATAATGTCACTATCAATGATGGCAGTGGTTCATTATCTGTAGAAGACGTTGAAGGTGATTTGAAGATTGTAGATAACTCGGGCAGCATTAATGTTAATAAGGTAAGTGGTAACTTATCTATTGATGACGGTTCTGGCAGTATCTACGTCAAAAATGTTGCTGGCGATGCTGATATTGAAGATGGCTCAGGCAGCATGACCGTGACTGACGTTAAAGGCTTTGTTACTGTAGATGACGGTTCTGGCAGTATCTCAGTGAATAATACAGGTGGACTTAAAATAATCGAAGCGGGCTCGGGTGGCTTAAATGTTGATAACATCAAAGGTCAAACAATCATCGATAGTTAATTAATAACCCAAAATGACAAAAAAAGCCTCGTAACCTACATTACGAGGCTTTTTTATTACCGTTATATTAAATATTTCTTGTGTAATTTGTAAACATCTGTATAATGCGCACCTCAAAATTAGGGTTGGCGATTAAAGCGTGCCAACATATTGTGCGGGGTTATCCCAATAGACTTGCCTTGTTAGCAAACTCCTTAGCTAACAACAGAATGTGCCTAAAGTCTTCCTGGTGGTTTCCTCTTATTTAATGCAGAGCTTTTGCCTCTGCCTAGTGAAGACGAAAATTTATATGACTGATACTAACAATGCTCCTGTGAGCTTTGACGCCCTTGGTTTGCCTGAAAACTTACTTAGCTCTCTTAAAAATATTGGTTTTGAGAGTGCTACACCTATTCAAGCGCAAACGATTCCACACTTATTAAACGGCAAGGACGTACTTGGTGAAGCACAAACAGGTACAGGTAAGACTGCTGCATTTGGTTTACCGGCACTAGCTTCGATCGACCTTAAACTACGCAAGCCACAGATGCTTGTATTAGCGCCAACACGTGAACTAGCTATTCAAGTTGCTGAAGCACTTGAATCATTCGCTAAAGACATGAAAGGTTTGCGTGTAGCGACATTATACGGTGGTCAATCATACGGTCCGCAATTCCAACAACTAGAGCGTGGTGCTCAAGTAGTTGTAGGTACGCCAGGTCGTTTAATGGATCATTTACGTCGTAAAAGCCTTAAATTAGACAACATTGTTAACTGCGTATTAGATGAAGCAGATGAAATGTTGAACATGGGTTTCTTAGAAGACATCGAGTGGATCTTAGAGCACTTGCCAAAAGAAACACAAATGGCGCTATTCTCAGCGACAATGCCTCAGCAAATCCGCAAAGTAGCTAACAGGTTCTTAAAAGATCCTGCTCATGTGAAAATCGCTGCGGTTAAGAAAGAAAAAGCTAACATTAAGCAGCTAGCTTGGAAGGTAAGCGGCATCAACAAGATGACTGCACTAGAGCGTTTAGCTGAAATTTATGACTACGACGCGATGATTATCTTCGTTCGTACTCGTAACGATACTGTTGAAGTTGCTGAAAAATTAGAGCGTTCAGGTTTCCCTGCTGTTGCGTTAAATGGTGACATGAACCAAGCACAACGTGAAAGAACTGTTGATCAAATTAAAACAGGTAAGTCTTCTATTTTAATCGCAACCGATGTTGTTGCTCGTGGTTTAGATATTCCACGTATCTCATTAGTTATTAACTATGATCTACCTGGTGACAATGAATCATATGTTCACCGTATTGGTCGTACGGGTCGTGCTGGTCGTTCTGGTACAGCTATTTCATTTGTTAGACCTCGTGAGATGTACTCATTACGTCACTATGAGCGTTTAACATCAGGTAAGATTGAACAATTTGAATTACCAAGTATTCAAGAGATTGGTAAAGTTCGTATTGAGCGCACTCGTCAAGAGTTGTTAAGTGTTATCGAAAACCAAGACTTAGCTAACATGAAGACTATCATTGAAGAGATGGCGAATTCGTCAGAGCTTTCAATGACTGATTTTGCAGCAGCCTTGTTGTACATGAAGCAAATTAAGCAACCACTGCAACCAAAAGAAGATCCTAAACCTCGTAGAGACTCACGTGACCGTGATGACCGTGGTCGTAGAGATGCTCGTGGTGAGCGTGGTGGTCGTGATAGAAATGACAGAGGTGAGAGAAAGCCTCGTCGTGCTCGTGTTGAAAGAAATGACGTTGATTGGCAAACATATCGTTTAGAAGTAGGTAAAGAGCACGGTGTTAAGCCTGGTGATATCGTAGGCGCTATTGCTAACGAAATTTCATTAGAGAGTAGCTACATTGGTTCAATCGACTTACGTGACCGTCATAGCTTAGTGCAGTTACCAAAAGGTATGCCTGAGAAAACGTTTAAGCAATTGAAGCGTGTTAAGGTTCGTCGTCAACAAATTGATATTTCTGTTTACGATGGCAAGATTGTTACTGAGCGAGCGCCTCGTAAGCCTCGTGGTGAGCGTCAACAGCGTCCTCGCAGAGCAAACTAAGTTTCATTGATTTTATTTATAAAAGCGCCTTATAGGCGCTTTTTTTATGTGTGTAATTGACTGGGTTAGTATGAAAACGTCTAGAGGTTTTAATCGTATCTAAGTTAAATTAAGCAAAGAAATACTTTTTAGCACAGGGAAAAGTAAAAGTTATATTGCCGGGCTGCCGGCAGCAGGCAAGGAGGAAAAAGTGATTGTTTCCTCCTTGCATCCTCCTCATCACCCAGCGAAGTAGAAAGCATTGATAATTGACTAAGCGCAATTGACTATTCCTAATGATGGTACATCCATGTACCAGCATTAGCGCTCGACGTCCGTGTCTCGCGTAGCAAATAGCAAACGGCTTAGTCAATTATCAATCTACTTCGATGGGAATGGTGTTGAATTCTAGACTCTACAAACTTTCCAATCTTTTATTCGAACTAGTCATGAGTCTAATTATTTTCTATAGATTTAACGTCGAGAGCACGATATCTGGGTAACCGTCACGTTATACAAATTGCGCAATTCTTATCTTATTTTGGTGCTGATGCTCTAGGTGTAACCTTTGGTTTACGGCTGCTCGGTAGGGCAGATATAGGCTTGCTTGAAGGCGATCTGTTTTTGTTCAAGTTACACGTAAAATATCATTTACATCGCCTGAAATAGCTATCTCTTGTGAAAGCTTTTGATTCCTAAAAAGCCGCGTAATAATGATTTCAACATTGATATTCGAGAGATAAAAATGACTGAAGTTAAAAACCCACTTAAACTTTGCGGTATTGAATTTACCGAGTACGCAACGCCAGATTCAGACTTTATGGAAAAGGCTTTCTACGGTTTTGGTTTTTCTAAAACTAAAAAATTCAAAGGCCGTGATATTGAGTACTTCAATCAAAACGATATTCACTTCTTATTAAATAACGAGCAAGCGGGTTTCTCTCGCGAGTTTGCTAAAAGCCACGGTCCTGCTATTTGTTCAATGGGCTGGAGAGTAGAAGATGCAGAGTTTGCTTTTGAACAAGCAATCGCTCGTGGTGCTAAATCAGCACAAGACGTTGAAAACAAATTACCATACCCAGCAATCTATGGTATTGGTGACAGCTTAATTTACTTCATCGACGTATTTGGCGATAAAGGTTCAATTTACGAAAACGATTTCGAAGCGCTAGAAGAGCCAGTAAACGTTGAATCAAAAGGTTTCTTAGCAGTAGATCACCTTACTAACAATGTTTACCAAGGTACTATGGAGCACTGGGCAAACTTCTATAAAGATGTATTTGGCTTTACTGAAGTTCGTTACTTTGACATTAAAGGTGAGCGTTCAGCACTTGTTTCATACGCTCTGCAGTCACCATGTGGTAAGTTCTCTATCCCAATTAACGAAGGTAAGGGTACAAACAACAACCAAATCGATGAGTACTTAGAAGAGTACAATGGTCCAGGTGTACAGCATTTAGCGTTCATCACAGACGATTTAGTTGGTTCTTTAGATAAACTAGATAAAGATATCATTGATACATTAAATATCGTTCCTGAGTACTATGATGACGTATTTAAGCGTATCCCTTGGGTGAAAGAAGACCACAAGCGTATTCAAGAGCACCAAATCTTAGTTGATAGCCAGAAAGAAGGTTCTTACTTGCTACAAATTTTCACCAAGAACATTTTTGGTCCAATCTTCATTGAGATGATTCAACGTGTTGATGACCATGGTTTTGGTGAAGGTAATTTCACTGCATTATTTAAGTCGATTGAATTAAACCAAATCGAACGTGGTGTTTTATAACAACTAACTAATCCCCAGATGTAAAACCAGCGCATGTCGCTGGTTTTTTTATGTCTACTACCAAGCTAATGTCTTAAATTGTATACGAAAAATTTAATTGATTAATTTGTGTGCTATATATATATTTAATCTGTATGTTACAAAAACTTAACAATAATGGTTAAGCTCGATAAAGGACGTAACGATGAAGAAAAAGGTATTTATATCAGCGCTTTCAGCCTTAACATTTTTATCTGCAACGAATGTATTTGCAGGCAGTGACGAAGGTTTTAAGGCTCAATATAAAGCGGATAAGGAAACTTGTCGCTACTTGGTCAATCAACGAAAGCAGGCTGCTCGAGATAAAGCTGAGTTTCCAAATAAAACGATAAAGACATCGCTAGCAATGTCGGAAGACAAGACCTTATCAAAAAGACAGAACCTATCAAACAAAGATGTACCTGAACGAACGGTAAATAGAGCCGAGCATTATGATGACTCTAATGCTGTTGTTAAAGCGATGAAAAGTAATCAACAAAAAGCTTCTGTAAAAACTGAAATGTTTAAGTACAAGTTGGTTTCAGAATGTATGAAAGATAAAGGTCACGTATAACACTAAATTACAAAGAAAAGGTAGAAGGAATTATGAAAAATCTAGTACTAACAGCGCTTGCGGGCGCTATGATGATGAGTTACTCGGTACATGCTGAGGTAACAACTAATAAGGCTAGCTCGTTAAGTGAAGAAATTGTTACCTTGCAAACGAAAAGCTCAACGGGTGATTTAGATGCAACTATGCGTTTAGGTGTTGCTTACTGGATGGGGTACGGCGTTAAACGTGATTATGATAAAGCGTTTAAATACATTTCTGAGGCTGCTGAAAAAGAGCATCCACGTTCAATGATGTTATTAAGCAAAATGTATGAGCAAGGCGTAGGTGTTGATGTAGATGCAGTAAAAGCAGAAAAGCTATACGACTTAGCCAAAGTGGCGATTATGTCTGATAAATTAGCACAGAACTTTGATGGTGTTAAAAAGGACTTTGGGGACCATAAACCATATCGAAGCAGTCAGGGGCGAGTGATACCTAAACCTCAAAGAACCTATGTTCAACCTGTGAGAAGTAAATCTTTCAACTAATACTTGAATAAAAAAGCCGCTTAAAAGCGGCTTTTTAAGCAGGACTAATACAGTGTTATTGACCTCTTCCAGTAACACCTAAATGTTGAAGTCCTACTGTACCGTGTTTGTTATCAGAGGCCCTATATAAAAAAGAACAACCATTTCGTGGTGAACAACCAAATGGGCCACTTCGGCCATCAAAGTGAGAGTTTTCGATAATAGCGTCTATCTTCATGTCTAAAGCCGCGTGGAATTCAACTTTACTGCCATGAATAGTAATGGTTTCAACTTCTTCTAAAAGTTTTGCTACATTACTGTAATCCTCAGTATCTTTGGATAGTGAATCTGCAATATACTGTAATCTTTGACCGCTATCTTTGTATTGCCAAAAGGCTGCTTGTTTGTATAACTCTGCAGCGACTAATAAGTCTTTTGCTACAACGGTACCTGTTTCTCTAAGTTGAGCCATTAAGTAAATAGCTTCACGGCTTCTTCCTGCTACAGCTTTTTCTAACCATTGAATCGCTTCGGCATTATCACCGGATGAAAAGTCTAGCGTTTCTAATGACTTTTGAAACATTGCAGGCGCGTAACCGTATTTGGCAGATCTGTCTAAATTTAGCTGTGAGCGTTTTAAATTAACCTCTGTCCCAATACCGTCTCTTTGCATCGCTGACAGTATGAAGTAAGCTTTGGTAGACCCAGCTCTAGATGCTCTTTTAATCAGTTGATAAGCGCGCTCAGGGTCTTTCTCAACACCTTCGCCTGTCATGTAAGCAGTGGCGAGTAAAATAAGTGCTCCGGGATTTTTGTATAGCGCCCCATGACGCTTAAGACGTTTAATTTGTTGTTCGCAGCTATTGTCTGGGCATAGCATATCGTTTGCTTCTGTTTGTTCTGTTGTAACGGAGGCAGAGCTACTCAAAGCTGCTGTGACACTGAAAAGTAAAGTAGTTAACATCGACATTAGATACTTCCTTGTTTTGATTGGTTGTTTGAATTATAAACAAATATGGAAGAAAGATCGTCGCAACTTATATAAAAAAAGCCCTACTAAATGTTAGTAGGGCTTTTTATCAAATCTTTGTGGTTATTGGCTATTAGTTACCACCAGTACTACTTGTTGAACCACCTGTTACGCCTTGTCCTGCTGATGCGCCACTAGCATTCATCATGCCCATCATTGAGATGTCGTTAGGATCTGAAATGATTGAACAATTGCGTTTACGTGTACATCCTCCTGGGATGTGGCTGCCCGTACTGCGGCCATCATAAATTTGCATGTCGCCAGAAGTGATTCTAGTAATTGTTGCATCCAGTGCCATTTCAAATGACATTTTATTACCTGTTACAGTAATAGTTTCTATACCGTCGGCAAGCTGAGCGATGCGTTCAGCACCTTTTTCGTCAGTGATTTCAGCTTCAGCCCAACGGTCAGCAATCGCTTGCAAACGAGCTGAACTATCTTTGTAACCCCAAAAAGATAAATTTCTAAAGCCTTCCGCTGCTTTTACTTCATCTTTCTCAACAAGTGTCCCTGTTTCTCTTAATACAGACATTAGATAAGTTGCCGCTTTATTTTCCTTTCTTTCAGCTTCTAAAAGTAATGCAAGTTCTGCACTGTTATCAGCTTTGTCGAAATCTAATGTTTGCAATGCCTTCTGATACATAGCAGGTGCGTATTTTACTGCAACAGCTTTATCCAACCATAAGTTAGATTTACGCATATCTTTGTCTGTACCGATACCGTCTCGTTTCATAGCCGAAAGCATAAACATTGCTTTACCTGAATCTTCGCCTGCTGCGCGTTTTAATTTTTTGTAGGCTTTTACCGGATCCTTTTCTACGCCGTCACCATTCAAATAAGCTGATGCCAATAAAACGAGTGCTTCAGGGTTACCGTAACGTGCGTGTTTTTTTAATTTTCTCATTTGAACTGCACAACTATCTCCTTCGCACATCTTTTTGTAACCTTCATCGTCACCTGCATATGCAGTAGTAGATGAAAGGCCAGCTAAAGCGATACCAGCAGATAAAATAATTGCGTTTAATTGAAAATTTTTCATTTAAACTCTCCTTGTAATTTGTTTTATAAAGGGCAGGGTGAATTATTGTTCAACCTATCCTGCAAAGCAATTTATCAAATGCAACAAAATATTAACACCTGACATATTATGTCGCAACCTTTTGTTGCTATTGCAAAAATTTATTTAAGCTCAAATAAAAAAACACCGCAATAATGCGGTGTTTTTAGTTGATATAACAGTTATTTATTTAACTGTTTCGTCACCGATGTGTTTATCGAAGAACTTACCAACTTTTCTGTATAAGTTGTAAACGTTTTCTTGATCACGGAAACCATGACCTTCGTGATCTTCAACTACGAACTCATACGGATAACCCATATCATCTAGCTTATCTACAAGGTCATCGTAGTTTTTAACTGGAACACGCTTATCCATTCGACCGTGAACTAAGAATAGTGCGGCCTTAAGCTTGTCTAAGTGATAGATAGCAGAGCGCTCTTTTACGAAATCTGAATCGTACGCATTCCAAGCGTCGTGTAAGAATTGCTTCCCACCTTTAGAAAGACGAGTATCTGACTTGTCTTTTTGAATAGCGATATCGTAAACACCCACATATGGAACAGCACATTTGTATAGGTCAGGCTCTTTTACTACACCAAACATTGCAGCGTAGCCACCGTAACTTGCACCGTAAATACATACACGCTCAGGATCTGCGATACCTTCTTCAACAGCCCATTTTACTGCATCCGTCAAATCGTCTTGCATTTCCATACCCATCTGACGATATGCATCAAATTGGAAATCGCTGCCACGACCACCTGAACCTCGGTAGTTAATTTGTTGTACAGCATAGCCTAAGTTAGCAAAGTAATGTGCTTCAGGGTGGTATCCCCAAGTATCTCTAACGCCGTAAGGGCCACCGTGAATGATTTGGATTAAGCCAAGATTCTTTTGGTTGCCTTTCGGAAGTGTTAAGTAACCACGGATTTCAAGACCATCACGAGCGATGTAGCTGAACGGCTTCATTTCTGCCATTAAGTTACGATCGCGATGTGGAGCTGTGTCTAATAAAAACGTCAGCTTGTTAGTTTTGCGGTTGAACATGTAGTAAGTTAATTGACGAGTATCACTGCTTACAGCGATAAGTAACTTGTTGTTGTCTTTTGTTAAACCTGCAACTCTTGTCCACTCATTTGGGAAAGCAGCAGATAAAGACTTGTATAATTGTACGTCAGGGTGTTTCTCGTCGAGAAACTCTTTTACTGGATAACCAGGCTGTCTAACAACACCAACCATCGTTGGGTTATCATAATCTAAGTCTACAATTGCTCGATCAATTGTTGCATCACCTGGCAACTCCATTACTTTGGTCATTGATTTTGTTGCAGGATCAAATAACTCAATAGACGTACCTGTGTTAACAAATAACTGCTTCTTATCTTTTGTGAAGCTCATTGGGCGGAACATACCTGTCTTACGGTCACGTTCGTCAACTAATTCCCAATCTGCATCATTGTTATCACGATAGTAAATAGACGTTACCCAATCACCAGCTTTCTCGTCGTACTTGGTACCAATTGACATACGTACAACACCGTCGCTATCAGTAACAAGTTGGCCGCCTTCTTGTGCAGCTCTAGCTACGCGCTTTAAACGGCTATTAAAAATGTTCATTTTGTACACTGAGCCAAATTTAGAACCGTCAAATAGGTTTACTAAAATGTGCTTAGGATCATCTTCTAGTTTGTTAGCTATATTGAAGCCACCAAAGTAGTTTGCTGCTTTACCTGCTCGAGCAGGTGTCGGTAACAATTGTGTTTTCTTCTTACCGTCAACATTTTGTGCAAAAACGAAGCCTGTACCGCGAGGTTGGGCTAATGGGCCAACCTTATCTACCATTGAAGCGTAAACACGTGTATCGTTTAACCAACCAAAAGAACCTACTTCCGATTCTTTACTCGCAAATTTTAACACAGATAAAATCTTGTTTGTTTTTGCATCCATGATAGCGATTTGAGCGTCGTCACCAACTTTAACTCTAGCTGCTAAGTATTCGCCAGTTGGCGATAGGCTCAGGCTATTAATTTCTGAGTATTTAAAGAAGGTTTCTACGGGTAAACGCTGTCCTTCGCTATTAGGTAGTGCGCTAGCTGACACTGGTAACAGCGCAGAACCAGCAAGTACTGCAGCGATCGCAACCGCCTTGCTTATCTTTTTTGTTACTTTCATTTTGTATCCGATTTTGTTTTCTAGGTAAAAATAAGGCAGCTTGCGCTGCCTTATTCAGTTGTAGCGTTTAAGCTTGTTACACTAAATTAGAATGTGTAACGAACTTCCATACCAACTTCGCGACCTACAGAAGCACCACCGAACTGGAAGCCGTTGTAGTAAGGCCAGCTTGTGTGTGATTCATCTTTAGGTGGCTTGTTGTTGAATAAGTTAACAACTTGCAACGTTAAAGATAAGTCTTCGTTGAACTGGTAGCTACCAGTTAAGTTAAACGTGATGTACGGGTGTAAGCGATCAACCTTACCGTAGTCAGGGTGATCTTCTAGACCGTATTCAGTAGGTTGTACCCAAGCTGGGATTGAACCGATACGACGACCACTTAATACAAGCGCCATGTCATCCATTGTCCAGCTAATTGAACCGTTGATGATTGAACGAGCATCATCGTTCCAAGCTTTATCACGATCGTTCTCGTCACTGTCTTCGTCAGTTGCTTTGTAAACCATCTCTAACACGTGTGACCAGCCTAACTTAGCTGCGAATTCACCGTATTCAGTGTCGATGTTGTAGCCTAAGCTTACATCAAGACCTTCAATTTCGTGAGCAGCTGCGTTGATAGGAGCAGTGTCAACGTAATCGATACGACCTAAAGTTAAATCTTGGTCAGAACGGTGGATTTGGCTGTCGATTTGCTGACAGAAGCCATCTGTTGGATCGCGACCTTCTAAACCAAATTTACAGTCGTATGCATCGTCAAGTAAACCTTGAACACTTTGTGAAACAACGATTTGCTCAAGTTCGATACGGTACCAGTCAACAGAGAAGTTTAGTTCTTCTGTTACGTCCCAAACCATACCTACACCGTAGTTGTTACCTTTCTCTTCTTCAAGAGTCTTTGAACCTTCACTGAAGTTCTGGATAGAGCTTGAAGTACAGTTGTCAGAGATTGGCTGGAATGGCTCATCGCCAGTGTAGTTGATTTCACACTCAATCCAGTCATACGCTGTGATGAATGAACCTGAAGGACCTGCGAATACACGGTGCATATCTGGTGCACGGAAGCTCTTACCCCAGTTAGCACGAAGTAAGATGTCTTCAGTTGGGTTATAAGTAAGACCGATTTGTGGCGTGAAACGACCACCGATGTCAGAAGTTTCGTCTTCGTATTTATCGTAACGACCAGCTAATTTAACATCTAAGTTTTCTAATACAGGGATATCAAGCTCTACACCTAAAGCGTAACGCTCACGATCACCGCCACCTTCTGTACCTGTTAAGCCGAACCAGCCTTGACCGTCACGGTTTAGTGTACGCTCATCTTGAATTAATGCATAACCTTGACGGTTCCACTCAGCTACAACAGCGAAGTATGCATCACCAGCGTCTAGTTCAAATGCTGAACCACTTACAACAAAACTCGCGTTGTTTGAGTATGAAGTTGACGTGATAACTTGTGTGCCAACAGCACGGTTTTTGATGTCTTCTGTGATTGGGTCAAATAGACCAATTTCACTGTTACCATCGTAGTAAGGGAAACCATCTGTACGCATAGCACCAAAGAAGATTGGCGCTACTACTTCTTCTTTTAACCAATCACGGTATGAATCTGAAGAGTTTTCTGAACGACTAACTACGAATTCCCAGTCGTAGTCTTCAAACATTGTACCTTTAGCGCCAAAGTTTACTAGGATTGAAGATTCTTCGTAATCTGAATCTCTCCAACCAAATTCTTTTTCACTGAATTGACGTTGTTCATAAACGAAGTCTAAAGTACCGTAGTTACCGCTACCATCTGGCGTATCGTATAATACGTCAGCACCAACCCAATGGTTACCGCCACGAACTAAAGCTGTTTGGTCAGCCCATAAAATGTCCATGAATAGTTCTGTATCATCATTTAATTGGTATGTACCGTTGATGTATGCAGAAAGGTTTTCACGTTCGTTACGGATTGTACGTAAACCTGTGAAGTCGCCACCACAGAAGTAACCACGGCCTTCACGGTAAGCGTGTTCGAAACCTGATTGAGAATCGATACATGCTTGCTCGCCTGGATCACGGTATAGGAAAGTTCTGTTATCGAAGTCTAAGATAGCACGGTCTAAGTAATCACGACCACCAGGGCCATCGTCAACAGAGTCTAACCAATCACGCTCTGAAGCGAAGATAGGGTCTATTTTGTGGTATTCGAAAGCAGCTGTTAACGTGTAATCATCACCAGTAGTACCCGTTACAAGTTGTAAACGGTTTTGATCACCGCCACCTTCAGTTGTTGTGCTATGTAAGAAGTTAACAGTTGTTTCATCAACGTCGTTCTTAGTAATGATGTTCATTACACCTGCAACAGCGTCAGAACCGTATACAGCAGAAGCACCGCCAGTTACGATTTCAATACGCTTGATAGCAGCGAAAGGAATAGTTGATAAGTTAACGAAGTTAGAACGACCATTGTATGGACGTGGGTAGTCAGCCATACGGCGACCATTTACAAGTACTAATACTTGGTTAGTACCTAAACCACGTAAACTAACTGTTTGAGCGTTAGGAGTGAAACCACCTTGTGAACCCCACTCAGCGCCTTGTACAGTACCAGATGCTTGTGTTAAATCTTTAAGTGCGTCGTATGCTGTAGAGAAACCTTTGTCGCGCATCTCTTCGATGTCAACAACAACAACAGGACTTACTGATTCTAAATCAACACGTTTAATACGAGAACCTGTTACTTCAATACGTTCAGTTTCTTCTTCTTTCTCTACTTTTTTAGTTTCTTGTTCTTCAAAAGCGTGTGCTGAGGTCGAAAGACCCATGAATAGCGCAGCTTGAATACTCAGAGTAAGTAAGCTTTTAGTTTTCAAAATTATTTCCCAGATATAGTTATTGATGTTATTTAAGATGGCGACTCTTCCTGGCCTCCTATCTCGCGTTACATACTTTCTAGCGTCCTACTTGTTTAACTCCCTGTCGTTGCACATTCCTTTGTAAAAAGTATTAGAAAATGTAACTAGACGAATGAATTTGTAACACAGAATTAACAAGAATAAAATCCCTGGTTACAAAAAACTTGTCCTAGATCTTAATTTTGTAAACTAGCTGTTACATGAATGAAAGGTAATTGATAACAATCTTAGAGTGGTCCACCTGCGTTAGTTTTGTAACTCTTTGTTTTTTAGTGGTTATTGGTATTTTAGTTTGTTTGTTGACCAATTGGTATGCAGATCATGCATATCGTATATTTTTATTTCTCGCTAACATAGGTCTAAACCTGTGGCTTTAAACGAAAGTCTACGTAGAGGCACCGTTAACCTTCAAATCTTTCAACAAACCTGTCTTGATATCGTAGATGAAACCATGAACCGCAATTTCTTGATTATTCTTGAGTGCGGCCTTTAAGATACTGGTATTTAGAACGTTTTTTACTTGCTCTATAACATTTAATTCACATAGTTTAGCAAACTTCTCTTGCCCGTTTGTTATTGCTGTTAAAGTCTCTATATTAAACCGTTGAACGTCTTTGAGGTGTCTTAACCAATTGTCAATTAAACCAAGGGGTTGATTTGACATCGATGCTTGTATTCCGCCACAACCATAATGCCCGCAAACAATAATGTGTTTTACCTTCAACACATCGACGGCAAACTGTATTACCGAAAGGCAATTTAGATCGGTATGAATAACTTGGTTTGCAATATTTCGATGAACAAATACTTCGCCAGGCATTAATCCAAGTAATTGGTTTGCTGGAACTCTAGAGTCAGAACAGCCAATCCATAAATATTCCGGCGTTTGTTGTTTAGCTAATTCAGTAAAAAAATTCGGATTTTCTGTGGTTATTTCTTCTACCCAAGCTTTGTTATTTTTAAATAGTTGCTCGATTGATGGCACGGTAAATTCCTGAATGACTTGCGTTATTTGAACGATTGTAAGTCATCATACAAGGTTGTAAAGCAAAACTAGTCGCTAATTGTAGCATCCGTTATAATAGCGTCATTATCTATCAATTTTTTGAGGTAAGCATGCGAACTGCTTGTGCGAGACATATACTTGTTAAAACAGAAAAACAAGCTCAAGAATTAAAACAAAAGTTGGCAAAAGGCGCAGATTTTGGTCAGCTAGCTAAAAAGTTTTCAACCTGTCCTTCGGGTAAGAAGGGCGGCGATTTGGGAGAATTTAAACGAGGGCAAATGGTCAAGCAATTTGATGACGTTGTCTTTAAAAAAGATGTACTAAAGGTACATGGACCAATCAAAACTAAATTTGGTTTTCATTTGATCGAAACGATTTATCGTTCTTGATCTTCTTCTTTATCTAGCTGACGGTTCCTTTCTTTTATCTGTTCAAGTTGCTCTTCCGTCAGCTTAAACTTCTTCGCTGATTGTTTAATCAGTAAAACGCCACCAATGATAAGTAGCAATGCCAGCAGACCGCTTAGGATTAACCAAATATTCAAACTTCTCTTCCTTTTAAAATAAGCGTCGATAAAAAATTGTTCGCAAATTGTTCGAATTCAATGTAATTTACTTTGCCAGAAAAGAACAAATCTGCATACAAAGAATAATAAAAAAATTAAGGAATGAGAATGCTTAGTCAGTTGAATTTTAAACTGGTATTGCCTGGGTTGATACTTGGTTTTGTCATGAGTCTTTTTGGCTTGTTGATTTTTGATGAAGAGAAGGCATTGTCGATTGCATTCTATATCGGTTTGGTTGTTGTATTGCAAACTATTATCACTATATGGGCATTAAATAACTCGGTTACACAAAGATTGTCTAAGCTAAAACATTATTTAGATCTTGTTGTTAGCACTGATCAAGCGCCATCAGCGCCGCTTAGAGATACAAGAGAAGACGAGCTTGCTGTTATAACCAATCAATTAAGTAGCTTTATTGAAGATTTAAGTAAAGTGTTAGAGGAAATTCGATCTGAATCAGTTCATCTTAAGTCGGGTTCAACTCGGCTCGAGAGTAATATGTCCTCATCAGTTGATACGGTCAATAGCGCTGTTTTAAAAATTGAGTCAATGTCAAATTCTCTAGGTGAAATATCTACTATGTCTGCTGATTTGGCAACTAATGCTCAACAGGTGAGTGATACCACAAATGACGTTACTTCGCTTTTAGCTGAAGGTAAACAATCGTCTATTTCTAGTCAGCAATCTGTCGCTTCATTTGCCCAAGAAGTTACCGAAATATCTGAAGATTTGGCTCAACTTCAGGAAGAGTGTGCGCGTATTGGTAATGTTTTGGATGTTATTCGGGGCATTGCTGATCAAACAAATCTCTTAGCACTTAATGCTGCGATTGAAGCCGCGAGAGCAGGGGAGCAAGGAAGAGGCTTTGCGGTTGTTGCAGATGAAGTTAGGGCTTTAGCTCATCGTACACAAGAATCAACTGTTGAGATTCAGTCGATGGTTGAAGGTCTGCAAAGCAAATCTGATACTGCGGTACAGGCGATAGATAGAGGTCAGAAATTAACAGACGAAAGTCTAGCCTTATCGTCTTCAGTTGTCTCGGCTATCGAAAAAGTGGGTGATGCCTTCTCTGAAGTAGACGGGTTAACGTCACAAATGGCTGAAAGTACACAACAACAACAATTAGCCACCAATACAATTGATAGCAACGTTAAACACCTCGTCGAGCTAAACCAACAAGTTAATACTGCATTAATGTCGATAGCCAAATTAGCTGAAGAACAACGTTCAACGGTCGAGGATGTTGATACAACTTTAAATCGAGTGTGTGTTTAACTTATGTAAGAATAAGAGTTTAACGCTCTTATTCTTTATCTCTTTTTCTTTTTTGGGCTAATGCTTGCAGTTGTTTAGATTGTAGTTGCAAGCTAGTTTTTACTAGCAATTCACGGTCTTCATCTCGAATGTACTTGAAGATCGTTTTGTACACATAACCGTTATCTAGCACTTCTTTTTCAATCACTTCTAAGAAACAATAGATCGCATGGTTGTCATGATTTAAGAAAGCTTTTGCTTCTATGAAAGTACCTTCAGCAAATGATTGCTCAGAAATAAATGTTAAACCACCACCACCTAATTTGGTTCCTTGGTGCCTGTTCTGTTCATCATCTTGCTGTTGAATAATAAACCCAACCAATAGATCAATTTTTCTTGCTTGGTGATTTAAATACTCGACAAGTTGCGTTGCATGGCTGCCTAACTCTTGAATAGTATGAAGTGCAGACTGGTCAATTGAAACGATTTCAGAAGCAACTCTAAACGCGTCTGGCATATTATCGATAAAAGCATCATAGTCAGCAGGTGGAGTCGAATTGTCTGCTACTATGTTGATATTGTATAGGTGTTCAATGCTGAAAAATTCTTCAAATTGACTGAATTTGTCATCTCTTGATGAGGACATGTATTGTTCCTGCTAGTATCTCTTGATTGTATTATGCGTCAATCACTTAAGTTTAACAATTGAGATTACTTTTCTAAGCAGTAGGTTGCAACAATGCAATCACACATTTCATCGATAGCACTGTAATCAGTGTATATGCCATCTATTAGTAGCCGAGCAATACCGTGTAGAGTGCCCCAACACACTTGTGCTTGCCTAAGTGGGTTTTCTTTTGCTAATACACCGACAGACTGCCAATATTTAGTCATTTCTACTTGGTAATTAAAGCTCTTATAGGCAATATCTGTCAGCTCTTCGCTATTTTTATGTTGTTGCCAAAGTTCTCTGCCGAACATTAATTCGTAAAGATGTGCGTTTTGGTGAGCGAAGCGGATATAGGCTCTTACAAATTGCGAAAATTTTGTTCGTGCATTCAATGAGTCATTGTCCAATATTGACTCAGATTGTTTTTGCCATTGTTCAAAGCCTGTTACGGCTATCGCAGATAGTAATGCACCTTTGTCCTTAAAATGATGATATGCAGCAGTTCTAGAGACGCCCACTTCTTCGGCAAGTTTTCTAAGTGACAACGCTTCAATGCCATCAGCAACAATCATCTGTGTTGCTTGTAAGACTAGTGCCGATTTAAGGTTGCCGTGATGGTAAGACGTTTTTGCTTTGTCAGTTGTTTGCGCAGTCATGCCAATTAAAGTGTTTTTCTAGATGGAAAGATAACATTAGCAAATATTAGCCCTGCAACCAATGACATAAAAATCAAAAATGCTTGAGAACCAACGTCAGTAGCATTGAGCATCACATCACCAGATACGGCAGTATTTAGACCCATGTATACTTTACTACCAGGTACTAATACAACTAGACCAAGCAATTTCACGATGCTTGAGGGCAATTTCATTATTCTAGAGAATATGTTGCTGTAAACACCAAGAGCAAATGCGCCAACAAATGCACCTAAGGCCGGCCCTAAATGCATTGCTCCCCAAATGCTAGCAGCATAGGCAATATATCCTGAAATAACTCCCCAAGGGGCATCTTTTAGTCTTGCCCTAAATAAAATAACAAGACTGATTGAAAGGGTAGTGACAGCTGCCCATGAAGTCCAATCAGGAGTAATTGGTGGAGCTACAAACTCTATGTCACCAAAGACTTTTTGACCTAACGCCATACCAAGCACAGCACCAAAATAGAGCTTAAACAAGATCATAATAGCATCCATTATGCGCGCTGTTCCCGCCATTAGGTTACGAGCTGCGATTTCGGACAAACCCAATGTCAATGCCAAGCCCGGTATGAAGGCGATGATTGCTGACAATATAACCAACGGAATATTAATATGCGGGTCAATTAACATGATTCCTGATGCAAGGAATGCAGTTGTTAATGCTGAAACTGGCTCTAGCATATCGGTAACGCGCTTAGAACGTTCAGACCAAAATACAAAAATGCAGACAACAAAACCAAGTAGCGTTGACCAAAAAACATCGTTCCAGCTTGTGTGCATTAACATTGCAAAAGCGCCGCTTGAGCCACCAAAAGCTAGAAAAGTAAGCATTCTTCCGTATGGATTAGGTTTGTTGGCTATTTCATCTAGCCTGTCGATTGCTTCAGTTAAAGTACGTTGACCAGAACTTAACTCATCTACTAGTTCATCGGTACGAGCAAGAGAACCTAAATCTAGCTCTCCAGGATTAACACGGACTACGTGATGATAATCTTGCAACTCTTCATTTTGAGATAAAACAAAGGTCAAAGAAGTTGGTGTTATGACGAAGTTAGCTTTAATACCCAAAAAGGTAGCGACATTATTTAAGTGTGCTTCCATTCGAAATGCAGGTGTACCGAACTTATGTAGCGCTTTGCCCAAACGGATGATAAAGCGTCTTTTCTCGATGAAATTATCTAATTCGGTCATGTCACTACTTACTCGATACTTGCCAACTTCATTTTCGTTTGAGTCGGCTAACTTATTTGCCTATATAGTATTTTATGTTAAGTTCGGGTTTTCGCCAACGAAGTTATTTTAATATGACACTATTAATTATTTTAGGGGTAGTTTTTGCCGGTGTTGCGCTAATGGTATTTTTTGGGGAGCGCCATGCAAAGCCAATGGAGCCTGAAACACAGCAAAAGTTAAGTCGTGTGATCACTATCTTAATCGGGATATTAATTGTAGCGCTGCTTATCAAAAATCTAATGTGATATAGCTAATTCTGCTATATCACTGCTTTCTTGTTTTCATTCATTTCATTAAAATAGGGCATAAATGTGCTCTAAAAAAAAGGTTTTCACATGTTAGAAATACCTACCATAAGCCTCAAGGGAAAAGTTTCAGATATTGAATGGCAAACTCGTATCGACTTAGCGGCTTGTTATCGATTGGTTGTCATGCATGGTTGGGACGATCTTATCTATACACATATCTCTGCTAGAATCCCTGGCACAGATGAGTTTCTTATTAATGCCTTCGGTTTGGCATTTGAAGAAGTAACCGCTTCAAATTTGGTCAAAATTGATATTGATGGCAAGATTTTAGACGAAAATAGTCCTTTCGAAATAAACCCAGCCGGTTTTACTATTCACAGTGCTGTTCATGAGGCTCGCCATGATGCCATGTGTGTATTGCATTTACATAACAATGAAACGATTGCGATTGCTAGCTTGGAAGAAGGTTTACTTCCGCTTAGCCAATATGCAATGTTTGCGCTAGCTTCTATGAGTTATCATGAGTACGAAGGCTTGGCCGTTAATGACGAAGAAAAAGCGAGAATACAATCGGATCTAGGTGACGCCAATTTTATGTTACTTAGAAATCATGGAGGTTTGACGTTAGGCCAAACCATAGGTGATGCGTTTATGCATATGTATGACTTAACCAGAGCATGCCAAGTTCAATTACAAATAATGTCGACAGGTATGAAACCTATTATGGTTGAACAAGCCATTGTTGATGGTATTAAAGCACAAGCTAATATTGTTCATACCGGAATGACCGGCGGTCAGAAGTCGTGGCCCGCTATGGTACGTAAAGTTTATCGTCACGATCCAAGTTTTGCAGAATAAGAGAAAAGCAATGAAGATTACACACGTAGAAATATTTGATATCCACTGTCCTGAACGCCCACCGTGGAACCCTGTTTTTGTTCGAATCCATACTGATGAGGGGATTACTGGTGTAGGTGAAGCGGGTTTAGCTTACGATTGGGGGCACAGTGCTGCTGCTGCAATGATAAAGGAAATTGCGGAAGCGGTATTAATCGGTTTTGACCCATTTAACACGGAACTGCTTTGGTCTCGTATGCTACGTGAAAGCTTTTGGGGACTTGGCGGTGGACCTGTATTGTATTCAGCGATGAGTGCTATTGATACGGCACTTTGGGATATCAAAGGTAAAGCGTTTGGTGTTCCTGTTTATAAATTACTTGGTGGTAAAGTTAATGACAAACTTCGCACCTATGCGAGTCAGCTGCAGTTTGACTGGGATAAAGAATGTAAAAAGCTAATACAGCCAGAAGAATATGCCGAAGCAGCACTAAAAGCGATGGCAGAAGGGTATGACGCTGTTAAAGTTGATCCGATTGTTTATAACTTAGATGGCAGCTCATCTTTTGATAGAACAAAATTATTCACGAAACCTCAAATGAGGCTATTTGGTGATAGGCTTCGTGCAATAAGAGATGCTGTTGGCGAAGATGTTGATATTATTTTTGAATCGCACTCATTAATGGGGGCAGCATCAGCTATACAAATGGGTGAAGTGATAGAAGAAGTAGGCTGTATGATGTATGAAGAGCCTGTTAACTACTTAAATTCAGCTGTACATAAAAAAGTATCAGACAGAGTTAATGTGCCTATTGCTGGTGGCGAACGTTTATATCATCGTTGGGATGTTCGTCCTTACTTTGAAGAGCAAAGTATTGACGTTTTACAACCTGATGTAGGCTTGTGTGGCGGCTTCACTGAAGCTAAAAAAGTTTGTGATTACGCAGATGTATATGACATTCGCATTCAAGCGCACGTTTGTGGTGGTCCTGTAGCAACAGCTGCATCTCTGCACCTTGAAACTGCTATTCCAAATTTCTTAATTCACGAGCACCATACATATGCAATTAAATCTTGGAACAGAGAGTTATGTATTCAAGACCCTCAGCCAAAAGACGGTTTCTTCCAAGTTTCAGAAGAGCCTGGTATTGGTATTGAGTTAAATGATGAAATAGTTAAACGCTCACCAAATGTAACGGTTAAGTAGCAAAGTGTACTTTAGAAAAAAGAGCTGGCCCGTATGAGTCAGCTCTTTTTTATTCCTTAATGTAACTAACCGGTAGTGCTGTCGTGTATTTGATTTCTTCCATGGCAAAGCTAGCGCTAATATCTGCGAAGCTCGCTCTACCAATTAATTTCTTATAAAAAACGTCATAAGACTTCATATCAGGCACGACTACTTTGAGTAGGTAATCTACATCTCCACTCATTCGATAGAACTCTATGATTTCAGGGAAATCTTGTGCTACTTCAGCAAAACTTGATAACCACTCAGGGTTGTGTTGGTTCGTTCTGATGATAACAAAGACCGTTAGTCCAACATTCAATTTTTCAGGATCTGAAAGCGCTACTCGACCTTTGATAACACCCGATTTCTCCATTGCCTGAATACGTCGCCAGCATGGTGTTGTTGAAAGACCAACTTGTTGGGCTACTTCACTCACTGACTGAGTACAGTCTTTTTGCAGGATTTCTAAAATTTGGCGGTCAAATTTATCCATTATGATTATCTTTTAAAATAAAATACTCTAACCATGTTAATACGAGCATGTTAATTTCAAAAGCGATAAATTCTGCTGGCATTGTCAAAACACAACGATTGGCGATACTCTTGAGGTAGTGTTTTAAGCACCAATAGCCAATATTCTTGATAAGAGTAGCTAAATAATGTCAGCGGAAAGTTTGAAGCCATCATTACTCTTTCGACACCAAAATTATTTATTAGTGATTCCACAGCTGCTTTAATATCTTTACCTGAATAATTTCTGTCGACCATTTCTAAGCCCGAACATTTTATAGCGATATTCTTTAGCGATGCTAACTTCTCTAGGCTGCTAAGCCATAACTCATTATTGGTACTGAAATTTGGAAAGCCAGCATGATTAATTACAAACGTTGTTTTTGGATTTTTTGTTATTACGTCCGCTAATAAATCAATGGCTGCGCTATCACTAAAGTTAAGTTGCGTCTCAAAGATCCACTGGTATTCATTCAGTAAGGCCAAATTTCTTTGCACTTGAATGTTCGATAGTAGCTCTACAGCATCATCGTCTAAGATGTGTCGGCAACCAACACAACTAACGTATGTTGAGATGGTTGCTAATTGTTCTGAAAACTTTGTTTCACTTAAAAGGAGATCAATGCCAGCAATGGTTCTTAGTTCACTTTTTTGCTGATTCTCTAACCACGCTAACTCCCTCTCTGGGTGTAAGTTATCAAAGCCAGCTTCAATGTGAACTGCGCCTACAAATTCAAGAGGTTCATTTAATGCTAAGTCACTAAATTTGAAGTCTTGGTTGATTTTAGCTTTATCTGGCCAAAAGGGCGGGTTTTCAGGTTTTAGCCACTGGTATTTGCCAAGGCTTAAATCAAAAAGATGAATGTGTGGATCAATGATTTTCAACATTATTGTGCCGTATATCCACCATCGATTGTTTGCAAGCTACCAGTAATAAAGCTGGCATGCTCTGAGCACAGGAAGGATATTAAGTGCGCTACTTCTTCGGGCTTACCTAGTCTATTTAACGGTTGTAAAGCCTCTTCTTCTGCATGAATCTCGGCTTTATTAGCGCCACTTGCTGCGCAGTATTTATCTATTGCGTGATGGTAGAGCGGTGTTTCTATCGTGCCAGGACAGACAGCATTTGCTCTTATATTAAATTGAGCATAATCAAGTGCAGTGGTTTTGGCTATTGAAGCAAGTGAAGCTTTACTTAGGTTGTAAGCAAATGAGTTTCGTTTGCCTATGATAGCTTGATCAGAAGAAACTAAAACAATGCTGCCTTTTTCGGCCTTTTTCATTGATGGTAAAGATGCTTTAATCGCTGCATAAGCCCCTTTTACATTGATAGCAAATACTTTGTCTAAGAGAGCTTCGTCAGTAGCTTCAATATTCGCTGATACGTGGATGCCAGCACTACAAATAAGTGCATCAATGGTATGTTCTGAAGACAATTCAGTTATTGCTTTTTCGACATTGTCTACATTACTTACGTCACAATAAATAAATTGGCCTACAGAGCTTTCTTTAATGTCTAAGTTAAAAACTTGGTAGCCTTGTGCTTCAAAAAGCTGACAAACGCTCAACCCAATGCCTGAGCTACCACCCGTTACAATGCAAACTTTTTTCATAGTGCTATTCTTATCTAATTTTGCCTTTATCATACCTGAATTTTGCCAGCTATACTTGATTTATCAATATTAACTGACTGATTACTCTGATGATGTCTTTAGCGATTAAAAATAGATTACAACTGTATTACGCGGCAACACTAATAAGCATTGTATTAGCGCTGACCGCTTTTAGCTATAACGCATGGCGGTTAGAGCAATCTGAAGAAAACAATAGGATCAGAACGGCTGCGTTTGAAATGCTTGTTAATTTGGCTGAGTTAGAACAGGTCATTTATGCCAACCATTATGATCAAGACTTAACTTCCGGGAGTCCACGAATAGGTTGGGTGAAAGTAGGGCTAATAAGTGATTTGAGTAGCCTAGTTTCTAAAGAGGTGACAGTCGAATCTGAGAAGTTGATAATGGTTTGGCAAGATAACTGGTCAAAAATCAATGATAGTGAAGATAAGGTAAATATAGTTATTGCGCAATTAGAAGCGGTTCGGCAGGCAACCAAATTGGCCTTAAAAAAATTGAGGTAGTTTAAAAAAAACTACCTCATCTGGCATTATTGCTCCGTTGCAAGTTCTACAAGTACTGCCGTATACATGCGAAGATTCAACTTAAATTGTTCCATAGTGATGAATTCATGCTCAGAGTGACCACTATATGCCTTACCTGGCATCGATGGGCCGAAACTCACCGCATTAGGAAATAGCCTAGAGTTCGTTCCACCACCTATTGATACTGGTTTAGCATCTTTTATGCCTGTATATTTTTGAAATACCGCTAAAAGTGTTGGAATATGTGGCGCGCCAGTTTGCACAAAAGGCGCTCCGATGTAATGATCTAGCTCCAAAACATCAGCCATGTTTGCAAACTTCCAATTGGCTACAGCTCGGTTTATTTCATCTCTGAGCAATTGTTCCGATTTGCCTCTTGGTCGTCTTATATTGATGTTAAGTTCGATATTATTGTCGTGTTGTTTAATAACGGTTGGTGAAACAGTCATTGGCCCCATAAACTCGTCCTCATACGCAATGCTACCAAATAACTTTCCTTGTAAATCTAAGCCGATATTATCGTTGATAAAGTTTACTAGTGTACCAGGACCGTTGTTTGCCCAACGTGTATTTGAAAGTAAATGGGCTAGATGAGTGATCGCATTGACACCATCACTGGGCTTTGATGAATGCGCTGATTTTCCAAGTGCTTTTATTGTTAATTTGTTAGCACTCAAGTTGAAATCAAATGTCACGCCTTTGTAGCTATTTGCCTTTTTCATCAACGTTTGAAGTAAATTCAAGTCAGCATTGGCAATAGTTACTGAAGCATCTTCAGGTATTTGGCTACCAAAATAGCCTCCTTGAAAATCAGTCAAATAAGGATCAATCGAAATGATTTTATTGCGATTAAACGCAAATTTGAGTGTTCCATAGCCTTTCTCAGCAGTTACGACGGGATAGGAGGCATCGATAGTAATGTTTGTTTGAGGCATCTCGTGGTTTTTAACATATTCTTTCAGTGGCTCCCAATCAGACTCTTCTGCCATGTATACGTATAATTCAATACGCTTGCTAAGCTTAATCTTCTTATCTTTGATTGCTTTCATTGCATATAGAGCGGTTGAAATCGGGCCTTTATCATCTTCAGTTCCACGGCCAATCAACTTTCCTGGCTCTGATGTTAAATCCAACTTAAAAGGCGACTGCTTCCATTTGCTTGGGTTAGCTGGTTGTACATCACCATGGGTTATTACCCCAACTCTCTGCTCACTGTCACCTAAACTTATAATCACTACGTAGCCGTCGTCTTTAAAACTAAGGCCAAGCGACTCTGCTTGTGATTTTAACTCTTGCTTAAAAGCAATATGAATAGGATTTTTGTCTGAAGGAATACCCTCTACAGCGACAGTATTGTGAGACACTAATTCAGCTAAGCTTGAAACCATATCTTCAGAATAAGTCTTTACTGCATAATCAGCTGTCTTATCTGCTGTCACGCTGACGTCATTCTCTGCTAATGAAGATGTTGTAACGCCTAGTGCTAATATTAATGCGGAAATCTTTTTTAAATGAGAAACGAACACGATAACTCCTTAATAACTTGCTGCCTTTATGACTGGTAAGGTAGTCTATCGGTTCATTATATTTTTTACAGATACAAATTTTTATTATTTCGACCTGTACAGTTTGAGTAAAGGAACACCTTTCATGTTAGATATTCGTGTAGCAAAGCCGACAGATGTTAAAACGATCTTACATTTTATTACTGAGTTAGCCATATATGAAAAAGCTGAGCATGAAGTACTCGCAACAGAGGAAACCATTACAGAGTCAATGTTTAAGCCTCATTCAGGTGTACATGGTTTGATTTGCGAATCAGGTGGAGAAGCAATAGGTTTTGCTGTCTATTTTTATAACTATTCTACTTGGTTGGCGAAACCAGGCTTGTATCTAGAAGATCTATATGTAAGTCAAGAACATCGTGGTAAAGGGGCTGGTTTAGCTTTGCTCAAACACTTAGCTGCTATTGCGGTAGAAAATGGCTGCGGTAGATTTGAGTGGAGTTGTCTCGATTGGAACACGCCATCAAGAGAGTTTTATGAATCGTTAGGGGCAAAACCACAACCTGAGTGGATAGGTTATCGAATGGAAGGAGAGCAGTTAGTTTCTTTCGCTAAGCCGTAAAAAGCGCCACTTAAATAGTGACGCTTTTTCTGTCATTAAAGTTCGTTGCCATTTCTGTCGATCGCAACTTGTGGATTGATATCTGGAAATGTCGCAACATCATTACCATCTATGATCCAAGGCGAGAGGCAGCTTCTGTCTTTCACACATGGATCAGTTAATGCTCTTAAAAATGAAGCTAACTGAGTAACTTGCTGTTCGTTTAGTGGACGTCTTGGTCTTAAAGGCGCTCTAGCTTCAACAGAACCAGCATTTACTCTTTCTAGGTAGCTCACAACCTCGATAGAGTTGCTGTATGAGTTAGCAAAAACATCTTCACATGCAATACCATTTTTACTCATCAAGTCTGCTATTTGAGGAAGCTGGCAATAAGGTGCTGTCCCTGTTACAAAAGGGGTGACGCCGTTTGACGCAAAGAGACGGTCGATTGCTAATCTTGGATTATCATAATGCCTGATTACTTCTTCAAGTGAGGCATACGCACCGGTATGACCATATGGCGCTGTGACTTCTACATTTAGTAAGGTTGGTGTTCTAAAATGAAATCTATCTTGATCGTTGAGTGTAACGTTTTCTCGGCCAAAATCTTGAGTGGTGCTACTGTCGGTTTGATTTCCTTTACCTGATCCTATTTGCGGATAAGCGGTCAGGTGATGCCTTTCGTTGGAAAAGTTCTGGTTGCTGTGGCACCCAGCACAGCCTGCACCACCTTCATTTCTTGCGGTAAAAAATAATACTGCGCCTGATTTTTGCTCTTCGTTTAACGCGTTCAAATTCCCATTTAGGTAATCGTTCCATGGACTATCGGTAAATTGCATCGATCGTTGGTATTCTCCTAGTGCATGGAATACTCGGTCAACAGATATTGTTGCATCGCCAAATGCCGATTCGAATTCAGTTTCCCAAGTGCCTGATATATCTTCTAGTTGATTGTTAAGCCTAGCAACCAAGGCACTTCTTAGTTGTGCACCATTGCTACTAGCTTGAAAGTCACCGCGCATTTCTTCAACAGAGGTTACCGGAAATCGAGATTGAGCTGCCGCTAAGGTCGTGTTTTCTGGCAATGAACGATCAGCCCTTCGTCTATTGTTACTATTTCTTTCTGATTCAGGTGTAATAATACCGCCGTTTCTCGCGCTTTCTATACGACCATCCCAAAAGAGCTTGTCGATAAATAACCCAAGGTTAAAAGTCGTGGGCGCATTCCTTGGAACGACGGGCATGTTAGTTGAGTGAGCACCATTGAAGCGACCATGGCCCAATAAATCGTGGTTTGTTACATCTAGCTGATCAACAGCCTCTATACCCACGGACAAACTAAGGTCATCTCCACCACCTAGGGTAGGATGGTGGCAACTTGCACATGCGACACTTTGCTCACCTCCTAAGCTTTTGGTGAAAAATAACTTTTTTCCTAGTTGAGCAATATCGCCATTAATAGATGGCAGTGAAGTTGAGTTCTGTGTAATAGGAGTGAGTGAATGATCTTCGATGATTGTTTGTAGTCTTTGATCTAGCTCTTCATTTGTGAGTACTTGGTTTGGGGTGTTGCCAGGAGGAGGTGGCCTTCTTGGTTGTTCTTGTGCAGCACTGTTAAAAGCTGTAACAGCTGCCAACGAAGCAATTGATAGTAAAGTAAGTGCTTTCATACTTTTTCCCTTTGAACATTGACGACTGTTTAAAGGTAAATGGCAAATGTGCAAAAATAGTGCAAATACTTGTCAATAATCGTGTAATTTACTATTGCAGTATTGCAGTACAGATAAATCAAGGTAAGGTAGAATTCATTATTCGTAATAGGTCGTTGAATGAAGATTCAAACAAAGTTATTCAGTATTTTATTTGTTTTTAGCTTGTTTCTAGTCATTGCTGTAGTACTTGTCGCTCAGCGAAGTATAGATCAGGGCATGATTGACTATGTTAATAAAAAAGAGCTTAACTTACTAAAACAGTATGCGCCTGAATTTGTAGCTATTTATAAAACTGAAGATGGATGGCATACTTTAAAAGATAATCACGACTGGTTTCAAAGAACCCTTCGCAAAGCGCAAAATGCTCAACGATTAGCCGAGCTTAATATTACTGACGGCGAAGTTTATCAGCGCTCCAATGAGTTTAGGCCTCCCAGGAAACGGAGGGATGGCCGACAGCCTCCACACCGCAAAGAACGCAAAAAACCACCAAGAGTGTTGGCTCGAGAAAATACTGAAGTAAATAATAGACGACCACCTCCGCGAGAACCCAATGTTAGTTTTGCGTTGCTAGATAGGGATAAAAAGCTAGTAGTCGGTCATTATCCTTCTCAGCGTGAATTTACCTACTCTCCATTGTTGTACTTGGATGAAACTATTGGTTATTTTGCTGTTTCTAAGAGGAATAGGTTAACTGAAGGATATGAATTCGATTTTATTGAACAACAGAAGCACTATTTATGGCTATTGGCACTTAGCATTATGATTTTAGTTGCTCTAGTTTCTTATCCTTTGTCCCGTCACCTAGTTCAGCCAATACGAGATCTTGCATCAGGTATGCGTAGGTTAACTCAGGGGGACTATCAGGAACAATTGGCAATAAAGCGAGCAGATGAATTTTCCGAATTAGCGAGCGATTTTAATGAGCTTGCTCACACATTGTTGTCCAATGAGCAAGCTCGAAAACGATGGATTGCGAATATTTCACATGAGTTAAGAACGCCAGTTGCCATTTTAAAAGGTGAGTTGGAAGCTGTAATTGATGGTGTACGTGCGTTAGAGATGTCACAAATAGAGTCCGCTCATCAGGAAGTACTGCATTTGCAAAAATTAATTGAAGATTTACATGCATTAACGAGTGCGGATGTTGGCGGTATGAAATACCAAAAACAGCCTGTGGAGCTTGTTGGATTTGTTGAGCAATTGCATCAAAAATATGCAGGTTATGCGCTAGAGCATAGCATGGTGGTTAAGTTTGAAAGTGCCATGAACGATTGCGTCATGCCAATTGATGAAACCCGGTTTTGTCAGCTTTTTGATAACTTAATTAATAACAGTGTTAAGTATGCCGTTGACGGGGATACTATTTGCATTTCATTACGCGAAGATATTAACTACGTTAGCATTATTATCGAAGACAATGGCATTGGTGTTGATGAAGAGCATATGCCAAATCTATTTGAACATTTATACCGTGTTGAAAGTGCTAGAAACAGAAAAACAGGTGGTAGTGGTTTAGGATTATCAATATGTAAACATATAGTAGATGGTCATCAGGGAACCATTAAAGCTAAGCGTTCATCGCTAGGTGGGCTAGCGGTAGAGATTAATTTACCAAAAGAAAAGTAGGACTTAATGCATGCATAATAACCCGGAAAAGCGCATTTTGATTGTCGAGGATGAAGAAAAAATAGCGCATCTTTTGAGAGATTATTTCATTCAAGCCAACTATGAAGTACAGATATTGGATCGAGGTGATTTAGTTTTACCTTGGCTTCAAAACAATGACGCCGATGTGATGTTGTTGGATATTATGCTGCCTGGGCTAGATGGCATTTCTGTTTGTAGAGAAGTGAGGCAACAATCTGATATTCCTATTTTAATGATCACGGCAAAAGTAGAAGAAATAGATCGTCTACTAGGGTTAGAGATGGGAGCAGATGATTATATTTGTAAACCATTTAGCCCTAGAGAAGTTGTTGCAAGAGTTAAGGCAATATTGCGCCGAGTGACGGTTAGCGATACTCAAAGTAGTGAGTTGTATCTAGATGAGCAGAAGTATCAAATTACCTATAAACAAAAAATCCTTTCTCTGACGGCTGTTGAATTTCAACTGCTAAAACCTATGTATAAAGAGCCTCAGCGCGTTTTTTCTCGAAATCAATTAATGGACAATATGTACAGTGATAACCGTGTAGTGAGTGATAGAACAATTGACAGCCATATTAAAAAGTTAAGAAAGAAATTGTTTGAGTTAGACCCTGAACATGATTTCATTGAGTCTGTCTATGGTGTTGGTTATAGAATGGTTTTGCCAAAAAATTAACAGTTAAGCTGCCCATGTTCTACACTTTTGAGTAGGTAGGTCATAAAAGGGGATACAGTTTGGTAAATAAAGAACTGGAAATACTCTCGCAAGCAGACTTAGATGATTTGTTGAGAATAAATGAATTTATTGAGCAACAAGATGAGAAGTCGTTGGTTAGTGAATTAAAAATGGCTATTCTCGACTCCGGTAAATTGGAACTGGATCAATGGCAGCAGCTACGTAGTCAAATCAGGGAAATAGAACAGCTAATTCCACATATCGACCTTATTATAAAGTTGAAATTAGAATCAAACCTCAAAAAATAAATAATCGTCTGACAAAAGCGCGCATAGTTGGCAAAACTCCTTTATACTACACCGATTGTTTACTATCGATGTAGTATACGTCGGTTTTTAGAGGTGTTTATGAGAGTTTGTGGCGTAGAGCTAAAAGGCAATGATGCAAATATTGTGGTGATGTCAAAAGCAGATGGGCTTTATGATTTACCTCATATCCGTGTACCAAGAATTAGTATTAAAGATGGCTCTGATCAAGAAGAGATCAGAAAATTTCAATTTACCTTTAAGAAGTTACTTGAAGATTATCAAATTGATAAGGTTGTTATCAAAGGTCGTGCGTTAAAGGGGAAGTTTGCAGGTGGTGGAATAGGCTTTAAATTGGAAGCTGCGCTGCAATTGATTGACGGAATAGACGCGGAGATAATTTCTGCAAGTACAATAAAAACCACACTAGCTAAAACACAAATAGGAATTGATTTTAGAGACACTGGTTTGAAGAAATTCCAAGAGACTGCATTTGAAGCTGTATTCTGCTATTTGGAAAATAACTAGCTTTATTATCTTGTTTGGAAAAGGCGACTGTTTTAGTCGCCTTTTTTATTTTTTGACGTCAAAGGTGTATTGCGATAAGTTATTTACTAATGTTTTCGTATGACAGGGAAAACCTTTGAAAAACATATTATTAATTAGCGTAACCGCGTTTTTACTTTTAGTTACAGGTTGTCAAAATACAAAGAAGTCCTCTGCTAAAGCCCCCCTTGCTTATATAGCGAACGAGTCGCTATTTGAACCTCGTTTTGTAGCGGTAGAACAGCCTCAAGATATCTTTGCACTAACACAAAGTCAGCAACAAGACTTTCTCACCTATTTCGACAGGTGGCGAGCGAAGGGCGAAGAAAGTCATTATATTGTTTTTCATTACCTTAGTAAGATTGCAAACAACTTTTCTTTTTTAGGTGAGACATATAACGCGACAGAAGCAATGGAGCATCGCAGTGGTAATTGTCTTAGCTTAGCTCTTTTAACAACAGCGCTAGCAAAATTAGTAGATTTAGAAGTTGAATATCGCATGGTTCACACAGCACCTGTTTTTGAAAAGCACAAAAATATAGTGTTGTCTTCTGCACATGTGCAAACCATTATTCTTGATGAAGACTTTATTGAAGAGCCAGGAGAGTTCTACATTCGAAAGCCAGGTTTAGTGATAGATTACTTTCCTTCAACGTCCAACATTTCTGGACGTTACATTTCTGAAACGCAGTTCCTAGCGATGTATTATCAGAACATGTCAGCGGCTGCGCTTGTTGATAATGATTTATACGCTGCTTATTGGAATATTAAGCAAGCAGCCGTGTTAGATAGTGGATCAGAAAATACACAAAATACATTGGCCGTAATACACCGTAGGATCGGTGATAGTCGAACGGCTGAAAAGATCTATCAGCAACTTGTAGTTAATGAACGAGAAACGGTGAGTGTTCTGGAGAACTACGAATTGCTATTACGTATAGAGGGGCGTATAGAGGAAGCAAAACGCATCGATGAGAGGATCGCTAAATTAGATGATCCTAATCCCTACAATTGGTTAGAAGCAGCATATATGGCTAAACACGAAGGGAGTGATGATAAAGCCATACTTTATCTTGAGAAAGTGATAGAAAAAGCGCCTTATGTGCTCGAGGCATATAAATTGTTAAGTGTAATCTACAAAGAGCAAGGAAAAGGGCGCAAAGCAAAAGCCACATTAAAGTCCAGTCTTGAATGGGCCTTTGATACGGACGAAAAAAAGCAGATTAAATATAAGTTATATGGATACTCTCAAAGTAAAGCTGCTAATCGTCATGGCTCGCCAGAATAAACTCTGCTGCTTTAGCCGCTATCATCATGGTAGGGGCATTAGTATTACCACTGATTAGAGTCGGCATAATGGAGGCATCAACAACTCGTAGATTTTTGATGCCGTAAACTTTTAATTCGTTGTCCACTACTGCCATTTCATCACTGCCCATTTTACATGTACCAACCGGGTGGTAAATTGTGTTGGCCTTTTTACGAATAAAGTCAGCAATTTCTTCATCTGATTGCACACTTTTACCGGGAAAAATCTCTTTCTTGCAAAATGGCTTAAATGGTTTTTGAGCAAATATATCTCGAGAGAGTTTCACCGCTTCAATCATCTCATTCATATCTTCTGGATGAGATAGCATATTGAGGAATATTTTAGGGTTATCCCTTATATCATTGCTGTGTAATGAAACACTACCTCGACTTCTTGGTCGCAATAAACATGCATGAATTGCAGCACCATAATTAAATAACATGGCTTCATTTCTACCGTGATCATCCATTGCTGCTGGAATAAAATGCAATTGGATATCTGGACGTTTCTCCGTCTTATTCAATGATAGAAAAGCGCCAGTTTCAGCAATTGCTGACGTTAGCAGCCCCGTTCTACCTCTCATAAACTCGATGCTTTGTTTTATTCCCCACCATAGCGCTTTTGGTCTATATGCAAGTGATTTGAAGTAATTAGTTTTGATAACGGATAGGATATCAACGTGATCTTGCAAATTCTTGCCAACGCCAGGGAGGTCGTGTTTCACATCAATGTTGTGTTGTTCGAGCTCTTTCTTGTCACCAATTCCCGATAACATTAACAGCTGAGGAGAATGGAATGCGCCGGCACTAACGATAACTTCTTTATGGGCCATCAAATGCACCTGTTTGTTTTTGTGACGAGCTTGAACCCCTTTAGCGATACCATCTTCAATAACAAGTTTTTCAACTTGAAGTTCTGTTAATATAGTCAGGTTGTCACGTGATTTAGTAGGTGTTAAGAATGCGCGAGCACTGCTGCATCTTAATCCATCTTTTTGAGTCACTTGATAGTAACCAACGCCTACTTGCTGCTTCCCATTGAAATCATCATTGATAGGAAAGCCTAGTGCTGCAGTAGCATCGATAAAAAGATTGTTTATTTCAGGCTTAGAGCGGGAGTCGGCTACGTTTAGTAAACCATGTTGACCGTGAAATTCATTATTGAGTTCTTCATTGTGCTCTAATGCTTTAAAGTAGGGTAGTACATCGTCGTAGCTCCAGCCTTCATTACCTAATGACTGCCAATGGTCGTAATCTTCTTTTTGGCCTCTTACATAGAGCATTGCATTAATTGAGCTGCTGCCCCCGAGAGTTTTTCCTCTTGGATTATAGATTCTTCGGTTATTTAGAAATGGTTCAGGTTCAGATTCCAATCGCCAGTTTCTAACTTTATCGCCCATAAGGCTAATAACAGCAAGTGGTAGATGAACTTGCCAGTGGTTGTCTTTTTTGCCCGCCTCAATAAGGCAAACTCTGTTTTTTGACGATTCTGAGAGCTTATTGGCAAGGACACAACCAGCTGATCCGCCACCGACAATTATGTAATCAAATACGTGCATAGTTATTATTTTAATTATTATTATTTTAATAAAGTTAAGGCGCCTAGAATGAGGCGCCTCGTCTTGGCATTATAGCCCTAGCACCGATTTTCCTTGTTCAAAGACAATATCAACAGGGATATTAGCATCTTCAAGTTTTTGCAAATCAGCAGCCAGCATTTCACCAATATTGCCTTTTTCTTTAACTAAATCAGCAACACCTTGGTAATCACCGTTACCTTGTAGTGTTAAGATGAGCTCAGATAAATCATCAACGGCTTTTGTCATCTTCTCCATGTCTACTTGATAAAGCCCTTCTTCGTTTCTAGAAAAAGCACCTTGTTCCTTAAAGTAGTTAAAGCGAACCATATTGGCTTTACCATGAGCAGAGCTTGCACCAAATCTAACTGAGCGGAATATGCCTGCCATAAAGGTAGTAAAGTAATCTTGAAGTACACCTTCAGTAATGACTCCTTTATCAAGTAATTGCCTAACCATATACAAACCTAAGATATCGGCTTTCCCTTCCTCTAGCGCCGAGTGGTGCTCTTTTAACGCCTCTCGAACTAAGCCTTTGCCATTAACAGTATTTTTTATACCTAGACCGTGAGCGACTTCATGGAACATTGTATTAGCAAAGAAAGCATTGAAAGTTACGTTCTCACGCTGCTCAGGAACTATCAATGTAGCAGCAATAGGCGCCATAATAGCGTCAAACTTAGCTCGCATTGCATTCTTAAGTTGCAATCGACGAGTCCCTTTTTCTAATTGGACTTGTTCATCATTAGGTAGGTTAATTGCAATAGTTTTACCACCAGCGTTAGAGTGACCTGCATAGTAGATAACATCGTAAGCGTTAAGATCTGCGTCTGATCCTGCTTGTTCAGCCTTGTATTTTTTGTTAACCGGTAAACCTTTTTGTAGCTCAGGCAAATAAGCCGCGTATTTTTCAAGCTTTTTGCTCCATAACATATCTTTTATCAATACATATGATTCAAAGCCTGTACGGTAGCCATATAGTTGATCTTCATAACTTTCAATTGGCCCCATTACTATATCAATAGGGTTATCTTTCATATCCATCCAAGCAAAATCTGACGCTTGGTATTCGTCATTCAAAAATGCTTTTGCACGCATGCTCAGATAATTGGCGAAAGCTTTATTTTCTGCTAGAGAAGCGGCCTTTTCTAGTATGGCTGCAGCTCTCGTTAATTCTTCTTCGTAAATCTCAGAATAGGCTATGGTTGAAAGTTCACCGCTTTCTGATTGTTGTACAATTGAATAAAGGCCTTTTTCATCTTCAAGTTTCGCTTTTTCAAATACATCTTTTGATATATCGGAAGGGTAGAATTGTGCGCCAGGGCTTTTAGCTTCAAACTCTTTCAAAAATGGCTTGTCGCCATTTAATCTATCCCAAGGACCGTAGTTGATTTCAGCAAATTGACGAGCTTTTGTATCTTCAATAGCAGCTAAAAATGATTCTTTGTCCTGGCCAAATGATTGTTTCCAAAATAAATCATCCATAATGTCAGAAGCTTCGATTAACAGAGCTAACATTTTCTTCTGGTTATCAGATAGGTGGCTTAAATCGGCTGTTAAGGTAATTGGCTCATAAATATCCATTTTATCTTGATATTCAGGAACAAGTTGGTGATTCTTGGTTGCTTCATTAGAGTCGCTGCAACCTAATAGGGTAAGTGATACTGCAAGCGGGAGTATCGCCTTTTTGAAGATTTTCATTATATCTTGGTCTCTTTTATTCTAACGAGTAGAGACTAGATAAAATTGGGCTTGATGACAAGCTTTAACCTAGGCTAGGTGGTATTTAAAGAAAACTAATTTTCTGTGGGCAACAAAAAACCGGCTATAAAGCCGGTTTTTTCGTTTTGCTATAAAAATTAAAGAGCTTTAATTTTTGCAGCTAAACGGCTCTTGCTACGAGCAGCTTTATTCTTGTGAATAAGGCCCTTAGTTGCGTAGCGATCAAGAATTGGTGTAGCAGCAGCTAAAGCTGATGTTGCTGCTTCTTTGTCACCGGCTTCAATTGCAGCGATTACTTTTTTAACTAAAGTGCGCATCATTGAACGGCGACTTGCATTGTGTTGACGGCGCTTTTCTGATTGTACTGCGCGCTTCTTAGCTTGCTTTGAGTTAGCCAAGGTGAACTCCTAAAATAAATTAAATATAAGCCTAAATTTAAGGCGACGAAATATGCCTTTTTTTCTCTGTTTTGTCAAACCTTTTTGCGGTTTTATTTCGATAAATTTAAAGTTCATTAGAATTATCGAAGAAATTCAACCTTGTGAGTTGATTTACTTGTAACTGAGATCCTATAAAGCCCATAATATGTCATTTTAACGCGTAAGTTAATAGTTCAAGGTAAAGAAGGTTGAGTAAAAAGTTAATCAAGTCAGGGATTATCGTTAGTGCGATGACAATGATTTCTAGAGTGCTAGGGCTGGTCAGGGATGTCGTGATCGCCAATATTTTGGGTGCTGGTGCTGCAGCCGATGCTTTCTTTTTTGCAAATAAAATCCCTAATTTTCTAAGAAGGCTTTTTGCAGAGGGGGCATTTGCTCAATCATTTGTCCCCGTGTTAAGTGAATATCAGCACAAAGATGAAGAACAGGGGACACAAGAGACAAAGAAACTAATTGCGCAGGTGTCGGGCACGTTGGGTGTTATCGTCACTATTGTTACATTAATTGGTATGATTGCTGCGCCAGTTATCGTCACTATCTTTGGACCTGGGTTTTTAATAGAGTCGATGCAGGAAGGAGGCAGTAGCCAACGATTTGATTTAGCTTCCAACTTACTTCAAATTACGTTTCCTTATCTTTGGTTTATCAGTTTTACAGCCTTGTCAGGGGCGATTCTCAATACGATGGGGAAATTTGCTGTTTCTTCATTTACGCCCGTATTACTGAATGTTTGTATTATTTCCATGGCGATTCTTACTCATGATAAGTTTAGTACCCCAGAGTACGCGCTTGCTTGGGGAGTTTTTCTTGGTGGGTTAGCACAGTTTTTATTTCAGCTTCCTTTTTTGTACAAGGCAGGTGCGTTAGGCAAGCCTAAGTGGGCTTGGCAATCAGAAGGTGTAACTAAAATACGTAAACTGATGGCACCAGCGCTGTTTGGTGTTTCTGTTACTCAAATTAACTTATTGTTGGATACTCAAATAGCGACAATGCTCCAGCAGGGCTCTGTCAGCTGGCTATATTTTGCTGATCGACTACTAGAGTTCCCGCTCGGGCTATTTGGCATTGGTATTGCGACCGTTATATTACCTAGGCTATCTAAACTACATTCTCAACAAGATGGTTCTCAGTTCTCATCCACTATAGATTGGGGACTGAGAGTTATTAGCTTATTTGGCTGGCCTGCGTTGGCTGGTTTAATGGTATTGGCTCAACCTATCGTTATGATTCTATTTATGCGTGGAGAATTTTCTGAGCACGATGTGATGCAGGTATCTTTTGCGCTTTATGCTTATCTCTCTGGTTTGGTTAGCTTCATGTTTATAAAGGTTTTGGCGCCGGGATATTACGCTCGACAAGACACTAAAACACCTGTGCGTATTGGTATTATTGCGATGGTTGCAAACATGGCACTTAACATCGCATTGGCACCATTTTTGAGCTACGTTGGTTTAGCTTTGGCTACCACTCTTTCAGCTACCTTGAACGCCGTGTTGTTATATAGAGGATTAAAAGAACAGGGAGTTTTTGTCTTATCGAGTACAACTAAAGTGTTTATCAGCAAATTGATTTTTGCAGCCTGTTGTATGGCTGCTGTTGTTTATTATCTATCGCCTGCTTTTGATATTTGGTTATCGATGGGATTTGTTGAGCAATTAATTAAATTGATAGCTTATATTTCAATAGGAATGGCGACTTACTTTGCTGTTTTGTTTGTAATTGGCGTTAGATTGAAAGATTTTAAAGTAAAAGAAGATAATTCAATTGAAAGCGCTAGTAGCGCTGAGCTATAATTTCCCGATTTTTATATGTGGTAGATACATTAAGCCACTCTGTTAAGTAATTTTAAGGCCAGCGTTAGATGCAATTAATACGTGGTATTCATAATATCCCGTTAAATGAAAATGACGATTGTGATGCACCTTGTGTATTAACAATCGGTAATTTTGATGGTGTTCACTTAGGGCATCAGCGTGTTATTAGTGCCTTGGTTGAAAAAGCAAAACAGTTGAATGTATCACCCGCGGTGATGGTTTTTGAACCTCAACCTAGAGAGCTTTTTTCACCAGAAACAGCTCCGGCAAGGTTGACTAGACTAAGAGACAAGTACTTTTTATTGAAAAGACTTGGAGTAGAACGCCTGATTTGTGTCAATTTTAACAAGCGTTTTGCAGGTTTGACGGCACAAACTTTTATCGAGCAGCTATTGGTTAAGCAACTTTGTGTTAAGTACTTAATTGTTGGCGATGACTTCCGATTTGGTAAAGGTCGTGTTGGTGACTTTAACATGCTAAAGCGTTCCGGAGAGACTCTTGGGTTTGGTGTTGCTGATACAGCGAGCTTTAAGCTCCAAGATTGTCGAATTAGTAGTACAGAGATTCGCAATGCACTTTTAGAAAACGATCTAGCAAGTGCTGAACGAATGTTAGGCAGACCATATGCCATAATAGGTCGTGTTTTTCATGGCGATAAGCGAGGACGGCAATTAGGTTTTCCAACAGCTAATGTCATGTTGAAGCGAAGGGTTTCACCTGTGACAGGGGTGTTCGCTGTTAAAATTAATACCGAATGCGGTAGTTATTTAGGTGTGGCGAATATAGGTAAAAGACCTACTGTGTCAGGCTTGAGAACACAGTTAGAAGTACATATTTTTGACTTCAATAAACAGATTTACGGGCAGTCAATTGAAGTAGTGCTTATTCAGAAAATAAGAGATGAGCGCAAATTTGACAGCTTAGAAGATTTAACAAAACAGATTTCACAAGATAGCAAAGACGCTAAGTCGATATTTGCTGTTGAGTAACAGATTTAGATTTAAATATTAGCGAAAAGTAACGGATAAATAGATTCATGAGCGACTATAAACAAACTCTAAATTTGCCTGATACTAGTTTCCCTATGAAAGGAAACATGGCAAATCGAGAACCACAAATGCTAAAAGATTGGGCTAACAAAGATCTTTACGGCAAAATTCGTGCAGCGAAGAAAGGTAAGAAGTCGTTTATTTTGCACGATGGCCCTCCGTACGCCAACGGTAACATTCACTTAGGTCATGCTGTAAACAAGATTTTAAAAGACGTTATTGTTAAAGCTAAAACACTTTCAGATTTTGATGCACCTTACGTCCCTGGTTGGGATTGTCACGGATTGCCTATCGAATTGATGGTAGAAAAGAAAGTTGGTAAGCCAGGACACAAAGTTTCTGCAGCTGAGTTTCGTCAGAAGTGTCGCGATTATGCAATCAAGCAAGTAAATGGACAGCGTGAAGATTTTAAACGATTAGGCGTTTTTGGTGATTGGGATAATCCATACCTAACAATGGACTTCAAAACAGAAGCAAACATCATTCGTGCGTTAGGTAAGATCGCAGACAATGGTCATTTACAGCAAGGTTTTAAACCAGTTCATTGGTGTACAGATTGTGGTTCAGCACTAGCAGAAGCAGAAGTTGAATACAAAGACAAACAATCACCAGCGATTGACGTTGCGTTTACAGTAAAAGACAACAGCATTGCAGAGGTGTTTTCACACCCAGATGGTCATTCAGGTGAAGGTGATATTTCTTTTGTTATCTGGACGACAACACCTTGGACATTACCTGCAAACCGCGCAGTATCTGTTCATCCAGAAGTTGAATACACATTAGTACAATGTGAAAAGGACGGTAAGAAATTCCGATTAGTACTTGCTTCTGACTTAGTGACTGAATGTGTTGACCGCTTTGGTCTAGATAAGCACCATGCGCTAGGCTTCTGTAAAGGCGCTGATTTAGATTTAGTTCAGTTACAACACCCATTTAATGATATTCAAGTACCAGTGATTAATGGCGACCACGTTACAACTGATTCAGGTACTGGTTGTGTTCATACTGCAGGTGGACATGGTGTTGACGATTTCAATGTTTGTAAGAAATACGATTTAGAAATTTATAACCCTGTTGGTGCAAACGGTGTATTTATTGAAGGTACCGAGCATGTTGAAGGACAACATATCTTTAAGGCCAATGCATTTATTGTTGAGCTGTTAAAAGAAAAAGGTGCTTTACTTCATCATCACGCATATGAGCATTCATACCCACATTGTTGGAGACATAAAACACCTGTTATTTTCCGTGCAACGCCTCAGTGGTTCATTAGCATGGACAAAAACAAATTACGTCAGTTGTCTTTAGAAGAAATCAAAAAGACACAGTGGATTCCTGACTGGGGTCAAAGCCGTATTGAATCAATGGTAGAAGGCCGTCCTGATTGGTGTATTTCTCGCCAGCGTACGTGGGGCGTACCTATTGCTTTATTTATTCACCAAGATACTGGCGCTTTGCATCCAAAGAGCGTTGAATTAATTGAAGAAGTAGCACTACGTGTTGAACAGGAAGGTATTCAAGCTTGGTTTGACCTAGATGCCAAAGAACTTATCGGTGATGATGCACAAGAGTTTGTTAAAGTAACAGATACGTTAGATGTATGGTTTGATTCAGGTGTCACTCATTACACTGTTGTTAATGCTCGTGAAGAATTTGATAAGCGTGCAGACCTTTATCTTGAAGGTTCAGACCAACATCGTGGCTGGTTCATGTCTTCAATGATGTCGTCTGTTGCTATGCATGGTGAAGCGCCATATAGCCAAGTGTTGACGCACGGTTTTACTGTTGATGTAAATGGCCATAAAATGTCTAAGTCTTTAGGCAATGTTGTTACGCCATCTGAAATTACAAATAAGTTAGGTGCTGATATTCTTCGTTTGTGGGTAGCATCTGTTAACTACACTCAAGAAATCACGGTATCTGATGAAATTTTCAAGCGCCAAGCTGATGCATATCGCCGTATTAGAAATACATCACGATTCTTATTAGCAAATATCAACGGTTTTGAACCTGCACAGCACTCTGTTGCTGTTGAAGACATGGTTGCATTAGATCGTTGGGTGCTTGGTAAAGCGGCTCAATTACAAAAAGAGATTGTAGAAGCTTACGATAATTATGAATTCCATAATGTTGTGCATAAGTTAATGAACTTCTGTACAACAGAGTTAGGTGGTTTCTACTTAGACATTATTAAAGATCGTCAATACACAGCCAAAGATTCAAGCAATGCTCGTCGTTCATGTCAAACGGCTATGTACTTAATTGCTGAAGCAATGACTCGTTGGATGGCACCTATTTTGTCGTTTACTGCACAAGAAATCTGGCAAGCACTTCCAGCGCCTGCTGCAGGCGAGTCACGTGATGAATTTGTATTCACTGATGTATGGTTTGATGGTTTAGTTGAGCTACCGGCAGATTACCAGTTTAATAATGATTACTGGAATGACTTGATCGCTGTTCGTGGCGAAGTGAATAAGTCACTTGAAGTTGCGCGTAAAGAGAAGGTTGTTGGTAAAGCACTTGAAGCAAGTGTTTCTCTGTATGTTACAGAATCTCTATACGACAAGTTAGCTGTTTTAGGTGATGAGTTAAGGTTTGTTTTAATTACCTCAAAAGCTGAGCTGGTTAAAGTTGAACAGGCACCTGAGTCTGCACAGTCTACTGAAGTTGAGGGCTTATGGTTAACTGTTGAAGCTGCACCAGGTACTAAGTGTGATAGATGTTGGCATATGACAGAAGATGTTGGTCAGTATGAAGGGCACGAAGCGCTATGTGGACGTTGTGTAACTAACGTAGATGGCGAAGGCGAGCAAAGAGAGTTTGCTTAATCAAATAAATTAATTAAAAGTGCGCTCTACAAGGGCGCACTTTTTATATTTACGACTGTAGTAAAAAAAGAGAAATTACATGGTGAAACAAGAGTCAAGCTTACCTTGGTTATGGCTGACCTTCATTTTCTTGGTGTTAGATCAGGTAACTAAGCATTGGGTTGCTAATACGATGGATTTGTACCAATCAATTAATATACTTCCATTTTTCAATTTAACCTATGTCCATAACCCTGGTGCTGCATTTAGCTTCTTGGCAGATCAAGGTGGCTGGCAGCGCTGGTTCTTTACTGCTATCGCCGTTGTAGCAAGTATCGTGTTTTTTATTTGGTTGAAAAGAACACCTCGTACTCAAAAGCTGCTAGTGGTTGCGTTAGCATTAATGTTAAGTGGTGCTTTAGGCAATCTTATTGATAGAGTGTTGTTTGGCTATGTAATTGATTTTCTAGATTTCTATATCGGCGATAACCATTGGCCAGCTTTTAATATAGCTGACTCCGCCATTTTTGTTGGTGCAGCACTCATGATAATCGACTCATTTAAGAACCCTGAAACTAGCAAGCAGTCAGATGTGAAAGTGGAGAAATAAACAATGACAATCAAAGATGATTCTCAGGTAATTGTGCATATTACGATGAAGCTGGCTGACGGCTCTGCGGCTGATAGCACAAAAGTGCACAATAAACCTGCAAAAATTATTATGGGTGATGCGAGCATTTCTCCTGCGTTTGAAGCGCAATTAATGGGGTTAAGTGCTGGTGATTCAAAAGAATTTACACTTGAAGCTGTTGATGCTTTTGGCGAGCCTATTCCCGAAAATATTCATTATATGGATATCACGAAATTCTCTCCCGATGCACCAGCAAAAGTTGGAAATATTATTACTTTCACGCAACCAGGCGGTGTTGAACTACCTGGGATGATCACTGATGTATCTGGTGGCTCCGTTACTGTCGATTTTAATCATCCATTGGCAGGACAGGCTGTTACCTTTATTATTGATGTTGTTGAAATACTATAGGAGCTAGAAAGTGGATATTGTTTTAGCGAACCCTCGAGGTTTTTGTGCCGGCGTAGATCGTGCAATCAGCATTGTTGACCGTGCTTTGGATCTTTTTGATGCGCCTATCTATGTTCGACATGAAGTTGTTCACAATAAATTTGTAGTGAACGGTTTAAAAGACCGGGGTGCGGTTTTTGTTGATGAGCTGCATGAAGTACCAGACGATTCTACTGTTATTTTTAGTGCTCATGGCGTATCTAAAGCAGTTAGAAACGAAGCAAAGGAGCGAGGACTTAAAGTATTTGATGCAACTTGTCCTTTAGTAACTAAAGTTCATATGGAAGTTTCTCGAGCTAGTCGTAAAGGTATTGAATGCATATTGATTGGTCACGCTGGCCATCCGGAAGTTGAAGGAACAATGGGGCAATATGAAAGCGAAGACGGCGGTATTTATTTGGTCGAATCACCAGAAGATGTCGAAAAGTTAACGGTCAAAAACGCTGACAAATTACATTATTGTAGCCAAACAACTTTATCCGTAGATGATACTAGTGAAGTAATAGATGCACTTAAAGTAAAGTTCCCAGCGATCGAAGGACCAAGAAAAGACGATATTTGTTATGCTACTCAAAATCGTCAAGACGCAGTTCGCTCTATTGCATCTCAAGTACAATTATTATTAGTAGTAGGTGCTAAAAACAGCTCTAATTCAAACAGATTACGCGAATTATCAGAAAAGATCGGTACTACTTCTTATTTGATTGATACTGCAAGTGATATTAACCAGGCTTGGCTTGAAGGCGTAAATGCCGTTGGTGTTACCGCAGGGGCGTCAGCACCTGAAGTACTTGTTTCTCAAGTAATTGACGCTTTAAAAGAGTTCGGTGGTAAAGAAGTTGTAGAGTTTCCTGGAAGGGAAGAAAATACAGTATTTGCTGTTCCTGTCGAATTGCGCTAATCTTACCTAAGGTTAAAAGTTAAGCAAATTTACAGGAAGTAGATTTAGCTTAACTTTATTTGGATACAGATAAGAGATGTTCTCTTATGAATATGGATATGGATATTAGAAGGTATGGGTTAATGCTGTTCACTAAAGTGATTTTTAACACATATAACTGTTTTTGCCTCTTGCTAGGCAAAATGGATTCTTGCGGCTTTATTCCCCCACCAAAGCTGCTTACTAACCCCTACAGCAAGTTTACCCATAGCTATGGGCGTTTTTCAATTAGCCTGGTAAAAGGAGGCTCAGCAGCATGAAATCAAAATCTAAAGGTATGACTTTTATTGAAGTACTAGTTGCACTTTTTGTGATGGTAACCGGGATACTTGGAGCTGTAGCAATGCAAGCTACAGCCAAAAAAGGCAGTTTTGACGCGATGCAAAGGTCTGTGGCTTCAGCCTTAGCACAAGATATTTTGGAACGTATTAGAAGTAATGACCCAGACCCTGCATTAATTGAAACTTACGAAGGTACTTACGGTGCTGTTTTAAATGCAGTACCTGGAAACCGTTGTGATTCTGCTGTAGCAGCTTGTACACCTGCACAAATGGTGACTAATGATTTGTTTGAGTGGGAAATGATGTTAATGGGGGCTGATGTTACAAATGGCGCGGCTAATGTCGGAGGCTTGGTTGGTGCTAGAGGTTGTATTACACACCTAGATAACGCATTAACTGTAGTTGTTAGCTGGCAAGGTCGAGATGATATCAGTGATGGTGCGAGTAATACCGCGATTGCTCAAGCTTGTGGTAATGCGACAGATAAACGCCGACAAGTAGAAATTAGCGCATTTGTGTTTTAAGGGATAACATGAAAAAGAATCAACTTGGTTTAACAATTCTTGAACTCTTAATATCATTAACAGTAGGACTCTTTCTATTTGCTGGTGTACTAAGTGTATTTGTTGGCATGCGCACGACCACCGAAGAGACAACTAGCTACGGTGCATTGCAGGAAAATGCTCGTTTTGCCCTAAATATTATTTCTGAAGACCTTTCGCGACAAGCATTTTGGGGAGATTATACTGGTGATATCGACGAAGCTTCGTTAATCGCGTCTATTGATCCTGCAACTGTTGGCGGAGATTGTGTTGGAGGAGGTGTAAATAATGCCTCTTTTCCTGACACTGTTGGCGCTTTTAGAACGATTTGGGGAGCTACGGCTGCTGCAGCGGCGAATATGAATTGCATTAATGATGCGTTTGTTGGCTCCGACATTCTTCAAATTAAGAGGGCCGTTGCAAATCCATTAAACCTCGTTGATATCAGAGGCGATCGTTATTACATTCAGTCCAGTTCAAACGCGGCTGCCATATTTGCAGGCAATGCAGCAGTACCAACCATAAATAATTCGAGAATCTGGGAATATCAACACCACGTTTATTATGTTAGAGAGGAACAAGTGGGCAACGAAACTGTGCCGGTTTTAGTGCAAGGTACACTTTCGAGAGCCGCGCAGGTAATGAACTTAGGTATGCTTGTTGAGGGCATCGAGATGATCAGATTTATGTATGGTGTGGATATGGATGGAGATGGCATTGTTGACTCATTTGTATCCGCAGACGACATGACAAATAACCTATGGGATCAGGCTGGTGATGTAAATATTTTATCCGTAAAAGTATTTGTTTTAGCCAGAGATATTAGGCCTGACCTAAACTATGAAAATAATAATACCTATCAACTAGGTGATCTTTCAGTTGATTTTATGGATGTTGCAGGGAACGGCGATAACTTTCGACGCTTGTTATTGAGCTCGACGGTTTCATTAGATAATGCGAGGACAACTTCATGGCCACCATAGAAATTAAGACCTCAAAGATTAACCAAAGCAAACAGCAAGGGGTAGTACTTGTTGTAGCGTTGGTCTTTTTGGCAGCATTAACGGCGGTAGCAGCGGCGCTTATGCAAAATGCATCTACTGATGTAAAAATGTCAGGTGCTAATCAAGAAAAGACGGTAGCAACTCAAGAAGCCGTTAGTGGTTTAGATGAGCTACTATACAATGAAATAACGCAAACTAGTGGGACAAATAACTTGACCACACAAATTGCGAATTTCCCACTTAGCCCAGCTGTATCGCCTGCAGATACAACAACAAATGTAGATTTTGCTTCACCATATGACTTATATACAGACTGTCCACACTCAAGATCGCCTTCGTCAGTAGGGCAAATAAAGTGTTATATGCTTAGAGTAGAAGTCGATAAGCAATATGGTAAAAACAATAATAGTACAGTTGAAGTTAGAGCTGGTGTAGCACAGCAAATTAAGAATTAAGGAGGAGGTTAGCGATGAAAAAGTTTAGTTGGTTTGCAGCAGCATTGATGCTGCCTTTTGGAGCGGTTGCTGAAGATATTGAATTATATTTAGGTAGTAACGTAAATAACAAAACTAGGCCTCAAGTACTTATTATATTAGACAACTCGGGTAGTATGAATACGCTTGAAGTTGTTGATGAGCCTTATGATCCAAATAAAGTATATCCCGCAGTAGGTGGTTTGAACGCTTTACAACAAAGAATGGTCTATTTTACAAAAGGTGCTAGTGTAGATGGCGCTCAAGGTATAACACCAGATAGTCCTAACGAATTACGTCGTTTTTTGGACGATATTAATAGTTGTGAAACGGCTCGTGAACGGTTAGATACTGTGGGCTTTTACACTGGGCATATCCGAGAGTATAAATTCAGCGGTAATTCAGGTAGCTGGCAGGAAATCCCAAATAATAATGGCGCAGATATCCAAGTAATAGATTGTGAAGATGATGTATTGCAAGTGGCTAATAATCCAGAAAAAAATGCTGGTATTTTGGATAAGCAAGGCAAAGTGGCGCCATTACCAGACGGTTATCCTGTAGATGGGCAAGGTACCAAAAAGAATCCTGTTTATCATACAGCAAATGCTAGTGATTCAAACGTAACTTGGGGTGGCGAAGTTGTAACACTATACACTGACAATTATTTAAGATGGGCAAATTCAACGAGTCTTACTCAAGTAAATTTAAGTCGCTTGGATATTGCGAAGAATGTTTTAACAGCCTTAGTCAATTCTGCCCCTTCTGTTGATTTTGGTTTACAAGTATTCAATCACAATCACTCTGGCGAGAATGTTAGGGACGGCGGTCGCGTTGTACACGGAATACAGACGAGTACTGCTACTACTAGACAAACACTAACTGATTTAATTAATAACGACATTGATGGTGAAAATAATACACCTCTATGTGAAACCTTGTACGAAGCAATGCGTTATTTTGGAGGTAGAAGTGTTGATTACGGTGATGACGATTCCAACTATGGTGGTTACACCGCTAATACCCCACCAAGAGATAAGTCTATAGAAAAAGCAGGAACATATATAAGTCCTTATACAAGCTGTATTGATAATGTGTACGTCATTATGATAACGGATGGTAAGCCTACAGTAGATAGAGCTGCCGATACCTTTATTAAAGGGTTACCCAATGTAGGTGGGCCATTTAATCTTAACGGTACCGATAACTATTTAGCTGCGCTTGCAGGTTGGATGAATACAAACGATATTAATAGTAGTCTAGCTGGTGATCAAACCTCTACTTTGTTCACGATTGGTTTTGGTAAAGATGCTATTAACGATGCTGAGCCATTGTTAAAAGCAGCAGCGGTGGCCGGTGGTGGAGAATACTACCCTGCAAATGATTCTCCTAGACTATTAAGCTCCCTTCAGGCCGCATTATCTAAAATACTAGCGGTAGATTCTTCTTTTACATCGCCTTCAGTAGCCTCCAATAACTACGATAGAACTGAGACATTGGATTCGGTTTATTTTGCTATGTTCATCCCTGATAGAGGACCTGGGTGGCAAGGTAATCTTAAGAAATTGAAGATTTCAAACGGCAAGCAAGTAGACCAAGCAGGCAATGACGCTATTGACGCTAATGGTAATATTGACAAAAGCGCCACTACATATTGGACGACTGGTAATAGTCCCGATGGAAATGATGTGACAAAAGGTGGTGTTTCCCAGATGCTGGCTGGCAAAACGACACGAAAGGTCATCACAAATATGGGCGGTGGTAACGTACTTGTTGATCTAAACAAAACCAATGCACAAAATTTTTACGGTTCAGCTGCTGCCCTTGAACTTGCTTTGGACGTAAACTCTGCTGACGTAGATGACTACCTCAATTGGGCTATTGGTAAAGATGTAGATGATATCAACAATGATGGAGATACCACCGATACTCGCTTAAATGTGTTTGGTGATCCGCTTCATTCTAAGCCATTAACAATCAACTATGGTGGCTCAGCAAATAGCCAAGACGTGCGTATCATTGTTGGGACAAACGCGGGTGCACTGCACATGTTCCAAGATAAAGGAAATACGGTTGACGAGAACTGGGCCTTTATGCCTAACGAGTTCGTAAAAAATTACAAAAAGCTCAGAGATAACTTTGCCAATACCGGTAAAGTTTATGGCATTGATGGGCCAGCAACTTCGTATCTCTTTGATAAGGATGGAGACGGTGCCATTAAGCAAATTGATGGTGATAAAGCATGGATCTTCTTTGGACTAAGAAGAGGTGGCTCATCTTATTATGCGATGGATGTCTCCGACCCTAATAATCCAAAATTGATGTGGCACATTGACGCTAATACGGCAGGTTTTAGTGAAATGGGGCAATCTTGGTCGCAACCTAGGTTAACCCATACAGCGATTAATATCGCAAGTAATGTTCCTAAGCCTGTACTTGTATTTGGTGCTGGCTATGATATCAATAAAGATTCACTTTCTGCTGGGACCGCCGATAGTGTAGGGCGTGGTTTGTTTATGGTTGACGCTGAAACAGGTGCGCTTCTTTGGAGTTTAACACCAGCAGCTACAGGTGGTAAAAATACCAATTTTGCTGGCATCACCGACAGCATACCTTCACAAATTAGTGCACTAGACAGTGATTTAGACGGATTGGTTGACCGAATGTATATGGGAGATACTGGTGGTAATGTTTGGCGTGTCGACATGCCTGGTGATAACCCGTTTAGTACATCTACTCCATGGACGGTTCACAAGCTTGCTAGCTTGGGCGGAGTCACTAATTTGGATGATCGCCGATTTTTTTCTCAGCCTTCTATTGCACGAATTACTTTAACGGATACTATGCAAACAACCGTTAATGGAACTACAAAAATTACAAGGCAAGACCGAAACTATGAGGCTATTCTGATAGGCAGTGGTGATAGGACTAATCCACTAGGTACTGACTCTGATGATAAGTTCTTTATGATCAAAGATAAGAACATTAGCACTACTTCATTTGTGTCATCTCCTACTGGCACTCAAAGTGCTATTCCAACACCTATTCAGTTTGGTGATCTATACGACTTCACTGCAAATCCATATGGACAAAACTTAACAACTCAACAGAAAGAAACATTAGATTTGGCGGTGAGTGCTAAAGATGGTTGGTTTGTTGATTATACTGATACAGGTGAAAAAGCGACTGCGGAAGCAATAGCAATTAACGGGGTCGCCTATTTTACATCGTACACACCTTCATCGGGTCAAAACCAATTATGTATCGTTGGTGCTGGTGTGGGTCGACTGTATGCTATCAATATGGAAGAAGGTACTACTGTGTATAGTTGGAGGAAAAAAGATGTGTCTGCGTCTCTACCTGATGTTCCTGAGATTATCATGAGGAAAAAGCCAAAATGTACGCAGAATTGTACGCCTAAACCACCAAATCAAGATCCTTACGCTGAATTAGGTGATACATACATAACCTTAGGTGGTGAGTTAGAGCCTATTACATTTAACCTAAGAACATCGAGAACCTATATGTATGTATCGGAGGCACAATAAATGAAGCGTTTAAAACACGGTGAAGCCAAAGGCTTCACCTTGATTGAGTTATTAGTTGCTATCGCAATTATTGGTATTTTAGGTGCAGTCGCTTATCCTTCTTATATTGCTTTTGTTGTCGAGTCAAACCGAACCGAAGCACAAAGAGAATTATTGAGGCTGGCCAACTTGCAAGAGCAATTCTTTATTGATAGCAGAACATATACAGCTGATATGACCGCTTTAGGTATGCCAGCAGACCCATTTGTCACTGAAAGTGGAGAATACTCTATTGATGCTGTGGCCAATGCGAGTACATTTACTTTAACTGCAACAGCTGTATCAGGTGGTGTACAAGCTAACAAAGATACTGATTGTTTAACCTTATCTATTTCTGAAACTGGTGCTAAAACAGCTTCAGGTACAGACTGTTGGGAGGGATAATGAATAAATTCACCATTTTGGCCTTTGTAGGCTTAGCCATTTCAACGCAAGTTGAAGCTAAAAAATTCAAAGGTGTAGAGAATCTTGTTGAATACAAATGTATGATTGAATTACATGGTGGTGCTAATGTTGTTCAACATATTCGCTTTAAAGGAGAGCGCAACGAAGCTGCTATTCTAAAGCAAATGAGTCGAGAGCTTAAAGTCCCTAATAAAAAGGCGAAGCAATCAATTTATAAAATTCACGAATGTGTGCTAGCTGATCAAGACTTCACCGAAGCAACATTTAGGTTTGTAGATAAAAACCAAGTGAAATAGTTAATACGAAAAAAAGCTCCTTAAAGGAGCTTTTTTTTAGACTTTTTTACGTTATATCGATTATATACAGGAAATTTCGTTACCTAATCTGTCTTCGTCTTTATCATCGTTATCCGTATCTGTTGTTGCAAAACTTCTACCTGATGCAGCAACAATTATGCCTCTGTTTAAATCAACGTGGCCTTCTGGACAATATCTAAATGGCGTTGCTGAAACTCCACCAAGAATAGTACCCATTTGGTTGTATCTTAAGCTTGCTTGGCCGTAAAGTAGACTATCACCTTGCTGAATACCTTCTTTTACTCTTATGACTGTATCGTTGTCTCCGGCCTCCATGGAACCATCGCCATCATTGTCAACAAATACAGAAATTACGCCAGTCCAGTCATTTGTACAGTTATTATTATTGTCTAAAGGGCAAATGGTTGTTGAAGCTTCATAATTGATTGCTGTATTTCGGGCAGTTAAGATTAAACGATTAAGTTGAGATATTTCGTTATCAACACGGAGCTTAGAAATAAAAGTACTCATATTAGGAATAGCGATGGCCATCGCTATAGCCAATATAGAGATAGTGACTAACAATTCAATTAAGGTAAATCCGTTTATTTGTTTGTTAATAGGTTCATTATTGACATGATTAGAATACTTCATCATTGCTCAACCATCTTAAGAAATCCATTCATACTTTATACCACTAAAAGCTATTTATGACCAGTATCACAGGCATTTGACATGCTTGCCTGATCTGTTCTCATCTTTATTATCTCGGTCATAGTCTTGTGTAAGGTAGGATTTTCCGGTGACTGAGACTATTAGCCCTCTAGAGAGCTCTTCAAATCCTTTTGGGCAATACTTAAAGGTACCATTTGCTCCCCAAACAGAGATTTTGCCCGTTGGTCCAAACGTGATGGCGTTGCGAGTCTTGGCGTATTGCAGTTTGTCTCCTAGTGGGATAGAGCGTTTGGTTAGTATTAAAAATTCATTTGTGCCTGACTGTATTTTATCTTTATTGTGATCAAAAAATACGGATAGATCTTGTTGCCATTGCCTAGAGCATTGGCCTTTAACTAGAGGACATAAGGTCACATGTGTTTGGTAGTTTATCGCGTTATTCCTAGCTACAAATATGAGCCTTTGCATTCTGTGCAATTCATTTGTTGTCCTCATTTCTGCTAAGAAAGGGCCATATGATGGCATTGCTATAGCCGTAAGCGAGCAAAGAATTGAGATTGAAATGAGTAGTTGTAGTAATGTAATGCCTAATTGTTTTTGCATAAATCCTTCCTTGGATTATTAATTTAAACCTTATTTATAGATCTAAAGTTTAATAACGCAAACAATTATCGGAATTAATCGTAGATAGTTGGAATTGGAGCTCTCTTGTGTTGAGTTCTTAGGTATATTGCTTCAACTTTTTCTGTAACTTCTTCAGATACAGCTTTTCCTTCAAGGTAATCGTCTAGTTCGTCATATGATAGGCCTAAAGCTTCTTCATCCTTCTTACCAGGAGAAAGCTCTTCAAGGTCAGCTGTTGGTGCTTTTATTACCAACTGAGATGGCGCACCAAGGTGACTTGCTAACTGCCTTACTTGTCTTTTAGAAAGCCCAAATAATGGCGCTAGATCACAGGCACCATCTCCCCATTTAGTGAAAAAACCAGTTATATTCTCTGCAGAATGATCCGTCCCAAGGACTAGGCCACCTAATATGCCAGCAATATTGTACTGCATTACCATGCGCACTCGTGCTTTAACATTGCCTTTTGAAAAATCAACTTGAGCATCACTGGCTGTTAACAAATCTAATGATTTTAAAGCTGCAAGAGTTTCATCATGTATGCCGTTAGCGCCGTCTTTTATATTTGTAGTTAGGCGAATAGAAGGTTGGATAAAGTCTAACGACATTTGAGCTTCATCTTCATCAGCTTGAACGTCAAAAGGTAGTCTTACAGCAACAAATTTGTATGTATCAGAAGCGCTTTCATTGTTAAGTTCATTAACAGCAATTTGTGCCAATCGGCCGCATGTAGAAGAATCAACACCACCACTAATGCCTAAAATCAGATGTTTAAGACCTGAGTTTTTTAGTGTTGTTTTAATGAAGTTTACTCGGTTATTTACTTCTTGCTCACAATCAATTTGTGGCTTTACTTTCATTTCTTTTAGAATTTTTTCTCTTAACATGAGCCTAAATTTTGGTAGATGGCAGATTGTTTGGATTAGTTTATCAAATTCTTTTTCGAAATAGTGTTCTTTTTCACACTTGTCTTGTGGTTAATTTCTTTCTGTGTGTAAAATAGTTAATAAAATATCTGCTGTATAGGTGCTGGAATGAAGAAAATAGAGGCGATAATTAAGCCGTTCAAAATGGATGATGTAAGGGAAGCGTTAGCGGAGATTGGTGTCACAGGTATGACCGTATCAGAAGTAAAGGGTTTTGGGCGCCAGAAAGGCCATACTGAGTTGTATCGAGGTGCTGAGTATATGGTTGACTTCTTACCAAAAGCTAAGCTTGAAATAGTTGTTGCAGATGAATCTGTAGAGCGCTGTATTGAAGCTATTATGGAGACTGCGCAAACAGGAAAGATTGGTGATGGTAAGATATTTGTTACCGATGTACAGCGTGTGATTCGCATCAGGACAGGTGAAGAAGATAACGACGCTATTTAGTAGTGTTTATAAAAAAGCGGCTTCATTAAGAAGCCGCTTTTTTGTTAGTTGATAGCTGGATTATTTGGATAATTAGCCGCTAATACTTGTTTAGCGTTATTCATCAGGTCAGTAAGGCCCATTTTATCGTAACAAGTGATCATAATAACTAGTGCCTCTTCTACTTCTGGACTAGGCGCGAAATACTCAACTACGTATCTACCGCGATTTGCAGCCGAAGCATATGCTTCGCGCTTAAGGTAAAACCTAGCCACAGCTAATTCATACTTAGCTAACCTAGATTTAATAGCTTTCATTCTAAGCTGTGCGTCAGCAGCATATTTACTTTCAGGGTAGTTAGTGATGATTTTCTTTAAATCATTAAAAGCATCTCTTGACGCAGTAGGATCTCTATCTGAGCGGTCAATGCCAGCTAAATCTTGGAATAGGTTTGTTTCTGTATCGATATTGATAAGTGCTTTCATGTAATACACATAATCAATATTCTGGTGAGTAGGGTTCAATCTGATAAAACGATCAGCTAACGCAATTCCTTGAGCAGCATCACCACTTTTGTAGTACGCATAAAGTAAATCCAATTGTACTTGGTGAGAAATAGGGCCGTATGGAAATCTAGAATCAATCGCTGATAATAATTGAATTGCTTTCTTATATAAGCCTGAATCTAAAGCTTGTCTTGCATCGGTGAATAATGCTTGAGCTGATTTATCTGGAACTTTATCTATTTCATTTTCAGAAGACGAACACCCTACAATTGAAATGGCAAGGGCTAAACACATTGATTTTATTGTTAGTTTTTTCATTAAATTCTTATCACTACGTTAATTCTTATTAACTATAAAGCTATAATTGGAAATTACTTAATGTATTTACCAAAGCAACAGGTTAAAATAATTACATGCATTCTAACCTAGCAATCTTGCCTTGCACAGTGCTAATTGACAGAGATTTTAATGGCAGAAAAAATTCAACACCAAGAAGTTGTCCCAGAGTCATGTTTGGGCAAACGTTTTGACCAAGCTTTAGCGGAAATGTTCCCTGACTATTCTCGTTCACGTTTAAAAGAGTGGATATTGGCAGGACAAGTTAAAGTAGACGGCAAAGTATTAACTAAAGCACGCGAAAAAATGTACGGCGGCGAGTTGATTGATATTGAGTGTGTTATCGAAGCGGACGAAAGGTTCGAAGCACAAGATATCCCGTTAGACATCGTTTACGAAGATGATGATATTTTAGTAATCAACAAGCCTGCAGGTTTTGTTGTTCATCCAGGCGCAGGCAATCCTGATGGCACTGTATTAAATGCTTTACTTCATCATTGTCCGCAACTCGATATTGTTCCTAGAGCGGGTATTGTTCATCGATTAGATAAAGATACTACCGGTTTGATGGTAGTTGCCAAAACCATTGCCGCGCAAACTAATTTGGTGGAGTCTCTACAAGCTAGAGAGATAACACGTGAATATGAAGCTTTAGCTAATGGCATGATGACAGGTGGTGGCGTTGTCGACGAACCTATTGGAAGACACGCTACAAAACGAACTCATATGGCCATCACGCCATTTGGTCGTCCGTCTGTTACTCACTATAGAGTAATGGAAAAGTTCAGGGCGCACACGCGTTTAAGATTAAGGCTGGAAACAGGCCGTACACACCAAATTCGTGTGCACATGGCGCATATCACTCATCCGTTGGTAGGTGATCCGGTATATGGTGGTAGACCAAGACCTCCTAAAAACGCTACGCCAGAGTTAATGGAACAATTACGAAGTTTCAATCGTCAAGCACTACACGCAGCTATGTTATCGCTATATCACCCTATCACTGGAGAATTGATGACATGGCGCGCTGATATACCTGAAGATATGGTAAAAATGACAGATACGTTAAGGGAAGATACTAAGTTAAATGGAGAAGTTGATTAATTCTTGTCAACCAATTGATTGGCCAGCTAAAGGAGTTAAAGCGTTTCAAACCATAAGAGCTTTACCTCCTGAAACTGATGTTAACAAGGTCGATTTCGGCAATTTTAATTTAGGCCTACATGTTGGTGATAACCAAGACTCTGTACTTGCTAATCGCCAACAGCTTAACAAGGTGTTAGGTTCAGAAAAATCTATTCAATGGCTTAATCAAGTCCACGGAACGGATGTAGCTCTTATAAAAGAGCACTCAGAAAAAACTATCACTGCTGATGCAGCAATAACAAGCAACCCGAACATTGCTCTGGCCGTAATGACTGCGGATTGCTTACCGATCTTATTATCAAGCCATTGTGGTAGTGAAATAGCGGTTATTCATGCTGGTTGGCGGCCATTAGCGGCTGGCATTGTGGAAAAAACACTTTCTCAATTAAAGTCTATCAATAGCGATATTGTGGCTTGGCTTGGGCCTTGTATTGGTCAACAGAACTTTCAAGTAGGCAGTGAAGTTCGAGATGCTTTTGTTAATCTAGATGGGAACTTAATTCGTTATTTCTTACTAGATGATGACGATAAGTATCGTGCGAACTTGAGAGGTATTGCACGCTATTTACTCGAAAAAAATGGCATCGTTCAAATTCAGGAACTATCTGATTGCACATATGACAAAAAAGAGAAATACTACTCTTATCGAAGGTGCAATACATCAGGGCGAATGTGCTCAGTGATTGTGATGGAATGATTTATTACTAGGAGGGGTAATATGAAAGTTGGCTTAGGAGTAGTTTTAACGGTTCTTTTAGCTGGGTGTGGAGGTTCTGGTGAGCAGACTGTCAAGGCACCCATTACTCAATTACCAATTCCGAGTACCAGCCTTACATCCCTACCTTTACCTGATAACACCAATATACCGGACTACAAGATACTATTTATTGGCAATAGCCATACATCAGGAAATAATTTACCGTTTATTGTCGAAGACCTCATCAAAAATAATTTAGACAGCACAGTAAAAGTGGTAAGAGCATCAAGTTCTTCATTTTTATCAGAACATATAACAATACAGTCAACCTTAGACACTTTTTATGGTGAAAAGTGGACGCATGTTATTTTGCAAGCACAGAAGTTTTCATCGAGCCAATCAACATTATATCCAACGGATGCCGCTAAACGGTGGGTTGAGCTCGCTAAGTCTACTCATGAGGCTACGCCGATCTTCTTCGCTGAACATCCGCAACGAGGAAACGGAAGTGAGTCAGCTTATATACACAATATTTATTCAGAGATAGCTACACAGCATCCTGCTTGTGTTGCACCAATAGGTTTTGCTTGGGACAGGTATGCAATGGCTTATCCAACTTCAGATCTATGGGCGAACGATGGTAATCATGCTAACCCTTACGGTGCTCACTTAACTGCTTTAGTGTTGTATTCAGCCATTACGGGTGAAAAGAGTGAAGATATTCAAGTGTTCTCCGATAGAATAGACATGGATCTTCAATCGGTATTTGCTCAGTTTGCGGATCAAACAATTGCCGAATATCAAGCTTGTGAATTTACCAATTGATGTTTGATCTGAATCAATTGTCACAATGAAGAATGCCTTGTTGACTTGAAATTATCTTTATTGACCCTAATTAATATACTTAAGGTCGATTAATAAATACTTATTTCTCAAGGAGCTATTATGCGCTTAGATAGATTTACGCAGAATTTCCAAATAGCAATTTCAGATGCTCAGTCGTTGGCACTGGGCAAAGACCATCAATTTATTGAACCATTACATTTAATGTTAGCGCTATTGAATCAAAATGGCGGTAGCACAGTGCCGGTGCTTAAGAGTTCTGGCATTGATATCTATTCGTTAAGAGTTAAGGTGGAAAAGGCGCTGACTGAGCTAGCGCAAGTCACTGGTACCGGTGGCGAGCTTCAGCTTTCGAATGGACTTGGTATTTTATTTAATCTTTGTGATAAATATGCACAAAAACAAGGTGACAAATTCATATCTTCAGAACTGTTTTTGTTGGCTGCTTTAGAGGATAAAGGTGCTCTAGGTACCATTTTTAAATCGCTTGGTGCTACTAGACAGCGTGTAAATGATGCTATCGAACATGTTCGAGGTGGTCAGTCAGTTGATGATCCTAATGCCGAAGATGTTCGTCAGGCTCTTAACAAATATACGGTAGATGTGACTGAGCGAGCTGAAGAGGGCAAGCTAGATCCTGTTATTGGTCGTGATGATGAGATTCGCCGAACCATTCAAGTTTTACAACGAAGAACCAAAAATAACCCTGTTTTAATTGGGCAGCCAGGAGTTGGTAAAACTGCAATCGTTGAAGGCCTGGCCCAGCGAATCGTTGATAAAGAAGTGCCAGAAGGCTTAAAAAACAAACGTGTACTTTCTTTAGATATGGGAGCTTTGGTTGCTGGTGCAAAATATCGTGGTGAATTTGAAGAAAGATTGAAAGCTGTGCTCAATGAATTGGCGAAAGAAGAAGGTCAGGTAATTCTATTTATAGACGAGCTGCATACTATGGTTGGTGCAGGGAAGTCAGATGGTGCAATGGATGCCGGCAACATGTTAAAGCCTGCATTGGCTAGAGGGGATTTACATTGCGTTGGTGCAACAACACTCGATGAGTATCGTATGTATATAGAAAAAGACGCTGCACTTGAACGTCGATTCCAAAAAGTACTGGTTGAAGAGCCTAGTGTTGAAGACACCATTGCAATATTGCGTGGTTTAAAGGAAAGGTACGAGCTTCATCACAATGTCGAAATAACCGATCCTGCTATTGTTGCTGCCGCTAGTCTCTCTCATCGTTATATCAGTGACCGTCAATTGCCTGATAAAGCGATAGATCTCATTGATGAGGCAGCATCAAGTATTCGCTTGCAAATGGATTCGAAACCCGAAGAACTAGATAAATTAGAACGCAAAATAATTCAGCTGAAATTAGAGCAAAAAGCACTGGATGATGAGACGGATGACGCGTCTTTAAAGCGTTTGAATGCTATTAACGAACAGTTGTCTTCTTTAGAACATAGTTATCATGAGTTGGACGAGGTCTGGACTTCGGAAAAAGCAGCGATACACGGTACTCAAGCGATTAAATCGGACTTAGAGCAAGCTCGAATTGAACTAGACGCTGCACGTCGTATTGGTGATTTAAACCTTATGGCAGAACTACAGTATAGTAGGATTCCAAGCTTGGAAAAGCAGCTAGATCTTGCAAGCCAAGCTGAAATGCAAGAAATGAATTTACTCCGTAATAAAGTGACAGATGTCGAAATAGCTGATGTGCTGAGTCGTTCTACAGGCATTCCGGTTGCTAAGATGCTTGAGGAAGAGCGAGACAAGTTAGTCAAAATGGAACAGGAATTACACAAACGAGTCATTGGACAGTCTGAGGCGGTAGTTTCTGTGGCAAATGCCATTCGTCGTTCGAGAGCCGGACTAGCAGATCCTAATCAACCTATTGGTTCTTTCCTATTTTTGGGGCCCACTGGTGTTGGTAAAACGGAGCTTACAAAAACATTGGCTAACTTTTTATTCGATGACCAAGATGCGCTTGTTCGAGTAGATATGTCAGAGTTTATGGAAAAACATGCCGTTGCTAGATTGGTAGGCGCACCACCTGGCTATGTTGGCTATGAAGAGGGAGGCTATCTTACTGAAGCAGTTAGAAGAAAGCCTTATTCAGTTGTTCTTTTGGATGAAGTGGAAAAAGCGCATCCAGATGTATTTAATATTTTATTGCAAGTATTAGATGATGGACGTTTAACTGATGGACAGGGGCGAACGGTAGATTTCAGAAATACAGTTATCATCATGACTTCTAATATTGGCTCTGACATTATTCAGACCTATCGAGATGACTCTCAGTATGACGAAATGAAAATGATGGTGATGAATGAAGTTGCAACTCAATTTAAGCCTGAGTTTATTAATAGAATTGATGAGTCTGTAGTATTTCATCCATTGGGAAGTGGTGAAATTGAAAAAATAGCCAAAATTCAGATTCAAAAAGTCATTTCACGATTAGAAGCAAAAGAAATCGAGCTTGAAGTGAAAGACTCTGCTTTAGCACTTATTGCAGAGGTAGGTTTTGATCCAATGTTTGGTGCGAGACCTTTAAAGAGGGCTATTCAGCAATCAATCGAAAATCCACTGGCGCAATACATTTTGGCAAATGAATTGCCTAAAGGGGTAAAATTAGTGGTTGAGCAAAATGAAGGAGAGTTAGTTATTAGTGCTAACTAACTCTCTATAATATAGTAGAGGTTTATTGGTCGCAGTATACTTCTACTTGTTTTTTACTTACAGCTAGTTGTTGTTCTTTCTCTTTTGCGGATAACATTCTAACTTCGCCATCAGTACCTGTGAACTGTACTTTTTCAAACGTTTCAAGTATTCGAACGTTTTCTCTTGCCTCATTACACTGAGCATTATTGGCGTTTTCGTCATTGCTAGCGTCAGCTACTTCAAAACTAGCCGTTTCATCGTTATTGGTTTCTTCTTCTGAACCTTGATTCGTTTTAGAAGTCTTAGTTACAACCGACAATTCAGTATACTCATTGTGTGCTGGCTGGTGCTGACTAAAATGTACTACGTTATTCTTGTCTACCCAACGGTAAACAGTAACGTTTTCAGTTGCTCCAACGGTAAACAAAAGTAAAAGGGCTGAGCCTACGATATTAGTAACCATTATTATTCTATCCTTAGCTAAGTGCTAAATTTGTATTTCCATTAAATTATAGCTTGTTATAACAACTAACTAGCCAATTTACAAATAATGACAAACGATAAATAGCCAACTTTAATAATGCGAATCAAAAAAGTTGTGTTAGATTAATGCTAGGCTACTTATTACGTATTCAACAATTACCCTTATATAACGAAATGAATAAATCGCCATCAAAAGGCATATATTTACTGCCAAACCTATTAACAACTGCTGGCCTTTTCGCTGGCTTTTACGCTGTTATTTCTTCCATGAACACACTTTTTGAAAATGCTGCGATTGCCATTTTTGTTGCTATGATCTTTGACGGTCTCGATGGTAGAGTTGCAAGAATCACCAACACCGAAAGTGCTTTTGGTGCCGAGTATGACAGTATGGCCGATATGGTTTCATTTGGCATAGCTCCAGGCTTAGTTGCTTATAATTGGGCGTTATCGGGAATGGGGAAGTTTGGATGGCTTGCGTCATTCGTTTTTGTAGCTGGGGCAGCTTTAAGGCTTGCTAGATTTAATACACAAGTTGGCGTTGCCGATAAAAGGTATTTTCAAGGTCTCGCTAGCCCTGCAGCAGCAGGGGTAATTGCTTCAATTGTGTGGGTAGGTAATGAATATGGCATTGAAGCTCAAAGTTATGGACTGATTTTTGGTATTGTTACTATTCTCACTGGAGTATTGATGGTGAGCAATTTCAGATACAACAGTTTTAAAGAAGTCGATTGGAAAGGAAAAGTAAACTTCTTTGTTGTGCTTATAATAGTCTTAATCTTCATCATTGTAGCTTCAAGTCCTGCTGAACTACTTTGTATAGTATTTATTGGTTACGCTATATCAGGCCCTATTACTACTATTAGAGGTGTTCGAGAGTTGAAACTTGAACATGTAGTAGGGGACGAAGTTAAAAATGACGCAGAGTTTAAACCTGAAGAAAGCAACCCTGTACCAAAAGATAAAGAAGATAAATAAACTATGCACTCGAAATAGTAAAACATCTAATGCTGACAACAAAAAGAAGCAAAAGCTTCTTTTTTTGTTTTATTTTTGTGCAAAACCTCAGGTTTTGTACTATTTTTAAACTCCTGCGATAAAAAACTTAAATTATTTTAAATTTATGCTTGACGCAGAGAATAAAATCTCTAGAATGCGCATCCGCTCCTGAGGGAACAGGGACAGAAAGCAACAGAAACGAAGCTTTCAGTTAGAAACGGAATCCTAGCACTTGTTTTGATACGTTAACTTATTTAATAAGGTTAACAATCGTCAAACCAAACATTAAAAAATAATTTGAAATT